>Ga0272449_1000001_pt1 | contig 1082165 bp, 1128 predicted proteins | sample YNPCB0241_FD_198679 | JGI IMG/M metagenome (GOLD analysis project Ga0272449, IMG submission 198679) | Hot spring sediment microbial communities from Yellowstone National Park, WY, United States - YNP-CB-024-1 | ecosystem: Environmental > Aquatic > Thermal springs > Hot (42-90C) > Sediment... | reverse complement strand
TTAACTCTTTCACTGTTGAGTTTGGCTTCGTGGAATCCTTCTACATGTAGGACCCATGCTGCTCTCCACCATAATGGTAGCTCGTTGATGCCTAATTTCATTGCTATGGTGTCTGTGGCGTTGAAGAGTAGTGTGGATGTCCATCTACCCTGCTCCAAAGCTTTTCTAGCTTCATCTATGTTGAGGGCTAAAGCCAAGGCTTTCACGGCTTCTTCAGCTGCCTTATACAGTTTTTCGGATGCTTGAGTGGGATTCTTGTCAGCTAAGCTTTCCCCCTCCTCCAAGTATTTTAGGGCGAGATCGAAATGCTCCCCAGAAAATCTGTAACTCTCCATCCATTCCCCCTCTAGAATTGTTAGGGGGGATTTCCTATTTAAATTTGTTAAGTGTTATGCCATTATTAGTTTTATCGATAATGGAAAAAGATTTTGGGTTTTGGTGTGTTTATGTGGATGTTATGGTGTCGTAGACTGTTTTGGATATTTTTGCTATGGCTTCGGATCCTGCGCCTCCACTGGTTTTTTGGCTGAGTGGGTCTTTTAGGTTTTTTGTCATGGCTGATATTATGTAGGGGTGTTTTTCAGTGTAGATTATGCCTACGTCGTGTCTTACTCCTGATAGTTCTCCGGTTTTGTGTGCTATGGGTATGTTTTCCGGTAGGTATTTTGGTATTCTATCGTTGACTTGTTGTCTTTTTAGTATGTCTAGGATTTTTTCGCAGCTTTTATTGTCTAGTATGGTTTTCTCGAAGATTTTTTGTAGGAGGATTGTCATGTCTCTTGGTGTGGTGAGGTTTTCTAGGCCTCTTTTCCTGGCTTCCAAGTCCATCATTTTCCTTTGGAGTATTGTGTTTTTTAGTCCCAGTTGTTTCATGTATTCGTTGACGTTTTTCATTCCCACCTTTTCTATGGTGATGTTGGTTGCAGTGTTGTCGCTTATGATTATCATTAGGGTTAGTATGTCTATGAAGGGTAGTTGGATGCCTGGGCTTAACTCTTTTAGGATTCCCATTCCTCCAACTTTGTCTTCATTTCTCAGTGTGATGGGTTCATCTAGTTTTATGTGTCCCTCTAGATTTTGTTTGAAGGCTTCCACTAGTATTGGGATTTTTATTATGCTGGCTGCTGGGAATATTTCTTCGCCGTTTATGTCTATTTCGTCTCCGGTGTCGAGGATTTTGATGACTATGCCGAAGGTTCCTTCAACGCTTTTAATGATGTCCATGATTTCCCTTTCCAGTTTGGTTGGGAGTGTCAAGGGTTTATCACCAGTATAGTAGTATTGCGAAGAGTATGAGGAACATTAGGATGTTGGCTGCCATTATTGCCCAGCCGTTGAGTAGTTGCATTCTCAGGTCTTTTGATCTGGCTAGTCCCATTTGGCCTACCATGTCTGCGTTTGGGAATGGTCCGAACCAGTCTATTTGTGAGCTGCCAAGTAGTACTCCAACCCATACTCTTGAGGGGATTCCTAGTGCGATTACTATTGGTTTGAATATGCTGTCGACTAGGACTACTTGGGCTACTGCTGCTCCTGATACTCCTAGCCATCCTATGAGTAGTGCTAGTACGCAGAAGCCGTATGGGCCTATCATTTTCAGTATTGGTGTGGCTGCGGAGAGCATTGCGTCGTAGGCGCCTGTTTTACCCATTAGGGTTATTAGTGGGTTGAAGAGCCAGAATAGTAGGAATAGCCATATTAGTCTTGATGCGCCTGTGTAGATGGCTTGGAGGATTTCGAGGGGCCTTTTCCCTCCCACTAGGCCTGTTATGAAGGATGTGGTGAGCATGACTACTATGGCGTATGAGTATGGTGCTTTACTGTATATTCCATATATGACCATTATGGCTATGGTTAGTATGAAGGCGTAGGTGGCTTTTGTGGATTGTTTGGTGGGTTCTGGGAGTTGTTTGAGGGCTTCAGCTTCTTCGTATGCGATTTTTCCATAGGTCTTCTTCTGTATCCACCTAGCCATGAAAAAGCCAACTATCCATGTTGTTGCCGCCATGGGTATGCCTGCAACCATTAGGTATTCGGTGTAGGAGAGGCCGGTGGTTCCTGTGAGGGTTACGACTGGGGGTGTGAATGGGCCTATGAATAGTCCGCATGCTCCTGCGGAGTGTAGCATTGCTGCGAGGGCTGGTGGTGTGAAGCCTAATGCGGCGACTATGGGTATTACTATTGGGGCTAGTATGGCGTTTGCGCCTGCTAGGGTTCCGAGTAGTGCCACTAGGGTTGTGGAGGCTATCATGACGCCGAGTTGAACTCTATTTTGTGTTTTTACTCCAACCTTTTCAATGATCCATTTAACGAGGGTTGTTACGACGCCAGTTTCTCGGGCTACTTGTCCTAGGCCGCTTCCCAGGATTATGATTAGCCCTACAACGGTTATGAAGGCTCCTAGGCTGTCAGCGAACAGTTTAGCTACGTCGATGGGTGTTTGCCCAGTCATCACTATTATGATTAGTAGGGCGGCTACTGTGGATAGGACGACGTCGAACCCCAGCATTACTAGAACGCTGTATAGGATTATTGGTATGAATCCCAGTATTGTTGGGGGTTTAACGAAGAGGTATGTGTATATGGCTATTAAGAGGCAGATTATGGAGAATCCTATGGCAATGGAGTTTTTAACCTTTGAATCCATAAATTAGCTACCATACATGTATAGCTTGGGGTGTTACATAAAAAAATTGTGGTTTAGGGTTTTAGTTTTAATGTCGTTAGACGCCTTGAAATTATTAGAAGTGTTAGTGTTGTTAGTATTGCAGTTATTATGCCCATGGCGATTACGAGTCCATAGAGCCATGAGAATGATGCCTCAATGTTCTTAATTCTGTTGAGGATATCGTTAACTATGTTACTTGTCCCACTTATAGTTTTACTTGTTTCAGTTTCTTTATCCTCTAATGCCTTTATACTATTTAATTCATTTCCAACCTTGTTTATTATGTACTCTGCGTATAGTGTTTCTGTGTTGGCGTATGCTGTTCTTCCTCTGAGTGTGTTTAGTGCGTGTACTATGCATCCTGCGGCGCCGTATGTGCCTATGTTTCTTAGTGGGTTGGTGGTGGATGTGGTTTTCTCTGCCATATAATTGTCTACTGCTATTTTCATGAGTGATGCTGCTTTATCCATTAGGTATAGTACTCCCTCTTTTCCGCCGTATGTGACTGTTGGGCCTGGAGCCATGTTTATTCCCTCATTTATTAGGTATAGTGAATGCACTATTCTCTCCTTCACATTACTTATTTCCATGAGTATATTCTCCACATTGTATTTGGATTCGTATTTTCTTGCTTCGCTCTCCAATGCAGTTAATTTGTCATAGGTTCCCCATAACGTCTTTACTGTTGTGGTGGTGTAGTTGCAGTATTTTTCGAATTCGCTACATAATTCGGGTATTTTGTTTATATAGTATTTAAGCATCTCAGTTGAGTTCATTCCGAAGCATGAGCCGTCAAACCATGATGTGGGGGTTTTCGTCCATGGTGGATTTGGATTGCTTGTGTATAGTCCACGTAATTCGTTTAATCTTGTTAGTATGAGGTTCTTGTTGCTTAATGCTTTATCTAAGCCTATCACAGCTTCTGTCATAAGCCAATCGGTTTTCACGTAGTTTGTTGTGAGGCTTTCTGGTAATGGTGCTATTGTTGATGTAACTATTGAGCCACTGCTGATTGAGAGGGTGTATGGGCCTGTGGATGACATCCATAGTGCTGCGTTTATTGGCATTCTTCCGGGGATGTATGAGAAGCCGTTTAGCACTAATTCTGTTTTGAATTCTGGGTGTGGGCCGAATAGGACTACTTTTCCACGTCCATAAGTTCCTGAAACCACTACGGGTTTATTGCCTACCAGTGCATTGTAGACGGTTGTCCCAGTAAAGCCATTTTCCATTTGGGCTTTAAGGTTGGTGTAGTATTCGGCTGCCGTGAATTTTTCTGTGAAACTATATTGGACTACTAATCCCTCAGCTTTGGAGGCGTATTGTAATATGTTGGGGGCTATTTCGAATATTGGTCCCTGCCACCAAACCATTTCGAAGGTTTCTGGGATTCCCCACATTACTGGGTGTGTTGGATTAGTGTTTTTGAATATCATTACTCCAATTCCAGGGTAAAGTTTTTTGAAGGTTCCTGCGCCTTCAATTACATTCCATAATTTAGCGTTGATTAACTGTAGATTGTAGGATATGTCCCATCCTGGGACTCCTAGTGCAGCGGCCCATGATCCGGCGCAGCTTGAAATGTATCCTCCGCCTGAAGCAATGAATTCTTGAACTTTCTGTCCACCTTCAACTCCCAGTGTAAGTAGCTCGCTGTCAGAACCGTCACCGGGCATAACGAGTATATCAAAATTCTTTAGTAATCCAGCTCTTATGTCATTGTCGTCAATGTATTCGGTTAGAAATCCGAGGGTGCTGAATAATTCAATGTATGGTGTGGGGAGGGCTCCATTGCCGCCGTAAACGGCTATTTTAACAGGCCTCAAAAGGTAAACTGTGACTTCAATATCCTTGGTGACTGGCACTAGTGTTACATTCAACTTGCTGGCGAGGAAGGTTGTTAAATTATTTATTTCCTCACTTGATGGTGCGGCTGAGTATATGGGTGTAACTGTGATGGGGATTATGAAATCACCTTCACTATATGTTACCCCATCATACACAAAGCTTTTTGAAACCCAGTAGACGGGTATCTTGGATCTTAAAAGTAAATTAACCAATTGATGTGATGCAATCCAATTCTTCTCATTAACATGAATAATGTAGGCACGTGGCATCGTCTCGGCATTTACGCTGGATGCCAAGTTAAAACTCAAACAAATAGCATTGAAAACCATTATCAGCAATAGCAAGGCACTAAATATATCATTATTAAATTTCCCAAAAAACATGAGACAACACTCAAAAATGTTTTTGGGGATTATCATTATTTAAGAATTGCGATTTACTAGTATATGGTCCTCTAATTATACTCGTAAATTGAAGGGAGGACGGCAAACTAGTGTTACCCTTCTAATTTTTCTGTATATTGATTTATCGGAAAATTAAATAATATTTGTCGTGGAAAGTTTATTTGTGGAGGGCGTGTTTATTGGGTCTTAAGCTTACTATTGAGAATTTTAAGAGCATTAAAGGGTTGGAGTTATTGTTGGATGATTTGACTGTACTCGTTGGGCCTCCAGCTGCAGGTAAATCCAACATACTTGATGCTTTGGCAATAATGGGTTGCTTCCACAAATTTAAGGTTTTGGATAGGGAGTATAGGAATTCTGCAGTTAATTTGGAGCCTTTGTGGCTTGTCGCTAGATTTAGGGAGTTATATCAACTCTTTAGGTACTATGAATTGACTAAGACGGTGAAGCTGATGATGTCTGGAGATGTGAGTTTGAGTTGTGAAATTTCGTATGTAGCGGGAGCGCCGAAGATTTTAATAAATGGCAAGCAGTTGCCGTGGGATTTGAAAACATTTAGGAATGATTCTATGAGTGAGGTGCAGAATTTCGTTAAAACGTTATCATCTTTTGAGGCTAGGGTATATGGGTTTGACAGGTATGGTTTGATGAGTGAATTTTATCAGCAACCTAATTTGCCACATGGTCTTCATATTTGCCTCTCGGATCTTTCAAAGTCTAGGGACACTCCATATAGTATATTGAGTGAGTTTGGTTGGAATGCTCCATATATAGTTCGGAGGCATCCTAATGCTGTTAATAGCATTAATGAGTTGTTGAAGGAGTATATAGGTGAGAGATTGGAGCTTGAGGTGCGTAGAACGGGTGAAGCGCTGGTTTTTGATGGTAACCTTGAAATGGATGCTGTTGGGGTTTCTGAAACGGTTTTTAGGACTCTCTACACCCTCTTAGCCCTTGAGTCTTCGTTGTTTTATGCAAAGTATTATGGTCTTGAGGGGAAGTTTGTGGTGCTTCTTGAGGAGCCTGAGGCGCATGTCTTCCCATACTTTTTAAACATGCTTGCGGAGCATATTGGTAGAGTTGTGGGTAATGTTTATGTTGTTGTTTCCACTCATAATCCACTCTTCGTTTCACGATTGCAGGATTGTGTGAAGAATTTGAGGACTTATTATGTTTATAGGGGTGTTGATGGATCCACGTCTGCCTGCATGTTGGATGTTGATAAGATGGCTAGGGATTTGGCTACCATAGAGGATGTGCTATTAGGACCTCCCCATGAGGTTTTGGGGAAGTATGCTGTAGAGGGTGTTAAGGGTGCTGAGGGTAGGATTGGTGCTGGCTGAATGTTATGCCAATGCTTGTTTTGCTGAGGAGGTTGTTGGAAGTCTTGGTTTGGGGGTTAAACCTCGTCATGGGCATGGGATGGGGCGTGATAAAGTTCTGAAAAAAGCTGAGAAGGCTCTTCAAGAGCTTAAGGATGATGAGTACATCCTCATATTCATAGATTATGAGCGTGGTATTGCGAGGAGGTATATAGATGTGAATTTTGAGTTGCAGACAATGTATGGAGGCATTTTGCATGTGGGGGTTTTTAGGAGGATCCAAACATTGAGGGGTTTCTCTGTAAAGTTGCGGGTAGGTATTGTGATGAGGATGAGGTGAGGATGCTTAAGCATGGAGGTTTAGAGGGAGTTTGCAGGGAACTTCGGGAAATCTTTGCAACTGAATTAGGTGGCATCATTAATGAGGTAGTGAGCATGCTTCGTGAACGTTATTTGAAGTAGGTTGAGGATGATCCTCTTCTCGTCATCTTTATCCATTCCACAATTTCCTCTTCAGGGATTTTGGAGAAGAATTCTCCAATCCTTTTTGCAGCTTCTCTGGCTTCTTCAAGTTTCCTCTTTGAGCTTCTTTGGGATTCTCACAGTTATGTATAAATTTTGCTTTAAGTTTAATTGTTGATAATGGTATATTTTTAGGTTTGGTATTATGGTTATGCTTGGTGTACCTTTATGAGTGTCTCGGTATCTATTAGGGTTCGTAGGGGGCTTGTGGAGCTTGCTGATAAGATGGTTAGTTATGGTGTTGCTAGGAGTAGGTCTCATGCCTTCAACATTATGATTGAGAAGGGGTTGAGTGAGGCGCTCAGGGTGGTTGAGTATTGGGATGGCGTATATGGGAGAGTGGAAGAGTTGGAGAGGCAGGATTTCAGGCTGAAGCATGGCGGTTTAAGTAAGCTTCTAGAGGAGAGTAGTTTTCAGCCTTGATATACATTGACACCAATGTTACTATTATCTTATATTGATGAGGCTGATCCAAATCATGGGAAAGCGTTGAAGCTCATGGGGGATTTGAGTGGTGATAGAGTTGTTTCGAGATTGACGCTTGGTGAGTTGGTATCAGTCTATTCGAGGGCGGGATTGGAGAAGCCGCTTCTCCTCGCAATGTATTCGTTGAAGAGAATAAAGGCGAAGATTGTCGAAGTGGATTTCAATTATAAAAGCACCCATCTTGAAGCTGAAGACTCTAGACTTACTACACATAATAACGTGTAAAGTGGCTGGATGCGGGGAATTCGCTACAATGGATTCCAGTATAATAGGAAGGTCTGAAGTTATTGGTGGAGGGTTGGGGGTTAGAATTGTGGGCTACTGACCCATAATGCATATAGGGGGGTTTGTTGAAGGTTGTTGAGTGATGGTTTATGGTTAAGCGGAGTATGGGTGTTGATGAGGTTGAGGATTTGTTGTCTCGGGCTCTTGTGGGTAGGCTTGGTATGTGTATGGGTGGTAAGCCCTACATAGTCCCAGTCTGCTTCATCCACCATGACCATAGAATATACTTCCACAGCTCCCCTAGGGGGAGGAAGATGAGTTATATGAGGGTTAACCCAAACGTATGCTTCCAAGTGGATGAGTATCGCCTAGTCTCCTCAGAGGTGCCATGCAAGTTCACCATGCACTACCGCAGTGTATTGGTTTTTGGCAAAGTCCACTTCATAGCTGATTTAGGGGAGAAGTTGAGGGTTTTGAGGTTGATGATGAGGAAGTATGACCCCAATGGGGTTGCGAAGCCTTTGGATGAATCTATGATTGGTGGGGTGGAGGTTGGCGAAATAATCATTGAAGAGATTACTGGGAGGAAGAGTGGGTGAACCCTCTTTTCAAGTGGGATTGTGTGATGCCATGTAAATCTCTATTGGAAACCCAACTGTAATTCAATGATATGGCAAGGTGAAAGGTTTAGGGGGGAAGCTTTAAGGAGGGACATGTTGCTGTGGAAATTCTTTCGAAAGTTGAACTTCACCCTAAGCTTGCTGAGAAATTTTGAGGAAGAGGAGAAGAGACAGAATACTACATGCTATACATCTAATAATGTTCACCCTACACTTCCAAGCATTGGCGCGCTATAGGGGCACTAGCCATGGGGGGAACGCTACTTATGGGGGCAGCCCTCAAATACTCCCTCACATTGGAGAGGAAGAGGGCAACCATGTACTGAAAAAGTGCGAGCCAAAAATTGGTAAGTCTTATGTGGCGGTGGATGGCATAATATTTTTGGAGCATTCACATGTCAGCTAGGAGCATGCTCAAGGTTGTAGGTGCATATCTAGACGCCAGGTTTAGGGGGAAGTGTAGGCCTCTTGCCGCATACTATAACGTCACATTCCAATGTAATCTTAGGTGTAGCTTCTGCAGTAATTGGCGTGTGAGGGTGAGTGAGTTGGGTGGGGGGGAAGCTTTGAGGGCTGTGAAAATCATATGCGAGTATGGTGTGCCTGCATTGGGTTTCAGCGGCGGCGAACCCTTATTGAGGCGTGACATTTACAGTCTCGCCACGCTCGCCAAAGATTATGGTTTAGCCACATCCATAAACACCAATGGCACACTTGTGGATGAGTGGACAGCCAAGAAGCTTGCCAAAACCTTTGATTACGTGATTGTCTCCATTGACGGTTTTCCAGCCACCCATGACTCCATGCGCGGCGTAACTGGAACGCAGGCCAAAGCTGTGAGGGCTGTTGAACATTTAAGCCGTGCCGGAGCAAATGTGGGCGTCAACACGGTTATACATCCAGCCAATCTAAGTGAAATCCCCCGCCTCTGGCTTAGCCTATCCAGTCATGTCAAGTATTATTCCACGCAGCCTGTTAATCCGCCGCCAATTGGGTTTGAAGCTGATGGTGTGCGTCGCCTCGTAAGTGTTCTCGTTCAGCTTTGGAGGAGGCGCCTCCTAGCCCTAGACGTTCCTGAACTATACATGCATGGAATCCCACTGTATGTGGCTGGCGCCGCCCCAAAAATCTGCGATGCAGGAAAACTATACTTCGCCCTTCAACCCGATGGCGAAATCATCCCATGCAGCCCAGGCCCAGACATGATTCCAGCTAGCCTAGGCAACATTCTGGAAGTCCCGCTGAGTGAAGCCTTAAATGGGGAGGCGAACCCTGAGGTTTGGCGTAGAGTGGAAGCTTGCAGTGGATGCTGGCTCACCTGCACCACGGCCATATCCATATATGATAGGCATCCCATGGAGGCAGTGAAGAGATATCTTGAATTAAGCTTTGCGACGAGGGCGCCCCGCAAATGAGCGGGGCGGCCGCGGAGCCCACACACCCCAAAAACAAATTTTGGTGCGGGGCGCCTTGAGAGGTTTGTATTGTGGTTGTTGGGCTTGGCTTGATTGTGAAAAGGCGAGTTTGATTGTTTGTTTTGGGGTGTGTTTTGTTGCGGGACCTGGTTTTGGAGTGTGTGTTGTTTGTGAATTGATGGTTTGGGTTTTTGTTAAATTGTTGGGGGGTTGGTGTTTTGTGGGTTTAATTGTTGTTTTGGTTTTGTATCCCCCCTTCTGCTTGACTGCTTAGTTTTTGGTGTATTGCGAATGCTAGTGCTGTTAGGGCTGAGGCTGCAGCTAGGTCTGTTGCTATGGTTACTCCTGGGCATAGGTCTATGACTAGATTTGCGAATCGATATATTCCTAGGGGTATTCCTTCTCTTGAGCCTATGAGGAAGTTTGTTCTTTCATTTTCTATTACCAGGTTTGCGAGTTTTTCTGAAACTTTGTTTATTGGTTCTCCTTCCGGTTCGAAGACTATTATTGGTTCTTTTGCTCTTTCTCTAATGAGTTCGTATAGGTTTTGTATGTAGACTTGGGTTTTGTGGGGTTTATGTGGGTAGCTTTTTGTTTGGATTTGGTATCTGGATTCTATTCCTTCGAAGATTCCTTTTATGAATGCGTTTAGTTCATTTGCTTTGACGGCTCCTATTGGTGCTATGATTAGTTCGCCCACTTCGAATGTCTGTACTTCTCTCCCAATCCTTATTCCAATTTCATGGGAAGCTTTTAAATCTCCGAGGTATGGCATTTGGACGACTGAAACCTTTTTGAAGTATCCTCTAACTTGGAATTTTCCAGGTTTAATTTTCTTTGGATATTCGCTTCCATCAACTATACCCATATATGCATGTGGCCCAACTATCTCCACGAATACAACTTTATCTGGGAAATCTAGGTTTACTGGTATATTGGCACCCTCCTTTATAATTGCACCAACTCTAACGTTAACATCTATGCTTGTGAAATCATGACGCCCCCTCCTCACAGTATTAACTGCAAAAGACCCTGCACCAGACAATTCACTTACCATCTTCTTAGCAGTTTCAATTATGGAGTTCATCTCAGCTGGCACATACATTTTCGCTGGAAGAACCCTCTCCACCTCTGGAATCTTCGATTTTATTTCCCTAGCTAAATCCTCAGCTGGCACATTACCACCAACCAATATGAGACCTGAAAAGTTTAGTGGTTTCGCCAAAACATCTATCCCAGGAAAATTTTCCTTAAGAATCTCAGCTACCACACCCTCATAATCCTTCAAAGTCTTAACAATAACGGAAAACTTGCTGAAATCAACACCCTTAAACTCACTTAAACCCATTTCAATATAAACTTATAACCCCACCAACAACATATCTTTTTCGAAAAACAAACAGTAATTGAAGTGGTAGAGGTATAAAAATGGTTGGGAATTGTGGTGGATCCCTAGCATTTTATTGTATTATGGCGTTGAATATGGTTTTGAACGTCCCTAGGGTTTGCCCTCTAAATTGTGGTCTAAATGCGTATAATACTATTCTACCCTTCCCCTGTTTCGCATCTATTAGGGCTGGTTTCCTACTTAGATACTTCTCCCCTATCAGCCAGCCACTCTGCATTATATCAGATTCTGGATATGTCAGTGGTGTTTGATATGCTTCATTATTGAATGCTGGAACCAATTCAAGTATCATGCTATTGTGATACATGACGTAAGCCAATTTTGGCATTCCATAACAAAGTGGATGTGTATTGTCAACATTAACCTTTAGTATTGTTGAGGGGCAGAAGAACTCCTTTGGATCAAGCTTCTTTGATGGGATGTTTATTGGCAATTTGAAGGCATCTATGGCCAGTTCACAACTTGAATTGAAGGTTAATAGTGTTCCACCATTATTCACGAAATCCTTAACCTTCTCCAAACCCTCCTTCTTAATCCCACTCATATATTCTGGTGGTGTTGGAGGTAAGACCACAGGCCTCCTATACAATTCTGAGAGAGCCTTCTCAATAGCCTCCTTACTCTCACCAAGAATTAAAGCTGGACTATCATCAGCAAATATTAGTAGGTCGATCTTCTCTGGAAGCTTACCATCAATTATATCCTTATCCTTAATCACTTCATATGGGAATCCATGTTGCTCAAGAATCCACCTAGTCCACCCCTCATCTATATTCCCACCATAATAACGCTGATAAATTCCAACCCTAAGCCTCCTAACCTCACGAACCTCAACATCAAGCTTAAACTTCAATGGAACTATGGGGACGTGATACTTGTTGGAGAGATGCTCCAATAAACTTGAATTAACATCACTTGGAATGTAGAATGAGCCAGATGGATAAGTATTCCCATCAACGGTTACGGATGAAAGGATTCTGTAGACATGCCCACCAGAATTGAGAATATCATTCACAACACTGAATGCAGAGTTGTATGCTGATGAAACAATGTAACCGTAATTGGAACTTGAAACATGATAAACTGGATAAATATTGCCATCAACACGTCTAAACACACCCTCAGGCTTAACATCAAGAACATCCACCCTAACACCAAGATAATCTGGAACTGTGAATGTAGCTGTATCGTAGGGTCTTATTGGAGTACCATCACGGGCACGAGTCCACTCATTATCAGGATAAATAGTCTTCTCCAAAAGGTATCGGAGCATCCCCCTATAAGGCTGAGCTGCAAATGCAAAGTATGTTCCACTGGGATAAACCCTATTACCAACCCTAACCTCACCCTCACAAACGAAAACCTCAACACCCCACTTCAACAACAAATCCACCATCCTCAATGCAGCCCCAGGATCAGCCTGAGAATCAATTGGAATCACATATGCATATGGGGGTTCATTAAGCCCCTTCTCAATATTCCTCTTAGCTTTAATGTACATATTCCTCAAAATGGTATCCTTCATCCTAGCAGCCAATTCCAGTGCCGCCATATTGGATACTAATTGTTGTTTTATGATGTCTTTTAGTTTCCACCATCCTCCTGGCCATGGGTTTGGGAAGCTGTATTGCTTTTTATCTCCAACTCTCCCCCTATTCCCAGTTAATTGATGTTTATGAACATATATTGGCGTAGCAATCTTAACACTAGCAGATTCAGTGAGCATGGCGCAAACATTCATTAAGTTAGCCATATCCAAGAAGCCTGCAAGCATCTCAGCTGTGAATGGTGGGCCACTCTCAACCCCCTGGCATCCCGCTTCCTCAAGCTTAACGGTCATAAATCCACCAAACCATTGATGCTCACGATAAACCAGTGGATCAACTTCGGGACATATGGGATCATAGTATGGAGGAACGTATAATCTGGCACTATAACTCCCCATCTGATGATTATCAATGAAAACTTGAGGCTTCCAAAATCTATAAATGGCATCAGCAATCAATTTGGACTCCACTTGAGTAAGCATCCAAGCATCCCTATTATTATCATGACCCACATACTTATGATACAACCATGGAGGCGAAGTCCCCTCATACTCAGTTCCAAGATACTTGTTATACCAATCCACAACCATAATTTGGCCGTCAGGGTTAATGCATGGGAATAGTAGTAGAATCACATTATCCAAAATTTTCTTTGTTGTTTCATCTTCACCAGTTACCAGTTTGTATGCTAATTCAATGGACATTTGTGTTCCGCCAACCTCAGTGGCATGAAGACTATTGGTTATGACGAAGACAACCTTACCCTCCTTAACAAACCTCTCAACTTCACCTTCACTCAATCCCCGGGGATCGGCAAGCCTATGGGAAATCCAACGATACTTCTCCAAATCCCTCAGATTCTCTGGTGAGCTTATGTATGCTAGTATGAATGGGTTTCCCTCTGTGGTTTTCCCCAATTCCACGACTTTTATTCTGTTTGAGTTTTCTGCTAGGTGTTTGAAGTATTCCACGATCTTATCCCATCTAGCCAGCTTCCTATCTTCACCAATCTCAAAACCAAAGAATTCCCTTGGACTCATTATTCCCATGGAAATCGCCTTAGAAATATATGTTTATGAACAGTTTTTAATGGTTTCCATGGATAAAATTTAATTAACCCCTCTTAGGTATTAGGTGGGTTCCATCACAAGTTTCGGAGGATTGAAGATCTCTAAACCCTTCACGGCATGTGGAGAAGGTTAAACCATAATCATCAGCCAACCCTCTAACCATCTTCATATAACTATATCTAAGCTTCTCACCCATATACCTAACACCACCAATCTTAACACCACCCTCAAGGTATAGACGCTTAAATAAGTCAGCCTTCCCTGGGAAGGCTTCTAAAATCCTATTGAAATTGTCTGGTTTAGCCTTATAGGTTGAGGAGACAATATGCTTAACACCAAGCTCAGCCACCAAAGAAACTATACGCTTAATGGAATCAAAACCATCATTAACCCCTGGAATTATTGGATCAATCCTAACGGAACATGGAACACCAGCCTTACACAAAACCCTTAAAGCTTCAACCCTCATGGATGGCGGAGGAGCATAAGGCTCCAAAACTCTAGCCAAAGAATCATCAAGAGTGGTTATGGTGAAACTAACCGTAAACCTCCCCCTACAAAGAATATCCAAATCCCTAACCACAAGATTAGACTTAGTAATAATTATGGCACCAGCATCAAAAGATAAAAGCATCCTTAAAGCTTCACGGGTAACCTTCGAAACACCTTCAGGGGGAGTATAAGGGTCAGAGCTATTGGCAATGGATATGGGGAGGGAGAGATCAGCCTTAACCAAATCACGCCTAAGATGTAAAAGAAACTTCTCCTTAACCCTAGGATTAAAACCATCACGAATATAGGAGGTTATATAGCAATACCTACAAGCATGACCACAACCAGTATAGGGAGACAAACTATACTTAGGAGGACAAGTACAAAGCGGAGAACCCCAAGGATCAAACCTACGTAAAACGTAAGTCATGACAAATAAATTATTATGAAACAGAAATATAAATGAGAATGCTGAAATCACAAAGTTTATAGGAATATTCCAATAAGAATATTCCTATGAGAATAATGACCCTCAACATAAATAGAAGGGAAGAAGAGGAAGTGAAGAAACTTAAGGGATGGATAATGGTTTATGGTAGACGTAAAACTGGGAAAACATACATGTTGAGAAAGATGTTTAGAGAAGCTCAATACTTCATGATAACGAGAGCAGGATATGTAATCCACGAAGAAGGGGGGAGATATGTATACATGAATGTTAAGGAAGCCATAGGTAGAGTTGGAAGCTTACTGGATAATGGTGAAACGGTGATCATAGATGAATTCCAGAGGCTACCCGAATTCCTATGGGAAGAATTAGCATTACATCACCCAAAGGGGAAGCTAATAGCCAGTGAATCAAGCCTCGGAATACTGAGTAAAGTCTTCGATAGGAGAAGCCCACTCCTAGGATTACTCTCACCCCTAAAACTAGACATAATAAGCTACCAAGATACCATAATGGCATTAAAAGACTTAGCAAAAACGCCAAAGGATGCAATTATGTGGGGATTAATATTTAGAGACCCATGGGTAATACCAATACTCTCAATAGAAGTAGACATCATAACGGAGATATGTGGAAAAGCATACTATCTAGCAACATCAACACATGGACTCGTAGGAGAAGTCTTCGAAGAAGAAGAGAGAGCATTAACGAGGGTTTATGATGCAACCTTAAGATTGGTGGGTGAGGGAATATGGAAACCATCAGAAATAGCTGGAATACTCACATCAAACAACATGATAACAGGAGGACAAACAACAGTAATAGGGATACTTGAAAGACTCGTAAACATGGGTTTACTGGAAAAGATACCACTATGGAGAACTAGGGGGGCAAGATTCTACTTCAAACATAGATCACCAATAGCATCAATAATCCAATACATAGACCAAAAACTAAACATAACGGAAAACCCAAACATAAATGTAAACAGGGAAATGGTGATGAATGCAGTATCAAGAGAGATGCAATTTAGCTTGGGGGAAATGATGGCAGAATATATTGGTGGGAAAAGGGCATACACCATACTACCAAATGGAGATATAGACATTGTAATCTTAGATGAGAGGGGGAGAACACCAATAATTGGTTATGAAGTGAAGATTGGGGAAATAGAGGTGAATGAAGCAAGGAAAGCTATTGAAAGGATGCATGAACAGGGGGTACCTAGAGCGGGACTCATAAGTATAAGCACAAAACCCCCAAAAATCCCAGGATCATATGAGGAAATAGGACCTGAGGAAATAATGGATATTGCAAGTAAAATACGATCTGAACGATCATAGGAGGCTATGCAAAAATAGTCTACAGCCCACTATACACATAAATACTTTCAGCAAGGGCTTGGTAAGTTAATTTTATGTTTCCGTTCATGTTAGTAATTGTTTGGTGATGATGAGCGGCGGGCTTTCACGATCTAGATGAGTAGGGATCCCCATAAGCTGAACCCTTCTCAGCACCCATCTTCCTAGCCTTCTTATCACACCAAATTACAAGTTTCATCTTCTCCTGAATCTCCTTTGATTTAAGTTTATGCTCCTCAACCTTCTCAGCATCATATATATGTATGACTTCATACCCCAACTCTGCAAGATAATTCGCTATATACCTCCTATGACATCTAAACCACAACCTCTCAGAACAAAGTATCACTGCACACCGATCACCAATCAAGTTAAGCATCCTTGAAACGCTAGACTTGAATTCTTCAGTCTTCGCAAATTCACCATACCCCTCCCTCCTATAACCCCCAAGCTCAGGGAAATGTTGATAAACTATATTGAGTTCCTTAAGCCTAGATTCCAAATTCTCCTTATTAAACCATGGAAACTTACTACTGGTTGGAAATCTCCTAACATCCACAACAACCTCAATACCAAACTTCAAAAGAATATTAGTAAACTCATCAAAACTACGTGTTGAATGCCCCAAAGTATAGATTCTCACGATAAAATGGATGTATTATATGGAGATAAAGATATTGTTTAAAACCATGCAACTGGAAAGGTGATGGAAAAATTTATCTATAAACATTAAGAATATCATCATGATATAGTATCAAAATTTTGAGGGGTGATGAATAAATGGTTGAAAAAGTGAAGACTGGAATACCTGGATTAGATGAAATCTTGAATGGAGGAATACCACGCAGAAACGTAGTCCTGCTGGCAGGGGGGCCTGGAACTGGGAAAACTATAATGGGACAGCAATTCCTATACTATGGCTTAAAGAATAATGAGCCAGGAGTATACGTGGCTCTAGAAGAACATCCAGTACAAGTAAGGATAAATATGCAGCAATTCGGCTGGGATGTTAAGGATTATGAGGATGAGGGAAAGTTTGCAGTGATCGATGCATTCACAGCAGGAATAGGTGAAGCAGCCAAGAGGGAGAAATACGTTGTGCCAAGCCCAGACGACTTCCCAACACTAACAGACCTAGTTAGACAAGCAATAAGAGATTTAAATGCAAAGAGGGTTGTAGTGGACAGTGTAACAACATTATACATAACAAAACCTGCAGTGGCAAGGAGCATAGTGCTACAATTGAAGAAGGTGCTATCAGGCCTTGGAACCACATCAATATTAGTATCACAAGTAAGTGTAACTGAAAGGGGATTTGGAGGTCCTGGAGTGGAACATGCAGCAGATGGAATAATAAGATTGGATTTAGATGAAATACGTGGAAAACTGTATAGAAGCATAATTGTATGGAAGATGCGTGGAACAGCACACTCCATGCAGAGACACCCATTCGAAATAACGGATAAGGGGATAGTTATATATCCAGATAAAACATTAAGTGTAGATAGGGGTGTAAGCGCATGAGCATAACACTATCACCAATAGGAAGGGAAGATATAAAGAACCTTGAAACAGCACTACTAATAGAAACACTATTCAGAAAGGATGTATTAGAAGCATTAAAAGACCCATCACAAAGAATAACTTGGCTAACATCACTTGGAATAGCCGCAGGAGCCCTAGCAAGGGAAAAGGCGAAAATGACAACAAAACAAATAGCAGAAGAACTTGGAATAACAGAAGCCACAGTTAGAAGCCACTTAACAGGGAAAACAAAAGCCGGACAACTGGTAAGAGAAACCTACGAGAAATTCATAAAGGAAGGAGTAACAATGAAATCAATAGAAATACTACTATCAAAAGACGAAATAACCAACAAAATAAGCGAACTAGAGAAGACAATTGAAGAAATGAAGAAGAAAATTGAGGAATTGAAGAATCTACTTAAATAAAAACACCCATTTTTCCCCTTCAATTTAAAGATAAATTATTAGGATCAAATATTCTGCTCCAAGAATGATTCCACAATGGAAGCTTTACTTAAAACTTCATGATAATAACCCTCAACATAATTGTATGTGAAAGATTCAGAATCATTCAAAATTCTCTGGAAAATCAATTTAAATGAACGTGAATCATATGAACGTGTGAGATCTATGAGGAAACTGCCCAAATCATTTTCATACATAAACGTTTTAACCTTATTGCTGTAGGATAAGCCAATGACAGGCTTACCCATCATAGAAGCCAAAATAAGTGGATGTAAACGCATACTAATAACACAAATTGACCCTCTAAGCAAGTCTAAGAGCCTATTGAAGGGCATTGAACCATAAAAGACCACATGAACCATACTCAAATTATTGACATTCTTCAAAACTTTAAGGGCAATATTCAAATCGGATTTTAAACCATGCTGAGCAATTAAGAAATACACCTTCACCCCCCTAACATCAATCAAATAGTTACAAAAATCAGATAAAACATTAACAAGATAATGTAAATCTAAATGTTCACCCATTAAAGGCATAACGTTACTTGAAATATCCTTCAAAACCAAAATTACATATGGATCCCCACCACCATTAAACTCAAAATTTGAACGAAACCTACTCAAATCATCGTAAATGAGGTAAGATAAATCCCTAAATACAAGAATGGGTTTGGAAACTGCTAAAGAATTGAGAAAGGCTCTTGAAACCAAATCCCTAACAGTAACTACATCTGAAATCCCCACAAGCAATCTAACGAGGAACTTATCGATTAAGGAGAAGGAATGGGGGAACTCCACACCCACAGACAACAACACAACTTTACAACCAGAAAGTTTGAAAAGCAAACTATAAAGGAATATGGAGAATATTGTGAAGCCGGGCTGAAGAATCCCACCACCACCCAAAACTAAAACCTTACTACTAAACAAAACTTTAAGGAAACCCAATAGATCCCTCAAACTAACAGCTTCAACACCATAACGTGAACGAATAAATTGTAGATTAGCATTCAATTGACTGGAAACAACAACGATCCTAGACTTATCAATAAACCTACTTAAACGTTTAACAATAGCATACAATATAACATCATCACCCAAATTCCCAGCACCATAATACCCAAAAACAGCAATATTCCGCTTAAATCTCAGCACAAAACCCCAAAGGATAGTAAAAACGGAAGATATATGTAAGGAATCACGTGAAAAAAGGTGAAAAAAGCGTTTCAGAGGATTGTGAAAAGAGTTTCACTGTAAACTATGCTGGAATTGTTAGAGCCTCTAAACTCTTTGGAAACTTGGTTAAAACTATGGGTTTATCTTCACCAATAACCACGGTATCTGAATGCCTAAAACCACCAAACCCATAGACACAAATCATAGGCTCCACGGTGGTAACCATATTAGGCTTCATAATCCTATGATTGAAAGCCATATCATGCCAATACTCATGCCCACCTAAACCTATACCATGACCAGTACGATGGAAAACGTAATCGCCGAAACCAGCATCCTCAATAACCTTAAGTGCAGCAGCATCAATATCAGAAACCCTCCTCCCAGCAACACACATACTTATCCCACACTCCTGAGCCTTAGTGGCAACTTCAAAGAATTTAACATGCTTCTCACTAGGTTTACCAACTATGAAAGTCCTCTCATCCTCAGCCCAATAACAATTCAATCTAACACCAACACCGGCCAGCAAAGTATCACCCTTCTGAATCCTCCTACCATTAGGCATACGCCAACCATGAGGCATAGCACCTTCAGGGCCAGTACCAGTAAACCCTGCAGAAACCTCTATGGAAACATCGGAGGGATACCTCTTAGCAGCCTCCTTAGCAATTTCATAAGCAACTTTATGGCCAATCTCAACATTAGATAAACCAACCTCTATAGTCTCCCTCATCTTCTCCAAACCATAATCAGCCAATTCAGCAGCTTTACGCATCAAATCAAGTTCATATTCATCCTTAACTAAACGCATCTCCCTCAAAATCCATGAAGCATCGTACACTTCAACTCTAGGTAAATGCATTTTAATAAAGGATTTAACCGCAGAATTATCCACATCAAACCCTATTGAACCCTTAACAACCCCCTTATCCTCCAACATCCTACAAACAAGGAATGGGAAATCCTTGGTGTAATACCTCCTACCAGTCAATCTTGGATGCTCATCATAAAAAACAACATCCTTAATCCAATGAGCCCCCTTCTCCAACCCATACCTATAATGGTTAAAGGAAAGCTCATTCAAAATCATGGAAGGCTCACCATCAATTGGAATCACGGTAGCCACAGGCCTCTCCCAAGGCTCAACATCCAAGAAGAATCCTGAAACATAAATCGTATTTAGAGAATCAAAGACCACTAAAGCACTGAGTTCACTCTTAGACAGAAACTCCCTAATGCGATTCATCCGCCGTTTATAGACATCCAAGTTATACAAACAAAACACCCCAAAGAAACATTTAACTAAAAACACTGTTTAAGATTTACGTTCCAAAAACTGTAAATGCATAAATGCAACACGTATATATCGGTAAAAGCAAACAATGATTTATGGGAACTTAAAGGGGTGGTGAAGTGAGCAAACAAATTGAAATCCAGAAGATAGAGAGGGAGATCGTAAAGAGGAGGAGATCAATTAAACCAATAAATGAAAGAATTGCAAAATTAAGGGAGAAAAGTGAGAAAAGCCCTGTCAAAGTTTCACTGGAAAGAGCAAAATTAATAACTGAATTTTACATGAGCGGTAAAGCTTCCGGAAAATCCACCCCAGTACAAAGGGCATTAGCCTTCAAACATTTAATGGAAAATGTCAGCATACCCATTGAAGAGGGGGAATTAATAGCTGGATTGAGGGGGACTGGACCAAAAGAGGTACCCACATACCCAGAAATATGCTGCCACAGCCTTCAAGACTTAGAAATACTGAAAAGCAGGAAGAATATGCCATACCAAGTTGATGAAGAAACATATCAATACTATAAGGAAGTAGCAATACCTTTTTGGAGAGGAAAGAGTATAAGGGATATAATATTTGAAAATATGCCAAAGGAATGGATAGACGCATATGAAGCGGGAATATTCACTGAATTCATGGAGCAAAGGGCACCTGGACACACCGCTGGAGGAGGGAGAATATTCAAAATTGGAATAAACGATATAAAGAGGGAGATAAAGGAAGCAATGGAGAAACTGGATACAAGCGACCCAGAATACTACGAGAAAATGGAAGAGTTAAAGGCTATGGAGATAGTTGCTGATGCAATACTAATATACGCGAAAAGATGCGTGGAAAAACTAAAGGAAATGCTTGAAAAGGAAAGTGATCCAAGGAGAAGAGAAGAATTGAAGGAGATGATTGAAATATGCAGTTGGGTTCCAGCAAACCCACCAAGAACATTTTGGGAAGCTCTACAACACTACTGGTTCATACATGTAGGCATAACCTATGAAACAAACCCATGGGACTCATTCACCCCAGGAAGATTAGATCAACATTTATACCCATTCTATAAAAAGGACATCATGGAAGGGAGACTCACAAGGGAAAGAGCAAAAGAACTACTACAAGCCTTCTGGTTAAAATTCAATAATCAACCAGCAGTACCAAAAGTTGGCGTTACAGCAGAAGAAAGCTTCACATACAATGACTTCTCAAAAATAAACATAGGAGGATTAACAGAAGACGGGAAAGATGGAGTAAATGAACTCTCATACCTAATACTCGAAGTACTAAGTGAAATGAGAACACTACAACCAAACACAGCAGTACTAGTAAGCGATAGAAACCCAGATAGATTCATAATAAAAGCAATAGAAGTAATGTCTCCAGGATTTGGAGAACCACCATTCTTCAACTTCGATGGAGTAATAGTGAAAATGCTTAGACAATGGAAAACCCTTGAAGATGCAAGAACCTCTGGAGTTAGTGGATGCGTTGAAACAGGAGCTTTCGGCAAAGAAGCATACATACTCACTGGATACATAAATCTACCAAAAATACTAGAAATAACTCTAAACAATGGAATAGACCCAAAAACTGGGAAGAAGATTGGATTGGAGACTGGAGATCCTAGAAGCTTCAAATCCTTTGATGAATTATGGGAAGCATTCGTAAAGCAGTTTAAATACTTCATGGACATAAAGATGAAGGGGAACGACATAATAGAAGCAATATATGCAGAGTATCTACCAGTACCATTCCTATCACTATGGATAGAAGACTGCGTTAAAAACGCAAAAGACTACAATGCTGGAGGAACTAGATACAATACACAATATGTGCAGATAGTTGGATTGGGAACCTTAACAGACTCGCTGGTAGCAATAAGATATCATGTATTCGATAAAAAGGATATAAAGATGGAGGATCTTCTCGAAGCTTTAAACAAGAATTTTGAAGGATACGAAATCCTAAGACAAATATTACTGAATAAAACGCCGAAATATGGGAATGACGATGATTATGCAGATGAAATGGCAAAAAGGATAGTTGACATGGTAGTTAAGATAGTTGAAAGCTATCCACCAACACCAATAAGAAGAGCAGCAAGAAGAGTATACTTCCTACCAACAACAGTACACGTATACTTCGGAAAGAAGACAGGTGCAACACCAGACGGTAGACTAGCAGAAAAACCATTATCAGAAGGAATATCCCCAGTACAAGGAATGGATAGAAAGGGGATAGCAGCCGTATTCAGATCAGTGACAAAAATAGATTGGGATAAAACTGGTGGAGCACTCCTAAACATGAGACTCACACCAGACCTCGTAGAAGGAGAGGAAAACATAAAGAAACTTGCACAACTACTAAGGGTATTCTTCAGGATGGGTGGACACCACGTACAATTCAACGTTGTAACCACAGAACTATTAAGAGAAGCACAAAAGAGACCACAAGATTTCCAAGACTTAATGGTTAGAGTTGCAGGATACAGCGACTACTTCGTAAACTTGCCGAAGGGGTTACAAGATGAAATCATTGCAAGAACAGAACATAAAGAATTCTAAAGGGGAAGTTAAGGGGCTAATCTTCAATATACAGAGATACTCAATACATGATGGACCTGGAATAAGAACAACAATATTCTTCAAAGGATGCCCATTAAGTTGCTGGTGGTGTCATAATCCAGAAGGGATATCCCCTAAAAAGGAGATAATGTACTTTGATTACAAATGCATCAAATGCAAAACATGTAGCAGAGTATGCCCAACAAAATCCATAAAATTTGCTGATGAAAAAATCGTGATAAACAGGGAGAGCTGCATTGGATGTGGAATATGCGCAGAAGCATGCCCCACGGGAGCAATAAAACTTGTGGGGATGAATGTAGATGTAAAATATCTCATCACGGAAATAGAGAGGGATATAAGGCTATATGATGAAACCAATGGTGGAGTAACATTCTCAGGTGGAGAACCACTATATCAACCAGAATTCTTAATAAATCTGGCAAAAGAATGCAAGGAAATTAACATCAACACAGCCCTAGACACATCTGGATACACTACAAAGGAAATCATGCAAACAGTGGCAAAATATATTGACATATTCTTGTATGATGTAAAAATAATGGATGAGGAAAAACATAAAGAGTACTGTGGAGTATCAAATAAACCAATAATAGAAAACCTGAAACTACTTGTGGAATTAGGCCGAGCAAAGGACATAATACTGAGATTCCCAATAATACCTGGAATAACAGATACTGAAGAAAATGTTCAAGGCATTTCAAGACTAATAACCGAAAAATTAAGGGGTGTAGGTGAAATTGACCTCCTACCATTCCATAGCGTGGAAGAGAAGTATGCCAGACTTGGAAGACCATACCTGATGAAAATTCACAACGCCCCCACAGATGAAACATTAAAAAGAATAAGGGAAGAATTTGAGAGGATAGGGTTATATGTCAAAATAGGAGGATAAACACAATAACCGCATATATCAATCGACAATCCACTTCGCTAAAACATTAAGTTAAATATACCTCACACAACATCATTATTATTCATGAATCACAAGTTATTTGTAACCAGAGAGCTCTTCAAAGATGTTATTGAGAAAATCTCAAAGTATTATGAAGTGGAAGTTTGGGATAGGTATACGCCGCCACCATATGAAACCCTCATTGAAAAAGTTAAGGATGTAGATGCCATAGTATCACTATTAACGGATAAAATTGATTGCAACCTCATTGGCAAAGCTAAGAGTCTTAGGATAATAGCCCAATATGCTGTTGGATTTGACAATATAGATTTGGAATGCGCAACTAGAAATGGAATCTACGTAACAAACACACCAGGCGTTTTAACAGAATCCACAGCTGAACTCACATGGACATTGATATTAGCCGTAGCTAGGAGGATTGTGGAAGCAGACAACTTCGTTAGATGGGGGGAATGGTGGAGAACTGGAACTGCATGGCACCCAAAAATGATGCTTGGAACGGAACTAATGGGGAAGACATTGGGAATAATAGGGTTAGGTAGAATTGGAAGTAGGGTGGCTGAAATAGGGAAAGCATTCAAAATGAGAATCATATACTATGATGTTAATAGGAACTTTGAAATTGAAAAACAACTCTCAATAGAATATAAGAGTTTAGAGGAGCTTTTAAGGGAAGCAGATATAGTGAGTATACATGTACCACTAACAAAGGAAACATACCACCTAATAAATGAGGAAAAATTGAGGTTGATGAAGAGGAATGCAATAATAATAAACACTGCGAGGGGGGCAATAATAGACACTAAAGCATTAATCAAAGCTTTAAATGAGAATTGGATTGCGGGGGTAGGGTTAGATGTATTTGAGGAAGAACCACTACCATCAAACCATCCATTAACAGCATTTAAAAATGCCGTAATAGTGCCACATATTGGAAGTGCAACATATGAAGCTAGACATGCAATGGCAGAAATAGTTGCGGAAAATCTAATAGCATTCCATCAAGGAAGAGTACCACCAAACCTAGTAAATAAAGAGGTTGTAAATGTCAGGAAGCCAGGATTTCAATGACACAATTATGGTAAATTATTTATTTTAGCATAAATTTTTGCAGCCTCTATAACCTTCTCAACATCATCACCATATTTTTCTATGGTATCCTCCACCACACATAATGTTGGTACAACCTTATCCTCTGGATTTGGTATAAAGGATTTTTGACGCCCCTGCTCATGAACTCCAGTACTACCCCTACCTGGAGCTGGATGTGAAAGATGATAGGCTGTTCTGATATACTTATGGAAGAATTCTGAATAGTTTTTCGGGAAAGGTACATGGTAGAATGGAATTAGGGGGAATAATGCATCGTAGTATGCTTCTCCGAAAATTAGGAAATTCCTGCCATACTTGCGTTTCAAATTAATTACCAATCTTCTTAATCCCTCATACATATCATACCTATGATCGTTAACGTATAAGTGGGGTATATCTAGGAAAGCACCATCAACCATAAATTCATCAGTTATTTTACATATGGAATTGTAAAGGTGATCAAGAAACTTCCTATTGCCAAGATTCAATGGAATCCATATGTCATCCCTCTCCCTATCAGCATCCCAATCAACCCAATTTGGTGGAACTACACTTAAATCATATTTATCCCTAAAAATGGCATCCTCCAAATTGAGCATTCTAACCCATCTGAAACCTGCAGCCACAGCACCATACATTGGAACCACATGCATCCCAAGCTCATGTGCTGTGTTCACGAGATTTCTAAACCCCTCAACACCACCTAGATCCGGGTCTGGATCGTAAATTGGGTAATCATAGTAGTATCTACCATTAAATCCAGGTAGAAAGACTAAAACCCTATAGCCTTCAATACGCTTGGAAATCCACTCCAAAACTTTAATCATGTCATTGAATGTGTTGAATATGTATCCAGTCCAATGCTTACCATGCATATTAACCACTAGGGAAACTCTCCTCATCCAATATGGAACATCATCCCTATCTTCCCAAGATTTAAGACCCCACTTCTCCTCCATAAAATTCATTCTGATAGTTAGAGGCTCCCACGGATCCTTACAGAATCCAACCCTAAAAGTGGGAACATTTATGCTATTTGAAAACATAGTGGCCTTTTCCTCATGATACAATTCTATCACAGTATCACCATTGAAGTCACTGCGAATAGCAAACCTCTTAGGTCTTAGCTCCTCATCCATGCTCAGAGAATAGAAGTATTTATCTGAATCCCTGACATGAACGACCATTAATGGTGTAGGTAAACTACGATTATAACTAGTCCAAATCCTAGGATAATTCAATATTACACCTTGCTCTGAATTATAATTCTCAAACGTGAAGGAACCCGTCATGTATCTATCAACATTTAAACCCTTAATTAGAATACCAACACCCTTAATCTTCCACTCTTCAAATTTCAAATCACGATCACTAACTTGGAGGGTTGATTCAAAGAGGGCTTTACATGAAATTTCAACATGATCATCAGGAAATCTACGTAATATGGCTTCAAATAAGCCTGGAACCTTCCTCCTACCACCAGCATAGAAGAATCTATTAGCCACTAATCTTAGGAAACTACTATCAGAAACCACTTCAGCTTTATCAAAATCCACGCCATAGATATTATCAAGAGTGAAAATTCTAAAAGCAAAAAGATAACCATTAAATTTATGATATTTATCACCAAAATCGAAACTCAAATCCATCATAATCAACACCCAAAATTAAAGTTAAAAAATGGGAAATATTTGGGGTTACGCTTTCTTCTTCCTCAAATCATAGTATATCATAGCACATATTATGGCCACAAACACTGGAATCATATAGTACGCTGGATATGATAGTAGGTATTGCATTCTACCAGTAAATAGAGTCATCCTACTTAAGACAGTCCCACCAAAAGCTCCACCAAAAGTAAACATCAACACATATCTGCCAGCCTTAGCAATGTAACTCATAGGTCTCCTAAGAGCACTTATATCGGTGAAGAAGAAGTAGAGGAAGGCGCATATGAATCCAAGGACTATAATCAAATTGTCAATTACGGTGAAGGGTCCACCATACAATGAAATTACACTGGCTTTAATCTGCCTAACAATCTGAGCTTCAATCAAAGCTCTAACGGAAACACCAGTACCTACACCAACCATTACAGCCATAGAATACCTGCTAATCCAAGCCTGCTTAACCGTGAACCTAGTGAACAACATTATTCCAAGGATCATCGGTATAATAAACCAATAATTTCCAGCAGAAACCCTGCTGACACCTTGATCCATAATATTCTTTACAGCATAAGCAACACCATAACCAGCATATATTCCAACAAAGGTGTGTTCAGCAATCCTATACAATATGCTCTCCCTATAAAGTAAGCTGTAAATCATTAACGTCAATGCCGCTGCAATTAAACCTGAAATTAATGAGGCAAAATCAGCGAAATCCATTACGTACCACCCCTCCTCCTAGTTAGATAATATTGTATATTCCCTATAACGATCAATACGACAATGAAGAGGTGTGAAAGTGAAAGAGCATCTGAGGAAGCTGAAGCTTCACCAGGACTCTTAATTAAGATTTCATATTCCGCTGCAGCCCTAATACCAGCTACCATACCACACAACTGCCCAGCACTTATGTATGGCATGTATCCAGGGGCATTCATACCCCAAGTCATAATAGCCACCGGAACACCATATGGAGTGTAAAATTGCCTGATATAAGGCTCGCAATAAGCTGTGGCAATAACTAAGGATAAATCTCTTGCACTCCTAACATTTTTCATCAATGGAATCTGATCAACTGGTGTACCATAAACATCCTTCGGCAATGCCTTATGCATATTTTCAGCTATAGCTGCCATAGCAGTTTCATATCCAGTCACATACCCAAAATCGACGTAATCAACACCATAAGTCTTCTTCTCCAAGTAGCTTGCTATAGCAGGCTTAATCTTAGTGGCAAATAAGGTTGGCCCTTCAGCTGTGTAAAGTGATATGAGGATTATCTTAACATTCTTACTTAACAGATGCTTTAGAACGGCAATATTTGAGGGGCCATGCTCAGGCCAGCTGGCTGCACCAACACCATACTCAAACAGGACAACACTACCGGGAGGTAAAGATTCTATCTTATTGTATAAGGCTAGTACGGGAGCAGTTATTGGTAGCGGCAAACCTAGTGGTCTAATAAGTGGAGCGCCCACGACTATGAAGAGCAAAAGGTACATCCACCTTGGATCAAACTCCTTTGCCATAATTTCACCCTCCACCCCCAGCCCTAAGCCAAGCACTCTCCCTACCAGTGAAAGTTCTGATTGCAAGTGCTAAAGCACCTATAGCTGCACCAACCATTATAGCCCTCTGACCGGCAACTATTGGTACATTCATAGCCCATGAACCTAAAGTCACAATACCTGGATGCAAGTAGCCACCTATAGGTGCATTGTAAAGTATAACGATGATGCCAGCGATTAAGAATATTGTTGTTTCAAGATTCCTAGCTCTAAAAGCCCTATAGGATGCTTAGGTAATGTAGAATGCAAGTATGGAGTAAACTGTTGGATCCAATGCAGCAACAGTCGTTGAATACAGCCATCTGAAACTTGGATGAGCAGTCATTGGTGGGAGTAAACCGAGAATAGCCATGAGATACATTAGGAATATAGTCCATGCACTAAGAGCTCTTCTAACAACATCCTTATCCCTCAAAACAACTCTACCATGCACAATGGTCAGGTTTATAACACCCATAAACATTGCAAATGCAGCGAGAATAATAATCCAAACCTGCAAATCAGAAACTGCGCTATGCAAAACTGGAATATCGAAGAAGAAGTCTGCAAAGGCCATTATGCCAAGTATGGCTGTTAGGAATAGTGGTATTTCACGTCTACGAGCCCAAGACACTTCACACCACCCCCCTATATGCTAAGTAAATCAGTAAACCATTTACCATAAGTCGCTCCAAGAGTAGCTAGAATAGCGCCGATAAATGCAAGCAACGCTAAAAACAGTCTACCAAAATCCTCACCAACAATAGTCCCTATCTGCTCAGGATCCTTAGAGAGATATGCACTTGCAGCAAAAATCTCTTCACCAATCAACGCATAATCACAAACAGCAACGAAGAATGGAATATTATGGTAGTTGGCTGTGCCACCAACCTGAACAGCCCCAGCCTTATAAGCATTCTCCAATATCATCAGAGTCTCAGCATAAAAACCGCCAACCATAACTGTTCCAGCCACACGTTGCCTATTTATAATCCCCATAGCCGTAGTAGCCATAGGGAACTGACTGTAAACGAAACGAACCATTTCAGGCCTAAACTTGTCAGCCTTACCCTCAGCTTGAAAAGCCAATCTAACATTCTCCAAAGCCAATGGATACACATCTTGAACAGCCACAAGCATTATTGGTTCAACATCATACCTAGCAGCAAGGGAAGTGGCATAATTAACAACAGTTAAACCAGCAAGAGTCTGAGCGGTAATGCCTTCAATCCCTGGAACCATAAGCAAAGGTCTACCCATCTCAGCACATCTACCCACAACCTCTTCAATGGCATCAAGGGGAGCTATCTTACGCAACCTGAAGATAGGCTTCCTCTTCGCCAGCCACAACGTTGAAAGCATAAAGAAGCAAAGCACTAAGAATATAATGAATTGGGAGATTCTTCCTTGAATTAACAAGAGTCTCTCCCAAAAATTTTAAATCATCTTTTAATATATAAGCGTAACGATGAAAAATGAATAAAAATGATTTAAAAGCAAAATTAATGGAGTTAGATGAAAGAGTATTGAAAATATACATGGAAAAAATGAAAGAAATACTAGTACCATCAATGGAAGAAATAAATGCATTATTGAACGAAATAAAGAGCATAAGGGAGGAAGCATATAAACTCCGAGCAAACGTAAAGGAGGAGGATGTGGAAAACAGTGTATGGGTAAATCACATAATAGAATTAATGGATTGCTGGGAAGTGGGAATAAAGGAGGGTATGAGGCAACCAAGCAGATACCTTCGTGGAATAGGATTCAGAATATTCAAGGTGATTGAAGATGAAAAGAAGGGTTTGAAGGAGAAGAGTGAAGAGATAAAGAATATATCAACAAAGGTTGCTAAACTACTACCAGCAGTACATGAAATATGCTTGAAAGTGGATGACGATAGAGTTAAAAGAGCATTAAAATGCCTAGAAGGGTTAAAGAGAGATCTAGAAAAATACTCCAAGATACTTGAAGAAATGAAAGTTAAAATGGAGGAGGAAAAGAAATGGAAAGAGGAAATCGTGAATGAACTTAAAAACATAGGGAATACAATCGAAGAATATATACCAAAAATTAGGGGGATAATTGGAACTAATAGAGAATTAATTGAAGACATACCATACGAAGAATTGATGATGAAACACTATGGTATACCCATAAAATGGGTTATGGGATGGTATATTGAGGAATTGGAAAAGGCTAAATGGAAATTCAAAGAATTGGCAAGAAAGATAGATCCAAACAAAGAACCATTACAAGTTTTAAGGGAGAGGATACACGTACCATACAACACCCCTGAAGAAATGTTTAAAGCAATGGAAGAATTCTTGGAGATTGCTAAGAAAAACGCAAAGGAGTACATAGAATTCCCAGATGAAGTGACATGTAAAGTAATTGGCTTAAAGGAGTTTGAGAAAGATGTGTATCCAATGGGACATTCAGGAGGACCAGACCCCCTAGAGGGGGGATTGGAAAGTCATGTCGCATTAAACCAATACAATTACAAAGCATTCTCAAGAGGATGGTTAATGATGATGGCAATACATGAAGCATACTATGGACACAACATACACTCAATTAAAGTAGGGTTAGCCAACATACCAAAAACATTCAAGATAAGCAGTGGAATAGCAACACCAATATCAGAAGGACTTGCACATAGAGGTGAAGAACTACTCCAACACATATATGGGGATGAAGCATTCCCACTACTGGTAGCATGGAGAAGAGTTCAAACAACATTAAGAATATACATAGACATAGGATTATTCCACACTAAAACCCTAACCCCAGAAGATGCAGTAAAACTATACATGGATGTAATGGGATTCGACGAACAAACCTCCAGGGGACTTGTGGAATGGCATCTGGAAAACAGAGGATACAATGTCTGCTACTTCACAGGATACAAAATGATAGAAGAACTGAGGAAACATACAAACATAAGTGAAAAGGAATTCAGCAATACACTATTCTCAGCAGGCTTCATATCAATAAACAATGTGAAAAGACTACTTAAGATAAAGGAGAAAATGCCATGGGAATAGTGAAAAACAACCCAACTCTTTGACACTAAAGGCTATGTGAAGAGAACAAAAATTAAATTAAAATTTATTTTCTGGAAATAAAAGGTTTAAATATAGTATAAGGGCTTGTTACGGGTGAGGGGAGATGGAGGGAGTTCTCCTCTCCATGAGAAGAGGTGGAGGTGGCAGGCAATACCTTAGGCAAGCAATAATAAAGGTTGGTGATGATGCTGTGAAAATGTTTAATAGGCTTGTGGGGAGGAAGGTTATCTGGATTCATCCAAAAACAAGTGAGAAATTCATTGGGAAAATAGTTAGATTGCATGGGAGGAATAGTGGATGTGTAATAGCGTACTTTAGGAAGCAACCACCATTCCAAGCCCTGGGAACAAAAGTTCAAATCACATGAACAAATTAGATTAAAGTTTGATGTTGAAAACTTTTAGTGCATTTAAACCCAAGATCAATTCCAACTCATTTTTATTGACCCCTGAAACTTTGACCTTCTCTATTTCAAAGGCTGGATGACCGAAGGGCATATCTGAACCATAGAGAACCCTATCTGCACCTATAGTTCTTGAAGCTTCCAATATCTTACTGTGCATTGGCATACCAGAAGTCTCCAATAGTATGTTTTCATGCTTCTTTGCAACATCTATTGCACCATTAATGTAGACTATATGTCCATGCCCCATATGGCCTAGAATTATAGTTACATCTGGAAATATATCTGCCAATGATCCGAAATGCCATGGTAGGGACCATGGTGGATGCCCACAATGAAATAGTACGGGGATTTTAAGCTTCCTTGCTAACTCCATTATTGGATGAACTATATCTTGATCTGGTAGGAAGGAATCTATTAGGGGATGCATTTTAATACCCTTAAACCCGAATTTCAAAACATAATTTTCGATGAGCTTCAAAGCCTCTTCCCCATTATGTGGATTAACCCAAACCAATCCAACAATCCTTTTAGGGTAACGTTTAACGGCATTTAAAGTTAAATCGTTGGGTAATGAGAAAACCACCGAAACAGTAATGCCATAATCATCCATGATTTTAATCATAGACTCAACGTCTAAACTCACATTGAACAATGGGAAATTTCCAAGGTGTGTATGGGAATCAATTATTAACGGTATACATCATCACCCCCTCAAAATTACATGAAATACTCCTTCCCAATGGATTTCCTGATAACCGCTAATAATGGCACTGTAACAGCAATATCAATTGCGCTTAATGGGAAGAATGTCAATAGATCTAAGTATGCTACGGGGCCAAAGAGATAGTAGTCATATGCGAAGTATGCGAAATTCTTCCATACATGACTTATAATCATAGCTAAAACTTCGGATGACCTAGGCCTACTTGGGATAATCCTCCTAAACTTACCAATCATGAAACCCATAATTCCACGTATAACCAATGTTGCTGGAGCCCATATTATAAATGAAGATTGGTAAAGTGGATTCCAAATGTCAAAGAGGGCTGCACCAACACCACATGCAAATCCTCCAACAATAGGTCCGAAGAGTATTGATGAAATAAAGGATGCAATATCGCCAGCATGCCAAACACCAAGAGGTTTAGGCATGGGGACAGCTATACATGTCATCACATAAACCAACGCTGCAGTCAATGCTGAAGCAGATACAAGCATACTTCTCGACACCAAAGCATACACCAAATAAAACGTAACATGATGCAATAATATAAAGGTTTGCCTATATATAGGCGAATATATTCATTAAATACGCATAAACCTAATAAGACTTTGCAAGGTATCGAACATAATTAATTTTAACGAATTCTCTGTTTAGAAGATCATTTAATGCTTTAGCAATGACTTCATCCCTAGAATTGTAACGCCCAATTTTAATGAGTAAGTCAATATCCCGTAAAGTATCATCCGGGATCGATACCCGTATACTCCTCAAAGCATACACCACGCAAAAAAAGGGTAGTATTAATATTTTTATTTCCAATTTTTTGCAAAGAGTCAAATAAACTATTCACTCCAATACATATAAGCATTTCGCAAAACCATATATCAATAAAAATTTCCTTAAAGAATTGAATATCTACGATGTGAAATAACCTAATATTTAAACAAAGGGTAAAATATTGTTTTTTAGAAGCATATAAACCTATGAATCACTCTCACTTTTTAAGCAGTTTTCTAAATCTTGGGTGCAATTTGTCAATTATCAAGCTTTCCTCTAACGCTTTAACGACTTCTGGCAAGGCTCTCAATATATCTGTTAAAGTGACTATACCCACAAGTTTGCCACGATCAATTATTGGAAGCCTCTTAATGTTATTATTTATCATGAACTTAGCCGCGTAAACTAGATCCATATCTGGATCCCCATAAATCAATGGTTTAGACATCACCTTCGAAACTTTTGTTGTCCTGGGATCTAAGCATGGAACTATCACCCTCTTCAACATATCCCTCTCAGTCACTATCCCAACAGGTTTACCATCCTTAACCACAACTAAGCATCCAATGTTATATTGCGACATTATATCAGCAGCTTTAACAACAGTTTCATCTTCATCTATGACCTTAACATCCTTAACCGCAATATCAATTATCCTAATCATAGCAGATCCTAAAAGAATTGAATTTTGAAGCTTAAAAAGGTTTAGTTAATATTAATAAGGGTTTCATTCCCACAATTAACCATGGGGTTATGGAGTACAAGTATACTTACCATAAGAAGAAGCTTATATCACGTTACACTGCAATAAAGATAATTGAAGCATTAAATACCCGTAGGGGTTTTGCGAAAGTCAGTTTTGATTTAGGCATATCAGAGGAGGATGTGGAAATAGTGAATCGTGATTCCATTGTGATTGTGGATGGATTTGAAATTGAAATAGAATTGCTTAGAGAGTTAATTGAAAGTAACGATGTATACTGTCTTGAGGATGGGGAAATCGTGAAGGTGGCGTTTTATGCTGATGGGAATTATTATAAGCTTAGATGCGTAGCGGAAAAAGCCGCACCAACACTGGAGATTAACGGTATACATATGCATAGAATAACTGGAGTAACCCCATGGGAAGATGCATTAATGAAAGTTAAAGCTGCAAAAGTTCATAAGGGATTAGAAGTGCTCGATGTATGCACAGGACTTGGATATACAGCAATAGCTTCAGCAAATATGGGTGCAAGTAGCGTAATAAGCATAGAAAAGGATATAAACGTTCTGAAAATAGCGGAAATAAACCCATGGTCTAGAGGATTGGAGAATGATAGGATAAAGATTATAGTTGAAGACGCAGCAAAAGTTGTGCGTGAAATGGGGGATGAGGCTTTTGATAGAATTATACATGATCCACCAAGATTTCAATTGGCTGGAGAACTTTATAGCATGGAATTCTACAAGGAGCTTTATAGAGTTTTAAAGTTTGGAGGAATCCTATACCACTATACAGGTCAACCTGGAATAAAACGTAGAGTAGATTTCGTTAAGGGGGTTTCAAATAGGCTTAGGAGTGTTGGATTTAAAGTTGAGGTTAGAAGGGATTTAATGGGGGTTTTAGCCTTCAAACTCTAAAGCTTCCTGGAAACATTATCTAGAACCCACTTCACATATTTGCTTAGTAATGGTGGTAGATCCACAGGTCCAATATCCATAAACCCTCTAACAATAATGGATACAGCTTCCTCTTCACTAAACCCTCTGGACATAAGGTAGTATACTTCATCTTCGGAAAATCTTCCAATAGCAGCTTCATGGGATAATGTGGCACTAGCATTCTTAGCATCCAATTGTGGTATAGCTCTTATAACAGCCTTTGAGGATAGCAACATACCCCTACACTCCAAGTGACCTCTACAATTATAGCCTTCACCCACAATAACCCCTCTGGAAATAACGTTGGCATCATCCTTCGCAATAACCTTTGAAACTATTTCCGCTTTACTACCATTACCATTAAGGTGAGCTTCACCCCCAACATCAATAACACTACCATTAGAAGCAACAACTATGGATACTAAGCTAGACCTGGAATTTTCACCATTAAGGTGTACTATTGGCATAGTTTGAATAGTTTTAGCTGGATTCACATTAACATAGACACTTGTGAATGATGCATCATCCTCCAATAAAACTCCAGTTCTAGGCCTAACATCAACACCCTCACTCCAAGAATGAATCATGGTATAAGTTAATTTACCACCCCTCTTAACATAAAATTCCGAAACACCAACATGCAGAGCTTCACCAACCCTTGGAGAGGCACAGCCAGTTAAAACGTTAAGTTCAGCCCCCTCCTCAACAATTATAATATTATGAACACTCTGGGATAAACCGCTACTCTTAAGGTAGAAGCATGCTTGAACTGGAAGCTCAACTTTAACGCCACTCTTAACCCTAATGAAAACACCACCACTACACTTAAGCTCAGAAAGGGCAGTGAACTTATCCATATCAACATCAAGAGCCCTCCAATAATAATTTGGAACCCAATCATACAATTCTAAGGCTTTAGAGATAGGTAAAACCTCAACACCCTCATGGAGGGAGGAACCCATAAGTATGCTGGAATCCACCTGCAAATAGCTTCCAGCCCTCCCCCTACCACTAAGATCCACACCAACCTCAGAAGCCTTCTCCTCCAAATCCCTAGAAATAGACTCAGAGGATTTAGAGATAGATTTGAATTTTGAAATATCCAAATCCAAGCCAAAGGCTGAGGGCTTATCAATTGCCCTCTTCGCCTTCTCCCTAACTTCCTCTATCCATTTACCCTTTCCCTCAGACACCTATAACACCCCTCAAAACCATGATTCTTGATGTTTTCTATAATCTCATCAGGTCTACCTGAGCAAGCCACTACTCCATCCATTATAACATGTGCACGATCAGCTTTAATGTAATTTAAAATGTATCCTAAGTGGGTTATTATCAATGCAGATCTCTTCCTCATAATTGGTTTATCACTTAAACTGCAAAAATCATTTATAGCCTTAGCCAACAATGACAAATTCTCCACATCAACGCCGGAATCAGGTTCATCGAATATGGCTAGATCTGGGGATTGAACTAAAACTTGTAGAACCTCACACCTCTTCAACTCACCACCAGAAAATCCCACATTAACTTCGCGATCCAAGAATTCATGCATATTCAGAGATTTAGCCAATTCATCAATATTCGATTTCCCACCAAACCTTAATGATATCTCCCTCAACAAATCTCCAAGCTTAACACCCCTAATCTTTGGGGGCATTTGAAATCCGATTCCAATCCCCAATTTAACCCTCTCATTAATTGGCATATTGGTGATGTCAATACCCTTAAACCTTATACTGCCTCTGATAACTTTGAATCTTGGATCACCAATTATGGCGTTTATAAGTGTAGTTTTACCAGAACCATTAGGTCCAAGTAGAACGTGAACTTCACCATAATCAATCCTCAAATTAACACCCTTCAAAACAGGCTTACCAGCAACTTCAACCCATAGATCGGAAATCTCCAACATACAACTTAGGTAATATGGCTTTAAAGCTTATTAAATCTTCCTCAAAAATAATAAAGTTTGAATATGGATTAGCTGGTTAAATCATTGAATGCACATTTACTTCTTATCGAATTTCATCGGTGAAATGTAGCTTCCATAACGTTCCTCAGCCTTCTTCAACCTCTCCCTCTCCTCCCTCAAAATTTGGAAGAGCAACTCTGGAGTGTCAGGTATGTTTGCATATATCTTCCATATCCTCTCAATTTTCGCTAAATGCTGTGGAACCCTAACTGTAAACTCCTTCTCATAGAGTTGCTCAGGATAATCTTTACCAAGAACTTTATTGAACAGTTCAACGAGATCATTGTATATGGGTATCCTTCCAGTGGGGATCTCTATGAAGCCTACATCATCATGAACTCTAAGCTCCATCCACTTCAACCAAACCTTCTTATCAACCTTCTCAGCCAAATACCTCCCACTCTCATCTCTCAAGAAGTAGTTTACACCAAAAACCTTTGGTTTAACCTTGAGCTTCTCAGCAAACTTGAAGTGCAATTCGGTAAACTTCCCCACGGATATGGAAATGAAATCCAGTATGGCGTAGGGGTTAAACTCCCTTTCACCAGCCTTACCGAGAACAGCGGTAGTCCTCTCAGACTCCAAAGCTGCACCCTTAGTTACAATTCCATGCTCCCAACTTAACCCCTCCTCCACGGGAACCCATGTATCTGAATCTCTACCACCAAAAATCATTCCACCAACGGGGACACCATCGGGATCCTCTATCCTTGGATCAAGATTCTTAAGATACTTTATGTGCGTTGTAAATCTAGCATTGGAATGTGATGGTGGAATTGGATTACCACGCTCATCAACCTTACCAGGCCACCATACACCAGCATAATTTAACCCAGCCATGGGTACACCAATCTTACCATTCCACCAAACTTCACCATTACCCATCAACAAGATATTGGAGAATATAACTTCAGAATATGGGGATGTGAGTATCTCATATATTTCAGGATCATCTTTCGGATTAATACCCTCAATTATCCCAAACATTCCAACTTCAGGATTTATGGCTCTAGGAATTCCATTAACCTCCCTTATAATGGCTAAATCATCACCCACAACTGTATCAGCCATCAATGCAGTGGAAGTTTTACCACAACCAGCGGGAAATGCTCCAGTAAAGTAGGTTATCCTATCCCCTGGCCCCTTAACGCCGGCAATGAACATGTGTTCGGAAAGCCAACCCTCCAAACACCCCCTATAAACAGTCAATCTTAGGGCAAGCTTCTTTAAACCCACAGTATTACCTGCATACTGGGTATTTGTGCTATAAACGGTGTCATCAGCAAGGTCTATGTAAATTCTCCTCTTATCCAAATTCTTACTCCAACCATACTCATTCCTCTCGCCAGCAGAATGTAGGAAACGCATATACTTGATCTCAGACCCCCTCTCAACAAAATCATCGTAACTTAATCTGTACAATATGTTCTCACTATGCATGACATAAGCTGAATCGGTAACTTGAACAGCATAAAGCGATAGTGGAGATCTTCTGGGACCTAAACAGAAGAATCCCACAAAGGCTTCATTACCCATCATAATCCCCTTCAAAACACTCTTAATCTCATTCAAACCATCAATCCTCCCCCTGGTATTCAGTAATGGAATTCCACCAACCCCCTCCACAAGAATCCTGGTATTCTCCCTATCTCTAGCAAGATCCTTAGCCCCATCAAAATGTATGGTTTGCAGTGGATACTTGGTTGGAATTTCTTCACCGCGCTCAAGGGATACACGTCTAATATATTCAATATCGTCTTGAGAACCAGTATTTATGTATATGGAAGATGGTTGGCAAACCAAGATTATATCAGCAATCCACCTATGAAGTTCAGGATCCTTAATCTTCATAAGCCTATCAAAATGTTCAGGTTTCATCTTTGAACGTAGAACTGGCTCCACATCATAATCCTCGCCCAAAAGCCTTTCACGTCTACTCATGTTTGAAAATATAACATGATAGGATAAAAGTTTAACGAAACATATACAAAAATCTTTGAGTAATCATTTTTCAGCCACAAAAATTTTCGCCCTCAAATCTCCATGCAACGTATACCTTTCATGGACAATACTGAAATTGGCGTTCAATAGAGCTTTACGCATAACCCCCTCCTTCAAAGTTATAACCACAAGCCTACCACCACTATTCATACACTTATAAGCTTCAGATGCAAACATGAAATACAATTGCCTAATACCAATTTTAGGCTCCATTCTAATACCATATGGCGGATTAGTCACAATCCTATCCACATTACTAATATAATTGGATAGCTTGGTGCAATCCCCCTTAGAAAAATTTATGAGGCTGAGAACACCGGCAGCTTCAGCATTAGCCTTAGCCCCTTCAAGGAAACGCTCATTAATATCGAACCCATAAAGTTTAAGTTTAGAACCCATATACAATGCAGCTTCAATAAGTATAGTTCCACCACCAACCATTGGGTCAACAAAAACATTACTCTCCAATGGATTTGAAAGCCTAACCATACCATAAGCAATAGTAGGCCTTAAAGCTGCAGGATGATCAAAAACCCTATAGTGACGTTTATGAAGAGACTCCCTACTAATGGAAATGCATACAACACATTTATCATGAACAACATCAACAATAACCTCCACATCGAAATTCTCCAAATCAACCCTATTCCTATACTTATCCACTATAGCTTGACCAGCAATCCTCTGAACATCCATGGAAGTATACTCATGAATCCCAATCCTCTCACTAGTAACCCTAAAACTGCCAGTTTTAGGTAGAAACTCACTCAAATCCAATGAGTAAACGACATCATAAATCTCCTTCAAACCATCCTTAGAACTGGAAACTGTAAATGTTGAAATATACCTCCTAACATGATGGATGGATTTCATACTTAGAAGATCATTAACATTCGAACTCTGCATATCCACCAAAACCCTACCTTGAATGTTGAATGGTTTCAAAACAACATTAACAAAACCAAACTTCTCTTTCAACTCAAGCTCCACAATATCCTCCAAACCTGGCGGACAAGTCAACATAAACCACATCAAAATCACATCCCATAAGAATATGAAACAAACTTTTAGGAGAATATGTTTAAAGATGGAGACACTTCACTAAAAGGGAAGCATCAATTACTATCACGATCTTCCCTCACATACCTAGTTATTGATCCCCTCGGCATTCTAGGCAACTTTTGAATTAAAGCCTCAAGCTCCTCAAAAACTCTTCTTTGCTCTATCTCATTAACCCTTCTTTCAATGGAATCCCTTATTTCTTCACTCAAGTCAACAATCCCCCTAGCAATCCCATTTCCCTTTTCAAATAATCGGGTATACGGATAAACATAATAGCCATCATAATACGGTAATGAATCACATCAATATAAACATGACACTACAAACTCGCATAATCGGTGGAGCAAATTTTAAATCAAGCATGTTACACATTATTCTTCAACGATCTTTTCCGATCTCTCCTTAACCTTCTTAATCTTCTTTGAGACTTCGCTTGGTAAGGCTACATCCTCAACTCTCTCACCAGCTTTACCAATAATTTTAAGTCCAGCATTCGGCTCAATACTTATTTCATGGAGGTATAATGAGTGCTGTGTCTGCCTCATCTTCTCTATTATAACATACCTCTTTAGCTGACCTCCACGTATGAATCGCCTAAACCTTATGATCCCATCAGCCACATGCTCTAAGCCCCAACCAAAAGCCTCAGACGTAGTTATAGCGTATTGTGAAGTTGCGAAGATCGTGAAATCCCACTTATACAAAACTTTCTTAACATAATATGAGTACTTCCTAGCCATTGCAGGTTTATCAAGCCAGAAGGCACTCATGGAGTCAATGACAAGTCTAGCTCTACCATAACCCAGAGACTTTTTAGCCTCCAAAACCTTATTCACCATATCATCAACTGTGAGGGAATTTAAACTCCACTGATCCTCCTTACCCATTAATGCATCAATTATTATGAGCCTTCCCTCATCAACATACTTGGAGAATTTAAATCCAAACTGCTCAGCCTGTCTAATGATAGACTCCCTAGACTCCTCGGTTGTAACGTAAATGCATTTATCACCATCCAAAACGCCACGATTAATGAAATGTATGCAGAGAATTGTTTTACCAGTCCCAGGTTCACCAGTAACTGCAACGAAAAACCCTCTAGGAATCCCACCCTCCAAAAGTTCATCTAACCCATCAATACCAGTAGATAACCTTTCAATCATCAAAATAACCATAAGCAAATATACACATAAAACTTCCTTCATATGGAAAATGCGTTTCAACAGATTCCTTTTAAACATCATACTAAATCTATATTTTGATCTCTATGGAAACATGGAAAATGGCTATCAGAAATATAAGTAGAAGGAAACTTAGAACGACGCTAACAGTATTAGGCATAGTTGTAGGAGTTGGAATGATGCTAGCACTACTCTCAATAGTTTCAGGAATGGATGTAAGAGTGACGCAAATGGTTAGAGCACTCGGAGGAGCAGACATAACAATATACAATGCCACAACGCCGGGAAGAGGGGGGCAACCATTCGGAGGATTTGGAGGATTTGGATTCACCATACAGAGAACCATAAACCTAAATATAATAGAGCAAATAAGCCAAATACAAGGGGTCTACGCAGTTTCACCACAATTGTCCTTCATGGGATACATCGGAAATACGAGAATTACAATATATGGAATAGACCCACAAACATATGACGAAGTCACAGGTGGATTAAACATAATCAATGGGAGAATGCTAAATGTAGGGGAAAGTGGAAAGATAATTCTCGGCAAAGCCATAATGGAAGCATTGAATACAACTATAGGTGGGAAAGTGAAAGTTGGAGTTTCGACAACAGAGCAACGGGAGTTTGAAGTAATAGGTGAATTTGAAACTGGAATGATGTTTCAAGAATATTCAGCGTACATCACCATAGAAGATGCACAAAATATGACTGGACTGGAAAATGAAGCAACGCAGATACTTGTGAAATGTGAAGACCCATATATGGTAAGTGAAGTTGCAAATACAATAACAAGCTACATACCAGGCATCAGAGTTACAACGCCAACAGCAATGGTGACGCAAGCAACACAACTACTAAATACACTCACAATGTTCTTCGCCACAATAGGGTTAATAGCACTCGTAGCAGGAAGCTTTGGAGTAATAAATACAATGCTAATGTCAGTGTCTGAAAGAACCCGTGAAATTGGAATACTAAAAGCAATAGGCGCAAAAAGTAGTGATATACTAAAGATGTTCTTAGCGGAAGCAGTACTTATAGGCGCTCTAGGGGGAGTTATAGGGGTAGCTGTAGGCGGAGTATTAGCATACGTATTACCCATGTTCATGCCTGGAATAATGGGAACAGCATCCATACTGGGTAGAACAACAATTAGAGGGGTTAGACAAGTGGGAAGCACACAGCTCTTCACACCAACATTAACACCCACCAATATTGTAGTATGCATTGCACTAGGAGTATTAGTGGGGCTTATAGCTGGATTATACCCAGCTTGGCGTGCATCAAGAATGAAACCAGTGGAGGCGTTAAGACATGTCTAAAGCAATAGTTGAAACAGAAAATCTAGTGAAAATATATAGGCATGGGAAAATAGAAGTACAAGCTTTAAGAGGAGTCACTGTAAAAATGCCAAACGGGAAAATAATTGGGCTAGTGGGGCCATCAGGATCTGGAAAGACTACACTACTAAACATTATAGGGGGATTGGATACACCAACCAAAGGGAAAATCTACGTTGATGGAGTAGATTTAACAACATTAAGTGAAAAAAGGTTGGCAGAGTATAGGTTGAATAAAATTGGCTTCGTATTCCAATTCCTAAACCTAATACCAGTACTAACTGCACTTGAAAACGTTGAAGTACCGATGACACTGGCAAAAATACCGAAAGAAGAGAGGAGGAAACGTGCCATGGAATTGCTTAAAATGGTGGGACTTGAAGATAGAATGAACCATAAACCAGACGAAATGAGTGGAGGAGAACAGCAAAGAGTAGCCATAGCAAGAGCACTGGCAAATGATTCTTCAATAGTCCTAGCAGATGAGCCAACTGGAAATGTCGATACAGATACAACCATAAAGATAATGGAAATCATAACGAAACTGAATAGAAGCCTTGGAAAAACATTTATAATTGCAACACATGACCCAATGGTAAAAGAGAGATGTGAGAAGACATATAACATTAGAGATGGAAAACTTATTGGAGAAAACTAGAAAACATAAATAATTTTTTCCAATTCATAAGAGAATTAATAATCCCAAAAATGAGTAGCCCAATGAATACGTAATGCATTTGCAAAGGGCACTTTTATTTATATCCACCTAACATAATGGTATATGTGATGCTAACTAGGGAAGAGGAAGCTATGCTTAATGGTGAGATGGGGGAAGGCGTGCGTAGAGCCATGGAGATAATAGTGGCTTTGGGGAAGATATACAATGCAAGTGGATTGGTTAAAATTGAAAGTGCACACATCTCTGGTGTAAGTTACAAGAATTTAGGGGATGAGGGACTTGAATTCCTAGAGGAGCTCGCAAGCATGGGAGTTAAAACTATGGTTGAAGCAACATTAAATCCAGCTGGAATGGATATGGAGTTATGGGAGGAACTCGGATTTAGCAGGGAATTTGCGGAGAAGCAGATTAGAATAGTTAAAGCATATGAGAAGATGGGCGTGAAAGCCACATGTACATGTACACCATATCTAGTGGGGAATAAACCGAAATTTGGGCAACATATAGCATGGGGGGAATCATCGGCAATAATATATGCAAATTCGATTCTAGGCGCAAGAACCAACAGGGAAAGTGGAATTTCAGCATTAGCCTCAGCAATAACCGGTAGAACTGCAAAATACGGGTTACATCTAGATGAAAATAGACTTGCAGACTACGTGATAAAAGTTAAATGCAATGTGAAGGGGATTTCAGATTTCGGAGCACTAGGATACCTAATTGGGAAGATGGTTGGAAATAAAGTTCCATACATTACGGGTATAGAAACTGCAGATTTAGATGAACTCAAATCACTTGGAGCATCAATGGCTGCAAGTGGAGCTGTAGGGTTATTCCACATGGAAAACATAACCCCAGAAGCAAAAATTAAAAGGGTTATTAAAGATAGCGCTGAAGAAATTGAAATTGAAGATTTAAGGGAAGCCTATGAAACCTTAAACCATGATGTTAGGGAGATAGATGTGGTTAGTATTGGATGCCCACATGCCTCAATAGATGAAATAGGGAAGGTAGCAAATATGATTAAAGGTAGGAAGATTAAATCGCAATTATGGATAACAACATCAAGAAAAGTGTATGATGAAGCTAAAAGAAGGGGATTGCTGGATATAATAAATGAAGCTGGAGGAAATGTTATAAGGGATACATGCATGGTTGTCGCCCCAATAGAGGAATTGGGATTCAAAACATTAGCCACAAACAGCGCAAAAATGGCCACATTAGCACCACTACACTCAAAAGTGAAAGTTAGATTTGGAAGCTTAGAAGACTGCGTTAAAGCAGCAATAAGTGGTGTTTGGAATGATAATTAAGGGGAGAGTGATAAAGGAGGGGGAAGCAGAGGGGGAAGCACTAGTATCAATGGAGCCAATAGCATTTCTGGGAGGCGTAGACCCAAAGACGGGGATAGTGATAGAAAGGGAACATCCACTTGAAGGGAAATCCATAAAGGGGAAGATACTGGTATTCCCACATGGAAAGGGGTCCACCGTTGGAACATACATAATTTATAGAATGAAGAAACTAAACACAGCGCCAGCAGCAATAATAAATGAGTACTGTGAACCAATAGTGGCTGTAGGTGCAATAATAGCAAACATACCATGCGTAGACATGGTGGATATAGGTAAGATAAAAAGTGGAGATTTTGTTAGAGTTAAGGGGGACACTATATACGTGAATGAATAGGAAAAATTTGGATTTAACCTTTAGACTTAACTACCTCTTCAAGATTCTTAAGCATCTCATGGATATCCTTAAACTCTATGTATCCCATATTACCAATTCTGAACGTAACATCCTTAACTTTACCATAACCATGAGCCAACTCAAAACCCCTAGCCCTCATAGCCTCATAAACTTCATCTCCACTCATACCCTTAGGGGCATTAATGCAACTGACAGTTGGACTTTCAAACCCCCTCTTTGGGAATAACGTCAAACCAATCTTCTCAACGCCCTCACGTATAATCCTATTCCTCTCCCTATAAAGCTCAAAATACTTATACTTGCCACCCCACTCATCCCTTATTATTTTAAGAATCCTCCTCAAACCAAGCATTTGAGGTATTGGTGGAGTTGTTGGTGTGGAGAATCTCTCATTATACTTCTTATATAATATGAAATCAAAGTACCAACCCTTATTGCGCATATTAGCAGATTTCTTCAAAGCCTCTGCACTAACACTGGCAACAGCTAATCCAGGGGGGATGCCGAAACACTTCTGTGAACTCGTAAAGCATACATCTATACCCCACTTATCAACCTTAATATCCACGCCACCCATGGAGCTTACAGCATCAACAAACAACAACTTGCCATGAGACTTAACTACACTGGCAAGCTTCTCCAATGGATTAATCAACCCGATACTAGTTTCATTATGAGTTATAGCTACAGCTTCAATATCTGGATTCCTCCTCAAGTAATCATCCAATACATCGGGCATTGTTGGCTCTCCAAGCTTGGTCTCTAAAACCACAACCTCCTTACCATTGGCTCTAGCAACCTCAACATACCTCTCGCCAAAACTCCCATTAACACATATGAGCATCTTCCTCTCAACACAATTCCTAACGGAAGCCTCCATAAAGCCAGTTCCAGAACTTGGGAAGAAGAATATTTCACCCTCAGTTTCAAGAAACTCTTTAAGTAGGAATGTTAAGTCTTTATGCAAGTCGATGTAATCCTTACTCCTATGGCTAAACATCTGCCTACCCATCTCCTCCAAAACTTGAGGATAACATGCCACAGGCCCAACTGTAAACAACTTCAATTGCAAATGAATCACCATTAAAAGATACATTGAATAGGAGTATATAACAGTTAATGTTCCCATGTAAAGAACAATAAATGTTAAATTCACAATCAACAAAATAACTCTATAGGAGGGCTGGATATGGTGGTTGGTGTAGAGAAGAAGATAGTTTACTTCAACGAGCCTGGACCTCAAAACACCGATGAAACATTGAGATTGGCGAAGGAACGTGCAGATGAACTTGGAATAAAAACAATAGTTGTAGCCAGTAGTACTGGTGAAACTGGTGTGAAGGCTTCGGAAATATTTAAGGGATACAATCTAATAGTGGTTAGCCACGTGGCATGGTTTAAAGGCCCAAACGTAGAGGAATTCTCAAGCGAGAATAGGGAGAAGATATTGAGGAATGGTGGCAAAATAGTGACTGCTACACACATATTTGGAGGTATAGGTAGAGCTATTAGGAGGAAGTTTAACACCATGCAGATCGATGAAGTAATAGCAAATGTACTTAGACTTTTCGGGCAGGGAATGAAGGTTGCATGTGAAATAGCCTGCATGGCTGTAGATTCAGGATACGTTAAACCAGGTGAAGAAATAATAAGTATTGCAGGTACAGGTAGAGGTGCAGATACAGCAATAGTCATAAAAGCTGCAAACACACATGACTTCTTCGAAACAAAAATATTGGAGATAATATGTAAACCATTAAAAACATAGTGAGGGGTTTATCACCCCTATATTTTTAGCACACGCTTAATATTTTCACCCAATATAAGCCGCTTAAATGAATCATCCAAGCCAGTAAGCTCAATAGTCCTCAATTCCAATTTCACATGTCCAAAGGGCATTTGAGAACTGAAAACAAGCCTACTTGGATCCATAGTTTCAGGTAAACGTTTAAGGAAGTAGTCAACACCCATATGTCCACCCCTCAAAGGGTAAGTTTCAAGGAAGAGGTTTTTAAGATCCTGCGCCATTGGAGACCTAGTGGATAGTATTGCAGCTAAAGATGATTGACCAGTAATGAACTTCACATTCTGATTCATGTATGATAAGAAGACCACACCCTCCTGTGAATAAAACTGCGATTGAGAACTCTTAATGTATAGTGGGACATCAAGCTCTCCAGCCAATGATATCACAGATTTAACAATTGGAGAAGTTATTGAGAAGGATTCATTTTGAGGATCAATGTATATGGCTTTGAAACCCCACTCCACAATAGCCCTCCTAGCCTTATCCATTTCTGAAACTCCAAACCATGGGTTTAAACGGTAAACTCCAATCAACCTATCACACTTCCTAGTAGCCTCATAAACATACTTGTTCCCAGAATCATAGTATGGTCCAGGTGGAGGGGCAACCACCACCGCCATATCAACACCATTCTCATCCATAACCTTCAATAAATCCTCAGCTAGGAACTTCCCCCTCCTAAAGTATATGCTTTCACCAATGAATGCATGTGCATCTATAACCACCATCACAATCCCCTCCTCTTCCTAATATCATCTAGAATTCGCTTAATATTCAATCCAAGAATGAGTTCACGATCCCTATCAGATATATCTGCAAGTTTAATCTTCAAAGTTTCAAGCTCAATACACCCTTGAGGGAAATCAGAAGCATACAAAACCTTTTCAGGGCCAGCGAGATCCACAGCCTTCTCAATAGCCTCTAAACTATGACATAAAGCTGTATCCACAAAAACATTATCAAACCATCTAGCTACAAGTATAGCATCCATATAGAAGGATTTACCCAAATGGCCCATGATGATTGGAACTTCTGGGAAGTGCTCAGCCAAATACCCAACACTAGTGGGATGGGAATAATCGGCTTCACCAGTATGTAGCAATAGTAGGCCACCATGCTCTCTAAGCTTCTCCATTATTGGGAATATTAATGTGCGATTATCTGGGGAAACAGCCTCATTCCTCAAATGAATTTTTATACCCCAAAAACCATTCTTCAAAGCCCACTCAGCCTCTTCAACAGCCCTCCCCCTAAGATGGGGGTTAACCCTTGCAACACAATAAAATCTATCAGGATACTTCCTCTGAACATCAAGTAGGAAGAGATTTGCCTCCCTATAACTCCTATCAGCAGATATTGAAGAGTATGGTGGCGTCGTCACCATGGCATCCATACCGATTGAATCCATAAGCTTAATTCTCTCCTCAGGAGTTACTGGAGGTAGATCTTTACCTGGAGGACCAAAATGTGTATGGGCATCAATATAAACCACAATTAAACGCCCCTCAAAGCCTTGAATGCCTTATCTTCAGAAACACTTGTCTTCTGAAGATTGAAAGTTTTGAAGGCATCAACAAATTTGCAAAGCCAATCCACAAGTAAATCCATAAGCCGCCTACCCAAATCCAAATTAACCTTAGAGAAATCCCTCACATCTGGAATTACACTTGGAAGAGCTTCAGTCATGGAACCCGTATCAGAAACGTCTGAGGTGCTCAAAGCCAACCTCACTAATCCACCCATAAATCTAGCTGAACTTAAACTCTCAAGCTTAATTTCATTATGAACCTGCTTAGTTGAGGAAAGTATTGCATTCTCAAGATGAACAGATTCAGGTCTTGAAGCAAGCATTAAAGCCGTTTCAGCATACCCAGCATGGGTCTGTGCAGGCTGACCTTCAACAGTTAAACCCATACCTGCAAGGACATCCCACCACTGGCAAACAACACAAATCATATTAAATTTAGCTCTAGCCTCCCTACAAGCTTCAAGCAAAGCATTCAAATTACCACCATGCCCATTAATGAAAAGAACTTTCGAAACACCATGCCTATGCAGAGACTCCAAAACATCCATAATAACAGACTTAAAGGTATTAAAGGATAATGTTATGGTCCCAGGGAAATCCATATGATGCACAGCAACACCATAAGGCAAAACTGGCAACACTGGTATACCCTTAATCTCACCAACACGTTTAGCAAGCTCCCACGCAACAATCCAATCAGTACCCAAACCCAAATGTAAACCATGCTGCTCAGTGGAACCCACGGGAACTATAACCATACCGGAAGAAGGTAGCCTCCTACCAGCCTCCACCCAACTCATATTCGAAAGTTCAAAAGACAACTTAGATCTCACCACTAAATATTGATATAGCAATTAATATTTAACAATACCCATACAAAACAGAATAACTTAAATTTAGATACAAGCAAACTAAACAATGAGCAGATATGAAGAATATAAATCAAATCCTAAAAGAAGAGTACTCAATACAGGAATTAATGGAGTTTGTCACTAGATTAAGCCAATACCATAGGATACAAGGTAGTGATGGAATTGAAGAAGCTGGAGAATACATAAAGGAAACTTTGAGGGGGAGAAGTGGATGGAACGTGGAATTGAAGAAGTATAGTTATAGCGTTCAACATGGATCCTTCGATCCAGTGGTCGGCTGGAGCGTTAGGGGAGGAGAACTAAGACTAGTAAAGCCAAGAGAAGAATTACTACACACATACAAGAATTCAAGAACACACATTGCAGCCCACAGTCCAGGAGGAGTTGTTGAAGGGGAAGTGGTGCATGTTGGGAATGGAACATCCATTGAAAACTATGAGAAGAGGGATGTAAGTGGAAAGATTGTACTCGCATATGGCTATGGAAGCATAGTTTACAAGAATGCCTTAATGAAGGGAGCCATGGGAGTTCTAATATATAGGAGGAGTGGAGCAGAAGATTCAGTTCCATACATGGGATTATTCCTAACACCAGAAGAAGCGAAGGAAGCAAAAATACCTGCAGTAACAGTATCCAGAAGCACAGCCAACAAGCTAATACAACTAATCGAGAGGGGGGAGAAACCCATAGTTAGAATAAGTGTTGACGCAAAATATAGAGTTGAAGCATCAATACCAGTAGTCACAATGAAAATTGGAAATTTGGAAAGCGAAATCCATTTAACAGCACACTACTGCCACCCAGCTGGAACAGTGAACGATAATGTCAGTGGATCAGCAGCATTAATGGAGCTAGCTCTAAGCTTCACAAGACTCATAGAAAAGAAGATTTTGGAAGAGCCAGACAAACATGCAATAAGATTCATATGGATACCAGAATATGCAGGTTCACTGGCATACATGTTAAATGAAAAGCCAAAAGCAGTTTTCAACATAAACTTAGACATGATTGGAGAAAGGCAAGAATTAACAGGATCAACAATAAACTTCGTCAAATCACCACCAAAAATCTACCACCCATACGAAGCCATAACATACTACACATTCAAAAGAAACCTATCACTAAGCGAAGAGATAGGGTCACCTAGAAGCGCACTATCATATAGATTTGACCTAACACCATACCAATCCGGAAGCGACCACGACGTATACATCCAACTATGGATACCGGCAATAATGATACTACAATGGCCTGACAAATACTACCATAGCGACCAGGATACAATAGACAAATTCGACCCTACACTAGCGAAAATAATAGCCGTAGCAGCAGGGGAATCAGCATACAAAATATCTAGGAAGGAATTTGAAGAAGAAGTTAAAATGTATGCAAAAACATACTTCCACGAATACATTGCAAACGAACTACAATACACAAACATGGAAACCTTGAATGAAAGATATAGATACCTAATAAACGTTATAGGTGAAAAGACACTAAAAACAGCAGAAGATGAATACATAAAGGCATTGATGGAGAAATCTGGAAAACAAGAATACGTTGAAGAGGGGGAGAAGTACATATATAGGGGACCCATAGGAAACCTATCGGAAAGAGCCATATACAGAGCTATTGGATGGAAGAAGTACATTGAAATGGAGAAGAATGCTGAGAAAACACCAATAATGTCTAGAATCATGAGTGTAATGATACCATTATACATGAGGAAACCCATGAGCATAAATGAACTTCAAAGAACAATACTAATGGAATTTGGAGTTAAAGTTGAAAGGGAAGTACTAGAGAAGGCTGTGGAAATATTAATTGAAGCAAAAATCCTAGAAAAAGTATAGGGAGTTAAATTTGAAATAAATCATAATTATTTTATTTTAAAATTTTTGAAGCAATGGATTCTTCAACGTATACTCCAAGTATCCTACCAAAATACAGCGTATGATAATTCCCAGATGGATAAATGCTCTCCTCAATAAACTTCTCCAAGCTTCCGGGAGTAACATCAACTTTGAATGAAACCTTACATTCATAGTGGATTGGGCATTGAGCTATGTATGGCACTGAAACCTTATGGCTGGGCATAGCTGTAAGGCCAAGTTCCTTAAACTTATCATGATCCCTACCAGAATAATTTCCACAATACTCCAAAACCTTATCCATACCATCACTTGGAACATTAACTGTGAATTCCCCACGCTCTTCAAGCAATTTATAAGTATACCTAGACTTCCTAACAGCCACAATAAAGAATGGCTCCCTCCACATCCTACCAATCAAACCCCAACCAATAGTCATAACATTTGGAACGCCACTTAAACCCATAGAAACCAATAGAAGCCCACCAGCATTAAGCTTTGCAATAGTTTCATTAATAACGGAATATGGATCCACACTAACCCTAACCATACCAATCAAAGACTATGTTTATAGAAAGAATAAAAAAGGTTTTTGATTTAATGTTTCCTACGCTTAAACACATCATAAGCTATGAATAGCACCGCAACTATTAAGAGAAGATTCTGTGGATATTTTGCCAAGAATGCTGCACGCTCAATTGTGAATATTTGATTTGCATACAATGTAGCTCCAAAAGTTGATCCAAAGGCAAGCATCATACTCCAACGACCAATCCTAGTTAAACCTCCAAACCATCCCTTATGCTCCCTAGTAAATGTAAAGTAAGCTACTGTACCGATACATGCAATTGTAGCAATTATGTGATTCACCAAATCTAAAGCTGAAAGCTCCGAAAACTTTACACCCAACCCCTCTATTTGACCTATAATCATTACTGGGATAGCTCTACTCACAGCATAACCTGAACCTGCACCAGCAATGGCAGCCATAGCCCACCTACTCAAAAACATGTATCTTCTAGAGTATATTGTGTAAAGCATTAATCCAAGTATTGCAGGTATAATTAGCCACCACTTCCCACCAAGTAGCGGTTGAAGCCATATCCTATTCAATGTTGAGAGAGATATGTATAGTGTGTATCCCATGCCGAAGCCAACCATGAGAACCTCTGCAATCCTATAAAAGACATTCTCCCTATATAGTAGACTCCAAGCCATGAGGGTCAATGCGCCAACAATAAGTGGGGTAATAACTTCACTCATCTCTTACCACCCAACTTCTTCTTCAAATAACCATAATTTGCAACTATGGTTAATACAACTCCAAGAGATACTGTAAGTGAAGCTGCATCCATAAAGGCTGTGGCTTCACCCTTAATCCCCATTAACTGCTCATACTCAGCTGCACCTCTACTACCTCTAATAAGCGAGTAAAGCTGACCTGTATTAATGTATGGCATTACTTGTGGTACAATATCTGAAGATAAAACGCCAATTATCATGCCCACTTTACCTGAAAACTGCCTCAACCATGGATCCACCCAAGTTAAACAAGCAAAAATGTACATTTTGAAATCACTAATAGTGTTGAAGGCATTCATTATAGGCATATTGGCAGTTGGATTACCATAATAGTCAACAGTAAACATTTTTGGATTAGATACGAAGGCAGCCATACCAGTCTCCATACCAGGAATATAGCCTAAAACCACGTAATCCCTACCATAAACCGCACCCTTAAGGTCTATTTCACTAAGAACTCTATGGGCTATTGCTGGGCCATTGGGGTCAAAAGCTATTATAACTATTCTAGCATGCTTAATGAATAAGTGTTGCATAACATCCTTCATGGCAATTCCAAGCTCCACCCATTCTCCAGGAGTAAAATCAAAGCTTATCAAAACAAGATCTCCTGGCTTCAATGAATTTATAGCTTCATAAACCTTATTGGTTAAGAGGTATTGTGGAAGTGGTAAACCTATTGGGTAGAATGCTGGTAGGAAGGTTAGCACTAAAACTACGAGGAATATTATTTGCCTATCATATTTTGAAAGAGTTTCTAAAGTCAACTCTTAATCACCCCGTATAAGCCCTCTCATAGCCCAACAAGACTCTTATTGCAATGGCAATTGTTCCAAGTGCAACGCCAATTATCACACCCCTACTAGCACCCATATTTGGAACGTCCAGTATCCAATTAGCTACAGTGGCTGTTTGTGGAAGAATTATTTCAAATATTGGTGCATAAAGCATCATCAAGAAGACTGCGGCAAAGGCAAAGACTGCAGCATCGATATTTCTAATCCTAAAAGCTCTGTATATTGCAGTGTAATTGTAGAAAGCTGTGAAACATATTATGGCAATTGAGAGAGGTGTGTAAATTTCATTGTAGATGTAATTTGCAAAGTTAGGTGCTGCATAGTAGGATACGAATAGCATCAGCATTGAAATGAAAAGTATTATGCTAACAAAGTATCCGCTCTTCTTCTGCATAATTATCTTACCATGATAAATGCATAATGCAATTAAACCAGTTCCCAAGGCAAATGTGGAGATTATCAAAACCCAATTGGTTATCTCAGTATTAATCTCCGATAGAAATGGTACAGCCAAATAATATTGCAACAATGATATAAAGAATGTTACTGCAAAGATTATTAATGGAATTTCTCTACGTCTAACCCAACTCAAAACTGGACACCTCCACTAAACCCTAAATATTTTTGATAAATCAAATCCTAAGCCCCCAAGAATGAAAGCCATTATTGAAAGTCCAATAACTATGGCCCTAATAATGTCTGATGCAATTACGCTACCAAGCTGTGAAAGCTCCTTAGAAACATATGCCCCTGCAACCAGAAGTTCTTCAGCTATTAAACCATAATCACATAATGAAACAACGTATGGAACTTGATACAACCTCCCAGTACCACCAACCTGAATAGCTCCAGCCCTAGCTCCAGCCTCAGCTAAAATAATGGTCTCCCAATACAATGCACCCAAAAGGAAGTTTGCTGCAGGCTTCTCACGCTCATATATGCCCATAACAGTAGCCATCAAAGCCGTCTGGGTTGGTATATACAATATTTGCTCAGGCCTATAATTCTCCCTGAAAGCAGATTTAAAAATATCCTCAGCAATCGGAACTATAGCGGGAACAGCAGCCAAGTAGGTTAGAGAAGCTTTATATTCAGCAGCCTTCCTAGCCACATAATTTAACAATGATAAACCAGCAAGGGTTTGAGGCATAACATCACCACTCAACCCACCAACACCAGTGGAATAGAATATTGGTCTACCAGTCTCCACAGCTCTACCAATAGCCTCATCAATTGCATCCAAACCAGGTATTCGCCTGATCTTCGGTAGAACACCACGCTTAACAGTGTACTTTATGAAAAATATGTATAAGGCAATGGCAATCACTAGAAGGGTGAAACTAAAATACAATCCGCTCTTAAGCATACTCAACACTCCAAGAAGTTTCTCGTAAAAGTTTCTAATATAATTTGAATATAAAAGTTACGTTTCATTTATCACAATACTAGAATGATAAAAGTTTTAAGCTTAATGGACAAACTAGTTTCAGTGTTCAAATATGGTTGGAAAATATGATCTGGTAATAGTTAATGGAAGGATAATTGATGGTAGTGGCAATCCATGGTATAAGGCGAACATAGGCATCCAAGATGGGAAGATTAGCGTTATAACCAAATCAAAGATTAATGGTGAAATAGAAATAGATGCAAGTGGACTCGTAATAACCCCTGGATTCATAGATATACATTCACATTCAGATATGGGACTTAGAAACCTAATATACAATAAAGCCACCAATAGGGTTATGCAAGGGATAACCACAGAAGCTGTAGGCAACTGCGGTTCATCAGCTTATGGATGGACTAAGAAGTATGCTGAAAAATATGAAGAGAGATTGAAGAAATTTGGATTAGAATATAAGATAAATTGGACTAGGCTGAGTGAATGGAAGAAGAAGGTTGAGGAAAGAGGATATGCAATAAACATAGCACCCTTCGTTGGATTTGGAACTATAAGAACGAGCGTATTAGGCGAAGAAGGGGAGGGTGGAGAAAGATCAGATATAGATGAGCGCGAGCTGAATGAAATGAAGAAGCTCCTAAGAGAAGCTATGGAGGATGGAGCATTTGGAATGACTGCAGGATTAGAATACGATGTCCAGAGAAATGCATATACAGAGGAGCTGATAGAAATGTGTAGAGTTGTAGCGGAATATCATGGGCTATTCATGGCGCACATAAGATCTGAAGATGAAATGCTTATAGAAGCTGTAAAGGAGTTCATAAGGATATGTAGGGAAGCAGGAGTTTCGGGGAGCATATCACATCACAAAGCATGCCACCCAAACAGTTGGGGGAAACCATACGAAACCATAAGGCTAATAAGGGAGGCAAGAATGTCAGGGATAGATGTAATATGCGATCAATACCCATGGCTAAAAGTGGCGGTGCTAAACGTTGGAGAATTCTTCAGAACAGAGGGAGAAGAGGAAATATCAAGTAAAGAGAGGGAGAAGATACTTGAATATATGAAGGATGATGAAAAGTGGAGGAAGATGAAGGAGGAAGCCATAAAGAGGAATCAAATGGAAGAGGAATATATAGAAAGAAAGAAGAGGGAACTTGCAAAGAGGGGGACTCCATTCAGAATGCCATGGAACCCAACAACATACTTCGTCATAGCACACTCAAAAACACACCCAGAATACGTAGACAAAAACTTCACGGAAGTAGCCAAATTAATGGGAGTTGAAGACCCATGGGAAGCCATGAGGAAACTATACATAATGGATAATGGCGAAACCACAGTTGCAGAAGGATACATGAGGGAAGAAGACGTGATAGAAATAATGAAAGCACCATTCACAGCAATATCCACAGATGGTGGAACAGAAGACGAACCAAAAGCACTACACCCAAGAAACTACGGAACATACCCACAATTCCTAGGATACTACGTTAGGGAGAGAAAAGTCGTGGAGTTAGAGGAAGCCATAAGGAAGATAACATCACTACCAGCAAGATTCCTAAACCTAAAGGATAGAGGACTACTAAGAGAGGGATACTGGGCAGACATAGTAATATTCGATGAAAGAGAGATAGCAAACCTAGCAACCTATGAAAAGCCATGCACATACCCAAAAGGGATAAAATACGTCATAGTAAACGGCGAAATAGTGGTGGAGAATGGGAAGCATACTGGAAAACTACCTGGAAAAGTACTAACATACTCTAGATAGACGTCAACAAAACATAAATCAACTCTTTCTTTCTCATAATATATTAAAAAGTGGAGACGTCCACAGATAAACCTTAATGGTTTCGAGGAGTACTATGAAGTTGCACGAAGTAAGCATGATTGAGTTCTTAAAACCACATGCATAACGAAAACTCCTTGTGGGTAAACTAAAAACTTCCCTCCGACCACTTGACTTTAAAGTGTAATTGATACGCAAAACTTTCCTTAATTAGGTCCATTAATTATTTGGTGAAATGTAAAGATTTATTTTTTCATAAACTAGCTCTGCTAACTTACTTAACAATTTCTCAGCTTTAACTCTATATTCCTCGAAGAGCTCCTCACTCATGAAGTCATGGTAATAGTTTGCATGTAAACTTTGAACAGCTGTAATCCCCTCACGTATTTCTTCATACTGGTTAGCCAACATCTTTAAGAACTTTATAACTTCTTCATGTCTAGTTAATTTCATGCCATAGAAAAGTCCAAGTGCATATGTCAGCATGTTTACAGCACCCCAAATAAACTCTGATGCCTTAGAATACTCCTTCCTCAAATAGCATTGCCTGTAATTGTCATAGTAGTAGTCTGCAAGCTTCTTCCTTCTAATAGCCTCCTGAAGCTCCTTTTCAACATTCATCTCATAATCACATCCCTCTTCGGGTAAATCTCTAAGACCTCACCATCCATTTTAATGCGTAATAGCTTAACTCTTAAAACATAATCTTCTGGTAAAACCCCATAATCTCTAAGTATAGGCCAAGAGCGCTCGGAGATGTATAGGAAATCATATGTACCTATTACTGCAACTGAAAGAAAGAAATTGATCCTTACACCAATTATCTCCTTAAGTTTAAGTTCTTCCTTCTCAAGCTCACCCCAAACCTTCTTAATATCCATGATCTCCCCCTCAACATCATAAGAACGAGGGGGAGATAAGTTATAGGGCTCTGAAAGATACTTCTTTGACAAAGAGAGATATACCCCTACATGCCGCCCTGTAACGGGTACCCCCCCTCTCCAGACGTGCTTCAATTATTAATGGCATTTACACCCCCATTACATAATTCTTGAAATGAATCTATTAAAATCCTCATTTTAACCCCCCATTTCGCCACGCATTAGGTAAACATAAACCAAACCATTTAAATATCGACACATATCATAAAAGTAAATGATCAAACATGGAGAAAGAGAAGGAGTATGCTTTAAGCATTATTGATAAGTATGAGGGGCGTTTTGTTGAGGTTTCTGATTTGGTTTGGGAGTTTGCTGAGCTTGGTCTTGTGGAGTTTAAGTCTTCTAGTTTGTTGGCTGATGAGTTAGAGAAGCATGGTTTTAGAGTTATACGTGGCATTGCTGGTATGCCAACAGCCTTCGTAGCGGAGTGGGGGAGTGGAAAACCAGTAATAGGGATAATGGGAGAATACGATGCCCTACCAGGACTCTCACAAAAACCAGTACCATGGAAGGAACCATTAGTTGAGGGTGCCCCTGGTCATGGTTGTGGTCATAATATTCATGGTGTTAGTGGTTTGGCTGCAGCTATTGCCGTTAGGTATGCCATGGAGAAGTTTGGTATTAAGGGGACTATTAGATTCTATGGGTGTCCAGCAGAGGAAAACTTCAGTGGAAAAGTCTACATGGTTAGGGATGGATACTTCAATGATGTAGATGCCGTAATAAGCCACCACCCAAGCACAATGAATGGAGCAACATTAATGAGTAGCCTAGCAAACAACTCCGTGAAATTCCACTTTTATGGTAGGGCTTCTCATGCTGGTGGTAGTCCTGAGGCTGGTAGGAGTGCTCTTGATGCTGTTGAGCTTATGAATGTTGGTGTTAATTATATGCGTGAACATATTATTCAGGATGCTAGGATACACTATATCATTGAGAAAGGTGGAGACCAACCAAACATAGTTCCACCATACGCCAGAAGCTGGTATCTAATAAGAGCTCCTGAGAGGGAGCAAGTTGAGGAAATCTATAATTGGGTTCTGGATATAGCTAAGGGGGCAGCACTAATGACACAAACACAACACAAAGTGGAATTCATAAAGGGGGTTTACAATAAAATACCAAATAGGACCATCGCTGAAACCATAGTTAAAAACATGAGACTGATTGGTCTACCAAAATATAGCGATGAAGACATAAAATTTGCACAAGAAATTGCAAAAACGATACCTATAGAGGCAAAGATAAATCAATTAAGAAACTCTAAGAGGCCTGGATGGGAGAAGCTTATCGATAAATTGATGGATGACGAGATACCAGACCCATGGGGTGAAGGTGAAGTTAGCCACGGATCCACAGATGTATCAGATGTAAGCTGGCAAGCACCAACAGTAGAGTTCGGCACTGCAACATGGGTTTTAGGCACTCCAGGCCATTCATGGCAGAATGTTGCCCAATGCAAAGTTGGTTTAGGACATAAATCATTAATATTCGCAGCAAAAACGATGGCTGCAACAGCATTAGACCTCCTAATGAATAAAGAGCTTCTTGAAAAAGCAAAGGAAGAACATAAGAATAGGCTTAGGGGTAGAGTTTATAAGTCTCCATTACCACCAGACCATAAACCACCATTAGATGCATGGAAGAAATAGAATAATGCAAGGAAAGTTCGAAGGGAAAAATATTTTTATAATTTTTATTTTTTAAGACAATTTATTCACTTCAATTTTACCTTCCTTTAAAACCATTTTCACATTCCGCACATCTCTTAAAACCCTTATGTCTTCCAATGGATTACCATTAACCACTATTATATCTGCAAGTTTCCCAGCTTCTATGGTTCCAATCTTCTTCTCCAACCCACATGCTTCAGCGGAAATCTTAGTTGCAGATACTATGGCATCCATGGGTTTAAATCCAACCTTATCTACAAGCAACTCAAGCTCCATGGCGTTTGTACCAAGCTTCCACAATTCTGGACCACCAAAATCTGTTCCCACAGCAATCTTAACTCCAGCTTCATAAGCTTTCCTAACACTCTTCAAATGACTTTCAAAAGCCTCCATAGCCTTTGCTAAACCCCACTCCACAATGCCAACCTCCCTACCACGGGTAACTATCTGATTAACTATGGATAGTGTTGGAACGAGGATTACATTCCTCTCCTTCATCATCTTTACAGCTTCATCATCCAAGTATATGCCATGATCAATGGTTTTAATCCCAGCCAATATTGCCATCTTTATCCCCTCAGTTCCCTGAGCATGGGCAGTAACGAAGGTTCCAACCTTCCTAGCCTCCTCCACTATAACCTTCATCTCTTCAAGGGAGAATTGCGTATGCTCAGGTCTATCACGCATAGACATAACGCCACCAGTGGCACATATCTTTATGAAATCAGCCCCCTCCCTCAAAGCATATCTTGCAGCTCTACGACAATCATCCACACCATCACATATGGTTGGAATCTTCTCCTTAGCCCAATGTATTGGTATGAAATGTATATCTCCATGACCGAAAGTTTGACTCAAAACATATCCAGATGCAACAATCCTAGGACCCCTAATACTTCCCTCAGCCACTGCAAACTTCAAATACAAACCATTAGTTCCACCACAATCCTTAACAGTGGTGAAGCCAGCATCTAGAAGTGCAGATGCATCATTTACACATCTTAGGAGTTTAACTTGATCTGGAACTGTGAACTCCTCCTCCAATTTATGTGTTCTAGTACCCATGAAATGCATATGGGCATCTATAAGGCCAGGTAGAATAGTTAAACCATCAAGGTTAATAACCTTAGCTTCGCTGGGAACCTTAACCTCAGAGCTTGGGCCAACAGCCTTAATCCTTGAACCATCAATTACCACAGTAGCCCTATCAATAGGCTTACCACCACTACCATCAATTAGAAATCCATTAACCAATGCCAGAATCATATGAGCACCAAATATACTTAGCATGATAATCTATAGATAAAGGTAACTATTCACCATACAGCTATAATCAAATTTCGAAAATGAAAATAGATAAAATTGTTTGTGAAGGTTTGGGCTATTCTAAACCTATGGGTAATCCATCTCCACGGATATCAGCATATCCAACCTTCAATCTATCCCTAACTTCCACGATGGCTGCAACGCCCATTCTTGATGGATAATCAATTATTTTACACTTAAACTTTTTAAGCTCACCGACACTATACCCCCTTTCACAATCAACAACATCACTTCCAAGCTCCCATCTGAAACGTGGAGTCTCAATAGCCAATTGCGGATTTAAACCGTAATCCACAATGCCATTTACTATTTGAGCATGAAGGAGGGGTCTGAAATGTCCTCCTGAAAGACCCATAGCCATCCACCTTGAACCATAGTTTAAAAGTAGGGCTGATAATGTGTGTAAAGGCTTCTTCCTAGATTCAAGTCTGTTAACATGACCATCAAGGAATGTGAATGATGACCCACGGGAATTCAATGTAATGTTATATGTTGGTTCAGTGACGTATGAGCCGAAATTATGGAATACACTTTGAATACATGAAATCAAGTATCCTTTATCATCAGCAATGGCAAAGTATGTTGTATCAGCATCCATGAAAGATGCATTGGCAGAGCCACTAATGCTACCGCTCCTCATGGCTTCTATAAATTCTTCAGAGAGCAATTCATCCACATCTTTACGCATAAACCTTGGATCACCAACATACATATCCCTAACAGCATAAGCCTTAATCGCGGCATCCAAAATGTTTTGAACCCTCTCCATGGATAGTATTGGGATATTCATGAAATTGGAGTATTCAATAAGCTTCAAAATGTGCAGTGTAGTTATCCCTTGAGAGTTTGGAGGCATTTCATATATCTGCCACCCCCTATACCCCACCTTTATTGGCTTCTGAAATTCACTATGATAATACTTTAAATCATCCAAATCCATGGTCCCCCCAAGAGATCTAATGTAATCAACGATCTTCACAGCAATATCCCCCTCATAAAAGCTCCTAGCATCTTCAGCAATCAACTTCAAAGCTTCAGCCAACCCTTTAAAGGATAATATGTCACCTTCATTTGGGAAACCTTCATCAAGCCTATACGTAACCCTAGAACCATAATCCTTAATCAACTCACCACCAAGATTACGTAACGCCCTACAAAACCCCCTATGTGCAGGAAACCCTTCACCAGCAATCCTTATGGATGGCTCAAGAAGCTTACCCCACTCCATAGAGCCAAAAGCCCTCCACAAACCATACAATCCATCAACCATCCCAGGAACAGTAATGGAATGCACACCATGAACAGGCATAGACTCAAAACCCAAACCACGAAGATAATCCACAGTTAAAGCCTTAGGGGAATAACCACTACCATTAATAACATGGACATTACCATTAGGATCACGTAGAATAGCAAAGAAATCCCCACCCAAACCAGAAAGATGAGGCAAAACAACACCTAAAGTGAAAGCTGTAGCCACAGCTGCATCCACAGCATTACCACCAAGCCTCAAAACATTAGCACCAACACTGGAAGCCAATGGACTTTCAGAAGAAACAACACCACGAGTGGAATAAAACGGTGCACGAAAATACATGACAAAATATATGACAAAACAATATTTAAACGGTACGCAACCCAAAAATGAGGTGGGAATATCATGATTTACAGTAATATCCAAGACATTTGAACTTGTATTAGAAAACTTAATAATACTATTATTAAGTCCAGTGGTATTGTTAAGCAAGCAACATATCATCAATTGAGTACTCAAAAGGATCACAGAAATCATGATATAAAACCACTCAACATCATGATTGAATCCTTAATAAAATCTCTTGGCATAAATTTTAGGTTATATTAGCATTTCCCTTCACATTGCTTTTAATCAAATATTCTTAGATGAATGAACAACTTAATAATAAGTGAAAACAGAATTAGGTATTGAATTGAATGATGGGTGTAGGTGAGATGAGGGTTGCAATAGTGTATTATAGTAAGACTGGGAATACGAGGAGGATTGCTGAAATGTTGAAGTTTGATCTTTCTAAGCTAAATGTTAATGTGGATTGTTTTGAAATTAAGGGTATGCGGGAGTATTCGGATAGAATGTTGCATTTGAATCTGAGGCTAATTCGTGATGTGATGTTTGGAGAAGATGTTGAGATATGTGGGGATGAAGAGTTTAACCCCAATGGATACGATCTAATATTGATAGGTTCACCGATATGGTATAATAGGGTTACACCAGCCATAAGAACTTTCATTAAAAAGTATGCTGGGAAAATTGGGGTTCCAATTGCATGCTTCACAACTTCAAAATTAAACATTAATTATTCAGATGAATTTAGGAGGCAACTTGAAAGTTTGGGTTATAAGGTTATGGTTAATAAAACTGTGGTCATTGGAAGTGAGGAGTCTGCAGTTAAAGAGTTTATTGAGGCTTTGAAAACGATTTTAAGGTGAAAGAGGTATATAGTGATTTTGATGTGAAATGTATTGGCTATTAGATGAAGTTACATGGGAAGAGGCTAAGGAGATAATTGCAAAGGCTGATTACATAATACTCCCCACCGGAAGCTTTGAACAGCATGGTTTACATTTACCATTAAGTGTGGATAATATAAGGGCTGAGAATCTCGTTATGGAGGTATTGAAGAGGGCTGATAAGTATAACTTGAAACTTGCCAAACTACCAACACTACCCTATGGATGCTCAGAACACCACATGCACTTCCCAGGGACAGTTACATTGGAGCTTGATACATACGTAAAGGTTGTAACGGATATAGGTGTGAGTATGCATAGACATGGAGCTAAGAGATTTCTAATAATGAACTTCCATGGTGGAAACATACAACCATTAAGTATTGCTGTGCAACTTATAAGGACAAAGACTGGGATGAAAACATACCTCATACATTGGACACAATATGCAAGGGATCTAATTGAGCAATGGGCTAAACCTGGATGGGGACATGCATGTGAACATGAAACCAGCATGATAATGTACTATAGACCAGAACTTGTTAGAAGGGAGAAGATAGTTAAACCAAAAGTGAAAGCTACAGCACCTATAACTGAATTCAGATACTTCGATGAAATAACGGACACTGGTGGAATAGGAGACCCAACCATATCAAAACCAGAATATGCAGAGAGGATAATTGGGGAAGCAAGCGAGAGAATACTAAAAGTGCTAAGCGAAGCATTAAAGATGGAGTAAAACAAATAATTCAATTTAACCCTTTTTTGAAATGCCCACTAAGCTTCAAGAACAAAGTCAATGCGATACAGTAAAATATGAAGGCGGAGGGGAAGATTATGCTAAGGCCATACGTGGATATGAAGAAGGATAATAGGATTGGCATGAATATTCCAACTAAATTCATTGGTATAAATTCTAAGCTGTATGCAGTCCCCCTATATTCAGGCTTAACCAATCTAGCAACTATGGAACTCGTGACTGGCATACTCATACTACTGGAAAACCCATAAATCAAGTAAAATAAGACCATTATGGAATTTATTGGGGAGAGGAAGATTCCAGCCACCGAGGATATTAGGAGTAGCAATACAAGCGTATATGAGTATCTAACACCAAGCTTATCACATACAATTCCACCAGCAAGATTGCTAATTAAACCCATGAGGGGGCTAAGACCGAAAATTATGCTTGCCAATGCAGGATCAAACCCCCTCTCATAAGTGAAGTAGCTTGTTATATAAGTGGATATGGAGGATCCAGCAGCATTGGTGAAAAGCAGTATTATGAGGAAGAGTAGGAAAACTCCACCTAAAACCTCTCGCAAAGAGTTATTTGACTTTCCATGGGAATGACCATCACCCTCAAAATCCCTTTTAATATTAATTTCGGAATGGAAACGTAAATCTACATAGATTGAGACAATCACTGAGATTAGTATTGGCACTATCCATACCAAGTAGGCATACTTCCAGCCAAAGATGTTGAGTACAATACCCAGCGTCAATGGACCTAAAGCCACACCAAGAGTTCCACTTGCACCATGAAAACCCATCCCCCTACCAAGAAAACTTTGAGGCAAAATATTGGCTGCAACACTCAATGCTGGTGGATGATATAGTGTTGAAGCTATCGAAGCTAATGAGAATGCTAAAACAATTAGTTCTATGGAATCAGTAAGCAATATTATGACTCCAGAAATGAAAACTAGGGTTAAGCTTATGGAGATGATTTTAGTGGCACCAAATCTATCTGCAATTAAACCACTGGGAACTGAGAAGAGGAGGGAGGATAAACGTGGAATTGAAACTATTAAACTAACCATGAAAAAGGATAATTCATACTCATTACGCAATATTGGAAGTAAGGCAAGTGGAAGCTCTGTGTAAACGTGGAGGAGGGTATGGGAAAAGCATAGGAAAGCCAATTTAAACTTGAAATCACTCAAACCGCACCACCAATATTCAACAAAACTTTATTCAAAATGGATATGTAAGGGTTAAAAGCTTATCGAAGACGTTACAGGCTCATATAACCTCAAATTCCAAGGGTTCACCCTTAGCATCGAAAACAGCAACATCACTAAAACTAGCATATGGATATGCAATTATAACCATAATGAAACCATACATGTGATTATAATCATCAATGGATGGCTTCAAAACTCCAGAGGGATGGGAATGCACAGTACCAATAATCTTGAAATCTATGGGTATATTGTACGGGTTGAATATCGCAAACCCCTCCCCAAGAATTGTTGATTGTGGGAGGAGGAAATCCTCCACTAGAACTCCATCCCTAAACCTTCTACCCCTAATCACTAGGAATATCTCCCTTGGATGCATATCCTTAGCATAAGCTAAAAGGGAAAGCAATGTATCCCTATCAAAATACAATTTCAACAATATCACCACAATCAATTAAGATTACATATTGTGATATGAAAACATAATGGAAATTGAGAATTTAAACATATTGTTAAGTGAAGGAAAATTTAATGTGAATTGCAAATTAGATATTAATGTTGGTGATTTGCAATTGGGCGGTAAAAGAGCTTCAACAATAATAATTGCCATAATGATTTTAGGGTTACTAAACACTCTAAACGTCAATGTTAGGGGGCAAACACTAACATACTACGCAGATAAAATGAAGCTTCCAACACATGGAGTTCCAGAACCAGTTTTAGATGGCGGGATATTCAATGTAACTGTGAAAATGGATTCAAGTATAAAATGGGTTAGAGCTGAAGTATACAATGAAACCCACAGGTTAATTGCAGATATTGTGAAAGCCAACTACGATTCAATGAATGGAGTTTGGCAATTGAGTTTCAAACTACCAAGAGGGTTTACTGAGGGAGCATACGATCTAGACGTAATTTACGAGGGAGGAAGAATATCTCAACCAAGAAGTCTATGGATAATGCCCAAATGGCCTGAGAAGCTGGATATACTGGCATGTGGAGATGTTAAACCTGAGGGGCTCCCCTACTTTTGGGAAATGATTTACGAAGCAAACATAATAAACCCAGACTTAATAATATTCTTAGGGGATCTAGTAAACATTCCAACAGTCTCAAGCCAATGGATCCAATTCCTAGAACCATACATGCTATTCAAAGATCCAGTATATGTTACAGCTGGAAATCATGAGTATGGAGATATAGGTAACGCCATTGAATATGAGAGAATAGTGGGCCCATTAAACTATACAGTCACCGTGGGAAAATTTCTACTCGTAAGTTTAGATACCGATAAAGATGGATGGATAAGAATGGAGAGATTGAGATGGCTTGAAAATGTACTTAAAGCCAACATTGATAAAACGAAGATCATATTCTTCCACTTCCCACTATTCACTGAGAAATTAAAGGAGTTGAATGTGGGTTGCATAAACATTACATCATGGACAGATATAGACAAATACATAGCTAAAGGATACCTGTATGGTGATCCATCAGACTACCTCTCATGGAAGGGGCATCCAGATGAAGCAAGGGAACTATTCAGATTAATAGTGGAGTATGATGTTAGATTAATATTATCGGAACACATACACTCAGACTTAAACGTCATAGTCTATAATGAGGCAACTGGGAAGAAGCATTACTTCATAACTCCAGCAGCACTAGCCTACGATATACCAAACTATGATATAAGAGGATTCAAATTGATAAGAATCTACTCCAATGGAACAGTAGATGAAAATACGCTATACAATCCTGGAACTGGACTATTCAAATACCCAAATTCAATACCAATAGATTCTGGAACCACAACATCATACAGACCAAAAACACCATATAGGCTTGGATTCCTAGAATACTATTATACACCATCAAACAATGGATCATCACATGTAGTATCACTTGCCATAATAAATGATTTGAATATAACAATAGAGAACCCGAGAATCACATTTAGAGTTCCAGCAGACAAGCCAATATCAGATTACAATTGGCATCCATACAAACCTCAATTCAAGTATATTGATAAGGATGGTGTATACTATGTAATGCTAACGAACATAACAATACCAGCAAAAAGCAGAATATACTTCACAATTGAATGTGTGAAAGATGAAGATAAACCACAAGTGAAGTTTGTGAATCCACCGCAAAACATTGAGAAGAATAAGTGGGTGAAGGTTACATTGGAAGCTTATGATGGGGGGTGGGGTGTAAAGAGGGTGGAAGTTAAATACAATGCCACCAGCAACAATTGGACATCTGCACCAATAATGGATTTAGTCAAAGCTGAAGGGGGAAGCGTAGTGTACGATGTGTGGATACAGCCAATACCAGTAGATCAAATTATGACCTTGAAAGCCATGGTTGAAGACTTCTCCGGTAAAACTTATGAAACATCCATAAACATAGTGGTTGGCCAACCAAAACCAAAATACACGTTAAAGATAATTTCAACGCCAATAGAGGGGGTTACAATACAGATAAATGGTACAAGTGTAACCACACCATACACAGCCACACTGGAACAAGCAAAATATACAGTGACAATACCACAAGAAGTTACAGTGGCTGGAAAGCAGTATAGGTTTGATAAGTGGAGTGATGGGTCAACTCAAAACACGAGGACCATAACATTAAATCAAGACCAAACATTAACCATAAATTACGTGGCAATCGAGCAGCAACCATTAATGGGGCCAACAACCATAATAGCAGCTTCAATAGCCATAATAGCAGTGATTGTAATTATTGTAGTGATAACTAGAATAAAGCGTAAAACTTAACCTTTTAACCCCCAATTTTTCCCTTATTTAATGTTTAAAAGGGGTATATTTATAGTGAGCTCTTCCTAAACTTTTTAGCAGCATTAATCATTCGCTTCAATTTTTCAAATGAAACCCTATAGGCATCTTCAGGGTTGTTGAAGTATCCAATGAAGGCACGGAATCCACAATCAGGCTTCACCATGATGAGCCTATCACCAAACCTTTCAACACCAACATTAATCATTTTAACAATGTCATCTTCAGATTCTATGTTGGGATTTTTAGAGGATACACAACCGAAGGCTATGAACTTATCATATCTATCCAGCTCATCTAAACGGTAAGCCTCAATATTCCTTGGGGTATCTTTAAATTCATGATCTAAAACCTTAACGTACCTAGTATTAAGTAGTATCTCCTTAAGCAACGGGGGAATTAAACCGCAAACATGAATGCCAGCGAAATCCACGCCGCTTAAAACGGTATTGAGTGCGTTGATTATGTCCTCAGCAGTATACCCAAACAGTATCCTCTTAGATCCAACAATGACTGAGAGTATTGGTTCATCAACCACTATGAAATTGAATTTAAGTTCATTATGAAAATACTCGACGTACCGTCTAACAAAATCAACCATGTATTGAAGGACGAAGCTCTTCCTACTAAGTAGGGAGGAGAAGATGTCACTCTTCCCATGGACAAGATGTATTTGCGATGCCAACGTGAATGGGCCTGTCACCTCCCCTCTAACACCCTTCAAAGATGGCTTCTCAACCCTAACAATCTCAGCAGTCAATTCAGCTTCGGAAATTCTAGGTTTTGGTAAATGGGGAATATAATCATCGGCAAGAGGTTTACTCAAAGAGAAAATACCATTAGATTCACTGATAAATCCGATCTCAACCAGTTGATTCAAGAATATGGATATGAAATCACGGAGCTGGGGGTAAGGAGGATAATCCATACCAATAGCTATAAGATCATGAAAAACCCGTGCAACATTACCATCACTATATGGAAGTGGGAAGCTTCCAACATGACTCGTATACATGTAAATACAATATCCCAACAAATATAAATGAATTTAACTATCCAAATACACTTCAAATCCTGCAGGAGAATAAGAGTTAAAATTATTATTAGGCTTAAATAAACTATTCAGTTGTGAGCAGAATTAGGATACTTATAACACACAATTTAAGGCTACCAAACATTATGGTATCAAATGAGATTGTAAATTCACCGGACTATAACACCCTTTTCCTAAACCTATATGAGGAACTTGAACCACATGTAAAAGAGTTGTCCAGAGGAAGGATTGAATATGAAGATTTCACAAGGAAGATTTCAGGTAGTAGGGCAGCACTACAACCAGTGAGCAGTTGGCTATATCCATTGGAACCCATAATTAGAGCCATAAGGAAGATAAGTAGGAGGGGGGTTAACGTATACTGCTACAAGGATTACACGTATGAGAGGAGGATACATGAAATAACCACTGAAATAACCATACTAACGGCGAAGAGCAAGATATTTGGGAAGATAAATGCCGAGGAATGGAAGAGGAAAATTAGGGAGAGAGCATTACTGGTGGATGAAGCATTAAGAGTTGAAGCACGAAAAATACATGCAAAATCCATGGGTTTAAGCATATGCATATCAAACCCAACCGGGTATAGGCTTAGCGAAGTCTTATCGAGAATGGGTGATGAAGTTCAAGTGGAGGAGGTTATGGGAAACTACTATCCAACACCATTGGAGGAAATGGAGATTAAACTTAGAGGTATGGAGTTAAGCGATAATGAAATCAGGGAATATGTGAAGGAACATTTGGAATATGTGGAAAATTACGTTTTAACCAGTGAAAACATCGATCAAGCATATTATAGGTGGCTGTATGATAAGCACCCTGAACTTAGAGATACCATAAGCCAATATGAAATTGAAATTCTGGGGAAACTAATTAAAAAGTAGGTGGAGACCTGCGGTATCCGCCGATGATGGGTATCTTTTCCCCACATTTTGGGCATGTATTATCTGGATTTAAATTATATTCAATTATGGAGAATATGTATCGCTTAATTAAGAGTTTTGAGCATTTTGGGCAGTATGTATTCTCCTTATCATGACCTGGAACATTCCCAATATAAACGTAATTTAACCCCTCATCATGACCAATCTTCCAAGCCTTCTCTAAAATCTCCACGGGAGTCCTCTTTGGATATAATTTGTATTCTAAGGCTTTATATGCAGGGCAGTATTGTGTGACATGCCAAGGGGTATTCTCACCCAAATCCCTCCTAATCCTACTGGCAATCCCCCTCAAGCAATCCTCATCATCATTAACACCAGGTATAACTAGAGTTGTAATTTCAACATGAACTCCACGCTTCTTAAACTCCACACAATTCCTCCAAACCTTCTCAACATCAGCTCCACAATACTTCCATACAGCTTCAGCATCACCCTTAATATCAACGTTAACGGCATCTAAACCTGCATCACAAAGCAATTGAAGAGCTTCAATAGTCATATAACCATTGGTTACAAAGGTATTGTAGTATCCATAATGCTTAGCCAGCTTAAATACATCCACCGAATACTCTAGGAATATTGTTGGCTCATTAAATGACATGCTGGTTCCAATGCAACCATAATCCCCAACCATACCCACAAAATCCTTTGCTGACATATAATTACTCCACCTCAAATCTGGTGGATACTTACTTATCGTGTAGTTTTGACACCATGGACATGTGAAATTGCAAGACCAACTACCAATGGTTAGAGCATAACTTCCAGGGTAGAAGTGGAATAATGGTTTCTTCTCAATGGGATTAGCGCTTATTGAAGATATATTCCCATAAACCATTGTGTACAGTTTCCCATCAATATTTACTCTAGTTTTACAGAAACCAGTATCTCCAGGCTTAATTAAGCATAGCCTCTCACAATTCCTACATCTAACGTCCCCATCAAGCTTATCATACAATAATGCTTCCCTAACACATGGATTATCCAATATCTTCAAGGATTTACACCTTAAACTTTTCAGTCAACTTCATGAGGTTATTAAGCAATATATCCTCATTATTTGGGGTTTTAACGAATAATGCTATATTCTTCCTTCTAGTGGCTTTATGTGATATGAAAAGCCATTCCCCAGTATCGAGCTGTGCAGTTTTATCAAGTATTTCAGGGCTCACCCCAGATGCATCTGCAATCACATGCCTATCATAACTTCTGGGAAGCGTCCCAGCATAATAGCTGTGTAATTGTTGTATGGCATTAACATTTAATCTAGCAACCCTCTGCGTACTTATCCACCCATGAATCCTATACTTCCTACCCTGCCTTAGAAGCCTCTCCACATCCATATTGGATTGGAATGTTAAATCCTCCTTCCTAACATCATCTGGAATGAATTCTTGAGCTTCATCCAAAACCACAAGTATCCTTGGACCGCCAAACCTCCTCTTCCTCAAAGCGAATAGTGCACTAATGAATTTTGATGTGAAATCCCTTGCTTGGAGTGGATCCGGGATGTATGCCACCATAAGCTTATGATCACCACCCATAATGAACTCAGCGATATTCCAAGGGGATAAACCGCTTTCAACAGGCTCTTCATATTCAACATTGTTCAATTTATCTCTGAAAATCTCCAAAACCCCATTAAATTTAGTTCTAGACTTACCAATCTCCAATCTAGCCAAAACATCATTTATTAAGTTAAGTATTCTATTTTTAACATCCATATACTCATCTTTAGTTGCAATCTCATGGATTGTAACTTCATGTGGAAGCTTACTTGCAATGGCATTCAACTTATAATATAGGTCTGATGCAAGAATCTTTGTAAGTTGATTCTGATCATCCCTCAATTCATCTATCAAGCTTATCATGTAACTCAACTTATCACTCTCACGCCCCTCCAAATCAATTTTGCAAATCCTATTCCCACCAACCAAATTCAATAGGTGATACTCTAAAGCCTCCCTCAACTTACTATTCCCCACAAGCTTATCCTCCAAACCTTCAGGGATAACTTGAGATGCGAAAAAGGATTCCAATATATCATCACTGCCAAGGAGGTCTTCAGTGGATAATATCATCCCATGATCAATGATCTCATCCAAGAGGTTTATGCTATACTCTCCAGCAACATCAATTATGAATATGGATGTGTTTGGGAGGTTATGTAAAACCTTCCTAACAATGATGGATGTTAAATTGGATTTACCGCAACCAGTAAATCCGAAAACACCACCATGAAACTTAATTAAGTTTAAGATGTCGATTTTCAATTTATGTTGAAAACCAATTATTTCTCCAATTTCAACCCCCTTCTCAACGTTGACAAGTTTATCAATAGCCCAAGAGGATAGTAGGTGAGCTTTAGCCCCAACAAGCGGCATCATATTCGGATCATAATGGAAATCTATTGAAACATTTGAAACATTCATAACATACCCAGTGTATACAGCTCCAATATCAACCCAAGTGTCCTCGGAGTCGCCCCACATGGAATATATCTTCACCAAGAAATCGTTCCTCAAAGCCTTAGGCATACTCACATCCATGGAGAGCTCTTGAATATGTAGAGGCCTAACACTGAAAGTCTCGTAGATCAGATACTTCAATTCACCTTCAGTAGGCCTCTCCACAGCTATAAAAGATGGTTTTGAAAGCCTATCAAGAACAGCGAGATTAAATGAAGCTTCAAAAACACCAATAATGCTCTTTAAAACTATTTTCCCCTCCTCATAGGAAGTCTTTATGGATGTTTCACGAAGCCTAGCATTAAATGCACCATTAATATCATCAAACCATGGAGTACCCTTATCCATGAGATAAGCCCAAATAATAATCAGTGAACCGATGTATAATAATATTTTGCGTTAAGATAGGTTTAGTATCGAATCTTGAAATCCTTAAACTCCCCCTTATACTCCTCCCAGAAAACTTCAACATCATCAACCCTAGCCAATGGAGGCCCCTCACGAGCCCACTCCAAAACCCTCATAACATTATCTTCACGCCCCTCAAGAACAGCTTCAACCCTACCATCAGGGAGATTCCTAACCCAACCAGTAACACCATAACTAGAAGCCACATTACGCATATTAGATCTAAAGAAGACCCCCTGAACCCTCCCAGAAATGAATATATGAGCTCTAACCATCCTCCCAGAAGACAATTAAACCACCAAACTCAAATATAATATAATGGTAAAGATAAAGGTAACCTATATGGGATGTGGAATCCCATAAACATAGTGAGTGGCGATTAAAATGGGAGAAAACCAGGAAGTTACAAGATTGAGAAACTCGCTGAACCAGATAATAAGGATATTTGAGAATAGGGTTAGAGAGATGAGTACAATACCATACTACAAGGATTTCATAAGAGAATATAGGGATGAAAAATTGTATGATAAGTTTAAAGAATTCTTCGGGGAAGGGGATTTCAAGATAGTGGGTATAGATGGATCATTAACTCAAGAGAGAAGGATGGAAATGCTAATATTCTATGTATGTGCAGTGGGATTCTATGGCTACATGAACATCAAAAACAATGAAATAACATTGGATGTGAGTAGAGCAAGGGAGGAGGAAGCCATAAGCATATCAACAAGCATACCACTATGGATGGAAGACATACCAAACATAGACCCAGAATACGAATATGCACCAGACGACTTCGAAATGATGAAAACCATAGACAGCATACCATACGCATTAATGACCATGAGCGAACTAAAACTGGCCAACAACCAAATAAACTCAGAGGAAGTGAAAGTTGTAATACTTGATAGAATGCTATCTGGAACTTATGGTCCAGCTTCAAGAGACTTCAGAAACCTACTGAAGAGGGGGAAATCAATAATATGCAAGGTAAATACATCAAAGGGGAATCCAAGCATGCTAGACATAAACCTAGCTGGATACATGGGTCCCGGAAACATACACATACCATTCAGAGACCCATACACAGCATACGCAGCAATAAGAAAGCTAATTGAAGAAATGAATTTAGGGGAAAATAAGTTTAGGAAGAGGGATCTACCAAAAATATTGAATGTTGGGGAGGAGACTGCAAGGGAAGCTTTAAGAGACATGATACAATTGAACATGAAGTACAATGGCGAATTAATGGTGGATGAAGGGGAATACATAACAATAAACCCAAACGTGAAGGGATATTGGGATAGGGTTTGGCAAGCCACAGAAACCATTCTGAAAAGGATATATGAGGAGGGGGATGAACATCCACTAATGTTCAATGAAGAAGATTGGATAACAACACTAGATCTAAACACAATAAACCTATACATAATATACTCCATAATGGATAAAGCAGTGAAAATGAATAAGCTAATTATAGGGATAATTAAGGATACAAATGCCACAGACCTCATGAGATCAACAATACCATACATCCTAAACATGAAGAAAATCGAACAGAAAGGTATTCCAAGATTTAGAAGCGATAAAGCATTACTATCACTAATAAGCTCAGTAAACTACTCGAAGATAAATGTTCCATGGAGAACAATAGAATACGACTCCACAATGACAACAATAATACAAGAACAAATCAATGGGGGAATGAAGTTCAAAGCTGCAAGGGAGATTATTGGTAGGGAGCAATTCACATTGAAGGGATACTTCCAATTGAGAGCATTAACGGAAGATCCCTCAATAAGGAGCAATGTATTCTCATATGATAGACCAGTATACCCAAAATACGACTTAAAAATGAAGAGGGAGCTTAAATGCATACAATTCGACAAGGAAATAGTTTTAGAGCCAATAATGGAGTTAGGGGATCAGGAAAACATGATTGGAGACATAATACTACACATACTATCAAGATCAGATAACCCACACCTACTTGAAGAAATGGGACACAACCACCTACTATTCCTAGCAGATAAACTTGCAAAGATAATGAGTAAAAGGGCATCGAAAGTTATTGATGGATTAACAAGCCTAGACCTAATGGCTACAACAAAGAAGTATAAAGCATACTTCATAGCAAGAAGATTCAGAGACATAAGGAGCGAAATAGAACATATAAGAGAGATTAAAGCGAAACAAATGTAGATTGGATGAGCGAATCATGCTATACATACTACACACCACCGGACAATGCAACCTAAAATGCAAATACTGTGGTGGAAGCTTCCCACAAAAACTCGTACCATGGAAAATTGAATACAACATAGAAGACTTGAAAAACTTCATGGAAGGAGACCCAGAACCAATAATAGCATTCTACGGTGGAGAACCACTACTCAACGCGAAATTCATAAGGAAAGTTATGGATGAAATAAGAGATGCAAAATACATCATACAAACCAACGCCACACTAATCGAAAACCTCGAAAGAGAGTATTGGTTAAGGTTCAATGCAATCCTACTATCAATAGATGGAAGGAGGAAGGTGACAGACTACTATAGGGGGAGAGGAATATACGATAAAGTTATAGATGCAGCCAGAAAACTTAGAAGGATAGGGTACAATGGGGATCTAGTAGCCAGAATGACAGTATCGGAGAAATCCAAAATATACGCTGAAGTAAAACATTTAGAATCGCTAAAACTATTCAATCACATACATTGGCAATTAAATGTTGTGTGGAGTGAAAGGTGGAAGAACTTTGATGAATGGTGTAAGAACAGCTACATACCAGGATTCAAAAAGCTCGTGGAAGAATGGTTAAGAAATGCTGAGAAGGGGTATGTGATTGGAATAGCGCCAATACTGGGAATATTGAAAGTTGAGATCACGGGTAAGGATATGGAGAGCCCACCATGCGGTTCAGGGAAAACCTCAATAAGCATATGTAGCAATGGAAAGGTATATGCATGCCCAATAGCAGTAGACTCAAAGTGGGCTGAAATTGGAAACATATACGATAATGATTGGAGAAGTGTAGAGAAGGTATCAATAGGTGATCCATGCATAAAATGCCAATACCACAAGTATTGCGGTGGAAGATGCCTATACGCATACATGGAAAGGCTATGGGGTGAAGAGGGGTTTAGAAGCATATGCAAAATAACTAAGAAAACGATAAGGGAAGTTATGAAGATCGCAAGAAGAGTTATCGAGCTGATAGAGAAGGGAATAGTAGTGGAGGAGGAAGTAGTGTATCCGAAGTTTAATAATACAATAGAGATAATACCATAATTATTCAAGGACTATCATTGTCAAAGTGGATTTAACGTTTGGTGTACGCCTAATCTTCATGGAAATAATATTCTTCAACTCCTCAATACCCTCAGCCTCAATTTTAACCACAATATCGTATGCACCATAAACCACATAAACCTCCTTAACACCATCAATATTAAAGAGCGCATCACGAACTTCAAGTTCAGTGCCAGTCTCAACATTAATGAAGACAAAGGCAGTGGAGGGCAAGATAAACCCCAACAAAATTTATAGAACATACTTTTAAATGTTTACCCAACCAAGAAATGGTAAAAAAAAATGGGTTTAATTTAGTTGGACGCTGGAGCCGCTGAAGCCGCTGAAGCCCTCTTCTTACGATAATCAGAATATATTATATATAGAAGGCCCAAACAACATAGAGCTGTCATTATCGGCGCATAGGCACCTGCCTCAGGAGTCGCAATACCGCTAGCAGCCCATGGGAAGTATTTGCTACCAAGGAGCAATTCAAACCTCTGTATAAGCAAAGACTCCCTACCCATAACAGTATTAGCGAAGCTCGCACCCAAAGCTCCAAGGATAAACCATCTAGCAACCCTATTAGCGGATTTCAAAGGTCCACGCATCTCCATTGTGAATATGAAGAAGAATATCGATACGAAGGTACCTATGAACAGTACAAACCTATTGAAAGTTGTATATGGATCGGCTGCAAAAAGTGAATATGTAATAGCAGCATTAATTTGTGTTACGAAATCTGCTCTAACAGTACCCCTCAACATAGTGCCAGTACCATAACCTATACCTATAGCTATTGGAATCCTATAAAGCCAGAAGTACTTCCTAGAGAAGAAGAAGAAGTAGCATAATCCTATTATAGCCCACGGAATCACGAAATCCCATCTACCACGGTAAACCACTGGATTGTATAAGTAGTTTTGGAAGAACCACAAGTCATATGATACGCCAGCACCAACACTTAAAGCCACATATAGGTGTTCAACGAATCTGAAAAGTGGGTTCTCTCTATATAGGTATGAGAGGCATCCAAAACTGACGAATACAGCAGTCCAAACGAATAGTATATCAAGAGCTGTAACCATACCCCCTCACCTCCCACCACGAGCCTTCTTAGCAAAGTAGCTTAAGTTTCCAAGGATAATACCCACCACCAATAGGTAGTGGACCGCAGATTGAGCATTCATTGCCTGCGGAGCACCACTCAACCCAAGTTCACCAAGCAATATTTCATATTCCGCTGCACCCCTAAGGCTGTTTAAGAGGCCAATATAGCCTATATCCCCCTTCTTACCAGCATCATAGTATGGTAGATACGATGGAACCGATACTCCAGGTAGACCTACTGCGAAAACCAATGCGGGTGGAAGCTTCTTCGTAGCCCAATACTGTAGATATGTTCCGGGACCAGGGGATCCAGCTGCAAAGGATATCACCAGACTGGCATACTTTATTCCATCAAACTTCTGAACTAATGGAAGTGTGGTTATTGGATTCCCATAGTAGTCTTGAGTCATGGCTCCAGTAATGGTATCGAATATCCTAATGATTATGGCTGTGGTTGCCAGATAACCTAAATTCACCACATGCTTACCATACTCCTTGGTAATCAATTTTGTTGGGTTTTCAGGATCTAATCCTGTATGATCAATACTATTCCAAATTTGATCAGCCATTATAGGCCCCTCACTCCACATACCAACAATATAAATATATACAGGCCTCTTCACAAGATGTCTGAATACCAGTATAGCTTGTGGATGAAGCTCTGCATGTGCACCACCATAATCAAAGGATAATACAACTAGGGAGCCTGGTGGAAGCTTCTCTATATAATCAAACATATCCTTCGTGTATTGAGTTATGCTGAGTGGTGAGGGCGCCACCACAGCCACCGGTATTGCGATGCAAATGGCTGTTAATAGGTATAGCCATCTTGGGTCTAAAGCCTCAAAAAACTCATACCAAGGCCTACCCATATCTACTCACCTCCAGCAAGGGTTGGTCTACGCTCATACGCAAATATCACCCTAACACCATAAGCCATAGCACCTATAGCTGTGCATAATGTTACTGCACGCATAGCAGAGGTATTCCAGTAATCCATAATCCAAGCTCTAATTGGATCGAAGAATGGGAATATTGCTGAATTTATAGGCGCATTCCCCATCACAACGAGGAAACCAGATATCAAGAGTAATGCTGCATCAACGTTCCTAGCCCTGAAAGCACGGTAACCAGCGGAGATTATGTAGAATCCAAGTAATGCGAACATCATGCTGCTAGCAACGTTACTCACACACCAGTAGAAGTAGTTCCAAATTGTACGTGTATTATCATAAATCCATTTGGGTACGATAGCCCCCTTTGGGTCCAATGCATATCTGCCACCGAGAACACTAATTATGGCCATAAATGGAAGCATAATCAGAATTATCATGCTATACTGCCAGTAGGGGCGTTTACGTGCAACATTCCTATAGTGAATCCTGTAAACATTTATGGCGCCAATTCCAATAGCCATGGCACCCATAGCATTAAGGTAATCTAGCATTGTGGATTCAAGGTAGCTTGACAAGCTAAACGTTCCAACCCTAATGTCAATGTACCATTCAAATACATATAATATGCCAAAAATAAAGCATAGTGCTAATGGTATGGACCTCTTATAGTCAAGTAATAATGAACGGAAGCCCACACCCATCACCTCACTTAGCAAGTAAATCCAATAGGAACCTACTCCCAGCAGTTATTAGTACGATACCTACAATTAGCAGTATGAAGGATATGTATTTCCCAAGGTCATGTGCAAAGAGAACTCCCATAATCTTTGGATCTCTAGTTACATATGCTGCTGCAGCGTAAAGTTCCTCACCAAGCAAAACATAATCGCATGCAGCTACGAAGAAGGGTAATTGAGTAGTGCTAGTTGTACCGGCAACTTGTATAGCTCCAATATTATATCCGGCTTCAGCAAGCTCCAATGATTCAGCGTAGAAGTATCCTAGGAAGAAGTTTGCTGCAGGCTTCTCCCTCTGGAATATTCCTAAGCATCCTTGAGCATATGCGAATTGTTCACTTGCAATGAATCTTACGAATTCAGGCTGATACATGTCAGCCTTACCCTCCATAGTATAAGCTTGCTTAACAATACCCTCAGCAGCCATGTAAACAGTATAATACCTATTTGCCACAACGAGTGGAATACCATATCTAGCAGTCTTTCTTGCAACATCGCTTAAGATTGATAGTGCAGCAAGAGTTTCAAGTGCGCCAATGCCGCTCATCCCTGGTGAGAAGAATACTGGTTTACCCATCTCAGTGGCTCTGCCAATAGCTTCATCTATAGCCTCCACAGCGGGAATCTTCCTAACCTTAACCCTCTCAGGCCTCCTCTTAGAAAGCTCTAGTGCGAATATTGTTAGTATTCCGAAGATTAGTAGTAGGAATCCCTGCGCCATCCTACCAGAAATCACTCGAAACTCTATTTGAGCCAAATCCAGTAGTATCATGTATACCACATCCAAATGATTTCTCTCAAAAAAAAAAGATAATCAAAATACCTTTTTGTTATGGAAGGTATATAAGTTTTACGATATAAACGGAGTAAAATTTAAATACTGAATTTAAAGTCTATTGAATTAAATTGTCATTGAATACTCGTATCCCAAGAGGATTATGATATTTGGTTTAGAAGGTAAGCAGTTTACTAATTGCATAAATTCAAACTTTCCAAAAGCCCCATTTATTACGTGATGAAGGGTAAAGTTGATAAATTAGGTTCATAGAAATATTTACGCCATGGGAAACCCGACCACCACAGATGAAATATATGTGAAGGTTAAATTTACATCATATCTTAGAGATTTGATTGGTAGGAATGATGCTATTATGAAGATGAAAAGTGGGGTAAGTGTTGATGATTTGATGAAGATTCTTTGGGAGAAGTGGCCTATAATAGGGAAGATGGATATGCATGGTGAAGGCCCAATAGTAATACTTTTGAATGGTAAGCCTGTTGGGAGAAGTGTAAGATTGAATGATGGTGATGAAGTAGAGTTGATACCGCCAGCAACTGGAGGATGAAAAGTGTTTTAAGTTGTTTGGTGAACTAATTCATGAGGATATTATGGAGAAAGTTGTACACTACACTAAAGTTGAAAGTGAACTCGTGAAGGCTGAGGGGGCACGTGAAACATATGTTAGATGGCTAATAACGGACAAAGATGGTGCACCAAACTTTGCCATGAGACTATTTGAAGTAAAGCCTGGCGGAAATTCACCATACCATGAACACCCATATGAACATGAAATATTCATACTAGATGGAGATGGAAAGGTAATCATAGATGGAAGAGAATACATGGTTTCAAGGGGGTTTGCAATATACATACCTCCAAACGCAAAACACACAATAATCAACAATGGAAAGAGCGATTTGAAATTCCTATGCATGATACCATTAACCACTAAAATAAAATAAATGTAAAATGAGAATTAGATAAAATTAATAAATTGAAATCATCACACCTATTTTTGAGTAGTGAGTTTAATGGGTGGAATACTATTTATTGGAACTGGAAGTGCAGGTGAAAGGATACTTTCAATAGCATATGCAACCTTCAAGAATCTGCGATCAAAAGAGAATTACTTTGTTGCAGTAAACACTAGCAAGAAGGATCATGAGAGAGTTCAATCATACTTTGATGAGAGGGGGATAAAGGATCACCCAAACTTCCTATTTGAAACCATTGGTGAAGAAACTTTAAGCGGTTATGGTGCGGGGAAAGACCCTAAACTTGGACAAAGTGCATATGAAACGGATAAGGAGAAACTTCTAAAGAGGCTGAAAAGCCTACATAAGAAGGAGAACTTCAAAATAGCAATAACACTATCAAGCCTAGGTGGAGGATGTGGAACTATGGTTGCAGGGGAATTGTCAAGTGATGTGAGGGATGAAATTGGAATAAGAGTTGTACCCATATGCACAATACCATTCAGAAGGGAGGGAGACCTACTCGTTGGAAACGCCATACTCGGCTTAAGGAATCTACTTGATAAGGGGTTAAATCCATTAATTTTCGATAATGAATTAATGATGAGATTTAGCCAAACAGTTGGGGAGGGGGTTGATAGAGCCAACATAATAATTACATCCCTAGTATCAAGCTTAGTGGACCTTGTGGAGTATGGTGGATTCTCAAACCCCCCAATAGACATAATAGATATAACTAGACTGATAATACCACAATGCGGATTCTTCACAGTAGCATACCTAGATAACCTGAGAGATTTCAAGAAGAAGTGGAAGGATCTATTTGAATTCAACAAATCACTAATTTCACAGCCAATAACACAAACAAACTGCTTCATAATGTTCAAAGCCAGAAGCTTCCCACATGAATTGGTGGAAGATGCACTATCCTACCTTAGAACAAAGTATAGTGCAAAGGAGATAATACCAACAACCATAGAGGATAAAAGCTTCTCAGGATACACAATAGCGGCAATGGTTTGGGGGATGTCCATAGAAGGTATAAAGCCACCACTGAAAACTAAAAGACCATTAAGTGAAGAGATTAGGAAGATGTTCAAAATATAAACCAAACAAACCCATTTTTTACATGTAAATTCTCCGTTTAAATGAATTCGGAGAGTAAACGTTTATCTGAAATTTTTGGGAGCTTACTTGAAGCATTAACAACACCTGATGGGGAATAATCAACATATCCAAGGGAGATAAGCTTCTTTAAAACAGCTTCAGGATTTGATACCCCCATTTCAGATAAGTCTCTAAGAAACCTTATAACACCAACACTATGATACTTATTCAAATACTCCACAGACCTCTTCAAATCAGCATCCTTCATCCAATCCAAATCCATCCTCGCAGCAGGTTTCTCCACAGAAGCCTCCATGGTAACAGGCTTCCCGGAAACCTCAACCTTTGTAGAGCTAACGCTCATGCTTGGTTTAGATGAAATAATCCTTGGAACTTGAAAGCTACAGAGCACATCTTCAACCTCCATAAACCCCTCCGGAGCTGAAATCTCACCACTCTTCAAAAGATCATTTAGAATGGCAGTTAAGGTGGCTAAACCTATACCTTCACCCTTAGCCCAAACCCTCAAATCATCAAATGAAATCTCACCAACACCCCTAATATAACTACGAACTTTATCCAATAGCATCTTATAGTATCCGCCAATAGACAAAAACATCCCCCTAAACTCAAAGTAACTATTTATAGTATTCGAATATAAAGTTATATCTAGAGGGAAATGCCAAGAAGACTCGGCGAAAAGGAGAGGAAAACTGGATACATGTACTTCAACATAGAAAACGTGAAAACAAACATGAATTTAGATGAAATCCTAGAAATAATTTTCAGTAGAGGTGAAGAATACAGGAAGATAGCCAAAGAAATATTGGAGGGAATTAAAGAGACAGCAATAAAGGAGGATAGAAAGACCATGACGATAAATTCAGAGGAGATGTCGAAGATTATAAATGAGAAGCTGGGATCTAGGAGGAAGAGCATGGCATATAGGGTATTATCAGAATTCCTAATACCCATGGGATTAATATCATATAGACGTGAAGATGGAACATACACACTATCACAAGACTTCAAAAATGCACTTGTAAGAATAGGAACAGCATATGTAAGGTGGATGAAGAGGTAATGGAATTCGGAAAGATAATAGATAAAATAATTGAAAAGAGGGATAAATTCAATGTGGTAGCATTACACGACTACTTCATAGACCACTTCATATACATGGAAACAGACATAAACAACCTAATAGGGGAAATAGTTGAAACAGCTACACGTGGTGGAGGGAACATATTCAAGAATATGCAGAGCATAATGAGAGGAGGATGCGCAGCAAATTTCTCAGCAGCCATAGCTAAACTAGAGGGGAAAGTGAAGCTTATAACATGTGCAAACAACGTTGGATTAAAGATACTTAAGAGGGATGCAATGGGGGTAGATTTAAGCCACGTAAAGATAGTTGAAGATCAAGCAATAACAGCAATAATAGAGAGCAAATACATGGGGAGGCAAGTAAACATAATGGTAAGTTATCCAGGCATACTATCCAAATTCAACCCTAAAATGCTCAATGAAAAGGATTGGGAAGCAATACTCAACAGCAATTTCACATGCATGTTCACATGGAACGTTAACAAATATGGAACTGAACTCATAGAGAGCGTTGCAAGAAAAGTGAAGGAGAATGGGAGGGGAAAAGTGTACATAGACTTGGGAGACCCAAGACATAGAATTGAAGATCTAAGGGAATTAATGGGAAGAATTATAAGGGAAGATTTAATAGATGCCATAAGCCTAAATGAAAACGAACTAAACATTATAGGGAAGATAATTCTCAATGATAAAGAGCATCATGAAAGCCCAGAGAAATTTATATCGGAGATTTCGGGGAAAGTTAACTTCAGATTAGACGTACACACACCAGAATACTCAGCAACCTCAAAGAATGGGGAAACCATCATTGCACCATGCTTCAAAGTAAACGTAAAAAGAACCACTGGAGCTGGAGATGCATGGAATGCTGGAAACATAATGGGATGGGGAGCTGAATTGGAAGATTATGAGAGACTAATAATGGCCAATGCAGTGGCAGCAATATACATATCAAAGGAAAAACCTGAACATCCAAACATACATGAACTCAAAGAATTCATAGAAAAAGCAAAACCCCAATGAACATTATTTAACATATCATAACCATATTTTAAAAAAATATTACATTAAACATAGAAAAATTTAAATTCATCATCAACACCATAAATAATGATAACATCATAATGAAGGTGAAACCCATGGTTAAATGCAAGAAATGTGGAACCGAAGTTAGCACACCAATAAAGACTTGGGTACTAGCACCAAAGGGGAGAAGGCCCGTAACAATGGGACTATACAAATGCCCAGCTTGCGGAGCATACTTCAGAGCTGGAGTAAAGTAGAAATAAATCAATAAACAAACCCATTTTTTTAAACCTCAAAATCGGAAACATAAGCTTTATAGAAACATTACATAATACATGTATACATGAATGCAAAGGATATAGCATTAAAATGGATAGAAGAGAATAAGGACAAAATAATATTTTTAAGCGACAAAATATGGGAGTATGCAGAACTAGGACTAGAAGAATATAATTCATCAAAGCTACTAGCAGACACGTTGGAGGAATATGGATTCAAGGTTAAACGTGGCATTGCCGGTATGCCAACAGCCTTCGTAGCGGAGTGGGGGAGTGGAAAACCAGTAATAGGGATACTTGGAGAATACGATGCTCTAGCAGGACTCTCACAAAAAAGGGTTCCATGGAAAGAACCAATAATTGAGGGGGCGCCGGGACATGGATGTGGACACAACATATTCGGAGCAGCCACAGCTGCAGGAGCCATAGCACTAAAAATAGCTATGGAGAAATGTAAAATGGAAGGAACTATAAAATACTTCGGATGCCCAGCAGAAGAAACATTGATAGGTAAAGTATTCATGGCAAGAGAAGGGGTATTTGAAGGATTAGATTTCGCAATAAACTACCATCCATCATCATTCAACACCGTAAGCCTTGGATCCACAAACGCCATGAATTCCGCTAAATTCCATTTTTATGGTAGGGCTTCTCATGCTGGTGGTAGTCCTGAGGCTGGTAGGAGTGCTCTTGATGCTGTTGAGCTTATGAATATTGGCGTCAACTATATGCGTGAACATGTCATTCAAGATGCTAGGATACACTATACCATTGAGAAGGGTGGAGACCAACCAAACATAGTTCCACCATACGCCAGAAGCTGGTATTATGTTAGGGCTCCTGAGAGGGAGCAAGTTGAGGAAATCTATAATTGGATTCTAGACATAGCTAAGGGGGCAGCACTAATGACACAAACACAACACAAAGTAGAATTCATAACTGGATGTTACAATATGATACAAAACAAGACTCTAGCAATGACATGCTTAAAAGTTATGAGGGAAATAGGAGCTCCAAAATTCAGTAAAGAGGATTATGAATTTGCAAAGAAGATACATGAAACAATACCACCGGAACAGAAGAGGAATGCACTTAAAAGGATGAAAATACCTGACTGGGAGAAGCTCATGGACGTAATACTTGATGAAGAGGTTAGAGATCCATGGGATGAGGGGGAGGTAAGCCATGGATCCACAGATGTGGGTGATGTTAGCTGGCAAACACCAACATTATCCTTCGAGACAGCATGCTTCGTACTAGGTTCACCTGGACATTCATGGCAAAATGTTGCAGCAGCAGGTGTGGGAATAGGGCATAAGGGAGGCATATACGCTGCAAAAGTTATTGCAGCTACAGCCATAGAGATAATGTCAAATGGCAAACTGATTGAAGAAGCTTGGAAGGAGTTTAGAGAGAAAACGAAGGGTAAAAAGTATAAGTCGCCAATACCGCCAGAAGTCAAAGAGCCACCAAGAATATTCAAAACCTAAACCTAACACTCATTTTTAAATAAATTATAAGCATCAAAATGGCCATGATCAAAATTTAAATACTGATAAACCCATTAAATAAATATCATGTACAAACTAAGTGAAGAAAGCCTAAACTTCTTAAAGGAGATTCTAGAAGAATTTGGACCTTCAGGATTTGAGGATAGAGTGTTGAAGAGAATAAAGGATAAAATGGGGAAGTATGCAGATAAAGTGGTAAAGGACAATTTGAATTCACTACTATTCATAAAGAGGGGGTTAAAGGATCGCCCAAAAATCTTGGTTGCGGGACATGTGGATGAAGTTGGATTCGTAGTGACATCAATAACTAAGGAGGGATACCTGACATTCACAAACCTTGGAGGATGGTTTGACCAAGTATTACTGGCACAAAAAGTTATAGTGATGACTGGAAATGGGCCTGTACTGGGAGTAATAGCATCAAAACCACCACATCTACTAACACCAGAGGAAAGGCAGAAGGTTGTAACCATGAGGCAAATGTACATCGACGTGGGAGCCACATCAGAAGAGGAAGCCAAGAATATGGGGATAAGGATTGGAGACCCCGTAGCTCCATACCCAACATTCCAAATATCAAACAGTGGAAAAACAATATTTGCAAAAGCCTTCGATGATAGGATTGGAGCATTCATAGCCATGGAAGCCCTTAAATACATAAAGGAGAATAACATTGAACACCCAAACACATACTACGCAGCAGCCACAGTGCAAGAGGAAGTTGGATTAAGGGGTGCTGAAACTGTTAGATGGGTTGCAGATCACGATCTAGCCATAGTGACAGAAGTGGATATAGCTGGAGATGTCCCAGGAATATCACCTGGAGAAGCACAATCAAAACTTGGCAAAGGACCCACAATAGTAGCCTTCGACAGCTCCATGATACCAAACCAAAAACTAAAGGAATTCGTAATAAAAGTTGCTGAAGAAGCAAAAATACCATACCAGCTAACAGTAGTAAGAGGAGGAACTGATGCTGGAAGACTCCACATGTATAAGGAGGGTAGACCGAGCATAGTTATAGGAGTCCCCACAAGACACATACACAGCCACGTTGGAGTAGTACATAAAGATGATGTGGAAAACGCCGTGAGATTAGTAATAGAGTTAATTAAGAGATTGGATGAAGCAACAGTCAAAAGCTTCACAGAACTATAAAATGAAAGGTCCAACCTATTTTTAAACACTTAAACCCACATTTTTTAGCTTAACCCTTTGATTTCAAGACTTAGAATTTTAATCAACCACAATAATGTCTTCAACCTATCCAATGCAATCCTCCTCCCCACATCTGTATTCATGTGGGCTGGTAAATGTATAAGCTTTGAGAATACATGATCAATGGTGTAGTGGGCATCATCAATATCTCTAAATCTAGGGAGAAATTCAGGTTCAAAGTACATCACCCTACCAGCAAAATCCCCATAGATCATCATCCTAGAGAAACCTATAACGCCAAGGGCATCAAGTCTATCAGCATCCTGGAGAATCATGGAAACTGTATCCATGGAGGTTAAACCGGAACTCCAACTATGTACACGAATGGCATTACATACAATCTCAATATCAGCGGATTCAAAACCTAAATCTAACAACATGGATTTTGCATATTCAGCAGATTTAACCGCATGATCCTCCTTAACACCAAATATGGGTATGGAAATATCATGCAGTAAACATGCTAGAGTTAATAAAAGCTTATCATGCTCAGATAAACCCATCACATCAGCTATCATTAAAGCATTATTCAATACACGTTTAACATGTAGGAAATCATGTGAAGATGGGTAATTCCCCTTATTGCTCAAATATATCTCCAAAACCTTACCCTCAACAACTTTAACTAAACTATGTAAATCCAAAATGGATCACATAAACAAATGAGCGAGGAATTCAGATAAGGATTTCTAAAGACTATGGAATTAAACCTGCAAGTAGAGCTGCAAAGAATTTAACTAATTTAGCATGATCCTCCAAGATCCCATATAGAGGCTCATCATAATCAACATTTGAAAGGAGATTAGTATGCAACTTCAATCTACAACCACCCACAATAAAATCCTCTAGAACCATATAATTCAATTTAGAAAGCAATTTAACCAATTTAAAGGAGAGCTTAAATCTACGTGAAAGCTCATCGAAGAATGGCTTGTAGAGAGCAGATATGTCGCTTAAATCAATAAACCCAGAAAGGTAACTATTGATAAGTTTTGAAAGAACCTTGGAAGCCAAGCATATTGGGTAAAGCCCACCACCAGTTAAGGGTTTACTCATCTGAATGGAATCACCAATTGCGAGAACCCTACCACAACCATAAGAACCTATGGGGCCACGTATAATTAAACCACCAAAAAACCTTTCAAAACGGACCTTGGAGAGAAGCCCCTCAAACTCCAATCGCTTCAATAAAGCATTAAATTTAGGCTTGAAATCCATGGAATTCCTAACCATCAAGCCAACAATACATCTATCATCACCTATGGGTATAAACCATGAAAAGTAATCACTGAAATCACGATCAATATATACATGAATAAATTCACTACCAACCCCACCGCGAATTAAAGCTTGAAAACCATAAAAATCATCACCAAAACCCACAAGACCCAAACGCCTAGAGAAAACCCTCCTAGAACCCTCAGCCAATATTATCAGCTTAGAATTAAATTTCAAATCACCCACATAAATGAAACCATTAGGATCAACATTGGAAACAAAACTGTTGAAATGGAATACGTGACCAAGACTACAACATTTATCATACAAATAACGTTCTAAACCAACCCTATCAACCCTTAAAGCCAAAGGCTTACCAAACCAATAAAACTTGTAATCACCAAAATGAATTACCATACCATGATACTCAGCTTCAACAAGACTCCTAGGAACATTAAGCATATTAAAAGTCCTTGGACTAATTATCCCAGCACAATGCATGGGAAAACCCACACTGGAATGCTCTTCAAATATATGCAAATCCCCATCAATCATACTTGAAATATAAAGCCCAGAAAACCCTCCCCCAACAATACATACATCAAAACTCCTCATGAAAAACACTCCACAAAGAAATATGATATCCCAATGTAAATAAGTATTAAATTCTGAAAGGACATCAAGATATATGGGTAGCAATGAACCAACATGACAGCGAAATATTCCAAGAAGTAGTGAAAGCATTAAGAAATGGGGATAGAGTGGCATTATGCACAATAGTGGAGAAGAGGGGGTCTGGACCTAGAAATATTGGCGCAAAAATGATCGTATATAGGGATGGTAGAACCCTTGGAAGCATAGGTGGAGGCAATCTTGAAAGGATAATAGTGGAAGAAGCCTTGAAAGCTATGAATGAAAATGAAAGTAAAACCATAACACTATCACTTGGAGGTGGAGAAGGGATTGAAACAGGTCTAATATGTGGTGGATCAATAAAGGTTTTCATAGACATAATAAACCCAAATCCAAAACTAATAATAGTAGGCTCTGGAAACGTAGCTAAACCATTAGCGGAAATAGCAAACATTGTTGGATTCGAAGTAACAATAGTAGATGACAACCCAAATACAGCCACGAAAGACAGATTCCCCACAGCCAACAAAATAATCATAAATGAAGATCTAGCAAAAGGATTGAATGAAGCAAACCTAGATGAGGAAAGCTTCATAGCAATAGTCCATGGAGACGTAAATAAGGAATATGAAGTACTCAAGAATGTGTTAAAGGGGAAAGCGAGATACATAGGACTACTAGGTAGTAGGAGGAAGGGAGCCGAATTAAAGAGGAAGCTGATCGAAGAGGGGTTTAAGGAAGGGGATGTTGAAAGAATAAAGGTTCCAATAGGAATAGACATAAATGCGGAAACCCCTGAAGAAATAGCCATAAGCATAATGGCAGAATTGATAATGAATTTGAGGTGTAAAAAGTGATCACAGCAATAATACTCGCAGCAGGAGCTTCAAAGAGATTTGGAAGAAACAAACTCCTAGAAACGATAAATGGGAAGCCAATGATAAAATGGACAGTTGAAGCTGCATTAAATAGCATGGCGAATGAAGTTGTAGTTGTATTGGGATTTGAAGCCGAAAAGGTTGCTGAAGCCATAAAAGACTTGCCATGCAAAATAGTGATAAATGAAAATTACGAGGAGGGGATGAGTAGCTCAGTTAAATGTGGACTTAGAAATGCCATGGATAAAAGCATGGCAATACTAATAATACCGGGAGACTGCCCACTGATAAGAAGTGAAGACATAAACAAAGTGATAAAGAGGTATATTGAAACCAGAAAACCAATAGTGATAGCCACACATAAGGGTAGAAGAGGACACCCAATAATGATAAGCCGAGAATTATTCAGAGAAGTTATGGGAATAAGTGAAGAAGGGATGGGGTTAAAGGAGGTAATTAAAAGACATGAAATGGAAATAGCATATGCAGAAACGGAAAACGCTGGAGTTATCAGAGACATAGACAACCCAGAAGACTTGAAAGAAGCTCTAAAACTAATGCAAAAATGAGGGGTTAACAATGAATCCAAATAAAAATTTTAAGTATACCCCGCCTGAAATTGCTATAAAAAGGGTTTTGGAATATATAAAACCAATAGAAGAAGTTGAGGAAATACCAATAGATAATGCTGTAAACAGAGTTTTAGCGGAAGATATAGTGGCATATAGTGATATCCCACAATACAACACATCCCACTTCGATGGATATGCAGCAAGATATGAGGATACCATGGAAGCATCATATGAAAAACCAGTAACATTAATTGTAAAGGGGGAAGTTAAACCAAACATGATAGTAAACTATGAGGTTAAAGCTGGAGAAGCATATATGATAAATACGGGCGGATATCTACCAAGGGGGACAAATACGGTAATACCAAGAGAAGCTGTAAAGGTAATTGATGAAAATAAGATACAAGTTACACGTAAATCAAAACCATTAGAACACGTCATAAAAGCTGGAGAGGACTATAAGAGGGGGGAGACGATATTTAAGAGGGGGAGGATAATAGAACCAAAAGACCTAGATATAATAGCATACATGAAAATTGAGAAACTTAAAGTCTACAGGAAACCAGTAATATCGATACTTGCAGTGGGGGATGAGTTGATAGCGGAAGGAGGTTCACCCCACACCCTCATGATCTCAAACTTAATAAGGGAATTTGGTGGAAAGCCAGTGGATGTGGGAATAGCTAAAGACGACATCAATGATATTTCAAGCAAAATTTTGGATGCATCCATGAAGAGCGATCTAATAGTGACCATTGGAGGATGCTCCGTGGGATTCATGGACTTAGTTGCGGACGCCATACTATCAATCCCAAATTCACAAATAATAGTTAGGGGGATAAGGAGGATTCCTGGGAGGCAGACAAGCTTCGCAATAGCAAATGGGAAGCCCATATTAATGTTGCCAGGATTAATACAATCCATGACTATAGGATTCTACACCCTAGGAGTACCTGCAATAATGAAGCTCAGTAATGTGGATGCCAACTGTAAAAGCATGGTAATAAAAGTTAAAGTTTCAAGGAGAGTTAAGGTGGAAAACATGCTACCCTTTGAGAGAGTACTTTTTGGAAGAATAATCGAGTTGGAGGATATTCCAAAAGTGGAGTTACTAAGCGGTTCATCAATGCTTAGGAGAATGATCATAGAATCCCATGGATTCATAATAATACCACCATTCAAAAGGGAAGTGTTGGATGGAGAAGTTTTAGAAATGAATCTATTTAAGCCAATAAATCTACAGTAATTGTGGGGATTAAGAATTAGAGAAGTAAGCATAAGCCAATTAAGCATGGAATTAAATATGGATGTAAATGATTTGAAGAGGGAGTTGGGAAGCCACGATCTTGAAGATAAAAATGTAAGGATATTCGTGGAGGATTACGTCCCAATAAGACTTCAAGAACTATTTTCAGAATTAAATGATAAATTCAGTTTAAATGTTGTTGAAGCCATAGTTTTCAATGGGAAACTGATAATTATTTGTAAAAGTGGGAGTTTAGGGAAGACTATCCTTGGATTAACTGCTAATCAAGAAAGCCGCACCAATCAATGATCATTGTAGCCATAACTTTCACTGCATTCACAACATTCCTCAAATCAACCCACTCATTATATGCATGCATCTGGGTTATGGTTCCAGGTCCAAAGCATACTGTCGGTATATTCATCTTCATCAAAATCCTCATATCAGTAGCCCCCTCATGCCCCTTAACAATGGGTTTAACACCTAAAGCAGAGGTATAAGCATTAACTATTGTGGAAACTATTGGGTGATCCATGGGAACCTCCACGCCTTCACCAGCATACCCCTCTTGGACAATTTCTGGTGGATTATACTTCAACCATGGATCCAGCATGGAATACTTCAAAATGAAATCCCTCAATTCAGATATGGCATCACCTATACTTTCACCTGGAAGTAAACCCATCCTACCACGCAACTCAGCTTCATCAGGAATAGCGCTAGGATAGCTTCCAGCATTAAACATTCCAATGAATAAAGCTAAAACTCCTCTGTTATCAGGGTATAATGGGTGCTTCTTCTCAGAAACTCTAATCTCATAAAGCTTTTTAACAGCATCATAAACCTTATAAGCTTGCTCAATGACGTTTACACCCTCCCAAACCCTAGACATGGAAGCAGTTTTACCCCTAACCTTAATTTTAAACCACATACTACCAGAAACTGCTGGTTGAACCTCCATATCACTAGCTTCAGCATTCACAGCACCATCAGCCACATACCCCCTAAGTAGAGCTGCAAGTGTACCATTACTACTATACTCTTCATCGATTACGTAATGCAAATACACATTTCCAAGTGGGTGAACATCAGCCTCCAAAAGCAATTTGGCAGCCATGGTGTAAGCTGCAACACCACTCTTCATATCAGATGCACCCCTACCATAAATCTTATAACCATCAATAACACCGCCAAACGGGTCAAACTTCCAAGAAGATAAGGGGCCTGGTGGAATGACATCAATATGCCCATTAAATGCAAGAGACCTCCCCCCACCACAACCCTTAACTATCCCAACAAGCATAGGCCTATCCTTATAAGGCAACTTAACCTTCTCAGCCAATGGATGCTTTGAAAGCTCAGCTTCATCTATAAACCACATATCATAACCTAAACCCCAATCCTTAAGCTTAGAGGCTATGAACTCTTGAATCCCCCTCTCCTCACCAGTAACGCTTGGAATCCTAATGAGATCGCGAAGGAAGGATATTATTTCATCCTTACTATTATCAATATGATCCAAAACCTTCCTCAAAACTTTATCACGATCCACAGGAAACACCAAATAACTGTGTTAAAGAGAAAGTAAATAACGCTTACCATTACTCAAAAAGCATTTTATACATAGCCAATACAATAATTGTGTATCGTGAGCAAAAATTATGAGGGCAGCAATACTTAGATCCCCAAGAAACATAACGTTATCTGAAGTGCAAACACCATTAAGTCCAAGGAGCGATGAAGCTATAATAAAAGTGGAGTATGCAGCCATATGTGGAACAGACCTACACCTATATAGAGGTGAAACCCCAGCCAAATATCCAGTAATACTTGGACATGAATATGCAGGGGAAGTTTTAATGGTTGGCCAAGGCGTTAAGGGAATAAAACCCGGAGATAGAGTTATAGGGTCATATATGGCATCATGCGGGAAATGTAGATTCTGCATTCTCGGAAAACCACAACTATGTGAAAGGAGACTCATGTTCGGAATAAATGTAGATGGATCCTTCGCAGAATACATGAGAATACCATTAGCTGAAAGGGTACTCGTAAAAATTCCAGAAGAATTAGATTATAGGGATGCAGTTCTAGTGGCAGATACCTTCCTAACAGCATTAAATGCCGTTGAAAAAGCATTGAAACCGGGGGAAACATTACTGATAACTGGACTTGGAAATATAGGGTTATCAGCAGCCTTAGCAGCAAAAATTATGGGGGCATCAACAATAATAGGAACTGCCAGGAGGGAAAAGCCTACAAGAATAGCCATGGAATTAGGGGTTAGATACGTTTTAAACCCAGATAAAGAGGATGTTGTGAAAAAGGTGATGGATTTAACGGATGGATATGGTGTGGATGCATCAATAGAAGCCAGTGGAGCGCAGAAGAATATGAAAATAGCATTCGAAGCACTAAAACCGGGAGGGAAAATGATTCAAGTGGCAATACCTGCAGAAACGGTAACCATGGATTTAAAGTACATAATTGGATTAGAGAAATCAATAATAGGGGTGCTGAACCCAGGAACACCTCCACACATAGAAAGAGCATTGAAAATCGTTAAAAATGAAATACACAGCCTAAGAGCCATAGTCACACATGAATACAGCTTAGACGAAGTTGAAAAGGCAATGGAAGTTATGGATAAGAGGATTGGAGACCCAATAAAAATATTGTTGAAGATAAGTTGAAACCAATAGTTATATTCATCCAACAATAAATTATGTATTGGGAATTTAAATGCCAAAGGTATCAATAGTAAAGGTAAATGAACTTATAAACAAGGATAACGTCCATGAAGCTGTGAAGAGAGCAATAAACATGATTGGGGGAATTAATAGGTTCATAAAACCAGGAGAAAGGGTTCTTATAAAACCAAATCTCGTAAGCCCAAGACCCCCACCAGTAACCACAGATCCAAAAGTTGTTAGAGCAATAGCGCTAATGGTTAAAGAAGCTGGAGGAATCCCAATAATAGGGGAATCATGCTCAGCCATGACACACTGGTGGAGGGAGGGGATGGGTACAAAACAGGTTATGGAAGTCTTAGGATACATGAATATGGCAAGGGAAATTGGAGCTGAAATAGTACCATTCGATGAACATGGCGAATTCAAATTTGTAAAAATGAAGGTTCCAAATGGATTATTGTTGAAGGAAGTTGAAATAGCTGAAATAGTTCAGAAGGTTGACAAGATAATAGGAGTGCCAGTACTGAAGACAAGCATGGAGGGGGGTGGAATAACTGGATGCATAAAACTGATGCATGGAATGATAAACACATTTAATGATAGACTTAAATGGCATAGAACAGACTTATGGTATAAACTCGTAGATGAAATAAAGCCGTATAGGGATAAGTACGTTCTAGGCGTAATTGACGCCATAAAATGCATGGAGGGGGATGGACCAATACATGGAAACCCAGTGGACATGAACCTAATAATAGCTGGAGATGACCCCATAGCCGCAGACGCAATAGCAGCAAAAATAATTGGGTACGAATATCCACACTTGGAAGTTGGGCCAATAGCAATAGCGCACACACAAGGATTAGGTGTGGGAGACCCATCAAGAATAGAAGTTTTAGGGGAACCAATAGATAAGGTTAAGAGGAGATTCAAATTCGCAACATGTGAAATAATTGAACCACACTTCCCAAACACAATAGTAATGGATGGAGCCACATGCAGAACATGTAAAGCATGGATAAAATTCACATTATACATGCTTAAAGACACAGGATTCTTCGAAGAATTAATGGGGATGAATAAAAAGTTATTCTTCTACGTTGGATTAAACACCCCAATACCACAAACAGTAGAGGAATTAAAGAGCATCAGTGAAGAGGGGCTGATAATAGTATTTGGAGAATGCGCAGCCTCCACAACAGCGAGAGAAATATACTGGATCCTAGCTCAAGGACCTCTAAGAGAAAGGGCTATGATAGTGCATGGATGCCCACCCTTCGCAGTTTCACACTACGCATCAGAAATAAGGAGAAAGTTGGGATTGGAAGTTGGTGAAAGGGAGAGGGAAGCCTTCAAATACGTCCCCACATAGATGGAGGGGGCATATGGGTGAGTGAAGCCTCAAAATTGCTGGAAAAGTGGCTTAAAGCAGAAGAATTCACGATAGTAGGTAAGTCGATAGATAGAGTGGACGCCATAGACAAAGTTACTGGGAAAGCTAAATTCATGGAAGATTACATGCTTCCAGGAATGTTATATGCAAAGATTGTAATGAGCAGTGAACCTCATGCAAGGATAAAGAGGGTAAATGTAGAAAGAGCATTGAAAATTTCAGGGGTTGTGAAAGTTATAACGGCAAGAGATGTGCCAGGTGAAAATCAAGTTGGATACGCCCTACCAGATCAACCACTACTAGCGGATGGGAAGGTTAGATATCATGGGGAACCTGTGGCAATAGTGGTGGCTGAAACACCTGAAACAGCGGCAATGGCGGCATCTGAATTAAACATTGAATACGAACCACTACCAGCAATATTAGATCCATTGGAATCCATGAATAGGAGGGATGTATTAGTTCATGATGAAATTGGTAGCAACATAGCATTCACAACAAAGGTTAGGAAGGGGGATGTGCATAAAGGATTCCAGAAGGCAGACGTTATAGTGGAAAACGAGTATAGAACACAACACCAAGAACACCTATACCTAGAAACTGAAGGGGCATTAGCAATACCTGAAATTGGTGGCATGTACACTATAATGTCATGCGCACAATACCCACATTTAGCACAAGCAATAACGGCAAGAGTGCTGGGATTACCAACAAACAGGATAAGGATTGTACAACCATACATTGGAGGAGGATTCGGTGGAAAAGATGATACAGGTCCACTGGTTGCTGCACAAGCAGCATTGGCATCCCACTTAACAGGTAAACCAGTACTACTAATATATTCTAGGGAGGAATCTTTCAGGATACATTGCAAAAGGGAGCAGAGCATAATAAAGTATAAGTCTGGAGCCACAGCAGATGGCATTCTAACAGCAATAGATGTAAAGATAATAATGGATGCAGGGGCATATGCCAATAGAGGGCCATTCATACTCTGGAGAGCTACAATGCATGCATCAGGACCATACCACGTGGAAAATGCAAAAGTAGATGGATACTGCGTATACACGAATAAAGTGTATCAAGGATCCTTCAGGGGGTTTGGAAACCCAGACATACAATTTGCAGCAGAATCGCAAATGGATGAAATAGCCAAGAAATTGGGTTTAGATCCATTGGACATTAGATTAAAGAACATCCTAAAACCAGGAATGATGACAATAACAGGTCAAACACTAGATGAATCCGTTGGAGTAGGTGAAGCATTAAGAATGCTTGCAGAAAGGGCAGATTGGAGGAGGAAGAGGAGGATGTATGAAGGTGATGGTGGGAGATATCGTAGGGGGATAGGGTTAGCTTGTGGATGGCATGGTATAAGTACAAGTAGAGGAGTCCCAGACTGGTCCAACGCAATAATTAAAGTGAATAAAGATGGTGGAGTTGAAGTTTACACTGGAATAACTGAGATAGGGCAAGGGACACCCACAACATCACATGTACAAATTGTAAGTGAAATTTTAGGGATACCAACAGAATACATAACAATACATTTCGGAACAACAGACGCCCCAGACACTGGCGCCACACACGCTTCAAGAGGTACAAGTATAGGAGCCATAGGAGTGCTATTAGCAGCAGCTAAATTAAGGGAGAGACTTACAACATTAGCCTCAGAATTGCTTCAATGCCACCCAGAAGAATTGAAATTTGAAAATGGAAGAATATACTCAAAGAATAATCCAGAGAAGAGTTTGAAGTGGAAGGATCTAGTAAATGAAGCATTCAATAGGGGGGTGGAGTTATCCTCAACTGGATACTTCCATCTACCAAAGGGGAAGTTCGACCATGAAGTTGGACAAGGATATGCATATCCAGCATACAGCTACATAATAAACATAGCTGAAGTGGAAGTGGATGTGGAAACAGGTATAGTGAAGGTGATTAGGATGTGGCCAGCAATAGCTAGTGGAAGAATAATAAACCCAAAAGCTGTGGAGGGACAAATAGAGGGGGCAATAGCTCAAGGAATGGGATTAGCATTAATGGAGAAATTGGAATTCGATGATAAAGGTGCAATAATAAATCCAAACTTAACAGACTACGTCGTTCCAACAGCAATGGATATGCCAAAAATAGAGAAACCAATATTCATTGAAGACTTATTCAAATACGGCCCCTTCGGAGCTAAGGGAGTTGGGGAAATGGCACTAATACCAACACCAGCAGCCATAGCCAATGCAGTTGCCCACGCCATTGGTAAAAGAATATTTGAACTACCATTAACACCCGAAAAGGTTTACTTCAAAATAATGGAGGGGAAGGATTAATGCCAAAGATAACCATAAAAATAATGTTTGGACCACTTAGAAGTTTAACTGGATTAGATGAATTAAACGTGGAAGCAGAGGAATTCAAAGAAATACTGGAAAAACTATCAAAGATGTATGGGGAACAAGTATACGACATATTCTTCTCAAAAGATGGATCACCACACCCATTCAACCACATAATAATAGATGGAAAAACATATACAGCACAAGAAGCATTGAACATGAAATTCAAAGAAGATAAAACGATATACCTTTGGCCTGCATTAGATGGAGGTGTATAGGTAGATGACATTATTCTACCAACTACCAAAATTCAATTACCATAAACCAAAAGATTTGAATGAAGCCCTAAAGCTCTTAAGAGAACTTAAAGATGCAAAACCAATAGCAGGTGGAACGGATTTAATGGTTGATATGAAGATAGGTAGAATGAAAACTGGAAACCTAATAGATATATCCAATTTAAAAGAACTCAGAAAAATTGAATTCCATAAGGACAACGTAATTATTGGAGCAGCCGTAACATTACAAGAGATAATTAACGATGAGAGAATTAGAAGGGAGATTCCAATATTGGCAGAAGCTGCGGAAAGTATGGGTTCATGGCAAATAAGGAATGTAGCCACAATCGGAGGAAACATATGCAACGCGTCACCAGCTGCAGATATGGCTCCACCACTAATGGTGTTAAACTCAAAATTGAAAATCTCAAGCATAAATGGAGATAGAATAATACCAGTAGAGAAATTCTTCAAAGGACCAAGACAAACAGAATTAATGGCGGAGGAAATTCTAACGGAAATAATAGTGCCAAGAGAATCATGCAATGCTGGAATGAAATTCATGAAGATAGGTAGAAGAAGAGCGCATACCCTATCCATAGTTGCAACAGCCTTAGCCGTGAGAACAACAGAAGACAAGATAGAATATGTTAGAATAGCATTAAACTCCATAGCACCAACACCAATTAGAGCATACAAAACTGAAGAAGAATTAATTGGTTCAAGGATAGATGAAGTGGATGTGAAGGTGAAGAAGCTAACTGAGGAAATTAAACCAATAAGCGATGTTAGAGCGTCAGCAGAATATAGAAGGGAAATGGCTGTGAAAATAACCATGGAAGCGTTGAAAAGGTCCATTGAAAATTGGAGGTGTAAAGAGCTATGAAAAATATTAGATTCCAATTGAATGGAGAATGGGTGGAAGTGGAAGCTGAGGAAAACATGACCCTACTAGACTTGCTGAGGAGGAAATTGCAAATAACCAGCGTTAAGAGGGGGTGTGAGAGGGGGGAGTGCGGTGTATGCACGGTACTACTGGATGATAAACCAGTATACTCATGCCTAACACCAGTCCTAAAAGCTGAAGGTAAAAGCATAATAACAGTGGAATACCTATCCAAGAATGGGAAACTCCACCCAATACAAGAAGCATTCATAAAATCAGGTGCAGTTCAATGTGGATTCTGCACACCAGCATTCATACTAACAACATACGCCCTACTGGAAAAGAATAAGAATCCAAGCGAAGAGGAGATCAAAAGAGCATTTGATGGAATAATATGTAGATGTACAGGTTATGTGAAGATAATTGAAGCTGTTAAAATAGCCTCAGAAATATACAACCAAAAATCATAACAATTATTTACTCTGAAAAGCTACATGTAATTGAGGAGGAATAAAATGGTTGAAGAGGAAAAGTTGAATACATCAAAAATAATTGAAAGCCAGAAGAAACTCATGTTCCCATGCATGCCAAGATATAGACAGCCAATAGTCATAGTTGAGGGGAGGGGGGCTATAGTAAAGGATTTAGAGGGAAAGGAATATTTAGACTTATTCGCTGGATACGCAGCTGTAAATATTGGTCACTGCCACCCAAAAGTCGTGGAAGCAATAACGTATTGGGCTCAAAAAATATATCACACATCCTACGACTACCACAACATACCCTCAGCAATACTGGCAGAAAAACTAGTGAAAATACTACCAATGAGTGGGGATAAGAAGGTATTCTACTGCACCAGTGGAGCTGAAGCCATAGAGGGATCTGTAAAGCTTATGAGAAAGTACATGCTGAAGAAGGTTAACAAAACTGGATTTGAAGTGCTAACCCTAAGATACAGCTTCCACGGCAGAACACACTTAACAACAACATTAACTGGGCAGAGCAAGTATAAGAAGGGGATGGCTGCAGTAGTATCAATACCAGGAATAAAGATAATGCCAGCACCATACTGCTATAGATGCCCATTCAAGAAGGAATATCCGGAATGCGATATGTTATGCGCAAAATACATTGAAGATGTAATAAAATATGAAACATCCACAGATATAGGGGCATTCATAGCAGAACCAATACTTGGGGAGGGAGGAATAATAGTTCCACCAAAAGAATACTTCAAAGAAGCTGTGAAGATAGTTAGGGATTATGGTGGAGTATTCATAGTAGATGAAGTTCAAACAGGATTTGCAAGGACTGGGAAGATTTTCGGAATAGAAAACTACAATGTTGAACCAGATATAGTAGCCATGGCAAAGGGGCTGACAAGCGGACTACCACTGGGAGCAATAGGGGCAAAAGCAGAAATAGCAGACGCCTTCGAACCAGGAGACCACTCATCCACATGGGGACCAAACGTAGTATCATGCGCAGCTGCAAGTGCAGTAATAGATGTAATGCTAGAGGAAAGGGTACATGAAAAAGTGGAGAAACTTGGAAGGGAATTCATGAAAGAACTACAAGAACTACAAAGGAAGCATAAAATTATAGGTGAAGTGAGGGGGATGGGATTAATGATTGGAATAGAACTGGTGAAGGATAGAAATGCAAAGACACCAGCAGTGGATGAAGCGGTGAAGGTTAGGGAATACATGAGGGAAATGGGATACCTAATAGGTGTGGGAGGAGCATACGGCTCAACACTAAGAATTGAACCCCCACTAATGATAACGAAAGAGCAATTGGATAAAGCATTGGAAGCACTAGAAACAGCCATAAAGAAGGTAGAATAAACAATACACAACCAAACCTATTTTTACAAATCACTTGAAGTGTAAAATTAAGTATTCATTGAGTTTAGGTATAATAATGTTCAATTTGCCCCCAATTATTGTATACTTTACTGTTGCTTCACTTCCATCCGGTAGATTTATTGCTTTGAGCGTTTTCCCTGCTGGATTCACGTTTTCTGGCAACGTAACATTTATTTCTATGTTAGTCTGTGATGCAAAGGTTTTTGTTTGAGTATCATATTTATAATTTATCACATGGACTATTAGAGAACCTCCCTTCTCATACACCATTAAACCCACATCTTTAGAAGCATTGGTTTCCAACCCAATATCCACGCTTATAGCTTTTATCTCACCTATCACATCTGACTGCTGTGATAAGTTGTCCATTGCTATTACATGCCCACCCTGCTTTATGTACTTGTTTAGTAGATTACTAACTTCATCGTTTAAATCATAGTTCTTTGGAATTATGATTATTGAGTATTTGTTTAGATCGTTTATTGTTAATGATTTGTTCACGAATTCACCATCCCCATTGTATATTACCTCGAAGGGGATGTGAGCTTCCTGTAAAGTTACACCTAAATTTTCAAAGCTTTCCCATGCTGAATATGCCTTCCATAGGTAACTGTTAAATAATGTGGAGTGTAGATCGAAGAGTATGGCTACTTTAGCAATCCTACTTACATTATCATAAAGATATGAATGTTCATTGAAGAATTTAGTGTATGGGGATATTTTGTCTGCTTGTATAGTGTAAGTTCCACCACCATAAGTGTAAGCTTTGTATGGAAGTAGGAATGAAGCTCCACACATCCTAGCTTCCGCAAGCCAATGCCCCCAAAGTTTCCACTCATCCTCAGATATTACAGTAAAATCGAAAACATCTGGAAAGGCTATGAAGGGTTTTTCAGGAGCAGCAGCTTCAGCTAAAAGGTATGTGGTTATATGCTTTCCAGGGAGAGGTTTGAGGTAACTTAACCATTCATGCTTTTCAGGAGTTATTGGCATTTCAAAGATTACGAAATCAAGGTATGGAAGGTATATTTGCTGATTTGGTTGAAGACCATATAGGTTCCCAGAAAACAATATAACTCTACCACTTACACTTCTGGTATGCTGAATTAGTTTACTTATAAAAGCAACTCTAGCTGAATATCTGGCTTTATAGAATTCCAGCAAGAGTTTTGGGTTAGGGTCATCCCATTCACTAGTGGCACCATGCTCCAATAGATAATTTCTATAATTGAATGAGGAAATGTTGCTTATTCCAAATAGGGATAGAAGCTCTTGATTTGAATAATGGCTTTTGAGGTAAGAATTGAATGCCTCCATACAATAATCACAGAAACAATCCACATAACCTATCTCATCGATGAGAATAGCATCAACCCCACCATTAACATGCTCCTCAAATCTTTTCATGAGAAACTCTTGCCACTTGGGATTATTACCACACATCGCATACTGATCCAATCCAAGGAATTTAATTGGATTACCATAAATATCCCTACAACTGGCATCCATCTTAAGCTTTTCATCATTAGTAATAAAGGATTGCACTGTTGGAGGACCAGAACACACTATAAAGGCATTTTTATGTAGAGAATTCACATAACCCCTATCATAATCATTTAAACCAGAGAAGTAGACAGACCATGCAGTACCCTTTGCACCCACAGTCTGCAAGTAATCTATGGGGGGTTGACCGAAGACTAAGATAACCCCCTTCTTAAGCCAATCCCTATTAAAAGTGTAAGTCTCACCTATTGGAACACTTTCACTCCCCCTTTTCATCTGGGAAAGGAAATTGTAAAATACAAGACCACCAACAACCATTAAGATTATTAGTATAGCTATACTCAACGCTCTTTTCATTTAAACAGCCGAATGTAATGAAATTCAAAACATATAAATTTTACTATTTACAAGAAGAACCACTCTTTCTCCTAGAGGTAAATAACTTCCTTTAAAATTTTCTCTCCAATTAATGGTTTTAAAGCCCCCTTCGAAACTAAATCAACTTCTATTCCAATAAGTTTAGTTAGATACTCCTCTAAATCTAAAAACTGGAAAAATCCTATTGGCTCTTCAAATTCAACGAGAATATCAACGTCGCTCCCCCTTTCTGCTCTCCTCTAACAAAGGATCCAAAAATGCCTATCTCCTTCACCTTAAAATTCCTCTTTAAATCTTCCTTATGCTGAATTATAACTTCTTTTATCTCTTCAAGAGTCTTCATGCTAATTTAAATTGAAATCTACCTTAATTAATAATTTTAGTGAGATTAAAGGAGAAATGTTTATGCTTACTTTTCCATTGGTGATAAAGTTTATTTTGTTTCTTGTCTCTTATATTAGTATTTGAAGTGTACTTTATTGGAGATGTGCATTATGAGTGTTAGTGATTTTGATCCATATTTATGGTTGGAGAATCTAAATGACCCTAATGTGGTGCAATGGGCTCTGGATAGAAGTGAGAAGGCAAGGAAGGTTCTGGAACCATTATCTAGAAAGCTTATGCCGAGAATTAGCAAGTATTATTCGCTTCCATATGTTATATCTGTTGACATCGGTAAATATGATGTTTTTATGCTTTTACGTGATGGTAAATCCTTTAAAATCGGCAAAATAACTGAGGAAGGTTTGTTTAATGAAATTGTGAAATCTGAGGATATTGGAGAGGATGTGGTTATACAGGGATTTCAATTATCTGAAGAGGGGGATAAACTTGCATTTTCCTTTTCAATAGGTGGAGCAGATGAAGGTGTCACTAGAATATTGGATGTGAAATCTAATGAGGTTTTAGATGAATTGAGGGGGAGGATAGGGAACATAGTTTGGTTGGATGGGGATAAGTATTATTATGTGAGGTTTTATGGTAAGGAGAAAACTCCAGATGGAGTTCCACCTCCAGCACAAAGGGTTTTCTTAAGGGAGAATGGTAAGGAAGAGATGGTTTTCGGTAAAGGACTTCCATCACTACACTTCATAGGGCTTAAAAGGAGTTTACAATCAAATAAAGCTCTACTATCCATAAGATATGGCTGGACTAAAAGCGATGTTTATGTAGGGGAAATTACGGACCCAAATAGCTGGAGCCTCTTATATGGTGGAGGAGACTTCATAGCATACCCAATAGACTATGTGAATGGAAACTATGTAGTGGCAAGTTTTGATGGGGAAGGTATGGGAAGGCTATTAGCAATAAATGAAAGAAGCCATGAGGTAAGGGAGATTATAGGTGAACAGCCATACCCACTGGAAGAAGCCGTGGTATATAAAGATGGGATAGTAGCATCATACCTAGTTAACGCCTCCACAAAAATCAAATTGATAAACATGAATGGAGAATGGAGGGAAATAAGCTTTGAACCTCCAGGTACAGTAAGCTCTCTAAATTCCAATGGAGAAAAATGCGTATTCAAATATGAATCCTTCCTAATACCATACCGCATATACCTCCTCGAAAATGGGAAAACAAAAATTATACGTTCAGAGGAAGTTGAGGGCGATTTTGAAATTAAGGAATTTTGGGTTGAATCAAAGGATTCCACAAAAATCCATGCATTTAAAGTTCAAAATAAAAATAAGAAAAGTAACTTTGTATTCGCATATGGCTATGGAGGATTTAGAATATCATTAACCCCAAGATTCCATCCACACGTAATCCCATTCATTGAAGATGGAGGAATTTTCGTAGTTGCAAATCTAAGGGGAGGTGGAGAGTATGGTGAAAAATGGCATAGGGCAGGTATGCGTGAAAATAAGCAAAACGTATTCAACGATTTCATAGCAGTCCTAGAGCATTTGAAGAGGGAGGGAGCTAAAATAGTAGCTTATGGGGTGAGCAATGGAGGACTACTTGTGGGAGCAATATTAACACAACGCCCAGACCTAATAGATGGAGCCATAATAGGATACCCAGTACTCGACATGCTTAGATTCGACAAACTATACATAGGGAGAACATGGGTCACAGAGTATGGAGATCCAGAAAACCCGAAGGATAAGAGATATCTAATAAAGTATTCACCATACCACAATATAAAGAAGAGAGGGTATCCACCAGTAATGATATTTACAGGATTATACGATGATAGGGTACATCCAGCACATGCATTAAAATTTGCAGCAAAATTGGAGGAGATTGGAGCACCATACCTACTTAGAGTTGAAAGGAAGAGTGGACATTCAGGAGCCACACCACAAACAAAGATAGAAGAATACTCTGACATAATGGCATTCGTATACCACACATTCAAAATGCAATGAAGAGAGAATGTTTATAAGTTCTGGGGTAGAAGTATAGTTCTGGGGTAGAAGTTGCTCTTCGACCCAAGACCAAAATCAAGGAGGGAAGAATTGTTTGGTAGAGATGTGGAGCTTAATTTGTTACATGATAATGTTAATTCCCCCATCATCGTTATTGCTGGTATTAGGAGGATCGGTAAAACTTCACTATTAAATGTATTCCTCAATGAAGTGAACATTCCAAATATCATTGTAGATTTGAGGAGTTTACGTAGCAATTATGGTCTTAAAGATCTATTCGAAATACTTTCAAAAGCTCTCTCATCAAGACTTGACAAACTAATGGAGCTTCTCAAAAGTATAACGTCAATTAAAATTCTTGGTGGTGAAGTTGAGATAAATTGGAAGGGGAGAGGTGCATTAACACTGCCAACACTTTTCGATTCACTAAATAGGAGTAGAGTGATTATAGCTTTTGATGAAGCTCAAATGTTGAGGGGTCCTAGATCCATGGAAATCCTAAATGCCATAGCACATGCTTACGATTACGATAAGAACTTAACATTCATATTCACAGGGTCCGAAGTTGGATTGCTCCACGACTTCCTAGGAATAGAAAAGCCAGAATCACCCCTATATGGTAGATATTGCTTCAAATTGAACCTTGAAAGGTTTAAGAGGGATGTGGCTGAAGAATTCCTCTTAGCAGGATTTAGGGAAATGAATGTTAATGTGGATAAGGGTTTAATTGAAGAGGCCGTAAACAATTTTGATGGAATACCAGGATGGCTAACACTTTTCGGAAATGAATATGTGAGAGGCTTGAAAAATCTAGACAAAATAAAGGAAGTGGCGGTAAATATGGCTTTAAGTGAACTCAAAAACCTCGTTGCAGGAAGGAGTAAGAGATATGCCACAGTTCTAAGAGGATTAGCTGAAGGTATGAACAGTTGGGGGAAGATAAAGGGGTATGTTGAAGAACATGAGGGCAGTACAATATCATCAAGCATACTATCAAACATACTTAGAAGCATAGAAGATTTAAGCATAATAAAGGACTATGAATTCCTAGACCCAATATACAAAGAAGCTTCACTAAGACTTTAAACCATTAGATATATGGTAAGGTAGCATTTTAGGAAAATGCACGCTGAAAAATGCTCATATCATTGAACTTGGAATTCCATTTGGATTGTAGGCGATTTTTGGCTTTAAACCCCTCCTCCTCATAATTTCAACCACATGCGGATATAGGATTACATATTCTTCATCTATATCTTCAGAGAGTTTTGGATGTATTTCAGCTAGACGCTTCTTAAGATTCATATAGTTTTCATCACTACTAAAGCTGAGCATCACAGCAGCATAAACCTCTTCACTAGGTTTGAATCCTGCATCCACAAGATTCTTTATAGCCTTCAATTGTATATTGAAGTATTCGGGTTTCGCTAAAGTCAACTTTTGAAATTCACTTTCACATGTACCTTTAAGTGAAACTCTAACCACAAGATTGCTGAACTTTGAGAGTTCTTCAGCGTAATCATTCTCATAACCTATCAAGATACCATTAGTTTCAAGTATGAATGTATATTTGGTTTCATTGAAATGTTTTAGTAATTGTATTAGGTGATCTCTTGATAGGGTTGGTTCACCACCACTCAACCTAACTAGCCTATATCCACCCCTCTCAGCAATATATGTGAGTTTCTTGAAAGCTTCTTGTGGAGTGCAGAAGAAGCCTTTAGCCATAATGTGACTTGCATCCCTCCAACTCCAACAAAATCCACATCTCAAATTGCATCCAACAACATCTCCAGTGGCTATTCCACCATACCATCTACTACCCCTAAACCTATAATAACGTCTACTTTCAACACCATTAGCATCCACCTTAACAATGAAGTTTTTAACCCTCCTATACAATTCTATTGGATCATAGCCAACTTCAACATCCAATAAATTCACCTCTTAAGCAACTTGATGGGATCCATACCCCTAGATAAGTATAAGCTCCCATATAGATATGAAGCTGTCTGAAGCCATCCAGCCATAACCTTAAACCTACGCATCAAAATAGCCATCAAACATTTATCAGCATTAACACATGACATTGAATTAATATAGCAATCATATTTAGCACATAAACGCTTATCAGGAACAACGTAATCATCAACTAAACCAAGCAATTTAACGATTGAAATTAGATGCCTATCGATAGGTGAAAGGAAGGTTAAACCGAAACAAAACAATCCAAAAGCATAAACACTCTTACAACCAACATATGGAATTCTGAGAAGTTTATGTTTCAATTTAGAGAAGCTATCCATTGATTGGAAAACGTTTAAACCAAAATCAAAACTACTAAATGCTTCAACAATCATACCCTTAATCGTATTAAGCTGGCTAAGCTGATAACTTGAACCGAAAAGTTTCAGATCCATTGATGGAATATTACTTTCACATAAAGCTTTAAGAGCTATGTTGCGAACCCACCTAACAGTATTATTGTGGTAATCAGTATTCCTTGAGAGGAATATGGAGTAGAAGACGATTAAGGGGTCCCATGGATCCACAGCTATACCTAAACCTGGGAAAACCTCTAGAAATTCATATATTATTTGGGATTCAACCCTCCCCAAACTCTTAACATGAATGTTGGGGTTAAACCATGCACCACTAAGAAGTAGAAGTTCATATGGGGTGCATCCACTAAACAATATTCTCCCATCATCAACTTTAAAAGTAAGTCCAGACTTATAACCATAAAACTTCACAATGTAATTATCATGAAATCTAAATATGGGAAGTGTAAAGCTGGCTTTAAATGAAATATCAGTGTTGAAGCCATCCCAAACATCCACACTACAAAAATCCATAATGGATCAAACCAAAATTATGTTCGAGACTTAATTATATCTGGAAAGTCAGCTACACTTCTAATAATGTAATCGGCGCCAAACTTCATAAGCCTATTGGTAGGCTCATAGCCAGTTAAAACGCCAATACACTTCAAACCAACCTTCTTAGCGGAATACATGTCCACCCAATAATCCCCCACAAACAACGCTTCATCAACCCTAACACCATAATCATCCAAAATCCTCTTAAGCAATCCACTCCTACAAAACACCACATCCTCCTCAGAGGGGTCTTGATGCATCAATGTGTAAACCCCATCAATATAGCGAATTAAATTGAAATGCCGCAATTCTCTAACAACATCCTCACTGGAACACTCCCTACCAGTACAAACCACAACCTTTAAACCCATATCCTTGATAAACTTCAAAACCTCTTCAACACCATCAATAGGCTTATCCAAATCATGAATAAAGGAGCTGTAAACCCTCCTAAACTCACGCCAAAACCCCCTCTCATCACAAGATTTAGGAATATAATCATTCAAAGTATCAGAAGAATAAGCGGCAATAAACTCATTCCAAGAAATACCAACACCACCAAACATCCCCAAAACCCTATTGAAAACCTCATGAAAACGATGAATAGTATCAATGAGAGTTTGATCTAAATCGAAAATCACAAGCTTAATCAAAACCCACCACAATAAGAAATCAACGATGTGAAACTAAAAATTTTATCATCACAATTAATATTGAAAAACCCGTAAAAACATTGAAATGTTATTTAGGAGGGAACCACCCAAAGCTGAAGCAAAACATGACCGAATAAAAAAGGAAATAGAATGCTAAGACTGCATTTATACTAAAGGGATTAAGAGGAATGATGCGGTCAAATTTATATTATTACTCCACATTTTTTCAGAGAAGATGAGGGATTATGAAGTCTAGCGGGAGAGATGCTAGGAAGCTTATAATGGGGTATGGGTTTGCATCAAACTTTTCCAGTGGAATCTCATCCCCATTCCTATCAATATTCATATTTGAAATTGCTGGTGGAAGCTTCTTAAAGACTGGTATAGGGAATCAGGTGCCCACAATAATATCTATTGTTATGGGGTATGTTTGGGCTAGAATCTCAGATTACACTAGGAAGAGGAGGATTTTCATTCAAATGGCTTTAGGAACTGGAATCGTCACCACCACAGCATTAAGCTTTGTAAACAACATTGAGCAGTACTTAGTTATACAGACAATTGGTTCTATAACTGGAAGTGCTGGTGGAGCAGCCCTCTCAGCGGTAATAGCGGAAAACTTTAGGGGGAGGAGGGGGGAGCTTTTTGGAAGATATCAAGCCATAACGGTTATTGGAGGATTCCTTGGAAACATGATTTCAGGAGCATTATATAATACTATTGGATACAGGAATGTACTCAGACTCGTAGCCGCATTAAACATAATACCATTAACAATAATTTCATTAATCCCCGAAAATGTGGGGAAGAATGTTGAAAGGGGAAAATTATTCTCGCCACCAAAAATTCCAAGTGGATTTTGGAAAGCATTTAGCATAAGGTTAATGTTAACCCTCCCCGGAGCACTTAGTGGCGGACTTCTTGGAATATATTATCTAAAGTATATCGGCGGATCTCCTGAAAACTGGTCTATTGTAGTTTCAGTAACAACCCTTCTAGGATTATCAGCAATACCATACGGAAAACTTGCAGATAAGCTATCAATGAAGAGTATGTTCACATTTGCCGGAATAGGATGGACAATACTATACTTAGGATATTATCTGTCACCAACGCCAATAATATTTGCATTATTCTTTATAGTACCAATATGGCCAGCATTCTGGATAACATACAATAAGCTTTTAATGGAACTAAGCGATTCAACTGAGAGAGCAACATTCTATGCTTTTGAGGGAATATTAAGCACAATACTCGGAGCCATCGTGGGAATATTTTCAGGATACCTCGCAGACCTATTTGGGCCTAGAAACATATTCATACTATCAGCAGCCATGGCAATAACCGCAACTATATACACACGGATAATTTTAAGGGGAAAGTAAAGTTTTAGTTAGAATAATTAAAACCACGTTATGATTTACAAAACGCTATAAGTTAATTCAAAGATGAATTGTCTTCGTAAAATCACTGATCTTGTAAATGAAATTATACTGTTACGTGGTAAAAATGATTATTATTCCATGTATATTGCAGGTCTACTGGGTAGGGAAATCTCCCTCTTCGGTGAGCTACTCTCCTCCTCCCTCTCAACAACAACCTTCAAATTGAGTTCCCTTGAAAGGAATTCTTCAGCCTCCTTCAAAACAGCATACTCAACATCCACTGGAACATACATGTCAATGATTTCGGAGTTTTTTGCAATGCTTTGAGCTAATTGTGAAACCAGCTTTGAAGGTAAACTAACCTTTCTAAGGGATATCCTGATAGCTTCATTCAATTTAGCCCCCTCCATTAAAGCCTTCTTAACCTCCGCCAGTAAATCATACTTCCACCTTGCAGCTACAGTAACCCTAACACTTCTAGCTTGCTTGACGAGTCTTAAAAGTTCCCTAGCATCTTCTAAAACTCTCTTAACTATCTCTTCAGCTAAATCCAATTCAACTTTAATTTTAGATTCATCATATGTTGGCCAAGGATGAATGGAAGAATACCCACCCTTACCAATCCTCTCCCAAACCTCATCGGCAATATGTGGAATGAATGGTGCTAATAGGAGTGTTTGAATTTCAATGAATTGTTTCAGTAACTCTCTATTCGGAGTTCCAGCCCTCCTAAGATACCACTTAAACTTATTCTGCAAATTATAGTATGCTTCCACGAAAGCAGATTTATACATGGTTTTATCCATAAGCTCCGTAACCTTCTTAACAGTTTGGTTAAGTACGCTCTCAAACCAATCATCAATTTTAAATCTCTCAACCCTGCCAGTCCCATAATTTTCAGATGCATAATCGATCCAACTCAAAATCTCCTCCACAGCCAAATCAGCCATTGAAGGTTCAAAGTTTGGGTCTTCAAGTGTTGAGTCCGCTCCAGCCATAACCTCAGCCCACCTAACGGCACTTGCACCCCAATACTTGATTGCATCCCTCAATAGTATGAAGTTCCCCTTACTCTTACTCATCTTCTCACCTGAAACCAGTATCCAACCATTAACACTGATCCCCCTAGGCCAAAATTCCCTTGGAAATATTGCCACATGATGCATTATGAAGAATACTAGGTGATTGTATAGCAAGTCTTTACCACTAATCCTTAAATCCACGGGATACCAGTAGGAGAATTCCCTCCTAATCTCATCCAATAGCTCAATTGGGATGCCTGTGATCTTAGAAACCTCAGCCACATTTCCATGTCCAAGTAGTACGTAATCGAAGAATTCAGGTTTAAGCTGTTCAGGCTTAATCCCATACTTCTCCGGATGCTGTAGGTATTTGGCTAAAGTATAGTATGCCATATATATTGTTGAATCACTTAAACTTTCAATAACCCAATCTGGATCCCATGGTAGATGTGTCCCAAGTTCACCCTTATGCGTGAAAGCCCAATCCCTAAGATTCAGCACGGTCTTCTTCAATTCTTCAAGTATTTCTGGTGGATACAGATTCATACCATTAATACATTCCAAAGCCATCTTCTTCCAATTCTCATCACTATAAAGTAGGAACCATTGATCACTAACTATCTTAACGTGGGTTCTAGCACCACAACGGCAATAAACTCTAACTGGTAGAGTATAGACTTTAATTGCGTAACCATTGGATTCAAGCCAACTAATAATTTCATCCTTAACTTCACATACTATTCTTCCAGCCCATCTGCCAGTATTCTCAAGTAGTACACCCCTATAATACTCCTTTGAATAAATTTCGCTGGTGGCTTCATCAAGCTTCACAACATCATTTTGATCCCTAATACCTTTAGAGGTTACGGCATCTCTAGCTGGTATACTACTGTAACCTTCAAGTTTGATGAGGGGGATGGGTTCAATACCATCAATCAAACTGCTATCTAAACCATAATTTGCGAGGATTTCAGGGTGGGATTTCAAATCCATTAGGGCAACGTAATCGTAGGGGGCATGTGCGGGAACACTCATCACAATTCCAGTTCCAAGTTCAGGATCCACGAAGGATGCTGGTAGAATTGGGACTTTAGAACCGGTCACAGGGTTGTTAACTTTCAATCCAAGGAGACTTGAACCATAAACTTCACCTTTAACATGAACTTTATGCCATTGATCCCTAAGTTCCTCCATCATGTAGCTATTGAGGATCCATGTTTCACCATCCACATCTACAATGAGGTATTTGGCTTCAGGTTTAATCCATATGTTTGTTACACCATAAATTGTTTCAGGTCTAAAGGTCATTGTTGGAATTATACGTCCATCATCAAGCTTAAACTTCATGATGACGGCATCCACAAGACTTATGCCAACATATTCATCAGGCCTATCATGATCCCCAACAACCTTCAACTCCTTAGGACACCAAACCACTGGATGAGTTCCCTTACCCACAAGCCCCTTATCCCTCAACTTGAGATACTGCCACTCAATAAACTTACTGTAGTATGGGTTTAGATATGTTGTATAGAATTCACGTCTCCAATCAATACTTAAACCATAGCTTATCAAATCACCCCTCCACTTATCAACAAAATATCTAACCCAATACTCAGGATTAGAGAATTTACCAACCTCATCAGCTGGAACTCCCATGGAAAGGAGGTCTGAAACTATCTTCCTATCACCCTCCCTAATTCTAAGGGCAGCTGAAACTATTGGTCCACCAGTAGCATGCCACCCCTGAGCAAAAAGCACATTAAACCCTCTCATCCTCTTATATCTAGCAGTGATGTCAACTCTAAGTATGGTGAAGGCTCCACCGAGATGTATAAGGCCATTGATGTATGGATATGGGAAAGTTACAAAGAACTTTGGTTTTGATGGGTCTGGCTCAGCTTTAAAAATTCCATTATTAATCCATCTATCCATCCACTTATCCTCTATAGCTCTAACCTTACTGACGAGGGCAAGGTCAACCTTCGGCTTAACTCGACGTTCATTTACAATTCCAACCAAACACACCAACCTAGATATTAATGTTTAGAAACCTTTTAAAAGTTTTCATGAAATGTGATTGGTAGCATATGAACGCCTAATCCTCCTCACCTGGTACAAATAATATAAATTGATTATTGAGATAATAGCCCAAACAATAAGTATAACCATTGAGAACACTCTTACCTCCCAACTATGAATGAAAAGATTCATTAACAATAGTATCAATGCAATTAGGAGGAGGATTCTTTGAAGAAGTCTAAGATAGAGGAAGCGCCTTCTAAGCCGACGCAACTCAACGTTTCTCACATGTAAAATTTGCATGAAGAATATTGTTCAATCATCATGTAATTAAAATTTATCATTATTTGAGTTGAATTATTAGGGAAAGGTATATGTGATGTGGATAGAAGTATATTAGGGGTGTGTACACAGTTAATTATAATTTCAGCTGAGAATTATGGTTCTTAAACGTTAAGTTAGGGGGCAAGGGGATTGGACATAAAACACGAAACTATTGAGGAAAGGGCGAAGCTGGTTTTTTCACTGGGATCCATGAAGGCTGCTATAGCAATAGTTACCGTGATGCTCACATTTATGTGGGGGGTAAACTTAATATATGCAAAAGACTTCATCAAGCCAGCATTATTCACAGTATCAATAGCATTGATGACTTTGTCAGCTAATAAATCGAGTAGCTTCATGAGTGTGAGGAGATCACTTTGGGCATCAATTATAATAATTGCACCACAACTCATAGCTCAAGTGACATTGATGCCAATAGGGCTTGAAAGATATGCGTACACCCTACTATACACATCCATGTACCTAGCGGGACTTGTAGCCATGATAATGGATAACAAGATTGCAAAATATATGTTCATGGCATCGCCAATAATACCATCGATCCATGGGGGATTAACAACGTTAACAGCATTATTAACAGCCATAATATCAATATTACTAACGAAGGAAGTTATCAGGAGAATCATGTTCATAGGTGAAGACATAATAAAACCTGCAGCACACCTACTAATAGATAGAAATCCAAAACCTCTTGAGGAGGTCCTGGAGAAACTAGCGCCGGAGGGGGATGTTCAAATATCAACAATAAAGGGTGAAGATATAACTCTGATAACAGCAAACTTCCATCCAGGACCCCTAATGGCTGGAAGCTCCAATGCACCAGCAAAAATAATGAAGAGACTTGAAGAAAGGGGGTTTAAACCATTATTCTTAAGAGCAGCAAGCACACACTCCGAAGACATACCATCACAAGAAGAAGTGGAGAAGGTTATTGTTGGAGTAGAGAAATGCATAGAAGGAGTTGAAGAATGCAAGTGTGGAAAGCTGGTGATAAGAAATGAGGGTGAATATGAAATAACAGCACAGAAATTTGGCAAAATAGTATTGACAACGGTGAGTGGGAGGGGGTTTGAAAGCTTCGAAGACATACCAAACACCACTGAGAAGAGATTAAATGAAATATTAAATGCAAAGGGTATGAATATGAAAGCAATAGTGATTGATAGACATGACTCACTGAACCCTGAAAAACAAGCCGTCAAGGTGAAGCCATTCTCAAAGGAGGAGGACAAACTAATAGAAGCATTACTAAAAGCAGTTGAAGAAGCCATACAAAGAGGGGAGGAAGAAGAGGTATACGTGGGATACTCAAGTAGAAGCATAAAGAGGGGTAGCATTGGAAGTGGGGGGATAAGAGCTGTGACAATAGGGGAAGCAGCATACATATCCTTCGATTCCAACAATATGACACCAGAACTAAGGGATGCGATAAGCGAAATCGTAAGGAGTGAGGGATACCACCCAATAATAGCCACAACAGATACGCATGAAACCGTTGGACCTAGAGAAGCAGCAAACCCAGTTGGAATAAATTTTAATAAAAAGGATTACGATGAAATAATAGAAACCGTTAAAGGCATTATAAGGGAAGCAAAAGGAAGATCTAAGAAAATGAAGTTGATGAGTGGAACGGTAAATGTGAGGGTGAAGATGGTTGGAGAAGACGTGATGGATAACATGATTAAGAGAATAGAAGTAGCCAACTACATAATTCCACTAATACTCATGGGCATAATACCAGCACAAATAGCGCTACTCACGATAAATATATAAAACATTATTTCATGAATATTTGTTGTTTAGGATAGAGTTGCAAAGAAGATGATAACATGCCAGAGAATTACAGAAATAATGGTGGAAATGAGGAGGAGGGGCTTAGCGCACCCTCCATAAGCATTGATGAAATACTACTCCTGCCTGCAGACGAAGTCCTTCAACGTCTAGGAACCTCAATGAATGGCCTCAGCCCCAGTGAAGTTGAGAAACGTTTAAACATTTATGGATATAATGAATTGGAAAAGAGGAAGAAGAGCAGAGTCATAATAGAATTCCTATCACACTTCAAAAATCCACTAGTAATAATATTGCTATTTGCAACGTTAATATCTGGATTGACTGGAGAGATGAGCAGTGCAATTATAATAGTCTTCATAATACTCATGAGTACAACCCTAGACTTCTATCAGGAACACAAAGCTGAAAAAGCCGCTGAGAAACTTAGGGAAAGAGTTGCAATAACAGCCACCGTCATTAGAAATGGAGCGAAAAGCGAAGTGAAAACGTCAGAGCTAGTTCCAGGAGACATAATCCTACTTTCAGCTGGAGACATAGTTCCAGCAGATGCTAGGGTAATAAGTGCAAAGGACCTATTCGTAGATCAATCAGCATTAACTGGAGAATCTTATCCCGTGGAGAAGAATGGGGAGCCATTAAAAACATACAGCCCAGACATAATTGACTGGAGCAATTACCTATTCATGGGAACATCAATAGTTAGTGGAAGCGCAACAGCTGTAGTAGTTAGAACCGGAACCAGTACAGAGTATGGGAAAATAGCAAGGGAGCTTACATTAAAGGGGAGAGAAGTGGAGTTTGAGAGGGGAGTAAGATACTTTGGCTACATGATAATGGAATTGACATTCCTACTCACAATATTCGTATTCTTCATAAATGCATTCTACAAACGTGACGTAGTAGAATCACTATTATTCGCAGTTTCACTGGCAGTGGGATTAACACCAGAATTACTTCCAATGATAATAAGCATAAACCTCTCTAAGGGAGCAATACTAATGTCCAAGCATGGGGTAATCGTGAAGAAACTAGTTTCAATACAAGACTTTGGAAGCATGGATATACTATGCACAGATAAAACTGGAACCCTCACAGAAAATAAGGTTAAACTCATACTCTACATAAACATAGACGGGGAAGATGATGAAAAAGTATTACTCTACTCATATCTAAACAGCTACTACCAAACTGGATTGAAAAGCCCACTGGACAATTCGATACTAAGCTATAGGGAGATAGATGTGAAAGGGTATAGGAAAATAGATGAAATACCCTTCGATTCCATCCGTAAACGCCTATCCATAATCTTGGAAAACAATGGGAGAATATTAATGATAACCAAAGGCGCACCAGAAGAGATCATGAAAATATGCACAAAATATGAAATCAAGAATTCAATTATGGAAATGACTGATGAAGTTAGAGGGAGAATTGAGCAGAAATACCTTGAACTAAGTGAAAAGGGGTTTAGAGTATTAGGAGTAGCTTACAAGCAAATTGATTATGAGAAGAAAGCATATTCAGCTGAAGATGAAAAGGAAATGATATTCCTAGGATTCATAGCATTCATAGACCCACCAAAGGAAACTGCAAGGGAATCAATAAAGCTATTGAGGGAAGCTGGTATAGAAATAAAAATACTAACAGGAGACAATGAACTTGTAACGAAAAATGTATGTAGATATCTGGGCCTTGAAATTAAGGGGGTTGTTACAGGTAAAGAGATAGCTCAAATGAGTGATGAAGCATTATCGAGAGTAGTTGAAGAGGCAAATCTATTCTGTAGGTTAACACCAGTACAAAAGGAGAGGATAATTAAAGCCTTAAGGGATAATGGGCACGTGGTTGGATTCCTTGGGGATGGAATAAATGATGCACCACCAATAAAGGCTGCAGATGTAGGGATATCGGTGGATAATGCTGTGGACGTTGCAAAGGAAGCTGCAGACATAATACTGCTGAAGAACGATTTAACAGTACTGTATAGAGGTGTAATGGAAGGTAGGAAGACCTTTGGGAACACCATGAAATACATTATGATGGGGATAAGCTCAAACTTTGGAAATATGCTCAGCGTAGCCATAGGATCAATATTCCTACCATTCCTACCAATGCTACCGATACAGATACTGCTCAACAACCTACTCTACGACATATCCCAAACAGCTTTACCAACAGATAATGTTGACCCAGAATACATAGAGAAACCTAAAAGGTGGAGCATGAAATTCATTAGAGCCTTCATGCTACACCTAGGGCCAGTAAGCTCACTATTCGACTTCATAACATTCTTCACAATGCTATTCATATTCAAAGCTTCAGAAGCACTATTCCAAACAGCATGGTTCATGGAATCACTAACATCACAAACACTAGTAATATTCTCCATAAGAACCAAGAGACCATTCTGGAAGAGTAATCCAAGCAGATACCTACTAATAAACAATTTAGCAATAGTTGCAATAGCACTAATATTGCCATTAACACCCATAGGTGGATACTTCAAATTCGTACAACCACCACCACAATTCTACATGGCATTAGCAGTAATACTGTTAACCTATATATCCCTAGCAGAAGCAATAAAGAGGGTATTCTATAAGAGGTATGATAAATACTTAGAACAATTCCAATACCGTAGAAGAATAGCAAAAATGTACTACGAGAATATCCAGAAGATAACTCAAAATCTAATAGCAACAATATGCCTACATGAAGAAAAGGAGATACCAATAAACACACTCATAGAGGAATTAGAAGATGAATTGGGGGAGCAAGTAGATCAAAAACAAGTATACAGAGCATTAAGACACTTGAAAAATGAGGGACTTATATCCGTAAGCTGGGTTGATGGAAAAGTTAAACGTGGAGATAAAATGAAAGAGTATGTTAACAAAATGGTTAAGAGGAGACTAAATGAAGTTGCCGTAAACTGGAAAACGGCAAGGGATGTGCTTATGAAAAGATACTCAAAAATAAACCAGGAATATATGGATATAATAAAACAATTGAGTAAAATTGAACATAAATAATGGAGACATTTAAACCCCCATATTTTACATAAAATCCAGAAGGCAAACCCATGCACCTAAAACCATCCCAAACAGGATTGAAGATGCTGAGATTAAACAAACCAAATATAAGTAAATGAAGAACAAATGTAACCAGGGTGTTTACATTTGAAGAATTCGTGGCAAGGTGAAGACTGGAGTTTGAAAGTTTTATACTCTAAAGCTGGAGTGGCCACTCAGATACTGGTATCCACAAATGAATGCGACCTATTGGTAGATGTTGGTGATGGTGTCTTAAGAGATTTACTTGAAAACAAATACGACTTCAATAAGTTAGAGGCTATAGCCATAACACACGGCCATTACGATCACATGGGTGGATTATGGAGTATACTTGGATTCCTCAGAATGCTTGGAAGGAGGAAGGATTTAACCATAATTTCACCAAAAGGTTGCAGTGAAGTAAGAACTGTTGTCCATGATTTTCTAGGGATATATGAGAAGACAATGCCATATAAGGTGATTTTAAGAGAGGTCATGGATGGAGAAGAGGTAAATGTTGGGGGTATGAGCATCCAGGCATTTCAAGTGATACATAGGGGGTCCATTAGGCATGCTGGAATTTTAGAGCCAATACCAGCAGTGGGATACTCGATAAAATATGGAAGTCAAAGGATAGTTATAAGTGGTGATACGGGATACTGTGAAAACATAGTGAAATACGCTGAAGGAGCAGACCTAGCGGTAATTGAAGCCACAAGTTCAACTGGAATCCCGGAAGTCCATTTATCCATAGATGAGGCTATGGAAATTGGGAAGAAAGCAAAGGAGTACATTCTCGTACATAAAAGAGATTGATTGAAGAAGCGCATGTAAAATGAAACTGAATCTCTACATCACATAATTTATTTAATCGATACATGAGTTCTATAATCTATTTTAACTTCACGATATATCTAGGAATAGCCTAAAATTTGGGTTTATGAATAATTCTGATAGAGTTCATGTCGATTAAACGTATTCCAGTGTATTGCCATATTCACCTTATACGTATGTAAGCGTAAGCATCCTTTGCACTCTCAAAGCAATACTTTATTTCGCTAAAGTTTCTCCTAAATTCAGCAACTTCTTTAGCTACGGTTTTAGGATCTTCACGATCGATGACAACTCTTTTCACAAATGAAGCTATTTCAATCATATCATTCTCCTTCATGCCGAGTCTAGTTATCTCACTCGTACCTATACGTATGCCACCAGGATTTGTGAAGTGCCTCCCCATCCTAATATCCCATGGAAGTAAATTTCGATTAACTATTATGTTTGCATCCTCCAATAATTTCTCAACATGCAATCCCCCACCATAATCGGAAACATCTATTAGCATCATATGGGATTCCGTGAATCCCTTCTTCTCAGCCACAACCTTAAACCCCTCATCCCATAATGCTTGGGCAAGAGCTTTAGAATTCCTTATTATTTGAGTCGCATAATCCCTGCCGAAGGCCTTCATTTCACATAAAGCTACGCACAATCCAGCTAACGTATGTAGATGATGATTACTTGTAACTCCTGGGAAAACTGCCTTCTTTATAATATCAGCATACTTATTCCATGAAAGTATCGCACCCCTTTGAGGACCTGGAAGAGTTTTATGTGTGCTCATTGTAACTACATCTGCACCTTCCCTCAAGGGATCTTGAAAACATTTGCCCGCTATTAGTCCAGCTACATGTGCAGCATCATAAGCCACGATCATACCCATGGATTTCATGAAATCACTTAACTCCTTCACTGGATGCGGAAATAGGAATACACTTCCACCAAACATTGCCAATTTAAGTTTAACTCCCTCCTTAACTAGCTTCTCAATCTTCTTCTCAGTTTTATCAACATCAATATTCATTTCCTCCTCATCAAATGGGAAGTATTCCACTTTTAAACCATGAACAAGCCCAGCAGTTCCACCAATCTCCCTCTTACCATGACTAATGTGACCTCCATTGGGTATGGATAAACAGATCATGCTATCCCCAGGATCTGTAAAGGCGGAATAAACTGCTAAATTAGCAGTTACACCGGATATTGGTCTAACATCAACGAATTCTGCATCAAACAAATCCTTCATCAAGTCTAGGGTTAATAGCTCCACTTGATCAATATACTTACAACCAGCATAAACCCTCTCACCAGGCCAACCCTCAGCATACCTATGACCAAAATCAGAAAGCAAAGCTTCCCTAACAGCATAACTGGTAACATTCTCACTGGCCACTAGAGGTATGCTTGTAGAAAAGAACTTATGATGCTCCTCCAATAACGAGAACACCTTACCATACGCTTCAAAAGCATCCATAAATATCAGAACCAATTGAACAAACTTGGGCTTTATAAATTTATTCACTAGATTTATGAATAAAATACATTTATCTAAGGTGAACATTGAATAAACTAAAAGGAGGTCAACAATTAAGTTTTTCAACAAATCACGTAATTATTAGTTTATTGAGTATTATGGTTAATAGGTTAAAGGAGAAGTTGATGAGGGGAGAGACGACATACGGTATTTGGATAACGACAAGCTCCACAGACATAGCGGAAGCGTTGTCCATGCTTGATTTCGATTGGATGCTCATAGATATGGAGCATGCACCACTAACCATTGGCGATGTCCATAGAATTATGCAAGTGATAGATGAGGATAGGGTGACACCTATAGTTAGAGTTCCATGGAATGATTTCGTACAGATAAAGCAAGTTTTAGATGTGGGTGCCATGGGGATTATGGTTCCATGGATAAATAATAGGAGACAAGCTGAGGAAGCTGTAAAGGCTATAAGGTATCCTCCAAGGGGGATTAGGGGATATGGCCCAAGAAGAGCTGCAAAATATGGATTGAAGCTTAAGGAGTATTTGGAGAATGTGGAGAAGGACTTAATGCTAATTGCACAAATAGAGACTAGGGAAGCCTATGAAAACATTAATGAGATAATTATGGTTGATGGTGTAGATGCACTATTCATAGGCCCATACGATCTAGCAACATCACTTGGACACATAGGAAACCCACAACACAGAGAAGTTCAAGAAGTAATTAATGGAATTCTAAAGACATGTACTGAAAGGGGTAAACCAATAGGAATATACAGCTCAATAGAATATGCTGAAAAACATATGGATATGGGATTTAAAATGATAGCCTTGGGAAGCGAAATAAATGCATTGATCTCATTATTCAATAGGGAACTTGCAAAACTAAAGGGCAATACCGTGAGAAAATAATAGACATAACATAAAAATTAAAATAATTTTTGTGGAAATAGGGAGTTAGATAAGCAATTTATGTGCACATTATAAAGTTTTTAACCCCTCAAAACTACGCCTCCTCAGAACTCTACCAGCCTTTGCACCAGTATGTACACCATTATATATTGTTACTACACCATTAACTATTACGTGTAGTATTCCACTTGGAAGCTTATGTGGATCTATGAAGGTGGCGTTGTCTATCACGGTCTTAGGGTCGAAGACAACGATATCTGCGTAAGCCCCTTCACGTATTATCCCACGATCTCTCAATCCAAGTCTCCAAGCTGGGAGATATGTCATCTTCCTTATAGCCTGCTCCAAACTTATCACCTTCCTCTCACGGAAATAAACTCCGAGAACTCTTGGGAATGTCCCATAATATCTTGGGTGGGGTTTACCCTTCCCCAAAACCCCCTCAGGAGCCACAGCACTACCATCAGATCCCACCATAACCCAAGGCAACCTCATTACATACTCAACATCCTCTTCACACATACCAAAACTTATATGTGAAACCCTAGTCTCCTCATCAAGCAACAATTTTATCACGGTATCCTCAGGGGATAAGCCCAGCATGGAAGATATTTCACTAATAGTCTTTCCAAGAAACTGTTTATTCTTCTCCAAGTATGATATCATTATCCTATTCCAGTATTCTGGATCCCTCCGCTTATACATTTCCAAATGACTCTTAATCTTATTTAGAGATTCTGGATTCTTTAATCTTTCAAGTAGCTTTTCAGCTCCACCTTCATGAGCCCATTCAGGCAGTAGTGCTGAGAGACTTGTACTTGAAGCTATATATGGGTATTGGTCTGCAGTTACATCCACGCCCATCTCCCTAGCCTCCTCAATAATTTTTGCAGCATCTCTAACTTTACCCCAATTCAGCCTCCCACTGGCTTTGAAGTGACTTATCTCCACGGGAACTCTTGCTTCACGCCCAATACGTATAGCCTCCCTAACAGCTTCCAGTAGGGTTTCACCTTCACCTCTAATGTGACTTGCATATATCCCACCATAATCAGCCACAACCTTAGCCAACTCAATTATCTCCTCAGTCTTCGCATAACAGCTTGGGGGATATATTAAACCTGTACTCAAACCAACAGCTCCATCCCTCATGGCATCAGCAACAAGCTTCTTCATATCCTCAAGCTCCCCACCAGTTGGCTCCCTATTATCAAACCCCAAAACACATGCTCTAACAGTTGAATGCCCAACATGGGAAGCAACATTCAAAGACACACCGCCCCTCTCAAGTTTATTGAAGTATTCACCCATTGTAGACCAATCTAACTTTATCTGCCAATCATACTCTGGCAAAACAAACTTCTCCATATGGGCTTTCAAAGAATCATTTAATGGAGCAGCAGAACTACCACAATTACCCACAACCTCCAATGTAACCCCCTGATGAATCTTACTTACAGCTCTACCATCAACAAGCAATTCCAGATCGGAATGGCTATGCATATCAATGAACCCTGGAGCCACAGCCAATCCAGATGCATCAATAACCCTCTTTGCATCAACACCCCTAGCCTTACCAATAAACGCTATCTTATCGCCAAGAACACCTATATCCCCATAAAACCATGGATTACCAGTTCCATCAAAAACTCTTCCACCAACTATAAGTATATCAAACTCCATACCGATCGAATAAGATATATGTGAATTCAAGAATTAACGGTTTCGATAGGTTATTTCAAAACTTTACACATGTATGGGCTATCCCTAAGTTTACGGTAACCCAACCCCCTATAGTAATCCCTAACACCAATACCAGATAAAACTAGAATCTTCTTGGCATCAAATTCTTCAAGGGATATCCTTTCAGCTTCAGCCATCAAAAGGCTTCCAAGCCCCCTATGCTGCCACTCAATGGTTGGCTTGAAACCCACTGGAACTTGAGGTCCATAAACGTGAAGCTCCCTAACAATGGTGGTTTTAGAATCGATTTCACGTCTATGGGCAAATTCAGATGGATACCTAAGCCTAAGAAAGGCAAGTAAAACATCTCTAACAACATCCTCAAAGGATAAAAAGACTTCAACTCCACCACTAGCATCATAAGTCTCCCTAAGAAGCTTAACATCATTCATGTTTGGGTAAACCCCCTCCTTAAGCATTTTATGACCAACCTCCCTACACCTAATGCAATTACACTTCAAACCCATCTCCCTCAACTTCCTATGAACAATCTCCCTCAAATTACCCACATCAACACCAGCCTCAACAACATTCAATGGTATATCCCTCTGAATACGCATAACCCTAACCCACCTAGGAAGCCTCGGCAAAACCTTTGTGAGCAATTCAATGGCATCTTCAGTGGTAAACGGCTTATAGAGGCCTTTAACCCAGTCATCATAGAGCCCAGTACCCTTAACAACCACTGTTGGATATATCTTCAACATATCAGGCATGAAATTTGAATCACTAAATATAGTTTCGAAAATCTTTAGATCCATATCCAAATCGCTACCAGGAAGACCTGGCATAATATGATAGCAAATTTTGAACCCACAATCCTTGAGAATTCTAGTGGATTCAATGGTATCCTTAACGGTGTGACCTCTACGAACCCTAACCAGAATATCATCGAAAACTGTTTGAACACCCAACTCCACCCTAGTTCCACCCAAATTTAGCATTCTATCAGCATGAACCTCCCTACCCCAATCGGGCCTAGTCTCAAAGGTCATACCAACACATCTAATCATGGAATGCTCATTCCTAGCTTGAGCATCCCTCAAATAAACCCAGCCACTAGGCTTACCATTGGGATACCTATTCATAGCCTCCAAACACATGGTTACAAACCACTCTTGGTAATCCAGCGGCATTGCTGGGAAAGTTCCACCCATAACTATGAGTTCAACCTTCGATGGAATATGCCCAAGGGAGTAGTACTGGTCAATTCTAACCCTAACCTGCTCATACGGATCATAGCCGCATTCTTGAGCCCTCATAAGGGCAGGCTCCCTACCATAATAGCTTTGGGGAGTCCCATAATCAGGCCCTCCAGGACAATAAATACATTTACCATGAGGACATGGGTATGGCTTAGCCATAACGGCAACAACGCTAACCCCAGAAATCCCCCTAATAGGCTTCTTCAAACGCTTAAAATACTCAGCCAACTCTTCCAGCATAACAATTAAATGAAAGGTATTGGTGGGATAAAAGGTTTAAGGCTTAAACAATACAGCCACATGATTCTCCGAGAAGCGGGTCTCCCTAAAACTCTTACCGTAAATGTATGCTATGGAAAATTTCGATGATGAGCAGAGCTTAACAAATTCACGCCTAGAGAATAGATGATGAAACCTCATGTAAACAGCATTCCTAGACTTCCATGGAATATAAACATCCCCAAACTCCAAAACTCTACCAAAAACCCTATCCAAAAGCATCCTTGGAATAAGCCTTATGAATCTAGTCTGATAGAGTGCCCATGCACTTAGAATTAGAATTCCAAACCTCTTCAAAACCCTATAAATCTCGTTAATTGAATCCAATCTAGCTTTGAATGTGGGTATGTGGTGTATTGTGGCAATGCATAATGCATGATCTATGGAGTATGATTTAAATGGCAAAAACCCTATATCACAAACTACACCATTAACAAGCATATAATTATCACCACCCCTAAACTTAGATAAACAAAGTTTAACCATGATGGGGGATATATCCACAGCCAAAACTTCACAACCACAATCCATCAACGCAGAAACATGCCTACCAGAACCACAACCAAAATCAGCTATTAAACCACCAAATCTGGACAGCAAGTAAACTTCACTCCACGGCTTAGTCCTAGTAACATCAAACTCATATGCAATCCTACTGAAAACATCCATAACCCCCCTCTTAATATTTGAAATGAAACTCATGAATATCACACGACACTTAACCACTCTTATTAAGGGAGAGCTCCTTAAACTTCATAACCAGGAGTGGGAGGGAATCCCTATCATCAGTCCTATACAGTATTAAATGGGGAGCCAATTTAACCCTCCTACCACAAGTAAAACACTGGAAACTCTTAACATGGGAATGCACAGCCCTAACATCACCACAATGGGGACATTTAACAATCAAGTAGCTCATACACTACAATCAATTGCTAGATACAATATTTAAATGAAGCGCAAAATAAGCATGCCTAAGATTCAGCAACCCTTGGGACGCATATACTGGCTTCAGGTAGAACAGCCACTTCACCCTCAACACTAGATAACGCTTCATCCAAAGCCTTCTGCAAACTATTAAATGGCTTAATCCCTATCTTGGTTAAAACTTCTTCACTTAAATTTGTCACAGCATATATGTTAAACTTTTCAATTGCATCCAAGAGCTTTGCAGCTTTATGGTATCCAAGCTTATAATTCCCCCATATCCTCCTAATAATCTCCTCCCTATCCCCACTTGCAAGTAGATCGTAGAAGTTTCTTGGGCCAATACCATCCCAGCAGGGGGCTACAAGTATTATTACTCCACCAACCCTTGTCGCAAGCTTAGCAGCTTCAATCGCCTTCTGAGCTTGATACAAATCTATACCCATATTTCTAGGTGCAACTGCAATTGTAATTCCAGCCTCCCTTGGAAGCTTAACTGAGTAATACGACTCAACATCCCTAACTATTGAGTAAAAGGACTGAAACGGATCGCCAGCCTTAGCAGCCCAAACCTTCTCCTCACCATTTATCGCAGTATTCAATGAGAATATACTGACCCTCTCAGCCACAGCCTTAGCAATCTCCTCAAGATCCTCATGGACGGAATTACCCTCAAGCTTACCAAGAGCAGCTTCCGGCATCAAAGCAAACCTATGATTCCTCTCAATAGTCTCATACATGCATAATCCAGGAGCAAACATCTTCCTACCACCACTATAACCAGCAAAATAGTGCGGCTCAACGGAGCTTATGGTGACCAGTAAATCATGCTGGAAAGCCTCCCTATTAATGAGGATGGGAGTCCCCCTACTTGTAACCCCAAGATCGACGAATTCACTCTTCCTACAATCATGAGCCACAGTTACACTCCTCAACCGATCATAAAGATGCCCAAGTATCATGCTACGATACTCCTCCTCAGTGGGAGCTCTATGAGAACCTGTGGCAACAATTATCTTCAAACGCTTCGCCGAAACCCTCCTAAGAATATGATCCAGCAATTTCGGAGTTGGAGTTAACCTAGTTTGATCATTAACTGATATCAACACACTTTTAGCTTCATAATCTTCAAGTCTCCTCCCAATGGGATTATTCAGAGAATCCTCAATAACCCTATCCTCATCAACCCCTAAAGGCTCCTTAACTCTAAAAACACCCATAAATCGGGAATCTGGAATATCAACGGATACCGGCTCACTACCATATAGAACACTAACCTTCAAACAGAACTCACCAATATCAACGTCAACACATTCGATTTAAAACTTTCGTGAAAAATTAGCTATAAACCATATGATTTAAAGGTGTATAACACAAAATTTAGGGTGATGACTCTTAGGGATATAAAGAGGGGGTGGCTTAGAAGCCTAGACATAATAGGCGACATTGCAGTAATAGAGGTTAAACCTGAATTCAATGAGATAAAACATGAAATAGCAGAGAAAATACTTAGAGAAGCAAATTACATTAAAGTTGTCGTTGAGAAGAAGAGCCCAATAAGTGGAGAACATAGGGTAATGGATTTAGAGTGGCTAGCAGGGGAGAAGAGGTTCACAACAATACATAGGGAGTATGGATGCATATTCAAACTGGACATATCAAAAGTGTATTTCACACCAAGACTCTCCACTGAAAGGATGAGAATAGCAAGAATGGTTCGCGCCGGGGAAGTCATAGTTAACATGTTTGCTGGTGTAGGAACATACTCGATAATAATAGCTAAAAGGGCTTTGGAGAAACCTTCAAAAATATACTCAATAGACATAAACCCATACGCATACGAGTATGCAGTAGAGAATGTAAAGATAAATAAGGTTGAAGACATTGTTATACCAATACTTGGAGATGCGAAGGAAATTATAACAAGTGGACTAATTGAAGTTGCAGATAGAGTTTTAATGCCATACCCTGAACTGGCATTAGAATACCTTGAATACGCCATAATGGCATTAAAGGATTCTGGTGGAATAATACATGCATACGACTTCATAAAGTACATGAAAAATGAAGATCCAAAAGTGAAAATGAGGGAAAGATACGAGGAAAAGCTGAAAGAGTTTGACATGAAATACGAGATATTAGATGTGAGGAGAACTGGAGAAGTTGCACCTAGGGAGTATAGGATGGTTATAGACATAAAAATATTAAGTAAAAATGGGTTTAAGAAGCCTTAGAAGCGAGCTTACCAGCACTCCCCCAATTACTCTTCTCCACATCATGCAAAATCACAGTCACAGCCTCAGCTGGAACTCCGAGATTCACAAAGACATCGGTTATCCCCTTAACTATCTTCTCCTTAACCTCTTGGCTCCTCCCAGCCCACATGTACACATGCACCACGGGCATCAAAATCCACCTCCAAACACAACTATAATAACAACCAATATTTAACCTAAACCATTCGAAAAGAAGCATTTGAGGTGAGGCTCAGCTCTGGTATCACTCTTCACAAATCCGTTTTACCAGCTCTCTTCATCGCCAAATAAATAGATGGAAATCCGATAAGATAAATATATCCACATAAAGAGAACTTTAAACATGGAAGCAAAATTTAGGAGATATAAACCTGGAGATGAAGAAGGAATAGTGGAGTTAATGAAAACTTGCTTCAGAACCTTCAACTCATGGAAATTAAGCGTGATGGACTGGATTGGATATGAGGGGGATGATGATGGATTCTCAAGGGAAAATGCATTAGTAGCTGAAATTGATGGAGAAATAATTGGACACGTACAGTTAATGCATAGGAGGATAAGGATTGGGAAAAGCATAATAGATTGCGGTGGAATAGCCAACGTATCCACACACCCAAAACACAGAATGAAGGGAATAGCCACAAAACTAATGCAAATGGCATTGGACATATGCCAAGAGAAGGGGTGGCAAATATCATCACTGTTCACAGGATATGGAAGCGATGGATATAGAGTATATAGGAAAATTGGATACGCCAATACAACATTCATACATGAATATGTTGGGACATGCGAAAACGTCGACAATGCTTTGAAAATCATGAGAAGACATAATAGAAATGGGATAAGTGAAATGGGTGAAGAAGATTTGAATGCAGTGATGAAGATACATGACGAATATGGTAGAAAGATCAGCGGATATTGCCAGAGATCAGAGGAATACTGGAGGAGAAAGATTATGAATAAAACATATTACCAAAGCTTCTTCTATGAGGGAAGAGATGCAGGAATAAGAATAGTTAGCGAAGACGATGAAGTAAATGGATATGCACTTGCATTCAACACATTAAAAGCTTCCAGAAGCCAATGGACGGATAGGGTGGGTATAGTGATGGAGCTTGGAGCAATTGAAGGGAGAAATCTTTGCAATTTGTTAAATGGAATCTTAAATAAAATGAGGAAGGAGGGAATAAAAATATTCAGACTCAGAATACCTATGCATGAAGAATTAAATGAAGCATTGAACCACTTCGAGCCAATTAATGGGGCAATATACATGGACTACATCGTAAACCAAAAGAAGCTATTCGAAGCTATGAAAGGGGAATTGGAAGAAAGAATCATTGAGAAATGCGGAGAATTAGACTATGAAATATCCATTGGAAGCCCATATGGATGCACAAAACTGGAAATATCTGGTGGCGATATAAATGTGGCAGAAGGAAAGGCTAAAAATCACATCCAAGTAACCAATGATGGAATTACGAAGCTAATTTACGGAGTGAAAGGATTTAAGGAAATGCTAAATGAAAGTAAGTATATTATTAGGATTGAAGCTGATGGTGAAGCTATAAAAATCTTTGAAGCAATATTCCCGAAAAGGATATTCCAAATAAGCCCAATAGATGAATGGTAAAGCTAGATGAATTTTCTGAAAGAATATAATGGAATAACAACCTGATGCTTAAATGTTCAGGGTAAATGATTCTATGGTGAAAAATAGAGTTGGAGTTTATGGGGTTAAGGTGACACTCCTTGAAAGCTGCTCTGCCACATCTTTTAATCCAAGCTTTTCAAATGTGCTTTTTGTTGGTATCCCCCTACTATCCCATCCACGTTTAGCATAGTACATATCCAATAACATATCGAATTTATTTCTATCAAGCATTGCACCCTTATAAGGTCCTTTAGTTAGTGGTTCAGTAAACCAGCGTTTCGGTGGGTAATCCATCATACGACTCCACCCTTGACCATATTCACGCACCCAGAAAGCTCTTATTAGGGCATATATCCTATCAGCAATGGTGTATAGCATTTCCTCTAGAGGGATTTCCACTCCAGATGCTGCCTTTAAGAGTTTGGGGTACCATTCAAGTTCAAAGCCAAGCTCTATCCATGGGAGTCTACATGAAACTATGGATTCAAACATTCCTCCCCTAATTCTCTGAAACTCTATTACCTTGTCCACTTTTGCCTCCGTATATCCAGATCTATCCGTCTTTACTTCCCAAGAGATAACCCATGCCTCCTTATGGTGGGCACCTATGGAGGATGTTGCATACGCCAAAGCCATACCTGGAACCGTGTGACAATCGTAGGCTGAAACTTCAAGTCCTTTAACATGCATAGCCCAATTCTCAGATCCTCCACCAATTTTTTGGCTAACCCTCATAACGCCTTCTGCTAAAAGGTTCCCCAGATCCCCCTTTCGGTATGCAATTTCTTGGATCAATGCTTTTGCTCTTTCAAAATCCCCCCATTCTATTCCATCCTTTATAAGTTTCTTCTCAGTGGCTTCCATAGCAAAGGCCAAAGTGTTACCTAGGGAAATTGTGTCTATACCATACTCATCTGCCATTCTATTTAGCACAGAAACCTTCCCAAGATGTCCCAACCCAATATTGGAGCCAAGCATACCAACATTCTCGTAATCCAATTCGGATTCCTTCCCTTCACTATCAAGAACAACATTTCCACATGTCATGTTGCAGTAGGGGCATCCCCTCCGCTTAACCTTTGCAGCTTCCATTGCATAACCATCAATAAGCCTACTAAATTCGAAGACACCCTCCCTAAAATTATATGTGGGTAAGACTCCATTCTCGTTAGCCCACTCCACCGTTGCCATAGTTCCTTGTCTAATCCAGAAATCATAGCCAACCCTAGACTTAATACTAGCATACGCCTCACTTACAAGCTTATTATAGGCTTCTGGGTCAGCTAAACGGATCTCCTTAGTCCCCTTAAATACTATAGCTTTAAGCTTCTTAGAACCCATAACAGCACCAATTCCAGGCCTCCCACCAGCCCTCCCCTCCTGAGAGATGATGGTGGCGTATCGAACCATGTTCTCACCAGCAGGACCTATAACGAGCACCCCCACATCCCTACCATGAATTTCCTTAAGCCCCCTCTCAGCCTCAAAGGTTGTTTTACCCCACATTCCTTCAGCACTTAGAATATGGCTCTCCCCATCTTCCACATAAAGGTAAACTGGCTTCTCAGCCTTCCCCTCTATTACCACAGCGTCAAATCCAGCTTTACGCATATTCACTGCAGCCATAGTTCCAATATTTCCATCCCCATACCCACCAGTGAGTGGGCTTTTAGCAGCCACAACCAGTTTACCGAGGCTTGGACCTGGAAGCCCAGTTAAAGGTCCTGCAGCTATAATAAGCTTATTTTCGGGGCCTAACGGGTCGATGCCAGGCTTCAACTCATCCCAGAGAATTCTAGCAGCAAAGCCTCTTCCACCCATATATTTCCTCGCAAAATTCGCATCATAATCCTGTACAGACACTTTCATCTTCGAAAGATTAACCCGTAAAATTTTACCATTCCAACCATACATTTCAATCACGCATTCCTCAATATTTTTATTAGATTATGGATTTTACATTTAAAATATACGATTCAGTTCTAAGGTTAGGTGAGTTGAATGGGGAGAATGCCACCCCATGAGATTTCCATGGAATCAACGTTCAAAACAACTTTACAAGCATAAACTTTAACGCCAAGACCATAAGCCTCCATCAAAGCTCTGGAGAATTCCTCGTCCACATCCCAATTGGGCTTGAAAATTTTAGCTTCAGGGTGTGTAACTAGGAAGAATATTATTGACTCATAACCATCATTCAAAGCCTTGATCAAGCATTTAACATGCCTCCTACCCCTAACTGTGGGTGCATCTGGGAATAATGCAAAACCATCTATCACAAGAGTGCAACCTTTAACCTCCAGTATGGCTTTACCACCAAACCTGGATTCCAATAGGAAGTCAAATCTGCTACCAGAATACTTATATTCAGCCCTAGATATGCTGTAACCATGGAGATATGGGATTAACTCTGAATTTATAAGCCATGAAAATATCTTGTTATGTAGAGCTGAATCAACGAGAACCCAGCTTCCACCAGACTTAACGGCGAATAGGTATAATTCAGTTTTCCTAGCACTGGAATAATGTGGTCTAACGAGAACTTCAGAGCCAAACTTCAGTAATTCATTCAGCCTCCCAGGATCATGTATATGTGCAGAGTAAACTCTACCATCAACTTCAACCATACATCTAAATCTATTCAATCTTCTGAGGAATACCCCCCTCTCAACGCCACTATAATTAAGCTTAAAATTCACAGTAAAATGGTTGTGTGAATATTGCATTTAAATTGTTTTGTTATTTTGGGTTAGTATACTATGAATCCAGGCCTCTTGGAAACGGTATTTGGGAAGTATCTAGGTTTCTTGGGATAGCCGCTACAGGCATTGTTGAGTTCTGAAACAAGTTCTTCCAATGAGTATTCCCTCTGATCATCCTGCACTCTACGTCTAACATTCACCTTCCCCTCAGTCTCCTCCCTATCACCAACAACGGCTACATATGGAATCCACTCCTTCTCAGCATCCACAATCTTCCTAGACATAGACCTATTGGTATCGTCAACATCAACCCTGAATCCCTGAGACTCCAAATATTCACAAACCTTGAAAGCGTAATTGAGGTTCTTTTGATCCACAGGGATAACTCTAACCTGTACTGGGGAAATCCATAATGGTAGTGTGGGCTTCTTCATCCTAAGGGCTGTGTCGAAGAGCATGTATATGTAGCGTTCAATTCCACCAATTATGGCTGTATGGAGGATTATGGGATAATGCTCCAAGCCATCTTCACCCATATACCTTATCCCAAACCTCTCAGCATTACCCACATCAATCTGGACTGTGGCTATCTCCCTAGGTCTATTGGAGAAATCAACAATCATATACTCCACATTAACAGTCCAATAGTAGTTTAACCCGGTGGCTGGATATATGCATACCAAAACTGGTTTACCCACATCCCTAGCCAAACCCAATATCAACTCCCTATTGGAAGAATACTCATTGGGATTTACAACGTTAACCAAAAGCTCATAGGTTCTACCAATTTTGGAAGCTTCCTCCATAATCTTCCTATGAACCTTCATAAACCAATCCTTAGCCTCCACAATATCCCTAGTGAAGATGTGTAAGTCTGGCATGAAGAATCTCCTAAGCCTAAAACATAACTCAACTTCACCACTCTGCTCAAACCTATATGAATCTGCAATCTCAAATGCTCCAAAGGGGAAAACCCTATAGGACAACTGCCAATCCTTTATCATGGAGAACTGCTGATGACAAGCAGCATACCTCAAAACCATCTTACCCTTATCACTATCAACCATGTAAAGCCTATCACCATAAAGCTTCGCATGCTCAGAAACTGCAGGTACATTTAAATCGAAGAATGCAGTCCCCTTAACCTCCATCACCGGTATACCCAAATCCCTTATAGCTTTACGGGCCACATCAGCCACAACATCAAATATCAATGCAGCGTAAGGGCCAAACCTCATGTGACCAAAATCGGAATTCCCCTCCCACTCAAAACCAAACCTCCTAAAGTAATTGTGGATCCTAGAAGTACCCCTACCAACCTCCTCCTTCAAAGCCTCCTTCCTAACCAAAACCTTAAAATCATCATTAAACCCGTCAAGGGGGACCTTAAGTGGATCCAATTCCCTACCATCAGGAGTCAATATAAGGTATCTACGAGCACTCAAGACAACATCTCCTAGCAAAATAGAATACTTTAAGTAATTTTTAAACTTTTACTATTAACTGGCGATCAGAAATGAAACCAATGGTGGGTATAACAGCATCACATGATTGGAGTAGAGGAACATACATGATGGGAGAAGCATACGTTAAATCTGTGGAGCTTGCAGGGGGAATACCAATAATAATACCTGAAACCATAAACATAGACCCAAATGAAATCATAGATAGGGTGGATGCAATAATACTCAGTGGAGGACCAGACATAGACCCATACCTATATGGTGAACCTCCAATACCGAAAATGGGCTCAATAAACCCACTCAGAGATAAATTCGAAATAGAATTAGCTAGAAAGACTGTGGAGAGGGGGAAACCTCTACTGGCAATATGCAGAGGAATACAAGTCTTAAACGTAGCCTTCAATGGAACACTATACCAAGACATAAACACGCAAATACCAAAATCAATTAGACATGCATGGCACACCGCAACTGGAACAGAAGTTCCACCAAACTACCCAACACACACAGTAAAAATTAAAGAGGGATCAAAACTACACAAAATATTCAACAAGGAAGTTTTAAGGGTAAACAGCTTCCACCACCAAGCAGTGAAAGATATTGGACTTGGATTTGAAGCCACAGCATGGGCTGACGACGGAATAATAGAAGCAATGGAGTATAAGGGGGATAAATTCATAATTGGAGTACAATGGCACCCCGAGCAAATGTGGGATAGCGAAATGATCAAAATATTCCAAAAACTTGTGGAAGCAGCCAAAAACAATTAACAAACCCCATAAAGCTGGAAGCATAGAAACTACTAAAAACACACATAACAATATACCATCATAATTTTTCCTACAATACGAATAATGACCCCTACTAGATTTGGGAATATTTACATTAAATTCAAAGAAGAGATATGAGGTTTTACGAGGTACACATGCAACTTAGAGGGTTGAAGAAGAGGATAGATAAACTTGAAAGAGGAATTTTCAACTTCAATGAACCCCTATTAAAGTTCTCTAAGCAGAGAGAGTGATAGACAAGATAGAGGCTATGTCGCTCATAACAGTATTTCATATTATGATCCCCGTTTCCGGATAGAAATACTTATGAAGGAAGTTGAGAATAGGTTGAGAGAACTCTTAAGCATGAATCCAGAAAAATATGCAATGGAAGATATTAAGGAGGAAGAGTACATGGTATCCGGGAGGAAGGAGCTAATAGATTTCGCATCAAAACTGAAAATAGCAGCCCTAGCCCTAAAAATAGTGTTCATAGAGCCAAAAATGAGGAACTAAATGAATGGCAGCTTGAACCTTAATGTAACATCAAGAAAATTTACGAGGAGTATTGTCACAGTACAAAAGGGCTATCAATATTCAACCATAGATGAGCATTTGACTTGTCTATAGTAAGATTTATATAACCGTTTAGATTGATTTAATAAGTCGATTATCTATGAGGAAAAAAGCTGTTAGGGTGGTTCGTAATCCAGATATAATTAAAATTTTAGCAGACCCAGTTCGTAGGGAGATTCTTAGGCTTACCTCCACTAAACCCCATACTGAAACTCAGCTTGCTATGAAACTTAATTTATCTAAACCTTCTGTTGGTCATCATCTTCAGGTTTTGCTTAAAGCTGGGTTGATAAAAATCGTTGAGGCGAAGGTTGGTCGGTATGGGATATTGGAGAAGTATTATGAGTCAACAGCTACCCTCTTCCTTGAGGACCCTGATAATATACCACTAGACTTGCAGAGGTATTTCGTTCATAGATATATTGAGCGTTTGAGGGGGATGCTGAGCGCATTCTATGTGGCGGGGTATATTGGGGAGGACTTTGAAATATCACCCGAAGATCTTGAGGAGTTAGCTAAAGACCTTGCAAAGCATATAGTGAAGGTTGGAGAAAAGTATGAGAATATTGAGGTTGATGTTGGAAGAGAGAATCTATTCATAAAGGTTTGTGGTGAAGCATTGAGATTGATGATGGCTACAGATAAGTGGAGAGACCTCCTCAAGCAAATTAAAGTCCCCATAAAAGAAGATTCTCAAAAGAGCCATCTTTTAACCGAGAAATAAATGCTCAACTAAATATGGGGGGTTAATGGCTTGACTGAGCTCAAAAACAAGGATGATGCAACACATGACTTTCAAAAGATGACAGTGGAGGAAACTGTGAATATTCTGAAGACAGATTTAAACGTAGGATTGAAGCAAAGCGACGCTGAAGATAGGTTGAAGCAATACGGTTATAATGAAATCCCTGAAAAGAAGGTTCACCCCCTCATAATATTTGTTAAGAAGTTTTGGGGTTTAACCGCTTGGATGCTTGAAGCCATAATCATACTCTCATTAATACTCGGGAAATACACAGACCTATATACGGTAACAGCCCTACTATTCTTGAATTCGATTTTAAGCTTTATCCAGGAGCAGAGGAGCTCTAAGGCATTAGAACTCCTAAAAAGTAAGCTACAAGTAAACGTGAGAGTTTTAAGGGATGGTTCTTGGAAGCTTATCCCCTCAAGGGAGCTGGTACCAGGGGATGTTATTAGAATTAGAGCTGGAGACTTCGTTCAAGCTGATGTCAAAGTTGCAGTAGGTGAAGTTTGGGTTGATCAATCAGCATTAACCGGAGAATCCATGGATGTTGAGAAGAAAGCTGGCGACATAATATATTCAGGCTCCATTGTAAGAAGGGGTGAAGCCACGGGGATAGTTATACTTACAGGAGTTAAAACATATTTTGGCAAAATAGTACAGCTTGTTCAAATTGCACGCCCAAAACTACATTCAGAAGAGGTTATATCCAAAGTTCTCAGATGGCTTCTAGTTATAGTTGTTTTACTATTGAGTGTAGCCACAGTATTCTCCATAATTGAAGGAATAAACTTGTTGGAGATCATACCACTAATGCTTGTGCTACTGCTAGGCGCTGTACCAGTTGCTTTACCAGCCATGTTCACAGTCAGCATGGCTGTAGGATCCATGGAACTTGTTAAGAGGGGGGTACTGGTAACTAGGCTCAATGCAACTGAGGATGCTGCCAGCATGGACATTCTATGCGTCGATAAGACTGGTACAATAACATTGAACAAAACCTCCGTAGTCGATGCAACGCCCTTCGGAAAATATAGTAAAGAGGAAGTTATCCTCTATGGAGCATTAGCATCACAAGAAGCAAATCAAGACCCAATAGACTTAGCTTTCATAAATGCAGCCAAGCAGAGGAACATACCCATCAACAATTTCCAACAGAAATCCTTCACACCATTCGACCCTAAAACCCGTAGAACTGAAGCACTAGTATCCGATGGAAACATGGAATTTAAAGTTGTTAAGGGGGCAGTCCACGTGATCACCGAATTATGCGGGTTAAGCGTGGATAGCTTAAAAGCCGTCGATGAAGAAGTCAATGAACTCACGCATAGAGGTTATAGGACGATTGCTGTAGCCAAATCAACTGGAAATGGATCCTTCGAACTTGTTGGATTAGCTGCACTATACGACCCACCTAGACCAGACGCCAAAGAACTCATTCAAAAACTTAAAAGCTTGGGAATCTCCGTGAAAATGATGACTGGCGATGCATTACCAATTGCTAAGAAGGTGGCAATGGAAGTTGGACTTGGAGATGATATAGTAAGGGCTTCAGAACTTAAAGAGTTAATTAAAGATAATCCTTCAAAGGCTGCAGATATAGCTGAGAAATGCAGTGGATTCGCTGAAGTATATCCGGAAGATAAGTATCTCATCGTGAAAAGCCTACAAGAGAAGAAGCATATGGTTGGAATGACTGGAGACGGCGTGAACGATGCGCCAGCATTAAAACAAGCTGAAGTTGGCATAGCTGTTGCAAATGCAACGGACGTCGCTAAGAAGGCTTCAAGCGTTGTCTTAACAAGCGAGGGGTTGTTGGGGATGCTCAACCTAGTTGTAATAGGCAGATCGGTATTTGAGAGGGTAAATACTTGGATTTTAAATAAGGTAAGTAGGACTGTTCTGAAAACTGTTTTTGTAGTTTTCGCTTTCCTATTAATAGGGAAGTATCCCATATCATCATCAGCTATGCTTCTAATAATGTTTATGACGGACTTCATGAAGATATCCCTAGCAACAGATAATGTTAGGTGGCCTAGCAAGCCCTGTAAATGGAACATAAATAAAATTGTAAAGACGGCTGCCATACTAGGTATACTCATGGTCTTAGAGGCATTCGGCCTACTCTTCATAGGCATAAAATTCTTCAACATACTATCAGACTAGCAAACCCTATACATGTTCAGCTTCCAGACACTTGTCCTATTTGCAATATTCTCAATATTCGTAGTAAGGGAGAGGGGATACTTCTGGCAATCCATGCCTGGAAAAGCTCTTTTAACAGCCTCATTAGCTGATCTGGCATTAGCAATATCAATAGCACTCATCGGCATACCCGGTCTAAAGCCACTTCCACCAAACCTCACCCTCCTAATACTAGGCTACTCCCTACTATTCTCACTGATAATCAACGATATCGTCAAATGCAGCCTCCTGAAAAGTTTATTTTAAGAAAAGTTTATATCTCCAACCCTCCCCCCATCAATCTTATGATGACCACAATGGATTATGCTGTGAGCACCCACAATTTAACGAAGGTTTATGAGGGTAAAGTTAAAGCTTTGAATGGCGTCAACTTGAAGGTTGAGCCAGGCAAGATTTTTGCACTCTTAGGGCCAAATGGAGCCGGTAAGACAACTTTAATGAGAATTTTGACAACCCAAATTAAACCAACATCAGGTGAAGCCTATGTTTCCGGGCTAAACGTCGTTCGCGATGGCGCTAAAATTAGACAACTCATCGGCTACGTTCCACAGGAAATGAGCGTTTGGACTGATATAAGTGGATATGAAAATCTACTCATATACGCTAAGATTTATGGCATTCCACCAAGCAAGAGGAGTGAACTCATATGGAGTGTTTTGGAGGAGATGGGTTTAAAGGAGTATGCCAACAACCTTGTAAGGACATATTCCGGTGGAATGATTAGGAGACTTGAATGTGCATGCGCCCTACTAATCAAACCAAAAATTCTATTCCTAGATGAACCAACAATAGGTTTAGATCCATCAGCTAGGAAAGCTGTATGGGAGAAGTTGACGGCATTCAAGAAGGAGTATAATGCAACGATCTTCTTCAACACACATTACATGGATGAAGCAGACCTATATGCAGATGAAATAGCAATAATTAATGGGGGGAGAATAGTGGCCTCAGGAACCTCTGAGAGCCTTAAACATACCCTTGGAGGGGAGATAATTTCCCTTGAAGTGGAAAATTCAGAATACAGCTTAAAAGCCCTAGAAACCCTTAAGATGAATAACGTCATCAGCGATGTAATCGTAAGCGAGAGTGAAGTGAACATATTAACTCAAGATGCCGAGTCCTCCCTACCTAAAATCATGGAAGCTCTTAGAATCAACAAAGTTCTAGTTAAGAGGGTTTCCATAAATAAGCCAACATTAGACGATGTCTTCTTAAAATATGCTGGTACCAGAATTGAAACTGCTGAGAGGATTAGCAATGTTAGACAGATGAGGAGGATGATTAGGAGGGGGTAGTATGAACGGCTTTGCGAGAAATTTGCTTGCAATGATTGAACTTGAAATGAGGAGGATAAAGCATGATAGGACAGAGCTCTACTCCAGAGCTGTTCAACCAATACTATGGATAGTTGTATACGGCCCAATAATGGGGAGTGTTAGAGCAATACCAACAGGAGGGATACCATACACTGATTACATAACCCCAGGCGTATTAATTCAGTCAACAACATTCATATCAATATTCTACGGCTTAACAATAGTTTGGGAGAGGGAATCTGGAATACTGAAGAAGCTCCTCGTAGCCCCAGCCTCAAGATACTCCATAGTCATGGGGAGAGCACTTGCATCAGGTATTAGGGCAATATTCCAAGCTCTAATAATAATCCCAGTAGCTTTACTTATAGGTGTGAGATTCATACCTAGCATACTAAACTTAACAATGGCTTTCGCAGTAATATTCATAGCTTCAGGAGGCTTCGCAGCAATATCAATTCTCATAGCATCATTCATGAAGACTAGAGAGCGGTTTATGGGCATAGGGCAAGCAATAACAATGCCACTATTCTTCGCAAGCAACGCCCTATATCCAGTCTCAATGATGCCGCAAATCATGCAATGGATTGCACACTTCAATCCAATGAGCTACGTGGTAGATGCTGTAAGATCACTAATGATCACTGGAAATCTAGCAAACTTACCAATAGATCTAGCAGCAATAGCAATATTCGACACAGTAATGTTCATCATAGCCTCAATAAACTTCAGCAGAATAATAGAGTAATAACTTACCAAAATTTGCAATATTCCACGCCTCTTAAGGAGGATGTGATGAATGATTGAAATATATGTGGCCATAATACTAGGAATAACAATAGGGTACATGTTAGGTAAAATGAAAATTAAAAGGAAGAATATACTTGATAAAACAACAACTGCATCAATATTGCTACTAATATTCGTGATAGGAGTTGGGATAGGATTAGAATTACATTCCATAAGCATTGAAACACTAAAAATCATAATGATTATAACCGCATTAAACATAGTAATCCCAGTATTAATTGAAGCATTAATGAAGATGAGAATATGAAGGCAACATACACCCTTACAGCTTTAATCACTGGAATATTGGCGGGGGCAATGATAAGAGGGGCAAATATTGTCATGCAATTCCTAGACATACTATTATTCGCATTAATATTGCAAGTGGGAATCGAAGTGGGTTTGGAGTATGAGAATTTAATGAAATCCATAGAAACTCTGAGGAATCAGCTTTACCTACCAATAATAACCATAACTACATCCACAGCAGCCGGAATTATTGGAGCAGTGATACTCAACATGGATTACAGGTTGACATTAGCAATATCATTGGGGATGGGATGGTACAGCTTCACAGGAGCATATGTAACGGCAAAGGTAAACCCATACTATGGAGCAATAGCATTCATAGCAAACATGTTTAGGGAAACAGCCACAATGATAATAACACCAATACTACCAAAAAGGATGAGGAGAGCTGGAATAATTATTGGTGGAGCCACAACAATGGATACAACACTACCAATAATAACAAAAAGTCTAGGCGAAGAAAACATAATGATATCATTATATCATGGACTCGTAATAACAATCATAATACCATTAATCCTATCTATAATCATATGAAACATTTAATAAGCCAATAAAGACAATATAACATTAATTGGTGAATACTCGTGGTTCTAATAATAAGTAGAGAGGACATTGAGAAAATATTGACAATGGAGGAAACCATAAACGAAGTGGAAAAAGCATTCAAAAATCTCTCACTTGGAAAGGTTATAATGCCGATTAGAAGCAACATACCACTAAAGAAGTATAGTGGAATAATATATTACATGCCAGCATATATAGAGGAGAATGATGCATTAGCAGTAAAAGTGGTTTCAGTACACCCAGAAAACTACAAATACAATCTACCAACAACACAAGCCACAATACTATTAAATGAGGCAAAAACTGGGAGGCTACTGGCAATAATGGAGGGGGGATACATAACGGCCATGAGAACTGGAGCTGCAAGTGGAGTTGCAACAAAATACCTAGCCAAAAGGAATGCAAAAACCGCAGGGATATTTGGAGCTGGAATACAAGCAAGAACACAATTATGGGCATTAACGAAGGTTAGAGATTTAGAGAAGGCATACGTATACGACGTGAAAAGAGATGCCATGGAAAAATATGCAGAGGAAATGTCGAAGAAGCTTGGAATAGACATAAAACCAGTCACAGACCCAAAGAAGCTTGTTGAGGAAAGTGAAATAATATGCACAGCCACAACATCAAAAACACCAATATTCAAAGGGGAATGGCTTATAGAAGGCACACACATCAATGGAATTGGAGCCCACACACCAGACGCAAGAGAACTGGATACAATCACCATAAAGAGGAGCAAAGTAGTAGTAGACTCATATGAGGCATGCTTAAAAGAGGCAGGGGAATTAATAATACCAATAAATGAGGGGGAGATAACCAAGGACAAAATATATGCAGAGCTGGGGGAGATAGTAGCTGGAATAAAAAGTGGAAGAATAAACGATAAAGAGATAACACTATTCAAATCAGTGGGATTGGCAATACAAGATGCAGCAACAGCATTAAAGGTTTATGAAAAAGCATTGGAAAACAAGATTGGAAGAGAAGTAAAACTTTAAAAAATAATTTATTTTTTAAAGTTTCAAAACCTAAGATCAGCCAGCATCCCTTTGAAGAATATTTGCCACAGCAGAACCAGCCAATATTAAAAGTTCAAAGAACTTGTATGCTGAAGCCATACTATCACATGAAAACTTAACAGTTAAACCATCAACCCTCTTAACATTTGGAGCTAGGGAAGCAACATCAGCAAAATGACTGGCAATAAATGTGATTTCAAAATCCACTGGAAGATTCACTTTTAAAGGCTTAACAGCGCCATTCTTAAACTTCTCAACGGAACGCTTAACAGCAGACCTCAATTCACCCTCAATTCTTGACATACTCTGACTCTTAGCAGAAACACGGCTTAATGAATGTTTAAGAACGACTGGTTCAATCCATGGTGCAAACTTCTTCACATCATCATCAATCAACTTAGCCTCCCCAGCCACAAGTATAACTGGAACATTAAATTCGCCTAGAACATACGCATTCAATAGGAACTCGCTGGCAGGTACACCGTTAACCTTAACCTCCCTAATAGTTCCACCACTATACGTGTGATCGAAGGTTGATAGGGGAGTCCCATACTTTGCATGATAACCAAGAAACAAAGCAGCATCACAACCCTCAAAACCTGCAATCATACTTAAAGGTCTTGGAAACCCCCTAACAATCTCCACGTAATCTGGAATGTTTTCAACATTCAAGTTAACCATAGGCCCATGACTATCAGCCACAACCACACCACTAAACCCACACTTGTAAAGCTCTTCACAAACAATATTTGTGACTTTTGTAGCTATATCCCTAGCCTCCTTATATAATGTACCTCTAAGGTTAAGTTGAGCTGGCGTAACTATGTATGGCATACCCTCCAAATCCACAGAAACAAATGCCTTCAAAAAATCACCAAAAAATGTGTATTATATGGTGTATATTTAACGCTTACCCATTAAAGAAATTGAAGCCCCTACTTTGGCTCAAACATTGAGCAGTTGTGGTTGTCCCTCCCTATCTTCATGAACTTCCATTTACCATTAAAGTTCCCCTTGTTGCACTTCACAAATATGTTGTTTGGCGAAAGTTCGCTGCGATTTATCTCTGCATATTTACAATTTAGACATGCGATTTCAGGCATTGAAACACCTAAATAATAATAATGGAGCATACCTCATATTTAAGCTTTACCGCAAAAATTATATACATAATGATGTTAAAGAAGCTTTGTTATTTGTTTAATTTTCTAACTTTATTAATAATTCTTCCAATACCATCAATACAAACTTCAACCACATCACCATCCCTGAGGAATACTGGCGGATTCCTCCTAAAGCCCACACCACTAGGCGTACCAGTCAATATAACGTCACCAGGCATTAGAGTCATATCTTGAGATAGATGACTAATCAAATATTCAACTCCAAATATCATATCATCAACCAGCGAATTCTGCATCAAAGTTCCATTCAAAATGGTTTTAATCCTAAACTTACGCCAATCATCCACATAATCCTTCAACAATATCCCTGGACCCATGGGGCAGAAGGTGTCTAGGGATTTACTTCTAAAGAAGTGTAGTGAACCACCAACAAACTCCAAATCCCTAGCAGTAACATCATTAGCCACCATGTAACCTAAAACATAATTCAAAGCTTCACCCTTCGACACATACTTACACTTAGCACCAATAACCACTGCAAGTTCACCCTCAAAATCCACTTGATTGGAGACTTTTGGTAGGATTATTTCATCATATGGTCCTACTATGGATGTTATAGCCTTACTGAATACGATAGGTTCACTTGGAATTTTACCACCAGTCTCTTCAACATGACTCCTATAATTCAATCCAATACCAATAAGCTTTCCAGGTTTAGGCACAGGGGCGTAGAATCTGACTTCACTCAACTTATATGAAACCCCCTCAACGCCAATGAATCTATTCAAATCCTCAACAATCTTACGCAATAGGGGAATTATTATGGGGCCTCTACTGATCAAAGTCATAATGTTTCTAGGCATAACCTTATAACTTCTACGCTTAGCCACATCATAGCTTAACCCTTTATCCATCAAAATCCTCTGATAAGCTGAATTCAAATCAATAATTACATCGTTAACTAAAATGCCTGAAGAGGGTTTTCTACGATTCAATGGAGTGAAATATGTTAAGAGCATATATGCCACCAAAACAAGTATATGCAAATTACATATAACGCTTTTCCATGAGAAGTTTTGAATACTTAGCATACATGATAATTACGGTTAAAAGGGATAGAATCGTCAATGCGGTAAGGAAAACATATGCAACTTCCAAACCGTAAACCCCAGCCAAAAACCCAGTTAAAGATGAAGAAACAGATCCTAGGGAGAAGTTTATGCAGAAGAATAATCCATAAACATATCCAGTTAACGATGAATCTACAAGCTCACTTTGAATCTTGGTCGATGGGGGTTGATGAGCATAAAATGAGAAACCATAAAGGAACACTCCAAACAAACTCATGTAAATACTCCATCGACCGAAAACTATGAATATTAAGCTTATGGGAACAAGAACGAAGCTTAAAAATAAAGCTTTCAAAGAACCTTTAACGTCGGCGAAGAAGCCACCGAAAAGTTGCCCAAAAACCCCAGTGAGCAATAATAGTGACATGGCCATTGCAGCATAAAACTGATCAAACCCCCTTGAAATAAGTAATGATGGTAAGAACAATTCAAAACCACGGGAAAACAATCCAATAAAAATGGAGAAAACAAGTATCCACTTAACCCTATCATAAGGAAACTTAATCTTCGAACCATCAGCTTCTATGCGAATAGGCTTAGATCCACCATTGATGAAGGCAATGGATAAAAGCATTGATAGAAAACCCAAGAGTATAAGTGAAGTTCTCCAATCAAAGATTTGTGATATGGCTATGGAGAGCATTGGGACAGCAACGGAACCTAAACTTCCACCAAGACCGTGCAATCCCATAACCCTACCAATACTACCATAATAATCTTCTGAAATCAACTTGTTGGCTATAGGATGATATATACTTGCAAAAAATGAATTAAGCGCCAGGGAGAGTGTGAAAACATAAACATTCACATATAGAAGTAGTGGGACTAGTGATAGCCCAGAGAAAAGTAGACTGAGGAAGACTAGTCTCCTACTGGAAAACCGCCTAGATAAGGGGCCAGCAAATATGGATCCAAAACCATAGAGGAAGTATGCCAGTGAAGTAACATAACCCATATCATAAATACTTATATGGAGGGAGTTGGCTATCTGTGGAAGTAGAACGGGTATAGCCAATAGGAAACTATGATTAATGGCGTGAGCTAAACCGAGGAAAACTATGCTGGAAACCCGCATAAAAACCACTTAAATCAATTGAGGAAATGAGGATAACATTCTACTAATAAGCGTTGCCATCACGTTAAATTGGTATTCTACCAATGAACTTTATGGCTTCAAGTATCTCCTTACCTAAACTGGCCTCCCTCTCATAAGTTCCAAAAACCTTTAAAGTGTAGGTTTGAACTTTATATGCACCCTTCATGAAGAGTGGAATTGCCCCAGCAAATGCTGGCGGAACCCCTCCAACCAAACCAATCAATGGAGCGGACAACGCTAAACCCGAAATTAACCCAATAACAGCGCCAGCAAGTATAAGCCCAGCACCTAGAGACATGGATAAAGTCCTATGCATAGTTGAAACAAGGTATTGACCATAAAGAACTTCACCATTAACTGCATCCACAAACCCATTAAACTGATAATTCAAATAATTGTATTTGAATTCCCATATAGGGTAGTGAACAAGACCCTCACATCTACTATCAATCTTAGCCTCCAACCCCCTACCAGCAAGATCAAGCTCCCTAGAAAACCTATTATAGACCCTCGCCCTAGCAATCTTCTCCAAATCATCAATGGAAACTGTGGGTGAATAGAACTTTGCATCCTTAATTATTTGAGGCTTGAAATATATTTTACCCCTAACTGGGAAGCTATACCCTTGAGGTATGGGTACTGGAAGCATTTTCAATGCCGGCAAAGCCACATAACCAACCTCAAGAACTTCAGGACCCCCCTTAGACTTACCCTCAACATAAAATACGTAAAGTGGAATATAATGTAAAATTCTACCCACAAGATTAATTTGATCACTAAAACCCCTTGGAACACCAAACTGCCTTGATAAAATGGATTTCAATCTACCATAAGCAGCCTGATCATCATAAACTGCTGGATAGAAGTAATGCTCAAAATCAAGTTTTCCAACCTTAATGTTAACAGTTAATCCACAATATGGACATGTAACTATACTTACACCCTCAGGGACTTCAAAACTTCCACCACAATTACTACAAGTATAATTCAATTCTCAACCACCTTCAACTCTAACATCCTCAACTATCTTCCCACCAAAAAACCAGCTTACAGCACATCCAGCAACCAAACTGAATAAACTATAAATTGGATTTAACCCTCCAGCAAATGTGAAAGCTAAACCCAAAGCTGAAATTAAGCATCCAGATACAGCCCCAAGCATATAGCTAACCCTATGATAAACCATGACAGGCTCCTGTGCTAATAGTAGATGGCAATCCCAACCCGCATATGCCACCCTATACTGTGCCTCACCATAACTATAAATAATGTACCAGTATGGGAGTAACGTTAACTTAGACTTCTCAACAATCTTAGTGTTACAAACAAACTTCGTCAATTCATCAACTTTAGATGAAACTCTCCTAAGCATTATATCCCCAGCATCATCCCTAGCAATCACCGAAGCCTCCTCAACTCCAATCTCAGACCTCAAGAAGGTCATTTTAAGATTCTTTAAATCCTTCAAATCACCAATTGGAATGCTTTGGGGATTACTGTAATTGTAGTGTGATGAAAGCTCCTTTAATGAGAAGTCCTCAGCACTACGCCTAGCCAAAACAGGTATCTTTAGTACTGTGGAAAAGCTTTCTGAAACGCGCCTCCTCCTAGTCTTAACTTGAGTCCTCCTACCCACAGTCTCCACAACCCTCTCAGTCTTCCACCCCTCATAGAAACCCTCAACCTTAATGGAGAAGAAGTAGAATGGGATATAAACCCCCTTAACTTCAACAATCCGAATTTTATCTGCAATACGTTTCAAATCGAAATCTTCAGAAACCCTAGTCAGGAAGCTTTTAACAACATCGTCTCTACCCACAGATGGAACTACCAATATCTCTTCAGTGGAATCCACAAACCAGTTGGGAGTACCACAATAACTGCAAATAACCATTATGGTTTCAGGGGTGACGTCAAGCTTACCACCACAATTCCTACACTTAAACTCCTGAACCGCCGTGGACATTCAATTGACCCCTCGAAGAAAGGGCTCTCTACTTCAACTCTTCACCACAAACTGGACAGAACTTGGCTTCCTCAGTACATATATGTTGCTTTGAGCACCATTTAACCTTCCTACCACAGTATGGGCAGAAATTTGCTCCAATGGGAACTTGTTTACCACAATATGGGCATATGGCGAATGATGGAGCGGCTGCAGGGGCTGCAGGTTGAGGGGCAGCTGTAGGCGCAGTTGTGGGCTGAGTGGGTGGAGGAGGCTGCATCAATGGTGGAACCATAACCATCCCAGTTCCAATGGCTGCACCAGGACTTTTACCAAGCTCCTTAGCAACCTCCTTAACAGTCTCCATTTGTAGAACATATCCAGTTTGCACTCCACCACGCATCATCCAGAATAATCTGTCACGCCAAGGCCCCTCAGTATCCACACCCTCAAAAACCACCTTTTCAAGGGATACCCCTATATCCTTGAAGTCTTTCCTTAAAAGCATGGTTACACGCTCAGTAACTTCAGCTTGCTTCATATAAACATCTTGAATACTAGTGGAACTCAGGTAAGCCATAATCTTCTCATTAAAGTACCCTCTCAAATACTCATTCAATTCATCTGTGGTGAAAACCGATTGAGGTCCAACAACTTTATTTACGAAGAGGCTTGGATCCTCGATCCTGAAGTAGAAGCTTCCGTGGAATAATAGTGGTGCAAGTTCAATTGTTTGAGTTCTACCACCAAACTTACCTTGAAATCTTCTCAGGGAAACATATATTATCATGCATCGGAAAATGTTCTCTCCATAAAGCCCCTCCACAAGCCCACTTAGAAATGGGACGTTCTGTGTGTCTAGAACATGCCTCCCAGCTCCAAGTAAACCATAAAGTTTACCATCACGATAAAATAATGCATTCTCAAACTCCTTCACAATGACGACGCTACCCCAAGGTATAACCTCATCTGGATATTTCCACACAATCTCAGTATCAGATGGATTAACCCATTCAATTAGCTTAGGCTTCAATCCAGTAGCTCTAGCAGCCTTCCCCAAACCTTTACCAAATATGTTCGCCAACTATCCCACCCCCCTTAAAACATTAATTCTCCTACCCATAATGTCATCCACCTTGGATAAATGTTCGCTGATCTTATTTAGCAATTCAACCTTAACAGTTGAAACTGATGCAGCCTCCTTAACACTTTTAGACAAGTTTAAAATTTCATTGACAATGGATACAAGCTCCTCATCTAAACGCTTCATCTCCTCAAGATTTGGCAGATCAACCTTAACTATATTGTAATGTGGAGCATAACCAGACTCAGCAAACCTCAACTTATCTGAAGCCAATCTAACATTAGAAGCTAAAGTATTAATCTTCTTAGCCAATGCGAAATCATATTCACTCATAATTGATGCAGCCTCCTCCAAATAGTTTTTAGCATCCGTAAGTAGCTTAACGAGATAACCCCTCAAGAGCCTATCATCCTCACGTACAAGCTCCCTCTTCTTATAACCACTAAACCCAGGAAGGATGAGCTCCAACTTTTCAAGCCAAGTAAACCTCTTAGACAAAAACTCCACCAAATATAGTGGTGTATGGAGAGTAGAAAAATTTTTGTATCATTAGAAGCTATCCTCCACCTATTATTGGCATTAAGGTTACCGTGTCATCATCATCCACAATGGAATCTAGGTTTCCAGGAGAATTATTAACTAGAATTATAACCCTACTCTGAGCTTCAAGTGGGATGTCAAGTATCTCCCTAATCCTCCTCGGGGAATCCAATTTAACCTCAACAACACTCCCCCCAACATACTTCGTGAGGAAACCTAAAGCCACGATCTTAACCATACACATAAACCCTCCAATAATACATTTACTCAACTAATTTAAAGGTATATTTCGAGTATGAAAAGAGCTATAAAGAGAGTTTAAATAGATAAATGTGATGAGTAATGCAATCAAATGGTAAGCGTTTAAGCATAGCATTAACTGGAGACTCATTTATAGCCACAAGAATCTCAGCATTCACAGAACCATTATTCCTAAAACTAGTGGAGATAATAAGGTCTGCAGATGTGAGATTCACAAACTGTGAAGTTTTAATAAATGATTTCAAAGGATATCCAGCAGTTCAAAGTGGTGGAACATATGCTGGCAATGAAAGTTATATTGCAGATGAATTAAAGTGGATGGGATTCAACATTGTTAGTAGAGCAAACAATCATGCCACGGATTATAGGGAGATAGGCTTAATTGAAACGTCAAAAAACCTAGATAGGGTAGGCATCGTACATGCAGGTGTAGGGATGAATCTTGGAGAAGCAAGGGAACCAAAATACCTTGAAACATCAAAGGGTAGGGTTGCATTAATATCGGCAGCCACATCATTCCCAACAGAAGCCAGAGCAGGTGAAGCTAGACCAGATATGCAAGGTAGACCTGGACTAAACCCCCTCCGATACACAATAACCATAGAGGTCACTGAGGAAATCTTCAAAAACCTAGTGATGCTTGCAAAGATGATGGGAATCGAAGTTAAAGAGGATGCAGAGGAGATTAGAATTCTTGGACAGAAATTCAAGAAGTCAACCAAAATTGAAGTGAAATATGAGGTTAACAAGAGGGATTTGGAGGGGAATATTAAGGCTATTAGAAATGCAAGGAGGATGGCTGATTACGTACTATTCTCCCTACATGACCATGAAAGGGGTAAAAGCATATTCGAACCACAACAATTCGTAGAGGACTTCGCTAGGAAATGCATAGACGAAGGTGTCGATGTATTCATTGGACATGGACCACACGTGTTAAGGGGGATAGAAATCTACAAGAAGAAACCAATACTCTACAGTCTAGGAAACTTCATATTCCAAAACGATCTAATAAGGAAGCAACCAGCAGACCTATATGAAAGATACGGATTAAACTGGGATTCAACACCAGCAGACCTATATGATGCTAGAGAGAAGGGAAGTCCGGAAACAGCATTCATGGGATTCAAATGGTTCACGGATAAGGAAGAATATTGGGAGAGCATATTGGCATATATAACCTTCAACGATGAAAGTTTAGAGGAAATTAAGTTATACCCAGTGGACCTATGTAGGGAGAGGAATAGAGCTAATAGGGGTAAACCAATACTTGCCACAGGAGCAAAGGCTAACAAGATACTGGAGACTGTGGCTAAACTATCTGAAAAGTACAATACAAAAATAACAATAAAGAATGGTGTGGGATTCGTGGAGCTATGAAATATGCTCCATAAATTCACATACCAATTTTTCCACACGATCCCTCCAAGCAGGGAACCCCTTAGGATCTCTGGGATACTCCCCATATAAAGCTTTAATTTTACCCATATAATCCACGACGACCTTCAACTTATACAATAGGGATGGCCTTGAAATAAGCTTTAAAGCTCTACCAACCTTACCCACAACACCCAAATTCAATTCACCAACCCTTCCAACCCTATCAACATCATCATCAGAAATTACATTCTGTTTAAATGCGAAATTTAAATCATCATCTGAAAGCTTCTGCAGAAACATTCTAAACAAATCCAGCGATGACTGCTTCAAACCATAATCCGAAATATACCTCAAACAGTAACTCCACAAATTATCCATGGATGGTGAACCATGCTCCAAAGCTTCTAAAATTACTTCAGCAGCATGCTTTGCACTTATAAGTGAAGGTCCTATCCCACCACCATGAATTGGATTACATGCAGCAAGGGCATCCCCCACAGCTAAAACACCATTGCCAACAGGGCAGTATATAGGCCTCCTAGTTGGAACAATACCACCACCAGAATCAATAACCCTTGAACCCTTAAATTCAGGTCTAGAAGCTATGAAGCGCATATAATTAACCCTTGGATTTGGAGCATTCATGGTGGGTTGAACACCTAAACCAACATTAACCACATTACTCCTCTTCGGGAAAAGCCACCAATAACCTCCAGGGGCAATCCTCTTAGATAGATAGATCATGGCATACTTGGTGTCGAAATCAACCTTAGTTTCAACGATCTCACGATAACAGATATTGGTGTCTTCACCCCTAATCTGCTCACTAATCCACCAATCAGATGGAAGTCTACCCCTAACTATTGATGAGAAGCCTGAAGCATCGATCACCACACTGGATTTAATTTGAACCGTATGACCTTCACGATCTATCCCCTCAACCCCAATCACAAATCCACCTTCAACCAACGGTTTTGAAACATGGAAGGATGGGAATAAATCCACACCCACATCCAAAGCCATATTCAAAAGCCTCCTACCAAAAGCCTTCCTATTAACGCCAAACCCTTCACCTGGAACAATTATGGAGTGTTCCTCATCAGGGGAAAATATCTTAACACCACTGAAAATACAATCCAACTCCTCCCCAGAAGGGTAACTTAAACCTAAATTGTCGAAATGATGCTTTCCAATAGCATCACCACAAACCTTATACCCAATATCATTAAACCCCTTTCTCTCAAGCAATGCAACCTTCAATCCACCCTTACCGAGAATGTATGAAGCATAGCAACCTGCAGTTCCAGCTCCAACCACAATCGCATCATATGCACCCATTGACAATTCGCCCAAAAGTAATATTATTGGAATAGTAAATAAGCTTTTAAGCCAAACCCTTCAAAGCCAACATCATATTCACAAGGTAAGGCTCCAAAAGTATCAAGATAATAAGCCTAACTATATCTGATATCATTCCAACCTTAAACATACTCCACAACCTAACATAACCAGAACCATAAACTATCGCCATTGGAGGCGTCGTGCTTGGTAGAGCACTTGAAATGGAAGCGGCAAGAGCAGCTGACAAAACAGCGGGTATTGGGTTGACACCGACACTTTGAGCTATAGTTGCCGCTAAGGGGCATGCTATAAGTGCAGCTGCAGTGTTGGAGGCAGGGTAAGTGATTAGGAATGATAGTATTGCGCTTAAAGCTGAAATACCCCAAACACTCCTAGCCCACTCAAATTGTGAACTGGACATTATCAATGCCATCCACTCAGAGAATCCGCTACCAGTTAAGGCTTTACTCATGGCAATCCCACCACCAAAGAGGAATATCACATTCCAATCAACACCAGTTTCAAAATCATACCAAGTGAGTAGGGGTCTACCATTAACCCTCAATAAACATAGCAAGAATACTGCCAATATTGATGGAAGGGCTTCTGGAAGAACATTCTTAATTAATCCAGCCACATAACCGTATTGTGGATAGAAGTTTGATATTATCATTAAGATTCCTGGTGTAAGCCAAAGAGATAACGTTATTAGAAATACCAGTAAAACCATCTTCTCCCCAGTGGACATGGGACCTAGCGATTTAACTTTATCCTCAATGGAAACTCTACTCAAATTTATTTCAGAAACCTCAATTCCAATCAACTTGAAGGTTAAAATCCAACTTACAATTAAACCAATGAAAGCTTGAATACCACCAACAATAAACCAATCGAGGAATGTTATAGTTACATTTGGACAACAAGATTCAATAACCTTCTTAGCCACAAGGTTTGGTGGAGTACTTATTAGGAATAGCATTGCACCAGCAGTGGATGCTTGAGCAAGGGATAGCATGGTGGCTTCAGCGAAGGAGCTCCCCTTCATAAAACCTATGGAAGATAAGTATGCCATAGCTATCGGATAAACTATTGTGGTAGATGCAGTGATGGAGCCAGTAATGGTCAATATGAATGCTGGGAGACAGGCTATAAAGAATGCTGCAAACATTGGATTACTACCCCTATAAATTGTGGACAAATTGAATGCAACCCTCTTATTCAAACCCCAAATTTGGAAGGCACTAGCTATGGCAAAACCACCTATAAAGACCCATATTATTGGATCCATGAATGATGTAAGTGAATCCTGCCATGAAACAAAACCAAGAGTGGAGAAGATTATTGGAGCCAATAGAGCAGTTGCACCCAATGGGACAACTTCGAAAACCCACCAAGATGCAATCCATATCATCACAGCCAAAGCCACTTGAGGTGCATTTGAGATAGGTGCATGAACAATTCCAGCAGCCTCAGAAACCATTGGGAGAGGTGGAAGTATGATTGAAACTATGAATAGGATTGGCCCTAAAAGGAATTTAACAACGTTCTTAAACGACAAACCACATCGCCCAACCCGAGAAATAACCCCTCCAATTTATGAAAACAATCAAGGGTATAAATTAATTTTCATATACAAACATGCAATTATAGTTTTACATAATAAAAAAATTCATTAAAGTTGAATACAATGTAATCGGCAAAAACATCTTCACCAACAAGGAACAAATTTCCAATGGTTAAATTTATTTACTATTCACAACATAAATTCAATAATACATTATTTAAGGTGAAACATGATGGAAGATGTAATACAAAGAGCACTGGACACGGCATTAAAAGGCGGTGCAACATACGCAGACATTAGAATTGTGGAAATAACAACAGAAAACATTGTTACAAGAAATGCTAAAGTGAGAAATCTAGTCGTTGGAAAAAGTAGGGGGATGGGTATTAGAGTACTATACAAAGGTGCATGGGGATTCTCCAGCAACTATGAAGTCACACCAACAGAAGCTGAAAAAGTTGCTAAAGAGGCATTGAAGATAGCTAAAGCCAGTGCAATGGTCAAGAAGAAGGATGTTAAATTGGCTCCAGTAAAGCCTGTAAAAGACAGCTATAAAACGCCATACGAGAAGGATCCATTCAAAGTTCCAATAGAGGAAAAGATAAAACTCCTAATTGAAAGCGATAAGGAGGCAATGGCTGTTGGAAAGGAGATAAGGGTTGCATCATCAACCATGCAGGCTAGAAGGGAGAACAAGATCTTCGCAAGCAGTGAGGGGGCATACATAACCCAAGAGATAACATGGTGCGGGGCATCACAAACAGCAGTGGCAATAGGGTATGGAGATATGCAAGATAGATCCTTTGATGGAAGAAACTACAACACTGGAGGATACGAAATAATAGAAGCAATAAACCTACCTGAAAAGGCAAAGGAAAGTGCTGTTGAAGCAGTAAAACTTTTGCAGGCCAAAAACTGCCCATCAATGATTACAGATGTCATAATAGGGGGAAGCCAACTTGCACTACAAATACATGAATCTTGCGGACACCCAACAGAACTGGATAGAGCTCTAGGAGCAGAAGCAGCATACGCTGGAACAAGCTTCCTAACCCCAGACAAACTTGGTAAATTCAGATATGGAAGCGATATAGTAAACTTGGTTGCAGATGCCACAGCACCAGGAGGATTGGGAACATTTGGATATGATGATGAGGGAGTCCCAGCACAGAGGGTATACCTAATAAAGAATGGGATATTCGTAAACTATCTAAGTGATAGGACTTCGGCCGGGGAACTTGGATTGGAAAGCACTGGAGCTGCAAGGGCATCAGGCTGGAATAGAATACCAATAGTGAGAATGACCAACATAAACTTGGAACCCGGAGACTGGGACTTCGAAGAACTCGTAAGAGAAACCAAGCATGGCATATACATGGAAACCAATAGAAGCTGGAGCATAGATGACAAAAGACTAAACTTCCAGTTCGGAACACAAATAGCATACATAATAGAGAATGGAGAGATGAAGGAGCTGGTCAAAAACGCCATTTATACAGGAATAACATACGAGTTTTGGAGGAGTTGCGATGCAATATGCAATAAGAAGTATTGGAAGATGTATGGTACACCAAACTGTGGTAAAGGCCAACCCGGCCAAATGATGTATGTGGGGCATGGAACAGCCCCAGCAAGATTTAAGAATATAAGGGTGTTTGGAGGTGTTAGGACATGATTTTGGGTAAAGATGCATGCTTAGAAATAACAAGTAAAGTTCTCAATGAAGCATTAAAAGCTGGCGCAACACAAGCAGAAGTAACATTGATAAACAGCACCAGCTACCTAACGAGATTCGCAAATTCCGTAATCCATCAAAACGTTGGAGAGAAAACGGTAAACATAATATTGAAAACTGTGATTGGTAAGAGGATTAGCAATGTAACTGCAAATGAAACAACCAATGAAGCTTTAGCCAACCTAGTACAAACAGGCATAAAACTTGCAAAGATATCTGAGGAAAACCCAGATTTTGTAAGTCTACCAGAACCAGAACCAATACCAAGAATAACAGGATTATATGTTAGGGAGACCGCAGAATGCACAGCAAAGAGGAGAGCTGAAATAGTTAAAGGAATAATAGACTCAGCACACTCACTATCAAGTAAAGTGGATTCAGTTTCAGGAGCATTAACCACAACAGCCAACGAATACTGCATATTAAACTCACTTGGAATAAACGCATACACAAAACTAACAGCAGCAGATGTAAATGTAACCGTAATAGCTAAGGAGGGAGATTCAGAGGGATTTGGATATAGCGAAGACATATCCAGAAACGTGAAAAACATAAACCCAGAAGCCTTAGGGGTGGAAGCAGCGGAGAGAGCTGTAAAAAGCTTAAACCCAAAAACACTAGAACCAGGTGAATACGAAGTAATATTGGAACCATATGCAGTGCAAACAGCCCTGGCATACACAGCACAAGGATTCAGTGCAGAAGCCTACCAAAATGGAATGAGCTTCATGAATGAAGTTATGGGAAAGAAGGTTATGAATGAGAATTTCACATTATGGGATGATGGGACAGATAAGAGGGGGATGGCAGTACCATTCGATGCAGAAGGAGTTCCTAAAAAGAAGGTAATACTGGTGGAAAATGGAGTGCCAAAGGGACTTGTATACGACAGCTTCACAGCACATAAGGAGGGGAAGAAGTCCACAGGACATTCAGGGAGATTTGCACCAATGCCATCACACATGTTCATAAAACCGGGAGATGCAACAAAAGAGGAAATGATAAAGGAGACTAAGAGAGGAGTTCTAGTCACATACTTCCACTACGTCAGAACAGTACATGCAAAAACCATAACTATAACTGGAATGACTAGGAATGGAACATGGTACATTGAAAATGGAGAAATAAAGTATCCAGTGAAAAACCTCAGATTCACAGATAGCATGCTAAAAGCCTATGGAAACATAGACCTAATAGGGAAGGAAGTAAAAGTTTTGGGTGGAATAAACAACAGCGTATTAGTACCACCACTAAAGATAAGGAAATTCCTATTCACTGGTGTAACTGAATTCTAAAACAATGGGAATTCAACCATAAACACCCCCATTTTTTAAACAAATTCTAAAATTAATGAAAAACACAACTGAACAAATATCGATAATTGTGAGATAAACTTTTCACACAAACTATATAGTGAAGTTTACAAGAATAATGAGCAAATAAATTGAACGTATTAGTGGGGAGGAGGAAACTTGAAAAGCGATTCAGCAAAAAATCAGAGAGCACTAATGATATACAACTTCTTCAGCAGAGCAACAATGAACATAGGAATGAGCTACAATGGAGTTTACGCAGCTGAAGTTATAGGATTAAAATCAGATGAATTTGGAATTGTGGGAGCCATATCCACAATACTAACACAATTAACACAACCAATATGGGGACGTATAAGTGACAAAAAGAATGTTAGGAAGTATTTCATAGCCATAGGTGAACTTGGAGCAGGAATAATCATAGCATTAACATTCACATTAAAATCATTCCCACAATACCTATTGGCATCAGCAATACTTTGGACCATGTGGAGTGGAGCATACACATGCCTACAAGCATTATTAGGGGACATAACAGTAAAATCTGGGAGGGGTAGCATGATAGGGTCAATGGAATTTGTAGGTGGAATGGGAGCAATAGTCGCAGTTACAATTGTAGGATCACTAATAGATGCTTATGGATACATTTCAGCATTGATAACATCAGTAGTGTGCACGGCAATAGCAGTAATACCAATACTAACCATAAGGGAAAATGCCGAACCAGAAGTTGGCGGCGATAGAACTTCATGGAAAACAGATGTAACGAGAGATTACAAGATGTACCTAGCCTTAAGCACCATATGGTGGGGAGTAATGTCAATATCATGGCCTTTATTCTCACTAATGCAAGTTAAAGTATTCAACCTATCAAAAACGGAGATAGCAATAATGTCAGTAGCGGGGAGTTTTGGGCAAATGATAATGATGCCAGTATGGGGAAAACTGGCAGATAGGTATGGGAGGAGGAAGCTAATCGTATTGGCATGCGCATCAACATCCACATGGTCATTAGCATATGCCATAAGCCAAAATTACATTCAACTACTAATATTAAATACCATTGGAAGCATATTGGGATCATCAATCAACATTATCCCATGGATATACCTACTAGATGTAACACCAAACAGGCGTAGTAGAGCAACACTAATAGCATTATACAACACGGTCACAGGATTCTCACAAGCCATAGGGCAATATGTGGGTGGGGAGATAGCCATACAAATAGGGCTTAGAGAAACTATGATGCTAAACTCCGCAATGAGATTGATATTTGCAATACCAATGCTAATACTACAAGAAACATTAACTAGAAGGCAGTGAATGGTGGTTACGTGAAAAATTGACAATAATGTGTAATATCGAGTTAAAGTTGTCAGCTTTAAATGGGTATTCAACGCTGTGATCGTTGGTAAACCATATGGCCTTCATACCAATATTCAATGCACCCATAATATCAGCATTGTAATCATCACCAACCATTACAGCCTCATCTGGATTTACATGAAGCGAATTCAACGCAAACTTAAAGATATCAGATCTAGGTTTCCTGAAACCAACAATACATGAAAGAACCATCGAGTCAAAGAAGTCATATAAACCATACCTCTTCAAAACATCAAAAACCTCCAAATCAGTATAAACGTTTGAAATCAACCCCACCATGAAACCCATATCTTTAACATTTTTTAGGAAGCTAGACGCATCATCAATCATTGAAGTCAAATTGAATAGTGGACGCATATACGCTTTCCTAAGAGAAGCCATAAGATTTTGACTACGATCATAAACGCCTAAAAGTGATAGGAAGACCCTCAACTCCAAATCCAATGGAACTTCTATGAAATAAGACTCTCTAACAGCATCACAAATCCTCCTAGAAGATTTATGGGCAGATAAAACCCTATCAAAATCAAGAGTATAACCAAACTCAATTAAAGCTTCAGCCAAACATTTAGCTCTAAAAGCAAAGTACTCATCCTCACTAACTCTAGGAGCAACCAAAGTCCTCCAAAAATCCACAAAAACAGCTTTAATCATAAATAAAAGTCAGTTAACAATTAGGATATAAACATACTGCAACACAAAACTTTAAACGTAAATTCGCTAAAGATTAAACATTAATATAGAGGTATAATTAGGTTGAGTCTAAAACCATCACAAACAAAGAGGGGGTTGCCACCAGAAAAGCTCAAGTTAAGATTGGATGTAAGCGAAATAAAATGTAGAAGCACAGAAGAAGTTAAACCACTTGAAGGAATAATAGGGCAGAACAAAGCTGAGAAAGCCATACGATTTGGATTAGAAATCGAGAAGAGGGGGTACAACATATACTTATCTGGACTCCCAGGAACAGGCAGAACCACAGCAATAAAGGAATATTTGGAGAGAGAAGCAAAAAACAAACCAGCACCACATGACTGGTGCTACGTATACAACTTCAAAGATCCATACAGACCAAAAGCCATAAAACTACCACCAGGGAGAGGCATGGAATTTAAACGGGATATGGAAGCACTCATGGAGAACATTAAAATAAATATTCCAAAAGCTTTCCAAAGCGAAGAATATGCAAAAAGAAGGGAAGAAATTATAAAAGCCGCTGAAGAACAGCAAAGAAGGATATTGGAAGAATTGGAATTGAAGGCTAGAAGACAAGGGTTTATAATAAGAAGCGGCCCCACTGGAATAATGGTTACACCAATAATAAACGGAAAACCATTGAGCGAAGAAGTATTAATGAGGATGAGGGAGGAGGATAGGAAGAAGATCCTTGAAGCACAATCAAAGATGATTGAAGAAGTCAGGGAGGGGATGAGGCAAATTAGAATGATAGAATTGAAGACCCATGAGGAAATAAAGAGATTAGCAAATGAAATGACCGCATACACAATAGAACACCTATTCACATTACTTAGAGAAAAGTACGGAGAAAACGAAGATGTAAAAACGTATCTTGAAGAAGTGAAGAACGACATTATAAAGAACTACAACAAATTCCTCGAAGAAGAAAGGGAAGGAGGGGCCGAGGAAGAGGAGGAAATACCATTCATGAGGAAGTATGAAGTAAATGTGATAGTGGACAACTCACAAACTAAAGGTGCACCAGTAGTAATAGAATATAATCCAACATACACAAATGTGATAGGGAAGATAGAGAAGGAATCAAGACATGGAATACTATACACAGACCACACAATGATACGCCCAGGAGCATTACACAAAGCAAACGGAGGATACCTAGTGATAAATGCTGAAGACATCTTGAGAAACCCATTAGCATGGGAAGCATTAAAACTATCCCTGAGACAAGGAAACGTATCAATAGAAGAACCATCTGAATTGGCTGGATTAACCACAGTAAAAACCCTAAGACCAACACCAATACCACTAAACCTCAAAGTAATATTGATAGGAACACCATTAACCTATGAACTACTAATAAAGTTTGACCCAGACTTCAAAGAACTATTTAAAGTTAAAGCAGAATTCGATACAGAAATAGACTTAAACCAAGAAAACATTGAGAAGTACATATCATTCATATGCACACTATGCAAAAAGGAAGACCTTAAACACCTAGACATATCAGCAGTAAAGAGGGTGCTTGAGTACAGCTCAAGACTAGCTGGAAACCAGAAGAAGCTTTCAACAATATTCGCAGAAATATCAGATGTAATTAGGGAAGCAGACTTGTATGCTAGAAAGGAAAACTCAAATTACATAACAGAAACACATGTGAAAAGGGCTCTTGAAGAAAAATTCTACAGAATAAACCTAATAGAAGAGAAAATACTTGAACTAATTAAAAGTGGAACTATACTCATAGATGTGCATGGCAAAGTTGTTGGACAAGTAAATGGACTCGCAGTAATACAATTGGGAGAATTAACATTTGGAAAACCAGTAAGAATAACAGCAACTGTTGGATTGGGGAGGGAGGGAATAATAAACATTGAAAGAGAAGCAGAATTAAGCGGACCTATACACACAAAGGGGGTCATGATACTAAATGGTTACCTAACAGAAAAGTACGCCTACGACAAACCACTCACACTAGCAGCAAGAATAGTATTCGAACAAAGCTATGAGGGAGTTGAGGGTGACAGCGCATCAAGCGCAGAACTATACGCACTACTATCAGCACTATCAGGAATACCAATAAAACAATCAATAGCAGTAACTGGTTCAGTAAACCAAAAGGGGGAAATCCAAGCAGTAGGAGGGATAAATGAAAAAATAGAAGGATTCTACAAAGTATGCAAAATAAAGGGATTAAATGGAGAACAAGGGGTAATAATACCTGAAGGAAACGTGGAAGACCTAAACCTAAGCGATGAAGTTATAGAAGCCGTCGAGAAGGGGGTATTCCACATATACCCAGTGAAAACAGTAGATGAGGGAATAGAAATATTAACTGGAGTAAAAGCTGGAGAAAGAATGCCTGACGGCAAATTTGAAGAGGGGACAATAAATTATCTAGTGGATAAAAAGCTAAGGGAATACGCTGAGAAACTGAGAGAATACCGTGAAGAAAATTGATATAAGAAAATACGATTTACTTAACAAACCAAATATTTTGAAATCATCCTAATTACATTATTTGCTGGGGAAAACAATGATAAAAGTTGCAAAGATCTTCTAAAAAATATCATATATATTGAAATAGAAAAGGGCTTCGTTATTTAATAAAACTAGGAAGAGCAATTATGACCTCACATCCATGAATTCGTTGTAAAATTGGAAACAATCACTTCTTTGAAGTATGAATCAATTCCTTTGTTGAGAAAATTCTCACTTTCCTCCCAAGCATACTTATAACCAATTCTTCTTTCTCCAAAACCCTCTTACTAAGATTTTCATCGTCTGTAACGAGATCGGCATTAAGCTCCTTCGTTGCAACCAAGTATGATGAATCATAATAGGTTACCCTTAGAGCCTGTGCCAGCTTTAATACGAGTAACATGTCTTTAGGTGAAACCATGTTTAAAATTTTATATGATGAAGATATCAAATTCAATATCTTGAAGGCCTCTTCATTGGATATCCTTTTGAGGAGAGTTGACTCCCTCCAAAGAGCGTTTCCAATCTCATATGGAGTGAGAGTAAGTATATAGTTTCCCTTAAGATAGTTGAATGAGTCTGAACCAAGAGACCTAATAATATTCAGCAAAGCTGATGCATCAAAAATTATCATCTCTCCTCACGACTTGCTCTCACAGCTTCAACCAGCTCTTCCGGGGGAATCTTTTTGAGGATAATTTGAGCTTCAGCAAGCTTTTCCCTTACCTCTTCCTCCTCCCTCCTTCTAACCTCATCCTCTAAAGCTTTCCTAATAACACTACTGATTGGAATTTTGTATTTCTTCAATTTTTCATAAAAATCTCTTTTAACCTTTGCAGACACAGTTATATACTCCACATGATGTAGTATATATCTGGTAGTATATAAAAATTGTGATGAGGAAAACAGGTTTAAGAGTACTTGACAGTGCATTAATAGAGAAAATAAAGCTAGGGGCTTATGAAAAGAAGTGGCGCAAGAAGATACTATTTACCTAGTGATGCTCAAATACTTTGAAACTATATTGATTACGTCATTGAAAACTTCCAATGGAGCTCTTTCGCCATCGATAATGTACCAGCCAAACTTCTCCGCAAGGAACTTGTAGCTAGATCTAACAGTCTCCAAAAACTTTAAATCACTCTCATATCTATCAACCCTTCCCTTAGACCTCTTAAGAGATGTTTCTGGGGATATGTCGAGAACTATCACCACATCTGGTTGTGGAAGCCCCTTCTCGATGCAAATCATCCATTCTAAGGGGAGTCCATTGGCGTAACCATAAGCTAAACCAGATGGAGTATACCTATCGGCAATAACTATCTTTCCATCCATAAGCCAACCTTCAATTAAACTCTTCCTCTCCCACCTATTTGCAGCGTAAAGCAATTGTCTAACTTCTGGGGAAAAATTCTTTAAACCACTCAGAAATGCCTTAATCTCCAAACCAATCTCGGTGGTGTAGTCTGGGAAGGATATAACTTCAGCTTTAAATCTCCTCACAATAAGCCAATCCCTAAGAAGGGAGGCTTGAGTAGCTTTACCAGACTTATCAATACCCTCAAAATCTATGAACAACCTCAACTCCGGAACACCATCAACGCTTCAAATATATATTACAAAGATTTAAATTATTTTAGGAAAGGGATTTCATTATGAATAAAATGATTGAGATAAGAGACCCAATACATGGATACGTATTTGCAAATGAGCTGGAAAGGGAGATAATAGATACTAAAGTTTTCCAGAGGTTAAGAAGAATAAATCAACTTGGAATGGCATACCTAACATACCCAGGAGCTGAACATAAAAGATTCATACACTGCATTGGAGCCATGCACCTCGCAGGGGAAGTTGGTAAACATCTCTTAAACCTAGGTGAAATAGGTAATGAAGACGAACAATACATACGCTTAGCAGCACTACTACACGACCTAGGCCATGGACCATTCTCACACACCTTCGAAGACGTAATGGTAAAATATCTAAATAAAACACATGAAGACATGACTGTATGGCTAATAGAAAAAACTGAAATAAAGGATATAGTTGAAAAGTATGGATATGACGCGAGAGAGCTATCACAATTATCTGTGGGAAGAAGAACTAGTAAACTTAAATCATTCCTAGATGAAGTTATATCAAGCCCATTTGACGTGGACAAAATGGACTTCCTAATAAGAGATTCACACTTCACAGGAGTTCAATATGGCTTAGTGGACGTGAAGAGGCTAATATACTCAATGAACATTGTGGAAGAACATCTAGCAATAGAAGTTCCAGGGGCATTATATGCACTTGAATCATTCATAATGGCTAGATACGAAATGTTCAAAGCAGTATACTATCATAGAACCGTGAGAAGCGCAAATATGATGATGAGCAAAGCAATGGATTTAGCTGCAGACTACATAGGGCTAAAAAGCATAAAGGACCCTGAAGACTACATAATCATGGATGACCCATACATAATAGTAAAAATAAGAGAAGCAAGAGATGAGAAAGATGAAAAGCTAAAATTGGCATACAAGATGATTGAAATGCTGGAGAGGAGACAACTACTCAAATGCGCATATGAAGCAACAATACATACAAAAGATAAACATGTATCAAGCATTCTATCCAACGAAAACATAAGAAGAGAGGTGGAAAAGGAGCTAGCTGAAGAAGCAAAGATACCTGAAGGGCAAGTTTACATAGACCTACCAACACTACCATCAATACCATACAGCCCAAAACAATTAGACCCAATGGAAGTATACGTATTTGAGGAAGCTGACGATAAGAAGATTTTGATGAGGATGAGCGAAATATCAAACATAGCAAGCGTGCTAAAGGGGTATGTGGATGTATTAAGAGTATATACATTTCCACAATATAGGGAGAATGTGAAGAAGGCTGCGGAAAGGATATTTGGGGAACGCCCAATAACCACAAAAATATCAGTTTAATGGATTAAAGGATTGCATTATGAAGTTTACCCAGTAATCCTCCAATGATCCTTAATCTTATCCTTCTCAACATCTACAACATATAGCCTTAAAGTCCCCTCCATATACCCTGAACCTGGGTTTATACATAGAGTTTTACCAATCTTCCTTGCAGCTGAGGATTCATGTATATGTCCATGAAGACCTAGCTTGGGCTGATACTTCTCAATAAATGTTCTAACAGCCTTACTTCCCACGGGAATTATACTTATACCCTTAACTCCATGTTTTGGTCTAAGATCCTTATCCAATTCAGGGGCATTATCCAACCCACTATTATATGGTGGTGCATGGAAATTGCATATTAAATGATCCATATCCACAGAGACGCCATTCAACTTACTCTCCAGAAGTTTTAACAATTCATCTTCAGGAAGTTCTCTAGGAGTCTTCCATGGTGTTGGGTTAACATATTCACAACTTATCATTTCATGATGATCATCAAGTCTAACAACCTTATCCAATGGATATATGACTCTATCACTCTCCTTTATTATTTCATCCACAACTTGGGAATCATCATTACCTGGATTCATAATTATCTGAATATCTTTTGGAACATTTTCATCAGCCATCCTAATCCACCTACTAAGAGTCTCCCTCATTTGCCCTTCCATAATCCTATCCCTATCCTCATGCGTGAGATTCTTCCACTCCTCCTCAGTAGTTACATATGGGTATCCACCACTAAACCTTATAGTATTACATAGATCGTTAAGCTCCTTCTCACTCCTAATGTGGTAATCAACATTGAAATGGCAAATGTAGCTTCCATCACTCTGCTTAAATATGGGTACAAGCATCTTACCAGTCAAATCTCCACCCATGATTAGTACATTTATCCCCTTAATGTACTTATGAACATTAATAAACTTCCTCCAAGTAGTCTCATTACCATGAACATCAGCTGCAAAAGCAATCCTCATAATCCCACAAATACAATTAAACCTCATGGAGAATATAAACCTTAAGGTTAAAAGAATCTAAAATTGTTTAAAGACAAAAATAATAGATACATATGACTATGAAAATATAATAAACTTTATATATTTTGTATAAATAGACTTATAAATTGAGTGATTAAAATGGGTGAAACAATTAGAGAAACTGTATATGTTAGGAGAGCTTCCGGGCTTGTTAGAGAGCTAGGGATGTTGGAATCACTTTCCGTCGCATTATCTGGAGCTATTGGAGCAGGAATAAACATACTAGTATTACAGGGAGCCAATCTATACCCAGGAGCCAATGTACCCCTAGCATACGTCTTAGTTGGATTAATGACAATACCATTAAGCTTCGTAATTGCACACATCGCTGGAGATCTACCGAGAAGCTCATCCCTATACATATTTGTATCAAGAACAGTAAACCCAGTACTTGGATTCCTAGGTGGATGGGGAATTATACTAGGATCAGCATTCGTAATTGGAACCTTGAGTAGAAGTTTCGCTGTAAATCTAGGTCCATTCCTAGTATTAGCTGGTAGGGCTGCTAAATCAGACAGCCTAATAGGGGCTGGACAATTCCTAATGACCGATACAGGCATATTACTCACATCATTCATCATGCTCTTAACATTCTTCATAGTACTCACCCTTGGAGCTAGAGTTTACGGAAAATTCATGGACATAATATTCATAATACCATTAATAGGATTCGCAATAAACCTAATACTATTCGTAGCAACACCAACAGGAAGTGTAAAAGCATTGTATGATGCCACATGGGGGACTGGAGCATACGATGAAATTGTTAGACTTGGTGTAAAGTATGGGTATACACCAGAAGCCTTCGCATTCCAGTGGGGTGCAACATTCTCAATAATGAGCTCAGCAGTCTTCGCATATCAAGGTTTTGAGAGATCAGCATACGTGGCTGGAGAGGTGAAAAGCCCAAAGAAGACAATAATGTACAGCATGTTCGGCGGCACAATACTACTATTCATACTATACTCATTAACTGCAATACTGAGCTGGAGCTGCTACGGTGATTGGATAATAATGTACAATATAGCCATAACCAAGGGTGCTAAGGAGCTATTGATAAATCCACCAGCCAAATCCCCATTCGTCGCACATCTAGCAGCATCACTAATACCGGGAATACCTGCACTACAAATATTCCTATACATTGCAGGACTACTATGGCTATTCAACACCCCACCCACAAGATTCCTAGTGGCTTCAAGAACTATGTTCGCAATGTCCTTTGACAGATTTCTACCCGAGAAGGTTGCATACGTCCATCCAAAAACTGGAAGCCCACTGGTGGCAGACACCATATCATTCATCCTCGGAATTGCAGGGATAATATTTGCCCACTACCTAGGAATATATGCAGCTGCAGTAAGCGCAACACTCTTCGACCAATTCCTCCTACTACTGGTAATGATTGGAGCACTAATATACCCATTCGTTAAGGAAGATGCTTGGAAAGCTGGATACAGATATGAGTATAAGGGAGTCCCATTGATAACAATAGTTGGAATAGTTACTGTTGCTATACAATTCATAATATACTACCTATGCGTATCAACAACCAGCATTACAGCATTAACCTTCGGAGCAATATGGTATGGAATTGGAGCAATAATATTCGCATACTACTACTGGAAGAATAAGCAGAGGGGGATAGATCCAAACCTGATATTCGGAGAGATACCACCCGCATAAAAATAAACCCCACATTTTTTTATAAAATGGTTGTTTTAAGTGTAATGTGAATTTGCATTCAGATAACAAGAAAGGTTAATATTGTAAATACAATACAATATAGTATTCAGAGATGATCAAAATTGGGTTTAGCAAAATTCAAATTACCAACAGAAATACCGATAGAAATATATCCGAAACCCATGGAATTCATTGAAGAAGCAAAATCAATAGTGGATGAAGCTAGAGAAAGGAATATTGTAATGAGAGCCATGGGTGGACTAGCAATATACCTACTGATAAGTGGAACAAAGTATGAAGAGCTATGGAAAAGGATGGAGAGACTTGGAGAGAGAGTTTTCACAGACATAGACCTAGCAGCGTATGGGAAGGATAGGGAGAAGATACTGAAATACTTAACTGAAGAGAGGAGGAAGGGGATATATATAGTGTGGCAACCATCACTAGCATTCTATGCTGGTAAGAGACTCATATTCTACGGTTCACCTGAAAAGCAAGAGTATAAGGGGAAGATTGTTGGCAGAATACCGATGGTGGAAGTATTCTTCGATAAACTTAGAATGAATCATGAAGTTCCATTCAAAGATAGATTGGAGAGGGGAGAGTATACACTTCCACCAACAGAACTCCTACTCACAAAACTGCAAATAGTGAAGATAAATGAGAAGGATATAAAGGATAGCATAACACTACTAGCAGCCTTCGAAGTAACAAACTCAGATAACGGGATAAATGGAGATTACATAGCCAAACTATTAAGCAATGATTGGGGATTCTACTACACATTCACAACAAACCTAGGGAAAGTTAAGGAAGCTGTAGGGGGAATGCGCAACAACAAATTGGAAGCTGAATTGGCAGATACCATCATTAGTAGGATAGATAAGTTGATGAAGAAGATTGAGGAGGAACCTAAAAGTTTAAGTTGGAAGATGCGAGCAAAAGTTGGAACAAGCAAAAAGTGGTATAATGAGGTTGAAGAATGGGGCTAAGCCACCCATCTAAACTTCAACCTAGCCAACTCAACTATCTGCATTGGCGTTGAAGCCACAGGTATACCAACGGACTCAAGCGCTTTAATCTTGGATTCAGCTGAACCCATACCCATACTTATTATCGCACCAGCATGACCCATCCTCTTACCTGGAGGGGCAGTTTTACCAGCTATAAAGGCAATTATAGGCTTCCTCAAACCAACAGACTTAATATATGAAGCCAATCTCTCCTCAGCATCGCCACCAATCTCCCCCACAATAACAATCCCCCTAGTCTCATTATCATTAAAGAACATTTCAACAACATCTATGAAATTCAACCCAGTAATTGGATCCCCACCAATACCAACCACGGTACTCTGCCCAAATCCAGCTAAGCTCAGAGCTTCAGAAATCTCATAGGTTAGGGTTCCACTCCTAGAAGCAATACCTATGTGGCCGGGTTTAAAGGATCTTTCAGGCATAATTCCAACCTTAACCCTATCACCTGGGGATATTGCACCTGGACAGTTGGGTCCAACGATGATGACACCCTTAAGTCTAGCATAATTTATCAATTTCAATTCATCGTGGAGAGGTATACCTTCAGTTATAATGATGATCCTCTTTATACCAGCATCTATAGCTTCATAAACTGCGTCACATGCAAAGGGTGCTGGAACGAAGACTATGGAGGTATTTATGTTTGGATGCTTATCGACAGCCTCCTTAACAGTATTATACACTGGAACTCCTGAAACATTCATGCCACCCTTCCCAGGACTTGTACCAGCCTCTATATGGGTACCATACTTTAGCATGGCTTCAGTGTGGTAGCTACCCTCCCTACCAGTAATCCCTTGAACCAATAGAACTGTATTTCTATCGACAATTATTGGCATATTCATACACCCCCATATGCTATTTTAACAGCATGCTTAGCTGCATCCTCATCATTGGTGAAGTAGCTTATACCAGCCTCCTTAAGTATTTTTCCACCCTCCTCCTCCCTAGTACCCACAAGTCTAACTGAGAGAGGTTTCTTAACATTAGATTCATTTAAAGCTTCCACAATCCCCCTAGCAACTTCATCACATCTAGTTATTCCACCATAAACATTTATGAATACAGCTTTAATCCTTTCATCAGTTAAAAGTAGTTTCAATGCGGCTTTAACCCTCTCAGCCCTAGCGCCACCACCAATATCGAGGAAGTTTGCAGGTTTACCGCCAAAGTGGGCTATGAGGTCAAGTGAAGCCATGGTTAAACCAGCACCATTACCAATAATTCCAATATCACCATCCAACTTAACATAACTGAACCCATAATCCCTAGCTAAAACCTCTTCTGGGGAAAAATCTCTAGAATCACTCTTAAGGGTTTCGGAGAATTCCGGATGCCTATAAAGTGAATTATCATCAATGATTAACTTGGAATCTAAGGCTAGAAGCCCCTTATCAGTTAATGCCAAAGGATTTATCTCAACCAGATCAGCATCATAACGAATCATTATATTGTATAATGCCCTCACAATACCATCAAACTGCTTAGCCAAATCCCCCTTAAAACCAAATGCATCCACAATCATCCTAACATGATAATCTCTAAGCCCAATCAATGGGTCAACGTAAACTTTAACTATGGCTTCAGGTTTAGTGACAGCAATTTCCTCAATATCCACACCACCCTCAAGAGAAGCAAGGTAAACATAGCTCTTAGCAGAGCGATCCACAGTAATGGAAACATAATATTCCTTAACAATGTTAACAGCCTCCTCCACGAGAACCCTCCTAACAGGAACCCCCTTAACCCCCTCAGAAAACATTTTTGAAACAACAGCCTTAACCTCATCAGTGGATCTAGCAACCTTTATCCCACCAGCCTTCCCCCTACCACCAACAAGCACTTGAGCCTTAACCACACATGGAAACCCAATTTCCAAAGCCTTAACACAAGCCTCCTCAACACTGGAAGCCAAAGCCCCCCTTGGAACAGGTATATTGAACTCCGAAAAAACCTTCTTACCCTCAAACTCATAAAGCTTCAAAACCTATCCCCACATGACAATTATGAAGCTTCCATATATTTATTACCTCACAATCAAAAGTTAAAGGCAAATCTTTTCTTTCAATAATAAGAAGCAAACTAGATGATACAGCATAAAATGAATGTAAAAATACAATTTATAAATGTGAGTGAACCTCTACATGCAAGTCAGTTTATGAAGAAAGGTTTTTAAGAAATAAGCATACCTTAATAATAAAAATATGGTGTATTATGGTTGTAGGGAGATGGCTAAAGCCTCCTCTTCACAGCCCTATCATAAACAATCCAATTCTCATACAGTTTGGCATCCTTCTCTCTTAAAAGCTCAAGAACTTTCGACCTAATCTCCTCACTCTTAACCTCATTCCTACCAGCAAAATGCCTTTCAACTTTCTCAGCCAATTCACGGGCAGTACGAAGATCAGAACCAGCCTTCAAAAGTGAGGTAACAAGCTTCTCACGGGCGAACTCCTCAACAGATCCATCCCTCTTAACAACTTTAACAACCACTTTAAAATCACCAACTAATCAATTGGGGCAACGCATAAATATAAAGATATTGTAATAATTATGTAAAATCTTGTTTAGACATTATCCGGTAATAATAACATTTATTACAGTAAAAAATAGAATAATGAAGTGAAAGCTGAAATGCGGATTCAAGATCTAATATGGGAATACATGAGAAGCATATACAATCCATGGCTATCCACAAATTGGAATAAATTTGACAAGAAACTAAGAGAAGACCTAATAATTTTCAGAGATAAATTATATGAATGTAGCAGTGTTGATGAAATAAGGGAAACAATGAAGATGCTGGTGAAACTATACATATCAGCCCCCAACGATGTTAAGGAATGCTTCATGGAAATGCTAAAGAAAACTGATGAATACTACAAGAAGAACTCCGTAGACCTAGATTTTGGTAGAATGCTAAAACAGTATAAGGTTACAATATTAGTCAAGGATAATGAAAATAGAGCTGTGAAGTCAGCTCAAATTACAGTCATGTATAATGATAGAGAAATATGGAAGGGGGTTACAGCTGAAAATGGGAAGATAACACTAAATTTGAGCGAAGGAAAATACACAATATTCGCATCAATGAGCGATGAGGAATGGTATGGATTAAACATAGTTGAATTAAATGTCCCACAAGAAGGTGAAGAGAAGCTAATAATCATAAAGAGACACCCAAGATATGAAACTGCAAAACCAATATTAAAAGAAGGGAAATCTTGAAATTTAAAGAAAACATCAACATTAAATGGTTATAATGAAATTAGATGATGAGTTAACCATAAGCCAATTAGAGGAGAAGGTTTGGAGATTCATAGAGGAGAGGAATTGGGGGAAATATCATAAACCAAAGGATATAGCTGAATCCATATGCATAGAAGCTGCAGAGCTACTTGAACTATTCCAATGGAGAAGCCACGAAGAAGTGGAGAAACTAATGAATAGAGAAGACTATAAGGATAAGGTTAGAGAGGAGTTGGCGGATATAATCATATACATACTCAGCTTCGCAAAAGTTGCCGATATAGATCTATCAAAATCCATAATTGAAAAGATCGAGAAAAATGCAAAGAAGTATCCTGCAGAAAAATATTATGGTAAAGCACATCTTGAGAATTAATTTGGAATTCAGCTAGACCCACAGACCCTCTTAACATAATCCTCAACTTTAGCTGCTATATTCATGAAAGCCATAACTGTTGGAGTATCCTCACCACTAAGAACAAGCAGTTCACCCTTATCAGATGCTTCACAAAGCCTCCTATCCAATGGTATTCTACCAAGGAAATCCAACCCCATCTCCAAGGCAATCCTCTCACCACCACCCCTCATGAATATATCCACCTCAGCACCACAATTTGGACATACAAACCCACTCATATTCTCCACAACACCAATTATTGGAATATTCAGAACTCTACAGAAACCCACAGCCCTCTTAACAACAATCTGCGAAACCTCAGAAGGTATTGTAATTATTATGGCTCCAGTAATGTTTGGTATGGATTGAGCTATAGTTAAAGGTTCATCACCAGTACCTGGAGGAAGATCGATGAAGAGGAAATCAAGTTTACCCCAATTAATATCGCCGAGAAACTGTTTTATGGCAGTACTCTTCAAAGGCCCCCTCCAAATAACTGGAGTATAATCGTTGGGTAGTAGGTAATCCATTGAAACAACCTTAACATCCAATGGACCTATAATGGGCTCAATACCATTAGGCCCAGCCAAAAGATCCCTACCCCTAAGATTTAGAAGTTTAGGTATTGTTGGCCCAGTAATATCGGCATCAAGAATGCCAACAAGCCCCCTCCTCCCCCTAGAAGCAAGAGCCAATGCAAGATTAGCCGTAACAACACTCTTACCAACACCACCCTTACCACTCAAAACAGCAATCTTATACCTAACATCACCCATCCTACGCTTCACAGCTTCATCAAGCTCCAAAACCCTCTTATAAGCCTCCCTCATCTCACTCATATCCAATCATCAATATGCAAACTAAATAATAACAAAGCAGTATTTATACTTTATAGGGTTAGAAGAAGCTCCAGCAATAATGAAGCCATGAATGAGGAAATAATCGCCATAATTAAAAGCTTAGAAAACGTATGGATGGAGCGAAGTGATTCACCTTTAAATACTCGATAATATATTGCAGAACCAATACACATACCAATAGATAGAGAGATGAAGCGTAGAAAGAATAATGATAAACCTAATTTAGGCAATTTTCCACCTCTTAAGAACATCCATAGAATTAACGATCTCAGCACCATAGAGTTCACGCATAAATCTCAAACCAACATTATGATCCTCAACATTAAATGCCGCTACACAATCTGAGGGAACTATCAATTTATATCCATGATAAAATGCATCAGCCGCGGTATGCATAACACAAATATGCGTATGAATACCTGTAAGTATCAATGTATCCACATTCAACTCCCTCAAGAGGACGTTTAGATCTGTTCCATAAAAGCCACTATACCTCCTCTTCTCAACAATGAAATCGGAGCCACTTGGCTTCAACTCATCAATAACCATAGCTCCATGTGAACCCCTAATGGCATGAGGACCCCACTTCTTAAACTCACCATCAACATTAGGTAGATGCGAATCATTAACGTAAATTACGGGGACACCAATCTTCCTTGCAGCCCCAACAAGCAATTTAATGTTTGGGATTATCTTCAAAGCGGCATCGCATTTCAAAGCACCATAAACAAAATCATTCAACATATCAATAACGAGCAGGGAATCAACCAATAAAATCACCAAGCAATAATGTGTAAATTAGAAGATATAAGTCTGTCTAGGTCTAATTCCTTAATAAATAAATTTCAAAGTTTAAAAATAAATAGAGGAGAGCTGAATGGTATCTTATATGGAAATTGTTCCAATATTTAAGCCGGAATTATTAAGGGATTTGCTTGAAATTTTGGGTGAGCCATCAAACATTAAATTCATCGTTAGCGGAAAGGAGATTTCTGAAGAGGCAATTAAAGTTGGAGAGCTAGAAGGTGTAAAGCTTGAAGATGGATACATTGGTGGTGCCCCAGTTCATTTGGAGGGTAAGGCTTCAATTGAGAAGATATTGGAGATTTATGAGAAACAACATGAATACTTTAGCTTAACAGTTCTTGAGGGGAGAAGATTTGAGGAAATAAAGCCGCCTAGAATACAGATTGAAGAAATCCACTGGCGGAAATGGAAAAATGGGGTCAGCGGAGGCTACAGCGTAAAGTTTGATGAATATGATTTGGAAATTGAAATAGATCCAAAGGAGGAGGAAATAATTAGTCAGCTCGTAAAATGCGCTAAGAAACATGGTATGAGAATAAGAATGAACTTGAGACAAGGATAAGTTGTGGAAAGAGGGGGTTAATTCATGGAAATCGGTATAGTTCTGCTTGTATTGGGGTGGCTACTTTATCTGCGATACTTGTATACATCTATGGAGTTGAAGTATATTGTTCCATAATACACCCATCACCTTTCATTTAATCATATTTTTATACGATTAATTTTTGCAGATATTCTTCCATTAATAATGTGTAAGCGAATACCAGGAAACTCGCGATGCGTTGGAAAGAACTTATTCAATAAAATGTCCATTCAAATTGCATCATAAAATACCCATAAATGATGCGGAATTCCCGCTCACAATGTTAACTGTTCTATTAAACGCATGGATGTATGGTTAAAGCCATATTTCTGGCTTCTCACTCTTCCTCTCAACCATTTCATCCCTAAATCTCCATATACCTTCACTCGGCTTTTCGATGGCTATCATGAGCTCTTCTGTGAGTTTATCGCTTATTAGAACTTCAACTTCCAAATGGGATATTACGACATCTGCAACTACGCTTCTCCCCTCCCTCCCAGCAACTTCAACTGTAACTGCATTCCTCACTCTATATACTCTTGTAGGCCCTCCAGCAGTATCATAAATTTCGATGGATGCATCTCTCGGTAGGTTTGGCCAGATGCCAAGCTTTTCAGCAGCCTTAACTGGTAGTAGGATTTGCGGGTTTGGTGTTTCAAAGCCAGTATTTACGAGAGCTACAGTTTCCAGCAAACTCCCCCCATACTTGATTCTCACACGAACCCTAACACCCACAATCCTCCACCTTCAAATGCCCAGCTAGATCCCTAGGCTTTATATGACCAATCCTAGGTCTTAACATATGCTTTATACGTCCTATTCTAGGTCTCTTCTCAGCCACGGCAAACACCACCTAAACTTTTCCCATAAGGATATATAAACTCTCTGCCAAAATGTTATTGGGCGACTTACAAAGAGGATGCGTTAGACTGACTTTTGCCATTCTGAACAAGAAAAAGCAATATTAAAATGATGCATAACCTAAAAATTATGATTTATGATGGTGGTATCCAAGACATATGAACTATATAGGTATGCTTGCTATTATCCTCAAACCAAAAGTAGTAGCGATGCTCCTGATTACCCCAATTATGAACTATAACACGGAGATAGGGGGGATTTATCGACTTTCTAACTGCAGCTATACCTGCACCAAAACTGACAGTTTTACCGCTGGAGAAACTGAAGGTAAAGGATACGGAAGTCCACTCCCAATAACTCTCATCACCAACTTCAAATTCAATTATACGATCAGGAGTAGATTCAGCGATAACATTATATCCTGATGGAGGCTTACTTCCACATTCACTACAGCTTACTTGATCACCAACATCTAGATCATCTAAATCAACAGGAGTCATTATATAATATTCATAATCGACGTGCTCTCCATCTAAGCCAACGAAATTTGAGTCATACCATCTCTCACACTTATATCCCACATGCGCTAAAACTTCAACAGCTCCAAAATTATTTTGGGCGACATAATCTCCTGCACTTGATTCAACTCGAGCCTTCCCAGAATCGTACCATCCAGTATCGGTTTTCTCCAGTAGTGCATAGCATGGTGCATACATGTCCCACCATTTATATGTTAACTCTCTACTGTGATGGGAGAAGTACATGTGGGTTTCCGTGGTAATTGTCCATCTAGCCTCTATGCCATTTATGGAGTGGCACTCACCACATTTGACGTAAGCATATTGTAATTGCTCACTAACTTCGTATGCATCTGGTGGGCAGCCACTCTGCAAATTTGCCGTTGAACCTCTACTGCATGAGGTGCATGTAATGGATACAGGTTCTCTCTTATGTAGTGGGACTATGATTTCAACGCTCTTTATCGGTTGGTCTGGCTCAATATCAACGTACATACCTCCACCATAATTTTCTGTTGCCACGTGAACGTATAGTTCAACGGGCTTGTATATTGTTTTGCCTGTGGCAGTGGATTTTATGGGTATCCTGTTTACTTTGATGTTGTATGTACCTGGCTTAACAAACTTGTCGTACACTATTCTATCTGATAAGCCACCATACTTATGTTCTCTTCCAGTAAAGTTGTGTATAGCTATGAACCAAACAGTATCTTGAACTGGAGTTCCATTTATTACTGGTTTTATTGACAGTTTTATGAATCCTGTGAGTTTACCTTGAACCAAATCCAATAGTAATTGTTCGGCAAGCAGCGTATCTTCAATTGGGGTTTTCAAAATGATTGCAGGTGTTATGGGTATTGCGATCAAAACCATTAATATTATACTTGCAAATATGATTCGATTCCTATACATAACCATGCTACCAAATAAACTTCTGAAAAAACATGTATATATATATCGCTAAAGGTGAAATGTGAAAACATTTTCATTAGGAAGAGAAATCTTTCATTTGCTATCTAATTGTGAAACTTTAAAACAAGTTTTGATACTATTCTTAGCTCTCAATAAGCTTTTTAACGATAGGCATGATATGACAACCATTTGTTTCTATGTATAATTGGTTTTAGGTGAAGTAATATTAGCTAAGGGGGTTGTGAGACTATTTTAGTTTAAATTTTCCACGATATATGCTGTTGCGATAGCAGGCTTTGATGCATTTCCCACATACTTCAGCTTTTAATCCAAGTTTGAGGATGTATTTTCGGCAATGCTCCCTATAATCTTCAAGTTTATCCTTATTTTTAAGGAATGGGCAAGCCTCCAAACATGCATTGCATTTTCCACATGAGGCTTCAACTCTCCTTCCATGGATGAGTGGGAGATCAGTTATTATTGAGGCAAATCTTATGGCGCAACTGAATTTCTCGTTGACGATGAGCTCATTCTTCCCCCTCCAACCTAAACCAGCATTCTATGCTACAACCCTATGGGAAATTGTCATACCATAATACTCCCTAACATTCTTGACTTTTATCCCCTCAATAGTTGCTTGTATAGGTATGCCGCCAAAGATGTCTGCAATTTCCTCGGCTATGGCATTTAGAAATCCATTTATCTTATTATATTCATCTGCATATATGCTCCATATATCCTTATCAATAGTCCCATCACTTAACCTGGCATCAATGCAATCAATTGCATATTCAGGGAAAGCAATTCCAATACATATGAAGGAACCATTCATAATAAAATTATGAAATCGTTCACCACAAACATCTTCCAATTTAGCTTTCTGCACTGGCATAAGGGCATCATAAACCCCTTTAAACTCAGCCGCTCCAATAACTCCATAATACCCTATCTCAGCAAGTTTCCGATCAAAAAGGTTCTTAACCTTTTGAAAATTCTCCCTCATCTCCACAATTCACACTTGCAAAGGCACATCATATATTCCTTTCCCATGCTCTCATAATTCTTCCTTCAATAAGAACAAAGTGATAAAATTACAAATAGGATACAATTGAATATTACAATATTTGTTCATCAATACTTATAAATTGCATCATCTGATCATCTAACAGAAAAATTGGTTGTAGCTCTTGTAATGATAAAATTTTACTATAACAGAATTGTAAAGTCTATGGGAAGTAATTATGGGGAGAGAGTTGAGCACTATGCCTCTTAAAATACTTGATGGCAGGGATTACGTGTTTAGAGATGAGGATTTTTGGATGCTTGCCGAAATTGAAACTCATCCAGAAGTTATGCGTTGGAATATAGATGTTTACACAAGCGACAATAATGAAATGTATCGTGCATTTAAGGAATCACTTGAAGAACTCCGTATGGAGAAGGATAAAATATTCCTCGTTGGGAAGCTGAATGATAAAATTGTAGGTTTTGTTGGTGTTCAACGCAAAAGCGGAAGAATGAGCCATGTTGGAGAAGTGGGCATAAGCGTTCATCCAAACTATTGGAATAGAGGTTTCGGAACACGCTTATTAAAAGCTGCAGTAGAGAAAGCCAAGGAAGAGGGATTTTTAAGACTTGAATTGGAAACTCTGGTATCAAATAAGGCGATGATAAAAGCTGCCGAGAAAGCCGGATTCAAAATTGAAGGCATTATGAAGATGAGGGTAAATAGGAATGGGAAATATGAAGATGAAGTTATAATGGGAATAGTCTTTCAATAAGGTATCCATATAAGGACCACTCATTTAGTTTAATACATACGTTAACATACTTTTCATCATGCTAACCCTGTTTCTCTGTTATTATCATAGATGAGTTAACAATTTAACTTTTGCTAATTAGTGGAATATTGGTGAGCAACAATGAGAGAAACCATTGAGTTTTCAAGGATTAGTGAGGGGAGATCGAAACGTATTATTCCATATGTTAAGGAAGGTAAGATTGTTGAGCTTGGTTGCGGTACTGGTGCTACATTATCAATTCTTTCAAAAGCTTTCCCAAGGAGTGTAATTGTTGGTGTAGATCGTAGGATGGATCGTTTAGAGATCGCTAATAAGAGAGGATTGGGAAATGTCATAGTTGTAAATGGGGATGTAACGCAAAAGATCTTTCCATCATCATCCTTTGATACAGTCATCTTTAAATTCTCTCTACATGAAGTTTACTCTTCAAATGGTAATGAGGGTGTTAATAAAGCTTTACGAAATGCATATGAAATTTTGAAGGATGATGGTGTTTTAATAATCTATGAACTCCTAAAACCAAATCCCCGGAAAGTTGAGTTCAGAATAAAGCATGATACTTATAAAGTGAGGTTTGAAAGATTTGTGGAGGAATTCGCTCCGAGGAAGGTAAAGTATGAGATGAAGGGTGAATGGATAAGCCTAGATATATCTGATTGCCTTGAATTCTTAACCAAGTATGGTGCATCAAGATGGCAAGAAGAAATGAGGGAAGAGCACTTCTTCTATACTGAGGAGGATTTCAAACAGATTTTAACGAATGCAGGGTTCAATATTATTAATGTAAAGAAGTATGGTTTTGAAAGAGATGTTTGGAAGGAGAAAACATCCATATTCGACGTAAAATTTGGAAACCCAAAATGCTACATATTAATAGTGGCGAGAAAAGTCTAATCTAGATTAAATAGTCATTTTGCTTTTCTTAGAAGATTATCCCATTCAGAACTATGAACATTACTTTAATGCTAACATGAAGATTACTAATAAAGTACCAAGTAAAACTTCACTTTAAATAGGAAGGGCATTCCTTCCTCTCATAATCACTATTTAAGTAAAATTATGCTGAAGTTAAGTTTTAGAGGATTTGAGTAGCCCTCTTAACAATGGGGTCTGTAAAGTTATTTTCATCATCTATGATTGAGTGATTTCTTAAGCTTTGAAGTACCTCATGTAATACTCTATCGCTTAATTCTATTCCCTCAGCATTTTCAATTGCCCTTTTAAGCTTCCCCCACTCCCTAACCCCCTCTGCAAGTAGCTTTAGGACTATCCTATACCTCTTACTAACTCTGGTTTTTAGGAAGGACTCCAATTCACTTTTAGCCAATTCAACAGCTTCATTGAGTATATTTTGGAAATCCCCCTTACCACTAACCTTCAGATAGCCGTAGTATGTGAGCCAACCAATTATACCATCCAACTCTTCAACAACCTTCTCAATTTCATCTTCCTCTACTTTTATCCCTGCCTCCGCGAACCCCCTTCCTAGGAAGTCTAAAGCCTCCTCCCTAGATAGTTTGCGTGTTCTCACTTCTAGGTAAGCTCTACCGTAAAGTGGGTTTTTCGGGTCCCCTAAGATTCCATAGAGTATCCCCATCTCTGAACCCGTAAGTATAAATGATAGATTCTTATGGAAGTCGTAGGAGTGTGATAATGCATTGTGGAGTGCTAATCCAATGGGGCCTCGAGACTTCTGAAATTCATCAAAGACCACGATCACCTTTTCTCCAATCCTCTCACCCACATCATCGAGTACGGTGAAGAGTTCACTTAAGAGAGGCCTCTTCTCAGGTAGCCAGTTCATCGACACTTCTAGACCAAGCACAGATACACCCCTCACCCTTGAAAGCAGTTTGAGAAAAGCATCCCTCACCCCACTCCACCTGGAAGCCCTCTTAACAAAATCACTAAAACTTCTTGAAAGCAATGTATAAAGTTCTCTTGAAGAATTAAATCCTTCCCTAAGATCAATGAATATGTAGGGTCGACCACTCTCATTCAATGCTGTAAGGACTAGGGAAGTCTTCCCAGTCCTTCTCAACCCTGAAACCACCACTAAGGGTTCCCCTATGTATCGAGTCAATTTCTCTAATTCCCCCTCAAAGTTGTATAGATCGCTTTTGGACATCTTAGGCCGTGGATCGAAGAGCAACTTCCGCCCCGAAAGTAACTTCCACACCGAAAGTTATAAATCTACTCCTAAAAGGTGAAGTGGTGCAATGAGTATTTCTTCAAATTTATAGCTAGCTCTCCGCAAATAAATGAACCATGCTGGGATGATGAAAAGGGACGATACTTTGATTATTCAATTTCAAATTCTACAGACTTGGTTTGTGCCTTAAAGAATTGAATACATAACATTTATATATGTAACATTGTTACATATAGGTGATTAAAATGTGTAATGGGAGAGGCTGTGGATGCTGGCATGAATATCCAGAGCGGGGATGGATACAATTCCTCATAATGCGAATTCTCTATGAAAAGCCAATGCATGGCTACCAACTCCTAGAAGAAATTGAGAGTAGGAGTGAGGGATGCCACAAACTTGAGCCTGGCTCTATTTATACTCTCCTGAGGAGGATGGAGGAACGCGGCCTATTAGAGTCAAAATGGGAAAGGGGGGAGGGAGGGCTGGAAAGGCGTGTTTATAAGTTGACCAGTAAGGGTGTTGAAGCTCTGAAGATGGGATTGACATCAATAGTCAAGCGTAAGAGGCTGTTTGAAGACCTCATAAACTTCTATTATGAAAATTTTGAAAAACAGAAGGAAGGTGAAAAGGGAAATGTGTAAATGTTGCTATAAAATGCAGAGAGCAAATTGTCGTTTTAGGCGTACAGAAACCACATTAGGAGGTCTTTATACATGGAATACGCAATAACCGTCCAGGGATTGACAAAACGTTATGAGGATGTAACTGCAGTGGATCATATAAGCTTTGAAGTTAAGGAGGGGGAAATCTTCGGATTTCTAGGGCCAAATGGGGCTGGAAAGACTACGACTATCAGAATATTAACGTGTTTGATAAAGCCTGATGGTGGTAAGGCTTTTGTAGCCGGCTTTGATGTTTTGAAAGATCCCATTAAAGTGAAGCAACGCATTGGGGTTGTTCCGGAAATTTCAAACGTCTATGTGGATTTAACGGCATGGGAAAACTTGGTTTTAATAGGAAAGCTTTATGGTATGCCAATGCAAAAAGTTAGGGAGAACGCCACAAATCTACTGAAGGAGTTTGGATTATATGAGGTTAAGGATAAACTTGCCAGAGCCTTCTCCAAGGGGATGAGGCAGAGGCTCCTATTATGCATGGCTTTAGTTAACGATCCAGAAATTCTCTTCTTGGATGAGCCTACCTCTGGACTTGATGTTGAGAGTGCAAGAATTCTACGTGAAAAGATAATTAGTTATAATAGGGAGGGGAAGACGGTTTTCCTATCAACCCACAACATGGAAGAAGCAAACCAGCTATGTCACAGAATAGCCGTAATAAACCATGGCCGTATAGCAGCCATAGATACCCCTGAAAATCTCAGAGCTCAAAGTATGGAGCTCCAGTACATTGAAGTAGCCTTCAATAAAACCGTAAACGTGGAGGAATTTTCAAGAAATACAAGCGTTAATAAGGTTATGCCTGCAGGGAATAAAGTGCGCATATACACTGTTGATCCATCCACAGTAATAGAGGATCTAGTGGAGTATGCTAAAAGGAATAATCTGCGCATTTTAAGTTTAAACACCATGATGCCATCCCTAGAAGATGTATTCCTGAAACTCATAAGGGGGAAGGAGGTGACCGCCCGATGAGCAGTATTATAGAACAGTTTAAGCGTTCCCTAGCAGTAGCTGAAAAGAACATTAAAATATACTATTTAAAGGGACCTGTCCTAACCTTTGGAATTGTCTTTCCATTTTTCCTGGCATTAGCATACGTCATTGGACGAAATATACCGCTTAAAGAGATTTTACCAGGACTTGTTAGTATGACTGCATTCTTTACATCCACATCGGTTGGACCTTCAATTGTACCTTGGGAAACCCGTTCAAAAACACTTGAAAGACTTTTATGCTGTCCAGTTGCCCTATGGACAATTATGGTTGGGGATATGCTATCATCCTTTATCTTCGGCTTTGTCATATCAGTTATTCCGCTAGCCCTAACATTATACTTTGGAATTCAACCATTAAACTTCATAATCCTCCTCTTCGGATTGACAATTGCAAATCTATGCTTTGCAGCATTGAGCGTACTGCTTTCTGCTTATCCACCAACGGATATACCAGGCAACACAATGATGCTCTCATCCCTCGTCAGATTTCCACTAGTTTTCATAAGTGGGGTATTCATACCCATAGAGCAGCTACCCCAATTGGGAATAGCCATAGCTTCAGTATCCCCATTAACATACTTCACAGACATGGTTAGGCAGCTTTTCATAAATAGTGGATTTTATCCATTGGCATTGGACTTCTTAGCGCTCATAGCCTTCACAGTGGTATTTATCTTCGCAGCAATAAAGCTACATGAGAAAACAATTATGCAACGGTTAAGTTAAAACCCTAAAATTAATTTCTTTTTCCCCTTTAAAGACACTACCTTAGAAATATGAAGTTTAATATTCTCTCACTACATGTTGTTTGTATGCTTCATATCCATATTTTAAGGCTTTCAGATTTACTTCTAAGGCTTTCCCCTTAAATGTCTCTTTTAACGTGTTTTCTAGATCCGTTATTTCAATATATTCTGATAGGGTTTCCGTTGCCATTAGTGATCCTAGGAGGACTATGTTTTCAGCTATTTCGCTTCCAGCTTTTAATGCTAGATTCAACGCATCAACTACAATGTATTTCAGTTTTAGTCTCTCCAATTCAGTTATGATTTGGCTTTTTGTTGGGATTGTTTTTGCTGTTGGTGGTCTAATTATCCTATCGTTGACTATTAGTATGCTCTTCTGGTTGGCGTATTGTATGTATCTCAAAACTTCCATCATCTCTAATCCCACTATTGCATCCGCCATTCCAGTGCCAATTAATGGTGATTCAACATCCCCCATCCTCACATGTACAACTACACTTCCACCCCTCTGAGCCATACCATGAACTTCCGATGTTAGGGCTCTAATTCCCCTCCTTATGGCTGATGATGCCAGTATTCTACCCATGGTTAGTATCCCTTGACCTCCCACGCCAACTAATAATATGTTTTTGGAGTTCATTTCAATCAACCCTCCAAACCTCCTCCCAATCCTTTGATGGTGTTTCCAATGGCTTTATTGCATTGAATGGGCATATCTGCATGCATACTGAGCATCCGAAGCATAGTAGTGGGTCTATGTTAGCCTTCTTATCCGGCATTGGTGTTATTGCTGGACATGAAAGCTGGTTGTAGCATATTCCGCAAGCTCTACATAAATCCGCATCAACAGCATATCTAGGTACACTTACACCTTTACGTCTAGCATTGGATACAACCATTAGTGTGCATGCTCTACGGGAATTCACCAAAGCCACAGCTCTATTCTCCAAGACAAACTTTATTGCCTTCATCAACCTCTCAATGGAGTCCTTAACATTGAATGGATCTATGGTATCAACATACCTTACACCCACACCCCTAGCTATATCCTCTATCTTAACCTCCTCAGTTTTGGCTCCTGTGGCTGTGAAGCCTGAACCTGGATGTGGCTGATGACCAGTCATAGCTGTAATCCTATTATCTAAGACCATTATGAGCATTGGAGACTTATTGTAAACAGAATTTATGAGGGCTGGTATACATGCATGATAAAATGTTGAATCACCCATAATTGCAACTACAAATTGATTTGAAACATGAGCTAAACCGTTGGCTGAACCTATTCCACCACCCATCTCCAAAATTATATCTTGAACTCTAAATGGCTCATCAACACCCAAACTATAACAGCCAATATCACCTGCATAAACCACATCCCTAACTCCAGATTTAGCTAAAGCCCACTTCAACTCCAAGAATGATGCTCTATGCGGACAGCCAGCGCATAGTGTTGGAGGTCTAGCTGGAATCTCAATACTAAGCTTCAATGGGTTTAGGAAGTTTGATGGGACTGGAACATCCATGAACTTTGCTACACCATGGATCAATTTATCAATGTTTAGTTCGCCAATTAATGGTATGAAGTCTTTACCATGAATCCTACATTTAACCCCCTCCTCAAATGCCATTGCCTTAACATCCCTCTCCAATATTGGTTCAAGCTCCTCAACCACAAGCGCCTCATCACATCTACCAAGAGCATCCATTATAAGCCTCCTAGGGGCTGGGACACTTGTGGATATCTTCAAAACATTCACCTTACCCTCAACCCCCAGTATTTTTAGGCAATCCATCAAGTAGCCATAACCAGTCCCACAACATATTATGAGCTTCCTAGAACCATTATCAATGTACTTATTGAATGGGGAATAGTTAACCTCCTCACAAATTGAACGCCACTTCTCAATAAGCTTAACCCTAAGCTTCCTAGCATGGGCTGGCATAAGCGCAAATCTATCTGGATCCTTAACAAACCTCCCACTGGACTTAACACTTGGAACAGCATCAAACTTCACAGGTCCACTGGAGTGGCTAACCCTAGTTGTAGATCTAAATATTACTGGATGCTTAAACTTTTCACTGAAATTGAAGGCATATTTAACGAGCTCCTTAGCCTCCCATGGTGAGTAAGCTTCAAAGACCGGTATATATGCATGTAAACCATAATACCTATTATCCTGCTCATTCTGACTACTCCACATATCAGGATCCTCAGCACTAACAATTAGAAATCCAGCTTCAACACCAGTGTAAGCACTACTCATAAGAGCATCTGCAGCAACATTTAAACCCACATGCTTCATAGCAGTCAGAGATCTAACACCACAAAGAGATGCGGCATATGCAGATTCGAAGGCAACCTTCTCATTAGCACTCCACTCAACATGGAAACCATAATGTTCAGCCACATCAGTAAGGGATTCCAAGATTTCAGTGGATGGCGTTCCAGGGTAGGCTGCAGCAAACCCTAAACCAGCTTCAATAGCCCCCCTAGCAATAGCCTCATTACCCAACAACAATACAACACTACCAGGTGGATATAGAAGTGGATGCACCAAACTAAATTCACCAATAAAAGTCAATCTACCATATATGCCAACACAAATATAATGTTAACCATTAATGAGTTTAGAAGGTTAAACACTCACAGCACTCGTTTGAGCCACCTTAACCCTTGAAAGCATGGAATCTGAAGCTATGAAAAGTATTATGGATGCAACGAAATCCAACGGTGGAAGCAGTATACCCACAACATATATTACAGCTGAGATGAGGAATGCGGATTCTTTAAAATCACCATTTAACTTCACCAATAGGGAGACAAAACCAATCTTACCAACAATGAGAAGCAACACCCCTAAGAATATTAAGATTAAGCCTATCAGTGGGAGAATCCACCTAACCACAAAACCTATGATGAACATTAAACAGGCACCGAGATACCCAATCTTAACCATGGAAGATGATGTGGAATAACGTGCATTAAACTCTGAGAAACCACTCATGGAATCCATCAAATATACGAATATTGCAACCAGTAAAATTAAGGATCCAGCTAAACCCATAATCAAAAATAAAATAGATTCGGATAGTAAGGGGATGTTAAAAGCCCTCCTCACCATCATAAATCTCATGAAACCAAAAAACAAGCTGAAGCCAAGTAGGAGAGATGCAACAATGTATAGTAAACTGTAATTCCTCAACCCCTTAAACCCTCTAATTAAACTCCTCCTCTCCAGATCGCTGATAACATCAAAACCTACAGACATACTCATCATCAACCAGCATAACAACATGCAAACGATAATTTAAAGTTTCCCATAAATTAACCTTTACTAGATGCGGCTTCACTGAGCATTTCCCTAAGCTTATTTAAAGCTTTTGGGTGAGCCACCATAGGCTTAAACCCTTCAGCCTCAATCTCCATGGCTAAACCCTCATCAATAACCACCCTAAGCTTATCAGATAAACCAAGATCCCTAAAAGCTTCAATTATAGCCGTAAGGGTTTCAGCACCATACCTAAAATATACATAGAAGATTTTATAGTTTGAAGCATGCTTCATCAAATATTTTTTAACCCTAAGCTTTGTAACCTCAATATACTCCCTCTTAATCTCCTCAGTTTCAAGCCATTCAGGCCAATCATAGGATTGGAATGGATAATAGTTTATGAACTCGTATGGTATAACCCCGGGACTGCTAACAGCAATCAAATGTATCCTTGGGAAAAATGGGAGGCTATATATGGCATTTAGAATTGCCTTCCAAGTCTTAGATCTAGTGTAAGGCTTCCTATAAGCGCATGGAAGGAATAAGGCTATATCCTTAGATTTAGGTGGCTTATAGAATCGAACAATATAATCTTGCCAAACCTCATAATATGGGTGAACTAAATAATCGTGGCCGACTCCATGAAGGAAGATTTGCTTCTCCCTTGGGAATTTCGGTATGAAATTTAAGTTATTGAAATCCAATTCAACCTTTGGATGCATACCCCACCCACCAACAAAACTCCTAAACTCCACCTCATCAAATGGCCTCCAAGAACCATTAATCCAATCCTCCCAAAGCCTTGAACCAACATGTGGATAAGCATTAATGACCACAACGCTATCAGCTAAATCCAATGCAAGTTTAATGCTATCCTCAAATATGCGTTTATGAATTTCAGGATTGGAGTAGAGGTATGGATGACCATTAACAAGCAAATACAATCTAACTCCAAAACCATGCCCCCTCAAAACTTTAACAGCATTAACAACATCACCAACCCTCAACCCCTTACAATAATAATTTAACAGTATATTGTCATCTGCAAGCTCCAACCCAATAGCCACAGTAACCTTAACCTTACCGCTTAATAGAAGCTTCAACCTATCATCAGTAATATATTCAGGTCTAGACTCAACTATAAGCTCTTTAACACCGAAAGATTCACATAAACGAATAAACCATGATACGAAATCATCTGGGAACTGTTTAGGGTCGAGGAAACTGCCCGAGGAGAATACTTTGAGTAAATCTATTTCACCCTCCCTACGCTTAGAGCTAAGCACATTGAATATCCTACCCTTCAACTCATCCAATGAACACTCAACCCTACGCTTACCCCAACCACAAAAATAACATTTACCCCAACCACAACTACCATGCTCAAGAATTACACTAACAACCCTCTTAGACATAACAATTAAAGAGAGGATGAGGTTAAAGTTATATTTTGCTAAACCCAAACATTGACAACAACCTATAAACGAAAGAATTATTTATGGTAAAACACGATAATTGTTTGCATGAGCATTGAACTAGCATACTCGATAATATCGGTATCGATTGTTAGCATAGCATCACTTGTTGGCATATTAGCATTATCCATAAGGGAAGAAACACTACATAAAGTGTTGTTCATATTCCTTGGATTTAGTGGTGGAGCAATATTAGGTTCAGCCCTCCTAGATCTACTCCCAGAATCCATTGAACTAATTAGTGAAATTGGAAATGAATTTAACGTATTCATCTATATAACTATTGGATTCTTAACATTCTTCTTCATAGACAGATACGTTTATTGGTATCATGGCCATGGACACAAAAACGAGATTGAAGATGAATGTAAGATGAGAAGAAATGTTGAATTAAAAAGTCTAAGAGCACTTAACTTAATTGGAGACGCCATACACAATTTTATTGATGGAATGGTGATTTCAGTATCATACCTATATTCAATACCACTTGGAATAACGACGACAATTGCAGTACTCTTCCACGAAATACCGCAAGAAATTGGAGATATTGGACTACTAATTTACAGTGGATTAAAAACAACAAAAGCATTAATCTTAAACTTCATCTCAGCTTTAACAGCATTTATGGGTGTATTTATAGTTCAAATAACTTCATTAAAAATTGAAAACGTTAATGCAATTTTACTATCAATAGCTTGTGGAGGTTTCATTTATCTAGCAGCTTCAGAAATTATACCTGAAATGCAAAGGGAGAAAGATTTTGCAAAGGGGGTTGTACAATTTATCCTATTCATAATGGGTATAGCGATAATATTTATTATAGGTCTCATCTTCGAATAAAAGTGGGAAATAAAATACAAACTTCCTTAAACACAAATTAGATGAAGAAGAGTTAAAAGTGGAATTATCTCTTGCTACTTCTCCCTCTCAACCTTTACAGCAGTACCATAAACTGAGAATGCTATGGCTATCCCAGCGAAGAGATCGCTGGTTTCGAAATCCAATCCAATAACTGCATTGGCTCCAAGCCTCCTAGCCTTATCCACAAGTCTAAGGAGTGCCTCAGCCCTAGCCTTCTCAAACTCATGGGTTAACGCTGTAAGCTCGCCACCCATCAAAGCCTCCAAGGATGCTGCAAGCCTACCACCAACCCCCCTACTCCTAATGGTTAAACCATAAACTGGACCCAAAACCTCAACAATTCTATAACCTGGAATCGTGGGTGTTGTTGCAAGAAGTACTCCCCGCATTTTAGCTTCACAACTCTTCAAAAACTCCTCCAACTCAAGATCCTCAGGACTTTTAGGTGGAGCTGCAACCCTCAAACCTTCATCAATCAACTTATCCCACCAAGAAAGATTTGATGAAGCCATAAGTATTGCTTCATCAAGAGATTTGCCTGAGGAAACCAGCTTCTCCACTTCACCAACCTTGATTCCATTTTGATATGCAATCCTAATGAAGGCTTCAACCCTACTAACCCCCTTCTCAGCACAAAGCTTACTTATGTGGAAATTTAGAGTTCCACTCGGATTATGAGGATACTTTCTACTATAAATGTCAAATAAGCTATTGAAAACATCATCAAAACCACTAGACATAATCTTCACAAATCACTACTATTCTTTGTTAAATTTTAAAATTTACGATCAAAATTTATTTTTGAACTTGTCATTTATAGTGAAATTAAATTGCCTTACGTGTTGACTTCAATTCCTCCTCATCAATAATAACAATTGTTAGTTGCAATGAAAGTTTAAGCTATCCTATTTTCAACGTTAATTATTCTAAGAATATTCAACAATGCAAGTAAAGTTATGCCGTCATCACCAATAGCTACAGCAAACCATAGTGGTATTACACCAATAACTCCAAGTATTGCCAAAGTCAATTTAACACCTATAGTGAACACAATGTTTTGCTTAGCAATAGCCATGGTTTTGCGGCTTAGGAGAATTAAGTAGGGTATGAGGGTTAAACTATTTTTGACAAGAATTACATCAGCTGATTCTGAAGCTAAATCAACGCTTCCACCCATAGCTATACCAACATCTGATGCTGCAAGGGCAGGGGCATCATTAACTCCATCACCAACCATGGAGACAAAACCATACATCGATTTCATATTCATAATTATGTCAAGTTTATCTTCAGGTAGTAATTCATAATAAACTTCATCTACACCAACGGTTTTAGCCACATTAATTGCCACTTCCCCTTTGTCACCAGTTAATAAAACGACCTTTATGCCCAAACGTTTCAGAAAATCTACAACTCTAACAGCGTCACTACGTATTTCATCAACAAAACATATTGAAGCTTTAATTTTACGGTTAATTGCCACATATATTGATGTGTGATCATCATCCAATAACAGACTATCCATATCATCACATACACAGGAATATTGTTTCATTAAATCCATATTTCCAACAAGAATTTCATCACCTTCAACATATCCAATCACACCCATACCTGGAAATTCCTTTACATCCCTAACATTAAGTTTAGCGATATCCAGCCCTCTTGCAAAAGCTCCATCAACGATTGCTTTAGCTATTGGATGATTAGAAAATCTTTCAAGAGAAGCAGCATACATGAGTATTTTATCATCAGATTCATTTACAGCTCTAATCTTATGAATGGATGGAAAACCATACGTTAAAGTTCCTGTCTTGTCTAAAAGTACAGCTCTGACTTTGCTCAAATTCTCCACATAAATTCCACCTTTAACTATGGCCCCCCTCTTAGCCGCAACAGTTATAGCTGTAAATATTGTTGCTGGGATGGATATAATGAAAGCACTTGGACATGAAAGAACTATTAAAATAAGGGACTTGTATATCCAAGACTCCAATGAACCTCCAATGAATCTCGGCCCAACTATAATTACAAGTAATGCAAAGGAAATTATTAGAGGAACGTAATATTTGGAAAATCTATCAATAAATCTGTTTATGGAAGCCTTCCTCCCCCTAGCATCCATAACCAACTTAACTATTCTAGAAACTAGAGTTTCCTCAACACCTCTATCAACAAGAACCTTTATAACACCACCAATATTCAATGCACCAGCATAAACTCTATCACCAGAATTCACCGAAACAGGATTAGACTCACCAGTAACTAGTGATAAATCTATTAGCGAACCACCCTCCACCACAACTCCATCAAGAGCCACCCTCTCTCCAGGCTTAACTAGGATAACCATACCTGGCAATACAGATTTAACATCCATATATGTTTCAGAACCATCAAAGATGACCCTTGCCTTATCTGGTATTAGGCTAGAAATGCTTTTAACAGTCTCGCGAGCCTTATCTTCAATATAACCTTCAAGAAACTCCGATAGAGAATACAAAGCTAGAACTATTACCGCTTCAAGGAATAAACCCAAATATAATGCGCCAATAGCAGCCATAGCCATCAAAAATTCAACGGAAAATCTCCTATCATAAAGTAACTCCTTCAACCCCACTAAACCAATATAGAAGCTCACAAGAACGATGATTGAACAGGTTATGAACTGATTTAATGGCAAAGCTATTGATGAAAATGGAATATAAATTAGTGAACCTCCACCGAAAAATAAATCCAAAACCTCCGATAAAACCATTGCCAATAATAATGATGCAAAAATTATAATCCAAAATACCCCTTCAAACTCCAATAACCCGTGCTCACCATCTTCACGCATTTACACATCTCATAAAATGACGATTATAACAAGATATTAAAATTGTGCTATAAAAAACATAAAACATATTATTATAATAATATATTTATAACTGAAAAATAATATATAGTGATGATGAAAATTGACTGTAATAAGCATAACAATACCCAATGACCTACTCAAAAAATTTGACGAATACATGAAGACTAGGGGGTACTATAGTAGATCAGAAGCATTTAGAGATGCCATTAGAAACCTAATGGCGGAAGCAGAAATAGCGAAGATGGAGGGAGGGAGAGTTATAGCTACAATAATGATAACATATGATTATGAGAGGAGAGATGTGGATATGAAGCTAAGTGAAGTTAGACATGAATTCGACGACATAATAATAGAGAATATGCATAGACATATAGATCACAAATATTGTTTAGAAATGTTCATTGCTGAAGGGGAAAACGACAAAATACTCAAATTGATTGGGAGAATTAGAGGGATGAGGGGGGTACAGCAAGTAAAATCAATAATAATAACACTATGAGGACACCCGTCTCACGTATCCCCGCAAACCATTCATCTTAGAAATTATCAGATCAATATTCCTCAACATAGATAAGTCTCCAGACTCAACGTAAACAGAAGCTACAGATGAAGCGTAAATGGCGGATTCAAGGAGTTTTCCCGTTGAAGCATACCTGTAGAGGAATGTAGATGTATATATGTCTCCAGCACCAGTCTCTTCAACAACATGCTTAACAATCGACGGTATATGATATGCTTCACCACCATGAAATATATAACTACCCTCCCCACCAAGAGTAAGTAAAACGATCACATTATATGTATTGCATATATACATTCCAGCTTCCACGGGGTCTTTGATTCCAGTAGCCACAGAAGCTTCAACAACATCACAATGGACGACATCAACTTTGCCAAGCAATTCATCCATGAAGATTGGTTTAACAAGTTTAATTGAACCCTTCGAATCGAAGAATCTTAGAAAGCCTTGGAGATCTATGGAAACCATTCTAGCTCTAGAGGAAATGTAATCCACAATTTCCGGAGAAACTTCACCAATCACAGAGCCTAAATGGATAATTGAATCTCCACCAACAACTTCACGCACATCATTAATGAAAATGTCTTCACATCTACTTTTCAGGGATAAAAATCTCTTACCATCATCATACCTCAATATGAAGGATGTTGTGGGGAAATCTGAGAATTTAACTCCGGAAACATCTAGTCCAATCGAGTTTAAATGTTTCAGGTAGTCTTCTGGGAAATCCCTCCCAACCTTGGATATCAATTTACAGTTCCAACCTAGAAGCTTGGCTGATAAACATGAATAGTATGCTGTTCCACCAATACGCCTACTCAACCTCCCCCCTCTAATAATTTCATCGATGGTTAAATGCCCAATGACGTAGAGAAGGCTTGACAATGATTATTCAACCCAATAAGTAATCTAAAGCCATCAATAATAAAAACTTAAATGTAAACTTGCAAGCATAGTTTATATTATGAATTTAGAAGAGAGAGTTCGTAGAATATCAGAATTGATAATAGGTAAATTGTTGAATGTGAAGAGTGACGAAAATTTATTAATTATTGCAGATGATAAGTCTGAAGCAATTATGGTTGAAGCATTATTCAAAGAATCCATAAGCATTGGAGGAACACCAGTAATTTCAATTATACCAAGCAACTGGAAATCGCACACCACACTCCCAAAAACGGTTCAAGCAAGTTTGGAATATGCAAATGTGGTTATTGGGGTAACTAGGGGGACAGCTGCACCATCATACGATCCAGAAGTTGCTAGACTACTTAGGGAGAAGAGGATTAGGTACATGTCCATGGTCTTAAGATCACTAGACAACTTCATAAATGGAGCTGCACTGGCAGATTACGATGAAGTTTACGATTATGCGAAGAAAATTGCAAAAGCCATGCATGGTAATAGGATAAGGGTGAAAACGAAGTTTGGAACCAATATTGAAGCAGATATGGGTGGAGCTAGAATTATAATTGAAGCTGGATTTGCAATAAATCCCGGAGATTCAGCTGCATTCTCAGATGGAGAAGTATCGTTCACACCATTGGAGGGAACTGCAAATGGAACCGTAGTTGTCGATGGCCCAATAGCATATATCGGTAAACCCAGTGAACCATTAAAATTAGAAGTGAAGAATGGGAGAGTTTCAAGGGTTTACGGTGGGAGAGAAGCCGAACAGCTGGTGGATATGATGAGTAAAACGCAAAACATGGATAACTTCGCAGAATTCGGTATAGGAGTCAATAGATATGCAAGGCTGAATGGGGATTGGCAAGAGGAGAAGAAGGCTTATGGAAACTTGCACATAGCTTTAGGGGACAACATATACTATGGTGGGAAAGTTAAGTGCGATATACATATGGATATGGTGATATACAAGCCAACTGTGGAAATTGATGGTAGAATCATAGTTGATGAGGGAAAGCTAATCCTTATAGAATAGCTTCCTATGCCTCAAAACCTTACCAGGCTTCGCCCCAGTATGCCTACCCCTATCCACAACGATCACACCATTAACAATAACATACTCCACACCCACAGGGAATACTTGTGGATTATAATAGGTTGATAGATCGCTAATCCTATTATAATCGAATATGCATATGTCAGCTTGAAATCCAACTCTTATAAGCCCCCTATCATGAATATTCAATCTAGAAGCAGGTAGGGAGGTCATCTTCATAATAGCCGTTTCCAAACTCATAATTTTATCACCACGATCATAAAGCAACTCACTCCTAGATTCACCCCTAACATACTTCCTAATAACCATTGGGAATGTGGAGTAACTCCTCGGGTGACCACCCTCCCTCACCAACACCCCACGTGGCGCCAGAGCATAACCATCTGATCCCACCATGGAATATGGACTTACAGCAACATTCCTAATATCATTCTCATCATAATAGAATCCAATTATACTTCCACTCAAATTCTCCTCCAATAGTATATCGAAGTAAGCTTCAAACGGGTCTTTACCCCTCAATTTGGCAATTTCATCAAAACTTTTACCTATAAGATCTTTATTCACATTACATTCGCTCAAGAATATCATATTCCACAACCCCCTCTTAACCAATCCACAAGGCCCTGGACCTGGAATAGGCTCCCTAATCATATCCTCCCTAATTTTAACGCGGATAACTGGATCCCTCAACCTCTCAATAATCCTCTCGAAACCACCCTCCTGAGCCCATGCGGGAAGCAATGCACTGAGACTCGTTGAACCTGCAGTGTAGGGGTGGAAATCACATGCAACATCCAACCCCCTACCACGGGCATCTTCAATCATCTTTAAAGTTTCCACAGACTTACCGTAAGCTCCAATCTTAGGTGGATGATGCGACAATTGAAGCCTAACACCAGACTTCTCAGCAATATATAAGGCTTCGGAAACAGCTTCAATTATTGTTTCACGCTCCCCCCTAATGTGTGTAGCATATAAACCATTATATTCAGCCACAACTCTGCAGAGTTCCACAAGTTCATCGGTTTTAGCAAATCTTCCAGGAGCATATACAAGACCACTAGACATCCCAAATGCTCCATTTTCAAGTGAATCCCTTAATAGAAGCTTCATCTCCTCCAATTCACTTAAAGTTGGTTCACGGGCTTCAAAACCCATAACACAAGATCTTATCTGCCCATGACCCACAAGCATTGCAACATTAACGGAAACACCTCTATGCTCCATGAATGAGAGGTACTCCCCAACACTACTCCACTCAAGATTCAAATTGTACTCTGCAAGTCTCCTACGCATACGCTTAACAGCGAAATCGCCAACCACAGGGGCTGCAGAACTACCACAATTACCCACAACCTCCAATGTAACCCCCTGCATAACCTTACTCTCAGCCAAAGGATCCACAAGTAGGGTGACATCTGAGTGACTGTGGATATCAATGAATCCAGGGGCAACTATCAATCCACTTGCATCTATAACCCTTTCGGCATTGAAATGTTCATGTCGTGATATAGCAGATATCCTCCCATCCTCTATTGCAATATTAGCTTTAAACCAAGGGTTACCGGAGCCATCAACAATAATTCCATTCAATATAGCAGTTTCGTAAATGTGATCACCCATAATAGAATATTAAGTAGTGATGCAACTAATAAACTTGAAGTTTAAAGTGAACGTGTATATCAGCTACTTCTTCCATGGATTCTCGTTCGTAATTATTCCGCAATGCTTACATTGCCAATAATACTCTATGCCAAGAATCCTACCATTCTTGTCGGTGATATACTTTGGATGCCTAATCCATTCATGCACACACTTCTTACTAGACTTGGACATCATGAACCACCATGATTTGTACAATCCTACATGATATGGGAGACTTAAATATTTTTTGGTTTAGAAAATGTTTGTTATTATACTCATTAAAACTTGAGTTATTATTGAAGTTGCCATAATCCCAGTGGCCACCATACTCCCCTTATCCCTAAAGAATTCCTTACCGAACCTCCTATCAGTATACCACCTAATCAATCCACCAATACCCATGGGGATTATGTAGTGTGGCGGCAGGAGCATACCCATTGCAACCCCAAACATGGAAATAGGTGTAAACAATTCCAGTAAAGCACCTAATATGCCCCCACCAATAAATGTAACTGGATCAACCACCGCAGAAATATTCCCACTAACAAGCATACCGTAATATGCCCTCATTTGTATGAAGGATATTGCCGGCATGAGTGGAGTTCCAAACCCCAAATAAATCCATAAAACTAAGACTAGAATTATGCTTGAAATAAATGTTGGAATCCAACCTATAATTTTAGCCTTAATAATATCACTCCATGAAACATCAAATTTATCAGCATACTTATAATATGAAACAGTCCCATCAATTATACCAGAACCAGGTTTAAAGAATCCTGAAGTAAGATAGGCAGGATAGTCTCTATAACCAAAACTGAACATTGGCAGATCATAGAGCAGTATCCCCATCATACCCATACTCATACCAGTCTCACCGGACATCCTAGCTATAGTTATACACTCGATAAAACCTCCCAAAAGGAACATGTAAGCAACAAAAATTGTGAATACGTATGGAGGTAGAGGGGCTAGGGGATTCAAAACCCAAGCCATAACAAGAGATGAGGAGAAGGTTGCTAAAAATATTGTTAGAAAACGCTTGTTACGAAGAAGGAAGTATAGTAAGATTTTATATAGTTGGAGGTATCCAACCCTCCCATCATCAGATTTAACATTACCCCTAGATTTAAAGCCCCTAACAAAAACGAATATGGAGAGAAGGCCTCCACCCAACAACAATATTCCAAGGGATGGAGATATGGAAAAAGCAAGTAGGAGGCTATTATATGATGCCATGGGATCAATGGATGGTTTAAAAACTCCACGTGAAGCAAGAATTGGTGATAAAACAAGGTAAGTTATCATCCCAGAAAGCATTAGACTTAGAGATACATCAGCATTAATTATATATCCAATAGCTAAAAAGCCTAAATTAAGCGATAATGCCATGATCATACCATAAGGTAGTATTGGAGTTAGATTTATTGTTGTGAAGTCATAACCCCAAAATAATGGTAAGTACTGTAAGAATGTTACTATGAATCCAATTAAAGCAGACCAACCAACTATCCTGGCATGAGCGCCACCCCTTAAGCATACATCAACAAGATTCGCCGTAACAGCAGTCTGAGGCCACACCATGCGCCTATCAGATACAAGAGTATCCCTAAGGGCATATGCAAAAATTAATCCACCCACACAAGATATCATGGTTCCAATCGAGAAGAATATTATCGGAGGAATAAGGGAATGGAAATCAACAAATCTATTTATAATGGAATTCATTGACGGAGCAAGCCAACTTGGAAGAACAACACCCTCATTCTCCATCAAATATATAATGAAGCCGATGGTCTGATAGAGAGCCATACTGGATGAACTTGCAATCAAAACTATAGACAACTCCCTCCTACTAGAACCCCCACCCAACTTATGGAAGAATGCATATGCAATGGCAACGGCAACAGCCCCAAAACCAAAACCCATACCAAAATTTATGCCAAGATAACCATTTATGAAACTAAAAAGCACAGCCAAAAATACACTTAAAACAATTGACCTAAAAGTTAAACCGCCCAACGCATGCACCATACGAACCACCATAAGATAAACTCACACATATTACATTATTGAAACACCTATCATAAAGGTAAGCTTTAAAGTTAAAGCACATCTCGAAGTCACCACCAGTGACCACAACATGTAAAGGAGTATCCCAAATATGTGAATATTAACTTTCCTATGAATATTTAAACAATAAATGAACAAAAATATAGCATATGGAACTCTAAACCTTTCAATATGAGAAGTATAAGTTCAAATTGATTTGCCTAGCATACCTAGCCAAATCATCCTTCAACGACCTGTAAAACATAGAATAACTATAATTATGTAATAATATTTCCTCAAACTGCTTGATCAATTCTTCAGGCAAGAGAGGAGCCAATTTATTTATGAGCTCATGGGGGTTCCCATGAATGTTAAACTTATCAACAACAACGTAATCCACTCCAATGGAGGAAAGTTCATCCATTAAATTGTAGGCTAAATCCTTATTTATGGGCATGAAAGGCGCTATAAAAGCATAAGACTTAACTCCAGAAGCACATATATCCCTCAAGGCTCGAAGTCGATCAGTAATTGATGGAGCTTTAGGCTCAAATTTAACCCTCAACGACTCATCTAAATTTGTGAATGAGAAACCAACATGAGCATTCTTAAGCCTCAATATAACATCCAAATCCCTAACCACAAGTGGAGACTTCGTCAGAATATAGATTTCCAAGCTACTCTTAACAAGCAATTCGAGCAATCTACGTGTTACCATAAACTTCCCCTCAAGAGGCTGATATGGATCTGTAATACTACTAATAAGAACACTCCCCACAGGGTTATGCTTCAACTCCCTCGACAATATCCTTGGGGCATTAATCTTAACATATACATAATCCCCCCAACTCAACCCACTAAACCTATGACCAACATAAAATGGGGAGTAACAATACCTACATGCATGCTCACAGCCAACATATGGGTTTATCGAGTAATCAATATCATAAAGTGAACTCCTACTCAAAACAGTTCTACAATAAACTTCTCCAATCTTCAACTAAATCCACAAACATATATTCTTGAAAGGCAAATTTATTTATGTTGACATCGTAAATTGGGATATTAAGAAATGAAGGAAGATACTGAGAAGAGGAAGTTTGTGAAGAAGGTTAAGAGGAAGATACCTTGGATAGAGCACATGATAGAGAATTATGAAGATGCGTTAGACCTAAACATACTGGATCGAGAGGTAAGTGTGAGAAGTAGAAACATAAATTTATGTATATACTGTAGGGGTGGCCGCAACCTCTGTGGGAAACCATTATGCCCAATAATGCTAAAGCTAAACTCATACCTAAAGGTGAGAGAGAATATACGTAGAGAAAACTTGGAAGGATCGTCGCCACCAGCAGTATTCGTTGGAAGATATGGATACCCAAATGTTCAAGTAGGCCCCCTAATACCACCAATAATGGGGGATACCGAAGTATATGATCACCCAGAAAGATGGATCGACATGAGTATCGAAGAGATAATTGACATTAGACTACAATTGATTAGGGGGAGATTCCCAGTAAACGTTAAGAAGACGGATTACTCAAACAAAAACCTTGAAGCAACAAGGGAAATGGCATTATCAAGCAAACCAGTAGATGCAGAAGTAGAGTTCACAAAACCCCCTGGAGGTAGGATACTACTGGATGATGAAGTTCAACCCATGGGTCCATCAGCACCAATAAACAAAATATTGGTATCAAGTGTGAAGGCTAATCCAATAATTGAAAGAGTATACTACGATTACGACTTGAAAGCTTCTGAAGCTTTGATGAAGCTATTCACAAACAGCATACCAGTAAGCAGTATGCAGAGGGTGCTAAGTGTAGGAGCACTTGGAGTTGGTATTGAGAGGAGGATGGTTCCAACGAGGTGGAGCATAACAGCCGTTGATAGCACAATATCTAGAAGGCTTAGAGATGAAGTTGTTAAGAGGAACCCGTTGATAAATGAGTATAGAGTGTATGAGTCAGATCTACTTGGAAATAGGTTTATAGCAATAATGATTCCAGAGAAGTGGCAGTATGAGTTCATTGAGGTATGGTATCCTGGAACCGCATGGAATCAAGATCAAAGCATGATCGCTATAGGTGGAGATTATGAACCATATTGGGGGAGAACAACATACGCTGAGATTGGAGGATGCTACTATGCAGCAAGACTAGCCACAACAGAACATCTTGAGAGGGAGAGGAGGCAAGCTGCAACACTAATAGTTAGGGAAGCATATCCAGAATACATACTCCCACTGGGGGTTTGGGTTGTGAGGGAGGGTGTTAGGAAAGCCTACAGAAATAAGCCTTTAAAATTCGATACTCTTGAAGAAGCATTAAATTATGCTTCAAGTAGATTGAAGGTTAAAAGCACATATTGGATGGGGGAAAGCAAACTACTAAGGGAAATAATCAAACAGAAGAGGATAACAGACTACATTACACGAACACCCTGAACATTCAAATTAATAACAATATCCACAACCTTCATTAAATTCATGGTAACTTCACGTTCATTAATGGAAATACCCGTGGGGAATTTATCTGCGATGAAACCATCAAAATATGCATTTGCAATAAATGTTTTACACAATTTCATAGCGTCAACAATTAAACCCAAATCACCAACATGATAATATAAACTTAAATCATTTATCACCAGTATATCGCTTGGATCATCAATGAAAAGTTTAATTGCATCCCCACATCTCCCCCTATTCATATTAGCATACATTAAAACCTCATCCCTAAATTTACCGAGAATTCTCGGAGGAATAGTTTCTACTGGAATATACATTCTAACAAGTTTTGGGTTAAATGAGTAATCAGTAAACTTTCCACCAACCCTCCTACCACAATGCAACATAGAGTTGGGGGCAAAATCAAGAATAGATATACTCCCACCAAAGCCAAGATCAATTAATCCATATACGATTTTAAGCGTTAGAACCGTCTTGCCTGAACCAACATCACCCACTATTAAAACCCTCTTACCAAGCAGATTAACAGCATCAAGCACAGATACACCACCAACAATAATTATTTGATTGAGTCTATATAGGTATGTATATGAAATAACAATAGTAATAAATACTTAAATATAGACAAGAATTACATTTTAACCGGTGGGGTTGCAATGAAAAAGAATGATGAGGTACTAAATGTGAGAAGCATAGTTTTAACAGCAATACTATCAGCGCTATCAATAATCTTAGGATACTTCAGCATACCAGTGGGAGTTATGAAGATTCTACCATTCCAACACATGATGAACGGTATTGCTGGAATAGTAGTAGGCCCAGTATACGCTGCAATTGCAGCCACAATAACAGGTATAGCCAGAAACATTCTCGGAACAGGAACGATATTCGCATTTCCTGGCGGAATTCCCGGGGCTATAGTGGTTGGATTGGCATACAATATTATTAAACGCGACGAAGCAGCACTATTAGAACCCATTGGAACATTCATCGGAGCATTAATAAGCCCAATAATAGCGGGAATAGCCCTTGGAAAAACCATGGATGCAATGGCATTCATAATACCATTCATGGCAAGCAGTATACCAGGTTCGATTACTGGATACATAATAATAAAATTGCTGAAGAAGAGGGGGATACTCAAAAATAATACTAAACCATTATAACGCTAAACTTACCCAAACATATATTGAAATTTTCATGAAATGTGAAAGCATTACATGGAAGTTTACCATTCAATATTTATGTATTAAAGCACCTAACAATGTCCTTCATCCCATATAAAACCCCACAAAATTTAAGCAAAGAATGGGATAACGATAACTTGTCGAAAGAAGCATAATTGTATAACCATAATATATAAATCATTACGATGAGCTTGTATGAAAAAGATCTTTCTAATGGTTGTTGTATTCATAGGAATTTAACATTGAGGAATTATATGCTACCAAATCATATTTAATCGTGAAGTAATATTTACGGCGAATAGGAAATGGGGATTTTTAAAGTTAAAGCTGCCATCTGGAACCCAGAAATACCTGAAAATAAAATGCATATAGAACTTCTAGTTGATACTGGTGCAACATATACTGTCATACCGACAGCTATTCTCAAATCAATTGGAGTCAAACCCATTAGAATAGTGAAGCTGAGGTTAGCCGATGGCAGGGTTGTTGAAAAACCCTTAAGCGAGATAGGAATAGAGGTTGAGGGCTATAAAGCTAGCGCTACACCCGTTATATTCGGTGATGAAGATATATTCCTACTTGGCAGTGTAACAATGGAACAACTTGGACTAGCACCAGACCCCGTTTCAAAAAAGTTGAAGCCCACTGAAGCATTATTAATGTCGAAATTCACTCAGCATTTCTAGTATAATTTTATTTGAAACGTTAATGGTTATGCGGAAATTTGTAAGTTGACAATTCTGGCGAAGTATGGCAAAACTAAATAAATAATTGTTGGAGGAGTTCCTTAAAACAGTTTTATGGGAACCGCCTTTAGTTTTTATCTTCACTTTTCTGTGGGGCTTCCGTTTTAGATTTCAAAAGTCTATCATAACATATACTGGAAACTTTCTCTAAAATCTCCACAACCTTGTTTGGCTCATTGGTGTATAGCCATAGGATTGATCTCCTACCCTTCCTCAAACTAACAAAGCTATGCCTTAAGTTCACTTGGAATTTATATTCAGGGGTTATCTCAAGCCTTCTACCCTTATTATCCACAACAGCTCTATCAGTTATTTTGTAGACAGCGAAGGTTGGTATGAATGGGTATGGGGAAAACCACATAACTATAAAGACCACTATCATGGCTAAAACGTCTATGAATAGGAATAATATGAATGCCAATGCAAAGTAGAAGGATAGTAGCCCTATAGCCCTCAAGCGCCTATAATTCTTATCATTAACGCTAAGTTCAGTGGCATCAGTTTCATATAGAACCTCCTCCTTCTCTTCAACCTCTTCATCAACCTTTGAAGCTTCACTATCCTTAGATTCATCTGACAAAATAGACCCCAAACCCTTATTGGATTAACAGATATAAATAGTATACCATACTAGCAACGTGATGTATTAAATTATGCTTAAGGATCCCTTCAACACGCCAGCCTTAACTCTCTCATCATCTGATGCTTGGAAGAGATATTTAACCAATCCCACTTCCTCAGGGGATAATTGTCTACCTCTACGAAGATATACTCTACGCATAGTTTCCAATGCAGATTCCAACTTAAGCTCGTAAGATCTCCCCATGAGGGCTTTTGAGTATATTGTGAATGGAGGGACATCTTCATAAACATATCCAAAGAGATGTGAGAATATGCCTATACGTTTACCAGCAAATATTCCACAATTAATTGATGTTTTAACGTGATCACCTATGAAGCTTCCAAGCTTATTCAAACCGGAATCAACTATTGAGTCCCCAATTTTAACGCGTATATTCCCATAAGTATTCTTCAAATCACTTGTAACTGTGAAGGCTGCTAGATTAACCCATTCACAAACATATGAGTGCCCAACAAAACTTGGGTGATACATATTCACATATCCATGCAATACTGATGCTTCAACCTCCCCTCCAACCCTACAATTAAATCCAATATTGCTCCCAGACCTAATTCTAGCTCCAGACAATATTATTGTGTTATCGCCAATATATGAGGGCCCCTCAATCCTGCAGGGTCCAAGGACATTTACATTACGACCAATATATACAGGTCCACCTCTAACGTCAATGTTAACGTTACCCTCAACCCTAGAGCCTTCACCAACATACAAATTCGATTTAGACCCGTAAACTATCGTATGATCATCCAATTCACCATTAACACCACGCACCGTAAACCCCTCTTTAATGAGATCTTCATTCAACAAGATAATATCCCAAAGATTCTTTATTAGAATACCATCAACATCATAAACACTACATTCTCCACGGAGAGTTTTGAGAGTATCTGACTTTACAACGCCATCATGGGATTTGGAGAGAATATCTTCAAGCAGGCTTCCACGAACCTTAACTGCAACAATTTCACCACCATCAAAAAGCATAAAAGAAGCATTCTTAGAAGCAAGTGATGATATCAAATTCAAATTCTTAGCCTTTGGAATCAGTCTGGAATTAACCATTAAAACATCATCAAAATCATCAATACAATTAACCTTCAAACCACCAAACCTAACCTTCAAAACATCAACAATATAACTCCTAACATAAAGGATAACCTCCGAATTAAAGAATTTTGAAACAGCTTCAAAAATGTTGTGAAAACCAAGCCTCAACTCTGCAACAGCCCTCATAGAAACCAGTGGATCAAGAAGTTTATGAAATTCATCTTCAAACAATAAAATCCTCATAAACACCAATCCAATAAATAATGGCAAAACAAGATAAAAGGATTCCTAGTCGAGAGTAAAATAACCATAAAACGTTTAGTAAAGCACTATATAGAACAAAATTTCGAAGAAAATTAAGAGAACAGCACATTCATTTAATGACTTTAAACCTATAGAAGTAGAGGTTCTAAGTGTTTATAAGCAATTAGAACTTACACTTCTAATACATGAGAAAGTGAAAAAGATTTGAAAAAAATAAAAATAAGAATTCAATTTACTACTTAAGAGATGAAACTGAAATATGTTACAGTGTAGTGAAATTAAGGGTTAAAGTTGAAAAATTCATATGAGGTATCCAAAAATCTGGATTCAGAAAACATGCACCTATCCCTAGCAGTATTATGAAAAATCAATGTAAACAATTGAATCAAACACTTTAAAACCATGGAAATAGATAGATAATATTGACTGTAGGATATGGAAGGGTGCATTAAATTTGAGTAGTAGGATAGTGTTCATTGGACATGTTTCAATGGATAAAGTGAGGAATATCTATGGTGAAAGGGAGCAACCTGGAGGGGCAGCACTATATGCAGCTATAGCTGCAAAAACATTGTATGAAGATGTTGGTATAATATCTGCAATAGGGAGAGACTACAAGTATAAGGATGTACTGAAAATATTCAGTAATAGGGTTATAAAGGAGGTTAAAGTTCCATCAACATACTTCGAAATAAACTATGATGAGAAATGGAATGCAAATTATGTAAAGGCGAGGATAGGTGCTGGAAGATATGTTAAGGCTGAAGCCATACCAATAAACTGGATGACTAGGAAAACCCTATTCCACATTGCACCAATGACTCCAAGCAAAGTTGAAAGGATAATTGACAAGATTAAGAGGTATACCCCAAAATCAATGATATCAGTAAATAGTTGGGATGGATATATGAGGGATGGGAGGCAGAGGAAGCATTTAATCAGCATAATGGGGAAAGTGGACATAATGGTTTTGAATGAAGCTGAGGCAAAACTCCTTGCAAGAACAGACACATTAACCCAAGCATTGAATCTATTGAAATGCAAAATGCTTGTGGTAACTTTAGGGTCGCTTGGAGCTATAGTGAAGATAAATGGGGAAAGCATAATGATACCAGCACTGGCAGGCATGGACCTAAGGATAATGGATACAACTGGAGCTGGGGATACATGGTGTGGAGCATTCTTAGCGGCATACAAGATCACTGGAGATGTAACGAAATCAACAATTACAGCATCATTAATAGCCACAATAAAATGTACTGGATGGGGGTTTGAGGAATTATTGAAATTGAAGTTTCACTCAATAGATGATGTTGCAAAATACGTGTTAAAGCTTAAGGAGAAACCTAAACAAAGGAGTTTAATTGAATACTTCAAGAAGAGTTAAGATTTAAGATTTAAGCTTCTCATAAATACGCCAAAGCTCATCAACAACAGGCTCAGAAACATCCAAAACAGATCCATCGCCCTTAACTAGCTTCCAACCAAACTCTCGACCAGTAAATCTCCCAATAATTGAAGCCTTAATTCCATTATCCATCAAAACATTAACAATGGATCCAGCGTAATCTGGTTTAACTGAAATTAAAAGCGCCCCAGAACTTATGGTTTTCAAAGGATCCACGCCAAGAGTTTCACATATAATTTTAGTCTCCTCATTAACTATGACTTTATCCTCATATAATATGAAGCCTAGAGAAGAGGCTTTAGCCATCTCTTGAACTCCACCAAGAACCCCTCCCTCCGTTGGATCATGCATGGAATTAACTCCACCAACACTCATAGCCAACTGTGCATCTTTCAAAACACTGAGCAAATGTATGTAGTTCAAAGCCCTATCAACTACATCCCTAGGAACTTTACCTATGAGTAGATCGTAAAATTCATTGGCAAATATGAATGTCCCCTCAATACATGCACCCTTACTCAAAATTATTAGGTCACCAGGTTTTGCACCACTAGTAGTCACAACCCTCCCCTTTAAAGCTTCACCAAAAGCTGTGGATATGAGTATTGGCCTATCAAGTTTAGGGGTAACCTCAGTATGACCACACACAATCATAACGCCAAGCTTTTTAGCAGCATCATCAATCTCCCTAGTTATGGAGTCAAGTAGATTTTCATCGAATTGTTCTGGTAGAAGTATGACCATGGAAATCCATTTAGGAATAGCCCCCCTAACAGCCACATCATTGGTGCTAACGCAAATTGAAAGCCAACCAATATGCTTAGATGCTCCAGTAATGGGATCCGAGTGAACCACCAAAACCTTATCCCCAAAATCAATTATAGCCGCATCTTCACCAATAGATGGCTTAACCAAAACCCTCTCATCAATGATGCCAATTCTACCAAAAACGTACTTCTCAAGAAGACTTGGTGGAACTTTCCCAAGATAACCCAAATTCAACCACCAACCATAATACCGCGTCTACCAATACCAACACATATCATAGAGGAAACTATTAAACCTATAAGCATCTGCATAAAATTGAATGGAACCTCAACCAATGCAGCCCAACCATAAGATAAAACGTAAAACTCGTAGAGGAAGTAGCCTAAAATCATGATTGACCCCCCAACCAGACAAGATAAAGCCATGTAAAGATAACGTAAATCAACCTTAACATAAACGTAAATGAAGATTATGAGTAGAAGAATTGATGAAAAAATCCAAAATATACTTGGAATACCAACATTCACAGTCCCATAACCTAGAATGGGGAATCCAAAGGAGAATTCAGACGATCCGGAATAGTAATTTAATCCCACATATAGGAGGGAGGAGAATAGGATTATTGCAATTATTGATGATGAAACTAAACCAGTAAAGTTACGTTTAAACCTTAATCTATTGAGAAGTGAATATACGAGGCCAACGGCAAACCCCTCTAAACCCTTAATAATTAATGTTCCGGGGGCATACCAAAAGTATCCTAGAAGAATATCAGCCATAGCTGACCCTAACCCTCCAGCAAAAGCTCCAACAATTGGACCGAAAAGGATGGCTGAAACATAAACTCCAATTTCACCAAAATTGAAGTATCCATGAGTCTCATAAATGTACAGTTGAAACATCGACGTCAATATACAAGTTAATGCAGCCATAAACCCAATAGTTGAAACATGCTTAGCCAAAGACATAACCATACACTCATAAATGAGTTATTCTATATGTATATAAAGGTTAAACTAAATATAGGCCTATATATTCAGAAAGCTCAAACATTAAGAATTGAAAGCTTTATAAATTCAACCCACCATAAATTTATAGTAAAGCGCATTAAAGAGTGATTAATATGAGTAAATGCGGAAAGAAGAAAAAGAAGGAGGAAGAAAAGAAGTAGGGTACGGCCATCGTTGAAGGCCAAAATAAACTCTAAACTTTTTTCCCTCTCCAAAGCTTACCAATCGGATAGAAGTCATCTGGAACATTATGGTATTCAAGTATCGTTAAATCTGCCGGTCCCAATCCAGGTGAATCGATGGGGTAATCGAGGGCTACAACACTATCCCAGAAAGCTCTATGATGAATTCTATCCTTCAAAACAATGATATCCTTCAATCTAGGCTCAATGCCAAGAGCTTTAAACCCTTGATCATCCATTGGTGCTCTAAGCCTCTTGGATATGATTACATGTCTACCTTCACCCATATCTATCAGTGCAACTAAGTCTTCATGAACCCGTCTACCCCGACCCATGGGTCCAACCAATGTATACTCGATGGGACCTATGAACACAAGTTTACCGCTAATCTCAACGGGTTCACCGGAAATTGGGTGAGCCCACCCTCCAATCTTAATTTTAACATGATCTCCAATTTTCGCATTATTCTTTAACCACTCCAAAGCTTTGGGGTCAGCTATACCGCCAATAACGAAGTTTTTAGCCCCTTGAGAAATCAATTCCCTCAAAACATGAGTCCCATCACCAATTCTATCACTATGTTCAGCTATGAGTATGGGTCTAACGCCACTAGCCACAAGCCTTAAAACTTCAGCAACCCCCTCCCTAGGCTTGGGTATGGGCTTCGTAAACTCGTGACGTAAACTCCATATGAAATCTGAAATATCTTGAGCAGCCCTCTCAGCTAAATCCCTATCACCATTAGTTACAACGAAAACTGAAGCTCCTATATCTGGAACGTCAGCATAAGCATAACCGGCAGCCACAGATGCACAGTAAACCCCCTTAGCTTCCCACTCCCTACAACGATCATAAACGAGCTTCATGGGAGGACGATCTGTCGCCTGATATATACTTGCAGTTACAAGTTTAGGTTTACGGAAAGCCATAACTGGTTTGAATTCACCTCTAATGGTTTTAACCATACATCTAGCTGCAATGATACCTATATCCTCAGAATCCACATGTGGATATGTTTTGAGAATGAAAACTGCATCAGCAACCTCAGCCAATTCATGATCCTCATTGGCATGTAAATCCAATGTAACCATTATTGGTATACTCCCCACAACACTCCTAACACGCCTAACAATCTCAGCTTCAGGTTTCGGAATCCCCTCCACAGCCATAGCCCCATGAAGCGCCAATAGAACACCATCAAATGGACCTGAACTTTTAAGGCCATCCAAAATTTCACCAACAATCTTATCAAAAGCATCTAGCGTTATCCATCCACTATAACCAGTTGCACTCGTCTGACCTGCAACCAGTATCCCAACAAGCTCAGCTCCCTCCTCCTCAGCAACCTTCATGAAACCACGAATATAATTTGGATGCGTCTTAGCATGCTCAAATATGGCATTACCCCTAACAATGAAATCCTTGAACATATCATAAGTGGTTTTAACTGGAACAAAAGTGCATGTTTCATGTGAGAAACTTGCCACAGCAATCCTCAAAGAGAATCACCAAAACTATTTGGAAAACCATGTAATTAAAGGTTTGGATTCACAGGTAAATTGAACAGTAAACTTATCTAAAACGCCCATATAAATTGATTTGTATGATTAAAGTGATAAATGTTAAGAGTAGGGGGAGAGTTGAATTCATAGACATAACAGATATAATCAATAATGCAATTAAGGGGGATGTTGAGGAGGGGGTTTGCCACATATACTCACCACACACCACAGCTGGATTAACAATAAATGAAGGTTACGATGAAAACGTCGCAAGAGACATAATTGAATCACTCAATAAGATCGTCCCAGAATATTGGCAGTACAAGCATATGGAGGGGAATGCACCAGCACACATAAAAACCAGCTTAATAGGATCATCACTCCTAATACCAATAAGTAATGGTAAACTTATGCTTGGGAGATGGCAGAGGATATTCCTATGCGAATTTGATGGACCTAGAGAGAGGAGCATATACTTGACAATAATACCAGTAAAAAGCGGGGATCATTGAAGATTCACTTTTCACTCTTCAAACCTAGAAGCGTAACTAGTAGTATTAAGGCTAACCCCTCTGAAGCTAAACTTAAAACTATAATGCCAAAACTAAAGGTTTCAAGTAGGTAGGCCATAACCATAGTTCCAATCATCCATGAAACCCCTGAAAGGAATGAGTATACGCCGTAAGCGTAAGCTCTACTCTCAGCGCCAACCAAATCAGCCACAGCAGCCCTCATAATAGTTTCATATGCACCCATAAAAATGCCCCAAAGAGCTGCCGCCAATACGTATGTGAATATATTGTTGCTTAAAATCATTGCAGGTATCAGTAATGCAGCTACTGGAGCCACTGAAATAACCTTCAAACCATACCTATCATAAGCTAAACCCATGGGTAAAGCCACAATGGCATCCACACCCATAGCCAAAGTATATAGTAGAGCAATATAGTAGTCTGGTATTATGCCAACATCCCTAAAGTAATATGATATTATACTCCTCCACTGCATAAAACCAAACATCATAAGTGATGAGGATATAGCGTAAATCCAGAAAACCCTACCCAAAACATTCTTACCACCAGACCCCCCACCAGCAGCCTCAACTTTTGGGTATAATGTAGCTGCAATGGATAAGCATATTAGGGAGAGGATGACTGGTATCGTTAAAATTGAGAATGCATAACTATAATTGTTATTTGAAACGTATAAGGCGTAGCCAACACATAAAGGCCCTATGATAGCTCCAGTTTGATCCATAACCTCATGTAAGCCAAACCCCTTCCCCCTACCCATCCCCTTAGTAACTTCAGACAATATTACATCCCTAACAGGCCCCCTCAACCCCTTACCAATCCTCTCAACAAAAACAAGTAGGATAACAAGTTCAGGTCTACCAGCCAATGCAAGTAGGGGCATGGAGAAATTTGCAACATAACCAACAAACACTAAACCCCAGTAAACAATGCTGGATGCAGATCTAGATGCCACCCAACCCCCAATCAAACGGGAAAAATAGCTCAAGAAATCTGGAACACTCAACAAGCCTGTTAATAAAGCTGAAGCCCCCAAAAGCTCCATATAAGAACCAGTAACAGAACCACCACCCTCATAAGCCATATCAGCAAACAATGAAACCATACCAAGCATGAGGAAGACAATGAGTAAACGCTTCTCCAAAACAAACACCCAAAATGCTAAACAATAGTGGGGAGTATACTAGTATATAAGGGTTGCTTAAACAAGATTGAGAAGACTCCTTCTTAATTCGCATTCCTCCATTTAATATTGGCATACAACAAATTTAATTCATAGATAACTTGAAAACCTCTAAACAACCAATTATAACTAATTTTTGACAAAATTCCTAGTCAAACAGCCTTAAATGACGCTTAAACCATATTACTATAGGTGTAGGGGTGGAGATTGTTGAGCATTGATTTCGAATCTCTAAGTGACGTGTTAAAACACCCAATTAGGCGCAAAATAATCCTCACACTCTTTGAAAGGGGGAATTTATCCTACGTTGATCTCATGAACCTAATAGAAGTTTCCAGCACTGGAAAGCTTAATTACCACCTGAAAATCTTAGGCGATCTAATCGGGAAAGACCAGAATGGACGTTATACTTTAACGGAAAAGGGGCTGATGATAGCTCAGCTCCTTCAAAAGTTTCCAGAGAGGAAACCTCAACCAACAACTTTATCCATGGGGGATGCAACGGTAATCGGTTTCATAGGCATGGCTTTAACGCTAGCTAACCCTACCCTCTGGACCTTTGCGATTGCGGCATTGTTGAAGTTGAATTTAGAGCTTTATTCCTCCACATTCCCAATAATTGGATTTTTAACCATGGCATATGCCTTAATAGTTCCTGGAGCAGTTATATGGCTATTAACCGTTAAGCGCACAAACTCCCATGATATATATGACTTAATGAGGCCGCCTATGATGACATTCACACTTCTACTCGCCCTTCTAGCAATCATGCTTCTCATGAAGGCAGACTTAATGGTAACAATTAAAAGTCCAGCAATTCAAGGTCACTGGTCCGTCATGCAGATAAGCCTACGAACATTAACACTCCTTGGCTTAATATTCCCATTCATTGGAGTCATCATCGCTGAATTAATAAGCAGATTTAGGAAGGTTGTGAAAATGCTTTAACATCACTCTCCTAAACTATAGGGGGAGAGTTTGAGAAATCATTACTAAACCTAAAATGATAAATATTATGGAGGATACTATCCTCAAGTACCTCATAGGTATAAATCTTAAAATTTTGGATCCAACAATCACACTTAAACCTGTTATAATGGAGAATGCAAGCATAACACCAATAAGGACTAGTGTTGGATTATTGAAGGATGCTGCTAAGAGTATTGAGGACAATTGCGTTTTATCACCCAACTCCATAAGTGAAATTAGTGTGAAACTTTTTAGGAACGATGCTTTAACATCATTAAATTCACATGAAGAATCGTTTGAACTTCGAAGCGAGAGTAAACCGAAAATTATGAAAGTTAAGCCAGCAACTATTCCAATTAAAAGTTTTGGAAGAATGCTCAAAATGCTCCCACCTAGAAATGCACTTAAACCATCAACAATGAAGAATGCAAGCATAGCCCCAGAGAAGACCGAGATAAAAGAAGATTTTGAAGCAAGAATCATTGTACAAATATGCGTCTTATCACCCAACTCAGCTAATAGGATAACAGTGAAAGATGCGATGAGGGGAGCTAAATCAATATACATAAACTTCGAATAGAACAAATTTATGTTAAAATAAAAAGGTTACTAATCCATAGACCCGCATGGAAGTGGGGGTATGCTTTAATAATCCACAGTCAATAGTATTAATTGTGAATTTATGGTTAAAATCCTAGTACTCTACTATTCAAGAAGCGGGAACACTGAAACCTTAGCAAAAGCAGTGGCTGAAGGAGCTAGAAGTGTGGAGGGTGTAAATGTGGAATTGAAAAGGGTTGATTATGCAACAGTTGAAGATATGATATCATGTGATGGAGCGGCTGTGGGATCCCCAAACTACTTTGGATACATGGCTGGGATAATGAAAGACTACTTCGATAAAGCGTGGAGTGTTAGAGATAAGCTTGCTGGAAAACCATACGTTGCATTCACATGTGGAGGAGGATCTAGAACTACAGCATTACAAAGCATTGAAACCGTTTTAAATGCATTTAAAATGGAGAAGGTTGCTGAGGGAGTTGCGTGGGGACTTAGAGATCACGGCCCCCCATCAGAGAAGGATTTAACGCCATTAAGGAAGCTTGGAGAAACATTGGCAAAGGAAGTATTGAAGAGGAAGGTGGAGACGCCGAAGGAGTAGCTAAACATAAAATTACCCCCAATTTTTCCATGATGGATACATTTAAGTTACGTTTAAACATAGCAAATTTACATGGAAATCTGTAAGGAAGATTTGGATGAAATTAAGAGGAGGATCATGGAGTTTATAAGTGTTAGGAGTATTGTTGGAGAAGAATTTGAGGGAGCCAAATATCTAACTGAATTAATGAGGGATTGGGGTTTCAAACCAGAACTCCAGAAGGTTGAGGAGAATAGGTACAATGTGATATGTAGAGTAAGGTTGGGGGATGTGGGGAGGAGGCTTCTATTGAATGGACACATGGATACAGTTCCACCATCAATGGATTGGAATGTAGACCCATTCAAACCATTCATTGATGATGATAGACTCTACGGTTTAGGGGCAATAGATATGAAGTCTGGACTCATAACCCTCCTATACAGCCTAAAGAAATTCATTGAAGAGAATGAGGGGGAGGTGAATGGTGAAATAATATATTCTGCAGTTGTAGATGAGGAGGGGTATTCGAAGGGGGCTAAAAAGCTAGTTTCAGAATTGAATTATGATGCAGCAATAATAGGGGAACCATATGATGGAATTGATAGTAGCGTAGTCATTGGGGAAACTGGCAAGATACTGTTAAGCATAGAATGCATTGGGAAGGCTGCACATGCATTTAGACCATGGATTGGAGTGAACGCCATAGAAGAAGCATCAAAACTAATATTAAAAATAGTTGAGGAGGGGACATTTGAAGATGAAAGGTTTGGAAGACTTCAACCAACAACCTTAAAAGTTGAGGGAGGATACAAAATCTACAACGTAACATTACCGGAAAGATGCATATTCGAAGTAAACATTCTAACAAAACCAGAACAGACAGATGAATACTTCATAAATTGGATCAACGAATTAGCAAAGAAGATTGGCTTGAAGGGTGGCGTATCCGTGAAGATTAAAGAGCCAAGATACTATGGATACATTACAAATGAAAATAGCATGATAGTAAAAGCATTTAAAAGGGCATTTGAAGAGGAATATGGATTTAAACCTAAAATTGAATTCAAAGCCACCATAACTGATGGAAATATAATTGCAATGAAGGGTGCGAAGCCACTAATAGTTTATGGTTTAAGAGGGGGGAATGCCCATATGGCCAACGAATACCTAGAATTAAAATCAATAGAGAAAACATGCAAAGTATACATTAAAACCATGAAAAACTACCTAAAAACAGAGGAGGAGTAATGTTGAAATGCTATTAATAGTGGATATATTGTTTTGGGGGTGAAGCATAAATGATAATAGTTGAATTCAGCATAATACCCATAGGCGTTGGAACAGGGTTAAGTGGGTATGTTGCAGAGGCAGTAAAGGTGTTGGATAAGAGGAAAGTTAAATATCAATTGACAGCCATGGGAACAATATTTGAAGCAAAGGATCTTAAGGAAGCATTCGAAATAATTATGGAAGCCCATGAAGCTGTAATTAAAGCTGGAGCCATGAGAGTAATAACAAACATAAAGTTGGATGATAGGAGAGATAAGGAGGAATCCATGGAGAGGAAGGTTAAAGCAGTCATGGAAAAGTTAAGGTGAAATGATTGTATAAGGCAAAGGTGGATTTACACATACACTCAAACAACTCAATGGACAGCAAATTAACAATAGAAGATATACTGGAATACTACGAGTACAAAGGCTTCAAAGCAATAGCCATAACAGACCACGATGAATTCAAAGGATCCATAATAGCCAACAAGATTAGTGTTGAAAAGGGGTTAAATTTGAAGGTATTATTTGGAGCTGAAATAGAGACAGCCATTGGAGAAGTAATACTAATAACCACAACACCGCCACCAAGAAAGATGCCAAAAATTATAGGTGAAATAATCGACACAGCCAAAGACTACCATGGATTAACAATAGCACCACACCCATACGCACAAGATAGGAGAGGATTAGGAGACAATCTAATAAATGGAGAAGCAAGAGGGGTAGATGTTATAGAAGTTTGGAATGGTAAAACAGGTAGGGAGTGGAATGAAATGGCATTAAACACAGCAAAAATCCTAGAGAAACCTGGAATAGCCAACAGCGACGCCCACAACAAAGAAGACCTCGGAATAGCATACACAATAATAGAAGTAAATGAAATTGAACCATATGAAATCATAACATCACTAAAAAACAATAGGATACTAAGGATAATTAGAAGAGGAGATTAAATGGGAATAGTGGAAGACATCTTAAAAGGACTAGAAGTTCTAGGACCATATGGAGTATTCATAGGGGTAGTGATAGAAAACATTATAACCATAATACCATCAGCATTAATACCACTAATGGCTGGAGCCACAATAATACCTAAAGAATTAAACCCAACACAAGCAATACTATCAATAGCAATAAACATAGGGTTAATTGGAGCCATAGCATCAACACTAATCAACACACCATACTACGCAATAGGATACATCAGCGGTAAAAGAATCATAGATAAATATGGAAGATACATTGGAACATCATGGGATGAAGTGGAGAAATATAAACTCAAAATAGAGAGTGGGAAATTTGAAGATATAACCATCATAGCATTAAGAATTATACCAATAATACCAATATCACCAATATCAATAGCCCTAGGAGCAATAAGATACAACATAAAGAAGTTCATAACACTAACAATAATTGGAACAATACCAAGATACATAATCATTGGAATAATAGGGTGGGCTTCAAGAGAAATAATATGGACAATAGCAAAAACAATAGACACCATGGAAAACATCGTGATCGCTGGAATGATAATTGGAATAATAGCATACATAATAAAGAAGAGGAGAGGAATTCAATTGAAAACAGCAAACAAGCAAAAATAATTTATGTTCTTAAAATTATTGCCCAGGCAGGAATCTGATAGCAAGCGTTTAAAGTCCTCGATACTTCAACTTTATATATGTTTATTGTGCAACCTTCAACGCCATAAACTTCTACATGTGCACATATTGCATGAGCACTCTTAAAAACTAAATTTACATCCAGAGGTACGTTTAAAACTTGTGGAAAATCTAGATATTTGATGGAAATATACTTAATGAATTTTGATATTGGTATAGCTAACTCTTGCCAATCTAAATACAGTATAGTTGCAATACTATTCAATCCTTTGCCGGTAGCGGTGTCTAAAAGCACTTGGTTTCCTTCAATGTCATCTTCACCTATAACTTTGTCTAGAGTGTCAGGCCAATAGTAAGCTATATATACTCTATGTTCTCGATAAACCTCTCCATCAGCAGGCATTTCATACTCCCAACACTCATAATTAATTGCAGCTAAACACGAGATGTATCCGACGCTATTCTGACTTACATCTAATCCAAGTGCCTTTTTAATTTGTGATGTTACCCAACTTATCTCTGCACCTATAGTCCATGTTACAGTAATAGAGTTGTCTATAACTTTTGTCACTGAATATGTGCATTTAAATGCAACCTCCCTATATTGTTCAACAAGATAACCGCAACTTGCCTTCGTGTTTTGGTCCGTAGATACTTTGAAGAATGTTTCCCTCATTGTCTTCTGCGCACTATATATTGATTTCGCCCATGGTGATACTTGTTGAATATTGGTTGATGCCATTTTAGCATAACCCTCCACCTTCTTTATTGGGTGTCTTAATTCTAGATTTACACTGGTGATTATTGGCCCTGATGTCGTTAATGGTAGTTTTGTTGACGCTGAGCCGAAATACACTGTATTATTATATACACCCATCGATGTTATGTATAGTCCTGGATTTATTGTAAAACTCCTCTTCTCAGCCTGATTCCAATTAATTATTGGCTTTATTACGTCTTTTACAGATAGATGGAAGACTGCAATTCCATATACATTTGTACATGTCGTCGCCACCAACTTAGTGCCATTTGGAAAAACTGCATATACGTATACGTTTGCTCCTGGAATTGTGTTTCCATCTTTTAGTACTGTTACTGTTAAGTGTATTCTGTCAAGCTCCAATGAAACAACATACACACCTCCAAATAATGCAACAACAAATAGTAGTAATATCATTGTAAGTTTTAAACGTGATTTAATGATGGACATTTGAGATCAAAATAAATTTTAAAATTCAAACATATATGTATCGCGCCACAGAGTTTGAGGCATAATTATTTAAGTAGTGTTAATGTAAGAGTTATGTTTGGTTGTGATATTTATGGTTAAGGTTAAGATGGATGAAATGAGTTGGGTTGAAGTTAAGGAGGCTTTAGATAATGGTTTTGATACAGTAATAGTTCCCGTGGGGTCAATAGAGCAGCATGGACCACACCTACCACTTGGAACGGATACATTTATTGGTGAAGCTTTGAGTGTTATGATTGCTGAGAAGCTGGGTAAAACCCTTGTAACCCCTCCAATAACCCCTGGATGCTCACAGCATCATATGGGATTCCCAGGAACATTAACTTTAAAACCAGAGACATTAATGCAAGTGATTAGGGATGTGTGTAAATGTCTAATTAGGCATGGATTTAAGAATATAATTCTGCTCCCCACACATGGTGGAAACTTTGCGCCAATAGAAACATTGATAATGGAGCTTGCCATGGAACATAAAGATGTAAAGATAATCTCACCACTAAAACTTGAAGAGCTAATTAAGGTTATGAATGATGTTATGGCAGAGTATGGAGTGACATTTAAGGAGGCTGGAGTTCATGCTGGAGCTGCAGAAACATCAGCAATGCTACACATAAATGGGGGTCTCGTGAAAATGGATAGAGCTGTCGAAGGATTCACTGGAGAATATACGATATCACAATTATACTCCTACGGTGTCAAAGCGATAAGCAACACTGGAGTTCTAGGAGACCCGAGAAAGGCAAGTGCAGATGCTGGCAGGAAGATGATGGAGAAACTTGCAGAATACTATGCAGAAAAGATTAAGAAGGAATTGAAATTTTAATGAGCAATAATGTCTTTATCTCAAATGGATTTAAACGAATCCTAAAAGTTTTAGCATTTTCAGCTAGTAGTTTGGGGTTATCTTCAATTATGTCAACCTCATATACATTGAATACATCATTAAATTCAACATTTACCTCGCAACCTTTACCACTAATATCATAAATTCTAGCTACAATCCCATCTAGAGATTCACTTAATTTTAAAGATTCAAGTATTCCGCCATCAACTTTAATTATAGGCTTCATCAATGGAACTTCTCCATTACATTTGAATACCAATGTTTTAACTCCACTATAAACTTCATAAGCCCTCCTATAAACTTCCCCAGAATAATAATCTCCACTATGTGGGTAAATGTAATATGTGAATTCATTGTAACCCATATCAGACCATGGATTCGGCATAACTGAAGATTTCAGTAGACTTAAACCGACAGTTGAACCATCAACACTATATCCATGCCTACTATTGGATATTATTGCGAAGCCATATTCCCCATCAGATATATCCATCCATCTCAAAGCTGGAACTTCAAATTTAGCTTTATCCCAAGAACTAACTTTAATTGTAGATCTTTCAACAACTCCAAATGGAATTTCGAAATGAGCCTTCTCAGATTTAACATTTAAATTGAACCAAGCCTTCAACAAACACCCCTTATCAACCCAATTTAAATGAGTTTTAAATTCGATTAGTCTAGAACCTTTGAAAATTCTAATTTCTTGATTTACAGTGGATTCACCATACCTTAAAGTATATTTAACAGATGCAAATACAGGTCCATTTGCAATTATTCTTGGAGGATCTATAATAATCAACTTTACACCGGGATCTTTAATTGTTGATTCCTCAATATCCCATGCATCAAATGCTCCAGGTTTACATACGTGAACCTTTAATAAATTCCCCTCGGAGGATATGAATTCCCTGTGTAGCATCTTATCATATATGGATTTTACCGTGGCATCAAACCCTATTCTAACTTTTAAATATTCATTTTCAAGTATTATTCCATCGTCAACTCCATAAGCTTTAACATCACCATCACCTCCAACAATCTCTGAATCTGAGAATTTCGTTAGAACCGTATAGTTTAAGGGTGGAACTTCAACAATCCAATAATTTACACCATTAAATTCTTGCGATTCAATGATTCTACCATTCTGATCTCTAAATAACCCTTTAGGCAACTCTACCAAAGCTTTCCAACACCAATTCAATCTATTAAAAATAGCAACTCTAAGTGGACCATTACTGGAAGTTGGGATAATATTTTTGAAAGCATCATTTGATATGGCTTTCAACCTCCCTATAACCCTTTCAAGTTCTGCATATGCTTCATCATAAGCTTCACTACAACAACTTCCCGGTAAAACATCATGAAATTGTGATCTCAATATAGCCTCCCAACATTCAAGCAGATCTTTACGTGGATACTCACCCAACTTGTTTAAGTAGAGTATTGTTGATAGGAATTCAGACCATAAAACCTCATTTTCAGCCATCCACATTAAATTCTTAATCCTAATATTGTTTGTGTAGACCCCCCTATGAAACTCATTATATATCTCACCATGCCAGTGTGGAAGATTCCCTGAAGATTTAAGCATAGTATTAATGTATTCATCTTGTTTAGGCGCCAAAATCAATTTAGGCAAACCTGGAATTTTGCTAAGCAATTTAACCCGCTCAAGCATTGTGAAAGTAGGGCCTCCACCACCATCACCATAACCATAACTGTGAATTGCTGGTGCATAATTCTTACCAAGATACTTAATCCATAAATCGTGAATTTCATTTGCAGTTAAAATCCCATTATATGTTAATGGAAGTATATGGACAATGATGCTTGAACCATCAATCCCATCCCAAACGAAGGCATGATATGGGAAGTTATTAGTATCATTCCACATAACCTTATGTGTAATGAAAATTTTCAATCCACTTTTACGCATAATCTGTGGTAGTTGAGCTGAAAAGCCAAAGGTATCTGGAAGCCACCCAATCTCACATTTAAAATTGAATTTATCCATGAAATATCTTTGACCATAAAGAAACTGTCTAGCAAGGGATTCACCGGAAATAAGTTGGGTATCAGATTCAACCCACATCCCACCAACAGGAAGCCATCTACCATCAGAGATAAGCTTTCCAACATCATCAAACAATTCTGGATTTAAATCTTCAAGCCACCTATAATTCTGCGCTCCACTCTGAACATATGTGAAATTGTAACCCATCTTGAAAAGACCATTTATAGTGGAAAATGTCCGTAAAATCTTCCTCCTAGTTTCACTATAAGGCCAAAGCCAAGCAGTATCTATATGGGAATGACCGAAAAGGAATACCTCACCATCCCCAACACTAGAGAGGCAAACTTCATCCAAAACACGTGAAATTTCATCAGCGATTCTACGAACATCCTCAATTCTCGGTGATGGTATATCCCTCAAATCCCCACGAACAACCCCATCCCCATAAACTGAAGCAATATAAGAGTAATCCCACCTAATCCTCCTATACTCCCTCGAGAAATCTTTAAAATCGAAACCATACAAAGTTCTAGCCATAGCATAAACCTGCAATACACTTGGAGTAATTGTAATCTTCTCAGCCAATCTAGATAACAAATCAATAATAGAATCATCCCTCTGAGCATAATTCACCAGATCCAACAATGAAAGTGAAGTACTGAAAACATCAAACAATACTCCAGCAATACTGGATGATGTAAATGAGAATTTAAGGGGACTTTCACCAAAAAGTTTACGTGAAGTGAATTCAAGTCTAAAATTGGAGAAATCATCCTTAAATATTGGAATCAACTTATGCTCATCATCAATACCATGAAGAAGCACACCATCAACGTATATAAGCCCACAACCAGAAACATCCAATCTAAGAAGCCAACCCAAACCCCTAGGCTTATCAAAATCCACATCACATGTGAAAACTAAAGTTTCATCCGGAGAAACACTTGAAATGTATGGTAGAGAAACTTCAACACCATTCAAAACCCACTTATCAATAGGTCTAAAATAAATGAAGGATGAAGCAAGAAGATCAAAAAATCTCCTCTCAACTTCACGTAAACTCAACATTACAAATCAAAACTAATATTAAAAGAACATCATAAAAACATAATGCCGAAATAATGAAATTCAACTAATGCTATATTAAAATCCTCAGTTATGGAAATTTAATCTACCAAAAACTCTTGCAATATAAATTGCATAGAAGTCTGTTGAATCCAACACTTCAAGGTACACCTTCCTCTCCCAAACCTTCCTAACATCCTCATTCTCAGCATAGATCACTGCACCCTCCCTCAAAACTCTAGCTTTCAACATCGTATCAGCAATATTTAATGCAACAACATCCACTCTGTCAGCTGGAACCTTCAAAGCATCCGCAATATCCAATGCAAGTTTAATTTCATCCATTACAGTCACATCAGCCCTATCCATTACCACAGCTATATCATAATCACTATCAGGTCTACCGAAACCCCTCGCACGACTACCAAACAAGTATGCTAAAACAACATTATGCTTCCTAAAAACCCCCTCCAATAAATTGGCTACATGTTTAACGTTAGATCCATCTACTGGATCTATACCCCTACTCTCCAAAACCCCTTCAAGCTTCCTAACAACTCCTTCGGTTTTTGGGAGAATTTCCATTACAATCCTATCTAAATCCATTGTGGAAAGCCTGCGATAAGCATGTGCAATAACGTTCCTTGTGACAGCAATCAACCTCAAATCCTCTGATACACATTCATCAATTAACTTCATATAACATAAAACCTTCCCCAACTCAGCATATGAACTAGGTTTCCTCAATCCAAGATCAGCTATAACCATAGCCACGGCATCCAAAACATTCTGTAATGAAGCATAAATCTCCCACCTAAGTGCAGCCAACTCGACATCACTCTTCGGAGGATTAAGACCCCTAGCTCTATTCAAAGAATTCAACGCTTCAATAAGAATAGACCTAATATTCATACCAACCATAATTAATGGAAACCAGCTACTTAAATAAAGGTTTTCTAATCGAAACATTGTTAATTAATGAAGGGTTGCGAAGAGAGGCTCACAGAACATTGTGTAAATATTCAAACATCATCAAGAAGCCTAACTTTGAAAATAGACTTCAAGAGAAGCCAGAAAACTACTACCATAATTCAATGATAACAGCAATGACGATTCACGATAACTAGAGCAAATTCACGCATTTAAATACGATTTACAATCTTCACCCTACACTAATGATAAAAAAATAAAAAGGAATTTAATAGTATAAACACTTTACGTTCTTAAAATTATTGCCCAGGCAGGAATCTGATAATAGGCGTTCAAAGTCCTTGATATTTCAACTCTATATATATTTATTGTGCAACCTTCAACACCATAAACTTCTACATGTGCACATATAGCGTCAGTACTCTTGAATATCAGGTCTACATCTACAGGCACATTTAAAGCTTGTGGGAATTTGGAGAATAGGGTAGCGATAAGCTTAATGAATTTAGATACAGGTATACCGAATTCCTGACTAACCTCCCAATGTAAATACACTATAGTTGCAACAGTATTCCATCCCGCGCCAGTTGCAGATTTTAGAAATATTTGGTTGCCTTCAATGTCATCTTCACCTTTAACAGTTTGTAGAGAGTCAGGCCAGTAATAAACTATGTATGTTCTATGCTCCCTATAGAGTTCTCCACCATCAGCGGGCATCTCATACTCCCAACACTCATAATTAATTGCAGCCAAAAATGATACATATCCTGTACTACTCTGACCTACATCTAATACAAGTGCCTTTTCAATTTGTGAGGTTACCCAACTTATCTCTGCACCTATAGTCCATTTCACAACAATGGAATCGTCTATAACTTTGGTTACTGAATATGTGCATTTAAATGCAACCTCTCTATATTGTTGAACAAGGTAACCACAATGTGCCCTGGTGTTTTGGTCTGTGGATACTTTGAATACAGTTTCTCTCATCGTGCTTTGCGCACTGTATATTAGTTGTGCCCATGGTGGTGCTTGTTGCTGAATATTTGTTGATACGGTTTTTACTTTGGTTTCCACCTTCTTTATTGGATGTTTTAGGTCTAGGTTTACATTTGTTGTTATTGGTCCTATTAGTGTTAGTGGTAGTTTTGTTGATGCTGAGCCGAAGAATATTGTGTTATTGTAGACTCCTATGGATGTTATGTATAGTCCTGGATTTATTATGAAGCTTCTTTTCTCAGCCTGATTCCAATCAATTATTGGTTTTATTATGTTCTTTATTGATAGTTGGAATGCTGCAATTCCATACTGGTTTGTGCATGAAGTTGCTATGAGTCTGGTACCGTTTGGAGCTGAAGCGAATACATATACGTTTGCTCCTGGAATTGTGTTTCCATCCTTTAATACGGTTACTGTTAAGTGTATTCTATCAAGCTCCAATGAAACAACATACACACCTCCAAACAATGCAACGATAAATAGCGATATTATAGTGATAGTTTTTAGATTAGATTTGGCGATAAACATATGAAATCAAGATAAATTTTAAAATTCAAATATATATATCGCTTCAAGATTATGTTATCGTTTGATGTTTTATTGTGGTGTTTGTGGTGTGTAGCAGTTTTGTGTGTATGGGTGTGGATTTGGCTAGTATGGAGTCTAGGGAGACTGGGATATGTATATTGAGGGGGGTGTATGTTAAGACTGTGACTGTTCATGGTGATGTGGAGATTTTGAATTTAGCGTTGGTGGAGAAGCCGCATGTGATCGCAATTGATGCTCCATTATCGTTGCCTAAGGGGAAGACTTTGGATTCGAGGGGTTGTGTTAGGGAGTGTGATAGGGAGCTTTTGAGGATGGGTATAAGGTTTTTCCCATTAAACTTTAAGTGGATGAGGCAGTTGACTATGAGGGGGATGAAGCTTAGGGCTGAATTGACTGGTATGGGGTTTAGGGTTATAGAGACTTATCCTGGTGGAGCTCAGCAGATACTTGGAATTCCAAGGGTTAGGAGGGGGAGGGAGGAGTTGAGGAGGAAGCTTGTGGAAATGTTCAATTTGAGTGGGGATATATTGGAGAGGAGGTTGAGTCCACATGAATTGGATGCTGTGACATGCGCTATTGTTGGGAAGTTGTATTTGGAGGGGGAGTATATAGCTATAGGGGATCCGAGTGAAATGCTAATGATACTGCCGAAACCGAGATAGGCATTCATTTGATTAATCCAAGTTTCCTTCCAATATCAAGTTTAACCTTATCTCTCCCAGAATCACTCCTCAAAACTCCACTATCAATTCTAATAATCTCGAAACCTAAACTCTTGAACCATGCATCTCTACGTTTATCCTTTTCCTTAGCTTCTTTGAAGTATGAATGCCATATTCCACCATCAATTTCGATTATTAGATTCCATTTTGGTAGGTAGAAGTCAACCCAGTAATACCTCCCCCTATCATTCTTAAACCTATAATTATGGAAGAAGTCTTTATTCTTCTCCAATCCAAAGTTTAAGAGTATATTTTCAAATGCCAACTCCTCTTGAGTATATTTTCCAGCTTTAACATACCTTTCAACAACACTCTTTGCGAATAAGCTGAATGTCCTCTTCCTACCATCAACATGGGACATTTAAATTCACCCTAAAAAGGGAGGGAGGTTGAGGGTTTGGTCTGGAGTTTACTTGCCTGCCCTTCTCTTTCTAATAACCTTTCCACTTAATGCTCCAGTATGCCTCCCCCTATCCAAAACTATTTCCCCATTAACTATGACGTATTCAATGCCATCCGGTGGAACTCTTGGTTCAAGGTATGTTCCACGGTAACCAATCCTATTCAAATCGAATATGGTTATGTCAGCCCATGCACCAACCTTCAATACACCCCTATCATTAATCTTCATCCTCTCCGCAGGTTTTGAGGTTATCTTCATTATAGCCTCCTCAATGGATAAAATACCCTTCTCCCTAACGAATTTAGCTATAAACATTGGGAATGCTCCATAAGTGTTTGGGTGTGGTAGGTAGTATGGTGGGGTTTTGGCTTCCCACTTGAAATCCAATGCAAATATGTCTGCTCCAACCATGGCTCTTGGATGCTTAAAGAATACCTCTAAACTCTCTTCACCGGCATATGTGTATTTTGGCTCATATAGTGTTTCAGGATCCTCCAAAATCATATCCATTAGCACGTCAACTGGGTCTGCACCTTTAGATGAAGCTATCTCCCCCAAAGTTTTACCCAAATATTCTGGATTCTTACATTTCCTAATCACTATGTTATCCATCCAGTATGGATCTAGGTTTGGGTTAACAGTATACCATTTACCACCATAAATTGCATCTTTAATATCCCTTCTATAATCTTCGCATTTGAGATTCTCGATTAAGCGTTCAATTCCACCAGACTCTCTAATCCATGGGGATAGTAATGCAATTAGCTTTGGCATTGAGAAAACTCCACCAGTAATGTTTGGTATTACATCGAAGGATACGTCCACACCCCTCTTAATAGCTTCATCAACATAATCCAATGTGGTTTCAGCCATAGCCCTCCTCAAACGTTCCGGTGGAGGTGGATAAGCCACAAACCCATAGGATATATGTGATATTTGAACTGGAACACCAGTTTTCTCAGATATTTCAATTGCCTCAACTATCCCCTTAATCTTCTCAGGGGGTTTAATCTCCCTTCTAGCTTCAGTTCTAATTCCAGTCCTCCTCCAATGCGTAGCATAAATTCCATCATAACCCTTAACAACCTTTACAAGCTCAATTATCTCATTGGTGTCAGCATAGAATCCAGGGGCATAATCCAATCCAGTGGACATCCCATGAGCACCGGAATCTAAAGCCTCCCTCAAATAATTCTTCATCTCCTCAATCTCCTTATCAGATGCCCTCCTCTTATGATCTTCACCCATAACTGCCGCTCTAATGGAGCCATGCCCAACGAGTGGAATATAGTTTATTGATGCACCCCTCCCCTCAACTTTACGGAGGAAATCATTAAAGCTTTTCCAGTCAATTGTGAATCCAAACTTCTCCCTAAGCTTCTCATTAACTTTATCTATTGGATGCATGAGTGGAGCATAGTACTTGTATGGCTTCAATTCATGCCACCAATCCATCTCCCAAAATGACATAACCCAAAATTTTCCAACAGGGGCTGGTGAAGAACCACAATTACCACCCACAATGGTTGTTACACCCTGGAAAATGTAATTCTCAGCCTTAGGGTATAGTAGGATGGTTTCATCACCATGACTATGAATATCAATGAATCCAGGGGAAACAATAAGTCCACTGGCATCTATAACCCTCTTAGCATCAACCTTAGGCTTAACATCAGACAAATACACTATCCTGCCACCATCAACGCCCAGAAACCCATTAAATGGTTTAGAGCCAAGACCATCAACTATCAAGCCATTCTCAATCAATAAATCCCATTCCACAATTGCACACCAAAACTATTATAGGTGTGACATCCATTTAAGATTATTCATGAACTATAAGGTTGTCATTTTAGAATCAATACATAAAGATGGAGTGGAATTGTTGAGGAAGTATTGTGATGTAATCGAATGCCGAGAAGGTGTCAGCAGAGAAGAATTGAAAAGCATAATACGAGAAGCGGACATAATAATTTCAAGGGGATTCATAAAGATAGATGCCGAACTTATTAGATGTGCGAGGAAAGCTAAAGCCATAGTGGTGCATGGAGTTGGAGTAGACCACATAGATTTGAAAGCTGCCGAGAAAGCTGGAATAAAAGTTGCCAATACACCAGAAGCATTAACGGATACAGTAGCAGAATTCACCATTGGAGCACTAATAGCATTATTAAGGAAGATTAAGCAAGCTGATGAAGCTGTAAGGCGTGGAGAATGGAGTAGAAAATATACGGATCTAGTGGGAGTAGACTTGAAGGGTAAAAATGTTGGAATACTCGGACTTGGGAGGATAGGCTTAGCAGTGGCAAAGAGATTGAAGCCATTCGACGTAAAACTATACTACTACGATAAGATAAGAAGGTATGATGTGGAAGAAGATTTAGGAATAAAATATATGGAATTCAGGGAATTACTATCCACATCAGACATAATACTGATACACTTACCACTAACAGAGGAAACATACCACATAATATCGAGGAAAGAGTTTGAATTAATGAAGAATGGAGTATACATTGTAAATATGGGTAGAGGGGCATTAATTGATGAAGCTGAATTGATAAAGCAAATTGAAGCTGGAAAGGTGGCTGGAGCAGCATTAGACGTATTTGAAAGAGAACCACTGCCACCGGAAAGCCCACTAACGAAATATGAAAATGTACTATTAACCCCACATCTAGCTGCAAGTAGTGTAGAGGCGTTGAGAAGACTCTCAATGGATGTAGCCAGGAAAACCCTTGAAATACTTGGAATACCCGTTAGCCAAACATAAGTGAAAATCATGAAACATAATCCTTTTTAAATGTAAGGGGCAAATGAATTTTACATGTATGAAAAACCATTGAAGGGTGTAAGAGTTTTAGATGTAAGTAGAGTTTTAGCAGGTCCATTCTGCACAATGATACTTGGAGATTTAGGGGCTGAAGTAATAAAGGTTGAGGAGCCATTAAAGGGGGATGATACAAGGAGTTGGGGTCCCCCATTCATAGATGGGGAAGCAGCATACTACCTATCGGTAAATAGGAATAAGAAGAGCATAACGGTAAACTTGAAGCATACAGATGGATTAAAGATAATATATGGGTTAGCTGAGAAAAGCGATGTATTTATTGAAAACTTCAGACCAGGAGTTGCTGAAAGACTCAAAATAGATTACGAGACAATTAGCAAGATAAACCCTAAAATAATTTATTGCTCGATAAGTGGATTTGGGCAAACTGGACCATACAGGGATTATCCAGCATACGACCTACTAATACAAGCAATGTCTGGATTTATGAGCATAACTGGAGAAGAGGGTAGACCCCCAGTTAGAATAGGAGTTGCATTATTCGATATTGGTGCAGCAATGTATGCAGCAATAGCCATAATAGCGGCACTATATAGGAGGGATAAAACTGGCGTTGGGGAGAGGATAGATATATCATTACTGGATACGGGAGTATCATGGTTAACGTATATGGCAATGAACTACTTCGCCACAGGAGTAAACCCCAAGAGGATGGGTTCAGCACACCCAAGCATAGTGCCATACCAATGCTTCCAAGATAAAGATGGGAAATGGTTTGCACTAGCAGTGGGTAATGATGATATTTGGAAGAGGATGTGTAAAGCAATTGGAAGAGAAGATTTAATGAATGATAAGAGATATGCAACAAATCCAGATAGAGTTAGGAATAGGGATGAATTATTGGAGGAACTAAACAGCATATTTAAGGGTAATAGTAGAGATTACTGGATAAAGATATTCATGGAGAATCAAGTTCCATGCGCACCAGTAAATGAAGTTAGCGAAATATTAAGCGACCAGCAAATCCTGCATAGGGAAATGGTAACTGAGGTGAAACATCCAAAAATTGGGAAACTAAAACAACTCGGGATACCAATAAAATATGCTAAAACCACATTAAAAGTGGAGGAGCCACCACCAATGCTCGGTCAACACACAGAAGAAGTGCTAACGAACTTATTGGGTTATAAAAAGGAGGAAATTTTGGAATTAAAGAGGAAGGGGGCTATATAACATTCACCTACGCCTATATATCACAACAATGATTACCATCAATGCCAATAAGGATGCAATTGCAATGTAGATCCAGTATGATGGCGTTTGTGGAGGAGCTTCAGCCTTATAGTAAACAGTTAAACTGACATCAGAATTTAGGGTTATAGTTCTAGTTGAACCACTAAATCCATCACTCCAACCACTAAAAACATACTTAACTCCACCAACATTAACCTCTGCTGGGAAGCTCAAAGTATAGTTTCCAGCAAGGATGGATTTGGAGAACTTAGTGGTATATGTGGAGCCTGACAATGTAAATTGAACCCCACTAATTGGAGATGAATCAATAGTCAACGTGTATTGCTTTGGCACTGAAACGGTGAATGTACCATTAAAGTATCCCACATTTCCAAGGAAATCCTCGGCTATAAGTGAGTATGAGACGCTTTGAACATTACTTGGAAGACTCAACGTATACGTGTAAAGCAGTGAACTGTAGGAGTAGATTATCTGATCCCTATTGGCAACAATTTTCGGTGGAATATCATTAACATTATACCATGAACTCTTAGAACCATCGGAAAACGTGAATTGATAATTCAAACCAACACGCTTAACACCCACACCGGAATCAGTGGCATTAACATTGAATACCAAGCCACCATCACTCTTAACGACATCAACTGAAATAATTGGTTTAACAGTTTCATTAATAGCTGTGAATGTTATGGAGTAAACTGTCTTAGCAGGGATGCTCACCCTAAAGCTAACTATATGCACACCACCAACGCTGGTTACAGAGTAATCTTTTGGAGTTATTGGATAGAATCTATAACTGCTTACAGGTATGGAGCCATCAACAATGAATTCCACAAGTGGATTTATAGTTGCATCTAGATTGTTATAGATCTTTATTGATGAAGATTTTGTGGAGCCATCATTCCTGGGAGCGTAATAATATATTAATGAACCAATTGGGTAGGAGGATGGCGAATTTTGAGGCTCCTTACCTCCAACACTCAAAACGTTAATCTTACCATCACCACTAACATTCACTAACCTATAAGACCAGTAAACACCTGATGGCAAAGACCCTCCAGCTGGAGCATTGGTCTCAAAAACATATTTACCATTGTAAATGTTGAATTGCTCTCTATGTATATGTCCAGCTAAAACTAAATTAACATTGTACTGCTCCACAAGTCTAAGAAATTCCGATGCAACATTCAAATTACTATCCCAAGTGTAGTATAGGTAGCTCCTTAGAGCATTGATGTTTTGCCAAGAACCACTAACCATGAATCCACTTCCAAAGATTGGGTGATGTATAAGCATGATCTTAACATCATTAATGCCAATCTTCTTCAAAACATTCTCAGCAAATCTAAGTTGATCAATATCAACATAACCTAATTCACGAGTATCCATGGCAATGAAGTGGAAATTCCCAAAACTCAGATTATAGTATAGTGGACCACAATACCTCTGATAGTTTGCAGCATCATCACCTGAATGATCATGATTACCCGGAATAACTAGAATTGGGATTTTAGAGGAACCATTGAATATTATTGACCAAGCATAATTCCAAGCAGAAGCAATTACACCTATATCAACAAAATCCCCTGTAATCACAATTATAGTGGGTCTAATGAGGTTAAGCTCATATATGGCTCTCGCAATAACATCAGCACCATAGGGTAAATGTGTATCGCTCACATGTGCAATCAACAAATACCCTGGATAAGTCTTGAAAACATACACACACTTCGGTTGAGTGTAAACGTAACTTGCACCATCAGCAACATATGAAACTCTGAGTGAATACAACCCCTCAAGAGCATTTGAAGGTACTTGCAGATAAAATGTCCAAAGCCCACTACTTGAATTATAAAAGCCATTGAATGATTCAATGTCATATTTAACGTTTACCGTATTATGAGTTATTGAGAAGAGCCATTTCGTTGCAGAGCTTGAAGCTCTAATCACAACCTTAAAGGAGCCATTCAAAACACATAAAGCAGGCCACGATGGGAGGGGATACTTTATGGGGTCTGTTACCACCATAGGCTGGGATATTGTGGCTGATGGAAGTATGCATATGGAGAATAGCACAACTATGAGAAGCAAATAAACTCTCCCAAACCTCACATCACCCATAACAATCGGTAATAGATTAGGAGGGAATTAATTTAAAAACGTTAAGTATCATGGTATGGTATAACTATAACCCTATCCCTCGGTATAGCAATCTTAATTGGCTTATTCACATCAATATTCACACTGGAATCAAAGGATGCTATTAACTCACTAGATTTCACTGCAACCCTAACTTCATTACGTGAACCATAAAATGATACATGCTTAACATAACCATCAAAAACATTATCCGAAGCCGATGCTTCAAGCTTAAAACTTTCAGGTCTAAGTATACATGCCACCCTACTACCAACATTGATGTTTAAATCCTCATATGCTGGAACACCCCACAAAACCATATCATCACATTTAACCTCAAGATAGCCATCACTACGATTCTGAACCACACCAATCAGCACAGTACATTTACCAATAAATGATGCAACAAACAAGTCTCTAGGCTTATTATAGATGTCAATTGGTGTTGAAACCTGTAGTATTCTACCATTATTCATAATTGCAATCCTATCCGACAAGGTCAATGCCTCATCTTGATCATGGGTGACATATATTGTTGTTATTTTAAGCCTCCTCTGCAGAGACTTCAATTCACCACGCATCTCAACTCTAAGTTTAGCATCAAGATTGCTTAAAGGCTCATCAAGCAAGAGAACTTTAGGCTCTATGACTAAAGCTCTAGCCAAAGCTACACGTTGCTGCTGACCTCCAGAAAGCTGATGTGGATACCTATCCTCCAAACCAGACAATTTAACAAGCTCTAAAACCTCCTTAACCCTCCTCCTAATCTCATACTTACCCACCTTCCTAATCTTCAAACCAAATGCTACATTATCAAAAACTGTCATGTGGGGCCATAAAGCATAATTCTGGAAAACCATACCAGTCCCACGGAGATAGGGGGGTGTATTGGTTACATCAACATCATTAAATAGAACTCTACCAGAATCCACACGCTCCAAACCAGCAATGATACGTAAAGTTGTAGTTTTACCACACCCACTTGGACCTAGAATTGTGAAGAATTCCCCCTCAAGTATATCTAAACAAACATTATCAGCCGCAACAACACTACCAAACCTCTTACAAACATTCTCAAGCTTAACCCTAACCATAACAAAATTCACCCCAAACTAAAATCCATAAATCGCAAACCTCTGCTTCAAAGCATAATTGGATATTATTATGGCCAATATTTGAATGGTCATCAGTAATACGCATAAAGCTGCACCAATACTAGCCGCACCAACCACAATACTACCATATACAACTTGATTTATATAGAATGTGATAGGCCCCCTATCCCACCTCAAAGCTCCAAGGGTAACACTGGTGCTGGATTCAGACATACAGTAAACAAAAGTCAGAATAGCTCCACCAAAAATATTCATAGATATTAAGGGTATAACAATTCTAAAGAGCATTTGAAACCTATTAGCACCAAGGTTCATGGCAGCCTCCTCCAATGAAACATGAACTTGCTGCAAACCAGCAAATATACTCCTAGCAGCGAAGGGAAGACGCCTAAATGAGTAAGCTAAAACAAGTAATGGTGCAGGATCAATTAATGGGTCTAGAGGGGTCCACCTAAATAATGAAGTGAAAAACATGAAATAACCAACTGCAAGGACAATACCTGGAATTGCAACTGGAATTGTGGATAAAATATCGAGTATTGAAGCTAAAATACCCTTAAACCTAGCAACACAATAAGCTGAAGAAGCACCTATAAATACTGCAATTAAAACGGCAATAGATGAATAAATTACACTATTGGAGATTGCTCTACTAACACTGGGATGCAAAAGCCTATAAAAGTATTCTAAACTAAAGTTCTTAGGGGTAACCCCACTAACAACCCAATCCGTAGAAGCTAAAATCACAGTACCAACTTGAGGCATAGAGCCAACTAAAACCAATACCACAAGAAACACGTAAACTACAAGTAATCTAAATCCACCAATACGCCTAACCCTAGGATTCCACCTACCACCCCTACTCAATGAAGCATAGGTTTTAAGGGAAACATAACGCTTTATAAACATGAAACCTACAATGGAAATGGACAACAATATTACTGAGAGAGCAGAAGTTTCAGGGGTTATAACACCCCTCATAGCTTCACTAAAAGATTGGAAGATATAATATGACATAACCTTCTTAGCCAAAGGATTACCACTATACCCAATAAACCCAATGGGGGCAGATAGATCCTCCATACTAAATATGAAAGTTATTATCATACCAGCAGTAAGCCCCGGCAAAGCCAATGGGAAAGTTACACGCCTAAAAAGTGAAAACCCCTTAGCACCAAGATTCTCAGCCTGCTCCTCCAAGCTGGGGTCAATATTAAGCAATGAAGCTTGAAAATTCAAGTAAACTATTGGGAAATAGCTTAAACTCTGAGCAATGGAAATACCCACAAGACCATTCAAATCAATCCTATATGGGAGGATATGAAGCAAATCATAGAAAATGTAATTTATCAAACCACTAGTTGGATGAAACAATTTACCCAAAACATACGCATTCACAAATGGGGTGGCAAGCATTGGAACATAAAGTAAAACCCTAAACAAACTCTTACCTGGAAAATCATATCTAGCCAAAATGAAAGCTGAAATTAAACCCATAACCGTAGATAGGATTGTTGTAGCTAATGCAACGATCAAAGTGTTTACTATTATACCATAATCTAAACCCCAAATATACATGGTATCGCCATAAACATTAAATAGATATCCAGTTCTAGGATTGAAGTTAACGAAGTACGTATCACTAAAAATCGAGGTAAACCAGTAAAGTGATGGCTTACCATAATAGAGGAATGATGATGAAAGTAATAGGGATAGGGGGAGTATGAATAGGAATATGAAGAATATTAGTGGAGCAAGATACGAAACAAGTAGAAATAAGTCTACGTGTCTACGCCACAAACTATGCATCCAAACCACAATAATTTGTATAAAAATTAGGATATAAGTGGATTTTCATCCACCAACGGCACTGGCAACTTGCTGATATCTAGCTATAGCTGCATTCCTCCATATACTGCAAATATTAGTTCTAAAGTCAGACTCCTTCATGTAGGAGTTTATCTTCTGAGCATACTCCATGGTGAATGTGGTTGGCTTATTTGTAAGTGGATCTATGAAAGTCAACTTAGTTGGATTTGTCAAATTATCCACCAACTCCTTAAACTTCTCCTGAGAAATCTTATTGTTAACCTTGGCTTGTATCAACTTAATCCATGCAGATCTAAGCTCAGCTTGAGGCTTAACAATGGTGGAATCAAAGAACCATATTAAAGCTTGCTCATAGGATGAAGCAAGTTCATCACTAAACTCTATTGTTGCAGCCTTCAATGTAAGATTATACTGTAAATATAGATCTTGCCTACTCTTACCCTCAGGGGTATTGAAAACCTCAACATTTATTGGCATGCGATTTACATTTGGATCAAGCCATATCTTCTGACCTTCAGGTGATAGAACCCACTCAATGAAAGCTTGGGCAGCCTCAACATTCTTACTCGTCTTTAGCAATGCAATGGGATCTGCATTCACTATAGTCCCATCCTTTGGAAGAACATAGTATGCAACTCCTGGAGCTTGAATCTGTGCAGTGTAACCGTAGAAGTCTATGGTTAAACCCACACCAATACGTTTAGATATAACGCTCTCCCTAACAGCTTCAGACTGATCATATATCTCAGCATTTGCACCTATCAATGTAATTATCTTCCAACCATCAACCCAACCATAACGTTGAATGATAATCTCATACATACGGGTATTGGATGTGGATGTCACAGCATTAGCTACACCCACAGAAGTCCTTGGGAGAGTTAAACCATAAGTTTCATTAGCCAAATCAATCCACTCATCAGGTTCAGGAAGATTGTAGGTTTTCAAGTAATCCTTGTTTATTGTGAAACCAAATGAGGATATGGCGGCGCCAACCCAAACAATATTACCTTTAGAATCAAATCTCTTGGCAGGTGAACCACTGATAGTGTCTGGAAGTTTATTAACAACATTCAACACACTCCCATTTAGAGGTTTAAGCAGACCTTCAGAATACAGCGTATCAAATAATACTGGCCCCCCACCCCAAGCAACATCAATATCCCCCATAGCATTAATTATACTAACCCACAAATGTGCTGCTGGAGTTAACCACCGAATATCGGTAATATTGTATTTCCTGGCAACAGGTGAGGATAGGAATGCTGTTTCCACCTTCCCTAAAATGTCAAGACCATGCCTACTAATAACCACCAAAGTTATCTGCTTAGGAGGCTGACCACCACCCCCAGGACCTGAAGGGGTGCCGGGGCTTGGAGGAGGTTGGAATGATTGCCAAACGAAATAGCCACCAATTGCAACAGCCAATGCAATTACAACAAACAATATATACGAATATTTAATTGAACCACTCAACTCACAGCCACCATTCTTAATTAAAACTCAACCCAATAATAAGATATAAATATTTTCCAAAACAAAGATTTAAACGATGAGATATGAATAGGGCAGCTAAAATTCTTGCCCTAACAATACTATTATCAATGCTAATATTCTCCATGGGAATTGCAGAAGCACAAGTGAAGAAACCAAAGATAGTTGTATGGCTTAAGGGTGCTACTGGTACAGTTAGGCAATATGAAGCTGCTAGAAACGATTTAACCCAATATGAGTGGGTTAATGTAACGGGAACCTTAACCTCAAAAGACCTTGAAGGGGCATTTGCACTAATAGTCATACTAGTGGATTCATCACAGAAGATCACAAGTGATGAGATAAATGTTATAAAGAATTGGCTTGCCACTGGTAGAAAGCTATTATGGGTTGCAGGAGACTCAGACTATGGAACAGATGTGTATAGGCAGGATACAGTGAATAATTTGCTTAAAAGTGTTGGAAGCGTCTTAAGGGTTGACTTAGCCGAATGTATAGATAAAACCATGAATGCAGGTGCAGACTATAGGGTTTTAGGGTTATCAGACAAATGTGATGATGAAGTTAAATTCCTAGTTGCAGGGGTTACCAGAGCATTATTCCACGGTCCAGCAGCAATAGTGGCTGAAGTTGATGGTAAATATGTGGCTTTAAACAAGGAGAAGGTTCCAAACGTATATAGGATAATGTGGACTTCAGTCAATGGAACTATAAGTGAATTCAATGAACCACCATCAAAAGTGTATAAGATGGGCGTTTACGATAGATATGTTCTAATGGCTCTGGAAGTGGATACAGCAAAGAAGAATGTTATAATATTGTCTGGAGATGCACCATTCGACCACTATGAGGGGATGTATAAACCAGAACTTGGAAACCCAACGAGGTATGGTGTGCAGTATCCACAGCAAGGTGCAACCCTCCTAGCAAACATATTAAGCTGGACATGTGACATGGATAAATTCTTCACATACCTATCAATGCCTGGACAAATTTCAAGCCTAAATAAGCAAGTTTCAGATCTAAGCAAACAAGTCTCAGACTTACAAGGCCAAGTGGCATACTTGAACTCCATGATGCCAGTATATGCAATAATAGCATTGATAGTGGGATTAGTGATAGGATTCGCCATACCAAAGTATATACTCAAAAAATAAACACAACACCCTTTTTTCTTCCATTTAACATAATTTTATGAGGGAAATGTTACGTTCATAAAGAACTTCCATGAACTAGCTTCAAATGAGGATAGAAGAATTGTACTGACATTATTGGAGGAAGGGGTTAAAGCATCAGATCCAATAGAAGCCATAAAGAATAGCATAAATGTTTATGATGGTAAAATTGTGGTTAAAGGGGTTGAAGATTTTGATTTAAAGAATTTCCATAGAATTATTGTTATTGGTGCTGGTAAGGCAACTGCAAGAATGGCTTTAGGCTTAGAATATATTCTTGGAGATGTGATATCGGATGGCATTGTAATAGCCCCAAGGGGGGTTAAATCGAATCCAAAGAAGATTAAGGTTTTGGAGGGGGATCATCCAATACCAAGCAATAGGAATGTTGAGAATACAGAGAAGATAATAGAACTCTTAAAGGATAGAGATGAAATGGACCTGATAATAGTTTTAATATCAGGTGGGGGATCCGCACTACTAACAATACCTGAAAATGGGGTAGAAGTAGAGGACATTATTGAAACAAATAAGTTACTCTTAAAATGTGGAGCAGACATCAGGGAGATAAATACTGTGAGGAAGCAGATATGTAGAGTTAAGGGTGGAAAATTATTTGCAAGATACATATACCCATCAAGAGCACTAACCCTAATAATATCAGATGTTGTGGGGGACGATGTGGAGGTAATAGCTTCAGGGCCCACTGCTCCAAGTAAATCCACAGCAAAACAAGCAAAGGAAATTTTAGAGAGATATGGTGTATGGAGTGAAATTCCAATTAGAGTTAGGAAGCGTATAGAGAAGGCGATAATTGAAGGGGGAAATGCTTTCAGCATGGAAGTGTTTAACAAAGTTAGAAATGTGGTGATATCAAGCAACATACAAACCCTAAAAGCCATCTATGGGAAAGCTGTTATGATGGGTTACAATTCAATGATAATATCATCAAGAGTTCAGGGGGAAGCTAGGGAAGTTGGGAAAGTTATTGGGGGAATACTGGTGGAAGCCCATGAAAATGGGATACCAGTAAAACCTCCAGCCACATTAATTGCTGGGGGAGAGACTACAGTTACTGTTAGGGGGGAGGGTAGTGGTGGTAGGAATCAGGAATTGGCTTTAAGCGTTGCAAAGATAATCAATGGATACAGGGGGATAACATTTGCATCCATGGGGAGTGATGGAATAGATGGAAATACGGATGCAGCTGGAGCCATAGTGGATTGGGAAACGATAAGTAAAGCTAGAGGTATGGGGTTAAATGAAGATGAATACCTAAGGAGGAATGATACGTACAATTACTTTAAGAAGCTTGGAGGAAGCCTAATAATCACTGGGATAACAGAAACAAATGTTAATGATTTAATGATTGGATTAGTGAGTAAGGTTTATTGAACCTTCACTTCAAGCTTTCTAGATTTAAGCTCACTCTTAGCTTCATCAATCAACTTCTGATTGATGGCTAAATCAAGGCCAGTTAAGGCTAAGAGTTTAATCCCCAATATGAGTCCCCTATGCCCACCCTCAGACCCTGCAGCCTTAGCAAACTCCACAGAGTGACCAGGAGTCCCCCTTGGAACTATAGCCACATTTATCTCAAGGGATGGAACCACATGGCTAACGTTACCAAAATCTGTGGATCCAACATCCTCAACTTGCATTATCTCCTCCAATGATGGAGGCTTAACCCCAACATATTTGAAATTCTCTATTGCAACCTTAATTAATGTTAGGTTTGGTATGAAATTCGCATAGGTATTAGCGGTTTTCGTAAACTTGTATTTCGCTCCAGTCTGCAATGATGCCCCCTCAGCACACCTCTTAACCTTCTCAACAACCTCCATGAGATAATTTACATCCTCAGCCCTAACATAAAATCTCCCACAAGTATAATCTGGAACTATATTTGGAGACACGCCGCCATTCACAATTACCCCATGAATCAAAGTCCCCTTAACCAAATGCTGCCTCAAAGCATTTATGGATACAAAGGTTAATATTAGGGCTTCAAGGGCATTAATACCCTTATGGGGAGCTCCAGCTGCATGTGCAGCTTTACCGAAAAACTCTATTTTGAAAGCCTCTCTAGCAAGGGATTTATATCGCATGGAATCCCTATCAGATGGATGTATCATCAACGCCACATCAGCCTTAGAAATTTCATCAATCATCAAAACCTTACCACCAGCATTATCCACAGCACCCTCCTCAGCTGGAGTTCCAAAAACCATAACTTCACAATTCAAACCAGCCTCAGAGGCAATGGTGCTTAAAGCGATAGCTGCACCAATAGCTGCAGTACCAATTATATTATGACCACATGCATGACCTAAACCGGGGAGAGCATCATACTCAGCAAGGAAGGCTATTTTGGGACCGCCAGAACCACAAACCTTCCTGGCAACAAAGGAGGTCTCCAACCCAGCAACTCCACGCTCAACATTAAACCCATAATCCTCCAATTTACTTGACAAAAGTTTTGATGCAAAGTATTCCTTATACCCAAGCTCAGGATTCGCATGTATAGAATCACTCAACCTAATCATTTCATTAGAAATCTCATCAACAAAGCGAATCAACTTACCCTTCAAATCCAACATATCAAACCCTCCACAAATCATATTGGAGGTATAAAATTATGCTATAAAGCATTTAAAAGATTTACGTTCGACTTAATGGAGAGTTATGAAAAGCTAAATTAAGAAGGTAGTGGCATAGCCAAATATTAGAATTTCATAGTATTAGTTCCAGTAAACATATCACAAATATGACGAAGTAAAAGTTTAATGGCGATCCTCTTCAGAGAACGGTTTTATCCTCCCCTTATCTAAGCCAAAAACTTCACTAAGCTTCTGTATACGATATTGTTTTATTAGTATTCGTATAGTTTCATCAATAGTAGATAAACCAAACTTTCGACGCAACTTCTCTAACATCTCAAGAATACTCCTTAAAACCTTAATCACCACAGTCTCCTCCATAATATCACCGATAAAATGTCTTCCAGGTTACCCCCATCATGCTTAATACTTAATTTATTTATGGTTTTGTTTAATTATATAGGAGTTTTTGAAGCCAATTTGGAAGTTCTGCAACGCTATTCAACACGATCTTTGCACCTGCAGCTCTCAATTCATCTTCGCCTCGCACACCAGTCTTCACTGCCACTGGAAATGCATTTAAAGCTAATGCTGGAATTATGTCGATAATGCTATCACCAACAACTATAACTTCAGTGGGGTTTAATTGCATTAAGCTTATGGCTTTCGCTAAATGTTCCACGTGAGGCTTAAAATTTCTAACATCATCCCTAGTGACCACAACGTCAAAGAACCTTTTCAAGTTAAATTTATCTAAAACCATTTCCGTGGATCTACGACTATTTAACGTTATTAAGCCACATTTAAACCCAATGCTCCTAACAAAATTTAAGGCTTCATACGCACCTTCAATCAAGCTAGTTCTATTTGAAGCTTCAACTTCATACGACTCTATGATTTTAAATAGAGTTGACGAGACATGATCAATAAACCACTTTTGAACCTTCATACCCTCAAGTACCCTAACAGTCTTCCTAACCATAGATATGGGATAATCTGCTTCCGAATATATTTGAAAGTTAATGTTAAACTTCTTCAAGCATTTCAGAATATCCTTCGTTAAATTAACCCTATCAACTGAATATCGAATTAAAGTTCCATCCAAATCGAAGAGCACACCACTGAAATTCAAAGGGACACCATAGAGATGGAGGGTATAGTTAAAATAAAACTTTAATTCTCCATATTGACAAACATTTAGTCATGAGATATGGTACTAAAGCTGTATGGGTTGGGAATGAGCCAGACTACACTGGAGCAGTTGTTCCACCAATATACATGGTATCAACATATAGACAAACAGATCCAGAAATAAAAGATAAATATGTTTACACTAGACTTGGAAATCCAACAATTGAAAGACTTGAGAGGAAGATTGCAGCGCTGGAAGAGGGGAAATATGCAATAGCCACATCTTCAGGGATGGCTGCAATAGACACAGTACTAAGACTACTGAAACCTGGAGACGAAATAATAACAATGGAAACACTCTACGCCACAACCATAAACCTCATGAAAACAACATACGCTCAGTATGGTGTAAAGGTGAAGTTCATAGACCTAACAAAAACTGAGAATCTTGTGGGGAATATAAGTAGGGAAACCAGAATGATCTATTTTGAAACACCAACAAACCCATTATTGAAAATAGTGGATATAGAAGAAGTGTGTAAGATAGTTAAAGATGAAAATAGTGAAGCAATAATTGTGGTGGATAATACCTTTGCATCCCCATACAATCAAAGACCATTAACTCTAGGTGCAGACATAGTAGTCCACAGCACCACCAAATACATAGGGGGACATAGCGACATCATAGGTGGAGCCATAATAACAAACAATGAGGAAATATACAAGAAGTTGAGAGCCAACATAACAAGTAGTGGTGGAGTGCCAAGCCCATTCGATGCATGGCTAATATTGAGAAGCATAAGAACATTCCATGTGAGAATGGAGAAACATAATTACAATGCAATGAGAATAGCGCAATACCTATCAGGGAAGGAAGATGTGGAGAAAACATATTACCCTGGATTAAAGAATCATGAGGGACATGAAATCGCAAGGAAACAGATGAAAACACCATATGGAAGTGAAGGTTATGGTGGAATGATATCATTCCAACTTAAAGCAGATATAAAGGGGGTTAGGAAATTCTTGAAAAGTTTAAAGATAATAGCATTAGCAGTAAGTCTTGGAGGGACGGAATCACTAATAGTTCACCCAGCAAGTATGCCACCATACAAACCACTAACAATGGAAGAGAAGGAGAGAATGGGAATATGGGATAACCTAATAAGATTCTCAGTGGGAATTGAAGATGTGGAAGACCTCATAGAAGACCTTGAAACAGCATTTAAAGAGATGAGGAAATAGAAGTGTAAGGTGGCTTTACCCAGATAATGGCAACATACAATTACTTTTTAAATTTCAAAGCCAATTCACCAATCTTAACACCAAACTTCTTTGCATTATCCAAATCAGAAGGTGAAGGTGCACCTCTAACTGTAAGGAATGGTTCAACAAGATTAAAGCCCATACTCTTAAGTCTACCCATCAGAATACCGTAGGCAGAGGGGCCCCAACCATAACACCCGAATATTGAAGCATACCTACCAGCCCCAAGCTTCTTAACTTCAATGAAATCCAGCACATTAAGGATTGTTGGGAAAACGTTGGCATCATATGTTGGTGTACCAAATACCAGTACTGGAGCATCCAAAACCTCCTTAAGTATAAAGCTCACATTAACCCTTGAAGCATCAAATGAAGCCACCCTAACACCAGTGGATTCAACACCCATACCAATAGCTTCAGCCAACATCTTCGTATGACCATACATCGAACCATAAATTAACATGACTTTAACTTCAAATTCAGGTTTACTCCATGAAACATACTTATCAACAATTAAACGTGGATTAAACTTGTATATGGGTCCATGGGAGGGGGCGATTATCTTGAAATTTAAACCTAAACTTGAAAGCTTCTCCACAGCTTTAATAACATGTTCACGATAACCTACAACTATGTTTGAAAAGTACCTCTTAGCTTCATCCAAGTAAATGTTTAAGTCAACTTCATTATCGAATAATTTACCATTTAAAGCTCCAAAGGATCCAAATGCATCACAGCTAAATAGAACCCCCTCAAGATTTAGGAAGCTCATCATGGTGTCAGGCCAATGAAGCCATGGAGCTAAGTGAAAAGTCAAAGTATCTCCACCAATATCCATAGACATACCATCATTAACAGATTTAACCATGTTTTCACCCAGATTGAAGAAGGCTTTATGTAAATTGACAGCGAATGGGGAGCATAAAATCTTGCAGTTTACAGCCTCCCTCAAAATTGCAAGTATGGATCCACTATGATCATGCTCCAAGTGATGTGAAACTAAGAAGTCGATGCTCTTCAAATCCACCAAACCCTTCAAATCCTCAATGAACCTTTCAGAGAACCTTTGGGGAACGGTGTCTAATAGTATGGTCTTCTCATCACCGAAGATTATATATGAATTATAGCTTACACCCAAGGGTAAAGGCCATAACGATTCAAATAGGTCTAAATCCTTGTCATCATAACTCAAGCAGTAAACCCTATCAGATACTCTCCCCACAGTCATAATTGACACTTGTTAATGTATTTATTACGTAAGTAAATTTAACGGTTTCTAAATCAACGTCTAAATCTCCTAAAGGATATTTTAGCTGTCAAAACCTTCTCACTCTTAAAGAATTTCGATGCAATGTACAGTACCGCCATGGAGAAAACAACCATATACACTATCCCAATGATTAGGAAACTGTAGTTTTCCAGCAAGGCAGCTCTTGGGGAAGCCAATGTATAAGTGTATGGTATGAGGTAGAGTGGAATCTGGAGAGATATTGGGAGAGAGTTAACATCGGTGAACATGGATACCATCATTGGAACTATCATTAGGAAGTATAGGTAACCAACAAGCGTCTGAGCACTCCTAACATCCTCAGCGAATACCGCTATCAATAATGCCAGCACAAGAGATGAAACCATACTTAGGAACAACGTTAAACCTGTAAGTAGAAGTCCAATGGGAGTCATAGCTAAACCAATATCACTGAGTGACAAGTTAATCGTTGGAAGGCCGAAGGAGGTTACAGAGGTATAATAGTATGTGTATGCAAACATGAAGGATACTGAACCTAAAACTGCAAGCATCACTGAACTCATAAGCTTAGCTAACAAAATTGTAAATCTACTGACTGGAAGTGTCAATAGGGTTTCAAGCGTCTTATACTCCTTCTCCAAAGCTATGGAGGTGGATGCAAACTGCATGGCAGTAATGAAGATTATCATTATAATTATTGGGATGAATATTGATTGAGACATAACAACACTGAAAACAATTTGAGGAGAAACATTAATCACCCTACCCTTCACAACAGAATACTCAACCCTACTAATTGGTTTAAGAAAGACTTCTGGGTCAATATTTGGAGCCACCTCCCTTATACGTTCCCGAACAATTTCACTATTCAAAAATTCGATGATGCTTGAAGGCATACTGGAAGCACCACTCTCAGAAATGCTCAAACTCTTCATCACTGTATATAATTCCACAATGGCACGTCTACCAATAGAAACATTGTATCCAAATCCTCTTGGAATAACCATTACTGTGGAGAAATCTTTACTCAAAGCCAAATCAATGGCCTTTGAAACGCTTAAATTACCAATCACCATCACCCTCCCACCAGATGAGGAGGTTAATGAACTAGTAACAATATTGGATAGTAGGCTATTATCATAATCCACTATGATCACATTTGGATTCAAAACAGCCTCTTTAGCTGAAGACATAACGAAATTCATAACTCCACTCATAACACCCATCAATAATACTGGTGCAATTATCATACCAATAAGTATCTTTGGATCTCTAAGCATCTCCTTAACTTCCTTCTTCAAAATCACCATCAAAACGCTATGCAAACCCAACCACCTTCGAGAAAACCTCCTCGAGATTATTTGCAGAAAACTTGTTTTTAAGCTCTGATGGCGTTCCTTCCAAAATTATTCTACCCTCATGTATCAATGCAACCCTATCACATAAATATTCAACTTCAAGCATATTGTGACTCGATATTATCATGGTTACATTATTCCTCTTAGCATAATCCTTAATCATCCTCCTAACATACTGTGAATGAATGACATCCAATCCAGCTGTAGGCTCATCTAGAATGGCAAGTTTTGGGTGAACCATCAAACTCCTAGCAACAAGGAGTCTTCTAAGCATACCCTTACTATAACTTCCAATTTTATCCTTCAACCTACCATTCAAACCACATATCAACTCAGCTTCCTCAATAAGCGCCTTAACTTCAGCCTTATCCTTAACATAAAGTGAAGCCATAAACTCCAAATATTCATATCCAGTCAAATACTTATATGCACCAGCCTCCTCAGGAAGATAACTTATAATCCTCCTAACCTTATCAGCATCACTAACAACATCCATCCCAAAAACCTTAACAACACCAGATGATGGGAGGAGCAATGTTGCAATAATCCTGAGAGTTGTAGTCTTCCCAGCACCATTTGGACCTATCAAACCATAAATCTCACCAGAATTAACATTAAAGCTTACATCCTTCAACGCATGAAAGCTACCATAAAACTTATTTAAACGTTCAACCTCAACAGCCAAGCTCAAAATTACACACCAAACTAATGTAAGAGGGTGCAGAAATAAGCATTACGCAACTAAAAGGGTTAAATTAATATGCCAATAAATTATTGGGGATGATGATTATGGAAGAAGACTTGCTACGCGACCTAAACGCCATAATAATGAATAGTGAGGTAAAGGGGATTGTGGAATCAAGGAAGAGGGAATTCATGGAAAACAGATATGGAGATGAAAAAGTATGGCTTACTGAATTAGCACACTGCATACTCGTGGCGAATACCAGTGCAAAATCGGGATTAAGATGCATTAAAGCATTAACTGAAAATGGGAAGCTATTCAATGGCTCCATAGAGGATATTAAAGAAATTTTGAAAATTAATGGATACAGGTATCCGAGGAAGAGAGCTGAATACATACTTGAAGCCAGATTGAGGATAAAAGAGATTAAAGAAATTGTTGAAAAAACGATAGATCCCAATGAGAGGAGAGATTGGCTTAGAATAAATGTTAAAGGATTAGGCATGAAGGAATCAAGCCACTTCCTAAGAAACATGGGATACTTCGATTACGCAATAATAGATAGACATATACTTAAAGTCCTTTCAAAATATGGAATAGCAAAAATAGAGCAGAAGAAACTAACGGTCAAAAGATATTTAGAGCTTGAGAAGCTGATCAAGGAGCTTTCCATGAAATTAAATGTGGAACCAGGAATATTAGATTTATACCTATGGTACATGGATACTGGGGAGGTGTTGAAGTAACGCTATAAATAAGTGTTACGTAAACATTTTAAGTTAAACCACTGAATATAGTAGGATTGAATCGACCAACCTAAACAATTCTGAGAGGAATAAGTTATGGCGAAATATTTAGGTAGATATGATGATTTAAAACTAAGATTAATGGTTATTGAAAGGCTTAGATTACTGAAGGATAAGTATTCATATAAGCAACTATCAAATTTAACAGGATTACCGGAATCAGTTTTATGTAGATACGTTAAGGGATCAGTGCTACCTGGAGGGGAAACAGCCCTCGAACTCTGGAAAAAACTTGAAAGCGTGGAAAGTTTAAGTTCAATTATAAGGAGTAAAATAGAGTATACGCCAGATGGCCTACTCAACTTAACAAAAATAGTGTATAATCCATACATAATAAAGCTGGCTTCACAATATGCTTTGATGAAGTTCTCTTCAAAGAAGATTAAAAAGGTGATTACCGCAGCCATAAATGGGATACCACTAGCCACCGAGATAGCTGTAAACATGGAAAAGGAGCTTATAGTTGCAAAGGATGCAAAGGAAGTTGGAATAAAGGAATTTGTGGAAGCATCATATCATCCAGGGGGGTCTTCGGAAATGAGGACACTATACATACCGAAGGGGTGCATAAAGCATGGAGACGAAGTTTTAATAGTGGATGATCTAATAAGGACTGGAAGAACATTAAATGCAATAGTGAAGCTCGTTGAGAAGAATAAAGGTAGAGTGGAGGGAATTTTTGCACTGGTGGTTGTGGGGGATAAATGGAGAGAGCATTTGAAGATCGATTGCCCAGTGGAAGTGGGTTTAAAGATAGAGGAAGAAGAATTAGCGAAGAGAATAGGGTAATTTGTTAGAAGCTGGATATAAAACCTTTAACACAATCCTTAATAGACTGTATTAATGGATGTTTAAACTTTAAGTTCTCCCCAAGTAAGCCAAGCCTCAAAATCCTAAAGTAGACTGGAGGGTGCGGATTCCACCTCAACCAGCTTCTAAGCCTATAAGCCTTATAACGCTCAGTAAAAGCTAAGGGAAAGGCTATCTTTATCAATGCATTCGCAAGATGATCACCAGAACCGAACAGCATATATGAATCTAAATCAGCTCTTGCCTCAAAGAATTTAGCTATAAAGAATAGCATGGTTAAGGCGAATAGGAAGTATAGTAAATCCAATGGGAAGATGACTATGGAAAGTAGTATGTAGACTCTGGATACATACTCCAAATTGCTCAATACAAATAATGCCAATGGATCTCTACGTATACAATGACTCAACTCATGCCCTAAAACAGCTTTGATCTCATCATCATTCAACCTGTAAAGCAACCCAGAAGTTATTATGAACAGTGCATTCCTAACACTGGGACCTGAAACACCAGCATTAGCAATTATGGTATTCGATAACACAACTTTTGGGGGTTTAATATTAAGTTTATCACAAACATCCACAACCAACTTATATAGTGGTACATGCCTAATCCTAATATTTTCTGCAGGACAATCAAGGTTGAAGCTTTTCAAAACATTTGAGACAATTTCAGGTGTAGGAGTAACCCCCTTCTCAAAGGTTTCATGATATATTTGCTCCTTAACCTTTATAACTTCATTCCATCTCTTAGAAGTTATTTCACGGAAAACATTTAACGGATAATGACAATTCACAATGTAAATTTCCCCATGAGCTTCATCAATTGGCCAATCACCCAAACTTGAGAGCACCTTTGGAGATAATAGGAACAAGATTAATTGGAAAGAGACTATACCCAGGGGGGCATAATATCCCATGAAGAGAAAGAAGAAGACACCAACTAAGAGGGATATTGCAAACATCATAGCCAAACTACCAGTGAAAATTCCATACAAAATCCTCTTGAATGGGCTCATCAGCTTGATGGGCACAACAGGTAAACCTGGAACAAAAACTAAGATTAAATTTCCCTCCCTAACCATAGAGTAAAACTCATTGGTGAAGTAATTTACGTTTAAAACGATGTTTAAAATATATTCATAGGGTAGTGAAGAATCGTAGGATAATGTGAGTTCTGGATTGAAATCTCCAATTAGGGTTGCTTCAACAATAGATTCACCATACTTAATGCTGAATAGAAGCTTATTACCATCAATGCTAATGGAGTTTAAGGTGTACTTATACCACTCCCTCACCCTACCCTCAATGAAGGATAAGTACTCTGAAATCTTACCCAATGGAATCTCAAATCCAATTTCAAACCTCTTAATCAAAGCATGTCTAAAAACAAAGTATTCAGCAATGGAAATAAATATTTAATCCATAAACATAAATTGGTTCTGGAGGGTAAAATGAAGCTTAAAGTAGATTTAAATTGTGATTTGGGAGAGAGTTTTGGGAGATACAAGCTAGGATCCGATGAGGAAATAATGCCATACATAACATCAGCAAACATAGCATGTGGATTCCACGCTGGAGACCCAAACATAATGAGGAAAACTGTTAAGATGGCACTAAAGCATAATGTGGAGATAGGCGCCCACCCAGGACTACCAGACCTACTGGGATTTGGAAGAAGATGGATTGAAGTGGAAGTGGAGGACGTGGTAAACTACATGCTATACCAAATGGGTGCATTGGAAGCATTTGCAAAAACAGAGAATGCAAAAATAGTCCATGTAAAAGCTCATGGAGCACTATACAATAAAGCTGCAGTGGACGAATCAATAGCAGAAGCGATAGCTGAAGCCATAGAGAGATATAATCCAGAACTCATATTGGTTGGCCTTGCAAAATCCAAAATGATTGAGGTGGCAAGGAAACGTAAATTGAGGTATGCCATTGAAGCATTCGCTGATAGGGCATACATGGATGATGGATCATTAGCCCCAAGAAGCATTAAAGGATCAGTTATAACAGATATCAATGAAATAATTGAAAGAGCTGTAAATATGGTAAAATACGGGAAGGTTAAAACTGTAACTGGAAAGGAATTAGAGATAGGAGAAGCAACTACAATATGCATACATGGAGACACTCCAGGAGCTGTCAAAATAGCATCAAACTTAAAGGAGAAGCTTCTAGAGAACAACATTGAAGTAACCCAGATGATAAACATAGTACAGAAATGAAGATAATAGTGCTAGATGAAGTTGATTCAACACAAAAAATAGCTAGAAAATTATGCGAAAAGGAAACTGGGGATTTCATAGTAGTAGCTAAAAGGCAAACTGCAGGATACGGTAGGAAGGGGAATGTATGGATATCACCTGAAGGTGGATTATGGTTTACAATGGTCATAAGAAATGTGAAAACAAATCTCTCCACACTCCCAATGATAATAGCAATCTCAACAGCAAAAACCATAGAGAAACATGCTAAAATAAACATCAAACTCAAATGGCCCAACGACCTATACATTGGGGGGAAGAAGGTTGGTGGAATACTATGCGAAACAATACTGTCCGGAGAGGAGGTAAAGGCAATATTAGTGGGAATAGGGTTAAATGTAAACATAAATGAGATCCCTGAAGAGATTAAAGGTAAAGCCACATCAATAAAGATAGAGACAGGAAAAGAACATAATTTAATGGAACTACTTAAAATGATTGTAGAAGAAGTTTATGAAGATCTGAAGAAGCCAATTAACGAAATAATGGAGGAATGGCTTAAAAGAGATATATTGGTGGGGAGGAATGTTGAGTTGAAGGTTAATGGTGGGAGAATGAAGACTTATGTATCAAAAATAAATGAGGATGGTTCAATAACAATAAAGCATGATTCATTGGAAGCAAAAATATACTATTGGCAGATTGATGGAATAGAAATATTAAATTAAAGTTATGATATTAGAGGGGAAGGATTAAACTATGAATATACCCACCGGCTTTAAAACATTAACGAAGGTTGATGAAGCATTAAAGTTGATAGATGAAAGAGTAACCCATAAAGTGGAAGGTTATGAAGAAGTTGAAATTTCGGAGGCTGTTAATAGGATATGCTATGAAGATGTAATATCGCCAGTAAATGTACCACCATTCAATAGAGCTGCAATGGATGGATATGCCGTGAAAGCTGAAGACACAACATCAGCTTCAATAAAGAATCCCATAATCCTAAAAGTTATTGGATGCATAGATGTTGGTGGAGCTGCGGGAACCGAGCTGAAACCTGGATGCGCCATAGAAATATCCACAGGAGCCCCCATGCCGAAGGGTGCAGATGCAGTCATCCCATATGAGGAAACTAGGAGAATAAATGAACACATCGAAGTATATTCACAGGTGCATCCATGGAAGAACGTGTCATTAATGGGGGAAGACATAAAGATTGGAGACTTTATATTGAGGAGGGGGACGATAATAAGGCCATGGGATATTGCAGTATTAGCATCAGTAAACATTTTGAAAGTTAAAGTTTTAAGGAAGCCAGTAGTGGGTGTACTTTCAACCGGATCTGAGGTTATAGAACCTGGTGAGAATATTGGGGAGGGTAAGATATGGAATAGTACCAAGACTATGCTTAAAGCACTAATACTGGAAGACTATGGAATACCATTAGACCTCGGCGTGGTGGAAGATGATGAAAACAAGATATGTGAAAAGATCATGAATGCACTACCTAAATGCGACGTTATAATAACCACTGGGGGAACATCCATAGGTAGAAGTGATAAGACAGTAAATGCAGTGAAAAGGGTTGGTGGGGAAATAATATTCCATGGAGTATCCATGAGGCCTGGAAAACCCACTGCCATGGCAATAGTTAAAGGAAGACCAATAGTTATGTTATCAGGATTCCCAGTGGCAGCATTGACGGGATATCAAAACTTCGTTAGAAGAGTTTTGGAAAAGATATGTGGTATAAAGTTTCCACCACAACCAAGAATTAAAGCTAAGATTGATAGGAGGATTGCCTCCCAACTTGGGTCTAGAGAATATTTGAGGGTTAAGGTTTTGAGGAGGGGGGATGAATATATAGCAATACCACTAAGACTTACAGGTTCAGGTTTACTATCATCAATAACACAAGCCACTGGAATCGTGGTTATACCGGAAAATGTGGAGGGGTATGAGGAGGGGGATATTGTGGAAGTAACCTTGTTGAGGGGGGTTGATGAATATTAGGAAGATATTCCATAAGCTACTATCCATAGAGGAAGCAATTAAAATCGTAGAGGACAACATAACCTTAAAACCATTGGGCTTTGAAGAAGTTAATTTAACCGAAGCATATGGGAGAGTGTTGGCTGAAGACGTAATTGCAAACATCGATCTACCACCATTCGATAGGGCAACCATGGATGGATATGCCGTGAAAGCCGAGGAAACTTATGGTGCTTATGAAGATAATCCAGTGAAATTTAGGGTTATAGGTAAAATTGAACCTGGAGAAGAACCGAAAATTGAATTGAATAGTGGTGAAGCCATAGAAGTATCCACTGGAGCACCAATACCAATAGGTGCAAACGCTGTGGTAATGGTTGAATATACACGTAGAGTTGGGGACAATGTATTCGTATATAAACCTGTAGGTGTTGGGGAGAATATTGCTCAAGCAGGCTCAGATTTAATGCTTGGAGAAACCATAATGAGGACTGGTGAAATAATTGGTGTGAGGGAGATTGGGGTTTTAGCAGCCCTCGGAAGAATTAAAGTTAAAGTTTATAGGAAGCCAAAGGTGGCAATAATATCCACTGGAAATGAATTAACAAAACCGGGGACAATGCTTTCTCCATACAAGATCTACGACGTAAATACGTATAGCATATCCAGCTCAGTAATAGAGGATGGCGGAATACCAATAATCATTGGAGTAGTGGAAGATGATGAAAATGAAATAAAGAGTAGGATTATGGAAGCTATGGGGGAATCAGACTTAATACTAATTTCTGGGGGGACATCAGCTGGAATTGGAGATTTAGTGTATAGAGTCTTGGATGGGATAGGTAGTCCAGGGATACTGGTTCATGGGTTAAAGACAAAGCCTGGGAAACCAACAATTATAGCCATAGTAAATGGAAAGCTCATCATAGGTTTACCAGGATGGCCTGTCTCAGCATTAATGATATACAATTTAATAGTGAAACCCATAATTGCTAAACTAACTGGGAGGGGGAAGCCAGAGGAATGGGAGGTTAAAGTGAAAATTGCAAGAAGAGTTAAATGCGAGAGGGGGAGAGCAAACCTAATACCAATAAGCATAATAACAAACGATGAAAGCAGATACATTGGATATCCATTAATAGAGCATAGTGGAGCCATAGCCACATTAAAGAGGGCTGACGGATACATAGTCACAAAGGATTCAACGGAATATGTGGAGGAGGGGGAGGAATACAATGCAAAACTATTCTCGAAGGAAATTAAAATTCCAGATGCAACTATAATTGGAAGCCACTGCCCAGCACTAGAAGAAATAGTTAAAAATCTTGAGAGAAAGGGGTATAGGATTAAGCTAATACCATCAGGATCCACGGACGGCTTAATAGCAGTAATGAATGGTGAAGCAGACATGGCTGGAATACACATATTGGATGATAAAACCATGAAGTACAACACCCCAATATTGGAAGAAATGAAGGTGAAGAATGCAGTACTGGTTAGGGGGTATAGGAGATTACAAGGATTAATAGTGGCTAAAGGCAACCCCAAAAGAGTAAATGGAGTGGAGGATCTACTTAGAGGGGATGTGAGAATGATAAATAGGAATAGGGGTTCAGGGACAAGGATACTCCTAGACTATCTATTAAACACAATTGCAGAGAAGAGGATGGAATCCTTCGAGGATATTAAGAGGAGGATAAGAGGGTATAATATTGAAGCTAAAACACACTCCTCAGTGGCAATAGCCATAAAATATTCCAGAGCAAATGTAGGCATGGGAATAAAAACAGTTGCGATACAATACGACTTAGACTTCATACCATTAAAAGATGAAGAATACGATTTCATAATAAGTAAAGGGAGTTTGAGTAAAAGGGTTATAAAGGAATTCATAAACATATTGAAGAGTGAAGAATTTAAGAGTTTATTAAAATCAATGGGTATGGAAGCTCAGGAAAATATTGGCGAAGTGATCTGGGAGGGATGATTTGAAATGAGGATTATAGCCATAACGGATGTTCATGGAAGGTTAAACCAAGCATTAAAGATGGCTGAAACTGTTAAGAGGGAGGGGGTAAAAGCAATACTATTAGCTGGAGACCTTTCAAGATATAAGTCCATTGAAGAAGCATATGAAATCCTAAGAGCATTAACCAGCGTTGAAGTAAAGGTATTCTATGTACCTGGAAACATGGATGACCCAAAAATATGTGAAGAGGTGAATGTTGAAAATGCTATTTGCATACATGAAAGGACTGTGGAATTTGAGGGGTACGTGATTGCAGGTATGGGAGGAGCATTAAAAGGCCCATTCAACACACCATTCGAATTAAGTGAAGAACAAATCCTTGAAATACTGAAGAAATTAATGGATAAAATTGAGAGTGGAAAGAGAGCTATACTAGTAACACATAATCCACCATACAACACTAAAGTTGATGAATTGGGTTTTGGAGAACATGTGGGTAGTAGGAGTTTGAGGATGATCGTTGAGAGATATAAACCAATACTGAATGTATGTGGACATATACATGAAGCTAGAGGTATGGATGATGTTTATGGGACAATGGTGGTGAATCCAGGACCATTAATGTATGGCTACTATTCAATCATCGACATTGGGGAAGAGGTTAAAGTAAACTTGATGAAAATGCCCTAAAAAACTTCATGTGAGAATATGTCTGCATAGCTTTCCCTCCTCCTAACCAATTTAACCTCCCCATCACAATACATGACCACCGCAGGTTTAGGTCTACTATTATAATTGCTTGACATGGAAAATCCATATGCACCAGCATTCATGATAGCCAATAAATCCCCCTGCCTAACCCTATTAAGTTTAACATCGAATCCGAATACATCGGAACTCTCACATACAGGTCCACCAACATTGTAGACTTCAACATCCTCATTGGATGATAAATTGTATATTGGATGGTGAGCACCATACAGCGCTGGTCTAATTAGATCATTCATGCCAGCATCCACCAAAACCCACTTGACACCATAATTCTCCTTAACATAATTAACCCTAGTTAGGAGTATGCCAGCATTTCCAACTATGAATCTTCCAGGCTCAATTATCAGTAGGGGTTTTGATGTGAAAATTTCCCTAGAGGCATTCTTCAACCTTTCAATGACCTTACAGTAATCATTCAATGGGAATGTTGGGTCTTCAATTGAGTATGGTACTCCGAATCCTCCACCTAAATCTATAATCTCCAATTCCAATCCAAGGGTTTTCTTAAGTTCAGCACAAAATGATAATATTTTATCCACAGCCATATTGTATGGTTGGATGTCAGTTATCTGGGAACCTATATGCACATGTATACCAGAAACATGAATATGGCTTAGTTTCGAAGCCAAATTGTAAGCTTTAAATGCATTCTCAGCACTTAAACCAAACCTATGAATCCTAGCACCAGTGCTAATATGGCTATGGGTCTTTGCTGATATATCAAAATTCACCCTAACACCCACAGAAACCTTAATGTTAAAGTCTCCTGCAAACTTATCTATCCAATACAATTCATCCATATTCTCAATATTTATGAGCAACACACCTTCAAAAACCGCATAAGAGAGTTCACCTGGAGATTTAGATACACCATCAAACACAACCCTATCCATTGGGACCCCAGCAAGCTTAGCAGCATAAAGCTCACCCCCAGATACAACCTCAGCTCCAGCTCCAAGGGAATTTAAAAGTTTCAGTAAAGCTATACAAGTGTTCGCCTTATATGCGTAGCATATTAGAAGTTTATCGTAAACTCCACTTATGGCATTTCTCAAAATCTCATAATTGTGCTTAACAACATCGCCATCAATGAAATATAATGGCGTACCATACTTCTCAGCCAGATAGTTTAAGTCAACCCCCCTACCTTTCAGCTTTCCAATATAGTCTAAGAATATATCGCTTTTAACATTCATTTAGCAGTTACCTCACAAGAGTTGAAGCCAAATATATCATTGAGCGTAAAGCTTTAAAGCACTTCAAATAATCATCTGAAATATATTCAACGGTTAATGCATCCACCCTCCTAACATCCGGAATCATGGTTGCCAATTCAGCCATAGCTGAATTCATGAATGTTAAATTGAGCTTTATGGGTGGATTGAATGTGAATGGTGAGAATGAATTGATATTCTCCAGTGCACGCTTAGCAGTAGACTTTATCAGCTCACGCGCCTCAGAGGGGTGAAGGCAGAGTGCGGAATACCTTCCCAAAGCCTCCTTAACCTTAACTGTGAAAACGTTTCCAAGAAGCTTTTTAGCCTCATCATTAACTGCCGAATCTCCAGTAACTAGAACCACTGGAACCTTATAATATCCAGCTATACCAGCATTAATTCCAACTTCACCAACACTTAAACCATTAATTGAAACATCGCGAACCACTGAACCGGATATCGTATGATCTATAATAGCATTTATACTACCGAACTTGGCATGATAACCTATGAAGAATACTGCGTCAAAAGTCTCATCTATACCAGCCATCATCGATAAGATCTTTGGGGATCCAGTTATCAATTTAGCTTTGGGATGCAATTCTTCAATTATTATATTTCTCATTGAGCCATGGAAATCATTAACCACAATCTCCTCAGCTCCACCTTGAATAGCCCCCTCCACAGCGGCATTAACCTCCATGGTCATCAATCTACATGCACGCTCATAATCCCTACCGCCGGGATTTGTTTGATCACTATGTACAACTCCACATATTCCTTCAAGATCTGCGGAAATGAATACCTTAAACCCCATAAACAGACCACAAATAAACTAGATGAAATAAGACTTTAAAAGGGTAATTGTTTAAGCTAAATAAAAATAGATTTGTATAGTGTATGCTTACCACTCAAATAACTCAACATTAGCTCTTGGAACGATAACTCTTCTGCCATCCTGCAACTCTATCTCAACAACCCTCACCGGAGATTCTGTTTCAACCAATTGTAGCTCAACTGGTAGGTTTACCACCTTAGCCAACTGCCCAAAGTATGGAGCTCTAATAACCCTAACTTTAGTTCCAGGCTGCATACCTCCAACATACACTTCAGCTTCCAATGGCAATGATAAGGGGTCAACATCATCTCTTGGAATAACTATTTCAGGTCTAATTACGCCAGCTCTAATCTGAGTTGCACCATCAAAACATGCAAGCTTACCCTCATTAGCCTTAAACAGGTTAAAGGTTCTTGAAGCCATTGGAATTCTGCCAAACCCTTCAGTTATGATTAGAGTCATGGGTATATCTTCTCTACCAGTAATTGCAACTCCAATTTCGTATCCGAGGAAGTCTCTTATATCCTTGAAGTCTACGCCACCCACAACTATTCCAGCAGCCCCAGCCTCCATAGCCTTTTTGAGAACCTCAGCTGATGCATAGGATCCGCCAACAACAAGTTTACCCTTCCATTTCGGTGAAATCATATTCACAGTTAACTCATCCTTTGGAGAATCGACAGCCACAAGTATTTCACCATGCCTCTCGCCTCCAATGCCAAATATCCCCTCAATGAATGTGGATGCACAATCTATCACTACACCTTCCCTTGGAATGACTTCCGTTACTATCCCAGGTATGTATGCATCAAGCTCCACAGGTATTGGCGGCTCCCTAACAATTATCTGCCCAGTTACTTCAGATATATGCTCAATGTAACCATCAACTGGTGACTTAACTTCAGACTTCAACAACCCAAAGAATGCTTTGTAGCTTGCAATAGCCTCACCCTTTTTAACAGGTTCACCAACCTTCTTCTTAACATATAATGGCAACTCCTCTGGTTCAACGCCTAAAATAGCTGCAGCGCTAATTATCTGAATATCACCTGGCAAACTGGTTTTTGCTACAATATCGGAATAATTTACTTTATCACCCTTATTTACGAGGACCTCTCCTGGAAGAGGTAGCCTTCTAGTCTTTCTAAATCTGAATAGTTCAGATATCCTTAAGCCCGGAGTATATGCATGTGCGGATTGGGAAGATTTCTTAGAAGACATTTACATTCACTCCCCTCTAAATTTTCTCCTTACTTATAATTGTTTCTGGATATGCATTCAATGCCTTAAACCACCTCAACAATGCCTCTCTACGCTGGCGGAAGTCTTCTGGAAGTGTTAATGGTCTACCCCTGGCATCTATAACTATACCAGCAGCTCCACCCCAAACAGTTGCCTCCCTCCTCTTCCCAGGACCCATACCAACATCGAAGTCTCCTGTTGGCTCAATGATAACAGTTGCAGTTTCATCATCACGTAGAGGTATCCTATCAATGTCACCATAATTGACCACCTTCTCCACAGTTTTACCGTCAGGCATTTTTGCTGTAACTTTCACTGCAGGTCCAGAAGACTTGGCTTGACCGTCGAGAGCTATAACTGTCCCAAGCTTCACGATACAATCCCTCTCAAATATTTCCATGGCAGCCTTCGGATGTACAGTTGATAGGACGCCGAGGTGTGGCATCATGAATATGCTATCACACATAAGCCTTGTAACACCCTTCGGCTGGAATGCATCTATCAATACGAGTGCAGCTTGCTGTCTACGTGGAGTATGGGATAGGAGGCCTCCAGTGCCGCCAATCAACTGGACATTCATCATGTTTATGTATGTTTCAGTCTCCATGGATTGCTCAAATATATCTGCAATAGTCCTCCTCCTCTGAACACCCCTCAAACCTCTAGCCAACATTTTATGATGCTCGAATCCAAGCCTAATGGCTTCCCTTGCAACTGCATGCTCCACAAGCAGATCATCCAATGTTTGAGGCAAAGTGGTTGGTCTAATCATCTTATTTGCCAACCTATTTCTAACTTCCCTCTCATCCATCTCGAACGGTAGCCACCTCATTATGTTAGCTACACCAGCCTCCTTCAAAACATTGGTGATACTATAGCTCATACCCAAATTTGCACTAACAGTTCTAACGAACTTCCCCTCATAAACGGAGTAAACGTTTGTTGTAGCTCCACCTAAACCTACACCTAAAACGTTGATATTCCACATCTTTGCAATAGTTCTAAACATCATACCTTCACCGGCAGGCGTCGGCATGACTGGAACCATAACCCACTCAGTTAATTTGTGATATCCAGGGGCATGGGCCATAACATGCTCCATGAACAATCTATGTATGGCATCCCTAGCAGGCTCCACAATCTCCACTTCAAGTACAGGTCTCAAATTCTCCACAATGGTTAAATCAAATGCTTCGCCAAGAGTCTTCTTTATATGTTCCCTAGCATCCTTATTTCCAGCGTAAACTATTGGGAGCTTGTATCCTAATCCAAATCTTGGTTTTGGTTCAGCTGCCTTTATAAGCTCAGCCATTTCCACAACATGCTTTATAGTTCCACCATCAGTTCCACCAGCTAGTAGTATCATGTCAGGTCTTAGGAACCGCATTCTCTCGATCTTCTTATGTGGAGGTCTACCATCATCTATTGCCATAACATCCATAACTATTGCACCTGCACCAAGGGCAGCCCTCTCAGCGCTTTCAGCAGTCATGGTCTTAACGACTCCGGCAACCATCATTTGCAATCCGCCACCAGCACTACTTGTCGATACGTATAGATCTACACCCACATTATTCCCTTGATATGGGATTATGAGACCAGAACCGTCTGGTTTTAGTAGTTTATGTCCAGTTAATTCTTCAACTTCAGTTATGGCGTTTCTCAATCCCATAGTTACATCTTCAAATGGCTTCTCAACAGTGGTTGGGGCTTCACCAGCGCATATAAATCTCCAAACTCCATCCACCTTCTTAAACAATCTAGCTTTTGTCGTGGTGCTACCGACGTCAGTCGCTAAGGCAACTTGCATTTTTTCAACATCAAATTGCATTACTTTTTCACTCATCACACACACCTAAAAAATTACTGTAAACATCATTATAGCTTAGTGTAATTTAAACTTTATTATTTTGATTGTCAATAGATGGTTGGTCATTTGTAGTGGACTTGGTGTTATCTACGCTTTCCTCAGATTTTTTAGATTCCACAGCCGCCTCCTCAGCCCTCTGTCCTCCTGAAAAGCTTAGCTTAACGTAGGTGTTTTGAGCACACTCATTAATGTTGGATTTCAATAATACTATTTTTATAGCCCAAACCGCCGCTATCCCAACACTCAATATTATTAGGTTAAATTCGATCAGCGGTAGGATCACTAGCAATATGAATAGTAATACTGAGATATTAAGCCTATAACCAAACCTAACGAAATCACCTTCATCTATAACGTATATCTTTGCTTCACCGAATATGTCGCTATATATTAAGTCAAACCCCCTCTCCTTAGAAACTTTAGTTGTAAGCCCCCTACGCCTCATCTCTTCAGCAAACCCCTTAATGAAATCACTCCTCAAACCACCAATTTCGGGGAAAAGCCTCTCATTAACAGACACACTAACAGACATTACGATCAAACATAGTTTATTATGAATAAAGTATATTAACATTTACTATTGTTGGGAGGGTTTAAACTCGATGTTTAAACCATTCCTCAAAGCATCACTTAAAATCTTACCAACATCACTGGAAATGTTAAATACTATTCTAGCACGCTTATCACACTTATACGAACCCACATATCTACCATCAACATAAACATCCATATTACATTTAGCATAATCTCTACCAAAATAGAATATCAAGCTACGCTTAGTCTCACGATAACTGTAATCAACTTTACCAGAATGCATTGAAGATGAAACTATTGGTTGAAGTTCAATTCTAACATTAAATCTCCTTTCAATGCTACTTATCAAACTCCCATTCCTACCAACTATACGTGGAATAACATCCCTATCAACCTTAACAATCACGGAACTATCTGAGACAACATCCAATTCGGCATTGGGATCGAACCGCCTAATATACCTCAATAAATCATCAAACCTCCTCACCAAACGCCCACCCCTAGCTTCCCCCCTAATTGGAACTATAACCGTTTCCTCACCAAATGCATATATCTCATATTCAACTTCACCATTCTCAAAATCCCTAACCTCAACCACAGGTCTAGCTAGATCCTCATCAGTCATACCATGTGGAACCTTCACAACCAAATCCAACTCATAAACCTTCCTGACAGATCCATCCTTAATGAATATCACCGTGTCAATGACTTGTGGTATAACACCATAATCTATCCTACCAATAAATCTATGTATGGCATCAACAGGTGAAGATGCATGCACCACACCGATCATCCCAACACCAGCAAGCCTCATATCCACAAAAACCTGGAAATCCTCAGTTTTCCTCAACTCATCAAAAACAGTGTAATCGGGTCTAACGAGCAATAAGATCTCAGCAGTCTTATAAAACTCCCCCTCCAAAGGAGCATACTGGGTTATTTCATCGTTAACCTGTAAATCCCTAGGAGACTCCATGGTCTTAACAATGGCATTCTTTGTGGAGCGATAGAATTCAGCTAGGGCTGAAGCAAATGTGGATTTACCAGCCCCAGGGGGGCCACATATGAGTATACCCTCAGCCCTCTCCGCAAGCCTCCTCTTCAACCTATCAGATAATGCATAATCTTCAAGGGAAACCTTAACTATGGGTCTCACGGCCGTTATCTCCAATCCATCGGAGAAGGGAGGTCTAGCTATGGCAATCCTATAATCTCCAAGTTGCACCACCATTGCACCATGCCTAACAATTTCGATGAATGCATTGCCATTTGAGTGGCATCTCCTAAGTATATCCCTAACTAGATGCTCAAGCTCAGCCCTCTCACAAACACGATCCCTAATTTTAACAAGCTCCCACCTTCCAGGTCTACCACGCTTAGCATATGGTGGAACCCCCTCCTTCAAATGAACACTCATGGTGTCATTGGTGAAGAAGTCTTCAATCTTTAAATTGACATACTCAGACTCTAAACCAATAAACCTAACCTTAACACCCTCAGCTTCAGCCACAAGTGACTGAACATAATCCATTGTGTAAAGTGTGGCATCATACTTCTTAGCCACATCCCTGATCAAAGCATCAATCCTACCCATACCAGCCATCTTAATATCTTCAATGGATGCAATTTCACCAACAATATTGATGCTAATCCCCCTATCCCCAGACATCCCCCTCAACTTAATTATCTCATCAAGCCCCCTGAAGCCACTCTCTCTACCATTTGAAGCTTGAGCTTGCAATTCATCTAAGACTACTCTCGGAATAATTATTTCAACATTCCTAATATCCTCTTCCAAAATAATCTTGGAAAGTCTACCCTCCACCAATACACTTGTATCTGGAACTATCCTATTCACCATAAACTCCACAATACCTTAGAGAGAAGAATGTGTAAAGAAACTAATAAACTTAATTAAACCCTTGAAATACTTATCATCCTAATAACATCAGCAGTATCCTCACATTTATCAGCGGCAGCCTCAATATTCTCCACAGCCTCCTTAATCATTATCCACCTACTAATCTTCGGATAATTTTCACCCCAACTCAGTATCATCATTATAAGTCCAACCCTATGATCATCAATCTTCTCCTCCAACCTCTCCACCTCCTCCGCAACATCAACAGCTTTACGTGGATCCCTAACAAGAGTGTCAAATGCATCTTTAAGTTTAGATGTTATCTGGAAAGAGAGGTCTGCAAGCACCCTTAAACCATCAATAATCTCCTTTGGAAGAACAGCCCCCCTAGCCATACAAAACTTCCTACCAGCAGACTTAGCATTTGAAGCTATATCATCTGCAGTCAAAATTAAATGCAGAATCTCCTCCTTATCGGCTGGGTGGAATGGCCCCTTGGAAAGCTCATCCAGAATCTTATCCTTAACATCATCAGCATCCCTCTCTCTCTGAAATATGATTTTAAATATGCGATCAGCCTCATCGAAATTCCCATCACAAACAGCGTATACAAGGTCCCTTAAAGCTGAAACTGTCGACACTATACATTCAAAGTGGACTTTAACTATATTTAAAACCTCCAACTCACGCTTCCTACCAAACCAAATGGCAGAATATGTTGGCTTAAAATCCAATAAATCCACCACTCAAAAATAGAAGGGCAAAACACGATATAAAAATTTCCCTTATTAAATGTTAGTAAGAGTTTTAAACAATTGATGAATAGTAAGACTGAGAATGACGCTATAATTGATGGAGGCTGAAACTATTGCTCGACACAATAACAATACTGCTCGCAATTGGGCTATCACTATCCTTCCTCCTCTCAATAAGCATGGGGGCTAATGATGCAGCAACACCAACAGACTGCGCAGTAGGCTCAGGAGTGGTTTCGATAAGGAGAGCCATAATCCTCTTCGCAATATTCACATTTATAGGGGCTGTAACGCAGGGATTCATGGTTATGAAGACTATAGGTAAGGGGGTTGTTAGCGAAATAGACATACTTGGAGCGGTCGCAATATCAATAGCAACATCAATATGGGTTTTATATTGCTCATATAAGGGGTTGGATGTTTCAGTAACCCACACCACAATTGGAAGCGTCATTGGATACGGTTTAGCAGCCTATGGATTATCAGGAGTAAATTATGATGTACTATGGAATGTTGTTATAAGCTGGATTACATCACCACTATCTGCAATAGCACTATCATACATATTATACAAGTTAACAGCAAAGATACTTACTGGAAAACCTTGGACTTATAGACTGGAGCAAGCAACCTCAGCAATCCTAATAATCTCATTATGCTTCTCAGCATACTCCTTCGGTTCAAACGACGTTGGAAACGCCACGGGAGCATATGTTACAGTGGCCATGAAGGTTGGTAGAATGCCAGACTACCACACAATGCTACTACTATCGATGATGGGGGCCATTGGAATAACCATAGGTGGATTTGTTTGGGGTAAAAACGTAATAGAAACCGTTGCATTCAGGATAACTAGGATAGACGTGATTATGGGTGCAATAGCCGAATTAAGCAATGCACTAGTAGTATACCTATTCACAACAATACCATACATGATCTTTGGATATGGAATGCCAATATCAACATCCATAGCAAGCAACTCATCAATAATAGGGGTTGGATTAGCGAAAGATTATAGGGCAGTAAACTATAGAACTGTAACTAAACTCGTCGCTGGATGGATATCGACAATACCAGTTGCAGCAATACTCAGCGCAACTGTATATACGGTGTTAAAGATGATCTTTGGGGTGCCGACAATATGAGGAAAATAGTAATTATGGGTCCACCTGGATCAGGTAAGGGGACTCAAGCGAAAATAATATCAGAAAAATATGGGTTACCACACGTATCCATTGGAGACATATTGAGGGAAAACATCATGAAAAGGACTGAGCTTGGAGCCTTAGTTAAGCAGTACATTGATAGGGGGGAGCTAGTCCCAGATAACATAATAATCGAGCTAACACTCAACACACTTAGAAATGTGCTGAAGGAATTTGGCGGATACATACTGGATGGATATCCAAGGACAATTGCACAAGCTGAAGCCTTAGAGCAAACAGACATGAAGCCAGAAATAGTCATAGACATAAGGTTAAGTGAAGAAGAATGCGTCAAAAGGTTGACGAGTAGAAGGTACTGCCCAAAATGTGGTGAAATATACAATATGATACTGAAACCTCCGAGAATAGATGAAATATGCGATAAATGTGGAAACAAACTACTGGTGAGGGATGATGACAAGGAGGATGTCGTTAGAAGGAGATTCAAAGAATACTACGCTAAAACCAAACCAGTTATGGATTACTATGAAAAACTTGGAAAGCTTAGGGTTATAGATGGAAGTGGAAGCGTAAATGAAGTATCAAGGAGAATTATTGGAGAATTAGGGTTGTGATAGGGCCTTTAAAACATCATCAACATTATTAGGAACTCTTAGAGGTTCACCCACAACACGTAGAGTTGCTGAAACATCTTTCAAACCAAACCCAGAGATTACGCATACCACAACATCACCCCCATCAATCATGCCAGACTCCAACAGCTTATTAGCTAAAGCTAATGGAGCTGCCGCAGCAGGCTCCGCATATATCCCCTCAAATCTTGCAAGCATCTTATAAGCTTCAATTATCTCATCATCTGAAACAGCTTCAACAAGACCATTACACTCCCTCAAATACCTATTTAGGAGAGGCCAGCCAACAGGATTTCCAACGGCAATAGCGCTTGCAATGGTTTTAGGCTCCATGACGGGCTCCACAAACTCACTATTAGATTTAAATGCTTTAACCATGGGGGCACATCCCTCAGCCTGGACACATGCAACCCGAGGTATACGTCCAATCCAATCAAGGTTTAAAAGCTCCTTAAACCCCTTACATGCACCTATAGCCGCAGTTCCCATACCTACAGATTGAATATACCAATCTGGAGGGTTCCAGCCGAGCTGCTCACAAATCTCGTAAGCAAGGGTCTTTTTACCCTCCTGCCTAATTGGGTTCACAACACCACCATTATATATCCATCCAAGTCTATCCGCCACAGCCTTAGCCAATCTACTTGCATCATCAAAAGTTCCATCAACGAGAAGCACACGACTACCATACATCATTATAGATGCAATCTTCTCCCTAGAAGCATATTTTGGAGCTAAAACTATACTCCCAACATTAGCTAAGGCGCAATATGCAGCCTGAGCAACACCAGCATTCCCAGTGGAGAACCCCACAAGTCCAGGAGCCTTCAACTCTAAAGCCCTACTAACGGCAGCCGAAGCCCCTCTATCCTTAAATGACCCTGTGGGGTTAAGTGAATCAAGTTTGAAATATAAATTCCTCAAACCTAGATTGGGACCTAGACGCCTACTCTTAATAAGCTGAGTCCAACCTTCACCCATACTGACAATATTTGAGTAATCCTCAATGGGGATGAACTCCCTATAACGCCACATATTAAACCCCCTAAGAGATATCTTAGCCTTACTCACAATAGACCCTATGACATCATAATCCATTTGAAACTCAACTATGGAACCACACTTCAAACAGAAGTTTATGTTCTGATGATGATCAAATTCACATCCACACTTCACACACTTCAGCGAAGCAATCCTACTGGGCAAACAAGACACCACCAATTAAATTACAACGCCACAATAATATAACCACTGCTATAGGATTCAAAAACGTTAAAAACACATCACATAAGTACATTTAATTGAGGTGAAAATGATTTGGGGGCTGAAAACTCACGCAAAATATACGAACGCGCAATGAAAGTTACACCCGCAGGAGTTAGTTATGCAATAAGACACTTCGAACCATACCCAATCTACGTAAAGAGGGCAAGTGGATGCAGAGTATATGATGTGGATGGAAACGAATATGTGGATTACTGGGTTGGTCATGGCGCACTAATAATGGGACACAACCCACCAATAATGCTGAAGGCTTTAAGGGGAATAATAGAAGTTGGAACACACTTCGGATTATCACATGAATATGAAGTGGAATTTGCAGAACAAGTTGTAAAGATGGTTCCAAGTGCAGAGATGATTAGATTCACAAATAGTGGCACAGAAGCCAACATGTACGCCATAAGATTGGCGAGGGCATACACAAAGAGGGTGAAGATCGGTAAGATGGAGGGTGGATGGCATGGTGGATATGATGCATTACACGTTGCAGTGAACTACCCATTCGAAAAACCAGAATCAGCTGGATTAACTGAGGGAGCAACGAAAGACACAATACTCCTACCCTTCAACGACCTTGAAACAATAAGTAAAGTTATGAGGAAAAATGAGCTTGCATGCATAATAGTTGAACCAATACTTGGAGCTGGAGGATGCATACCACCGGAAAATGGATTCCTACAAGGGTTAAGGGAGTTATGTGACGATTACGACACACTACTAATATTCGATGAAGTAATAACCGGATTCAGACTATCACCTGGAGGAGCACAACAATATTATGGCGTTAAACCAGACATAACGGTGTTAGGGAAAGCTGTGGGTGGAGGAGGTTTAAGCGTAGGAGCTGTATGTGGTAGGAGAGACATAATGGAGCTGATGGATCACACAAAGTATAAGGATAAGAGTGAAAGGGTATTCCATGGAGGAACATATACTGCAAATCCATTGGTAAGCTACGTTGGAACCATAATGCTTAGGGAGTATGAGAAGGGATACATATATCCACACATAAACAAGCTTGGAGAAAAGCTCAGAAATGAATTGGAGGAAGTTTTCAGCAAGTACAATGTCAATGCACATACAACTGGAGATGGATCCATGGTTGGAATACACTTCACAAAGAAGAAGCCAAGAAATGCCAGAGAGGCTAATGAGGGGAAGAATGAAGAATTAGCTAAAGAGTATCATAGATTCCTATTGGAGAATAAAATAATAGTTGTGAAACCTACACTGCCACACACATTCATAAGCTACGCTCACACAGAAAATGAAATACGGCAATTCATAGACATAACAGAAGAATTTGCGAAAAAACATAGGGGGAAATAATTTTTTAACCCCCAACAACATATTCCCCTAAACTTGATGAACAAATGGGGCACTTCATATGAAGCTTAACACTGCAAATACCACAAAACATATGCTTCTTACCACAAACATAGAAGTCATCAGTTACAAAAATTTTCTTGCCACACCTAATGCATCGCCCCACCAAGACCGTCATCAAAACACCCCATAACAATTGAAAAACATAAATATAAGCATAATCATGTGAATGAAGCCAACAATAAAGGAAATATAATGAAAAAGTAGATAACTATAAATGTGAGAAAAAGCGATTTTTGGAAGATAAAAAGCTACTCAGGGGTAAGAGGGATATACGGATCAGAATTAACCCCTGAAACCACATACTACCTAGCCAATGCATATGCCTCCATAATGAAAACAGATGAAGTCATAGTTGGTAGAGATACAAGACCATCAGGAATCCCGCTAAAACATTCAACAATCTCAGGACTAACACTAGCTGGATGCAAAGTAATTGACGTGGATATTGCACCAACACCAGCAATACTATACTTCACGAAAAAATTGAAAATGAATGGGGGAATAATAATCTCAGCCTCGCACAACCCCCCAGAATACAATGCAATGAAAATGTCCGATGAAAAGGGGCTACTAATATGGGATGACAAACTAGATGAAATAATAGGGAGAGCTGAGAAGGGGGAACTGAAAATCTCAAAGAATCCTGGAACAATAGAATACAGAAACATAAATGATGGATACATAGAAGCAGTTATGAAATTTATGGGCATGGAGAAAATTGAAAACAACAATTTAAAGATTGTTGTAGATCCAGGTGGAGGTGCAGGCTCCCTAACAACACCAAAAATGCTATCAAAACTGGGTTGCAAAGTAATATCAATAAACGCCATACCAGGAAAATTCAATAGACCAATAGAACCAACAGAAGAAGCTCTCAAAGAAACTTCAAAGATAGTGAAATCCATAAACGCAGACCTGGGATTAGCACACGATTGCGATGCAGACAGACTCGTATGCATAGACGATACTGGCAGAGTAATAGGGGAAGACTATAGCATGGCAATAGCATTAAAACACATACTCAAAAAGAGGAGGGTAAATGGAATAGTGATAAATGTAGCTTCATCAAAAGTTCTACAAGATATAGCAGAAGAATATGGAGTGAAAGTATACTGGTCAAAAGTTGGAGAAGCAAACATGATAAAGACAATGATGGAAACCAATAGTGAAATAGGAGTTGAAGGGAGCAGTGGAGGACTAATAATGAAAGAATTCCACATGGCAAGAGATGGAGCAATAGCGGCACTGGCAATAATAGGGGAAATAATGGAAAGTAGAAGGAAAATATCAGAAATAGTATCTGAAATGCCAGAATACCACATGATAAAAACAAGCATACAAAAAGGTAATGTGAACCTAGAAGATAAAATTGATAAATTGAAAACCCTGGGAGAAATAAATCTAATGGATGGAGTAAAAATATCATCAGGAGATTGGTGGGCACTAATAAGACCATCAAGGACAGAACCAAAAATAAGAATAATTGTAGAAGCAAAAGATAAGGGAAAAGCCTTAGAAACCGTTAAAAGGATAATTGATATAATATCATATTGAATAGATAGCCATGGTGAACGAAATAAAAATACTTGAAATAAGAAGGGACAACAAGATAATAGAGCTAACAAACGAGTACTTGAGGATTAGAGAAGGACCCATAATGGATAGAACTAGGAGGATTGGAATGCCGAGGGAAAGATGGTTTGCAAGAGAAGAATATCAGCTAACCTTAGAAAATGAAATACCAATAAGCAAAATAATTACGGCAGACTACGAAAATGGAAAACTGAAAATACTATGGATGAAGAGAGGAGGAGAAAAATTCGAGAAACCAGAAGAATACGAAATCAAGCTAATGACATACGAAGCTGAACCCATAATAGAAATTTTAAATAGGTTGAAAAGGGGGGAGGACCCAATAGTATTAGCAAAGGAATATTCACAAACATTCATTGGATACATAGAAGAAATACCTGAAGCCGATATTATAGTTAGAATAGAAGGGGACTATGTAAAAATAGAGAGTGGGGAGATGAATAGAATAATTAGCTATAGGTACATAGTACCATACGCAGCATCACTATTTGGAAGATTATCCGAAATATACTCTGAGAAGATACCAATAAATGAGATATCAAACGTAAAAATGGAAGTAAACGTTAAAGGTTCGGGAGAAAACGAATATCACGTAAAAATAGCATTGAAAAACGGTAAAATCAAAGATATAAACTTCTATAAGTGGAAGGATAAAGCTGAGACATTCACAAACACCTTAAATAAAATATTAACATCATTGAAGAAGTATAGGGATAAAGAGGGGAAAATAAGATACGAAATACAATACAAACCACTATATGAAGAAGAAGAGGTTAAACGTATAACCAGTAATCTAAAATCCATAGCAGCACCAACACTAATGATATTCCTAATACTAGCAACACTAGCCAGCCAATATATAAGCAAGGATTTAACAACAATGATACTAGTATTAATACTATCAATTGTGCTTGGAGCTGTATGGAAGAAGATTAGGGGATGAGGAAACCCATTTATACAGAAAAGAAACAGACAATATTAACAGTGAGTTAAATGGGTTATGGAGCACAAAGCGAATATGGAAAATTGAAAAGCGTGTTAATGCACATTCCAGGAGAAGAGGTAAACATAGTTAATGGAAGTAATAGGGAAGATTACCTTTTCAGGGAAGTGCCAGACCTAGATAAATTTAGGGAGGAACATGAGAAATTCGTTAAGATACTCAAAGAGGAAGGCGTTAAAGTGTATCTGGTGGAAGAAGAGGTTAGTGGAGAGCTAAATGAAGCAATAAAATTATGCCCAAACATGGTATTCACAAGAGACACAGGAACAGTGACAAGAGATGGAGCAATAATAGGGAGAATGAAGCATCACGCAAGAAGCGTTGAACCATTAATAGTTATGGAGGCATTGAAGAACATAGGCGTTCCAATACAAATGGTAATGGATGCACCAGCAATATTTGAAGGTGGAGATGCCGTATGGTTAAATGAAGAAACATTAATGATAGGTTATGGACCTAGAACCAATGAGGAAGCAACAAAGAAAATAGTGATGAATGGACTTGGTAAAACCTTCAAAAACTTAATTTCAGTTCCACTACCAATGAGGAGAGTGCACTTAGATGGGGGGCTTATGATACTTTCAAACAACGTTGCTGTAACTAGAATTGAAGATATATCCATGTATCCATCAAAAATGTACATGGAGGATGGTAAAATCAGAATAATAAATTTAGCTAAGTGGTTGATGGAGAAGGGCTACGAACTAATAACTGTAACCGATAGGGAAGATAGGGTGTTTGGAGCAAATCTAGTGGCAATAGGCGATAGGAAAGTGTTATCGTATATATGGAATAGGAGGATTATGAGGGAACTTGAAAGGAGGGGTTTTGACGTTATAGGAGTTGAAGGATACGAATTGGTTAAAGGTGGAGGAGGACTGCACTGCATGATACTACCAATAGAAAGGGAACGCATTAAGATTTAATACTCTTCCAAAAACCACACATAACCTTAACTGGGCAAGCATCATGCCTTGGATTCCTGGCAGTGCAAAACTGTCTACCAAGAGCTATAAGTAATAAGTGTAGACGAAGATAATCTGATGCCTTATACATCTTCATCCAAACACCCCTAATTTCTTCATAATCAGCATTAGCGCTTACAATTCCAATCCTCTTGGAAACTCTAGTGATATGTGTATCCACTGGGAATGTTGGGCATTTACCAGTAAAAAGCAGTATCACATCCGCAGTTTTAGATCCAACACCGGGAAGTAACATTAGGGTGCGTCTAGCTTCATCGCAAGGTAAATTTAAAATGTTATTCAGATCACCATTATAGTGTTCACAAATTATCCTTGATAATTCAATGATCTTAGTTGCACGTTTAACATTCATGCCAGCAGGTTTAATTAGTTCAGATAAAGTTTCAATAGGGATATTGCTTAAAGTTTTAGCATCAACATTAAACTTTGAAGACAGATTATTGTATGCCTTTATGGCATTCCTATCATTAGTATTCTGGGAGAGTATGGTCATTATTAGGAGTTTGAATGGATCTGATGAGCGATGAGCAATTATAGCGGCATAACTTTCATAATCCAATCTTACACCATCAGACAGCATCTTCAAAAACAATTCTGGATCGAAAAACCACATGAACCTCACATAAAATACTATAAATCATCACATAAGAAATAGTTTACCATACAATGCCAAGTGCAACCTTAAGTTTCCAAAACCCTTAAATGCACAGTACACAATAAATCATCAATCGGTGCATTAAAATGAAGAAGAAGCAGTATAATGGTTATAAATCATTCCAGTATCTTGAACCAAACAAGGATTACAAAGCCTTCAAACTGGCAAAGGAGATAGATAGAGTCCCATCTAGGAATATAGAATTAAGTAAAAGCGAAGAGGAAAGGGTTGAGGAGATCTTGGAGAAATATGTTGTCATATCACTACACGACCACTCCACAGTATTCCCAGAAAACCCACAGGAAATATTACCGTATGTTAGGGAGGGGAGAATGTTCACAGGATACGAGGGACTTGCAATTTCAGGTATAGATGTAATTTTCGATGGACTATTCGATGGTCTAGGGTTAGCACCATCAAGAGACCCTTGGAGCTGGGATAACGTAGTTTACCAAATTGGGATGTTCACTTCAGACATAGACCACCAAAACCTGGCATTCATAGTTAGGAGAGTTGAAGATGTAGAGAAAGCCCATAGAGAGGGGAAGATAGGGGTAGTTATCCATATGGAAGGTACTCCTAGGATTGGTGAAGAAATAGATAGAGTTGATGTGCTGTATGGATTGGGGGTTAGATGCATGGGGATAACATATAGTAAGGGGAATGAGTTTGGAAGCGGCCTCGCAGATAAATACGATAAAGGACTTACAGACTTAGGCTACAAACTTGTTGAGAGGATGAATAAAATTGGAATAGCAATAGATATAGCTCATTCAAGTGACAAAACATCCATGGATGTAATTGAAGCAAGTAAGAAGCCAGTTTTCATAACACATGCAGGTGCGAGGAAGCTGTGGCCAACGAGAAGGATGAAACCCGATGAAGTTATACAGGCATTAGCTGAGAATGGGGGAGTAATTGGAGTGGAAGCTTCACCACACACAACACTGACACTTGAGGATAGGAGGCATAGCATAGAAACCGTGATGAAACACTTCCAATACATAGAAAAGCTGGTGGGAATAGATTACGTTGCCTTCGGACCGGACACATTATTCGGAGACCACGTAGCACTACACAAAGTATTTACAAGAGAACTATCATTAACTGAAACAAGAACCAAGGAACTGGAATACCAGGAAGTTGAATATGTAGATGGCTTAGAAAACCCATCACAATTCAAAAATATAGTTAGATGGCTTGTGAAAAATGGGTATAGTGATGAAGAAATAGGTAAGGTTATTGGAGGAAACGTCCTAAGAGTTCTTAGGGAGGTATGGTAAGGCCGCTGGATTTAATATTATTCAGCTACTTCTCCAACTTATATTTTGTTAATCTTGAACCCAAAATGGAGTTACATGGAACATATACAAGCTTGTTATCATCAGTTGACAGCACAACATATAGTGCTGTAATATCCTCAACTCTACCAGCAACTCCACCAACTTCAATCCTATCACCTATCTTAAATGGCCTTGACAATAATAATAGTATTCCAGCAATAACTTGTCCCAAACTCTGTTGTGAAGCATAACCGATCAACATGCCGATAAATCCACCTAGGGCAACGCCAGCTGTGGGATTTGATAAAGCCCCGGCAAGCGTAGTTAACATAGCCCCCACACCCAATAGTTTAAATAGGCTTCTCATAGCAGCTGCCGTTGCATGATCGTACTTAGACCTAATAGACCAGTAAATTAATTCAGAGAAGTATTGTATGATTAAATATCCAAAGCATATTCCCAAGGAAATGTCTATGTAAATCTTATATCCAGATATATCAATATTGAGAAATGCTACTAAAACGTAGCTTACAATGTACTGTGTTAATGCTGAGGTTAATAGGTATAGTATGATTGTGGCAATGAACTTGCGTAATGCATGCCTAAAGCCTTTACGAACGTCAATGGACATATACTCACTCAATAAGGAATCTGCATAATATTGCTTAAGCATTTCGTTTCTATGGATTCCATACCTCTTCAAATTATGATGTTTATTGTTTTTAAATTGCATTAGAAGTCATTTCCTAATCCATCTATCAGCATCCCTAACAGTATACTTTTCCACGCACTTCTTTAATGCATCACCCATATCAATGCCATAATAGTTGGATATGCATGTTAATGCAAATAGGACGTCTCCAATTTCTTCCACTAGAGCTTTCATATTACCACAGCCTTTACCACCTTCAAGTGAGTTTAAAGCTTTAGCCAACTCGCCAACCTCTTCAACCAGTGCAGCAAGCATAGATAAAGGACTCCAATACCCTCCACCGAACTTTTTAATCCAATCATCAACCATGCGTTGAATATCTGAAATCTTTAGTTCACTCATGAAGAACACTATAAATCATTGTGATTCAAAAACTTTTATACCCTTGCCCTCAATAATCCCTCTAAACACTTTGAAGTAATCTAAATTCATACCAATAGCCTCAGGAGGCATTAAACCCTTCTCGGTAATAATTTCATCCAAAACCATTTTTGCTATAGTGGATTGCGTGAAACCAGTAACTTTAGCCATGGCAGTCATTTTAAATGAATGATCATATTTAATATCCATGAAGAATTTCCTGCAAACACCAGTGGTGGAGTAGGCTTCAATATACATTACTGCACGATCCTCTATATCATTAAGCAATACTCTACGTAATATTTTGGCAGTTAGAAGGTTCATTGGAATTTCAAGTCCATTAATCCTAAACGGTTCACGGCTTAACATACCAATCTTCTTAAGCGAACTCATTATCTCCAAATGTCCTCTATGTCTCAAAGTATACTCTATAAGCTCCTTAACTCCACTAAAGGTTTTAAGCATAGTTCGAATACCATCAGAAGCGAAATATTCGAATAAACCGAGATTTGGGATGTTTATTTCGCCAATATTTGATAGTGGATCCAGAGAGGTCTCAGAACCATTAATTATGGCTTTAGCAGGCCTAATATATTCGTCAACTAAATCCTCAACAGACCATGTTAATGCTAAACCTAGGGGGGCCATGGGATTTAGGGAGAGACCTCCAACATATATCCTACCAATATTTAATCCCCCAAATTTAGAGTGGAAATATCCTAGAAGTATGTTGCTTAAACCAGGTGCCCATCCAGCATCCACAATTATTAGGGACCCCTTCTCCCTTGCAATGGGACCAAGAGACCATGGAGATTCAGGAAAATATGAGACATCCACAACATTAACCCCCAAATTCGATAATTTGTTCAAAACACTGTATGCAACTGAACCTGGCAATGCAGTTATAACCACATTGAATTCACGCAAATTATCAAGTGAGGAATCTTTAGAGACGTCTAGCTTTAAGGTTTCTAAACCAAATTTCGTGGAAGCTAATTTAAGTCGCTCATTAGATACATCAACAACCTTTGGATGAAAACCAGAATTAATTAGGTCTATAGCTACTGCTTGACCGATATTTCCAAAACCGATTAAAGCTACTTCACCCATTCCAATCACATCCAAACCATAGTATAGTTTAAGGAATTATTTAACTAAAAATGGTTTTGGGTCATTCATACTTTATACTTGGTTCTTCAAAGTAGTGTAAGATTAATATTGCATTGATCCAGCCAACAATGGAGGGAATTATGAAAACCAAGCTTTTAGATACACTACCATAAATGTAACCTCCAATTAAACTTCCAAACATCGTCGCTATATTATTGATTAGAGTGAAGGAAGCCATTATTCTCCCACGATACTCACGGGGCATATAATCGGCAAACAAGGCTGAGGAAGCCGGTGCAGAAGCTGCGGATAGAAACGTCGAGAGAATAAGCCAGAAATACACTTCAACCCAGCTTTTGCTATATGCAAAGCCTATATTGGTGATTGGAGATATGAAAGCTGTTGGAATTATGAATTTCAATCTACCAAAACGTTCCGAAACGTCAGACATCGCAGCAAATGTTGGGCTTACAATCATATTCTCAAATCGCCTAATACTGTCAAGGACCCCCCAACTGGATTTACTTAAACCAATAACGTTAACTGCATAATCAACCCAGTAGGAGCTTGCAGCAGCCCCAAACATCGTACCAGTAAAACTTATTATAAGCCAAACCTTAAGAGGCTTATTCATATGATCAAGTGGAGGAACAACGTTACGTAAAATTTCCGATACAGGCACACGGCCTCTGGGAGTATACGTGGTTGTGGTTAAGGTTTCCTTCAAATATTTAACCCTAATAAGGAATGCCGTTGTTCCACAGAGGAATGTTATGAAGTGGAATATACGCATCATATAAACTAAACCATACAAGTCGATTAAACCCCCAGCAATTATTGGTGATACTAAGCCAAACATTGGGGGTAGGATTTGCCATGCAGCATAAGCCAAAGCTCTCTTATTTACAGGAGTGGAATCAGCTATCAACGCGCTGAATGCAGGCTCCCTAAGCCCTCCAATAAAACCATCATATATCCTTTGTGGTATAGCATATCTCCAATCTGGAATTAAAGCAATATATAGATCTTCAATTGCAACTGCAAAACTTAAATGGGCAACAAGAACCCTCCTACCAATCCTATCAGCAAGATAACCCCCAATAACAAGGGAGAATATTCTTGCAAAACTCCATATGGCAGTTAAATACCCTATATCTGCATATGAAGCTCCAAGTCCAAGATAATACAATGTGTCGAATGGGGCTGCAAGAGAACCTCCGAAAGTCCATATCCCACTACTAACAATCATTACAAGAAGATTTCCACGTAAAACTTCACCCATAGATCCAATTGCTGTGAGGGGATTCTTCCTCCTATCACCGCCCATCGCTAAACACCACTACACAAGCAAATCATATTATGGAAGTTGTGGTAAAAATAAAGGTTTAGTTTCAATGCCAATGAAAAGTAATAAATAAATGTATTAGGTAAGGATATTATTAAGATTGAAAATGCCTGTAAAAGCATTCGTATTAATAAATACTCAGATTGGGTCTGAGGAAGATGTACTTAAATATTTAAGGAATTTAGAGGAAGTGGAGGAGGCACATATAGTTTATGGAGTCTATGATATAGTGGCAAAGGTGACGGCTGAGGATATAAATAAACTTAGAGATATTGTGACAATGAAGATTAGGAAGATGAGCAAGATAATGTCAACGACAACTATGGTTGTCATAGAGGAGAGGAAGAGAGATAGGAGTTAATGTGAGGCTAATTCAAACTTTATATCTCCAAATTTAACTATAACCCTATTAACCCCATCAAAATTTTTCTCAACAACACCCATATTAAACACTGAAACTCCATACTTCTCACATATGCTGGCTATGGAGTCGACAATGCTTGGCTCAACAATGACCATAAACCCTACGCCCATATTGAAAACTGAATACATATCCCTCCAATCGGATTTGCAAATCCTCTGAATCAACTTGAATATTGGTGGAGGTTCCGGTAGATTATTGGTAACATAATTAATGCCGTATCCAACCTTCAATATCTTTGCAAATCCACCACCAGTTATATGAACCATACCATGCACATAATCACCATGTAATGATAGGATTTCGGCAATTATTGGAGCATATATCCTTGTTGGCGACGACAAGGCTTCCATTATCGTCATTCCAAGTTCATCAACATAGGAATCCAATTTATAGGGTCCAGAATATCGTAAACGATTATTTGGATCGAAGGTTTCAGGGTACTTTGAAGCGTAATATTCGTTTAAGAGTACATGTCTAGCCAGAGTCAGACCATTACACATGATCCCACTATTCTCGGTATACTCATACTTAGCCTTCCCAAAACTGCTTAAACCCAGAATTACATCTCCATCAGCAATTTTTGTTCCATCAATAATATCTTTGCAATCACTTTCCCCATAAACTGCTCCAGCAACATCAATTGTCATTAATTGATCTGGCATATCTGCAGTTTCACCGCCAACGAAGAGTGGCGTAAAGGATTTTGATGGTTCACCTAACTCTACAAGTGTTTTTAGAACGTTGGAAAATCCGGAGGCTATATGTTTGAGAACACTCTCCCTATCAAGCCTAAATGGGTTCAATGCAATGTAATCCACAAAAAGTATAGGTTTAATTCCAACTGCAATGATATCATCTAAATTCATTGCTAAAACATCTTGGGCTAAATGCTGAAATAAGCTGTAGTCGCCAAACTCCTTGCAAACCAAATATGCAATTATAGGTTTACTTCCAGCACCATCAACATGTAAAGTTACACATCTCCCATCACTCAACTTTAAAACATTGGTAAACGCATAGGGGAAAGAGCTCTGCACCACACTTTCAATGATCTTAACAGCCTTCTTTGAAGCATCAACACCCATAGAACCATATATCCGAGACATAAACTAGCTCCAAAGAATATTCTAGAAAACAAGTATTTAACAGTGCCCTCAAAATCAAAGAACAATTATAAAATATGAGTTGAAAGAAAGTATAGTTGGTGAAATTCATGCCAAAGGTAAGCGTTATCATGGGAAGCGAGAGTGACAAGGATATTGGAGATAAAGTTGTTCAAACACTACATGAATTCAGCATAGAAGTTGATTATAGAGTGATGTCTGCACATAGAAATCCAGAAGAACTTTCAGAGTACATTGAGAAATGCGATTCAGAAGTATTCATAGCCATAGCGGGATTATCAGCAGCGCTACCAGGATTCATAGCATCAAAAACCATTAAACCAGTAATAGGGGTTCCAAGGGAAGTGAAGCTACTTGGATTAGATGCATTACTATCCATAGTTCAAATGCCCCCAGGAATCCCAGTGGCATGTGTTGGGATAGATAACGCTAGAAACGCTGCTCTATTAGCCGTGGAAATATTGGCATTGAAATATGAGGAATTGAAAACTAAACTATTGGAGTATAGGAGGAAAATGAAGGGAAGGTGAAAGAATTGTCCACAGAAATATGTCCACTGGAATGGAGATATGGAAGCAAGGAAATGAGGAAGCTATTTACAAGAGAAGAGATTATGAGAAGGAGATTGGAAGTTGAAGTTGCAATAGCGTACGGATTAGCAAAAGCGGGAATAGTTGAAGAATGGGTTCCTGAAAAGATAAAGGAAGCTGTCTGCAAAGTAGAAGTAAGCAGAGTAGATGAATTGGAAGCAAAACTTGGACATGATATAATGGCATTAGCCACAGCATTAGCCGAGAAATCTGGTGAAGCAGGAAAATACGTACATCTCGGTGCAACAAGCTACGACATAGTTGACACAGCATGGAGCCTAATAATGAGGGATGCATTGAAAATATTGGAGGAAAAAACAGTAAAAGTGATAAACAAACTAATCGAGTACAGCATAAAATATAAAAACACGATCATGGCCGGCAGAACACATGGCCAACATGCAGTTCCAATAACACTTGGATTCAAATTCGCAAACTATGTATACGAATTTACAAGAAGCCTAGAGAGAATGCATGAAATGGAGAAGAGGCTGATAAGAAGTAAGATTTCAGGAGCTGTTGGAAATATGGCATCATGGAAAGATAAGGGACTAATAATTGAGGAAGAGGCATCAAGGATCCTTGAACTCAAACCACATGAAATCTCAACACAAATAGCACCCAGAGATGGATTCGCAGAACTAGCAACAAATATAGCAATATTTGGAAGTCAACTGGATAGACTTGCACTTGAAGTTAGAGAACTCATGAGACCAGAAATAGGGGAATTAGCTGAGGGGGTCAAGGGGAGGGTTGGAAGTAGCACAATGCCCCAAAAAACTAATCCAGTAACATCGGAGAAAATATGTGGATTAGCAAAGGTTTTGAGATCCATGGTCATAGTTGCATTGGAGAATATACCATTATGGCATGAGAGAGACTTAACAAATAGTAGTAGCGAGAGATTCCTAATATCACACACAATACTGACACTAGATGAAATGCTAGATTCCATGATGGAAGTATTGGAAAACCTAGTGGTAAACGTCGACAACATGAGGAGAAATCTTGAAATAACTAGGGGAGCTATGATGAGTGAAAACGTCCTAATGAAACTTGTGGAGAAGGGAATGGCAAGAACAGAAGCCCATGAAATTCTAAGGGAAATAACTAGGAGAGTTGCATTGGAAAAGATTGAATTCAAAGATGCATTACTACAAGACAATAGAATCATGAAGCTCTTAAAGAAGGAAGAAGTGGAGGAACTATTGAAACCGGAAAACTATCTTGGAGAGACAGAGAAGTTAATTGAAAGAGCCATAAAGTATGCGAAGGAGACCATCTCGAAAATAACTCACTAAACAATTTCTTCAATGATGTAGTCGCACATGGATTTAAATATCCGGTAGCCATCACCATGAACAGATTCAACATCACCATAAATTTTTGAAGCAAAATCTGGATACTGCCATAAATATGTTGCACGCTCAGGGTGAGGCATCAAACCCATAACATTACCATTAACATTACATATGCCAGCAATATCCATGTAAGATCCATTTGGATTAAATGGGTAAACCCCATTGGCTAGAGAACCATTTGGCATTGCATACTGAAGCAATATTAAACCTCTCTCCATTAAAGTCTTCAAAACATCATTTGAAGCAATAAATTTACCTTCACTATGGGCAACCGGCATCCTAATAACCTTATCAGGGGTATAGTACCTCATGAAAACCCTATTATCACTATTTGGTTTAAGGTAAACCCATCTACACTCAAATTTACTTGAATCATTTGGCGCTAGAGATACTCTACGTAAACCAAACTCATCTAAACCTGGAAGGAGACCCATTTCAACTAAAACTTGAAATCCATTACATATTCCAAGTATAGGTTTACCTGAATTTGCGAAAGAAACGATTTCATCCATGAGCTTCGAGTAAAGCTTTGAAGCCCATATAGCACCAGCCCTAACATAATCACCATAGGAAAATCCTCCAGGAATAACTAATCCATGGAATGAAGATAAATCCACAAGCCTATTGATCAGTCTCCTAGTATGAATTATCTGTGCAGAAGCTCCAGCCTCCTCCAATGCCCTAGCAGTCTCAGAATCACAGTTTGTTCCAGCAACACGTATAATTAATATCCTGGGTTTCATAGCTTTAAGCCACCCTTCCAACATTTCTTTAAAAGTTCGATTTCCAAATCAATAAGAACATTACCATTTAAACCATGAATAACCATACGTGAACTCTTTGAAACAAAACCTATCTTACCAGCATTACAACCATATGAATTAACCAGCTCATGGAATTCCTCCTCAAATCTCCCATCAACTTCCAATAGAAACCTACCATTACTCTCAGAAAACAGTATGATGTCATCTCTATTCACATTAGCTCTCGGAACTTTATCCAAATATATTTCTGCACCAAAATTGCTGGATATAGCCATCTCAGATACAGCTACACCTAATCCACCATCAGATATATCGTGGCAAGCCCTCACGTAACCCCTATCCATAGCTTCAATAATCAGCTCCATAACCCTCTTGGAAGATTTAACATCAACTTTTGGCACGGATGAACCAATATACCCCATTAAACGGTAATACTGTGAACCTCCAAGTTCAGGTAGCGTTAAGCCAACTAGGTATATTGGGTTACCAACAGATTTGAAATCTAAGGTTACAGCTTTCCTAATGTCAGGTATAATTCCCACAGCAGTTATGAGTAAAGTTTCAAGTACTGGTCCAAGTGGAGATTCATTGTATAAGCTATCTTTACCTGAAATGAATGGAACATCAAAGCCGACTGCAAAATCATAACATGCCTTCACAGCTCTAACTAAACTACCAAGTCTATCGGGCTTCTCAGGATTCCCCCAAGTGAAATTGTCAAGTATTGCAATCCTCCTCCCACCAACACAAACATTATTCCTCAAAGCTTCCTCAATGCTTGAAGCAGCCATCCAATATGGATCAATCCTACTATACCAAGGTTTAACTCCAACAGAGATCACAACACCCCTCCAAGAGTCTGAGATAGGCTTTAAGATGACAGCATCACTTGGGCCACCGTAATCCCCATGTAGAGGTTTAATTACAGTGTTACCTTGAACTTCATGATCATACGTTCTAATAACCTCCTCCCTACTACAAATGTTAGGTGAAGATAGCAATTTGCATAGTACATCGCCATAATCCATAGGCTCATCGAAGGTTGGTTCACATAATTTTGGTGTAGACCACTTGGCAACATACTTAGCTTTTGGGGGGTGTAGAAGGAAGCTTGTCTCAATATGGCATAGGAGGGTTCCATGATAATATACATCAATGAATGGAGCCTCTGTTAACTCACCGATAATAGAGGTTTTTAAATCCTCTTCATTGGCGATTTCCAATATCTTATCAACATTATTACTTGGAACTATAAGTAGCATCCTCTCCTGGGATTCTGATACCCATATCTCCCATGGAAGCATGGATTCACGTAAATGAACTTTATCCAGGAATACCCTCGCTCCACCACCAATCCTATCAGCCATTTCAACTACAGCAACAGCCAATCCACCACCACCAAGGTCAGTTATACCTGATGCAAGACCTTCATCTCTAATCCTAATTATTGCACGCCTCAACTTCTCCTCTTCAACTGGATCGGGGATTTGAACTGCGGATCTAGATATCCTCTCGGAATCCTCCTTTAAATCGCTACTGGCGAAGGATGCACCATGAATTCCATCCCTACCAGTGGAATTCCCCATCAAAATCAATTTATCACTGGGTTTAGCTGTAAACTTGTAGGAGGATGTTGGCAGAATCCCTATGCAACCAGCATAAACAACGACATTACCAACATATCCCTCATCAAAACATATTGCACCAGCAACTGTTGGAATACCCATATTGTTACCGTAAAACCCTATCCCCTTCACAACACCCCTAAATAGGTATTTTGGATGTTTAAACCCCTTTGGAATTGCATCCATTGGGTAATCTAGGGGGCCGAAACATAATACGTCAATGCAAGCTATTGGTGAAGCCCAAACACCGAGAATATCCCTAATCACACCACCAACACCAGTGGCAGCACCACCAAATGGATCTATTGCTGATGGGTGATTATGAGTCTCAACCTTTACAGCTATGGAATAATCATCATCAAATTTAATTATACCAGCATTATCTTTTAGGAATGAGACAATCCAAGGTTTATTGCACTTCTCAGTTGCTTTTGCAATATAGCTCTTCAACATATCATCAACTATTGACTCTCCACTTTCATCAACAATTAAACCTCTAAAAACCTTATGCCTACAATGCTCAGACCACAATTGAGAGAAGGAGTGCAATTCTAAATCGAAAACACCCCTGTTAAGCTTAGTTCTAAAATAATCTCTAATGCTCTTCAACTCCACCAAATTCAGATTTAACCGTAAACCTTCCGATAAACCGATGAGCTCCTCATCTGATGATTCAGATATATGGAAGATGTAAACTTCTGGGGGTATATTGATTACCTCATACTTCATGACTCGACACACTCACAAAATACTTATCTTTAACAGGATTAGCCAAAAGCCTTTCACACATATCAACAACCACCTTCTCAGCTTCACTTGGCGACTCAGATTCAACAATGAATGTATAAACTTTACCAACTCTAACTCCAAACAAATTGTAGCCTAAATCCTTTAAAGCCTCCTCAACGGTTTTACCCTCAGCATCAACAAGCTCATCCTTCAACCAAACTTCAACTCTAACTTTGAATTTAGCCATAGGCATCACCATCAAACTCTTCAGTTATCCTCCCCTTAACCTTAACGCCCTTCAAAGCTAAATTCATAACTAAACGTGAAAGTTTCATGGCATATCTTGTTGGGTAGTTTAGGGTTAAGCAGCCTAAACATACATTCTTGGAGGATATGCAATCAACGAAATCCTCTATGGTCTGGTAATTGACACTGTCAGCACCAATGAATTTACGTATCTCTTCATCACTCCTATTAAATGCCGCCAACTCTTGGAATGTCGCCATATCAATACCATAGAAGCATGGCCCTATAATCTTTGGGAATGTTACAAAAACATGTATCTCTGAAACCCCAATCTCACGCAATGTTGAAACAAGAGTTTTCAAAGTGTCACCCCTAACAATACTATCATCTATCAATGCAATCTTCTTACCACGCAACCTATCAAACAGAATATTGTACTTGTGTTGTAGAATTACCCTTCTATCCTCAGGGAACAATATGAAAGCCCTCTGCTTAACATACCTATCTCTAACAATCCATTGTTGCAACGGTTTACCTGAAACTTCATGGAATCCATAGGCCGCATCCACAGCAGTTTGAGGAACTGGAACAACACAGTCAACCCTACTTGCAATATCACTATATCTAATGGCAAGTCTTCTACCAAGATCTTGCCTAACTTCACAAACATATTTACCATTAAACTTAGAGTCAGGTCTAGCGAAATATGCAAATTCAAATGAGCATAAATGTTCACCGGGGCTATCTGCAATCTTGACAATCTCATTTCCACCTTCCTTAGAAAACATGTGGAGGAAGCCTGGCTTCACAACTTTGAAATCCCTAATCCCATTGGCATTTAACGCTACATTTTCAGATGCAACTATTAGCATACTTCCATCACCACTGAATCCATAAACTAAGGGCCTAATACCATATGGGTCTCTGAAGAATATTAGAGTTCCATCATTTAGTAATGCGGTGACAGAGTATGCTCCATCCACCATCTCCATAACATTTTTAACGCTATCCTTAATGCTGTAACCCTTATTAAGCCAGTGCAACATCATCAAAGCAAGAACCTCAGAATCTGAAGTCCCCCTAAACTTGTATCCAGCATTGGATAAGTACCTCCTGAGACTATTAACGTTCACTATGTTACCATTATATGCCAAGCAAAGTTTAATAGCATCACCAACAATTATTGGCTGAGCATCTAAAGCTAAATTGAATTTTGAGGATTCACCACTAGTAGCGTATCTCACATGGCCAATACCAACATCCCCTGTGAGCTGCTTAGCCATGGAAGTAATTTTATCAATGGGGATATCGGAGATCAATCCAAGATCCTTTAATGAGTGGAAATCTCCATCATAGGTTACAATACCATACGATTGATGCCCTCTATGGTTCAATGAAACCAAAGACCAATACAAGTATTCCAGTACACTACCACCATCAAACCTATATACAGCGGAAACGCCACAGTTGTGTCTTAAATAATCCATGGGAGGTACCTCTCTAAATGAACTCCTCCAACCCCTTTAAGGGTAATTCATCAACACATCGACCTAAAGCGATAACTTCATATGCACCCCTAACCCTCCAAGCCACCTGCCTAATAACATCCATAGGTATCTGTGGAGGAGCTCCAGCACCATTAAACCCTTTAGCCATCAGATATGCCCTCAAAAACTCCTTATCCAAACAATATCTCTCTTGAGGTTTACCAACACAATAATACTTCTTAACCCATATCCTAGCTGAATCATGTGTGGGAGCTTCATCTATCTGTATCAATTCACCCTTAAACCTTCCAAACTCAAGTTTAATGTCAGCAATAATTAAGCCAACACTCTCAGCAACACTATTATAGTATGAGTATAGTTTGAGGGATGCTTCTTCAAGTTCATACCATTCATCACGTGAAACAAGACCTCTATCAATAGCTTCACCCTTACTAATCTCCACATCATGACCAACATCAGATTTCGTTGTAGGGGAGAGTATTGGTTGAGGAAGCTTCTCAGCATAACTTAAACCATTGGGGAGCTCAACACCAGATATCACCCTCTTACCACTCGAATAACTTCTCCAAGCAGACCCATACAAGTATCCCCTAACAATCCACTCAATATCAATACGATTAGCTTTAACAACTTTAATTGATCTATCATCAACCATTTCAACGAAATGATTTGGGAATATGTTTTTTGTACGTTCAAACCAGAATGCTGTAAGTTTATTGAGATAAATACCCTTCATGGGTATAAGCTCCCTTAAAACGACGTCGAAGGCGGAGATCCTATCGCTATGGAATAGTATTAAGTGATCTCCAAGATCGTATATGTCTCTAACCTTCCCCCTCCTAAGCAATGGGAAATTTAGATTTGAAAATCTAACGGCATCAACGAATCCACCATCTGAAAATGGATTTGGATACTTCTCCACACTATACAAATCAACCACCCATTCACGTGACAAGGAGATCTAAAGCCTTCATCTTAACTGCACGCTTAATCTCCAAACCTATCCTCTCACCCAAACTTATACGCCTATTATACCTAACATTAGAGTACTGACCACCAATACCCATATGCACATTAGTTCCACCACCATGCCTAAAGGCAACATCCTGAGTGACAGGTATATGCATTGGGGGATTCCCACCAAAACTATCATATAAACCAAAACCTAAACCTTCAACTTCAAAATCTGGTTTAAACCCTGCTTTCAAACCATATTCACTTGGTCTACCCCAAGTTATTACAGTCTGAAGACACCATGATCCAATAATTCCAGGTGGAAGCTCTCTTCTCAAGCATAATAGGAGTCTATTGGCACATCTCAATATATCCTTTATTATTGATTCACGTATGCTAACCATAGCATGAAGTGTAACTTCGAAGGATGGTAAAATCTTCTCCTCAAGTTTAGATTGAACATTTACTGGAAGCCTCTTCAACCCATCGAGGATCGTTTCCCTACGCTCATCTATGGATAAAAATTCATTGGCCAAACATGCCCTAGCCTCCTCCAGACTGAGATTATATAGTTTCGAATAATACTCCTCAACACTACCCCAACTCTTAATTGAGTTTAATGGTGAGAAGAAGAAGTTGAAGTTGGCGTGAGGACCTAGAATTAACTCCTCAACCCTAGCAGCCTTTAAAGTCTCCTCATTTAAATATCCATCTTCAATAGCCTTCTCAACCTTACGTTCAAGATCATTGGAATCTGCTGCAAAAATGAATACCCTCTCAAAAACCCTCTGTGGATGATAAGTTTTCAATATTAATGGATTCTCATATGGCTCCTTAAACCTAATACCACCACTATAAATCTCATATCTAAGGCTTTTTGGGTATGGTATGCCAGCCTTTTCAAGATACCAGTAATAATCCTTCTCAATTCCTCTATTCTCGATTTTAAGAAGCCTCCTAGAACCTACAATTGGAACTGCAAAGTTATTCTCAATAATACTACAATAGTCGTCGCCACCAACATAAACGGAGAAAGCTCTATTTGGAATCTGTAAAGCTTCCAATTCAATAAGGTCATCCACATGCTTCACAATATCCGAATACTTATCCAAAATCAGAATGGCATGCCTCCAATCTCCAGATAAATCACGTAAATCTTCAACGACATGAACATCCCTAGAGACAACTTGCGGTAGATCTTCAATAAATTCGTCGGGACCTCCAGCTATAGCATTATGAAGATATATTACAGCCCTCTCCCTCGTAGTGTAAATTATACTCCTAAAACCATTACTCCTAGCTCCACTCCAAGCATCAAGAGCTGAATGGGACCCTATAATTAGCATACATGGATTCCTATAACCACGAACTAATTCACGCATCTCTTCAACTTCAATCAAGCAGGACACCTTACTAAAATTGATGTATAAACATTTATTTATATCTTGCATTGAAAAAATAATTAAAATTTAAATGACTGATTAAAGAAAGAAACATTAAAAATATGGAAACCATACATAATTTGAAGAGTATGAAAATAAAAATAATAGCAACTCTCGGGCCATCAACAAAGAACCTAAAGACTATAAGGGAAATGGTATTGGAAGGAGCATCGGCATTCAGAATAAACTTCAGCCATGGAAACGAAGATGAATGGAGTAAACACTTAAAGAATGCCAAGAAAATCGAGGAGGAATTAAAAATAGTCATAGGAGTTGGGGGAGACTTAAGAGGGGGGAGTGTAAGATTAGGATACGTTAAGGAACCAATAAAACTAAAACAGGATATGGAATTGAAGATTGTGAACAAAGTGGAAGACCAAGATGGGAGCATACCATTACCAAATGAAGAATTCTACAAAATAGTAGCCCCAGGGGATATAATACTAATGGATGATGGAAATATAAGCCTAAAAGTGGAGGAAGCAAGGGAGGGAGAGGTAAAGGTAAGGGCATTAACACCTGGAAGAATAACATCAAGAAAGGGGATAGTGATAAGAGGGAAGGAATTCAACATACCATCAATAACGGAAGAAGATTTGAATAGCATAAAATTCGCCGTGAAAAACTCCATGGACTACATAGGATTAAGCTACGTTAAAAGTGGAGAAGATGTGAAGAAACTTAGGAAGATATTAGCGGATGAGGGGGCAGAGGACATTGCGATAATGTCGAAGATAGAATGTGTAAGTGCAGTGAAAAACCTAGAGGAAATAGTTAGAGAATCAGATATGATACTAGTGGCGAGAGGCGACCTTGGAATGCAATTCCCATTGGAAGAAATACCAATACTACAACACAAGATAATTGAAACCGCAAGGCTCATGGGTAAACCAGTAATAGTTGCAACACAAGTACTTGCATCAATGATGGAAAACCCAGCACCAACAAGAGCTGAAGTAACGGACGTTGCACATGCAATAGCTGAAGGAGTGGATGGAATAATGCTAACCGGAGAAACAGCTGTTGGGAAATACCCCGTGGAAGCTGTGAAGTGGCTTAGAAGCATAATAGAAGCAAATGAAGAAAGAACCAATGTGGAATTAAAACCAATAGATGATGACATCCAGAAAAAATTTGCACATAGCATAGCAGCATTGGCAGAATCAATAAGCTCCAAACTAGCAATATACACGCAAAGGGGTAGAATGGCCACCAGAATAGCTGCATACAGACCGAAAATTCAGATATACGCCGCTTCAAACAACATTAAAACGCTTAGAAAGCTTACCATGGTATGGGGAATAAAACCAATAAAGGTTGAAGCAAACGACTATAAGGAGGGGTTGGAGGCAGCATATCAAGAACTACTGAAAAACAAATACGTATCGGAATATGAAACTGTCGTATTAACTTATGGATTAATTGAAGAGGGAGAACATATAGTAAAAATAAAGAGGAAGGTTTAGAAACCGTGGGCAAGATAATGATATGCCAGGGCAGCATACGATGCTGAACCATACTTCAAAGCACTCTCATCAATATCAAACCTTGGATTATGATGTGGAGAAGTTATTCCACGCTCAACATTCCTTGTCCCAAGCTCCAAGAATGCCCCAGGAACCTTCTCAAGATAATAAGCGAAATCCTCTCCACCCATACTAGGCTTAACTTCAACAATATTATTTAAACCAACAAGCTCACTTAAAACACTCTTAGCCATCCTAACTGCAACTGGATTATTTATAGTTGGAGGGACACCATCAGCAAGGGTGACCTTACATTCAGCATTAAATGCCTTGGCAACCCCCTCAGATATCTCCTTAATACGCTTCTTCAACAAATCCCTAACCTCAAAGGTTAAAGCCCGATAAGTTCCAATGATTTTGGCAGACTCTGGAATTATGTTGAAAGCCGTACCTGAATGAATGGAACAAGCACTAACAACACCAGACTCCAATGGATCCAGATTGCGACTCACAACGGTTTGTAAATTCAATATTATACTTGCAGATATAACTATAGGGTCTATGGCTAGGTGGGGGGATGCTCCATGCCCACCTAAACCCTTAACATCTATTTCAAACCTTCCAGTGGAAGCTAATAGTGGACCCTCCCTCAACCCAATTTTACCAGTATCTAGACTATTCCATACGTGGAAGCCAAAAATTGCTTCAACATCGGGATCCTTCAAAACCCCCTCTTCAATCATCTTGAAGGCGCCGCTTAAACCACCACCCAACTCCTCAGCTGGCTGAAATATGAGCTTCACAGTCCCCCTAAGTTTATCCTTCATATCAGATAGAATTTTAGCTGCAGTTAAGAGCATAGCTACATGGGCATCATGTCCACAAGCATGCATAACGCCTGGAACTCTAGACTTGTATGGAACCTCATTCTCCTCTTGTATTGGCAATGCATCCATATCAGCCCTTAAAGCCACAACCCTACCTTCACCACACCTTAAAATTCCAAGGACTCCAGTTTCAGCAATACCAGTATGAACTTCATAGCCCCACTTACCAAGCATTTCCGATACAAGTTTAGCTGTACGCTTCTCTTGAAATCCAAGTTCTGGATACATGTGTATTTCACGTCTAAATGATATGGTTTCATTTTCCAATTCAACAGCTCTATTCAAAATCCAATTGTAAACAGACATTTAAGACACCAATTAAACATATCTGTGAAGATGAATTAAAGGCTTTCCAAACATTATGATTGCAAATAAAGTATAGTGTTTTGAATCCGGGTGAATCCTAGAATCCAAGATTTGCATTAACCAAGACCACATGGTAATCTCCAGCTTGAGGTTTACGCTCAATGATCTCAATAACCCTAACAGGGCAGTCCGCTGAATCGCAATCAACACAGTATCCGGCCTCAGCGCATGGAACCTTAACTCCAAGTCTACGTGAATTCATGGGGGCTGCAACATTATATATTCTCCACAAAGCCATATCGAGATCATATACAATCTTATTAACGCCAACAACCATTATCACGTTTTTAGGGCCAAAGGACAGGGCTGCAACCCTATTGCCAGAACTATCAGCATTAACTATAACGCCATCAATTGTTAAAGCATTACAACTTGAAAGGAAGAAGTCACTGCCATTTTCCATCATCCTAAGCCTATATGAATCTTCAGGACTCAACCCTCTAATCCAATGGTGAATAACCTTAATCCCCCTAGACTCCAAATCCTCAATTATACCAAGCTCCCTAATGGTGACAGAGCCACCCACACCAACAGTGGCATTTTGAGGTATCATTGATAGGATATAGTTCTTAGACTCCCTAACATCATCAAAACATTTAGCCTTAAATCCACGTTTAATTAGATTTTCTGCAACAATCTTTAAATTGCATTTGGAATGCCACTCCCTATACTCCTTGAAATCCATGAAGGTCACGATAAAAATGTGTATGTATGGGGTATATAAGTGATTTCAGTTTATCTTGGGCGGCTGAAAAGCCTCCTAGCTCTATCTAGCCAAAGCCTTATCTCAATATGTTGCGGGCAAAGCTCTTCACATTTACCACATTTAATGCAATTTTCAGCTCTACCATTAGGTGGAATCTTGAGGTTATATTCATCTATTACAGATGGATCCCTACCCCTCCTAAAGTAGGCATTATAATATGCAAATATGTCAGGTATTAAAACACCATTGGGACATGGTTGACAATATCTGCAACCGCTACAATTTATGAAACCTTTTCCACGTATTATATCCCTAGCCCTATCAAATAAAGCCAACTCCTCCTGGCTGAGGATATTTGGGATGGCATTCTCAGCATACTTAACATTCTCCACAACCTGCTGCATGGTACTCATACCACTCAAAGCCACTGAAACTTCTGGATGATTCCAAACCCACATTAAAGCCCACTCCACAGGGCTACGCTTAACCTTAGCTTCATTAAACACATTTATAACTTCAATTGGAGGTGAGGCAAGCAATCCACCAGCCAAAGGCTCCATTACAACCACGGCTATACCTTTAGAGGCAGCATACTTTAACCCCCTAATCCCAGCTTGATAATCCACGTCTAAATAGTTGTATTGAATTTGACATAAAGTCCAATTATACGAATCTATAATTTCCTTGAATAGATCGAAGGAATCATGAAAGCTGAATCCAATATGCTTTATTTTACCACTGGATAGGGCGTGTTCAATCCATTCGAAAACCCTAAGCTCCTTAAGCTTCTTCCACCTTTCCCTATTTAAACCGTGAAGTAAATAGAAGTCCACATAATCCATGCCCAATCGATTCAACTGCTCATCCAAAACCTTATCCATATCTGACTGTGAATTAATGAGGTAAACGGGCATCTTCGTAGCCACACGGACACGTCCATGATAACCATCCACAGCTTTACCCACTATGACTTCACTCTTACCACCATGATAACCATAAGCGGTATCAACATAATTTATCCCATGCTCAATACCATACCTAATCATCTTTATAGCTTCATCTTCATTCACATTACTATAATCGTCACCGATAACTGGAAGCCTCATAGCCCCAAAACCAAGCACTGAAACATGCCAATCTAAACTTCCAAAACGCCTATACTTCACAGTATCCACCTTCACCCAAGTTAATAGAATACTCTACGACAATATGCTTATAAACTTATAGTATGTCCCGAAGCCATCCCCCACCAGCCCAAAACTTTCCACGAACATTAACGTTATACCCACATTTTGGGCATTTAAGGTCTTCAGTAATATTGTATGCTAAAACCTGGAATCCATACCTCTCAATCAATAATTGACCACATTGTGGACAGTAGGTGTTTTCCAGTCTAAGTTCAGGTGCATTACCAACATAAACATGCTTTAACCCGAAATTACGGGATATCTCATAAGCCTTCTTAAGCATATAACTTGGCGTTGAAGAACGATCATACAATTTGTAGTCTGGATGAAATCTAAGGATGTGGAATGGGGTTTCAGGACCAAGGTTCTCAGCAATCCATTTAGCTAAATTTTCAAGATCCCTCTCCCACCCATCAATTCCAGGTATAAGTAGATTGGTTACTTCAATGAAGACCCCCTTCCTCTTCAATTCCAATAGGCAATCGAAAATTGGTTGAACATCAAAAACGCTAGATAAAGTTTTATACGCCTCAGGGTTAGCTGAACATTTAATATCCACAGTAGCAGCGTCAAGATATGGGGCTATGGTATCCACAGCCTCAGGGGTCATATAACCATTAGTTACGAATGTATTGAATAAACCCTTACTCTTGGCAATCTTGGCAGTGTCATATGCGTATTCAAAGAATATTGTTGGTTCAGTATAAGTGTAGCTTATACCTTGACAATCATTATTCAAAGCCAATTCCACAATCTTCTCTGGAGGCAACTCTCTACCATAAATCTCTTCCTCCTGACTTATAACCCAATTATCGCAGAATAAACATCTAAAATTGCATCCAATAGTAGCTATACTTAAGACGGATGCGCCAGGATTATAATGGAATAGAGGCTTCTTCTCAATTGGGTCACAAGCCACAGAGCAAGCTTTGGAGTAAACGAGGGAATATAATTTCCCACCCACATTCTTACGGACACGGCAGAAACCAGTTTTACCCTCAGGAATTATACATCTACGACCACACAAATTACATTTAACACTTCCACCACCCATAGATTCATATAACATTGCTTCCTTCATGGGAAATCCAAGTATAATATTGTGAAGGGCATAAATATAACCATTGCCTATAGAGCATTGCAAAATCTTTATCTTATAAATTAGCGTTAAGTTTCATACTGAATGAAGGATTACATAATACTTGGGATAGCGGTATTCAGCGTATCATGGGCTTCAATATTTGTGGTGTTATCAAATGCACCTGGAATAGTGTGCGCATTCTGGAGGATGACACTATCATCAATACTAACACTGTTAATCATGATGGTGAACGGTGAATATAAGGGGATAACCAAATTCAGCCCCCTAATAGTAATCTCAGGATTAAGCCTAGCAACACACTTCACACTATGGATGGAATCACTACATATGATCCCAGTAGCCATTAGCACAACAATAGTAAACCTACATCCAATATTCTCTACAATCATAGGAAAATTCATGGGTGAAAGGGTTAGTGGAAAGAGGCTAATGGGAATAATCACTTCAATAATTGGATCCACAATGATGGTTACTGGGATTGGGGAATTAAATATAAGTGAAGCCAATATTCAGGGAATAATTTATGCATTGATAGGTGCAGCATCATTCTCAATATACTTGTCAGCCAACAGAATACTTAGAAATGAAATGAGCACACAAGCTCTTACAGCATGGGTTTATGGGATAGGTGGAATAGCCACATTGACATATATATTTGCGAACAACATAAACTTTACATCATACAACATAAACACATGGACATACGTCATATTACTAACAATAGTGCCAATGCTAATGGGACACACATTACTAAACTATTTACTTAGAAGCCTTGGACTAATAACTGTAGCTACATCGACATTAGGGGAACCTATAATATCAACCATACTTGCATACATGATTTTAGGTCAAATCATTGACGGTATCAAGATGTTGGGTATGATGATCACATTAATGGGAATATATCTAGCCATATCACAATAACGAATAACATGGAAATCACACTACACACCATTAAGTAAAGCATTAGATAATGTGGATAACATGAATGGATTGAAACCAGTATCATCGATGGTTTCAATCCCCCTCAAACTCAACTTATACTTAACACCCCTAGGAGCTTTAACCATCGAAACCACAAAGGCTTTTTTGGGTCTATAGAGAGATTGATAGACTTCAACGACATCCAACGCCTTAACATTCTCCAATTCCCCATTAGTGAGATTTCTAATACCCTTAGATAATCTTGAACTCTTCCACCAACCCTCAACCTCTTTACATTCAATTATAATGTAGGGGCGCTTAATGATCGAATTCATTTTCACCCTACGATCTTTATTCTTCAAAATATTTTTGACAAAACCCCGATATATCATTATGTCCGGTCTTGGAGCTGCATGAAGAGGTATTTTTGAACTCTTCCTAACCTTCCTACTCCAATCAATAGGTCGAGGGGCCTCGATGAAGAAGCTGAATCGCCTACCATCAATCTCCAAGACATAATTGGGTGGGAGAGAATCGTTATTCTGAACCCCCTTCCTAGACAATATTATCCAACCATTCTTGGGATAAACTATTTTGGGATTATGTGAGTGGAGATTGTAGGGTATAGATAAAGCAACAAAATTTTGGAATATCATCTTAAAATTCACATCAATACACTTCTTAATGGTAAGATTAATTGATGAAGCAAACTTATCAACATCAACTCCCATGGAAATGAGATTGAAAGCCTTCTTCATGAAAACATCAATTATGTGATTCATGGGATCTTCCAAGAAGTGGGAAAGCTGTTTAGTGTGAATTATATGCGGAGAATTCAATATGATTTTAACGTCATCGCAAAAGTCATTGTATAAGTGTATATATTTATCGACCTCACCAATTATGCCACTTAAATTTTCTTCAATATAGCACTCCGCAAGTTTCCTATACAGGTTTTCATCGAAAACCCTTATGGAGCAAAGCCTTTCATACATTGACTCCCACATGCCACACACCATCAAAATCCAAGCACAATAATATCGGCATCACCCACACATTTTAAATGAAAAATAGCTAGTTGTAATAAACATGAGGGATAAATAAAAGTAACTAATCCATTAACATCAAAAGACTAAGCAGCAACAAAACTGCACTATAATCCCCGCATATCTGAAGTTACAAACAAACACAACAAAGAAACATATTTCCATGACCCAATTCCTATGAATGAACCCTAATCACCTTCAATGATGGAATTATAGTTAAAATATCATTTATGAAGGAATTAAGTTTGAATATTGAAACTACTGGTAAACCATCATAGATCCCTGCCACATAATCTAGAAGTGTAACCACAACTGGAATGAAAACAAGTTCTCCACTATAATGATCAATCAGAGGTTTAGGTGGGAATTGTAAGGAAAATATTGAAGTCTTCCTATAATGATTTTCCAAAGAAGATTTTATTGCTGATAAACGACCTTCAGACCAGTGTTTACAATCTAAGCAAATAATGTATGGAAGCTTATATCCAACAACATCTATTTCAAAACGTTTTGAACTATACTTAAACCTTACATTCCTATCAACATGAAAATCAAATTCCCTCAAAACATCAGAACATAATACTTCAAATTCCCTCCAACTAAGAAACTTTGAAACCTTCTCAATATCAACACCTAAATCAATCAAGTAATATGCAAACCTAAATCTATCCGGAACATTAACACTGAGAGAGCCATCTACATCAACCAGCTTTATCAACCCACGCATCTCAAACCCCTTCAATACATCCATTATGGAATTCAATGAAACAAAACTTTTCTCAGCAACTTCCTCAACACTACAGAATGGGCGATCCATAGTTAACATAAGAATATACAATCCAACATTACGATTCAAAACATTCAACTAAAATCCCCAAACATGTATTGCAAATGTGGATATTAAGATTTGTATGGTGATGGTAAAATAATGATGATTAAATGATGACAACTTTATAGCAACATAGTAAGTTAGATTTAAACAAATTTAGAATACTGTGAGGAAAGATTCCCATGAAACTTTAAACACGAATTTAAATAGCAACTTAATAAATACATAATACACAATATATTTGAAACCATAATGTCGAGAAAGAGGGCAACAGCGAGGGACAGATGCTATATCTGCGGTAGGAAACTTTCGAGAAACAGTTTGATAGAGCATAATGGGGAGATGGTATCAATGTACGAATATGTATTGAGAAATGGTGAGAGGAAAAGCGTATGCGTAACATGCTTCAACAAAATTATAGGAGGAGAATTCATGGATAAAATAAGAGAGAAAAGTAACATAAACAACATTAAAAACGTATGATGAGTAACCAGCAAATACCTATTTATAATGGCAGAGTATAGATAAGCTTGTATGAGTAAAGGGTTAAGTTCAGATGAAATTAAAGCCATAGATATAAACTGTGAATACTTAGGAGTCCAAAGACTCGTTCTAATGGAGAATGCAGGCGCAGAAGTTGCCAGAATAGTTCTTGAAAGAATTCCTCTCAAAAATGGGAAGATAACAATAATTGCCGGAACAGGAAACAAGGGTGGAGATGGATTTGTCACAGCAAGACATCTAGCATCAAGGGAATATGAAGTTACAGTGATATTGGTAGGTAAACTTGAAAACATAAGGACAAGGGAGGCGCAATCAAATTGGAATATTATAAGGAACATGGAGAAATCAATAAAAACAATCATCATTGAGGATACAAGCCAAATAGATATTGTTAAGGAAATCATATTGAAATCAGACATCGTAATTGATGCATTACTTGGAACAGGAATAAGAGGGACTGTAAACCCACCATTCTCAGAAATAATAAAGCTAATTAATCAATCAAAGGAGAATGGTGCAAAAGTAGTTTCAATAGATATACCATCAGGAATAAACCCAGACACAGGAACTCCCATGGGCATAGCTGTAAAAGCAGACATAACAGTAACTCATCATAAACCAAAAGCTGGATTGGAAAGCATTGAGGGGGCTAAATATGCTGGGGAGGTAATTGTGTCGAATATAGGGGTGCCACCTGAAGCAGAGATATTTGCAGGACCTGGAGATGTAGCAATAAGCATAAAGAGGAGGAGGGAGACTGCACATAAAGGAGATTTTGGAAGAATATGTGTAATCGGCGGAAGCATAGAATACACTGGTGCACCAGCATTAACGGCATTGGGAGCATTGAGAGCAGGGGTTGACATATCAATGATAATGGCTCCAAGCCACGTTGCAAACGCAATAAGAAGCTTCTCACCAAACTTAATAGTTAAGGAGTATGAGGGAGAATACTTGAATAAGAATGCCATAAAACTATTTGAAAGAGAGGCTGATAGAATAGATACAATAGCAATAGGACCAGGATTATCATCAAATCAAGAGGTTTTGGAAGCAGTATTGGAAATATTGAAGATAGCTTCAGATAAAGGTAAAAACATAGTTATAGATGCAGATGCATTGAAAGCCTATGCGAAGGACCCAACAATAACCAAAGGGGCAAAGACGGTTATAACGCCACATGCTGGGGAATTCAAAATAGTAACTGGAATAACCCTACCAAGCGAGGAGGGGGGTGGCTGGAAGAATAGGATACCAATAGTAATGGAGCAAGCCAGAAGGATTGGGGCAACTATACTGCTGAAATCACATTACGACATAATATCTGATGGTGAAAAGTTTAAAGTTAATAGGACTGGAAATCCTGGAATGACTGTAGGTGGAACTGGAGATGTCCTCACTGGGGTTACAGCTACATTCATAACGTGGACGCAAAACCCATTCAGAGCAGCAGTTGCGGCAGCATTCATAAATGGGCTGGCTGGAGATATAGCTGTAATGGAGAGGGGGTATCACATAACCGCCATGGATGTTATTGAGAAGATACCTGAAGCATTCAAAGCCGTAGAAAAATACCTATAGTGTACGAGATTTATTTGGAATTAAATTTGAGAGTATGTGGGGTGTATCCATCAACTTCCTAAGAATATAGGGTTTACGCATTATGGGGAGAATTCTCCCACTAACAATTGAATGAAGCATTTCATCACCACTACAATTTGAATGGGGAATGTAGGTGTATGCGAAACCCACAGTGTATGGAGTATGCGAATCTGAACCGGCAATTAATGGGAGTTTAAGGGAGTATACATCAAAAACATCACTAAATGGATAAACTTCCAAAGCGTCGAAAAACCCCTTCAATTCAAAAACCCTTCTACCAACCCCTGAAGACCTAAATATATGTGCAGCGATAACAATACCACCACACCCCTTAACAAATTCACGAAACTCCCAAATATCATGTAAAATTTTATTCGGGAAACTCAAGTTGAAGTCTGGGAATACTGCCAATACATGTCCAAAATCAAAGGATAATTCAAATCCAGGTAAAATTGTAAATCCATCAAGCTTTACACTTCCATAAATCTTAAAACGCCTTTCAAGAAGTTTCAATTGATCCATAGAATTTATATGGTCAGTAAATGCTAAACCATCAACTTTACCCAATGCACCCTTAGCAGTTTTTAAAGGTGAAAGTAATCCATCAGATAAACATGTATGAACATGCATATCGATGCGCATAATCAACAATTAAAATTGTAGTTAAATTCAGAGTTATATGATTAACTGAGAATAATTTATAGGGTTGCTGAAACATAAATAAATCATGAATACTAATGCATGAAAGTTTGAATTATCCATTTACAGCAATAGTTGACCAAGAAAATGTTAAAACAGCACTACTCACAATACTTGTAGACCCAACAATAAGCGGAGTGCTGATAATAGGCCCAAAAGGATCTGGGAAAACCACGATTGTAAGATCAATAATAGACTTACTTCCAGAGATAGAAGTTATTGAAGGATGCCAATTCCATTGCAACCCATATAAACCAGAGGAAATGTGCATGAGGTGCAAAGAGACCATTGCAAGTGGGGGGAATATACATATAAGGAAGATTAAAATGCCATTCGTAGAGCTACCACTAAACGCCACGGAAGATATGGTTGTCGGATCCATAGATTGGGAAAAAGCCATAAGGGAGGGGGTAAAAGATTTCGAACCAGGAATATTGGCAAAAGCAAATAGAGGAATATTGTATATAGATCAAGTAAACCTCCTCCCAGACGCATTAACGGACGTAATACTTGATGCAGCAGCCTCAGGATGGAACATCGTTGAAAGGGAAGGTATAAAGGTAGTTCACCCAGCAAAATTCATACTAATTGGAACCATGAACCCAGAAGAGGGGGGTTTAAGACCTCAAATTTTAGATAGATTTGCAATTTGCGTAAAAATGAATGAAGTAAACAATATTGAATATAGAAATGAGATAACTAATAGAAGTATAGAGTATGAGGAGGATCCGAAAGGGTTTATAGAGAAATGGGTGGAAAAGCAAGAGGATTTAAAAAGAAGGGTTGAGGAAGCTAGAAAATTATTGCCCATGATAAAGGTGAGTAGAGAAATAGAGGAAAAGGCTGTGGAATTATGTGCAAAGATGCATGTTGATGGACATAGACCAGACATAACTATCATTAAGGTTTCAAAGGCATTAGCCGCTTTGGATGGTAGAATTGAAGTAACCATAGATGACATGTTAAGAGCAGCTGAAATGGTTTTACCACATAGGGTAAGGAGTGGTGAATACACGCCAATAACCAGCGAAGAATTAAAGCAAACATTGACGGGAGCAGTAACAACAACTCAAGGGGTAAAAGAGGAAGCTGAAGAAGGGGAGATAAAGCAAGTGAAGGTGGAGATAGGTGAAGGTGCAACTTTACCACAAATAGCAAAACCACCAGCAATGAAAAGTAAAACACTAAACATACCAACACCAATAGCACTTCTAATAATGGGTGTAATGTACTATCTAGTATTCTACTTTGCCTTTGCAGCAATAACCCTAATGTTCGCTGGAGTAAAGGGTGGAGGATGGGAGGAAATAAGTGAATTCATGAGCACAGAACTAATCAAACTAGCTGCAATAGCCTTCGCAATATACATGGCAATACAGGCAATACTCAACATGCTATTGAGAAGAAGAGGGAGGGCAGTAATGTATGCAAAAGCTATTAGAGCCCAAGAGGAGGAAGCTAGAAGGATCATTACGCATAGAATAACAGTTAAAGAGCAGATAGTTGAATCTCCACCACCAATGCAGAAATTTGGTTCAAGGGCATATCAATATATAGCATTATTTGGGGCTAAGATAAAGGCAAACTATAAAGCTGCAATAGATAGGGGAAGGAAGATATTTCAAAACATTTATGAAATAATGACCGTGCCACCACCATTATTCAGGATAACATTATCATCAGAGTACATGAAGGGTAGAAGGAGGGGGAGGGCTGAAGTTGCAAGGGGGATTTGGATTAGGAGGGGGAAATACGTTAAACATGCACTACCAAAGGAGAAGCCATACGATATAGCCATAGCACCCACAATAAGAGTAGCAGCACCAAAACAAAAGAGTAGAAGTGGAGGAGATCTTGCAATAAAAATAGATTATGATGATATTAGAGTTAAGGTGAAGGAGACTAGAATGCCATTAATAACAATGATAGTATTAGATATAAGTGAATCAATGGTATCATCAATAGAAAGTGTGAAGGCTGCTATAAGAGGGTTGCAGAAGGGGGCTCATGCCAAGAGGGATAAAGTTGGATTAATAGTATTCAAGGGGAGAAACGCCGAGGTACTCCAATATCCAACAACAAACATTAATGCAGTGATAGAGAAGCTTGTGAATGTTGGTGTAAGCGACTTCACACCACTAGCTGCAGGGTTAAAGAAGGCTAGAGAAATACTGTTAATGGAGAAATCCAAAATGAAGGAATCAGTACCAGTAATGGTGATAATATCTGATGGAATAGCAAACGTAGCCCTAGAAAACCCATTATCCATGGAGAATAGATACAAATTTCTAAACCCAGCACAAGCAGATGCATTGGACATGGCAAAGAAGATAGCTAAAGATGGGATAAAGACCATAGTTATAAATACTGATCACAGATCAGACGAAATATACAAGAGAATATACTATAGGAAGGATATGCAAGTGATATTCTATACGCCGACAGCATTAATGATGGAGATAGCTAAGATTACTGGAGGAAAATATTATGGTTTAAGAGCAGATAAACCGATGGCGGAAATAGTGATAGAAGATGTTGTGAGCCAAATGCCAACAATACCTGAAAGGGTTATGGAGCCAATAGGCTTCATACTTGAATGAAATATGATGGGCAAAATAATGTGATCATAAACCGAAAAAGAAGGTTAAAACAATATTTGTAACCCATCCAGCCAAAACTGAAATTACTATAGTGGACAAAGAGATTAAAGTAGCACTCCTCCAACCCTCCTCCCTCACACATGCAGCTATAGTGGCAACACATGGAATGAAAAACATAACAACCACCGTGAAAACAAGCATCTGCTTCACACTTAAAACTAAATTAAGAGCACTGGATCCAATAACCTCTTGAAGCAATATTAATGCAAGCTCCTTCCTAAGAATTCCAAATATCAATGGGAAAGCCGTTACAGCAGGCAATCCAAGCAATCCGGATATTAATGGTGAAGCATAATATGATATCAAGGGAACCATATTCAATTGGTATATGGTTTCAAGTATGACGCTACCAGCAACTATTAATGGTGAAGCTTCATAAATGAATCCTTTAACCCTATGCCAAGTCTTTAAAACAACAGCCTTCAAAACTGGTTTACGATAATCAGGCATCTCCATAATCAAACCCACAGGGCAACCTGGTAGAAGCCTATTTAGAGCATACCCAAACAAAACTATCACAATAATGTTGATTAGATACAGCATCAACGCGTATGTGAAGCCAATATATTTACCAACAATTCCAAGTATAACCACAGTCCTAGCACTACACGGAATTAAAACCACTAGAAAGCTTAGTAGAAGCTTTTCACGATCACTCTCCATAATTCTACAACCCAAGCATGCTGGAACATTACATCCATAACCAAGCATTAATGGCAGGAAAGCCTTACCATGCAATCCAATCCTATGCATGAAGGCATCCATGAGATACGCTGCCCTAGGCATATATCCAGTATCTTCAAGTATCGATAAGATGAAGTAGAAGGGTAGGATGTATGGTAGAGAGATTGTGAGTGTTGCTATCAATCCACCAAAGAAACCATTAATCACGATATTAGAGATTGTTTCAGGGAGGATGCCTGAAATAATCCCAGAAATCCAGGGCATTAAATTCTCATCAAAAATGTAGCTTAAGGCGTCCTCCAATAATCTTCCGCCAGTGAAAATCGCATAGAAGATTGTTAGGAAGACTAGTATGAGTATTGGATAACCGAGTATTGGATGCGTAGTCCAGTAATTCAATTTATCGGAGAATGTCCGTGATATTGGTGCTCTCTCAATGAATTGAACCTTTGGCAATATATCCCTACTTATGATGCTATAACGCTCAGAGGATATTATTGAAGATATCTTCTCACCATGAATACGCTCCAATTCATCCACAAACTCCTGAACTAAGAGTGTTATAATTCTGCCATTCTCCAAGTTTTCAACTATCTTCAAAACGTTTTCATCACCCTCAAGGAGCTTTATGGCAAGCCATCTGGGAGGATATTTGGAGCATAATTGGGGGAGATACTTCTTAATAGACTCAGATAATATTGAAATCTTCTCCTCAACCTCCCTACCATACTTAAACTTTGTGGGTGAAACTTTTACACGCCCCTCAACAAAATCAATAATTGTTTTAACAAGGACATCTATACCGCGACCAGTAACTGCAACCATAGGTATAACGGGGACCCCAAGAATCTTGCTCAATTCGTCAACATCTATCCTTATACCCTTACTCTGAGCCACATCCATTAAATTCAATGCCACAATTACTGGAGCTTCAAGCTCAAACAATTGTATTGTCAAATATAGATTCCTCTCTAGAGCAGAAGCATCAACAACATTAACCACAATATCAGATTCCCTTGAAAGAATATACTCTCTAGCAATAACCTCCTCCTCAGAATACGATGATAGGGAATATGTTCCTGGAAGATCAACAACATTTATCTCATAATCTCCATAAATTAATCTCCCCTCAGCCTTCTCCACAGTTTTCCCAGGCCAATTCCCAACAATTTGACTACCACCAACAAGGCTATTGAATATTACACTTTTACCAACATTTGGCTGCCCAGCTAAGGCAACATTAATCTTCCTCTTAACCATTATAATTCACCTTAACCTCTTAACATAAATTCTGGATGCTATACCCCTACCTATGGCAATCTCATATCCCCTAACCTTCAACACTATGGGTCCACCGAGGGAGGCTATGGATGCAACTTCAAACTCAACCCCAGGCGTTAAACCCAAGTCAGATAGTCTTCTCAGCATCCCATGCCCTCCAACAGCATATATGAATATACCCCTCTCCCCCCTACGGAGGTTAGTGAGCGGTTCAACTTCATCAATGTTCCCATCAAACTTTGATAGAAAGCTCCTTAATGACTTCAAATCTTCATCACTTAAATCATGACCATACTTTAAATGTTCACCCACACAAGAGTATAAGCTACTAACACCATATCCACCATGAATCAACTTATCATGTATAAATGCCTGCCTATATCTCAAAATTAACTCTTTCCCAGAATCTGTTAAATTTAAACCATCACTTGAAACTAAACCCCTTTCACGAGCAAACTTCAAAACATCCTCCAAAAAATTTATAGGGACACCAAGTCTCTTCGAAACCTCATCTAAAGTTACTTTACCACCAGAAAGGGATATTGAATATATGGTTTCCAAGATTTTAGGCATTAACATTTCTATCAATGAAGAATCGTAACCCAACCTGATCAACCCTCCTCCAACGGGCATTTCCCACCATACAAACAAACATTATTACATGGGAGTGGGGTGCCATGCGGGCAACGTGAAGGTATTTTTAAAGCCTTACATATCTTGACAACACTGCTATCATTAACATAATGCTCTAAGGAGCATATTTCAGATGCAACATCCTCATCAATATTGAAGTTGAGGAGATACCCATACAGACACTCCAAAATCTCCCTCTTAAGGATATATTTAAAGGCAATATTTTCACCAGCTTTAGTTAACATCACCCCTCTATATGGAACATAATTGCATAAACCCATATCACTAAGCCTCCTAACAGCCTCAGAAACCGTGGAATTTGAAACTTTAAGGTAATTGGCTATACTGGAATTTTCAACCAAACCATCACTACTGGATTTAATCAAATTGTATATGGCAACTAGATAATCCTCAATCCTCCTATGCTTTAAACCATCAGACATAACCAAACCTAATCATTTCATAAAGAATTAATATAGATTTCGGTTATACGAAAAACGGTGAAAAATATAATATTAATTTTTTGAAATATTGAAAAATTAATTTAACATAATCATTTCATAATGCAACTTTCCATCTTTCATACTAAAGCATATCCTCTTCAACCAAGCATCAGATTCATTTGGAAAATCAGATCTATAATGCGCCCCCCTACTCTCTTCACGAATGAGACTTGAAGTCGCAACCACCGAGGATACTAGGAGCATATTCTTAAGTTCGAAGAGCTTTAAAGCATCAAACTTGGATTTCACGATGGCATCCTCAACTTTAACATTTAATTCATCAATAATTTTGAGTAGATCCCTTAAACGGCTACCATTACGAATAACTCCACAATACTTCCACATGTTATGTTTCAATTCAAATCTTAAATTATCGATGTCATAAGATCCCGATGAAGATTTATTGAGCATTCTCTGAAGACTTTGAATAGTTTCATCGCAATTCACCTTAGAAATTTTAGATGTTAATGCATATTTTGAAGCTGAAGCTCCAGCCCTTGCGCCGAAAACTATGGTTTCCGTCAGAGCATTACCGCCAAGTCTATTGGCACCATGAACACCTCCACAAACCTCACCACAAGCATAAAGTCCAGGTATACCGGTACTGCAATTCTCATCGATAAGTATGCCACCCATAGTGAAATGGGCTGTGGGGGCTACTCTAAATCTACTGCCACTCAAACCCAGAACTCTTATTAGATGTATTGAGGAATCCGGCATAACAGTTAATGGATCTTTATCCCCAATATCCATGATTAGAGAATCATCGAATCCAAGACCATCATCTATTTCCTTAAACAAAGCCCTCGAAAATAGGTCTCTATCTTCAACAATTATCCTCCCAAGAGGCTTGTTAAAATTATATTTGAGGACAACGTCTTCGCCAGCTATATTAATTATTTTGGCATCATATGCTGGGAAAAGCCATGGCGGCTTCCCCTCCTCAGCCAAACCCAATGGGAAGAATTGCGTGAACTCCATATCCACAAGTTTAGCTCCAGCCTTCAAAGCCATGGCGCAACCATCACCAGAAACCCTAACCGGATTATCGCTTCTCAAGAATATCTGACTATACCCACCAGTTGAAAGCACAATGGATTTTGAGTAGATGGGTATTATCTTGCCGGAGGGGATTTGAAAAGCTATTAAACCATGAACTCCATAATCATCCACCATTAGATCTAAGGCCATGAAATTTTCAAGGAAAGTGACGCCAATCTTCTTGGCATAATCGCTTAAGGGCTTTATCAATCCAAGCCCAGCAGTTAAAGGTCCATCACTAACACTTGCACCCCCATTTCTAACGTTTAAGTTAACTCCAAAATCTCTTAATTCAAGTAGCCTACTTGGAGCCTCCTCCACCAAGACTTTAACTAGGTTACGATCATTTATCATTCTACCTCCATGGAGGGTGTCTTTGAAATGGTTTTCCTTGGTATAGGATCCGAAGGCAGCCCTAAACCCTCCACCAACATATAGGGTGCATGAGGAAGCACCTATTGGAGCCTTAGAAATTAACATAACATTTAAACCCATCCTCCTAGCCTCTATGGAAGCTCTAAGCCCAGCTGCACCACCACCAACAATTAAAACATCAGTTTCTGGAATACTGTTCACCAAACATTATAGTGGATTGTGGATGTATTTATAGTTGACAATAGCATCTACAGGAAATCACAGCCTATACAAGTCTACCCTCCTATCATTGAAAACATGATTGTATGGTGTTATCCACTTATCTCTAGCCATAAATGGATCAACATCAACAATCCCCACAACCTCATCATCCACACCAGCAGAACATAAAACTTCCATCTTTGGATTAACAATTTGACTCAAACCAGTAAATTTCAGCTTTTCACCACTCCTCTCCTCAACTCCAACCCTATTCGCAGTAATTGTGTAAACCCTATTTTCAATAGCCCTAACCCTCATGGCAATCTGCGCGTATGGAAGGACGAGATTTGATGGATGACAAATTATATCTGCACCCTTCAAAGCCAGAGTTCTCGAAGCTTCGGGGAAGCACCAATCAAAACATATTAAAACACCAATCCTAGTGGAACCAATATCATAAACCTCAAAATTTGAATCACCCTTATCGAACAAGAGCTTCTCCCTACTGAACAAATGAGCTTTACGATAAACTCCAAGAACACCCTTCGGGCCAACAATAACAGCGGAATTAAACAGCTTCCCACAACACTTCTCAGCTATGCCAGCCACTATAAAGGCATTCTTTTCATGAGCTAAACCCATAAGTTTCTTGCATGTGTACCCATTGGGAAATTCCTCAGCTAAACGTTCAACCTCATTCCTATCAAGAAATAGATATCCAGTATTGAAAAGTTCCGGTAAAACCATAAGATCAAAGTCAACATTTTTAAGCATTGAAATAACTTTACTCACATTATATTCAACATCACCAAATACGGGATTAAATTGGAGGAAACCAATCTTCAATAATACCCACTCCTAAAAAATAGGAAATTAGGTTTAATGTATTATTGTTAGGCTATCCAAATCCCTTGGATAGAATGTTACAATTTCAGCTCCATCCTCTGTTATTATCACCGTATCGGAGTGTCTGAAACCTGCGAATCCAGGTATGTATATTCCCGGCTCACAGGAGAATACCATTCCAGGTTTGAGGATTGTTGTATCACCATCTTCAATCCATGGAGGTTCGTGACCTTGTAAGCCAATTCCATGACCAACCCTATGCAACACATACTCTTGAGGTACACCCTCCTCCTTGAAAACCTTAAAGGCAACCTTATTCACATCACAACACTTTACGCCTGGTTTAAAGGCTTCTAGAGCTGCTTGCTGAGCTTTAACCATTATATTGAAGTACTTAGCCTGCTTCTCATCTGGTTTACCAACGATCATGGTTCTCTCAAGCTCTGAATTATATCCACCAATCCTTGCACCTGCACCTGTAACTAGCACATCCCCCTCCCTTATAACTATATTTGAAGTTAACATATGCGGATATGCTGAGTAAGGCCCAATTTGACCTCTAAACCCAGCTGAAGCTGGAAGCATAGTTTCAGGTTCAAATTCAGGTCCAAGAGCTTTAATCATAGCTAAAGATGCTTCAAAACTGGCTCTAGCTGCAACCTCAATTTCATAAGCTCCAGGATAAACGTATTCTTGCAAAAGCCTATGAGCCAAATTACCCCACTTAGCACTCTCCCTTATGAGTGCAATCTCCTCATCATCTTTCACAAGCCTCATATCATTTATAATCCTCCCAAGATTCTCAATTTTCGCAGATGGTAAAACCTCAGCCAAAGATGGACCAACATAACCCATAATCCCAGGATACCCTGGAGCATCAACAGCAATCTTCTTGTCCGCCAATTTAAGCTCCTCCAACCCCCTAGCTAAAACCTTCATTGGATGCTCAACACCTGGATACTCAAAGTAGACAATCCTCTTCTTAATCTGTGGAACCCTAAACTTCGAATGATCCTCTTCAAGTCTTGGAATGAATAGGATTGGTTCATCATGCACTGGAAGGATGAGTGCAGTTGGCCTCTCAGTTGATATTATTGTGTATCCGGTAAGGTAGAAGACATTCAATGGGGAGAATAAAACCATTGCAACACATCCATGCTTTTCAATTTCACTACGCACATAATTCATCCTCTTCTCATGCATCTTCCAACTAATTCTATACCTACCCATAACTATCACAATATTGTTATAATTTAAAGTGTATAAAAAGTTAATGAACAAACCTATTACTGCTATATTACCATCTAACTTTTAATGGTTTGGGAAGCCATTTTACGGAGCTCTTCTATACTATCCTTAAACCCACTAACAAGCATTACAACTCCACCAGTTAATGTGAAATCTCCAGGTGGATCCTTAATCCACCTCTCCCCAAGAAACCTAACTGCAAGAACATTAATTCCCATCTCATCAAGTTCAAGTTCAGATAGAGATTTACCATCAAGTTCACTATCCTTCTCAACTCTAATTAGGGAGACACTCTCCTCAGTTTCCATAAAAGCCATGCCCAATATGGGATGGGATTTAAACCCCCTCATAACAACATCTGCTATGGATGCAGCTGCATCTGAAATTGATTCCACGCATAAACTCAACCTTATTACCCCAAGGATGTTCTTCTCATCAACCCCAGCATCCCTAAGCTTTAGGCAATCCGTTTCCAACTCTGTATGCAGATTGTCAATCTCCTCCTCCATAACTAGAACTTCATGCGCAATACTCAAATCATTATAGAGTAATGCGTAATATGCTAGGTCAATCATGGATCTAGACATATCAATCATTTTAACCAGCTTTTCCTCAATACTCTTAAAACTCATCCCCGAAAACCTCCCTCAAATCCTTAACTTCACCGGAAGCAATTCTACTTAAATCATTTAAACCATCGATTGGACCTCTAACTATTAGGATGTCCCCCTCAAATATGGTTTCACTATCTTCTGGATCTATTATAATCTTAGCTCCACGCCTAATAGCCAGCACAAATACACCCATATTAACATCAAGCCCAAGTTCACCAAGCCTCCTACCAACAATGGGCGACCCCTTAACTACAGTGATACGTCTATATTGTGGTTCAATTCTCGATAAGGCTTCCTTAAGTTGGCTGGGCAATCCAAGCTTAAGCCTAATAACATTCACAATATCAGCAACTGCATTTGAAATGCCATCAATGGATATTGCAAGCTTCATTATACCAGCCAAAGCCTCAGCATCCTCCACATCCCTAACGGCAAGGGATGCACTAGCCCAAATTTCATATAAAAGTGAATCTATATCCCTCTCAATCTCCAAAACCTCCTCCGCCAGATCCTCGTCATTCAAGAATAGTGATGCGTAAGCTAAATCCAACATCAACCCACATGAATTCTTCATATCAATCAAAACATCCTTCACTGGGCGGGGTCTACGACCCCAAATATCATGGGATTTATGTGCACACATTTGGGAAACTCAACCTCAATTAATATCAATATTACTATAGTTTGTCTGGAAATTAAATTTTATGGGTAAACTATCAAGCTCAAAAATATCACCAGCATAGCTCCAAAGAGGTCTGCAATGGATGTTTCAAGTGGGATTACGAAGTTATCAGGATCCCAACCCCTACCATAAGCATACACACCAACAACATATGAAACAACCATTATGACTATGGAACCTATAAACATAACCAATATGGATAGTAGGATCATGCTCAAAAGTATTGGGACAAGCCCAGTTAAAGTTGCCAAACCATATCCGAGCAAGCTATAAATTACACCCATAAATGAAGCTGAGAGGAGCATGCCAAAGAATTCGTTAGACATTACATGTATGGAAGATATTTTGGAATCCAAGTATCCAAGGGCAAGTTTAGTTGTGGTAACACTACCAAAGGATGAACCAACACCCCCAATAGCATTCAACAAGACAGGGTATATCATGAGAATTTCAGGATGATGAACAATATTCTCAATGAAGTTTGCAAGTAGGAGGCCATTGATCACACCATCAAAACTACATACGAAACCCACTGGAACAGCCTCCCTAACCACAACCCTATAAGTTTTCACAAACCTATCAACCCTATAATACCATGTTATTAGAGCAAGCAATGGTATCAATATGAAGAGAAGAGCAGTGATGAGCACAAGGGTGAGTTGACCACCGAGTATCATAGTCACAGAAGCACTATAGCATAGGGAGACTAGGAAATCATTTAAAATACCCACAGCTGGATATGCTATAACATCTGGATCCAACCCCCTCCTAAAACTTAGAAATGCAGTATAACAATTGAGTGGGAGGGATATGAATGTTGCCAAAACACAAGTGAAGAGGCTTGAAGACATGAATTGCGATAAACTCTCCACTGAAACCTGCCCAAAAACGAGGTTAACCAGAAACGCCAATAGACCAACCAAAGATGCATCGATATATGCTAACAAAATGGAAGCCCTAACCAGAGAGTAGAATTCGACAGTATTACCCCTCCAAGAAGCATTAACTCTACCAACATTAAGCATTGTTGTCAAATTACCAGTGAAAACACCACTTACATCACCCCTAACAGTCAAAACAACTGGATATAAAGCTACAACCCAATGATGCAAAGCCATTATTGGACTTAATCCTGAAACCACCCTACCTGAAAGAAGGCCTCCACTACTAAAGGATAAGGCAAAGGTACATTGCAGAAAACTTTTCCAAAGAATCCTCTGATTCAACCTCAATGTTGCCCCATAAACCATCAAAACCTCCAGCAATGCTCAACTAAACTAAGAGATAGTCTAAGCATGCATCTTAAATACTTTACCACAAACCCATTCAGCTATGGAAAGCTTCAATAATAAATGTGGACAATAATAATGTATGGTGTAAGATTTGATTGAAATTAGGAAGGAATTATTGGATGAAGCTAAAGCCATACATAAAGAATCAATAATAATAGATGGCCACTGCGACACAATACTACAAATGCTCCCAAGAATGGGGGGGCCAGACCGAGAGCCTAGAAGCATACTAATTAGAAGTGATAGGGGGCATGTTGACCTACCAAGATTAATGGAAGCCCACGTTACATGCCAATTCTTCGCAGTATACACTGAACCAATATATAAACCCCTAAAAGCCACTGCAAGAGCTTTAGAAATGATGGCTGCATTTTATGAGGAAGTGGAGAAATCTGAGGGGAAGATAACAATAGTGAATAATTCGAAGGAAATTTATGAGGCAAAGAGGAGTGGGAAACTTGCAGCATTAATATCCATGGAGGGGGGAGAACCAATACAACACAACCCAATAATACTGAGAATGTTCCATAAACTTGGGTTAAGAGCCTTATCACTAACATGGAATGAGAGGAATATGCTTGCAGATGGTGTTGGAGAATCGAGGGCTCAAAGCAAATTAACCGAACTGGGATTGAAAGCCTTAGAAGAGGCTAAAAAGCTGAAGATTCTAATTGATGTATCACACCTAAGCGATTCATGCTTCTGGGATTTAGTGGAAAACTTCAAAAACCCAATAATAGCTTCACACTCCAATGCAAGGGCAATATGCAACCATAGGAGGAACCTCACAGACGAACAATTAAAGGCTATAGCTGAAAGTGGTGGAGTAGTTGGAATAAACTTTTCACCATCATTCATAGTAAGTGAAGGTAAAGCAACCATAGAAGAACTCATAAAACACATAGACCACATGGCCAACGTGATTGGAGTGAAACATGTGGGGCTTGGATCAGATTACGATGGAATATCCTCAACGCCAATAGGACTTGAAGATGTAAGCAAACTACCAAATCTAACAGCAAAATTGCTGGAGCATGGATATAGCAAGGAAGATGTGAAAAAGATCCTTGGAGAAAACTTCCTAAGAGTTATAAGTGGGGTTATGGGATGATGGAAGCAGATATACTCATAGTTGGCGGTAGAGTAATTGATGGAACTGGTGGACCATGGTATAGGGCGGATATAGCAATAAAGGATGGGAAGATAACTGCAATTGGGAAAATTAGGGGGGTGGATGCTAAGAGAGTTATAGATGCCAATGGATTGATGGTTGCACCAGGATTCATAGATATGCACAGCCACTCAGACTACACATTAATGGTTGATGGGAGAGCTTTAAGCAAAATAATGCAAGGTGTAACGACAGAGGTTATAGGGAATTGTGGAAGTTCAGCAGCCCCATTAATGGGGATATTAAGGGATAGAGGCGATGAAGAAAGCAAGAGGTATGGATTGAAAATTGAATGGACTAAAATGAGGGAGTATATGAGTAAACTGGAGGAGTCTGGAGTATCATTAAACGTGGCACCACTCGTAGGATACGCAAACATAAGGATAGCAGTTCTAGGCTATGATGCAAGAGAACCATCAAAGAGGGAGATAGAGGAAATGAAGACAATACTTGAAGAAGCATTAAATGATGGTGCATTCGGAATGTCCACGGGATTAAGATACGACCCACAATCCTTCGCAAAAACTGAAGAGATAATTGAATTGGCAAAAACAGTTTCAGAAAATGGAGGAATATACGCATCACACATAAGAGATGAAGGTGATAGGGGATTGGTAATCGAGGCAGTGGAAGAAGCTATAAGGATAGGTAGGGAAGCGAAAGTTCCTGTGGAAATATCACACCTAAAAATACTTGCAAAACCACTATGGGATAAATGTGATGAAATAATTAGATTAATTGATGAAGCTAGGGAGAAGGGGGTTGAAGTAACTGCTGATCAATACCCATATGAAGCGAGCGGTACAAGTTTAATGGCATGGATACCGAAATGGGCTAATGAAGGTGGAAGGGAGAAGTTGATTGAAAGATTAAGGGATAAGGATTTGAGGGGGAAGATAAAGGTGGAACTATACAAGACAATGGAGTATCGTGGAGGAGCCGAAAATGCCATCATAAGCAGATTCGAACCGGATCCATCAATTGAAGGATACTCAATAAAACAAGTTTCTGAAAAACTTGGATTAAGCGAAGATGAAACTGCCATAAGACTTTTGGAGAAAGCCCTTGAAGCTAAAAGCGGAATTGGAATAATAAACTTCAATCAAAAACCGGAGAATCTTAGGAAGATATTTTCAAAACCATGGGTTATGGTTGGATCCGATGGCTACGCACTCTCACCAACTGGAATACTGGCCACTGGAATACCTCATCCAAGAAGTTATGGGACATTTCCAAGGGCAATAGCGAAATATGTGAAAGATGAAAGGGTTGTGACATTGGAGGAATGTATAAGGAAGATGACATCACTACCAGCAAACGTTCTAGGACTATGGAGTAAAGGTTTGATAAAAGTTGGATTTGACGCCGATATAGTGATATTTGACTATGAGAAGATAAGGGATACAGCCACATATATGAATCCAGCACAATACCCCGTTGGGATAGAGTATGTAATAGTTAATGGGAAACTAACTGTGGATAAAGGTGTATATACTGGGGAGAAGGCGGGTAAAGTTTTAAGGAAAAAGAGGAGGGTTTAGGGTTTATTGTTTCAAGTGCTTATCAAACCACTCCACAATTATTTTTAACCTTTCAACCCTATGCTTAGGCTTACCACTCCTAGATAAATCGTGATTTTCACCTGGAACTAAAACCATTCTAGCCTCCTTACCCAACTGCTTCAAAGCAATGAAGAATTGCATGGCCTCAACATAATGACACCTGTAATCTTCTAGGCTATGTAATATTAGTATTGGCGTTTTCACATTCTCACAATACATTAATGGAGACTTCTCGAGAAACTTGTTAACGCTCTCAGGGGTTATGGGCTTAGCTGATAGATCGCCGAGGATATGGTCTAATGCAAATCTATAACCAATATCGCTTGTACCATAGAAGCTAAGCCAATTGGATATCCCACGCATACTAACGGCAGCTTTAAATGCATCAGTATGTGTAACTATCCAATTGGTCATAAAGCCACCATAAGATCCACCTGCAACGCCAATCCTTAAGGAATCTATGTATGGATAGTTTGTTAAAACGTAATTCAATGAATCCATTATGTCAGCATAATCCCTCTCACCATAATGTCCACGTATATCAGCGAAATCCTCCGAATACCCATCACTACCACGGGGATTAGTGTATATGATGACGTAGCCTCTAGCTGCATAAACTTGAAATTCATGTATAAATGATGCACCATAAGCCGTTTTAGGGCCACCGTGAATGTAAAGTATTGCGGGATACTTCTTACTGGGATCAAAGTCCAATGGCTTCATTATCCAACCATCAATCTTAGCTCCATCACTAGCTGTGAAACTGAAGTATTCAGGTTTGGATATCGAGAATTCCCTTACAAAATCTAGATTGAAGTTTGTTAATTGGGTTTCTTTGCCTCCACGTATTAAGTAGAGCTCTATTGGATAAGTGTCCGTCATTGATGTGAAAACAACCAAATGTTCACCGCTCTTGCTAGCGACATCAAAACCTTCAACACTCCTATAACCAAAAGTTACTGGGCTTAATGATCCATCATTAACATTGATGGAATAGAGATTGGCTGAACCACCCTCATGAACCACAAAGTAAACTTTGTCTTCAACCCATTTAGGCCCCACATTAACCTCACCACCCCTCACATCGGAATTCAATGAGTTGCTTATGTTTAGATTCAAGTTACCGGTTAATAGTCTGATAGATTTGTCTTTAAGGTTAAGCACATAAAGTCTGCTATGTGAAACAGATCCTCGCTTCAAATCATGCCCTCTAAAAACAATCTTAGAGTCATCAGGGCTCCAACTAAGGCTACTAATACTCATATTTGAGGAGGTTAGAAGCTCACTTTTACCAGTCTTTAAATCTAGTATGAAGATGTCATTTATGTATGGTTTAAGATCATTTAGGGTGGCTATATATGCCAACTTATCTCTAGAATTGCTTAGAGACATGAAGTTTACATCAAATTCGCCGGAAGTTAATTGTTCAACATTTTCACTAAAGACGTCAACCATGAAAATGTGATTTCTAAATGTGTGTATGAAGCCTCTGCCATTAAACCAGAAGTTTATTCTATCAATAACCTTAACATCCTCTTGAACATCTCCAGAAGCTCCGAGGAAGAGCAATTTACGATCGTCAATCCACTGAAGCCTGGTTATGGGCAGTTTGCGTTTTAAGAGCATTCTAAATTCTCCACCATCAATTCTACCCAACCAAACCTCCACTCCAGGCTCGTCCTTCCTTAAAGTCCTCCTAGAAGTAAATGCAATGAATCTTCCAGAGGGGCTCCAAGAAGCTCTACCATCCTTAGGACCATTAGTATATGCGTAAACTTCCCCGCTATCCACATTTGAAATCCATAATCTAGATGTGTAATCGTTTTCATCCAAGCTTGGTCTAGTCAATGTAAAGATCACTTTCGATGCGTCTGGAGAAAACGTTGGCTCTGAAATCATTGAAATTTTAGTGAAATCTTCAAATCCAATCTTCTTATTAGGCATTTTTCATCAGCATAATATCTATAACAACTTAATTTATACCCTTTGCTATTCCAGATATCCATATAATGTATGGTTAGTTAGGTGATTACTTTGGAAGCCTCCACTCCATAGCCATATGCCTAATTAACCTTGCAATATTCATTGAATGCTTTTCAGGGGAACTCCCAATACTTCTAACATTCAATAAAACTCTACATTCACCATCAATATGAACTTCCAAGGAACATCTACTACTATTCTTGGAAGCTAAGCCGGAGCCAGAATCATAAATGAAGATGAGCTTATAAACCTTTGCACCATTAGATTCAACTTTTTTGTCAACTATTCTAATGGATTCCTCAATTGATGATGGGTAATCCTTCAATCTGCTACAAATATAGTTAATGAAATCATCAACGGAAGCTGGATCCAGCCTAACTGGAATATCAAATGTGTCAAGTCTGCCTTCATCTGTGAATTTAGTTGTCCTCCTTATATTCCAGAGTTTTGATGGAACAACCATTAACGCAGACCTGAAAACTATGGAGAAGCCAGCAATTAATGCTATGAGGGAGATGCTCAATGATAAGATAACCCATGTGAATGACACCTTTGGGAAAACCGCTATGCTACTGGTGATAGACATCAACTTATACAATAGAAGTCCAGCCACATAGCCTAAGGAGCCTGCTGAGAAACCCATTATAATTGACTCGTTGAGGAAAATCCTAAACATCTGTGATGGGGAGGCCCCAAGGGAAGTTATGATTACAGTTTCATTCTCCCTCTCACGTAGAGAAGCTGCCGCCGATATTATGGCATTAATGGATATCAATATCATTGGCAATATGGCTTCGAAACCACTTGTAGCAAGATATTCGGCTAAAATCATGTTAACACATTTTTCACCACTTAAAACTGTTACGAGGATGTTGCTACCCCTCAAGGCAATAATTTTACCAAGAGAATTTATGTCTACATTGGATGGGTATGAGGCATACACCCTAGTTACTTGTAATTCATAATTGCCGATATCAGACCAATGTATGAAGACAACCTCCCTAGGTTCACAAACCATTGAAGAATAAATATCTGGAACGCCATCACCGCCCTTCATACTAAGAACCATCTTGTAGGGGAGTATTGGTCTACCACTTAACTCCCGCAACCCGTATATAATATTATCATCAAACAATCCGCAAACAACATATTGCTTACCAAGAACCCTAATTGAACTACCAACTTTAAGGCCTAAGCTCTGAGCTAAAGAGGAACTTATGGCTATCTCACCACTCCTCATTGGGAGATTACCATCCACAAATGCTGATGAAGCTAGACGAGCCGCAGGATCCATCAAGTCGGAGAAACTTACAATACCCATAACAAAATTATTTTCATCAAACCTCCAATACGGAGTAACCTTAGCCTTAGATTCAGCCCTAAAACTTTCATAAGATACATTACCAAGCATTTTCAACATGTTCAAAACTGATAATGGAACTGCTTGGGCATATGGGTTATTTTCTGCATCCATAGGGCTGAACCCAGCTACAGAATAAGATTCCGGAACCTTAACCTCAACGCTCAAACCACTTGCATTATACGAGTTGCCCCTAACATAGGTTAACAAGTCCACTTCAAAGGAGAAGGAGGTTAAAGCTATGAATCCCGCTGTAAATACAATCAATGAAATCATTATAAGTGTGGTTCTAAGCTTCCTCCTCCTCAAATTCCTCTTAGATATGGAGAGCAACTCAGCAGAATTTGATATGAATTTTGATACTGGGAATTTTGAGGTAGCAATCTCCAATAATCCTCCAAGTATTATAGGTAGCAATATTGCTTGTGGAATAATGGAGTTTATTTTATAAGCGAGGGGGTAGCTTGTGGATAGTAGATATAGGAGTAGTGCATATAAAGCTGCTGAGATACCTAACTTCAATATCAAACGTTCACTAACAAGATACCCTATGGCAAGTGAACCTATTCCAAAGAATATTAAGAGGAGGTTTAATGAGGAATATGCATCACTATACAATCCATCTATAGTTGAAGATAGATTTTGAAGTAAAACACAACAATTCCTCAAAGTTGCAAAGGCAGCTGAAGGGCTATCCTCATTAAAACTCTTCTCAGCATCTTGAATTAGCATCCTGATCCTATTAAGCTGTGAATATAAGCTGGTGGTGTAGAAGCCATCCATTCTAGCAACATCCAACTTACTTAAAACCCTATCATACATGGAATTTACAACTCTAAATGAATCTTTAAGAGAAACATCATAAACTGTGAAGGTTAGAATATCACCAGCCTTGAAAACTCTGAAATCATCAAATAAATTTAAATTCAAGTAGGTTTCACGTATCGTCGAAGTTATCGAAGTAGTTCTACCGAAAATTACTGTGGACGGAACTGTTAAAGCCTCCTGAAAAACGCCCGTGACCACAACATTAACTGGATACCCAGCTGGCACTGGAACCACTTCACCATTAACCCCAGCATCCTGGAAGTATTGAGAAATCTCCTTGAAATCATATTTTAATATGCAGTTCAAACCTTCAGGCAAAGAACCTCCAACCTCAACTTCATATATAACGCGAACAGCTGGATTGCTGTAGTTAACATGCATAAACCCTCCAGAAAACAGGATTGTAGCAGCTGGGATAAGTGTAAAGTTAATTGTTAAATTAGAGGAGGTTGTAGGTAGACTTGTAGACAAATATGCTGGAACATAATCAGGGAGATTGGTACTATTACTCAAATGGATGGCGAAAACCCTAATGGATGGAAGCCTAGACAAATACTTAAGCAGGTTGAATTTAACACTTAAACTATAAAAGCCATTCACATCACTCCTCGTCTTATTCCACAACTCCACAGTATTATAGTATTCCTTGTAAAGGAGGATTATGGTGCTGTCAAGTGGGCTGCCATCACCAATTCTGCGGACGTAACCGCTAACACATATGCGCACATCATATTGTGAATCAGCATAAACCTTCATAGATGTGAATGTCGATGTAAATATCAAGGAAAGTGTTGCTAATGTAATTATTATGTATGTAGCCAATGAAGTAGATCGCTGAAAGCAAATCATCAATAATAGTTTAGTGGAGAATTATATTAATAAGGGTTGCTCAAGCTTAGGTTAAGGTCAATTTATTTGCTAACCCACATAGATATGTAAATTGTACGTGGGGTCAAGCATAGTTTTTGAATTTCTCAAATATTGTGGGTGCTACCTTTAAAACTTCCCTTAACATTAACTTAGCCATCTCCCTAATCTCCCACTGCGAATCCACCATCAACCTCAAACTGAAGAAGTGAAGTAGCTCCCTTGCATTCATTGTAACCACTATGGATGTCCCCACAGCTTGCGGAACTATATATCTAGCATCCTCCCTACTAATACCTAAACTCAGAAGTTTCTCATAAGCTTCCATGCACTGGGCTAGTGCTTCCATGAATATCCTTTTAGCTTCAAGGTTTCCTTCGATGGATGGTGGAATAATGAAGTTCTTTGGATCTATCTTAACAACCCTATGACTCTGCTGACTGTACGATGCAATCCTATGCCTAACAAGCTGATGGGAGGTAACTCTAGAAATGCCTTCAATTAGAAATGTGAATGATGCATGTTCAATTGGGCTGAGATGGCCCATCTCAATACAACTCCTTATAAGCCGCTTAACATCCTCATCACTTAAATCCGAAAGTATTTTGTCAGCACCAACACTACTCCTGCACTGCCTAATAGCTGCAGCCACAACCTTCTCTGGATTAGGGGTGTGAGCTATTAGCACTACCCTCAAACCAAAACACCAAACACAAACTTATTATACAATTGTTGGAAATCACAATATAAAAGTAATGTTGAAGGTTGGAGTGGTCTGAATATGAGCTTAATTAAAAGGGCGAGGATGGGATTGAAAGATGAGGTTGTTAAGGAGGTAGCAGTTAATGAGGGTGTGGAAGAGGAGAAGCTGTTGAAACTGATAGCTGAGGGGAGAGTCATAATACCAAGAAACAATGTGAATAGGGAAATGAAGATAATTGGAATAGGTGAAAGTTTAACCACAAAGGTTAATGTTAACATTGGCACATCAAACTTATATGTAAACCCCGAAATGGAGGTTAAAAAAGCTGAGGTAGCTGTAAAATTCGGTGCAGACACAATAATGGACTTAAGTACTGGCGGAAACCTGGATGAAATTAGAAGAATGCTAATGAAGAAGGCACCAATACCATTTGGAACTGTGCCAATATATCAAGCATTCATAGAAGCAACTGTGAGGAAGGGGGCTGGAATACATATGACTGAAGACGACATATTCAACACAATAGAAAAACAGTTGAAAGATGGAGTTGACTTCATGACAATACATGCAGGGATAACCATGGAAATCGTGGAGAAGGCTCTAAAAACCAATAGGATTACTGGAATAGTGAGTAGGGGTGGAGCGATGCTTGCAGCATGGATAATGGAAAACAAAAGCGAAAATCCGCTATACAAAAACTATGAATACTTACTGGAGTTATTCTCAAAATATGATGCGGTAATAAGTCTTGGAGATGCATTGAGACCTGGATCAATATTGGATGCACATGACTACCTACAAATGGCTGAAATGCTAACTGTATCAAGGCTTGTTGAAGAAGCATGGAAACATGATGTACAAGTAATGGTTGAGGGGCCTGGGCATGTGCCATTAAACCAGATAGAAGCCAATGTACGATTGGAAAAACAGCTCTGTAGGGGGGCGCCATACTACGTCTTAGGACCACTAACAACGGATATAGGAGCGGGATACGACCACATAGTATCTGCAATAGGTGCGGCAATAGCAGCTGCAAGCGGAGCAGACATCATATGCTACCTAACACCATCAGAACATCTTGGACTACCAGATGAGGAGGATGTGAAGGAGGGGTTAATAGCAGCAAAACTTGCAGCACATTCGGGAGATATAGTTAAACTTGGGGAAAGAGCTTTGAAAAGGGATTTGGAGATGTCCATAGCCAGAGCAAACCTAAATTGGGATGAAATGCATAGACTCTCACCGGACCCTGAAAGGGCTAGGGAGCTTCATGAGAGATTCGGTTTGAAGGGGAAAGTGTGCACCATGTGTGGAGAATACTGTGTATATAGGATATTGAAGTTGAAAACCTCAATCTAAATTATTGAGTTATTGATTCCCAACGTAAACTTCAACTTCAACCTCACTTCCATCTACAAGTTTAAGTGCATCCCTAATCTTTACGGGAGCTAAAATCTCAACAACATCATCACCATAATGTGTCCTCTCAACCAAAACTACAGCACAATCAATCCCATCAATCTTAGCTTTAAAGCATTTAGCTCCACCATAACTCCTAACACCATCATCAAAACCAACTATGGGTATACCAGTTACAAGCTTCAAAACCTTTTTAACCTCAATATCATGAAACCCCTTCAACTTTAAATTCAAAGTTCCAGGGTAAGGATCAAAGCCAAGCTTCTCAATAAACTGCCTCCTATAATGTGGAATACTCGTATAAAATCTACCCTCACCAAGACCACTAAAAACTATACCCCTAAATTTCAGTTTATCTGGAAGACCCCCGAAGACTCTACCCAAGTTTACATATAGCTCCCTCAAAACTTCAGCACCCTTCTCGGTTATCCTAATAATTTGACCCTTACCATATACACTTCTACTTATCAACCCAAGCTTCTCGAGCTCAATAAGCCACCTGGAAACACTCTGCTGCGATACACCCATGAGATCCTTCAACTTTGTTGTCTTTACGGGGATGGAGCTTCTCAAAGCCCCCATAAGCGCCAATTGATATAGTGTTATGAGTAAACTACCCTTCATATACACCACAAAAATAGGTGAAAATATTGTTAATATTAATTTTGATTTCAAACTTCTTCAGTGGAGGATTGCATTGAATAGGAATTTAAATGTCGCTGGAGTTTGACATCTACTGTATACTGGAACCCCTAGGAGAGTTATCCTACCATACCCCTTAGGAACTTCAACTATTGCAGCAGCATTATACAAGTATTTCTCACCCAAAATCCAACCACTTAGAAGTGGATTTGTTGGAGGATATCTTGCAACCACATATTCTTCGGGACATTTGAATGCTGGACTATTTATGAACATAACAGCTGAATCCACATCCATTCCAAACCCTACTGGATGCCTATTATTCACCACAACCCTTAAAATCGATCCTGGAATATAGAAATCATTGGGCTTAAGCCCTTCCAAAACATTTACAACTGGAATCCACATACGCTTAATTGGTAATTCGCAACTTTCATCAATAGCTATGAGTTTTCCACCATTAGCCACAAACTCATTCAAGTGATCCACACCAGCATCCCCTATTCCACCAGCATACTCAGGCGGAACCTCATCTGCACTCCTACCATTAATGATGCTATTCATATTCTGCCCTGGTATTATGATGACATCATACTTGGAATTTAAATGTCCACGTCTAATATCATCATTACCAATAGTAGTGTATGGAATGCTGAACATTTCAAATAGGAATCTAGCCCACCCCTCCTCAGAATTTGGAATCCAATTCCTATATAAACCAATCCTAGGAACCTTAAGTTCAACCAGTTTGATGTTTGGCAATTCATTATAGGCATACAATTCAACTGGAAGCCCTTTCAAAAACTCATCTAAACGACTCCTCAAAGCAGCACTATTCTCAATTATAAATGCTCCCGGAGGCATTTTAACACCATTGAAGCTGAAATCTTCAAAAGCCCTATAAACCCTTATTCCCTCACCTAAAAGTTTGAATACAAGTTTATATGATGCATTGGATTCAGGTGGAGCAACAAGATATTTAGAATCAGCATCACCAACTACAAATCCATCTGGAAATTCAACTTCATTCAACTCCGAACTCTTAACCTTGAACTCCTTGTTCGCAGTATAAACTTTAACGTTCATCATCAATGGAAGAGTCCATGCAGTTAAATCGTAAGGTCTCTTCGGCGGCGATTCAGGGGTTTCCCTTAAGTCAGGATACTGCTGAACTTCAAGTAGGGTTTTCGCATATCTACCGTATGGTTGGGCGAAGTATATTATGAAAGTCCCCTTCGGAAACTCTATACCATCTGCAGTAAATGATTCCTCAGCAACACTAATTTTAACCAAACCTTTATGCAGAATGCTGAGCAACCAGTAGAGATTGTATAAGTCCTTCTGCCTCCTCGGAATTATGAAAGCGAAGGGTCCATCTTCAGGTTTAATGGCATGCTTAAATATTTCAACAGTGTTTGCAAGCCACATCCTCCTATACTTTGCAGCATTCCTAAGGCAAGCTAATACTGCCACAAGCTCATAATCCACAATATCCCTAAGCCTCCACCTCCCACCACGCCATGGATTCGGATTATTCCATCTCTGTTTTGAGGGGTCTAAGCCTATAACTGGCCGTAAATCCTGCGGCTTAATATCTATGGGTGTAGCTATCTTTACACTAGCAGCTTCAGATAGTATCCTTATTCCACCATGATAATGCTGATATGCTCTAGCTGGAGTCCAAGCATCATATATAGCATAGCATGCCACACCTTTAAATCCCCTACCAATAAGCTCATTTGCCATTGAAGAACCCATGAAGACGATCTCTTGCTGCAATATGGGGTCAACATTTGGATCTATTGGATCTAGGTATGGTGGAAGCCAAAGTCTAGGGCCAAATGGACCCATTTGATGCAAATCATAAACTATTTGTGGATGCCACCTATTATGAACCTTCTCAACCACAAGTCTAGTTTCAACTAAATTCAACATAAACCAATCCCTATTATTATCGTGACCAGCATACTTGTGATATAGCCATGGAGGCGAGGAACCCTCATACCTTGTACCTAGAGTCCTATTATACCAATCCACAACCATAACATGCCCATCAGGATTAAGTGATGGAATTAATAGGAGGATGACGTTATTCAATATCTCTTTAATCTCATCGGAGTCCTCCGTTGCAAGCTTATATAGGAGCTCCATACTCATCTGGGAAGCGGCAACTTCAGTGGAATGTATGCTACATGTAACTAGAACTACGGTTTTACCCTCCTCAATAAGCTTTGAAATTTCACCATCACTGAGATTGTATGGGTTATGAAGCTTCTCCTGAATAGCCCTATAATAATCCAGTCTCTTCAAATTCTCCGGGGAAGACACTATTGCTAGGATCATATCATTACCCTCAGTGGTTTTACCCAAAAATTCCAGCAAAACCCTATTAGAAGCCTCACTGACGATCTTAAAGTACTCTACAATCTGACGCCAACCGGCAAGTTTCCTATCTTCCCCAACCCTAAACCCCAGAAAGCTTTCTGGAGTAGGAATACTCTTTGAACTCATATAGGAAATTATGTTGGATCATGATTTAAACTTAATGGTAGCCGGGGGGAGATTCGAACTCCCGTCGACGGGGCCAAAGCCCGCCATGCTTGGCCGCTACACCACCCGGCTAACCTAAATAATATTACATAATATCCACGATAAAAATTTCACTCAAAAAGTTAAATATACCGTTCTATTAGCACATAATGAAAAGCGAAAGATTTATATACTAAATATTTGCAGTCTTATTTCTGACTCATTAATCGTGAATTACATGTGTAATTTAGATTTGAATTCTAATGGGGAGGGGAAGAAGGTGAGTAGTCACATCGCTGATACTGATGAAAAAACTACAGTTAGCATACAAACCATTGATAAATGCCCAGAATGTGGAAGCACACACCTAATAAGAAACTATGAGAGGGGGGAAGTTGTGTGTGCAGATTGCGGTTTAGTTATAACTGAAAAGGTGATTGATAGCGGACCTGAATGGAGAGCATTCACACCGGAGGAGAGGCAGAAGAGGAGTAGAGTTGGATCGCCAACAACGTTAACAATACATGATAAGGGATTATCAACGGTTATTGACTGGAGAGATAAGGATGCCATGGGGAAGAAGCTTGAACCGAAGAGGAGGATAGAAGTCATTAGATGGAGGAAGTGGCAAATAAGAACTAGAGTTCACAGCTCAATAGATAGGAATCTCGCACAAGCTATGAGCGAACTTGATAGGATAAGCGCGCAACTTAGCCTCCCAAAGAGCGTTAAGGAAGAAGCTGCAATGATATATAGGAAGGCTGTGGAGAAGGGGCTTGTGAGGGGGAGGAGTATAGAGGCAGTTATGGCTGCAAGCATATATGCTGCGTGCAGAACACAAAAGATACCTAGAACCATTGAGGAAATAGCGAAATACACTAGATCTGGGAGAAAGGAGGTTGCAAGATGCTATAGGCTAATATTAAAGGAGATAAACATAAGAATACCACTATCAGATGCAGAGACATTTGTACCAAGAATTGCAAGTGAACTTGGCCTGAGTGGAAGTGTTCAAAGCAAAGCAGTGGAAATAATTAGGAAAGCAAAGGAAATGATTTTAACAGTTGGGAAGGATCCAGCTGGACTTGCAGCTGCGGCAGTATACATAGCCTCACTGTTGGAGAACGAGAAGAGAACACAAAAGGAGATTGCAAGAGCAGCTAAAGTTACCGAAGTAACTGTGAGAAATAGGTATAAGGAGTTGGTTAAGAAGCTGAAGATCCCTCTGCCAGTTGAGTAACTTTCTTCTTCTTATTGCCAGCAATTTTAATAGTTAACTTCAAATCCTCAATTTTCATCTCTTTACACTCTAAAAGCCCCTTCTCAACACATTCTTTGAAAAGCTTCTCACCAACACTACTCCTAACAATCACGGTAGTCCAACCATCAGGGGAATCAAGGCTACCAACAGATATATCTGCAAGCTCAGCCGTGAAATCCCCACAGTATTCACAAGATTTACGTCCATAACCATCAATCTCCTTCAAACTTGTGGACAACATTGTTTCATCACCAGACTTAACGATGAATTTTCCACCTGTAATCTCAGTCTTAGTAACCTTATTTATATCAATCCCCTTACTCACCAAAAAGTTCTTGAACAACGAGGAGTAATAGAAGGTTCTGGAACAGAATAAACCTATTGCAAACTTAACTGGCAAACCATACTTCAATGCACCATAATCATGATATTGCATCTTCCTAACCCCAGTAATCTGACAACCAACACCCACAAACCCAATACTATCAGCTTCAAATTCATTTACGGCCGCCGTTAAAGCTTTCAAATTTGGGCTTGCAGTATACTTAGATCCAGCACAACTCAAAATGTCATTCCTATTAAATGCTACAATGGGCTCCGGCCTAAATGGCTCCTTAGAACTCAATCCGGAACATATGGCGCAATCAATGAGCCCAGATTCAATTGCATATAATAGAAGAGTTGAAACAACACCACCATCCTGAGCATGCCTCAAAATTTCAGCATCAGTAGATCTAGCACTATAAACACCTCTAACATATCCAATAACATCATGTTTAAAGCTGGATTCAAATAGCTTAGATATATCACCCTTTGGATTGAATGGAGTATGAGGACATTGAGCATAACAAAATCCACATCCAACACATCTACCAACAATACTTGGCTTCTCATCCTTTTCATCAATAGCCTTAACTGGACAGACACCTATGCATGCACCACAAAAGGAACACTTATCAGCCCTCACAACCTCCGCAAAGAGGTGCCCCCATATCTTAACCTTAAGTCCAAGTACACCATCCGGCTTAACCCTAATACCCAACCACATTCACCACAAAACAAGTAATATAAGGGAAAATTAATAAGAATTGCCATTCACAACGATGGAAAATAAATATATATTAGATTTAGTATGAGGTTTACGTTATATAAGCATTGAAAAGTGGATGCAAATGATAGAGGATTACCAAGTGAAAGCAGCAAGATATATAATGGAATTGGGGGATTGGATAGAGAAACTAGAACTATTAACTCTAGTTGATACTCTAAAGGAAAATGTAAAGACATACGTTGATAGACTACTAAGCCTTCAAAACTCCGATGGAGGATTCCCCCACAATTGGATAAAGGGATCCCCATCAAGCATCATTGAAACATCCAACGCAATAACCATAACCTCAAGAATCGGATTAAACAATGATGAAAGGATTAGGAAAGCCATAAAATTCCTAATTGAAAAACAACTTGACAATGGATCATGGGTTGAGGAAAACATAGAATGTGAAAATGGCTCCAACGAAATAATAGTTTCAGCAGAAGCCTTAAGGGCTCTTGCCATGGCAGGAATTAAAGGGGAACCAGTAAATAAAGGGATAAAGTATCTATTGGAATGCCAAAGAGATGATGGCTTATGGTCAAAATCAAAAGTGGATCCAAACCCAAACTTGGAGGCAACTGGAAAAGTGATAATGGCTCTACATGAAGCAAAGGGCAAAGCAGCAGCCAAAGCCATGAAAAATGGTTTTGAAGGGTTAATGGAGGTGTTCGTGGAAAAGTTAACGAAGGAATGGGATGCAATATCAGAAGATACACTACCAGTAATTGAAGCCATACTAAGCATACAGCCAAAAAACGCTGAATCAGTAAGGAAAATAATTCAGGCATATGTAAAAAGTGAGAGATGGAATTTCACTGATAGGAGAAGTGAAGATACGGAAAAGGTTCTGAAAGTACTTAAAATAATGAGTTTAACTGACAGTATAAGCAAAGCTAAGGTTGAAGAAGAACTGAAAAGATTGATGAATTTAAAAATGAAGATGAGGGAAATCATAGTTAGAGTTGAAGAGGAAGCCAGAGGAATTCTACTATCAAGATTCGAAGATGTGGGTATAAGGAAGAATGACGATGAAAAGAAGATATTGCTTGGACTATTCATATACTCATTATTGGAGCAATTCTTCTGGGCAGTTGATTATGATCCACAAAGAGAATTTGTAGGATTAATAGATAGGATTGGAGGATTGGACAACATTGAGAAATACATAAACTACGAAGATGTTAAAAAGGCGCTGTTTAAGAGTAAAGCCCTAAGCGGCGTTGCAAAAAGGAAGAAGGAAGAAGCTGCAAAGAGCATATCACTATACACGAAATTCTTAATTGAGAATGAAGAATTCAGAAGCTTCGAAGATTATGCAAATAAGCTAATTAAGTTCACTTTGCTTGAAATGGCACCCATGCTCTCCGGAATGACAACGGCTAAGAAACTTGGACTACTACTGAGAAATTACACGAAGGGAGAGAACAGCGCATACAAGTTATTTGAATCCATGAAACTCTCATTGGAATGCTTTCCCTCAGTGGGATCGAAAATTTCAACCCTATACCCATACTACGTGATATGGGTTTACAATATATGGAGTGAAATGAAAGAGTATGTTGAACCACCAATAGACTGGAATACAGTAAAACCATACGTAAATCTAGGATTAAGCAACATGACATTAAAAGATCTAAGGAAGGATCCGAAAAAGGCATATCCAGCCATAAACAGACTGGCTGAAGAACTATTCCCAGAAGACAAAGCGAAAATATCAATATTGTGGATTGCTGGAAGGGAATGGTGTACGAAACCCCACAAATGCCATGGATATATGGGTAGGAAATGCTGGTTCTATGATATATGTGGGAGAGGTGCCAAAAATGAGGAAAGAGGAAAAGAAGATATGGGATAGCTATCTAACGAAATTCTCAGCGAAAATGGAGGGGGGATTACTGAAAAACTTGAGAGAAGAAGTGAATATTAGAAGTGACATTGTTGAAAAGCATTACATGAAATTAATGGAGGCAATAGGGGTAAAGGGGGAAGACATTAGATGCACATTGATGAATACATTTGCATACTCAGTGTTCGATAAATATAATTGGAAACTTAGAGATAAAGGAGAGAGTCCAGCAAAAGAGTATAGGAGGTTTAAGAAGACAATAACTAGAATTGAAGATTATTTGGATGAAGACCTATTATATTATGCAATAAAAGATGAGTGCAACGAGTTAAGCAATTTAAACAGAGCTGAAATAGAAAGAATTATAACATCAATGTCACAGCTCGCTAACTCCATAAAGGACATTAAAAACATTGAACTGATAAACTTCGCAAATAAGTTAAAAAATTACATAACATTCAACACGTCAAAGTATATTCCTGAAAAGATATATAGAGTTAAGTCGCAATACTACGGCGCCCTATTAATGATGAACGTAAAGGACAATGCAACAGCAATAGAAGCTCTGAAAACAATAATACTATGCCTACCAATAGGAGAACAGCAGATTGCCAACATGTACACATACCTCCTAACAGTAATCTTGAACGTATGGAATATTGCAGGTAGATCGAATATATATGCCCCATTAGACCATGGAGTTGCAGAAGTACTTCTAAGCTTAGGACTAACCGACAAAAGAATTGAAAGTATGGAATATGAATCAAATGGATATAAAGCATACAAAATAATATGCGACACACTATTCCCAGAAGATCCATCAAAAATGATGGTTGCAAGAGCAGTTGCGGAGAGATGGTGCTATCAAAGAAAGATTAAAATATGCGATGAATGTTGGCTTAACAAGCTATGCCCAAAGGAGTATTAATCACTCACCAAACTTCGCAGCCTTACAAGCATAATTTATGAGTATTAGAAGCAAATCTAAACCCCTTATACGTCCAAGACCACCCTTCATACAAGCCCTCTCACTATAGCTATCAACATCATCATTAACAATGTTTGGACCATAAATCAATACTGGAACAGGATCCCCGGAATGCTCCTTTAATGACACTGGAGTGCAGTGATCAGCAGTTATGGCTAAATACAATTCATATCCACTTAAACCATCAAATATTCTTCCAACCATCCTATCAATCCTCTCAATGACTTCAATCTTCCTATCAATTAAACCATCATGACTAGCAGTATCAGTAGCCTTAACGTGAACGAATATAAAGTCATAGTTTGATGCTGATTTAATGGCGGCATCAGCTTTAGCCATAAAATCACTATCCAATCCACCAGTAGCACCCTCAACATTCAAAACGTCCAATCCAACAGCCCTTGCAACACCCTTAATCAGCGGGATTCCTGCAATACATACACCACGCAACCCATATCTATCAGTGAACTTCTCCACGCTTGGCAACGTCCCTGCCCCCCTACATAAAATTATGTTTGCAGGCTTCTCACCCCTGGCCACTCTAGAGAGATTTGCTGGGTGACGTGATAAAACTTCAAAACTCTTCAATGTGAATTCATTTAGGATTTCAGCAGTCTTCCTAGCTTCAGGGGTATTTGCCAAGGGTTTCGACATATTTATCTTCACACCCTCCTTCTCAGGGTCTATGTCGCTAACATCCCTCGACAAACCTGAACCTCTCAATACGAGTACCCCCCTATGCTCTACACCACGCTTAAAAATTATTGATACATCCATTGCAGACTCCAATTTAATCTTGCCCACAGCTTCAGCCAATACATCCCCCTCCCTAAGACTCCTACCAGCCCTCCTATCCAAAACATTGAAATCACTGTCAACGGTTGCAAAATTTGCTCTAAATGCCACATCCCCAGGCATTAAATCTAAACCTAAACCAAGAGCTTCAAAAGCCCCCCTACCAGTATAGTACTTGTATGGATCATAACCTAGAAGCGCAAGGTTTGCAGGTGCACTCCCTGGGGGGACCCCAACTCCAACAACATCTATAATGCCAGTAACACCCAACCTCGCCAATTCATCCATTACTGGTTTATTCGCAACCTCCAATGGGGTTTTGTTTCCAAGTTTTGGGATAAGCCTATCACCCATACCATCAGCAACTATAAGTACAATCTTCTTCTCAGCCATAAAATCCACAAAAAAGGTATTTATGTGAAAAGGATATAACGTTTGCCATCTATTTACGCTTAGATAAAAATTCTTTAACTATGCTCTTCAATGAGGGGCCTTCAATCTCATTCAACTCAAAGCTAACCATGGTGGATGGCTTCTTAATTGTGATAAACCTTCTAAGATCCGTGGGGGTTGCTATTATCACACCATCACAATCAGCATTATTTATGGTGGCTTCAAGTTCACTTAATTGCTTTTCGCCATATCCGAGAGCTGGAACTGAAAGTAGATTATTCTTCTCAACAACCTCCTTAATAGATCCAACTGCACAAGACTTTGGTGAAACAATTTCGGATGCACCAAACTTCCTTGCAGCCACATATCCAGCTCCAAACTTTAAATCTCCATGCAGAAGTGTAGGTCCATCCTCAATGGTTAATACACGTTTCCCCCTAATTACACTTGGATCATCAACATAAACTTCAGATGCAGCTTTAACTATAATTGCACGTGGATTAAGCCTCCTAACGTTCTCCTCAACCAATTTAACACTCTTCTCATCAGCCACATTAACCTTATTTATGACTACCACATCAGCCATCCTCACATTAACTTCACCAGGGAAGTACTTGTCTTCATGGCCAGCTCTAAGTGGATCCGCAACGACAATCAATAGGTCAGGCTTGAAGAATGGGAAATCATTGTTTCCACCATCCCAAACGATCACATCAGCCTCAGATTCAGCCCTCCTCAAAATAGCCTCATAATCAACCCCAGCATAAACCACATAACCCCTACGTAGATGAGGTTCATACTCCTCCTTCTCCTCAATGGTACAATTGAATCTCTCCAAATCCTCAATCTTCTCAAATCTCTGAACAGCTTGAGCTTTAAGATCGCCATATGGCATTGGATGGCGAACTACAACAAACTTAACCCCAAAACCCTTCAGAGCATCGCATACTCGTCTCGAAACAGTACTCTTACCAGCACCAGTTCTAATGGCACAAACAGCTATAACTGGCTTACTTGATTTCAGCATTACATCCCTTGGGCCTAGAAGCCTAAAGGATGCGCCACAACTCATGGCTATGGAAGCCAAGTGCATGACATGCTCATGGGATACATCACTATATGAAAAGACAACCTCATCAACATTAAACTTCCTAATGAGCTCTGGAAGCTCAGATTCATGATATATTGGTATGCCATTTGGATATAGGGGTCCTGAAAGCTCTGGAGGATAAATCCTACCAGCTATACCAGGAATTTGAGTTGCAGTGAAAGCCACAACCCTAAACTCAGGATTCCCCCTAAAGAAGACGTTGAAATTGTGGAAGTCTCTGCCGGCAGCACCGAGTATTATTACATTCCTAACCATAACATCACCAACAATAATAGAATAGTTGAAAACATATATGTTTTAGCTCAAATATGCTGTGGAAACATTAATAATGATTTAAAGACTAACTATATTTTCGAAGCATTATGAGTGAAAAGAAGGAGAAAACACCATTTAGAGTGAAAATGTCTGATGGAAGCATAGAAACGGTATATGCATACTCGGAAAAACAAGCATTATACCTGGCATCAAGAAGTGGGAAGAAGGCTGTGGGAGTTGTTGGAATACTAATGGAGCGTAAAGAGGAGGAAGGGAAGGGTAAGGGTGCAGTGGAAGAGGGGGAGATTATCAGGAAGCTTGAAGAAGCCATAAAGAGTGGTAGATATATTGAAGCCATCGAATTGAAAACCCAAATCCAAAAGATGATAGCGGAGGAAAAGTTGAACTGGAATAATGAGTTGGAGAAGAAGTACCATCTATTCTGGTCATGGTGCAATGTGCGATGAGGAATCTTGCACATGTAAACATGAGGCTCCTCCCCTCAATCTTCATAATACTCATCGTCATTGTACAGACAGCCCATATAACAACAGTAACAGCTGAAGTATCAATTCACAAGTTAGATTCAATGGATGTTAGAGGGGGGATTTACACACTATACACCATTGCCAATAATGGATATATGAACGTAACATACAAATCCCTAGAAAAGTATACTGAAACGCCATCAATAAATGTGACTATAAACATAAATGGATTGGAAAAGTGGGCAGTATACAACCTAACAAATAGGAAACTTTTATACGGTGAGATACAAGGTTGGAATATATATCCACTATGGATACCTAAATGCATACTATTAAATGATGAAATACCAATATACAACTATGAAACAAAATTCAAGTGCATATTTAAGAATGATACCACAATCATACTATCACATGGAGAAGAGAAGCTTATCTACGATTCATTCACTGGAGCACTCATTGAGGGGGAAGTAAGATTAGATGGCTATGGGCCATTATACTTTAAGCTTAACAAAACAAATATGAAAATTAGGAGGGAATACTTTAGCGACGACTTATACTTTGATTGGGAGACGCTGACACTTAACCTCATGAAGTTGGAGAAGGAATATGCGGGCATACTGAAGGTTTACAGTATAGGTAGAAGTTTGTTGGGTAGAGAGATATGGTGTTGCGAAATAAAGGCTTCGGAATATGAGGATGGAGTGGTATTAATTGATGGGGGGATGCATGGAAGTGAAGTTATAGGGGTTAAAGTTGCATATTCAATTCTAGAGAGAATACTCTCAGAATATAATGAACTGCAGAGTAGAGGGGTATTGAAGAGGCTAACCCTAATAATAATACCGATGCTAAATCCGGATGGTGTGGAAATGACGAAATATTCACCACCAACACCAAGCGTAAGATTGAAGGATGGTAGATGCAATGCCCATGGGGTTGACTTAAATAGGAATTTCAATTATGAGTGGAGTGCTGGCGGCTCACCACTATACAATTCAACAGTTTACAGAGGGGAAGTGGCTGAAAGTGAACCTGAAGTTAAAGCTCTAAAAGATTTAATGCAAAGGAGGAAGATAGTATTCTACCTAAACTTCCATTCTGGAGTGAGGCAAATAATAATACCAGCATATCAAGCAAATCCATACATAAACGTATATGTCAACATAACATCAACACTATCAAACATATTCGGATTCGAAATAGTTAAAGGGGGAATTTATGGGGGCTCAGCAAATTGGTGTTTAATGGCAAGGGGGGAGCCAGCACCATCAATCATAATAGAATTGTATGGTGGAGGGACAGATGCATTGAATGTAGACTGGTTCCTATTCTACAATCCAGTGGATGAAGTGGAAATACGTAAACTCACAATACTGGGCTACCAAGCAACCATACAAATACTATTGAATGCAAAGAGGTGGAGGGATACAATGTTCGAGAAGACTCCGCCACAATTGCCATGGGAATCGATAAAAATAGCGTCAACTGCAACGATAATAATAGTCTTGGGATTAGCAATATACATTAAGTTGAGGAAATCTCAAGGGAGGATTAAGGATAAGAATAGTCCAACAAAACCACCAATAAATGTGGAAGCAAAATTTACAACATGATTATTTATGAAGCGAACCCCCTTAAAGAATCTAGCTTCACAACCACAATTATGTATAGGGTCTTCAGAAAATGAATTGCACTTATCACACCAATATCCAGCTTGAAGTGTAGCTCCTAAAAGGCTATCAATAGTTGAACCTATAAATCCAGACAATACAGCTATACATACAACCTTAACAAATGAGAATCCAGGTTCAACTCCAAGCATTGCAGCTGAAAAGCCCATAAGAAGTGAAGAGAATATTATCGCAGCCTCCCCATATGGTGAAATAGCCCCAGAAACTCCTGGTTCAACAGTCTTAAAATTCGTTATGAGTCTAGGTTTCCCATGATAAAGCAAACCAACCTCAGTTGCCAACGTATCAGATACAGCTGTAGATATGGATCCAAGGAATGCTGCGAAAAATATTCCACCACCAAACACCCCCTCACCCAATGCAAATAAAGCCGCTGCGCCACCATTACCGATAACATTCCTCCAAGATCTAGCTCCACCCTTAGCCTCAGCAAAACCTAAAGCCCTCTTAAAATCATACTTATACTTTGTAAACAAACTTGAAATTAAGTAGAAGGACAAGAGGAGGAGGAACCATCCCAAACCACCAAAAACTATTACAATAAATCCAATAATGAGGGCTGAAACCACACCGGAAGGTTCTAGAAACCGGAATTTAAGGGAAACCCAAGACAATGCAATCAAAATCAGCAACTCCACAAGCAATGTATATGGGTAAATCGTCAAAGCCCCTCCCACGCTCTAAAACATAATGATGTACAAGGGGGTTAAATATGTTTCCAACATGAAAAACCAATTGATTTAATAATTATTTCGTAAATGATTAGTTTGGTGCATTGAGTTGAAGGTTTATAGGGCATTAACAATAGCTGGATCAGATTCCGGCGGTGGAGCGGGAATACAAGCCGACCTGAAAACATTCTCAGCATTCCAAGTCCATGGAACGACGGTTATAACTGCATTAACAGCACAAAATACTATGGAGGTTAGGGGAGTATATCCAATACCACCAGAATTTGTTAAAATGCAAATAGAAGCCGTTGTTGAAGATATAGGGGTTGATGCAGCTAAAACTGGAATGCTATATGATGAGGAAATAATAAATGTGGTTTGTGAAGAAGTGATCAAAAATAGAATACCCTTAATAGTGGATCCAGTCATGATAGCAAAATCCCGTGCAAAACTCCTAAAAGATGAAGCAATTAAAGCATTAAAGGAGAAGCTTGTACCCATAGCAAAAGTTGTTACACCAAACATACCTGAAGCAGAGGTTCTAACCGGATACAAGATTGAGGATTACAATACGATGAGGAAAGCTGCAATAGACATGCAATCAACAGGGGTTGAAGCAGTTGTAATTAAGGGGGGGCATCTAGCTGGAAGTGAAGTTGTGGATATACTGTATTATAGGGGGGGATTCCATGAATATAGGAAGAAGAGAATTGAAAGTAGATGTACGCATGGAACTGGATGCGTATTCTCAGCAGCAATGACTGCACTAATAGCCAGAAAATTTGGAATTGTGGAGGCATTTAAAATTGCAAGCGAATTTATGGTTAAAGCTATAGGTGAGGGGATAATGGTTGGTGGAGGTCATGGACCAGTAAACCCCATGGCTAAAATATACGAAGAAGCCAACAAGTATAATGCATGGAGAAATGTCATGAAGATCGTGAAAGCAATTGAGGGGGACGAGAGGATATCTCAACTAATACCTGAAGTTAGGATGAATATTGGTGAAGCAATACCAAATGCAAAAAGCTTTGAGGATGTATGCGCAGTTGATGGAAGAATAACCATAGTGAATGGAAAGCCTAGAGCGGCTGGACAAGTTAAATTTGGAGCATCAAGGCACATAGCAAACATAATACTCTCAGCCATGAGCTTCAATGAGGAGGCGAGGGCAGCTGCAAACATAAAGTATAGTGATGAAATCTTAGAAGCATGTAGGAAGGCTGGATTTAAGATAGCTGAATTCAGCAGGAGAGAGGAACCTGAGGAAATAAAGAGTGTTGAGGGAGGAACCTTAAAATGGGGTGTGAAAAGGGCTATAGAAAGTTTAGGTGAAATTCCAGATATAATATATGATCGTGGAGATATTGGTAAGGAGGCTATGATAAGAATTATTGGGAGAAATGCAGAGGAAGTTTTCAATAAAATTATGAATATAATTGAAGCAAAAAATAAGGGGTAATTTTGTTATGCAGGTAGTTTAAGCCACTGGAACAGTAGGAATTGAAGCCTCCCAACGAACAAGTCGATCCTACTGACAACTGTGGTGGCGAAGCTATAGCCGAAGGCTATCATCATAAACCATCTGCCAATCCTTGGAATATACCCAAGCTTACCAGCATGCAGCAATGGGAATGTGAATATGAAGTAGTACAATGAGGTTATGAAAGACACCACTAGAATCACGTTTCCAAATATTGTAAGTGCATCCCCCTTAGTGAAGAGTATGGATATGGTACTACGAAGCTGTGTAAGGACATCAGCTTCAATAGACCTTACAAATGCTGCGGTAACGCTGGTGCCAACAACAATGGCTATTCCATACCTAAACAGCCAGTACAATGTGCGATGATACCTAAAGTACATTATAACGCCAATTACCAATGGTATTATGTACCATGGATCCTTAACTGTTGGGTATAGGTAGTCGATTCCATAACCTCTAATGTTTCCAATGGCAACCGCAAAGCTATAACCAACAGCTGCACCAACATATGTGTATTCGGCAAACTTGTATATTGGGTTATCCCTATACACAACGCTCACAATGGCTATTGTTAGGAAAGCTGCAACCCAAATTCCAATTTCAGTTATTATGTCAGCCATCACCTAACACCCCCCTTACCCATACGTTTAGCAATAGCTGCAATATTGCCAATAATTATGAAAACCAGCAATATCAGCTGTGCACCTGTAAAGGCATCAGCCTTCTTAATCCCACTACCAGGCTTACCTATTAGGAATTCATACTCGCCGCCTGCAGCAGAACCCGTTAGGACAGTTACTTGCTTAGCTTCATAATATGGTCGCATAGTGGGCAACATCATATCAAGAACGCAACACAGATACTTGATTTCAGGCCGCACTACAACCCACTGCCTAACCCAACCAATAGAAGTCTCACCAGCACTCGTGAAACATATAACCATAGCGAAATCACGTATATTCCGTATATTTGCAGCCATTGGAATCTGACTTATGGGGGTACCCTTATAATCTGATGGTACTGCAGCCTTGAAGTCATCTGCCAAAGCCTTCATGGCAGTTTCACCGCCAGGAATATACCCTATATGGAAGTAATCTACACCATAAACCTTACCATAACTCTTAGGGTCAACCTTTGAAAGCAACGTATCATAAACCACCAAGCCAGTATTATCAATGGAGAAGAAGACTATCTTCAATGGTCTACTGAAGAGGTGATGTAATGTAGCTATCTGCATAGACTCGAATGCTGGGTAAGCTCCCAAACTGCTATGTGAAACTAAGACTATGGATTCTGGAGGAAGCGATTCAATGGCATCATACCAATCCCTGATTGGTTTAGATACCGGTACAGGCAATCCGAGTGGGCGTAGTAGTGGTACAATCATTGCAATTAGAACTATAGTGTATATCACTTCTCTAGGTATACTCTCCAACATATCCGCAAATGATTTACCAGCCATGTTTAATCCCTCCTACCAAGATATCCAGTTTCAACACCCATCAAAGTTCTTATTCCGAGAAGTATTGCACCAAGAGCTGCACTCACCTGAATCCCCCTATAAGCACCAACGGCAGGGTAAGCTGCAATCCAATCAACTGTCTGAATAACCCATGGAGCATATGCCTGGAAGAGAGGCGTTTTATACATTATTGATAGAAAGCCGACCACAAGTAGAACTGCTGACTCAAGATTTCTGGCTCTAAAGGCTCTATAACATCCTGAAGCCATATAGAATATCAGTGCACCATAAACTGTGGAGTCAAGTGGCGTTAGAACATACTGTTGTAGCCAATCCCAATTAGCTTTTAACGGCGTCCACCACATCCTAGTATAACCAAACAATCCCACTACAATGAATACTGCCATAACGAAGAGTAACCATGCACTATAAAATTTATCAGCTTTGCTCTTCGCCCGCATAATACGTCTAACATGTATTAAGGATATATTGACAACACCAAACCCTATTATGAAGTTTGCAAGTAAATTAGCCCAATTGGTCACTGTAACTCCATAATACTGTACTGTGCTCTGCCAGGGTTCAGTTATCTTAGTTGGTACAAGGAAGAATTGCAATAGTATTATCAGTCCACATATGAACGTTATTGCTAGAGGTATATGCCTCCTATAAGTTACGGACACCCATCACCACCTCACCATTGAAGGAAATCTATAAGCACTTTAGATCCTAAATGTATGGCTATAAGTCCAACAATTGTTAGAGCTAAGGCAAACACCTTAAATAGGTCTTGCACGAAGATGCTGCTAACACCATAAGGCTCCTTTGTAAGATAAGCGCCAGTGGCAAACATCTCATCACCAATAATCACATAATCACATATTATTGCGAAGAAGGGAATCTGATAAATTCTAGCAGTACCAGCAACTTGTATTGCGCCAATCCTATAGAAGACCTCTGAAAACATCATTGATTCAGCGTAGAATGGTCCAACCATAACGTTTCCAGCAGGCTTCTCCCTCTCAGCAATACCCACAACGGCAGATGCAAATGCAAACTGGCTTCCGGAAAGATATCTGATGGCTTCTTCAGGTCTAGCGCGATCAAGTTTCCCCTCAGCCATATAAGCCTGCTTATAGAGCTCTGCAGCCACTCCAAGAACTGTGGAATCACCCACACTACATATTAGTGGCACATCATACCTTGCACACAGCTTTGCAAGCTCAGCGAAAACAGCTAGCCCAGCAACTGTTTGTGGAGAAGTACTGCTTGTAAGGGAATCATAACCGGGAGTGAAGTGCACAGGTTTACCCATTTCAGCAGCTCTACCAACAACCTCTTCTAAAGCCTCTAGACCAGCAATCTTCCTCCATTTAGGCGTCCAACCACGCTTGAGCATCTCAACGCCCAATATCGTTAGAACCCATATGATCACAAGCACAACTAGATCCAGATATCTTCCAGCCACTATTTGTAAAACGTCTAAAGCCAACCCATTAAATGGCACAATCCCAACCTCCAAAATTGGAAAGCGAGTCACTATACAGTAACTCATTTAAAGTTTAGGTTTTGAAAGGTATATAAACATTTCCACATTGTTAAGGTATAAGGCGCTCAACACGTAAAAATTAAAATCACTGTACTTCAAAATGAGTTATTGGGATGATTGAGCTCGAAAGATATGACCCACATGATGGGGATGATTAACCCATGCTAAATGACCACAAAAATTATTTAAGCCGTTTAGCACATTTAGTTTTGTTCAAATACGTGGTGATTGCTGATGTCTAAGAAGGCGAAGAAGGCTGTTAAAGCAGAGGTTAAGAAGATAGTTAGAGATAGTGTTGGTGAGGCGGAGTTAATTGAGAAGATTAAGAAGGATTTGAAAAGCTTCCAATACCTAACACCACTAATAGTGACGAACAAGTATAATGTGAGTTTAGGATTGTCAAAAAGGGTTCTAAGGAAACTTGCAGAAACTAATCAAATCAAACTTGTATCGAACAACCCGAGAAGCCCACTATACATGATTCAAAAATAAAGGGATGCGAAAAGGTAATTAGGTGGTTAAATCATTTAGATTTAGGGTTGATGGTGACCTCCAATTGTGTTCAAGATATATAACACGTTAACTTCACGTAAAGAGGTTTTTAAACCGCTAAGTAGAAGTCTTGTGAGAATGTATGTTTGTGGACCAACAGTATATGATAAGACACATATAGGACATGCAAAGGCATACGTAGCCTTCGATGTTTTGAGGAGGTATTTGGAATTTAAGGGTTACAACGTTCTAGAAGTGGTTAACATAACGGATATCGATGATAAGATAATTAGGAAATCCATTGAATTGAAAGTGGATTATAGAGAGATAGCAGACAAGTATTATAGGGATTTCATGGAGGCATGTGAAAAACTAAACATAAGGAGAGCACACATATATCCAAAGGCTACAGAACACATTGAAGACATCATAAATATAATTAAGGAGCTTATTGAGAAGGGGTATGCATACGAAGCGGATGGAAACGTATACTTCGATGTGAAAAAGTTCAAAGATTACGGTAAATTATCAAAGATAAATTTGGAGCAAGTAAAACCTCAAGAGGAGGGTGTTGGTAAGAGGAATCCACAAGACTTCGCATTATGGAAGAAGGCTAAACCCATGGAGCCATACTGGGATAGCCCATGGGGACCTGGGAGACCTGGATGGCACATAGAATGCTCAGCCATGTCCTCAAAGTACCTTGGAAAACAATTCGATATACATGGTGGTGGAGAAGACCTAATATTCCCACACCACGAAAATGAGATAGCGCAAAGCGAAGCATGCTTCAATAAGACACCATGGGTTAAATACTGGGTTCACGTTGGACTTCTAATGATGGGGAAAGATAAAATGTCGAAATCATATGGAAACATAATTACCGTTGAGGAGATAACTGCAAAATACTCACCAATGAAAGTTAGATTCTACCTTATTAGTGGACATTACAGAAGCCAAATGGTGTTTCAAGAAGAGAGCCTTGAATCTGTGGGGGCAGCATACGAGAGGATACTGAATACGATATCAGCATTGAAGAGTATATCATCAGCAATGGACGTGAAGGTTAAGGAGGGCTCATTAAAGAGGGTTATGAATGTAGGTAGAATTAGAAGGAGATTCTTAGAAGCATTGGATGACGATTTAAATACTCCAAAAGCCCTAGCAGAAATACATTCACTAACCAACCTTGCCAACGATGAAATAATACCAAAAGAGGACAACTTGGCCGCAAGTGTAGCATTAAAAGTTTATGAGGATGCATATAGAATACTTGGAGTCTTTAGGGAGACATTCGAAGAATGGAAGGCAGGGGAGAATAAAAGGTTGTATGAACTCGTAAACCTACTAGTAACAGTGAGACAGATACATAGGAGTAGGAAAGATTGGGAGGTAGCGGATCTTATAGCAAGGGGATTGAGAAGTCTTGGAATAGAGTTATCGGATCAAAAGGATAAAACCATATGGTGGTTTAAGAGCACTTGACATTGAGAGACTCATACACTGCAGCCAATAGGATTGGCAGAATTATCGTGGCATCTCCATAAACAGTAACCTTCTTAGCTTCAGGCTTAACTTTACCCCAACTTACAGCCTCCCTAATTTGAGCACCACTCAAACTACCATCATATTCAAATGCAGTAGTCAAATATACCGCGTAATCTAAGCCACCCTTAAATTGATTCCACCATATAGTATGATGCTTCGATATTCCACCACCAATCATCAATGCCCCAGTAACCTTACTATCAAAAACAATATCCGAAAGCTCCTTCTGATCCTTAAGGACATCAATATTAAACTTGTGGGACTGAGAATACATTAATAGGCTGGTTCCAAAACATGAATCCACAATTCCAGGAATGTATACTGGAATCCCCCTCAAATACGCCTGTCTAAGGAATGAATTATCATCATTCAACCTGGCTCCAACCTCACTTAATAATTCCCTAACACCCCAAACAGACTTAACCTTAGTAAGCTCATCCAATAAATTCCAAGTAAACTTCTCAATTATAACACCATAAGAATCCTGTGGAATGAGGATGTTGCCAAGCCTAAATATGCCATGCTCCTTTAGGAATGCATCATCATAACTGAAATCACCATGATAATAACTACCACCAAGCGCTCTAGCCACATCATGATCAACAGAACCCCCAGTGGTTATAATTACATCAATAAACCCTTTCTCTATCAATTCAGATATAACCCCCCTAAGGCCTGTAGCCAATAGATTAGCTGTGAAGGAGAGGAAGACTTTACAATCCTTATTACTGAACATTTCCATCAATATCTTATATGCATCATAAACGAATTTAGATGAGAACCCACCCATTAAACCATACATTTCAACAATATCCCTAACACTCTGAGTTTTGCAAACCCTAATATCCGCAACCTTATCCCGCAATATGCCCGACAATACAGACCCCTCAACTTAGAGGAAGCCCTCTACAGTAAACTTTGCCCGAAACCCTCCTAATAAAATTGCTACATGAAAAGCATACTAGGAATGGGGTGTCTTCACCGCGAACTGGGCATGACACAACCTCCCTACGCATACTTGAAATCATCTTAGAACCAACTGCACCCTTAATCTCATCTAAAACCTCTTGGGGGATCTTCAAAGCCTTCTCCACACGCTTAACATCAACAACATACCTAGCTTCACTCAATATTACAACACCAAAACATAATCTTCAAACAATGAGTAAATTAAGTTTGCTATACAAAAGTTAATTTTAACATTTAAATATGAAGTTAAGTTTATAGTATGGTGGATTAAATGTGAGTGGGAAAACTTTACCAATAGACCTAGCATCAAAGGATTATCAAGCGGCAAAAAGATATGCAATACAAATGTACATGGAGGGAGTGGATATAGCATACAAGGTTGCACAGCAATCAAAGGATAAGTATGGCCTCAGCGAAATGGAATACATGGCAGTATTTGAAAAGCTATTAGATAAAGCCTTCAGCCCACTAAAATACCTACTACAAGAATATGAGCATCTACCAGAAGACATAAAAGCAATATTCAAAACAGAGGAGGAGAGGGAGATTGACAAGAGAATTACAGAACTAGTGTCAAAAAGACTTTCAAAAATAATTGAGGAAGCAGAGAAGTTTGGTAAATCAAAGGGGTATTAATCACAGTATTTAAAATGTAAATCAATAACTGGTGAGGGAGGATATTAATAACTTGTCCTAAACTTAAAATTTGGGGGTAAAATAAAGCCATCAGACTTAATCGACATACTCACACCAACATTAGCCATAATAATACTGATAATGTTAAGGAGAGAAGACATCTTAAACACCATATCAAAGCATCCAATCAACAGAATAATAAGCATTAACTCCACTACAATAATTTCCATCATAACAATATCGACATTAACCATTGGAATAATTATTTGGGTTAAAAGTGGAGATAAAATACTCATAGGATTTGACGGTGTAAAACCAGTTTACATAGACATTTCAGGGAATAAGCACATAGTCATATTCGGAATGACTGGAAGCGGGAAAACTGAAACTGCAAAAAGGATTTTAAAGGGGAGTAAGAGGGAGAAGCTTATAATAGATTGGTCAGGAGAATATTTAGATTACAAGTCTGTAGAGCCATCGGAATTAAAAATAAATTTGAAGCAAGAAGATGTCATAGATGCCATTATAAGCACATTCCAATTAACCATACCCCAACAAACCCTACTAATAGAAGCTGTAAAGAGGAGTGGAGGAAGCTTAAGAGACGTCATAAACAATGTTAAGGATATTGAATGCAAAAGTGATTCTGGAAGGGAAGTTAGAGATGCATTACTGAGAAGACTATCAATATTGGAGAAGTTAAACCTATTCAATGGAACCAGAGATTTAATGGAAGTGGAAGCCGTAGACCTGTCCAAGATGGCTTTTGAAGCAAAGAAACTTGCCGCAAACATAATACTAAAATCATTCTACAACAACCCAAAACCAAGGATACTAGTGATAGAAGAAACTCAAAACATAATGCCTAGAAACCAAAATCCGGACAGCATAAACACATTGGAATTGATAATAAATGAACTTAGGAAGTATGGTGTAAATGTTATATTAATAGCTCAAACACCAAGCCAAATATCCACAGTATACAGAAATGCAGAATACATAATTCTACACAAAATGAGACTAACACATTACGAGATACAAGAACTTGGACTAAAACCGGAAGATGCTGAAGCCATATCAAAACTGGATGTGGGAGAATGCATAATTTTAAGGGGAGGATTAAAAAGGAAAGTGAAAGTGAAAACTGCAAAGAAAGTTAAGAGGATCAGTATGGAGGAGGCTGACTGCAAAGGAGATGTCGAGATAAATGAAAAGGAGGATGTAAAAAATGAAGGAGGAAATGAGGAGGGAGAAGACTATGAAGGTATACTGATGAAATTAATGGAAATTGAAGGGAATTATAAGGAGCTTATGAACAAAATGAGGAAGATAGAAAGCGTTAAGATAGCTGAAAACCCCATAAAATTAGGAGAATTTATAGATAGAACAGAGGAAAATATAAAGAAGATGAGCACGGCAATAAACATACTAAGAGATAAAATGACGTCAATGGAAGAAGAGCTTGAGGGGAAAATTGTCGAATGGAGACAAATAAATGGAAGAATGGAGAAAATGGAGAGACAAACTATCATAAACACCAATAAAATCATTGAATTAGAGAGGAGGATAACAGATATGACAATGAGAATGAGGAACTTTGAAGAGTGGGTTAAGGAGGCACTATCAAAAATTGAGTACAGACAATAATGAGTACAAGAAATACTTCCCATACAGGGAATTCAGATATGGACAACTAGAAGCCATAAAGGAAGTTATGGAAATAGTAACACTTAAAGGGCACTTAATATTGAGGGCGCCATCAGGATTTGGAAAAACAATAACCATACTCACAGCAACACTACCAATACTTGAAAGAGAGACAAACTGGAAAATGATATGGCTTTGCAGAACAAACCGAGAGAATAATAGGGTCATAGATGAAATGAGAAAAATCAGCAATATCCCAAGCAGCATAAATGCAATGGTCATAGAAGCTAGAGCAAAACTTTGCATAAAGGATATAGGTCAAGATTTAAGAAAGGATCATGAAGCATTCTCAATACTATGCTCAGAAATGAAAAAGCAAGGGAAATGTGAATACTATAATAAGTTGAGAATTGAAAACGTGAAGCTACCGCAAATATGTGGAGTTAAAGAGCTTATGGAAGTATGTGAGAGAAATGATGCATGCCCATACGAAGTTGCAAAGAGGAGAATATCAAACACGAGAATAATCGTAGCAAACTACAACTACATTCTAATGCCGCAAATACTTAAAACACTAAACACAAAATTAGACAACTCAATACTAGTGATAGATGAAGCACACAATCTACCTGAAATTGCAACTGAAATTGAAATGGAAAAGATAACCCTGAGAGGATTGAATGAAACAACACTTGAAATGGTAAGGGAGGGAGTAGAAGAATACAAATGGATCACCGATGAAATAATAAGGGTTATAGAGGGAAATGAGGAGGTTAAAGTTGTAGATAAAAATTATTTGAAAATTATCCTCGAGGAAAAGTGTGGCGATCTAAATCAATTGGCATCATCACTAATTAAGATCGGGGACCATATTAGGCGTAAAATAGCAAGGGATGGGGGAAAACCAGTATCACATGTACATCACCTAGGCAAATTCCTGATGAAATTTTATGAAACGCTAGGTAAGGAGGAATATGAGATATTCTCTGGAAACGGTGAAATGTGGATAGAGTGCTTCGACCCATCAAAAATGGTGAGAAGAATGTACAAAATGTTCAGAGCCACAATAAGCATGTCTGGAACAATCAATGAAAGTTATGGTGAGCTAATAGGATTAGAGAACTACAGATACAGAGAAGTAAGCTACATTGAGAGAAGGAATATCCTGACAATACTAGTTCCAAATGTAACCACAGATTATGATGCAAGGGGGCCTAAGATGTACCAGAAGATATGTGAATACATATCCATAGTTGCGGAAAACATCAACACTGGGATAGGTGTATTCACAGCATCATACGAAGTATTGGAAGGACTATTAAACGCAGGTATAAGAAGCATCAGGAAGCCAATGTACATAGAAAGCCGAAATGAAAGCCCTAAGATAAATGAGTGGAAAATAGAGGAGTATAAGAGGATGGCAAAGACTGGCGGTGCAATATATGTTGGAGTATGCGGCGGAAGAGCAAGCGAGGGGGAAGATTTCCCAGGGGAAGAAATGGACATAGTATTACTGGTTGGAATACCATTCCCAGAACCATCAATAAGAATGCAGAAGAGGAATGAATACTATGAGAAGAGATTTGGGGAGAATGGTAGCTTGTACAGCTACATCATACCAGCAATATGGAAAGCTGCACAAGCAGCTGGTAGAGTTATAAGGGGGCCTGAGGATAGAGGTGCAGTAGTATATTTGGATGAAAGATACAAGAGATACATTAAGTTACTACCAGAATGGCTGAAACCAAGGAAGATTGTAAGGGAACCAGAACAATTAAAGGAGGAGTTAACACTCTTCCTTACGTGATTAAGACAATATATAAATGCGTTAGATGATGTATATATGGTATTGGATGATGAATGAAGACTGCAGAGGAAGGGGAATGCATAATAGAGATTTCGACTGCAAGTCAAGAGAGTTTTAGAATAAGATTACTTAGGGCAGTAGCCCCACTCACAGTATCACAGATAATGAGAAAACTCCCATTAAAATCCACAGTAATTATACATGAAGGTAAAATGTACATACCATTGGATGTGGATGCTAAGATGGATAAAACAGTTAGGAAAGCTGCGAGGGGGGACGTAACATACTCCACCATAAGTAAATCAATGGTGATATATATGAAGGATTCGGAAATACAAAAACCTGAAATAAAATTGGGGCAGGCATTAGACATTGATGAATTAAGTAAGATGAAGAGTGGTACAAGTATAATACTGAGAGGTGAATGTAAATGATGGTTCACATAGCTGGGATGAGGGATTTAAGCCTAATAGATTACCCAAGGCATCCATGTATCGTGATATGGTTTCAGGGATGCAATTTCCGATGCCAATACTGCTACAATTATGAACTATGGGAGCGGAAGGCAGAAAACATGATAAAAATAGAAGAGCTAATAAGGAGAGTGGAAGAAGCAAGCAGATGGGTTGAAGCATGCAAGATAACAGGTGGGGAACCAACACTACAACCAGAAGCATTGGAAATTATTGGTGAAAAATGTAGGGAAATTGGATTAAAATTTGGAATAGACACCAATGGAACAAACCCAGAATCAATACAGCACTTAGCTAATAAAAAATTGCTGAATCATGTGGCAATAGATTTGAAAGCCCCACTAAATGTAGAGGACTATAGTAAGCTGACCAATACAAATGTAACTGAAAGTGATATAGAAAACATAAGGAAATCGATAAAATTAGCCTTAGAAGAAGATACCATAGAAAATGTTGAAATAAGGATACCAATAGTAAGGGGATTTAATGATGACCCAAGCAAGACTATTAAAATGAAGAAGGATCTAATAGACCTCGGCTACCTTAAAGCCGTGGAAGAGGGGAGGGATGTAAACATAGAATTACTGGAAGTAATGCATGAAGTTGCTGCAAACAAAGACCTAAGATTACAGAGGAACCTAACTGTAGAGGAGATTGTGAAATTTGGCGAATTACTGGATCTACCGAAAGTCTATGTTAGACATAGGAGTTTAGGTTTAAGGGAAAGCTTAATGGATGCAAAGAAGATAGCTAAAGTTTAATTCTATACCTATCCTTCAACTCCTGCTTCTTAGCCATATTCCATCCACTAACATCTTGATAATATCCGGTAACCCTACTCCACCACCTAACATTTGATGAACCGCAATTCGGGCATCTATCATTGAGTAGAGGTGATACTGTGGCGCAATCGTTGCATATGGTTAAATCCTTCGTGTAACTGAAATACCCTATCTGTGTTTCCGTGGCAATCTTCCTTGTAACCTTGAATAAGGCTTCGGCATCTGGATAAGCTTCTCCAAGCCAAACATGGAATATGTTTCCACCAGATAGTAGTGGGAAGAACTTGTGCTCAATATCTATCTTCTTAGCCAAGGGGATATTTGCACCAACATAAACATGTGTGCCATTACTATAGTATACGGGGACATCCCTCTCACCGGAATCAAGCATCTTACGAGCGGCTTCCAAATCCCCCTTAACAACCTTCTTGGCCATATCTGAAAATTCTGGTGAAATTAGGTCTGCAACTGCAAGTCTCTGTGCACAGCTCTCAGCAGGGGTTCTAGCCAATGCGATCTTATAATTAAACTTAGACTGCAATTCATCCCTATATTTACGCATAGCCAAAATAACTTTAACGAGAATTTTCACAGCCTCATTAGACTCATGCAACTGATAACCAGTGTGCCACTGTGCCATCTCATTACCCCCAACCAAGCCTATCACGAAAACAAGGTTATTGAAGTCGACGGCTGGGGGACCTCTACGCCCAGTCTTCAAATCCAATGGTTGTTGTGTAGCGAAGGGTAAACGTCCATTCTTAACCATAATATCCATCCACTTCAATTTAGCATTAAATACGTCGAAAGCCAAATCCATTAATCTATAAACTTCTTCAATTAGCTTATCATCATCACCCTTAGCCCTATAAGCAGCTCTTGGGAGATTTAAGCTTACTACCTGCCAAGCACCCATACTAAAGTGCTTGCCATCAACAAAATACATTTTATCATTAAACAATGGATCACTATCAGGAGTTTCAGTAAAGGAGTATGCACAACACTGATAACATGAAACGCCCTTCCCATACCCCCTATACGGAGGTAAAGCATTATCAAAGTATGGGGAGCCAAACTTTGAAACAACCTTATGCACCAACATCCACTCATCATAATACTCATCCTTAAAAGCTTCAGGGGTTATATATGTTTCAAGCTTTGGGAAGTTGAAGGGTTTACCCCAATAATCACCCTTCAAAGCAACTTCATATATAGCTCTAAAGAACATTCTAGCCTCATCCTCAAAGCTACCATAAGTGTCTTCGCCAACCATCCCCCTATACACAACAGGCTTATCACGCCAAATCTCTGGAATTGTTGGGGAGAGTTGAATGTTGGAGAAGACGAGCTGCCCACCCCTAGCAACGTAACATTGAGTTAACTCATAAAACATCATTTGAGCCAACTGCTTAATCTCGTCATAGGATAACCCCTCCATAAATGGAGCTAGGAACACATTATAATTGTAGAATCCTTGACCACCAGCAAAGTTTGTTTGAGCCGCAGCTAGAACCTTAACGGAATGGAGTATTGCAACTTCAGGATGCTTTGCAGGTCCAGCTACACTGGTTTTGAAGCCAGTTCCATCTGGCATTAAGCCATAATATAGGAAGTATCTCAAATCATGATCTTGACAGAAAGGTCTAGTTCCAAAATACTCTAAATCATGTATGTGTATGTCCCCATGTAAATGGGCATCAGCTATATGTATTGGAAGTAGAAGTAGATACTGCTCCTTAGAAAGCTTATCAGCCTTCTTCTTATGGGAAGTTTCGGGGTTAGGTTGAAGGTTAGCATTCTCCTTAGCTTCAAATCCAAGCCCAATATCAATTTGATAAGCATCATAAACTGGCGCTCCAACCCTAGTTAGAACATTCCTATAAACTATGTATGCAGGCTTATTATTAGACCATTCTAGAAGAATGTTGTTTACAACCTCCCTAATTAGCGGAGCACTAACGAAAAATGCCCCCATACGTTTAATTCTACGTTCAGCCTCCAAAGCTATGGCTTCAGCTTCACTCCTACTTATTGGCGGAATCCCGAAGAATTCCTCAGCCAAAATGGTCTCATTTAAAAGTTGCTTTACAATCTTAGACCTATCCCAAGGCTCAAAATATCCACTACTAGTTCTAACAAGTATTGTTTCACTATCACCATTATCCCTTTTGAAATTGCCTATGGATTTATCCACCCAACCATTATACTCACTAAGCCAATCCACCATAACTCAACACCGCCCCAAAATCTTTAAAACAAAATCCCTCTTCAAACTTGAAGACTCGAAAAGGTCGTTTACGAAGTAATATTTACCATCAACTTCAAGTATTGGAACGGAAGTTGCAAAAACATTGTTCATTACCAGTTCAGTCATAACATCTATATCTGAAACATCCCTCTCAACATATTCAATCCCAATACTTGCTAAGAAATTCTTTAGCATCAAACATAGTGGACAATTAGGAGCTGTATACACCTTAACAATCGACATACATCAATATACTTAAACTAACTACTCTAAAAGTTTAGTGCTTTTAATGTTGTTTAAACATGCGATATAGGAGTCGATAAAACATGATAACCTTGAAATTTAATTAAACATTTAAAGAAGGACTTCAGCATTAAAGAGGTTTAAAGACCATTTGACAGATAACCATTATGGAATCATGGAAAAACATAGTTATAATTTGAGGGGAAACTTGAAAAGCAAATAAAAATTTGGGTTAACTGATTTTCAGAAAACTGGGTTTTTCCTTCAATCTAATTATGGGAACTGCAATCCATCCTGGTTGCACACCATTAGATGCCTTAATGAATTCACCGGATTCTTCGCTTCGCACCAAAAGATATTTCCCATCAATTGGAGTTTTACTCTCATAGTAGTAGAACACTGGAACACCATACCACTTGTAATAATCCCTATATATGGCTATAACCCCAATGTAATTTAAACCATTATATTCAAAATGCAGTGCATATGCAGGTTGACCTAACCCAGCGATGGAAGCCATAAACCTAGCCAGATCCTCTAGATCAGCCACTTTCATGGGTATTGGTGGGGGGATTTCCTCCAAACTCATCTGATACACCAATAACCATGAAGATTTTGGCTATATTAATGTTTCCCAAGAGAATCCATAACGAATCGCTTAATAATTTCCACACCCCTCCTTATTTCATCAATGGATGTGGCATAGGAAAGCCTTACATGTCCCTCCCCACCAGATCCGAAGGCACTTCCCGGAACCGTTACAACACCATAGTCTAGAAGTTTATCTGCAAGTTCAATGGAGTTAGATGATATTTTGGATAGATCTGGAAATACGTAGAATGCCCCCCTTGGGGTTGGACACCTTAAACCTTCAATGGAATTCAATTCCCTAACCAGTAAACGCCTCCTATTATCATATTCTTTAACCATGAGATCAATGCAACTCTGATCCCCCAATAGTGCTACAACACCAGCATATTGAACAAAGGATGAGGGGCATGTGGTTATGTTCTGCTGTATTTTATCCATACCATCAATGACTTCTTTAGGGGCTATTGTGAAGCCAAGCCTCCACCCAGTCATAGCATAAGCCTTAGAGAAGCCATCAACAACCACCAATCTATCCCTCAACTCATTGAAGCACAGCATCGTAAAGGGTTTCTCGCCATCGTAAACTAGCATCCGATAAATTTCATCAGATACCACGTATAAGTCATGGTCTACAGCTAAATCAGATATAACCTTCAATTCATCTCTACTCAGAACACCTCCTGTGGGATTATTTGGAGAGCAGAAGAGAATGACCTTACTCCTACCTGTTATGGCCTTCTTTAAATCTTCTTCATTAAGTTTAAAGGAATCACCACAATTAACTTCGACAACCCTCCCACCAGCAGACTCCACACATTGCCAATAAGTTGGCCATGCAGGGGTTAGAAGGATAACTTCATCGCCGGAATCAACAAGGCATTGTATAGCTGCATATAACGAAAATTTGGAGCCAGGAGTAACTATAACTTCACTATTTGGATTCACATCCACATGGAAATACTGCTTATAGTATTTGGATATGGCGTCTCTAAGCTCAATTATACCCTTAGAAGAAGTGTAATGTGTAAACCCCTTCTCTAAAGCTTCAATACATGCCTTCTTAATGTGGGCTGGGGTATCGAAATCAGGTTCACCTATACTTAGATCGACGAGCTTCTTACCCTGGGTTTTAAGCTTTCTAGCCTTTTCGCCAACACTTAGAGTTGGTGATGGCTGTAGGGCAGTTATCCTTGATGCAAGTTTCCTCAAAGAATATCACTGGATAATGTTTTGATGAAAATATCTTTTAAAAGTTTCTAAAATAAAGAATGGAAATAATTGATGTATCCAGCACTATATGCCAATCACTTCTTAACCAGCGTTATCTCCATTGTAGAAACCCTTCTAGCTTGATCTCCCTGACCAACAGTCTCAGAACCTATGGTTATATTCTTGACTTCCACCTGTCCAGGTAGAAACCTATTTTTAACTATCTGTGCAACGTCGACAGCCTTACTTATAGCTCTGCCACGAGCCTTTATAACAACTTCCTCTACACCTTGATTGAATTGCACCAGCGCTGCCAAGACATAGTTCATAGCTCCCTTCTTCCCTATTAGTACGACATTGCCTTGCTGTGAAGCCATTAAAATCCCTCCAACATTCACTAATAATAAGCCTAAAATAGGTTAAAGGTAATTTTATTTAAATTTTACTCAAATATGGATTGCTCCATATTCTTAATGAATTCCCTAGCCTTCTCAAAAATCTTAATACCCTTATCTGTAACCCTATAATAAGATGTGCCGCCACTACTAAACTTCTCCAGCAAACCCTCACCCACCATCCTATATATAACTGCATAAACTGTTATTGTTGATGGATTAAAATTGAACTTATCGGATATAGCCTTTTTAATGGCATAACCATACATCGGTCCGGAACGTAAAACGCTAATTACATAAAGCCATAGATTCTCCTTAGTCAACTTCCTAACAAGCCTCTCATAAGCCAAGGAGACACCATTAAACTACACTATTTATTTACAGAAATATTTTATGCAAAACATTTTAGAGTTATAAATGTGAAAATTAATTGAAGGTGAAAAATTGAGTGAAGAAGATAAGGAGAGGGAGAAGCTAAAAAGCTTATTGAAGGAGAGGATAGATCAACTTAGCAAGGAAGTGGAAGTACTTAAAATGTGCTTAGAAATATTAGGTGAAAAGTCCACAGTAGCCCAGCAGAAGACAAGCGAAACAAAAGTGGAGGTGAAAGTTGAGAAACCAGTGCAAAAGGCAAAAACCCCTGAAAGGAAGCTCTTGACAAGTATAAGTGAGGGAGGAGAAAGCATTGCAAACATATATGTGGAGGAGGACAAGATAATAGTGGTTCCTGGAAAGAATGTTAAAGTTGATGTAAACTCAAGAGACTTCAAAGACTTCTTCGTAAAGAAGGTTCTATTCGGCTTGAAGAAGGAGAAGCCCTCAATATCATATGAAGTTAAGGATGTAAATGGAACTTTAAAGGAGGTTATCATAAAGAATATTACAGAGGAAAGGGATGTGAAGAGGATAGAGGGAGCAGTGAAATGGACTTTCAGTAGATTTATATCTAAGCCTTAAACCAGCTGAAGGAGATATAGGTAACCTCGTTGGTGACTGGATTTATCATTGCTATAATGAAATTCTTCTTAACACTATGGGAAAGCCTCCCAGCACGAACAATATCCACTGGGTCAAGCCTCTCATTCATTGGAAGAACTTCAACTAAGAACGGCGCATGATCAATTCCAGGACCATGAACATAAACTGCAAAATCAGCTCCAAACTTCATACCAGACCTAACCACATACCCCTTACTCCTTAAATCGCAATAAACGGTGTAGAGTTCATTAAACAATTTATGTTTACTTTTAACAATGGATAAAACTTCACTTTTACTAAGAACCTTATCACCATCAACTATTGATATAACCCCCTTATCGAGGAGGTATAATGCCTCTATTGGCGATAATACCAGGGGGGAATTGAAATTCAAATCCTTAGGTTTCCTAACCTTAATTGGCATACCATAGAATCCATTGGCATAAAGCCACCTACTAGCTTCAAAATCCCATACCACAAAGTTTCCTCCAACCCATTCAACCACTATCGGCTTGGAGGGACCTCCATAACACATATTTACCTCTACCTACACTTAACACATTAGCAAAGTAAAAAGGTTATGGGATGATATCATGCCGAGGAGGAGCATAATTAATAGAAACACATTAATGGTTATTGCATCGTACTGTGTGGGATTGCTAATTGTACTGGCATTGATAAACTATGCTGGATTCAGCAATGTCATCGGGAATATTATGAACAAAATATCACTTCAGCTATTCATGGTAACATTCCTACTTGACTTAACCGGGCTAATATTGTATGCATCAATATGGTACACGTTAATATTGGGGAGCGGAGCCAAAATAAGCTTTAGAACCGCAGTGACATCGACTTGGGCAAGCATATTCATAGTATACTTAAGTCCAACCGGAGTTGCAATGGAGGTATTAAAGCTTATCCTAACCAATAAAGATGGAAAAGTGTCGATGGGTAAGGGGATGGCTGCACTAACCATGCAAAGAATAATATACTCCATAAGCTTCGTTATAATAGCAACATCAAGCTACATAATAGTACAATATAGATACATGATAGTGGGGGAAATGATTGGGAGAATAATTACGGCTTTACTAGCAATATCCATCGGAACAGTAATAGCCCTACTAGTACTTGGAGAGAAGGCTGAATGGATAGAGAAAATTATAAGCAAAGTATATGAAAAGTATAAAGCCAACATAGACAAAATGCTTTCAAAATACAATTCCACAGACATCATGAACTCAGTATCATCAACCCTAAATGATTTCAAGGAATCATTCACGAAGTTGAAGTTGAATAAGTTGCATCTATTAATAGCCTTCACACTTACAACGATCAATTGGATGACCAACGTAGCAATATTATATGTGGTACTACTCTCACTTGGATACAGAGTTTCAATATGGATTTTAATGGTAATAATGGTTGCATGCGAATTCGTCCAAATGACCCCAATAGCCATACCTGGAATGCTTGGAATAATAGAAACCGTGATGACCATGGCACTACAAACATTCGGTGTACCATTGGATGTTGCAGCCACAGCTTCAGTACTAACAAGGTTAGCAACATTCTGGTTCGATCTACCAGTAACTGCAACGGCAGCATCCTACTATGGTGTAGAATACCTATTGAAGGGAATGTCTAGGGAAGCGAATTAAGCTTCCAATACAACACCACTTAAAGCCCTATCCGAAACAACCTTAACAACTCTAACTTTAACCACTTTGCCAATAAATTTTGATGCAAAATTTTGATTCTCAATGAATATTACTGGGCCATGCATAAATGGATAAGCCACAACCCCTCTACCACCTGGAAATGCTTCAACAACAAATGCATCCAAAACCAGTCCAACCCACTTATCCTTCAACTTCGAATTCAATTCACTAGCCTTACTGGCAATTATCCTACTAGCCTCATCACTAAAGCTTGGTGGAGCTTTAGGGAAATCTGCGAATGCCGACATGGGTAGTGGCGTAAAGCGATACAACGTTATCTTCTCAGCACCAGCCTTAACAGCATCATCCATAACCCTTGAAGTTTCAATTGCCACATTAACATCCTGCCCAGGTAGGCCGTGAATGAAATATGCATATGGAATTAAACCATGCCTCCTAAGAATTTTAATGGCCTTCAAAGCCTGATGGGGAGTTGAAGGCCTTCCAAGAGCTATGGAATGAGATTCGCTACCAGTTTCAACGCCAATGCTAACTGGTGTTCCATGAAGATATTTACCCAAAACCTTAGCCACAGACTCATCTACAAGGGATGGCTTAACATTCTCTATCGATATGAAAAGCTTTAATCCAAACTCCTTCTCTAAACCCTTAACCCTATCTAGGAGCTCCTCAATGGCATCGATGTTTGGCGGAGGATTGGAGGGGTCTGTGAGGGGTTCAGGCTCCACAAGTAAATCCCTACCATAATCCAGGAAGTCTGAAGCGCCCAAAATGAACCTTCTACAACCAGCTTCAATTAAACCCTTAATCTCATCCACTATGGATTCAATGGATCTACTTCTAGATGGGCCGAATAGGCTTGGGACTGAGCAGTATCCACAGCCTGGAGGTATGTTGAGGGGGCAGTAATATCTATTGCTTAGGGGGCCAGTGTAACATTTACCGCAATCATTACATTTACGTCCATCTGGAAGCTGAATCTTTGCTCGTTTAAAGTTGCTGCAACCTCTAACGGCCTCCACATATATCCTACATGCATAGTATCCCCAATAATTACCAATTACCTTAACAGATGGTTTGAAGGAGTTTAATTCAATTCTAGACATGAATGGTCTTAGGGGATTGACAACGATCTCTGAGCCAACCCTATAAGCTAATCCACTAATATCTTTAAGGAAATCCATGTCACCACTATATTTGAGTTTGTTGAGGAATTCCGATAGCGATTTCTCAGCTTCACCTATAAATGCAATGTCAAATTCAGCTTTAATTAAAGCTTCATAGGGATCTGAGGCTATTGGACCGCCGATGACCGTTAAACCGTCACTAACCCTACTCCAAAGCCTCCTAATCCTACGAACAGTGGGTATATCTACACTCATTGCGCTTACCATTAAAATATCAAACCCATTTAGTAACGATGGATTTCTGAGGACGCTATAGTATGGCTTCAAATCGAATTCAAATCCAAGCTTCTCCAAAACTCCAGCCACAGTTCTAGGGCCACATCCAATGACATCTATAGTTGCATGTCTACCCTCAGAACCTGAGCCTACAGCATCAACAATGATTATCTTCATAGCCAATTACACGATCACTTCAATGGGCGTCTAATGGTAGCTATGGAATTGTCGGCAATGCCGAGAGAAGCCATTTGAACTGGATTAGCCCAAACCTCCCTCTCAGGAACATTGTCATCAGCTACGACTGTTAATATGCATTTACGCTTACCAGCAACAACAACTTCAATTTTATCTGTAATTTGAAGCTGCTTCATCATGGAGCTATTCATCTTAGCCATCCCCTCATCAACACCTTCAATACGCCTTACCCGCAACCTCTTCTCAGGAACCTTAGACATATGGCATCGACCAATAATATGATGATTAGTTGAATATTATAAATGTTGATGTTCACTTGAATGGTGTCCCAAGATCATCGAATGAAAGCTTATAATTGAAGTACCTGTGAAGTTTGAGTGGCAAATCATCTATGGAGGCTCTAACTTGCCTCCATGAATCCCTATCCCTCAAAGTAACAGTATTATCATTGAGAGACTGATAGTCAATGGTTATGGCTATTGGAACCCCTATTTCATCAGCCCTAGCATACCTCCTACCAATAGATCCGGAATCATCATAATCAACAGTGAAACCTTCATCTAAAAGCATATGATAAACCTTCAATGCAAATTCTGGGAGGCCATCCTTGGATACCAATGGTAAAACAATCAACTGTATTGGAGCAATATCTCTTGGAAGGGATAAAACTGTTCTACCACCCTTCTCGCCATAAGCATACTCAAGAGCTGCATAAACTATTCTATCAGCCCCAAAGGATGGTTCAACCACATGTGGTAAAATATGTTTACCCTTAACCTCCACATCCTCAACGAGGACATCGAAATCATCCTTAAATAATTTTACGCCACCAACCTCAATGAACCCTTCACGTTTAAATGCCACTTCCAATATAGATGGATCTATGGATTTAAGTATGCCATCAGCCTTCTCACCAAGCTTCCCCCTTATAACATCGATCTTCGGAACATACTTAGTTACACGTTCAACCCTAGGACTATCAAATTGCTTGTAAACCCTCAAATCCACACCACTAAACACCATATGTCTACCAAGATCGTAATCTGTTCTATAAGCATAACCAGCAATTTCAACATACCCCCACCTCTCCAGCTTAACAACTTGATCGAAGGTTTGAGCAGAGTAGTGGGCTCTCTCCTTTGGAGGTTTATCTATGAAGAATTGGGAGTTGAAGGGTATACCGAGGGATTCAGCAAACCTCCTACCCAAAACCATAAAGTAAGCTTGCCACTCATTGGATATCATACCCTTATCAACGGCTTCGCCAGCCGAGATAGTTATGGGCTCAAAAACCTTTGAAGTAGCTTGGGATTGTGGAACAATCCTCAAAAGCTCATTTCTACATTCATTGAAAAAGGGGCATTTCGGATCTTCAGGGTCGAAGAAGAACTCAACCTCCATTATGGTGAACTCCCTAAGCCTTATAGGCCCCTGCCTAGGTGAAATCTCATTCCTCAAAACACGTCCAATTTGAGCTATACCTATTGGGAGCTTCCCCCTACAAGCCTCATATACACGTTTAAATGCTAGAAACATTCCCTGAGCGGCTTCAGGTCTGCAGTAACCAATATCCTCACTATATGGTCCAATGGTTGTTTTGAATAATAAGTTGAAGTTCTTAACATCGCTCAATCTCCCACCACACTCTGGACATTTTAACCCCTTCTCAGAAATTATATTATTCAATTCATCCCTAGAGAGAGATTCAACACCGCTCATCCCAGTCAACTGTTCCACGAGGTGATCAGCCCTATACTTCCTACCACAAGATAGACACTCCACTAGGTAGTCTGTGAAGTGTTCAACATGCCCTGAAGCCTCCAAAACTCTGCTTGGAAGTATAATTGGGGTTTCAATCTCAAATATTAATTCAGCATGCCTATGAATGAAAAACTGCCTCCACTTATTCTCAATCCTATGCTTCATCAGCGTTCCAAGGGGGCCGAAATCTATGAATCCCCTCACGCCACCATAAATCTCCATGGAAGGCCAAAGGAACCCCCTCCTCCTAGAAAACTCCATTAAACGCTCATACCTATCCATAGCAATCCCAACAAAAGTAAAAAGATGGACAAATACATTAAAATATTTCTCACAACTGACGGAAAACAATTTTAAATCATACAAGCAACATTATAATTCAACAGTGTCACATATGGAGTGGTTGAAGTATCACTTAAGCGATGAGGGGAAATACTTCAATGGGAAACAATGTGAAATAAGTGAAGCGGAATTCATACTATTCGGCGCACCAATAGACTCCACATCAACATATAGAGCTGGATCTAGGGAAGCCCCTCCAATGATAAGACTAGCATCACTAAATGTGGAGACATACAGCTTTAGAACTGAAATGGATGCATTGGATTTAAAGATTCATGATGCAGGGGACATACCCCAAACACCAAACATAAATGAAGCTTTAAACGGAATCTCAAAAATTGTAAGTGAAATTGTGAAGATGGGGAAGAAGCCAATAATGATAGGAGGCGAACACACAGTAACCTATGGAGCTATAAAAGCATTGAAGAAGCCAATCATAATATTCGATGCTCACATGGACTTAAGAGATGAATATCCATATGGTGTAAAGATGAGCCACGCCACAGTCTCAAGGAGAATAGCTGATGAAATTGGGGCTGAAAACGTATCCATAATTGGCGTGAGAGCCACATGTAAAGATGAAATTGAATATGCAAGAAGGGTTGGATTAAAATATAAAACATCAATTGAGGTAATGGAAAGCTCAGCGAAAGATTTGATGAAGGAGATTAAGATAAATGGAAATGAAGTATGGATATCAATAGACATGGATGTACTAGACCCATCAATAGCTCCAGGAGTTGGAAACCCGGAACCTGAAGGTATATCCGTAACAAAACTCCTAGACATACTACAATGGATAGTTATGGATAAGAAGGTTGTTGGATTCGATTTGGTTGAAGTATCCCCACCATACGATAATGGGGTAACATCAATAACAGCTGCAAAAATAATACTTGAATTGGCATGCATGATAAGTAAATGGAAAACTAGAGTTTGATCCTCTTAACTATTGGAGATCTAACCTTATAGAAAACCCTATAACCACACATTGGGCAACGCATACCTGGAACAGCCTCAAAATCCTTCATACTACCAATAATGTAACCACACCTACCACAACGATAAGGCATAAATTATCAATGTAGGTTGACCCCGACATAAATATATACTTTACCGTCATTACAGTTTCCAAATGGTGAATACAAACACTTATAAGATGGAAATAAACTAAATATTAACTGATAAGGAGGAAGATATGTCCAAGAGTCAAATATGCCCCATATGCGGTTTACCAAAAGACCTATGCGTATGCCAATCAATAGCTAAGGAGCAACAAGTAATAAAGATTAAGCTTGAAACAAGGAAGTGGGGTAGGGAAGTAACAATAATAAATGGGATAAATGGTAAGGATGTAGATATACATCAAGTGGTAAGCGTACTAAAAAGTAGATTGGCATGTGGAGGAACCGCAAAGGAGGGTAGAATAGAATTACAAGGGGATCATAGGCAAAGAGTAAAGGAGATACTCATAGAATTGGGATTCCCAAAGGAAAACATTGAAGTAGAATAGGAAACGCAAATATAAATCAAATTAAAAAGGCGCTAATGCATGATCGAACCAAGAATAAAATTAGCCGTGAATGTTAACAGTAAAATTTGGATTAACATTTAAAACCAAGTTCCATAATATTAACTTATATTGGGTGATGAAGGGGTGAGCACGGTAACGAAATTTGCAAGAGTGGGAGCACATAGCCATATAAAAGGCTTGGGATTAAAGGATGGAAAAGCCCTCCCAAAAGCAGATGGAATGATCGGACAGTTAAAGGCGAGGGAAGCTGCTGGAATAATTGTGGAATTAATAAAACAGGGGAAAATGGCTGGGAGAGCCATATTACTTGCAGGCCCCCCTGGAACTGGGAAGACGGCAGTGGCTATAGCCATAGCAAAGGAGCTTGGTGAAGATGTACCATTCATAGCGATGTCAGGCTCAGAAATATACTCCAGCGAGCTTAAGAAGACTGAAGTTTTAATGCAAACCATGAGGAAAGCCATAGGCGTAAGAATACATGAGATGAGGAAAGTGTATGAAGGCCTCGTAACACAACTCGATATAAAGATGACTAGACACCCATACAACCCATACCAGCAAGTCCCAGAAAGTGCAAGGATAACTCTGAAGACTAAGAGTGAGGAGAGGAGGCTGAGTGTAGGTTCAGCAATAGCCATGGAGCTCATACAGAAGGGGATTAGGGAGGGGGATGTAATATGGATAGATTCTGAAACGGGGAAAGTGACGAAGGTTGGGAGGGGGGAAGAACATACTGGGGAGAGATATGATGTGGAAGCAGAAACCTATGTTCCAACACCCACAGGACCAGTATTCAAGGAGAAGGAATTCATATACACAGTAACCCTACATGATTTAGACGTCCAAGTACACTCAAGGTCTGGAGGGATATTCAGCTTACTCTTCGGAGGTAGAGAGGAGAAGGAGATACCCCCAGATGTGAGACAAGAAGTTGATAACCTTGTGAAGAAGTGGGTTGACGATGGAAGAGCTGAAATAATACCTGGAGTAATGTTTATAGATGAAGCTTCAGCCCTAGATATAGAAGCATTCTCATTCCTAACAAGAGCCATAGAAAGCGAGCTCTCACCAATAATAATACTTGCAACGAATAGGGGAATCACAAAGATTAGAGGCACGGATATAGAATCCCCACATGGAATACCACTAGACCTCCTAGATAGACTATTGATAATAACTACGGAGAAATATAGCAGGGATGAGATTAGGGAGATACTTAAAATTAGAGCTGAAGAAGAGGAGATAAGTATAAATGAGAAGGCCCTTGAACTACTAACTGAAATTGGCGAGAAAACTTCACTAAGATATGCAGTTCAAATGCTAACACCAGCATACATACATGCAAAGAAGAATGGCAGAAAGGAGGTAACACCAGAAGACGTGGAGGAAGTGAAAAGGTTATTCGCAGATGTAAAGGAATCAGCCAGATACTTAAAGGAGCATGAAGAGGAGATGCTGAAGTAGGGGGAGAGGGAGATAGAGCCTAAAATAATAAATGCAAAAACAATAATGGAAGCCATATCAAAAATGGATAGCGTAGAAGATGCAGTAATACATATTAGAGAACCTGAAACAAGACCACTAACAACATCATTCGAAATGGAAAAGGATATTGCAACGGAATACTATACACAATTAACAAAAGATGAAGAGATAAAGGGGAAAATTTCAAAAATCGTGAGAAAAATTAGAGCAAACCATTTCAGTGAATGCATAGAGGAATTTACTGGATTAATGGGTTTGGAGAAGGTGTACATGAAAATACATGTTAGAGACTCGCAAATAAATGCCACAACGATGATTCCCACAATAGAATCAAAAAACACACTACATAAACTGATGGTATATATTGAAGTAATGCTTGAAGACTTAGCCCTATCCCTAGGATTAAGCGTGGGAAGCATAACAATAATGACAATGAAAATAGGTTAAATTATAGATAAGACAATGCCACCCAAACTAAAAGTTGAAAGCATTATCACAAGTAGCCAACAGACAGCCCTCAAAAACCTATGATTAAACTTAATTGGAAGGGAAACATCCCCAAACAGTTTAGCCATGAAGAACAATGGTATGGGGAGAGCTATCGTTGAAATGGCAGAGGCATATAGGGAGAGCTTAATAACATTAACGTTAAAGACTATTAGGAAAGCTCCAAGTAGTATTGAAACTGAAGCCAATATAACCTTCCAACCAGATAAAACAGCATACCTAATCCTAGCAACCTCAGCAACATCTGAAACTAACTCCTCAAGAACTATAAAACTCGATGTAACCACAACACTACAACTCAAATAAAAGGATACCAAAACACCTAGGGAGAATAGAATGGTTCCAATCCATCCAAGCTTTGGGAAAAGGATGGAAACTATATCACCAACACTACCAACAACCTCCCCCCTTGGATATAATTGAGTTGCACATATGATCATTATGGATATACTTAAAACGAAACTCTGTAAAGCACCCACAACAAAACCGTTATATTTAACAGTGAGATTAGCCATGCCAGTGGAATCTTTATCCTCAGATACCTCATGAAACTCGAATAATATTGTAGATCCACCAAGAACACAGCCTATCAAAGCCAATACAGTTACAATCCAATCCCTAGACGTGTCTGGAGAGATCGTTGCAAACCCCCTCAAAAATTCTCCAATTCCAGGGTTGCATGAAGCTGCCACTGGAATCACCAGGATTACGAGGAAACTTACAGAGGAAAGTATCAACCTCAACTTCTCTGAAGAGGAAAATACTGCCGTAACACAGAGCGACAAGGCAACTAATGGAGCGAAAAACTTGGATGAAATCCCAGTGAGAAACTCGAGTAGCATAGATGCCGCAGCAACCTCAGCTGCAACAGTTGCAGTATTAACTATCATGATCGAAGATGAACATAAAATTGAGGAGACCGAACCATACTTAGCCCTAATATTCTCCAAAAAACCCCTACCAGTTATGAAGCCAAGTTGAGCTGAAATTTGTAGAACAACTATTATTGTCAGGGAGGCTAAAAGTTTAGTCCATAATAAACTGAAACCATACTTAGATGCAGCATAACTATTTGCAACCAGATCCCCAAAACTGAATGTCACACCAGCAATTATCTGGAGTATTAGTGGTTTAAGTCTCTGAAAATCATAGTTCAAGGGGATTCACCCCCAGATGGCATCTACTCCTTCTTCCTTAATAGTTCCATTAAGCGTTCCCTGTCAATAACGAAGTTTACAGAGATACCATCATTCGTTGTGGATATTGAGCTTATCTTAAATATGTTCTCTCTACTCCCTCCACTCAAATCGATCCTACTTATCTTCCCCATAGTCTCCTCATTTACAATCCGGATATTACTGTCAATTGAAGATTGAATGTATGGTTTAATCTCATAGCATTTCCTCGCAATCCTCCTTGCAATAACATAATTATATACTATGGGTACAATTCCAGAGAAACCGTAAACCAACATTAACAGTAACTCTTCAAACATCAAATCACCGTAAGTATATTGTATGGCAGGTGGGATATGGGCATTGCCAATTTACAAATGTAAAGTAGCTTTGAAGAATACAATTAGATTACATGGGGATTAGCAAGTTCACCTCAGAATCTCCCTTACAAACTTTATGGTGGTCTCCCTTGGATCGCTAGACTTAGTTATAGCGGAGCCAACAACTATGACCTTTACACCTGCATCCATCAATGGCCTAACCTTATCCAAAGTTATACCGCCAGCAACAGCCACTGGAATATCGAGGCTTTTGCAAGCTTTACTAATGTATTCAATTAGACCTTCATAAGCTGATATCCCCATAGACTTTTGAACATCAATTCCAGTATGGAAGCATACCATGTCCACCCCAAGCCCCTGAACTTCAAAGGCTCGTTGCAAGGGGTTTGAAATTGAAATCAAATCAACCACCACTCCAGTACCATACCTCCTACATGCCTTAACAGCTTCGATAATGGTTGCATCATTAGCCACCCCCAAAACGCTCATGAGATTTGCACCTGAAACTGAAGCCAACTCAGCCTCCACAAACCCCGCATCCATACACTTCATATCGGCAAATATTACGGCTTTTGGTAGAAGCCTCCTTAAACACCCAATAATCCCAACGCCAACGCTTTTAATGAGGGGGGTTCCAGCCTCAATCCAAACGTGATCATCAACCCAACACTTCAAAGCCAAATCCTCGGCCACCCTGCCATCAGTAACATCCAAAGCCACTTGAAGGGCTGGGAAATTGAATTTCAAATCACCATTCACCAGCAATATCTTATGGAAAGAGAAATATAAAGGTATCAAGATAATTAGCTTGTGAATAATACTAAGGCATCATCATTAATGCTAATAACACTGATAATGTCATCATTGATAGGCGTATATGTAAATGCTCAACAAAGCCCAGAAATATACATATTAAAGTATAGGGTTAAAATAGTTAACAATGGAAAGCTGGATTACAGTTTAACCTCAATCAAGAATATGACGTTAATAGTCTCATATAGCTACCAGAAGCTGAGAGACTTAAGTGTTACAGTAAATGGGGAGAAGGCAATATTCAGTATAGCAAAAGTGGATGATTATGGGAATATAGTTTTAGATTTAAAGGACATACCAGAAAAACTTCCACCACAACACTCTTTAGAATTAGAAATAGAGATGGCAATAGACCTGTACTCTAGAAACCCACCAAAGGTGAGTGTAGAAGAATCGGGAAACATAGGGGACATACCAATAGACTTAAAGGAGAAGTATTGCCAGATGGCTGGATTATGGAATAAGAGTTTGGAGGCTCAGAGGATTGCAAGAAATCTAGCGGCAAATAAGACCAATGCCCTACAAATTTTGATGGCTATGATTCAATGGATTGAAAACAATATCCAAATACCATTTACAAGTGGAGCTAGAATGCCGCAATACCCAGATGAAACAATAGTTAAGGGGGTTGGGGACTGCGATGACCAATCAAACCTACTAGTGGCCATGTGTAGATCAGTGGGGATACCAGCATACATACAAATGGCATTCATATATCTCGAGGGAAGAAGCTACAATGACACAATGTTCAATGGTAGGTACAAACTCATAGCTAAAAATGCTGGAGGACATGCATGGGCTAGAGTTTACATACCACCATGGGGATGGATAAACGTAGACATGACATACTACATACCCTACAAAATTGAGGGAGGAAAACTCATTAGCATAAACCCATTGGACCACATAACCAATGGGGCACTATACATAGCAAAAACCATAATAACGGAAAACTTTGTTGAGGGAGACTATATAATGGATTTAAATGATTGGATTGGGGAACTCGAAAAGTACAACTTGAATTGGGAGGAGGAGTACTCAGTAAACCCACAAGTCACAAATACTCAAAACATAATTCTAGATCCAATAGCCATGGGAGCCATAATACTACTAATAACACTAGCAGCATCCATGACCATCATATACATAAAGACTTCAAGAAGGAAACCCACAACAGCATAAGTTATAAGGACTGCCACCAAAATATAATATTGTTGATGAACCATGAGCTCAATAATGGACGCCATAAAAGGAAGGAGAAGCATAAGGAGATTTAAGAGGGGGGAGAAGGTTTCAGAGGAAGATTTGAAAATGATACTGGAAGCAGCAACATATGCTCCATCAGCTGGAAATAGGCAACCATGGGAATTCATAATAGTTGAAGATGAAGATACGAAGAATAAATTGGCAGAGGCTGCATACCATCAAACATGGATAACTGAAGCCCCCACAATAATAGTTGTATGTGCAAATGAGGAAAGGAGTGCATCGAGATATGGTGAGAGGGGGAGAACCCTATACTGCATACAAGACACAGCCGCAGCAACACAGAACATGCTATTAATGGCCCACTCACTGGGATATGGGACATGCTGGGTTGGAGCATTCAACGAAAATGAGGTTAGGAGGATTCTAAACATACCAATTGGTGTGAGGCCAGTGGCAATTATACCCATAGGTAAACCAGATGAAAATCCAACAATGCCACCAAGAATACCCATACAAAAACTAATACATTATGAGAAATACTGAGAATACCAGGAGAATACATGCGTGTACTCCTAAGGAATTTTACACAGACACATTGGTAGACGAAATATATACCTAAAAATATAAATGAATTTCAATGAATGAAGAACTGCTGGAGTTACATAGGAAGGTTGCTGAGAAAATTTTGAATTACGGTGGATTATATTGGGAAGATTTAACAATACATGCACCGAGAAGCCATGGGAGGATAATCCCAGAGATCCTAGCCATGAACATTGCATGGAAATTAGGTGGAATAACCATTCTAGATTCAAATAAAATTCCAGCAGAATTAGTTCTTGAAGTTTCAGAGTTGATGGGGGAGAAGCCGAAAATATTCCAGTTTGGGAATAAAGACCTTGAAATACCAGGAGCACAGAACCTAAAGGTTAGTGTGGAAAAGATAAGGGAGTCTGCAAGCATATTCTCAAAAATAATTATGGCATATGGAGCAAACAAAGAGTATGAGGAGGAGATAAAGAAGGTAATAATGAGTTTAGATGATGTGGAAGAATTAAGCAATCTAATGATGATGCTACACACACCACCAAAAATTCATGAGAAAATAAAGATGGAATTGAAGAAGATGATGAGGGATGGAGGGAAAATCAATATAATAACAAATGTTGCTGGAATAGTTGGTGGGATTATCACGAATCCAATAATGGTCGCCCCAAAAGGGTTAGCACTAATACAAACAATAATAAACATGAAAGATAAGGAGGAGGATGAAGATTGCCAACTTATGAACAACATTATCGAAATGATAAAACCAGAGGTAATTGGTAGGATGGTGGAGGATGAGGATAGTAGAATATTGAAGGAACTTGAAGGAGAGGAGTCTCCAATAATCCTATGCAATATAACAGATGAAATATATAAACCATTAAAAACGTTTCTCACATGGAGCATAATAAGGTCGATCAATAATCATGGAAAAACTGTGGTTTTAAGTGAAGCAGATGAAATTGCGAAGGTAGATGGTTTAGCGGAAGCCATCAAGAATGAAGCTAAAGGCAAGGGGGTGAAAATGGTGTATATATTCCAAGATGATGACTCGGAAGCATGGTTTGGAGATAAAAATGTAATATTTGATATGAAAACATCAAAATTAATGAAGGCAATGGAAGATGAAGAAGCAACATGCACCTCACAATTAATACAGAAACTCTCAAAAATCAAGGAGCTGGAAAGATATGGTGAAATAGGGTTCATAATTAGATATATGGGTGGATCATGGAATCTTGAGAAAGTTAACTTTAAGGGTGGTGTGATAAATAGGGTTAAGGGAACTTTAATTAAGGCTTTAGACAAGTTTATGTAGGAAAGAATTTTAAACAATACGTGGTAATGTAGGTAATGTGATTCTGAATGCCAAGAATAGAGGTCAACAAAAATTACTGTAAGGGATGCGAGATATGCGTGGAAATATGCCCAAGGAAGGTTTTTGAAATGTCAAAAGAATTTAGCGAAAAAGGATATCATACACCAATACCAGTAAGACCAAATGATTGCATATTATGCCATCAATGCGAACTATACTGCCCAGATCAAGCCATAACCGTATTAGAGGACGATAATGTTGAAGGAAAAGAATGAAGAAATAGAAAGGCTTGCTGAAGCAAAGAGGATATTAACTAGGAGACTTGAAGAACTGGAAGCGGAAATAAAACTGTTAAGAGACTGCATAAAGATAGTAGATGAAGAACTTGTCAAAAGAAGCTTCATATCAGCAGACAAGTTAATTGAAAAGAAGGGTGCTATAAAGGAAGGAGAGAAGAGAGAAGTTGAGTACGCAAAAATAACATATAAAGATAAGGAAGGCGAAAGGAAGATTGCAACAATATATTTTGAAGAAACAAAGAAGGTGATGAGGATAAAAGTTGAAGAGAAGATACCATCAAATGTTTCATTACTACAAAATTTCCTAATAAATGGAGTTTTGGAGAAGATGAAAGCAGAGGATGAGGAGAGGGTGGATAGGGGGGAGATAAAGCCTGAGGAAGCACTAAATTACATGGTAAAGAAGGATGGAGACTACATCAGCGAAATAATTATCAATAACGTTATTAGTGAAGATAGGAAGATTAGGATTAGAAATGCATCGAAATGGACCTTCACAAGAGTATATGAGAAGATTAAGGGTGTTGAGCAATGAATGAAGAAATATATGAAACCATATTCAACATGCCAGAATTCATGGAGAAAGCGTTAAGGGAATTGAAATTGAATGGTGAAATCCCCTCAGAAATCGATGGAATAGCATTCTTCGGCATGGGAGGTTCAGGCATTGCTGGCAGAATAACATCAGAATGGTTGAATTATGAAGGGGGGATTAATGCTCACTCATATAATGAAATCATAATTCCAAGAAATCTAAGCAAGAAGACATTAATCACACTGGTAAGCTACTCTGGAAACACTGAAGAAACATTGATGGCGGCCAAGAGGGCCATCGATGAGGGATATAAAGTTGCAGTAATATCTAGTGGTGGAAGACTCATGGAGTTAGCTGTGGAGAAAGACTTACCACACATTAAAATTCCAAAAATATTCAGTCAACCGAGAGAATCCCTACCATACCTATTTACAGCAACCGTAAAGGTTTTAATTGAGGCAAAAATTATGGGAAGTGGACAACTGAATCAACTAGACGAATGCATAAAAACACTTTACAAAGTGAAGAGGGGATTGAGGGAAAATAACATTCCTAAAATGTTGGCGGAAAGGGTTTATGGGAAAATCATATCAATATTCACTTATACACCACTAACCCCAGCAGCCATAAGATTCAAACAATCACTAAATGAGAATAGCAAAGTTGTGGCGAAGGTTGAAGTTATACCTGAAGCTTGCCACAATGCAATAATGGAATGGGAAGAGGATCCCGAAATACTTAGGAAGATTGCAATGGTAATTATTAGGGGGGATAATATGGGAGGGAAATTAATTGAAATTTCAGTGAATACTTTAAAGGATATAGCCCTCCAGAAGAGTGCCACTGTGGAAGAGATATATGCCATTGGAAATAATGTGTTGAGCCATATATTTTCAGCAATATACATTGGAGACTTGGTATCGATAGAGTTAGCCAATATGAAGGGGATTGACGCCAGAAGGATTAACTTAATAGATTATTTGAAGGGGAGAATTCGAAGCTCAATATATATGTAGATAAATATAGCAATTCTTATAAACAAACCCAAACAATAATATTTACGGGTGTGAATATAAATGCCAAAAAGAATAGTTAAAGTTGGAGTAAATGGTTATGGTGTTATAGGTAAGAGGGTTGCAGATGCAGTAAAACTCCAAGACGATATGGAGCTAGTTGGAATAGCAGACGTAGCCTACGATTATAGAGTTAAAGTGGCTTCATTAAAGGGGTATGATGTATACGCATCAATCCCTGAGAAGAGGAAGGAGATGGAGGCTGCAGGGATAAATGTTAAGGGAACACTAGAAGACTTGTTGAAGGAAGTTGATATAATAGTTGACTGCACACCAAAGGGTGTGGGAGCCAAGAACAAAGCAATATATGAGAAGCATGGGAAGAAAGCCATATTCCAAGGTGGAGAGAAACATGAGATAGCTGGAGTAAGCTTCGTGGCACAATGCAACTATGAACAAGCAATAGGGAAGAATTTTGTAAGGGTAGTTTCATGCAATACCACGGGTCTATGTAGAACAATAAACACAATCAAAAGGGAGTTTGGAATTAAGAGGGCGAGGGCAGTACTCGTGAGGAGGGGGTGTGATCCATGGGAGAGCTCGAGGCAAGGACCATTGAACACAGTAGTTCCAGAGGTTAAAATACCATCACATCAAGGTCCAGACGCTAAGACCGTAATCCCAGACCTAAACATAATAACATTGGCATGTAATGTGCCAGTAACATTATCACATCTACACTTCGTAATGGTGGAGCCTCAAAAACTTCCAAGTAGGGATGAAGTAATAGAGGCATTCAATAAGGCCCCAAGAATAAGATTGTTCAAGGCAAGTGATGGATTTGATGGATTACAAGCCATAATAGAGTATCACAGGGATATACTTAGACCTAGAGCAGACATGTGGGAAGTGGCAATATGGGAAGAGAGCATAACAATAGATAATGGTGAAATATGCTGGATAATGCAAGTACACAATGAAGCAATAGTGATACCTGAAAACATAGATGCCATAAGAGCCATGACCGAACTAGAACTGAATGGATGGAAGAGCATCGAGAAAACAGATAAATCCCTTGGAATAACAAAGTAGGAAATCAAAACAATAATATTTTTTATATTACTAAATCAACATGTATTTTGGAAGATTATGCTGTATAGTGAAATTGTTGATGTATATGAGAAGATAGAGGCAACCACAAAGAGGCTTGAAATGACAGATCTACTGGTGAATTTGCTGAGGAAGACACCTAAGGAAGTTATTGATAAAGTGATTTACCTCACGCAAGGTAAACTATACCCAGACTACTATGGCATTGAGATTGGATTAGCGGAGAGATTAGCTTTAAGAGCTCTATCAGAAGCCAGCGGCATAACTGTAAGTGAATTGGAAGATAAGCTAAGTGAAACTGGGGATATAGGGCTTGTTGCAGAATACGCCTTACAGAGGAGGAAGATAAAGACTCTAACAGAATTCCTATCATCAAGTAAGAAAACCCAACTCACAGTTCTAGAAGTATACAACACCCTAGATGAAATTGCAAAGACATCTGGGGAGGGGGCTCAAGACAAGAAGATAAGGCTGCTTGCTGGAATACTTAAGAAGGCCACACCGAGGGAGGGGAAATACATCATGAGAACTGTTACAGGCAGACTTAGATTGGGGATTGCTGACATGACAATACTAGATGCACTCGCAATAACCTTTGCACAATCAAAGGATGCAAGGGCAAAGATAGAAAGAGCATACAACGTATCCAACGATCTAGGGGAGGTTGCAAAGAAACTTGCAGAAGAGGGGCTTAGAGGAATGGACAAAATAAAGATAGTCATTGGCAGACCCATAAGACCAATGCTTGCAGAGAGACTCTCAACTGCAAAGGAAATTATGGAGAAGCTTGGAGGAAGTCTTGCAGCAGAATACAAGTATGATGGTGAAAGGATACAAGCCCATAAAAATGGAGATGACGTTATACTATTCTCTAGGAGAAGTGAAAACATAACACACCACTACCCAGATGTATGCGAACTAATAAGGTCGGGGTTAAAGGCTAAGGAGGCTGTGGTGGAGGGGGAGGCTGTAGCAGTAAACACACAAACAGGAGAATTCCTACCATTCCAAGAACTAATGCATAGGAGGAGGAAGTATGGGATAGAGGAGGCTATGGAGAAGTATCCAGTAACACTATTCCTATTCGACGTACTATACGTTGATGGAGAGGAAATGCTCGACAAACCATACTTGGAGAGGAGGAAGAAGCTTGAAGAAATAGTTATAGAGGGAGAGAGGGTAAGGATAGCCACATCAAAGATTATAAAGGACCCTGAAGAACTTGAGAAGTTCTTCATGGAAGCAGTGGAAATTGGATGTGAAGGGCTTGTATGCAAATCCATAGCGCCAGACTCCATATATCAAGCTGGAGCTAGAGGATGGCTATGGATAAAATACAAGAGAGACTACAAATCAGAGATGACGGACACCGTGGACTTAGTGGTTGTGGGGGCATTCTGGGGCAAGGGGAAGAGGGCTGGAAGTTATGGAGCACTATTAATGGCTGCATACGATGATGAAACAGATACATTCAAAACAGTATGCAAAGTTGGGAGTGGATTCACAGATGAAGACCTCGAAAAGCTACCATCAATACTTGAACCATACAAGATACCACACCCACATGCAAGGGTGGATGCGAAATTGGAGGCAGATGTATGGTTCACACCAGCAATAGTATTGGAGATTTTGGGTGCAGAGATAACCCTAAGCCCAATACATACATGTGCATTAAATAAGATTAGGGAGGGAGCTGGACTGGCCATAAGATTCCCAAGATTCACGGGGAAATATAGAACTGACAAGAAACCTGAAGATGCAACAACAGTGAATGAAATAATTGAAATGTATAAGATGCAATTAAAGAAGATAGAGGAGCAATGAGGAAGAGTAGAGATGAATGGTGGGAGAATTATAAGAGGTATCTTGATGAAAGCTCAATATCAATAACAAAGCTAGTGGAAACATTATCTCCAAACAAGGTTATACCATCAAAACAGTATGTTAAGATAAATAAGAAGTACACATTATGGGAATTTCAAAGAGAGATTCTAGATAAAATAGCAAGCCACAACTATGGTTTAATAGTTGGACTACCAACGGGCTTAGGTAAAACATACGTGGCGGGAGCATACTTGGAGAGGAGGAGTAGTGAAAGAGGGGTAAGAGTACTATTCCTAGTTCCATCAGTACCCCTAGGAGTACAACAAACAATATTCGCAAGGGAGAAGCTTGGAGTTGAAGATGCATACTTCATATCAGGAGCCATACCACCTGAAAGGAGGATGACGCTAAAGGTTTGGAATGCAGGATTCGTGGTGACCACACCCCAAACATTCGCCAACGACCACCTATACCCGTTTAAAGATGAAATAAAGAGGATGAAGAATGAAGAAGAAGGATTGATGCAAGTAAGGGAGCTATTCAAAGTGGCGGAATTCGAATTCCCATATGATATTGTTGTGGCAGATGAATGCCAGAAATATATTGGGGAAACAGATGGATATGCAATACTCATGGCTGCAAAGGCATGTGGGAAAAAGGTTCTAGCTTTAAGCGCCACACCACAATTACACTCAAAAACGAGATTAGCGGAATTGAAGAGGATATTCGACGTGATAGAAGTATTCTCCCTAGAGCATCCAAGCATTAGGAAACATATACCCCCAAGAATACTCTACATAGTTAGACTGGAAACACCACAGAAGCTCTTGGAAGTGTATCAAGCATTAAGTAGACAAGTATCAGTATTGGAATCTGAGATAAGGAAACTATATGGATCAAGACATCTAGATGAGAATTGCAGTGAACATCCCATATGCAGAAGAAGAATGACGCTAAAACTTTTAACATTCAGATTAATTGAAGATGGAGCAAGCAGCGTACTCAGATATAGGAGTTGGAGGCTCCCAGAATTAAATCAACCAATGGAAGAGCTGAATGGTAAAAGTATAATAAAAGCCTACAGGGAAGCTTTAAAGGAGAACTTCAACCACAAAATAGATGCAACAATAAAGATATTGGAAGCTGAGAAATATAGTAAGGGGATAGTTTTCGCAGAGGCAATAGAGGTAGTTAAACAGGTGGGTAAGAGATTGCAGGAGAAGTTTGGAGTTGAAGACGTGGCTATAATGGTTGGTAAGGGGGAGATGACATTGGAGCAGCAGGCATCAGCCCTGCTACAATTCAGAGAGAAAGCAAGAATACTTGTAGCCACATCAGTGGGTGAGGAGGGGTTAGATATACCAGCAGCTGACATAGAGATATGGATTGACCCTCCAAGCAACCCGCAGAAGTGGATTCAGAGGTTTGGGAGGATATTGAGACAAACTGAGGAGAAGGTTGCAAGGACATATGCATTAATATCCATGCAGACACATGAAAGGAATAAGCTTCTTGGAATAATGAGGAAGTGCACTGAAATCTATGGATTCACACAGAAGGTAGCTTACATAGATATAAACGATATATCCTCCGGGCAGACAACTCTAACAAGCTTCATGGGGAATTATAGGTAAACCCTAACCCCAATTGGGTCGATCTCGGATATGAATATATATTCTGTTGGGAATATGTTTAGCAAAATTGAAGCAACATCAATCATATAATCCTTATAAACAAGTGCATAGACAACGTTGCCGGAAAAACCAAAACCATAAGATAAAATATTAGCTTTCGAAAGTTCACTTGCAATCCACTTCAACCTCGTTGATTCAGACATAAACTCCTCACTAAAACGTCTACATAATGGGATTATGTCATCGAAGCTTTTCACAGAACCAAGATCGATCGAGAAACTTTGAGGAAATGCTCGACGGGTATAAATTGGAAATTCATGGGCTGGTCTACCTGCAACCACAATTCTCAAATCATCTGGAACACCTATCCTAAGATACCTAGCCTTACCTGGAACGCTTGGTGTTGTGAAGAGATCCACTCCACCTATAAGTTGACTAAATGTGCATCCAAAACCAATATTATATTTCAATTCAATCATATGTGATATGGAAGCAAGATCCAGTGGACTCAGCTTTAAAGATAAAGCCTTCTTCAATGCAGCTAGGGTAGATATGATCGTGGCTGAAGCAGATGATATGTCGAGACCATAATTTACTTCAAAATGATAATCCACAACCCCCCTCAAACCATCAATACCCTCACGTTTAATAGCCATTTCAATTGCCTCCTCAACCCATGGTAAATGTAGTTGCTCACGGCCAGCCACGAAATCCAAGTTTAACACTCTATCATAATCCACCTCAACTCTACATGAAACCCCCTTGAGAATATTGGCTAAAACACCAACAATACCAGACTCCAATGGGTCATTGGAATATGATAATCTAAGGAAGAGTGGTATTGTGAATGGGGAGAAGGATTTACCAATAAGCAATAGTTATTCAACCCCAATGAAGCTCCTTCTTAACAACCTCCCCTTGAGGCTCAAGCTCCTCGAATATTTCAGCTTGAAATCTATATATCTGTATATCCCTGTCAAGCCAAGCATCCGGGGGGAGTCCAGCCTTAATACAGCAATTGCTCAGAAACTCTTCAGCATCCCAATTCCACTCCACAGCCACTTGTGGTAGGAGTAAACCAGTAAACCACCCCTTCTTAACTATTAGACCATCAAGCCCAATTCTGATCATCTGTGGATACATTGATGGTGATGAAACTCTTATGAGTTCAGGTTCAGTTAAAATGCTAACTTCAAAAACCACTTCACGCAACTCCTCAGGCTTTAGTGGTCTAAACCTAGGATCAGATGTTGCAGCGCTAATGGCTGCATCTATAAGGGCCTCCACCAATGGATGTGTGGGATACGGATACCCTATACATCCCCTCAAAACTTTATGTCTAAATCCATCTTCAAACTTCAACTTATTGATTGTGACGAAAACCCCCCTCTTAACCCTAAACTTCTCGGGAAGATCCTCTGGGGGAGATATTTCCATACCCCTAGCCAAATATTCCTCAACAGACTTCCTAGCCAATCTAACGAGGAAAGCTCCATCCTCAACTGTGAATTCAGAGGAACTCATATCACTGATACCTCTAGATATATTGATGTAGAGTTAAAGATAAGATTTACCTTTACCTTCAACCTCCAATTGAACTTTACGTAGCTTAGCCATGATATCCCTCCAATGCCTACCAATCCAGTAAACCTTACCACACCCATCGCAAACCCAAAAAAGATTTGAGGATTCAGCAACCCTTTTTGGAATTTTACCTTCAACATCCTCCTTTGAACACATTCTGAGTGGGTGATTGCATATTGGGCATCTTGAACCATACAATGGAATTGAAAGTTTAATTCCACAATTCAAAGCAACCTGTTTAAGTTGCTCTTCAAGTATGCCACTATCAATGTAGATTGCCTTCAAACCCATTTTCAAAGCCTTACGGTAGAGTGGGAAATCCCTTGTGAGTAATATTTTTGATTGCTCCGATGCTAATCGTATGAGTTCATCATCGGAGCCATTCCCACCAAGGTATACAACATCATATCCAAGCATCCTAAGCCATCTGCAAAGCTTACCAAGCATACCATCAACCACGAATCCTCCTACCAAATACTATTTCACCACCCTTACAGACTATTTCATCACCATCATAAACCATTAATCCATTAACGAAGGTGGCTTTAACCATCCCCCTAACCCTAAACCCATCAAATGGTGAGAACTTAGCCTTAGAATAGAACTTCGAGGAATCGATAATCCACTCCCTATCCAAATCCACAACGGTTAAGTCCGCATCAAAACCAGGCTCTATCGAACCCTTACCCTCAATATCGAATATCTTCGACGGATTCAAATTCATAAGTTTAACAATATCACCAATACCGATAAGACCATAATTCACAGCTGTGAGCATTAGGGGTAATGTGGTTTCCAATCCCGGAATACCGGATTTAATGTCCCAGAAACTTCCACCAGACTTCTCTTCAATGGCATGGGGAGCATGATCATCAGCCACAACATCCACAAATCCACTACGAATACGATCCCATAATGATATTACGTCGAAGATCCCCCTCAATGGGGGTTCCATTTTAGCAATACCGCCAAGCCTGTGGAGAGCTTCATGGGTTAAAAATAGGTGGTGTGGCGTCACTTCACATGTGGCAATCCCCCTAAATTTCGATATTAAATCCACAATCAAACCACTAGTTACATGGGCTATGTGAACTCCACAATTACTGGCACAAGCCAATCTTAGAATCCTTTCAACAGCTTTAAATTCAGCTTCAATGGAGTGGGCCTCCATAAACCCTCTAAAATCACTTAACCCTTTAAATTCATCTTCAAGTCTCGATATCATGGAGTAATCTTCAGCGTGGAATACAACTGGAATCCCAATACCACTACAAACATGTAAGTATTGTTTCAGGGAATCATCATCTGAAGGGTCTAGAAATCCATATCGGCGATTCAAGTAAACCTTAAATCCAATAGCACCCAGCTTAGCTATAGTTTCAACTTCACTTAGAGATTTTGGGAATAGTGAATAGAAGCCCACATTAACATAGATTCTACCCTTAGCCAAATTAACCCTCTCAATAAACCTTGAGGGGGAATCTGTGAGGGGGGAATTGTTTGGCATATCTAGGACAGTTGTAAATCCACCAGCAGCTGCAGCCATAGTTCCAGATTCAAAAGTCTCCTTATACGATAATTCCTGATCCCTCAAATGTACATGAACATCTATGAGTCCAGGCAAGATTATTTTGCCTGGAAACCTATAGTATTTATCGGCCTTTGGGAGGTTAACCTCCAACCCAACATCAAATATCTTCCCATCATCTATGGCTATAGCTGCATCCACCAATTCACCACGCCAATACATCTTACCAGACACTATACAATCAACGATGACCAATCAAACAAAACCTCCGGAAGGCAACATTTTAACAAAAAACCTTACATTAACAACGCCTAGAACTGAATTATCCTCATTTAATGCGACTGCCCCAAGACCCCTCTCATCCAATATCGACTTTGCCACTACACTTATGGGTGGAGAACCATAAAAGTATGCTTTCGTAATCCTCATAACATCAGAAGCCCTTAGAGATCTAACCCTAGAAGCCCTATGTTGAGGTGAAACCTTATCTTGAATGAACTTTAAAACTGAAACTATATCAAAGTCTCTCACGATCCCCACAAACTTTTCACCCTTAACAACGGGTATGAATCTCAAATCCTCCTTAAGCATCAGCGACCTAACATGTAGAATGCTTGAATCAATGTCCACAATCCTAGGATTTCTAAGTATAAATCCACTGGAATCCGCATTTGAATCCAAGAATAGCTTTGGGAAATCCTCCTCAAAGATCATGCCTACAGGTTTACCATCATTAAGTATTGGAATTGCAATTAAACCATGCTTGATCATCAACTCAGAAGCTTCAAGAAGACTGGAGTCAAGGGATAATGTTGGAATACTGGTTTCCATGACGCTTGAAACGTATAAGCTACTCAAACTTATCATCCTAACACGTTCACCCCAAATCCTATCAAGAATCCCCCTAACATTTATTATGCCAACAAACTTCCCATCATCTAAAACTGGAAGTGCACTTAACCCCTCATACTCCATGATTTCAATGGCATTGGATAATGGTTGATCCTTATCCACACTTGGAATTGGAAATCTTGCCAAAATAAAGCTCTTCAAAACTTAAACCCCCAAATCCCTTAAAGCCACAACCCTAACAATATCAGTCTTAGTTATTATGCCAACAAGACTCCCCGAATCATTAACGACAGGTAAACCACTAATCTTATGGGATATCATAATCTCAGCAGCTTTAGCAACATCCTCAGAATCACCAATAGTTAATGGATTTGGAGTCATAATGTCAGATGCCACTGGAACCCTTAAGGTTTTAATAGTCCTCCTAGATTCATCTTCAAATTTAATCTTCCTAGGACTATAACCAGCAAGTCTAAATGTCAAATCAGTTTTAGTTATAATCCCCACAGGTCTACCCCCATCCAAAACCACAACCCTACCAATATTATGCTTCTCAATGAGCTTACCAACCCTATAAATGCTGTGGAGGGGATTTACAGTGACTACCGGAGATGACATAACCTCACGAACCTTGCATAAACCATGATAATGCTCAGCATAAGCCCTAACAATATCAGTCTTAGTTATTATACCCACAAGACTCCCATCACCATCCACCACAGGTAAACCGCTAAATCCACCCTTAATCATCAATGAAGCTGCATTCTTCAAGTAAACTCTAGGCCCAACCGATACTACAGGTGAAGTCATAACCTCAGAAACCAATATACTATCAATAGGCCTTGGAGAATCCCTAATACTCTCACTTAAAAGGACTCTGGATATATCTGTTTCAGTAACTATTCCAATGGGCTTAGAACCCTCAACCACAACAACCCTACTAATATCATTATGTAACATGAGATTCCTAATCCTAGCAAGAGTATCCCTTGGCTCTGCAACCACAACCCTACTACTCATGTAATCTGAAACTCTTAAAGCCACATCCTAACCCCCCTTAATTTCACGGCATTCTGGACACAAATACTCCCCATCAACTTCAACAAGCTCCTCAGACCACTCTCCACATCGATCACAATACCCAGACATGGAGCTTCCAGTATAATTATATCCCTCAGAAACATTAACCTTCATGGCTTCAATGAGTATATCGATCATTTCAGGAGCCACCTTGAGTATATCCTTCTCAGTTACTATTCCAACCATGGAATCCCCTTCAACCACTATCAACCTCCTAACATTCCTCTTAACCATAATCCTAGCTGCATCAACAATCCTAGTTGAAGGCTTAATTGTTATTAGAGGTTTAGACATAACTTCAGATACACGTGTATCAGTGCTAAGCCCTGAAGCTAAAACCTTAACCACAAGATCCCTCTCAGTCACTATTCCAATAGGTCTACCTTCATCATCCAATATAACCACGCTACCCACATCACGATCCCTCATTATCTTAGCCACATCAGCAATTGTCGAGGAAGCATATGCAGTTACAGGCTTCCTAGACATAACCATATCAACAGTTAAATCCTCAACCCTAGGCAATGCTCCAACCATAAGACAATACCAAACAAATATATGTCGAGATAAATATTTTAATTCTGCGGAGGAATCAACCTAAACCCTCCCCTTGGAAGTATACGTCTAAAGTCATCCATGGATAAGCTGCCCACAACCCCCATCAAATTTTCATCAAGCTCCGAGGAGAGAATCTTCTTAACCCTAACCCACAATTTCTCTATAGGCTCAGTTCCAGGTGCAAGGGTTATACTCTTAAAACACCACTTGGATATGGCTGATGGTGGACCTGAAACCAGCATACAACCATCATCGGATGGCATTAGACCAATTGAAACCCTTAATGGGATGTTATGGATATAATTCTTCCTACCATAAATCATGAATGCACCACGGGAAAGATACTCCCCAGATGGAGCTGACTTGGAAACTTGCTTACCATAAACCCAGAAGGCAGATGCAGATTCCATCATACCCATCCAAGCATTGGAGAAGGAAACAGCGAATTGAGCTGCCTCATAAATTGTGGATTCAGGGATGCTACTGGATTCAGATAAGATTATTACTGATGGGCCTCCATGAACATCAGCATGGACATATATACCATCATCCCTAAGCCACTTCCTAACCAAAGCCTCATTCTGAGATGCATCCCTACCACCAACAACTATCAATCCATCTGAAGATTTAAACCAGTAGAAATTCTCATACCACCTCCTCTTAACAGTCGCCGTAACTTTAATTGGCTTTGCAACCCTCCTAGAAACCTCCTCCTCAACCTCCAAAGCCATCTTATCCTCAAGGGATTTAATTGCCTCCCTAGCTCTAGAAGCCTTACTCTCCAAAACCTTAGCTTCATTAAACAGTCTAGATGCATTGGATGCAGCTGACTCCAAAACATTCAATGGCACAATTTCACCATCAACCCTAAACATTAGAATCCTATCCTTAGCATTAAACCCACATATACGCTCATAAATTTCAGGCTTCAAGATTCTAATGCCATCCAAAACCCCACTCCAACCATACTTTAAAGCTGAATCCCTAACTAAACTTAAAACTTCATCTATGAAATTCAAGTTACCCATTATCAGATTACCGAACCTTCTAAGTTTAGCAGCCTCCTCCTCAAAATTCTTCATAGTCTCCCTCTGCTTTTCTATACTAGCTTTAAATCTACCTTCCACCTCCCCCCTAACTTTAGCTTTCAAATCCTCAAATTCAATTGCCATCAACCTATGAAAATATTCATCGACAGCTTCATTGAAATTCTTAAAGTATTCGGCTTCAAAACCTGAGTATATTTGGAAATCCAATGGTACAACGGACACTATTCTATTGCCATCAAGAATTATCTGTGGATTTATAGAGCCATCAATTATAGATGATACCATATCCCTAAACACATTTATGATGTTTTCGAAGCTAGATCGATCGATAATTGAAGCCTTCAAATTCTTATCTAAACCACACCTCATACAAAGCTCTTCAGCAACTTCACCAGGAAGATTTAAAACCCTAGTTAATGCTACAACCAAACTCCCCTCAACCCCCATAATCATATTATAAGCTTCATCAACCATGCAATCCATGGGGTTAAAACCCCTAACCTTTGGTGGACTATAAATTTCACCGTTAAATAGCCTCCTACCAGCAGACTCCCTCTCACGATAAACACCAACAATCCTACCCTCAGAATCCAAGAGGAGGATATTCCCACCATCCATAAACTCGAAAACCAAAATCAAACCATTACTCAACTTAAAACTTACAATCCTATCAAAATCGACCTGTGAAACCTCTAAAATCTTAGCCCTAACAATCCTAGACCTAAGGAAACTACAGAAGTTTGATGGCACCTTAGGCTTCTCAAAATCAAACCCACTAACATTAACCCTCCTACCCAACTCAAAAATAACATTACATTTAAACCCACCAAACTTGAATTGGAATATATCATCTGAAATATGGTAAACATTACTTATATATGCTTGGTGGAGTGATTTAAGCTCCCTAACAATAGCCAATAAATCCAAGGCATTCAAAGACTTCTTACAATGGATAACCATATTAAACCCATCCAACTTACTTAAATTGGAGTTGTGGAGAGATTTAAACACTACGGAGTTGAGGAGCATTGAATGCAGATGACAAGATATACCTGTTTAGGGGGATATTCGGACTCTTAACCGCAATAATATGCATAACACTAAACTTGAGTGGAGGAACTGGAGTTATGCTTGGATTAACCATGTATATATTGACAATACCATTGATAAGGAGACTTCTGAAAATTAAACCCTCAGACTTAAAGATGCCGGAAAACCTATACATAAGTGGACTTGCACCATACCTAGCACTATGGCTCATAACATGGATAACAGTATACACATTCCAAGTTCCACACCCATTCCCATGATCACTTACCAGACCCCCTCTCCCTAACTATCTTAATGAATTCATCAACAATAACAATCCAAGCATTAAGGAAACCAGACTCCAAATCGCTAATGGTATCCCTAGATAAATCCTTAGCTAAACCATCCCTAATCTCCTTCAACTCCTTAAGATCAGCATTAATGCAACGCCAATAGAATGTGGATTTATCACCCTCCCTACCAGCTTCAATCATACCCTTAACTGCAAGCATAACCCCAACCCCCCAATCACCATCAACATTGAACTCCCCGGAAACCTCATTGAAAAGCTTCTCAGCAGCAGCATAATTACCGAAGAAACAGTACCTCGCAAACATTGAAACGGGCTTTAAAGCCCTACGCCTCCTAGCACTCAATATTGGCATTGGAATCCCAAAGCAAATATTGCATATTTGGAATTTAAACTTTGACCATCAAAACCTAATTTGCTTAAAGGTAAGGGTTAAAAGTATGTTTAAATAATAAACATAGACTGATTGAATATTGACATTATGCTGGTGGGATGCTCACATGAGCTATAAAACTTTAGAGCCATTCTTCAAACCTAAAAGAATAGCTGTAATCGGAGCTTCAAGAAGCCCTGAGAAAGTGGGATATCAATTGATGAAATCCCTAATAGATGTAGGTTATGAGGGGAAGATATATCCAGTAAACCCTAAAGCTGATGAAATATTGGGGTTAAAGGCATACCCAAACATTAAGAGTATAGGTGAAAACGTGGATCTAGCATTAATAGCCATACCAGCCCAAAACGTCCCAGAAGCATTGAAGGAAGCTGGGGAATGCAAAGTTAAATGTGTTATAGTGATAAGTGGAGGATTCAAGGAGGTTGGTGGGGAAGGGGCTAAACTGGAGGAAGAGGTTAAGAGTATAGCGAAGGAATATGGGATGAGACTCATGGGACCAAACTGCATAGGAGTATACGACCCACACAACAAAATAGACACACTATTCCTACCGAGGGGGAGGGCCTTAAGGCCTAAGAGTGGGGAGATTGCATTCATATCACAAAGTGGAGCCATGGGAGTTGCATTCCTAGATTGGATGACAATGGAAGATATAGGGTTAAGTTGCTTCATAAGCTATGGCAATAAAGCTGACGTTGATGAAATAGACCTATTGGAATACTTGTTGCATGATGAGAAATGCAAGGTTATAGCCATGTACATAGAGGAAATAACCCATGGAAGGAGGTTCATTGAAGTTGCAAGTGAAACTTCGAAGGTTAAACCAATAGTGGCAATAAAAGCTGGAAGGACAATGGAGGGGGCTAAGGCAGTATCATCCCATACAGGAGCCCTTGCAGGTAGAGAGGAAATTGTGGAGGCAGCATTCAAGAAGGCTGGAGTTATAAGAGCATATGACACACATGAACTATTCGACTACGCTAGAGCATTGGCCACAGGTAGAGTGGCTTTTGGAGATAGGATAGCAATAGTAACTGATGGTGGAGGAGCAGGGGTTATGGCAACAGACAAACTCACAGATGAGAAGAGGGGGGTTGGACTGAAACTTGCAGAATTAAAGGAGGAAACGAAAAACGAATTGAAGAAGCACATACCACCCTTCGCAATACCACACAACCCAATAGACCTAACTGGAAGCGCAACACCGGAAATGTATGGGAAAGCAATAGATATAGTTGCGAGAGATGAAAATGTGGATGGAATAGTAGTCATAGCACTAATACATCCACCAGGAATGAATGACAAAGTTGTGGATGAAGTGGAGAAGGCATACAAATCCACAAACAAACCAATACTCGTAGCATCCACTGGGGGGGAGCCAACACAGAAAATCCTAAAAATGTTCCAGGAAAGGGGGATACCATCATACCCAGAAGTAGAGAGAGCTGTAAAGGCAATGAAATGCCTAGTGGATAGGGGGAGATACCTAAAGAAGCTTGAAAAAGGGATTCATTAAGCTTATATTTATAGATTTGAAAATAGTATTTGGAGGATTCCAAAATGAAAGCTAGAGTAGCCTTTGAAACAAAAACATATCTGATAATTTTAAGCGATGAAAAGCTTGAAATAGACTTGAAGTCTGGTGCTAGGGCATTCCTAGAATACATGATCGAAGAACACAAAAGCCTTGAGAGGATACTCAAGTGGGCTGCAGACCACCTATTCCCAAGAGACATATACGTTGAAAACATAAATAGGGCATACCTCTCACCTGAAGGGGAAGCAGTAGTGGAGGAGAAGACTCCAACGGGGATAAAAGCCGTAAAGGTTCCAGAATTAACAGAGGAGCAAGCAAAAACCCTTGTAGAAGCAATAAACAAGTTGCTAGCAGAGAAATGTAAAGCTTAAAAGGTAAAAATAACCCCATTCACCTTTTTCTATTAACAACTTTAAATGGGCAATTTCTTGGAAGAGATAGATTGAACGTTTCAGCATACCTCCTAACAACACTACACTCACCAATACGCTGAGCATATAGGCAAACATCACCACAACCAGTTAAAGCCAAATCGAGAATAGAAACCAAATCTGAAGAAGGCAGACTTACATCGCCATTAATACTGTAACCACAATTTGGACATTTAAAGGAGGATTCAGAAACTATAAGTTTAGAACCACAATTAGGGCAGAAGACTCTAAAACTTTCAGCCCTAAACTCCCTCTTAGGTGGAATGACCACTGGGATTAAATAGACTATTAAGACGCTGATCAAGAAGGCTAAACCAACATAGAATGTTTCAATGTAAACCCTTGAATTATCAAATTCAAAGACCATTATATGCATATTTGGAATTATGATGAGTGTTATTCCAAGCAATGCCAATGCCAAAACAATCTTCAACCTACACTCATAAATGAAGAGTAAAATTGAAGACAAAACCCTATAACACCAAAAACTATCTAGTTAAAAAAATATAAAAAATTTGGGTTTATTTTGTTGGCGGAACAACCGCCAACCTCTTCCTTCTCCAAACAGTGTACTCGTAGAATATCAGGTAGAGCACTACAATTATCACTATGGGTAACAGTATGAGTTCACCGAAGAACTCGGCAGTCCTGAATGGGCGTCCGAATATCGTTGCAAACACATCTAGACCGAAGGTTTCAGTCTTATCAGCAGTTACACTAACACTCCTTGAATCCTCAATACCACGGTAGTTGACTGCAACAGTGTATGTTCCAGCTGGAACTTCAACACTTGCAACACCAGACTCATCAGTCTCAACACTAATGCCTAGAGGTGCAATTGAAACTGCAGTTGGACCTAACCCTTGTCCCCTAGCACCCACAACCTTAACAGTCAATGTGTAGACGTTGGTTGTGGTTAACGTGTAGACTCCAGTCTTATCCACAGTTAAGCTTGCAGGAGTAACTGTTATGCTCTTCCCAAGCCATGTAACTCCAGTAACAGTTAATGTGCCAATTGGGATCTGCGTGAACTTAACCTCACCAGCAGGAGTTGTTGTTGCAGTGGCTGTGGTGTCATCAGGATACTTAACACTAACAGTGGCTGCAGTTAGCAATGTACCTTTTGGAGTCTTAACCACCAGTGTTGCATCATAAACCTTACACTTAATTGGAACTTCAACGAGGTTTCCAGTGACAGTCACATCAATATCCAAGACCTTAATATCCTTCCTCGGCCATAGTGCAGTTATCTTGTAGCTACCCCTTGGAACAAGGTCTGTGCTGAACGTTCCATCAGTACCAGTCTTTCCACTAACACTGTACTCTCCACCAGCAAATGTGTATGTTAAGCCAGCAAGGTTCCTACCAACATCATCAGTCAACCTATATGAAACATCGAATACATCTGTGAAGGCAGTGTAGAATACTGTTGGCTTAACAATCTTGTAGAATACCTCCTTATCATAGCTGTTATAGACGTCAACGCCGAGCCACCTAACCATTGTAGTGTAGTTGCCAGTGGCCAATGCGAATGGCATGTATACCTTACCAGTTGAATCAACATATCCAAAGGCTGCAATGGTACCAGCAGGAACAGTAGTGCCACTCACAGTATCCTTAACTGGAGTGTACCTGATGGCGTAGACTAAACCATACTTTGGAGTTCCAGCAAACACCTTGTAGAGTGGCTTACCATTGGCACTCAAAGCCTGCAAACCAATGTAATTGCTGAACTTCATAGTGGTAACAATATCATCCTTATTGGCAACTACGTTTGCATACACTATTATATCATCAGCCAATGTAACACTCAAATCTGATGGAAGCTCTCCAGCCAGAGGCTTGCGGTAAGCTCTGAACAGGTAGCTCGTAGCGTTACCCCAGAATATTGTGCTGAATGTTGCCTTACCAGTACCATCAGTCAATGATGAAGCCACCAAGTAGTACTTGCCAGCAGTCTTATTCCAGTATGCATCCACAGTGTAGCTTGCCAATCCAGTATCAGTCCAATCAGTAACCTTAGCGGTCATATCGTAAGCTGCAACCTTCAAATCAAACACGTAATTGCTGTAGCTCCATACTGGAGACCACTGTGTAGCTACACCAGTAAAGTTTAATACGCCAGCAGTTACACCAATCTTATCATTAACCTTACTCTTCAAACCATCTGCGAACAGCTTTGGCTTCCATCCTGATGAACCGTTTATGAAGAAGTCGCCAGCTGTGAAGAAGCCTACAGCACTCCTGCTAACATCCTTTGGAACACCAACAGTTTCACCAGGAATGGTCTGCACAACGAGGCTTACTGGAGTGCCAAACTCATCCTTAGCCATCCAAACTGGGATGTAAACTAGATTCTCACCAGAGTACTTCAACATAACCATGTACAACTTGTGTTTGGTTGAATCAAATGTTGTGGCAGTAACAACATTGCCATAGACCCAAGTCTCCGCCTCACTGGGTTTCGCTCCATTTGAATACACAGTACCTGGATGTACAGTACTGTTCAGTGTCGTCATGTTTGCTGCAAGCCATGAGAATGTAACGTTCAAATTGTCAAGTGCTGTTGTATGCTTCCAGTTGTATATGGCGAAGCTTACTGGGTATACTCTTAAATTAACGTTGAGCTCAGCATAAGTCTTCGCTGGATCGGTAACTGTGGGTACTGTGATTGTTCCATTGAATACTCTCACACCAGCCCAGTAGACTTCGAACTTGTACTTAGCGCTTCCAACGTACATGTGTCCAGTAGTTCCAGCAAATGTTGTGTAGTAGAATAGGCTGTTGGCATTGGTGAAGTTGGCATACCACCATTTAGATTCGCCAGTATCACTAACTATGGTTACCGCCATGCTGTATGGTAATGTGCTTGGCATTAAGCTACCTTTAACATCACAGAAGTTAACCTTAACATCATAAATGTATACGTGGAATGTGCCAATGTAGTTTGCTGGAGTAAGTGTTATTGGAGTTTCATATGGGCCTACATCGATATCTTTGGTTATTCCAAACCAAGACTTAGAGCTATTTGCCCATGCATCAACAGTCACAGAGACGCCAACTGGTATCTGCGTGAAGTTAGCCCAACCCTCAGTGCTGGTTCCCTTCCAAGCCTCCTTATATGTGACCCCACTGGTGCCAGCAACTGTGGAGTTTCCAGTCCAGCTTAAGGTCACGTTTAACCCTGGAATAGCGAAGGTATCTGAACCCCACTTCACAAACTTGAGACTTGCACTAACGTATGGGAACTTGAACGTTACCGCACTGTAAATGTTTGTGTTGATGCTGAAGACATCGCTCATACCGTAGGGCTTGAACTGGACATTCTTGTAAACCACTGAGACACGCCAATCTCCACCTGGAACTTGAATCAGTGTTAATGCACCACCAGGAGATGCTGTAACCATGGATACTGCGCCAGTTGGATGCTGGAGGACAACAGTTGGACTTACAAGAGGAGTACCATTAAGGTCCACAACGTTAAGCATAGCATCAAAGACATTGCATGTAAGTGTAACTCCAAGAACATTTCCATAGAACCCACTTTCAATAGTCGTGCCATCAAGCTTAACATTAATTTTACCAGAACCTGCACTTGATATGCTTATAGTTGCACTCCTAACATTAACCCATGATGCAGGCTGCTCTGGAGTTATACTCCAGTAGACATCAACCTTGGTATTGCCGAATGGCAAGTATCCAGATCCATGCTTGCCCGTGGCGTTAACGTCACCAGTTGCCATGGAAAGTCTAGCAACATCATCACTGTATGGTGGAAGCTGAACTACACCTACAAGGTTGCTCTTAGTGTCATGTGTTAGGAGATTTGGCCATGTAACATAAACCTTAGCATTAGCCAAAATGCTTGGTGAAGGCCTCTTATCATTCAAAGTTAAAACAGCAGGTACAAGCTGGCATCTTAATGATGTTAGCGGTGTTGCCAAATCAGTTACCGTAGTGGTGTTAACTGTTATTTCATGTGTCAACCAATAGACCACTATAGTTGATTTCACATTTGGGATTTGTGGAAATGTAACGTATCCGGTACCATTAGCTATCATTGTCGCCAGCAATTTTGATGGGTCATTTGCATCATGAACCATGACCTTAACAATACCATAACCAGACGTAACATTCAACTTGTTGCCAAACCAGTCAACTAACTGAGTGGCAAATGGCCTTACATCCATCCTTACAGTTAGGGTACCTGTACCAACAGGTGCCGTTTTTGGCCCTATTACACTCTTGTCGAAGTATACTGTGAAGTTGGCATATCTTATATCAGTAAATCTATTGAACCATGTGACATATGTTCCATCATAAGACACAGTAGTGGTGAAATTCAGGTATTCTAAGTCCCAGTAGACTCTTAGAGTCCAGTCTACTCCTCCAGTCCAGCTGAGGTTGTATGGCACTTGAATCAATATGTTTGATGCAGGCTTCTTTTGCGCTGAGTAAACTTTGCCAGTTCTATTGTAGTATACGGTTGTTGTGTAATAGTCTAAAACATTACCTGAAATGTCATTTACTGTAATCTTTACTGCTACAACACTTGTAACTATGTATCCACCTTCGGTGCAGTTGTATCCAGCATTGAGAGGTTTATCCTTCAATTTGTTGCCAGTTATACCACTTTTTGCAAATACGTAGAAGTAGTTGGTTCCAGCTGGATCCCACCAAACAGTCATATTGTATGTTGTGCTATCGTATGGTTTTGGAATTGTTACATTTAGCCAACCATTACTGTCAGTTCTACCGTCAAACAAAACATAGTGTTTACTTACATCATTATCTGTTGTGTTGAAGACTTTTACGTATGCATTTTTTAATGCATTTCCCCAGGAATCAACAAATTTCAATGCTAATTTTGCGTTGGTTGTTGCGGCTGCAACTTGGCTTGTTGGAGCTGCTGCTACGATTAGTATTGCTAGTAGTGCTATTATTGCTATTAGGGTTTTTTTATGGTTCATATTCTCTCATCCTCTTTTATGGGTTGTTATATACAATTATGTATTCCAAGTTTTTAAGGGTTATTGTTTTGAGCGTTTTTTGGAGGATTGGAATGGAGTTAAATTTAGTTAATGTTTTTGTTTTTTAGGTTTTATTTTGTTTGTGTTGTTTTTTGGTCATGGAGGTTAATATTTCTCTATTTAGTTTGAAAAAAGGGCTGGTGTTGTGGTGGGTGTTTATAGGCGTCCTTCCATGAATCGTTTTGTGAGTTTTTCTATCATGTCCTTTGTCATTGAGGTTAGGTCGTATTTTGGTTTCCATCCCCAGTCTTTTCTTGCTTCGCTGTCGTCTATTGTTTTTGGCCATGTGTCTGCGATGTTTTGTCTGAAGTCTGGTTTGTATTCGCATGTGAATTCTGGGATGTGTTTTTTGATTTCTGTTGCTAGTTCTGCTGGTGAGAAGCTCATTGCTGCGAGGTTGTAGCTTGTTCTGCATTTGATTTTTGATGGTTCCGCTTCCATTATTGTTATTGCGGCGTTTATGCAGTCTGGCATGTACATCATTGGTAGGGTTGTGTCTGGTTTTAGGTAGCATGTGTAGTGTTTGTGTTTTATGGCTTCGTAGAACATTTCTACGGCGTAATCCGTTGTCCCTCCACCTGGAAGGGTTTTACTGCTTATTATTCCTGGGTATCTGACGCTTCTAACGTCGACGCCGTATTTTAGGTGGTAGTAGTTGCAGAGTAGTTCTCCAGTTACTTTTGTTATTCCATACATGGTTCTTGGGAGTAGGATTGTGTTTTGTGGTGTGTTTATTCGGGGTGCTTCTGGGCCGAAGACTGCTATTGAGCTAGGCCAGAATATTTGTATGCCACCATGCTCCCTTGCAACTTCAAGTACATTGTATAGGCCGTTTACATTTACATTCCAAGCAAGTTGAGGATTCCTTTCACCTGCCGCTGAGAGTATGGCTGCTAAATGGTATATTACATTGACATCGTACTTCATAACTATCTTTTCAATGGCATTTTTATCTGTGACATCCAACAATTCGAAGGGGCCTGTGTTAAGTAGATCTTCACTTGGCTTTCTTATATCAGTGATAATTACATTATCTCCACCATACCTACTCCTCAACTCCAAGGTAAGCTCAGAACCTATTTGACCAGCAGCGCCAGTAACGAGAACCCTCTTCAAAAGAATCAACCCGCTTGATATAAATTTAACCTCAATAGCCTATATAATGTTTATTTACCATGAGTTCATGACCCCCCTTTGCTGATCGGCACTCGAATATTCTCTTTGTTTAGGGTTAGTTGCACGAATCAAATTTGCATAAAACAAATCCTCAAGGTAGGCGGTTAAGGATTTTCATATGAATTGGAAGAGTGTTTCGAAATTGATTTAAATTGTAATGTTACTGATTATTTTGATCAAATATGACTACTAAGATTGAGCTTATTGGTTTGAGTAGCATTCCGGAGGTTAAGGCTGGGGATGATGTTGCAAAGCTGATTTATGAAGCTGCCGTTAGGGAGGGGGTTGGGATCAGGGAGGGGGATATAATTGTCATCACACATAAAATTGTTAGTAAGGCTAATGGGTTGATTGTGAATTTAAGGAATATTAAACCCAGTGAGAGAGCTTTGGAGATTGCGGAGATGACTGGAAAAGACCCCAGATTTGTTGAGGTTATACTTCGTGAAGCTAAGAGGGTCTTAGCTATAAAGCCACCCTTCATAATCACTGAGACACACTTTGGCCATATATGTTTGAATGCTGGTGTTGATAGGTCTAATGTGGCTGGAAGTGAGGAAATATGTGCGCTTCTCCCAAGGGACCCTGACGAGGAAGCCAGGAAGATTAGGGGGAGACTGATGGAGCTAACTGGATTGAGGAAGATCGCCGTACTTATAAGTGACACTTATAGTAGGCCGCACAGGTATGCCCAGATAGATATGGCCATAGGAATAGCTGGCTTAAACCCCATAGTGGATTATAAGGGGAGGAAGGATGCATATGGATATCAATTGAGATTCAAGATGCAAGCTGTGGGGGATGAGCTTGCAGCTGCAGCTGAACTCGCCATAGGCCAAACTGTGGAGAGAGTTCCAGTGGTCATAATTAGGGGGTATAATTGGACTCTAGATGAAGAGGGGTCTGCAAAATATATGAGCCTAATAAAGCTTGGATACAACTGCATATTTGAGGGGGTACCCGTAATCCCAGAGAAACCTGGATTAGCTGAAAAACTTAAAAGTAGAGAGATGGAAGGCTAAAAAGGACGTCATGAGCGACAGCTATGTGCACAGTCTAATAGTGGCTGAGAAGCCCTCCGTCGCTGAAGCGTTTGCTAAAGCTCTAGCTGGAAATAGGTATAGGGTGAGTAGGGTTAGAGGGGTAAAGATATTTGAATTCATGGTTGATGGGGATAAGTGGGCATCCATAGGTTTGAAGGGACACATATTCAACTATGATTTCAATGATGAATACAATTCATGGGAGAATGTTGACCCTGAAATACTATTTGAAATTGAACCCATAAGGGTTGTGGAGGAAACTTCAAAACCATACCTAGACGCACTTAGAAGGATTGCGAGAAATGTGGAAAACGTGTATCTGGCTTTAGACGCCGATGTGGAGGGGGAAAGCATATCCTTCGAAGTTATGGATGTGGTTAGAGAGGTAAATCCATATGTGAAATTCAAGCGATTATGGTTTAACTCCACAGTGAAAGAGGAACTTTTAAATGCATTGAAGAATCCCGTTGAACCCAATAGGCTATTGGCTGATAAATGCTTCACTAGAATGAAGACAGACCTAATAGTTGGAGCAGCCTTCACGAGGCTACTAACCAACAGCATTAGGAAATTGAGTTCTAAGGTTCTACCATATGGGAGATTCTTAAGCTATGGACCATGCCAAAGCCCAACACTATACCTAGTGGTGGAGAAAGCTTGGGAGAGGGAGAGATTCAAGCCGGAAAAGTTCTACACGATACAAGTGGTACTGGACATATATGGGGCATATTACAAGGCAGAATACGCTAAGGGAAGGATAGATGATCAGAAATTGGCTAAGCAATTGTATGATAAGATATCAAAAATCAGTTTAGCAAAGGTCACAGAGTATAAGGTGAATGTGAATAGGAAGAAACCTCCAAAACCACTATCCACATTGGAGCTTGAAGCCAGAGCCAGCAGATTCCTAAACATAAGAGCCAAAACCACACTGGATATAGCTGAAGAACTCTATAGAGGGGGATACATAAGCTATCCAAGAACTGAAACTGAAATATACAGTGAAAACATCGACTTGAAGGGGAAGCTAAGCATGCTCAGCGGAAACCCAGAATATGGAAACTACGTAAAGAAGCTTATGGAAATGAAGACAATTAAACCCACAAGGGGGGAGAAGGATGACAAAGCCCATCCACCAATACACCCAACAAAATCCGCCACAAAGGAGGAGATAATGGCTAAATATGGGAGGAGGGGGTGGCAGATATACGACCTAATAGTTAGACACTTCCTAGCAACACTAAGCAGAGAAGCAGAAATACAGAGCATAAAGGTAACATTGGATATTGGTGGGGAGGAATTCATTTTGAGGGGGCAAGTTACATTAAACCCAGGATACTTGGAGATATACCCATACGAAGCTGTGGAGGAGGAATACATCCCAGAACTGAGAGTTGGGGAAACTGTTAGAGTGGATAAAGTGGAGTTACATGAGGGGGAAACGGAGCCACCACCATACCTCTCAGAAGAACAACTCTTAAAACTCATGGAGAAGTATGGCATAGGAACAGACGCCACAAAACAAGACCACATACACAACAACATTGAGAGAGGGTACATGTACATTGAAAACAAGAGATGCATACCAACAAAGCTGGGAAAAACATTGATAGAAGCACTAAATGAAACTGCACCGGAAATAGTGAAACCCGAAGTTAGAGGGTTTATGGAGGAAATGTTCATGAAGGTAGCCAATGGGGAGAAGAAGCCGGAAGAAGTATTAAATGAGGCAAGGAGATACTTTAAAAGCCAATACATAAAGGTTAGGGAGAAGAGTAGGGAGATAGCTTCAAAAATAGCTCCAACAATAATGGAAAGCATAAACATGAATTGGAAACGGAAAGTAGCTCTTGATAAACGTTAAATCTAAAATAAACAGTTAAGAGTTTATGGTGAAATTCATGGAAAAATATGATGCAATAATAGTTGGGGGAGGAATATTTGGCCTCGCCTCAGCATACCACATAAAGAGGGAAAACCCAGAACACAAAGTGCTACTCTTGGAGTGGAGGGGGGCTGCAGGTCAAGGGAACACTGCGAAAAGCGCTGGATGCTTCAGAGCCTTCTTCCACTCAAAAACAAACTTAAAAATGGCAAACGCCTCCATAGAATTCTACAAGCATATACAAGAAGTGGAAAAAGTTAATCTTGGAATAAGGTGGATTGGATACCTATGGCTATTCGATGAGGAACAATTCCGCAACCTAGAACCATACCTAAAGGATATGGAGAAACTTGGAGCAGAATATAGGGTTGTGAGCGCTGAGGAAATTAGGGAGAAGATAAACCCAAACATGAAGGCAAGCGAATCTGGAATAAGTGGACTTAGGGATATAGAGGTTGGGTTGCTGGTGAAGAAGGCTGGCAAGATTGATGTGGAGAAACTTGTGGAATACTACGAATCAAAATTCAAATCCATGGGAGGTAAAGTGGCTTATGGAATCAAAGTGGACAAGATAATTGTGAAAGCTGAGGAAGAGCTCGGACTCCCAGGTGAACCATACTTCTGGCAGAGGGCAAGGGCAACAGGAGTTGAAGCTGGTGGGAGGAGGATAGAAGCTGAAAAGGTTGTGGTGGCGGCTGGAGTGTGGGCTGATAGACTACTACACCCATTGGGAATAGACACATATCAGAGGGCTAAGAAGAGGCAACTATTCGTTGTGAAAGCAGAAGGCCCGTTGGAAAAGCTATTGTATACAGGGGGATTCAACGTCGAAGGTTGCCTACCATTCACAATACTTCCACAACCAAGAATATACATTAAACCAGACATCGACGAAAGAAACTTCTGGATTGGATATGCAGACGACTTCTTAAGACCAATAGCAATCGAGGATGACCCACAACCAGAGGAAAACTTCTATAGGTATGGCATACACCCAATCCTATCCACATATCTACCACAATTTGAGCAAGCTAAACTTGTAAACTCGTGGGCTGGACAATATGGTGTCAACACATACGATGGACAACCAGTAGTATTCCAAGAGGGGGGGATAATAGTGGCTTCAGCGGATAGTGGAAGTGGGATAATGAAGGGAGACGCCATAGGGAGAATTGTCGCAGCAATATACAATGAAAGGAGGGAAACTAAACTTTTTGATGGAGAAATATTCAACGTTGAGGATATAGGGATAGAGAAGAGGAGGGTGGAAAGGGAGAAGTTCGTAATATGACGTAAATTTTTAACCCTCAGGAGACCGTCGTCTCCTCATCAATCAGAGTATAAGTTCACATCATAGGGCAATTAGATATTACGTTAAACGGGGAATAAAACTTAACGCAAGGCATTAGGTTGATGATTAAAGTAACATTTAATTTTAAAGGAGTTTATATGATTCTAGGATGAGGCTTGACTGTAAAACTTAGGGAAGGTGAAGAACTAATTTTAAAGTTGAAGCCTCACTCCATAGCATTCATGGAATTATACTTCACAGGATTATATGTTGCTATTGCAAGTATACTTGCAAGAATATATGCTGATGAATTGGCATTGAAGGTTAGTAAATTGCTTGGCTTAAACATTGTTCCAATAGGGTATATGTCTACACTGGTCTGGGCAGTTGCAATTATGATTCCATTCATAGTTATGTTCATAGCCAAATCATCAATCAAATGGCTTGCAGCTGGGCTGATAATGGTAATTGCATCCATAGCCATAAAATTTGAGACGGGGATAACCGAGTCAACTTCAAGCTTATTCATGGGGGTAATATGGCTTGCATTAAGCAACATGTACAAGAATGCACATATATACTATATAACCACAGACAGGATAATAGCGGAATACAAGTTCATTAGGGAGAAGACTAGGGAGATAAGCTACCAATACATTACGGATTTAGTTGTGGAGAAGGGGGTTATTGGGAGAATACTGAACGTTGGGACAATAATACCAGTATCCACAGCCGGTCTTGGACTTGGGGGGGAGATAGCAGCCATAAGCGGAAAAATAGATGTTAAACAGATGGGTTTGGGAGTCATAGCAGGCACAAACGTTGTAATGCCGAAGGGTAGAAGCCCAAACGTCCTATTCGGAGTTAAAGATCCAATGAAAGTTAAGGAGATAATATCTAAGGAGATGGCTAAACATAGTGAGAGTGGAATATTGACGAAGATCTCAGAGAACCTTGAGAAGATATTGGAGAAGACTGAGAAGAAGGAGGAATCAACCACTGGAACTGTGGGAGACAAGCCCAAGGGAGAGTAAATCCACATCTATCTCAGCTCTACTACGCCAACCAATACTTAGATGATCATCCTTAACATCCAAATAGCCGAGTCTAACAAACCTATCTAAGAGCAATTCAACCCTCCACCTTGGAAGCTTCTCCGCAAGTAAATCCTCCAAATCCCTCCTCCTCACACTACCACCCCTAGAATTTATTATGGAGATACATGCAGCTAAAGCCCCAAGCTCATCAATACTCCAACCAGCAGTTAGAACATCAGTGATCTTGGCTGGATATCTAAATGTAACCATGAAGAGAGCTCTATCATAATCCTCAGCCCTAGGCTCAGAAACCTCCTCCATAAAGACTATTTTAATTTTCAAACCAAATTTCGCAAGCTCCTCATCCAAAACTTTAATGATGTCAAGGTACCTCCTACCAAGAGATCTCCTAAGCTCCCACCCCTTAACCCCAGGCCTCCTATGCCTCTGTATGAGTAGAAGCTGAGCTGCACGCTCAATCTTAGAGCCGAAATCAGCCTTCTCAGACACCTTTAACCCTCCTCAACCACTCATCATATGAAATGGATAATGCAATGGAATTTGAACCTGAAACTTGAATCCTCTCCTCATATGGTATGATCACGTAATCATCAACTTTAGGATCATAATCTAAACCCACATAACCATAGGATACTAGGTATGAGAGCATGTAAGCCTTCAAAACTGATTCCTCAAAACTATTGGATTTTATGAAATCCCAGTAATAGATTTTACCACCCTTAGAGGCCTCCTTAACCCTACCCCAAAACTCCTCAACCATCTCACCAAAAGAGCCTCTCAACGCAAGCCTCTCCCTAATAAGATCCTCAAAGGAAATGGATTCAACCGTGGAGGTTTGAGGTGGAAGTCTACCCCACCTACCCCTCAAGGGAGGGAGATTAGCCCAATACTTTGCAGCCTCCTCAAAACCCATACGGGATATCAACCTCACAGAAGCGATGGGGCGCATGGCTTGGCATAATACATGTGCAAGATCACTTAAACTCAAACTCTTAACTTTAGCTTCAATTATCAATGGGTCGAAGTATAGCTTTGAAGATTTATCCCTAACCCATCTACCCTGAAACTCGACAATCCTACTTAAAGCTTCCAAAGCCTCCAAATCCAAAACTAAATCCTCAGCGGAGCTTGATTGGGAGAGGAAATCCCTGAGATATTTAATATACCTCTCAACTTCAATGGTGAATGGATCCACACCCCTACGGAGAACACGTTCACATGTGCTTATAATTCTCTCCACATATTCACGTCTAACTTTAAAGCTCACTTGGACACCACCTTAACCTCAGACTTCCCACCAACATTCTGCACAAATATCACGTTAACTTTCCCCTCCCCAACAATTATTGGACTTGGAGTTATAGCCAGATACTGTGCCTCAGCATCCTTGAAGTATGATAGAATACACTTAAATATTGCCTCCCTATTCCTCGGATCCATATGAATATCGAACTCATCCACAGCCCTAAATGGGGATTTTATGAACCTCTGGGCTGCCAATAGGAATGATACTATGGCTGTTGTCCTCTCACCACCACTCTGAGAATACCCATCGAGTAGGATGGGCTCAGAACCCCTAAACCCAACGAGAATCTCCAAACCAGCCTTCTCCACATCATCAAGATTTGTAACCCTAACATGCCCTGAAGCATTAAGTCCAGAGAGCAAGTCGCGATAGATCCCATTTATCTCAGAAACAATGTTAATTATGGCTTTCCTCCAAGCTTCAACACGATCATTAAGCTCCCTCAATATTGCCTCCCTATTCTCACTAAGAATCTTAGCCCTCTCAGAAAGCTCATTGAATGTGGAGTTGAAGCTATTATACATTTTCTCAGCTTCAGTTGAAACAGGACCTAAAGCTTCAATCCTAGCATTAACCATAATTAAATCAGAGTTAACTTCATCCAAATCCCTAACAGTACTTGGCATTGGACCAGCCCTCTTAGCATCCTCCAATAGAGGCTCCAATTCACCCTCCAAAGACTTCAAATCCCTCTCCCTCAACTTAACCTCAGAGGATAATTCCTCAATCCTATACCCCAAAATAGCCCTAGATGAAAACTTGCCAACATAATCCCTAAATATGGATTCAAAACGTTTACATGTATCTTCAAAATCCACCCTAAGCTTGGAGAACTTTGATGACACCTCCTCAAAATCCACTGAAACCCTACCCAAAGCTTCAAGTCTACCAATCATCCTAGAATACTCTATAAGCATATCCATAATCCTCCTCCTCTCCAACTCAACTTGAATCATACTATCCTCCAAAACCTTAATCTCAGAGCTAAGCTCATCATAAGATCTTTTAAGAGAATCAAGCTTACCCTTCAACCCTTCAATTCTAGCCTTCAAATCATTAACAGACTTCAATTTACGGTTAACCTTAGACCATGCAAGCTCAACTTCCAAATCACCTTTACGCTTCATAAGCTCATCCCTAACCTTAAGCTTCTCATACTCACCACGCCAGAAATCTAGATTGGCTTTAGCCTTCTCAAGCATAGATTTAACCTCAGCCTCATCCTTCAAAACCCCCTCCAACCTCCCCCTAACATCCATAATCCTCTCCCTATAATGGGTCAAACCCACAGCATCCTCCAGAAGCCTCAACTTATCCCTAGGCGAAACCACAGCGAACTCTTCAACCATATTCTGATGCATTATGACAAGCATATTGTCTGGATTAAAACCAAAAGCCTTTAGTATACCCTGAATCTCCCCCCTACTATACTCTACACCATTAACCTCAAACCAATATGAACCATCAGCCCTAAGATACCTTGAAACCCTAATAATGTCAGACTTAATCCTTGGATAAGGCCTCCCCCTACCCCTAACACTATTATCCAATACAACGCTAACCCTCGCAAGCTTAGAACCCCAACGTATCAAATCCCTCAACCTCCTACCACGCTCAGTATACTGTGCACCCAAAGCCACAGATATACCAAGCAAAATGGAGGATTTACCAGCTCCATTAGGACCTGTAACTATATTCAATCCAGGGCCAAGGGGGATCCTACCATACTCATAAGACATGAAATTCTCCAAAACAACTTCACGTATAAACGTCAACTAAGCATCACTCCATACAATTATAATTTAATCTATATGGGCTAGAATATATTTTATGAGCAAAACATACACTATAATTGAGGGGGCATGAAATGGTATTAGCAGCAAAGGTATTTAGGGTTAATGAGGAAATAGACTTGAAAAGCATAGCGAGAAAACTGCAAAACCACCACGTGGAAGAGGAAGCTGAAGAGGGGAAGAAACTGATAACGGAAATCACAGACCTAGACCTAACAGGGGAATCCCTAACTGGAACATACTTGAAGGACAGCATAATATACATTAATAGGAGGGGGGAGAAAACCCCAGCAATAATAACCCTCGAAGCACCATTCAAATTCAGCAAATACAAAGATAAACTACTACTAACAATAATTGGCAAGAAGAATTGGGCAAATCACGTTGCCAATGAACTGAGCAAAATAATATTCATAGCCATAGGGGGAATAGTGGAAGCCAAGATAAGCCCTGAAACACTAAGGAGATATCATGAGGAAAACCCTGAATCCACAAAAGTGATATTCTTCGACAACATAGACATACCAAACATAAGCAAACTAAGCCTATACGGAGAAGACTTAAAGAACACCTCACTATACACCCAATACCTATCCCATGGAACAATATGGTACATAGTGGCAACGTCAAAGAAGAGTGGATACGTAATGGGGATAACTAGGAACTGCGTCATAACAGCCTTCAGCAAGATAAGCCAATACGACCTACTGAAATTCATAGAGGAAGAAATATATCCACTAATAGAGTAACATTTAAACATGAGCAAAGAGGCGAAGGTTGGTAGAATAATAGTTGCAAGATTGAGGGAAAACGAAGACTTAATGCAAGAAATAATGAGGGTAGTCAAGGAGAGGGGGGTTTCAGCAGGACAAATAATGCTAATAGGAGCACTCAGCAAAGCTAGATTCGGAGTATACATGAATGGAGAATACAAAACCATAGAAGTTTCAGGGCATCTGGAAATAGTCTCATGCATTGGAAACATATCTGAAGATGAGGAGGGGAAAATCATACATGCACATATAAGCGTATCAGGGGAAGATGGAGTATGCCATGGAGGACATTTAATGAATGGATGTATAATAAACCCAACAGCGGAACTAACAATAATAGAAGGGGAAAACCTAAAACTTACAAGGAAATATGATCCGAAAACAAAACTGAAGATGCTACAACCATAAGTTAAGCTAAATCCACAATGGGCTTAGCCTCCAAACCCATATTCCTCCTAAGCCAAACGGAAAACTGGCGGGAGAATGCCCCAATCGGATAAACCCTCCTAGCGCCAGAAGCCTCAACATAGGATACAAGCTGCTGGAAATCAGCATGATCACTGAGTGAGAAGGAAACGTCACAATCAGATAAACGATGTAGGGAAGCCCAACCCGTAGCTACGACTCCAGGCATACCAATACTCCTAGCATACCTGTAAATACTAGTGTTAGAGGTAACCAATGGAAGAGATGTGGATTTGAGGGATTCCAAACCCTCATTGGAGGAGAGTGGAATATAGGCTAGATCTACACCTGCCGAGCGGTACACCTCATTAATCCTGGCAATCTTAGAATCCACCAAAACCTCCAACCCAAGAAACCTATTAATCAATGCAATAACCTCTTGAGCTTTACCAATAGAGTAAACCCTCAAGACGGGGGGTTTACCAGACTTAACAGAGGAATCAATAAATCCGGCTAAATCCTCATAAACCCTCCATCTATCTGGAAATGAAACCTTTGGGTTACCATAAGTTGCATCAATTATGAGTTCATCACACTCCAAAACTCTACCAGCATTGGTAATTACTGTATCAACTAAGTTTATGTCTCCAGTATAGACGAGAGATGATGAAAAACCTTCAAACCTAAACTGCAATGACCCTAAAATATGTCCAGAACTGTAAACCTCCAGCATCAAACGGTCGAGAGATATCCGCTGACCATCCATGAACAGTGGATATGAACCATTAACCCTAATATTCGTGGCTGCCTCATAAAGTTTAAGCGTATAGTAAGAAGCCAGCTTAAACCCCCTAGACTTCAAACCAGCCACATGATCTCCATGAGCATGACTAACAACGATGGCATCCCCAAAAACATTATTGGAGCTTGGATCCATTAGGAAAGCTTTATCCTCAAGGAGGAGTAGAATGCCGTTAAACCAGTGCAAACTCCAATCCATCCAGACACCATAATTACTCCTTAAACAAGTCTATTAGAGACTTTTTCTCACCCTTACGAACATAATATATGCCGGTTGGAATTCTAACATTCAATCCCAAATTAAGGAATAAATCGTAAAGTGAGTACTCATCAATAGTGTCTTTGATATCCCCAGACTCTATAGCTCTACCCAAAACCTCAATTATCTTCCTAGTCTCCTCAGGATACTGACTTTCAGCACAACTTAAAATTTCCTTAGCTCTCTCAGTCAACCTATCCATAAGTATACTCCTATAATCCCTCTTCTCAGTGGACTGACCCTTCTTAAGCGATAAAGCCTTCTTCTTGAGGTCAGCCATCATCTTCAACTTCAAAATCTCAAGATCAATGTCGCTTTCACTCAAACCTCTCCACCCAAGTAGATATATTAGTGCAAGGTGGGATAAAAGGATTACATCACACTATCAAGCTAAAATTTATTAACTTGAGTCTGAATAAGTAAGTTGTAAGGGTATGACCATAAAGATATACTGCGAAAGGTGCGGCTTCATATTCTATAGGGGAGATGAACTGGCAAACCCACAAGAAATAATAAAGAAGTACGGTGGAAAATGCCCAAGATGCTATAAGCCACTACAACTAAACCCAAAAAACATAAAAATAGTGGGAGTGGAAGAGGAGAAATAGAGGAAAGAAACATATTTATTCAAATTAACTCCAAAACTACTGATGAATGACGAAATGAAAGAGAAAGTTTACGCCATATTCAAATTTCAATGCCCAAACTGTGATGGAGACATAACAGATCTGAGACTAAAACTGAAAGTACCATGCAATAAATGCATACCATTGGAGGATGAGGAGATACTTAAGCAGATACGTGAACTAAATGAGGAGGAAGCATTAAAGAGGATTATAGAGTATCTCGAAAAACATGGAAGAATTGGGAAATATAAGGAAATAAGGGAGCTGGAGTTAAAGGCAAAGGAAGTGGAAGAGCTTTTCAAGAAAGCCAATGGAAGCAGATTTTGGAGTGCACAGAGAACTTGGTGTAAGAGGGCGCTGAGGGGAAAAAGCTTTGCAATAATTGCACCCACAGGAATGGGTAAAACGAGCTTTGGCATAATATACTCCATATACCTAGCCAAAAATGGAAAGAAATCATACATCATACTGCCCACATCCCTACTGGCACAGCAAGTACATCAGATAATGGAGCAATATAGGAGGAAACTTGAACTCGACAATATCAAGATAGCCGCATACTATGCACTACTAACAGAGAAGGAGAAGAGGGAGATGATGGAATCAATATCAAAAGGGAACTACGATATACTCATAACAACCTCATACTTCCTATCAAGAAACTACGATGCTATAGCCAACATGAAATTCAACATGATATTCGTAGACGACGTGGACTCATTCGTAAGGAGATCTAAAAACGTAGACCTCGTACTAAAACTTTTGGGGATAAGCGATGAGGAGATTAAGGAAGCATATGAGAGAATTGAAGGTAAAAGTAGCTTAAATGGTGGAAGCCTAAGTAAAGCGAGAGACAGCATACTAATAGTTTCAGGGGCATCCATAAGGTCTAGGAAGACTAAAAAGATAAAACTGATCAGGGAACTCTTAGGATTCGAAATAAGCGGGAGAATAGAGGGGTATAGGAACATAGTGGACGTATACATACAGCCAAGAGGGGGGAGGGACTTAATAGATGAAGCAGTAAGAGTTATCAAGGAACTTGGAAGTGGAGGGCTAATATTCATACCAGTAGATAAGGGGATGGAATATGTCAAGAAGGTTACAGAAACACTAAACAATAATGGCATAAGGGCAGCGGCATCAACACAAGCTAGGAGAAAGCTACTGGAGAAGTTTAGAAGTGGGGAATACGATGTCCTAGTGGGAATAGCATCATATAGAAGCCCATTAACAAGAGGCATCGACCTACCAGAAACAGTGAAGTATGCAGTATTCGTTGGGGTTCCAAAGATAAGGATATCACTAGACATAAGCGAATTTAGACCATACAAGGCAATAATGCTATTAAGCAGTATAAGGGAACATGTAAAAACGGAAAGGGATAGGAATCTAATAGATGAGCAAATAGCTAAGATAAAAAGGTATTTTGCAACTGTTGGAGAGGAAGAGTTAATAGAAATTATAGAAACAATGAAGTCGGATAAAAAACTCGAAGGATATAAGGGGTTCCTCCAACAAATAATAAATGAAGCAATGAAGCTAATGCAAGATTATCTTAGCAGGAGTGATATCAAGAGTAGTATTGAGAAAAGCCCATACCTAGACATAGAGGAGGAGGGTAAACTAACAATAATCGTGCCAGATGTGGTGGCATATATTCAAGCTTCAGGGAGGACCTCAAGGCTATATGCAGGTGGAGTTTCAAAGGGGCTTGCAGTAATCATAATAGATAATAAGAAGGCCTTCAACGGATTAGCAAGGAACATAAAGTGGTATTTAGAAGACGTGGAATTCACCAAGTATAATAAATTGCAAATTAAAAAGCTGATTAAGGAGATAAGCGATGAGAGAGTTAAGATTAGGGAGATTAGGGAGGGAAAGATCACTGGAGAAGTAAAAGACATAGTCAAAACAGCATTGCTTGTCGTTGAATCACCAAAGAAGGCATCTACTATAGCAAGATTCTTTGGGACACCACATAGGAGAATGGCTGGAGCCCTCTCGATATTTGAAGTAAGCACTGGAGACTACATGCTAAACATAGCTTCAACTGCGGGACACGTCTTCGACCTAACGACCCAAGATGGATACTATGGAGTCATAGTAAAAAATGAAGAGATGATCCCAGTATACGACACCATAAAGAGGTGTATAAAATGTGGAAAAACGATAAGCGACAGCATCAATATATGCAATGCATGTGGCGGAGAACTATACGATAAGAAGGAAATAGTTGACGCATTGAAATCCATAGCAAGGGAAGTGGATCTGCTCATAATAGCCACAGACGACGACTCCGAAGGGGAGAAGATAGGTTGGGATATAGCTCAAGTCCTATCACCATACGTTAAGGAGATTAAAAGGATGAGATTCCATGAAGTGACCCCAAGAGCCATAAGAGAAGCCCTCCAAAACCTCGGAGAGATAAATATGGGGATGGTGGAAGCGCAACTATTAAGGAGGATAGAGGATAGATGGATAGGATTTGAACTTAGCAAGAAGGTTCAAATTAATTTTGGTAGGAGAGAGCTATCCGCAGGTAGAGTGCAAACACCAGTTTTAGGGTGGGTTGTGAACAGCACAAAGGAATTGAAGGAAAACATAGTTGACATGGTGGAAATAACCCTTCAAAACGATAGGAAGATCACTGTTATTATGGAGAAAACCAGGAAGAATGAGCTTGCAAAAATACTAAAAGATCTAGAGTCATCAGATGTAGAAGTAGTTAAGTTGAAGGAAATTGAAGAGGAATTAAATCCAAAACCTCCATACACCACAGACGCCCTATTAAGGGATTCATCTGAAATGCTGGGATTAGGGGCATCGAGAACCATGAGCATAGCACAAGACCTATTCGAGTTAGGTTTAATCACATATCACAGGACGAGTAGCACAAGGGTATCCAACGTTGGAATGAAAGTGGCGCAAGACTACATAAGTGAAAAGTGGGGGGCAAACCTATACTACCCAAGGAGATGGGGGGCTGAGGGGGCTCATGAATGTATAAGACCAACAAGACCAATAGATGTTAGCAGATTAAGGTACTTAATAGCATCGGGGATAATGAGGCTTGGTAGAAAATTGACCAGGGATCACTACGACCTATACGATTTGATATTCAAGAGATTCATTGCAAGCCAGATGAAACCTGCAAAAATTTTGAGGGAAAAGGCAATAATAAATGTGGCAACATTGAACAAGACGGTTTCAACAGATGAAGTAGTTGAAGTCATAGATGAAGGCTTCATATTAATATCCCCAATTAGAACCATGCCAAAATTATATGCCGGAAAAATAAGAGTTAAAAGTGTAAGAAGCTGGAGAACCTCACTTAAACCACTATTCACAGAGGGAGAACTGGTTATGCAAATGAAGGAGAGGGGGATAGGGAGACCATCAACATATGCCCATATAATCTCCACACTCTTCGAAAGAGGATACATAAAGACTACAACTAAGAAGGGGAAACTAATAGCCACAAGCCTAGGATCAAAAGTCTTCAACTACCTAATATCAAACTACAGTAAATATGTATGCGAGGAAGCCACCAGGAAGCTTGAGGAACTGATGGATGAAGTTGAGGAGGGGAAAGCCAACTACACCGAAATACTAAGAGAACTATATGAGGAAATGATGGAGCTAGCCACCAGCACACCTCATTAAACTTTAATTGAACACATAATTATTCCTTACACATGTATTTTTTACGTTTATATTCGACCCTCTCAAACTCCCATTCCTTAATCAAATATTCCTTACATAAAAGTCCACAGCCAAAATATATATAAAGTTTTCAGAATAATGTTAGGACAAGGTGATATAATGTCATACTTGGAGTGGATGCTGAGAATACTAAAGAACTCTGTTGATTTAGCTGGACTGCCCCAGGAAGTCTACGACTATTTAAGCAAACCAGACAGAGTACTTATGGTTAAGATACCTGTTAGAATGGACAATGGGAAACTAGTGATGTTTGAAGGATACAGGGTGCAACATAACAATGCTTTAGGCCCATACAAGGGAGGTATAAGATACCACCCTGAAGTCACCCTAGAAACAGACATTGCATTAGCAATGGGCATGACGCTAAAGAACTCCCTAGCAGGAATCCCATACGGTGGCGGGAAAGGTGCTGTCAAGTGCGACCCCAAGAAGATGAGCATGAGAGAGCTGGAGCAATTGAGCAGAGGCTACGCTAGAGCAATAGCCACAATAATAGGCCCCGAAATAGACATACCTGCACCAGACGTCAACACAAACCCACAGATAATGGCTTGGATGGTTGACGAATACAGCAAATTGAAGGGATATAACGTTCCAGGAGTTTTCACAGCTAAGCCACCAGAACTTTGGGGCAACCCAGTAAGAATATACTCAACAGGATTCGGCACAGTAGTAGCTGCTAAAGCAGCTGCAGAGAAGTGGTTAGGAGGTTTTGAGGGCAAAACTGTATCCGTCCATGGATTCGGTAACGTGGCACAATATGCAGCTTACTGGGCAAGCAAGTATGGCGCTAAGGTGGTTGCAGTAAGCGACACTTCAGGAACAGTATATGATCCTAAAGGCCTAGACGTTGAGCTAGCTATGAAAGTTAAAGAGGAAACAGGCAAAGTGATTAACTATCCAAAGGGTGAGAAGATAAGTGACCCAGATGCATCCCTATACGTAAATGCCGATATATTAATGCCCTGCGCAATTGAAAATGTAATAACCGATAAAAACGCCAATAAGGTGAAGGCTAAGTTAATTGCTGAGGGAGCTAATGGACCAACAACCCCAGAAGCAGAAAAGATACTGTATAGTAGAAAGGACTTCATAGCTGCAGTGCCAGATATCCTAGCCAACGCCGGCGGAGTCGTAATGTCCTATCTGGAGTGGGTGGAAAACCTCCAGTGGTACTTCTGGGATGAGGAGGAAACTAGAAACAAAATAGCATCGATAATGGAAAAGAACTTTAAGAGAACTGCTGAAAGATGGGAGAAATTGAAGAATGAGAAGAAGGACGAGCTAGTCACCATGCGTGACGCAGCATTTGTCCTAGCAGTTGAAAGAGTTTATAATGCAATGAAGCTACGTGGATGGCTATAATTCCATGAAGACCTCGTAATCCAAAATTTAACCCTTCAATTTTTTATCTTATTCCACACTTATGAGTGAGAAAGCTAACCATTACGATTCCCCTGAATAAACTTCTTTAGATCTACACCCTCAGAACTTTTACTCAAAATTTCAGAACACCTCTTAGGATCTAAACGTTTAAATTCGAGGCCAAGGGAGGAGAGGAGGCTTTGAACACCCTTAGATATTCCGGGAGCTACAAGTATACCCCTAACCTCCCTATATGGGCTTCTACCCTTAACCTCATTTACATACTTAGCCAACTGTAAAACAGCAGATTTATCAGCAACCCTCCTTTTAATCTCCAAGATAACAAGTCTACCCTTGGAATCTAAACCATAAAGGTCTATGAATCCAGGATCCACATGTCTTTCGAAACTTATAATTTTAAGACCATCCTCAACGATGCTTGGAGAGACAATTATAGCCCTCTGCATATCCAGTTCAGAAGCGTAAAGTGAGAATTCACCTTCATCAACAAGTGTGCAACATGCTAATAAGATTATCCTATCGAAAATTACATCAACAACCTCCCTAGGCTTAACTCTAACAGCCCTCAAACGTAAACCATCATCCACAAAATCAATATGGAATATGCATCCAGGAGGTTGCCAATTCACTGGAGAAACATCCCATGGCCTATGAATCTGAATAGACCCATCAGGCTTTATGAGGATCAGCCTCTCCCCCCTAGTTAGATTTGAAGAGGCTCTCCCATGATAATTTATGTTGCAAGACCCAACAAGCATAACCATCCTTCTACGTTCAATACCATCCCTCAAAACAGCCTCAGCTTCACTGAGACTTGGCATATGAATGCAATTAAAGGATGATTCGCTCAAAAAAGGCACCAAAGAAATAAGTGTAGAAGCCATGTAAATAATTTTTGATCCATAGTGAGCCATAAGCCATCAAAAAGGGAGATAATGACGAAATACAACACGACATTCAGAGGATACGATGAACTATACGGTGAAGAACAAATGGAAAAGTGTATAGAAGTAATGAGGGAGATAGAAGATTTGAAGGATAAAGTAGTGCTAGATGTGGGATGTGGAACTGGAATAATGGAGGGAATGCTAATTGAAGCAAAGCACATCATAGGATTAGACATATCAATAGAGATGATTAAAATAGCGAAGGGGAAGTATGGAGAACATTATAATATCTCATGGGTAAATGCAGATGCCGAAAACCTACCAATAAAAAGCGAATCCATAGACCTATCATTAATGATAACAGTAATACAGAACACGCCAAACCCGCTAAACGCCCTGGAGGAGATCGAGAGAACATTGAAGCTGGAGGGGGAAGCCATAGTTACATACCCCAAAGCCCACTACAAACCAGAGGAAGTCCTTGAAGAAATATCCAAATTAAAACTATTAGAGAATGTAGTGCTCAAAATCACAAACACAAAAGACATGATAGTAAAGCTTAAAAGAAAGAAATTTGGGGTTTTTCAGCAGTTCCTGAATAGTTAACTTTATGTGTATGACATCACCATTATATTCGAGTGGGGAATAGCACCGAATGCCCCTCTCTGGGCGATATGTGGTGAAGCGTATACTCAGGATGAGGGGAGCTCCGTTGCCCCTGAAAGCCACCCATGAAGCCAATAAGGCTAAGGTGGAACGGATAGCAATAAAATGTTAACTATCCGACAACGGAGAGAAACCTATATAAGGAATAACCTATACTTAAAGAGTTTAGGTAATAGCCACCATAAATGTAAATGCGAGGTAAGCCTGCTTGAAAATCACACCACTAAAAATGCTTGGACGCGCAGTAAACACGAAAGTGACTGTGAGGCTTAAAAGCGGCGACGAATACACTGGGATACTGGAAAAATGCGACCCAAACATGAACTTAATAATAGTGGATGCAGAGGAATTAAACAATGGAACCGTAATAGCAAAGTATGGTAGAATATTCATAAGGGGGAACAACATACTATACGTAAAAATTGACAGCACACAAGTGGTATGGGTTTAAATGAGGGAAATCCATTTAACAAAAAAGTTAAAATTTAAGATGTAAATCATAATTATTCAATGTACCCAAAGCGGCACTACAATAGCGGAAAAAGTGATGAAGCCATGTCAAAAAACATAGCCATAGAAGCAATCAAAACCACACCAGTAGAAGAAATGGGCACAGAGATCGTTGAGAGAAAGGGGATTGGACACCCAGACTACATAATAGATGCATCAGCTGAAAGTGTTAGCATTGCACTATCAAAATACTACATGAAAAACTTCAACACAATATTACATCACAACGTAGATAAAGGGCTACTGGTTGGAGGGAGGGCTTCACCAAGATTTGGCGGAGGAACAGTTGACGAACCAATATACATCATAGTGGCCGGTAGAGCAGTAAACGAGATAGTTAAAGACAATGAGGTAACAATGATACCCGTAGGATACATAGCAGTAAATGCAATAAAAGAATTCATAAGGAGAAACTTCAGATTCCTAAACCCAGACGAACATGTAATAGTGGACTATAAAATTAGACCTGGATCAGCAGATTTAAGGAAACTATTCCAATTGGGGGTTGACATCCCCCTATCCAACGACACATCCTTCGGAGTTTCCTTCGCACCACTAACAGAAACCGAGAAACTAGTTTATGAAACCGAGAGATTCCTAAATTCAAGGGAATTCAAAAAGAAGGTGCCTGAAGTTGGTGAAGACATAAAAGTTATGGGTTTAAGGAGGGGGAGAGAAATAGAATTAACAATAGCTGCTGCAATAATAAGTCAACTTACACCGGACATGGACCACTACATAAGCGTTAAGGAGGAGATAAAGAGGAGCGTGGAAGATTTAGCGTGCAAAATAACGGAGCTACCAGTAAAGGTTATGGTGAACACAGCGGACAAGATAGATGCAAACCTAGTTTACATAACGGTAACTGGAACCTCAGCTGAAAGTGGGGATGATGGAAATACAGGTAGAGGAAATAGGGTGAACGGCCTAATAACACCATGCAGACCAATGTCCATGGAGGCAACTGCAGGGAAAAATCCAGTTAGCCATGTGGGGAAGATATATAATGTAATGGCAAAGATAATTGCAAACAAAATATACAGTGAAGTTAAGGGGGTTAGAGAGGTATATGTGAAGATACTAGGCCAAATAGGTAGACCAATAACAAATCCATTCCACATATCCATAGAGACACTGCTCCACAACGATTACAAATTAACTGAAAGTATGAAGAGCGAGATAGAGGGGATTGTTTGGGAGCAATTTAGCAAGATAACTGAAGTGACAAAATTAATACTTGATGGTAGAATCGAAATCTTTTAACTCCCTTAAACGAGTACTTCTATACTCATCAAAAAGTTTCTTCAACCTCTCCCTACGCTTCAAACTAGACCTCTCAAGGAGACTCTCCCTCGCATTATTAAGAGCATTACTCAACAAGTTGGCTTCAACATATGGGTAGCCCTCAAAAAACTCCAATTTAATACTGGAAGCATCAATGAATGGTATTTCAAAATCGTCAAGGGCTTCACAAACATGTTTTGGGGGTGAGAAACCCACAATACCAGCACATCCAACACTGGAAAGCTTCTTTAACGAATCAGCATCGAAAACATTGAAATCAGATATGAAGACCACGTCACCCCTACGTATATTGTAGGATTCAATGGAGCTACGCACATTATCTAAAGTTAAATTCTTAATAGGCTTCAAGAAGACGATTTCACCCCTAAGAAGCTTCAAAAACATTTTCATCCAACCATCAACCTTAGCTTTAAGAGATTCACACTCAGACTTAATGGACTGATAAGCTGATTGAAGCTCACTTAACCTGGACTCTAGAGCAGCAACCTCACGATCCCTCTTAATCTTATAGTTAAGCTCACTATTCAGTGAATTGACAAGGAAGTTAAGCTTATCAATCTCAGACTTCAATTTCTCCACCTCCATGGCAAGCTGATCCCTCTGAAGCTTTAGGTTCCTAACCATTTCCTCTTCAACACTAAGTTTACGCTTCAAATACTCGACAACATCAGAGGATTCAGCCTCAACCTCCAATTCAGATTCATCTGGTTTAGATTCAGCCGTGGTTGAACCCTTAACTTCACGTGTCAAGGCGTCAATAGCCCTCTTAATGCTATACCCCCTAATAAGTAGAGCTCTAAGCTGTTTACGTGGAACATCAACCCCAAGCTCTAAAACACTTGAATCAGCCTTACTAAATAATGGTTTAAACCCGTAGAAAACCTTAACAGCCGAAGCCAAAGCATCCCTCTCATGGACATTCAAATCAAGATTTAAATTGAAATCTCTGCAATACCTATAAACCAAATCCCTCTTCTCATCAACACTTAAACTCCTATCAAGCTCATACACCCTTGCACCCCAAATGGAAGCCATTTTAACCACGAAGAAGGATGGTGGATGCACATCGGTGGCCACAAGGATGGGGGTGCCGAACTTCATAACCTCAGATATAATATCATTCCTACTCCAATTCCTCCTACTACCAACATGAACTAACCTACCATCCATATCCAATATAGCTAAACCAGTAATAACCCCTGGGTCAAGACCCACTATTAAAGGCTCCTTCCCACAAGTATCCTCAGACTCGGCGGAGCCAATGGGTTTAAAGATTATTCGATCAGAAGACTCTTCGAACACTTTAATCTGCACATCACCCAAACTCATATTTTTAATAAGCCCCCTTAAAGAGTCTTTTGGGGAATACACTATGAAGAGGCATCTATCAACCCCAAACCCCCTCCTATTAAAGAAGACGTCATACTCAATGCCATGAGAGTCAAGGGTGGACTTAATGTTCATGGATGCATTATAAACTGCAGTTCTAATCTTCCTCTCATACCTATCCTCACTCATACCCCCCTCACCAATCCTCCTCCCCCTACAAACGAGAACCCTAGTCTCATTCTTCAAGTATTCAACCTCAGACCCCACACCCATACTTGCAAGTCTAGCTGAAAGTTCAGCAGCCATCACTGGGCTGAGCTTCCCAACACCATCAGCCAAACCATAATCCCTAGCCAACACCGAGAGAGGCTTAAACCCACCAAAAACCCTAGTAACCTGAACAACCTTAACATCCGGTGGGAAAGCCTTAAGGAATTTCAGAAGCCTAGAACTGGAGGATGCAAACTCGTAAACATTATCTATTGCAACCATTGAGGGATTAAGGGTCCATACAAGTCTTAAAAGCTTCCTCCTATTCACATTCTCAAATCTCGATAAAACCTTCCCTCCATCCAATACGACAACAGAATATCTTGGTTGAGAATGCCCAGATGGTGTTGACATGGGCATCAAATCAACGCCTAAAATAACTCCACCCAAATTTAACACCACAAAATAAATTATCCACCCAAGACATATGATAGGGAATCAGTGAAATTTAACTTTAACTTAAACCTCCTATCAAAGAAATCCACAATATTCCTCAAATCCCTCTCCAACAGCATCATAGCTGAAGGATGATTAACCTCCACAGCCTGAGGCCAATCTATTATGACACACTCCAAACTCGGCGTAACAATTATATTGTATTCAGATAGATCCCCATGAACATATCCACCACTATACGATAAACGCATCTCATCAAGAATCAATTCAAAAAAGTTGTATGGATCTGGAAGGTAATCGCAAACGTAGAGGAGGTCTCCCTCCACATAAGACATTACAACCACATGCCTATTCTGTGTTATGGGGGTTGGAACCTTAACGCCAGCCTTAAATACATCCCTCAAAACTTTAAACTCCCTCTCAGCAGACAACTTAGACCTGAAAATCCATGGAAGCTCATCCTTATGGGCTAAATAATTCCTAATTCTAGTTGCACTTTGAAGGTTAACAACCCCCAAACGATGAAACTTCAAAACCACAGCCTCCTCAGTGGGTGCAAAGGCCATGTAAACATCAGACTCCTTACCAACACCAAGAGAGCCTCCAACACCAACAATGTAATTGGAATCCACAAGATACTTCATAGCTAAAACATCATACCCAGCATAAGTCAATACATAACCCTCATATGGAACCCTCTTATACAAGACGAGACCCATATCATGCATCCTCTTAAGCGAATCCAAAATAAACCCCCTACTAAAACCCGAATCGGAAGCTATGATGTCCAAGGGAACATATAGGAAACTCCTCATCCTATTCTCCACAATACTTAAAATACGGAAATCATCAGTATCAAGGGATTTAAAAGCCTCAATTGGAAGCATAACTAAGGGTAATTACATAAAGCATAAACTAATACTTTTCCCATACAAACACACTTTAAAATAAAGGAGGGAAAACAATTTTAAATAAAGAATTAACACAACTAACAAATGGGCATATTAAAGGTGAACAATGCCATGAAGTCAATTGAAGGGGGTAATGGGGTTTTAAGGGTTGAGGGAGACAAGATAATCGAGATAGCATCCATACTCTCATCAAAAACGAGACTCGAAATACTTAGAAGAACATTAAACACTGAAGTAGACGTGGATGAACTTGCAAAGGATATAAATCAAAGCAAAGCCAACACAAGCGCTCAAATAAGGATATTGGAGAAGGCGGGACTCGTAAAAACAATATATAAGCCTGGAGTTAGAGGTGTGAAGAAGATTTGCACTTCCAATGTTAGGGAAATAATATTTGTTTTAAAGTAAAGTGGAGTCAACCTCCACCCTCAGAATATTTCATCGCAGCTTCAACGAAGCCAAGGTATGGTGGCGAAGGCCTCCCAGGGCGAGAATTAAACTCTGGATGGGATTGAGAGGCGAGGAAGAATTTCATCCCCCTAATTTCAATGAACTCAACTCTACGTCCATCCTCACTTAAACCTGAAAACACAAGTCCAGAAGACTCCAAGGCATCCCAATACTTTGGGTTGACCTCATACCTATGCCTATGCCTCTCACTTACAACACTACAACCGTATAGTGTGCGAACCAAAGTGTTATCCTTCAAAATTATTTTATGCGCGCCAAGCCTCATAGTTCCACCCTTAACATCAACCCCCCTCTGCTCCGGAAGTATGTCTATCACCGGATGTGGGGTATTTGGATCCACTTCAGTGCTATTGGCACCATTTAATCCTAAAACGTTCCTAGCAAACTCCACCACAGCCATCTGAAACCCAAAGCATATCCCCAAAAATGGAATATCATTCTCCCTAGCAAACTGTATAGCTCTAATCTTCCCCTCAGTACCCCTAGCCCCAAATCCCGGTAAAACCATTATACCATCATAATTGGCTAGAGAATTAACCATGGACGGATCACTCTCAAACGATTCAGTTTCAATCCAATCCAAATCCACATGTACACCAAGCTTAGCACCAGCATGCTTCAAAGCTTCATTAATGCTAATATAAGAGTCTGCAAGCATAGTGTATTTACCACACATAGCCACCTTAACTTTACGGTCACATTTACGGAAGGAATCCACAATCCCCCTCCACTCACTCCAATCAGGCTTCACATCCTTAAGCCCCAACCTACGCATTATATAGCTACCCATACCCTGCTCATCCAATATCAATGGAACCTCATAAATGCAATCCACAGTATACGATGTGAAGACGGCATTATAGGGGACATTACCGAACAATGCAATCTTCCTCTTAGCAGACTCCATTAATGGAGAAGCACATCTGGCAACTATTATGTCAGGCTGAATTCCAATCCTCCTAAGCTCATTAACACTATGCTGGCATGGCTTAGTCTTCTGCTCACCAGTAACATCTAGGATTGGAACTAAAGCCACATGAACAAACAATGTATTCTCATACCCCTCCTCCAACCTCATCTGCCTAATAGCTTCAAGGAATGGGAGACCCTCAATATCCCCAACAGTCCCACCAACCTCAACTATAATGACGTCCACACCATTCTTCTCACCCACAACCCTAATTCTCCTCTTAATTTCATCAGTGACATGTGGAACCACCTGAACACAAACTCCCAAATACTCTCCACGCCTCTCAGCATCAATGACGGCCCTATAAACCTGCCCCGTGGTTATATTGTTATCCTTGCTCAATTTTATGTTTAGGAAACGCTCATAATGACCCAGATCGAGATCCGTTTCACCACCATCATCAGTAACAAAAACTTCACCATGCATATATGGATTCATAGTTCCAGCATCAACATTCAAGTATGGATCTATCTTTATTATCGTTGGAGAATAACCCCTAACCTGAAACATCTTACCAATAGATGCTGCAACTACACCTCTAGGGGGAGGTTAACCTCCTTTCCCCACACTAGATAAAACGCCACCAGTAACGAAGACATACTTCAAATGGAGCCTCACCCCCAATCATAACAATAATGAATAACTATCAAAACATGTATATAAATGTGAGCAGTTAAGCGGATTCTTAATGGTTTCTCATCATGCTCATAGGCAACTCAATTATCTTTGGAAGGGAACGTTTATGCGATGATGAATCCACCATCCCCTTAATCTTGAGAACGTCATCTAAACTAACATTAAGCTTCGAAGCAACCTCCACAGGACTTAAACCAACATCCACAAGTAAGTGTAATATTGGATCTATGAAGCTATATGGGTATCCAAGCTCATCTTCAGCAAGATGACCAGGCCATAAAGCTGGACTACTAGGCTTACTCACAATCCTAGCTGGAACCCCGAGGAAGCTGGCAAGAAGCCTAACTTGAGTCTTATATAATGAGCCTATGGGCAGGAAGTCGCATCCACCATCACCATACTTGGTGAAGTAACCTAAAAGTATCTCACTCTTATCCCCAGAGCCAGCCACAATCCACCCCTCAAGATTGGCGAAATAATAGTTAATGCACATCCTAATCCTAGCCCTCAAATTCCCCACAGAAAGCCTTGAGGGTGAACCAAAAACCTTAAGCGAATCCACAAAGGCACTCAAAATGGGCTTAATATCTAAAACCCTATACTCTATACCGAGAAGTTTTGCAACCGTAATTGCATCATCAAAATCCTCTCTTGGAGTGACATCGGAATCTGGAAGAATTAAACCCAAAACCCTACTTGAACCAAGAGCCTTAACACAGAGAAACGCAACCGTAGAGGAATCCAAGCCTCCACTTAACCCAACCACGACACCCCTAGACCAGCCTGGAACAAAACCCTTAATACCACTACATATATGCTCCGCAACCGCACCCCAATCTAGATCGTAGAGCAAACAGTGACACCGATAAAGTATTGATAGATTATTAGTAATTAATTTAATCCCTTAATCAAGGGGTCTGCTTCTCATGGCTTTGCGAATGCTTATGGAGAATTGTAGTAAGCTTACCGAGAATCACAATACCATCGTTTGGGACTATATCAAAAACGTACTTGCTCATATCCATTGGAGACCATCTCATTTTACGTGCATACAGAACTCTGTATAGGTTTGCCCCATGCTCAAATATGTCCAAGACAATTATGCCAGAAGATATGAATTCCTCCACACCATACCTGCTAAGCGTACTTGAGCCCGACGGAATATCAGCCGTTATGACAGTTGTGGATCCAATCTCCTCCTCAATATAGCTTACGATCTCCCTAACATACTCCCTAACCCACAACAAGTCTCCAGCACCCTGAACCAATGAGGAAATTGGGTCTAGAACAAGCCTATCAATCTTCCTCTTACCAGTATACTGAAGTATATGCTTCACAAAGGACCTAGACTCCTTACCATGCTTCAAATCCTCAGTCTTCAACCTAATTTCGAAGGGTATGAAGTTTCCAGACTTAACATATTGATCGAAGTTCCACCCAAGATTCAAAGCCCCAGTTAAAACATTGGATATACGGTCATCAAGGGATACATAAACGCATGTTTCATTCTTCTTTAAGCCATCCAACATGTACTGCAGAGACATTATCGTCTTACCAGTCCCAGTCCCTCCAGCAATGAGATACGTCCTCCCCTTAATGAATCCTCCACCAATAATTTCATCAAGTTTACCTATACCAGTCGAAATCCTCTCAAGCATCAAAATACACCAACAAAATAATATTGTAAACAATAAAATTTAACTCTTTTTAAAGCCACAATTATATGTTGGCGGATGAAGACGACAATATTATTGAGCTTTGGGGAGGGGCTATGAAACGCGATGGGCGGTCTGACGCCAAACAAAAAAGGTGATGACAGATGAGTAAACTTTCTGAAAGTGCTGGGGAATTAATTGTGGAAGCAAACATGGATACTCTTAGGGAAGCCGCGAAAATAGTTTTTGGAGCATCATTAAAGGAGTATGTGGAAAATGGGAAAACAATATTCACATTAGAAGTTCCAGTATGCCCATCAATGATATTAATTGAAAAGATTGCTGAAGGAAAATACAAAATTACATGTAGAAGTAAATGCATGATAAAAGATTGCCCATACTGGGAGAGATGCGTAAAGATAGATAATGAAAGACTGAAGACGTTTGAGATAGCGTTGAGAAAAATTGTTGGAGCAAAAGCCGTAAAGGAGAGTAAATATACGTGGACCCCGGAGAGGGTTAGGGAGGAGGAAATAGAAAAGATAATAGATAGGATAATTAGAATAAAGTAAGGTGAAAAATTTGCCTTTAACAGTTGTGGTTGGAGGATTCTTCGGAGATGAGGGGAAGGGGAAGATAGTATCATACCTAGCATTGAAGGATAAAATAGACATAGCCGTAAGAACGGGATCAGTAAATGCTGGACATACAGTGGTATGGAACAACGTGACATATAGGCTTAGACTAATACCAAGCGCATTCGTATATGAAAATGCTAGATTGCTAATAGCGGCAGGGGCAAATATAAACCCAAAAATATTGTTAGAGGAAATAGAAATGACGAAAACACACAATAGGGTTGGCGTGGATCACCAAGCCTCAATAATAGAGGAACACCATATAGAGGAAGATAGATCAGACCAACACCTATCAAAAAACATAGGGACCACGGGGCAAGGAGTTGGACCAGCAATAGCAGATAGAGTTAGGAGAAAGGCGAAACTTGCAAGAGACATACCAGAATTAAAGAGGTATCTAACAGACGTAGCCCTAGAGGTAAATGAAGCCGTTGATAGTGGAAGGAAAGTGATATTGGAGGGGACGCAAGCCACATTCCTCTCACTATACCATGGAACATACCCATACGTTACTGGAAGAGACACCACAGCATCAGCAATATGTAGTGAAGTGGGAGTGGGACCTAAGAAGGTGAATGAAGTACTAGTGGTATTCAAGGCATATGTAACGAGGGTTGGAGGAGGACCTCTACCCAACGAACTCACACCAGAAGAAATAGAGAGGAGAGGGTGGGCTGAGAGGGGGACCGTGACAGGTAGAGTTAGGAGAGCCGCCCCATTCAACATAGAGTATGCCAAGAGAGCCATAATGCTTAACAGCGCCACTCAAATAGCAATAACAAAAATGGATGCACTATTCCCAGAGTGTAGGGGGATAAGACGCTTCGAAGAACTCCCAAAAGATGCTAAGAAATTCGTGGAATGGATTGAAGGGGAACTTAAAGTGCCAGTTACATTGATAGGGACGGGAGCTGAAATTGAAGACGTAATAGATCTCAGAAAAGATAAATGCAAGAAATGAAGTAAACAACAAAATCTTTAAACAAAAATAAAGTTTGATTTTATTTTGAATCAGCTTCAAACATTCACTTAACAGTACTTGTATAGAGCATTGAATATCAATTTGAAGGTCCCATGGGTTTGAGCTCTAAACTGCGGTCTGAAGGCATATAAGACAGCTTTACCATTACCCTCCCTAGCCACAACCAAAGCTGGTTTGCGGGACAAGTAACTCTCACCGATAAGCCAACCACTGGATTTAATGTCAGTCTCAGGATAAGTTACTGGAGCCTCATACAATTCGCTGTAATATGTTGGCAGAATCTCAAGTATTGGGCTATCATAGAAGAAGACCTTTGAGGTTTTAGGCATACCATAACATAATGGATGCGTATTATCAACATTAACATTTAGAGCAGAGCCTGGGCAGAAGAAGACCTTGGGATCTAGATTCTTAGCTACATTATTCAACTTTAGCTTAAGAGCTTCTATTGCGAAATCGCAGGAACCATTGAATGCCAATAAAACTCCACCATTAGAGACGAATTCCCTAACCTTATCAACACCCTCCTTCTTAATTCCACTCATGTACTCTGGAGGAATTGGAGGCATAAAGTAGGGCCTCTTAAACCTTTCAGTAAAAGCCTTCTCAATGGCCTCCTTACTCTCACCAACTATTATTGCACTATTATCATCGGCAAATATTAGTACATCAATCTTCTCAGAAAGTTTCCCACTCCTGATATCCTCATCCAAAACTACTTGAACTGGGAATTTAAAGTGCTCTAAGAGCCATCTAGTCCACCCCTCATCAATATTTCCACCATAATATCTCTGGTATATCCCAACCCTAGCCTGCTTAACCTCAATTAAGTCCCCATTCAACTCAGACTTCAACTTATATACTGGGACGTGGAATTCCCTTGAAACACTATTGAGCACATCTAAAACTTTATCTTGAACTGGTATGTAGAAGGAGCCCGTTGGGAGAGTTACATCATCAACCTTAACATCCTTCAAAACCCTATAAACCTTAAACCCTGAAGATAACAGTACATTCACTGCTGCAAACGTATCATTCAATCTGCAATCCAACATGTATCCAAATCTAGAATCAGCCACTGGAGTATATGGATAGGTAACCTCATCAATCATCTCAAACTCACCATCAAACTTATCCACAGCAACATCAACCTTAACACCCATATAATCTGGAATAGTGTAACTTGCAACATCATATGGCCTTAATGGAGTGCCATCACGGGCACGAGTCCACTCATTATCCGGATACTCTGTTCTCTCAAGAACATACTTCACAAAAGCCCTCTTCGGCTGCGCAGTGAATATCACGAAGGTTCCAGCTGGATAAACAGTATTACCAATCTTAAATGGCTTCTTAGCAACATGAACTTCAACATCCAACTTCCTAAACACATCTATCATCTTCAATGCAGTGTTCGGATCATGCTGATCCTCCAAGGATACTATGAAGGCATATGGGGGTTCATTAAGCCCCTTCTCAACGTTTCTTTTGGCTTTGATGTACATGTTCTTCAGTATGGTTTCTTTCATTTTAGCTGCCAATTCGAGGGCGGCGAGATTGGATACTAATTGTTGTTTTATTATGTCTTTTAGTTTCCACCATCCTCCTGGCCATGGGTTTGGGAAGCTGTATTGCTTTTTATCTCCAACTCTCCCCCTATTCCCAGTTAATTGATGTTTATGAACATATATTGGCGTAGCAATCTTAACACTAGCAGACTCTGTAAGCATAGCACAAATGTTCATTAGATTAGCCAGATTTAGGAATGACGCAGTCCACTCAGCCGTGAAGGGTGGGCCACCCTCAACCCCCTGGCATCCAGCTTCCTCAAGCTTAACAGCCATAAATCCACCAAACCATTGATGCTCACGATAAACCAGTGGATCAATTTCAGGGCATATGGGATCATACCATGGGGGAATATATAGTCTAGCACCATAGCTTCCCATATGATGATTGTCAATGTACGCCTGTGGCATCCACTCCCTATACATAACTTTTGAAAACATTTGAGATTCCTTCTGGGTTAATGCAATGGCATCCCTATTATTATCGTGACCTGTATATTTGTGGTATAGCCATGGAGGAGATGTCCCCTCATACTCGGTTCCAAGATACTTGTTATACCAATCCACAACCATTATTTGACCATCTGGATTGAAGCAGGGGAATAGTAGTAGAATCACATTATCCAAAATTTTCTTTGTTGTTTCATCTTCACCAGTTACTAGTTTGTATGCTAATTCAATGGACATTTGTGTTCCGCCAACCTCAGTGGCATGAAGACTATTGGTTATTGCCACAACAGCTTTACCCATCTTAGCAAGATTCGAAGCCTCCTCATCGCTTAACCCCTTAGGATTCGCCAATCTATACGAAATTTGCCTATACTCCTCAAGCCTCTTAAGATTCTCTGGTGAGCTTATGTATGCTAGTATGAATGGGTTTCCCTCTGTGGTTTTGCCTAGCTCCACGACTTTTATTCTGTTTGAATTTTCTTGTAGGTGTTTGAAGTATTCCACGATCTTATCCCATCTAGCCAGCTTCCTATCTTCACCAATCTCAAAACCAAAGAATTCCCTTGGAGAAGTTATTTTCTTACTTGACATACGTTCTCACTAATATATAGACCATGAAAACCTTTTAAGAGTTATCACTATCTAGGATTTTATTAATTAAGGAGTAAAACGACAAAATAATTGTGATGGAGTTGAGTGGAGAATTAAGCCGTTACGGCGAATTGGTGAGGAAGAAGCTTTCCGAAGCAAAAATAGTGATTGGAGATAGAGTAAGGGTAATTGATGATGCCAAGATTTATGAGGGAATACTTATGCCCAGACCGATACTTGGAGATGAAAATGCCCTAGTAATAAAACTGTCCAATGGATACAATATTGGAATTAGAGTTAGAGAAGAAACAAGAATAGAAAGAGTTGGTGAAGGTGAAGTTAAACGTGAATTGAAAACATCAATAACTGGAAAAGCGGTAGAGAATAAACCAAAAGTCTACGTTATTGGGACCGGTGGAACTATAGCCAGCAGAGTGGATTACTTAACTGGAGCAGTATACCCAGCCCTAACGCCAGAAGACCTATATGAATTGATACCGGAATTAAATGAAATAGCAATACTTGAAACAGAACAACTCTTCAACATATTCAGTGAAGACATGCACCCACAAATGTGGTGTAAAATAGCTGAAAAAGCCTTTGAAAAGATTATGGAGGGATATGATGGAATAGTTATACCGCATGGAACAGACACCATGGGATACACAGCGGCAGCATTAAGCTTCGCCATTAGAAACCCACCAATACCAATAATCCTAACTGGAGCCCAAAGATCCTCCGATAGACCATCAACAGATGCCGCATTAAACATGATATGCTCCACAATAGCAGCCTCAAAAGCCCCATTCGCAGAAGTCGTCGTGATCATGCACTCAACATCAGATGATGAAAGCTGCACAGCACATAAAGGAACTAAAGTTAGGAAATGCCATACAAGCAGGAGGGATACATTCAAGACAATAAATGGAAAACCTCTAGCCACAATAAAACCAAATGGAGAAATAATCATGCAAACCAGCGATTATAATCCAAGAAGGAAGAGTACAAGTGAAGTTAAATTGGAAGCAAAATTCGATGAAAAAGTCGCCCTAATAAAAGTTCACCCGGGAATATCAGATGAAATTATACATTACCTAGTGGACAAGGGGTACCATGGAATAGTGATCGAGGGGACAGGGCTTGGACATGTACCACAAAACATAATTGAAGCATTAAGGAGAGCTGTGGAAAATGGAATACCAGTGGTAATGACATCCCAATGCATATGGGGAAGGGTGAACATGAACGTATATAGAAGGGGAGTTGAACTACTGAGGATAGGAGTTATACCTGGAGAAGACATGATCCCAGAGACAGCCCTAGTAAAATTGATGTGGACACTCGCGAAGACGAGGGATATGAAGGAAGTAAAGGAGATTATGACTACAAACATAGCTGGAGAAATAGGCATGAGAAGCCAATATGAGGTGTAGACTATGAGTGAAAACACAAGCTACTATGAGAAAATTGGGTTAAAGGTTGGACTAGAAATACACCAACAAATAAATACAAAGCACAAGCTATTCTGCAAATGCCCCACAATAATGGTGGAAGATGGAAAATTCAAAACTGTAAAAAGATTTCTAAGACCATCAAAGAGTGAACTTGGAGAGATAGATCCAGCAGCATTATTTGAATACATGAAACACAAGGAATACGTATATGAAGTTCCTGAAGAAGCATCATGCCTAGTGGAATTGGACGAAGAACCACCACACGAATTGAACCAAGAAGCATTGGAAGTGGCTTTAACAGTGGCACTAATGCTGAAATCCAATCCAGTGGACGAAGTTCATGTCATGCGCAAAGTGGTAATAGATGGATCAAATACCACGGGATTCCAGAGGACAGCAATAATAGCCATGGGAGGATATGTAAGCGATGAAGAGGGAAATGTGGAGATAAAAACATTATGCTTGGAGGAGGAAGCTGCGAGGAAGATATCTGAAACTGAAGATAGGGTCATATATAGGCTTGATAGACTTGGAATACCATTAATAGAGATAGCCACAGCCCCAAACATAAAAACGCCACAACAAGCCAGAAGAGTGGCATTGAAAATAGGGAGAATACTTAGAGCTACCGGAATGGTAAAGAGGGGGCTTGGAACTATAAGGCAAGACCTAAACATATCAATATCCAATGGAGCTAGAGTTGAAGTTAAGGGAGTTCAAGACCTAAACTTGATACCAAAAATCGTGGAATACGAAGTTCAAAGACAACTGAAGCTCTTAGAGATAAAAGATGAACTAATAAAGAGGGGTTTAAGGGCTAATGAATTGGAAAACGAGATAATCGACATTACAGAGATACTTAAGGAATCAAAGTCAAAACTGATAAGGAGGAGTATAATGGAGGGGGGAGGAATATATGCGGTTAAGCTTAAGAAGTTTAGGGGATTGCTTGGAATGGAAATACAGCCAAATAGGAGATTTGGAACAGAGCTATCTGAAAGAGCGAAACTATTTGGAGGTGTAGAGGGGATAATACATAGCGATGAACTACCCGGCTACGGAATAAGCCAAGAAGAACTAAATAGGATTAAAGAGTATATGCGTGTGAAGGATGATGATGCAATAGTAATGGTATGTGGAAAGCCTGAGAACTGTAAAAGGGCCCTGGAAGCAGTGGTGCAGAGGGCTAGGGAAGCATTAATGGGAGTTCCCGAAGAAACTAGAGCTGCAAACGATGATGGAACAACAAGATATAGCAGACCAATGCCGGGGGCTGCAAGGATGTACCCTGAAACAGACATAAGACCAATACCATTAACAGAGAATACGCTAAATAGGATAAAGTCGAAGCTACCAGAAGACCCTGAAGAAACCATAAGAAGATACATTGAGAAGTATGGGTTAAGCAGGAAACTTGCAGAAGAATTAATAGACTCTGATAGGGGGAAACTCTTCGAAGAAATAGTGGCAAAATGGAGTGAAAATGCAACTTTAATAGCATCAACAATAACCTACACAATAAACTCATTGAGGAATAAGGGGTTACCCGTGGAAAACATAAAGGAGGAAAGCTTGAAGAAGATATTCGACCTTATCGGAAGAGGTGAAATGGCAAAGGAGGCAATACCAGAAGTGCTTGAATACATAACAGTTAATCCAAATGTGGATGTTGAAGAAGCCGTTAAAATACTTGGAAAGGGTGGAATGAGCATTGAGGAATTGGAGAGAATCGTGAGGGAAGAGGCTGAGAAGGCTAAGGATGTGATAAGGGAAAGGGGGATGAAAGCGATGGGTTTACTGATGGGAAGGGTTATGGGGATAGTTAGAGGGAGAATTGATGGCAAAATAGTTAATGAAACCGTTAAGAGAATACTGGAGGAGGAGTTAAAGTCACTTAAACAAAGCTAACTTATCTGGAAGATATTTATCCACAACATATGAGAGACCATACCTACTAAAGCTCTGCTGCTCAGCCTTACGCCTCAACTTATCAAACTCATCAATCTCCCTAGACCAGAATGGATCCCTATACCTCGGATCCCTACGCAAAACTTCAAGCCTAGCAATATCCCTCTCATCCATAGCTTCCGTGGGAAGCTTATACTTAGTTATATCTGTAGCCCAAACGCCAATCCACTTTGCGTCAGGGGTATTCAAATCAGTTATGTGAGCGGCATTGGCAGACCCTGAAATTATAACCATAGCGATATGCATCCCCCATGGATCGGCATCAGTCAAAATGTAGACTGGCAATCCAAGCTCCATGTTAAGCCTCCTAATAAATCTACGTGTAGACCTTGGGGCTTGACCTGCCGTGTGAATGAGGATTGCGTTAAACCTCTTATGAACTTTTTCAGCAACAAACCTTGTGAATAAACCTCCAGTCTCTATGGCTATAACCTTATCAGCATTGCACTCAACAAACTCAGCGGATAGTAGGGATGGCCCTATCATCACACCATCCGGATGAGATGCAAGATTAATCCTCTTACCATAATAGTCTGGGTCAGGATGGGTATACTCTATAACTAGGTCTCCAAAAACTGCACTACGCTCCTCAGGATATATCATGAAATCCTCCCTCGGAATACCCAACGCAGTCTCCAAATCCGAAACTATCTCATTGGATTCAGGCTGATCTTCAAACTCTATACCAAATGCCTCAGAATTGTAGTATAGATCCCTCAAAGTTGTGGGTTGATTAGCCTTAAGGGAGTTATAAGCGAAATATGCAACCCAAACAAGCTGGGTTAACGATCTTATCTGACGGAGATTGGCACCACTCCTAACAACAGTTTTATCACCAAGTACAAATTGCCTCGACTCAGGATCATAAACTATATTCTTCAAAGTCCTACTCCTCAACTTAACCCTAGGGAACTCCCCCCTACTCATCTGCTCATAAAGGCTTAATCCAAACTCCCTTAACCTAGCCAAAACCTCCTCCCGCTTCATCTCTTCAACCTCCCAATAATCTTCTCAATATCTATGCTTGATGGATTCTTCCCAGCAAGTTCACTTGAAAATTGAGCAATCTTCGGAAGATACTTCTCTAAAACATTAACCCTACGCTCAATGGCAATCCTACGGACCTTACTAATCAAATACGATTTAAGCTTCCTAGCACAAGTCTTCAAAGCCCACTCAATCTCATAGGCAACTTCAGGTATATCGGCAATGAACTCCTTACCCACAGTCTTATATGGAACCTTAGTTGAAACTATGTGAACGAAGAAGGCTATAGGCATCTCTGGATCTATCCTATACCTATTCCACTTTATGGATTTAATAACCTTGAATGAGACGTCACTCGCAGCATCATAAAGCAATGGAATTTTATTGGCATACCTATACAGGTTTATTTCACCAGGCTTAGGAGGCTGAATACCACCACCATAAGCTATTGCAGCTTCAACTATGAATGGATGACCAGAATATGAGGAAGGCTTACGTTGAACAGCATACACGACTTCAGGCTTAAGCTCCTTCTCAATACCCTTAACCAATAATTCAGGGCCTATGGGGGAGAGGCAAGATGCATCTGGAGGGAGAAAGTTATCATAACGCTTCATAGCATTAACAAGCTTAACAATCTCATCGGAAGTGAGCTCCCTAGGATCCTTATTTGGATCTATCTTTGCATGCTTCAACAAGTCAATAGCAGTCTTCCTACCAACCCTATGGAAATTGTAGGATATGAAGTCCACCATCTTATCACTCCTAGTCCTCTTTATAAGCCTCTTAACCAACTCCACATCAACACCCTTAGGGTGCGGTAAAATCTCCTTAGGAATCTTGGGAAGCTTATCAGTAACCCTTAAAAACCTATAGTAAACGCCCTCTGGGGTTATGAAGGATATATTTGCATAGGGGAGTATTATGGCAGTTTGCCTAAAGTAGTCGAGTATTCTACTCTTAGACCTAGAATAATCACCTTCAAACTCAAATTCAACTATAGTTCCATGCCAGTAAAGTGGGTTTGGCAGAGTTTTAATGCCCCCACGAAGAAGTATGGGCTTATTAGATTGAATATCAATCATCAATTCACATTGATACTTCACCGGGCCACCAGTCCCACTAATAACTTTCACAGAACTATGCGTGGTGATCTGACCATAAAGTATAGCCATCTTGCCACCTAAGCCGAACATCCCCCTAGTCTGCCTCAAAACATATTTAGACCCGAAAAGTATCTGCCCAAATGCTGAGGGAATATACTCCCTTGGCACTCCACAACCATTATCCTCAACCCTAATCCTATATACACCAGCCCTACCAGTCTCAGTTAAACTGACATAAACTGATGGTAAAATCCCATGAGTTTCACAAGCATCCAAAGAGTTTTCCACAAGCTCACGGACAATGGTGTATGTGGCTCTAACGGGATTATCGAAACCAGCAATCTCCCTATTACGATAGAAGAAGTCAGCTGGACTTATAGCCTCATAAACTTCCCTAACATCCTTAGACATCCAGCTCCCAATAAAATATTTGGTGTAAATAGTGTATTAAAATAGATTTCTAAGGTATCAAAACTTCCTCTTCTCCCACAATTCAAATTCCAGCTTCTTAAGCCTCCTCTTCTCCCTATCGAGGAAGGAGTAAACGGCATTATGAGGTTTACCTGAAGCAAGCATCTCCACAGCCCTCCTAGCAACACTAACATTCTCATATACACCTATTATTGCAACGTAATTTGAATATACGGAGATGAATGTGTCAGTATATTCTTCAATTATCTTCCTCGTCTTCCCATTCTCACCAATAATTCTACCCTTAATTCTAGTCAAATGATTCTTAGATGTGCCAACGTATAGGGTTAAGTCGATAACGTCTAGAATTACGTCATCTTCAAGAAGCTTAAAAGCCCTCTCAGGGCTGAAGCCATAACCGATAGCTGCAATAATGTTCTTAGCTTTCATCATATTCTCGTATGGAGTTTTATCTGGATCTATTTCAAGCATAACGGAGCTTGAAGATGAATCCACAGTTAATGCCACCCCAGTACTCTCCTCTATGCGGGATTTGATGACCCCCCTATCCCCAATAACTACACCAATCCTATCTGGGGGTACAGACACATATTCCCTAATTATCCTTCTCCCCTCTTCACCCATTGTAAAGCCTCCTCCAAATCTGGGGTTTCAACACCCCTACGGGAAAAGAAGTTCAATAAATTCTTTACGTCCCTAACTAATAACTCTTCAGCTAAAGGGTGAGCTAAATCCACAGCCTGCCCAAAATCTATGAGAACTGGAGATTCATTGAAAACCATAATGTTATATTCACTTAGATCCCCATGCACAAGTCTAGCCTTACAATACAGCTTGGAAACATAATCCATTAAGACCTTGAAGAATTCATTAATATCCGTGGGGGTGTAATCTTTAAGTAAGGGTGCGGGAACACCATTAACACCCACAAACTCCATTACAAGAACATTACCTTTAACGGTTATGGGTTTCGGAACCCTAACGCCAACATTATAAGCCTTAACGAGATTTGAATACTCCTTCCTAGCCCAAGTATATATTATATCCCTAGTCTTCCCACTTGTAACCTTAAATCTAGGGTCCCCCACAATGTACGTCATCATCCCCCTCCTAAACTCTGAGGTGGACGTCAAGTATATCTTGACGGCAAGATCCAATCCACTTCTATCCCTAGCCCAATAGACTCTAGCCTCCTTACCAGAGTTGACAACGCCATACATGACTTGTAAAACCCCCCTATTAAAAAGGTCATAGAGTATCATTAGCGTGGAGTAATCGAAAACCTCCTCAACAGTTTCAAACATATCTGAATCCTTGATCCTCTTCCTCCTATAATCTATCTTATGAAGCTCATCTCTAACACGATCAATATCCCAACTCATAAACAAAACCAGGCAAACTTAAGACTTTAGGGATTCAATGTCAAAATCCTTTGGAAGTAGACCTTCAGCTTTAAGCTTTTCAATATCACTCTTAGTATACATCCAAACTATATCCCCACGGGATTCAGGTTGGAAATCCCATGGCACAACCACCACCACATCTCCCTCCCTAAACCACATCCTCTTACGGAACCTACCTGGAATCCTGCATATCCTAATGTTTCCATCAGCACATTTAACTCTAGCCCTATCGAAACCTAGAAAGTTTATTATGACGCCTAGAATCTCCCCTTCACCAAGGGGTCTAACCTTTGATTCACTGGAATTACTATCATCCCTATCCATGGGTATCACATAATAGATGTTTATGGCTTAAATAAAAGGTTAGCGTTTAATATGTTCACTTCCCCTTTGATACTATAATTATTTTACCATTAAAAACTATGAATTTAACGCGACTCCCAACTTCAACATCAAAAGCTAATGGCTTCAAAGTCCTATAAACCCTACCAGAGGAATCCACTATTTCAACATCCTCATCGATAATGGAGTTTACGAAACCTGAATGCAGCTCATGCGATCTGTATACAACTTCAATACTAACATCACCATGCCAAGCATCCCTATAATTCACAGACTCCCTACCACCAGACTCCAAATCATAATACAAGAATTTACCACCACTAAACCCTTCATACCTGGCAATCCTACCATTAAGGCTGATTATGTCACCGATGGAGAAGCTTGGAAGCCTAACAGATATGGATAATCTAGATATTCTGGAGCCTTTGGAGCCATCAAAACCAATAACCTTATGGCTCTCCTTAATTAAAGCTCCCAAGCGTTTATGAATTTCATCAGCAACCTTCCTAGCCAATCTGAAGTTATCGAATTTATAGTCCAATCCACCCTTAACAGTCTCAACCCTATAATTCAATGCAACCCCACTCCTATCGGATTCTGAGTCCAAAACCTTCTCAACAATTTCATTTACAATTGAAAGTTCATGTTGGGTTAGGGGTCTATCATGAGCCCTAACCTGGACTATGGATGAGAAGTATCCTGAGGCCACCCTAGCACATCTCGGGCAAACCACATTCTTCACATTAACATCAACCCAAAGCTCTTCATCGTAGACAGGTATCCTTGAATCCACAGTTCCATGAGCCCTAACTAGAACTGAAACCTTACCTCCACCAATACTCCTAGCTTCCAAAGCCTTCAGAGACCCAGAACCCCTCAACTTAACATACTCCTCAACAAACTCCATTGCCGAGGAGAGTTTAGGATCCTCACCCCCCTTAGGCTTAACCCATTTCCCATGCAACTTATATGAGCCACATACACCACAGAATTCCATGGTTAAATCCTTAGGTACAATTATCATCCTATTTCTAGCCTTATAGCAATCCCAACATAGATTATCCACTAACGGCATTTCAGGGGATTCAAGTTTACCGCATATGGAGCAAAATCTAGTCAATAGACCACCGTAAACCATAATTTTATAGGTTCACCCTTATAAATTGTGCGTGAGGCTGCCCACCTATCGTGATGATCGCATCCTTATGAATTAACCCAGCCTCCAAAGCCAATTTAACGATTCTAACCCCTATAATGTTCATTATGGAGGCAGACTTCAAGTAATTTAAAGCTTCACGTGAATCCACAAGCATACCACCATAAAACTCCTTGCTAACTATAATCTTTAAATCGCCACTCTCAAGCTTTGCCCCAAGGATCTCAGAATCACATGCAACAACCATGAGATCCTTACCATACCTCCAGAAATTAATGTAAAACTTTTGTTCAGAGGATTCATCCAACCCACTACACCTTACCACCAACACTAGTCCTAGCTCCACAAGCAGTGCAAACCAGTATTGTGACTCTACGCTCCTTTGTGAGGTAGGTATCCCTTGAACCGCAAACTGGGCAGATAATATATGTCTTAGCATACTTTAACAATGTATTCTCAATTGAGGATCCACTATACCTTCCATGAAGAATCAACTTATCACCACTAATGGTACCGGCAGCTCCAAGCTCCTTCAAAAGGAAGCTTAAAACATGTTTAACATCCCTGTTAAAGTACTCCACCACATTCATGAATCCACTCACTATGGTTGTGCCACCCATTATGGAAACTGAAATTTTCGGTAAGCTGAATACCCCCCTATCCCCACCACTAACCTTAACGCTAGATAGAGCTCTATCCAAAAGTTCCTCATAACTATAATCGCTCACTCTCTTCTTCAAGTCTCCATCCACAACCCCATATACAAAAACATTAAACATAAAGTTTTCTATATCTAATTGGGGCTTAACATTTACCCAGGTGGAAAATCATGCAATACATATTGAAGGGTAAATCCGTAGTGACCATGGGAAGTAGGGGGATTATAAGGGATGGATGCATAGTAATTGAAAATTCATGGATAATTGATGTTGGAAGGTATAGCGATATCAAGGGGAAGTATCATGGATATGAAGTGCTAAAAATGGAAGACTGCATACTAATGCCAGGACTAATAAACACACATACACACATAGCCATGAGCCTACTCAGAGGATACGCAGACGATCTACAATTAAGCGAATGGCTTGAGAAATGGGTTTGGCCATTGGAAGCAAAGATGACTGAAAAGGACATATACATTGGAGCTAAACTATCAGCCCTAGAGGCAATTAAAGGTGGAACAACAACCGTATGTAGCATGTACCATTACAAATACGATTACAATGAAGCAAGAGCAGTATATGAATCTGGGCTTAGAGGCGTAATATCACACACATTCTTCGATTGGAGGAAAGATGAAGATTACAAGCTTATGGAGGATTTAATTAGGAAATGGCATGGTAAAGGGGGGTGGAGGATTAAAGCTGCAGCCTCACCACATGCACCATACACAGTAAGCCCAAAATATCTAATGGAAATAAGGGAATATGTTAACGAGAAGAACATGGAGTTAAGAGACGAGGAGAAGATCATAATGCACATACATGTAGCTGAAACAAGGGATGAAGCGAAAACAGTGAAGGAGAAGTACAATGTCGAAACTGAAATGGGTTTATTCAAATACCTAAACGACATTGGATTCCTATCAGAAGACGTTTTAGCAGCACACTGCGTATGGCTAACAGATGAAGATATAGCTATAATGAAGGCTAGAGATGTTAAGGTTTCACACAACCCAGTAAGCAACCTAAAATTGGCTTCAGGAATAAGTCCAATAACAAAACTATTGGACGCAGGGGTAACGGTATCTCTAGGGACTGACGGCCCATGCTCCAACAATACATTAGACATGTTTGAAACGATGAAGATAGCATCATTAATCCAGAAGGGGGTTACATTAAACCCAACAGCACTACCAGCCGAGGAAACATTAAAGATGGCTACAATAGACGGTGCAAAAGCTTTGAAATGGGATACGCATATTGGAAGCATAGAGGTGGGGAAGAAGGCTGACATAATAGCCGTAGAACTGGGTAAACCACACCTAACACCAATATATAGCGAGCTAAGCCACCTAGTATATGCGGTTAGATGTGGAGATGTAAAACACGTTATAATCGATGGGGAAATCGTCATGGAGAATAGATCAATAAAAACTTTGAGGGAGGAGGAAGTTATTAGGGAGGCTGAAAAAGCTAAAGAGGAACTTATAAATAGGTTAAGGGGGGAGGTGAAAAGGTAATGCCAAAAATAAAGGATCCAAAACTGGCGGACAAGGGGAGAATGCAGATAAGGATGGCTGAATCGAGAATGCCAGTCCTCATGAAGATTAGGGAAGAAATGATTAAGTGGAAGCCACTAATGGGGATTAAGATAGCAGCATGCCTACACGTGACAAAGGAGACAGCTGTACTCATGAAGACATTGAAGGCTGGAGGAGCCAAAATAGCCTTAACAGCTTCAAACCCACTATCAACACAAGATGACGTTGCAGCAGCACTCGTGGAAGAGGGAATAGACGTCTATGCTTGGAGGGGGGAAAGTGAAAGCGAATATATGGAGAATATAAGGGAAGCCCTCAAAATAAACCCAGATATAACCATGGATGATGGAGGAGACATAACAGTGGAAGCCCACAAACTCAATTATGCAAACCACATAATTGGGGGAACAGAGGAAACCACCACAGGCATAATAAGGATAAGGGCCATGGAATTGGAGGGGAAACTCAAATATCCAGTAATAGCTGTAAACAATGCTAAAACCAAATACCTATTCGACAATAGATATGGAACTGGACAGAGCACAATAGATGGAATAATGAGGGCAACCAACATACTACTGGCAGGGAAAAACATTGTCGTAGCGGGATATGGATGGTGTGGAAGGGGGATAGCCATGAGGGCTAGAGGCATGGGTGCAAACGTAATAGTAACAGAAATAGACCCATTAAAAGCTTTAGAAGCAGTTATGGATGGATTTAGAGTTCTACCCATGAGTGAAGCAGCAGAAATTGGAGACATATTCATAACAGCCACTGGAAACATAAATGTCATTAGAAGAGAGCACATGGAGAAAATGCGTAGTGGAGCAATACTGGCCAACAGCGGACACTTCAACGTTGAAATAAACATAAAGGATCTTGAGGAAATATCAGTGTCGAAGGAGAGGTTGAGGGAAAACCTAGATGAATATACATTGAAGGATGGGAGGAAAATATACTTGTTAGCGGAGGGGAGACTTGTAAACCTAGCTGCAGCAGAAGGACATCCAAGCGAAGTTATGGACATGTCCTTCGCAAACCAAGCACTATCAGTAAAATATCTAGTGGAGAATAGGGGGAAGCTTAAACAAAAACTATACGAAGTACCAGTGGAAATAGACCAGACAGTGGCAAAACTGAAACTTCAATCAATGGGAATAAGGATAGATGAACCCACAAAAGAGCAACTGGACTACATGCAAAGATGGGAGGATTAAAATATAGGTATCCACAATTAGAAGATAATGGGAGGCTGATAAAAATCCAAGAAGAGAAGGAAGAGAAGGGAGAAGAGAAGAAGGCTAAGAAGATAAGAAGCATATCAGACCTACCAGGAGTTGGACCCGCCACAGAACAAAAACTTATAGAGGCAGGATACAAAACCATAGAAGCAATAGCCATAGCAACACCAGCAGAAATCATGGCAGCCACAGGACTTGGAGAGAAAGTTGCACAGAAAATAATCATGGCCGCCAGATCAGCACTGGAATTGGGGTTCAAAACGGCAGACCTAATATATGAACAGAGATTAAAGGTGAATAGGATAAGTACTGGAAGCAAAAACCTAGATAGACTACTCGGTGGAGGAGTTGAAACACAATCAATAACAGAGGTTTTCGGGGAATTTGGAAGTGGGAAAACTCAATTGGCACATCAATTATCAGTAAACGTTCAATTACCACCAGAAGCAGGAGGACTTGGGGGGAGAGCACTATACATAGACTGTGAAGGAACCTTTAGACCTGAAAGGATAGTGTCCATGGCCATGGCGAAGGGGCTGGACCCAAAGGAGGCTTTGAAAAATATAATATTTGCAAGGGCATACAACTCAGACCACCAAATGCTACTGGTAGAACAAGCAAAGGATGTAATAGAGGAAAAGAATATAAAGCTAATAGTTGTGGATAGCGTTACAGGACACTTCAGAGCAGAATATCTAGGTAGGGAAAGCTTAGCAGACAGACAGCAAAAACTAAATAGACACTTACATGCATTGGCAAGACTTGCAGACATATTCAACGTAGCCGTATTCATAACAAATCAAGTTATGGCTAGACCAGACGCATTCTTCGGAGACCCAACAAGAGCAGTTGGTGGACATGTACTCTTCCATGTTCCAGGAGCAAGGATATACCTTAGGAAGAGCAGCGAAAACAAGAGGATAGCTAGACTCGTAGACAGCCCATACCTACCCGAAGCAGAAGCAGTATTCCAAATAACAGAAGAAGGAATAACTGATCCACGTGAATAGAAAGGGATAAAAAGCCAGATTAACGGATATCTAAAATGGTAATGGGCAATGTTGAAGACCCACCTATCAGACCTATTTGAAAGTAGAGGAGCAAAGATGATTGACTTTGTAGGTTGGAAGATGCCACTATGGTTCACAAACATAACTGAAGAACATTTAGCTGTGAGAAATAAGGCTGGGATATTCGACGTATCACACATGGGGAGAATGCTGATAGAAGGGAAAGATTCAACACACTTCCTAAACTACATAACAACAAACAACGTTGAAAAATTAAAGCCAGGCAGAATGCACTACTCCACCATATGCAACCAAAATGGAGGAATAAAGGATGATGTAATGCTACAGAAGATAACCGAAGACAGATATGTGCTCGTAGTCAACGCATCAAACAGGGAGAAAATATACAACTGGTTAACACAAAACTCAAAGGGATATGAAGTTAAGATCGAGGATGTAACCTTCGAAGTCCCAATGCTAGCCATACAAGGACCCTACGCTGAGAAGATCATGCAGAAAATTGTGGACATAGATTTAAAGAAGTTAACATTCTGGAGACTATCCCCATGCAAAATAATGGGATACGAAGCCATAATATCAAACTCCGGATACACAGGCGAAAATGGATTTGAAGTAACCATATGGAGAATCCCAAAGGGTGAAAGTGAAAAACTCATAAAGATATACATGGAAATACTAAAAGCCGGAGAAGAATATGGATTAAAAGAATGCGGCCTCGGAGCAAGAGACACACTTAGACTTGAAGCCGGACTAGTACTATATGGAAATGACATAGATGAAGATACAACACCATTCGAAGCAAAACTAGACTACGCAGTAAAAATGGATAAAGGGGAATTCATTGGTAGAGAAGCATTACAAAGACAACTAAATGAAGGATTGAGGAAGGTTAGAGTGGGATTAAAAATGATTGAGAAGGGGATACCGAGACCACACTACGAAATATGGTGCGAGAACGAAAAGATAGGAGTCGTGACAAGCGGCACATACTCACCACTACTAAACATTGGAATAGCAATGGGATACGTCAAACCAAAATACAATGAAATAGGTAGGGAAGTGGAAGTGGCTATTAGAGAGAGGAGGGTAAAAGCTAAAATAGTTGAATGGCCATTCTATAATAAAGAAGAATATGGAAGGGAGAGGAAGAATGTCCCATGAAAAGTTAGTGGTAAAGGAAGGTCTATACTATACGAAGGAACATGAATGGGCTAAAATAGAAAATGGTAGTGTTAGAGTTGGGATAAGCGACTACGCACAAAAAGAACTTAAAGACATAGTATACATAGAGCTACCACAAGTTGGAAAGAAGGTTAAACAATCTGAGAGGCTATGTAGCATAGAATCAGTTAAAGCAGTCTCAGATGTATACAGCCCAGTAAGCGGGGAAGTTGTGGAGGTTAATAGGCAACTTGAAAGTTCACCAGAACTATTAAACAAAGACCCATATGGAGATGGGTGGATAGCAGTAATTAAAGCTGAAAAGCTAAATGAGGAAGTTAAAAAATTGATGAACGCAGAGAAATATAGGGAATATATAAAGACATTGGAGAAGCATTAAACAACCTTGAAAATAATCTCCTCTCTATAATCAACGATAACCCTCCTATAACCCCTCAATTTTTCATTAAGCTCCAAATCCCCAGTATCCACATGCAATGCATCCAAACTGGAAATCTTACCCCAAGTGGCAACAATAATTATGTTATCCACACCAACCCTCCTAATGACATTTGCACTTATCTGCTGATTCCCCCTACCAAATATGAAACCCTGACCACCAATCGGGGAAACTATTATGCAAGCCTTGCTAAAACCACCACCATCAAGAAAACGCAATATATCAGCCTCAGATACATCCTTAGCCACAATCTTGAAATTGAGCATTAAATCCACGCCCAGGAGAGTCTTATCCAAGCCAAGCATATCAGTTATAGCTTTAACCGTAGTTCCAGGGCCAAGGATATATAGGACGTCAGGTTTCATAAGCTCCAATACATATTTGGCAATCCCCCTCTGATTCTCCAATTCACTATCCATAGGCATAGTTGGAGATTTAGCTCTCTGAACATATCCAGGGGAGTATGGGACTAGTAGGTAACCATAAAGCTTTATTGAAAGCCTATTGCATCTGAAAGCCTCTTCATCAATATCCATAACCTCCATAGGCTTAACAGGCAAATTCCCAGCCAAATATTCCGCAACAATCCTAGCTGCATCCTCAATGTTAAATGTGAATACCGCCGAATACATCTTCACACCAGCCGGAATTCCTAATACGGGGACGTTTAAATCAATGGCTTCACAAATATCCCTTGCAGTTCCATCACCACCACAGAAAACAATTAAATCAACCCCAATGCTATGCATAAGCTTAGCAGCCTTCACAGTATCCTCCCTACTAGTCCTCTCACCAACACTTCCAATCACCGTGGGTTTGAAGCCAGCCTCCAAGGCCTCATATTCACCCATAAGCTTTGGATATGTGATTAACTCTATGTCCAAGTTAAACTTCTTCAAATAATCGAGAAATACTCTAGCCCTCTCAGGGGAAACTGGTTTAGCGCCCAATTTGATAGCCTTCTCCAAAACTTCAATGCCATCAGTACCCTTAAGACCAACCCTTCCACCCATCCCAGCTATTGGGTTCACTATTAAGCCAACCCTTTTCCTATTGGACTTCACTTCACCCATGATATACCCATCCCAAACATTTGATCCCCTATCTCCCACACCTTCTCATAATATGTTCCAGGCGGCTTCTTTAACCCCAAACTAAGATTTCTAACTCTAACCTCCCTCAATATGTACCATTCCATGCTCTTCAAAAGTTCTAAAGTCTCAGGATCCTCCACACAGACATATGCATCCACATATGCATCCACAGGTAGGTCTAAATCCTTCCTCATGGCTTGAAGCCTTCTAACCACATCCCTAGCAAGTCCTTCAGCCATAAGCTCCCTATCTATGGAGCAATTTAGATACAGCTCTCCATACTTAAACTTCGTATATCCATATCCCTCCTTAACCTTCTCCTCGAAGGTTAAATCCTCCCTGGACAATTGAACATCCACACCATCCACATTGAAGGTTACATAGCCCTTGGAATCCATTTCAGATTTAATGGAATATGCATCCATGGATTCTATCTTCAACATTATCTTTGGGAGAAGCCCCTTATACTTAGGTCCAAGCGAAGAATAGTTCACTAGGACATCGTAAACCTTAAACTTGGAAGCCTCTGAAAGCGGTATCAAGCTCAGATTCTTAACATTCCCCTGATCAATAACAATATTCCTGAAAAACTCTATACCCTTGGCGACTTCAGGATTATCCGTGGCTATTATCATTTCCTTCAGTGGATAACGCAGTTTTATCCTCTTATCCTGCCTAACCTTATATGATGCTTCAACCACATCCCTAACGATCTCCATACCCTTCAAGAGGGATTCATCAATAAACTCTTCCATGGGCTTAGGCCAATCACACATGTGAATGCTCTCTGGAAGCGATGGATCGGCAACTCTAAATATGGATTGATAAAGCTTCTCAGTCATGAATGGAATTATCGGTGCGGATAGTTTAAGCAATCTAAGTAGGACATGATATAGAACTGAGTAAACAGCATTTTTACTTGGATCATCACCCTCAAGCCAAATCCTCCTCCTAATAAGCCTAACATACCACCTACTAAGATCATCAACCACGAAGCTCCTAACAGCCCTAGCCACTTCATGTATATGCAACTTGCCCATACTCTCATTACAATGCTTAACAATAGACTCGAATCTACTTAAGAGCCAGCGATCCTCAGGCTGAAGATGGCCAATCATGGAGGAGAGAGGATACTTTTGAGGTGAATATCCATCGAGATTCATGTATAGACTTGCAAAGTAGTATACATTCCACATTATCGTTAAAACCCTATGGATTTCCTCAACCTCCTTCATGGAGAACCTCAAATCCTCCCATGGGGTGCATTGAAGCTCATAAAACCTCAATGCATCCCTAGAGTACTTCTTGAAAACCTCTTCTGGAGCTATAACATTCCCAAGGGATTTATGCATTGGCCTACCCTGCTCATCAAGAGACCAGCCATGCATCAAAACCCTCTTGTATGGAGCTATCCCAAAACCAATATATCCACTCACAAGTAGAGTGTAGAACCACCCTCTAGTCTGATCAGGCCCCTCCAAAATGAAGTATGGAGGCCACCACTCATCAAACTCCTCCCTAGAAACTGGGAAGTTTAGTGAAGCCCACGAAGCCACGCTGGAATCCATCCAAACATCCAGAACATCTGGAACCCTCCTCATAACTCCACCACAATTACTACACTTCAAAGTGACTGAGTCAATCCAAGGCCTATGGAGATCCTTCAACTCCAATGGATTCTGGGACATGCTCTTAAGCTCCTCAACTGATCCAATCACAACGAAATTCCCACAATTACTACACTTCCATATGGGCATAGGTATACCCCAATACCTCTGCCTAGAGATAACCCATTCACGAACACTCTCAAGCCAATTCCTAAACCTATTCTTACCAGCCCATTCAGGTATCCACTCCACACGCTCATTTTCAGCTATGAGAGCATCCCTAATCTCAGGAACCCTTATAAACCACTGGGTCGTAGCCTTCAATATCAATGGAGACTTACATCTCCAGCAATGCGGATACCTATGTATAATCCAAGACTGATGTAGTAATAGCCCCTTACGTTTAAGATCCTCAATTATCTCAGCATTGGCATCCCATATGCTTTTACCAGCATACTTCCCAGCCTCAGGAGTGAATATACCCCTATCATCCACAATGCATAGTACTGGAAGCCCATACCTCAAACCAACTATGAAATCCTCTTCACCATGCCCTGGAGCTGAATGAACGCATCCAGTCCCCTCCTCCATACTCACAAACTCCTCACTTAAAACAACCCTATGCACACCCCTAATCTTACGTTGAGCTGGAACCTCATCGAGTAGAGCTGGAGTATACTTCAACCCCTCCAGGGAAGCTCCACTAAACCTCTCCAAGACCTTGAAACTCAATCCAGCCTCCTTAAACACAGCCTCACATCTGGCTTCAGCAAGTATATACTTCTCATCCCCAACCTGAACCTTAACGTAGGTTTCCTTTGGATTAACCATTATGGCCACATTGGAGGGGAGAGTCCATGGAGTCGTAGTCCAAATCAATATGTACTCCCCACTCTTCCCCTCCACTGGAAACTTAACATATATTGATGGATCCCTAACATCACGATACTCATCTGTAACCTCATAACCCGAGAGTACAGTTTCACATCTTGGACACCAGTGGAAGACCATGTAACCCTCAGATAGGAGTCCACGCTCATATGCACGTTTAACAAGCCACCATGCAGCTTGAATGTAATTTGGGTCTATGGTCATGTATGGCTTATCCCAATCCATCCAGACGCCGAGATTCTTAAACTGCCCCTCCATAACCTTCAAATTATCCAATGCATACCTCTTACACTCCTCAACAAACCTATCAACACCAAGAGATTCGATCTCCTTCTTAGTCTTCAATCCAAGCTTCCTCTCCACCATAACCTCTATCGGTAGACCATGCATATCATATCCAGGCTGATCCCTAACATTGTATCCAGCCATCCTAAAGTATCTCAAGAAAGCATCCTTCAATATCTTATTCCAAGCAGTACCCACATGTATTGGGTTTGTAACGTATGGTGGACCATCCAAGAAGTATAATTTAGGTTTACCCTTAAGTCTCTCCTTAACCTTCAAGTATACATCATTGCTCCTCCACCAATTGAATATCTCCTCCTCAACACTTGAACCCCTATAATCCCTCTCAATAGTTCCCACTACACCCATAAAATCCACCACCACATACATGGGGAACAAAACAGTATCAGAATAATGTGTAATTCAAGATTTAAATTTGGCTCCGATCCATCCCTCGGACACCATTCATAAATAGGTGGTGAGACATATGTATATAAAAGTTTTGAATAAAAGTATATGGGGGATTACATTGACTGAAAGGCTTAGGAGCAAAGCCTTGAGGATAACATTAAAAGCCATAGCGATAACCGCAATAATGGTATTGGCAGTATGGATAAGGATGCTACCAATAATAAGGTATGGACCATACCTAAGCGAATACGACACATACTACCAATACAGAATGACCCAATACATACTGGACAATGGGGTTCAAGCATGGTTCACATGGTATGATGAGATGAGCTGGTATCCAAATGGTAGGAGCGTGCCAGACACATCATACCTAGGGGTGCCGTTAACTGGAAGCATATTCTACACGATCATAAGGATACTTGGATTCAACATAACATTAATGGAAGCATGCGCATTAATGCCAGCAATACTTGGAGGATTAACAGTACTCATAGTGTACTTTATAGGTAGAGAGATAGATGGGGATGGTGCAGGGATGATTGCAGCACTACTACTTGCAACAATCCCAGCATTCATGCAGAGAACCACAGCTGGATTCTACGATAATGAATGCGTGGGATTCTTCGCCATGGCTTTAAGCATACTATTCTGGATTAAAGCACTAAAGAGCGATAACATAGTATACCCAATACTCAGCGGCCTATCCCTAGCATACATGAACATAAGTTGGGGTGGAAGCATATACCTACTAAACCTATATGCAGCATACGCAGCAATAATGGTGATACTTGGGAAATATAATAGGAGGCTGCTGAAAAGCTATGCTTTAACAATAGGTGTAGCCATGATGGTCTCAGCCCAATACCCATACTTCTCAAGGAAGTACATGCTAAGCTACGCAACAATTCTACCAATAGCCACAACACTAATGCTAACCATAGGGGACATATTGAAAAACGTAAAGGACAAGAATACGAGGATAATTGGCTTAGCTGGAATACTGGCAGTGGGAATTGCAGGGGCAATAATCCTTGAGAGAATAGGGATGCTATCCACACTAACAGGAAGAATACTGACCGTAATAAACCCATTCCAGAGGGAGACGATACCACTAGTGGAGTCTGTGGCTGAGCATCAAGCACCAACATGGAGCCAAATATACTACCAATACGGGCTACTAATACCAATATCCGCTGCAGGACTATACTACCTATGGAAACGCGGTGGAGAAGCAGACATATTCATCATCATAGGTGGACTGACATCAGCATACTTCTCCTCCACAATGGCGAGATTGATGATGCTTGCAGCACCATTCATAACAATACTTTCAGCACACCTAGTAGACGTAGTATACACACAAAACATAGAAAGAATAATTGAAGTTAGAACTTCCGGAAGAAGGAGGAGGGGGGATAGAGGGGGGATTGGAGGCAACATACTAATACTAATAGTGCTCTCAGCGGCACTGATAATTCCAGTAATAGGGTGGAAAGAGGCCGCTGCAACACCACAACAGATAATCACATCATCACTACCAGTAAGCAATGAATACCTAGACTGGATAGAGGCACTACTATGGATGAGGGGGAACCTACCAAACAATGCAGTTGTAGCCTCATGGTGGGATTATGGATACTGGATAACAACCATAGCCAACAAAACCACACTCGCAGACAACTCAACAATGGATGAGGGGAGGATAAAGAAGATTGCACAAGCATTCCTATCCAACGAGACAGAAGCCCTAAGACTACTCAAGGAGATGGGGGCAACACACGTCGTAGTATTCGAAGCCTTCGACCCAAACACGGGATTCCTATTTGGAGGTAGAGGATGGGGTGACTTCGTTAAATCATACTGGATGGCCAAAATAGCTGGATTAAACGTAACAGACTACATGACATACAACAGCCAATACGGAGTATACCTACCCACAGGACCAAAAGCACCCCAAACAACCCTATATAGGCTAATATTCAATACCAGAAGCGAACTTTGGGCTTCATGGGGAATAAAAATACCAAAACCAGAACACTTCGAACTACTATTCCAATCATCACATGGATTCGTATTCGTATACAAAATAAACTATTAGATAATGGCATAAAACAAAATCAACCATTTTTAACATTACCCTCAGAAAGCTTCTTCATAAGCCTCCTATACTTACCATACTTATCTTCAGGGGAAAACTTGGGTGGATGGGGAATCCTAACTTCACCACCACAATATGGGCACTTATCCTTATTTAGAGTGTAAGATCCGCAGGATACACATTTCCTCAAAAGCCATGGCATATGGAACCCTCAAACCCTCTTAAAACTTCCAGACCCACCAAGGGACGATATGGTATGTAAAGCTGCATCCACAGCAGCTTTCAAAGCCTCCTCAGCCACCTTATAATCCTTAGCTGAAATGTCAACCCTATACTTTGGGGCACCGACACTATAAATTCTACACTTAACACCACCAATGGATTCAGCTTTCATCTTAGCAGCCTTCAAAGCCTCAATAATCCTCATAACACCATCACTGGCCTCAGAGGTCAATTGGAGTATAGCGGCAACCTTAACCTCCTTAAGCTCAATATTCTCCTTAGCCAAATCAACAATATATTCAGCTAAATCCCTAGGCACCCCAGCATTCACTATGGGGGATAAGCCAAACCTTGCAGCCTCCTCAAACCCGCCCAAAACATCCCCGAAGGCTGATGCAAGTTTAGGTGCAACCTCAGACTTCAAATAATTCAAGTCTACACCAGCCTTCTGAGATAGGAGCTCGAGGAGCTTCTCCCCCCTATTAAACCTCTTCCACTCCAAAAGCTTATCCTTCCTTTCCTTATCACTAACCCTCCTAAGGGAGAGGTCAACATACCTCTTACTCTTATCAACCCTTATAACCTTCAAAACAACCTTACGCCCCTCCTTCAAGTAATCCCTTATATTGTGAACCCATGTGGATGCAACCTCACCTATAGGCACATATCCACTCACATTGCTATATTCATCCAAACTGACATATGCACCCTTATCAAAAACCTCAGTTACAGTGGCTATTACGAGCTCGCCAACCTCAGGCAGATCCCTACCCTTAACAGACAATACAGCTACACCTCAAATCAACCTAAAACCCTAACAACCTTACCCTTAACATTAGCCCTACCGCCGGTTGGCTCTATGAGAACCCTACCACAAATATTACATTTAACCACAGTTGAAGCCATATCGAAGGATATCTGCTCATTACCACAGTCGGGGCATGATACAATTACAAATCTACTCTTAGGTTCAGGTATGAGCACCCTCCTCTTCCTCACACCAATAAACAAGATTTCACCCCTCAATCTCAATTCTCTTCAATCTAATTCCCTCAGTATGAAGAATATGCCCACACTTCTTACACTTCAACTTTAAAACTTGCTTCTTAGTTACCTTAGCAAACCTCTTCTGCTCAGCAGCCCTCTTACTACCATAACCCTTATTCTTAGCTGCAAATCTCCTCTCACCCTGAGCCAAACTCCTACGTTTACCAGCCTTATATAGCGTAACAGTATGCTCAGTATAAGCATTGCATCTTGGGCAATACTTCATCATTACAGCCGGAACCTTCATACCTACACCTCCAACTTCTCAGCAACACCCTTCATAATTAATACTTCACTATTTATTAAAGGTATGTTAGCCACATCCTCAGGTTCAAAGGGGCCGTAAACCACTAAATCCACCCCGACAAACGCTGGAACACTTGCTGTAAAACGAACTAATATTCTTTTTGTAGTGTCCTCCATGGAATTCATGGAGGAGTAGAAGGACTGTAAAGACATTTGAATAGCCTCCCTAATCTTGATGTAGGCATCCAACTCCTCATCGAGAATCCCCTCAGGTGGGGTTGATAAACCCATAAATATACCCCTAACAATCTTGTAAACCCTCAACTTGAATATCAATGAAACCGTCTTGACAGCTAAATCAAGCTCCCCCCTCAAAATCTCAGCCGAACCCCCCTGCGAAGATTCAATTTTATCCCTCAACCCCTTAATGTAAAGCCTAGCATTAATGTAGAAATCCTTTGGCAACCTAGATAGATTTGATGACTCCAACTCATTCTTTAAAGCTTCAAGTATATCATTATATATATACATAACCGTAAACCACAATTAAAATATGTTATCCATCAACTTAATAAAGTTGCAGAACCCCTACATATCAAGTAAACTGCAATGGTCTTTGGGAGCACCACATCCACATCCTTATAAGGCCCATAAAAGCTTCCACCAATACGGATCCTAGGCATATGTGAAACGTGAACTCTACAATCCTCAAAACCGAAGGCTGAAGCATCAAATAAGGGTTGAAAAGAGCTTAAAGCAGATATGGACATGGGTTTAGCTATAAGCCCAGTTTTACCGTGAAGAGATGATGGAAGCCTCATCAAACGCTTAATATCACTTGTTACACGCTCATCAATATGCACGGCAGCCTCACCCACAACCCTAGAGGCAATCCTACTCCAAACATAGGCTGGCAACCCACTTATCCTAGGCCACCTTGGCGGAGATGACTCAAGGGAGGATAATATTTCACCCCTATTATCATATATGAGCCTTGCAATCTTCTCATTGAACATGGACTCCAAATCGCTGAATGAAGCTGAACTTATAAATTCATATAAGGCTCTAATAAGCCTCCCACGCCACCCGGGATCCGAAAGTGAAGGTGGAGTTACATCCCTAACCGATCTGGATGGGAATCCATGGAGCTCCAGGGATAATCCAACCCCCCTAACATAATCCGTTATCTCCCTCCTAGCCTCAAGACTCAACTCCACGGCAACCTTATCCCTAACGTGGACGTGATACCCCCTATGACCTGAAAATACGATCAACATGTTCCCAGTTGAGAAGCCGAATTCCGATACTAAAAATTCCTCAACAAGCCTGAAAACCTCCTCCCTAGCCTTATCCAAACAGAAATCGCAAAGCCAAGAATCAACCTCAATCCTCCTGGAAGAGCATTTTGGGCATTCCTCAGGAGCCATACCCATGGAGCTATATCCACAATCCATACACCTCCAAGAATCATGCTCACGCTTACATGGAGTTGGAATATGATCAGCATCTATATCGAATACCAAGTCAGCCCCCCTCCAAACCTTACCATCCATATCCTCAACATCTGGGAAATCATAGTATGCCGATGAAAAATATGCATGCAATGGAGTCTCCCTAGCCATAAAACTCTTCAAATCATCAACACTCTTAAAGGACATATGCCTCCTCATCCCCTCCTGACCAATAAATATGAATCCAAACTCCCTCCTACCAATATCATTTGGAGCCTCAATGGAGGCGGAGGAATAATACCCCCTAAACAGCCTCCTAATCAGATCCTCCCTTCTCAACATCTCTAACACCAGAACCCTTAACCTTCAATTTATAATAGGTCATGGGATGCTTAACCCTCTTGGAAATGCAGAAATCATCTGGGAAGCATAACCCAAAAGTTTTAAGGGTACTACATTTGGGAGTGGAGTACTTGGTTCTAGAACCCCTCAAACCAGCAAGATGCTCGACCTGATACCTAGTCATCTTCTCATCATAATCTGCTGAAGCAATGAACAATTTAACCACATCATCAACGCTCCTACCAACATTAAGTAGGAATGTTGCCAATGTGAATCTAGCCATATGGGGCATGGACTCCCCCTTCAAAAGCCCATTCATCAAACTACGTATACATGGAGGCATTGCAGATTCAACCACGGGACCCTTAACCTCCTCAGCCTCAAGAACCTTCCTATAACTGGAGAAGATCTTCCTCAACCCCTCAATCCTATCTACAACATTACTAGGCACAGTTATGCTTGGCATGGGCTGACTAGACTTATTGAATATCTCACCCTTAACCCTTTCAGAAATAAGCCTAGCAAGCTCCCCCCTACTCACATAAACCCATCCCCCAACAACACTCCTATTAACAAGCTTCCAATTGAAAGCCTCAAAAACTGGGGAGAATTGAAGGAAGTCTGCAAAGAATATTTGAAATGCACCTGGACGAATCAACTTAACCCTCCAATTGAAGCTATTCACAGAGATTAGCTGAAGCTTATAATCCTCATCAACCCTAAGCTCCTCATAAACCCTCTTAGCTTCAGCAACAGCATACCTCATGGACAAAGCATTATCCCCAATAACAGACAATATTATTGGAGCAATATTGAAGGAGAATATCTCCAAATCAAGATCCACAAGCTTCGTCTCAACCCTCCCAACCCTAACTGCACTCTCAATTCTCTCAAAAGCCCTATCAAGGATTGTTGAGAAGTCTGGATGAAAAACCTCATCTATAGTGAAACCTAAACTGGAAATATACTCCCTAGCCTCCCTACAAAAGGGGTACTTCGCTAAATCTTCACGGGAAAGAGACATAGGAGGTTAACACGATAAAACTTAAATGAAAATAGTATTTTAGTATTACCCTCACATCACTCAACTCTAGGTGCAAGGTAGTAGGTTATCCTACCCTCATTGGGAAGCTCAAAGCTAAGCTTCAGAGGCATATCAGTGGAGAACTCTAAAACGAGAATTTCACTGGCACTGGAAGCCTTAACGAGATCCTCCAAGTAATTCAAGCTATAAGTGCTACTGGAAGGCTCCTTAACATTTAACTCTATAAGAGACCCTGAAGCCTCACTCAACTTAACCTCCACATCCCCCCTCTCCCCTGAAGCTGAAATCTTCAAAACGTCACCCTCAGCAGATATCTTAACATAATCACTTATTAGACTGGCATCCTTAATTGCATCCTCAAAAACCTCTGAGGCAAGCCTACTATGAACATTGAATTCAAGGGATGGTGACGCTATCTCCTCACCAGCAATGTCCAGGAGGGGGATGCTGAAATTCCTCTCAGCCTTATTACTGAAGGTTATCTTCAACTTCCTATCGCTGGTAACTTCAAGGGACATCTTATCCCTGGCAGACCCCCTCTTAAGAATCTTCCTAAACTCATCCAGATTGACGCCAATGTTAATGTTTTCCCCACAATTGTACTCGTCGAAGAAGGATTTGGGAAGTTCAACTTCCACCATAGCCACATGGGATGGATCCATAGCTTTAAGGGATAAGCCATTTGGAGTGGCCACAAAGTTCGCTTCATCAATAATCTCAGATATGGCGTCAATAACGCTCCTCCAAACCTTTATCTCCGATAACGAAAACCTAAACATGTATACACCCAAAATCAACTATCACAACAAATATATTAATGCTTATCGGATTCTACTCGTATTCTCTCCAAGTATAATTGCACTTAGTGCACCTATAGAATCTTGTGGGAGCCTCATCCCCCCTCCTAGTTTGAACCATCCACCAGTAGGCCTCATTATTCCCACATCTAGGGCATACAGCCTTAACCTTAGGCATAGTCTTTGCAGCCACCTCAGGATCCACAACCGCTATTTCACTCTTAACATCCTTCTCCCTCTTCTCAGTGATCTTCATAGCTGAATTGGAAGGCTCCTTAACGAAGCCACATGAAGAGCATACTAGAACAATCTTACCATCAACCCTCTTGGGACGCATCAAAGCCCCACACTTCTCACAGAATTCCATGATATATCACTCCATGAGTCGAGGGAAATAATTGGATAAAGTTCCTAATAACTTTAACGCTATAAGCCTAGAAACCCTTAAAGCTTCAAAACCTCCACGAATGTAAGCCACACTCATTAGACGTTTAAAATCAGAATCACTCAGCCCCCTATAAACCATGGATCCACCATAAACCACGATCACAGGCTTAGATGAAACTGAAAAGGCGTAATCCACATCCACATCCCCAAATCCCTCAGCATCAATAACTATGAAACTTATCTCATTGAAAAACTTTGAATTCATAATCATATCAATAGCTTCAATTAGGGGGTTACTGGATTGGGAAATCCCAATTATAATGCCATCAAGTCTAAGGGAACCCCTAAAAACGGATGACACTATCAAAGGCCTCCTAAAAACTACACCCACAATCCTAGACTCCAATTTAACCCTCAAAAACCCTCACCAAAACATGTTTAAGGAGGGCTGAGAAAGCTTTAACCTCACAATCAAAATCCCCAACAGAATCAGCTGAAATATTCCCAACAAGGATATCCACAAGCTCATTTAATGAAACCCTACCTGAAAGCCAAGCATAAGCTATCAAAGCCTCAGCAGCATCACCCTTAACGTGAACATCAACCCTACCCTCAAGCAAATCCCTCAAACCACACCTACATAAAGCCTCAGCCAAAACCCTATTCCTAACCCTCCCCCCACGAAATCTACCGCCAACCACACTTAAAGCTATGGAGTATACGAAGTTTACGAGGGAATCCCCAAAGGATGCCAAATCATCATCAACTAATATGCCACGTAGATCATTAATGGACATTAGGGGGGCCTCTCATCTCCCAGAAGTAAATTTGTTAAAAGCGGATTCAAAGGCGGATCTAAAGTTCAATGCATCCTCCTTAAGCCTCATAGTAGCATCCTTCAAAACTTCAACTGGAGATTTTGAGGAAACCCTCACTATTAAGAGAGCTCTATCTTCAAGTGGATGTGGAATCCTATATGAGGCAAGAACCACAGATGGATCCTCATAAAGCTTTTGACACAATGCATTTAGGAATGTGTAACCCTCCCCCCTAATCTCAAGCTCTATGAAGTCATCCCCCCTCCTCAAAACCTTAACTTCCAACACATACACCCCTCAAACATCACAGTAATAGCTTAAGCTACAAATGGTAATAAACTTAATTGTGAAAACTACTTTTTTAAAAGATATCCTGAAGCGAATTTCCTAGAACTGTGAAAGTTGCATTTGGAACATATGAGACGCCCATTCCTAAGGTATAGTGGTGAAATGCAGTATGGGCATCTGGCGAAGAGGACGCCTAGATCACTATCCCTAATGGAAACATTATAGGGGATCCATGAATTTAAAAATACAGCCCTAACAATATCCCCCTCCCTAACAACATCATACATTGAATTATATCTAACATCACTGGATACATATGGGAATCTCAGATATGCAGTTACAGGAGTCCTCAAAACCCCCCTCCCCTCCACATAATCAACCTTTATCCCAGCAGACTCAAAACCAACATCGAAAACATACCCTAAACCAACATCCCCAGCCACAGGCAAAATTAAACTCCTCTTAGATTCAACGCTAATCCTCCTCTCACGCTCATCGATCCTCAAACGCCCAAACCTAACGGCTATCAGGGATCCATCAACCTCCTTAACTCCATCCCCAGCCATAAACTCCTCTATAACCCCAAGAAAATCCCCGGGGAAAACTATGCTCCCACTGGAAATCATAATGGACACCTCAAACTATCAATTATCACACACATAGTATCTTATAAATGATAACATTAACCTTACGTTTAACATCCCTATGGAAGTTAAAGGTGTGGGGTATTGTTATGGTGAATCTAAGGTGACTGGACAATCTACCACCAAGCTTTGAAATGAGATTTGAGAGGAAAACATGATTGCTGGGAGTATACTTGTGGAGCGAGTAAACAACCCTTGCACTTCCAATGGCAGCTTCAAGGAAAATTCTATCAGCCCCCCTCCTATGAACCCCAAATGGGGGGTTCTGGATTATGGTGTCGAAACGTTTAGCAAATGGTAGATGGGAAACATCTGCCCGAACAAAGCAGATACCAAAATATAAACCAAGAGACTTAGCATTATCCAAAGCAACCCTCAAAGCCTCATCATCCAAATCAACCCCCAAAACCATTTCAGCCCCAAGCAGCACAGCACCAAGACCCAGAACCCCAGTACCACAACCAGCATCCAAAACCCGCCTACCAGGGATATCATCATTAACAACCCCAGCAAACCAAAGTATCCTAGCAGCATCATCACCGCGAAGACTATACTGCTCAAAATAAACCTTTGGATTCGGATGCGGCTTAACATTCTCAAGCATCATTGCAAGATGCCTAAGCCTACCCAAACTCTTCATTCAAAATACCCCTCATATCATCTGGATTCATAGAGCCACTCAATGCAATCTTAACCTCATATGGAGTTAATATTGGCTTACCATAAGCCTCAGCCTCCTCAATGGCAATCCTTGGACATGCAGCTGAAACGAAGACATCAACATCCCTAAAGGGTAGAGTTAGATCAGCTGAGAAATCCCTAACTGAGAAGAGGTAGCACCTCCTACCACTAGACTCAAGCATCCCCTTAACCTTCAAAGCCAAACCCAGCTTACACTGCCCAGGCTTAATACCTATCATAACCCCAAAAACTTTAGAATCCCTAGCCCTAACAATATTATTCCACCTAACACTTAAAACCCTCCTAACGAGGCTATCCAAACATCTAATTTCACCCCTAAATGGATCCATAACGTAAGTCGTCTTCCCAGTGGATAACGCCACGCCCAAACCATGGAAATCGCCACCAGAAATAACTAGGAACCCCTCAACCAAGTCAGCTACACCCACAGCGCCACAAACTTCACAGCCCAAAACTTGACCATTAAACCTCAACCTACCACACTTCAAACCAACATTTACTGGCACACCACTAGAAGACAATACATCCATAACTTCACTCAAATTCTCAATATGTTGAATTGTGGAGAGCAATCCAACAGCCCCCCTAGAACCCCAAATCTCAACAAACTTCCTAGCCAAATCCCTCAAGGAAGATCTAAAATACACGGGGACATATATGACTGGAATCTCACTATACCCAATGAAATCAGTATGACCGAAATGTATTATTAAGTCAGCTCCAAGCCTCCTAGCATCATCAATGGCCAAATCACAACCACCATAGCATGGATCCATGGAGACGATAACCTCAGCAGCCACACGACTCGAAATTTCATCAGCAACCTTCAAGGCATAACCCTTAAGCCCATCTGGAAATTGAATTAGAATCCTACGGGCAGATTTAACCATACTATTCGAGACAACATAATCCAAATTGAAATCATACATGAAAACATCCAAAAAATTGATGTATTAGGGGAAGTATAAAAGTGTTAAGTGAAAGAGTCAACCATAAACCTTAAGGTCACTCCTAGCACTAACAAACTCCTTCCGAACAAGCTCCCTAACAGCTTCACGTATAACCTCAGCTCGAGAAGAGTAACGGCCACATTCAATGAGTACATCAAGCTCCCTAACCACACCCTCAGGAAGCCTGATGGTGATTACTTTCATATACCCCCACTCACCAAAAATACTTTTAACAGAAGTTGAATAAAGAAGATTATACTACTATCGTATTACGTAAAGAATACAAACCAAAGGTAGAAAACCATGTTAAAAGAATTCTAGAGCGAGGAAAAATGCATAAACGACAAAATAGGACACAGAAAACCATATGGAGGAAGAATACAATTGAAAACAAAGATATCGGTGAAAATATTGGAGAATGCAAGTCATGTTTATATGTGAGATCAACTACACAAATCTAGAGTAGAATATGAAAGTTTATATAGAAAGCTATGGATGCGCAGCCAACAATGCAGATACAAACCTAATGAGGAACATTATACTGTCAAGACATGAGATAGTAGGGGACCCATGGAAGGCAGATGCCATAATAATAAACACATGCACAGTTAGGGGGGAAACCGAGAGGAAGATTATAAAGAGGATAAGGGAGCTTGAGGATATTAGGAGGAAGATTGGGGGTAAACTTATAGTTGCAGGATGCATGGCTAAAGCCCAACCAGCACTAGTATTAAATGCAGCGCCAGAAGCCTCACTAATATCACCACAAAGAGTTAGCGAAATACTCGAAGTTCTAGAATCAAATGCGAGGGAAATTAGAATTACAGGATATGGAGCCAAAAGCCTCGAGGGGGCAGTTAAAGGTGGATTAACAGTTACAATACCAATAGCTGAAGGATGCCTTGGAAACTGCAGCTACTGCATAGTTAAATTGGCTAGAGGCGGATTGAAAAGCTACAGTATTGAGGAGATAAAGAGGGTTGTGAGGAGGACTGTGGAGGATGGGGCTAGGGAGATTAGACTAACAGCTCAAGACACAGCAGCATATGGAATGGATATAGGGACAAACCTAGCAAAACTATTGAGGGAAATACTTGAGATACCAGGGGGATACATTATTAGAATTGGAATGATGACCCCAAATAACGCCCTAAAAATAATAGACGATCTAATGGAGATATATGAAGATGAAAGAATATACAAATTTATACATATACCGCTACAGAGTGGAGATGATGAAATCCTAAAACTAATGAATAGAAGATACAGTGTGGAAGATTACAAGGCAATAGTTAGAAAGTTTAGATCAAAATATCCAATGGGATTCATAACCACAGACATAATATCAGGATTCCCAACAGAAAGTGAAGAAGCACATAAGAGGACTATAAGGGTTATTGAGGAAACAAAGCCGGATAAAGTGAACGTGGCAAAATACTCCCCAAGACCACACACCAAAGCCGCAGCCCTACCACAACTACCAGAAAGCATTAGGAGTGAGAGGTGTAGGGAGATCGTCGAAGTTTCGAGGAGGATATCCCTAGAGAGGAATATGATGCATGTGGGGAGGATTGAAGATGCATTGGTGCTTAAAGTTGATGGGGGAACCGCCAAAGCTAGAATGAAGAATTACAGACTTGTGAAGATAAATGGATGCGGTGAAATTCTTGGGAGGATGGTTAAGGTCAAGATAAATGGAGCAAAAGCCACACATTTAATTGGAGAATTAACCTCCTGAAGGGGCAGGCATAACTGCCAAAACATCCCCATCCCCAATTATAACATTGGATAAATCCTCAACCCCAATCCTACGCATATTAACAGCAAAGTGAATATCCCCCCTAAACCCCCCATCCGAATTTGAAATGAGCTTCATAAGCCTACCATTAAGCTTACCATCAACAACCATCAACAAATCCCTAACACTTAGAGGGGCATCAATGTCCAATGTGATCCTATCTAAACCCAAATTTTCCCTAAAAAATGAGAAAAAGAGTATTGTAACCTTCAATATTCAGCCACCAGCCCCCTTCAATCTACGCATATAAACCCTCCAGGATGGCACTAGGAATTTCGGGTGGTTAGCCTTCACATCATCCAATCTCCCAACAGAGGTATTCCTTGGAGAAGACTTTACAATGGATGGGTTGCTGTAAGCCTCATCTGAAATCTCCTTCAAAGCCTTAACATACGCATCAATATTCTCCTTCGTCTCAGTGTCCGTGAACTCGATCATCAAAGCCTCCTTAACAATCAATGGGAAGTATATTGTTGGAGCATGTAAACCACGATCAAGCAAAGCTTTAGCCACATCCAAAGTCCTAACGCCAGTCTCCCTCTCCATAGGCTCAGCGCTCAAAACACACTCATGCTTCCTAGGCTTACTTGGATCATATGGGAGGCTATACCCCCTAACATTGGACATGCACTTCAAGAAGTAATTGGTGTTCAAAGTTGAAAGCTCTGCGGCAGCCTTTAAACCCTTAGCCCCCATGGACAATATGTATGCTACAGCCTTAACTATGACGGCGAAATTACCATAGAAAGACCTAACCTTCCCAATGGATAAAGGCCTATTGTAATCCAAATAATACCTCTTACCATCAAACTCCACAACTGGAACCGGTAGGAATGGCTCAAGCTTCTCCTTAACTCCAACAGGACCTGAACCAGGACCTCCACCACCATGCGGAGTGGAAAACGTCTTGTGGAGATTCAAGTGAACTATATCAAACCCCATATCGCCAGGTCTAACTATCCCCAATATGCCATTCAGATTTGCACCATCATAGTATAGTAATCCACCAACATCATGAATTATCTCAGCAATCTCAACGATGTGCTCATCAAACACCCCCAAGGTATTCGGGTTTGTGAGCATGAGTCCAGCAGTCCTCTCCGAAACAGCACTCCTCAAAGCCTTCAAATCCACACACCCCTTCTCATCAGAAGGCACAACCACAACCTTAAACCCAGCCATAGCTGCACTTGCAGGATTAGTTCCATGGGCACTATCTGGAACTATCATCTCATCCCTAAACCCTTCACCCCTAAACTTATGGTAAGCCCTAATGAGTAGGCAACCCACATACTCCCCATGAGCCCCAGCAGCCGGCTGAAGAGTAAACCTATGCATCCCAGTTATCTCTGCAAGCCACTTCTCCACCATGTACATAAGCCTCAAAGAACCTTGAACTGTGGATTCATCTTGTAATGGATGAACATAGGCCACAGAATCAAGGGATGCCAACTCCTCATTAACCTTCGGATTATACTTCATGGTGCAAGAACCCAATGGGTAGACTCCAGAGTCAACACCATAATTCATCTCAGATAGACGGGTATAATGCCTAACAACCTCAACCTCGGAGAGCTGCGGTAGATTCAAATCTTTACGCCTAAGCTTCTCAGGAATCTTAGCCAAAACGTCACCCACAGCAGACTTAACCTCATCATCAACTTTTGGAGGTATGTAGCCCCTCCTACCATCATAACCCAACTCAAAGATTAATGGTTCACGCCATTTAGCCTGCCTAAACATTTCATCACACCCCCAAAATGGATTTTAAATTCAATGCAAGCCTCTCAATATCCCCCCTAGAATGAACTTCAGTTACACAGTAAAGCGCTGTTTCACCAAGCTCTGGAAACTCATTCTTAATTATCTTCCCGCCATGAACCCCCCTCTTCAAAAGCTCCCTATGAACATGCTCCACACCAACCTTAGATCCATCGAAATTGACTGTAAACTCCTTAAAGTGTGGTGAATTGAATATTGGAGCCCTAACACCCTTAATGTCATTGAGGAGCTTCATGGCATAATGAGACCTATACATTATTGATTCACAAAGCTCCCTCAACCCAGATTGGCCTAGGAGGGATAGATATGCAGCTGCTGCAACTGCACATAAAGCCTCATTACTACATATATTTGATGTTGCACGCTCCCTCCTAATATGCTGCTCCCTAGTCTGCAAGATCATCACAAACCCCCTCTCAGATTCATCCACCGTGCTGGTTAAACCAATAATCCTGCCAGGCATTTGTCTAACAAGCTTATCATCCCATCTACATGCAAAAATGCCCAGCAATGGACCTCCAAAATTCATTGGATTACCGAGGGGTTGACCCTCACCGACAACTATATCTGCACCATAATCTCCAGGGGCCTTCAAAACCCCAAGGGATATTGGGTCTATGCCAACAATGAATAGGGCGCCCACACCATGAGCTATGGACGCCACCTCATCAACACCTGTCTCTATGAATCCAAGATATGATGGATTTTCAACGTAAATTGCAGCCACATCATTTGACGCAACACCCCTAAGCTTAGATAGATCTATACATCCACTCTCCCTATCATAATCAGCCATAATTATGGAGATGCCATGAGGCTCAGTATAAGTCTTCAAGGTTGTAAGCCTATCTGGGCTAATGATCTTTGGCACAATAACCTTCCTCCTACCCGTAACCCTAACAGCCATTAAAGCAGCCTCAGCGAGGGCTGAAGCCCAATCATACATGGATGCATTGGCCACATCCATCCCAGTCAACTCACAAATTAGGCTTTGAAACTCAAATAAGGCTTGAAGCATCCCCTGGGAAATCTCAGCTTGATATGGCGTATAGGATGTTAGGAACTCACTTCTACCAACAATACTCTTAACTGCTGATGGGACATGATGAGGCCAGCAGCCAGCTCCAAGGAATATTGGCATATCCATTAAGCCAACATTATCATCCAAAACGCCACGAACAAACTTATAAACTTCAAACTCAGACATGGGGCCAGGAATATTCAATTCACCCTTAAACTTAACAGATTCCGGAATATCCTTGTAAAGCTCAGAGACATCGCTGACTCCAATGGTTTTAAGCATCTCCTCCAAAACCTTCTTCGAAGAATTTGGTAGGTATGGATGCGCATCCACCATACAATTCACAATAGAAAGTTGAGTTATCCACGATTTAATCTTGTCGATTAAGTGGGAGTCAAACAAATTATTATTAAGGTGGAGAGGACATAAAATTTAAGGAGTATGTGAAGGTCTATGATGAGGATTGGGAAGCCCATCCCAGTAATATTGATCATTATATTGACGATTCTAAGCCTACACATAAACTTATACCAAACCAATGCTCAAATTATGGGTTCAAGTGGGAAGAGAATTATAGAGATACATGCAAACTACGCAATAGTAAGAGATGAAATATACATACCTGAAGTTATTGTAAATCTAACCCAACACATACCAAAACAATATTCAAATGAGTTATTCATGGTTAAAGCCTACGATGAAAAGGGAGTTAGAGATTTAGCAATAGAGGATGAGGAGAATGGAGTCAAAATAGTGGTTTTAGGGGAGGTTAAGGGGAAGATTACCATAGAAACATACCTAATAAACCATTTGAAGACAACCGCAGACAAATATGTATTCCAATACCCAATATACCCAATACTGGATGTGACAATTGAAGCATTCAACACCACCATAATATATCCAGCGGAAACATTGAATGTCACCACAATAATACCGCCAACAAACATAACCACGATGGGTGCATGGCGAGCGAAATTCACCCAATCCCCACTACCAATGCAAACCACAATAGAATTATACACATCATTCAAAGCAAGCATAACGCCAATAGTGATCGATAGGATAATTAGATATGTGAACATGGGACAAGAAATGGGAGTGAAGGATGAAATTACAGTTAGGAATCCAACGGATACCACCATAAGTAGGGGGGCTGGATTCAAATTCAACATGCCACCAGGAACATCCATATCCTCAGCCACAGACCCACTTGGACCAGTAAACTACAAAGTAAACTCAACATCCACAGCCACAATAGTAACAATATACCCGAGAATAGACCTGCAAAGTGGATGGACATACGACTTCACACTGGAATACAAACTCCCAAGGGAAAGATATGTGGCTGGAGGACAACAGGAGACCCTCACAATACCAACAGACACCATAATACAGACACCAATAAAGCAAATGAATGTAACCGTGAAATTCAGTGAGGGAACAAAAATCTTGAGTTACACTGGAAACCCAGCGAAAATTGAAGGCACAACATTAAAATATGATTTAAGTGGATTCATAGCAAAAGATTATGGAGCAAGCGATTTAAAGGCAACATACATACCAGGGCAAACCCCAATGCAAATACCAATAAACATACTGGCATACACGATAATAGCATTGACAGCCACATCCACAATATACCTAAAATACAGGTTCAGCAAAGTGAAAACAGCTACAAAGGTAAGCTACATAAGAACCATATACGATGCATACTTGAAGGAGAAAGACCTATACGTAAAACTTAAGGAAACCATTGAGAAATATGGGGATGAAGAAATAAGCAGAAAGCAATACCTTGAGGAGAAGAAGAGGATAATGGATGAAATAAAAGCTTTAACTGATAAGATAAACGAAGCGAAAATGAAGGTTGAATCTGAGGAAGCAAAAAGCAAAATAGGGGAAATAGAGGAGGAGATGGGGAAGCTTAAAGCATTAATGGATAGAATTGAAGATATTGAGGGGAAGAGGATCTCAAAAACTATAAGGAGGGTTGAGTACCAAAGAATAAGAGACGCCAATGAAAAGGCATACGCAAGAATAATGAGGAGGATAGATGCGAGAATAAATGAACTGAGGGAAATAAAACTGTAGAGGGGATGGGGCTACGCCAATAGAAATCACATTAGACTACGGGAAATGTATAAGATGCGGAAACTGCATGCAATCATGCCCAGTGGAAGTATACACAATGGATTCCAATGGAAACATAAAACCATCAAGAATAAGCCTATGCATTGGATGCAGAATATGCGAAGCAGAATGCCCAAGAAATGCAATAAAAGTAACCATAAAATAAATCCACATCCATATATGTGGATTAATGGTTAAATGCCTAAAATGTGGGAAATGCTGCATTGAAACACAAATGCCACTCACACACAGAGATATAGAGAGAATTGAAAGGCTTGGATACAGGAGATGGGAATTCACCGTGGAAAATGATGGTAAACCCACACTAAGAAACATAAATGGACACTGCTACTTCCTAAACCCAAAAAACATGAAATGCAAAATATATAGGGATAGACCTGAAGGATGCAGAATATACCCAGTAGTATACATTGAGGGGGGATATGTGGGCGTAGACGATGAATGCCCAGCCTCAAAAACAGTGACTATAAGGGAAATATGTAAAAGGAAGCCTAAACTAATCAAATTATTAATTGAAGTGGAGGGGTTGAGAAATGAAAAGGATAGTTAAAGGTATAAAGAGGATACTAAGTGAAGAAGCATACTGCCCAAACTGCGATAGATTCGTAAAAGTTGACGTGGAAGTAAAAACTTATGGTGATAGGAGAATTGAAGTTAAAAAATGTAGTGTATGTGGGAGGGTGATTGAGGAAAGAGAGTATTACGTTGAAGTCTAAGTTAATACACCAATCTTCTTGGCAGCCTCAGTCAAAGAGTCAACAACGTAATTCAAATCATCAATGCTGTGAGTGGCGTTTGGCTGGAATCTAATCCTAGCAGTCCCCCTTGGAACCCATGGGTAAACCACTGCTTGAACGAATATATGATAATCATTGAATAGCATCCCCACCAACTGCTGAGTCTTCTTCTCATCACCAATCATAACTGGAGTTATGGGCGTCTTGGTATTGCCAATATTAAACCCTCTATCCACAAGGGACTTCTGGAAGTATCTAGCATTGCTCCATAGCCTCTTTAAAGGCTCATCAGTTGAGGAAAGCAGGTCTACAGCTGCAATTATAGCTGCAACGTCAGGTGGATTCAATGCACTACTAAGAAGATGTGGCCTAGCCCTCTGCTTGAGATACTCCACAACCTCCTTTGAACTGGCAATGTATCCGCCTATAACGCCGAAGGCTTTGGATAAAGTCCCCATCTCAATATCTATCCTATCATGAAGTTTGAAGTGATCCACAATGCCTCTACCATGATCCCCTAAAACACCCTCACCGTGAGCATCATCAACATACACTATTGCATCATACTTGTCAGCCAAATCAGCAATCTTATCCAGTGGAGCCATATCGCCATCCATACTGAAGACACCATCAGTTATTATGAATCTCCTCCTGGAATCCTTAGCCTCCTTCAACTTAGCCTCCAAATCCTCCATATTCAAATGCTTATATATCAGCCTCTTAGCCTTCGTAAGCCTTATACCATCAATTATGCTACCATGATTAAGCTCCTCACTAATTATTGCATCCTCATCCCCAACCAAAGCTGATATGGAGCCCACATTGGCAACGTAGCCAGATTGGAATAGTATTGCAGCCTCCCTACGCTTAAACTTTGCAAGCTTCTCCTCAGCCTCAATATGTAGATCTGTGGTTCCAGATATTGGGCGAACAGCCCCAGCCCCAACACCATACTCCTCTATAGCTCTAATGGCAGCCTCCCTAATCTTAGGGTGATTTGCAAGTCCAAGGTAATTGTTGGAGCACATTAAAATATACTCAACCCCCCTAATCACAACCCTATTATCTGGAGGCCCAACCCTAATTCGCTCAGCAAAGTATAATCCCTGAGCCTTCAAATTCTCCAATTCGGCTTTAAGATACTCAGTTCTCCTACCCAAAACAATCACCAAAATATTTTAAGGCAACGAGGGGATATAATTCTACCCATCATAGAGTATAGGTTTACTTGAAGGATAATTCAACTTGATCCCCAACCCTCCAATCAGCATAGCCATTAACATGGCGATCAAAGATCACCTTTAAGAGTGGGTTACCAATATAGCTCCCCAAACCCTTAACCATTAAACCATCAACGTAAACTTTGCATTTAGGTTTAAATAGGGAATATGGATGGGTATGGAAGTATATTTCGCCTAGAGATACTCCATCAACATAACGTACAGATCCAAATCCATTAAACCCGAGAATTGCACCATAATTGTAGTGTGGTATCCCACCATCAACCCAGAGAATTCTATCATCAACCATAAGCATTAAACCGCACTGGAAGTTGAAAATTGTTTTTGGCTTAAGCCACATGTAGTTTTCACATATCTCCTCAACTGTAAGGGGATTCTCAATTTGACTTGACTTTGGAAGTAGATTTACCGTTTCACGAAGATCAATTCTTAATCCCCCCAAAGCTCTATATGGATCATGTAAACTCCTAAACTCCAAGTGCATGTGGATATTGGACCATGGGGATAGGAAGCCTGAAACAATTATCTTACCAATGGGGTCCCCTAAATGGAGCTTCTCGCCCGGCTTTACATTGGGTTTTACATGGAGAATTTTCAAAACAACATCTTCACCAACCCTTATCAATGTTAGGTAATCGAAGGGGGAGGCATCAGCCCTCCTAACTGGACACTCAAACTTCTCAACCTCCAAGACAACCCCCTCATCGATGGGCATAAGCCCCTCACCCTCAGGATAATATATGTCTATGGCTGATGAGGATCTATGGGATGGATATGGACTGTTGAAGAAGCTAAACCAGCATCCATTGGGTATTTTCAATTTAAACCCCATACAATCCGCAATGGCTTTGAATTCACCTATAAACAGTCACCAACACATTTTTAAATTGAATGGGTTTATATGTATTCAAGTCGACTGTAAACGTAATGGTGATCGACAAATGTCGAATAAAGTCGTGATAATAGGATGTGGAAGAACACCCTTCGGAGAACACTACGAGAAAGACCCCGAAGAATTAATAGAGCAAGCCGGGTTAAAGGCATTGGAATCGGCTGGGATAGAGAGGAAGGATCTTGATGCAGCAATGATATCAAACTACTTCCTACAATTAACAAACAAGATAGGCCTAGAAGAGGGATTCCTATCTGAGATCCTAGATCTCCACATACCCATAGAGACTGCCAGATCATTCAATTCAGCAGTAAACTATGCATGTAACGCCATAGAAGCTGGCAAATATAAAATTGTACTGGTGGGTGGAATTGAAAAGATGAATGACAGACTTGACAAGATTAGAGATGACATAATGATGCTAATGGACTCATGGAGCTATTATGCTGGTGGAAGCATGGAGGCACACCACGAGCTAATGCTAAGGGAATACATTAAGAAGCATGGTTTAAGGGGGAGCGACTTGGAAGGATTAATGAAGGCTCTAGCATACATATCCCACAAAAACCATGAATATGGCTCCAAAAACCAAGATGCACAATTCTACAGAGTAAAAGTTGACGTGGAAACAGTCATCAAGGCTAGGGCTGGGAAAATCCTTGGACTATACGACTATGCACCCATATCAGATGGAGCCACAGCAATAATACTAGCCAGTGAGGAAAAGGCAAAGGAAATTGGCGTGAAGAGGGGGGTTAGCATATTGGGGAGGGGGGTAGCCACAGACTACCTATCATACCCCTCAAGGGAGGATTTAGCTGGATTCAAATCAACCAGGATAGCTGCAAGGAAAGCCATGGAAGAAGCTAAAGTGGGAATTGAGAGGATAAAGCTAATGGAGCTATACGATCAATCAACATTAATGGAGCTAATAGCACTAGAAGATATTGGAGTATACAGTCCAGGAACAGCTTGGAAGGCAATAATTGAAGGCATGGAAAATAAGAGATACACGTACAAGGCTGGTGAAATTGAAATATATGCTAACACCAATGGTGGACTAAAAGCCGATGGAAACCCATATGGAGCAACTGGAGGCGCACAGATAATTGAAATATACCTCCAATTGATGGGGAAGGCTGGAGATAGACAGATACCCATAGGAGATGGGGATTACGCATTAAATGTGGAACATGAAGGGTTTGGAACGAAAACATATGTAAACATTTTCGGGAGGTGGGAATGGTGAGTTCAGAACCCATAGAGAGGAGGGTAAGCTACATATCAGATAGGCTACGTGGAAGCATATGTCCAATATGTGGAAGAAGATACTTCAAGCCAAGATACTACTGCCCAAAATGTGGAAGGAAGAGTATGGGTAAAATGGAGGAGACAAGCTACCTGTACAGCAAGGGGGTTCTGGAAGTATGCACATTAATAGACGACCCCACAAACAAATTCAGAACCCTCTCACCATACATCTATGGAATAGTTAGAATACCAGATGCAGACATAAGAATACCTGCAAGGCTAACAGACCATATACAAAACTCACAATTCAAACCGGATGATTATGAGGGGAGGGAAGTCGTATTCAGGTTTAGGAGGAGATATTCAACGGAACCCCATGAAATAGTGCCCACAACATCACTCACATTCACCTTCACAGACGAATACTACCCATACATACCATACGAAACTAAAGAGCCAAAGGAGCCATCTGAGAAGCCTGGAATAGTTGGATATGCATTATACACATCCAGATTCAGGATAAGGGAAGGGGAGATTGAAAGGGCAGTGCCATTCCTAGATGAAGACTCAATAACCGCTGCCGTGGAAGCTGGAAAACTTGCACTAATACAAGCTGCATTGCATGGGTGGAGAATCAAGAAGGTTTATGTGGGAACAGAATCAAACCCATACGCAGTAAAACCAATAGCATCAAAAGTTGCACAAGTACTGGATCTAGGAGAAAACCTAGGGGATGGAGTTAGAGGGGTAGATGCCATAGACACGGAATTCGCATGCAAAGCGGCTACAAGCATGTTCAAAGATGCAGCGGCAATATCAAAGTACATGGCTGAAAGGGGGGAGGAATACTTCACAATGGTCATAGGGGCAGACAACTCGCAGGCAGCTCCAAGAGATCAGCCTGGAGGGGAATTGGACTACTTCGTAGGATACGGTGCAGCAGCATACATAATAGGTAACATGGATGTGATAGCTGAAATAGAAGGGTGGTACTCAGTAACATCAGATACACCTGACTTCTGGAGGAGGGATGGGCAGAAGTACCCACTACATGGAGGGAGATTCACAGGTGAACCAGCATACTTCAAACATATAATTAAAGCTGCAAAGAAGCTTATGGACAAAATGAATCTAACACCAAAAGACATAAACTACTTCGTCCCACACCAGCCAAACGCCAAATTCCCACTACGGGCCGCCAGAAGACTGGGATTCAGGGAGGAGCAATGCATACCATCATTAAAAGTAACGAAATTTGGAAACCTATACTCCGGGTCAAGCCCAGCAGGGTTAGCTGCAGTTCTAGATATTGCCAAACCATACGAGAAGATCCTCCTAACAAGCTTCGGATCAGGGGCTGGAAGCGACGCATACCTAATAACTGTAACCCCAAAGATAGTTGAGAAGCGTAAGAGAACTGAGAAATTCAACGTTGAATGGCAAAGCAGCAACCCACACCTAATATACCTAGACTACCACACATACAGGAAGTTTAAGGAGGGAATATAAAAAACTTTATATTTTTTATGTCAACCAATTCATGACAATTCAAAGCTTATTCTGCTTAAGGATGAGGTCTACGGATGGGTAGCTTTCACCTGCAAGCCCATGTATAAATGCTCCACCACTAATGCAAAGCATACCACCAGTACTCAGTATAATCCTATCCAAACCATACTTGACGATCTCAGCCGTGGTATCCCCGCCGAGGAATATTAATCCTAAACCTGCAATTAGCTTTGTAAGTTCAACGCCATTGGAGAACCCCTTCTCATATACGCCTAAAGGTCCAGCCCTAATCCTATAAACCTTCTCTTGAAGCCTCTTAGCATAAATCTCCACAGTTTCGCTTCCAATATCCATTATTACACCATTACATTTACCCATATCCTCTAAGTGAACCTCCTTTACTTCGCCATTATCTAGAACCACAAAGTCCACTGGGTGGGCAACATTAAACTTCTCAGCCAAAATCTTAGCGGCTTCAAAATCCTCCCTAGACATTTTCGATTCTAAGAAGGAGTTGTTTCTGGGGCCGAGATCGTAACCCTTAACCCTAGCCACAAGCTGGCCTGGGAGGCCTCCAGTGAACCCCTCCATCTTAGATAGTATGGATGTTAGGTACTGTATCTTCTGGAGCTTAGCCCCACCCATAATTATGGCGCAATCCTTAGCGTTCTTCATAACCTCACTTAAAGCTTTAAGTTCATACATGGATCTAAGTCCAACCCAAGTTCTAGCAATGTAGGGGAGGGCCATTACACTCGTGTGGGCTCTATGCCATACTGGTATGGCATCATTAACACAGCTCTTTATAACCCCCTTAAAGAACTTTATGAATTGGGATTTATCAGGATTCCACTTCTGCTCCTCCTCAAACATCCTAATATTGTCCAGTAACAGTATTTCATGCTCCCTAAGACCCATAATCCTAGACTTCGTCTCCTCAGTGAAGACCTTATCCTTTGGGATGAAGTCTATATCTATCTTTGAGGGTAGAAGCTTCCTCAAAGCAACCCAATGCTGCTTCAATGGTATGAAATCCTCATCCCCAGGCCTACCCTGATGAGCCACAACCACTAAACCAGCATACTCTGATAGGAGTTCAAGTATGTGGGCGTAGGCAATGATCCTCATATTATCCTCCATTATCCTACCATCAACCACAGGTATGTTTATGTCAATCCTAACAAGGGCTGGAGATTTAAGCTGCGAAGCAAGGTTTGTCAAACTGTATGGTATACAGGCAGTATAGTAGTCTAGAGTCAAGGGGGTATTCCACCAATATTTACATGTATAAATATAAATTTAAAAAGGTTACCAACACATAAATACACCATAAAACACAATTCTAAACATGAAGATCGAGAAGTTGAAATCATTCATTGAAAGTGAAACCCAAAAACTCATGAAGATAAGCAGAACACCAGGCTTAAGCATATCAATAATAATTGATGGGGAAAAGGCGTATATGGAAGCCTTCGGGGCAAGGGATTTGGAAAGCAATTCACCAGCAACCATAAACACGCTATACGGATTCGGATCATGCACGAAATCCATGACTGCACTGGCAATAATGCAATTGGCTGAAGAGGGGAAGATAAGCATAGAAGACCCCGTGGAGAAGTATGCACCACTAAGAATTGGATTCAAGGAATACCCAATAAGAATACACCACCTACTCTCACACTCCTCAGGAATACCATCACTAAACACTGCAGTTATAAGCTTGAGGAAAGCCACAGGGGTAAAGGAGGATTACACTCCACTAAGCAGCATGGAAGACTTCTACAGATACGTTAACGCCGCGGGAGGGGAGGTTGCAGCGAAACCTGGGGAGAGATACTTCTACCTAAACGCTGGATACACTATTCTGGGAGACATAATTGAAAGGGTAAGTGGAATGGAATACCACCAATATATAAGGAGGAGGATTCTGGAGCCACTGAAAATGTTTAGAAGCACATTTCTAAGGGAGGAGTTTGAAAGGGAAGCTGACAAGATGACGCCATACTGGAAGGATAAGGATGGAAATCCGAGGAAGGTTAGAATGCCCTTCGACAAACTCATATATGCTGCAGGGGGACTTGTCAGCTCAGTAAACGAATTCTCAAACTATGTAATTGCATCAATGAATTATGGGGAATTCGATGGCGTGAAATTGGCGAGCAAGGAGAGTATAATGGAAATGCAGAAAATCCATGTGGAAAGACCAAAAACATATTATGGTAGGGAGGGGTATGGTTACGGTTGGGGGATAATAGAAGACTTCTATGGTAGGAGGGTTATACATCACAGTGGATCAACGGGATGTGCAAGCGCATACGTAGCATTTATACCAGAAGAGAAGATTGGAGTGGTAATGGCCTCAAATACCACAGGATTCCCATACACATACATAGCTCACGCAGCATTAGCCATGCTAATTGGCGTTAAAATAGAGGATGTCCCAATAATAAAGATACAGAAGAGGATGAACATGCTAACAGGAGTATATGAGGGATATGGTGGAGCCATAAGGGTAAATGTGGTTTCAAGGGGTGGAATGCTATACATGGAGCAGAAGGATGAATGGACAGACATGTCAACACCACTAATACCATGCGACGACAACCTTGAAACACTGAAATTCCACATATGGTCCAATGGCGTAAAACAACCAGTGGAATTCACAGTATCAGAGGATGGGAAGATAGACCTATACGTGGAGAGGAATAGGCTGCATAAAATTGGAAATCTATGATTGAAATTTATGGTAGCCGGGGGGAGATTCGAACTCCCGTCGACGGGGCCAGAGCCCGTCATGCTTGGCCGCTACACCACCCGGCTAACCCAAAAATATTTTGAAAGTTCAACTGTAAAAATTTATCTCAATTTGAAGCTCCATGAATTTCATGGGAAACATTTATCTTTACACCGCCATCCCTAAGCATAGCTGAGACGGAGCAATACTTCTCCATGGAAAGCTTAATGGCCTCTAAAAGCTTCTTCTCATCCACATCTCCACGGACAATATACTTTAAATCCACATATGTGTACACCCGTGGATCCTCATCCCTCCTAACCCCACTAACATGAATCTCGAAGGATTCAACCTTCTGCCTCATCTTGAAAAGTATTGAGAAGACATCGTAGCCTGTACATCCAGCCAAAGCCATTAGTAAAAGCTCCATTGGGCTTGGACCTGCAGGTGGAACATCGGATATTGGAGCCTTCATCAATACAACTTGATTCTGACTGTTCCTAGCCATAAATCCTACTCCAGGTATGAATTGCAAGTGGACATCGACATTAACCACCATATATCACCCCAGAATATATCTTAGCCTTCGATAGATCTGCAACTTTACATTCAAAACCATACTTCTTAACATTATCTAAGCCATGCTCAGTGGTTATAATCCTACCGCCAGAACCCACAACCACACCATCCACCATTATAACCCTCCCCCCAGAAATACCCATACATGCAGTTCCAGTCAATGGATCTATGAAAGTTATATCTGCATCAGCTCCAACCCCAAGATGCCCCTTCCCCTCCAAACCGAACATCATGGCAGGATTCAATGACAGTTTAACGGCTAAATCCCTCAAGCTAAGAGCACCAAACCTTACTAGGAGCATCCCATACTCCACCTGAACATTTCTAGGTATATCCCCACCATCAGTGCTAATGGCGTCAACAACAAACCTCCCCTCATCCTTAGCAGTGGCCAAAACTATTTGAGCTTCAGGATCATTTACTGGGAAGCTTATGCCAATATCAGTTCCAGCTTCAAGCCACAATTTAACCCCATCCTCACCTGTAACGAGCACCGATTCACCGCCAGCCTCAACCCTAACATGGGCGTATCCATCCCTTATGGCCTTCTCCAGTCCAGCCTTGGATTCAGGGTACCCCCTCATCCTCAAACAATTCCTAGTAACATGGCTGGCTGGAACATCACCAACACATAAACCGCTGGTGCCATTTATCAATGCCAAATATGATTCTGAGGCAATCCTCTTCCTACCCTTCAAGGCTGAAATTGCCTTCAAAGCCTCATAAACCGGATCTTCAATAAGCCCCCTACAATAACTGTTAACGTGGGCTATGTGGAGGCCATTACCTCCAGCCAAATCTAAAGCCTCCAAGAATCCATTCAAATCGCTACCAGTCTTAGTTGTACCAACATGGAAGGCTATGTAGCATCCAGCCTCATTGCATTCGCTTATAATCTCAGCGGTAGTTTCAGGTGTGAAGGGGTTGTGTCCACCAGTAATCTTTATTCCAAGGGATCCTTCACCCATAGCCTTTGAAACTGCATCCCTAATCTCACTGGTGCCAAGAGTTTCACCGGCCTTAGGATGATAGTTCCTAATGTTGGTAACTGTTCCAACATTCAATCCGGCACCATAATTCCTCATATTCATAGCTATGGACTCCATGGATGCAGACATATCTATGGCGGTTACAACCCCAACCTTAGCCATCATCCTATGCCCCATCCTACCAATATGGGTATGTGAATCTATAACCCCAGGGAAAACTATCCTATCAGATACATCCAAAACCTCAGCTGCATATCTAGGGTCAATATCTGAATCCAATTCAACCACAACGCCACGGGAAACCCCTATATCCATGTAATCCTCCAAGCCATTCTTAGGATCCACAACGAATCCACCCTTCAAAACCAAATCATACTTAACCATAAAACAAGCACCAATAGAATTGGTGGATTCATAAATAAATAAAGGTATGGTTGAACCATTAAATTGGGCGAGGCATCTACCTACGCTTAACAGCCTCAAGTATCTTCTGCAATAAGACTTCAGGGGGATAAGCCCCCACAACCTCAACGGAATCATTTATAATAGTCTTTGGAACTGCTGAAACAGAATACTTCAATGCAAGGTTTGGGAATAGTGATGCATCTATCATCTCACTCTTAATCTTCGGATTTATTAGCGAAAAGGAGTGGGCGACACCCACAGCCATGGGGCAGTATGGACATGAGAGGGTTACGAAAACCTTAACATCGACATCCACATTCACTTCACCCACAGCCCGAACAACTGATTTTGGGAGATGGGTTTCCCCAGTGGATGCATGAATCAAATCTTCAAGTAAACTTGAAAACTCATAACCCAATGGGACTCCTAGAAATCTAGCCATACCACCAGTTTGGGGTGAAACCACTATTATCGTGGGAACATAGGTTACATTGTACTCATTAAACTTCCCCCTAGAATCCTCATAAACATACTTCTCCAAAACAATCTTACTGGATAATTCCGATAAATCTTGAAGCAGGGCTTCAGCCTCCCTACAACCAGCACACTTATACCTCTGAGTAAACAATAAAACCCTAACATTATCCCTTAATCCGCTGAGAATCCCCTTAACCTCATCCACATATTCATCTGGAATAATTCTCAAATAGACACCACTAAAAATGTGGAGTCCATGAAATATTAACTTTTCCAAAACAGTGGGGGAAACAATTAATTTTGAAAGGTTACGATAGGGATAGTGTGGATGAGTGGGATTAATGGAGTACGTTATTGGAGTTGATGGTGGGGGGAGCAAAACAGAGGCAGCTTCAACACTAATAAATGGGAAGCTAGTGAAGAGGCACATATCCGGAAGCATAAACATAAATGCCGTGGGATTCGAGGAGGCAAAGAGGAATTTGCTGGAAGCCTTAGAAGCAGTTAAGTTGGAGGGGAAAGCAAAGGTGTGCGTTATAGGGGCAGCTGGACTGGAAAATGAGAAGAATAGGGAGCTGATAATGGATGCCTTGAAGGAGGGGTATGCCGAGAAGGTGATACTAACATCAGATGCAAAAATAGCATACAAAGCCACACCAAGAGGGGATGGGGAGAAGATGATACTAATATGTGGAACTGGATCCATAGCATACATGGAGGTTAATGGTAAACCATTAAGAGCTGGAGGATGGGGATACCTACTTGGAGATGAGGGAAGTGGATTCTGGATAGCTAGGAAAGCCATAAGCAAAATATTAAGGGGGTATGATGAGGGTAAACAGCCCACAAACCTAGCCTTAAAGATCATGGGAAAATTGAATGCCGACAAACCGCAAAAGATTGTGGAGAAGGTTTATGGTGGAATGGGAATTGTGGAAATAGCGAAGATAGCTGAGGATGTGGCTAAAGCCTTCGAGGAGGGGGATGAGGAGGCTGGTGAGATAATGATGGAAGCAGCATGGGAACTTGCAAGGCTCATAAAGACGCTGATAAGGAGGAGTGGAGTGAACAAATGCGAAGTATACTGTTCAGGCGGAGTATTCAAAACCTCAAGTAAACTAATTGATGCAATAAGGAGGTATGTGGAATCAGAATACCCAAATGTAAAGATATGTAGATGCAGTTATAGGGGGGTTGCTGGAGCAATATTAATGGCAATAGAGGAAGCTGGATCAAAAGTAAATGAGGAGGTTATTGGGAATATTGAGGGGTGGGCAAATGCGTGAAAGAAGGATTTTCGAAGAATTGAGGGAAGCTCCCACTGAAGCTAGGATAAATTTGGATGTAAAATTGGAGGAGCAACCCACAATAGAGATATTGAAGAGGATAAATGAGGAGGATAAGAGGGCCATAGAAGCAGTTTCAAGGGAGCTGGAAAACATAGCAAAAGCCGTTGAAACCATCGTGGAAGCATTGTCAAAGGGTGGGAAACTAATATATGTTGGAGCTGGGACAAGTGGTAGACTGGCAGTAATGGATGCAGCTGAACTCCTACCAACATTCAACGTTGGACCAGAAATGGTGGAAGCAATAATTGCAGGTGGACCTGGAGCAGTATTCAGACCAGTGGAGGGGGCTGAAGACGACTCGGAAATGGCTGTAAGGGAACTTAAAGCCAGAAGATTGAATTGCGGTGACGTGGTGGTGGGGATAAGTGCCAGCGGGAGAACACCATTCGTCATATCAGCATTAAAATATGCAAGGGAAGTTGGAGCCAAAACCATAGCCATAACCAGCAATAGGAGGGGGGAGATAGCGAAACATGCGGATATACTAATAGCCCCAGAAACAGGGCCAGAAATAGTTACTGGATCCACTAGGATGAAGGCTGCAACTGCACAGAAGGTTATATTAACCATGATGAGCACAGCCACAATGATGAAGCTTGGAAGGGTGAAAAGTGGATTAATGATAAACCTTACACCAGCCAGTGAGAAGCTTAGGGAGAGAGCCAAGAGGATAATAATGGAGGAAGCTGGAGTATCATATGAAGAGGCAGGGGAAAAACTCATTGAAGCTGGAGGGAACGTTACATTGGCAATAATAATGGCTAAGACAGGCTTAAATGCTGAGAAAGCAAAAGAGCTACTTAAAGAAGCTGGGGGGATACCGTCAAAGGCAATAGAAATTGCGGAGGCGAGGAGGGGTGGGGAGAGTTAAGGTTGGATTGGAAGTTTATGCAGAGGAGGAGTTCAGGGATGTGAGGAATGGAAGCATAGCCATAGTGGCAAACCAATCAAGCATGACACCACAATTCACACACATAATAGATGAAGCTAGGGTTAAGGGGAAATGCAAAGTTAAGAGGGTTCTCACACCAGAACATGGATTCAAACTGGTGGATGCAGGGGAGGGGAGGGATGAGGAATACGATGTGGAATTGAAAAGCATATATGGTGAGAGTTTAAAGCCGAATAAAGCCGATTTGGAAGATGTGGATGCATTGATCTTCGATCTACAAGATGTTGGTGTAAGATGGTACACATACATATCCACACTATACCACTGCATAGAAGCCTGTGGGGAATACTCAAAACCAATAATAGTGCTGGATAGACCAAACCCACTAACAGGGGAGATAGTTGAGGGAGCCATACTGAAAACACAATACAAGTCACCCATTGGAATAGCGGAAATACCGGTGAGATATGGGTTAACGATAGGCGAATTAGCCACATACCTAAATGAGAAATACCATTTAAAGGCTGAAGTTAAAGTTGTGGCCATGGAGGGGTGGAATAGAAGCTTATGGTTCGATCAAACAGGGCTACCATGGATGTACACATCCCCAAACATGCCAACACATGAAACAACACAAGTATATGTTGGAACATGTCTAATAGAGGGGACAAACATATCTGAGGGGAGGGGGACTGCAAAACCATTCCACATAATTGGAGCCCCATGGATTAAGGGGAAGAAGCTCGCTGAAGAACTAAATAGGGTTGGATTAACTGGAGTTGGATTCAGACCAGTGGCATTCAAGCCTTGGAGGGGGAAGCATGCTGGCAAAATATGCAGTGGAGTGGAAATACACATAACAGATAGAGAATCATTCAGACCATTCCTAACAGGAATACAAGTAATAAGCACTGTTAAAAGGCTATATCCAGACAATTTTAGGTGGAGGAAGGTTAAGGGGGGATATTGGATAGACATGCTTGTCGGGGATGATAGGGTTAGGAGGGGGATAGATGAGGGTGGAGACCCATGGAGCATAGTGGACGAGCTGGAGGGGGAACTCATAGGATACGCATATGAGAAGGAGAAGTACCACATCTACTAGCCTGAAGCATTACTTTTAAGCTTAACTGGAAGCTTCCCACGAGCCCCCTCAAAACCACACAAAACATCCACAAGAGCTGAAAGTGAGGGTGGATTCAAACCGTAGGTTAATAGGATTGGCTTAGAATCACCAATGAGCTCAACATCATACGGTAAACCAGCAACAACAATAACGGAAACCCTATCCCTAACAATCATATACAAATCCATCTGGAAATCGTTGAATATGGCGTTATATGTGAAGAATATGACTCCATCAACGTTTCGGGAAGCCTCCAAAATATCATCAATGGGGGAGCTCTCATCATAAAAGTATAAGACAATGTTCTCCACATAACTTCCAAACTCACCCACAACCATGCCAACAACATCATAATCGAATTTGGAGAGGAATCGTTCAAGAGGCTTTGGAATCAAAATAACTATGGAATTCAAATCCTTAATGGGCTTAAAGGCTTCACCATTCAATAGAGTTATGGCGTTTAAGGATATATCCCTAGATGCAACCCTATTCCTCCTGAAAAGGGATTGTGAAAGCTTAACTGGTGGGTGAAGGCTTAAAGCAGACTTAATCCTACCCCTAACAGCCTCAATCCTAGCATAAGAATCATAAAGGACACTTTGATCAACCCTACCACCCCTAACGCACTTAATTATGGCATCCTTCAACTCGAAAACAGAATCATAATCATCACATCTTAAGAAGACGTTTAATCCAGCATTTAAACCATGAAATGCAACCTCCCCAGCATCAAACCTACCACTAATAGCCTTCATTTCAAGGGCATCTGAAATTATGAGGCCATTAAACTTGAGAAGCCCCCTCAAAATATCCCTCAAAATCTTCTTGGATAGAGTTGCGGGGAGACCGTTTTCATCAATCTTTGGGAAGGATACGTGGGAAGTCATTATTAGAGCCACATCAGCATCTATGGCAGCCTTAAATGGTTTAAGCTCCCTAGCCATAAGCAAACCCAGATCAACATCGACTTTTGGGAGATCTATATGTGAATCTATGGATGTATCGCCATGACCTGGGAAATGTTTAGCCGTAGCCATAACCCCAATGGATTGCAATGTGGAAACATACTTTGAAACCATAACAGAAACCGTATCGGGATCATCACCAAAAGACCTTAAACCTATAACTGGATTCCTGGGATTAGTATTCAAATCTGCAACTGGGGCGAAATTCACATTGAAGCCCAAAGCCTTAAGCTCCTCACCAGCAATCCTAGCTGCACCCTCCACATTGGATGGATCCCCTGAAGCTCCAAGGGCCATGGCGCTTGGTAGTGGAGTAAGCCTCTCAAACCTGAAAACCACACCCCCCTCATGATCCAAGGCTACGAGGAGTTTTGGTAAACCAATATTTGAAGCGTAATCTTGAATTTCACCTATAAGCCTCTTAACATGGGTCAACCCCCTAATATTCCTCTGAAATAGGACTAAGCCGCATGGCTTAACCCTCCTCAAAACATCCATAAGCTCAGAATCCAATTCATACCCCTTAAACCCCATCATAATCATCTGTCCAGCCAAGAAGTCCAAATCCAAATTCCATACACCAAAACTAATTCATAACGGGAAAACTTAAAAAGTTATGAGTCATAGAATTGTAGATTGATGATGAAGTATGCCCACAAAACACCTATACCAATACGACAGCTACCAGAAGACATTCAAAGCTAAGATTACAGCCATAAATGGCGTTGAAATGGTATTGGATCAAACAATATTCCACCCTGAAACTGGAGGGGTAGCCCACGACACGGGAACCCTAAAGATTGGGGGATTGGAATACAAGGTTTTAGATGTAAAGCTGAATCATGCCACAGGGGACATAATACATCTACTGGACAAACAGCCAAAGGCTGAAGTGGGATGGGAAGTGGAGGGGGAGATTGATTGGCCTAGGAGGTATAGGCTTATGAGGCTACATACAGCAGCACACATGCTTGCAGCAATAATGTATAGGGATTACCATGCACTAATAACCGGGGGACAAGTGGATGTGGAAGATGCCAAAATGGATTTCAACATACCAACAATGGATAGAAGCATATTCGAAGACGCCATAAAAAAGGCCAATGAAGCAGTGGAAAGAAACCTACCAGTAAAAATATACTTCCTAAGGAGGGAGGAGGCACTCAAAATACCTGGAATAGTTAAATTGGCTGAGAAAATGCCACCACAAGTGGAGGAGCTTAGGATAGTGGAGATAGAGGGGCTTGACATACAGGCAGATGGGGGGCCACATGTGAAGAGCACTGGGGAAGTGGGGGAGATAAAGCTAATAAAGGTGCAGAATAAGGGTAAGGATAAAAGGAGAGCATACTTCACAGTAGAGTGAAGGAGAATTATGTTTAAAGTTAAAATTGGAGGGGAAAGGTTAAACCCACATCAAATAGCAATACTACTAAAGCTTAGAAGTGGAGGGGAGAAGGCATCAAACCTACTTAGGGAAATGTATAGATTTGGATTTGAATCAAAAAGCTCCTTCTACACATCCCTAACTGAATTGAAGGAGAGGGGATATATAGAGGTGGATGAGGAGGGGTGGGTTAAACTAACGGAGAAGGGGGTTGAAGCCATAAGCAAAATACCAAACCTAATAGAGCCTAAAATTAAATCCATAATGAAATACATATCATTCATAATGGAAAGCTCAAAGCCAAGGGAGGGGAGGAGACCCATAAGCATAGCAGAGGAAATAGAAGATATAAGCGAACTGGAAGAGTACAAGAGATTCCTAGAAGAGGAGCTTAGAAGGGTGGAGGAGAAACTAAAGGGGTGGAGAAGGGTGGAGGTGGAATAAGTACAAAAACAAACTTTAAATATATTAAAGTACAAAAATAGACTTGTGAGTACAAATGCGTAATAATGAAGGTGAAGAAAAGGAGATAAAGATGATCATAGGTGGAATGGGAATACCAATAATAAAAATGAAGACATACAAGTATGAAGCTGAAAGGAGCAACATAAAAGATGAGGGGGACAAATACATAGTCACACTGGAAATGCCTGGGGTGAGAAAGGAGGATATAAAACTATACGTGAACGAGAAGACCATAGAGGCAACAGCGAAACCATCCACAAAACTACCGGGAGGGGAAAGGGAATACAAATACAAGATAAAACTGGAAGACCCAGTGGAAGTTGAAGGTGTAAAGGCAAAATACTTCGAAGGCCTACTCATAATAGAACTACCAAAGAAGAAGACTGGAAGAGAAGTCAAAGTGGAATAAACTTCCAACGTTCATATTTATTCACTATCAGTAAATGCAATGTGGCTTTAATGGAACTGGAGGAGGCTTAGTTAAATTTACATGAAAATACTTAAAAACAAATAGCCAAAGTAAAATTATGAAACCAAATATAGGAGCTGGAGATATGGGGAAAGCAGAAATTATAGGGCGCACCCTAGATAAAACTTCCCCACTAATAGGTTTGATTGGCTATTTAGATGAACTGAACAGTTTTATCGGATTTTCAAGAAGCTTACTGAAATCTGAGGAAAAATTAGAATTCAAAGATTTAGACGAAATACTAAAGGAAATTCAAAACCAAATATTCCTTATAAGCTCCGAATTGGCTGGGGCGGATCTTAAAACGAAAATCGGAGAAAGGGAATTGGAATGGTTAGAAAATGTTATTGTTAAATTGGGGAGGGAGATAGAGCCAATAAACAATTTAATATATCCCACAGGCAGCATACCCTCCTCCTCCCTACATATTGCCAGAGCCTTTTGCAGAAGAGTTGAAAGATACGCCTTCAAAGTTCTGAAAGAGGAAAACATAAGAAGCGATATCCCCATTTATCTAAACAGGCTTTCAGACCTGCTATTTACACTAGCTAGAGTCGTAAATAGTAGGATGAAGGTTAAAGATGAAACATGGAAATATGAGGAATAAAATATCCACGGTCAAAAGTTTTATATGAAAAATCACATTACTAATGCTTTGGCTTAAGGTGCCCTCATGATAGAGTTTATTAAAAAGAGAGATGGTAGAATTGTAAAATTTGAAAAAGAGAAGATAACCAACGCCATTTGGAAAGCTATGGAGGCTGTGGGGGGTAAAGATAGAAAACTTGCAGAAACCCTATCTGAGGAGGTTGTTTCCCTCCTTGAAAAGCAATTGAAGCCTGGAGAGATTCCACATGTTGAGCAGATTCAAGACTTAGTGGAAAAGGTTTTAGTTAAAAGTGGAAATTATGAGGTTGCAAAAGCATACATAACTTACAGGAAGAAGAAGGAGGAGATAAGAAGGGAGAAGATTGCAATACTGCAAGGATTTTATGAGGAAGAGGTTGCCAAAAAGTTTTCATTGAATGCTTTAAGGCTTATGGCAAATAGATATCTGCTGAAAAATGAGGAGGGGAAGCTCATAGAAGGGCCGAAGCAGATGTTTGAGAGAGTTGCAATGCTTGTAGTTATACCAGACTTACTTTACGACCCCAGAGTCTTTGATAAGGAGGGGGGACGGGAAATTAAACCGAAGGAAGAATTTGAGCCAGAAAGGTATGAGGGGAAATTTGGTTTCAAAACTGAAAACGGCTTCATCAATTGGAATAGGTATCATCTGGAGAGAATGAAATACTTATATGATGAGCTAAACTCTCAAGGGAAGATGAAGATCAAATGGAGCGAATTTTTAAAGATGCTTGAAAATGGGGGATTTCAAAGTTATTACACGAACTTCAAGGAATACTTTGAATTAATGACAAGTAAAAGATTTCTCCCAAATTCCCCAACCCTATTCAATGCTGGAGCTAGATTGGGTCAATTAAGCGCCTGCTTTGTTATCGGCATGGAAGATGATATAGAGAGCATAATGGATGCAGCCAAGTATGCTGCAATAATCTTCAAATCTGGTGGAGGGATTGGGATAAACTATTCCAAGCTTAGACCAGAGGGGGATATGGTGGCAAGCACATCTGGGGTGGCAAGCGGCCCCATCTCATTTATGAGGATAATCGATGTGGTAACAGATGTCATAAAGCAAGGTGGGAAGAGGAGGGGGGCAAACATGGGTATTCTAGAATGCTGGCACCCAGACATCTTAAAGTTTATACATGCAAAGGAAAGGGAGGGACAATTTGAGAATTTCAATATATCCGTCATGTTTGATGAGAAATTCTGGGAATGCTATGAGAAAAATGAGAAGTATCCATTAATAAATCCAAGAAATGGCAGAATTGTCAACTATATAGATCCAAAATTCCTTTTAAATGAGATAGCAACCCAAGCATGGAGAACTGCAGATCCAGGCGTACTATTCTTAGACAACCTAAATAAGAGGAATGTTCAGAGGGAAAGTAGAGGTTTAATAAGGGCATGCAACCCTTGCGGTGAGCAACCCCTATACGAGTATGAGTCATGCAATCTCGGCTCAATAAATCTCTATGCAATGATCAAGTTTAATGAGGATGAAGATGCATACTTTGATTGGGAGGAATATAGGAGGACAATAGAAGTTGCATATAGGTTTTTGGATAACATCATAGATGTTAACAAGTATCCCATAAAGGAGATAGAGGTGGCAAGCAAAAATGTTAGGAGAATTGGACTAGGATACATGGGTCTTGCAGATGCAATGTTTGCCTTGAAAATCCCCTACAACTCTGAAGATGGATTTAAGTTCATAGGGAGAGTCTCCGAATTTCTAACCTATTATGCTATGCTATACTCGGTTGAAAGGGCTAGGGAGAGGGGGGTATTCCCATTATACGAGAAAACCAGCTACATAAGGGGGGATATGCCAATAGAGGGATTCTACCATAAAGAACTCTGGAACCTGGATTGGGAGGATTTGAGGCAGAGGATTTTAAGGTATGGTATAAGGAATGTTGAAGTAACAAGCATTGCACCCACTGGAAGCATAAGCATGTTCTTTGATGTTTCAGGGGGGATAGAACCTCAATTCGCACTGGTATTCGAGAAGAGGGTGACTGTTGGCAGCTTTTACTATACCGATATTGAATTTGAAAGGCAGCTGAGGGAGGAGGGATTATACACAGATGCAATACTGAAGAAGATAGTGGAAAATGGTGGTAGCGTACAGGGGATAGAGGAAATCCCAGAAAACCTAAGGAAAGTTTTTGTCACAGCCCTAGACATTCCTTGGTGGGATCACGTTAGAGCACAAGCCATAGCCCAACTCTGGATAACGACATCCATAAGCAAGACAATTAATTTACCATCCTTCGCCACAGTGGATGATGTCCTAGAAGCATACATAGCTGCCCATAAAATGGGCTGCAAGGGAATAACAGTTTACAGGGAAGGGAGCAAATCCATGCAAGTATTATATGCCCCCTCCCAAGCAGAGGAGAAGAGGATACTTGAAACCTTGAAACTCTTAGAAAACAACACAATAAAAGTTTTAAAGAAACTTGGATTAAAGGAGCCTAGATGGATCGTGGAGATGAGTAGAAACGGGAAAATTGAAAAAGCAAAAATAGAGGGCAGCAAAATTGAAAAGTGCCCAGTTTGTGGATCGACAAGACTAGTTCATCAGGCTGGCTGCGTAACTTGCCTAGACTGCGGCTGGTCTGCCTGCATAATCTCTTGAAATTCAAGACATCCATCCAAAAACCGTTATTAGAAGGTTTTGATAGATGAATCTTACGAGCTGAATTGAATGTAATGGATAAACTATGCCAACTGAGATTTAAAGATGAGAAGATGGCTTTGGGACTTATGTCTGGAACATCCCTAGATGGGGTGTCCATAGCCATAGTGAAGCTTAAGGGGAGTTGGGTGGAGACGAAGTTCAAGATAATGTATCATGCAACATACGAGTACAGCCCAGAGTTGAGGAGGGAGATATTTAGAGTGGTGAATCCGAAGACTGGGAATGTAAAGAGGGTGTGCCAATTAAACCATGCTCTCGGTAGGGTTTACGCTGAGAAGGCTTTGAAGGCCATAGATGAAGCTGGCCTAGATAGGGGGGAGATAGATTTCATAGCAAGCCACGGCCAAACAGTATATCATAACCCAAAAATTGATTGTATAGCTGGATACAAGTCTAGATCCACACTACAGATTGGGGAGCCTGCGGTAATAGCCCATGAAACTGGAATAATAACCATAGCTGACTTTAGGCAGGGGGATGTGGCTGCAGGTGGACATGGAGCACCCATAAGTGCATATGCAGACTACATAATATTCAGGAGCATGAATTTGGATAGGGCAATACAGAATATTGGTGGAATAGCCAACGTTACATGGATGCCGAAGGGTGGAGGGTTAGATGATGTAATTGCCTTCGACACTGGACCGGGAAACATGGTGATAGATGCATTGATTGAGGAGATGACTGGTGGGAGGGCTAGGATGGATGTGGATGGGGAGATAGCCAGTAGGGGGGATGTGAACATGGAACTATTGAATTACATGATGAAACACCCATACCTATCCCTAAAACCGCCTAAAACCACTGGTAGGGAGGATTTCGGATGGAAGTTTACTGGGAGGGTTTTGAAGAAGGCTTTAAACATGGGTTTAAGTTGGGAGGACATAATAGCCACAGCAACCTATTACACTGCTAAAACCATAAGTGAAGCATATGGGAATTATCTACCTAGAAAGCCCAACGAGATAATTCTAGGTGGAGGGGGGAGTAGAAATAAGACTCTCGTGGAGATGATTAGGGAGTTGAATCCGGATGCAAAGGTAAGCCTACATGAAGATTACGGTATACCTGCACAGGCAAAGGAGCCTCTAATAATGACCATACTGGCAAATGAAACTTTAAGTGGAAACCCAAGCAACGTTCCAAAAGCCACTGGAGCCACGGGTAGAGCAATACTTGGGAAGATAATACTACCATAACTAAAAGCTTATCTAAACATGACTGTGATAATGAGTCAAGAGGGTTGAGGGAATTGACTGGAATATATGAGGCTTTGGAGAGGATTGGGAGGATTAAGAGGACTGGGTGGATTATGGCTAAAATACCAAGCGACATGGCTGAAAGTATAGCTGAACACACAGTAAAAACGGTTTTCACAGCCATGGAGATATGTAGGGAAATGGGGTTAAGAGGTTCTGAGGGGAAGATCATTAAGATGGCTTTAATACATGACCTAGCGGAAGCCTTCACCTCAGACATACCGAAACCAGTGAAGGAGAAGATTGATAGGGGGAGGCTGGAGGAGTTGGGCATGGAATACATTAAAACCATAATAAAGGATGAGGAGCTGATAAATTTGTATGAGGAGTACATTAAAGGGGGGAGTGTTGAGGCTAAGATAGTGGATTTAGCGGACACCATAGCCACATACATACAATCAGTAAACTATAGAACCCAATATGGGATAAGAACCGAGCACCTCGAAGCCATAATAGAGCATACTGGCAGAAGCTCCATTGAAAAAGCTGAGAAACTTGGATTAAAAGTGGATTCAATAGTGAAAAAGCTTATAGGCATATAAACATCAATTATTAGAGATCAAGCAATGGGTGGAAAGCACTCCTTCACAGTGGGTGCAAGCTTCGGATCAACCTCCGGAGTAATAACCACACTGGGCCTCATAGTTGGATTACACTCCGGAACACACTCAAAAATAGCTGTCCTAGGGGGGATAATGACAATAGCCATTGCAGACGCCTTCTCAGACGCCCTAGGAATACACATGTCGGAGGAGAGTGAGGGGGTGCATAGCAATAGGGAGATATGGATATCCACAATAACAACATTCATATTCAAATTCCTAATAGCATCAAGCTTCATAATACCCACAATAATAATAGAAGAACTAATGACATCCATAATAGTCAATGTAATTTGGGGAATGATACTACTGGCAACATTAAGCTATATTATAGGTAGAGGAGAGGGGAAACAGTGGGAAATGATAGCTGAACATGTGATAATAGCCTTAACAGTTGTGGCCGTGGCACATATAACTGGAGACTACATATCCATGATATTCCCAGGTGGAGAATAACGGGTTGAAGCTGAAAATAGACCTACACGTACACACAAACAACTCAGATGGAAATGGAAGCGTAAAGGAAGTCCTCATGGCAGCATATAAGAGGGGGCTAAATGGAATAGCCATAACAGACCATGAAACCACAAGTGGGTTCCTTGAAGCTGAAGATTACGCCAAGAAGCTGAGGCTAATAGTTATACCTGGATTCGAATTGAAGACAGATGCTGGACACATACTAGCCCTAGGGGTTAAATGGAATCCATGGGGGAAGAGGCGTGCAATATATGAGGATGCTGTGGAGTGGCTTCGAAATGAAGGGGGAATATCGATAATAGCCCATCCAGCCACAAAAATCCATGGAATTAATAGGTGGATTAGGGGGAAGCCGGATGCCATTGAAGCCATAAACTCCAATTACCCATCAAAATTCATGCTTAGAAGAGGATTGAAAATGGCATTAAGGGTAAATGTGCCAATGACTGCTGGAAGCGATGCACACCAACCAGAATGCATTGGAAACGCATATACAATAATAGATGCTGATGGGGAGGGTGTTGAGGAAATTCTGGAAGCCATAAGAGTGGGGAGGGTGAAGATTACTGGGAGGCTATCAAGCATTAGGAGTAGAATTTCAATAGCATTCAAACAAATCCTATACCGCGATGGGGGAATGGAATCATAAATGATTGGGGTTTGGGCATAAACTTTGAATTGGACATTCACTGCAACTCTTAGATTTACAATATTCAATATATAGCCTAACAAGTTGAGACTCATATCTACGCATGATCTCATCACTTAACCCAAGCTTTGAAGTCATAATCTTAGCATAGCTTGAAGGTTTAGGGTCTGCTTTAACCCAAATCCCCCTAAGCTCCCTCAGGAAAATGTTCACAGCCACAGGTCCAAACCCCCTAAACTCCATGAGCTTCCCCTCCAAATCCCTTGAATCCAATGCACATTCATGTATCCTATCAACATCCCCACCATACCTTTCCATGAGCATCCTCATATTCTCAAGTATGTTTGTGGCTGTGGAGAAGTCGTATCTAACGTATCCACCTGAATCTAAAACCTCCACAATCCTATCCCAACCGGCACCCATTATGCTACTTGGATCAGTCAAACCCTCAGCCATAAACCTCTTGAAAGTTTCACTGGCAATCTTCGATGATATCCTCTTGGCATATAGCATGGATGCAATGAACCACTTAAACCTATCACTTTTAACCCTCAAATCCAATCCAAGCTCCCGACTATATGAGGGGATTCTGCTTAAAGCCTCCTCCAAAATTAGCACCTCGAAATTATCTTCAACTCCCTAGCTAAACCGGATTCCAAAGCAATCTTATTCAACTCATTGTACACGTTTAGGTGTAGGGGGATCCCAATTTTGAGTCTAGTCTGCATGGTCAACCAAGCCTTCTCACCTGGAATCCAAATCCTATCGGCCTTTGGATGTTTTGGTAGAGATTTAATCTCATTAATGTACTGCTCAATTCTAGATAGGAATTCGCTTCTTGGCATTATTGATTCGATGTCTATGGCTGCGAAGGCATGACCAACATTTGCAGGTCTACTGCCAATGGTGTATCCCACGTGGACACCCCAAGCGGCTCCAGATAGAACCCCACATATTACGTCTACCATGAAGGCTAATCCTGAACCCTTATGGCCACCATAATCTTCACCTAAACCACCCAGTGGGAGTATTGAAGCCTTACGCCCCCTAATTAATTCGAGAACCCTCTTAGCATCCCCTGAAAGCATATTCCCCTCCAAATCTATAACCCAACCATCAGGTATGCTTTTACCAAGCTTAGCGTATATTTCAATCTTGCCAACAGGGATTATGGATGTAGCTGAATCGAAGAGTATTGGTGGTGGGTGCAGTGTTGGAATGGCTATGGCAATGGGGTTTGTACCTAGAAGTCTTCCAAGGGAATTAACGTATGAAACTAGACCCTCAGAATTTGTGGAGGAGAAACCTATAAATCCAGCATCAAGAATCTTTAAGGCATAATAACCTGCAATCCCATAATGATTACTATTCTTTGCGAGTATTAGGCTTAAGCCATAATCCCTAACCCTCTCCAAAGCAAGCTCCACACATTTAACGCCCACAACATGGCCTAAACCATTATCCCCATCAACAACGCCAACAGCCCCCCTACCATGAAATGATATTTTAGGCTTAACATTAACGTTACCACACTTTATCCCACCAACATACCTTGAAACCCTCTGAACACCATGACTTGAAACCCCAAACAAATCGGCAGTTACAAGTACATCAGCAACCACATCAGCATCCCCCTCAGGGACACCATAAGCTTTGAAAATGCTTGAAACAAACCCCCTTAAATCATCAGCCCCAACACGGACAAACTCACCCTCAGGTATTGGAGGCTCACGCTCATAAAACTCCAAACCCAAAACCACCAAACATAAATCTACACATCAAAGATATATTAAACCATCTAAATTTACCTCAACAGGGCAATGAGCTGCTTAAATCTAGATGCATCCTCAGCCATGTAAACATTATTAAACATCACCAACCCTTAAACCTAGATTCATCATCTAATTCAAGAAAATAAAAAAATGGGTGAAATTTTGGAGATTTACTTTCTCATCTTATACAGTAGTACGGATAGCAAAGCTATAACCAGTAGCAGTGCAATTGATGTTACTGTGAATGTTGTCATCAATGAACTGTAGCTTGAATTTAATTGCTCATATTTGCTCTTTAAGTCTTGGAAGGATTTCTGCAGTTCATTATAATTCTTCGTCAACTGTTCATAGTCAGCTTCAAGCTTCCCCACCACAGTATTTATTGTCAAACTGCTATCCTTAACTATCTTAATGGTTGAAGAACCCACTTTTGGACCATAATAAACTTCTAAGGTGTAGTTTCCAGCTGGGAGTTTGGAAAACACTGTAATCCCAGTCTCATTTGTGAAGTCGTATGTGCTGATAGGCCCATAAACAATCACTTTAGCCCCCTCGGGGAGGGGTGCACCCTTATAATTGAGAACTCTAACCGTCAACGTGTAGGTAACCATGTAAACCTCTATTACATGTACACTATGTGTATAGCTAACTGTAACTATGTAACCATCTGGTAGAACTGCTATGGTGGGCGTTACAGGGACTCCGTCAACTATGAAGGTTAATTTATCTATTGTAGTGTCATATGCATCTAACAATGTGAATGGAATGAATATGCTGGTTAAACCAGTGGTTCCACTGGGCCCAGTGGCATTCACCACAACCCTACTCTTATCAGCATCGAACTTCATATCCGTAGTTGTAGAGTTACTTGAAGATGATACTAGGATGGTGGTTCCAGTGGGCAATGTAACTGAACTCTGCTTAACCTCCTCAGATATGACAACCTTTATAACCTGACTCTCAGCACCTTCACATTCAGCATTCCCAGGCCAATCTGACTTGAACATGTAAGCTCCAGATGCAGATGCCCTCCAAACGTAGCTGTAGCGTCCAGTGGAATCAGTTAATACGCTTGCTATAACACTCCAAGTGCTTCCACCATCAACACTAACCCTAATGTTAACAGTGGCACTAACAACGGCTGGACTTATCACTCCACTAAATGTTATGTCCTCACCAACCTTCGGTAGTGATGGAGATATGGCTAACGTTATTTTTGTAATCCTCTTAGTTGCTGTGAAGGATGAAGATGATGAAGCTCCAATGTAGGATGCATCTCCAAGCCATGATGCTACAACACCCCACACCCCAACCTCATCAAAGGTTATGCTATCAGAGAATGTTCCATTAACGGATGTTATTAGGATCTTTGAAACTCTAACCCCACTTGGCTTAATGTACGTGACGTTAACTTCAACGTTAACCCTAACTGGATATATCCTCCCAAAAACGCTAACAGTGGATCCCAACTCTGCAGAGGATGGTGTTGGCGTGAGAATTATTGTGCTTGTAGATTTAGCCACATCAAAGGTCAATTTAACGCTTATGGATCCAGCATACTCCACGTTTCCAGGCCATGAAGCTTGCACAGTATATGAACCCGCAATATCTGGGTAGTACACGTACATGTATCCACCATTAGCCAAAGTTTTATTTGTAAAGCGCATTACTGAACCATCTGACTTAACAACTTCAATGCTCACATCCACACCTGAAACTGGTGGATTTATGAAGCCACTAAAAGTAACCTTCTCACCAACCTTCAATTTACTGGGTATGGCCGTGCAATTAATTGTAGTGGACTTAGCTACAACAGTAACATTGACAACACTACTTTCACAACCATTAAGATTCACATTCCCAGGCCAAAGTGATTTAAATTGGAATACTCCGGAAGATGGAACAATCCAAACGTACCTATAAACGCCACCAACACCAGTATTAACTGTGGATATATTTGCCCATGGTCCACCACCAGTTCTCATCATAATGGTTATCGGTATGCCGGAGATCTTAGGCGTCAATTGACCGCTAATGGTTACATTGCCGCCAACAACAGCATATGATGGCATAACGCTAATGGTTAAAGAGCTTGACCCCTTTACAACGGTTAAAGGCTGCTCAACACTCACAGACCCCTCATACTCCAAATCGCCGAGCCAGTAAGCTCTAATGAAGTAGCTTCCAACATTCACCGGAACCCAAACATACCTATATGATCCATCAGCAGCAGTTCTAACGGTGGCTATGTCAACCCATGATTCTCCAACCCTATATTGAAGTGTCACTTGTACGAAGGCTCTCACTGGGGAAATTGCTCCAGAAATCGTTACATCACCATAAGCTTGAATTGTTGAAGGGGATATTGAGCATGTTATTGTGGAAGGCCTCTTCTTAACGACAGTTAACTCGTAAATAGAGCTCAAGGCAGAGGAGTGGGTTGCATCCCCAGTCCAGCCAGCCCTAACCCTCCAAACACCATCAACATCAGGCTTAAACACATCTCTAAAGCCTCCAGTGACATCTATTGGGAGAAGCCTTGAAACAACAGTCCCATTAGGACGCGTATAATTGACCGTTATCATAGCTCCACTAACCGCGGGGCTTAAAACACCCTCAACAAGTATGCTTCTTCCAAGGTATATGCTGGTGGCGTTCAGTGAAAGCGTTATTGAAGATGGAATCTTGGTAATGGTGAAGGAGGTAGCTGAGCTTGTGGCACCGAAATGTGTGTCGTCACCAGTCCAGCTTGCCACAACACTCCATGATCCAATCATGTTGGGAGTATAAGTGACCGTGTAGGACCCATCAGCTCCAGTAGATGCGGAGACTGTTGCCGTGCTTCCATCAGGCCTCGTAAATGTCAATGTCACAGCTACACCTGAAACTGCTGGGGTTATGGCTCCTGATATTGATATACTACTACCAATAACTGCCGTTGATGGGGAGACGGAACATGTCAACGTGGTTGAAAGCTTAACCCTAAAGCCAGCTGATGAAGTGGCACTCTCACCACCATAAGTTGCAGTAACACTGATTGTATACTGCCCAACCATGGCGTCCGATGAAAGTGTAAATGATGTGGAGTATCTACCATCAGCACCAGTACTCCTCTGATCTACAAAAACATTTCCACCCAACGGATTCTTAACTATTATGCCCACAGATGCCCCTGAAATTGGCGATCCATCCTTCAAAACCAATCCACTAATAGTCACGGACTCTCCACGTCTATATGCATCCTTATCTGTTGAAACATTAACTGTTAAAGCGGGGTTCGCCGCAGTCCAAGTAGAAGTTGTCAATATAGCGCTTGAAAGAAAGATGAATACTAGGATTGAAATGTATAAAAAAAGGGGGTGTATTATTTTTCCCTTCAATACTCCTCACCTATCCACCTGAAACAGTGAATGTAGCCGTATAGACGTCAGCTAATGGCCTCCAATCAGCCCTACCAGGAATACTGTACCAAACATAGATCTTCACAGTGTAACTTCCCAAGGGGATGTTTAGAGGTAGTGTAAATCCATTTGCAACGTTTATGACCCTGCCAACAGGGAGCTCAGAACCAACAACACCAATATTCAATGGAACGTTATCTGGAGTTAAAACCTGAATGTAAACATTAGCTTTAACAGAAGCTCTACATGCCAATGTAGCATTAACTATCACTGTTTCACCAGGTTTGAATACGCTTTTAGATTTGAAATCGCTGGAAAGGGTTACGCCACTTAAAACTTTAGATTCAAGTCCAGTGACCTTGAAGGTGGATGTCTTAACAGAGTAATCCATCATATTATCAATAGCCCTAACGACAACACTGTAATCTCCAAGTGGAGCGTAATCCTCAAGTTTGAATTGCAGTGGCAATACAGCTTTACTGGATGAAACACTATAAACTCTACTCAAGACCTTCAAGCCCAATGGATTATACACAGTAACATTTACACTATCAACGCCATAAAGGTCTTCAACGTTGACGTTAACTGCAACATTATCGCCTGGAGAGTATGATTGTGCAAGCGATATGGATATTGATGGAGGGTCATTGGTCACATACTTAAGTGCATTAATGGCGAGTATGTGATTTCCAGTGGGGACACTAGCCAAAGTGTTAATCCCAGTTAATGTGTACATTATGTACCAATGGAAATCTGGTATTATACCCCAGCTGAAGAGCATGTGATCGCCTATAGCGACATACTTTGCTTGAGTTGGGGCATACTCATAAGATGCCACCGTAACGCCGCTAATATGCTCCCTATAGAGCTTCGGGGTGGTATACTCCACAGCAGTCATAATCACATCAGCACCAGCCCCCACAGTTAACGTTGTTGCCATGCCGTGGGTGACGTTATCCACACCCCAAGCCAATGGATGCGTGTGATTTATGTAATCTCTAGCGATACCTCCAAATATAAGTGGATTCCACCATTCACCCTTAATCTCATCACAAATGTATGAGTGGAACAATGGAAACTCTGGGAATCCATATGCAAATAGGATGCCCTTACCTTGAGCAAATAGGTTCTGCAAAGCCTCAGTTCTAAACAGCCACCTCTCACATCCAATCAATGCCAAAGCCCTATACTCACTGCTAAATATTAGAGCCCATGGATCATCAATCCCCCTATCAAACATTGTTTGAAGGAGTGGATCAATATCGAATCCATACTCTGAAGCCAGAGACCACCAATTGAACAAGTCCACTGTAGGCAGGTATCCAAGCTGACCACTATAAAGCCTCTCAACATACATAAACCCAAGATTTAATGCCATTACATTTGAATCCTCAACCATGGATGTACTCCCTGTGAGAGCCAACTGGAAAACATCATCTTGCAAAACCTTTGCCACAGGTATCCTAACATCAATTTTCACTGGAACCTCACATAATACGCTACTACCATTCAGAACCCTAACATAGCCAACATAATTTCCAAGGTTAATGGACTTTGGAATCTCCACCTGTAGATAGAGTGAATTGAAGACTCCAGCTTCAACGGAGCCAACAGTAAACTGTGAACCAACGCTGAACCTGCTACCATGATTGAATAGTGATGGCGTAGTCTCATATATCTCGGGATTAATGGTGTATATCAACCACCATAGGGATAGTGATGGATGTCTATGAATTGCAGGATGCTCCTCAAATATGGCTAAGCTGGCCACATTGGAAACGTTTCCAACAACCTCGAAGCGCAGATCCTTCCATGAGGAGCTTGAAATGAATTCCAAGTTTACAAGTTTGAAGTCCCCTGGGAACATAGCTATAAGCGGAGCACTCTTAGAATCTATCTCCATGGGAAGCATTGAACTAACATCTACTGATAAACCCATCCTATGAGGCTTATCAACCACTGGAAGAATGCCACCCCAATAAAATTCTCTATTAAGATGGATACGCGGAGACCCTGAGACGTATGGAGTGTAAAGTACCTTCAAAAATATGGAACAGTCATACATATAGAATTCAGGAGGACATGGTGGAACTTTAAAGTTCAATTCAAATGATACCTTTTCACCCGGCTTAATAGTAACATTCACAAAATGCATTTCCCCAAGCAACTTCTCTCCAAAATTGGCAAAGCCGTTAAGAGTCACATTTAAATCATCATTACCAACATTACTTGCCTCAAAGATGTATGTTACACTGGAGTTGCTATACGCGTATATTGGTCCAAATGATGTCAACTTCAATACGCCTACAGTTGGTCTTGGAATATGCTCAAATCTAGATAGCCATACTGCTAAATCCACTAGAAGCTTACCATTATCATCACGCTCGATAAATTCATCGGTGAATAGGTCATTATCCGAGACAGCCACAAATCTACCACGGGTAATAACAATAAATTTACAAGAAGCCTCTATGCCACCATAGGATGCTATGAGCCTATACGCGCCATACAGCATTCCAGAGTAGACAACATCTTCCATTTCAAAATACCCAGCATCATTGGTTACAAGCTGGAAGGAAGTAGGAGATGGACCTTGAACTACAAATTGAATAGTGGCATTGGATATTGGGATGTTTCCAGTGACATTCATCAATCTACCAAGAACCCTTATCCCAGAACCCCTATAGTAGCTAGTTTGATTCGTTGTTAAAGTCATATTTACAGTAAAAGTATTACCGTGTAAAGTGACATTCCCCATTACATAGGAGTAGGTTGATGTGGTATTCGGGGTTTGACTCCAAGCAGCTATAGCTGGGTAGACTGGATCCCTAGCCAATATAGTAACTCCACTGCCAACACTTAGACTAGCCATTGCACCACCAAAGTATATTGATGAAACAGGGTATGGGTTAGGTTGTTGCATCATGACTCAAAATTGCAGTGGACCTACCGCCCACGGCAAGTGGACTCCACCAAACATTAAACATATTTGTATAGCTGTTAAGGCAGTTGAGGTCATCGTCTCCTATAACCATAAGTGAAACTTCACTGTTAAGGACTAGATCAGTCAAGTTGACAAAAAACCTTGGATTATACGCTATAACTAGATTGAAGCCCCTTAACCAATTCGGATCAAGCCCAATATAAGTGAAAATACTTATATCAGCACCCTCCCTCCGCAACAAGTCATATAAAGAGTTAAGATTCCAAAGATCATTGTAGTAATCGTTAACAAGCAATGCAATTCTCGAACCACTCAACCAACCCTTAATACTTAAAAGCCCTAAATCTGGTTCTAGGATTAAGCTATGCTCATACTTTGGCTGAACAGTCACGGTCTCACTGGTCAAATGTGAATTTAGATATTCATAAGCAGCATAGGCATTTACAATTCCAGCCCCCTGCTCAGTTTCATCGAACCCCATGTCCTTAGCTCCACTAATGATTGCAGCTTTAATGGCCTCTGGACTTGCACCCCTGAAAGCCTGAAGCAGTAATGCAACCACACCACTAACCACTGGTGCAGAGGCACTTGTACCCCAACCCTCACAGTAATATACACCCTCAGATACCCCTCCAAATAGCGTAGTATACTTACCATCGAAACCTGCATACGTGGATATTACTGCAACTCCTGGAGCCATGACGTCTGGTTTAGGCCACATCCAGTATGGTGCAGGACCCCTACCACTAAAGAATGCTGGTATATCAGTTTCATAGCATGCACCCACAGATATCACGCTTGGCATATAGCTTGGGGAAGTTACTGAAAAGTGCCCTGGCCCCTCATTACCAGCAGCTACAACCACAACAACACCCATCCTAGTAGCCCACTCCACAGCAGTGCATAATGGATCCCACTCCGGTGGGACCACCGGGTATCCGCCAAGACTCATTGATATAACGTCTGCACCGTGACGCACAGCCCAATCAATACCTTGCATTACGCTCCAACTATCACCCCAACCACCACTATTCAAAACTTTAACATTTAGTAGCTTAACTCCGGGGCTATTCCAGTTTCATTTCCAGGGAGTATCTGTAGCTCAGTTACACGTCCATAATCCGATGCAAACCCCCTACTACCCGTCATGCCGCTACTGGCAATTATCCCAGCCACGAATGTTCCATGACCATTATAATCATTTGGATCTTCTGGAACAAAGGACACTGAGCCCACAACTTTACCGGCAAGGTTTGGATGATCCATGCGGATACCTGTATCCAGAACAGCCACAACAACGCCTGAACCATTTAAACCAATACCATAAAGCCCCGTGGCATTCACGATATTTAAAATCTCACTTAGATGTGTTGGGTATGTGCCGATGAATGGATACTCTTGATTTGCCTTGAAATCAGCAGTATAACTCACATTCCCAACAATTATCCTCCTATTCTGGGGTGGAATCATGCATGTGGATACATTATATATTGGGTATACTGCTTCAACCATTGGGTTCACCGCTACATTCCTTAATCCCTCAATATTAACTGATAATGCTATGAATGGTAGAATCTCCATTGAGCCTAGAACTTTAACCCCAGAAATCCCACTAAAACTATCCATAGCCTTACCCATCGATCCACCCTTAACTTTCACAATGACATTAACGAAATCAGAATTGCTAAACCCAACTCTACTAAGCATCCTCCTAAGGGAAGGTTCAACCTTAACTAGATCTGGGAAACTTATGGGAACAGTACTGGAACTTGAAGCAACATACAAGAACGGCGTATAGAAAGTGGAAACCAGAAGCAGAATCAGTACTAAACAAACGCTCTTTTTAAAGTAATAATATTCTTTCAAATGATATCGCTCAAATAAAAAATATACATAAGTTAAATTTAAATATTTTCACCAATGAATGGGCTTGTTTTAAAAACTTATAAATAATTTGAATTTCGATGCATCTTCAGCCATGTAAACGTTATTGAACATGACGTAAAATTCTGAAGCCCCTTGAACATTATAATCCATCATCATTTCCTTCAACCTAGATAGATCTTCATCCGTATACTTGTACCTATAGTTCACTTCGCCTCCACCTATACCGTGAAGCCTAAAATACATTTTATCCTTAACAAGTGCTGGTTTAGCTCTGAATGGGTCTACGATGTGGATTACATTCCTAAACCTACCAACCACATCCAATATTCTTTCAGGCTTCTCAAGCCAATCCCCCCTAGGCTCCCAACCTAAAATTATATTTGATGATGAGGCTGCTGAGAAGAATTGTATTGCATTATTGTAGTTTTCATCAGTGCAATTGAAGCTTGGCGGCGTTTGAATTACAATGACCTTTGCATCCAAAACTTTAGCCCCCTCCAAAACCATATTCCAAGCTTCAAAAACCTCCCTTGTGGGCTTTAGGAATCCATACCTATCGCTTAGAGCTTTGTCTGGAACATGTTTAGCCCTCCTCCAAGTTTGGGAGCTGAGTGGATGCGTAACGGCCTGCCAACACTTCAATGTGAATGTGAAGTTGCTTGGAGCCTCAGACCTCAAAGCCTTAAGCCTATCCATGTTTGGTGGATCGTAGAATGTTTCTTGAAGCTCAACCACATCGAATAGGCCATAATACCTCTTCCTTGAAATGCTGAATCCACAACATCCAACATGAAACTGCAATAATCCACACCAAAACAATATTATTGTGGGAACGTGAATATTAACTTGTGGATTTCAGCCACTTGAAATTGATTTGCACTGGATGTGGAGAAATGTATGGATACGATTTAAACATGAAGTTTTGCGTTAAATGCGGATGCGGATTAACCTTCGAATTGAAATTGCCGAGGAAGTTTGAGTATAAGTCTGAACTCAATGGCATATGGAGATACTCAGAGGTACTCCCAAAAACCGATGTAATGATAAGTTTAGGTGAGGGGAACACATATATACATAGGAGCACAACGCTTGGCTCAGAATTGAATGTGGACTTATGGTTTAAAGATGAAACCACAGAACCCACAGGCTCATATCTTGATAGATCATCAGCCCTAGCCACATCATTCATGAAGAGCATAGGCTTAAACTCAATAACAGTATACTCAAAGGGGAATCTGGGGGCATCCATAGCTGCATACGCAGCCAAATCGGGATTGAAGGCTAGGATACATGTGGATAGGAGCATAGATATGGGGAAACTATACCAAATGGTGGCTTATGGAGCTGAAGTTAGAATTGAGAAGTCCATGGAGCAAAACCCAAAAACAAACATAGCAGACTACGATCCAATAGTGAATGAAGCTAAAAAGACAATTGCATGGGAGATAATTATGCAATTGAGGGGGCCGCCGGAATACATAATAATACCAATGGGTGAAGGTGGACTAGCATACTACACGTATAAAGCCTTAAACGAAATGAAAAGCCTAGGATTACTTGGGGGGGAGATGCCAAAGATAATTGGAGTACAACCCGAGGGATGCAAACCAATAGTGGAAGCATTCGAGAGTGGAGTGGAGCATGTTGAAGCTTTAGAGGCAAAGACTGATATAAGGGATTTAATGGTTCAAAAACCAAAATATGGGAAGGCAGCTTTAAAAGCCATTAAAGATAGTGGTGGATGCGCAGTGGCTGTGGATGAATCTGAAGCGAGAAAGGCTCTAAGCGAACTAGCCAGATACGAGGGGATACTTGCAGAGCCAGCTGCAAGCCTAACAATAGCTGGATTGAAGAAGCTCATAAAAGCTGGAAGCATAGAGAGGGGGGCGAAGGTGGTATGCATAATAACTGGTAGCGGATTGAAGGATACGAAGACACTTAGGATGATGGCATTGGAAAGCCCGGGGATCAGTGGAGTAATAAGGGATATGGCTGGCGGATGGATTGGGGATACGAAGCTAACGATAATGAAGGTGCTCTCCAGTGGGGAGATGTATGGATACCAGATTTGGAGGGAACTTAAAGATAGGTATGGGTTAAACATTAGAATACCCACACTATACCAACACCTAAAGGAGCTCATGGAGGAGGGTTATGTGGTTAAGAGTAGGAGTGAGAGGGTTATGGGTAGAATTAGAGAGTACTACACCCTAACAGAGAAGGGGGTAAGGGCTATTTAAGTGGATCTCAAAATCCCCCTCAAAGCCCTCTCAATGGGCTTATGAATCAAGATCGCTATTACTAGGGATATTAGGGCTTGACCGAAGAAGTCCCTAATTAGGGATACCATTGCCAAAGCGTAACCTTTAATGAATATGTTAACGTAGAAGTATGCGAAGGCCATGGAGAAACCGGCAATTACTGATAGGATTACCTTGATTGGCATGCTCCTACGGTAAGATAAGCCTGCAATAAATCCCTCAGCCCCATGGGCAATTATGGAAACATACCATCTTGGGTAGGCTAGATAGAAGTCTGCAACAAGACTCCCAGTTATCCCGGTTAGAGTTGCAATTTTAGGTCCGAAGAGGAATGCTGCTAGGAAGGTTATTGTATCACCAATATGCGTGTATCCACCTGTGGGTGAGGGGAATATTGCACCAACAAAGGCTGTTAAGAAAGCTTGCAGGGCACTCAATAAAGCTGTAACTGATATTTCCAATGGAGTCAGTATTGGCTTACCAATAAATGGTTTGGGGGCTTTGAAAACCACAATTAAGCCTGAAGCTAGAGACAAAATTAAGCCGAGGGTTAATGGGGGTAGATCATATTGTGGTAGACCGTAAATTGTTGGTGAAGCTATGGCTATAATGGATATTATGGATGATGCAAACATGAATAGGCCAGAATACCATAATCCAACTTTAAATGAGGCTATGGAGAATATGATGAGGAAGGCCATTAAAGCTGCATAGAGACTAACAATGGACTTAAATGGCTCTGGAATACTTAAGACATCCATTGGGAAGGATAAATTTAGGGAGGAGAATACTGTTAAAATTGCATGGAAACATGCCATAAGCGAAATTAAAGCTCCAAAGACCCCTAAACCCCTAAGGAGCCTAAAATCCAAAAACCCCACCAATGAAGATTGATGTAATCGAAGAATATAAAGGTTAGCCTAAATATAGACTATACTTAGAATTATTGGTACACTGAAATATACCTAAAACTTAAATATTGGTAAATTACAATATACCAATATGCTAAGAGAAGATGTTGAGAGATTCAATGAATGGTGGTTCACTGGGAGAGTTAGAGAAGAGCTTGCACCCAAATATAAGAGGCATGCATTCAAAGACATCTTGGAAAGCTTAAGCGATAGGAGAATAACGATGATTACTGGTTTGAGGAGGGTTGGTAAAACCACAATACTATACCAATTGATTGAGAACATACTTACATATGAAGATCCCAGGAGGCTGCTATACTTCTCCTTCGATGAATCCAATGCCAATTTAAGGGAGGTTTTAAGCTTCTATGAGAGGAATGTTTTGATGAAGCCCCTTGAAGAGGCTGGTAGTGTATATGTATTCCTAGATGAAGTTCAATATGCCATGGATTGGGCTTCAACATTGAAGAGGTTCTATGACCTATACCCAAAAATTAAATTCGTAATTTCGGGGTCTTCAACGATACTCCTATCCAGGGAGGCTTTGGAGAGACTTGCAGGTAGATTCACATTAATGGAGCTTAAACCACTAACCTTCAAGGAATTTCTGGAGATGAGGGGGATTCAGATTGGGGGGTTGGAATACTCGCAGAGGAGGATGGAGATATACTTCATGGAATACTTGAGGAAGGCTGGATTCCCTGAAATAGTGGATTGGAGTAGTGAAGTTAAGATTTCAGAGTACATTAGAAATGCTGTTGTGGATAGGGTGGTGATTAGGGATGTTCCAAGAATATTCAAGACTAGGGATATGATTCTAATGGAGGAAATTGTGAAAAATATACTTTCAAATCCAGGTGGAATATTAAATGTGAATTCAATGGCAAGAGATCTTGGTAGAAGCAAGATAACAATATCAAACTACCTAAAATTCCTAGAAGCATCACTAATAGTTAAATCGCTATCAAATTATAGGCCATCGAAAATGGCGTCAAGCAGGAAGCTTAAAAAGTTCTATCCATCAACAACATCACTAATATACGCATACTCAAAGGAGACATTCGAAAAGAACATGGGGAGAGTATTGGAGACATATGTTGTGAATACATTGAATGCGGAATACTACTATAGAATGAGTGGAAGGGAGATAAATGTGATATTGAAATCCGATGGGAGGATAATACCCGTAGAAGTTAAGGAGAAGGTTGATGCAAGGGATATTGAGAAGTTTAAGGGGAACATGAAATACATAAATGCCGAAAGTGGTGTAATGATAACATTAAATCAGGAAATGGATCATGGGAGAGTGAAAATTTACCCAGCATATAAATTGGAGGATTTGAAACTCAAGCAATTATTGGCTTAATAGGATGCTCTTCACAGTCTCCTCCACAGACCTCCTACTATCATAAATTGGCTTCCAACCAGTCTTAAAAGTCAATTTTGATGTATCCAATAGCATTACTTTAACATCCCCAGGCCAACCCCTACCATCAGCTGTTACTGGCTTATACACGTACTCCACGCCACTCAAACCCATCCCTGAAACCACAATATCGGCAATCTCCTTAACCGTCAATTGATCCATGGACCCAACATTATAAATTTCGAATGGATAATCCTCTTCAACAAGCTTCTCATAAGCTTTAAATGTGGCGTTCAATGCATCAGTAATGTATAGGTAGCTTTTCAATTGAGTTCCATCACCAAGAATTTCAAGCTTAGACTTATCCCTCCTAAGCTTCTCCATGAAATCATATATGACCCCATGTTTAAGCCTTGGCCCAACAATATTTGCATACCTTAGGATTAGGCATTTAAAACCATAAAGCTTGGAGTATGCTTGACATAGGAATTCACACATGGCTTTTGTAGCTCCATAAATGCTTATGGGCTTAATTGGATGGCTTTCAGGTGTAGGTATAACTTCAGGATCCCCATAAACAGTGCTACTTGAAGCGAAAACAAAATGTTTAACCTTAAACTTCCTACAAAACTCCAAAACATTCAATGTCCCCTCAACATTACATTTATAATGGTTTAGGGGGTCAATGGTGGATTGCCTAACCTCAGGGTTAGCTGCAAAATGATATACCCCATCAACAACGCCGACATCCCCAACCCACTCTTCAGGGGTTAATATATCCCCCCTAATAAACCTAAATGAGCTATATCCAAGGGAATTTGAAAGGTTGGAGAGGCATCCAGTTGAGAGGTTATCCAATCCAACAACCCTAAACCCCATTGAAAGTAGGAAATCACATAGATGACTACCAATAAACCCAGCAGCCCCAGTCACTAGGAAACTCAAAAACACAGCACCAACAAAAATATGTAATCTGAGAATTAAAACATTCCCAGAGTACGTGGGAGAATAGCATGAAATTTAAATTCTCCAATTATGGAAGGATGAGTGTAGCAAAAGATTTTGGAGGGTTTAGATTTGAATTACTATCATGCGAAAATGGTGGGGGGAGAGTTGGAGAAGATAGCTTTGGAAATTAAAGCTTGCAAGAAGTGTCCACTACATGCCAATAGAGTTAATGCAGTTCCAGGGGAGGGGGATTATAGATGTGGAATCATATTTATAGGTGAAGCTCCAGGAGCCAATGAAGACTTGCAGGGGAGGCCATTCGTTGGAGCTGCAGGGAAACTTCTAGACGAGTTAATGGAGGGTGTAGGTGTATCTAGGGGGATGATTTACATAACCAACGTTGTCAAATGTAGGCCGCCGGGAAATAGGCAGCCAACAGATGAAGAGGTGGAGGTATGCACATCACTATACCTCAACAGGCAGATTGCAACAATAAATCCTAAGCTAATAGTATGCCTAGGAAACATATCATCAAAATACATATTCAACAAGTATGGATTGAAATTCAAAAGCATGAGTGAAGCCCATGGGAGAATACATAGAATCATAAGTCTACATGGAGAAATAAAGATCATAGCAACATACCATCCAGCAGCAATACTGAGAAACCCAAAAATCATGGAGGAAGCCAAAAGGGATTGGAAGACAATTGGAGAAGAAGTAAAAAGAATATGCCAACAGAGATGAGATTCCAGCAGACAACCTCCCTATCTACACATTTTGTAGAACCAAACAATCATCCATAATTTTATGTCCATCATAAGTAACACCCCCGATACTTGTATATCCGTTAAAAACCATGAAGTGAGTTGTGGTTAAACAGTTGAAAATATATAGGTAGATTTGCAATGGTAAATTGATGAGTGTAGATCTTAAGAGGGAATTCTTGAATTTATTGGAGAGGGATGTTGAATTCCGCTACACAGTGGCAGGGTATTTAGGGTTATCAGAAGTGCTGAAGAAGCTGGATTCATTGATGGAGGAGCAAGATAAGATTTGGAGGGAAATTAAAGCATTGAGGGAGGAGCAGAGCAAAATATGGGAGGAATTGAAGAGTTTAAGGGAGAATCAGATTAAGTTATGGGAGAATCAAATTAAGCTTTGGGAGAATCAGAATAGGCTCTGGGAGGAAGTCAAAGCTTTGAGGGAAGGGCAGAATAAATTGTGGGAAAACCAGAATAGACTTTGGGAAGAAGTTAGGAGCTTAAGGGAAGGACAGAATAAGCTTTTGGAAAACCAGAATAAAATATGGGAAGAAATTAAAGCATTAAGAGAAGGACAAAATAGGTTGTGGGAAAATCAGAACAAACTATGGGAAGAGGTAAAGTCATTGAGAGAAGGACAAAATAAGCTATGGGAAGAAGTGAAATCATTAAGGGAAGGACAGAATAGGCTTTGGAGAGGGCAGGAAGCTTTATGGATGGAAGTGCGAAGGATAAGGACGACGCTAGATAGGTTTGCTATAAGTGAAGAGGAGGAGGCTTGGGAAGTTGTGGGTTATAGGTTGAGGGAACTTGGGTTTGATGTGAAGCTCGATATACTCTCCATTGAGGATTTTGAAATGAACATTTATGGTGTGAGTGGCGATGTATGCGTATTAGGTGAGGTTACCGTGAGGCTTGGACATACATTGGTTGATGAATTGGAGGGGAAGATCAATTTCCTGAGGAATAAGAAGCCTGAACTCTTAAAACCTAAAATGATAAAAGTCATATACACCATGACTACAACACCCAAAGCCGTGGAAAAGGCGATGGAGTATGGAATATGGATCGTGACTGCAAGACAAGAATGCACACCACTAAAAATACATTCAACATAGAATTGAAATTCAAGGGTTTAGGGAACATTTTATAAGTTTCATGAATATAGGTTTGTTATAGGTTTGGAATGCTCATGAATTACATTGATCATTTTGAGATTTATGGGATTTATTATGCTTATAGGGTGAAATGTTTTGAGGAGGATTAAATTATCCTTTACGAGGGGTTTGGAAATTGAGTTTGCCGATAGGGGGAGGGCTATTAAGCAATTGGAGGATTTCGCTGAGAGGGGGACTAGATATCCAATTATAGTTTTCGGTCCTGAGGGTTGTGGTAAAACTGCATGGCTTAAACAATCCATTGAAGTTTTGAGGGGATATGGGTATGATGCCATATACATAGATCCACTTCATAAGAAGTTTATTGCATATACTGATGTTGAGGATGCTGTGAAGAGGCTTGCTAACGCTACAGCTGAAGTTATTGGTATAGCAGAAGTTAAATTGGCAACATTAGCCATAGACGTTGTTAAGGAGCTTATTGGAATATGGAGGAGGAAGTATATTGCTATTCTCGTGGATGAGGCGTTTCAGGTTATAGGGATTGAGAAGGCTGGAATGTATGTTAAAAGCTTATTAAACTTGGTTGAGTATCCACCTGAAGGATATGAGAAGATAGTTGTAATTGCAGCTACAAGTGAAGGATTATCGAGAATCGAGATTGGTAGGCATAGGTGGAGTGAAATTATGCCAATATGGAATATGCCAAGTGAAGGGTTTAAAGAGTTATATGCGGAAATTCCAAACCCTAAACCTCCACTTGAAGATGCTTGGAAGATGACGGGGGAAACCCAGACATACTTGCAAAACTCATCAATTCCAATTGGAATTCCAATGAAGTTATTGAGAAGATGGTGGAGGGGAGGAAGCTTAGATCATTCATAGCCTCCCTCAGCATCCATGAGAGAAGGTGGCTCCTAGAGGCTGTGGAAGACCCTGACACACTATTCGTGAGGGAAAGGATGCCACTACTAAATAAACTTGTCGAACTAAACCTAATTGTCGACGACATCCCAGAGAGAAAGCAGTACCTATGGATAGATGAACCACCACCTGAAAGGGATCTCGAACTAGGCATAGGCAAGCATGTAGCATGGCAGACTCCACTACACAGGGAAGCAGTTAAAAGGGCAATAGTACAATGCTAACATTGGAAAACAAAAGGCATAATTCAACAAACCCTACAGTTTAAAGAAATCAATGTAAAACGCAAAGAAAATTAAAATTTTAGAGAATTTTGTGGAAAGCCTTTTATAATTTTCACGTATATGTATTGTTTAGGTTAGGCATGTCCATAGATTGCATAGACTACTTTGAACTTAAAGGTGTATGGGTTAAGGCTTATAGGAATGGTAATATTCGCAAATTAAATGCATTTGAGAAGGGGCTTTTTAGGGCATGCCTAACCTATACGAAAAAGAATGGCGTAATAGTCAATAAGACAGTTCTAGAAATGATTGGAAGGATTATTGAAGTTTTAACGACCACTCCACGTAGGGAAGCTTTGAGGCAGGGTTTTGAGAAGGTTAAAAGCTTAGTTAAAAACAACTTGTTAACTAAAATATTCCCAAAAATATTGGATTGGGTTACAAATTTGGATTATATAATGTATTTGGGGTTCATGGAAATTAACAAACCAGAATACTTAAAGGTTTACTGAGTATGGGTGGCAAACATATAATGGTGGCATGTATACTGGCATATAGTGAGGGATATAAAGATATATTTATGAAGCAATTATTCTAAATTGATGGATGGGGATTTAATTATCGTTAATTTGAATGGTGTTGGTAATGTCGATTCAAATGGATAAGTTTGCTAAGGGGCTTACCCCAATGATTGAAATGGTAAAGGTTTTCAGTCGTATATTAAATGAGGTTGCTGAATTTGAGGAGGTTGAGGGGAGGAGGCTTGATGAAGCTTTAAATGATCTCTTGAATCCGAAAAGGTTGGCTGAATTCTCGAAGCAAATCCCCCCAGATGTTTTTGGGGAGTTTATGGCTGCAATAATGAAGCTTGCGGTTACAATGGCTAAAACACAGAACTTCATGCAACTTCCATGGGATGAGAAGAGGAAACTTGCTTCAGAATTGGAGGAGATTGCAATAAGCTTAGAGAAGGTTGTGGAGAAACTTAGGGGGATGGGGAAGGTTAAGCTTGAGTAAAGTTGATCTTGAAAATACATTCCAGATGCTTTCAAAACCTCTCTCCACATGTTTGGAGTGGGCTTCCTCACTCCCCTCAGAGTTAACACGAAATTTTCTGGAATCAAGTTTGCCCATGCAATTCATATACAGCATGCTACCCATTGTGAAGACCGATCCAGACATTGACGTTTACATAGAATTCCATGTAATGGGTTGTGCAAGTGAAGCTATTGAATTTTGGGAGAAGTTGGTTGAGGAAGTCTACCCAAAGTTGAAGCAACCAATCTTCGTCTACTGGAGTGGAGAATTGGATGTTAATCCAGTGGAGCTTGGTTTAAGGGTGGGTAAATTGCTGGCTAAGATGAGGATATCACCAATAACATTGAAGCACCCCATAGATGCCGTTGAGGAGTTGAAGAGGGAATGGTAGTATGCTACGTGGATTCAAGCATACTCATATCAGCCTTAACCCCAACTGAGAGTAGGCATAGAGAATCAGTGAAAACCCTTGAAGATGTTAAGAGGGGAGGGGGGATCCTCATAACATCAACATATGCATTCATGGAAGTAGCTAACGTGATATGTAGGAGGATTATGAGTGGACAATGGAGCTTAATTGAACCATTAAATAAATTGGCAACTACCATGGGGAAACTGGGATACAAAACTCTATGCGAAACTCTAACCGGCATGCTACTCCCCACACTAGAGCAACTTGGAGTAAAAGTAATCGAAAACCAAGACTTCTACGTTTTGGAGAAGCTCAACGAGACATATGTTGCAAAGATTTTCAGGGAAGCAATAAAACTCGCATGGATCAACTGTAGAACAAAGGACTTACTACACATAGCAATAGCTTCATTAATGATGAGGAAGCATGATGCTAAACGCATATTAACAGCCGATGAAGAAGACTTCAGCAAAATAAAGAAAACTTTGAAGGATAATCTAAACATAGAAGTGGAAATAGTAAGCCACACAAAATGAGAAACTTCACTTCAAAATTCAAGCAATGAAGAAACCCACAATAATAGCTTGCATACCAGCATATAATGAGGAGAGGACGATAGCTAGAGTTGTGATTGAGGTTCAGAGGTATGTTGATAGGGTTATAGTGTGTGATGATGGATCAACAGACTTAACTGGAGAAATTGCTGGGAGACTTGGAGCTGAAGTAATAAGGCATGAGAGGAATATGGGTTATGGTGCCGCCCTGCACACACTATTTAAGAGGGCTAGGGAGATCGATCCAGATGTTATGGTTGTTTTGGATGCTGATCTACAGCATAATCCTAGTGATGTTCCAAGGGTTGTTGAGCCTATACTTAGGGGGGAGGGGGATATAGTTATTGGTTCAAGATTCCTTGCTGGGGGGAGTGTTGAAGCTCCAAGGTATAGGGTTGGTGGAATTAAGTTGATAACGAAATTGGCGAAGAGGGCTTCATATAGGGATGTGACTGATGCACAGTCCGGTTTTAGAGCTTATGGTAGAAGGGCAATACACTCAATAATGCCAACTGAGCAGGGTATGGGTGCTTCAACGGAGATATTGATGCAAGCAAGGGAGAATGGGCTTAAGATAGTTGAGGTGCCAATAAAGATAAATTATAATGTTGAGAAACCATCAACACAAAACCCAATAGTACATGGGCTTGACGTGGTTTTAAGCATTGTGAAGCAGATGAGCATAAGGAGGCCACTACTATTCTACGGTTTGCCAGGGGCATTGGCAATGATGATTGCACTATTCTTCTGGGTGTGGACAATACAAATATTCACGGCAACAAGGCAAATAGTAACGAATATTGCGTTGATAGCTGTAGCCTCAACAATGGTTGGATTAATGCTACTCACAACTGCAATAATATTGTGGGTGTTGGTAAGCGTGGTTAAAGGGGCGAAATAGATGTTGGAGGTAGAGGTTGTTGAAGTTAGGGGGAGGTGCCCAGTACATAGGGTTGGAGATAGAATTGTAATTGATGGTCCAAGGATTGTTTTGGAGGAGACGGATGCACTCTGCATACATGCCCTCTCAGTCATATTGCATTATGCTGTTGCATTGGATGAGGGGGCTGACCCAGTTAAACTAGGCTTAACCAAGCCTGAAGATAAAGAGCATGCCTATCTCCAATGTGTTGATCCATGGAAGCCATACACTGAAGGTGGAACAGTCATATTTAGGGTGAGGAGGGTAAAGTGAAGGTTGCAATAGTACTTGGGACGAGGCCTGAAATAATAAAGATGTCACCAATAATAAGGGAGCTGGAAGAGAAGAATATGGAATTCTTCATATTACACACTGGGCAACACTACTCCTATAACTTGGATCAAGTATTCTTCGAACAGTTGAAGCTCCCCCAACCCAAGTATAATTTGAGGGTTGGCTCCGGGACGCATGCTGAGGAAACTGGGAAAATGATGATTGGGATAGAGAAGGTTCTATTTGATGAGAAGCCTGATATAGTGCTTGTGGAGGGGGATACGAATACTGTGCTTGCAGGTGCACTTGCATCAGTTAAGGTTGGGGTAACTTTAGGTCATGTGGAAGCTGGATTGAGGAGCTTCGATAGAAGTATGCCTGAAGAGATAAATAGGATAGTTGCAGACCACGTTTCAGACCTACTATTTGCACCCACAGAAATCGCCAAGAGAAATCTGCTTAGAGAAGGAATCCCAGAGGAAAAGATACATGTGACTGGAAACACAATTGTGGATGCAGTATACCAAAACCTAAAACTAGCTGAAACTGTGAACGTTCCATTCGCAGACGATGACTACTTCCTCGTAACAGTCCATAGGCAGGAGAATACGGATAATCCCATGAGGCTTAGAAATATAATTGAAGGTTTAAAATTGGTAAGGGAATACTTCAACATGCCAATAATATACCCAATTCATCCGAGAACATTGAAGAGGATTAAAGAGTATGGCATCGACGTGGAGGGGTTAAATCTAATAGAACCACTAGATTACCTGAGTTTCCTGAAACTTGAAAGTAAAGCTAAAATGATATTCACAGATTCAGGAGGCGTACAAGAGGAAGCATGCATACTAAGAGTTCCATGCATAACATTAAGATATAATACTGAGAGACCTGAAACCTTGGAGGTTGGTGCAAATGTACTTGCAGGAACAGAGCCAAAGAAGATACTTGAGAAAGCAAAAATAATGATTAATGCGAAGAGGGATTGGGAGAACCCATTTGGCGATGGCAAAGCCTCCAATAGAATAATAAACATTATAAATGAAATTAAACACAAATGACTGAAGAAAGAAACCGAAACTATGATTTTAATCATCAAAAATGTATTTTGAAAGAAACTTACAGGTAGTATTCTATGAGTTACTGGTTAGGAAAAAGACAGGTTAGAATATGAAAAGAACAGATTAAGCATTGGTAGAAAATATACTATCAATAGATGTTGAGGAAGTATTCCATGGCGAATATGTACGGCAACGCGGACATAGTTTATATTACAGGACCCCAAGTAATATCCCGCTCATATTAGAGATCTTGGAAGAATATAACATAAAGGCAACGTTTTTCATAGTTGGAGAAATTGCTGAGAAATTCCCAGAGGTAATCAACATGATATTAGAGAAAGGACATGAAGTATCTTTCCATGGATGGATACATGAACCGTTATGGAGATTAACGCCTGAGCAATTCAGAAAGGAAGTTAGAGCTTTTAAGAAACTTCACCCTCATACCATAGGTTTCCGAGCGCCATCATTCTCTTTAAATAATGAGACGATGTGGGCTCTAAAAATATTGTATGATGAAGGCTTCAAATATGACTCAAGCATATTCCCAACGTGGACACCATTGTATGGTACATATAAGGCTCCAATGCATCCATATCATCCATCTTTAACAAATATAATAAAAGAAGATGAAACATGTCCAATAATAGAGTTTCCCTTAGCAGTATACAAGCTATTTAGACTTATTAAAGTTCCTATAGCTGGGGGATTTTGGTTACGTTTATGGAACCTGGGTCTAATAAAAAGGGGGATTAAGAAGATTAATAATAAAGGATTTCCAGCAGTCATTTACATACATAACTGGGAACTCGACGAGAAAACTCCTAAAATTAATGCAGGAATTTTAGGAAGATTTCAAGTTTACCATAACTTGAATAAAGCAAAGCAAAAACTAGCGTCTTTGCTGAGCGAATTCAAATTCACAAATTTCTCCACATACATTAAGGATGCTCTGAAGTAATGGGCTTTGTTTTAGTTACCGATGCATCTGAAAGAACTGCATTGGCAGTCATTAGGTCTCTAGGTAGAAGAGGCATAAAGGTATTGGCTGCCGATACCACAAGATTTAATGCTGGATTCCTATCAAAATATTGCACTCAAAAAGTGATCTACCCTTCACCGACAGAAGATAAAGAGAAATTCGTTAAATCATTACTACGCTTGGTGAAAAACACAAAATTAGACTTACTAATACCAATAACCGACTTCACCATGATACCAATTCTCGAAAAAAAAGAGGAATTCGAACAATATGTTAAGGTGGCAGCACCCCCCTATGAAGTTGCGATGAGAGCTTACGATAAATTCCAAACAATTAGCATTGCAAAGAAATGTGGGGTGCCACATCCTAAAACCTTTCTAATAGATGATATAAAAACTTTGAGAGAAATAGCTGACGAACTTAACTATCCAGTAGTTATTAAACCTAGGATGAAAGTCTTCTGGAGTAATGGAAAAGCAGTTATAACGAAAGTCACGTCAGTTAACTATGCATATAACAAGGAGGACCTTCTATCTAAATATGAAAGTTTAATGAATAAACTTAAGGGTATTGTGCCTCCTGACTTTTTTCTAGTACAAGAATACGTGCAGGGAGCGGGATATGGTGTGGAAATGTTAATGGATAATACCTCTAGTTTGGTCGCGTTATTCATGCATAAAAGATTGCATGAATATCCAGTTACTGGTGGAGCCAGTACATTAAGAGCCAGCGTATGGAATAAAAGGCTAGCAGAACATTCAATAAAGCTACTAAAGGAAATGAGATGGCAAGGAGTTGCGATGGTAGAATTCAAGTTGAACGAGAAAAATGGAAACGTAAACCTCATGGAAATTAACGGTAGATTCTGGGGATCTTTACCATTAGCAATAAGTGCAGGAGTAGATTTCCCATATCTATTGTATAAATGCTTAATTGAAAAAGAAAACTTTAAACTTCCAAGTTATAAATTAGGTGTGAAACAAAGATGGTTATTACCAGGAGATATTTTGTGGCTTTACTCATCTATTATTAATACGCATAGAAGTTTTTCTCCCATAAAAGATTTCATAACATCATTTTCAGTTGCAGATGACATTATATCCACCAACGACCTAGCTCCAACTATTGGAGCTTTATGGACATCCTTAAGTTTATTCATAGATGTTTTAAAAGGAAAACGTAGTATAACGGGAGAACTCTTAAAAACACCAAGGGAACATGAGAAATGAACCTATGTTTCATTAATCCATCTAAAAGTCGAAGACCAGAAATATATGGATTAGCTGAAAATCTTCCTAAGAAGTATAACATAACAATTTTACAACCCTCAGATAAAATCAAAAAGTGTAGCAACTTTTATTTACGTGAAAATATATTCGTAAAACAGGTTCCATCCTTCTTTATGCGTTTTTCTGATTTAACAATTACTATACCAATTTTTAAGAAATGGATAAAAGAAGCGTATGACATGGTACAACTCAATAAAGTTGATTTAATTCATGTTTGTGATTATGAGTACTTAACATCTATTCTTCCCATATATATTAAGCAAAAATACGGTAACATCTCAACGGTAATTGTGAATGATGCAATATTAGGTCTTATGAACGTTGGGAATTATTCTTTTGGATCGTTATTAATAGATCTTATATCTAGTGCTTATACTTACACTTTAGGAAGAAAAATCCTTAAGAATTATGACAAAATTATACTATTATATCCTAAACTCGCTGAACAAGCAGAGAAACTGGGATTACCTAGGGAAAAAATAGAAATAATACCTAATGGAATAGATGTTGAAAAAATTTTTGATATACAGAAACATTTCGACGCTGAAAAAATTAGGGGGAAGTATGGAATTGATGAAAAAGAAAAAGTAATTCTCTATGTAGGACGTCTAGTTAAAGTAAAACGTGTTGAGATAATCATTAGAGTAATTAAGAAATTACTTGAAAAGAATATGAAGGTCAAAGGTTTGATTGTGGGGGATGGTCCACAGCGCATTAAATTAGAGAATATGGCTCGCCCCATAAATCGCTACATCAAGTTCACAGGTTATGTTTCATCAAAAGAAAAATTTGAATGCTATCATATTGCTGACATATTCATACTACCTTCAATTTCTGAGGGGTTGCCTACCGTACTTTTAGAAGCAGCAGCATTTGGGCTCCCGATTATTGCAACAAATATTCATGGAATACCATATATAGTTATTAATGGTAAAACAGGCTTTTTAGTGAATGGAGAAGATTATAATCAGTATGTAGAGTATGCTAAACATCTCATATTGAACCAGAACCTAGCTAAAGAAATGGGTGAAAATGCAAAAAAACATGTGATGGATAATTTTTCATGGAAAACAATAGTGAAAAAGTATGAATCAATATATGAAGAACTATTTGCCAAATAATAAACGTGTTCTTTTTATAGCTAGCTATGCTCAGTGTCCTCGAGTTTGGAAAATGGCTTCAACTTTAGCAAGTAATGGATTTAAGGTAACAATATTGGAATGGGATAGGGACTCTATCTTGCCAACTATTGATTATGCCAAGAATATTTGTGTTCAACGTATGCGATTAAGAGCACCGTACGGTTTAAGACTTATTTTTAAGTTACCAATTTGGCAACTTTATATTTTTCTGTTCATCACTATGAAAAAGTTTACTATTATTCAGCCACAGAATCTAGACAATATGCTTCCTGTGTGGTTGGCACGTCGTATAAAACGATTCAAGATAGTTTATGATATTGCAGATTTTTATGCTGATGCATTCATTCCACATAACATGATGCTATTAAGGAAGATAATATCATGGTTGGAAAAAACATTGATGAAAAATGCAGATGCCCTTATTATAGCGGATGAAACAAGGATAAAACAAGTAGGTTCTAAAGCCTGGATAATATATAATTCTCCTATTGACATTTATAATGAATTGAAAACGAACACTTATTTGACCTCTTCTAACACAAAATTTACTATTTTTTATGCAGGCATACTTGCAAGGGATCGTGGACTAGATATTTTAATTAAAGCCATTCAAGACTTAAACGATGTTAAACTTGTAATTGCTGGCTTTGGTGAACTAGGAAAAAAGCTTCCTAGTATACTCAGAGGGAAGCATAATGTTCAATATATAGGTAGAATTCCCTATGATACTGTATTAAGATTAACTTTTTCAAGTGATTGTATAGTTGCATTATACGACCCGCAAGTTCCCAACAATATATATGCTTCACCTAATAAATTATTTGAGGCTATGATGTGCGCAAAGCCAATAATAGTAAGTGATGAAACGGCTATGGCTAACATTGTACGAAAAGAGAAATGTGGTCTGGTAGTAAAATATAATGATGAAGATGTACGAAGAGCAATTATTCAATTAAGAGACAATCCTCTGCTTAGGGAAGAACTTGGAAGAAATGGACGACGAGCATATGAACAAAAATACAGCTGGGATTTTATGAAGAAAAAGTTATTAATACTATATAACCAACTTATAAATTAGCAGTAAAGTTTATGTAAATTAAAAACTAAAAATGAAAACAGGAAATAGCAGATGAACAGCCAATGACTTATCTTAGCGTTATTTTAGTTACTCATAATAATGCAGAACTCTTAAAAAAGACTTTATATAGTTTAATAAGGGCCCTATATAAACTTCAACGTTCTACCGAAATAATAATAATTGATAACGCATCTTCTGACGAAACACCAGTTTTTCTTGATCAATTTAAGCAGACTTATAGTAAGGATTTTTTGATTAAAGTAATTCATAATAAGATTAATAATCACTCCTATGCAGTAAATCTTGGTACTAGTATAGCTAGAGGAAAGTACATACTTAAAATTGATGATGACATAATAATTCATGAAAATGCTATAATTGAAGCTTTAAAAGTTATTGAGAACGATGAAAAAATAGGTAGTGTACAAGCTCTATGGATAGAATGGAGGGATTCCAGAATAGGATATTTACATGAAGCTGATATTATGTTAAATTTTCAAAGAAAGCCTATACTAGTAGATAAAATACAAGAACAATACATAGAAGTCCCTTTTCCGATAATATTTTTCGTAATTTTTAAACGTAATGTTCTTGGTACTCCTATAATTTTGGATCCTTGGTATCATATCGCTTATGATGAAGTAGATTTTGGATTCAAGCTTAATGCCATTGGTTTAAAAAATGTTATTGCTACAAGATCCTTAGTTAAACATAAAGGACCAGCTAAAAGAACACCTGACAAATATTTCTATTATGAATTCAGAAACAGAATAGCAACAATAATTTGTCATTTTCCATTATTTCTTTTGATCAAATCGGTTTTATTTTACATTATTACGTTCATAACTGTATCAATGATTCGTATGTTTATTTTCAATGACGTAATTTCAGCACGGTGTTTACTTAAATCTTTATTTGCATCAAAAGACATTCTTACTAATATAGGATATTTGATACAGAAGAGAAAGTATATTAGGAATTTATATAGTTTATATTCTGAGAAAAGTTTAAACATTTTTAGGTTACTAAAGCCTCCGTATTTGTCAGTAGGTTACATCAGGCGTGTATCTAAATAAGAAGAAGAGTTAATGAATATAGTTATGATTAACATCATTGTTTTGCTAATGTGGTCAACATTTTTGATTTTTGGTCCGGGTTATATTTTTTCATTAATAGTAAATGTTGATCTACTTCCATTAAGAAGATTTATTTCTTCCCTTTGTATTGGCATCTACATCAATATCATAATAAGCTACCTTTTAGACATTTTTGTAAAAATAGGATTTGTAGAACTCTTTTTTTCAAATTTTATGGTAATACTCATAGGGTTAATAATAGTATATAAGAAAAAGAGTTTTCCTAACTTTTCAAATAAATTGTTTTTTAAAAGCATAAGTCTAAGTAATTTAACTAAAAAGTGCATAAATTTACTGATTATTGCAAGTGGTCTTTTTATAGCTACTTTTCCTTTTATTGCTTTCCTAATTTTTGATAATGGTATTTATCCGTCGGATCCCATATTTAATCATTTAAAAGTTAGGTATATAATTTCTATGGGTACCTTTGTCAATGAAATAAACGAGGCTTCTTTAGGATATGCTATGTCTTATCCGCTTGGGTTAGAATATTTCATTTCTTCATTATCCATGTTAGAGCCTACTTATTCATTCTTGATAGTTCGGATAACAGGCCCTTTATTAACAGTAGTTACGGTATTATGTGTTTACATTCTGACATTAAACATTTTTAAGAATAGAATTGTTGCATTTTCCACATTTATTTTATTAGGGGCAGCTAGAATATGGATATGGTTTAGAAAAATGACTTTAGCGAATGGCATTGCTGAATTATTTGGCATATATTCTTTAGTATGCTTAAATGACTTTATTGAGAAAAATGAAAGAAAATCCTTAAATGAATTTTTAATCATAGTTGCTGCATCATGGCTTATCCATCCACCAGTAGCGATAATGTACTCATTATTTCCATATACGTTAATGCAAATATTTAGTAAGATGAGCTGCAAAAGAAAAGTTTATGAATCAATACGATTTATTATATTGTTCTTTTCATTAACATTACCTTATTGGTGCTTTATCAGCATATCCACAATATTATGGAAAATCGGGTTAGTTCCTGAAGCTGGTGTCAAAATACAATTTTTCAATATTAAACCTGAAGAAATTAATTTTATTAATGATGTTATCATTCCACTTTGGAGTGCATGGTCTGGATGGAATTTAGCATATATCTATGGCGTTATTCCTTTCGTACTTGGCGTAATTTCAATTATTTTTTCATTAAAAAGAAATACTTATAAAATATATCACTTAATTTCTGTTTTGACAGTATTACAATTTGCATATTATTTCGATATTTTGGAACCTTTCTCTACACTTTCAGAATTAATATATGATAGAAAAAGAATGCTAATTCATACACAATTTAATTTTGCTATTTTAATTCCAACCTTACTAGCCTTTCTCCTCTCGTTAAAAATAAATTTAAAAATAAGCTTTATGGGAAAAATCAATTATAGAATCAACTGTAAAAAATTTTTACTGATTCTCTTCTATGCAATTATTAGTATGCAACTTCTAATAAATTATTATGGATTATACACTTCTGGCGAACTTTTTCATACGTATCATGGATACAACATCGATCAAGATTACATTTCCTTATTGGATTATCTCGATGAAAAATTACCTTTTAACACTACAATTATGATTGATGATATGAATACCCTTACATTTGAAGAAGCGATAACTAAAGTTTCTAACGAAAAACCATGGATAAAGTCATATACAGGTCTTATTTGGGAGAGTACTTATCAACAATTTATAACAACGGAATACAATGGTTATTATTCTCCAGATAGAAGTAGATCATTTACATGGTTAGCTATCTCTCGTTTATATCCACGTAAAATTGTAGGAGGCGAACAGTTTATTACAAACATATTACAATCAAATCATACGAAGAAAAGTTTCTTAGCGTGTTTTAATGGAATAAAAGTAGATGTATTAATAATTCACAATTTTGATTTTATAAATAAAATTAAACAAATTGTTGATACATATGAAATACCTTATATTCTTTGGAAAAATAAATACATTGTAGTATTTATACGCGACGTTGTTGAGAATAACCTTCAAAAATAAGGAATGCAGACGTTCAATTAAAAATGAATTTACCGTCTTATTTATTCTTTGTTGTTTCCTTTTAATCTGTCCATTGACTTGAAAATTTAAAATTTTACATCAATTAAAAAAGTAAAAAAGAAAATCCTGTTAAAAGTTCGAGCAATTTACAAATGCAAAAGAATATTTTCTCTACAATTATCCTAGGCGCTGGGCTATCAGGCCTTAGTTATGCATATGCTAATGTTCAGAAAGGGGACTCTATAATTATTTTAGAAAAAAATGATAGAATAGGAGGATTAATGAAAAATTTTGATTTTAATGGTTTTTTATTCGATTTTGGTCCTCATATTTTTAGAAGTAAGGATAGGATAATTTTGAATTTTGTTAAGGAGCTCCTTTGCGGCAACTATCATAGTGTTTCATCGAATCCTTGTATATTTAGGGGTGGAATATTTTTTGATAATGTGATACCTGTGATAACTTATGGGAATATAGAGAAATTGCCGGAGGGGGTGAGGGAAAGGGTGAAGAGAGATTTGGAGAATTCTAATAGGGTGTTGAGTTTGGATAATTTTGAGAGTTGTATAGTTTCGCAGGTTGGGGAAACTTTGTATTGGGAGTTTTTTGGGGAGTATAGTAGGAAATGGTGGGGTGTTGATCCTAAGAATCTTTCTTCTGATATAGCTCCGAAGAATCTTGTTATAGGTGGTGAGAAATCTTATGGTCATATAACGACTAATTTTGAGAGGCCTTCTGAGGAAATTTATCCTAGGAGGGGAGGAATATTTGAAATTGTTAGGAGATTAAAGGAGAAAGTTGAGGCTTTGGGGGGTTCTATTTTAACAAATTCGAATGTAGTAAGGTTGGAGTGTGATGGAGATGAGATAAGTAGGGTAATTGTGGAGAGAAATGGGGAAGAGATTGAAATGGAAACTAGGGGGAAATTAGTAGTTTCAACGATCCCTTTAACGGTTCTTTGTAGGATGCTTGGGATAGAAAATGATTTAATTTATCGGGGTGATATCTGTATTTTTATAAAGTTAAAGGGGGATAGGATGTTTAATTATTCTTGGATATACTTTCATGACAGTGATATTATTTTTGGTAGAATCTATGAACCACTTTACTATAGTGAGTATAATTCTCCAAATGGTTACACGTCTCTTTGCGTTGAAGTAACGAGTTTTGAGAATGACATTAACTGGAGGGATAGATACTTGGGAGATAAAGTTATTGAGCAACTTATAGATTTAAATATCGTAAAGAAGAATCAAGAGCCAGAGGTTTTGGGGCTAGAAAAGTATGCTTATGCATATCCAGTTTATACTGTTGGTTATAAAAAGGAACTTGAAAGGGTTTTTAGTAAATTGAATTCTTTTAAGAATTTAAAGGTGATAGGGAGAACTGGTAGTTTTAGTTATTTGAATATGTGGGAGTGTTTGAGATGGGCAGTATACTAGTTACAGGTGGAGCAGGATTCATTGGGAGTCACTTGGTAGAAAGGCTTGTTGAGGAAGGTTGCAGTGTGATTGTAGTTGATAACTTGCTTAGAGGAACTCTAAATAATTTATCAAAAGTATTAGATAAAATAAAATTTGTTGAGGGTGATGTGAGAAACTATGAGCTAATGGAAGAAGTTATTAAAAATTCGGAAGTTATCTTTCATTTGGCTTCCTTATCAAGGGTAATTCCGAGTATTGAAAATCCAGAGTTGTGCTTTAAAATTAATGTTGAGGGAACGGAAATTATAGCAAGGCTTTGCTCTAAGTATCATAGGAAGCTAATTTTCTCCTCTTCTCGTGAAGTTTATGGAACTCCCAAGTATTTACCAGTTGATGAATCTCATCCTTTGAATCCTGAAAATCCATATGGCGCTTCAAAAGTTTCTGGGGAAAAGATAATAGAAGCTTATGCAAAAAGTTATGGATTAAGTTATGTCAATTTAAGATTAGCTAACGTTTATGGCTCAAGAGATTTTGATAGAGTAATTCCAATTTTCATTGAAAATGCTTTAAGAGGGAATAACCTAATCGTATATGGTGCTGATAAAATATTGGACTTTGTTTATATAGATGATGTTGTAAACGCTTTCATTGCTACAATGGATTCCGATGAGAATCAAACGCTAAACATAGGGTCAGGTGTGGGCGTAAGTATAGTGGAGCTTGCCAACTTAATTAAAAAGGTAACTGGTAAAGAATTGGGAATCATAATTAAAGAGAAGAGGAAAGGGGAAGTAGATAAATTCATTGCTGATATAAGAAGAGCTAGAAGAGCATTGAATTGGGAGCCAAGGGTAAATTTGGAGGAGGGTCTAAAACGTACTGTAAAAGAGTACTGCTCACAAAGTTTGAAAGGATATTAAGCGATATGCAATGGAAAATGTTTGCAGACATAAAAATGTACTACATAAGTGTAGTATGTATTAAGTGTCTTCAAGGCATTAAAATAATCTAACATTCAAATAGTAAAACACAATTTAATATAGCCAACACTGTTCAGAAGGCTTAAATTCTGAAGAAATTTATTTTCATTTAATGTGATGTAATTGATTAGGAAGGTTGTTGTTACTGCTGCTGGTCTTGGTACTAGGCTTTTGCCTATGAGTAAGGAGCTCCCTAAGGAGATGTTGCCGATTTTTGTTAGGGGTGTGGAGGGGGCTGTTTTGAAGCCTCTTCTTCAAGCTTTGTTTGAGCAGTTGTATTGTTTTGGTTTTAGGGATTTTTGTTTTGTTGTTGGTCGTGGTAAGAGGAGTGTTGAGGATCATTTTACGCCTGATTGGGATTTTGTTAGGAGGCTTAATGATAGGGGTAAGAGTGGTTTGGCTGGTGAGCTTGGTAGGTTTTATCGTATGGTTGAGGATTCTAGGATTGCTTTTATTAATCAGCCTGAGCCTAGGGGTTTTGGTCATGCTGTTCTTGTGGCTAGGTTTTTCGTTGGGGGTGAGCCTTTCATGGTTTGTGCTGGTGATACGTATATTATTTCTGAGGGTAATTCATTTATTAGGAGGATGGTTGATGCATTTTCCGAGGATGTTTCAGCTGTTCTGCTTTTGCAGGAGGTTTCTAATCCTAGGGGTTATGGTGTGGCTGTTGTGGAGGGTTCTGGCGATGTTTTCAATGTTTTGAGGGTTGTTGAGAAGCCTATGGTGCCTCCATCGAATCTCGCTATAATGCCATTCTATATTTTTAGGTCTGAGGTTTTTGATGTTTTGGAGGGGCTTAGCCCTGGTGTTGGTGGCGAGATTCAGCTTACTGATGCAATTCAAGGTCTTATAGATCGTGGTCGTAGGGTTGTGGCTGTTAAACTTAATTCTGATGAGCTTAGGCTTGATATTGGTACGCCTGAAACTTATTGGGAGGCTATAAAGCTTTCCCATGAATATTCTTTGGGTGAGGGGAAATGAGCATTGAACTAATTGTAAGCCAGTTTAGTGGGGATTTGTTTAGGGGTAGGAGGATACTTGTAACGGGGGGTGCAGGATTCCTAGGTAGCTGGCTCTGTGAAGCACTCATAATGCTTGGAGCCAATGTATCATGCCTAGACAACCTATCAACTGGTAGGGTTGAGAATATAATGCACTTGAAAAGATATGGGAACTTCAAATTCATTAAAGCCGATATCTCAGAGTATCATCCGGATGGGTTTGATTTCATTGTTCATGGTGCAAGTCTACCATCACCAGACGATTACATGAGGAGGCCCGTAGACACTATGCTTCCAAACAGCCTTGGATTGTTGAATTGCCTTGAAGCTGCAAGGAAAGGCTCAATAGTGCTATACATGTCTACCTCCGAGGTTTATGGTGACGCTGAAATCATACCCACACCCGAGGAGTATTGGGGTAGAGTTAACCCAATTGGCTTGAGGAGCTGTTATGATGAGTCTAAGAGGTTTGGTGAAGCTTTATGTATGGCTTATTATATGCAGTATGGCGTTGACGTTAGAGTTGCAAGGATATTCAATTCATATGGCCCAAGATTAGACCCTGAATCCAGGTATGCTAGGGTTATCCCAAGATTCATAATGCAAGCTTTGAGGAATGAGCCTATAACAATTCATGGTGATGGAATGCAGACGAGAAGCTTCACATACGTAACAGACACAGTCAACGCATTAATCAAGATGCTTGTAAATGATGGTGTGAGGGGTGAGGTTGTGAATATTGGATGCCAAAATGAAGTGAAAATAATTGATCTTGCGAAGATGATAATAAGGTTGACAGGCTCATCCTCAAAAATAGTCTTCACAGAAGCTAGACCAGACGATCCTAGGAGGAGATGCCCAGACATAAGTAAAGCCAGAAAACTACTAAACTGGGAGCCAAAAATCAGCTTAGAGGATGGATTGAAGTACACGATAGAATGGTTTAGGAGGCAATTAAATGGTTAGGGGGATATCATTCTTCGGATTAGGCTATGTGGGTTTAACGACTGCATCATGCCTAGCTTCAAGGGGGTTTAAGGTTATCTGTTATGATGTGGATGAATCTAAGGTTGATGCTGTGAATAGTGGTAGGGCGCCATTCTTCGAACCCAAACTGGATGAACTGTTGAGGAGGGCTGTCGAGGAGGGGTATTTGAAGGCTGTGAAGGACCCGAAAACGGCAGTCTTAAACTCTGAGGTTACGTTTATAACTGTTGGGACGCCTAGTAGGGATGATGGTAGCATAGACTTAACATATGTTAAGAGTGCATCTAGGATGATTGGTGAAGCATTACGCTTGAAGAGTGAGTGGCATCTTATTGTTGTTAAGAGCACAGTTCTACCCACCACAACTGAGAATGTTGTTGGTAGGATTATTGAGGAAACTTCTGGGAGGAGGTGTGGTGAGGGGTTTGGGTTATGTATGAATCCAGAGTTCCTTAGGGAGGGGAATGCCGTTGAAGATACATTTAAGCCTGATAGGATAATCATTGGGGAGGTTGATAAGAGGTCTGGAGACTTCCTCGAAGAAATTTATAGGGAGTTTTATGGCGATGAGCTTCCACCAATTATTAGGACTACCCCTGTTAATGCTGAGTTGATTAAGTATGCTAATAACTCGTTTTTGGCCATGAAGGTTAGCTTCATAAATATGATTGCAAACCTATGCCAAAAAATTCCGGGAGCAGATGTTGAGGTTATTGCTAGGGGAATCGGGCTTGACAAGAGGATTGGCCCACTATTCCTTAAGGCTGGTGCAGGTTGGGGTGGAAGCTGCTTTAGGAAGGATCTTGAAGCCCTACTGGATTTTGCCATTAAGAATTGTGTGGAGCTACCACTTGTAGAGGCTACGTTGAAGGTTAATAGGGGTCAGCCGTATAGGGTTGTTGAGTTGGCTAGGGAGCTCATTGGAGATTTTCGTGGGAGGAGGATATCTGTTTTGGGATTGACATTTAAACCTGGAACTGATGATGTGAGGGATGCAGTATCCATAAGGATTGTTAGGAGGCTTCTTGAGGAGGGGGCTAAAGTTGTTGTTTACGATCCAAAAGCCATGAATAATGCTAAAAAGATTTTTGGTGGGGATGTTGAGTATGCTAATAGCGTTGAGGAGTGTTTGAAGGATTCAGAATGTGCAATTATTGTTACTGAGTGGGATGAGTTCAAAAATATTAAACCGGAGGATTTCATAAGATTGATGAGGAACCCAGCAGTTGTGGATGGTAGGAGAATATATGATCCAAATGTTTATTCTAGAATGTTGAAGTTTAAAGTGATAGGATTCAATTGTTGGAAGATTTCGTGAGAATCCTTTTGGTGATGATTGTGCTGCTAGGGGATTGTGGATGTTGTGACGTGCTTTATTTAATTTGGAGTTGTGGGTATTGTATTTTGTGAAATATTCTTCTTTAATGTTTGCTTTAATTTTTATGATGATTGTGTTTTGGTGCCTCTTTTTTGGGTATTGCATTTAAGTTATAATTGAAGGTATGTGGGGGTGATTTTCGCAGGTAAGGATTTGTAGGTTTCAGGTTGATATTTGTTTTTATTAGATTTGTAAATTTTGTGTTTGATATTTTTATTGTTGGTTTCTAGGTTTAGGGTTTTGGTTTCGAATTTTTCGACAGCACTTTTCTTGTTTTTGTTCTTTTGTAAATGTTGTTTGTGTAGTTGATGGGAGCTTGGTGGGGAGTGTTTATATAGATATTTTTAATAGTGTGTTATGGTGGTTTTTTGAGCGAGGCTGTTTTGGTGAAGATTGAGGAGATTGGGAGGAAGCTTGATGAGTTGATGTATTTCCTTGAAGATGTTCTCTTGACTGTTGAGGAGTACATGTTGTTGAAGGAGACTGATGAAATTGTTAGGAATAAACGTTTCTGCGAGTTGAGGTCTATTAATGAGGTTTAAAATTCTCCTCCATAGAAGGGCATTTGAATTTTTAAGGGACCTAAAATCTGATGAGAGACAATGCATAATCGATGAATTTAAGTAGCTTGAGTATTTCCCAGCTGTTAGGCTTGATATTGTTAAGATTGCAGGTGAAGCTGATACTTTCAGGTTGCGTGTGGGAAAGTGTAGAGCGCTATTTAAGGTTTATGAGCAAGAGGGGGTAATAGTAGTCATCAAAATAGACATCAGAAGTAGAATCTACAAATGAGCTCACACCAAAAAGTTGAAATTTAAAGCAGTAGGGTTAGTTGAAGTTAGCTGTGGAAATTAATGAAGCTATTAGGAGGGGATTTATTGAAGCACCCTATAAGATACCAGTAATTACTTGGGCTAAATTGCTTGTTGAGAAAGTTGTTGGTGATCCTTTAACTAGGTCGACGAGTAGAAATTTGTTGATGACCTTTGGAGGTAAGCGTGGACTAAAATTGCTCACATCGAAATTTACAAGGGAAAGCTATTAACATTTTTAGGTGCACGTATTAAAAAGGAGTTAATTATTCTGTTACTGATGAACAATATGATGAAATTAATGAATTTTTGAAGGGAAAATTTAAGGTTACGAAGTCTATCAAAACATAAAGGCGTAATAATTCCTTTCAGTATAATCATGAAGTTGAAGTCAAATTAAAATTATAGTAAAGTATACATGATAATTCTAGGGAAATCATTATCCGATCAAATTCAGCTTGATGTTTGCATTCTTATAACAAAGTTTATATGTGGCATTTTTTATGGAATAAATGGTGTTAAATGTGGAGGTAATTGTTAAGGTGGATAAGCAGGGTCGAATAATTCTCCCGAAGGATGTTAGGAGGGCTATTGGAGTGGAGGGGGAGATGGAGATGGTGTGTAGGGTTGTTGGGGATAGGATTATATTGGAGAAGTTCTCCATGGAGGATATTCATAAAGCTTTTTCAGAGTTGGAGGAGATTGCTCCAAACTTAGAATTGGATACCGTGAAAGTTGAGGGTGAAGATAAGTATGTTGACAGGGAGTATGCGCTACGCAAAATTGGAATTCGAAGCATTGGTTGATGTTGGTATTATAGTCCTTGCACATTTCAGAAATCCTGCACGAAAATATGCTGCTCAACTGTTGCTCGATGCACTTACACTCAAAAGGCGTATCTTAATCCCCGTGAGCACATATATGGGAGCCTACATTATAATGACGAAGTACCTGAAACTTAGAAGTGTTAATGTGGCAAAGGCTTTGTTGAAAACTCTATCCGTTGAATCCCCAACATTCTATGAGAATCTCCCTAAGGATATTGTGGAAAAAGCTATACTTTCAGCGTCGGAGTTAAATGTTTCCTCATGGGACTGCTATCTAATAGAGTTAGCCAAGAATCTCGGAATAAACAAGATATATACGATAGACGAAGAGCTTGCAGGGAAAGTTAAAGATGTGAATATTGAAAATCCAATTCCAAGAGACATTATGAGGGAATACCATCAATATGTTCGAGAGAGAATACTGTAAAAGATTCATGTAGGAAAATTTATAAAGTGTGGAAGCCTCTTACGATGGTGGGTGTTTTAATCTCCTTGAAGCTAGCATTACCTAAAAAGATTGAAGAAAGGCTTAAAGAGGAACCTGAAAGAACTGGAGCTTCGGAGGAGGAGCTGATAGTTGAAGCTCTATTAAAAGCATTTGGGGAGCCCCTCGACCCGGAGGTTAAGGTTGAGATGCATTTAAAATTGTCGGAGAAATATGTGATGGAAGCAGAAGAATTCTTAAAGAAGGGGGATCTCGTTCAGGCATCGGAGAAAGCGTGGGGGGCGGCTTCTCAGATTGTGAAAGCTCTTGCAGCAAGGGAGGGGAGGGAGCTTAGAAGCCATGGGGAATTGCATAAGGAAGTTGCCAGAATCACCGGAGAAACAAAGGATGAGGAGATAAGGTCTCTCTGGCAGTCTGCTGGAATGCTTCATCAGAATTTCTATGAAAACTGGCTTCCTCCGGAAATGGTCAAAGGAATGGTCAAAGGAAACATCGAGGACGTGAAAAAGTTTGTGGGAAAACTAAGGCAACTGTTAAAATGATGTCAATTTAAATAGGGAATAGCTTCTGGGCAAGAGGATGCTTAGACTGTTAAACACTACATCTTAAACAAGTAATAAGTTAAATTGATAGTCTCCAACTATTTGTTCATGCTGACTTCCTTAAGAGATGAGAGATAGGTTAAGTATTTAACTGGACGCATATGAAGCAACTGTAAGATGGCATCTATAAACTCTAGATATGATCTAAGTTTAATTGATAGTTCCCTTTTTAAGTTAGGAAATTATCATGCGGGTTTTATGAAATTATTGGAAGGCTATGATTATTTTTTAAGTTGGATAAGTTTATTTTGAAAAACTGGCATTATACTTCTCTATTGAGAGATAAAGTGGTATGCTGTGGAATACGTCATCCCAGAGGAAGTACTCAAACACATCATCAGGAAGCATGGGATGGATCTCAGTAGAGTGCTTGGAATTAATAGGTTAGATCTATTGAAGAGGTTTATTGAAGAAACTCTTGCAAACCCGAATGAAGTGCATATTGATGCCTATAACCCCAGTATTAAGTATTTCTTGAGGAAGGTGGATGGTCTGTGGCTAATAATTGTTGCATTTGAAAATGAAGTTAAGACAGCATATTTAATAAGCTCTAAAAAATAAGAGGTTTGTAGCGAGGAGGTGGCTGTGAAGACCTTACTGGACCTAAATGTTAAATCCCTCCTAAAGGGGTTGGAGAATGCCTACGGGATAAAGCTTCCAGAGGAAGTAATTGAGATTTCGCTAGTTAGAAACGTTTTACACGTGAGGTTCTCCTACCCTAAGGGAGCTGAAGTGGAAGTTGAACCGCTTCAGCTAAAAACACCAGTATTCCTATTCAGAGACTGCGAAACTGGCGAGGTAACAGCAATCGAAGTTTTAGATGTAGATGAGCTAATGAAGGAGATGAGTTTATATACATAATCATTGTACCCTCATAGAAATGGGGCTTAAGCTTCTTTAAAATAGTCAGGTAAGATAAGAGATAAAATTAAGAATGCTCTAATCATAATTCAAAGAATTATCTGAAAAGGATAAATGTGAAACCATACGTCATATTTAAGTGATATTTGGCAAATGAATCTTGATGGAGATTGCTGATTAACGGAAACTTAATCGAACCTTAGGAGAAGAATTAACATATGTTGTTAGTGGTTCACTATTTTCTGAAGATTTAGGTTAATGCCTCTTCTATTATCCATTAGTATTTTAGTTCATAAGTTTAAAATATCTCCATTGCTAGAGTGTATAGTGTATGGTGAAGCTGAGGTTTGGTGTAGTCATAGAGAAGGATGAGGATGGCTATTATGTGGCGTATGTTCCTGAACTTCCAGGTTGCCATACTCAGGCTAGAACGTTAGATGAGCTTTTGGAGAGGATTAAGGAGGCTGTGGAGCTCTACCTTGAGGTTGAGGAGCCAATCGATGTGAAGAGGGAGCTGATCGGCGTCCAATTCATTGAGGTTGGTGTAAGTGAGTCTAAGACCGCTTCCAGCTGACAAGGTTATAAAGGTTCTTGTGAAAATTGGCTTCAAGCCTGTGAGGCAGAGGGGGGTCATGTAATACTAAAGTGTGATGATGGAAGGGTGACAGTAATTCCAGTTCACAGAGGAGAAGAAATAGGGAGGGGCTTACTCTACAAAATAATTAAGGACGCAGGCTTAACAAAGGAAGAGTTTCTCAAGTTATTAAAAGAAACATAATACATGTTATGTACGCTGAGAAAATCCAGGAGTTGGGATTTAAAGTTACGAAGTCTCTTGAGGATACATGTTTATGTGTGGGGTGTCAGTTTTGGGTTGATTAAATCTTTTCATGGGCATGTTTAGTGAATCTGATATTGCAACCTCTATTACCTTTCATTTCTGTTTTCCTCATATATTTTCGTTTTACTTAGCGTCTTCATGCTTCTATTTAGAGCATTAATAAGTTGAGAAAGTTATTATAATTCAGTTCTACTATGATATTGTGGATGCTAATGTGCTCTATGAATTATGTTGAGCTTTTATATAAGCGTAGTAGAATGTTTTATGATTATGCAATTGTAGCTTTTGAGAGAGGCAACTACGATATGACTGTGTTTATGTGTGAGCAAGCAGCTCAACTCAGCTTAAAGGCCATTCTCCTCAGAATTCTGGGATTTATACCGAGAGTGCATGGAATTAGAGAGCTTCTTGGATCATTATCTAAAGCTCTGGAAGGTCTTGGTAAAGCAGAACTTTCATTGGACATATCAAGATTTGTTGAAGGTAATAGAGAAGATCCCAGATCCCTTGAAGAAGCTTATACGAGTTCAAGGTACATAGCTAGAGTTTATGAAAGGGAAGATGCATTAAGATCTCTGAAGGTTGTTGAGAAGTTGTTTAAGCTTATTGAGAAGGTGGAGGGTTGATCAGCAGTTTCTGAATACTTAACTTTATATAACTCTTTTTAACAATTCTTTACATGATGTCTGAAAGACTGCTAACTCTCCAAGAGGCTTGTCGAAGGTTGGGGGTTCATCCCAATACGCTTAGAAAGTGGGGCAAGCAGGGGAAGATAAGGGTTGTCAGAACTGTTGGCGGTAGGAGGAGGATACCTGAGAGTGAAGTTGAGCGTTTAATAGGATTTGTTAAACCTGATGTCTCAAAGAAAGCCGTGATTTATGTAAGAGTCTCTTCGTATGATCAAAAGCAGAAAGGTGATTTGGAAAGGCAGAGGCAAAGTTTGCTGGACTACGCCAAATCAAGGGGATACGAGGTTGTTGCAGTTTTAGAAGATGTAGCCAGCGGACTTAATGAGTATAGGAAATCATTAAGTAGGCTCTTTGGTCTTGTCGAGGAGCGAAGGGTAGGGGTTGTAGTGGTGGCTTTTAAAGATAGGTTAACTAGGTTTGGTTTTAGCTATTTGGAAAGGTATTTTTCATCTCATGGTGTTAGGATTGAAGTTGTTAATGGAGAGGAGCCTAAGGATGCTTACCAAGAACTTGTAGAGGACTTGATAGCCTTAATATCGAGTTTTGCCGAAAAACTCTACGGCCTGAGGAGTCACAAGTACGAGAAGGTGGTGGAAGGTGTCAAACAGCTTATTGCTGAGTGAAACCTGCAAATTCAAGCTTAAGCCCAGCATAGAGCAAAAACAGATACTGGAAGAACTTTTCTCCACCTATAAGAGCATGGTTGAAGAGTGTTTGAATAGGGCAATAAGCATGAACATAACATCTAGGAAGAGGTTACATGAATCAATCTATGGAGAATTGAGGAGGAAATTTAGGGATTATCCATCACACTACATTTATACCGCCATAACAGTAGCTTTAGGAATGTACAAATCGTATAGAAGAATTTCAAGGAGAAGAAGCAATACCAAGCCCCCATCAATAGAACGGTTGAAAGCAATCCTCCTTGACGATACACATCTTTTCTGGTTTAGTTGGGGAAGCCTTAAAATTGCTACACATAAGGGGCACCTCACAATACCCTTCAAGCTCCATGCTCACGCTGAAAAATTCAAAGGCTTGCAGGTTAAGGGTTCAAGGATCATAGCACTGGGAGACGAATACTATCTCCATGTAACATTTAGGAGGACTGTTGAAGGGAAGGAATGTGAAGGTCTCTTAGGGATAGATGTGAACGAGAAGAGTATAGACCTAGCAATCATCAAGCCCGATAAGGTTAGGTTTGTAAAAATAGACATTAGCGAGGCGAAACACATTAGAGATAGGTACTTCAAGAAGAGGCGAAGCATCCAGAGGAAGACAAGAGGAAAAGCAAAAGCTAGACTACTGGCGAAATACTCTGGAAGAGAGAGGCGGCGCATAGATGCCATTCTTCATAAGGCAAGTAAGACGATAGCTGCAATAGTGGCCGAAGAGAAAGTTAAGCCCGTGATGGAGAAGTTGAAGAATATGAGAGAACGGATAAAATACGGAAGAAGGATGAACAGAAGGCTCCACAGCATACCCTTCAGGAAAATACAGTCTTACATCTCCTATAAATCAATTGAAAAAGGCTACAAGCCTGATTACGTTGACGCAAAGAACACTTCTAGGGTTTGCCCGATATGTGGCGAATTGAATAAGCCGAATGGGCACATCTACAAATGTAAGAAATGCGGCTTCCAAGCGGATAGGCATATTGTAGCTACTTGGAACATAGCCACAAAACTCCAGATGTGCCGTCCCCTACCGTTGGCGGCGAAAGCCACCCATAAAGCCAAGGTAGAACGGATAGTAATAAAATGCTAAATATCCGATGACAGTAAATTGCTGATGCACCGATCAAGTGTTTTGTTGGTGAAGCCATTCACATAATCTCTTAATCCTCGTCTCCTTTACAGCTTTAGGAATGTACTCGCCAAAACACTAGTCTGCAAAGCTAGCCAGAACACATTGTTTATATTTCACTACTAAGTTTATAGCTATATGGTGTTGTCCAGTGGAGCTTAGTGACCTTAAGTCTAAGGTATTCACCTTATTGAAGGAGGATGAGGAGTTTCGCTATGCAGTAGCGGGTATGCTCGGCTTTGAGGAAATACTCCGCAGATTGGAAAGGCATGATAAACGGTTCGAAGAGATACTTCACAGATTAGATATACATGAAGCGGAGCTCATTAAGCTGAGGGAGGATATGATTTTAGGGTTTAAGAGACATGATGAAATACTTGAGAAACATACGCAAGAGCTCATTAAGCTCAGAGAAGATATGATATCAGGATTTAAAAGACATGACGAAATACTCGAGAGGCATGCAAATGAAATTGCGAAACTTAGGGAAGACATGATCTCAGGATTTAGGAGACATGATGACGTGCTTGAAAAACATGCTCGAGAGCTCGTAAAGCTGAGGGAGGACATGATTTCCGAATTTAAGAAACATGACGAAATACTTGAGAAACATGCAGATGAAATTACAAAGCTCAGGGAGGATATGATTTCAGGATTTAAGAGGCATGATGAGATACTTGAGAAGCATGCACAGGAGCTCGTCAAGCTCAGAGAAGACTTTAATGTGATGCTTAAGGTGATCGGTCAGATTCAAGAAGAGCAGAGGAGGATTAGTGAGGGACAATATAGGCTGGAGAAACGTGTAGACTCCTTGGAGAGTGCCATGATAAGTGGTTTTGGCGAGATGAGCAAGTTCGCAGGCCTTACATTCGAAGAGTTTGTTAGGAAATTTCTATCTGCAAGTTTGAAGAGGTCTGGCGAAATACCCGAAGGCGCCGAACTTGTCAAAGGCTTTATTAATGGAGAGGAGATAAATATTTTCCTCGAAGACCCCCTAATAGTTGGCGAAGCCACAAGCTATGCAGAATCAACCAATGAAATAATGAAGCTTCTTAGGAAAGCTGAAATAGCTAAGGCTAAGTACTCTAAGGAGCCCAGGAAGATACTGGTGATACTTACAGCGAAGAGCGATGCAGCAAAGGAAATAATAAGGATAGCTAAGGAGAAAGGTGTAGAGCTTGTAATCGGGAAAATTGTGGATTAATCTATGATAATACTTCATATTATGATTGTAAAATGTTAAGGCGTTTAGCTTAAATATACATTTGAAACAATGATGTAAAAATGGTTTGGGTTGTATTAAGGGTAAGAGTATTATGTCTGAAACTCTGTTTGAACACTACTTCTTCCTAAATTTTCTGTAATGCTTTCAGAAGTTCTATGTACCTTGTGTAAAGGATCTTATATCCATGGTTGGATTGAGGAATATTTTGATGCATCGTTACTGGCTAGTTGATGATGAGAAAATTTATGAAGCTGTAAAAGACGACTTTAAATGTGTGAGGGAGCTTATAGGTAAGGTTATGGAGGCATTCCCAATTGAACATCAATTACTATGAAGTTTCAATTGAAGATGCTTCGAGAAGGTTGAGGGGGATTCTTAGTGGAATGATGGATGTGAAGGTGGCTGTGCTCTTCGGCTCAATTCTGAGAAGGAATTTCATTAGAGACTTGGATGTCGGAGTTTTCATGAATCCCGAACCAGACATCAAGAGGATTGCTGAAATATCTGGTATACTTGAAGATGCTTTAGGATTACCAGTCGACGTTATACCACTCAATTGGGCTTCACCAAAATTGAAGCTAAAAGCCTTATTGAATGGTGTAAAATTAATTGTTAGAGATAGCAACCTATACACCAGCCTACTAAAAGAAGCACTATCCGAAGCCATGGACATCGACCTGAAAATCAAGTATATGGAGAAAATGCATTATTGATGCGAATTTAAATTCTCATCAAATGAATTTTACAAGGATTCTATATTACGGAGAAATAACGTTCCCCTTTTCAGCATAAGTTGTATGAGGGATAGAGGGAATTAGCTGGCAGGTCTATTGAAGAGGTATATTTTTACCCATTCATTCAATTTTAATATTAGCTTTGAATTGTAGCCTGCTTGAAGCATTTTGTCTATTAATGGAGCTTCACATCCATGAATCTCTACAATATATTGTTTAGATAGTTTTATGTGCTCTTCATCCAATTGGAGTAGTGAATATCCACATCCCTCACAATTCATTCTAACTAAATCAATAACCCCCTCCCTATCATGAATCATTCTGAGAACATCCTTCAAATCTCTAACATCAAGTTCTACTGATGGGTAACTGGCATCCAATTTGAGGCCTGTACCAGTTCCCAGGAGGGTAATATTTAGTATAGTATCCCTAAACCATGCACCATAATTGAATGGAATAATTTTGTCTTCAGCAGAGTTCCTAGCAATATTTTTGACTAAATAGTCATAGAATATTTTACTGGTTCAAAGGCATAAACCCTCCTAGCTCCTCTTTTTACGAATAATAGAGCAGTCTCACCAAGAAAAGCCCCTACATCAACTACGAATTATCAACGTTTATGTTGCCATACATTTCACTTAATGGCTCTCCCGATATGGCTAGTATGTTAACCAAGAAAATTTTTGGAAGACCCATTAGCCAGGTCGACGAGTAGAAATCTAGTGAATTCATTGGAAGTATGCGTGGATTAAAATTGCTTATATCGAAATTTATGGGGAGGAAGTTTATGAGCTTATTTCGAAGGACATTTGAGGTACTTCGTGAGGAGGGGGTTAGAGCATTCATTAAGAAGGCATTATTGTATGTGTTTAGGAAGTCTATTATAAGATACATTTTAAGCCCTTTTATCGCGAGGAGGTTCAGGGGTGCTGTTCGCAACATCGATAACATCTACGATGCCTTAAATTTTGCGTTCTCCTTTCAAGCTTTTGGAGTGTCTATTAAGCCTAGTCAGGTTAGGTATGAGGTGGCTAAGCTTCTTGAGGTCGTGGCGGAGCTTAGGCCGAGGGTTGTTTTGGAAATTGGTACGGCTGGAGGTGGCACGCTATTCCTATTTACGAGAGTTGCAGATCCTGAAGCTAAGATTATAAGTATAGACCTTCCAGGCGGACCTTTTTTGGGGGTGGTTATCTGAGGTGGAAGATACCTCTATACAAGTCTTTCTCTAGAGGAAGGCAGAAAATCTATTTGCTGAGGAGGGATTCACATGATCCTCGAACACTTGAGGAGGTTAGAAGAATTTAGGCTGTGATAATGTGGATTTTCTATTTATAGATGGAGACAATACGTATGAGGGTGTTAAAAAGGATTTTGAGATGTATTCTCTCTTGGTGAGGAATGGTGGAGTTATTGCATTTCACGACATTTGTCCACACCCACCAGAAACGGAATGTGAAGTGAGCAGGTTCTGGAATAAGGTAAAGCAAAAGTATAAGTATGCAGAGATAGTTAAGGATTGTAATCAGAAATGGTCTGGGATATGTGTTCTTTATGTGTCACGTGGCAGTAATCGAGTTCTTTATTGAATGCGTTAAAAAAGAGGAGTTCGAGGGTAAAAGAGTCTTGGAGGTAGGCAGTAAGTATGTTAATGGTAGTGTTAGGCCTTTTATTGAACGTTTTTGTTCACCTAAAGAGTATTTGGGCGTTGATATTGAGCCTGGAAAATTTGTTGACTTAATTTTGCCTGCTGAAAAACTTGTCGAGTACTTTGGCCCTGAGTCTTTCGATGTTGTAATAGCCACAGAGCTGCTGGAGCACGTTCAAAATTGGAGGCTTGTAGTAGGTAATTTGAAGAGCGTTCTAAAGCGTGGAGGATATATATAACAACCCGATCCCATGGTTTCCCCTTCCATGCCTATCCTTATGATTTCTGGAGATATGAAGTTGAGGATATGCAGAAGATCTTCAGTGATTTTGAGATTCTTAAGTTGATCAAAGATCATGAAGCCCCTGGAGTCTTCTTAAAAGCTAAGAAGCCTTTTAACTATAGTCCGAATGATCTTCAAGATATAGCTCTTTTTTCTATGATATTGGGTAGAAGAACAACTTCCATACCAAAACTACAAGAGATGCCCTTCTCGAGAAAGGCTGCGCTGTTAATACTTAAAGTGATGAGAAGAACTTATAGTTTTGTTTACAATGCGGCTTATAGATTAATTAAGTAGTTTCCAAGCCGTCTTATACTCATAGAATTTTAAAGCACTAAAATGATTACATTATCCCTTCTCCTAACAGTTGTTAAGGAATCGCACCTTTTAGGTGTTAAATTAAAAGACTGAGCTATGCTTCTTGAAAAACGGGAGGGACTTCCATTAAGATTACGTAGCCAATTTAATCTCATTAAATTTACCACGTATTTCGGGGCTTAATTGCTATTAAAAAGTGTAAAGTATATGTAATAGTGTGCAGTAACGTCACTTCAGATTACAGCTATTCATGGAAGCCTAATATTGAGATTGATTCATCACTTTCGTAGTGTTTTTAAGTTTTGTTTTTATTTTTGTTTTGTGGTGGTTTTGTTTTGAGGGGTGTTGTTCTTCATGGTGGTGCTGGTACTAGGCTTAGGCCTTTGACTTATAGTGGTCCTAAGCAGTTGATTCCTGTGGCTAATAAGCCTGTTAGTCAGTATGTTGTTGAGGATCTTAGGGATTGTGGTGTTAGGGATATTGCGATAATTCTAGGCGAAACGTTTCCTGAGCTTGTTAAGGATTATTATGGTGATGGAAGTAGGTTTGGTGTTAGGATTACTTATATTTATCAGGGTAAGCCTCTTGGGATAGCTCATGCTGTGAGTTTGTGTAGGGATTTTGTTGGTGATTCGCCTTTCATAGTTTATCTTGGTGATAATATACTTCAGTATGGTATTAAGGCTCATTTTGATAAGTTTGTTTCTGGAAATTATGATGCTATGGTTTTGTTGAAGGAGGTTGATGATCCAACTAGGTTTGGTGTAGCGAAATTTGATGAGAAGGGTAGGCTTGTGAAGCTTATTGAGAAGCCTAAGGAGCCTCCAAGTAGATTCGCCCTTGTGGGGGTATACTTCCTTAAGCCAGTGATATTTGATGTTATTAGGGATTTGAAGCCTAGTTGGAGGGGGGAGCTTGAAATTACTGATGCACTTCAAATGTTAATTGATAGGGGATTTAATGTTGGCTACGATTTCGTTAGGGGATGGTGGTTTGACACTGGGAAGAAGGATGACATATTAACTGTTAATGCAAAGATCCTCGATGAGAGGATAACTGGATGTGTTAGGGGGGTTTTGGAGAACTCTAAAGTTGAGGGTAGGGTTGACATTGGTGAGGGGACGAGGATAATTAATAGTGTGGTTAGGGGGCCAAGCATAATTGGTGAGAAATGCATTATAAGGGATTCATACATTGGACCATACACAAGCATAGGTAACAATGTGAGCATAATTGGTAGTGGAGTGGAGTATTCAGTAATAATGGACAATGTCAGTATAAGTGGTGTGGATAGACTTGATGAATGCCTAGTGGGCAGATATTCAAGGATAGTTAGATCTGAGGGGAATAGGAGGACTGTGAAACTCCACATAAGCGACTACTCAGAAGTAATACTATAGTTATACGAAGCTTATTAACTATATCAGTAATGGAGGTACATGCGAATTTCGCATTTAAATGAAATTATTCTTAATATCTAAATTGAAGTAATGTAAAAATATTAAGAATTAGGTTTTCTTGTTTAAAGTGATATGTCCCTTTTCCAGCAAATATTCGCGTAGAGCTTCTTTCCAATCTCTCACTTCAATTCCATATTTTGGCAGTTTTATACTCTCTAGTGCGGAGAATCTGGGTCTTTTAGCTTTTGTTTGAAGTTGATCTGTTTTTATTGGCTTAATATCTGGAGTTAGTCCTATGAGCTTGAATATTTCTTGGGTGAATTGGAACCATGTGCAGTAGCCTTTGTTTGTTGCGTGGTATATTCCGTATGGTAGACCTTTTTCCAATATTTTCTTAATAATTGATGCAGCATCCTTTGCATATGTTGGGCTCATCCACATATCATCAACTACGCTAATAACTTCTCTTTTCAAAGCTTTTGATATCATTGTTTCTACAAAGTTTCCTCCCTTCCATCTAGCTCCAGCCACTCCGAAAAGACTTGCAATTCTAATTATGTAGTGTTTAGGGTTTTGCTTTGTGTAGAGTTCACCAGCAAGTTTTGATATTCCATATGTGTTCACTGGATTTGGAGGGTCTTCTTCCGTGTATGGTGCATTCTTTAAACCATCGAAGACATAATCTGTGCTTATGTATACTGTTATGGCATTTAATTCCCTTGAAATGGTAGCTACATTTCTAGCGCCTATAGCATTCACTAGGAATGTTTTGAGTGGTTCCTCTTCACATTGATCTGTCTTGTGGAATGCAGCAGTATTTATAATTACGTCAGGGCTATACTTTTTTAAAATCAGACAGCTTTCATAATCAGTTACTTCTATATCTTCATGTGATAAACCTATGACTTCATGCCCACCCCGCATAACTTTTACAAGATCTGTGCCTAACTGCCCTGTTGAGCCTATAATGGCTATTCTCATAGTATCAACCCATTCATCTCAATTTCCTTAATGAACTTATGCATCTCCAATAAATGCTTATACCATTTGACTGTTATTGTCCGTGGATCATCTGGATTCAATCTTCCATCTTTAAGTGCATCGAAAACTTCTTTAGCACCTTCCCTAGGCGTGTATTTAGGTTCAAATTTCAATGTTTTCCTTATTTTTTGGAAGCTTACTCTGTAGCTCCTCTTATCTGGGGATCCATACCACTCATAATTGAATGGGAGGTTTATTGCTTCAGCTATAAGTTTTGCTAAGTTGAATATTTGGAAGTTCTGTTCATCGCTACCCACATTGAATATCTGCCCATTCACAAGTTCGTCTTCAGCCTCCAAGACCTTAATAAAAGCGTTGGATGTATCTTTAACGTGTACGAAGGGGCGCCACTGCGTACCATCACGCATTATGGGAATCTTACCATTCCTGAAGAATCCTAAAACCATACCATTTATCGCCAAGTCGAAACGCATCCTCGGCGAATAACCATAAACGGTAGCCTGTCTCAAGACAGTCACATTAAATGTCTTATCAGCCAATGGGAGTACATCTTTTTCGGCAAGCATGTTTGCCTTGGCATATGTTGTCAATGGATTTAGAGGCGAATCCTCCGTTAATACCTCTTCCTGGAATCCGTAAACGCTACATGTGCTGGCTAAAATGTACTTCTTCACACCAGCCTTCTTTGAAAGTAATGCAACCCTAACCCTACCCTTATAATTTATTTCTAATGTTTTTTGAGGATCCAATTCTCCACTTGGATCATTTGATAAAGCTGCCATATCTATAACAGCATCAATACCCCTCAAAATATCGGGATCAAACCACCTTATATCATCCTTTACTACTCTTATCTTGTCTTCAATTTCCCTTATGGAATCAAAGCCGAAGAAGAATCTATCTAAGCATGTAACATCGTACCCCTTCTCTAAGAGCATCCTACAGAGTATGGATCCTATGTAACCAGCCCCTCCAGTAACTAGAACCTTCATGAATATCTTCCTCACTTATGTGGGGGTGCAAACCAATCCCAAGGTTTCCCAACGCGGGGATCATCCCTCCTCCCATTTATCTCCGTTGGAATTATTGAAGGGTCATTCCAAGGCCTTCTAATCTCATCTGGCTTTGCATAATCGTAAAGCCTCGTTACAAAGTAGACTGTTAGGGATGGAGTGTTGCTAACAGTCTTAGTTCCATGAAGGTACTTACCAGGAATTCTAACTAGCATTGGTTTCTCTCCACTCGCAATGATCTCAGCCATCTTCCCAGTTCCCTCCTCATAAGCACATATCTTCATAGCCCCCTCAAGAACCAGGAAATAGTCTACCTGCCCCCTCTCATGCTTATGCCACGCCCTCACTATACCCGGATAACTATAACTCACATTCACTTGCACAATCCAATCTTCCTCAATAAGATCTTTCCAATCCTGCCTCAAAGCCTCAGCGAAAAAACCCCTCTCATCAGGTATAATATTCAAGTCACGTACTTTAACTCCTTTAAGAGGATATTCCCTAACTATCCCAGAAGTCATGTTACTCAACGTTAATATTTTTGACTAAAACATAAAAAGCTTATTCTTAGCCATCATAATTTCAATTTTGAAACGATGTGTGAATTAGAAAGTTTAGGATTTTTAGAATAATAATGAAAAATTAAGGATATTATGGATTTCATTGAGGATAGACATGAAGAGGGATGAGAGATATAGGTTTGTTAAGGGTGATATAAACGATTCAACAATTCTAAGCAAATTGATTGAGAAGGTTGACGCTGTGGTCAATTTTGCAGCTGAAACACATGTTGATAGGAGCATAGCGGACCCAAAAACATTCCTAGAGAGCAATACTATGGGAACATTCAACCTCCTAGAGAACGCTAGAACATTTAATAGGAAAGTGAGGATAGTGCACGTCTCAACAGATGAGGTTTATTCAGATATACTTGTAGGCTCCTATGATGAGGAGAGTAGGTTGAAGCCATCATCCCCATACTCAGCATCAAAAGCCGCTGCAGACATGTTCTGCCACGCATACCACAGAACCTACGGCTTAGACATAATAATCACGAGATGCGTAAACAACTTCGGCCCATACCAATTCCCAGAAAAACTGATTCCAAAAACTATAATAAGGGCTAAATTGGGGTTGAAGGTTCCAATATATGGTTCTGGGAGGAATGTTAGGGATTGGATCTACGTCCTAGACCACTGCGAAGCATTGAAACTAGTCCTCGAAGGGGGAGTATCGGGGGAGATATATAATATCTCGGCTGGAAATGAATATGAAAACATAGAGGTTGTTAGGAGGATACTGAAGATTATGAGGTTAGGAGAGGATATGATGGAATTCGTTGAAGATAGACCTGGACATGATTTAAGGTATAGCATAAACTCTTCAAAGATTAGGAGGGAGCTTGGCTGGAAGCCTAAATATGATTTCGAAGAAGCCTTGAGGGAGACTGTGGAATGGTATATTTTGAATGAATGGTGGTGGAAGCCTCTAGCAGATGAGAGAGTCTTACATCCTACACCATGGAAACTTAAATAGTTAAGATGCGTTAAGTGAAACGAGTATAATTAGGTTATACGAAAACAGGAAAAGTAGATGCTAAAAATGAGCTTTTAAAAAGCGAGCGTGAAAATTGTCCTCGTGAGAGCTTTGAAAGACAACTTCTCATATGAAAAATACATGCTCACTTTTCAATTCAGCATGTAAATGCAGGATTTTCGATTTATTTTATTGTAAATATATTGGGAGAAATCTAAAGTTTTAAATCATCATAGGATTAGTTAGAATAAGGAGAGTTTTGCAGAAGGTGTATTTCTGAATGTGTAGTGTGAATAATGACTTAAATATTCTTTATTTAACATCTTTTAATCCATTCATTTATAGAAGGCCTATATTTGCTAAAATGGCTATACCTGAACTTAAAATTGTCAATTATGTTGATGCTTATATGCAATGGATGAGTGGTTTAGGCAAGAGTTTGCAGTTTATACGTAGAGGTATCAGGAAGATTGAGAGACAATTATTGAAGACGCCTCGTATTTCTGGTGATTATCTAGCTAGCGCATATCTTAATGACTTCATTTACTACCTACCAGTAAAATTAAGGCAAAAAATATCATCACTCTTAATACACCATTGGCATTAGTATCCAAGCGAATGGTAAGGGATCGTAGTATAATAGTGGATTGGATGGATGTTTGGATGTGGCCATGTGAAGAGATGAATCCAATAGAAATACAAGCTGTAGAAGAAGCCGATGGAGTTATATTCTGGAGTAAACCTTTCATGAAACTAATGACTAAACGGTTGAGAATTAAAAAGTACACATATGTACCTTATGGGATAAATTTGAGGGATTTCGATCCACTAAAATCAGGTAATGGCACTTCATTCAGAAGGAAATTTAATTTGGAAGGAAAGTTTTTAATAACTTATAGTGGTGGTGTCTGGAGACCTATTAACTTAGACCTCCAAGGAATAGATAAAGTGTTAAAAGCCTTTCAGCTGATATCCAACAAATTGAAAAAAGCTGTACTAGTATTACAGTTGCTCAGCATAGACGTACAAATATTAAAGCTTCTTAAAGAATTAAACATAAAAGACAAGACAATAGTAATTGGTGCGCTTCCATTTAACAGTAGTGATAGACTAAACCTCTTTTCAGCAACAGACCTCTTCATAGCTCCAACCACCAGGCATCCCATAAGCTATTATGCTGAACGCATGAAATTCTTCCAGTACATGGCGGCGGGCAAACCTATTCTAGCAGAAGAAGCTCCTGGCACAAAAAGCGTTTTTAATAATGATGCTCACTATGTTAAGCTCGACGATGTAGATGCCATGGCAGATGCCATACTTAAATTATATTATGATGAAGATCTTAGGAGACGATTAGGTTATAAAAGCAGGAAACGATTGGAAACACTCTTCGAATGGTCAAAACTCATGCCAACCTATAGGAACTTTATACTATCAGTACTAAACTGAAGCAAAAATGGTTGTCAATAAATTTAAGCCATCGACAAACATTCGAAAAACGTTAAATAGATTAAATTAAAGCAAAATAACATTAGCAATGAGGACTAGTGATGATGAAATGAGGATAGGAGTGTTTTTTGATGGATATCTACCTTTACATGAAACTAAAGACCCGGGACAGCTTGTTTTGGGTTTTTTAGACTTGGGAATTCAAAGTGAAATGATTACATTGTATAAGCAGGAATTAAATACATACACTTCTCCATTTCCTATTATATTTGCAACTAGATCTCAAATATTAACTACAGACTATTGGCGCACAGTCCCTGATGATGTAATTGTGGCGTACACTTGGCTTAGCAGGAGATATTTACCTATGGTATCAGCTATGAAAAAAGCTGGGAAGTTTGTTATAGTGAAAGCCGATGGTGATGGTAGATATGCTTTTCCCACTGATCCTAGACGATTGAGTTTCCGATACCTTTTACAAAATTTTCATTTGTTAAGTTTCGGTGAAATATTCAGAAGAAGTTATCATGTATTACGTACCAAATTGATGAGGCATCGAAGGATTAGGCGCGTTGCTGAACACATAAAATTAGCGGATAAAGTAATAATCGAATCGCCTCAGGCTCAAATCAATCTCTCTTATTCACTATTATATTGGGGTTTCAATCTATCTTCAAAAATCCATGTAGTACCAAATCCAGTAGCCTCTGACATCATAAGTACAACAGTTCCCTTAAAAAAGGAAAAACAAGTGATGGCTCTTGGAAGATGGGATGCAATAGAGCAAAAGAATACTATCCGAATGGTTAAAGTTTTATGCCAATTTGCGAATTTGAAACCTGATTATGAGATAGTGATAATTGGCTCTGGCAAGGAGATTGTTCAAAAGCTTATCAACAAAACAGCTTCTTCACGAATACCAGATCAGCTACATTTAACTGGTTACATTCCTCGTGATGAAGTTATTCGTCATTTAGCAAGATCACGGATCTTTTTCATGCCTTCCAATTGGGAAGGTTTCAGTATAGCTGCAGCTGAGGCTGTTTGTATGGGGTGCACAATTGTTGGTACCCCCATTGAGTGCCTTACATTTCTAACGTTGGGAGGATTCACAGGGACTATAGCAACTGACTTTACTGAGCCCCCCCCCTTACTCAATGCACTACTAATAGATGCCCATAAATGGGAAGTTGGTTATTATGATCCACAAAGTATAAGTCATTTCTGGCGCAACAATCTTTGTCGCAAAGCAATAGCGGAGAAAATAGTAAAGCTGATAGATACGTCACACAACGAAGACGTCTCTTCAGCTGATAAAACTTTTGCAACAAAAGGTTGAGCTTTATAGCAAAATGTAATCAATAATAACTTTAAACCAATATTTGTAGCAATGTCTTTTTAAATTAATATAGGGGATATTTATTGTAGAAATGTCGTATGAGGAGGATGTTATTACAGTTGCGATGACGTTGAAGAATTCTATGAAAACGTTGAATTATTCGCTTGAAGGTATTAGGGGTCTTCAGTATGATAGAAAAAAGATGAAGTTGGTTTTTGTGGATGGAGGGTCTACTGATGGTTCTTTTGAATTACTTCAAAGGTTTAGATGTGAGAATATTGATTATTATAGGGATATTGTTCTGGTTAGGGGTGATTATGATGTGGTTGAGGGTAGAAATTTGTGTATTCGTTATGCTGAGGGGAAGTTTATATTGTTTGTAGATTCTGACGTTGTGGTGCCTCCCAATTTATTACTTGAAGTGGAAAGTGTATTTTCATCTGACCCAAAAGTTGCTTTCATAAATGTACCAGCAGTTGTTGAAAGGGGTAGGGAGGGGTGGATTGATAAGGTTTATAAATCGATGAATGAACCTCAGGGGATGAGTTGTGCTGCCATAAGATTATCGGCATTGAGGGATGTTGGGGCATATTTTGTTGGGTTTTCTAAGGGTGAGAATCCAGATGAATTGATATTTCGTTTGAAAAGTAGGGGGTATAAGTATGTTGTTAGTAAAGAAAGGGCGGTTCATATTAAGGAGAAGCCAAGGGGTTTCTTTGATTATTTGAAGACAAGTTTTAGTGCATCGGTAATTTATCATTATCAGCAGATACTGTCTGGGAGAAGGTATGTGTTGCTTAAGTATGCTTATTATACTTCCATGTTAATTTCCATTTTGTTAATACCATTTTCTCCAAAAATATTCTCATTGATATCAGCATCTCTCTACTTGATATTAATGGTTTATTACCTCATTAGATCCCATGGGAATATACATAGCTTATTAATGCCAATTGCAGGTTTGATACTACCAATAGGGATGCTTTGGTTTATTGTAAAGAAGCATATCTTGAAAAGGGGGGTGTGAATAAAGGCTTAGGGTTTCTTGACAATACCTTCTATTATATTGCGTATTTTATTTACAGTCCTCTCCCATGTGAAGTTTTTTGAAAACTCGAAGGCCCTCTTACCTAAAATAATTCTCTCATCTTTGTTTTCCATAAGGCGTGTTACATTTTCAACCCATTCACTTATATCATCGCCGCATAGAATACCTACCTCACCAACTGTTTCGATGGTGCCTCCACTTTTATGTCCAATGACCGGCTTTCCACACGCCATGGCCTCTATTGGAGCTATACCGAAATGCTCACCCAATGATGGGAAAAGGAATATTGAACATTTCTGTAATAACTTGATTATGGTATCATCATTGGGATTTTGTATAATCTTAATATTGCTATGTCCTTCTGCAAGTTTTTTGATCTCTTCAAAATAGTTGATGTTATTTTTGCTTACAAAACCAGATAGTATGAGGTTATAATTAGTTTTTATCGCTATTTTTATAGCTAATTCATGGTTTTTAGGTTTCTGGAATCTGCTATTATAGTATAGATATTCTTCATCTTCCCATGTTGGGTAAAATTTGTTATGATCGACCCCTGGATAAACAACTTCTGTTTTTGCAAGGGGCTGCTCCCTTTTAATTGCAGACTCTGTATACTTGCTATTACATAAAACTACTGGAACTCGTGCAAACGCTTCACGTTCAAGGCCCTCTAGGTTTATGACCCTCCTATAAACTCTCCTTAGGAAGCTGGTTTTTATTGGTTCTAGGGATATGGGGTAGTGAACGTAGGGTATGACTTTTATATTGTGCTTTTCAATGATCCAACTGGCATGATAATATCCTCTGTTAAGCCAAATAATGTCTGGCTTCCATTTCAATGCGCACTTTATAGCACTCTTTAAAGCCTTTGCCTCATAATATGCAACAAATTTCCCGAATAGATCATGTCTTGCAGGTATCACGCTACATTCAAATTTATTAAAGTCAAAAGATTCATTGCTGATATTATTGCAAAAAATGTGAATTTCATAATGTTTTGATAGTCTGCTAAAAACTTCATATATGAAGCGTTCGCCTCCACCCTTTGAAATAAAACTCGTATGTACAACTGCTATTTTCATTAAAGATAAATCATTCTTGCTATCAATATAAGTTTTTCTTGGTAAATAGTTTGTTTAATGGATGCCTTGGCATTTATATTATTGATGATGGAATCATTTTTGTCATTAATACCGCATCAGGTATTCGCCTAATCTTCTGAATAGAAACCCTCTTTCTAGCAATTAAGTTAAGGTGGAAAAATATCCAAAGAAGTGCATCCAAATAAGCTTTTGCCTTAATCTTTTCACCGGAAAAACTCCATAAAATTGAGATGAATATCATTTTAATCATGAATGATAAGGTGTATTTTAAAATGTTTGGTACAGAGTAATTCTTTAACATTGTCATTAAATGATTTCTTCTTAGATGAAAGAACTTGAAATATTTTTCATAATCAGATGATTTGAATGTAGTACTTCCACCACCATAATGATATACTATAGCTTCTGGGATTACTGCAACCTTATATCCTGCAAGCCATATTCTCCAACATAAATCAGTTTCTTCATAATACATGAAATAGTGGGGGTCAAATAGCCCTACCTTTTCAATAACGCTCCTCCTTACAACTATTGCAGCCCCTTGAGCATAAAACGTTTCAGTTATGGAGTCATATTGCCCATAATCGTACTCGTTAGATCCACGATGCCAAGTTTTACCATGATAATCAGCAATCCCACCCACAGCATCTATTAGATTTCTATTTCTTAGAGATCTTATTTTAGGCTGAGCTGCACCTATGAATTCATCCTCTTCCATCTTTTTAACAATGTTTTTGATACAATCTTTATCAACTTCCGTATCGTTATTTAGGAAGAAGATGAATTTGGATTTTGGGTTTGTATATATGTAACCTATGTTGTTCCCCATGGCGAATCCATAATTCTTCCCTAAGGCAATTATCCTTAGTTTTGGTTCATTAGGGAACCTTCTTCTCAGGAAATTTACACTATCATCCTTCGAACCATTATCAACGACTAATATTTCAAAATCATCATAACTGGATTTTAATAGTGAAGTTATGCAAGGCTCCAAAAATTTCATTCCATTATAATTTAAGATGACAACGGAAATTTTAGGGTTAAAGTCTGCCCTATCCATCATCAACACACCCATGATTAACAAATCTTTATTGTCTTCTAAATTTATCTTTAATTAATGCATAAATGTAACCCAATATAACAAAAGGTCTTAATCTGGCTATGGAGTGTAGTAAAGTTCTTGTTAACCCTATTCCTTGTTTATATCTTGCTATGCCTGTTTGGAATTGAGTTTTTATGGCTCTTTTAAAAGTTATTTTACGTACATGATATGCTTTAACCTTACCCACCACCCTAACCTGGTAGCCAAGTTTAGTAGCATGTTCCTGAACGTGGGTGTCGGGTGCTGGGACATCAGCAAATCCTCCTATCTCGTCAAGAACATCCTTCCTTATCAGTAATGCGCACCCCCTAGGCCTTCTCCAAGGGGAAAGTGCATATGTTCTCTCCCATAGGGATAGGAGTTTACATAGAATTGTTTTACAACTTGTAATAATTCTGCCACCCACGCATGCATCTCTATCTCCAACCTCTTTAAGTAAGATTTCAAAGTATTTTGGTTCAAGTATGACGTCTGCATCCACTATGGCATAGAATTTCGAATTTACATGTTTACGTGCAATTTCAAGGTTTTCAGCATATGAATATTTCCATTTTGCTTCATTCTTCTCAATAATTTCTACGGGGAATAGTTTGGCTATATCTCCCGTTTTATCAGTACATCTATCTAAAACCACTATAACCTTTTCCGGCTTGACAGTTTGATTGAATATTGATTTTAAAGCGTTAAGTATGTATTCCTCTTCATTATGGGCACATACAACAACAGTATAAGACATGTAAACTCACTACCACAATCAAATAGTAAAATTTGATTCAAACATATATAATTTAGACTAAAATCGTTCATTTCCATACCATTATCTTATTTCCAATGTCTATTTTCAGTGTTTTTGCTGCGTTTCCTTGGTTTATTGATATTTCTAATGTTTCTCCACTTCCAATTATTGTTAGTGTTTGGTTTGGCGGCACTTCAGCATATGACGTACATAGTTTTAGTTTCATGGTTTTTCCGCCTATTTTCACGTTTATGGTGTCTCCTTCAGTTATTCCTATTTCTTGTAGGTTTTTTGTTGTTATGTTTGTTATTATGTTTCCGAAGTCGTCTATGTGTATTACTTCTCCCTCTATGGTTTTGTTGGTTGTTTTTGGTTTTGTGTAGCTTGGTTTTATTGGGTCTTTTATTTCTGGTCCGAATTCACTTGGCGGTATCCCTCTTGCTAGGTGTGCTGCTGTTGGGCTGAATATGTCTCTTCCATGGAACGTTCTTGAGGTTGTTTGTAGCATGTATTTCTTGTTGGTTATTTGGTATATGTGTTTTATTCCATCCATTTCTGCTGCCATCATTAGTATTCCATTGTCTGGTCCAATGTAGAATGCTCTTTCTGATTCAACTATTATTGCACGTCTCTCACTTCCAACTCCTGGGTCTACGATTGCTACGTGTATTGTCCCCTTTGGGAAGTATCTTGATGCTCTTGCAAGTAGGTATGCACCCATCCTCACATCGTATTTCCGCACTTCATGGGATATGTCAATTATGTTGGTTTCTGGGCATATGGATAGTATTACAGCCTTCATCTCCGCGACGTATGAATCTCTTAAACCGAAATCGGTAAGCAAAGTTATTATTGGTTTAAACGTCATGGGCTTCATAGAAATTTCGAATTGAATGTTAATAAAAGTTAGGTTAAACCTCTCTTCGATCTACTTAGGAGGGTTAGTTATGAAGTTATATAATAAGTTAGTATGATGAATTTTACTTGATAGATCATTTGTATATTTGTTAGTGGGTTTGTTGAAATAATAAGTAGATGTTTATTTGGCTTCAGAAAAGTATTTGAAGTGCATATGGATTTATTGCGTGGGAGGGGTTTCTGAGGGGGCTCTATCATCATATGTGATGGCTATTGCAACTGCCACTAATGATAATGCTGCTACTAGTGGGTATATCATGTTTATACCGTAGTTGTCTGCTATTATTCCAGCTATGTATGGCCATATGGATCCGAATGCCCATGTGAATGTTAGTGAAGCACCGTATGTTAGGCCCATATGCTCTTGTGGTGAGCTTCTCGATATTGTGGAGTATACTGGTGGCCATACACTTAGGATTAGTATTCCAATTGGGACTAGTATTATTGTGGTTAATGCTGTGTTTGATGATGCTGTTAACGTTATGGATAGTATTGAAATTATCGTCATCTCCAATGCCACAATCCTCATTCCACCTCCACCCTTCAATAGTATTCCAGTCATCACCGGCCCCATTATGCTTATGGCTAGTATTAATGCGAATATGTAGTTTGACCATTCAATGCTTAAGCCCATGTGGTTTAGGTATGTTGTTGTGAATGTTAGGATTATCCTGTAGCATGATGTTATTATTCCTAGAACTATTAGTGGCTTTATTAATTGTTTTATTAGTTTGTAGTTTGAGGTGGTTTTGCCGCTAACCCTCCTGTTAATGTTGATGTTTGATGATGCATTGTATAGGATTATGCTTATGGAGATTGCTGTTAAGCCGTAGCAGATCATTATAATCCTCCAGCCAATCATCCCAGTCAATGCCTCAGTAACTGCGAAGACCATTGGGAGTGAGATATCCCCAGCTGCACTTACAAAGCTTAGATACCTCCCCTCCAAACCAACATAATGGCTGCTGGTTATTGAGTATATTGTGGGATGGGTGAAGGATGCCCCTAAACCAACTATGCATGCTGATATTAGGAGTTGATTGAAGTTTTGCGATAAACCCATAAGAACTGTTCCAAAACCCAAAAGCATTGCACAAACCAACATTACCCTTGACACATGAACCCTATCAGCAAGATGCCCAGTGAAGGTTTGTGGTATAATGGCAATCAATGTGGGTATGGTCATCAGCAAACCTTGATCAGCATAGCTTAATGAAAATTCACTCCTCAAAACTAGTATGATTGCCGGTATTAGTGTTGTTATGAAATCGTTTATGAAGTGTAGTATTGAAGCGTAGATCCATATTGAGCTTCGCTTAAACACATACTTCAAAAAGCCAATACAATTTAATAACCCTTTTGAATGGGCAATCCTTATATGTAATCATTGTAAATATCTTTCTTTGAGGATTGATTTTAATGGTGTATACGGTTAAGGATTTCATGACCAAAACCATATACACCGTTGACTGCAATGCCACAGTGGCTGAAGCTTCAAAGATCATGTTGGAGAAGAATGTCGGCTACCTAATAGTATTAGATGGTGGACAACCAGTTGGAATGATCAGTGAGAGGGATATAGTGTTTAAAGTTGTAGCTTTGGGGAAGGATCCAACAAACGTTAAGGTTAGCGAAATCATGAGCAAACCATTGATAACCGTAGACCCGGATGCAACCATCAGCGATGCTGTGGAAATTATGGTTAAGAATGGACTTAGAAGGATACCTGTAGTTAAAGATGGGATAATTTATGGTGTATTCACCACGAGGGATTTAGCCGCACACTTCAAGGAGTATGAGGATAAACTTGTAAGAGACCTATTGAGATCACTATCGAGATTTGCAATCCCATTCTAAATTTGTTTGAGTTAAGGTTAAATTCGAATAAATGCATAGTTAATTATATGCCAGAGAAGATTAGGGTTGGAAATATTGAAGTTGGTAGGGGAAAGTTTGGTAAGGGGGTTATTAGGGGGGTTGAATTAGCCAACTGCGTCAGCATAGATATACCTGTAATGGTTATGAATGGAATTGAAGACGGACCAACACTACTATTAATGTCAACACAACATGGAATAGAAATTCAGGGGATTGAAGTCATCCGTAGAGTTATGAGGGAGATTGTTAAGCCGGAAAAGCTTAGGGGAGCATTGATAGGCATACCAGTTGGGAATCCATTGGCATTCATGCATCACAAATATCTATCATGGATAGATGATCTAGATGTTGGAGCAGTTAGAGCAGACAACCCAAAGGGGAATACGACGGAGAGAATTGCATACGCCCTATGGAGTGAAGCATGGAGTAAAGCAAACCTAATAATAAACATACACTGCAATACAAGACCAGACTCACTAATATACCAATGGATAAACGTTTCAAACCCAAAGACTAGAGATGCCGTCTGGAGGATGGCTAAAGCCATAGGGGTAACAACAATAGTCTCAGAAGAGCCAGTACCAGAATGGGCGCCGCCAACACTGGAAAACCTAGCATACAGGAACAATATACCAGTAGTATTATTCGAATTGATAGATGGGAGATGGATATCAGAACCATCCACAACCGTAGGTGTTAGGGGAGTATTAAATGTGATGAGGGAATTCGGAATGATGGATGGAGCCATAGAACCCCAAACTGGAATAACAATAATATCTGGAATAAACAGGTTTTACGGTATACTAAGAGCCAATAGAGGTGGATTGATAAGATTCCTCAAGAAGCCAGGGGAATTCATAAGGAAGGGTGAAACGGTATCGGAAATATACGATCTATATGGAGACGTATTGGAGGAGGTTAAAATGCCAGTGGATGGGTATATATGGGCATACCCATGCGGACAAGCCCTAGGGACAAGTGGAGGACTACAAGTAGTGCAAAGTGGAGCAAACATTGGATACGTATTCACACATGAGAGAGATTAAATATCAACGCTTATGGATAGTGTATGAAGTATGCTGGGTAGTGGAGGAAAGGTTGTCAAGGTGATTTTAACGCATGATATAGATTATCCACCGCAAGGACCAGGATTAGAGCACATTCTAGCTAGGAGGGATAGGTTTAGTGAAGAAGTGATTTCGAAGGTTATTGGTGAAGGGTATAACCCATATTTTGGCATACCAGACCTCATAAGTTTCGAGGAGGATTATGGGTTTAAATCGACATTCTTCTTCAGATCCATTTATGATGATGGAACCATCGTGAAAGCTTATGAAGATGTTTTGAGGGAACTTAATAGGGGTGGATGGGAAGTTTCACTCCACATAAATAACTCAAGGAGTTTAGAAGCAATTTTGATGGAGAAGAAGATTCTAGAGGATGTTCTTGGATTAACCGTGTATGGCTCGAGAGTACATAAACTAGATATTAATATTGAAGAATTGCCAATGTTGGTTAAGGCTGGATTCAAATATGATTCCTCAATAACATTCAACAAGTATGATGTGGATGCCAAGAATTCCGGGTTCTTCGATGCTGGAGGAATAATAGAGTTTCCAATAACCATAATGGATGCATACCTATTCACATACATGAAGGTATCTGAAGATAAGGTTTTAAGCTACATAGATAGAGCATTGAATATTGGATTGAATAGCGGATTCATAACGATACTTTGGCATGATTGCTCAATAAAGATGAAGGGTGGGAGGGTTTACCCAAAAATACTTGAATTACTACAATCAAAAGATTCTGTGGAAGTTGTTAGAATGATGGATGCATACAACATGATTATGAGGGGTTTAATTTGAAGAAGCTCCTAGTAACTGGTGTTGGAGGTATTGGTGGTGTAAACTTCATTAGAAGCCTAAGACTTGCAGAAGAACAATGCCATGAGAAATTCTTCATAGTTGGAACTGAATACAACATATACTACATAGAATTCCCAGAAGTGGATGTAAAATTTAGAACACCAAAACACAGTGACGAAAACTTCATACCAACACTACTAAAACTAATTGGGAATTATGGTTTAGAATTCCTACACCCACACCCAAGCTCAGAAGCAAAGGTGGTTTCCGAAAATAGAAGATTATTTGAAGATGCTGGAGTGAAATTGTATCTACCTAGACCTGAAGATATAATGCCAAGCAAATTCTACATGTATGAAAAGCTAAGCTCAAACAATGTTCCAGTACCAGAAACAATAAGGTTAAAGTCTATTAATGATATTGATGAAGCCTTCAAGAAGCTTGGATCACCACTATGGATTAGGGCTATTAGTGGTGCTGGTGGTAGATTGAGCTTAAAGGTTCAATCACCTGAAGAAGCTAAGATGTGGGTTAAATTAAATAGCCTCCAAGGAAGGGCTGGCATAGAGGAATTCATAATACAAGAATACCTCCCAGGTAGAGATTTAGTTTTCGATTCACTATGGTTTAATGGCGAGCTAATAACATCGTACGCTAGGGAGAGAATTGAATACCCATTCAAACACATATCCCTAACAGGAATTACTGGAACACCCTCAGTTGCAAAGACAATACATGATGATGAAGTAAACTCTATAGGTATCGCAGCTGTTAAAGCTTTAAACCCAAATCCACATGGATTCTACTCAGTGGATTTAAAGGGAGATATTAATGGAAAACCAAAAGTCACAGAAGTTGATGGGAAGTGGCATACCACAGCACCACTATGGGGATACTCCATGGCAAAAGCTTACGGGAAACCTGAATACAACATTGCATACATCTACATAAAGCTTGGATTCCATGAGAAGATTGATATGAACTTGGAAAGGGTGAATCTATTCCCAGAAGAACACTATCTAATCAGACAAATGGATTCAGGAGTTATATTGAAATGTAAGGGGAATGTTTGGAGGGTAGTGTGAGTATATGCGTAGATTAGTACTCATATTGGATTTTGATGGAGTTATAACTAGGTTGAATATTGATTGGGTTAAAGTTCGTGGGGAGGTTTCTAGGGTTATTGGATTTAATGTGGATAGCCTTGTGGATTTCTGGGATAAATATTTTGGCACGGAAAAATTTGATTTGGCTAGTAGGATTGTTGAGAGGTATGAGTTGGAGGAAGTTTTGAGGGTTAAACCATATGATGATGTGGAGAAAGCCCTCCAATCATTTAATGGCAAAGTATACATAGCCTCACTCCAATCGAGAAATGCACTAAAAATATTCCTTCAAAGGAATAGGCTTAATGGTTATTTCGAGGAAGTTTTGGGGAGGGAGGATTTTGGAAGCAAGTTTAGGCAAGTTCAATACATAATGGGTAGGGAGGGTGATGCTGAGAGGATAATATTTGTGGATGATTCTAGGAGGAATATATTGAGTTGCAAGCCTCTAGGAGTGGAATGCATATTGTTTGATAGGAATTCTGGGAGCAATCTCATAAGTTTAGTTGAGGGGATTAAGAGTCCCAATGGGTAGCCATTTATTTCTGTATTATTATCTCTCTACCCTCGATTAACGCTCTAACAAGCTTCTCCCTTGCCGATTTAACTATCCTCCAAACAGTATTCCTTGAGGTATTCATCCTCAATCCAGCTTCTTCGAAGGATAGGTTGTCTAAGTCTATTAGCTTTAATGCTTCAAGTTCCACGACATCTAGGTATATTGGTTCTTTTGTGGATTGCGGGTTTGGAATGAATCTATCCACGAGTGGCGCTAATGAAACTTTTAGCGGTATGGGTTGCCTACCAACACGCCCACATCTACATCTCCTACGCCAACAATCTCCATACATGGTTTTTATGATATATCACAAAATTTATATACTTTTTGCTTCAATTATTATGTGATATATCACGAAAATGGAGGTGATGTAAATGGGGTGGAAAGGTTGGATGGGATACGGGCCTAGAGGATGGTGGTGTCCAAAACATCCGTGGCCTCCAGCATGGGCTAGATGGCACCCATACTGGTCTTACTGGTGGGGCACTGGTAGACTGGATCCAAACGAGGAATACAGAATGCTTGAAGAGGAAAAGGAGTATTTGGAGAGGGAGCTTGAAGAAGTTAAGAAGAGATTGGATGAGCTTAAGAAGGAATTGGAGAAGAAGTGAGGGGTGAAGGTTGACTATTAAGAGGATTGCAATTGCCACTGTGGGCTACGGGGGACTTGAAGACCACGTCTCAGGGGAGTTTGGACACTCAAGGACATTTACAATCGTGGAAGTTGAAGATGGCGTTGTAAGGGATGTTAAGATTATTGATAATCCCGCTGGACCTATGACCCATGGTAGGGGACCTGTAGTTGCTAAGAGGATTTCAGATATGGGTGTGGAAGTCGTCATATCAGGTGAGCTTGGACCTGGAGCATCAATGATCCTACAAGAGCTGGGTATATCGAGGATTATTGTGAAACCTGGACTTAAAGTTGTTGACGCCTTAAAGGAGAAGGAGTTTATCAAGTGATCGAATAGCATTCTACTAGGCAGTGAATATTAATCGAACAAAACTACAACTACTCTATCCTATTTTTTGTAATAAAGTTTAAGCGTACTTTCTTCGAATTTATGTTGGGCATTTTTATGGATAGTGGAGTTCATATTGCTGGGGATTTGATGCTTAAATTTGCTGAGAGAACTGGGTTGAATTCAAATCTACCTCCAAGGAGGTATTTGTGGACTGACTCCTTTGCAGTATGCAATTTCCTCGCACTCTACACTTTTAGTGGAGATGGTGGATGGCTTGATTTGGCTTTGAAGCTTGTGGATCAAGTTCATAATGTTCTTGGTAGGCATCGTCGTGATGATGGGAGGAGTGGATGGATAAGTGGTTTAAGTGATGATGAAGCTAGGGAGCATCCAACAATTGGCGGGTTAAGGATTGGTAAGAAGCTTCCTGAGAGGAGGCTTGATGAACCTTTGGATTGGAATTTGGAGTGGGATAGGGATGGGCAATACTATCATTACTTAACCAAGTGGATGCATGCATTGAATAAGGTTAGCATTGTAACTGGTGATGGGAGGTTTAGGAGGTGGGCTTATGAACTTGCAAAGAAGGTTCATTGGGCATTCACATACACCCTACCAGATGGTAGGAGGAGGATGTATTGGAAGATGAGCATAGACTTAACACGCCCACTGGTTGAATCCATGGGTCAACATGACCCATTGGATGGATATGTAACATACAATGAAATTCAAGCCACAATGAGGGGTGAAGTTCAGGGGAGCCTTGAACAGGAGATTAAGGACATTTATGGTATGATTGGTGGGGAAGCTGATTTGGCAACTGAAGACCCATTGGGAATAGGTGAACTACTATCCACAGCATATAGGATTGCTGAACTCATACATTTGGGGTATTGGAATGAAACCGAGCTGCTCATAAGGGTTTTGAGATCAGCATATCTAAGCCTAGAAGTCTATGGAGGTGTTGGATTCATAAATCTACCATCATGGCAGAGACTTGCATTTAGGGAATTCGGCTTATCCATAGGTTTAAAAAGCCTCATGAAACTATCAAAAATGATTGAAATGGATGAAAAGCTCAGTGGAATTGAAGATCTGAAGTCAATTATGAAACTCCTATCACAGTATACGCCAATAGCTGAGAAGATAGAGAAGTTTTGGATGGGGGAGGATGCTAGGAGGAGTAAGCTTTGGAAGGAGTATCAAGACATTAATGAAGTTATGCTTGCCACAAGCCTAATCCCAAATGGATACATGGGAGTAAATATTCAAAGGGATATGTAGAGGCTGAAGAATAATGGTGATATGTAGCAGATGCAAATCCAATGAAGCCGTTACCAGGATACCATACGCTAAAATGAACCTATGCATAGAATGCTTCAAGAAGTTCTACGTTAATAAACTTAAGAAGACCATCGAAGAATACCACATGATAAGAAGTGGAGATACTGTTGCAGTGGCAGTTTCAGGTGGCAAAGATAGCGCGGCACTATTACATGCATTAAGGAATGCATACCCAAAACTGGAAGTTAAAGCAATACACATAAACCTAGGGATAGAGGAATACTCAAACCACTGCCAAGAGAAGGCTGAAGAATTAGCGAAGCAATTGGATGTGGAATTGCACATCATAGACATTAGGAGGAAGATTGGGATAAGCATAGATGACTTCAAGAAAACCAAATTCAAGGGGAAAATGTGCTCAGTATGTGGAACTGTGAAGAGGCATATAATGGATGAAGCTGCAATGAATATTGGTGCAAACACAATTGCCACGGGACACAACATGGATGACTTCATGACATACATGATCAAAAACTTCATGGAGAGACAGTGGAAGCAGTTGGCTAAACTGAAACCAGTAGTACCACCAGTAATGAGTGGAATGCCTAAGAAGATAAGGCCACTAATAAAATTCCCAGCAGAGGAAAACATGCTATACTGCTACTACACGAAAATACCTGTAAATGAAGTGGAATGCCCACACTCCAAGGGAGCTAAAACATTGGAGGCCATGAAGATTTTAAATGAACTATTCAAGGATAAGCCAAACATGAAGTATCAGTTTCTTGGAAGCTTCCTAAACCTAATACCACTATTGGAAAACGCATTAAAAGAGGAAAGTGTGATTCCATGTAGGAAATGTGGATTCCCATCAAAGGATGGATTATGCGCATACTGTAAGAGGATTGAATTATTAAAGAGTGCGTTGAAATAATTATTTACATTATGGTTTTGAATAATAGTTGGGAGGATTAGGTTGATAAGGCCTGTAAGCCCCTACCCAGCTCTAATAATAGAGGATAGCTATGGGAAGATTATGGTGATATCTGATCTACATTTGGGGTGGGAGGCATCACTAGCTGAAGATGGAATACATATACCATCACAAACTGGGAAGATGCTTAGGAAGGTTAAGGAGGTTTTAACCGCTGAAAACCCAAGCAGCCTAATAATACTTGGAGATCTAAAGCACACAGTGGAGAAGATAATGCTAGAGGAGTGGAGGGATGTCCCATCATTCCTAGAGGAGGTTAAGAAGATGGTGGGGGAGATTAGGGTTATACCTGGAAATCATGATGGAGACATAAGCATACTACTCCCAAATGGAGTTAAATTGGAGCCACAGCAGGGAGTTATAGTTGGAGATGTGGGGTTATTCCATGGGCATGCATGGCCGGACATAAGAATGTTAAACTGCAAGACACTGGTGATAGGGCATGTACACCCAGTAATAACATTCAGAGATCACACTGGATATAGGGTTACAAGCCAGGTTTGGGTTAAAGCCTCATGCAACAATATAACCCTAGCGAAAGCCATCTTGAGGAGGTATAAGATCAAATTTAGGGATGAAGAGGAAGCGTTGAGGATACTTTCAGAGGAATACTCCACACAACCGAGAGTTGAAAACCTAATAATAATGCCATCATTCAATGAGTTCCTCGGGGGTAGAGCTGTAAACAAGATATCCATAGCAAGAGATGAAGCACTAAAAGATTTCATTGGACCAATACTTAGATCTGGAAGCATAAATCTCGGGGAAGCCGAAATATACTTATTGGATGGAACATTCCTAGGAGAATTAAACCAACTTACAATGGCAAGATGATTCTACTTTGCATTCCGCATCCCCCATTAATTTCAATCTTATTTGTCATACCATACCTATGTTTAATTATAAGCCCCTTAGATTCAAGCTCACTTAAAATTCTCGTAACTTTAGCGTTGGAGAATCCACTTTTCTCAAATATCTTGTTCTGCAGAATACTACCACTGGACTCAACGATTAATAGGAAAATCTTCTTTTGATCCCTCTAAGAGGCGTAATACAAATTTAATGTCGGATTCTATGGAATTGGAGAGTTTAATGCCATCCTCCTCCAAACGTGTTGAAAATAATATGTAGATTTAGTTAACCTCTCAATATTTTTGCGAAATACTTTTCTGGGTTTCTCTTAAACTTTTCTTGGCATTCTTGTGAGCAGAAGTATATGGTTATACCTTTGTACTCGATTTTCCCGTAAGCTTGACTTGGATCGACTTCCATTCCGCATACTGGGTCTATAGTGATATGCTTCTCCATATATTCTGGAATTTTCGGCTCATATCTTTTTAGAATGCTGCTGTTTAGTGCCACTATCACTGTGCTTATTGACATTATTATTGCTCCAATGGCTGGTGGAATTGTTAAGCCTAAGTTTGATAGAACTCCAGCCGCCATGGGTATTGTGATGGCATTGTATCCCGCAGCCCACCATAGGTTTTGAATCATCTTTGAATAGGATTTCCTAGCTATTTCAAGTACTTTGACGACTCCCCTAGGATCATTACCCACCAATATTATATTGGCACTCTCAATCGCCACATCAGTTCCAGCTCCAATGGCTATTCCAATTTGAGCTGAAGCCAGTGCAGGGGCATCATTCACTCCATCTCCAACCATTGCAACTCTATAACCCATACGCATTAAATCCTTAATCTTCTCAGCCTTTTCATGTGGAAGTACATTTGCAAAGTATTTATCTATGCCAAGCTCTTCAGCAACCCATTTAGCCACATCCTCGGAATCCCCTGTAATCATATAAACGTGTATACCCATATCTTTAAGTGCTTTAACAGCTTCATAGGATTCAGGTCTTATGACATCTGATAATGCAAATAAACCGGCTAAAGCCCCATTAACTACTGTGAATACTAATGTTTCGCCCCTCCCACTAACCTCCTTAACCACATCATCTTTAATTGGAATTTTGAGCTCTTTGATTAGATTCCAACCTCCAACGTAAACCTCCCTACCATCAATTCTACCGTAAACCCCCCTTCCAGGCATGGATTTAAACTCTTCAACCCTCCTTAAACTTATACCAATGGATTTAGCATATTCGACAATGGCCTTTGCAACTGTATGCTCAGAATTTGATTCTAAACTTGCAGTTAAACTTACAAGTTCATCTAAATCAATATATGGAATAACTCTTGTAACCTTCAATTCACCAAGAGTTAATGTTCCAGTCTTATCAAAAACTACAGTGTCAATGTTCCTTGCAAGTTCAAGAGCCATCCTATCCCTAATTAGAATACCCATCTTCGCAGTTATTGATGTTGTTAGGGCTACCACGAGGGGGATTGCTAAGCCCAATGCATGTGGACAAGCTATCACCAGAACCGTGACTGTTCTCGATAGAGCCGCGTAAACTCCACTTATTGGATACCAGTATAGGAATGTTATTACCCCAGCAGCAAGGGATATGTAGAATAGTAGTGCAGCTGCTTTATCAGCGATATCTTGAATTCTTGTTTTACTTTCTTGAGCTTGCTTAACCAGCCTTATAACCTGAGCCAAATATGTTTCATCCCCAGACTTATCTACCCTAACCTTTAAAACACCATCACCATTAATTGAACCGCCAATAACCCTATCGCCAACCCCCTTATGAACTGGTTTAGATTCACCTGTCAAGAGAGCTTCATCAACATGACTCTCCCCCTCAACCACAACACCATCACATGGAATCTTCTCACCAGGCTTAACCAGCACAATATCTCCAACCCTCAAATCTGAGACTGAAACATCCTTAACATCACCATCAACAATTAAATGGGCATATTTAGGCATAAGTTTTGCAAGCCCCTCCAAAGCCATGGAAGCACCCATAACACTCCTAGCCTCAACCCAATGTCCTAAAAGCATAACATCAATCAATGTGGCAAGCTCGAGGAAGAATCCTCCACCACTAAAAACAGTTAAAACAGAATATGCAAAGGCTATGGTGATGGCGAAACCCACAAGGGTCATCATACCAGGGCGGCGAAACCTAACCTCATAAACCAAACCGGATAAGAATGGAAACCCACCATAAAAGAATATTACTGTGGAAAGCATTAGTGAGAGGAAAGCACCATATGGAATTGAGAATTCAATACCGAAGAAGCTGTAAATGGATTCTGAGAGGAATATGAGGGGGATTGTTAGCAAAACAGATAACGTAAACCTCCTCTTGAAATCCATTACATGATGATGGTGATGCCCACACATAAATACCACAATCAAAGTCTTAACTTAATTATCACGGGTATATATAACTATTGTCATATATGCTAAAGGTTTCGTCAAATTTATACATCATCACCTTAACGGCCAAACGCCCCGAAAATGATCATGGATTCCAGCAGAAATCAAGCATCTAAGTTAATTGGATGCGGGCCCGCTGGGATTTGAACCCAGGACCTTCGGCTCCGCAGGCCGACGCTCTATCCAAACTGAGCTACGGGCCCAAATAAAATATTGGGTGCTTTGACAATTTAAAAGTGTCCCAGCATATAATGTATGCCTGATTTTTGAATGATTCAATTGCGAAATTTGATGTGTTACATGTAGTATATTCCCATTTCCCTGGCAATCTTCTTTAATCTTTCAACCCTCTTCTCCACTGGTGGATGTGTTGAGAATAGTTCTTCTAGTGTTGACCCTCTCAATGGGTTTACTATCCACATGTGGGATGTTGATGGATTCACATTTAATGTTAATCCAGCATTCTTAGCTCCACTTATCTTTATTAGGGCGTTGGCTAAGCTCATGGGTTTACCTGTGATCTTCGCTCCACCCTCATCGGCTCCATACTCCCTCTCACGGGATATTGCCAACTGCACTAGTGTTGCGGCTATTGGGGCTAATATTGCCGCCAACAATGCAGCCACTATGGATCCCTCATCCCTCCTACGATCTCCAGTTCCCCATAATATTCCCCACCTACCAAGGAATGCTAGGTAGCTTATTGCACCAGCAAGGGTTGCAGCTATTGTTGAGACAAGTATATCCCTATTCTTGATGTGCGTTACCTCATGCCCTATTACCGCCTCAATCTCATCTTCATCTAGTATTGACATTAACCCTTTAGTTACAGCTACAACGCTTCTCCCAGGACCCCTACCAGTTGCGAAGGCATTTGGGGCATTGCTATCTATTACTGCAACTTTTGGTTTTGGTATGTTTGCCGCATTGGCTACACGTTCAACTATCCTGTGTAGACGTGGATATTCCGCTTCACTAACTATTCTAGCCCTAGACATGCTTAAGACGATCTTATCTGAGTATAGGTATGTGATTAAATTCATGAATAGAGCCATAGCTAGGGATAATTCAACGGCAATTAATGGGCTCCCAAATAGTGATCCTATGGCGTAACCCACAAGCATTAGGAGCCCAGTCATTATCCCGAAGAGCAGTATAACTCTACCCATCATAATTATCCATTATATGTAGAGGATTTTTGGGGGCTTAAAAACTTAACGTCTAAATTCCCTTTAGGGAGGCTTCGCAGAGTGATCTTAAGAAGTATTCAGGATCTTTAGCTTTAACGTAAGCTGAGGCGAGGAGTATACCTTCAACCCCCAATTTAAAGGCTATGTATGCATCTTCAGCTGCGGATATCCCTGCACCACAAAATACGAGTACATCCCTTGAAACCCCCTTAACCTCGCTGACAGCGTTGGAGACAACTTCAGGTTTAACCTTACTCACAGCCATACCAGTACCAATTAGTTCAGGGGGTTCTACAGCTACACCCCAAGGTTTAAGATGAGCCAATGATGAGGCAACCCTAACATTGTTAGCGCATACAAGGGCAATCAATCCAACTTCATTAACCCTAGACAATGCAAACTCTATATCTGACAATTTAAGTCTAAATTCCGAGTGGTTCAGAAGTGTGCCAGAAGCCCCTGCAACCTTAACTGCCTCCGGGAGGATGTGGCCAGTCCAAGAGCCAGGAGTTATGGGGTCTATGTGCTGTGAGAATACTGGAATATCAACTGAACTTGCAACTCTGTAGAGGTCTGTATGTTGTGGACATACCACTATGCTAACACCAGTATCATTGGAAACCTTCTCTGCAATCTTTGAAAGCCTTACTGCACCATCACCAGTAGCCTCCAAAAAACATTTGAAGTTTAAGGTTATTATTGGAGGTTTCAGAATCCTCATCAGCCCTACTTCACCTTCTCAAATCTATCCTTAAGCTTCTCCAAAACCTGTGGTAGTGTGGTATACTCCATTTCATCTGGACCTAGCCTAGCAGGCATGAATGGGCCATGCCTACGCATGTAATCAGCAACCTCCATAGCCTTCATCCTAGTGTATTCGAAGGCTGGATCATCAAACAGGTCAGCTGGACCTACCAACTTGCCATTATTCAGTTGGAATCCCAATGCCACAATTCTTGGCGGACCGTCAAACCTAGTGCACTTAGCATCCCTCAATGAAACTGGCATTAATGGGCCGTAATGACTCCCCCTCATCCAACCAGCAACCAAGTGTGGGAAGGCAAATGCCTCCAAAACCTCACCCACAGCTGGGAGGCCGCTTTGTGCTCTAACAATACATACTGGATCATCTTTACCAACATATCTACCAGCGATAAGGGATAGTCTAGTTGTGGAGCATGAAGCTGCAAGCAACCCCTCCCTACTATGAATCTTATGTATAACATATCTACCAGTGGTTCCAAGTAGGGCTAGGAGATCATACATCTCCTCAGGGCAATTCAATGTAACCCTTAACCCCTCCAAAACATCCAGTATGGTGAAGCTGAACCCCTTATGAAGTCTTGGATCTATTACTAGCCCAGCAGTGTTGAATGGATCTGCAAAGACTCTGAATAATGGGAGGTTGAAGGCTCCAGGCTCAGTCTTATCAGCTGCAAAAACTATGATGGGCTCACTGGGCCTCTCCTCAAACTCCATTTCAGCAACCCCAGGCCCTAAACCCCTAACATTACCTGAGAATGCATCACTTAATAGGTCTTGACCAGCAGCATAGAGCTTCATGGGCTTTGAAACATTATCAGTAACCATCTTGAAGGTATTCCAAGCTAATCCATGAATTTCAGAATTATCCTCACCCTTAGTATGCGTCATTAAAAGCTCCAAGTCGTCACCACAATTGAAGACGTAGAAGTCCAGTATAAGCCCGGTTTCAGCAGCCAATTTTAGATTCTCTCTGGCAGCTTCAATCTGCTTTGGATGAACTATATGATGCCCCGCCAAGCTTCCAACATCAGCTTTAATTAAACTTACAGTAACCTTCAATATTTATCACCGAAAATATTGTGTTTCAATGAGTATTTAAAGGTATCCAGCTTACTCCTTAGCCTCATAATAGTAGTATTCACCTATACTCTTCTGATGCCTATCAAGCCATGAATCTGGCTTATTAACTCTAGGTCTACCGGTCTGGGGATCCCTCCTAAAAGTTACATCCACATCCCTCAAGAACCTATTCATTCCACTCCTTAACCCTGTGGGTGTGTGAGCTATTCCAAATTTACCCGGAGTACCTGAGAATACCATTAAGCTGTTGGCTATTATGCTTTGAATTATTAGGTCATGTTCCACAACGAATGCAGCTGAAGATTTCGCCTCCACAACCCTCTTGATAATCCTAGCCACCGAGATCCTCTGCTCAACATCTAAATATGCGCTTGGCTCATCCAGTAGGTATATGTTTGCATCCATGGATAGACATTTGGCTATGGCAACCCTCTGAAGCTCACCACCACTAAGCTCAGATAGGTGTGAGTCTAGTAGGCCTACGAGGTCTAGTGGCATTAGGATTTCACTCTTAAACCATGAGGAATTAAACTTGTCACCAGCAGCTTCAGCCAAAACCTCCTTAACAGTTAAATCTTCCTTAAAGGATACATATTGAGGCTTGTAGCTAACCTTTAAAGTGGATGTTGGAGTGTAACCTTCATCGGCTTCCAAAACTCCTGCAAGAAGCTTTATGAATGTCGTCTTTCCAATACCGTTTGGACCTAGAATTCCAATAACTTCACCTATATGTATGCTTCCAGGCTCAACCTTAAGCTCAAAATCCCCAAGCCTCTTCCTCATAGGACCCCACTCTAGGAATAGGCTTCCAGGAGCCCATTCAATATGTGGTGGAGCTACATCAAATCTAACTGGTTCACGCCTAAATAGGACGTTGTCTGAGGATATGTACCCGTCAAGATAAATGTTTATTCCAACTCTAACACCATAAACTGGGGTTACAACACCATAAACCCCTGGATTCCCATAGAATATGCAAACTTGATCTGAAATGTAATCTAAAACTGCAATATCATGCTCCACAACAATCACATATTTATCCTTGGAGGCAAGCCCCCTAATGACTTTGGCAACCCTCATCCTCTCATAAACATCGAGGTAGCTTGAAGGCTCATCAAATAGGTATACATCGGCATCCCTGAGGGCTACAGCTGCAACAGCAACCTTCTGAAGCTCACCACCACTGAGAACGCTTAATGGTCTATCCCAAATCCCCCTGAGACCCAGTGAATCAGCTAAATCACGTAGAACTCCATGCTCATCAACTCTGGATAGAACCTCCCCAACGGAGCCCTTAACTACACTTGGAATCTTATCAAGATACTGCGGTTTAAGGAATACTCTAAGGTTGCCATGGGATAGCTTCTCAAAGTATGTTTGAAGCTCAGAACCCCTATAGAAGCGTATGATCTCATCCCAGTCTGGAGGTGAATCCCATCTTCCAAGATTTGGCTTAATAACTCCACCCAAAATCTTGATGGCAGTGGATTTACCCACAGCATTTGGGCCAAGTAAACCTAGAACTATCCCAGGTTTTGGTATTGGAAGCCTATATAATTTGAATTTATTGGCTCCATACCTATGAACACAATTCTCCTCCAACTCATCTGGGAGGTTAACTATCTTCAAAGCCTTAAATGGGCATTTACGGACACATATACCGCAACCAGAACACAATGCCTCAGCAATTATGGGCTTACCAGTTTCAGCATTAAACTCAATGGTCTTATCCCCACTCCTAACCCTAGGGCAAAACCTATAACACTCCTTATTGCAATCCTTAGGTTTACATTTATCAGCATCGAGGATGGCTATCCTAACCATCGTGGATGCACCACAAAAAATTTGGGGTTAATGTGGAGTTTAAGTATACCGCAAAATCCCTATTCAGGTCCCTCAGGCTTCTCCTCACCCTCTTCCTCCATCAACTCGAGGGTTGCCTTATGATAATCCTCCATAAGCTCCAACTCCTCCTCACTCCTCTTAGTACTCTTAACCTCAGACTCGCTTACAACAGTTATCTTCCTACGCTTCTCCTCACCAATATCCTGCTTAACCTTATATGACTGTGAAGTATACTTCTTAACAAAACCGCAGTTCCTACAAACTAGAACTATCTCTCCATTACGCTTCTCAGGCACAAGCATGCTTCCACACTTCTCACAAAACTCCACGATACTTCACCCAATATTATGTGTTATAATGCGCTTAGAACCTTACATATAAGGTGACAAACAAGTATTTAAGGTTGTCTATACTAGAGTTTGAATTGGAATGTCAATACCCACATATCCATTCACAGCTATAGTGGATCAGGACAGCATGAAACTAGCCCTCCTATTAAACGCAATAAACCCTAGGATAGGGGGAGTATTGATTAGGGGGGCTAAGGGGACTGGTAAAAGCACAGCGGTAAGAGCCTTAGCAGAACTCCTCCCAGAAATAGAGGTTGTGAAGGGATGCCCCTTCAACTGCAACCCAAAGGACCCAACAAACATGTGTGAAGTATGCAGAGAGAAGTATGAGAGGGGGGGACCCCTCGAATATGAGAGGAGGAAGATGAGGATAATCACGCTACCCATAGGAGCCACTGAAGATAGGGTTGTGGGAACACTGGATATAACGAGGGCCATAAAGGAGGGGGTTAAAGCCCTAGAGCCAGGGCTACTTGCAGAAGCAAATCAAAACATACTATACGTGGATGAAATAAACCTACTACCAGACCACATAGTCGACGACATACTTGATGCAGCAGCCTCAGGATGGAACGTCGTGGAGAGGGAGGGGATATCAGTGGCACATCCAGCCAGATTCATACTAATAGGAACCATGAATCCAGAGGAGGGGGAGCTTAGACCACAATTACTTGATAGATTAGCACTACACGTACAAGTCGAGAACATATACGATAAGGATTTAAGGATAGAGATTATGAGGAGGAACTTGGAATACGAGGAAAACCCAGAAGCCTTCAGGAAGAAGTTTGAACCACAACAGGAGGAGCTTAGGAGGAGGATAATAAATGCCAGAAACATACTGCCAAAAGTTAAAGTTCCGGATAAACTTTTGGAAGTGGTTTCGAGATTATGTATAAAACTCAGGGTTGATGGACATAGACCAGACATAACAATAATAAAGACTGCAAAAACCCTAGCAGCCTTCGAGGGGGTTTTAGAGGTAAACTTAGACCACATAAAGACATGTGCAAGATTAACTTTAAGCCACAGGACTAGGAGGGGAGGGCTTGAAGAACCTGCAACCCCACAGCAAATAGAGGATGCACTAAATGAAGCTTTAATTGAAGCTAAAGTTTTAGAGGCTCCCCAAATAACTCCTCAAAAGTAATCTCCACAGTCCTCTTAGGCTCGATACGCTCAATAACACCATCCCTAATCCAAGCAATACGATCACTAACACCCAAAATCTTCATATCATGAGTTGCACAGATAACAGTAATCCCATTCTTAACATTCAAATCCTTCATCAAACTAACAATCTTAAACCCAGTGGCTAAATCAAGATTACCAGTAGGCTCATCAGCCAACAATATTGATGGATTATTGGCTAAAGCCCTTGCAATGGCAACCCTCTGCTGCTGCCCACCTGAAAGCTCATCAGGCTTATGATGCAGCCTATCACCCAAACCCACAATATTCAACAATTCCACAGCCCTCCTACGCCTCTCCTCAACACTTAAACCTGCAAAAACCATTGGCAACATAACATTATCGAGGGCCGTGAGGAATGGAATCAAATTGAAAGTTTGAAAAACATATCCAATCTTAAAACATCTAAACATGGCAAGATCATAATCGCTCAATGTGGATAGATCCACACCATCAACCACAACCTTACCACTAGTAGGCCTATCCAAACCACCAATCATATTAAATAATGTGGTTTTACCTGAACCTGAAGGCCCCATAATGGACAAATATTCACCACGGGAAACGGATAGATTAACACCTTGAAGAGCCTTAACAACCCACCCCTTCATATAATAATATTTATGCAAATCCACAGCCTCAACAACTGCCCCCATAAACACCAAAATATCTTTAGGGGAAGTTAAAGATTTAAGCTTTAATTAACAAATAGGCATTTGATTGAAATGGAATTCACATTAATAGTTTCAACGCAGAGGGGGAGGGAGAACGACTGCATATCAGAATTATGGTATCTACTTAGGGAAATAGGGGAAGAGGAAGGGGTTTATGAAAAGACAGGGCTACCTGGACTTGTAATTGTAAAAACGAAGATGGATCCATTCACAGTGGTGGAGAGATTAAAGGAGATGGCTGATGAGAGGCCATGGGAATTCCACTACGTCCTAAAGGTAACACCAATAGAATTAAACGTAAAAACAGATGTGGAGGAGATAAAGGAGGCAGTGAAGAAGCTTCTTGGGAAGATTGGGGAAAACGAAAGCTTCAGAATAACAGTGAATAAGAGGGCAACAAACCTTAGTAGCAAGGAAATAATAGATGAAGTTGCAAAACTTGTGGATAGGAAGGTAAACCTGGAAAACCCAGACAAAATAATACAAATAGAGATAATAGGGGACTACACTGGAATCTCAGTTATAAAACCAGATCAAATACTATCAATAACTAAGATTAAGGAGGAATGGATGAAGAAGCTTAGGTAGAGGGGGGTGCAAGTCACTTATAAACCTCCAAGGCGCAGCCCCTCTCAATCAATATATACTCCAAAGCATCCCAAGAACTTAACCCCCTCTTATAAACAGACTTCAACTCATCCTCAGAAACATTAAACAACTCCATTAAATGTTTAAAGTGATCCATAGACCTATTGAATAGAACATTGAAGTTAAGCTTAGCCTCTGAACATGAATCTAGGAAGCGCTTCAAACCATTATCAACTTCAGATTCACTGGAACCGAAAACTGCCAAGACAAAATCCTTAACAAATTCACCTAAACCGGAACCTTTCAATGCATCCTTAATCTGCCTCTCACCAGAGCAGTATAGTAGGAGCTCCATTTCAATACTATGCGATATATTCCTCCCACACTTAAAACTCCTCAAAGCCTTTAAAGCCGCTGAAGCCACATGCCTCCATGAAACTATGGAATCAGCGTTTAAAAATTGAATTCTGAATTCACCCCTCAAAGAACCCAAAACCCCAATTAATCTATCCCTTGAAACAGGGCTTGAGAGGGAAATCCCGAAAACGCCGAAATAATCGTATTGAAAACCGCTGGAGAAGTTTATTATGAATCCACCATCAACCTGCCTAACTTCCATCAGATCCACCCTTCAAATCCCCCAAAACTATGGGTAGAATTCTATCCAAAACATCCCCCCTTATACCAATACTTAGAAGTCTACCCCTAATTTCAGATGAATTTAAACCATCCCTAATCCACCTGGAAGTCAAACTCTTAATAGTCTCATAGGATTCCCATGGATATATTATCCATGCATCAGTAACTTCAATATAGAAGTCTGGTATGAATATGGTCCAAGGCTTAACATGTATGGTTGCCACCATAACACTACCAGCACCCATATCAATTAAATGTTGAACGGCCTTAACCAAACTACTCCCAGTATCAGAGACGTCATCAACTGCCAAAACACGTTTACCTCGAACATCTATGGAGACTGGCTGCGTAACTATTGGAGACCTGCTATGAGTTCCAACATCCTTATAGAACTCTATCCTCAAACTACCAATATCAGCAATGTCAAGTAGATCTGACAGCAATCTAGCAACAATCCACCCACCCCTAGCAATCCCAACTATACAATCAAACTTGCATCCAGAACCCCTAATCTTAAGTGATAAATCGATAACCTTAGAATATATTTCATCCCATGAGGGGGCTACAAACTTTAACTCCACCATAACACCCACAACCCCGCATTAAAATTTATTGAAGTTGAAGCCAAGATCAAAGGCTAAGAGATTCTCCTTAACATATCTCGATGGAACATTTTCAGCCACAGTATCCCTCAAAATGTTTTGCGGCAAAATTTCCTGGAACAATTTACATAGGAAGCCAAGTAGGACGATGTTTGTAGCTGTGGGTAAGCCGGCCTTAACAGCCAAGCCATCAGCATCCAAAACATGAACCTTACAAGTAACTCCACCATAAACTTTCACCACATCATCCAGAGATGGCATTTTACCCTCACCAATCAAAACGGATATTGGTGGAATTGTATTGGAGTTTATTATGATCGTGGAGTTTCCAGAGGCATACTTGAAAACCCTGAGAGCTTCAATGTAATCCAAGGATACTATGACATCGGCACCTCCAATTGGTATTAGGGGGCTTAAAACCTTCGATCCAAATCTAATGAAGCTTTGAACTATCCCACCCCTCTGAGACATACCCAAAGTTTCACCTACACGAACACTATAACCCAACTTAACAGCAGCTGAAGCCAAAATCCTCGATAACGTCAAAACCCCCTGACCGCCAACACCACAAGCAACAACGTTGAATTCATCAACCATTTCACTACACCTCAATGGCTTTAAATGGACATACATATGCGCATGAGCCACACCCATTACATGAAGATTGAATTATTGGTCCCTTAACAGGATCCCATGACATAGCTGGGCAACCATATGTCGATATACAAACCTTACACTTCCTACAAACATCATAGTTAACCTTCACCACATGAAACTTTTCACCCATTCTCCTAGAGAGGATTGCACAAGCCCTCCTACAAACCACAACGTAAACCCCATCCCTATTCAACAAAGCCCTCTTCAAAACATCCACAGTTTTAGGAATATCATATGGATCCACAACCTCAACCCTATCAACCCCAACCCCCCTAACCACATTAACTATATCCACAGATCTAGCTGGGGATCCATCAGCCCTAAAACTGGATCCAGGGTGAGGTTGATGCCCAGTCATAGCTGTTGTGGCATTATCCAAAACCATAACAACTATGTTGGCATTGAAGTGGACTGCATCCACAAGAGCTGGCAGACCAGCATGAAATAGTGTTGAATCACCTATCGTAGCTACCACAGGCTTATCATAACCTGAAAGCTTAAGTCCTAAAGCCATGGATATACTGGCACCCATACAGTGCTCAGTCCATATGGCTTCAAGAGGCTTCTGCAAGCTTAACGCATAACAACCAATATCCCCAAATACTGGAACCTCATCAACCCTAAACCCTAAATCCCTAATAGCCTTCAAGAGGGCATAGTAAGAGCTTCTATGCGGGCATCCTGCACACATAACTGGACTTCTAGGTGGAGGCTCAACTGGTAAAGCTTTAATTGAGGGGGTGGAAGCCTTAAATCCAAAGACGTTGGCTATGGCATTCTCCACAATCTCAATGTTGAATTCCCCCTCCCTAGGCAAAACACCATCAAACTTACCATGGAAATCCACATCCACATTCATGGTTGTGGATAATGCTCTAACCCTCTCCTCAAGGATGGGTTCAAGCTCCTCAACAAATAAAATCCTCCTACAATGGGATAGGAATTTGGATAAATTCTCCATGGAGATGGGGTTCACCAATCCAACCCTAAGTATTGAGCATGATTCAAATCCAAGCCTCCTCAAAGATTCCAAGACATACGTATAGCTAACCCCACTCGTTATGATCCCAAAATCCCCCCTCAAAATCATGATGTCAAATGGGTATTTGGAAGCCAGATTGGGGATTTGAGACATACACTTATTCAGCCATAAATGCCTATCAAGATTCCACCTCATGGAAGCCCTAACATATCTCGGCAGATCCTTCTTGAATAATGGTTTACGCTTGAGGGGCTTTAAATCTCCAAGCAAAACATCGGAAGACGTATGATTAACCCTAGTGGTGGTTCTAAGTATTACTGGGAGGTTAACCTCCTCAGACAATTCAAAACCCCAAACCACCATATCCTTAGCTTCCTGAGGTGTGGAAGGCTCAATTAGGGGTAAGTTTGATAGGAGCGCGTAAAACCTACTATCCTGCTCAGTCTGGGTTGTATGTGGACCTGGATCATCAGCCACCAAAATAACCATTCCACCATTAACCCCAGCATAGGCAGCTGATAGGAGGGCATCTGAAGCAACATTAACCCCAGGAGCCTTCATGGTCACCATGGACCTCAAACCAGCAGAGGATGCTGAGAAGGCAGCTTCAAGGGCAACCTTCTCATTGGCAAACCATTCCACCAAGATTCCAAGCTTACTGGAAACTCTGGATAGGGACATTATAACCTCCGAAGATGGCGTTCCAGGATAACCGGATACAAATTGCACTCCACCCTCAATGGCCCCTCTAGCAATAGCCTCATTACCCATCATCAAAACTCTTAATCCAGATTCACCTAATAGGGGATCCAAAAACTCCACCTCCAAAACGTGTTATCGAGTAAGCTGCATAGGCAGCATCCTCCAATGTGAATGTACATGGAATACCTCTCCCCTCCAAATATTTAACACATTCCCTAACGATATCCCCATACATGAAGCATGGGATTATGGGCATACCCATATTCGAGTTATGGAAATCACTTACAGCTTTAGCAACATCCATGGGGTTAGTGAAGTTTGGCGGGACACATATGACTAAAGCTAAATCATACTCCCCTGAAATTGCAGCCTCCCTCAAAACGCCATAATACCAATCATAACCACCAGTGGCAGTTAAGTCTATTGGATTCCTCAATGAGCATATCTGTGGTAGGAAGCCTCTAAGCTTAGATTTCAAATTCTCAGAGGGTTCAGATACTATTAAGCCAAAAGATTCACATAGATCCGTGGCTACAACCCCAGGTCCACCTGAATTGGTAACTATTATGGTTCTAGGCCCCCGAGCCCTAAAACCTAAACCTAGAAATTTTGATGATGAAAATAAGCCACTGAGACTTGGAGCTTCAAGAATCCCAAACTGCCTGAATAAGGATGAGTAGATATGGTATGGTGAAGCTAAAGCCCCTGTATGGGATGCAGCAGCCCTACCACCACTAATAGATTTACCAGCCTTAAATGCCACTATAGGTTTAACCCCCCTAAACCTCCTACAGACATCAATGAATCTACGCCCATCATGAACCGCCTCAAGATATAAGGCTATAGATCCAGTTTCATCATCCCCCAGAAGATACTCCAAAACATCCACTTCACTCACATCACAGGAATTCCCACAACTAACAAATTTGCTGAAGCCCACAACCCCCTCCCTAGCCAATGCAAAGAGGAGGCCTCCAACAGCCCCACTTTGAGATATGAGGGATACAGGCCCCCTTGGAACTCTGAACTCCATACATGCATGGAAATTTATTGATGTATTTATTATTCCAGCACTATTAGGCCCAATAACCCTAACACCATACTTACGTGCGTATGAAACCAACTCCTCCTCCAACCCCCTATTCCCAACCTCACTAAACCCTCCAGAAATAACCACAACACCCTTAACGCCAATAGAGCCACACTCCCCAACAATTCCGGGGACTACTTCAGCTGGAGTTACAATTATAGCTAAATCCGGAGTTGATGGTATACTCTTAACGGAGGGGTAAACCTTCAATCCAAGTATGCTTCCACCCTTAGGGTTAACTGGAAATATATCCCCTCCAAAACCTGCTTCAACAATATTCTTGACAAGCTCATATCCAACCTTACCTGGAACAGTCGATGCACCCACAATAGCCACAGACTTAGGATAGAAGAAGAAGTCCAAATTCAAATGGGATCACCTATCCACCATGAACTGATGGTATGAATATGAGCTCATCATCCTCACCCACAATGTAATCTAACCCAAGGATATCATATGAAACTTCATTAACCAGTAGGATTATGCTTGAACGAACCCTATCAGGCGAACCATCAAATATCTCATTTGAAGCTTTCCCCAATAGATCATAAACCATTGAGAGAACATCCCTAAGCCTCCTCCCCCCAACTCCACTCAGAGACATTAACCCATCATCAAAAACGTTCTTCAAATGACCTAGAAATCTAACCTTCAACCCCTCATCACCCCCTCAAACACATACAAATATTCATCATACTTCCTATCAAGAATGCTTCCAGGAGGATATATCCTTACAGCCCTACTTTTAATGTGATCCAAAAACATTAAGGATGCTTCCTCAAAGCTATCCATAAACAATACATTTAATGGCAGATTTATGCCCATAGGTCTAAATGGGAAAACATGCCTAGTGGATTTATGTGGGAAAACCTTACCTGAAACAGCCAATGAAATCACATCCCCCTTCGAAACGCCTGGAAGGGTTAAAACTGCAGAGCACTTCCCAGAATCAAGTTTAGAGATGGCGTCGGATTCAAGATCATAGTTTACAATGAACCCTCTTGATGAGAAATTAGCCTCCAAATCCTTAACCAGCCATAGAGACTCAAAAACCCCACTTGTATGGAAAAGGTAGAAGCCATCCCTGAAGATAAGCAATGGATACTTTGAAACATAAATGTCAACAGAATCTCTACCAAGGAAATCAGCATTGAAAGATTTCTCAACAAACTCCCTAAAACCACTACCTGAAATAATCCTCCACCACCTATAAACCCTAACACCATCACTCATGTAATCCACATAACAGACGGGAATCCACTTAAACCCAATAATCTTAGATGCTGCAAGCCTATGCATACCATCCAAAACAACATTGGAATTGGAATCCACAATTATTGGATCCTTAAAAACGCCGCTCCTCCTAATCTCCCCCACAAGCTTATCCAAAATTGATGGAATGATCTCTTCATGTGGATGAAGCTTATCCACAGGGGCTAAAGCCAACTCTTCACTGAAACCCATAAAGGATATCTGCAAAGACAATGCCATGGGCAACGCCACCAAACAAATTCAATAAATAATATATTTGTTAGTTTATAAACCAATTTTACGGTTACAACAAATGGATTTAACCAGCATACCACTAAGAAAGATGATTCTGAGGGAGAAGTATGGGGAGAAGCTCCCCGAGAAATCCATCATGAAGGCATCATCAGACCATCATGCCAAGAGGAGGCCTAGACCATGCGGACTAACCATACATCCAGCCATAGGATGTGTAAACCAATGCATATACTGCTATATACAGGACATGGGATACAACTTCAACAACATAACACCATACGGTCTAAGTGGAGCTGAAATGGTATACGCACTACTATCAAACCCATACTTCATGCCAACAATAGATGGGACGTACATTGCCATAGGAAGCGTGACGGAGCCATTCCATGAAAGGGTGAAGGGTAAGACTATGGAATACATAAAAGCCTTTGAGGAACTTGGAAACCCGGTCCAATTCTCCACGAAAGAATATATAGATGAGGAATTGGCAAAGAGGATAGCGCAAATAAAGATACCGATAAGCCCCCTAATAACAATAGTCACATTGAAAAGTAAAAATGTGCTGGAGCCAAAAGCACCAGACATAGAGCTGAGAATTAAAACCATAAGGAATCTTAGAGCTGAAGGGTTAAAGCCAATGGTCTTCATTAGACCAATAATTCCAGGGATAACGGACAATGAAGCTGAAGAAATAATCAATGAAGCTAAAAGGGCTGGAGCCGTAGGCATAGTTGCAGGATCACTAAGACTGACTAGGAGCATAATTGAGAGGATGAGTAAATTGGGATTAGATGTGAAATTCATAAGGGAAGCCGTTGAGGGGGAGGGGGCTTGGAAGGCTAAAAGGAGAATAATGGAGATAGCTGAAGAGAAGGGGCTTAAAGCCTTCTCATCATCATGCTGTGCAAACGCCTACGTATCTGGAACCACATGCATAAACCTCTGCAAAAACGCCATAAGAAGAATTCCTAAAGCCAACGTTGAAGACGTTAGAAACCTCGTAAAGAATATAGTGGGAAAGAGGGTGAAGGATGTAATTTTCAACGACAATTCAATCAGAATACTCATGGAAGAGAAGCTCACCAGAAGAGAGAAGGATATATTAAAGTACGATCTTAGAGTAATATTGCGGAGAATTATAAGTATAGTTTAACCTCCACTAGACTCCGCCTCAGCCTCACCCTCCACCTCAGCAGATTCAGCCTCCTCAGCCTCTGAAGCACGCATATTAATCTTAACCAGATGGGTGATGTAGCCGGCAACCCTATTCTGTAAATGCTTAAATCTGAGATCAGTCAACTCCTCAACCAAACGCTTATTCTTCTCAAAATCCGTGGTGAAAAGATCCGGATACTTCTCCAACAATTTCGCAGCCAAATTCTTCACAACCTTCGTTCGCACCTTCCCCAAATAGACCCCTCTAAAGAGTAGAAAATGACAGAATATTATTTAAACATATCGAAACCATTAAAGGTAGAGGATCATATTACAATGATGAAAATAAGAGAAAACAATTAATATTAGGAGAACAAAAGTTTTTAATGGTGTTAAAATGCCTGAACTCCCACTAGCACCCATAGAAAGATTGGTTCGAAAAGCTGGAGCCTACAGAGTAAGCGTAGAGGCAGCTGAAGCCCTAAGAGAAATACTGGAGGACATGGCTATAGAAATATCGAAAGAAGCAATAGAGCTAGCTCAGCATGCAAATAGGAAGACAGTGACTGGAGAAGACATAAAACTGGCAACCAAAAGACTACAGAAAAGCTTGAAGTACCCAGTATAAAACACAATAAACCCGAGATAAACAAGTAATATAGAATTTAAGAGCAGAACCCATAAAACAACCCATTAGTTTTTATTTAACAAATTTTTAAGCCGGGGTAGCCTAGCGGTAAGGCGCAGGCCTCGAGATAAATACATTAAAGGAGGGCTGGAAAGCCTGTGTCCCTTCGGGGACTCGCGGGTTCAAATCCCGCCCCCGGCGCCAAACCCAAATAAATCCACGATGAAGATTATTATGGCAATATCATAGCTGAAAGATAGATACATATAAATATCGTATCAAGGTTAATTGTTTATAATTGTAGCAATGTTATTGTAAATATTGATGGAGGTAGATTCTATGGATATTGTTAGATTGGAAAATGTTTCAAAAGTTTATCTTACCGGGAAGGTCAAATATCCAGCGCTGAGAAATGTGAGCATATCATTTCCAATGGGGAAATTCATAGCAGTGATGGGGCCATCAGGGTCAGGTAAATCCACACTACTAAACTTAATAGGAGGCTTAGATAAGCCAACCGAGGGGAAGATAATATCCTGTGGTAGAAATTTGGAGGAATTAACAAGTGATGAACTTGCAGAGTATAGGAATGAGAAGATAGGGTTTGTCTTTCAATTCTTCAATTTAATTGGATATTTAAACGTGCTGGAGAATGTTATGCTGCCAATGGCTATAAAGGGGGCTGATGAAGATGAGGGGAGGGAGAAGGCCATGAACCTATTGAAAATCCTAGGACTTGAAGATAAGGTGAAGAAGAGGCCCAATGAACTTAGCGGTGGCGAGAGGCAAAAAGTTGCAATAGCAAGAGCACTTATAAACGATCCAGAACTAATACTTGCCGATGAACCCACTGGAAACATTGACAGCGTAAGTGCAAAGGTAATTATGGAAATATTCAGAAGGCTTGTCGATGAGAAGGGGATAACTATAATAATGGTAACACACAATATAGAATTATCAAGATTCTGTGATATGGTGGTAAAGTTGAGAGATGGAATCATAGAAAGCTTGGAGGAGGTTAAAAAGCCATGAAGGGAAACAAACTCATAATGATAAGCTTGATACTAGTAACAATAATTTCAATAGCATCACCAATAATCACGTGTAAAGGGGAAAGTGAGGAATTCAAACTATTATCAGCATACTGGGGTGATACAAGTCAAGTAGAAGTTACTGGAGGGGACTATGCAACACTAACAATAATACTTAGATATGAGGGGAAGTGGAGCTTCAACAATCTAGTGGCAAAACTAAGCCTCCCAGAACCATTCAAAACATCCGACAAAAGCAACATGGCAACAATATACTACAAATCAACAGTAACCCCAGGCTCTATAATACAATTAGCATACCAAATTTACATATCACCACAAGCACTTAAAGGAACATACCTATCAAACCTAAACTTAGAATACTTCATATCAAACTACGGATTAATAAGTCAAACAGTACAAATCCCACTGGAAATCACTGGAAGACCAAATATACAATTAAGCTTATACAATGAAACTATAATTGAAGGAAGGCAGACTGCATTACTAACTATTAAAAACTTGGGAGATGCAGATGCATACAATTTACAGATATCAAGGGCATACTCCAGCAGTATAACAATAAACAATGTAGGAGACACATATATTGAGCATATAAAGCCAGGTGAAAACGCTACATCAACCATTGAAATCTACGTTCCAAGCGGATTAAAGGGGAAGACAGTTCAAATAAACTTTGACATAAGATACATTGGACCTAGAAACTCAATTTACACTGAAACAAAGAGCATACAAGCACTAATAAACCCACAAGACCCACAACCAAAAGTGGATGTAAAATTAAGTACTGGAGAACTCTATATAGGGAGAATAAACAAACTAAACATAACCATATCAAATAATGGCTACAGCGCAATTAGGAATGTAAAGATGAGCGTATCCACAGACGCCACAATAAAGGTTTTCGGATCCTCAACCATGTATATTGATGATTTAGAGCCATGGCAAAGCAGCGGTATACCAATAGATGTATATGTCCCATTAACCACAGCAGCCACTGGAACCATAACCATATCCACAACCTACTATGACACAGCTAGGGATGTATCAGTCAGCGACACACGGCAGATTACAATGCTATTGAGGGGATTCATAGAATTAACATTAACAGACGTGGCAATAATACCCGCATCTCCAAGGCCAAACACACCCTTCTCAATAACCATAACAATAACAAATGTTGGAACATCAACAGCATATGCAATATATGCAACACCAATACTGGAGAGCCTCCCAATACAACCCTTCGGATCCAGATCAGTATACATAGGAAACATAGATGTTAACACACCAACAACATTCACAATAAACCTACAACTACTCAACACAACACTAACACAAGTGAAACTACCAGTAGTATTAAGGTATATGGACAATCTCAGGAACATAAGCGAAAAAACATTTGAAATAACGATAAACATATCCCCAACAACATCGACAACCACAACCACCACACAAAGCAGAGGCACATTTATATCAATCCTCACAAGCCCACTAACCATAATATCCATAATAGCCATAATCGTAATAGTCTCGGGATTACTGATAATGAGGCGGAGGAGGAAATGAAGTTAAAGGGATTATTGAAGTTGGCATTGAAACAGTTAATGGAGAGGAGAACTAGAACCATACTAACGATTTTGGCAATAGCCGTAGGTGTTACAAGTATAATTGCACTCTCAGCACAAGTGGAAGGGGTTAGCAATGAAATATTCAAAACCCTGGAGAAACTTGGACCAAACACAATAATAGTCACTGTTAGGAGTGGAGGACTATTCACAGAGGTAGACGTATCAAATGTTAAAGGGTTAAGTGGAGTGGCAAAAGTGGCTCCAATATTCATAACCACCGCAAGAGTCACAGGAATAAATGATAGGATAACAATACTTGGAGCCTCCACCACAGATATGCAAACAGTATTGGGAAGCATAAACCTAATTAAGGGGGAAGCATATTACAATGTACCATCACCCCAAGCAGTAATAGGCTACAACATAGCAGTGGATGATACAGGAGCATACAGGTATGATGTTGGACAACCAATACTGGTTCAGATAGGATCTAGAAACATAATGATGATCACAGTGGGAATCCTCGACTCCTACGGAACATCAACAATAATAAACCCGGACACAACAATATTCATCCCAATAGACTACCTAAGACTACTACTAAGAACCAGTGGATACACGGCAATTATAGTGAAGACAAACAGCATTGATGACGTGGACAGCGTCATGGAGCTAATAAGATACATGTTTGGAAGTAGAGCAAGCATAACATCAATAAAGCAGATTACAAGCACAGTTCAAGCAGTAACATCACAAATAAGCCTATTACTAGTGGGAATTGCTGGAACATCCTTCGTGGCAGCAGGGCTTGGAACATTCAACATAATGACAATATCAGTATTGGAAAGGGTTAGGGAGATAGGGATACTTAAGGCTATTGGAATGAAGGATAGAGGGGTCCTCGCATTATACCTCTCACAAGGATTAATACTTGGAATCCTCGGAAGCGGCATAGGAATAATACTGGGTGCAGCCATCGCACACATAATACCAATACTGCTAAGTGGCGGCGCTAGAATCAATGTTTCAGGCCAAAACGTTCTATCCACATACACGCCAACAGTAACCCCAACATACATACTCATGTCAGTGACAATTGCAGTATTGGTGGCAGTAGTATCATCAGCATACCCATCATGGAAAGCTGCAAAAATGAATCCAGTGGAAGCATTAAGATACGAGTAATGGGGGCATGAATCATCCGGTGGAAAAACGATATATAAACGTTTCAACAAAGTATGTGTGGTGACATAAATGGTTTCAAAAGAGTTACTTGAACTATTAAATGAAGCCATAGCCTCCGAAATGCAAGTGTCCATACAATACATGTGGCAACATGTACAATGGAGTGGAGTGAAAGGATTAGCTGTAAAGGATACTTTAAGGAGCATTGCAATTCAAGAAATGAAGCATGCAGAAAAGATAGCTGAAAGACTGTACTATCTGGGAGGTAAACCCACAACAAAACCGAAGGAGATATTCGTGGGAGAGAATCTAAAGGAGATGATTGAAAGAGACGTTAAAGATGAAGAAATGGCCATCACGCTTTATAAGAAGATAATAAAGAAGGCTTTAGATGAAGGGGATGAAGTAACAGCACACATATTTAGAGAGATATTAGAGGATGAAGAAGACCATCATGACACATTCACAACAATACTTGAAGATTTAACGTGAAAACAATAATTAACCCACATATTTTTTAAATCCTACATTTTCGCAGTTAAATGTTTATCATGATTCCTACGCATAATTAACCCCACAATCTGCACTATTAATAATGCTGAAAAGGTCAATATTGGTAGAAGCCATAGTATTGATAGATAGCTACCTGAAGACTTTATAATGAACCCGAATATTATGGGTCCAATCATAAATCCAGCGTCGAAGGCTATGGAGTATATTCCAGACCCGAATCCCCTAATTTCAGGAGGCAAATTGCCTAGAGCAAGTAACTGTATTGCTGGAACCCATAGACCGGTTCCAACGCCAACTAGAACTGCAGCCAAATAAGCGAGAGGTGGATCTGGAAATATGCTGAGAACAGTGTAGCCTAGGGTTATTATTATGGCGCCAATGGAAGCCACTGGAATGGGGCCATGTTTATCAGCAATCCTTCCACTGGTCGCCCTTGTCACTATGCTTGCCCCACCATTAATACTTGAATAAAGCCCGTAGGTTGCTGTACCTAAACCTACACTAACATAGTATGCTGGTAGGAATGTGCTCACCCCACTCATAGCCATAGAATAAAATATTACAGCCAACATTGCACCAATGAAATTCAATTTCAAAAGTCTTTTAATATCTTTAAATCCATTTGAATTGCCTCCATGCTTGACAATATCCTTTGGAACCATTCTGCTGGTGAAGTATATTATGATGAGGGCAGTAAGGACAAATAGGAAGTTTATTATGAAGGTATTCCTGTAACCCATTAGGTCAGCCAAATATCCGCCGACGCCAGGCCCCAACAATTGACTTATTCCAAACATTGTGCTTCTCCAACCCAGAGTTTCCCCAACTCTATCCATTGGCGAGAGATCTATGGCTGTGGATATGGATGCAGGCATGAAGAATGCTGAAGCTAAGCCGCTCAAAATCCTCCCAAAGGCAAAAGACCATAGATCATTGGAGAAAAAGTAAATTATTGCCGCAGCACAGTTGAGGGCAGTTCCAAGCATCAGCGTTTCAAATCTCTTACCACGATCAACAATTAACCCTGCAAAGGGTCTAATAATTATGGTTACTATTGATGTTATAGATGATAGTAAGCCAATTATAATTGCATCAGCCCCTAGAGAAAGCGCGAATGGAGAAATTATTGGAGAAACTATCATTCCACCAGTGAAGAAGATTAGTGTTGAAATGTGGAGGAGCCATGTTAGCTTCACTAACTTATCCACTACTTTTCACCATGAAATGTATTATTAGAAATGTAAGGCAATTGTGGTTTAAGTCTTTCTGTGGGGCAGAGTGAATTTACTTTAATGGTACATACATGCTTGATCTAGTAGCCCTTAAACCTGGGGTGCCGTGAACCACCCTCTTGTTCGTTATTGCAAACTCTCCTAGGTAATGCCCAATCATCTCAGTGGTTATCTCAACGGGAACGAATTCCTTGCCGTTATGTACATGTATTGTTAAACCAACCATTTCTGGTAGTATTATCATATCTCTACAATGCGTTCTTATCTTCACATTCTTACCTTCACTCATAAGTTTCTTGGCATCCCTAATCTTCTCCAATAATATACGTTGCTGGGGGGTTAACCCCCTCTTCAAGCTTCTCCTCTGCCTAGAGGGGAGTAGGGTGACAAATTTGTCCATGGGCATTTCAAGCAATTGCTGAAGTGTATACCCCCTATAAGTGAATTCCCTTGGCATAACGGTACACCAACAACCTCATACACCTAATGCTTAAATATCTAATAAACTTTACTTCAAACATCATTCTAAGGGAAAAGCAAAATTTTTATAGTATTTAATGGAAAAATGCTTAGTCTAAATATTTGATATGTGTAGGAGATTAGGATTATGCCCAGCTGGGGTTATTCAATAAGGGGACTGAACCCCGAGACAACTGCAAAAGCTTGTGGTAGAGATATGAATATTTCATATAAGGCAGCATATGAGATATGTAAATTCATTAGGGGGATGAAGCTAGAAGAAGCAATAGAGTATTTGGAGAAGGTATGTAGGAAGGAGAAGCCCATCCCATTCACAAAGTTTACTGGTAAAGTTGCACATCATAGGGGGATGGAGGGGAGGGCTTCATTAAGATACCCTGTTAAAGCATCAAGGGAGATAATATCATTATTAAATCAAGTTAAAGCTAACGCTGAATACAAGGGTTTAGACCCGGATAAATTGAGAATAATCCATATTGCAGCCATGAAGGGGCCTACAATAAAGAAGTATATTGAAAGAGCATTTGGGAGAGCATCACCATACAATAGGCAACTCGTGCATATAGAAGTAGCAGTTGCGGAGGAGGAAACATGAGCATAAAAAAATACTTCGTCCATGAAGGATACAAGAAGATGCAAATCGATGAATACTTAATGAAGGAATTTGAGAGGGCAGGATATGCTGGAATGGAAATGTATAAAACTCCACTGGGAACAAGAATAACAATATACGCTGAAAGACCTGGAATCATAATAGGTAGAGGCGGAACAACAATTAAAAAGCTTGCCGAAATACTTGAGAAGAGATTTGGTGTGGAGAGACCTCAAATAGCAATAGCACAAGTACAAAATCCGGAGCTAAATGCAAAGGTCATGGCATTAAGAATAGCTAGAGCAATGGAAAAGGGGGTAAACTTTAGGAGAGCTGCCTTCGTCGCATTAAGACAAATAATGGATGCCGGAGCCAGAGGAGCTGAAATAATAATAAGCGGAAAACTGAGATCAGAAAGGGCGAACTACGAGAAGGTGAAGGCTGGAGAACTATTAAAAGCGGGGGAGAAGAAGGAAGTACTAGTAGATGAAGCAAAAGCAGAAGTCCTATTGAAGCCAGGAAAGTATGGCATAAAAGTAAGGATAATGCCACCAGTAAAGACTCCGGACGAAATAACAATAAAGGAGAAGGCTGAATTAGAGGAGGAGGGGGAGGAAAGTGGCGATAATAAGAGTGAGTGAAATAAGGAAGATGACCCCTGAACAGAGGAGGGAGAAGCTTTCAGAGCTTAAGGCAGAATTGGCAAAAACCATGGCTCTAGCAGCTTCAGGAGCCCCTCTAGACAACCCCAAAAAGATAAGGGAACTGAAGAAGGCAATAGCCAGAATACTCACAATAGAAAACGAGGAGAGGAGGAGGGGGAAGAAGTGAAGATAACTGCGAAAAATATAATAGCCCACGAGCTCATTGGTTTAAAGGTTAAAGTGAGCGAATGCAGTAACAAAAGTTGCATAGGAATTGGTGGAATGGTAGTTGATGAAACTATGAAGACAATTAAAGTAAAAGATGAAAAGGATGGCAGAATGAAAGTTATACCAAAAAGTAATACAAAATTTATATTCGAAACCGAGGTAGGGGAATTAGTGGAAGTTGATGGAAACGTGATAATAGCGAGACCTGAAGATAGATTGAAGAAAATAACTATGAGGAGGGGGTGGTGGTAAATGAGCACTCCAGCAAGAAACATAGGAATACCGGGAGTAAAACCCCCAGCAACAACATGCAACGATCCATTATGCCCATACCATGGAAAACTTAGCGTCAGAGGGAAGGTGATTGAGGGAACCGTTGTAAGTAGCAAAATGAGTAAAGCAGTAGTTGTACAGAGGGACTACCTATACTACATCCCAAAATATAAGAGGTATGAGAAGAGAAGATCGAAGATACATGCATACAAACCCCCATGCATAGAAGTTAGAGAGGGAGATACTGTAAAGATAGCTGAATGCAGACCCATAAGCAAAACAATATCCTTTGTAGTTATAGGGAAAGTGGAGGGGGAGGGAAGTGGCTAAGAGAGGAGCGAAGGGGGCAGTTGGAGTATCATATAGACATGGTGTAAGTGCAGGATTACCAGTGGGAGCTAGACTTAAATGCGCAGACAACAGTGGAGCAAAAATAGTCCAAGTAATTGGAGTAGTAGGCCTGAAGGGGAGATTGAGGAGGCTAATGTCAGCATCTGTGGGGGATATGGTTATAGTATCTGTGAAGGAGGGGACACCGGAAATGCGAAGACAAATACTTAGAGCAGTGATAGTTAGACAGAAAAAGCCATACAGGAGACTTGATGGAAGCTGGATACAATTTGAAGACAACGCAGCAGTTATAGTAACCCCTGAAGGAGAACCAAGGGGAACAGATATAAGAGGGCCAGTAGCCAAAGAGGCTGCGGAGAGATGGCCTAAAGTTGCAGCCTTAGCAAGTATAATAATTTGAGGGGTGAAAGGAAGTGTACTGGAAAACAAAATCCAAGAAACCTTCAAAACAGAGGAAAGCAATACTTGAAGCCCCACTACATAAAAGGCATGATTTAATATCAGCCCCCCTATCACCGGAATTAAGGAAGAAGTATAATAGGAGGGCATTCCCCGTTAGAAAGGGGGATACCGTGCTAATAATGAGGGGGGATTTCGCTGGAATAGAGGGGAAGGTTGTGGAGGTAGATTTAAAGGAGATGAGAATACACGTTGAGGGGGCAACCCGTAAGAAAGCTGATGGAACAATAATATATGCCCCCATACATCCATCAAAAGTTATGATAACCAAACTCGACTTATCAGATGAAATTAGGAAGAAGGCATTGGAGAGGAAGGTGACTGGAAGTGGGTAGGAGAGGCCCTCCAAAACATTTAAAGAGGTATGCATCGCCAGCATACTGGCCAATACCAAAGAAGGCATATACATTCGCAGTCAGACCATTACCAGGACCACATCCAATAGAAGACTCAATACCACTACTAATAATTGTAAGAGACATACTGAAACATGGTGAAACCTATAGGGAAGCCAAGAAGATAATTAAGAGGGGGGAAATACTCGTAGATGGAAGAATAGTAAGGGAGGAAAAGTTCCCAGTAGGTGTGATGGATGTAATATCAATACCATCCACAGGGGAAAACTATCGCGTACTCCCAGACCCAATAAAGGGGTTAAGACTACACCCAATAGGAAAGGAGGAAGCAACATTCAAACTATGCAGAATAGAAAATAAAACCATGGTTAAGGGTGGAAATATACAATTAAACTTGCATGATGGGAAAAACATATTGATAAAAGTGGCAAACCCAGCCAAACCAGAAGAAGACGTATATGATGTATTAGATGTCATTAAAATAGGATTACCAAATCAAGATATACAAGCCCACATAAAATTCAAGGAAGGAGCACAAGCCCTAATAATAAAGGGTAAGAATAGAGGGCTCTATGGAAAGATAAATAAGATTGAAGGACCAGTCCAGAAGGAATACAAAACAGCAGTAATAGAGAGCTTCAATGGCAATCTAATAAGAGCAAACATAACATACGTGCTTGTAATTGGAGAAAATGAGCAGTTAATATCTCTACCAAAATGGTGAGAAACATATGTCAAACTTAAACCCCATGCAAAGAATTATGATCGATAAAGTCGTTGTAAACATGAGCGTCGGCCCAGGGGAGAAACTAGAGAAGGCAGTAAAAGTCTTAGAGGAATTAACCGGACAGAAGCCATGTAAGAGAAGAGCGAAGAAAACCATAAGGGAATTCGGCATAAGGAGGGGGGAGGAAATCGCATGCATCACCACATTGAGGGGGAATAGAGCTAAAGAATTCCTACAAAAAGTACTTGTAGCAAAGGGAAACACCATTAAAAAGGAAAGCTTCGACAAACATGGAAACATCTCCTTCGGAATAAAGGAGCATTTAGACATACCTGGAACAAAATACGATCCAAACCTAGGGATATTCGGAATGGATGTAACAATAGTATTTAAGAAGCCGGGATACAGAGTTGCAGTGAGGAGGAGGAAGAGGAGCAAAGTAGGGGGTGCACAGAAAGTGAAGATAGATGAAGCCATAGAATACCTTAAAAGTAACTTCGGAGTTGAAATTGTGGAGGGATAGAGATGGGGAAGTATAAGCCACCAAAAGAGAGAAAGTTTGGGAAGGGCAGTAGACCATGCGTCAGATGCGGACATCAAGGGCCAATAATAAGGAAGTATGGTATAAACCTTTGCAGACAATGCTTCAGAGAAGTAGCCGAAGAAATGGGATTCAAAAAATATATGTGAGGTGAATTAAGTTGACCATGGTAGACCCACTATCCGACGCCCTATCAAACATATGGAACAATGAAATTAGAAACAAAAATGAATGTATAATCACCCCATCATCAAAACTAACAATAAACGTTCTCAAAGTAATGCAGAAGAAGGGGTACCTTGGAGAAATAGAATTAATTGATGATGGAAGATTCGGAAAAATAAAAGTTCAACTACTTGGAAGGATAAACAAATGCGGCGCAATAAGACCAAGATATAGTGTTGGATATAGAGAGCTACCCCAATGGGAGAAACAATTCCTACCATCAAGAGATGTAGGAATACTCATAGTCTCAACATCCAAGGGGGTTATGACAAGCAAAGAGGCTATGGAAAACAAAGTTGGAGGAGTCTTAATAGCATACGTATACTAGAGGGGAAGGGAAATGGCCAAAACATACATAGCAAGAGAGGAAATAGAAATACCGGAAAACGTGAAAGCTGAAATAAATGGTAATGTAGTCATAGTTAAAGGACCTAAAGGGGAGATAAAGAGGGATTTTACACACGCAAGGAAAATAACAATAAAATTGGAAGGTAACAAGATAATAGTGGAAAAATATTTCCCATCAAAAGAGGAAAAGGCACTAATTGGAACAATAGCGGGACATATAAGAAACCTAATTAAGGGGGTTACGGAAGGATTCAAATATAAAATGAAAATAGTATATGCACACTTCCCAATAAGCGTGAAAGTAAAGGGTAATTATGTTTATATTGAAAACTTCATAGGGGAAAAATACCCGAGAAAAGCGAAAATAATTGGTAAAGTAAACATAAACGTCACCGGAGATGAAATAATAATAGAAGGTATTGATATAGAGGAAGTAAGTAAAACAGCCGCAAACATTGAACATGCCACAAAAATAGTTGGGAAGGACCCAAGAGTATTCCTAGATGGAATATATGTTTATGAGAGGGAGTGAAAACATGGAGAGGGAGAAGATAAAGAATATGATAAAAAGGATAAGGAAGAGGAAGATCGAGTTCCTAAGACCATGGAGCTTCAGATTAAAGAGGGTAGGGGAATCTTGGAGAAAGCCAAAAGGGCTTGATGATAAACATAGATTACAAGTTAAAGGGTATATGCCAATAGTAAAGGTGGGTTATAGAAGCCCGAAAAATATACGGAACATACATCCATCAGGATACATTGAGAAAATAGTGTATAGACCTGAAGAGCTTGAAGGTCTAGATCCAAAAGTATACGCAATAAGAATAGCCCACACAGTAGGTAGAAGGAAGAGGATGGAAATAATTGATAAAGCTAAGCAAAGGGGACTGAAAATTCTTAATCCAACAATAGTTGAGGAGGCGGAGTAAAATATGCCGAACACCCTCAGAAGTATTAGAAGAATGGCTGCCGAAATCCTAAAAGTTGGAGAGAATAGAGTTTGGATAAACCCGGAAGAGATAGAGAGAGTTTCAGAAGCAATAACTAGGGAAGATGTGAAGTCATTGATAAAGGAGGGAATCATAAAGAAGAGGGCGGAGAAGGGGATAAGTAAAAGGGAGAAACGTAAAAAGAGGGGACCTGGAAGTAGAAAGGGGCCGAGCATTAGTAGAAAAGTTAAATGGGTCATGAAAGTTAGAGCACAAAGAAAGTTCATAAGGGAACTCAAAGCTAAAAGAGTTATCAGCGAATCCACATACAGAATGCTCTACAGGATGATAAAGGGGAATGCCTTCAACAGCATTTCACAAATAAAGACGTACATAAAGGAAAGGAATCTAGCAAGGAGGAAGTAATATGGCTAGGGGAGCAAGATATAAAGTTCCATTTAGAAGGAGGAGAGAGGGATTAACTGACTATAGAGCAAGACTCAAAATGATAATATCCAGAAAACCAAGACTTGTCGTTAGGAAAACCAACATGTACGTAATCGCACAGATAGCTGAAGCAAAGATAAATGGTGATGAAATAATGATTTCAGCACACTCAAAAGAGCTCAGAAAATATGGATGGAAATACTCATGCAAGAACACCCCAGCATGCTACCTCCTGGGATTATTAGTGGGATATAGAGCAGTGAAGAATGGGGTGAAAGAAGCAATACTGGACATTGGATTACACAGGCCAACGAAGGGAGCCAAAGTATTTGCAGTGGCTAAGGGGGCTTTAGACGCTGGATTAAATATCCCAATATCAGAAGAGAAAATTCCAAGTGAAGAGAGAATAAAGGGAGAACATATAAAAGAATATGCAGAGAAACTCCTATCAGAAAATCAAGAAGAATATAATAGGAGGTTCTCCTACTACATAAAAAGGAAAGCTAAACCAGAAGACATTACGGAGGAATTCGAAAAAGTTAAAAAGAAGATAATAATGGAATATGGGGGATGAATATGGGGGAGGAAACAAGCACGCAGAAAACTGAATGGGAGCCAAAAACCACAGTGGGAAAATTAGTTAAAGAGGGAACCATAAACTCGATTCATCAACTCTACAGCCTTAACCTACCAATACTGGAACCGGAAATAGTAGATATATTAGTTCCAAATTTAAAGAATGAAGTGGTATATGTTAGCATAGTCCAAAAACAAACAGATGCAGGGGAGCAAAGTAGATTTAAAGTTGCAGTTATAGTTGGAAATGAAGATGGATTAGTCGGAGTTGGAACCGCAAAAGCAAAACAACTTAGATTCGCAATAGATAAAGCAATAGAAAATGCAAAACTAAATATAATACCAGTAAATAGGGGCTGTGGAAGCTGGGAATGCTCATGCAATAGACCACACAGCATACCATTCAAAGTGGTTGGGAAAAGTGGAAGCGTTGAAATAACATTAAAACCAGCTCCAAGGGGAGTTGGACTGGTGGCAGGAGACCCTGTAAAGGTAGTTCTTAGACTTGCAGGCATACAAGACATATGGTCATTCACAAATGGGGAGACGAGAACAACACTAAACTTCATAATGGCAACCTACAATGCCCTAAAGAATACAAATAGATTCAGATTCGGATGGAGAAGTGCGTAAAAATGAGCAAACCCATAGCAGTAATAAGAATTAGGGGAACAGCTGGAGTATCAAAAGAGGATGAAGACACACTAAAAATGCTTAGATTAAATAAACCAAACCACATGAGGATATTAAAGCCAAATCCAAGCATAATTGGAATGGTAAGGAAAGTTGAAAGATATGTAACATGGGGAGAAATAGATTTAGAAACATTAGAATTGGTCTTGAGGAAGAGGGGGAGACTAATCGGAAATATGAAACTAACAGATGAATACGTGAAAGAAAAGCTTGGATTAAATGGTATAAGGGAACTTGCAGAGAAAATATTTAATGGGGAAATCGATATAAACGATTTAAAAGATTTAAAACCAATATTCAGATTAACACCCCCAAGTGGTGGATTTAGGAAATCGGTAAAAGCATTCTACTCATCAGATGGGGAACTTGGATATAGAGGTGGAGAAATAAACAAACTAATAGTTAGAATGTTGTAGGGTGATCAAAATGGTTGTAAGAAGAGAGAAGAAGAGTAGGAAGCTGAGGGGCAGCAGGTATATGGGTTATGGCGGAACACAACATAGAGGAAGCGGACAGAGGGGTGGATTTGGAAAAGCAGGACTACATAAACACAAATGGTCATACATATTGAAATATGATAGAGACTATTTCGGAAAACATGGCTTCAAAACTCCAAAAAGCATAAAAGAAATAGATAAACCAATAAACCTGCGGGAAATAGAGGAAATGATAAATAAAGGCAAAATAAGTGGAACTGAAAAAGATGGGAGATTAGTAATAGATGTAACACAATTTGGATACACAAAGGTTTTGGGAGCTGGAAGATTAACAAAACCAATAATAGTTAAAGCTAGAAGTTTCACCGAGAAGGCTGTGGAAAAGATTAAAGAAGCCGGCGGAGAAGCTGTGAAACTGGAATCTTAAATACAAATTAACATAAATTATTTAGGGTTTAAACAAATAGTTTAGTGTGAAGTTTATGCCAAGAATCCTTGAGCTTCTCGAACCAGTAACAAGGATATTACCGGAAGTTGAAAAACCAAAGCAGAAACTACCATTAAGAGACAGATTAATATGGACAGCCGTGGTACTCACACTATACTTTATAATGAGTGAAATCCCACTTTATGGGATTAAAGGTGCATTGGGATACGATCCATTCATGTATATGAGGTGGCTTTTCGCATCAAAAAGAGGGACGCTAATGGAGCTTGGAATAGGCCCAATAGTCACAGCAGGATTAATAATGCAGCTACTTGTTGGGTCGAAGATTGTAGAACTAGATTTCACAAACCCGAGAGACAGAGCATTATTTAGTGCTTCACAAAAACTCATGACACTAATATGGGGTGCAATACAATCAATATCATATATACTTGGCGGAGCCTTCGGACAACTGGACATATACACATCGATAATAATATTCCTACAATTAATGATCACCACATTACTACTAATGTTGATGGATGAAATGATACAAAAGGGGTGGGGGCTTGGAAGCGGGGTAAGCCTATTCATAGCTGCAGGCATAGCGCAGCAAATGTTCTGGGAAACCTTCTCACCAGTTATTGGGAGCGATGGAAAATACATTGGGGCAATACTATATACTGCTCAAACATTACTAAGTGGAGGAGGACTAATGAATACCCTAATAAGACCATATGGACTGCCAAGCCTAACAGGACTAATAGTGGCCGTGGTAATACTGCTCCTCGTAATATACATGGAGGGGACAAGGATAGAAGTACCCATCACAATGGCGAAATATAGGGGGATTAGGACAAAGATACCATTAAAATTCCTATACGTTTCAAATATACCAATAATATTCACCTCAATGCTATTCGTAGACATACAGATAATCTCACTACTAATATGGAGGCAATTCAACATAAATAATGCAAATATAATATTGAACCTAATTGGAACATTCAACCAGACAACTAATACCCCAATTGGTGGATTAGCATACTACACGAAGCCACCATCAGGTATATCATCAGTCATAAGTGACCCAATACATGCAATCATATACTCAGCTCTACTAATAATTTCATCAGTGATATTCTCGATAATATGGGTTCAAGCATCAGGCCTAAGCCCAAGAGATCAAGCTCAACAACTTGTGGAGTCAGGATTACAGATACCTGGATTTAGAAGCTCACCAAAAGTTATAGAGGGAATACTAAACAGATACATACCTCCACTAACAATATTAAGCGGAATAATAGTTGCATTAATAGCCATAGTGGCAGACCTACTTGGAGCCATAGGCTCTGGAATGGGGATACTACTGGTTGTGGGCATAATATATCAATATTGGGGGATGCTAACACAAGAACAAATGATGGAAGCATATCCAATACTTAAAAGACTTGCTGGAGAAAAGTAGTTAAGGAAGATAAGAAAATTTTTAACCACAAATTGATAAACTTACCTATCAGAAATCATTGAAGGGTGAGGGAATTGCTGGATTGGCTCATAGACTACTTAGTAAAGCTCTTTGGCCCATACAGAGATCCACCACTCTCATCAATAACAGTTATAGGAATAAGCATCATGGTATGCATGATAACCATAGGAGCCAACTATCTACTGCTTGACGTGGAAAAATTGAGGCAGCAAACCAGGGAAATAAATGAGTGGAATCTTCAAATGAGGCAAGCAATTTTAAGCAATGATAAAAAGCAGATAGCTAAATTGAAGAAGAAAGAAGCTTACATAAGAGAGTTGCAAGCAAATGTAACTGCACAGAGAATGAAGCCAACACTCATATTCATGATCCCACTATGGATATTCTTCATAATATTCGCCGCAGTATTCAACAACCCAGCATACGGATATGTTGTGGTAACACCATTCCCAATACCATTTGCAGGAGATAAACTTAATTTTGGATCATGGTATATACTATGCTCAATACTCATACTACCAATACTTCAAAAAATATTTAAATTAACATAAGGGGGGTGTGTATATATGAACGTTAGGTCTAGAACTAAGAGACTTGTCTTGAGGAAGACGCCTGGAGGGAGAATTGCAATACATTATGAAAAAAGAAGACCAAATATAGCCAAATGCGCTCTATGCAAATCAGAGTTAAGGGGGGTTCCAAACCTGCCACCAGTGAAAATGAAGAAAATACCAAAAAGTTCTAAGAGGCCTAATAGACCATATGGTGGATATCTAGACCACAAATGTTTGGAAAGACTCATAAAGATGGCTGTTAGGGAGGGCGCCCATTGAAAAAGATAGTTGTAACCGTCAGCGGCCCCCCAGGCTCAGGTAAAAGCACCCATGCAAAAAGGATAGCGGAAAAACTTAATTTGAGATATTTTTCAATAGGGAGATACTTCAGAGATATAGCTACCAAGATGGACTTGAGTTTAGAGGAATTTCAAAGAATAGCTGAAAAAGACCCAAAATATGATTTGGAGGCAGATAGTAGGACATTGATGGAAGCAGAGAAGGGGGGAGTTGTAATAGACGGCCATTTAACGGGTTGGATAGCAAAGGAAAAGGCAGACATAAAAATATACTTAACAGCATCACTGGAGGAGAGGGCAAGAAGGGTGGCGAAGAGGGATGGAAAACCCTTCGAACAAGCAATAAATGATATAAGGAGAAGGGAAGAGAGCAACGCCCTTAGATACAAGACCTTCTATGGAATAGACCTTAATGATCTAAGCATATACGATATTGTCATAAACACTGAGAAGTGGGGGGAGGAAGAGGTATCACAAACCTTAATATACTTAATACAGAAATATATGGAGAAACGAAACACTTTTAATTAAGCGGCCAAAATCTCTTTTGTCCGGAGGGGGAAATATGTCAGCGATAGAGGTTGGGAGAATATGTGTAAAAACGAGGGGGAGAGAGGCAGGTAAGAAATGCGTTATAGTGGATATAATAGATGACAAATTCGTCCTAGTAACTGGACCAAAGAAGGTTAACGGGGTAAAGAGGAGGAGGAGCAACATAAAACACCTAGAACCAACAGAGAATAAAATAGAGTTAAAAGTAGGAGCATCAGATGATGAAGTAATGGAAGCCTTAAGCAAACAAAACCTATTGGAATACATGAAGGAACCAATTAAGATAAAGGTTCAGTGAAGGGGAAGAGGGCAAAGCAATATAAACAATTAAATAAATCAAATTTTATTGAGGGAATAATATGAGTGAACCATCTAGGAAGAGGGAGATACTGATAAAGGGGGAAGAACCATTAAACCCAGAGTATGGAGTAAACCCATATGAGAGGCCAATACAAACCCACATAAAATATGGAGTTATAAATTTAGATAAAACACCTGGACCGACAAGTCATGAAATAACATCATGGGTGAAGAGAATATTAAACGTAAAGAAGGCTGGACATGCCGGGACCCTAGAGCCCCTAAAATGGGGCGGGGAAACCCGAATGTCTCAGGTATACTTCCAATAGCACTGGAAAACGCCACAAAAGCCATGATAGCAATGGCAAAAGCCCCAAAGGAATACATATGCGTAATGAGATTACATGGGAAAGTAGGTGAGGAAGATATAAAAGCCGTATGCAAAGAATTCGTTGGCCAAATATACCAGAGGCCACCACTTAAATCGTCAGTAAAGAGGGTTGTGAGAATAAGAACAATATACTACCTTGACGTACTGGAAATATCTGGTAGAGATGTATTGATGAGGATAGGATGTGAAGCTGGAACATACATAAGGAAGCTATGCCACGATATTGGGATAGTTCTTGGAGTTGGAGCCCACATGCAAGAACTTAGAAGAACAAGGAGTGGAGTTTTCAAGGAAGATGAAACATTAACAACCCTACATAGACTTAAAGATGCATATGACACATGGGTTGAGGAGGGGGATGAAAGCGAATTGAGGAAAGTTATATTGCCCGTGGAGAAAGCTGTGGAGGAAACACCCAAAATAACCATAAGAGACAGCGCTGTGGATGCAATATGCCATGGAGCAGACTTAGCAGCACCAGGAATACTAACCATTGAAAGCGGAATTAAGAGGGGGGATTTAGTGGCATTAATGACGAAGAGGGGGGAGCTCGTTGCACTGGGAACAGCTCAGAAGAGTAGTGAAGAAATTTTGAATGCTGAAAATGGAATAATGGTTAAAACTAGGAGAGTTATAATGGAGAGGGGAGTATACCCAAAAATGTGGAAATAAATTATTTATGAGTAGAATGAAGATAAAATTAGGATAAGCCGGGGTAGCCTAGCGGTAAGGCGCAGGCCTGGAGAGCCTGTGTCCCTTCGGGGACTCGCGGGTTCAAATCCCGCCCCCGGCGCCAAAATAATTTATGGAAAGTGGGATGCCTAACTTTATATGATGAAGAAATGCAAATTGTGATTTTGAAATTGCAATATTGTATGGATGAGTGGTTAATTGCCCTTTGACCCTGTACTCTTAATGATCTTTACTGGTTCATGCAATATCTTAATTTGATAGCATTCAATTAGCTTCGAAATGATGTTTTCCCTCAACCTTTGATCTAGAGCTTCAGGTGGATATACTCCAGGCTCCTTCAATTCCTTTATTACACCGATTGATGATACCAATACTGCCGCAGCGGAGAATGCCATTGGAGTTGTGGCTATCTTCATATTTAAAAGATCACTTAATTTTGGGGGTAGGGCATTGATTTTCACGATCGATCTCTCTCCACCCTTAAAACCTATAGCTTCAACGGACACGGCCAAAATCATGTCATCAAGGCCATGTATATGCTCAATTGGATTGTATCCATCGAATTTTCTTGCCAAACTGTAAAGCACTTTTATCGGCGAAATAAGTTTCCTATCAACCCTTATCTCATCATTACTAAACAAGCCTAGGTCGTAAAGTCCCTTTACAAATTCTATTTCGGAGCCACCTGACTTCAAGTCAATTCTCTTAAGTTTTATATATTTTGGGAGTGTTGCTATTTCATCTCCATAGATTAGGTAAGTCCTCTTCCTACCAATTGGATTTGGAAATTCATATTCCTCCATTTCACCCAAGGGCTTTTCAATTTTGAAATGTCCATTCTCATAGACTATTGGTGGACATGAGAAGTGTTCTATAGTGAGATATGGAGACCAAGACCAAACACGCCAATATGGTACTTGATCCTCAACAAGCCTCACCTTTACAGCCTCAACTTCATCCAAAACCTCTGAACACCACTTAGCCATTAAATTGGTTAGTCCAGGTGAAACACCCAAATTTATTATAGCCTTCAACCCTTCATTAACGAATTCACCATTCAAAGACAGTTGCTCAGCATTTGCATAATCATTTGATGCAAGATCCAAATAGTCTACACCAACCTTTAAACAACCCCTCATTATCTTGATGTTTAAGGTTGGGGAAGTGGAATTTATAACGACGTCAGCTCCCTTAATACAATTCTCGATATCAGAATCCCTTGATAAATCAAGCTTCCTAAAATCTACGTTCACATGATCGTCATGATGAATAGTTTTAAGTGAAGATTTAACAGCATCAATCTTCTCAGAACTCTTATCACAACAAATAAGCTCAGATACAGCTTCATTTGAGACAAGCATCCTAAAGATGTTGGAGCCAACCAAACCTAAACCCATCAGTAAAACCTTCATAGAATCCCCCCACAAAACAATATGTAATTAATGATTTAAGCGGAGCTTATGGTTGGCAATAAGTTAAATTCAGATCATTAATATAAATTTTACTTCATCAAAACATGGAAGCATATTCAAAGTGGAACATTTAAATCTATGGGTTTAATGGAATTTACACATTCATTTAAAAAGTGGTTGAAATCCAATTCCGATAGTAGTTTTGAAACATTACCTGGATCTGCCATTGTGGTTACACGTTTAGGTCTAGCCCAGCAATCAATACTGGAACTAGCGTAACCATCCCTTGAAATAGCATAATCATAAAATCCAAGTTTCTTAGCCATAGACACGATCTCCTCCTTATCATAAGCAATCAAAGGCCTAACCACTGGAAGATTGGAATATGAATTTAAAACCATTAAATTCCTTGAAGTTTGAGAAGCAACTTGACCAATAGATTCTCCGGTGACGATAGCCCAAGCCCCCAACCTCTCAGCTAACTTATTGGCAACAGCATACATCATTATTTTACACAAGACACAAACATATTTTCCACCATTATCGCGAATATGCTCAAGCCACTTGTAATGATCATAAGTGTACACATGTAAATCTTCACCCAAATGCCAATAAGATATATGCCTAGCAATGTTGATGAACTTCCTAAACCTCAATGGATCCTTGACATCAGCATATAAAATAGTCAATGGACATCCGCGCTTCATCATATACCAAGCAGCCACAGGTGAATCAATACCCCCAGAAACTAAGCATACAACCCTTCCAGAAGTACCTAATGGTATTCCACGTAAACCATCCATCCTCCACAAATAAATGTAACAATCACTATTCCTAACCTCAACATAGACGGTTCTATCCGGAGACTCCAAGGATACCTTTAACCCAGTCTTCTCTTTAATAATTGATCCAAGCTTAACTTCAAGATCTCTACTACTAAAATCATGCTTACCACTCCTCCTAACCCTAACAGCAAAACTTTTAGCATCTTTAAGGAGCTCACCGCAATTTTGAGCTATAAAATCTTCAAGTTTAGATAATTCAACATATATGTAGGGTGAATAGTAGGATATTCCAAAAATTCTCCCCAAAATGTTCATAGCCCTCTCAACATCATCAACATCCACAATAATTCTAGACCACTTATGCTTAACATTACATTTCAAACCTTCATTCTTTAAACTTGAAGCTATATTCCTCATCAATTTACGAACATAACTACGCCTAACAAAATCGGATTTAATGGCTATTTCACCATAAGCAACCAGAATACCACTCCACACCAACATACACGTCTATATATTAACTACAATATAGAGATAAACATAATTGATGATTATTAGGAATTTATTTTGAAGGAAAAGTAAATAAATAGTTTGAAGGATATATTTTTGTAGCCGGGGTAGCTCAGACTGGGAGAGCATCCGGCTGAAGACCGGACTGTCGTGGGTTCAAATCCCACCCCCGGCACCAGCATTTCATTATAAATCTAGAAGATTATTAGATGACATTCTTCCTCGATAAAAATTTTGAATGGAAATCATAAACATTCAATTCAATTAAAAATAGGGTGTAGGTTTGGGGTTTATTGTTTTACTTTTGTATAGCATAGCCACCAATCGATGCACTTGATTTCGCCAGCCTTTTCCTGCTCTCTCCTCTTCTTAATCATGTCTACAGTATTTGCTGGTGGGACAATTACATTGTCTCCTATGATCTCATTATTTGGCCAGTTTGCTGGGATAGCGTATCCTTTATCGGCGATTTGTAATGCTTTAATCATTCTGAGAATTTCATCCATGTTTCTGCCAAGCTCCATTGGATAATAGAGTATAGCCCTGATAATCCCCTTAGGATCAACTATGAATACTGCTCTTACAGTTTGAGTTCCCTCTGCTTGTTTGTGCCGCATTCCCAATCTCGCGGATATGGAACCAGTGTTATCTGCTATTATTGGGAATTGTATTTCAACATTCAACTTTTCCTTTATCCACTCCTCCCACTTTAGATGAGCGAATACTTGATCTATGCTAAGCCCGATCAATTCGCAGTTAAGGCTTTTGAATTGTTCATATCTCTTTTGGAAAGCTACAAACTCCGTTGTGCAGACGGGTGTGAAATCTGCTGGATGACTGAATAAAACGAACCATTTACCACTATAATCGTCTGGCAACTTGATAATGCCCCTTGTCGTTCTCACTTCCATTTGGGGAAACCTTTCACCTATTAAAGGCATCGTATACTCCATACTTTTTCACCTCTTATATCACTCAATAATAAAATATAGTTTAATTTTAAATTAAATGTTGTGTACGATATTCGGATGAAAAAGTATAGAGAAATCTAAAATTCAGATAAAGGCGGAATGGTTTTGACGAAGTTTATTCTATACCTCGTCACATATGCATAATTGGATTTTCAACCCATAGTAATTGTTGAGGGAAAAAAAAGGTGGTTTTAGGGTTTATTTTGGAACGCCACTTATAGTTTTCCGATTCTGTACAGTGTCGTTCCGCAAACGGGGCATTTACCACGTACTGCCAATCTACCATTCTTTAGAGTCACTTGCTCAGGGTTCACCATAGTCCTTTTGGCTTTGCACTTCACACAATATGCTTCTACCAAAATGTATCACTGTAGAGTAATTATGCGTGTTTATGCTTAAAAGGGTTGTGACCAAATTTTAATGAATTATAGTAAAATTGGGTAAATGAGAAATCTAAATTACATCAGGGAAATGTTTACTATGGATATTTATTGATCCACCTATATACTGTTTTTATTGGTATATTCAATTCGTTTGATATCTGCTTCACAGTTAATCCCTTATCCCTAAGCTCCCTAGCTTTTTCCATAAGTTTCCTTCTTTCAAATTTATGATATCTTGATTTGTTTTCAATGATTATTCTGTTTTCATGACCAAAGAGGGATAGGGCAAACTTAAATGCAGTTAAATTGCTACTCTCCCTGGAAATATAACCTATAATTTTAATTTGGTAATCGCTTTCAATGTAGCTTTTAAGTTGCATCAACGCTGATTTTATTAATTTAAATGTCATGTTTGGATTCTGGAATGTGACTGTTACAACTTTATCCTCTTCATTGATTTTCACATCATAATCGCGTGTACTTAGACTCATAAGGGACACCTCCAATTAATTAAACTATTCATTTAAGATTCAAACTGGAATATAAAGTTTTCTCACTTTTCAAATTCTTCAAAAGAGAGAAAGATTTATATATCTTCTCATATTATAATAATATTGAAAATGAGAATTATCGGGGGTGAGAGCCATGAACTGGAAGATGAGGATCATGGAGAAGATCAAACCAATAATAACTGATAGAGGACCTCCAATAATTAGGAAGATTGTCTCAAAAATTAAATAAATTGTTTTTTATGGTATCAATAGGAGTATGAGTGGTGCAAATACTTCTGCCACCAATGACATTACTGTGATCATGGTGTTTAAGGATGGCCCTGCAGTATCCTTAAATGGGTCTCCAACAGTATCCCCTATGACTGCAGCTTTATGGGCTTCAGAGCCTTTACCACCATAAGCTCCAGATTCTATGTACTTCTTGGCATTATCCCATAATCCTCCAGAATTAGCCATGAACAATGCAAATATTATTCCAGTGACTATGCTTCCAGCTAGGAAGCTTGCAAGAGCCTCCTTACCCAAGAATATTAATGTCAATATTGGAACTATTATTGCCAGGGAGCATATTGGTGTAAGCTCCTTCAAAGCTCCCCTCGTCGCTATGTCCACGCATCTGGCATAATCAGGCTTAGCTTTACCTTCAAGGATTCCAGGATTCTCTTTAAACTGTCTCCTTATCTCTTCAATCATCCTCTCAGAGTTTCTGCCCACAGCCAGTATTAGGAGAGCTGATAGTAGTGGGGGCATCATTCCACCAAGAATTAATCCAGATATTACTTCAGGGGTCATTAAATTCAATATCCCTATGTCCACTGAATGCGCATATGCAGAGAATAATGCGAGCACTGTTAGTGCTGCAGCTCCTATGGCAAACCCCTTAGTTATAGCCTTAGTGGTGTTTCCTGCAGCATCCAGTTTATCTAGAATATCAATAATTTCCTCTCCAAGCCCAGATTGCTCAGCAATACCCTTTGAGTTATCAGATACTGGGCCATAGGCATCTGCAGATATAGTCATACCCACCGTGGCAAGCATACCAACAGCGGATATGGCTATACCATAGAATGGGTTCACATTGAAGTATAGCGATAAGTACCAAGCAGCAACGGTTGCTACGCAAATCCCAATTACTGGTGGAACTATACTTATCAAACCATATGAAAAGCCAGTCAATATATTTATTGCTGCACCAGTAGTTGAGGCTTCAGCAACCTTCTTTGTTGGAGGCCTATCAATGGATGTGAAGTAGTCTGATGTCAATCCAATAATTACTCCCGCAATTAATCCAGCAGCTGTTGGTAGAAAGATTCCAAGCCACCTCTGACCAAGCCCGGAGAAATATGTGGTTACTAGTAGTAGGATTGCAAAGCAAATCCATGTTGAGAAGGACCCCCTATTAAGTGCTGCCCCAGGATTCCCCTTAATGCTAAATCTAACCACCAATACACCAATGATTGATGAAAGCAAACCAATGGATGCCACCATTAATGGAAGCATTAGCAATATGCCTTCACCAAGCTCTGCACCAATTATCATTGCAGCCACTATACTGGCTATGTAGGAGTCAATTAGATCAGCACCCATACCTGCCACATCACCCACATTGTCGCCAACATTATCAGCTATTACGGCTGGGTTACGTGGATCATCCTCAGGAATTCCAAGTTCAACCTTCCCAACAAGATCAGCACTAATATCGGCAGTCTTAGTATATATTCCACCACCAGCCTTTGCAAATAAAGCCAATGAACTTGCACCAAAGCTGAAGCCTAGAACTATGGTTGAAGATTCAACGTCACCCCAACCGAGTATGAAACGATACATATAGAATAATATGCTTATCCCCACCAGTGATAAACCAACCACAAACAACCCCATGACGGCCCCACCATAAAATGCTATTGGGAAAGCCTTAACCATACCACCCCTAGCAGCATTAGTTGCCCTAACATTGGCTTCCACAGCAGCCTTCATACCAAAATATGCTGCTAGAGTTGTACATATGGATCCCAAAACATATGCTATGGAGATGCTTAAGCCATAAACTACACTACTTAGAAGCGTTGAATATACTAAACCCAAAATCACAGCCATCACAGCAACAAAAATGAATAAAGTCCTATTCTGCCTCCTCAAATAGGCTTCAGCACCCTCCTTAATGGCATCAGCAATAAACTGCATTCTCTCAGTACCACGATCTTGCTTAACAATGTAATTATACAATAAGACGGCAATGGTTATTGAAATTAAACCTATGATCATGGCGAAGAAAATCCACATTATCATTTTAAATCACCAAAACGTTTCCGGAAAAGATTAGAAGCTTACGTATATATTAGTTTTATGCCCATAAATATAAAAGAAATTCTCTAGAAATGGGACATTAGAGAATTAATGATGGGAGAATATCGTTTAGATATCGATGAAGTTACGTGGACACCCGCATACATGGTATTAAACTATTCAACACCATGAAAACCATAAATCAACAGCAACATACCAATCCCGGAGATGACCATAGAAGTGAATAGGGAGGAATCGCCCAAAACATATGAAAATGCAACCATAGCACCATAAATCCCTCCAATAAAAGCCAACAACAATTTTCCAACCAGCAACTTATATTTTAGGGCATAATAAGCCATCAAAATGGATATGCATGTTAATAAACCATAGGCTAAGTGTATGATGAAGTTGCGATATGAAGTTAATGTGAATAAAGCCCACGTGGAAAGGGTAAAGGAGCCTAGAATTATTAGTAGGGCATCCCAGCTACCGAGCTTACCCTGCATAATTAAACTTTAAAAAGACAAAGATATATTAGTTTCCAATGGAAGCTAAGAGTCTACCATAACCCTTAATTCCAAAAACATAGTTCAAACGTTTAAGGACAGCCCACATAGATGCAGAATTACTGGATAAAACTGGTATGCCTGCAACCCTCTCCAACTTATCAATTAAATTCAAAGTTGGCATATTTGTACAACTTATAAATATGGCATCAGACGATGAGTAATCAAGTTTGGAAAATAGGTTCATAATGGCGTCAGGGGCTACTCTACCTATATCAACATTCCTAACTATATTCAAGGACTTCAAATCCATAACCTTAAAACCATTCCCCACAAGAAACCTCTCCTCCAAAACATTCAACTCATCAATATATGGAGTTATAACTGAAACCCTCTCAGCCTTAAGAAACCTCAATGCACTAACCACAGCCCCAGAAGTGGATATGGCAGGCTTACCAGTAAGCCTTTCAATCCTACTTTCAATAAGCTTATCATGACCCACCCCCCTAAACAAGCTACCAGTAGTACAACCATACAAAATGATATCAACATCCGCATCAGCAAGCTTCAAAGCTTCATCATCGATCTCAGACTCCATAAGCTCCAACCCCTCAACAGTAACATCCCTAAGCTTCAAACGCGCCGTATGAATAGAGAAATCCATAGGAAGAACCCTCCAAAACTCCCACTCCATAGTTGTATTTGAAGATGGAACAAGCAAACCAATCCTAAACAATTTCACACCACACTTAAAATTTAAAAATCGAAGTATAAAATAAGTATATTGGGGCAATGACTGATCAGAGTTAAATAGATCGATGATCTAAAGGCATTAGGAGGAGCCCCATACAGAAGGCGGCGGTCGTCCAGCCTGGTCTAGGACCCGAGTCTCCCAAGCTCGTGATCCCGGGTTCAAATCCCGGCCGCCGCACCAACAAAACAGTGGAAAAGAGAAAACAATATATACATAAAAAACATTAATCACACAAATAGTACGGTGAAAAATCATTGTATGATGAAATTGACAAAAACAAGTTTATCAAGGAATTAATGAAACTGAAGAATACACTGATAAAAGTTCAATTAATAGATGGAAACGTTATTACTGGTAAGATCATAAGCATAGACCCAGAATACCTAAACATAATACTCGAAGTACCCACAAAAGAAGAGGAGGATGTGGGAGAAATAGTGATGATCCCAGGATCATCAATAAGCTACATAAAATGGATGAAAAGGAGGGGGAAGAAGACAAACTTAGAAGGAGCAATACTGAGGATACTTGGAAGTGAACCAAACATATCCAAAGAGGAAATAGCAAGAATGCTAAACATAGATGTGAAAAACGTGGAGAAAGTTATTAAAAACTTGAAGAGGAAAGGACTTATAGATGAACAGAAGGACAATAAAAGCTGAAAATTAGGGGAATTGATAAATTAGAAATCAAGTATTATAAAGGCTGAAATATAAATTAATTTGAAATTAAATGGGCATAAAAGTTACACCAATAGCATTTGAAAGTTTGGGAGTTAGATCAATGTGTACATACATTGAAACAAGAAACATAAGAATGCTAATAGATCCTGGAGCATCCCTAGGATTTAGATATGGCAAAATGCCACATCCACTGGAATATAGGAGCCTAATGGAGACCAAAAGAAGAATGTATGAGATAGCTGAAAAGGTGGATACAATTATAATAACACACTACCACACAGACCACTACACACCACTAAAAATGACTGACTACCTATGGACTTGGACCACACCAAGTGAAGCTGAGAAATTGTACGAGGGGAAGAGGGTGATAATAAAGGATTACAAGAACAACATAAATCTAAATCAGAGGAGGAGGGGGTGGATCTTCTGGAAACTATTGAGTAAAATTGAATGCAAAGTTGAAATTGCAGATGAAAAGATTATTGTTGATGGGGATACCAATATAATCATAAGCAAACCAGTACCACATGGAGAGGAAAATTCAAAACTTGGATACGTAGTAATGGTGGAAGTAGAAGAAGCTGATGAAAGGGTGCTATTCGCATCAGATATACAGGGACCACAAACCAAAAGCCTCACAGACTGGATAATATCGTTAAACCCAAATCTAGTGATATTGAGTGGACCCCCAACATACATGCCAAATGCATTGAAAAACGTGAATGAAACAATAAACAACATTGCAAAAATAAAAATGAAAATAAAACACACAATAATGGATCACCACATCTTAAGAGACAAAAATTGGAAGGAATATTTCAATGAAGTAAAAGGGAAAGCCAAAAACAATAACATCATTGAAACAGCAGCAGAATATCTTGGAGTAGAAGTGAATGCATTGGAATGCATAAGAGACGAGCTATATGAGAGAGAAGAGCCATCAGCAGAATTTACAAAGTGGTGCAGATCAATTCGTAAACATCGTGGGAAAGAGCCTCCACCAATATGATCAACATTTAAATACTGATGAAAACAGTGCCTAAATAACTCTATAAACCCCAAATTTAACCATACAAATACAATAAATTACATCAACACGAAATAAATGGGGATTTTATGGAAAATCGATTTAGCTTATCACCCCAACAATAATTTCATCGGCTTCCTCTCCACACGTAAATTTATATTCTTGGCACTCACCACCTTCTCATCTCCAGATTCAGAATAGAAGACAGTGTCAGCCCCCTTCTCAAATACAAATCTATAGGCGTATCCAATCTTCTCATTATCCTTATCTTCAAGCACTCTCATCACAAGAGCCTCAACAACCCCCTCTTCACTTCTATACAATTTGTCTATGGTATTTCGGAATCCCTGCGGATTTAAAATGTCAAATGAATATGTTTTACCCTTACTCGTATCCTTAGGTTTTTCCATAAGCTTTTTACCTACATCCACATGAACATCAAAATTGTTTAGATTTATACTATCTCCACGAGATAAGTAGGATAATTTAAAGGAATCCTTACACTTCATTTCAATTAATATGACAACGGACCTACCCATAACCTCGCAAATATCATCAATAACTTTTAAAGCCGTACCTTCATCCACACCAATACCTACCCTAACATCTGTCTTCCACAATGCTTCAAAAAGCCTTGGAAACCTCCCCCTCTGTATAAAGTGTTGATCAACAATTACTTCTCCATCCTTTAAAAATCCTAGACCACGCCCAACCATAACATCCATATCCATACCCCCATATATCATTGGATTACTCATTATCGCAGCACCAGCACTAGACCCTGAAATAACCTTACCACTTAAAGATAGCATTCTTATGGCTTTTAAAGCGGGGGTTTCATTACCATCCACGATCAATCCTTTAACTATCCTATCCTGTGAACCACCCGTGAAAAACACTCCATCCAAACTTAAAATTAAATTAACAATTTCCGATGAAAAGGCATTAACATTACAGTTTTCCAAGGTAAGATCCACAAGCACTGGTTTTGCACCAGACTTCTCAAATACCATGCCATGATTCTTCCAAGATTCATATGGGGATTCGCTGGCAAGTGGAATTACACCTATCCTGCACCCAGAACCACCAGCCAATTCGGTAATGGCATTAAAAATTTCATTAACATCAAGTATTGCCCCACCACCAACTACAAGTTTCATAAATACATGTTAGGTTTATAGTGAATATTAAAAATTAACTAAGCCAACCTCCAATTCACGATGATTGACACCAAATGGGGGTTCATGATGGAGAAAGTTCTTGAAAGACATCAATGAAGCCATAAAGTCGAATTGAATATGTGATATAAAATGTCAACTATGAGCAATGGCTCAGCACTCAAGATCTAAATCATCAATCATAAGGGCTAGAGTCATCATTGCCAATAATTCGTTTATGATCAGTGTAAGAAAAATTTATCTCCAATTTGGATACATTTGGGATTGATGCCAATTTGAATTCTGCAAAACCATCTGTATTAGCATTCGTGAAGAAAGCACGTGAAAGGGATGCAGCTATAGAAATATTGGATTGCATATTACCATATGATCCAAATGCAAAGTTTAGAATCTTAAACATACCTGGCATTATAGTCATTGAATCGAAGTTGAATGGTTTAGAGATTATTAGGATATTGGAAAACTGCTTTGTAAGCCAAGCTAAGAGGATTATACCAATAGGTGATGTGGTGAAGTCAAATCCAACAGAAATCATAAATGACATTATCAAATTAGCTGAAGGAATTAAAAATGGGGGAGCTAGGTTTAAAATTGAATTGAAGAATTATGATAGTTCAAACACCTATAAACCAATCATAGACGTCATAGCAAGGAAGCTGATAATGGAGAAGGGGTGGATTGTAAAATTAAAGGAACCTGACATAACAATATTCATACACATATTTAGTGATGAAGCTTACATATCAATAGTTAAACGGGGTGAAATGTGGGAATTGAAGAAGTATTTATGAATTGAAAATCACTTTCACATAACACTCTACTATAAATTAGTTTAAATAAACGAAATTTATAAATTATTGAGATAAATAAAGGAAGTTTGAGGGAATTGTCAAAGATAATTGAGGAAGAATTATTTAAGAGGACAATATTCAAGGATGAAAGTAAACTATCGGCAGATTATGTTCCACAAAATCTAGTTCATAGAGAAAATGAGATAAAACAATTGTTAAACTACCTTAGATGCATGATCGATGCACCAGGAAATATTACACAAAAAGTTCTAATAGTTGGACCTGTGGGGACGGGGAAGACGGCTACATCAAAACTCTTCGGTTCAAGCTTCTCCGATGCAGCAAGGAGGAGGAATATAAAATTAAGATATGTTCATGTAAATTGCCATAAAGATAGAACCCCATTCCTAATACTGATGAAGATGATTAAGACGTTGATAGATGGATTTCCAGATAGAGGACTTTCAACACAAGAACTATTGAATATAATATGCGATAGACTTGAGGAGGAGGATGAATATCTACTTATAACCCTAGATGAAGTTGATTACTTCATAAGGGTTGGAGGGGAAGCCTCATTATATGACCTATTAAGAGCCTCAGAAGAATATCTGAATAAAAAGCAGAGAATGAGCTTCATACTAATAGCCAGAGATCAATTCTTCATACCACTACTGGATAGAAGTACACAGAGTGTTTTAATGAGCAATATAATAAGATTTAAACCATACACGGCAGAACAGTTGAAGGATATATTGATGGAGAGAGTTAAAGAAGCATTCTACGAAAATACCGTTAGCAGTGAAGTTATATGGAGTATAGCAGAAATAGCTGCAAAAACAGGGGATGCAAGATATGCACTGGAACTACTCTGGAGAGCTGCAAAAACAGCTGACATGGAAGGGAGGAGGATAGTAACAATAGATGATGTGAGGATGGCTGCCTCAATGATCCACCCAAATGTGAGGGGGGAGGATATAGATGCCCTCTCGAAACATGAGAAACTAGTATTACTGGCCATAACCAGATGCTTAAGGAAAACTGATCAACAATATGTGAATATAGGGGAAGTTGAAAAAATGTACAAAATGATATGTGAGGAATACCATGTGGAGGCGAGAGCCCACACGAAAATTTGGGAATACATACAAAACCTAAAGAACGCTGGACTAATATACACAAGAATAATGAATACGGAACCAAAGGGGAGAACCACACAGATATCACTGGTGGAAACACCATTAGAGTTCCTTGAGAAAGAATTGTTAAAGAGGCTTGAGGGGGGATGAAATGAAGGTGAACATGGACATAGAAGAAATATTTACATCGAGGGGGAGAACCAGAATTCTGAAAACACTAATAATAGAGAGGGAGATGAACATATCCGAACTTGCAAAAAGAACAGGATTAAGCTACACTTCAGTTAACAGACACCTAGAGGAATTAAAGAGGAGTGGAGTTATAGTGGAAAAGAGATTTGGGAGAATAAGAATATTTAAGATAAATGAACAAAATAAAATTGCAAAGGCAATAGAGGAATTCATGATGAAAACATAGGGAGGCTATTGAAATGTGTGGAGAAGTGAAAATGGTGGATATAACTGGCAAAAACGTCTCCATTAGAATAGCAACAGCTGAAGGGGAGATCAAACTTAAAAGAGAAACAATAGAGAAGATAGTTAAAGGGGAAGTGGAGAAGGGGGATGTAATTTCAACTGCAAAAATAGCTGCAATAATGGCTGCAAAAAGGACACCGGAAATAATTCCACTATGCCACCAAATCCCAATAACAAATATAGATGTAGAAGTAAAGGTACTGGATGATGAGAGAATAAAAGTGGAAACTACAGTGAAAACTGAGGCAAAGACTGGTGTGGAAATGGAAGCTATAACAGCCACAGCCATAGCACTAATAACCATATGGGATATGGTCAAAAAGTATGAGAAAGATGAAAAGGGAGAATACCCACAAACTGAAATTAATAGGATAAGGGTAACATTAAAAAGTAAGAAAGAAATATCACTCTAACTGACGATTCACATGCCATTAATAGACAGATATGGAAGACCAGTTGTAAATCTAAGAATAACATTGACGCATAAATGCAATTATAGATGTATATACTGCCACATGGAGGGGGAAGAGGAGGCACTAGAAGAACTAACCCCAGAGGAAATAGAAAGGATAACTAGAGTTGCAGTTAAACTTGGAATAAGTAAAGTCAAATTAACAGGTGGAGAGCCATTAATTAGAGAAGACATAGGGGAAATAGTGAGGAGATTATCTCATATAAGTGGAATGGAAGAAGTATCAATGACTACAAATGGATCCCTCCTAAAGGAAAAGGCTAAGGAACTTGCAAAAGCAAATCTTAAAAGAGTTAATGTAAATATTCCATCATTGAGGGAAGAAACATACAAGTATATAACCAATAGTGATTATTCACCACAACAAATCATGGAGGGGATTATAGAAGCAAAGAAGCTAGGAATAAGCCCAGTAAAAGTGAACATGGTCATCCTAAAGGGGGTTAATGATGACCAAATAGATGAAATGATCACATTTACAAGGAAGAACGATTTAATACTTCAATTAATCGAACTGGAGAACGTTGGGATAGATGAAGAAACATACTCAAAGTATCATGCGGACATGTCATCAATTGAAGAGAAGATAAAACATGAAGCAGAAAAGGTAATTGTGAGAAGAGAAATGCAAAATAGGCGTAAATACATTTTGAAAGGTGGAGGAGAAGTTGAAATAGTGAATCCATATGAAGATGGAAGCTTCTGCTCAGCATGCACAAGGATAAGATTAACCGCGGATGGGAAGATAAAGCCATGCCTAATGAGAAACGACAACTTAATAGACATAAAAAATCTATTGAAAAACAATTCAGATGAATATGAACTTGTGAAACTTTTTGTGAAAGCTATTGAGGGGAGGGAGCCATACTGGAAGAGGGGGATTACGCCTTAAAGATATTCTACTTGGGAAACAATTACTACGGCTTTGCAACCCAAAAAGATAAGCCTACAATCGAAGGAACACTAAGAAACATTTTTAGAAGTAAAATTGGTGGAGAGAGGATCCACATAACTTATGCAAGTAGAACAGATAAAGGAGTACATGCAATAGGGCAAACCATAACCATAAATTTGAAAGATATGAATGTAGATGAATTAAATGCAAAGCTACCTGAAGATATAGCCATATGGGCTTACTGCAAAGCACCAAAACACTTCGATGCCAGAAGATGCACAATATATAGACATTACAAATACATAGTTTTCAAAAAAGACTTAGATTTGGAAAAGATGAAAAATGCATCAAAGGATTTACTTGGAATACATAATTTCAAAAGATTCTGCTATAAGGTTAAGGGACCCGTAATTAGGAGAATATACTATATAAAGATGGAAAAAATTGAGGAAGGATACCTCGCAATGGAATTCATAGGATCAAAATTTGCTAGGGGGCTCATCAGAAACCTAGTAGACCTACTAACAAGAATTGGAAGTGGAGAGATTAGCAATTTGAGTAGCATATGGGAGTATAATGGACCACTATGCATGGCACCCCCAGAAAACCTATATCTCATAGACGCATACTATCCATTGAAATACACAATTAGCGATACTGGAGTGGAAAAAGTCATTAAAGCATTAAAAACGATGAACAATTTAAAGGATTTTGATGAAATAGTAATTCTGAGAAAACAGATGCTAAATGATTTTTGGAAAGTTATGAATGATGTGAGAGAACTCGGCCTAAAGTTGCATTCAACCCTTCATTAGCTTCTTTATCTCCTCACCCATACTTGGATTGCCGACAAGGAAATCAACCATCCTATCATCAAATCCAAGCCATGAAGCTATACCAGCAGCCATATTAGCATTATGATTAAATATTACCTTCAAAATTGGCAGGTACTCTGAGAGAGCTGTACGTGAAGATACATGACAATTCTTTGCAATTAAAGAAGCTATTCCATTCATAACTTCGCGGACACTCATACTTTTCTGGAGGAGCCTAATACGCTCTGGGAAGGAGTATTTAACAAACTTGTATTTCTCCCTCTTAGCCATGGAAACCCCTGCAGTCATAAGATCCATAGCATAGCTTAACAGAGACCAATCTTGAGAACGTTTTATCCTACCCAAATAGACGTCAGCCCTTGAGAGAGCATCATATGCATCAAAAAGCTCATATACATTACCATACTGTATGGGTATATTTTCATTCAACCATTGTAAAAGCTCATCATACGATAAATCTGAGGTTATAGTGTATCTCCTAGCGGCATTACATGATTTAGAGGAGAATATACCTCTCAAAACGTCAAAGGCAGGGGTAACTCTATCCCTATATCCAAGCCACTTAACATCATCTAACTTCAATGTCTTTTTACCAGCAGCACATATTTGAAGATCATTTATAGCTGATCTAACATCACCTTCACATCTATCAGCAATAAACTTCAACGCCTCTTTATCATATGAAATGCCCTCAGCACGACATATCTTCTCCAAAAACCCTACAATGGATGGACTCCTAACACCATAAAACTGTATCATCAAACACATCTCCCTCAACTGCCTAAACTGGGGGTCCCAAGGATCATTCGCCGTGAAGACCACTGGAAACTTTGATATTTCAACAAGCCTTATTAATGCACTCAAGCCACCCCTATCCTCAGAGGTCAATATACCATCAATCTCATCAACAAGAATTATCTTCCTAGAACCCCCGAAACCGAAATGCTTTGATGCAGCCATAGCTATTCTCTCAACATCCTCATAACTCCTATTATCACTGGCATTCATCTGAATCAGTTCAGCCTTATACACTATGGATGCAACTTCAACGGTAAGTGTTTTACCAACACCGGGAGGCCCCCAAAGTAGGGCAGCCTTATACTTAGCAGTTCCATTAAAGAATTCCTCGATCCAAGATCTAAATTGGGATATTGCCTCCTTATTCCCAATAATATCATCAAAGGATTTAGGCTTATACTTATTAGTCCATAGCAGTTTCTCTGCAGAAATCATTTACTACCCCTCAATTCACTACCATAAAGTGAGAAGCATGCCAATAGATAGCTTAACTGAATCTCTTCATCAGCTCCCTCCACCATCCTAAAATTGACTTCACCTATCTTATCAGCTAAAAGCACTTTCACCTTATCAGGTATATCCAATGCGAAAACTTCCCTATGCATTTGCTTAACGATATCAACACCAGAAAGACCGTAGTTTATCATGAGCTCCCTAAGCTTACCCCTAGCATTCATGAAATCCCCCTTCAAAGCCAATGCCATTATCTCCCTAATCTCAACGGGATTCGCCTTCCCAACAACCCTATAAACAGCAGATTCATCAACAACACCAAGACTTGCAGCTGCCTGAAGAGTGTTTATAGCCCTCCTCATGTCACCTTCAGCAACATAAAGTATTGCCTCCAAACCTCCAGGAGTTAACTTCACATTTTCATTATTGGCAATATACTTCAATCTCTCAGCAATATCCTCATTGGAAAGAGGCTGGAAACGGAAGACTGCACATCTAGACTGTATAGGCTCAATAATCTTGCTCGAATAATTTGCAATCAATATGAATCTACAAGTCCTAGTATACAACTCCATTATACGCCTCAAAGCTTGCTGAGCATCTGCAGTCATATTGTCAGCTTCATCCAATATGATCAATTTGAATGGAACATCCCCTAGAGGCATTGTCCTAGCATAATCCTTAATCCTATCCCTAACAGTTTGAATACCACGCTCATCGGAAGCATTGAGTTCCAAAAGATTCTGCCTCCAATTAGCACCATAGAGATCGTATGCTAAAGCCAAAGCCACAGTAGTCTTACCACAACCAGGAGGACCTGCAAAGAGCATGTGAGGAACATTCTTACTCGACACAAAACTCTTGAGTCTAGGCACAATATCCCTCTGATTAACAACCTCATCCAAAGTTTTAGGCCTATACTTCTCAGTCCAAAGCATAAATACATCTGAACACATAACCATACCAATTCATATTACTATACAAGGAAGGATATTAAGATTAACATTTAAAATCTAAGCGGAGGGAAAAAATTAATACTTGCAAGATTAAAGGGAAAGTGTTAGTGTGAGATAATGCTTGAATTTATAAATGAAGCATCAAAAATAATATCAGATACAGAACTCATAAAAGCCACGGTGAAAAGAGCTTCCACCCCAATGGAAATAGGGGGAATGAAAATAAATCTGGATTCAGAAGGCATGGAAATACTAGTACCAAAATGGGCATCAGATGAAATGCTGAAAACTGGGTTAATAGAAGTGAAGTACATTGAAGAACTTGGAATAAAGGAACTGAGGAAAACCCTTTGGAAAGAATCGAGGGAAACCAATTTAACGAAGATAGACCCCCAATTCTACATGAAGGCAAAAGCCACCATAAAAAGGCTAATGGATGACGTAAAAAGGGACCCAACACCGGAAAAAATCCAGGAAGAAAGGAAATATAGGGATGCATTCATGGATATAGTGAATTGCAGAATGCAGAAAGTACTGCAATTGGCAGTAACCGAATCAATACCGCAAACGATAAGTGAAAACATGACCATAGAAGAAAGGATACTACTAAAAGAGATAAAAAGAATACTGACAACATGGAAAGATCAAGTAACAAGGATAGGTGATGAAGCATGAGCCTAGAGTTACTGGAAGCAGACATAAGGGAGAGATTTGTGGACTTCCTAAAATCGTTCAAGAATAGCGCTGGAGAATATTACTATAAAAACATGCTAAGCCAAATGGTTGTAACTGGACAAAAACATCTAGTAATAAACTTTGAAGATCTATTGGAATACGATCAACAAATGGCAGAGCAATTAATAGAGAAGCCATCAAAAGTCATTGAAGCAGCATCAGCAGCCATAAGGGACGTGATGATGAGTAGCATAAACATAAACTATGCAAGAAAAGTCAAAAGGTTCATAGCAAGATTCAAAAAGCTACCAGAAGTAATCCCAATAAGGAAGATTAGATCAGAACACGTTGGAAAACTAATAATGATAGAAGGCATACTCACAAGAGTTTCATCAATAAGACAACAACTAGTGAAGGCAGCATATAGATGCGAGAAATGCTCAGAAATAACCTACGTCGAAGCAGCCAGCCCAGATGAAAGGATAAATCCACCAGAAAAGTGCCAACACTGTGGAGGAAGAGTATTCAAGCTAATCCCAGAAGAATCTGAATTTATAGATTGGCAAAGACTAACAATACAAGAAAGACCAGAAGAACTACCACCAGCCCAACTGCCAAGATCAATAGAGGCCATTGCAAGAGAAGACCTAGTGGATGTAGCAAAACCCGGTGATAGAATAATAGTTGTGGGAATACTGAAATCCGTGAGAGAACATACTGGAATGGGAATGACCTTCAGACCTGAAATAGAAGTAAATAACATAGAGTTATCAGAAAAGGGGATGGAGGAAATAGAAATAACTCCAGAAGACGAGGAGAAGATAAAGAATCTGGCAAAGGATCCAATGATACATGAGAAGATAATCCAGTCAATAGCGCCATCGATATATGGTTATAGAGAAATAAAGGAGGGGATAGCATACCTACTATTTGGAGGAGTACCAAAAGTCCTACCAGACGGTATGAGGATAAGAGGAGACATAAACGTACTATTAGTTGGAGACCCTGGAACCGCAAAAAGCCAAATACTACAATACGTTGCCAGAATAGCTCCAAGAGGAATATATACATCTGGAAAGGGGTCCACAGCCGCTGGATTGACAGCAGCAGTCGTAAAAGATAGAAGCACAGGCGACTGGTATCTTGAAGCTGGAGCACTCGTACTTGCAGATGGAGGAATCGCATGCGTAGATGAAATAGATAAAATGAGAAATGAAGATAGAGTAGCTATGCATGAAGTAATGGAGCAACAGACGGTGAGCATAGCAAAAGCAGGAATAGTTGCAACATTAAATGCAAGAACATCAATACTAGCCTCAGCAAACCCAACACTTGGAAGATTTGTAGAGCAAAAGTCAATAGTTGAAAACGTTAATCTACCAATAACAATACTTTCAAGATTCGACCTGATATTCCCATTGAAAGACGAGCCAGATGAAGAGAGAGATACAAAAATGAGCGAACATATACTGAGATTACACCAAACGAGGGGGTATGTTTCACCCCCACCAATAGAGCCAGAACTCCTAAGAAAGTACATAGCATACATGAGGAAAAATGTCAAACCAAAATTATCAGATGAAGCTATGGATAGAATAAAGGAGTATTACGTTGAAATGAGGAAACTTGGGAAAAATGGAGGGAGCATCCCAATAACACCAAGACAGCTGGAAGCATTAGTGAGGATGACGGAAGCAAGAGCAAAAATGGCTTTAAGAGATGTAGCCACAAAAGATGATGCGGAAGCAGCAATAAGGCTAATGAACTATGTATTGGAGAAGACTGCATATGATGTTGAAACTGAGAAGATAGATATAGACATGCTACTGACCGGAAAGACAAAATCGCAAAGAGACAAAATGAACATCATAATGGATTACATAAGGAGTAAAGTTAAGGAGATAGGTGGACCGATAAAGAAGGAGTTCGCTGCAGAAGAGATAGAGAAGGCGCATGGAATAGAGAAGAATACTGTTCTCGAAATTATAGAAAAGCTGCTAAAGGAAGGAATACTATTTGAAGCTAAACCAGGATATGTGATGCCAACATAGTGGAGGATGAGTAAGATTAAGATAAGAGAGCTACAAATACCGAGGATAATAAAGGACATATTGGAAGCTAATGGGATAATTGAACTCTACCCACCACAAGAACAAGCTGTAAGAAGCGGACTACTTAATGGGGAAAACATAGTGCTAGCCATACCCACAGCAGCAGGAAAAACGCTTGCAGCTGAATTAGCCATAACAAAAAGATTACTTGAAGAGGGAGGAAAAGCAATATACCTAACACCATTAAAGGCACTTGCCTCAGAAAAATATGAGGAATTCAAAAAGTATGAAAACGCTGGATTAAAGGTCACCATAAGCACGGGAGACTACGACAACCCAGAACCTCAACTCAAATACTACGACATAATAGTCATGACAAACGAAAAGGCAGACAGCATCCTCAGAAACAAACCTCCATGGATGAATGAAGTTAAAGTGGTGGTGGCAGATGAAATACACCTAATAAATGATGATGACAGGGGGCCAACCTTAGAAGTGGTTTTAGCAAAACTATTATCAACAAACCCACAATCTCAAGTCATAGGTTTAAGTGCAACAATAATGAATGCAGAGGAAATAGCTGAATGGTTGAATGCTAAACTAGTGAAAAGCCACTGGAGGCCAGTACCATTAAGGAAGGGGGTCTATGTAAATGGGAGAATAATATATGATGATGGAAGCATGGTGGAGGTTACAAGGGAAAGGATGGATGCATACCAAGCATTAACAAAACAAACACTAGAAGATGGAGGTCAAGTGCTAATTTTCGCAAACACAAGAAACGATTCTAGGGAAACAGCATTCAAACTAATACCACTAACATCAAAACACTTAAAAGCTGATGAGAAGAGGGAACTCGTAAACGTAGCCAACGAAATACTATCATCGGAGGAGAGCACAAGGATAAGTGAAGAGCTAGCCACATGCATTAAGAATGGAGTTGCATTCCACCATGCAGGATTATCAGTAACCCATAGGAGCATAATTGAAAGGGCATTCAAAGAGTTTAAGATAAAAGTTATATGCGCAACCCCCACTCTGGCTGCAGGAGTAAATCTTCCAGCAAGAAGGGTGATAGTAAAGAGTTATTATAGATATGATAGTTCAGCGGGATACCAAATGATACCAGCATTCGAATATCATCAGATGGCTGGAAGAGCTGGAAGGCCAAAATATGATGAATGGGGAGATGCAATACTAATAGCCAAAAACATCCAAGAACAAGAATTCTTAATGGAAAACTATGTAAAAGCACCTCCAGAAAAGATATGGTCTAGACTGGCATCAGAATCAGCATTAAGATCACATACACTTGCAATAATAGCCACAGAATATGCAAAGAGCGAAGAAGAGGTTATGGAATTCATAAGAAGAACATTCTATTATAAACAATATGGTGAAGAAAGACAGATAAGAAATGTACTAAGAAAAGTTGTGGGATTCCTAGTGGAAAACGATATGGTTAGAGTTATTAATGAAAATATTTATCCAACAAAACTTGGAATTAGAGTATCACAACTATACATTGACCCATTATCAGCTGTACGAATCATAAATGGGCTTAGAGGAAGGAATGGCGCAAGTGAGCTCGCATACATACACTTAATATGCATGACTCCAGATATGCAGAGACTACACCTCAACAGGAGAGATAGGAAGACGTTAATGTCGAAATTATTTGAAATTGAGGAGGAACTACTCATAAATGTAGAGGACCCCACAGACGAATTTGAACAACTAACAACGCTACAAGCACTCAAAACCGCCATGATGCTAAACGATTGGATAAATGAGGAAAAGGAGGATGCAATCATAGAGAAGTATGATGTAGGACCTGGAGACATATACTCAATAGCACTCACAGCACAATGGCTAATGTATTCAGCCACTGAAATAAGCAAACTAATGGGATTTGTAAACCATATACAAAAGTTGACTGAGCTGACCAGTAGACTAGAATATGGATGCAAACCAGAGCTACTAGAGCTAATAAGTTTAAAGGGGATAGGAAGAGTTAGAGCTAGACTACTATACAGAGCAGGATACAAAACCATTGAAGATCTAAGGAAGGCACGTATAGAGGACTTAAGAAGAATACCACTATTCGGAGAGGAAACCATAAGGAAGATAAAGGAACAACTGGAGGAAAGGGGATTGCGTTAAATAATGAAAATTTAAAATGGTTGCAAATAAACAGTTATTCTCCCATCAAAATTTGAAATACAAAGGAAAATGAATTCACGTGATAAGTTAACACTTGAATCCACATAGCATACATCAATAAGGTTCGGGAGATCCAATTTAAATTCCCCCCGATCACAATAGAATATCAAAGAATTCCTAAATATGGAAACCCTAAACCCAATAAATCTAGTGGGAACAGATAGTTTAATGCAGATACTGGAGTTAAAACCAAGATTTCTACATGTTTCAACTCCATAAATCATAGATTCCCTAATGCCATACATAAAGGAGTAATAGACTCTATCATCGTTGATAATGTTGGAGTAAAAGTTGCCCATGGACATTAGAAGTAACAATGTAGAGAAGATTAAGCCAAAATTTAGTATGGAGTTGGAAATTATATTCCTCATATTCATCCACCAACCACATCAACCGATATTATAATGCAATTAAATATCAATGGATTAACTCTACTGGAATTAAAAGACCAACTAAATGAATATGCTGGACTATATATTTGCATGTGCAAAATTCTTGTAGTAGTAGGGTTATAGGATCTTTTTACAATGTTAACATATGGTGTGAAAGAATATTTCCCACATGATATTTTCAATGAACCATTAATATTGAACAACACAGCCCCCACTAAAACTGAATTCCCACTAAAAATTATCCTTGGACGAACACTGAGAATCAAAGTCCCCCCATTCGCTATTATTGAATAGAAGAAGTATGTCCGATTACCTTCCTCAATTATCACATTCCCATATGGGTATAAGGAATTGTGGGAAATATACCTCAAGCTAATTGAGAAAGAAGATAGCAGAGTTTCATTATCAAAATTTAGAATTTGAAAACCATCAACATAAAATTCCAATACACCATACTTCAGGGAAAAGGGATTAACTACAATTTTACCATACTCAATACCATCAATAAGCTTATGGAAAAAGGATTTTACATCATTAACCTCGGCGAGCGTTAACACATAGGTGTTATAAGATGTATAAAACTGTAAACAAACTGAACCAACCAACAATATCAATCCAACCAGAATAATTGACGAAGGTATTTCGGTGGAAGTCATATGGGGACCACATCCACAAAAACAACTTCAAAAACCAATATTACAGGACCGCTTAACGCAATAACTGTCGAATAACGATCGTTACTGGAGGCCAGTGATACTTTAAGTTGATCAGCGCACTCAAACATATAAGTGGACTTTAGTAAATCGCCAACTTTCAAAATAAAGTTTCCATTGATAATACCAGAACCTCTAAAAACCATCAACCTCAAATATAGTCTAGAACCAAAATTACGCAGCGAAAGTGCTGGTGTAAGGTATACGTGATCGCCATACTCATATATTGAGAGGCAAGTGCCATTAATCTGGATTAATTGATCATAATACACTTTCGGAGAGGAAGCATAAACCTGTACATCTAGAATTGAAGATGTAAAATTCCCTAAACATACATCATTAACGATGACCATTATATCGCACCAATCATTCAATTTAATAATGTAGTGTGAATTAGATATTATGACTGAATCATTGATGAAGGAAAGTTCATCAGCCTTTAGCCTCACATATCTCAAGAAGTCCACCACATTACCAGACCTCAAATTGCATTCCAAATTTCTCAAGTAAACCATTCCATACTGAAGACACAGGAAGGAGAGTGAAATAAACGTCATGAATATAATTACACTAGTTAGAATGCTGGAAATCCCCTTACAATTTAAATAGCTCAATACATTTCACCCCCCTCCAATCAATCACAATAAATGTAAAAGCATGTACATTCAATGGAATAACGAAGTGAACCATGTAATATCCATCCATTAAACTTTCATAGTATGGATTGAAGGTGAAAGTGCTCCCATTATAATTGTATGAAATTGTGAATGCTGGTGGTTTTAGCATAACTTCAGAGTCCCCGAAAACCCCAACAACCATTTTAATGTCATTGAATGCTGGAACATATGAATTTGAAACCGTAATGTTCACTATTTTAAAGCCGAGACAGCAATTGTAGCTAAATGTGTATTTACACCTATACTTGAAATCATATACTTGTAATGTAGCTGAAGCACCCACATACCCATCCTTTAAGATGACATTATATGATGACAACTCAACAATTAATGGGTAAACAGTCATAATGTCATGCAAATCTAGGTTTAAACGATCAATGAATTCTCCACCATTAACATGAAATGCTAATGCATCACATACTGACCTTTTGAACATCAAATTTAAAGCTTGAATATAATTAGATGAAACATCTATGCCTATTCCGTAATATGGGGTAAAATAAACCAATTGATACATTAGTGCAACATATAATACTGCAAATAATATTAGAATCTGCCCTCTACATCCAAACTTGCAGGACAATTATCCTAGTCACCCCCCTAAACTTCAAAATAAATGGTGTACTGACCATGGAATTGAAAGTCTTAGAATTGGAGATGTATGAGAATATTAGGTTATGATTCTCATCATATACTAGTAAATTGAAGTTCAATCCCTGTGGGATAAAGAGTTTAATATAACTAACCAATAAATTCCAACCCCCATAATAGACGATTACACTTAAATCCCCACTGGAATCAAGAGTATATAAGACGTTAAATGCTATGGATTGAAGATGAGAATAATCCATGGGGTAATTGTAATTTGTTATTATGGGGATTGTTATACTGGAATATGATATTATCAGCATTGCAAGAAGAACTTCAATTATTCTTGAAAAACCGCGATCACCCATATTAATCACCAAGATGCTAAACTATACATTCATGACAATTTAGTTCCATTGAACTCAGACTCCCGCATGCTAACACCACCCCCCTTAACTCCAATTTTACATAGCAATAGGTGATGCTCATCGATTCTAAGGAAATTATATGTAAAATCATCTTCATCCAGAAATCCTATGGAAACCTTCAATTCTGGAATAAAAGCAACGTGAAAAATGCTATTAAAAACGTAAACGACCACGTAGGGGAAACCCATATTAGGCAGAGTATCTACATGGACGCACTTATCAAACCAAAGTAGCCAAATATTATCAGCATTAAACCCTGATAGATATGAAGTTCGATAAGACGAAGATAGAATATTGTTTAATCTTAAGGTAGATGGGTAAGTCCATCCACCAAAGTAAACATACACCTTTCCATTTGAACTTAATCTCAGAAATAACCTCACATTACTTCCATGAAATTCTCTTGATAGAGGGACATTGAAAGTGAAATTCTTAACAATAGTGGAATTAACCGTAAAGGAGGAATTTGCCAAAACTATTGACCCATTGTAATCAGGTCCACATATTCCAAAAATGGTATGGAGATCTCCAATGCCACTAGCGAATATTGAGAATTCTAAAGAACCATTAGAAATACTAATTGGATTGCTAAAGACTCTACTGTGAAATGATGCCCCATTCTCATCAAGTAATCTAACCGATGAAGACCCAAGAACGCCATCAACAATGCAATATTCACCGCCAAAACTGGATAAATAGAATTGCATTGGCTGTGCGATAATGTATTTTACTTTGAAATCTCCGTATAAACCAATACCAAATAATTGACCGTATCTAACAAATACAACCATCAGTTGAGGCTTAGACTTTAATGGGATACTCCCAAAGCCATTATCCAAGCTTACATGATAATAATCATTTAAAGTTCCATTATAAAACAAGTAAACAAAGGCTTCATTACCGCAAGGTTTCATGTCGATGATATTGAATGATCGTATAATTATGGATTCATCTGAAAAATCCACCTTAACATCCAGAGGTGGAGAGATTTGAATGGAGAATACGTAATCCTCCATGTTAATAGCCTCCCTCAAATACTCGTAGTCCAAGTAATAGCCAAAGATTTGGGAGTAATTGGGGGATAGAGCTTGAAGGATGAATGGATCAACTCTCCCTTCAGGAGCTATTGAGTATAATAAGCGATTTATTACTAAATCGTTGGGATATGTTGCCATATGAAGGTACCTATCCGCGATGGAACTCAACATACTTGCACTTGATGAAAATAGTAAGAATATCATGAATCCGGCAAAAACATATTCTACAACGTCTTCCATGAATAATCACCATTAACCCATAATCCCTCAAAAACTTCATGTCCAAATGCGTAAATGCTAAACATTATTTTATGAACCCTTCTTGGGAGGGATAGTGGATAGGATTCTATTGTTCCATGAGTCAATGTCATGGTAGTGGATGATGAGTAGAAGAGTTCATCAAACTCATCATAGAATAACATATTCAATGTACAATTGAAATCCATGAAGCTCGATTTTGAAGTTAAAGTGAAATTAACAAATCCACCATCAACATTAACATATGACAACACACCAATACTTTCACTCCAACATAAATTGCAGAACTCATCTAATCTAGAAACCCATGCATTGCTAATATCCCTACAAAGCAACTTAATTACAAAACTTCTGCAAAATGGCATTCTGAAGGTTATGGAGGCACCCCCCTCCTCATCAGTTGTACAATTGAGTTTGGTGATGACAGTATCATTGCAATGGACAATTAATAGCAATTCTACATGTGCTGGATCACCATTAGAGTAGTGGAACTTCAGGTTTATGTTGAAGGAGAAATCCTTTGCCACAAATTTTAGAATATCACATTGTATACGTTTGAATGGAACAACTATGTATGATGAACTGGAATTTGTAGACCTAATGATGAATGGGGAGTTAGCATAATATACGAAGAATTCAAGTGAGTCATCGAAGTTAATTGGAGGTACACTGAACTTTGCATTCCCAAAATCATCAATTGGAGAGCTCTTAAAATACCCATATGTAGAGTTTAGGATGAGCTCAAGAACCCCTCCCCTAAATCTTAGACTCTCATTATTGAGACTCCAGGTTAAATGGAATAATATGTTATTGTAATCATAATCATTGTTTACGATGTAATACACTTTTAACCCATCTACATAGAACCTACTCCTACCAACAATACGTCCAGAATCATCTGAAAGAAGAACTTCATAGGAGCCTAAGGGGCTATTTACACCATTTAAATAAACTATGAGTTTACATAATCCATCCTCATTGGTTGATACTGGTATGAGTGAATTGTTGAATTCGCTGAAAACAGCTTTTGGAAGTATTAGTGTGAGCTTCTTCAGAGGCTGATAATTGATTATGATCCCCATAGCCTCATAGGGTAGGAACCTATACTCTGAATGCCAAGAACCATACATCCAGTTGACATAATATAGTTCGATGGATGCAAGCTGCCTGATTTCAATGGAGAACGTACATGAATCATCATATGAGCCTGAGAATGCATGTAATGTAAAGTTGAATACCCCAGTTAAATTTGATGATGGAGTTACATGTAGCTCAACAATTTCCACAGGATTAGAAACAGATATGTAAACTGGATTTCTGGAAAAATTATATTTGAAGAAGTTTAAATAACTCGCATCACATAAAACTTCGAGAGATACGTAACCACTGAAACCGTTGATGGAAGTTAAGTTAACATGAAATAATGCATCCTCACCCTTAAGGATGGATATAAATGTTGGGTATATGGAAACATTAAAGTATTGTCCCTGCTTAACTTCCAATTTAAATGTGTTGCTATCAACTATCAATCCATTACCATCAATACCTCTCACAATCAGATTGTAGACCCCCTCAACAGCAGAAGGGGAAGCATAAACATCGAGAATAACACTCCTTTCATATGAATTGATGGCTAACGGGTTTGTGGAGAATTGATATGAACAGTTTTGGGGAATGCCCTCAACACCTAATGTAACTACACCACTATAACCATTAATTGGAGTTAAAGTTACATTGTATAATACATGAGACCCCTTTAAGACACTATTGAAGGTTGGGTTAACTGAAATTGAGTATGAGGGGGCTACGTAACTTTCAACATTCAACACTATATTCCTACTCTGACCGTCAGAACCTATTGCTGTAATTTCAATGTAGCAATCCCCAACATCATAGGGTGTGAAGTCCATGTGGAATTGGAATGGAGGAATACCTGCCGTCTCGCCTACCACACTATAACTAAGCCAATTTGGAACAGGCCCTATCGTAACTTGCACGGGAAGTTCATAGCCATAGAGATCGCCAACATATATGTCAACCCCCCTTACGGAGCCTAATGGTACTCTAATATAACTGTATGAGGAGCTTAGGGAGAAGGATGGTATTGTTAAATTGAAATCTTTTGAAGAAGGTAGGTAGCTACTATCCCCATCAAAAACAACCCTTAGAGTTCTCACACCATACTGTATATTATTGGGGATGATGTATAGGAATGTAAATGACCCATCAGAGCTAGTATAATTTGATGATATAAACGTGGAATCCATATATAAATTGATTTTCGCATTTGAAATACCACTACCACGACTATTTATCAATCGTCCACTCAAGTATATTGGGTCCCCCACGTAACCCTTAGATGCACTTATAGAGCCAACAATATATGAGCTCTCAAAATAACCTATGGACAATGTTATCCTTAAACCATAACTTCCACTATAGAAGTCTGCAAGGGAATATGCGTAATCCTCTAGGGCTCCAGTGGCTATGCTTCTAACAACCATTGTAACTGAGAAATCAAGTCTATCACCCTTAGAGACACTTAAATCCAAATCTTGATAGACTGAAATGTATTGATCATTAAAAACATATTGATCTTCACCTGAATAATATAGGGTAAGGGATTTTGAAGCCAATGTAACCCTATAATTCATGAAGTCCACATAGACTCCAATGCTGGCTTCAGCTGAATATGTGTTGGGGAGGCATACGGATTTAACATACAGTTTACCCATAAGCGTATATTTAATCGATAACTTCTTGATAACCCCACTAAACGGCGAAATAAGGTAACCTTTAAAGATTAAAGTTAAATCAGCTTCATTCAATAATGAACCCACATTCTTCGTGGCGGAACATACAGCTTTAAGTAAACCTCGATTCTTATCATAACTATAAGTGAAGCTACCAGTACCACAAGTGTAGTAGAAGGGTTGAAATTCACTAAATGGTGGAGCAAGAGGATAATACAGGATGCAATTGGATATGGGAAGTGAAAGCAATAATGGTAGTATGATAATTAATGATAGAAGCAGCACCCCCTTCCTCACCATAACCTTACACCACCATAAATTCCAAGAACACAAATGTAACAGGAGATCAACGCATGCTTAAACCCACCAAGAATGGTTCCGCTGGAAATCTTACCAACAAGCATGCCAATGGAAAATGAAGTTAAAATTATCATGGAATTTATTATGGAATTCAACTCCATGACCACACTTTTATCAATGCTAAGGAGGATACTCTGACTTGGAATGGAATACCCAGCCCCAAAGAAGCCAAGAAACTTAATTAACTGGGAAGAAACGAAGATTAACATGAGCGAAGAAAAGTATCCTACCAAAACATAGAGTTTCAATTCATTTTCAATTCTACGCTTAAATTCATAGTAATCCCAGCAGAACTTCGAGAGATGTGAAAAAATTTCAGGCCTACCACCCCCAGTGGATATAGCTTCCCCAAAAAGCCAAAACACCCTCTTAGCAAACCATGAATTAACCCTAGAAATCAAATCATTGAATATATCAGCTATAGACTTCATCGATGACGTTAAAGAGGAATGTATATTACGAATAATATCATCAAGAAGTTTACCATAAGATCTACCTGAAGCAAGCGCCAAAGCACCCTCAACGCTTAAACCAACCTTAACATAATCTGATATATCCCTAATGAACTTAGAAAGACTTGAATCAATGGATCTGCACTTAATAGCATTATATTCATGAAAAATGCTTAAAGGAGCCAATAAAACTGTGGAGGAAACTGTGAAGAGAATGGGAAAATCCACCCTTAAATTTAAAAGGATAAATAATGTCAAGACAAAAGGAGGAAACGAATAGAACAATATGCGCTTATAATTACCAAACCTAAATGGGTATTTCAATTGGCTAGAATCAATTATTATGAAAATCGAAAACGCCATCAATGGAGTGAAGATGAAAGTATAAAGTTTTAGGAACAACAATGCATTAAATGGATTCATAATCATAAATATGCCAATTAATCCGAGCGGTAGGAAAAGGAATAATGTTACTATGAGATCGCCAAATATGCTCACATCACTGGAGAAATTCTTAAGCTTACTTGAAAGCCGCTCACCCAATTTAAGTGTATAATCCATTAAAGAAGATGATGGGTAACCACCACTCTCAACAGACCTAATATATGAATCGAGATAATCCCTGAAATCTTTACATGGATGATTATAGGCCAAGAATTTCATTGACTGCATTGGATCTTTACTGAAGAACCTATAATCAGTTAAGAAGATTTCACTCTCAAACTTAAACCATGGGAAAACATCTTGTGAAGATAAACTTTCAAACCCTCTAAATATTGGGACATGGGATAAACTCAACATACTGAAATAAGTGGATATGAAGGGAAGCTCGGATTCAACACCACTAGCACGTAAAGACATCCTAACTCTCGGATATAGATAGAAAACTAAAAATGCAGAAAACACACACAGAGGTGACAGTATTAAGAATGAAAAAGATGAAAATAAAATTGAAAGAAAAATCGATGCAATCGTAGATGCTGGTAAAACTATGAGTAGGAGATAGAATAAGAAGATTGAACAGTATCCTTGAGGACTTATCTTCAAACCAGAATGAACCATTATTTCATTCAAATTAAGCTTATGAGAGATTATGTTTGCAAGTTTACCGAAAATCCTATACGATAGGGAAATAGGAGTTAATTGAAGTGCTTTACCTTTCCAAAGCAACCTTAATCACCTCAGACCCCCTCGAATAATAGAAGAGTCTAAGACGATCTATGAAATCATCATATTCACGTACACCATGAACATGCAAATCCTCAAGAAACTGCAACCTAACATTCAATTCACGTGAAATATCATTCATTGAAGCCCCCCTCTCCTCAGCAATCTGCCTTATAAGGAAGCTTGAGGATAAAAGCGAATCAATAGTTGATGGTACGAAGACATCGCGGGCTGGAACCCATTTGAAAACTTCAACATAATCGTCAGGGGACTTTATCTCGTAAATGCCCACAATCCTCCTTTTAACACTCTTAAAACCCTCAATCTTCCTCAATACAATGGCACAGTTCATTAACGGAATATATATTGGGGAAACATTCATAGGCGGGGAAGATAGGCGTTTAATAGCGGAGGCTATTGAATCAGCATGCATTGTACACATACATCCATGCCCCGTGGCTGCAGCTTGAAACAATACATAAGCCTCTTCACCACGAATTTCACCAACCACAATGTAGTCAGGTCTCTTACGCATAGCCACTTTAACTAGATCGAAAAGTGAAACTTCAAACTGCTTATCATCCATAAAGTATGCATGCCTAGCTATAAGTGGCTCCCAACCCCTAACTGGAATTTTAAGTTCAGGAACATCCTCAATGGAGTCAACAGACCAACTTGGTTTAAACAATGCACTCAAAGCGGATAATAGGGTTGTCTTACCACTCGCAGTACCCCCAAGTATAAATATGTTCTTCCTATTTTCAATAAGCAACCACAGATAGCAAGCCATAAGGGGACTTAACGTTGAGAAATCATATATTAAATGCATGACGGTATAGGGTTTCTCCCTAAACTTCCTGATACAAATGTTTGTGGATTTAGCGCTAACCTCCCTCCCATAGCATATTGAAACCCTATGCCTATCAGGTAGTATGGCATCAACTATTGGAAAAGCTATGGAGACATGTTTACCACACATATGCGTAAGCTTAGAAGCCAGTGAATTCAACTCATACTCATTTAAGACGATATTTGTTTTAAGCCAATCCAGATGCCCAAACCTCCTATGCCAAACCATAAATGGGGTATCAGGGCCAACACATTTAATATCTTCAATCTCCGGATCTTGAATTAACGGCTCAATATAACCATAACCCAAATCTCTAGCTATATAATATGCAACACGATTCAAACTTAATTCATAAAGGTCTTTAAACCCATAATTCTCAGCCACCCTAAGTATCTGCTCATGTATATAACTGAATAAGTCGACATCAGAACCCAAAGTAGGGGGCACCTTAAATTCAAAACGCAATATCTTGGATAATTCCCTGTAAACCTTCAATTCCAAATCCACAAGCTCAGGTTCAAACACCATGTATAATCCTTCACCATCATCATCTGCAATAACCACATTAACCTGATCATTACAAACCTTATACGATGCAAGTATCGTGGCATTCACTGGAACCTTAGACCTAAAAATCTTAAAATCTACAAGACCCTCTGAAGAGGAATCACGCTTGAAGAGACGTTTAAAGAACATTATCCGCCAATCCCCTCTCATCCAAAATTAGAAGTGAAAATAACGTATTTAAAACCAAAAACATCATGCAATATAAACACCATGAATACTACAACAGCATTTTAATACCAAAACATATAGCAAAAAGGTGAAGTATGTTCAAACCCAGTACAAAAGAATTATCAGAAAAGATCGATTGGATAATGCAAATACTCAATGAAATAAATGGGAAAGTAAATGATAATACCAGTAGAATAATGAAGCTTGAAGCAGAATTAAAAGGCATTCGACTAGATGAAATCGGTGAAAGTATAAAAGCCATAAACGAAGGAATATACAAAGTAAAGGAAGCAATTAATGAAGCTGAAAAAATGAAGGAAATAATATCCACATTTAGAGGTCTAAATGTAAAGGGAGAATTTATGGGCAATCTGGATGAATTGAAGAAGAATATTGATGGCGCGATGCAACAATTGATAAAAATAGGAGAAAACGTAGATACGAACATAAAAACATTAACAGACAAAATAAATGGTATACAAACAATACATCAGGAAGTCATGAAGAATGTCATAAATATAAAGGATTTGGAGGTAAACGCATTAAAAAATATATCCACAATAACCATGATGCAAAAGGAAATAGTAGAAATGGAGGAGAAGGTGAAAAGACTACTGGAAGAATATAAGGAAATTATAGATAAAACAGCCTCAACAAAAATTGAATTAAACAAATTAATGAATGAAATAGAGAAGAGAGATGGAGAAAGCAAAAGGAAACTTGAGGAAGCAACAATATATGAAGAGAAAATTAAAAAGAGAGAGGAGGAATTAATTGAAAGAGAGAAACTACTCACACAGCTAACAAACACATTAATTGAAAAAATAAAGGGATATGAAGAAATAATGAAACTAACAAACTCAAGAATAACATACTTAAAAATTTTAGAAGAGAAAAGTAGAGAAATTGAAGATAGGGTTAAAGAGTTAAAGGAAGAGAAGGAAAAACTGGAAAGAGAAGTCAATATTCTAATAAAGAGGAGGAATGGCCTCGAGGAAGAAGTATGCAAATTAAATGATATGAAAACAAACATGGAGAGAAATCTTAAGAACATAGTGGTGGCAATGAAAATTGAGCAACCCAGAACTAACATATAAAATCCTAGACTACTTAAAGAGGAAAATATCAAGAGAAGCCACAAATGGGAAATTGACATTCACCTCTAAAAAGATAAGTGTAGACATAAGGGAGAGAGGGGAAATAAGGAAGATAAACGCCATTCTAAATATTCTAACAAGAGAGGGAACAATAAAGTTCGATGGAAAAATAAAACGCTACTACATAGGCAACGAAGATGTAAAGAGGGTGGAAGAATACATAATTAAACTTGAGAAAGCACTACTATTAGAATACCATAAACCTCTAAGAAACATAGAGCCACCCATAGACGTATACAAAATAGTTAAAGGAAATAAGCAAAAAATTGCAGAAGCGAAGAGGAGGAGTATAATAAAACCAATATACGATGTGAACTGCCCCGAAAAATACACCATAATATTCAGGACATACAAGATGCCAGGATTCATAATAAATAATGGTGGCGAAAAAGTCTTCGAAGCATACAGGCTGGGATTCATGAAACCAATAAAAGCAATATACAGGGGGGAGGAAATGCTGATAAGAAGAAGATGGGGTAAGGAAATAACAATCACAAAAGAAAATGGAGAGGATATTGCTAAAATGAAGGGGTATGGAATTGAAAAAGCCATATTCACATATGAAGAGGCACTAAGTGAGATTAGCATACCAATAGCAGTAGCATTATTTGCAATAAAACAATTGGATGTAACAATTTAAAATAAAATATATGAAAATTAACTTAACATACGAGAACACATCAATATATACCCACATAAACCATAAGATGAGGGGTTAAATGGGTAACAGTAGAGGAATAAGTGCAATAATGGTCTCAATAATACTACTAGCAGTATCCATTGGAATGGCAGTAGCCTACGCATCAACCATGATGGGATGGTTTGGAAGCGCAATGAACATAGTGAAGATAGATGCATCAGACTCAAAAATAATCCTAAACCCATCCACAAATCAAACAAGAATACAAATAGTACTAAGAAACATGGGAACTACAACCATAAAGGTAAGTAGCATTTCAATAGACACCGAGGGGCAAAAAGCTATTGTAAACTTTACCAATAATAATGTGGTAATGTATCTACAAGGACAAACACAGTCCCTAGGTAGTGGAAGTATATATGGATCTTCAAGAGATGTAACAATCTCTAGTGGGTACTTATTGATCCCACAGGGTTGCACAGCAACCATATATTTTGAAATAACATTACCAACACAGCTATGGAAGCTTGGCAATGTATATAGGGCATTGGCATTCTATGATGGGGGAATATTCGACTTTAAGATAAGTGCAGTGTACTAAAAAATAAAATTTAAATTCTTTTTTTCTCAACTTCGAGTTTCCCGCATACTATATCTAGAATTTCATTTAGAATTATTTTCAATTCTGTGAGGGATTCATATATTATCATGTCTCTCTGTAGCAATTCATTCCCAATGGAGTTTGATTTCATGAAATCTATAAGTTCAGAAATGGCATTTTTCATATATGCAACATCCATTTTAACTTCTTCTATTGAACTCTCTATTTTAGATAGTTTTGCCAGTATCTCCTTATCCCCCAAATGGAGACCCCAAAATAAAAATCTCTATGAGATATTTCAAACCTATACTGGTTAAATAAGTGTAAAACATAAATCTAAAATAGAATCATAGGAGAAGATGTGGAGAAGGTTGCTCTAATATATGCTGAGGAGTATTTGAAGCATGAGACTGGTAGGCATATTGAGAAAGCTTCAAGGCTGACTAGGACTCTTGAGGTTCTAGAAAATGCGAAAATTTATGAGGATAGAATTGTTGAGATTTTAAAACCTAGAAGGGCTCTTGAAGAAGAAGCGTTGGAGGTGCATTCGGAGAATTTATTGAGTAGAATAAGGAGTCTAGCATCCATGGGAGGGGGAAGGATCGCTCCAGATACAGTAGTTTCAAAATACTCATATGATGTTGCATTGCTAGCAGCTGGAGGTGGGTTAAGAGCCCTTGAATTGGTAAGTGGGGGATTTTTTAAGAGGGTTTTTGTACTTTGCAGACCTCCAGGACATCATGCCGAGCATGATAGGGCGAAGGGGTTCTGCCTAATAAACAACATTGCTGTGACAGCTAAGAAGGCTTTGAAAATGGGATTTAAAAGGGTCTTAATACTTGATTTCGATTCACATCATGGTGATGGAACACAAAGAATATTCTATGAGGATCCGAACGTTGTCTATGCATCAATACATCAAGATGGTAGGACATTATATCCAAGAACTGGAGATTTTAGGGAGGTAGGTGTGGGTGAAGGGGAAGGGTATAAGATAAACATACCTCTTCCACCAGGATCAACAGGTACTATGGCTTTTAAATGCCTAAAGGAAGTCATACTGCCAATAATGGAAGAGTATAGACCTGAAATGATATTGGTGTCCGCTGGATATGATGGACATTGGCATGATAAAAATTCAGATTTAATGTATACAACGGAGACATATTATGAATTCATGAGAGAGATCGTGAATTGCGCAAAAAAGGTAAATGATGGGAAAATAATAACGTTACTTGAAGGAGGATACGATTTGAAATACATGCCATACTCAATACTGAGAACCTTGGAAGCTATAAGTGAAAGTAGCAATTGGATAACACTAGAGAGAGATCCAAAATTGAATACCGCTGAAAAGAGAACTGTAGAAATATTAATAAAGAAGGCAAAGAAGGTTTTATCAAAATACTGGAATATTTAGTGATGGATTATGTGGAAATTCCATGTAGCATCCCCAGAAGAGATAAAGAGTGGAGAAACCACAGACATATACTTCCAGAGAACAATGGAAGTGTTAAAGGCCATAGGCAAAGAGAAGACGAAGGTGGTTATGGAGGTAACCACTGGTGGATTACCAAGAGGTTGGGATTGGGGGATAATATGTGGAATGGAGGAAGAAATGTATCTACTTGAAGGTATACCAGTAAACGTTTATGCAATGCCGGAAGGGAGTATATTCTATCCATTAACATATAATGGTATAAGGGAGCCAGTAATGGTGATCGAGGGAGAATATGGAAGTTTTGGACACCTTGAAACGGCAATACTTGGATTACTATGTCAAGCGTCAGGAATAGCTACAACAGCAGCACATATCAAAGTGGCTGCAGATTTCAAACCAATATACTCATTTGGGATAAGGAGGATGCACCCTGCTTTAGCGCCAATGATAGATAGAGCTGCATACATTGGAGGGGCAGATGGAGTTTCTGGAGTTAGTGGAGCAAAACTTATTGGCAAGGAACCTGTTGGAACAATGCCACATGCACTGATCATAATAATTGGAGATCAGAGGGAAGCTTGGAAAAAATTCGATGAAATCGTTGATGAAAAGGTTCCAAGAATAACGTTGATAGACACATTCTATGATGAAAAGATCGAAGCTATAATGGCGGTTGAAACCTTAGGGAATAAACTTTATGGTGTACGGTTAGATACGCCAAGCTCGAGGAGGGGGAATATGGCTGCCATAGTTAGAGAAGTTAGGTGGGAATTAGATGTGAGGGGATACAAAAATGTGAAGATAATGGTTTCAGGAGGATTAGATGAAGAAAGCGTAATGGAGTTAAGCAAGGCGGGAGTGGATGCATTTGGCGTTGGAACAAGCATATCAAATGCTAGAACCATAGATTTCGCATTGGATATAGTTGAGGTTGAGGGGAAGCCGATTGCGAAGAGGGGTAAAGCTAGTGGTAAGAAGCAGGTTTGGAGATGCCAAAATTGCCTAACAGATGTAGCGACATTGATAAATGAAGAAGTGAAAAGATGCCCAGTATGTGGAAGCACAGAAATGAAGCCAATGCTTCACCAAATTATAAGAAATGGTAAGATAGTAGCTAAAATTGAGAAGCCATCGGATATAAGGGAAAGAGTGCTGAATGATTTAAAGAAGCTTATTACTGTAAAGAAACAATTTAATATTAATAAATAAATTTAGAATAGAAGTATAGCGTATAGGATGATTGGGGCCGTCGTCTAGCTTGGATTAGGATGCCAGCCTGGGGCGCTGGTGGTCCTGGGTTCAAATCCCAGCGGCCCCACCAAATAGATTTAAACTTTAGTTAGCCAAGGGTATGCCCCCTTAAGATATTTTGTTAAGAAAATTGCGAATTCCCTATTGTTGGAGTAGAAGTCAAGTATCTCTTCATTCTTCAAGATTGTCTGGTTTGTTGTTAATAATGATTTCATAAGATTCCCCATTTTTGCACTTTTCATCTTCTCATATAAGAGCTGCTTAGCATCAGCATATCTCCTCTTCAAATATACAATCCATCTAAAACCTTCAATTTTAGGTCCGGAGAAAACATTGGGGGAATTTAAGTATTTCCTTAGAAACTTATCTGCTTCATCAAATATGTATACGGGTGGGCCTACATGCCTCTTTATATTTGGAAGCTTTGAATGCTCCAATTCGAATATGAATACGACTGCACTTTTCTCATCAGACCAAACATCATAATTGATGACGTTGAAATCAAAATTTAAGAGAAGCTTCCTCAAACCATCTAAAGTCTTATACAATTGCCCCCAGAGAATTTCACTATGAACTTTTGGGCAACTTGTAATTACAAATATTAAGTCACTTCCTCTAGCGTTAAATTCGCTGATTATGTTGTCTTTAGAGAGTGGTTCTATGGGTTCTGGGAAGAAGAATTCCAAGTTCGGTGATTCAATAAATAGTTTGGATGCTGAAATGAATTTGGACATGGAATCTATTGATAATGCGGCAGCAACATTCCTATTTTTGTCCACAGGATCTATCACTATTAATGGAGCATCGAATATTCTAATAGCCTCCTTGGGATTACTATAATATCCCTCAATATCTATAACTGTGGAAAAGGGCTTCCAATTCATTGCATTCTTTAAAACATCGATGAATGACCCATAGTATAATACTAGTAATTCACATAGATATCCAGAGAAACCCTTAACCTTCATTTCAGCACCATAACAGCCAATACCCTTCATAAACCCCTTAAGCAATCTAACCTCATCCTTAGCTTTTTCACTAAGATTAGCTTTCATGTATGCCGTATGGAATGGTGTTCTATCAACAGCGGTTTTAGCTTCATCAACAGAATTCAATTTCAAGCATGGAACGAGATCTATCTTTACACCCTCATAATTCAATTCCACATATGGATGTTCAGCATAAGCTTCAATGAAATTATCCCCAACAACTCTTCTTGCCAAGTTCAACAACACATTCCTAAACTCATTTTTATCATAACTCTTCGGGAAGAGTAGGAAGACATCGATATCTTGCTCCCTCGAAAGCCAAGTATCCTTCGCAATTGACCCCTCAACCTCCACGTTCAAATTTAATCCAAGCTCCCTAATTCCACGTTTCAATTCATCCATTAATCGATTCAATAAATTCTCAATTTTAACTCTCTCATCAGCATTAGGCTTTAAAACTTCCAAAGCCTTTGATAAAACCTCATCTAAACCCATAAACCTACACCAACTTAATCTCATATAAGTTTGAGTATATGGGTCCACGGGGAGTGAGAACACTTTTCTTCAAACGCACCGATGTAACTATAAAGCTACCGAAAACTTTTTCACCATAATTCATAAGGAAGCTCGAAAGTGAACGTACATTCCTATCACTCCTAAGTCTCCCAAGAGTTATGTGAGGGGTGAATTCCTCACCTTCAGACTTAAAATTCAATTTCCGCAGTCCAGAATCAAGAAATCGATAGATTTCAATAACATTACTACCCCCCTCACCAACCCCAGCCCACACAACCCTAGGCCTAGTAACTGAGGGGAAAGCCCCTAAACCCTTAACCTCCAGTGTGAATGGGGAAGCCTTCAATCCCCTCATCACATCACAAACCCCATTAACCCTATCGGCAGTTATCTCCCCAAGAAATTTTAAAGTTAAATGGATGTTTTCCCTTTCAACAAATTTTATATCGAGATTCATTGAAGCCATGGCTTCTTGAACTTTAACCAATTCATCAATTATTCTTTCATCAATGTCGATGGCAATGAAAGCCCTAACAAGCGACAAAATTAACACCTCAAATAGATAGGGAGAAAAACTAAATAAACTTTTAATAAATATCTAAGGGGGATGAAATATAAAGCTGATAATATGCCTCACAGGGATGCCTGGATCTGGGAAGACGACTATAAGTGAAATTGTCAAGGAAATGGGGATACCAGTAATAGTAATGGGGGACGTTGTAAGGGAAGAAGCGAGAATTAGAGGTATTGAACCCACACCTAAAAATCTTGGGAAATTGATGATTGAAATGCGGGAGAAAATGGGAGCAAATGTGATAGCAAAAAGATGTGTGGATAAAATCAAAGAGTTAAATTCAAAGATAGTATTGGTGGAGGGAGTGAGAAGCCTAGAAGAAGTTGAAGAATTCAGAAAGGTGGGAGATGCAAAGATAATAGCCGTACATTCATCACCTAAAACCAGATATGAGAGACTATCCAGAAGGGGGAGAAGCGATGACCCAAAAAGCTGGGAGGAGTTTAGAGAAAGGGATTTAAGGGAATTAGATGTTGGGATAGGTAGGGTAATCTCTCTGGCAGATGAAATAATTATAAATGAAGGAACATTGGAAGATTTAAAGGAAAACACGCTAAAGGTTTTTAGGAAGGTTATTCAAAATGATAAAAGTTAAAGCCATAGTTGAAGTTAAACCAACAGAAGATGTGGAAAAGGTGAAAAGGGCATTATTAAACTTAATGACACCAGAAAAGATTGAGATTGAAAGTAGGGGTGAAGGTCAATTCATTGTGGCTGAGGGGAGTGGAGTTGAAAGCTTATTAAAACTACATGAATCATTGAAGAGGAGGAGGATACTAACCGCCGCAAGAAATGTTATGAAGCAATCAGTTACTGGAACCAACATGACAATATATCTGAACAAACAGGCAGCATACATGGGGCATGCATCATTCTGCCAGCGGGAAGGGGAATCCCCACTGGGGCCTATCAATATAGAAGTGATGTGCGATAGCGAAGAGGAGATAAATGAGTTAATAGATAAGCTTACTTTGTAGAGTCAATTAAACTTCTTAAGCTAACATCATTCTTTGAAATGGACAACTCAAGAAAATCTTCAGCCACAATAACATTACTAAACTTCTCCTTAGCTTGCTTAAGCAACACTTCCGGGGAAGATGAATACCTCGCACTTATATGCGTTAATACAAGCAATTTGACATTGGCTTTCAAAGCAATTTCAGCAGCCTCACTCGCAGTGGAATGCATATCGGAAATAGCCTTATCAATTAAGGAATCATCGAAAGTTGAATCATGAATAAGGACATCTGCATTCATACTTAAATTCAGCACACTCCCACATGGACGTGTATCCCCAGAAAAGACTATTTTAATGCCATCCCTAGGTGGATCCATAACTTGATGTGGAAAGACGGGTTCCCCAAACATGTTTAATACGCATTTACCCTCCTGCAACATCTTCCACAAAGGCCCCCTTGGAACGCCAAGTGCTAAAGCCTTATCTGGATGAAATCTGCCAGGCTTTGGCTTCTCCTCAAAGGAGTATGCATAACTTTGCTGAAAGTGCATAGCCTCAGTAGCTTTAACCACATAATCCCTTTCCTCAACCACTATTCCAGGGGTAACCTCACTTATATGCAGATCATATGATATTTGAAATTGAAGAAGCTCCTTAACTTTCATTATGAAATCTGCAATTCCCTTAGGTCCATATACATACACATCATACTTCCTATCCATTAAAGATAGAGTTTGAAGTAGGCCTGGAAGCCCTAAGACATGATCACCATGCACGTGAGTTATGAAGATCTTAAGGTTTTTAGGAAAACCTATACCGGCAATCATCATACTCCTTTGAGCACCCTCACCACAATCGAATATCAAAAGATCACCATGATACTTAAGAACAATACATGAAAGCCCACGCTTAACCGTTGGGAGACCTGCACTAGTCCCGAGGAATATCAATCTTACGCTCATAAACCCTCCACCTACACTTTGAACACACAGACTTCTCTAATTAAACTTTTATGAACCCTCATAATATGGGACTCCACTAACTTAAATCCCACATCTAAACCAATATTTTTAAGATCAACATTCTCAGGGGCAGCAATGCAAATGTAACCATCTTTAGACATCAAGCCATATATGTCTTGCAAGAAACATTTAATTAAACTTTTTAGATTCATACCCTTCGTGGAAGCAGTTCTACCATAAGGGGGGTCTGTGGCAACGAAATTCACAGACTTGAATGGTAAATGCTTAGCATCCCCCAAGATTAAATTGTAATTTTTGATGTTAAAGTACCTTAAATTGCTTAGACAACCCCTAATCATCTTTATATCAATATCCAATCCAACAACTTCACATCCAATCAAAGCCGCCTCTATTAAAAATCCACCAAAACCACAAAATGGATCAAAGAATGATCCTCCAGGTCTAGCTCTACATAAATTCACAAAAAGCCTAGATATTATTGGAGTTAATGAGCTTGGATGGATAAATGGCCTATTGCCAACCCATCTTGAGTGAAAATCCCCCCTACAAGACTCCCCGAGGAAGACGCCTAGGAGGAAGCCTCCACCACTCAAAACACCAACGATAATCTCCTCTGGAGAATCAAATTTCACCCGCGCAGAACCATTAAGGCTTTTATAAATGACCTCACCGATCATAGATTCCAAAGTTCTAGTGGATAAATTAGCAGAGGATGATAGGACCCTATGAACCCTCACATGAAAACTCTTACCATGCAGAAATGACCAATCAACATCCCTACAAGCCTTAATAATACTATCATAATCCGCATTGCAAAAAACTAGCTCCCTAGCTCCAAAAAATGCCATACTAGACCTTTTGAGAATTGTTCTAATGGATTCCTTTGATGATGAAAATCTGAAGACGCATGGGAGAGATGGATTCAATGTATATGGTATTCGTTCAGCCTCCAAAATAGCTTTAACCTCAGCCATTGGGAGCGATGGGTGCTCACAAGATAATCTTAAGAAGAAGTTTTCCATAAGCATCATTTAATAATGGATTTTATTGCAGACGCTATGACGGGGGCAACCGACACCCTACTATAATATGATTCAATGGTATCAGTGGAGACTACATCATAAACACCAGCGTTAAACATGTTAATCACAGCATTGCCAATAAAGAGTCCATGCGTACAGCAAGCGAATACCCTATTAGCTCCATGCTCTTTCAAAATCTTAATGGCGTTAATCATAGTTCCACCAGTACTTATTATGTCATCAACCAATATGACATCTCTACCACCAACATTAAACTCCTTCAACTCAGACTCCACAGCCCCACTACTCCTATCCCTCCTTTTAACGACGTAATCAGACTCAGCACCAATAATCTTAGCAACAGTTTCCGCATACTTAAACGCTTTAGCATCTGGAGCTATAACGATTGGATTTACAAGCGGATATTTTGAAAGGAAATCACCAATAAGTGGGAAAGCAGATACCTCCATCGCCCTATTCCCAAAGAACTTTAACACCTCTCCACTATGAACATCCACAAAAACATACCTATCTATATCATAAGTTTTAAGCAAATCTGCAAGAACCTCAACACTTACCATTTCACCATCAAGAAACCTTTTATCTTGACGCATATATGCAAGGTAAGGTATAACCAAAATTATATCTTTAGCCATATAATCACGTAGCAACTTCAAAAGAAAGAATAACTCAACAACCCTCTTATCTTGAGGAGGAGTAAGCGAGTGAACTAAAACCACAGAATCATCAACCTTAGATAACAATCTAAAATAACTTTCACCATCAGGAAAAATCTTCCATTCAAAATTAACCACATCCAATGATAATAGCGTTGAAAGACGTCTACCAAGACCTTGAGAAGATGGACCTATCATCAACTTCAAAGCTATACCACCATCAGTAAAAGTATATCCACTAAAACCCTAATAAAGATTAATTACAATAAACCAGACGATCAAAATTAGTGCGGCGGCCGGGATTTGAACCCGGGTTTCCTGTCCAAAAATGGAAAACAGGCTCGGCAAGCCTGTGTCCTAGTCCAGGCTAGACCACCGCCGCAACAATAAAAATGTAGTTAACCATAGAAATAAAATTTACCAAAGCCCATTTAAAAAACTATTTATAATCCTTCCATTATTGAAAAATAGGTATATGCTATGAGCGCTGAAGAGAGCATACAATGTCCATGTGGAGCAATAATAAGAGACCCAAAGCAGTACAAGATCGTATTCATAAGGAAGGAAGCTCTTGAAATAGATATACTATGCCCCAACGACCTATGCTACCTTAAAGAATTAGGATACGTAAAATTTGAAGTAAACGATGACAATAGCATAAAACTAATCAAAGCAGAATTCAACACACCATTCGTAACCTGGAATTCAAGTAGAATTGGATATGAAAAAACATCAGAGGAACTTAAAAAGCATCTTAGAAAAATAGTATTGGAACTGATAGATTGGGATAAAATTAAGCGGCATCTTAGGGAGGGGGCTTCTGAAACAAAATTTGAAGATATAAGTAAAGTGAAAGGAAACAATTAATTAAATGTTGAACGAAATATAATTGAGGTGAAATGTAATGTCATGCTTAAAACAGGTATTGGAAGCTATAGATGTACTTGAAGATTCAAAGATAAATGGAATAAAGATGAAAGAAGAGATGAATAGAAGAGGATTAAGCCATGTGGAAGTAAAGAGCGTAGAGGGAAAGAGGGGAAAGACAGATTTCATAAAAATTTTGATTCCAGGTAAGGAGGGGAAGATGAAGGGTGGAGACAAATCCACATTGGGAATAATCGGAAGACTTGGGGGGATAGGTGCAAGACCTCAAATGGTTGGCTTAGTTTCAGATGCTGACGGAGCAATAGTGGCAATAGCATCTGCAATGAAATTAGCCGACCTAATCATGAAGGGAGACCAACTTATGGGAGACGTAATAATAACAACACATATATGTCCAAATGCACCCACAAAACCACATAAACCAGTACCATTCATGGACTCCCCGATCGACATGAACACCATGATCATAAACGAAGTTGACGAAAGAATGGACGCCATACTATCAGTGGATGCAACTAAGGGAAACAGACTAATAAAAGTGGAGGGATTTGCAATAACACCAACAGTTCTCAACGGCTGGATCCTAAAGGTAAGCGATGACCTGATAAATGTATATGAAAGAGTGACTGGACATAGAGCATATATAGTTCCAATAACCATGCAAGACATAACACCATATGTGGAAGGCATATATCACATAAATAGCATAATGCAACCATGGATTGCCACGAAATCCCCAGTGGTTGGAGTAGCAATAACAGCAGAAGTACCGGTAGCCGGATGTGCAACTGGAGCAACATACATAAATAGTTTAGAAAAAGCCACAAGATTCTGTATAGAAGTGGCAAAGGATTATACGGCGGGGCTATGTAAATTCTACGATGAAGAAGAATACAAAAAACTAATAAGCTTATATGGCGACATGGAAAAACTACGTGGAAACTTCACTTCCAAGAAATAGCTTCAAAACATTCAAACTTTTTAACGATTCAGAGTAAGAGAGATTTTCTATTATCAAAGGCCCATTCAAATTGCAATTAAAAACCTTTTTAAGATAATCCTTCCAAAACGGAGTACCCATATCAAGAGGCCAGTGCCTATCAGCTAAACCATCGTTACCACTAATATGAAAATATGCTATCCTATCGCGTAGAGAATCAATATACGAATTGAAAGAATTCATAACATGGGCATGGGATATATCCAATGCCATCTTAAAACTGTTTGATTTACTAAAGAAACTTTTGAAATCTTCAACCTTAAGTATTGTGGACCTATCAGTTGCCAAGTTTTCTATCAATGGAGTTACCCCATAATCACTACATAAATCTCCAATCGATAAGAGGAAGTTTATTCCATCCAATATAGGCTCATTTAAATCTCTAAACAGATATGTAAAGGAGTCAAGCAGCCCAGGATGGAAAACTATGAATCTACATCCCAGTTGATGTGCATGCTCCACAGACTCCCTATACATATCCATACTAAATCTTCTAGCCCTATAATTTGATGCTGAAATGTTAACTGAAGTATATGGAGCATGTAAACTTAAAGTCATATTTAGGGATGATGAAAGAGCCAACAGCTTTTTAATTCTATTAGAGTCAAGGAAATGCAAACCGTCATCCACAACCTCCCAAACTGAAATTCCAGAAGAAGCTATGAAGTTTAAAGCATAATTAAAATCCTTTGATATAAAGCAGAGAGAAGATAAGCCAGCATTGAAAAACTTATCCAATTTCAACCCCTCCTAATAGTAAACATTCCCCTTAAAACTAGGCTCCCGTATTTTACTAGCCAAATCACTACCACCATACCTACAGATTCTCCTCAAAGAGCATCCCCCTCCACAACTTAGAAATGACGATAAGGGACATCCATTACAGTAATGGGTTACACAATTAATATTTTGAGGCGTGCAACAATAGGATGTGAAGAGATCCAGGAAGTCATGGATAATCATAGATTCTCTACCAGAAACCTTAGAAACGAAATCTAAACACTCCCTTGTGCGAATTCTCAAAGCATAATCTTCGGAGAAGGTTAACTGGGATTGCACAATTTTATTCATGAACTCATCATCTAAATATATCAAGCCACACCTCAAAATAAATGGTAGAATAGAACCATTAACCGGAAAATGAATATTGTCAAAGTCATAAAATGATGCCACCCCCTTCCTAAATAACATTTTAGCTAGAAGCAAAGCCTTATACTCAACAGGATCATCAAAACCCATAAACTTCTTCAATCTCTCAATGAACCCAGAACCATTACGGTACAAGTAGTTTGAGGAGGCATAAACCACATCTAGAATCGAGTTACCATATTCAGACGTAATCCTTTTAGCAACATCCCTAACCATCTTAATCCTATAATCAACATCAATAGTTTCAAAACCATATATCTCCCCAAAATTAAACATTCTCTCAAAGAAACTTCTATCCAAATTTGAAATAGATTCAAGGGAGAAGAGCTCAGGATCTTCATCAAAAATCAATTTACCCAAACGCCAAAATAATCTAGAACCATAATAGTATTTACCATCAACATAACCATAAAATATCGACCCTGAAAAGGAGTAATCCATAAGAATCATGAAGAAAAGATAATTTGAAACAAGATCATACCCATAAGATAAATCTGGATAAAACTCGGTATTAGAATAATAGTTTTGCGGAATATCAAGACTACTTAAAAGCCAGCCGAATGCAAACCCCCTATTCAAATCCAACATAACCCTCAAATCAATCTAAATCAATGTATAATATGGAAAATTTAAAATTTAACCATCAAGATTATGAAGACAAGAATGCTGAAGGAAAATGAGAATAATAAATTTTGACGAAAAAAGTGGGGAAATGGTATTGAAGATAGAAGATGAAGACGATCTCTGGCTACTCCACAACATAATTGATAGAGACGATGAAGTATACGCTAGAACAACTAGAGAAATAGACATGGGAAATAAAAGCGTGAGAAAGAGCATGTACATTGGAATAAAGGTAGATAAAGTGGAATTTCAACCATTCACAAATAGGCTTAGAATTCACGGCACAATAATATATCATCCAGAAAAATACGAGGAATACGGATTCCTAGGAAGCCACCACACAATAAACGTAAAAGTTTCAGATGAAATAAAGATAAAAAAGAGTAAGTGGCAAAAATACATAATAAAGCAGATAGAAAGAAGCTGTGGAAAAAGCGAGAAAGTCTTGATAATATCAATTGACGATGAAGAAGCAGCTGCAGGAGTATTAAGAAGTTATGGATTGGAAATAATTTTTGAAATGCAACTCAAAATCCCAGGAAAAAGGGAGATAGAAGCAAGGGAAGAAAAGGTGAATAAAGAACTAAGGGAAATTTCAAAGAAAATTATGGAAATCATAGAAAGGAGAGATATAGAAATACTGGTAATTTCCGGAATAAGCTACATGAGAGAGAAATTAACTGAAAAAATACTGGAAGATATAAAGGGATTAAAGAAGAAGCCAAAAATAATAAGCGAAGATACATCAAACGGCGGGGTAAGAGGACTTTATGAAACCATAAAGAGGGAAAGCATAATCAAAGCTCTTGAGAAGATAAAGATGATTGAAGACAATAAAATAGTTGGGGAATATCTACAAACACTCATAAAAGAACCGTCTATGGCAATCTATGGATTAAATGATGTATACAATGCATCAAAACTTGGAATTATAAAGACACTACTAATATCAAATAGAAAACTCAAAACTTATGATGAAGAAAAGGAGAAAATTGAAGAAGTAATAGAGAATGTTGAGAAATATAATGGAGAAATTAGGATAATATCGGATGAGAGCGAAGCTGGGAGAGAGTTAAATTCAATTGGAGGAATAGCTGCAATACTGAGATACAGAATGGAAAACCCCTTTAAAAATATTAACACTAATATTAAAAGTTAAGGGGAATATTAATCTGTTAAAGGCAATGATGATGCGTGTAAGGTCTGAATATTGATGAGCCAGCTGACTCTGAGCCCATGAAAAATAAAAAAGAAAAAGAAAAATTTAAAAATATGCAAAATAAAAAATAAGGAAGTTGAGTACAATGTTTGATTGGAGAGAAAGCCCAACCTTCAGAAAATATTCAAAAGCAATAGATAAAACATGCCAAAAAATAATAAAGGCATTACATGAAACAGGAACAAATAATTTATCTTTACTAGCAAAGAAGACTGGAATGTCCCCTGCACTAGTACACTACTACTATGACAAACTGACGAGCAAGAACATACTGAAACTGAAGGTGAAAGTCAACGTGGTAAACATGGGGCTACAACCCATAGAAATCATATTTAAAGATGAAGGTTTAGGGAAAGAGCCCGGTTTAGAATCATATTTAAAGAGCATTGAATATTGGAGAAATATAGAGAAGTACTATGTGCAGATGGACACCTACTGGCACGTATACTTCAATATACCAAGAGAAGCCATAAATGACTTCAACAAATATATAAGGAATGTTAGTGAAAAAGCCGATATAAGAATTGTATACATGAATACAAATCCAGTAGATATTAATCCCAAGCCAAATGTGGACTGGTTTAAAGATGAAGAGAGAAGATGGGAGTTTAAATGGAATGAATGGGTAGATGAGGTAGTTCTCAGCAGTAGGGAAGTAGATTTCACTGTACAAAAAATGGGAGAATTTGTAGTGCTAGATAAACCAGATGTATTTATAATTCAAAAACTTGAAGAAGATGCAGAAACATCCTTCAAAGAAATGGCGAACGAGATGGGCGTCACTCCGCCAACCGTCAGATACCACTACTACAAACATCTGGTGAAATATGATATCATCGAAGGTTATGAAGCAATATTAAAGCTATTCCCAGAAAGCATATCAATAAACATTTTGGGACATATTCAATTCACAAATAGAAAGAATATGAACAACTTTATAGCCTCATTAGAAGGGAAGCCATTCTCCAGTAGAGTGTTAGCAAACTTAGAGGATAACAGGGCGACAGTATACTTCTACATACCATTCGATCAAATAGTGGAATTAAATAGGGCATTGATTAATATAAAAAGGGCAGGTATAATAAAGGATTGCATTATGGGATTAATAGATTATAAATCAAAAATGGAGAAACCCCTACCAATGAATTTGTATGAGAAAGGAAGTTGGAAAAACATTTTTTAAATATGGATGATTATGGTGAAAGGAAGTCTTCAACCTTTGGCGGATTTGGAGGTAACCCCTTCCTCTTCCTAATCTGCCTGATCAATTCTTCAGCGAGCTGCTGAGGAACTACACCCCAATGGGAGAATTCAGTACTCCAGAAGCATTTACCCTGCGTTGCACCTCTAATTTGATCAGACAAGTCAAAAGTTTCTGAAACAGGTATATGGCATCTAACAAACATTAATAGCTTCTGATCTTCCATAGCTATTATTTTACCTCTCTTAGAAGTTATAACACGAAGCAAGCCGCTAACGAATTCTTGAGGTACTTTAGCTTCTAACTTTAGAACAGGCTCCAAAAGTATAGGAGAGGCAGATAGGAATGCGGCGAAAATTGCGTTCTTCGTTGCAGGCATTATTTGGGCTGGACCCCTATGAGCTGGATCTTCATGAACCATAGCGTCCACTAACTTAACTTTAACACCTCTAATAGGTTCTTGAGCCAATGGACCTGCCTCCATAGACCATCTGAAAGCTGAAATCAACGTATCTTTAATATCCCTTAAATATTGAATACCCTTTGTTACATCCACAAATATGTTAAGATACTGATCTATGGCCATTATACCCCTAGCTTCATCAGCATCCCACCCAGCTTCAGAACGCAAAATTTTAGCTCTTACACGCCAATCTTGATCTTCATACACGGCACCAGTGCTAAGCAGCTTTATCGTCACTTCATCTAATGGCTCAATACTAATGTATATACGGTTATGCTTATTTGGAGATTTACCTTCAATTGGCCCAGCAGACCCCTTAATACTCTCCCTATACACCACTATTGGTGGCGACACATCTACCTCCATACCCCCAGTTCTTTGGCGTAAATCCCATAAGGCAATCTCAAGATGCAAAGTTCCCATACCGCTGATGAGGTATTCTCCAGTTTCCTCATTTATCTTGACGTGTAAAGTGGGATCTTCAATAGCCATTTTCCTTAAAGTATCAACTAAACGTGGCAGATCAGCACTCTTCTTTGGTTCAATGGCCACAGTAACCACGGGCTCACTAATATAGGCTAACTTTTCGAAGGGAACCATGGAATCTTTATAATCAATGCCGACCACAGTTTCCCCAGCTCTTGCATTATCCAATCCAAGCAAAGCCACAATGTTTCCAGCTAAAACTCTATCCACAACCTCCCTATAAGGACCCATATATAATCCAACTTGCTGAATTCTACCAGTACTTTTAGCCATCATAAGATATACTTCATCGCCACTGGTAGCTGTGCCGCTAAAAACCCTCCCAGTGGCCACTAGACCTGCATGTGGATCGGCAACCATTTTGCTTACACAGATGACCAATGGCCCCTTCGGATCGCAATTAAGCATAGATTTACCTATTTCACTATCAATATCACCACGCCAAATCTTTGGTATCCTATACTTCTGAGCAGCTCTTGGACTTGGAATATGCTGAACAACCATATCTAAGATTGCTTTATACAATGGGAATTCATCAGCTAGCCGAGAAACTTCTTCACCCCCCTTCTCATAAGCTTTAACTATCTCACTGAATTTGATTCCAGCCTTCTGAGCAATAGGTATCGTTAAACCCCACTTATGAAGCGCGGAACCAAATGCCATTTGACCTTTCGATGGGTTAATTTTCCAAGCATCTTTAAATTCAGGCTCAGCATACAATTCAATTAAATTATTGAAATCCCTAATTATTTCCATAAGTTTTTGCTGAACTTCCTCAGGAGTTAATTTAAGCTCCCTAATCAACCTATCAATCTTATTAACATATAATAGAGGTCTTACACGCTCCTCTAACCCTTGCCTCACAACGGTTTCCGTCTGTGTCATAACACCTTCAACAGCATCGACCACAACTATAGCTCCATCCATAACTCGAAGGGATCTAGTTACATGACCAGTAAAATCAACGTGACCAGGAGTATCAACGAGGTTAACTAGATAGGCATTGCCGTCATACTCGTGGTAAAGAGATACATTAGCCGCTTTTACCGTCATTTGCCTCATCTGCTCTATAGGCACATAATCCAAAGCCAAAGCTTTACCAGCAACCTTGGGCGAAATAAGTCCAGCTGCCATTAGAAGAGAATCTGACAATGTGGTTTTGCCATGATCCACATGAGCCAAAGTACCAATATTCCTAACATTATCCAGCTCATCCATTATCTTTAAAATTTGCTCAGTAGTCTTATACTTAACCAATTACAGCACCCTCCCCAACAATTCAAAATCAAAAAGTAGAATGTCAAAGTCTTTTTTAAACTTTACTGAAAAATTTAATTCCCTAACATCCAAAAGCTCTAAAAATAAATTATAAAAATAATATAGTTTATTGTAAGTGGGGCGGATAATATGAACACATTAAAGGAGTTAATGGAGGAAGCAGAGAAAACGCAAGTAGTAATGCCAATAGGGGGGAAAGCTAAAAGAATGGGTTTACAAAATGTAAATAAGGCATTAATAAAAGTCGCCGGTAAAACGCTACTTGAAAGAGAAATAGAGCTATATAGAAATTGTGGATTCAAGAAGTTTAAATTATTAATAGGCCATTTAGGCGAAGAGGTTATTGAGTATGCAGACAATGGAGAGAAATGGGGGGTTGAAATACAATATTCAATGGATCCAAATGTTGAGAAGGTGGGTAAGGGAAAAGCTTTGAAAAATGCATTGATAAATGGGGTTATAGAGAGAGATAAGAGGGCACTAATAACATTCCCGGATGATTTGAAATTAAACAGATTCCTACCGCTAATGTTGCTTGCACAACACATACATGGTGTGGAGAAATATGGCATTCTCGCCACATCAGTACTGATAACTTCAACAACATACCCCTATGGCGTGGCTGAAATAGATGAAGTTGGAAGAATAAAGAGATTTGTGGAAAAACCACAATTAAACATATTAACACATATAGGAATGTGCATAATAGAACCGGAAGTATACCAATTAATAGATAAACTCATAGATATAGGAAGTCAAGAGGCAATAGAATATGAGGCAACAGTATTACCAGAACTAGCTAGAATGGGTAAATTGTACAGTTTAACTCTGTATGCAAACGATAAGGATGACTGGATACCAATAAATACATTGAAAGAATTGGAGCAAGCGGAAAAATATCTCTCACAGAAATCTAAACCTCTATAGAATAACTTTGGCTGAGATTATTGAAGGTGATTATAGAAAGTTAATTAATAGATTAGGTGTAGTGAAGAGAACATTTATGCAACACACAACCCCTCAAATAACATTCCTTCAGATAAGATACTTAAAACATTGCCACATACCTAGATGCCCACAGCACATTTAAACATAGGCAACTAAAACCTTAAAAATATACTTGAAAGACTCCTCAATCTGCTAACATATGAACCAAACAATTTAATAATTACTGCCTAAATCTCCATGGAAAGCCCAAGTACATCTCCACTAATATATAGTTAAAAGGTTCTGATTATGGTCAGACTTACTAAATATGAGTAAATGCGATGTGACGCCTCGCCTTCAATTCACCCTCCATAAAAAGGGGAAATAATAAAAGGGGGTATTTATTTCGTAGTTATTGTATACTTGCATCCAAGAGGCTTTAAAGCTTCATCAATCTTAGATATAAGTAACTTCAATTGCTCAAAGGTTGGTGGAACAGTCCATTCAAAGTAGAAATCATGATCACCAAGAGTCCATCCACTCTTACTTATCATATTCTCATAGTGTACACGTGCTTCCTCACTAGATACCCCCCACCTTTCAACAATTATTGACATAGCATCATCCCGTGGTAATGCTGTTCCACCAAGAGTGTCATAGAATAGTATTTTGGGCAATTCTTTAGAGACTTCAACCGCAACTCTCTCCAAAGCCTTCAAAGCTTCCAATACTGGTGGCCCGTATATTTTAATGTAGGTTTTCACTTTTAATTACACCTCAAATAGAATTTATTAATGAAAACATTATAAACTTTTCCTTTACTTTAAATGAAATTGTAATTAGTTTGTCTTTATTTGGAATTGCCTTACAATAATTCCAGCGGACTTCAATAAATCCATGGAGACAGGATCTTCATATGGAGAGTCATAAACGACTTCCTTTATTTCAGCATTTATTATCATCTTTGCACAGATAGAACAGGGGAAATCAGTAACATATAATGTTGCACCACGAGTGCTAACTCCGAAAACAGCAGCTTGTATTATTGCATTTTGCTCCGCATGAACTCCTCTGCAAAGCTCATGTCTCTGACCGGAAGGGACGTTCAGTTTATCCCTTAAACATCCAGTCTCAGAGCAATGAGGCAAACCCTTTGGGGCACCATTATATCCAGTAGACAGAATATGTTTATCTTTAACGAGTACAGCGCCAACATTTCTTCTTAAACATGTGGATCTTTCCTTCACTATGTGGGCGATCTTCATAAAATATTCATCCCATGACGGCCTAGCAGAATTGTCCTTTTGCAATTAAATCACCAATTAAAATAGTAATTGTAAAGGAGCAAAATCACAGCCCCTCAAGAGTCGCATGCCTACTTTTTAAATCTTCTTCTGTTTTCCCCAATCTCTTCATAAGCTCACCCACTAAAGACTCCAAAAATATTGTGGCAGCTATTTCAAAGAGCGTCCCAAGTGGAGCTAATGGTTCATGCAAACCCAGTACTTGCCTAGAAAAGTAGTCAGTAGTTTCTGATATCTTAGTTCTACCGGGAACATAAACCACCTGATCTGCCAATTGACCTAGAGGTGAATCTGGATGAGAAGTTATGGCTATAACTGTGCAACCAACTTTCTTTGCTGCTTGAGCGACATCAACAACTATTCCAGTACTACCGGAGCCAGATATTGCCAGTAGTACATCCCCCTTCCCAGCTGCTGGGGTTATTGTCTCCCCAACAACATATACTTGAAAACCTAGATGCATTAGTCTCATGGCGAAGGCTCTTGCCACAAGTCCAGATCTACCTGCACCTATAACGAAGATTGAGTGTTTGGCTGCTTGAGCATATATCAAAGTATTTATTAACTTTTCAACTTGAGCTTCATCTATAACGGAGCCGAGCTTACTTATAAAAGTGACAATAACGTTCAGAAACTCCTTCATAGCTTCGAGAGGCATTAAATCCCTAATAAACTAACATCTTCAACCCTTAAAATCTTTCCATTTATCCAAGCTTAAGGTGTTTTGATTCGATAACTCCCTTAAACCTTCAAACTTTGCATTAAAGAAATCCACCAGCTTCTCAGCTTTACTTCTACTCAAACCTTTAACTGTAGATAATTCGACGGCCGATGCCAAAACGATATTCTTTATTGATCCAAATGTATTTAAAAGTCTAATAGCCAGTTTATATCCAATACCAGGAAAACTACTAACAACCAGTAACTGTTTTTCACTTAAACTGGATGCCCTAGACTTACCTTTAACCATAATTGATTTCCTAAATTCACCCTGCTCATGTTTTACCATGGAAAACAAGAGTTCTGCAGTTTCATACTCATCCTTTGTGAAAAAGAAGGAAACGCCCAAATTAATCCATATCGTTGAGATGGCACCATGAAAAGCCTTAGCTCCAGCCTTAAGAGTAGTGTATGCATAATCCACATCACCCTCAACAATTATTGCAGACTTGTAATAAGATTGAGAAAGTCTGTATGCCTGATCAAAAATTCTGCCTTCAACAATGCTATTAACAAAATCCTTGATACTCTTCCTCTCCACAGCACAATCGCTTGAAATTATGTAGTCACCGACAGGTAGTTGGCGATATAAAACGTATAGGCCCATCTCATTTAGGTATGAGGGGACCTTTGAACCCCTCTCCCGCTCATCAACCAATATCCTTAAAATAGACAAAAGGCATTCACCAAAATTTTTAAGTGAAAACATGTTAATATGCCATTCTGGTAATGTATAATGCTCAAAATGGGTGAGAAACATTTCATTCAGGGCAATATTGCTTGTGCAGAAGCTGCAATAATTGCTGGATGCAGATTTTTCGCAGCCTACCCAATAACGCCAGCATCAGAAATAGGTGAAAGGCTATCCGAATTACTACCATCCGTTGGAGGTAGATTCATACAGATGGAAGATGAGATAGCTTCAATAAATGCTGTGATAGGGGCAAGCTGGGCTGGAGCAAAGGCCATGACCGCAACTAGCGGTCCAGGATTCAGCCTAATGCAAGAGGGGATCGGATATGCATTCATGACCGAAACGCCATGCGTGATAGTTGTTGTACAACGAGTTGGACCAGCCACGGGACAAGCCAGTAAAGGCGCTCAAGGAAACTTTTATCAAGCAAGATGGGGGACCCATGGAGATTATAGTGCAATAGTTTTGGCTCCAAATTCAGTTCAAGAAATGTTCGATTTAACAATAAAAGCATTTAATTATGCAGAGGAATATAGAACTCCAGTAATACTTCTCGCAGATGAATTAACTGCACACATGTTTGAACCAGTAGAAGTTCCGGAAAAAGTGGAGGTGAAGGAAAGAAGGATCGCCTTAGATAATTCTGAGCCTTTCTTCGACTCCAAAGATCCATTAAAAGCGCCTCCAATGCCGAAGCTTGGTATAGGGTTAAATGTTCTCGTAACTGGATCAACACATAATGAGTGGGGATACAGGGCAACATCAGATCCAATTGTACATAGAAAACTTGTCACAAGATTATGTTACAAGATAGAGGGGAATGCTAAAAAGATATGTGAATACGAATTTGATATGCATGATGGCTCCAAGATAGGAATAATATCGTATGGTTGCTCATCAAGATCAGCCTATGGAGCCATCGAAATTTTAAGCGAAGAAGGTTTGAAAATTTCGCATTTAAGGTTAAAAACACTATGGCCATTCCCAGACTGGGCTGTTGAAGAATTATCAAGTAAAGTTGATGCAATAATAGTACCGGAATTAAGTTTAGGTCAACTGGTAAGAGAAGTGGAAAGAGCAGCCTATGATAAAACGAAAATAATATCTTTAACTAAGGTAGGGGGAGGGGAATTGATAAGACCACAAGAGATAATTGAAGTCGTGAGGAGGTTGTAAACATGAAGCACTACGCCATAAAGTACTTAAGAGAAGAAGTATTGCCAACACCATTCTGCCCAGGATGCGGAAATGGAATGATAATGAATGCACTATTCAAAGCATTAACCGAACTTGGATATGAAAATCTTAGAAACTTCGTATTCTGCAGCGGAATAGGCTGCGGAGCATGGATTCCCTCACCACACTTCAAAGCAGACACCATACACACACTACATGGAAGAGCCATACCAGTAGCTACAGGAATAAAGTTGATGAAACCAGAACTCAACGTGATCGTTATAAGTGGAGATGGAGATCTAGCAGGGATAGGATTAAGTCACCTAATACACGCTGCTAGAAGAGAGCTTGGAATAAAAGTAATAATGGTAAACAACATGATATATGGAATGACCGGAGGACAAGTATCCCCAACAACGCCTAAAGATGTAAAAACAACCACAACACCATACGGAAACATAGAGAAACCGCTGGATGTAACTAAGATAATGGCAGCCATGAAAATCCCCTACGTCGCTAAATGGACAACCTACCACATGATACCATTAAAAAACTCAATAAAAAAGATAATTAATGTGGATAAATTCTCATTCATAGAAGTTATAAGTCAATGCCCAACAAACTATGGAAGAAACGTGGGATTCAGAAAACCATTTGAAATGCTAAAATGGTTTAAAGAGAATTCAATACCAATATCTAAGGCAAAGGATATGAAAGAGGAGGAACTTGAGGGGAAGATAATTGTTGGAGAATATATAAATCAAATAGAGTGAGGTGAACTTATGATTAAAATAAGAATTTGCGGATTTGGCGGACAAGGAATACTATTGGCAGGCGAAATACTAGGCACTGCAGCAATGATTGAAGGTAAATATTCCTCAGAAATGGGAAGCTATGGAGCGGAGGCCAGGGGAACTACAACTGTAAGTGATGTTATAATATCTGATAGGAAAATAAGCTTCCCAGTAATCGATGAATGCGACATACTCATTGCAATGAGTCAACAAGCATTCAACACAAACGCCAAATTTGTAAAAAAGGATGGCATAATAATAATTGATGAAGACCTGGTGAGGATCCCAGAAAATTTAACCCAGAAGGTATTCAAAATTAGGGCAACAAAAATCGCTGAGGAAAAGTTTGGAAGGTTAGCTGCAAACATGATTATATTGGGATACCTAGCTGGAAAAACGAAAATTGTAAGTACAGAGTCATTGAAGAAAGCAGTGAAGAGTAGAGTTACAAGAATGGTGGAAGCAAATCTAGCAGCCATAGATGAAGGAGCTAAACTAGCCCATGAAGAAGGAGTACAAGTTTAAATAATCTTCAATATGGAAGTAAAACTTTAGAAGTAGCATGGCTGTGGTAAATAAAACTATGATGAACAAAGCTATGTAATCCCTTCTTTTAAAGGATAACTCAATTAAACTACTCCTCTTTGGAGAAGCGCCAAAGGCCCTCGATTCCATAGCCTCCGCAACACTCATGGATCTCCTTAATGCACTTACAATTAATGGAACCAGTATGGGAATATAATTCTTCAATTTCACTATAAAGTTCCCCTTTTCAAGCTCAAGCCCTCTAGATCTTTGGGCATCCATTATGATTTGAGCCTCCCTAGCTAATGTTGGAACAAACCTTATCGACATAGTTAATGTAAGCGCAAAATCATAGGGCACACCAATATCCACAAGCATAAGGGCGAAATCCTCTGGGTATGTGGTCATGAAGAATATTGAAAATGACGACATCAGCAAAATCAACCTTAAAGTAATGGTTAAAGCCATATTGAACCCAGATGCAAAATAGTTCAATGCAAAAACCAGTATTATGAATAATAGAGCCCCCCTCAAGCTTCTTAGATAATTTCTAAGGGATTTGGCTAAATAGAAGAGTGGAAGTGACGTTAAAAATAGTATTAACAGTATCACGAAATTGTTGTATATGAAGGATAATATTAAGTAGGATATGGAGAGCAGGAACTTAACGCGGGGATCTAATTTATGAATTATGGTATCACCGCGTTTAAATTCAAAAGCTTTAAGGGTCATCATACCATCTCACCTACAAAGAACTTTTAGTATAGAGTCACGAACTTCTTGAACTAGCAAAAGATCTTTAGGTATTCCGAATTCATGAAGGGAATAGGCTATCTGAGTTACTTGAGGTAAAACAAGGTTTGCCTTTCTCATCAAATCTTCATCAGTCAATATTTTACGTGTACTACCATCAGCAATTATCCTACCTGAAGAAAGAAGGATGACTCTTGGGAAGTTTTCAGCTACAAATTCAATATCATGGGTAACCACCACCACAGTTTTCAATTGTGTATGAAGTAATTTTATAAGTTGTGCAAGCTTCTCCTTCTGCATATAATCTTGACCCACGGTTGGTTCATCAAAAACTATTATATCAGGGTCATAGCATAGTACCGATGCAATAGTAACACGCCTACGCTCACCTCCACTTAAAGTGAAGGGGGAGCGATCCCTCAAATCATATAAATCCAATAATTTTAGTACCCTCTCAACCCTCTCACTAATAACTTCCTTTGGAAAACCAAAATTCTTCAATGCAAATGAAACCTCTTCTTCCACAGTTTCTGCGAATAACTGATGATCCGGATTTTGGAATACTAAACCAACCCGTCGCGAAAGTTGGGCAACAGTGGCGTATCTAGTATCAATTCCAAATACCTTTACGTATCCACGTTTAGGCTTTAACAACCCATTGAAATGCTTAATTAGAGTAGTCTTTCCAGCACCATTCTCACCCATTATTGCAACAATTTCACCAGGATTTATCTCAAGGGATACTCCCTTCAAAACTGGATTATCATCATAATAAAACCATAAGTCATGTACCTCAATCATTTCTTAACAACCTCCAAGAAATACTCCTTAAACATTTTTGGGGATAGAGGGATATCTCTTAATACGACCTCACTATTTAAAAGGTGATGATATAATTCAACTACCTTAGGTATGCCCACACCAATACCTTTAATAAAATCTATGTTCCCCTTTGAAAAAACAGTCCTAGGATCCCCATTAAAGGCTATTTTACCATCATTCATTATTATAAGTCTATCACATACAGCAACCAAAGCTTCTAACCTATGTTCAACGATTATGATGGTTAACTTCAATTTACCCCTAAGATCATTAAGCAATGTAAGTAATGAATAAGCACTTACAGGATCTAAATGTGACGTCGGCTCATCTAAAACTAGAATTTTTGGTCTCATAGCTAAACATGCCGCCAAAGCAACCTTCTGCTGTTCACCACCAGAAAGCTCAAAGGGCGCCCGATTACGTAAATGGGAAATCCCCATCAACTCCAGAACCTCATTAACCCTCGACCTAATTTCTCCCCTATCTAAACCTAAATTTTCAAGTCCGAAGGCTACTTCACGCTCCACATTCAATGAAAAAAGTTGCGATTCAGGATCTTGAAACACCATACCAACATATTTTGATAGAATAGTTGTGGGGGTATTTTTGACGGATAACCCATTAACTATAACATCACCAATAAATTCGCCACCATAGAAGTGTGGAATTAAACCATTAAAACATCTGCATAATGTGGTCTTACCACAACCGCTGGGACCTGTTATGACGACGAATTCACCTTCATTTATGCTTAGAGAAACATCTTTAATTGCATATTTTGATGAACCAGGATACTTATATGAGAGACCTTTAACTTCAACGATCGCCATAGACCTCCCTCATACGCCAATTAATGTGCAAGATAATTGCGTAATATCTTTAACTGCCTAATAATAAAAATTAGCTTTCATCCCCTTGCAATTTTACTCGAAATTATTTTTATACAGAAATCATCAATGCTATCCCTATTCCTACATCCATTGGCACCCGCAGCTGTGGAATGCCCACCCCCAGTGCCACCTATAAATTCTCCTAAGGGAATCATGAGATCTCTCCCCAAATGGAAGCCAGTCTCCCTATAGAAGGCTTCCGTAGACCTTGCACTAACACGCACATCATCACCTTCACCTCCAACCACTATAGCTAAATCCCCTCCAAGATCAATCAATGCCCTTGCAAGGGAAGCTTCAAAGGAACTCACGTTTGAAAAAACTATCAACCACTTCCCAAACCTAAATAATTTCAATCTCTGCGCCCCCTTAAGTCTAGCTATCCTTTCAGAGATATCCATAGGCTCTGAGATTATTGATAAAGCTAAACTATAATCGCCACCATTCTCCATGAGGAAACAGACACTTCTAAATGTTTCAATGGAAGCTATGAGAAATCTCTTTGAATCAGATATTATTGCTGTAAGTAATGCCAATGCACTGCTCCTACTAATATTCAAACGTAACTCTTTAAAGAAATTGACAACTATTTCAGCTGTGGAAGATACATTGGTATTGGAAGCCACGTACAAGGAGCGATCAATAGTTTCCTTCAATGGCTCATGATGATCAATAACTAAAAGTGGAATACTAGACCCCTTTACAAAATCACCTAAAGAACCAAGCTGAATAAAGGATATTGCATCTACCATAATTAAAACATCAACACTACCATCAATGGTTTCCAAAACATTTACACTATCTATATGGTTCAATAATCTCTTCGATGAAGAATTCAATCCTTCAGGTGATACAATAAAGACTTCCATATTAGCATATAGCCTCATTAAAAGCTCTCTCAGGGCATATGCACTCCCAAAGGAGTCTGGATCAGCATTACGATGACAAAGCAAAGCCACCCTTTTCGGCGAGAGGGAATTTAACACTTCAATAAATTTTCTACATTCACTCAACACTACCCATCCTCTTATCCAATTCTTTAAAACATCTTTCGACAGCCTCATTTATAACTGCTTCCACATCACTCCTAGAAAATTTTGGGTGCAAGGTCAACTCGACATCAACATCAAACGTTAACTGTCCATCATCCAAAAAACGAGCATCCACACTCACATTTAAATCAAGAATATCATTAATCGAAAACTTTGAAAGTATATATGACCGTATAACGTTTTCAGCTAAAACACAAAGTTCCTCTATGGATTTATCAGTAAAGGTATGGTTAGCCATCAGCTATCATTGGTCAAATTATTTTATGCCCCTGGACGTTGAACTGTTGAAAGGAGATTACTTACCTCTCTCCGCAACTCTTCAAATTGTTTGCGGAGCAAAGCCTCTTGCTTTTCAAGAGTTTTTATTCTTAATTCTAAGGTATCCCTCTTATCCTTTAACTCCTCTAAAACTTTCGCTTTACTTGATTTAAACATTACGTATCCAGCTGCCTTATAAACTTCACAATCATCAGAGAGCTTTTCAACAGCCTCTAAAGCATTCTGAGACTCAGCTAATTGAAGCTGTAGTTGTTGCTTTCTAACTAAAATTAATCTTAATTGTTCTTGAAGATCCTGCAATCTTGCAACCTTCTCCTCAACATCAGGTGGTAACCTTTCATCCAAAAGAAATCAACCCCCTAAAGATTAGTGGAAAGTGAAATAAAACATTTACGATTAAGCTTAATCCTTCAAACTTTTAAATATTTCCTCCAACAAGATGATTAACCTAAGAAATGAGTTTAATGCAGCCCTCAACAAGGATGGATTATCGGAGGATAAATGCAGAAGGATTTTTGGGGGATCATGCTTTATTAACGACGTAACTCTACGCGATGGGGGATTAGCAATTTCAGGGTATAGGGAGTCGAAAATTATTTTTGAAATTATTGGATCTTTGAAATCCAAGGTCAACTCAACTTCAAACATAAATTCGATCCAATAAATGTTTTAAATAAGAGATTTTTAAATAAATTTAACCTTCATGACTGGCCCAATGATATGTCCAGATGCACTTGTGAAATGAATTACGAAAATATCTTTCTCTAAATGCTCAACATTTATTATGGAGAAATCCTCTGATAATTTCCCATAATCATTTTCTTTAGATAAGTAAAGTCTGCAATTGAATAGGCTAGACAGATAATTTGCGGCCCCTAAAGCATTATCATTTGAGCAATGTACAATTATATCATTAACCCTAACCCTCTTAGCATCTCTAATTTCAAAGGTAAGTTTAACTCCTAAAAGCCTCAATCGAGGATTTAGTAGGTTAAGATGTTCCCTTCCAACAGAGTAAAATGTTAATAGTCCAGGATTCCCCATGAATGTGTTAACAATTATGACTCTATCACATTTACTTTGAAGAGCTAACATGTGCACATCATTTATGGATTTTTTACCACGATTAACTTTAATGGCAGAAGGCAGCGCATAAGAAAGATCTTTGCAAAAACTTCTAGTACGGGGACTATCGCGTCTGGACATTGTTATTAAAAAACGTATAAAATTTGGATGATTCTTCATTTTCATCTCAATATGGCAGATGAGGGAACATAAGCCCCTCCAGCAAACTTATATCCACACTTTTTACACATCCATATACCAACACTCAAACGCTTCAATTTCCCCCTAGATTGGCATCTTGGGCATTTATGAGGGGCATGCATCAAGGTTTCAATGTTCCTTACCCTCGCCCTAAGTGAAGCTCCATAACGTGCGCCAAATCTTCCCGCAGGACCCACCTTACTTTTAGACCCCATCTCAAGCACCTCTCATACTCTTCTCCCAATTGTTAAAGGATTCTAATAAAATTGACCTTAATTCCTGCCCTTTAGATTTCGCTAACTCAATGGATTTCAAAACCTCATCATATGTGAAGGCTCCAGGAAGTCCCTTCTGAACTGCACATATATCTCCCTTGGAATTGGTGAACATAGTTAACCTCGCCTCGACAAACTCAAGCTCCTCCAATGTGGGATCTAACAATAAGTAATTTCCAATCTTATTTATCGTCACCGATACGGGATAGTCAACTATTTTCAATGGCCTCCTCTCCTCATGTACAACTACCTGTGAACTTTCAATAGTGACTACTGGTATTTTTGTAACCATCAAAGCGGCTAGAGAAGCCAATGCTGTGGCGTCAAAAAGGTCTCCGCCATGATCAAGAACATAGATGTCAACCCACAACATCCAAGCCTTCTCATTTGGTATTATGCATAGATCTTTAAAGTCCACGGCACCTCCATGCCTTAAACCCCTATCTATAACCCTTGCCAACTCTATGGAATTTTCATCAGGAGGCCCTGCTTCAAATTGTGGGGAAGCAAGTGGAACAAATTCTGAATTCACTATTAGAACACCTTCATCAGGGGTGTCTGGAAATGGTTTACCAATTTCAGCTTTTACCCCCACTAAAACATATGTGTCTCCAATTCTTACGCTAGCAGAACCATTAGCTTTACTTATAACGTTAAACTCAAACTTTATTGGTCGATACTCATCCAACTTACGACCATCACTTCTAACCCCCTTAGATAGAGAACCCAAGATTAAATCTTTATTTATTGGTAAAGAAGCCATCATTATACTCACTCCTCCAATACAAGGTTTTTAATCTCTCCAAATCCATCCTTTAAAGCGTTTCTCTGAACTTCATGAATATGCTTACAGCTTTTCATGGCAAGTTGTAGTAAAGTATTAAACTCATCTGTGGTAAGTGTTCCATCCATTTGAAGCAATGTGATGATATTCTTATTCGGCATTACAGCAACTGGGACATCGGCTTCACCATACTTATCTTCCATATCGGATAGATCCACAACAAGTTTACCATCAGCTTTGCCGACAGCACAGGCAGCAACTAAATCCCTCATGGGAACACCGGCATCAGCAAGGGCTACGGAGGCAGCAGTTATACTTGCACATCTAGTGCCACCATCAGCTTCTAAAACTTCAATGAATATATCTATGGTTGTCCTTGGGAATTCCTCAACTAGAATTGCAGGCTCTAAAGCTTCCCGAATAACTTTAGATAACTCTATCTCACGCCTTGAAGGTGCAGGGGATTTACGTTCCTCAACAGAAAAGGGCGCCATCCTATACCTGCATCTAACAACAGACTTATCGGGTAAACTTACGTGTTTGGCAAAGCTTTCTCTAGGACCATACACTCCAACCAATATGTGTGTCTTACCTTGAATTATACGCGCAGAACCATCAACATTTGAAAGAACGCCCACCTCGATTTTTAATGGTCTAAGCTCATTCCATCGCCTACCATCAACTCTCAATCCATTTTCATCAATAAGTCTCTTTTTCACACTCATAATACGGCACTCCCCAACTCAGTAAATTGACTACAAGAAATAGAGATTACAAAAATATAAGTTAAGCGTTCATCCACCAATTTTCTCACGCTCTTTAACAATCAAAGACTTGACTTTATCTGTAAGACCAGGTAAATGCGATTCTTCTTCCACAAGAGAAATTATCTTTCGTACTAGATTAACTACTTGAGGATCTGTGGAGGACACCCAAATCCTACCATTCCTACCCATTATAATTTTACAATTAAGCTCTTTCTTAATCATATTTATCATAGACCCACGCCTACCAATAAGTCTAGGCACCTTAACTGGTGAAAATGTTATAAGCGTACCATGCTCCAATTTACCAAGACCTCTCCCCTTTATTGATAACAAAGGATTCCTAAGTTTATCAAATGCTATAACTTCAGCAAATATGACGTCACCAGACTTAAGGTATTTTCTAATATCTTCTCTTGCAACGTCAACAGGTTTAGAGAGTGCATCGGAAAACTGCAGAACTGCAATATATGGGGAATTTATGTCCACTTGCCAACTTGTAGGTGAATTATCAATCACAACCCCTATAACAGAATCGCCAACCCTTGGAATGTAGAATCCTTGTAATGGAATTATGTTCACAACTTTATTTCTAATTTCACAGAGCCCAAATACCGATGAGAAAATCTTATTACCTTCAGTATACGTGTATGCGCCTGCCTTAAAGGATCCTTCAGCGACAAGATCGCCAGGGAAAACTATATTTCTAGATCTAGTTTTTTCACTCATAACACATCACCCTAGCGGACCACATTTATCTCCACATTTCCCTTACAAAGTTTATTCATTTTTTCTATAAATGATGGTTGAAGTCCAGCAGGCATTTCAATTTCACAAATTAAAGAGCCATCAGACTGCCACTCAGAACGTTTTATTACACCAAAACTTGAAATAACACCATAAGCTTTGCCAGCATATTCAGCGCCTACCTTAACATTCAATGTAACATTAGCGATCTTCAGTGGTAGAACACTTCTCAAACTTTTAATGACACTTAAGCTTTGTTCCTCCGCATCCTTAAATGGATCTATTTGCACCCCAACTTCCTCCATGGCTAATTCTATCCTCTTAGGCGGATGAGGTAGATTGGTTCTAGGGTCAACACAACACCTAGATATGAAATTTATAATTTGCTTCTTCTTATTTTCTATCATTTCCTTCCTCTGTTCAGTGGTTAACTGCAGTGCACCATTCTTTAAAATAATAGGAGCAATTTTGTATATGTCAGTGGTGCCAAAAACTTTAATTAGACTTTCTTCAGAAGCCTTCAAACCCTTATTTGCATCTTTATATATTATCTCACCAACCAAAATCTCATTTAAATCGATATTTTCTCCCTGTTTAAAAGCCCATGCCAAATTTGGATTCACAAGTATTTCGAAACGTTCACCTTTGGAAATATATCTAGCCACTACATAATCCTTTTTTGAACTCATTCATAGCACCACTTTATGAAGGTATCTCCAATTTATTAAATATTATTACACAAATATAATAAGTTTAAACTTTCAAATTAAGAAATGATTTATTTGTTAAATTCCACTAATTAACGAAGCCACTTCCTCTCTAGACAGCTTCCTAAATATTCGATCCTTTACTGAGACAACACCTATTTCAATTTTATCTGGATCTATTGGACCTTCAACCACCGGCTTCACTGCTGCAACTGCCATTTTAAGGGCTTCATTTAAGGATATTTCAAATTTATAATTCTTTTCAAGGAATTCGGTGACTTGTTGGCTACCAGACCCTATTGCCCTAGCAAAGTATAGTGCATATGCCCCACTAGGTTCCGTCATTAATAGTCTTGGACCATTATCATCAACTCCAGCCACTAGGAAGGCTACTCCAAACGGCCTTACGCCGCCACGTTGAGTATATATCTGCATCACATCACTAATCCTCTTAGTTAAAACTTCAACATCTATAGGTTCATCATATAAAATTCTATTTAACTGAGCTTCTTGACGTGCATAGTCTATTAGTATTCTAGCATCAAATGGGAAGCCTGCATAAGTTATGCCGATATGATCATCAATCTTAAATATTTTCTCAAGGGAGGAGTAGTCTATTAATGGTAGGATCTTCCTCCTCTCAGCAACTAGAACAACTCCCTCGACACATCTGATACCTAATGCAGTAAACCCGCGCCTAACAGCTTCCATGGCATATTCAACTTGAAACAATCTTCCATCAGGCGAGAATACAGTTATTGCCCTATCATAACCCATTCCAGGCGGTGTGAACAATGCATATCACCCTTTAACCTTGTTACCTAATTGTAGGAATTAAGCAATAAACTTTACTATTTCAATTATTATGGGGTCCGTTCGTCGCGAGAACGTCATCCATTAAGTCAGACGTCTGGGACGGCTTCTTCATACCCCAGTAATCAATTGTTTAGACAGATTATTAAGGATTTTCTCAGCCTTCTTAAAAGTTCCGGAAATCTTTATTACACTGAAAATGACATCATCACCAGAAACACTCCTTATAAGAGCTAAAGCAGCTCTAACTTTTGAAACACTTAAATGATCACAACGTAAAATCCCAATTCCAAGTTCAGGGCAATATTTCATTAAACTGAAGCTTATTTTACTGGAACCCACTTCCCCAAATAATGAGGAAAGTGAGGAGAATATTGCATTTAAAACATCAGAAAAGCCTATTGAACGCCCATCTTTGCATATAATTCTAAAAATAAGATACCTATTTTTCCTTATTTTTACCACTATCATCAACCCTCCCCAATAATCGAACACCTTTACACACCATTTCCCCACTAAGTTTCATCCTATTCCTTTCGATTAAATTTGATGGATTATTGGAAACAAATTGTAATGCATCAAATTCAGAAACGCCCAAAAGCGTTATTATGGATGCCATAGCTCTAGGATCCCTCATTTCAAAGACATTTTTAGCTCCTGAAGAAGCTATTACTGGAACACCATACTTAAGAGCCAACCTAACATTCTCAGACATAATTCTGAGAGTTCTTATCCTCTCACCAGTGTTAGAGCATCTAAGTATATCAGCGATATTTATTTCCAAAACAGAATTACCTTTAGCAGCCAATTTAGCTTCTGAGACATCGAAGAAATTTGATTTCCAATTTGAAAATGAAAAGTTTAAAACATCCACACGGCTATCTCTGGCAGCAAATCTAGCCACATGAATATTGTTGCAAAAAACAGAAATTACCTCCACCTTACCCCTATAAAATCTGAGATCCCTCTTCAAATCATTCACATTTTGGGGGAAAAGGTCAACCCTACTAACCATATCTATACCATGCTCATTGAACATTCTTTTGAAATCTCCAATCATATCAACGTTATCTCTGTTGAAGATGGATAAACCTATATAACTGAAGCCAAGAGTGAAAGCCATATTGATTATCTCAGATATGGATGATGACCCGTTAGATATGTTTGGGGAAACATGTAAGTCGGAGAAAAGTTTACTCATAATCATTCACCTGAAATTAAACCAATTTCAATACATGCATCTCTTACAAGCCTCTTTTTAATATTGAATTTCAAAGTCACCTTTATCACCTCACTACCATCATTTAACCGTAATACACCATTATATGCAGCACCCTTATCAAATCTTATATGCAGAACACAAGATTCATCCAGCCTATAGTCAAAGGTTCTATAAAGTAGCCTTTTATCGTTATCGCTGATGTTCTTACGAAGATAGTCAATTATTTCATTCACGGCAATCTTATCAGAAAAATGTAATTTTACATTAACAATAACATTACCATAATACCCCTCCAAAATATCCTCGGAAAACACCACTCCAGATCTTATGGATTCAGGAATGAGATTCATCATTGCAGTTTTAACTTTATTTAAGTCTTCGGTAGCATGACAAAAAGCGTTCATTGAAATTTCAGTTACTGGAATGCCTTTAGTTGACATAATCACATGCAATAAATTGATAGATAAAGACTGTAATAAAATGTTATTGTGATTCAACTTTTAGATGCTGAAGATCTGCTTGGCCTATTTTTCACAGCCCTAGAACCCTTAACATACAGTCCTCTAGACCTTCTACCGGCAGGAGTCAAACCTCTAAAAACTCTCCTACGCTGACTTGGATTACAAATCCAGTTAATATCCGGATCGTTCATAATGCTGGGATGATTGGGATCGACAAGTATAACTTCAAACCACTTATATCTACCATCCTCTCCAACCCAATAACTTGCAAGCACTTCTAAATTCGGGTATTTTCTAGCAGCCTTCTCCTCAGCAATCCACTGCAAACTCTTCCTGACCGTATGTCCATGAACACCCATCCTTTTCGGGCGCCTTCCACTATCGGGTCTAATTTTGCTCATGCTTCCACGTTTCACCCTAACTCTAACAACCACAAATCCCTGTTTAGCTTTATATCCGAGCGCTCTAGCCCTATCTAGTCTTGTTGGTTTTTCAATTCTAACAACGGAAGGCCCCTTACGCCACTGTATAAGTCTCTCTCTAACGAGCTCTGGGAGCTTCCCCCTCCTAATCTCCTTCCACAATAGCGAGATATGTCTATACATGAGTATTCATCCCACGGAACATCTCTCCATTTTAGTTACGCATATAAGGACTCGTTATCCTTTTATAAACTTTTCTTCCCAAAAGCTTCAATTATTTTATTTGCAAGCAAGATCGATGCCATTCTTTGAGCTTCAACCGTCATTGAACCTATGTGGGGGGTTACAACAACATTTTCAAGCGATATCAATTCTTTCTCCCAAGATTCCTTTGGAGGCTCATTTTCAAATACATCTAAACAAGCACCGTAAAGATGCCCGTTCTTAAGATACTTCAGCAAAGCTTTATTATCGATCACAGCCCCTCTTGACGTATTGATAAGTATTGCTCCTTTCTTCATAAGCTTAAACTTATCCTCATTTATTAAGTATTTGGTTTGGGGAGTTAAGGGTACATGTAAAGTTACTATGTCTGAATTTTTCAATAAATCATCAAGCTCAAAATATTCAACACCCAACTCTCTTTCAACAGAAGAATCAAGTCTAAATACATCATAGTATATAACTCTCATTCCAAATGCTTTAGCCTTTTTCGCAACTTCCCTGCCAATTCTACCAATACCAATTATCCCAATGGTTTTATCCTTCAATTCAAAACCCATTGCAAATTTTTTAGGCCAATCGCCCATCTTCATAAGTCTATCACATACGGATATTTTTCTAACCAATGACAATAACATCCCAAAAACCAATTCTGAAACTGAAGTTGCAGCTATTTCAGGGGTATTTAGGACTGTTATCCCCCTAGATTCAGCTGCTTTCACATCAATATTATCTAAACCTACCCCGGCACGACCTATAAAGCGTAGATTAAAGCCTGCCTTTATAATCTCACTATCAACTTTCGTTCTACTACGTACGATTAACCCTTCATAATTGGGTATTATCTTCTTCAGCTCATCATATGTTATATCAAACCTCAAATCAAGTTCAAACCCAGCCTTCCTAAGAGCATCAATACCTTCGTTGGAAATCTCATCTGCAACCAAGATCCTCAAACAACTTCACCAATAAAGATTTATCTTCTAAACTTCTTTAAAGCTATTTCGGACGCCCTGACCACAGGCTCAATAACGTCAGCAACAGGCGGACTATAACATGTGTCCAAATTAACGATATTGTCAACTGTTGCTCCCATGGAAATTAAAGCTGACAATAGGTTTATCCTTTGAGCCACATCGCTAACACCAATGATTTGACCCCCAATCAATCTACCATTATTAGCGTCGAAAACAACTTTAACAGTTAAATCGCCATGTGAAGGATAATATTCCGCTTTAGTGTACCATTTAGCTTTACCCACAATAACTTTCATCCCCTCCCTTTCAGCTTGCTCGACATTTAATCCGGTGGCGCCAACTTCATAATCAAAAATCTTCAGCACTATTGAACCTAAGGCTCCATTAAATCTCATAGAGCCGCCAGCAGCATTAGTCCCAGCAATGTTTCCTTGCCTATAGGCTACTGTACCAAGATATGGTGCAAAGGGTTTTAATGTTATTAAATGTTTCGTTTCAGCACAATCCCCAGCGGAATACACACCAGCTTTAGATGTTTCTTGAAATTCATTAGTCTTAATAGCGTAAGAACCTATTTCTAAACCAATCTTCTTAGCAAAATCCACGTTGGCCTTAACCCCAGTGGAAACCAGTATAGCATTGCAATCAATGACCTCATCATTAACGACAACACCCTCAACGGTATTAGAACCTAGAACTTCACTAACCCTTCCACTCAACTTCAAAGTAACGTTATGTTTAACTATACTTTCATGAAGAATTGAAGCCATATCATCATCTAAAATGCTAGGTAAAACTTTTGGCATGAGTTCGACCACATGAACTTTGATCCCCCTCCTCAAAAATGCCTCAGCACATTCCAGGCCAATGGCGCCAGCACCCACAACCACAAAACGTCTAACCTTTTCAAGTGCATTAACAATCTTAATACCATCATCAATGCCCCTTAATGTGAAGACATTGTTTACATTTAAGTTTCTTATTGGAGGAAGAGACGCCCGTGAACCAGTTGCAACTATTAATGAATCAAATTTTATTTGTTTACTCTCCCCTCCATCAACCTTTTCAACGTATAGAGTATCACCTATAGCATCAACGGCTCTAAAGCCTAACATGAGTTCTACACCTAATTTTAGAAGCATATTTCTAGAAGCAACTACCAGTTTTTCGAAACTCTCAATCTGACCACCGATAACAAAAGGTAGACCACAACGTGAATACGTCAAATATGGCTCTTCAGAAACCACGGTTACAGATACACTTGAATCTTGAGATTTAGCTGATAATGCAGCCCTAAGACCAGCCGTACCAAAACCAACGATTGCAATCCTCTTCAATCCTCTCACCAACTAACTTAAATATGCTCAAATACACTACTATAAATCAAGATAAAAGATTAACCTCCAAAGATATAGAGGAGGAGTATAATTAGAAAGTTGGGGGGAGAAAAATACTCTGCGGGATAGTAGGGAAACCGAACACGGGTAAATCAACATTCTTTGCAGCAGCAACATTAGTACCGGTGAAAATAGCCCCATACCCATTCACAACAATAGAGCCAAATATAGGAATAGCATATGTAAGGACAAAATGCGTATGCAAAGAGTTCAATGTGAAAGATAACCCAAAAAACTCCCTATGCATAAACGGAAACAGATTCATACCAATACAAATGATGGACGTTGCAGGCTTAGTGCCAGACGCATGGAAAGGTAGAGGGTTAGGGAATAGGTTTCTAGACGAATTAAGGAAGGCATCAGTATTAATACACGTGGTGGATGCATCAGGAGGAACAGATGAAGAAGGGAGGATTGTGCCTCCAGGAACACATGACCCATGTAGAGACGTAGAATTCCTAGAGAGGGAAATAGTAATGTGGATAAAGCAAATACTAACTTCAGATTGGCAAAGAATTATAAAGAGGAGGGAGGAGGGCGTAGAGGATATTCTAACGGAGAGGCTGAGTGGCCTTCAAATAAGCAGGAGAGATGTTGAAAAGACTTTAGAAAAGGTTGATTTAAACAAGAAGAAACTTGAATCATGGAGCGATGAAGACATTACGAAATTCTGTTATGAAATAAGGAGGGAAAATAAGCCAATCATAATAGCAGCAAACAAAATAGACGTCCCAGCAGCAGAAGATGGATTTAGAAAATTGAAGGAAAGATATGGAGACAGTAACATTATAATTCCATGCAGCGCCGAAGCGGAGCTAGTCCTCAGAAGAGCTGCTGAAAAGGGGTTTATTAGATATCTACCAGGAGATGAAAAATTCGAAATAATAGATGAAGGTAAAATGACCTCAGAGCAGAGGAAAGCACTAAAAATAATTGAGGAAAAAGTTTTAGTTAAATGGAAAGGTACAGGCGTTCAAGAAACAATAAATTCAGCTATATTCAATGTATTAAAAATGATAGTAGTCTATCCAGTAGAAGATGCAAATAAACTATCAGACCATCATGGAAACATATTGCCCGACGCCCTACTCATTAGAGAAGGGTCCACTGCAAGAGAACTTGCATACATGATACATCAAGATCTTGGAGACACATTCCTTTACGCCATAGACGTAAGAACAAAACATAAAATTGGGGAAAATACACCATTGAAAATGAATGACATAATAAAAATAGTTGCTGCAAAAGCTAGAAAGTGATATTATCTCCTTGAAAAGTGAGGGTCTTCCTTAAAATACCAACCTGATTCCTTCTTAGATCCGAAAAAGCGAACCCCCTTTTCCTTCAATAAAACCCTAATCCTCTCAGCCTCTTCATGGGGCAACTCATTACGCCTCTCTAAATAATCTACGATCTCAAGAGCTTGCAACTCAGTATCACATCTTCTAATGAAATCGATTACATTGGGATTGTAGCCCCTAAACTTCGGCACATAATGCTTTCCACTTTTGGGAGAATTTTCAATTCCTAATCTCATGGAACATGTATTTCCCTCAATTTCTCTAGCCAAATTTGGGAAATTCTTTTTAAAGGTTTCCCAATCCATAGCCATTTCTCTTCATTCTCCAAGATAGTATCAAGATTCAAGAGTAAATAAATGTTTATGTGATTTGTTTTGAAAATGGCTTAATGTGAACTAATGTTATTTGATAAGTGATAATGCTTTACTATATTCATTCGCCAACAGCGTCTTGTCATATCCAATATCAACGTCAGCCCATGGAAAACTATATTTGAAATCCAATTGATTTACAACCATATCTTCTATGGGTAACTTAAAGAACTTTTCCGCAGCATGCCAAGAAGAAAGTGAACCACCATTTTTGGCGACAAAGAGCAGTACAGGAGTGATATTGGATCCAGAACGTGAAATAAAGGCTTGTATGATACTCTCTCTCAGATTTGGAAATCTTATATCAAAACGTCTATCTCCATGTAAAGCATCCTTAATCAATTTAACCTTCCTTTTGAGCGATTGCTTGGAATCCATTCCAAACCATTGAAATGGAGTATTCGGTTTAGGTACAAAGAATGAGAAGGATACCCGTATACTCTTCGGATGACTGAAACCAACATCTGCGATTTTACGCAGAGAATCGACCACCAATTCAATATCTTCAATGCTTTCACCAGGCAATCCAATCATAAAGTATAACTTAACATTATTGAATCCTACGCTTTTAACAAGTTTAGCTACATCAAATAATATCCCCTCCTCAAATCTCTTATTAATTATTTTAAGCAGCCTCTGAGAAGCCGTTTCAGGGGCAAATACTGGCGTTCTCTGTCCACCAAGCTTTAAGAGTTTAAGAACATCTTCATCCACAAAATCTAGTCGTAAAGATGGAATAGAGAATTTAAACCCACACTTATATAGATACTCTAGAATATCCTTGAAACGAGGATGAACAAATGCTGCTGAACCAATTATTATCAGATTATTTGTTGGTGTAAACTTCAACCCCTCATTCACTATTGCAAGTATATTTTCAAAAGATCTAAATCTCATGGGAAGATAATTGTAACCCTCAAGACAGAATCTACAACCAAACCCGCATCCTCGGGAAACTTCAAGCAAAAAGGATTTCCCTAAAACTGGGTGAAATGGGCTGTTAGATGAACATGCTGGAATTATCTGTTTCAATGCATGATAGGCATTATCTAAATCTTCAACCCAAACCCGTTTAACTCTATTATTCAATGAAGGCACATATATTCCTGGAATCTTGGACGCATTTTCAAGTAGTTCAATTCTCCCCCTACCTTCACACTCAATAACAGCATCTAAAAATTTATTTAAAGTGTCTTCAACTTCACCTATAAATATAACATCCGCAAAACTAGCTAAAGGTTCAGGATTCGACGTAATGGCAGGACCCCCTAGGCATATTATAGGGTCGCCTTCACCACGATCCTTTGATAGCGGAGGTATACCGGATTCCAATAGTGCTTTTATAAAATTCACATAATCTAACTCATATTGTAATGAGAAACCGACGATGTTAAATGATTTCAAGTATCGTTTCGATTCAATGGATGTTAAAGGCAGGTTTGGATCCAAGAAGAATCTCTCACATAACACATCATTACGGGAATTCAGAAGCTCGTACAATAGGTGAATTGCTAAACATGACATGCCAACTCTGTACACGTTTGGATAAAATAGAGCAAATTTTATTGGAATATTTCTCCAATCCTTTTTAACTACATTATATTCTACTAGATTCATAAATGCCTTTTAAAGATATGTGGACAAACCAAAAATAGTTAACGCGGCCACTAAGATTTTTGCTGCACCGAAGATTGAGACACTGCCAATTCAGCTTGCTCTGCAACAGGTTTAGAAATCAACTTACTTTTACTTACTTCAACCTTTTTTAAAGGATAAATCTTCTTTGCAGAATTGTATATGTCTGATGCTATCTTCCCTAAAACCATTTGTTGAACAAATTCGTCAAAGCTCAGCTCAGAAGCCTTCGACGTCAATATCTCCCTACTGATTTTCCTGATGAGCTTAGCTTGAGAAGTTTTTGCTCTATGCCTAGTTATTGCTACAACGGTAACCCTTAAAGTGTAACCATCCTTCGTTGTAACGTTAAAAATTCCATCCACCAAAGTTGTTCCTCTACGTATTAAGCTACGAATATAATCCCGTGAAAGTTCATGACCTTTAAATATGGTTTTACATGTGGAATCAGACACTTCAACTATTTGAAAATACAACTTTATATGGAGAAATGAGAAGTCTCCAATCAAGTCGCTCAAAGAAGTTTCAACAACCCTATTATATAATTTTGATTCATCATCAGCTAATGTCACACCAATCTCACTTGACCCAAAAGCTGTAGAGGCAAGTACTTTGTAGGCTTTCTTCATACGCCATTTATCACGAACTCTCGAAGCCAAAGGATTCACCCTAACTAATTCGTTACATCAATAGCAAGAACTTACTTATATGTTTGTTGCAAACCCTTTATGCTTGAAATACACATATTAACACTTTCAATTAACTCATCCAATGTATTAAGTAGAGAACCTATACCATCCTCACATACCACAGTTAATGTTAGACATCCGTCATCCAACGTTGATGAGATGCTCATGCCCTTTGGGAGAATTTTATTATCGGGAGTTAAAGCATCAAGTATAGATTTCAAAAGCTTGGGATCATTCAAATAAATTCTTAAAACCCCCTTATTCATGGGATGCACCTGAAACTTGTTTACCAATAACATCATCAAAAACTTTTAAAAACGCTTCTTCAGAATTTAATGGAATCTCAGCTCCAGAAGCTACATCATGCCCCCCACCAATACCCCCAACACTTTCTGCTGCAATTTTTGAAGCTAAGCCAAGATTAATCCCTCTTTTAATCAAATTTCTATCAGCTCTGCAAGAGACCTTAATTTTACCACTCTTCGTGAAAGCAAAACATACAAGAGGCTTATCCATAGACACCGCTCTCGACGAAGAAAGAATGGAAGCAAATGTGCTCAATAATCTTTCATCAACATTATTTTCAAGATGTATGTATTGTACATATTGGAGGGACTTAAGTTTATCTCTGTTATCTTGAAACCAGCTTAACATCCTTGAAATCTCCTTACGATACTTACTTGCAACTTCAAAAGCTCTCTGCACAATCGCCCCCCTAATCCCCATACACAAGGCAATGCCATAGCTTGGGTTTCCCATCCTACCACAAGCATTTAAAACAGATGAAAATTCTCTAGCGTCCCTTAAACATGAATCCGAAGCCTCTTTAATCAATATATAGTTTGTTCCGATCATTCCTTCAGCAACATCACTGGTGATGCCATGATTCAACATGTACTTAACTATCTCAATGATTAATTTGCGTAATTCATCGCTGGACAAATCTGACATACTTCGAAAATTACCATTCTCATCAACTGGAGGAACACCAATACTTTTCAAGAAATTCATACAAGCATCAAAATCTCCACTTAAACCTGGAATGAATGGGTCAATGGTATACTCTAAACTTTTAACTATTGGCCTTGATTCAAAACCGAAAAGTTTCAAACCGATCTTTACATTTAAAAGTTTATTATTAATTGCTTCTTCAACAAAAATTTTATTTAAGCCAATCAAGCTAGCCTTATCACCGCAATCTTGTCTATCACCAAGAGCCCCCACAATAGCTGTTGTTGAGTGAACGACATTCTTTTCACTTACCGTCCTAGCCACTAAGTACGATAAGCCTGAAGAACTTACTTGCGTAGAACCATCGATTCCGAAGTGATGAGGGTTAACTTCAGTTATGTTATTATCATTATTATTGTGTAGTGAAATTTTGGGTTGATGATGATCAATTATTAAGCATGGAACTTTTAGTGATTTCTCCAATAGATCTCTTTGACCACTTCCAAAATCTAGGAGGACCACAATACAGTTTTCATGAGACCCCATTTGAGATATGATATTATCAGTTAATTGATTGAGAATTCTAACTTTAAATGGGGCTCCAAGATCTTTAAGTATAGATGCAAATATTCCACCAGCTGCCAAACCATCAGCATCTAAGTGAGTGTATACATTAAATAGAATACCATCTTTAGCCCACTCAACGATTCTACTCGCAACATTGTTTATATGTTCAATGAACTCATGTGGAACTATATCATCAAATGACATTTTATAATCAAATTAATTAAATCTGCACGTGTTATCTAAGTTTTACTGTTTTAAGCCCACCAAATTCATATTTCCAATCTTTTGGAAGCATACCTTTAGCCTTATAATACTTTATAAGTCGCCATATTTTTGACTCAATGAGCTGAAGTCCACGTCTACTAGACTTATCCTTTGGATGCTCTTCAAGATGCCTCTTAACCTTCTCAGCCCTCTTAATTAAATTGCCCAAATCTTCAGGAATATTTGGTAGCAAATTGTTTTCACGTAATATTTCAGTAATTGTCTTACCGCACACCGTTTTAACTAGTGGTATACCGTACTGATCACGTAAAATTATACCGATCATAGATGGTGAAAATCCCCTCCTAGCTAAGTTTACCACTAAATTTTCAACATCTTCCGGTTTGTAGTTAACCCACTTAGGGGCCTCCATCCCAGCAGGCCTTGTTGAATGAGACTTACCCTTTTCCTTACTTCGCTTCAACCTACATCCCCAACACGTAAGGAAATGTTACAAATAGTATTTAAAATTTTTTAGAAACCATCTTGCAAAATCCTTCAGAGCGACGGCTCTATGACTTATGGAGCACTTATAGTTTAATGGCATTTCTGCGAACGTCAAGTTTTCACCTTTAGGTATAAATATTGGATCAAAACCGAACCCAGATGACCCTCTAATAATCCTGGAAATTTCACCATAAACTCTACCCACAAAAACCTTGTTTATATTTTGACCACAAAAAGCCACTGCAGACTCAAAGAAGCATTCCCTATCATCAATACCATCCATTAGCCTAAGTATTCCATTAAGACCAATAGTACTGTATATGTATGAGGAGAATGGCCCTGGAAAACCTTTTAGAGCTTTTATGAATAATCCATCATCTTCAACGATTAACGGCTTTTTTATGCTCTCAAAAGCGTTTCTAGCTGCAAATAAAGCAATGTCAGATAATGAGGAGGATTGTATTTCCAGTTTAGAGAATGGAGCCCACTCCAATTTTATATTAAAGGAACTGAGAATATGGGATGCTTCTATGAATTTATTCTTATTTTTAGATACGAAGAGAATTGATGTCTGCTTTAACTCTTCTCTCGATGACATATCGACCCCTCCTCCTTATCTCTAAGACTTTGCCAAATACTTCCTTACTTTTATCAAACGTGCTACTATACCCATTCTTAAAGTATTCAAAACATTTTTTAGATATTTCGTGATGTGTACTCTCCAAGGCTCTCAACATTAAATGGACGTCAACCCCAAAGGATTCTATTTCCTGTGAAGATCCACCTAAACCAAAGTCTATTAAGAAAATGTTTTTATCAACAAGAATGACATTTGATGTAGTTAAATCCCCGTGGAAAAATCCATTTTCATGGAGTCTACCGACAATGCATCCAAGATTTGTAAAAATTTCATCTAACTGTTTATCATTTAGTTGCGGGATTAAATCCTTTAATAACTTCCCATCGATAAACTCCATAATTATTGAAAATTCCTCCAAATTAACATCAAAAACTGCGGGGACAGGTACATTAGCTCTTTTAACGTTTATTAGCATTTTAGCCTCATTCAAGGTTCTGTAATTTCGTAGAAAAATGTCTAGCGATTGTATTCTGTAATTTTTTGAGATGCGAACCTTCTTTACAGCTTTATAACCAAACCAGTCTATTAGGTATAACTCTGCCTCAGCACCCTTCTTTATTAACTTCATGCGCACTCACCCTCCAAGGGATATCAACTGCATCAAGTCTCCACCTTGGGCGAATAAAACTATCCTCTACAGTTATTGTGACATTATGCATAAGTGATAATACCCCGGTCCATGCTATCATGGCACCATTATCCCTTGCATACTCCATTGGAACAGCTTTAAAAACTACACCATGCTCTTTAGCTATAGATTCCATCATAATTCTCAATCGCTTATTAGCTGCCACACCACCAGTCAGGAGGATTGCATCTTTACCCGTATGAACCAATGCACGTTCAGTAACTTCGCACACCATAGAAAAGGCAGTTTCTTGAAGACTGAAACATAAATCCTCAAGTGCAATACCATCCTTAAACTTTCTAATTGCCATTGTAAGTAATCCAGAAAAGGACATGTCCTGCCCTTTAACCACATAAGGCAAGTTAATGTAATTTGACTCCTTCGAAGCCAACCTTTCTATATGGGGACCTCCAGGATGAGGTAAGCCGATATACCTTGCAAATGTATCTAAACAGTTACCTAATGCTATATCAAGAGTTTCACCAAAAACTCTATACTTACCATCTGAGAAGGCTGAAATTATGGTGTTTCCACCAGATACGTAAACAACTAGAGGGTCATCAACTTTACATGTTAATCTCGCAATCTCTATGTGCGCCACACAATGGTTTACTGGAATTAAAGGCTTATTATAATATAATGATAAAGCCCTTGCAACTGTTGCTCCAACCCTTAAACATGGACCTAAACCGGGACCTAGAGACACTGCAAAACCATCTATTTCACTAATACTTTTCCCCGCGTTTCTCAGGGCATCACGTATTACCAATGCAGCCACGGATGCATGATGACGGGCAGCTTCCCTTGGATGTATACCGCCACTTATAGGAATGTATTCAGAGTTCACATTTGCAAGTATTTCACCATTAGAATTAGCAATACCACAGCCAAAGGTATGAGCAGTGCATTCTATCCCTAAGATAAGCATTTTATTGATCCACCATCAATAGATCGTATCATTTACGCATTTTGCTGAGTGGAACCAGTAGAACCAGTGTTTCTCTTAATTATGTATTCAGGCTCTATTTGAAGTGCGTAATCCTTTGAGTTATATATGTGTACATGCCCCTTACTTACTGGAATACCATATTCTGAGAAAAGCTTTATCACATACACATTATCTAATGCAACATTAAATTTTGAGGCAATAGCTTCTCTAACGCTCATCCTACTTGGCGTGCCAGAGTCCGTATGCTTAATTACAATATCTAGCTCCACCCTATTCAGAAGCTTATTCTCCCTTTTATTAACGACTTCAATCTCCATCCCTGAATACACCACACCACTACAAGAATAAATAACATAATTTCAAGTAAATTAAATTTGTTGTCTTCTCATTCTGGAATGAAGAATTTTAGTAGATTAAGTGCATAATTTTTAGCTTCAAGATTAACTGGAACGAACATAAGACCACGCTTAGGTATTCCAAAAAATACTGCTGAGTTTAATGGTGCACAAAGGATGCATGGTAACGCAAGTAGATCTTCCTCTCCATCTACAAGTATAAGTGAAGACTCTTCGATTGAAATAGCATATTGAATTGTTAGCCAAGAACTTGCAAGTATAGTTCCAGGGGGATTAACTATTTTAAAAATATTTTTAAAATATGGAGTTGGGTCGAACTGAAAACTCCTCCGCTCAACGTGAAAATCCACTATTGCAATATTTACGGAGATTTTGTGAGTTATGAATGATTTGGTGACATAATCCCCAACTGTAATTATTAACTTGGGATTAAAATCATTTATAAGGTTGGTTAATTTTTGTAATACGTCTTCAAAGCTCCCTTCAATAAGTACACCGTAAGGCTGTTTAAACTTGTCCTCATAAGTTCTATCCAAAATTAGCTTATTTACTGAAATTGGTTGTTCAATGAACTTCGATGGCATAACGACCAGGCTCTTTTTTATTCAAAAGCTTCGCAGTTTCACTATTAGCGTCTAAAATTATTACCATTCCATTCCATTCATCAGAAAAATCTTTAGAATTACAAATGGGACATTTAACGGCATCTTCATTAACGAGATAATGACAATTTCTACAAGCTTTAAATGGCAACCCCTTTCTAGGCAATTTATTTCTCCCTCTTTTCACTCAATTTTTTAATATCTTCTTCAATCCATGATAAAACTCCAAGAAATGGTTGCCTCATAGTTAAACCGATCTTCACACTCTTAGGAGACAAGCTCACGGTAACTATCCTTGCTCTAACAATATCCCCCTTCTTCACTATTCTATTGGTTTCTTTACCCTGCAAGGCACCTCTCCTTTTATCATAGACTATGTAATCATCCATAACTTGTGAAACGTGCACTAAGCCATCCACAGGTCCCAACCTAATAAATATACCGAAATCAGTAACCTCAACAACTTCACCTTCAACAACTTCTTGAATAACGGGTAGAAATACCAAAGCATCGAAGGTTACATCATGATAGCTAGATCCATCACCATGAATTATTCGACCAATGGGAGAGACTTCAACATTCAATATTGCAATTATGATCCCTAATTCCGCATCTACTAATCCTTCATATTTATTACGTAATAGCTCTAACGCAACTTTCTCTAAAGGTTCATTGAAATATTGGGGCGGAATTCTAATGACATCCTTAACCTTGACAACATAATACATAATGTTATCACCTTACATGAACATAATTAATTTTTAATAATTTAAAAATAACAATTTCTTCTCTCACCAAGGGACTTCACCATCCATTTCTAAATGATTAAAATTTCTTACATATATTACGGGAATACTTAGCATTCTCAATTTGCGTCTTAATTCAGCATCATTTGTTGCTACAATAACGTTTCCGAGATTTCCTTTCGCAAATTCTAAGATAGAATCATCAGCACCTTTAATATCCTCAACGTTCATTAGCTCACAGTTACCAGCCATTTTTAATGCAACTCTTGCCAAAAGTTTTTCTTTTCCAGATTTTGAGTTAATCATGTTGTTTAATTCGTTATATACGGAGGTTAGAAGAACACATTTATGCGCCATTGGAACAAGTCTACTTATCTCCCCAAATAAGTCTATTCTATGCTCAGCAGCCAACATCAAGATACTTGTATCCAACACCACAATAAGCCCCCTCTTACTCAATAAGAATCACCTAACCTTTAATAAACCCATATCCTATTAGTCTCCATCTTCCACCTATCCTCCGACTAATGGCAATCCTGGAATTAACCTCTGCACATATCGGCCTCCTCAATGAAACGTGTACGTATCCCCTTGAAATCGAAGTAACTGTGCCAAGTGTTGTAGCAGTCCCAGAATTTATCATTAATTGTTCTTTAACTTTTAACGGTTCAACTTTTTGAGGCTCTTTTAATCCAACAACCCATTCTAACAGGTGAGGCTCGAATGAAAATTCATACCACACTGGTGGTAGAGTCCCCGGTAAACCTAAAACGTTTCCAACAAGAGCATCTGCCTTTGTCAATGAGGGATCTAGTGTAGTTCCAACACCAACAAGACCTCCAGGTCGAGCCACCTTAACAGGCGTTTCACCACTCTTCAAGCTAACTACGCGTGTATATAAAGGTCTATTTTCAATTTTACCATTATGTTCAATGATTAATCCAGGGCTTATTTCAATTTCATCACCAACTGTCAATTTCCCTTGAACTATAGACCCCCCAATAACTCCGCCCGATAGCTTATCGAAATCAGTTCCAGGTTTGTTCACATCAAAGGATCTTGCAACAAACATTCTTGCAGGTTTTGATTCATCTCGAACTGGAGTTGGAATATATTCTTCGATTGCTTCAAGCAATACATCTATGTTAATCCCATGTAAGGCGGATATAGGTATTATTGGAGCGCCTTCAGCTATTGTCCCTTTAATAAATCTTAAAATTTCATTATAATTTTTAAGTAAATCTTCACGAGTAGCTATTTCAACTTTATTCTGAGCTATGACTATATTCTTCACTCCAATTATTTCAAGTGCTATTAGATGTTCACGCGTTTGAGGTTGCGGACATGGCTGTGTAGCATCAATAACCATTAAAGCTCCATCCATCAACGTAGCACCAGCAAGCATGGTTGCCATAAGCATTTCATGTCCCGGGCAGTCCACAAAGGAAATCCTTCTTAAAATTACGGTATCTGAACCGCATATTGGACATTTAGGTTTTGTAGTGTAGCATTGAGGAGGAGGACATTTTGGGCATTTCCTTATAGTTGCATCCGCATAACCCAACTTTAAAGTTAACCCTCTCTTTAACTCCTCACTATGTCTTGCAGTCCAAACTCCAGTTAATGCCTGAACGAGGGTTGTTTTACCATGATCCACATGACCAGTAGTGCCAATATTACATTCAGGTTGTTTATACTCCAAGTAATCAGTGGATGAGTCACTTGTCTGCAGGTAAATCACCTTCGACTATCACGGTATTTATTTGAACAATGTCTGATGTAATAGTGTTACCTCTAACTGTTTTACGCTTTCTAAGTCCATCCTCTTTGGGTATAAATCCTGGTGGGTGGGACATTAAAACCCTGTATTTTTTGCCTCCAGGAAGGTATGGTATCATGGGGAAGCCTGCAAAATCGCTACCACCAGTAATTTTCAATTTTACATTGGGAAGATTGATTATGGATCCATCAATGATGTCCCCGATCTTCATTCCAATTAGGGAGAGAGATGACGGTTCATCAACTTCAAATGATTTTGCAATGCCCTTCTTTGGGTCACTTACAACTAAATTAAACTTCACCATAACTACCTCTCACCTCTTTTAATTTTTGATATCTCCTCTAACAAATTTATCTCCTCCTCCGAAAGTTTATCGGTAAACTCTTTGAGGAACACCCCAATATGTTCCGAGGGGACATTTACATAAAGAATATCGTTCTCATTTATATGTCTTCCCACCATCATATTACTCTTTATAGAAATTGCAACTTGCATACCTTTAGTAGCTTCTTTCAAAACTTTACCTTTATCTTGAATTTGTAGAATTTCACCAACTATTTTACCATCATCTTTAATTAATACATAGCCTGGCATAATTTTACCAGCAACAATGTCTACCCCGACTATTATAGGTTCACTTCTTCTAAATACACATCCAGGAATTATTCTAATTTTACCTGGGAAAATGAGGGATTCAAACTTCTTTTCTCTCTCCATAGAAATCATTTGTGTGAACCAATTGACGTATTCTTCCACCAACCTGTATATGATTACATTTTGGAAAATTCTAACCTTCAATCTTGCAGCCTCCAATTCAGCCTCAGGTAGAACCTTTACATTAAACGCTAATATAACCCCCCTATAGGGATCGGATTGACTTACAATGGATGCTTCAACGACATCCCTCTTAGAAACAGGTCCTATATCGGCAATTTTAACAGGAATTTTAAGGTTTTCTAAGTAGCTTGTTAAAGCTTCTAAAGAGCCAAGGGTATCAGCTTTCAATATTACCCCATTAACATCTCTAGAAAACTTTATGGAAGAAACCTCTTCTCTAACAAGTGATACTATGTTATCCAATTTTGATGGATCTTCAACAACAAATAATGGCGCGCCAGCAATGGCTCCTTCTATGTCTGGCGCTACTATTTTTACACCAGCAGCAGCGGAAACCTCATCCACCTCAATAAACTTATCCTCCGGAGAACGCATTTCATCTAACGGCTTAGGCAACAATAATGCTCTTACCCTACTAACCAAGGGTTTTTCCAAACCACCAACAACAATCATGTCTCCACGCCTAATTATGCCATCGTAGATTATAGTATCAAGACTTAAACCTAAACCACGTTCCTCGCGGACCTCAAGAACAACGCCTTTAGCAGGACCTTGAACAAATCTAAGACGTTCACGCATAAATCGCTGTGACAAGCCTACAAGGATCATTAAAAGCTCAGGAATTCCTTCACCGGTTTTGGCACTTGTGGGGACTACGGGGATGGTCTTAGAAAAATCTCTAATTTTATCAAATCTATCTGCATTAAAGCCAAGTCGATAAAGCTCGAAAATAATCTTTTGTTGAAGATCTTCCAATGCTCTAATAACTGAGGCATTCTGCTTCTTAATACTGGAAAGTATTGGTGAATCGGGGGATGGTTTCCATCCAGGTATTTTATCAACCTTGTTCGCAGCTACTACAAAAGAAGTTTTTCTAGACTTCAAAATTTCAATAGCCTCATAAGTTTGATTTTGAAATCCTTTTGTAATATCAATAACAAGCACTGCAATATCGGCAATTGACCCCCCTCTACGTCTCAAATTCACAAAGATCTCATGACCAGGCGTATCTATGAAAAGTAGACCAGGAAAATCCAATTCAATACGCATTGCGCTTAGAAGCTCCCCGCAAATTTTCTTTAATGCTGATTGTGGTATAAAGCTTGCCCCAATATGTTGAGTCATAGTTCCAGGTTCTCTCAAAGCTACTGCAGTACCCCTAATCTTATCTAATAATGAAGTTTTACCAGCATCCACATGCCCAAGTACACAAACTATTGGCTGCCTAATTCTAGGATTAGACAAAGTAAACACACCTTGACCAAGAGAAGAAATGATGAATAAAGGTTAAAAATCTTTCTTGATGTGGCAATTTTGATGATTTAATTTTATGGATAGGAGATCAGTTCATACTCTTTGAAAAATAGATTTATTTCTCTTTCACTATTTTCAACACTATCTGATGCATGCACAACATTACGTGTAGTGTCTAAACCATAATCCCCCCTAATAGTTCCAGGCAAAGCATCCTGCGGAGAAGTCGCCCCAATCATGTTCCTAACTCTAAGTATGGCATTATTTCCTTCGACCACTATTGCAACAACAGGTCCTGAAGTTATGTGTGATATGAGGTTTTCAAAGAAGGGTTTATTTCGATGCATATAATATAGTTCTTCAGCCTTTTCCCTGGATAGCTTTAGCATCTTAAGACCTATAATCTTTAGACCTTTATTTTCAATTCTACTTATGACTTCCCCAATAAGTCCTCTGAGCACACCATCAGGTTTTATTAAAATTAAGGTTCTTTCACTCAAGGTTACCCCCTCGATAAAGATAAGCTAAAAGTATTAATGAATAATGATTATTCTTATTCGGCAGTACATTATTATTCACTTATTATTTGATTTAGTAACCCATTTAACATCTGTAGGTTTCCTAGAGAAATATAGCATACTCTTCCTACATTTACTTGAACAAAAGAAGAGTACTGACCCATCGGATTTAACGTATAAGATGCCCTCCCCTCTAGGAATGTTCTTACCACAGAAGCTACAACGTCTAGTTGCGCTCATTTATATCACAACCTAACGTGGAGTAAGTTTGCGTGCTTCCCTTTCTGTTTCACGTAACATTAATATGTCTCCTAATCTCACAGGCCCCTTAACATTCCTAGTGATAACTCTCCCCTTATCTTTCCCTTCCAAAACTCTCACTCTCACTTGAATTACCTCGCCAGTAACTCCAGTTCTACCAATAATTTGTATGACCTCCGCAGGTGTCGCTTCCGTTGAAGAGCTACTCAAAGTAAACACCCTTAAGAAAGGAATTTAAGAGGTGGCATTTTAACCTTTCTTTTCAGCAGTGGTTCCAACTTTTACCTTGTTGACTTCAGCTATTATTTCTTCAACCAGTTTGGCTGCTCCACCAGCATCTATTATACAAGCCGATGCAGCTGCTATGTCTATTCCAGCAGATTGACCAAGCTTAGTTTTACTTGGAACATATAGGTATGGTATTTTGCGCTCTTCACAGAGTAGTGGTAGATGTGCAACAACCTCGGGAGGATCAACATCTTCTGCTATCAAAACTAGTTTTGCTAGTCCCCTTTCAACAGCTTTGGTTGTTTCATTAGTCCCCTTCTTTATTTTTCCAGTGTCTCTAGCTATCTTAAGGGCTTCATACCCCTTTTCTGCAAGTTCTGGTGGAACTTCAAATCTCACGTAAAATGGTTTTGATTTTGCTTTTGACATCATCTCACACCCATTTCATTGAATCATCTAAAATAGAATAAAGGAACTCATTTTTAAATCTTTTTACTGTAAATTTATGGATGAGTATAGTAGAAGGTTAGCTCTGCACTATCCTTATTGATGTTATCTACTCTTGCAAAACCGAACCGCATAAATTGTATGACTTCACCAATCTTTAAATTTAAACATTGATAATCGCATAACCCTTTAGTTTCACTTGCATCAGGCATTACTATTGTTGCATTTGCATTTCCCTTCAAAGGTAGCCAATGTATTATTTTCTGTTCACCCTTAAGTTTTAAGGCTTCAACCCCTAGAAATATGCTGTCCACCACACTAGAAGCATAATCTATATTGGTCACTTTAAAGTTGAGGAGACCCATTAACCTATACGTTTCATTGACATTCATCGAGTTGGCATCTGATGCTTGAATATAAACGGTTATCATATTATTAGCGGGAGTCACTGACAATATTCTATAACCACGTTCAACATGAGTTGGGTGTAATGGTATTTTTGCTTCAATCTTAGATGAAACACCATGAACATTTAATTTAAATGGTGGTGATGCTATGAAAAAGAATCTATTAGCTTCAGGTTCTAGAATGCGTCTATTTATTGAGTATAAATTTTCTAGCGATATGGATGCGGATGTTGATTTGATACCTACACTCAATATAATTTCCCTTATAGCTTCTGGTCTAAAACCGCGTCTTCGTAGTGCAGCGAGAGTTCCAAGTCTTGGGTCATCCCAAGATCTATAGATTCCACGCTTAATGCCCTCAGCGATCTTAGATTTACTTAAAACCCATCCACTTAGCTTCATCCGTCCAAAATGTATGGCTTCCGGATATGCCCACCCAAAGTAGTTGAAGATATATTTTTGCTTTATGGTATTTACTTCATGTTCTCTTCCCCTAAGAATATGAGTAACACCCATAAGATGGTCATCTATTGCGCAAGCAAAATTGTAAGTAGGCCAAACGCAGTACTTGCCCCCAGTTCTTGGATGAGGCCATTGCTTAACATCAATTATTCTAAATGCAACCCAATCTCTAACAGAAGGATTTGGATGCGACATATCGGTTTTTATTCTAACTACGGCATCACCCTCCTTAAATGATTGATTAATCATCTTCTCCCACAAATCAATGTTTTCCTCAACACTTCTAGATCTACAAGGACACTTCTTAGAACTAGCCTTATACTTCTTAAAAACTTCAGCTGAGCATGTGCAAACATATGCATATCCCATCTCCATCAGTTTACGCGCAAGATCATAGTATATGTCCATTCTATCTGATTGTATATACATCTCATCCCATTTAGCACCCAACCAAACTATATCATCCTTGATCATGTCGTAAAATTCCAATACTGGACGCTTGGTCTTAGGATCCGTATCTTCAAATCTTAATATAAATTTACCATTATACATTTTTGCATATTCATAGGACAAGATTATTGGTCTTGCACTTCCAAGATGTAGCGGCGCGTCTGGATTCGGGGCGAACCTCGTTTTAACAATGGGTACCTTATCAGCATTTGGCAGAGGAGGAAGCTTCTTCTCCTCCTCAACAGCTTTACTTTCCCTTATTAACTCTGGCCACCGTTCTTCCAAAAGCTTTTTTTGAAGCTCTATAGTCATACCGTTAACTTCGTTTACTATTCTTTCAACGTGGGGTAACAAAGTTTTAGCAAGTGATCTATATTGCGGTAGTTCACTAAATATCTTTGACAAAACAGCATTAACCTGTGCTTTCCCATCATGCTTATATGCATTTAAAAGAGCATACTTGAAAATTATTGACTCAATGACTTCATCTATCTCCGGCAATTTCTCTCACCACCACATTTTGAGATATTACAAATAGATATTTTTGAGGCTTATACTCTATTTGTGTGAAATAGAAGACGACACCATCTACCTGAGAGAGACCGTAACGGACTTCCCGTTTACCAGTAAAAATTGCAACTAGACGTGTAGATCTATTAACATTCTCTCCAACGGAAACCATTGGTACGATGTTTTTCCCTGTGAACTCCCTCAATACGACATGATCGCCAGCATTCAAGAATAGAGCTTTCCCATCAATAACTGTGCATACATCTTTACATATTACACTTTCTTCGATATTTAAAAAGTATTTATATGCATCATCATAAATTTCCTCAACATAAGCATTATTCAGAAGCTCCAAATTTAAATCAGGTTGATTAAGCAATTTTCTGATATACACCTTATTTTCTTCTAGTACCAGAAGATTCTTATCCATATCAAGATTATGATTACCCTTTTTGATAAAAATTCTGGGGATAATAAGTTTATTCAATTTTTAATAACCTCTAGCTAGTATGTAATCAGCCAGCTCCATTAATATATCTCTATCTTCTCCTTGGGAAAAGCTTTTCAAAGCCTCCTTAGCTGATAAAACATATTTTTCAGCAAGTGAAGAAACGTAATCCAGAGAGCCTGTCTCCTTTAAAACATCTATTACTTCATTTAGCTCAATATTACTTAAATCCCTTTTACCATAGTATTTCTGTAATGTTCTCCTTTGATTATCATCACAATTTCTCGCTGCATGTAAAAGAACTAATGTGCATTTACCCTCCCTGACGTCGCTGCCAACTGGCTTACCCAAAGCTTTTTCATCACCGATCACACCTAAAATGTCGTCCCTCATTTGGAAAGCCATTCCTATATTCTCCCCATACTTGGATAGTGCATTCACGGATTCTAGGCTACCCATGCCCAATAAACCTCCAATTTCACAAGCAGTTTTAATCAGCACTGCAGTCTTCTTGTAAATCATGTTAAGATAATCCAGCTCGGTAATAGACATATCAAATAATTTCCCTTCAAAACTCATGTCTAACGCCTGTCCTTCAGCAATGACAGTAACGGCATTAGCCAATCTACGCATGGATTCCACTATCCTTTCACGATCTATATGTTTAAATGAGAAGCAGTGGAAGAAGATTTCAAAGGCTTTTGAGAATAAGACATCACCAGCAAGAATGGCCATTGGGACCCCCCATAATACATGAACAGTTGGCACGCCACGTCTAAATTCATCTCTATCCATTATATCATCGTGTATTAATGTGAAGTTATGTATGAGCTCAATTGAAACGGCAGCAGGCATTATTGCTTCCACATCACCTCCAACAAGTTTACAAGACTGATAAACAAGAAATGGTCTAAGCCGTTTACCACCAGATTTCAATAGATGTTTAGATGCGGAATAAAGATCTTTAGGCTCTAAATTGTCTGGGAGGAAACGCTCAAGACTTATAACAAATGACTTTTGAAAACTGGTGATACTATCCTGCAGACCCATAATAAATCATCTTAAAAAGTGAAACTTTGAATAATTAAAGATTTCCACACCTCTTAACATAGATTTCGGATAAAATCCCTCTTGAATGCAACCATTCATGTAATCTACCAGTAATTACTATAGGGGACTTCCTCAAATCCTCAACATGTCTAGCGTTAACGAGGAACATTGCAATCTTCAGTTCATTAATAAAATTTTTAATGAAATTGTACACTCCATCAAAACCCCTCTCCAAAACCAATTTAATTATGGGTAATGCTAATCCAACACAGTTTGCACCTAAAGCCAGAGCTTTGGCCGCATCGATTCCAGACCTTATACCACCACTTGCAATTATGGGTATATCAGTCACAGACTTAACTTCACATAAACTTGCAGCTGTGGGTATTCCCCAATCCCAAAAAGAATATGCTAAATGTGCACTATCTTCATCACCCATATTTATTGATCTATAATATTCAACAGCAGCCCAACTAGTCCCGCCAGCCCCAGCAATATCTATAGCTGAGAAACCCGCATTACATATTTTTAAAGCAGCTTCCATTGAAAAGCCGGATCCCGTTTCCTTAGCTATTAATGGTACACCTAAGAATAGTGAAAGGGATTTAGCTTTTTCAAGTACGTTAGAATAGAATGGTTCTCCCTCATGTTGGACAGCTTCTTGAAGAGGGTTAAAATGTATTGCAAGCGCATCAGCATTTATCATATCGACTGCTTTCCTCGCTTCATTTAGACCATAACCTAAACATAGCTGAGCTGAACCCAAATTACCGATTATAAAAGCGCTTGGGGCGACCTCGCGTACCACAGAAAATGTGTATGATAAATCAGGCTTTTCAATAGCTATTCTTTGGCTACCCACGCCCATGCCAATACCCAATTTTTCCACCGCTGAAGCTATTATTGAATTAATTTTATGGGATTTTTCGCTCCCCCCAGTCATAGCGGAGATTATTATAGGGGCACTTAGTTTATGCCCTAAAAAATTTACTGTCAAGTCTATATCATCTAAATTAATTTGTGGAGATGAATCATGAATAAGAGTGACATCTTCAAACAACGTTTTTACATTTTTAAATTCAACATCATACGAATAGCATATTTCAATATGGTCAATCTTTCTCCTTTCAATCATTGCAACTCTCACCAAAGTAGATATTAATGTGGGAGTTAAATAGGTAACGCTTTCAATACTTCACATTTTAAATTGAGAATTATTTGGAACAATTCTGCTTCCATAAAAATTGGCATTAACTATTGCTTGAACAATTCTCCCAGGTACAAGTGCATTTACAATGCAAACTTCAATCCCAGATGAACAAATCCTTTCAGCCTCCAACAATTTGTTTTTCATGCCTCCAGTGACGTCAACCCCAGATGCACTGTTAGAATCCCAGCTTCTAATAAGCTTTGAAAGATCATTTAGAGTTAGTATTTTAATTAATTTAGCATTAGGATCACATTTAGGATCAGACGTATATATCCCATCAACATCACAAGAAAACACGACTTTAAAGGCATTAAATTTTATGGCTAAATATGAACATATTTTATCACCCGACAGAATACAGAAGCCATATTCATCATCAAACACCACATCACCATAAAGGACAGGGGTAAACCCAAGTTTAATAGCCTTTTTAATCGAATGAAGATTTGATGTAAAGATTTCACCCTTCCTAGTTGTTATCATAGATGAAGGTTGAAATGGGAAGGGAATGAAACCAGCATTGGAAAATTCATTAATAACTATTTCATTAAGACGTAACATTGCATAATGGGTTTCAAAAACGCCGGGCAATTGACTGACGTCTTTAAATCCTTCATTAAGCTTATGCTTATGTGCATGAGGATGACCGAAGGATCCTCCACCATGTACTATTATAAAGGAGAATTCATCCATTATCTCGGCAAGTTCATGTGCTATTCTTCGTAAAACATTAACATTCGCAGCTTCATATCCACTTTTTTGCGTTATTACACTCCCCCCAAGTTTGATTATCACCATTTTTCTATTAGTTACTGCATTCACCTACATTCACCCCATAATCTGAGATGTATGAAATTATGGCTTTCCCACCATTATCATTAATGGCTTTTGATATAGAAGATACTGTAGACTCATTTGATATAGCAATTATGGCTCCGCCCCCACCAGCACCAGTTATCTTAGCACCATACGCACCAGCATTTCTTGCTGCATAAATTAATCTTTCTAAATTTAAAGTTGAAATTCCGAGAGAGGATAGTAATCCATGTGAAATATTCAAGAGTTCACCTAATCTGTTGATGTCACCGTAAAGTAATGCATTGACAGCCTCTTCAACTATTTTATCATTTGCATCATAAATTAAATTGAAAATGGAAGGGTACTTATACTTCAATTTTAATACCTTGTTAACCATGTCAGCCGTGGATCTATGTTCAGTGGTTATCCCCAATATTATGGGTGCATTAAACTTTACATTTAATTGATTAAATCCTTGAGAGCGTCTATATAGAAGTATCCCCCCAAATGCTGAGATTGTGGTATCTATGCCACTAGGCTTTCCATGGGCAAGACTCTCACCTTTAGATGCAAGTTCAATTACATCATACGGATTAAATTTTACATTGTAAAGTTTTAATATAGCTGCTGAAAAAGCTACAAAGACAGCTGCCGAAGAACCTAAACCAGCACCCATTGGGATTTCGCTTTTTATGCTGATATCTATACCACGATCAAGAAGATGGTGCTTAGATGAAAATTCATGTAGGATCAGAAGTAATGGTGTGATTGAGGAATTATAGCTATGAAAATTACCACTAATTATCATATTTGTTGGAATCCTAATGGGATTTGGAGAATTAATATCGGATGAAATTGAAATGAAATTCGAATCATTAAAATCAGCGGAAACCTTTGCTCTCAAGTTTATAGCAGCAGCTATAGCAAGTTTATCTTCAACAACGAAGTGTTCTCCAAAAAGGATTACTTTAGCTGGCGCTGATGCTATTACCATATATTCACCTTAAGAAGGCTATCGATGAGTATCCTACAACAGAAGAAGTGTCACCAGACGTGTCACCAGATGTAGCGTATTTTAATTTTAATGCTTGCTTGGCCTCTAAGAGTTTAGCAATAGTAATTAATGTGCCAGTAGGGCCTGGGCCGCACATGGAAACCCTTCTAGAATAATATGTTTTGAAGAAGCCGTCAAGATCCAGATTAATAATCCTATCGATTATAAGGGAATCATTCCTATATGCACGTTCATAACTTTCGTAGTGAGAGAAGTCTGTGGAAGCTATAACGATGACTCTCCTATCCTTAATAATTTTAGATATGGCTTCGCCCAACAATACTGAAACTTCTTTGTCCTGTATCATCAATGAAATTGGAAGAAACTTCACAGTACCAAATAGATATTGTAGGAATGGCAATTGAACTTCGATTGAATGTTCGTTTATATGAGCAGTATAATCATCTTCTATGATGTCGATGGAGCCTAGTAAAGCATCCCCTAGTTCACTATCTACTTCAGCATATCCAAGTGGAGTTTTCCACAAGCCTTTCCTCATAATAGCCAGTGGAGAGCCTATGCCAGAATGGTTTGGGCCAAGTATTATGAAAGAATCAGGCTTCCCATTTTCTGCGACCATTTTGTAAGCCCATGCTGCTATAGGGCCAGAGTAAATGTACCCAGCATGAGGAACTATGACTCCGATTAACTTTCCAGTAAAGGATTCATTGACTTTAGGTAGCTCTCCTGGACCTAATTTATGAGTAAAACACCATTTGATCTGTTCCATAAGATCTTCTTTTGAACCTTCATAGAAGGATCCTGCAACCACAGGTTCACGTACAAACATGATTATCAATAAAAGTTATTGTTTAAGGAATTATTTAAAGTGCTCTTAAAATAGGCCATGAAAGTTTAGTAGGTCTCCGGTTTCGCTTCAAAGTCTTCAATGGATAGAGGAATATTTCCGTCTGGGGGTATATCTCCTCTTTCCCTTAAAACTTGTCTCGCCAATATCCAGTAGGTTAATGCCAAGGCCTTCCTACCTTTGTTATTTACTGGAATTATCAGTTCAACTCCTGATGCAAGATTATCAGTGTCGCAAAGCGCCACAACAGGTATACCCATATCAATAGCTTCATTAAGAGCTTGCTCATCAGCTCTTGGATCAGATATTATGACAATAGAGGGCTCCTTGTAATATGATAAGTGGGGATTTGTGAAGGTTCCAGGTATGAATCTGCCAGTAATTGGGAAGCCACCAACTAAAGAGCAAAATTGTTTGACAGGCCTCCAACCATACTGTCTAGAAGAAACAGCACATACTTTATGTGGCGGAAATCTTGCTATAAATTTAGCTGCAATACGTATGCGCTCATCTATGCGTTTGACATCTAAAACGTATAATCCATCAGGTCTAACTCTATAAATGAATGGGATCATAGATTTAGTTTTTATCCTAGTGCCAATATGAACTCCTGTGGAAAGATATAATTCCAACGGTACCAGTAGTTCTGAGGATTGAGGCTGTGATGTCATTTCAACAACCTCTCAAGTTCAAATATCTTACTCCCTTCACCTAAATCTTCTTCTATTCTTATAAATTCATTTATTTTAGACACTCTTTCCCCACCCATTATTCCACATTTAACTAGTGGTGAACCAGTAGCCACTGTGAAATGCGATAAAAATGTGTCAACTGTTTCCCCTGATCTGTGGGAGCATACTGGTATCAAGCCGTATGAAAATGTTGTTTGTATAGCAGAAATAGCGTCAGATAAAGTTCCCACTTGATTTGGTTTTATTATCACAGCATCAAATGCCTTTATGTAAGCACCATAGCGTATTCTTTCAACATTAGTAGCTGTTAAGTCATCAGCACAAATTATGCAAGTTTCAGCTTCATCACGCAATCTGGCAAAGGATGTGAATGAGTTCTCCATGAATGGATCTTCAACATAGAATAAGTCAAACTTATTTATGAGGTTTAAAATGAATTTATAAAAAGCATCTTCATCGTAACATGTATCAGTGCTTGGTAAGCAATACTTATTTGATTTTGAATTCCATAAGGAGGATGCGGCAACATCAACCCCCAACTTAAACTTCACATTTGTCTCCTTTGAAACCTTATTACAAGCATTTTGAACAATTGGTAATACATCAAATATATTTAACGTAGTAACCAGCGCACCTTCATCATTCCTGCCGTAGACCACACCAGGAGGACTTGTTTTGACGATTTCCTTATACACCCCAATACTTGCCAACGCTAATTCGGAGAAAGAGGATGCACCATATGGAATTATTAAGACTTCTTGAATATCTAAACCTTTAACATGTGTATGTTTTCCACCACCAATAACATTGCCAAGAGGCAGGGGGAGCCTATTCGCATAAACTCCTCCAAGATATCTGTATAGAGGCACCATTAATGAATTGGCAGCAGCAATGGCATTGGCAATGGATGTAGCGATGGATAATGATCCTCCTATCTTGCTAAAATTGGATGTACCATCAATTTCTTTTAACGTCTTATCCAACTCAAACTGCTTAGCAGAGTCCATCCCTATTATCTCAGGTGCGACGAGATCTTCAAATAAATTTAAGGCTTCATCCACACCACCGGATGGGAAATCTATAACCTCATGTGCTCCCTTACTTGCCCCTGATGGTGCTGAGAAGGAGCCGAACCCATTTTCAGTGTATATTTCAACCTCTATCGTAATGTCTCCCCTACCATTAAAGCGCTTATTTGCAGACGCATCATTAATAATTGTTGGGGAAAAACTCATCGAAATCACCTTTTATACTTCTTTTTCATATATAACATGTCAAGCTCAACTATATCGTCAATATATTCAACATGTGTTAGAAGCATCCTCCTGCAACAATAACGAGTAATACCAAGTTCTTCAAAGGCTTTATTTATGGGTACACCAGAATCCACTAGCTTCTTAAATTTTTCAAATTTATCCCCTATCGGTGCTCCACATGTAAAGCATCTTATTGGATACATGTTGAATCTCACCTATAGGACTTCTGAAATCTACGCCTAGCAGAAGGCCCTCCAAATTTCTTCGGTTCAGTTCTTCTAGGATCTCCAGTTAACATGGTTCTATCGTACTCTAGAAAGATTTTCTTTATATTTTCGTCATTAAACCAATTCACCAATCCACGTGCGATAGCCATACGTGCAGCATCAGCCTGACCCATAAATCCCCCACCACTAACAGTGACATGAATATCAACTTGATCTACCAATTTTTTATCAATCAATTTTAGGGGTTCCAATATTTTCCATTTTGCAAGTTCAGGTTGGTACAAAGGTAAAGGAATACCATTTACATATACTCTGCCCTTCCCATCTTTAAATACAGCTCTAGCGATAGCAGTCTTCCTTTTACCACTAACCACTAGAACTCTTTTACTACTCATGAAGACCACCAGACCATCCTAGTTGTTTAGAAATTTCAATTAAATAAACATATCTACCAGATAAATTCCCTGCGTCGGCCTCTTTAAACCGAATCACAGGATAATTTTTATATTCCTCTGGGAACCCCATGAAAACTTTTAGATTACGGAGCGCTTTACGCCCTCTCTCACTATCTTTTGGAAGCATGCCGGCAACTACTCTTCTGAAGATCATGGTGGGAGAGCGATGAATTTTAGGGCCTAATATCGGATTCCTTAATGTACGTAGGTTTAATAATTTCTTGTACTCTTCAAAAACACTTTGAGGATTCCCTGAAACCACAATTTTATCCACATTGACCACAAATATTTTTTCACCCTCAATTAAACGCTTTGCAATGATACTAGCAAGTCTACCCAAAATCATGTTTTCAGCATCCACCAAGGTAACAACATTGTTATTACTCAAATCTATCACCTCAAAATTTTAACCCCAGAACCCTTTGGATTCATATTAACTAGATCAATGATACTGATACATTTACCGTTAGCCTTAATTATTTTTTCATAAGCTGAACTTGAGAAGGAAAATGCTGCAACAGTAACGGGGTGATTTATAGATCCAGCTCCAAGCACCTTTCCAGGAATCACAATAACATCATCCGGTTTGGTGTATTTATTTATTTTACCCACATTAACTACTATCCTCATTCTTCTCGGAGCTTCAAGTCTATCAGCTACATCACTCCAAATCTTTGCATCATTTTCATTAGCTTTCTTTCTCAGAAAATCTATTAATTTCCTAAGGTGTATATTCGTAGGACCTGTTTTCTTCATCTAAAGCCCCCCAATTTTGCTTAAAAATTCATCGCACTTTTCAGCTAAAATAGTTGCAGCAGTATAAATAATTTTATGTACAGGAATGGAGCCTGTTGATTCAACGTAGAAAATGAAGGAAGTGTCATCAGGTTTAAGTTCAATTGCATCATATTCACAGGCATCCACGCATGCTTTACATAAACTGCAATTTATTGGATCGAGGAGATATGGATATCCAGTCTTACTATCCACATCTAAAACCTTCTTTGGACATTCACTCACGCATTTAAGGGTTCCATCGCTACTGCATTTAACACATGAAGAAGTATTAACAACTATTCTTGGGAAATATTTGTATGCACATGCGGAAACTGGTTGGAATCTAGCATTATATTTACCCTTACCCAATCTAGCATACATTTCTATCAAAATTTCATCACCAGCAGAAAGCTTTGCTATTGGGAAATCTCCATTTACTGGAACCACGCGAGGATCACTAGATACTATATCCCTTGAGTAAACTGTTACTGGAGAATCATCAGCCTTAACATTTAGAGTTAATGTAACTTGGCAACGTGGACACCCTACGCCCCCACATACACATTTTTCTGGTAGATTGAAACCATCTAGATCCGTTGTTAAAGGTATGAGAGAAAGCCTATGTACTAGAATCTCATCAAATATTGGAGAAGTATTATTTATTATTGCGAAGTCGCTTACAGCCATTACTGGCACTTCAGATATCATTATCCTTCTCAAAGCATTTGCGAATGCAACATTTGAATTTCTAAGGATAAATCTAATAGATAAATCTTTAAAATCCACTATTTCAACAAGAGATTTTGAAGAGCTCATTTAAAGCCACCTAATCGAATTTTCATAGCCTTCTACCTCTACGGCCACCAGGTCTCCTTGTAGTATCATGAGGAATCGGCGTTACATCTTCAATTCTGCCAATTATAAATCCAGATCTAGCTAAAGCTCTAATAGCAGCTTGGGCGCCAGGACCTGGAGTTTTAGGACCGTGACCCCCAGGCGCTCTAACCTTTATATGCAAGGCCTTGAATCCCTTGTCTTTTATTGTTTGAGCTATCTTAAATGCTGCTTGCATTGCCGCATAGGGGGATGGTTTTTCCCTATCGGCTTCCACAACCATTCCACCAGAAGATATTGCAACTGTTTCAGCACCAGAAATGTCTGTTACATGTATTATTGTGTTATTAAAGGAACTGTATATGTGAGCTATTCCCCACAATAACTCTCTACTACTCATTCAGACACCTCACTTTTACCCTTACTTTCTTCTTTAATTACTGGTGAAACTGCGTATGGGCTATTGTATGAATAATGAATTTTATCTTCCTCATCTCTACTTACAATATATCCAGGAACTGTTACTCTCCTACCGTTTATTGAAATATGGCCATGAACTATTAGTTGTCTAGCATGATGGATTGTTTTTGCAAGCCCTTTCCTATAAACTATCGTTTGTAAGCGTCTTTCAAGAAGATCCTCCACTTTTAAGCTTAAGACATCGTCGATAGATGCATCTTCATTTAACAATCCAATTTTGTATAATTTACCTATGAGCTCTTTGCGTCTAACCATTAGCTCTTCAGGTGGAAGAGCTAACATAAGTCTCGCCTGTTTCCTAAATTTTGATAAAATGGTTTTAGCTATCCTAACTTCACGTTTATTTCTAAGCCCATATTCACCAACTAATTTAAGTTCCTCTTCAAGTAATTCCCTCTTCCACGGATGTCTTGGAGAACTCCACTTATTTTTTGGGCGTTTAGGATCCCCCACATCCATCACCCTCTTGGCTTATGGGAAACACCTACGGTTTGACCTGTTCTACCAGTTGTTCTAGTCCTCTGGCCTCTAACTTTCAGCCCTAATGAATGTCTAACCCCCTTCCAACACTTTATCTTCTTCATAAATTCGATGTCTGACTTAATTCTTAGAAGCAGATCAGATCCTATTAAATGTTTACTCTCACCAGTTTCAAGATCCTTAGCTCTATTCATTAACCAATATGGAATGTTTTGCGAAGAGAGTGAATTAATAATATTTTCAATTCTCTTAATTTTAGTATCAGGTAAGTAACCCAACTTTTCATGTGGGGAGACTTCAGCCAATTTTAGGATTATATGGGCTAAGTTTACGCCAACTCCTTTAATTTTCGATAAAGCATACGCTACCTTTAAGGATCCATCCAGATCCTGTCCTGCGATTCTCACCACATGTTTAAACGCCAATGAAAGTCACCCAGTACCGATACAAGAAAAACATTAAGTTACTTATTTAAGTTTTGCCATATAAAATTACTCTTGAGCTTGGTAATTGCTGAGAAATTTCATCAAAATAAATTGCTTATAATATTGATGCTAATTTGCAGCACTGCCATAACTTTAATTTGACCGCTATGGATCACTTTCTTTGCTTAAATAGGGGGATTTTGATTTTTAGGTGGTGGGCGGGCTGGGATTTGAACCCAGGACCACCGCCGTGTAAGGGCGGTATCCTAACCAGCTAGACGACCCGCCCTGCTAGATGTACAGTTGATGTGAGTTGTTATTTAGATATATCTTCTTCAAGTTCTTTTATTTTTCTCTCTAGAAATTCTATTATTCGAGTGTTATTAAATGATTCTAGGTTTCCACCACATATTTTACATTTGAAGCCATATTCTGACGCTTCTTCAAAGGAGAATCTAATTTTATCCTTCGGGCAGAAGAGGAAGACATGTTGTTTTTCATATTCATATCTTTCTTTAAGTTTTTCTAGAACGGCGCGTTTTTTAGAGCGCACTAAAAATTCTATGTTGTCTCGGTTAAGACGCCATAGATAGATGAACCAACCTGTAGTTTTGTCCCTTATCCTCTTGTATGATACTAGTTGGTTATCATAGAGTGTGTAGAGTATTTTTCTGACATTGTTAAGTTTTATTCCAGTTTTTTGGGATAGAGTTTCATCTGTGACGTCATAGTTTTCTGATAGAAAGGAAACTATGGCGACGCCTTCCTCTCCAACAAGCTCTCTTATGAAGGCTATGAAACTTTCATCAAGCGGTATGGATTCAAAGTATTCGTACACACTTATTTCACTCCCTATGATTGTATTTGCATACTAACAGATTTATTTTGTTGAACAAGCATTTAAAATCTTTCAGTTTTATGAAGTGTCATTAGATAATTTAATGACGTGTTTACCCTTTTCAGAGGGAATTATTTTAATTTTTGCATTTTCAAAGCTACTATGGAAAACCCAGCCGTCCAATAGCTCCAATAGAAAAACTGCTAATGCAGCAACTTCAGAGTGCGGTTGATTCCCAATAGCAACATTCCAATCGGCTATCTCATAATAGAACCTTGGAACCTTTTCCGCCCCAACTATAACGAGTTTATTTTTTTGACTTCTCTTAATATCATTGACTACCGAGGGAAGGTTTATACCATACATTGTTAAATGAATTATTTCACCTCCACCATCTTTCCACTTAATGCAGTAATCGTATGGATCCTCAGTGAAACTTATGTAAAATGGGCCTCCCCAATTTTCACAGACCGTCGACAATGAAGAAACCACTTTTTCATCACGACAATCAAGTATTATCCCTCTAGCCCCAAAAGCCCTAGCCACTAAACCCACATGTGTAGTAATGCGCTTATCTCTAGCAGGCCTATGACCTATTCTCAAAACATACACTTCAAACGTCAATATAGACGCGCCCTCAAAAGTAGTAGGAAGATACAACGTTATAAATATATATTACCTTCCAATACCAACTTATTATTAAAACAAATGGCAGTAAAGATAACGTATGAGAGCAGTCGTTATTGAAGTACAAACGGAAAAGACTGAAAAAACAAAAATTCAGGAGTTAAAAGGACTTGCTAAAAGTGCTGGATATGATGTTGTAAAAGAAATTGTACAGAAAAGGACCAAACCAGATCCAACCTACTTGATTGGTGAAGGAAAATTGAAGGAATTAAAGAGTTTTATAGAAAAAGAGAGTATAGACACAATAATATTTTCAAATAATTTAAAAGCCAGCCAAGCATTTAGAATAAGAAAGGAAGTAGGTTGGAATATTGACGTCATCGATAGAAACATACTGATCTTAAAAATATTTGAAGAAAGAAGCAGAACAGCTGAAGCAAAAATGCAAATAGAGTTAGCGAGATTACATTACATGCTTCCATGGGTTAGGGAATACTTGAGATTTAGAGATTTGTATGGAGAACAAGTTGGATGGGGAGCCTTAGGTGAATACCTTCATAAGGTATATGAGCAACACATAACGAAGAGAATGAAGCTTCTTGAGAGAAAACTCGAAAAGGTTAGAATGAGAAACTTTGAGAGAATAATTAAAAGGAGAGAATATGGATTACCAGAAGTAGTATTAACTGGATATACACAAGCAGGGAAAACAGAGCTCTTTAATAAACTGACATGCGAAACAAAACCCGTAGGTCTTGGACCTTTCACCACACTTTCAACATATTCCAGAAGGCTGAGTACAATGAATGATTATTATAACGATATAATAGTAGTGGACTCGATAGGATTCATAGAAGATATGCACCCAATAATATTGAACGCGTTCTACACAACACTAAATGAACTGTCACTATCAGATTTAATAGTATTGGTAGTAGATGGATCTGAAGAAATAAATGAAATAAGGAGGAAAATCGACTCTTCACACGAAATAATAAGTAAAATTGCACCAAGCGTGGAATTGGTTATTGCATTGAATAAAATAGATCTAATGAAAGATGAAGATATTGAAAAAGCTATTAAAGTTGTTAAGGAAATATTTCCCTATACAGACATTACACCAATAAGCGCAAAAAAAGGCATAAACCTGAACTCTCTTGTTGAAAAAATTATTGAAAAAGTGGAGAGGGTAGTCTAGAAAGTAGTTGAAGCATGAATAAAATTGTCAACCATTCTTTTTTAATTTCGCAGAATCATTTTTGTCCTTAAACTTTATTTCCGCAACATCACCCAAGGTAATATCAACTTCACTTTTATCGTAAGTTGATAAATTGTCAAAAACTCTTATTTGCGGCTCCAATAATTTTATATCTAGAACACTTTCCAATCGTTTAGCTAAATTTATTGATGGAATCAATTTACCACTTTCAATCTTTTTAATAACGGAAACTTTTTCTTTAACTTGCTCAGCAAGTATCTCTGCAGTCCAACCCATGCTCTCCCTAGCCTCCTTAATTCTTTTCGCATAATCAGGAACAATATCGTATTCGACGCCCTTACCAAAAGTTTTAGGCAACTTTTGAAGCAAAGGCTTACCGCTTTTCACAGTAGCCGAGGAGGATTCCTTATCAAATGAGGGAGGTACAGGAGACCCGTATTTACTGCATTTATCACATACAGTTAAAATTGCACCAGATACAAAGATCTTTTTACCTTCCCCCTTAAGTTTCGCCCCGCATATATCACATGACATGTATACTCAAATACTACTTTATTTGAATACATACATAAATTATTTCGTTTAAGTCTATTTCGAAGAAATGGTATGTAAGCGAAATTTTAATCTTACACGAAGTATTAATAAGAAACAGATGTTTTATGGCATTTAAATCGCACAGTGAAAACAATAATCTAAAGAGCTATGATAATCAATCAGAATATCAAGCATACTTAGAAAAAAGATTATTTGAAATAGAGAGTGAGCTAAAAAATTTGAACATGGAGAAAGAGAGACTTTTGGAAGAAATAGCTTATTTAAGAAATGAATTAGAGAAGACGAAGATGCCGCCATTGATAGAGGCCTATGTTGTAGATATTTTAAATGATGGAAGAGCAGTTGTAAAGAGTTCAACAGGACCCAATTTGGTAGTATATGTTTCGAGCGATATAGACGTGAACAAGCTGAGACCATACACTAGGGTAGCTTTAAGTCAGAAAAATTTTGCTATTGTGGAAATACTGCCGCAAATTGAAGATCCATACGTACAAGTTATGGAAGTTATTGAAAAACCGAATGTTACATATGATGATATTGGAGGTCTTGAAGCACAAAAACAAGAGATAAGGGAAGTTGTGGAGTTACCCCTCAAACATCCAGAACTATTTGAAAGAATAGGGGTTACCCCTCCAAAAGGGGTTCTATTGTATGGGCCTCCAGGATGTGGAAAAACATTACTTGCAAAAGCAGTGGCACATGAAACAAATGCTACATTTATAAGGACGGTGGGTTCAGAGCTTGTAAGAAAGTATATAGGTGAAGGTGCTCGAATAGTCAAGGAGTTATTTGCGCTTGCTAGAAGGAAGGCTCCAAGCATAATATTCATTGACGAAATTGATGCCATAGGAGCGAAGAGGTTGGAAGATGCCACAAGTGGTGAAAGAGAAGTTCATAGGACGTTGGCACAACTATTATATGAATTAGATGGATTTAACCCAAGAGAGAACATAAGGGTTATAGCTGCTACAAACAGAATTGATATAATTGATGAAGCACTTTTAAGACCTGGAAGATTTGACAGGATAATATACATACCCTTACCAAATGAGGAAGAGAGAGAACATATTTTCAGAGTGCATGCAAAGAAACTTCTACTGGATGAGGGAGTATCGTTTAGATTACTTGCTAAAGAAACGGATGGTATGAGTGGCGCTGATATTATGAAGATATGTGTAGAAGCAGGTATGAATGCCATAAGAAGGAGGGGAGATAAAGTAACGATGATGGATTTCATGGAAGCTATGAAGAAAATTAATAAAAAAGTTAAAGAATCAGCAATGACTATATACCGTTGAAAGAATATGAGCAGGAAGCTGGAAGAAGTTTTTCTCAACTATGATAAATATGTTTTAAGAAAGATAGCTGATTATCAGTTTGGAGAAGGAATAGGATCCATTCTCTTCCCAGATGATATAGTTATCGAAAAATCTAAAAAAACGGGCAAAATGAGAAAAATAATACTAAATGGTAAAGTTATTGCAACCATCAGAGCACGCGATGGCTTAATCGCATTGACAATTTATGGAGCAGAAATCATAAGAAGTAAGACGCACCCTCCAAAAAGGAGGGTTATGGTAATTAATGAAGTAGCAGACGTTATAAAGGAGGGAAGAAACGTTTTTGCAAAACACGTAAAAAATGCAGACCCTGAAATTCGTCCTGGAGAAGAAGTGATTGTAGTTAATGAGAAAGATGAGTTACTTGCTGTTGGAAAAGCATTATTAAATGGTGAAGAAATGACTTTATTTAGAAGTGGAGTAGCTGTAAAAGTGAGGAGTGGGGTGAAAGAAAAATGAGAAAAATGTCTCCACGAGATATGAGGAGGATTATGCAGAAAATGGGTATGGAGATAAATGAAGTGGAAGATGTTGAAGAGGTTGTTATAGTAAGAAAGGGAGAAATTTTGAAAATGCCTTCCCCAAAAGTTTCCATCATAAAAATGGGAGATCAAACAATAGTTCAAGTAACTGGAGAACAGATTATTACGGAAAACAAAGAACAAAAAACTGAACAACAAGAAGATGTTTCTGAAGAAGATGTGCAACTTGTAGCCATGCAGGCTAAAGTAAGTTTGGATGAAGCAAGAAAAGCGTTAAAACAGACAGGGGGAGATCTTGCTAAAGCAATTTTAACACTAACAGCATCAAAAGGAGAAAAGTAGTAGCCAATTATAAACTTTAGTACCTCTATAGGGGTTGGGATCTACGTTCGAGTTTCTTCTTTATTCGTTTTACTCTAAATAGATCCTCTCTTTCCCTTTCTTCTAAATAAAATTTGATATACGATATTGCATTATTAAGTGTGGGTATAATTATTTTATCTAATACATTCACTCTTCTACGTATACGTTTAATTTCTTCGGATAGCTTAATTATAGTGGCACTAACTTCAGCTAATTTGATTATAGCAGGTAATAGCTGAGAAAAATTTTCTGAAACTGTTTCAAGATAAATAGATGTATCCGTCAAACTATAGGGTCTACGTATATTTTCAATTTTTGCCTCAATTACGGGGACTAGAACGCCCATGACATTTTTAAATTTAATTTCCACATTTACTGTTTCAGGGACTCCCTCAGCTATTCTTTCAAGTTTTAAAGCACCCATCTCGATCTCAGCATTTGCAAGAGCAAAATAAGCTTCCTTAAATACAGGTAAAAGAGATTCTCTCAATTTTTTATATTTTTGGATAGCAGCAAAAAATTCCATTATTAGGGCATCTTGCTTTTCTTGAAGTAATTTAAGTCCTTTTTGAGCAAGATTTAATCTACGTCTTAATGCTATTAGTTCCATTCTAGTCGGTTTAAACTCGAGTGAAGACATATCATACACCAACTTAGATTAAAAAATGTAATTTATTTAATGATTTAGAGATAATCTCTTACATCACTTAATATGCAGTGAGGAATGGTTATGTCTTTCATAGTTAAAAGTCCTGGAGGAGCTTTCATAACTTTTGGTATAACGTTTATCAGCATTGAAATAGTTCCCCAGTCGCCATGTACACAAGGAGATATCCGTTCGTGAATTTCAGGTATCCCTTGGATGTCTATGGCATCATAATCTTCAGTTGCTCCAACATAAGCTATGAAATCAAGAGTTATGAATGGCTTTCCGTTCACGATACCTTGAGCTGTTTGTCTTAGCCCAGCCACGTATCCCGGATTAACTTCCACATAATCTGTTTTTACATATTTATCAGAAATTATGGGTTGAACTTCTCCAACATCGATTTTGTCAAGCTTAACTTTTAGCGCAGCTGCTATCAATGATATACTCTGTTCTAACCCTACATGACCAGATATTTCTTTAGTAGATATTTTACGTTTAAATTCATCTACAGTTAATCCTGCTCCTATCTTTCTCTGGAAGGGACCTCTTCTAACGGATGCATTCATATGTCTAGTGACCTTGATGCTATCAACCTTTATACATGGAGCTGTTAGTATTATAGCTAAAGTGTCCATTAGGAAACCAGGATTTATGCCTGTAGCTAATAGGGTTGACCCGTAGCGTTTAGCAGTGTTGTCCAGTTCTTCAGCAATTTTTCGGTCAACAATATATGGATAGCTCAATTCTTCACATGAAGAAACAACATTTACTCCATGCTTAAGTATAGTTAATAACTGTGGATACACATCCTTGAGATATGATGATGTCATGTGAATAACTACATGTGGTCTTGAATTCTTTAGTACACTGTCAATATCATTAGAAACACTTACACCAAGTTTCTTACCTAGTCCAAGCACTTCCCCAAGGTCTCTTCCAACTTTTTTGGGATCAATGTCAACAGCTCCAACTATTTCAAACCCCTGTTTATTTAATAGCTCTTTTGTAAGCAGTTGCCCTACTGCTCCAATACCTACGATGACTACTCTAACTTTCTCCATACATCACCACCATTTATTTCAAATATAAGTTAAATCGTCGCACATAAATACGTTTCCAATGTCGTGTAAAAGTAGGAATATTTGGCGGGCCCGGCGGGATTCGAACCCGCGACCAATGGGTTAAGAGCCCACTGCTCTGTCCTGGCTGAGCTACGGGCCCATTTACTAAAAATAGATTTAAAATGGTATAAATTAATGTTTCGCATCTTTAAGTGTTGCGGAAAAGATTTACATATGCTCCAATATTAAAAGAATTAAAGATTTAAAACACTAGATGATGAGGTATGCTTATTTTTGTAGGCTTGGGGCTAAATGGGTTGGAAGATATCACATTGTCTGGTGTAAAATGGATGAGATGCGCAGAAAAGGTGTATTTAGACTTGTACACTAGCGTAATCCCAAACTTTTCTATTGAAATTTTAGAAAAAAATATCGTTGGAAGAAATGTTATTAGGGTTAGTAGAAGGGATGTGGAAGAAAATTATGATAAAATACTAAATGAGGCGAAAGATAAAAATGTTGTACTATTAGTTCCTGGAGATCCTTTTGTTGCAACAACACATATGCAACTAAGATTGGCGGCAATTAGTAAGGGTATAGAAACAAGGGTTGTGCATGCAACATCAATTCAATCGGCAATATGTGGTGAAACAGGCCTTTTTAGTTATAAATTCGGGAGATGTGTGACAGTAACGTTTCCATATGGAGAAAGTATCTGTGAAACTCCTTATGATGTTATAAAAGAGAATATGAGGCAGGGATTGCATACGCTGTTGTTATTAGATATGGATGCTGAAAATATGAAATTTATGAGTATAGCAGAAGCTATTGAAATATTGAATAAAATTGAGGAAAAACGGAGAGAGAAGGTTATCAAAAAAGACACTTTATGTGTGGGTTGTGCAAGAATAGGTTCAGATACACAAATTGTGAAAGCTGATTATATAAATGAACTTTCAAAAGTAGATTTCGGACCCCCACCATACTCTCTTATAATAGTTGGTAGATTACATTTTATGGAGGCAGAAGCATTAGTAAAATTGGCCAATGCACCCGTAAATGTTATGGAGGGAGTAAAATGTCCGATAAGGAATTAGATCGAATAAAGAAATACATTGAGAATGTCACCATAGTATTGAATAAACTTGAGCAGGAAAGACATGAAGATGAGAGAGTAAAGAAAGTAATAGAGTTATGCAAAAGCTATTGTTCTGATGCAAAATTCTATTTTGAAAAAGGAGAGCGCATTACAAGCTTAGCATGCATTGCATATGCTGAAGGATTGTTGGATTGCCTAAAATTCTTAAACATGATAAAGTTTGAATGGGAAAATGAAGACATAAAGAAACGACAAAATAGAGTATTGGTGACAGGGACTTTTGATATAATTCACCCAGGGCATATATGGTTAATGAAAAAAGCTAAAGAGTATGGGCGAGTAATAGTAATTGTAGCCACAGATAACAATGTGAATAGATTAAAGGGGAGAAAACCAATAATACCCAGTTCTCAACGATTGGAGGTGGTGAGAAGCATTAAATATGTTGATGAAGCAATTTTAGGAAGCGATGATGAGGATATATTAAGAAAAGTGGAGGAGATAAAACCGAACATCATAATTTTAGGCCCAGATCAAAAATTCATATCAGAAGAAGATTTAAAGAATAAGTTAAAAGAAAGAGGATTAAACGAGGTTAAGGTTATTAGGATAAATGAAGAATATAAAGAAAGCCCATTCTACAAAACATCTCAAATCATAAATGAAATACTGAGGCGACGAGAAGAATTTGAAAAATATAAAAATACACAAAATAAGTAACCAAATTCTTCATGGCATACTTAAATTTATTAAATGAAAATTACCGAGATGATATTGATGGAAGCGGTAGAGAAGCTAAAAAGGGAATACATAAAACAAGGATACAAGTTTATAGGAGATTACAGCTTATTAAAGCCATGCTATTGGTTAAAAGCATCTCTAACATCCAGAGGCAAAAATGTCTGTTATAAACAAAAATTTTACGGAATTCCATCACATAGGTGTTTACAATTATCACCAACAATAACATGCACACATGAATGCCTATATTGCTGGAGAGTGCAAGCATCAGACATGGGGATAGAATGGAATGAACTAAACTTACCAAAATGGGACGATCCTGAAAAAATAGTACTTAATGGACTGAAAATGCAAAGGGAAGTTTTGTCTGGATTTAAAGGAAATAAAAATGTAGATGGAAGTATGCTGGAAGAAGCATTTAGACCAATACATGCAGCAATAAGTCTAGTCGGGGAGCCTACACTATATCCATACATAGACGACTTAATATACGAATTTTTTAAGCATAACTTCAAAACAGTTTTCCTTGTAAGCAATGGAACTCGACCAGACGTATTAGAGAAATTAAATAATGAACCAAGCCAGCTTTACATAAGTTTGTCTGCACCAGACTATGAAACATATAGGAAGGTTTGCAGACCTAAGATACCAAATGGATGGGAAAACATTATGCGTAGCATGGAACTTATTAAAAGTTTTTCATGCCCAACCGTAATTAGATTAACATTAGTAAAGGAATTAAATTTAAAGAAGGTAGAAGATTATGCAAGAATAGTAGATAAAGCAAACCCAACGTACGTAGAGCCAAAGGCTGCTATGAGCCTTGGAGGATTCCAATATAGGTTATCATCAACGCATATGCCGAGCTTTGAAGAAATCCTTGAATTCGGTAAGAAAATGAGTGAATTAACATCCCTGAAAATCATCGATGCTTCAGAGCCTTCAAGAATAGTACTTCTAAGCAGATTAGACAAACCCATTAAGTTAATTTAGAAATTAATACTATACTTCGATGGGTAGGAATTTCTCTATGGCACCCTCTCGTCTCACTATCAATATATCGATACCATCACCAGAAATTATATCTCTTTTAATGGCTGCACTTACCGCTTTAATAGCTATCTTCTCCCCAACATCTACATTGATTTCTGGGGAATATTCAGATTCCAATATACTCATAGCAAGAGGAGCGCCAGAGCCTAATGCTGCATATTTATCCTCAATCAATGACCCCAATGGATCTAAAACATACAGGTGGGGGCCTGTGGCATCCACTCCTGCAACTATAATTTCAGTTAAATATGGATACAGACGATTACTGTATAAGATTGTAGATAACAATTTTGCCAAATTTCTAACTTTCATGGGACTTTTATAGGTGAGTTCGTATAAATTTGCTTCAGCAGTTAAAGATTTTGCAAGTAATTGCATATCAGCAATTAATCCTGCACAAGCTATGGCCAAGTTATTTGTAATTTTAAATACTTTTTTCCCCATTTTACTTAAAATGGTATATCCATAGGCTACTCTTTTCTCAGAAGCAAGTACAACACCATCCTTACATACTAAACCAACAGTAGTTGCACCCAAAGCCTCCATTATATACACCCTTTCTTTTATGTTGAATGATTTCGTAAATACTAGTAGACTTCAAAGTATATTAATTTATCCAAGATAATACAAACATAATACCAGGTATTGAGTAAATGACGAGAGAACTTATGAGCGACCTAAGGATAAAAGCGTTAATAGCAAAAATATCTATGCAAGGAGTACAAATCAGTCCTGAATTTTTAAATATGTTATTGAAAAATAAAGAGGAAGCATTGAAAATACTGGAGGAGATTTTAAAGAAACTGTCAACAATGGAAAATAAACCTTTAATTGTTACACCAGAATTCATTTCTGATTCATCAAAACAGTATGAAGAAGAAATTGACGTAAAAGACCTAGCTGAAGAAATAGAAGTGATTTTTGAACCTACGGAATACATTTTACAAACTCCTCTTTCAAAGGATTTTAGAAATTATTTTATGAGCAGATACGTGAAACTGAGAAAAATTATACTTTCAGAAAGATATGATGCCAGGGGAGCAATAGATATTCGAGATCTATCAAATAAAAAAATGACAGGAGCTACAGAAAATAAGGTTAAAATAATCGGTATAGTGAGCGAAAAGAAGGTCAGTAAGAATATGATAACATTCGATGCTGAAGATTTAACTGGAGAAGTAACGGTATTAGTTACTACGAAAAATGCAGACTTACTGCAAAAAGCACAAAACATTATTCCAAATGAAGTTGTATGCGTGGAAGGTATACTAATCAATGAAAGAAGGATTCTTGCAACAGATATATTACAACCAGAAATTCCAAGACAAATAAACTATGAGAAAAAAGGTGGCCCCGATATTTATGCTGCTTTAATCTCTGATCTACACATTGGAAGCAGATTTTTCATGAGACATGCATTTAATAAATTTCTGTTATGGTTAAACGGTGTCTTCGGAGATGCTAGATTAAAAAGCTTTGCAAAGCGCACTAAATATGTAGTGATTGCAGGGGATATAGTAGATGGAATAGGAATTTATCCAGGACAGGAAAAAGAGTTAGCTATAAAAGATTTGAGAAGACAATACGAGGTTGCAGCACACTACTTATCACAAATTCCGCAACACATAAAGATAATAATTGTACCTGGAAATCATGATGCAACAAGGCAAGCATTACCATCGCCAACGCTATACAAAGAATATGCAGCCCCACTTTACAAACTAAGTAACGTGATAATTCTAGGCGACCCCGCATACGTAAAATTACATAAATCATTGTTTCTAATAACGCATGGGAAGAGTTTGGATGACATCATGGTTAGCATAGCCAACCTAAAGTATGAGACACCAGCAAAAGCCATGATAGAATTGCTAAAGAGGAGACACATAGCCCCCGTATATGGTGGAAGAACACTAATAGCACCGGAAGAAGAGGATTTGATGGTTATAGAAAAAATTCCCAACGTATTTCATGCAGGACATGTTCACACCTTTGAAAGCACAAATTACAAGGGAGTTACTGTTGTAAACTCTGGAACTTGGCAGGAACAAACAGAATATATGAAGAATATGGGAATTTATCCTGATAAAGCAAAAGCCACCTTAATAAACTTAAATAATAATTCTGTTCAGGCTATAATTGACTTTGAGGAGGAATTGGAAAGTGAGGGAGACCAAGATATCTGATATAGGTGAAGAAAAGGTTATTGAAATCATATTTAGCATTATAGATAAAGAAACAAAAAAGATGACGCTACCATACGGAGATGATGCCATTGCAATAAAACTTCCAGGGGGGAAAAACCTTGTTATAAATGTAGATATGCTAGTGGGAAAAACAGACATACCACCTGGTATGAGTAATGTACAGATTGGGAAAAAAGTAGTTACAATGTGTGTAAGCGATTTAGCTGCAAAGGGTGCAAAACCCATAGGGTTTTTAACGTCAATAGGATTGAAGAGAGATATGAATGTAAAAGATTTAAAAGAAATATATGAAGGAATAAACATTGCTGCAAGAAAGTATGGTATGAAAGTTCTGGGTGGAGATACGAATGAGGCAGATGATATCATAATCGATGGAATAGCTCTTGGAATAGCTAAGAAGGTCATACCAAGAAGCGGAGCTAAAATTGGAGACATTATTGCAACAACCGGACTTTTCGGCAACACTGCTGCTGGATTAAAAATTTTATTGGACTCATTATCAGTAGAAAAGAGGTTGAGAAGGAGAATATTAAAGGACGTTTATGAGCCACGAGCATACGTCAAGGAGGGATATATTCTAGCAAAAAGAGGTTTGGTTAACGCATCAATAGATAGTAGCGATGGTTTAGCCATCTCACTTCATGAAATTGCCAAAATGAGTAATGTTGGGATCGAAATAGATAATTTACCAATAACTGAAGAAGCAAAAATATTTGCAGAAAAAAATAAGATAGATCCATTTGACCTCGTTTTCTATGGCGGGGAAGAATATACATTGATATTAACCATAAGCAAAGAGAATTGGGGAGAAGCCTTAAATGAAGTGAGAAAAGTTGGTGGAACATTAATTAAAATAGGTAGAGTGACTAATGAAAGCGGAAAGATGATATATAAAAATGATAAGGAAGAAAGAATCATTGAGAAAAAGGGATGGCAACATTTTATAACTTAAGGGTTATGTGAAATGCGTACAAACGATTTAAACAGAGTAATCATATTGGATGGATATAATGATGAACCTGCCGGATTAGGCGTTCCTCCTTATCTTGATGTATATGCAAGATATGCTGCTGGAACCATATGGAAGTATAATAGTCAAGTAAATGTAAAGTATTATACCATTGATATGGTACGTGGAAATTTTTCAGAGTACTTAAAAATAATGAATAAAGCAAATATGCTAATAGTTCTTGGAGGGATAAGTGTACCTGGAAATTATATTGGAGGTAAACCAATAACTGAAGAGGAAGTTCTGAAAATCGGTACTCTAGTGATGAAACCATTAAAAATTCTAGGAGGACCAATTGCTCGTTATGGTTTCTGCAAAGAGGGAGGGAAGAAAGCTAAGAAAATCGAGTATATAAAAGATCTTTATGATCTAGTGGTAAGTGGGGATATAGAAATCGTATTATCAGATTTACTAGTAAATGATTTGAAGAGCGATAAGGTAAATCCGGCTTCTAAGAGAAGAGATTATTCAATTGTAAGGGAAGTTTCCATAAGGGGGGCGAAAATAGTTCAAGATCATCCTAACTATGGATTAAACTTGATTTGTGAAATAGAAACCTATAGAGGATGTCCAAGATATGTTACTGGTGGTTGCTCCTTTTGCGTTGAACCGTTATGGGGGCATCCAATATTCAGAGCAGTTGAAGATGTATTAATGGAAATTGCATCTTTATACAATTATGGAGTGAGACATTTTAGAATCGGGAGACAACCGGATCTCTATTGTTACCTTTCAAGTGAAGTTGGAGAAAAGGAGTTCCCCCGCCCAAATCCAGAAGCGTTAAGAAGACTTTTTGAAGGAATAAGGAGGGTAGCACCAGATTTAGAGACATTACATATTGATAATGTAAATCCTGGAACTATAGTAAATTACCCTAATGAAAGTAGAGAAATAACGAAAATAATCGTAAAATATCACACCTCCGGCGACGTAGCTGCAATGGGAATAGAGTCAGCGGATCCAAAAGTCATAAAGGCAAATAATCTAAAAGTTGAACCAGAAGATGCGCTAAAAGCGATAGAAATAATAAATGAAATTGGTGCTATCAGAGGAGAGAATGGTCTTCCTGAATTGTTGCCTGGAATAAATTTCGTTCATGGCTTAATTGCTGAAAGTGAAGAAACATATAAGTTAAACTTCGAATTCATGAAAAATGTGCTGGATAAAGGATTGCTTGTAAGAAGGATAAACATAAGGCAATGCATTCCGTTGCCTGGGACTAGAATGTGGGAAATTGGTGAAAGAATAATAAGGAAGCATAAAAGGTATTTTAGGATTTATAAAGAGAAAATGAGAAGGGAAGTTGACCGACCGATGCTCAAAAAAATAATTCCAAGATATACTGTCTTGAAAAAGGTATTTGTGGAGATAAGAAGTGGAAGGATGACATATGGTAGACAAGTAGGTAGTTATCCACTGCTTGTAGCAATACCATTTGAATATCAGCTAAAAAAATTTACAGACATAATAGTTGTTGGTTATGGTTATAGGTCCATATTAGGGATACCTATACCAATAGAGATTAACATATGGAGCAGGGGGCAGTTGAGCAAGATACCATTTTTCAGGGAGCCTTATGCGTCTAGGGTGATGACCCATAGACCCATAAGAAATATTGATGAATTAAGGGAAATTATTGGTGATGTTAAGAAGTTGGATTATATAAGTAAATATATTAGTTTCCGTGAATAATTCAACAAATTTAAAAAGAGCATAACTTAAAATAATATTGAGGGGAGGGCCCGTAGCTCAGCATGGATAGAGCAGCGGCCTCCTAAGCCGTTGGTCGTGGGTTCAAATCCCACCGGGCCCGCCATTAATTAGAATAAAACATGCAAATGCATCCACTTTAAATAAAGTTGGTAAACGCTTTTCAAATTAAATGTAAGCGTTTTAAAAAATGTTAGACTAAAGTATATTTCAACCTGACCGTGACATTATTTCTTTCATTTCTTCAAGGCATTTTGCTCCGTAACCACTACTAAAATGCTTTCTAGCAGGTTCTAATATTTCTATTAGTTTGTTAGCTACGTATAGCTTTAGATCCAATGGATGTATTTCTCCATTTATATATGCGTGTTCTAATTCTTCGTAATTTCCATATTTTTTACGCTCATTCGTCTTTTGATTTAAAATTTCTATGCACTCATCTTTTAAATGTCGCATAATCACGTATTTAACTAGTTCCATTATGGGGTTGTAAGACACCTCTTTTGGAGGACAAAATGCATTAAGTATTTTTCTTTTAATTTCACTTTCACTATCATGAATAAATATGGCACTGTCTGGTTTCGATTTTGACATTTTCAAATCAACTAATTTATCCTCCATTAACTCATAATTGTTAGATTTCATTGCATTCATTAATGCTAAATAATCTTCTTTTTTTACGTTTAACCCCATAAGTATGTGGTGGTGTAGTGCTACTGGCTTATATCCAAATGTTTCCTCTCCTATTTCAATAGCTATTATATGTGCTTTTCTTTGATCCATACCGCCGTGTGCCAAATTTACATTTAATGAAAATATGTCTGCGACTTGCATTGCAGGATAAAGCAGATCAGAGAAATAAAGAGTTTCTTCCTTCTTTCTGCCCATAATTGATATTGATCTCCTCATTCTTGAAAGAGTGGTTCTCATAGCTATTTTTATGACATTTTCTAGGTAAGTTCTACCAATTTTCTCATAAAATTCGGATCCTAAAACAAAATTTGTTTTTTCAGGATCCCCGCCAGAAATCAATATAGATGATTTTAAAGCCTCTTTAAAATATCCGCCAGCGACTTTTTGTATAATTTCAAGATTTCCACCCAACTTTCTATTAATCCAAGAATGGAAATCGGCTAGAAAAACCGTGGTTTTTATTCCAGCTTTCTGTAAATCTGCTACTTTTTGCATACAAAGTAAGCCAGTGCCTAGGTGAACATAGCCGGATATCTCGAGACCTATGTAATGATTCAATGGAATGCCGAGCGTTAAGTAATTGTTTAATCTTTCTTCAGTTAGTAATTCCTCGGTTGGGGGCAATTTTACGTAATGGAGTACCATTTCTGCATCCATATAGGCACCTCATTTAAAGTATGTCTAGCATAAATAAAAATAAAAATTTGGTGGAAAAGGGAAACGCCACGTATATATCACAATATTAAAAATTTTATTTTTATGATAGAGTTGAAAAGTTTCATAAAGGATACAAGCCTTCTATCTAAATCGCATGCTGCTTTATTGGCATGTATTAGCAGTGTTCTTGGACATATATAACTACTCTTTCTTATAACCATACTGGTGGGATCGCTTAGAATTAAATTTGGATCTCCGTAACCAATAACCTCATCTTTAATACCATTACATTCTATAATCACTTTTACTGCAACATTGTTTCTTAGGCTTTTCTTGAATAATTCAGAAATGTCTTTGCAAGCTTTATTGGATTTTATACCTATTATGCAGTCGCCCCTTTTAGTTAATGTAGATTCTTTTGTGATCTCAAATGTAGATTTATGCGTTGCACGTATGTTCGGATGACCGTATGCTATCACTTCTTCAATAACCGCCATAATATAGCATATGCCTAATATATAAAAGGACTATTTTAATTTTTACAGATATGACTATCGTCTGAAATAATTTTATTAATGTAAAGAGGGTTGTATAATTGTTAGTATGAAGAAGTCTTTTGATGAGGAAAGAAGGGAACTTATAGAAAAATTGATAAGTGAAGGAGTTTTGAAGTCACAAAGTGTTATAAGAGCAATGTTAACGGTACCGAGAGAGCTTTTTGTACCCCCCAAATATAGAGAACTAGCATACATAGATGCTCCACTACCAACATTGGAGGGGCAAACAATATCAGCACCACACATGGTGGCAATAATTTGCGAATTATTGATGCTCGACGTTGGAATGAAAGTGCTAGAGGTTGGTGGAGGTTCTGGTTATCATGCAGCTGTATGCGCTGAAATAGTTGCACCAAAAGATGCTCCACGCGAGAAGTGGGGACATGTATACACTATTGAAAGAATACCAGCTTTAGTTGAATTTGCAAAGGCAAATTTGAAAATATGTGGATATGACGATAGAGTTGATGTAATTTTAGGAGATGGTACCTTAGGGTATAAAGAAGCTGCACCATATGATAGAATATTTGTTACGGCAGCCGCACCTAACATACCAAAACCGCTAATAAATCAATTAAAAGATGGAGGAAGGATAGTAATACCTATAGGTGGAAGTTTTTACCAGGAGTTAGTAGTTGGTTTGAAAAAGGGGGATGAGCTTCTAACATTTAGTGCTGGTGGCTGCGTTTTTGTACCTTTGATTGGTAAATATGGCTGGAAAGAATATTAATTAAACCACTTCTTTAAAGTCGTTTGTTTTGTTTGAGTATCATAAACTTTAAGTATCTTATCAATTGCCTTTTCTACACGTTCTTTTGAAAAATCATAGCATTCGCATAAAAGTTCAATAACCTTATCTTTGTCGGGCCTCTTCCATTTTAAGACATAATTATTGGTAACTTGAGGGTTCAGGAATAACTCCTTTATTTTGAGGGGGTCAACTGGAAATATTGCTTTTTCCCCTAAAGATTTTAGAAGTGAAGAAAAGTCCTTATATTGCTTAACCAACTTCAATGCAGTTTTAGGGCCAATACCTTCGATGCCATCAGGATTATAATCTGTACCTATTAATATTCCGATCTCAATTAATTGATCTCTCGTTATATTTAGTTGTTTTAATAACTTATCAAGATATATTATTTCAGGTTTAACTTCTACATAGACATCTTTTCGTGGAAGTTTCCTTCTACCACTTATAGTTAAATTCCTCAAGAGACGTGGTGAACCGAAAAGCAATGAATCATAATCTTGACTTGCAGTAGCCCATGCATCTCCCTTTTGAACCATAAATGCACTTTGGGCTTCACCTTCGGAGGGGGCTTGAACCCAGGGTACACCTAAAGCATCTAATAGAGATTTAGCTTCATTAACCATATCTTCATTTAATTGTGCAGTTTGCTGGGCGTAAACCTTAGCTGACTTCAGGTCGCCCAGTTTAATCGCTTCTTCGTATTTTTTAATAGCTTCTTCCTTTCTCTTTTTCCTCATTGAAATTTCTATTTCTTTTAATTCGGGAGGTTTTCCATCAAAGACGTAAACCACCTTAATTTGAGCTTCTAGAAGATTTACGGTTCTATAAAAAAGACCACTTAAATGACTGGTTACTCTACCTTTACTATCTTTTAGTGGAGTACCATCAGGCTGTCTTATTGTCGCCAAAAATTGGTATAAGGCATTATATCCATCGATCGCTATAACTTTATCTCTTAAGGATGACAAATCAGTTTCTTCTATCGCTTCTCCAGGTATTATATCTCTTAAATCAACGCCCATTTCAATCACACCGCGGTCAAACTTATCATCTTTTGACCCTTTCTCCCAGATGTGACATTTAATTTACCCCATATTTCAAGCTTTATGAGGGCTTTTATGAATAGGTTATATGAAACTTTATCACACTCTTGTCTTATCTTTTCATAGAGTTCAGTTTCATCAAATGTCTTTTTAGGATTTTTAGTAAGAAGAGAAATTATTAGAGATTCTATGGGTTCAGTGAGCCATAAGGAGTCTTTAGCTGATTTACTCATAGATCAGCCCTTCTACGTAAAGGTTAATAATCGTGGTCTCGCTTGTATTTGCTTTGATTGCTCTATCCATTTACTGTAGTATTGTATCATATTTTCATTTATTGAAGGCTTTATCTTTTTCAATGCTTCAAGGAAGTGGGCTTTTTCAACTTTGTTAGCCTCAATATTTCTTCGTAACGCTATCATAGCAGCTTCTCTCACAACAGCTTCTAAATCAGAACCAGAGTAGCCTTCCGTTATCTTTGCCAACTCATCTAGATCTACATCTTCAGCCAATGGCATGTTCCTAGTATGAATCTTCAATATCTCTTTTCTAGCCTCTTGATTTGGAGGAGGAACATATATTATTCGGTCGAATCGTCCAGGACGTAATAGAGCTGGATCCAATATATCTGGCCTATTGGTTGCCGCTAGCACTGTTACATTTTCCAATGTTACTAAGCCATCCATTTCTGTTAATAGTTGGCTTATGATTCTTTCAGTAACTCTTGAATCACCGTAATCTAAACCTCTCATGGGAGCTATAGCATCTATTTCATCAAAGAAGATCACTGATGGAGCAGCCATTCTAGCTTTTCTGAATATTTCTCGTACTGCTTTCTCGGATTCCCCAACCCACTTGCTTAACAGTTCAGGCCCTTTAACACTTATAAAATTAGCTTCACTTTCCGTGGCAACAGCCCTTGCAAATAGCGTTTTTCCACATCCAGGGGGGCCTACCAATAATATTCCTCTTGGAGCCCTTATGCCTAAGCGTTTGAATGCATCTGGATGTTTAATTGGCCACTCTACAGCTTCCTTTAGCTCTTGTTTTACATCTTCATAATCACCAATATCAGTCCACCTTACATTGGGTGTTTCAACATAGACTTCCCTCATCGCACTAGGAGTTATCTCTTTAAAGGCTTCAAGAAAATCATTCATGGTCACTTGCAATTTCTCTAAAACATCTTCAGGTATTTTTTCTTGTTGAAGATCAATTTGAGGCAAATATCTTCTGAGCGCTTTCATTGCAGCCTCTCTACACAGTGCAGCAAGATCAGCGCCGACAAAGCCATGAGTTATTTCAGCTAATTTCTTTAGATCTACATCTTCAGCCAATGGCATGTTCCTAGTATGAATTTGCAAAATCTCCAATCTACCTTCTTTGTTTGGAACACCAATTTCTATTTCTCTATCAAATCTTCCTGGACGCCTTAACGCAGGATCTATAGCGTTAGGTCTATTCGTTGCTCCAATAACTATTACATCGCCCCTTGCTTCCAAACCATCCATAAGTGCGAGTAATTGTGAGACAACCCTCTTTTCCACTTCACCAGTTACTTCTTCCCTTTTTGGAGCTATAGCATCTATTTCATCAAAGAAGATTATTGAAGGAGCATTTTGTTTAGCTTCTTCGAAAACTTCTCTCAACCTTTGCTCCGACTCCCCATAAAACTTACTCATAATCTCTGGGCCATTAACAGATATGAAATGGGCATTTGTTTCATTGGCCACTGCTTTTGCAAGTAATGTTTTTCCACATCCTGGAGGCCCATACAATAGAACTCCCTTTGGAGGGTCTATTCCAAGTCTCTTGAATAATTCTGGGTGTTTAAGGGGCAATTCAACCATTTCTCTTATTTTTTGTATAGCATCATGCAGACCTCCTATGTCTTCATATGTCACTCTTGGAACCTTCACTTCTTCAGCGGGTTTTTCAAGTATTACTAAATTAGTATCTTCATTAACCACCACAACACCGTTTGGTCTCGTTAAAATAACTTTGAATGGTATTGCCTGGCCAAGTACTGGAATTAAAACAGTGTCCCCCTCCATAATTGGGTAATCGAGAAGCTTCCTTTTAACAAAATTTATGAAGCTTGAATCTATGGTTATTGAAAATGATGATGGAGCTAATCTTACCATTGATGCAGGTTTCGCTTCTGCTTTTCTTATTGTAACTTTCTCACCAATGCTTACTCCAGCGTTTCTACGTATTAAACCATCCATTCTTATGATGGTATCATCATCTTCATCATATGCAGGTAGCACGATGGCAGCTGTCTTCTTTTTACCTTCTATTTCAATTATGTCTCCAGCATTTAGATTTAATTCATTCATAATTTTTGGGCTTATTCTAACCTTGCCTCTACCAACGTCTCTTTGTTTAGCTTCAGCTACTCTCAATTGGATTTCTTTCTTATTCTTAGGACTAGTTCCCATAAATATCCCTCTAAATTTCAACTAAAAATAGTACGTAAAAGCTTATAGATATTTTGTTTACTTCGCAAGTGAGCAACGTAATTAGAGTGTTTATATCAGTTAAATTCTACTTACATATTCGACTTCTACTTGACTGACATTTGGTATCTTACTTATAGCATCCTCAAGTATGGTTGTTCCACCTTGGGTATCCTCAGGCATTACAACAGCTATTTTCAATACATAAAGTCCAAAAGCAACAGGTTCCTTGGAATAACTGCCAAAAGTTATTCCATGAGGTAATGAGGATTTTATTTCATTTGCAAGAGAATCCAAGTCTATATCCACTGATGATGGATACACTTTCAATAGAACATATACCTTCCCCATAATTTCACCTCATCTTATGGTCCTTCAAAACCGCAATTTGGACATTTGTAGGAAGTAGCTAGTTTTCTGCAACGTTTATCACGCCATAGCATATATCCACAGTTCGGGCAGGGAAAATTTACGCCTTTCTCAAGCGGTAGTATCGGGTATTTACATGAAACACATATGGGTAGCTCTAAAGATCCGCTCTTAGACATATATTATCACGTTACACAGATTTACAACGATCCAATAAAAATTTTACTACCTAATCTAAAAACAAATAATGCCGATTGAATACAAGTTAAATTTAAGTGTGGCAATATATTGGGGGGATATAGCATGTTAAATGATATAAAACAAGTTATCGTTGTTAGAACTGATTTAAACATGAGCACTGGGAAAATAGCAGCGGAAGTAGCGCATGCTGCAGTTAATGCATCTGAACTTGCGAGGAAAAATGCTTATGAATGGTGGAAAATGTGGATTGAAAGTGGCCAAAAGAAGATCGTACTAAAAATCGAGGGGGAAGATAGGTTAATGGAGCTTTATAAAAAAGCATGCGCTTTAAATTTACCAGCAGCTCTAATTTATGACGCGGGATACACGGAGATCCCCCCAAATACTCTTACATGTCTAGGCATTGGACCAGCCCCCTCGAATTTAATCGACAAGATAACAGGGCAATTACCATTACTAAAATGAAGGTTGTTGCAATATGTTTGATATTACAAATAGTGAAATTGATCAAGAAATTGGTCTTAAATACTACGCTACTCCAAAAGATGTAAGCATAGAAAATGCGCGTATAAGGGATAGTATTGACGAATTCATTATTCAAGAAGTTCTTAGAGGAGGAATAATATTACCAAAAGAAGATGTAAGCAATTTTACAATTCCACTATTTGGTGAGGGGGAATATTTAAGAATGGTATTGGTAAAAAAAGGGGTCGACACTTTATATGCAATAAGCAAACTATCCAAGAAAATGAAAATACCAATTTCTGATATACAGTTTTTAGGATTAAAAGATTCAAAGGGAATAGCCATTCAAAGTATAAGCATGAAATGCAAAAATGGGGTTAATTTGAATAAAATTAACGAAACAATTAGTGGAATAAGAATTCTGCGTTGGTACAGGTCATATACACCACTATGTTCCCACGAACTATGGGGAAATAGATTTACAGTGATTATCAAAGTAGATGACAGAAGAGACGAAACATCTTTTATTACAAAAATGGCAAAAATTCAAAAAATATTTTCATTATCAAGTATTTTTTCATATTTTGGTTATCAAAGGTTCGGTATGGAACAACCATTCAATCATATTATTGGAAAAAAGATTTTAAATAGAAATTACGATGAAGCGTTGCAAAAAATGTTTGAAAAAGGGAATTGTGATACCTTTAATGGAAATAAGGAAATTTGGGAGGAAGAGGTGAGGAATGTTTTTTCAAAGAACATTGAAGTCGTAAGGATTTTTCTACAATCTTATCAATCATTTTTATTTAACAAAATGATTAATAAAAGAATTGAAGAAGGAATTCCATTAGAAGAAGCCATAAATGGAGACCTTGTAGGACCTGTAGAAACCACACTATATAGAGAGGAAGACATAATTGAAGTAACAGAAAATAACAAAGACAAAGTAAATTACTTAATAAAGAGGGGGGTCCTTTCTGTATTATACCCTCTCCCAGGATATTTAACAGATGAAAGAAAGATTCCAAGAGGGGAAGCTTACGAACCAATAGCAAAAGTACTAGATGAAGAAAGAGTTGTGTACAAGGATTTCTTATTCAAAGAATTCCCAGAAATTTCTCTGGCAGGATATTATAGACCATTAAAATTTAGAGTATACAATTTTATGTGGCATTTAACAAAGGATGGTAATATTCATTGCAATTTTTTATTGAAGAAGGGGAATTATGCAACCATTGTTTTAAGGGAAATCGTTAAACCGAAAAATCCAAGTAAAGTTGGATTTTAACTTGAAATATGATTATGGAATTAGTCTTCTTTTATCACGTGGAAACAGTGTTACTTCACGTATGTCGTTAACATTTACTATCATCATAAGCAATCTCTGAAGGCCCATCCCCCATCCAGCATGTGGGGGCATGCCATAATCATAATAAGTTAAAAATGGTTCAAATTTCTCAGGGTTCAATCCGAGTTTATTGAGCCGCTCTAGAAGTTGTTCCTTAACATGTATTCTTGTACCACCACTCGCTATTTCCAACCAAGACCAATTAAGATCGAAGGATTCGCTTAGTTCTGGATCTTCTCTTTTTGGCTTTATATAAAATGGTTTAAGAGATAGAGGCCAGTCAATTATGAAGTAGGGTCCGTTAATCTCATTTCCAATAAGCTTATTTCCAGATACTGGAATATCTTCACCTACCTGTATATTAAGCCCTTTACTTCTCAGTATCTCTATAACTTCCTTGTATGTGAGTACCTTAAATGGAGTTGTTGGCATTTTAAATTCAGGATTTAAAAATTTTAACTCATTTTCATTGTTTATAACGACTTTTTTAAGTGCAAAGATTATTAATTGTTCTAAAATATTCATGACATCTTCTCTTTCGGCGAATGCCATTTCTATATCTACAGATATAAATTCGTTTAAGTGATGGGAGGTATCAAATTCTTCAGCTCTATAGAATTGTGCAATTTCATAAACTCTTTCAAAGCTAGATGTAAGTGCCTCTTTATACAGTTGTGGGCTTTGTGCGAGGAAAGCAATTCTATCAAAATAATTGACAGAAAAAAGTGCTGCGCCACCCTCAGTTGCGGTGGCTAATATCTTTGGTGTGAAAACCTCCATAAAACCGTGATTCTGCAAGTATTCTCGTATAGCATTTATTAAGGTATTTTTAATTTTGAAGATGCATATTCTCTCCCTCATTCGTAGATCTAACACCCGCATATCAAGTCTCTTTTCAAGGTTTGTGGGAACTTTCCCGGACGTATCTATTGGAAGTGGAGTTTTCGCTATGTTCAATATTTTTATGTCTGTAGGTATCACCTCAACCCCACTTTTTGCAATTTCACTTCTCCTAATAATCCCCTTTACACCAATAACAGATTCTCTTGTTAACTTTCGTATTTCATTTATTCTATCTTTATGAAAATCTCGTTTATTTACTGTTATCTGAATCTTCCCTTCTCTATCCTTTAAAATAATGAAAATTAGTCCACCTAAATCCCGAATATCATCAACCCATCCGAATATTGTGACAGATTCACCATCTTTATCTGCCGTAATTTGATTAGAAAAATGTGTTCTCCTCCAATCACCTAATTCGTCGAGTTTCATATCAGTCAACTCCTTCAGTTTTGTTATTCCTCAATTATACGAATGTTCTCTTTAACAAACCTAGATAATATTTTTTCTGCAACATCTTTGGAAATCTTAAGTCGAGAAATATCAGTTTTAGAAATTTTTACGTGATTTTCGCAACTACCATCTGGAAGCCAGATGGTGTTAACGCTTTTTACCTTCACGGGAAATAGTATTTGCTCCGCAAGTTGTCTAATGCTCATGGTTTTTTCCACTATTTTAACATTCTTACCTAGTTTATGTTTTATTGTTAATGCAATCTTATTCCAAGTAGTTTTTGGTATTTTACCTCCACTTCCTACAAGTAATATTATTGTGTCATCAGTATTCATAGCCTTGTAGAAAGTGGAATTACGCAATTCTGGAAATCTGTTTTCCAATTCAAGGAAAAGTTTGCTTATCTGAATATCAATGTCCTCTATTTCGCCAGAATCTAATTTACTTTGACAACTTTTACATAAAATACCACTTCTCAAGCATATTATACAGATGGGTAGATTCAAAGCCCATCCTCCACTTTTAAATACCTAGTTTAAAGAATACCGTTAAGAGAAATATATGTATTTTTGTTTTTGTTTAAAAGGTTTCCAATAGCGAATACGTTAAGCAAAAATTAAAATATAGCGATATAAAATTATCAAGAAGACGTTTTACATTAATGCCGGTGATGGAAATGAAGATGAATAAGGAAAAAATGTTTCTTACCGAGAAACAATATTCACTTCTATTAAAATTATATGAGAATTCAGTAGAAACAAGCATAAGGAGTGTTAATAAGTCTCAAAGCGAACTTGCTAATGAACTTGGGATAACAAGACAAGCATTAAGTGTACATTTAAGAAAGTTAAAAGAGAAGAATCTTATCAGAACGGGTAGAGGGTTTATAGATCTTACTGAAAAAGCACTTAACATCATCGAAGAAAAAGCTAATGAATCGTTTGTAATAATTAAAGTTCAGCCACAAAAGAGAAACCAAGTATATGAACAGATAAGCAAAATATCTTGTTTGAAAAGAGCATACAGAGTAACTGGAGAAATTGATTTGATAGCTGTTGTAAATCAGTCGTCACTTGATGAATTCTTAAAAGAAATATCAAAAATAGATGGAATAACATTCACTTCAGCACATGTAGTCATAACAAAATTAAAATGAACGCAATAAAGTTTTTATTTATCTTTAATAGTTAATTCTAGACTAGGTGCATTATATGCCTATACAGGATCAGGAAGCCTTAAAGATTGCGCAACAAAAAAGATTATTTTTCATGGTATGCAGAGAATGTGGTGCTCGAAATCCACCCAACGCCACAAAATGTAGACGTTGCAAAAGGAAAAATCTAAGATGGAAAAAACGTGAACGATCAAAATGACATTAAGATATAAGAAAGAATAGCGGTTATATTGTAGAATAGATACGCTATTAGTTAACAATTAAATAAATAAAGAAAGAAATGAAAATTTATAATTATGGGCGGGTCGTCTAGCTGGTTAGGATACCGCCCTCACACGGCGGTGGTCCTGGGTTCAAATCCCAGCCCGCCCACTTCGAAAAAAGCATATTTTGAAAGAACAGAAGTGCTATGCAACATTATTATATTGATATTTCGTCTCCAACTTCTGGTATAATTATGTCTTCAGTTATTTTTTCATCTTGAAGTATCCGTTTAAATTTCTCAAGCTTATTTTTCTCACCATGAACTAATATGACCTTTTTGGCATCTGCCATTTTTATAGTGTTTAGTAATTCTTTGTTGCCGCAATGTGATGAAAAATCAAACCATTTTACTCTTGCATTTACTTTTTCAGTTTTTCCACCAAAATTATATACACCATTCTTCATTAGCATAGCCCCAGGAGTATCTTCAACTTGATATGAAACTAGGAAAATTGCATTTTTCTGGTCTTTTGCTGTCTTTTTCACATAAAATCGTACATTTCCTCCCTTAAGCATACCTGCAGGGGCTATTATGATCCCAGGCTCTTTACAAGCTTTCCTTCGCTCTGACCAGCTGTTTACCCATATCGCCCGTTTATGAGCCTCTAACAATAGGGAGTAATCTCTAAAGAAGTCAGGATTGTTCAAGAAAATGCTACTGGCATCCTTTGCCATTCCATCAATGTAAATTTTTCCCTTTACGTTGTATTGATGTAGTACACAGAGTATTTCTTGGGCGCGTCCAACCGAGAAAGCGGGTATGACTACGGTACCACCATTGCTCACTATTTCATTAACAGAAGAGACAAAATCACGCTCAACTTTTGTCCTATCCTCATGATCAATTGTCGCATATGTCCCTTCAATAATTATTGCATCTAAACGAGGAAGGTCTATTTGTGCACCCTGTAACATTCTTGTATTTATAACATTGAAGTCACCAGTGTATAGTATCTTTTTACCATCACCTTCTATTAAAAACATTGAACTTCCAGGTATATGTCCTGCATTTAATAGTTGAATAGAAAGATCTTTTAATCTAAACTGGTCATTTATATTTACAGGTTTTGTTGATTTAACCATATTGGTTAGTTCTAAAGACTCATATGGTAGATAATATGATGATAACTTTATAAGATCCTTTATTAACAGTTCACTTATTTCGACAGTAATTTTTGTCGTTATTAATCTTGGTTTTGTTGAAACATAGAAGATGGGTATGCCGCCAGAATGATCTAAATGAGCGTGAGTAAGTAATATTGCATCCAACCCCTTACTGGAAAGAGGTATGGGAAATTTTGGTTCATTTTTAGAGAAAGAAATACCATAATCCATTAATATATTGGAATTTGATGTGGTTAATTGTATTGCAGATCTTCCAATTTCTCCAGCTGCACCAAGTATATTTACTTTCATTTTTCACTTACCCATTGATTAATATGACCTAGTAATTAAGACAAGAAACAAAGATATAATATTTACGCTTTTTTAGCAATTAGAAGGATGTAATTTTTCAATGTTTACAATTGGCTAATAGTTTTAATAATAGTATCTGATGAAGGAAAGTGATTAACAAACACTTTCAATTTAATGTTTTTGTTTTTCAAAAGTTTAACTATTTTCTTCATAGACATTCTTGTAATCGTTGTCGTGTCAAAAAGCACTACTGCTTTATCATAGTTGCTTTTATTTAACACTATTTTTAATGCTGATATTACTGTCTCCTCCGACTCAACGCTTGTTTTAAGTGCTTTCTCGTACTGGGAAAGAGGGTAAACGTTAATCAGCTCTAATGGAATTATTCCAAATGGAGGACCATAGATACATATGTGAATGCCACTTATTAAAGGATTGTTATCGTTTGATAATGTTAGAAATCGCTTTAGCAAGGATGATGAGTATTTACGTGATCTTTCACCTTTATCTGGTATAAGTATTAGTGTAGTCTTATCTTGAAACTTTACGTTTTTCTCTAATCTTATTAAATGCCTCGTAACTTCAGGTCTTATGAGTCCTTCTGGAGAGGTATAGAAAATGCCTCTAGTTACACTTTTAATCACTGGATCGTATTTTTCAATTAAAAATTTATATTTTTTCAATTTAAGTAATGCATTAAAAAGTCTTGGATGAAATTTTGATTTTGCTTCTATGAGTTCCCATAAACGTCCTTCATAGATTGCTTGTTTTATTTGATTCATCTCATTACATATAACCCATAAATTATGCTTAGCCAGTAGTTTTTCACGTTCAAATTTGCTCATTTCTAGTAAATCATTAACTTCATATTTTTTACAAACATCACAAAAACAAGGGAAGTATTTGAGATTAGATAGTTTGATAGTTCCATAAGATGTTATGTAACGATCGTCTTTTGCGAAAAGGGCATATGATGCTGAATCAAAAGTATCGCATCCTAATGCCACTAGAAATGGTAATAGTATGGGATGACCAGCTCCAAAGAGATGTAAAGGACCATCTTTTGGCAAGGACATTTTTATAGCCATAATGATGTCAACAAGGTCTTCAAAAGCATAATTTTTCATATACTGTGTTGGTCCACCCACACCATACATTTTAATCGAAGGAATTTGACCCATTTTCATTGCACATTCCCTAATCAAATCTAAGTACCTACCCCCCTGTATCGGTCCGACCCAAAGTATGTCGTCTTTTGTTTTCTTTTTTTCCAACATCATAGCATTATTTAATGTAGCAAGAACTGTTCTTTCAGCTTCAATTTTTGTATGAGTTCGTAATGTTGGAATATCTAAAATGACGGAAATATCGCTATTTAATTTTTCTTGAAAAGATATTGCTTCTTCAGGGTTAAAAGATATATTGCCGTAACTTAGTATTTGATAAGCGCCAGAATCTGTCATTATTACTCCATCAAAGTTTAATATAAGATGAATATCGTTCATACGTAGAATTCCCTTTTCTATTGCTTGCTTTATCAAGTATGAATTTGTCATTAATTGATTTATTTTAAAGTGTTCTTTGATGCTTGTTGTATCAATTATGTTTTTTACAGGATCGATTACTGGAAAAAATGCAGGGGTATTTAATGTTCCACTTTTGGTTTTTATTTTGCCAATTCTACCCATTAAATCTCGATCTACTATTTCAAATGACATTTAAGTTTCACTTTTTTCCTTCTCTTGCACAAATTGTTCATATATCTTTTTCACTTTTTCCGCTATTACACCGCTTCCTTCAATAACTCCATCCTCGGTCACTCTCACTTTATCCATAACAATTATTACACCAGCATCTTCAAGTAGTGTCACGTTATTTGGAAATAGTTTTTCTAACCGTTGAGCTAATCCTTTAAGATCAAATGGTTCTTCTTCTCTTATTATTTCAGAGATAACTTCTCCCCTTATAAGTATTCTTGCGTAATTATTATTTTCTTCATCTTTTGCATTGGAAAGAATTATGTTTAGTGAGCTTGGGTCGTATCCTACAAGTTTTCCACGGAATTTCTTACTATGGATTGTTCTTACACTTACATTTTTATCTAGCAAAGATGCAAGCTCCTTTAAATATCTTGTCATGCTTGGAGTAACAGGGCTGCTCATCTAACAATTCCTCCAGAAATAAATCTAAAAACAGTGATTTATTTATTTTTGTGTATACCTTATCAGATAGTATTTAAACTATTACAATAAATTTTCACTTTCATGAAACACTCACATACATTACGATTATTTAAAATGTATATTTGAAACAATTAATTATACAAATATGTATTCAAAATATACAATATTGTAAGAAAAAATTTATTACATTATAAATGATTATAATTTTGAATATTATGGTGCATGAAGAAAAAGTGATGAAATGTAAGGAGTGCGGTGGTAGGTTAACAATTTCAGACTATGGAGAATTAGTATGCTCAGAATGTGGTCTTGTCCATGAAAGGATATATCTTCAACCATTATTCGAAATAGAACCACTATCTGATTTTTCTGCTGTTGAAAAACTTTATGTAAATCCTGATGGGAAACCTTTAAGAAAGGAAGATTTAGGTTCTACATTTATTAATGTAAAGGGGAAGCTTAAAGACAATAGAGGAAAAGAGGTAAATAAACAGCGTTTTTTCAGGTTAAAAAGAGTAGACACAATTTATGTTAAAAAACATGATAAGAGTATGGATGCAGTCATGACTTTACTTAGAATATGTTCATTGTTAAATGTTCCAAAAAGCGTTTATGAGAGGGCAGGATACATTTGCAATAAGATGTTGAACAATAAGGGGAGGGTTGGTACAATATATCAATTGGCTGCAGCATCATTAATTATAGCATCTAGAGAGTATAAATATCCCTTAACTTTAAAAGATGTTATAAGAATTTTCCGCGAATTAGGGCATAAGATTTCGGCAAAATCTATAATGCGCATAACTTCCGAAATTTTAAATGAACTTTCTATAAAAACGATCGCTATAGAACCAAAGAATTATCTCACTAGGATAATGAATATGCTAAAGAGTAATATGGAGATCAATAGGAGAGTCATTTACTCTACGGGAAGGAAAGCAGAGGAGTATTATAATCGTTTAATGAATTGTTCTCTTTCAATATATGAAAAAATAGATGAAAAATTTAGAATTGGAAAAAATCCATATCTTTTGGCAGTGTCTATTGTTTACATTGCAGATAAACTGGTGTGCAAGGAGTTAAATTGTCAACCTATCCTATCCCAAAAATTAGTTTCTGAAGTTTTGGGTTCAACACAATACACTCTTAGACAACATATGAAATATTTAAATAAAGTGATAAAAATCGAGGGAACATAGATGCTAATTAACTGTTAATGATTTTATGGTAAGCATTAAAATATAAAACAGGACATTATTGATAAAGGGTTTGGAAGCACTATTTAAACCTCCAAGAGTAGTTTATGTACAGCGAAAAAGCGTTGTGATTTCATTTTGCAGTGAAATGAGAATTAATGAGAATATCAAATATGGTGATTTTTTCAACAATTTAACATTGGTGCTGAGCTCACTGATGCCAATACATTACTATAACTTGAATATAACAGATATAAAGAATGTAAGTGGTTATTTGAGAAAGGATGTTTCCAAATATGCAGAGTTGCTGTCTAAGATACGTTTTTCAGAAAAGGGAATTATAAATTCAATTTTCAAAACAAATTTAAAGGATAAATTTCAAATTTACCCAATCACAGGGGCATTTTTTAATCCACCACTAAACGATCATGAAGAGAGAATTGTTAAGGAAGAAATGAGCAATTTACCAAAGGATATCAATAAGTTAATAGAAAAACTTATACATTATTCAAGTACTTTTAATAAAACAATTAGAAGATACGAATTATACGAATTAGAGGATAAGGAAGATGTTTTACTGACTGAGAAAAAAGATGTGGACAGATATACTGTAAACATTTTTGATGTAAATAAAGGTGTAGACGAAGAAATGGCAAAAATTTATTATAATGTTAAAATTAACTATTTGAATGTAAGGCTAATACCAGTTATATGGTGTTTAACAACATTTTTAGAACTAAATGTTCCAAAGGATGACGTAAAATTTGGTCCGGGATTTATTGAAGAATTGATGGAATATCGAGAGAATATTGCAAAAAAAGTATTGAGAGAATACTTTATCGAGATACCGGAAAATCTGCATGAAAAATTATGTGTTATATCAAATCTAGCAGCTATGGGCATGTTTAAGTTAGCACCTTTTCTCTTGGATGACAATATAGAGGAAATTTATATTGATGCCCCTGGGAAGAACGTATATTTGGATCATAGTGAATGGGGGAGATGTGAAACAAGGATATCGTTGGATGAAAGTGAAATAAAATGTTTGGCAACATATGTAAAAGCTGAAAGTGGTTTACCATTAGATTATGCTTCACCTACAATAAAAACAGATTTGAATACTAAACTTTTCAGATTAAGAGTAACTATCGATGCCCATCCTCTAATAGATGTGGACTATACACTTATTATTAGAAAATTTAGGAAAATGCCTTTAACGATCATCGACTTACTAAGAAATGGAACGATAACAATAGATGCTCTTGCTTATCTTTTGTTAGCTTTATTCCATAAACGTAACATTATTGTTGTTGGGGAACCATCCTCTGGAAAAACAACTTTAATAAATGCATTAGATATGGTTGCACCATCATATTGGAGGAGAATATCTGTGGAGGAAGTTGTTGAGAGTTTGAATTTAACAGATTATGGTAAGCATGATGTTAAGTATAGAATAGACCCATTTGATCATGACCCGTCTAGTAAGAGGAGATTTATGGAAACCATCAAGCTACTACATAGATCACCAAATTACATATTTTTTGGAGAGCTCTTGACACCAGAACATGTTTCGATATTTCTCCAATCATTAGAGGCAGGGTTGCATGGTATCCAAACGACACATGCCACTTCTCCTGAAGCATTAATAAGAAAGTGGATACTTCACTACAAGCTACCTATTCAATCAATAGAAAATTTGGATATAATAGTGCATATGAGGAGGATATTGTCGTATAATGAAAATAAAAGATTTGTATATAGAGTAGTTGAACCTATCGTTGATGAGAATGAAGGAGAATATAGAGTTGAGTTATCGAACTTATTCATTTATGATGGAAGCTTAAAATTAGTTAGAGATCTAAAAGACTCATGGGTATTTAAAAAAATAGTGAAAGAAGAACAGATACCTATTGAAGATCTTTGTGAAGAATATGCAGCATTCAAACAATTGATAAACCAACTTTTCACGATGGGCGGCGAAGCAACTAGTATAATTCGAGCATTTGATAAAATGGTAAATTCAAGAATATGATTTTGGAGGGGGAAACTGATGTTTTTTAAGGTTTTTTCATCATTTCGATTACCATTTTTCAAAAAACTATTAAAAAGACGTGTCCCTCAACTATTCAGTGATTCTATTGATTTCTTGAAAAATAAATACGGAAAATTTGAAGTGACATCAGAAGATGTTTACGCAAACATAATAGTTTCTTTACTAATAGTTTCGATAATATTACTGTTTTTAAGCATCAATTTTGTTAAGGACATCATGATTTCATTCATGATAACTTTATTTTCTGTCATTTGCATTTACATCTCAATATATTATGAAATCATTGGGGAATATGATCAAGACAATTTTTTGATACACATATACAAGTTCATGGTATTTAGGGATGTGATGTTGATTTATAAATCCACAAACTCTATTTTCGAGGCTGTAAATTTTGTTGCCTCTGGAAGTTATCCAATAATTTCGGATAATTTTGAAGTAATACTTAAAAACATTATTAATGGATTAGATCCAGAAGATTTTTCGAGTGAAGAAGCATTTTTGAAGCCCATCACTCTGTTGCTAAACGAAATGTTGGTAAATGTGAAAAATGCTGATAAAATTAAGGGCTACATGTCAACAAAGGATTTGTTGAATTTGTATGAGAAAGTTTTTTCCAAAATAGAAGCATATTGTTTATTTCTGTTATTTATTGGAATGCTACTTCCATTATCGTTGATGTTCACTATTCCATATCTTAGTAAATTTTCTCCGATAAATGTTGTAATGCCACTATTCATTTTACTCCAGATTGTAAGCTTAACAGTAATGTCGAGAATTGTATCATCGAATATTTACATTACATTGGGAGGGAAAAGTCATGAAAAATTATGATGTTACATTAATATTATTAATATCGTTAGCCGTTATTTCTATTATATTTTTTGTAAAAAAGAAAAAGATTAGGAAGAAAGTTAATATTATGGAAAGTTTAAGTGAAAACATTAAACTTGAAAAATTCGTTACATTATTTATAAATAATTTAAAGACGAATAGGAGTGCAGAGTGGTCACTACTATCTACTTTAAAAGAATATCCTGAAAATGATATTAGGCAATTAATACTACAAAACATTACAGTAGGATCCTCCATTGAAGAAATTTTTGAGAATTTGTCGAATGTTTTTTCTATGGAAGAGAGTAAACGAATGTTAAGAATGATTTCGAGACTGATTTCATATAACTTAAAGTATTTCACAGATTTCATTTCCCCTGATATATTGGATTATGTGAGGGAGTCCATTCGATTGAAAAATCATGTAGAATCATTACTATTCAGAACGAGAATTAAGGTATTAGTGCTTTCATTTTCTCTATCAGCGGTTTTAGCATTTTTCTTAAAAATTTTACCATTTATTTTAACATTTATTATTAGTGGAAATACTACTTTAATCAGTATAGACGCTTTATCATCGCTTATTTTCTACTCATTCCTTATAGCATTGCTGTATGACACATACATAGTTTCAAGGACTGTTTTTTATTCTCATAGTATTTTGTTGTCAATGCTTTCGGCGCTAACTTTTATTTTCCTATACATCTTCCTTCCAAATATATCTAGTATTTAAATACTATAGGGAATTCTTCAAAATGGGGGGTGAGGCACTTCCCAAAAGATAATAAAAGAAAAAGAGGTTCCCCATTATTAGAGGAAGGATTACTTATAGCACTAGCAGTGATAACTATGTCAGTGGTTTTTTCAATGGTATTAGGGATATTGGATGGTGTACAGAAAGTCATTCAGAATTTAGGATTTAACACTCAGAATTTTATGAATTCATTAAACGATTTATGGAATAAAATAGTTTCATTTCTAGGATTAGGTGGTTGAGAGTTTTGATAGATATTCGTTTAAAATACCTTCCTTTTCCAACGTTTCGATCCAATTAATCTGTTTTCGTTTACCATTATTAGGATTTGATAATATCGCAAGTATTTCATTTACTACATCATCGATGCATTTATCAGTTACATCAATCTCTACAACTTTTTCAGGGCCATATTGTTCTATTGTATCGATAAGGCAAGTATCAAGCAATTCTGCCATTACATTCTCATAAACCTTTTTCTCATTCCATCCTCTTTGTCTCAATACAGTTTCTAGCTTTTTGGGGTGCAACCTTAATACAAAGGCTTTAAGGACATATTGTGGGGGAACTATATCAGCATAATGCCCTTCTATGATTAATAGGGTTTTACTTTCATTTATTTTTTGTAGAAGTTTACTTATTAGGAGATTATTGTTTGGTATGAAGGAATTTCGTTCAGGATCATTGCTATCAAATAAATTTTCCTCTATTACAAATTTAGATAAATCTATATAAGGCACATTTAAAGTTTCACTGAGTTTTCGGCTTATCGAGGTTTTTCCAGTACCTGGACACCCTCCAATAATTATTACTTTCCCTTTCATAACTGTTCAATAGCTAGGAATAGGAAAATGAAAATATAAATTTAACATTCTCTATGTTAAATTTCAATTATGTCTAGGTTTACGAGTATAAGGGATGTTTTGAACAGAATATGCTGGCATCCTAATGAAAATAGAGAGTGCTATGAAGTAATTTTTATTCATAGAGGAGCCCCAGATGATTTAAAGAGTATATCAGCAAAAGTAATAGTAAGAATAGGACGACGAAGTTTCGAATACAAAGAGGATGGGGAAAAAATTGTTTATATTCCATTTCATCGGATTGTAGAGATAAAAAATATAAAAACAGGGGAAGTCGTCTGGAGAAGCAGAAAATATAGAGTAGAGTAATTTTAAAGTATGAAGGCCTTAAAGTAATTATGTGATTACATTATGTATAATAGAGGTTTATATGTCGGGAGATTCCAACCATTTCATAATGGACATTTAGAATGTGTAAAATATGTTTTGGATAAATGCAAAGAGGTTATAATAGTCATTGGTAGCGCGCAGGCAAGTCATACATTAGATAATCCATTTACTGCAGGGGAGAGAATTGAAATGATAAGATTAGCTCTTCAAGAGGGAGGTATTGAACTTAGTAAGTGCATTATAATACCAGTGGAGGATACTTTAAATAATAATCATTCAATATGGGTTTCAAAAGTGAGGAGCATGACTCCAAAATTTGATGTTGTTTTTTCAAATAGCCCTTTGACGAAGAAATTATTTGAGGAGGAAGGATTTAAAGTTGAAGGAATTCCATACATTAATAGGGAATATTATTCTGGAACTAATATTAGAAAATTAATTATATGTGGGGGAGATTGGAAAAAATATGTGCCAAAAAGTGTTTATGATTATATAAAATCTGTGAAGGGAGAGGAGAGATTGAGAGACTTATCGATGAAGGATTATGGGTGTCAGAGCTTTTAACTTTCGTCATTTTCACAATTAGGCACTCAGCCAGCTCATCATCCACAAATTTAAGTTTAAGGTAACACTTTTAATAATTTAACGTTCTAGCAAAGTCCTCCAGGTATTCACAATATCTTTAAATGAAGATTCATCTATTTTTTGTATTGCAAACCCAGCATGGACAAGTACATAATCATTTTCCTTTACGTCATCTTTAACTAAAGTTATTATTATCTCTCTTTGAACGCCGCCAAAATCAGCTATCGCTTTGTCATTATGGATGGCCAGTATTTTTGCAGGAACAGCCAAGCACATATACGGGTCTATAACTAATTATAACCAAAAAGTAATTAAGTATTTTTGCATTTTATTCCATTGGTTGAAACATATGCCTATGAATAAGGGGGACTTCGTCCTAGTGAATTACACGGTGAAAGTAAAAGACACCGATGAAATTATTGATACGACAATAGAAGATATTGCAAAAAAAGGAAATATATATCAAAAGGATAGAATATATGAACCTCTTCTTTTGATATTAGGTGAAGGCCAGCTATTTAAAAAAGTTGAAGAAGAAATCATGTTGATGCAACCTGGAGAAAAAAAGACTATTGAGTTGAAACCTGAAGATGCTTTTGGTCAAAGGGATCCAGCAAAGGTAAAGATAATTTCTGCAAAAGAGCTAACAAGTAGAGGCATAACACCTAAGCCAGGAATAAGAGTTGAAACAGATGAGGGGATTGCCATCGTTAGAAGTGTAGGTGGGGGTAGGGTAGTTATAGATTTGAATCATCCGTTGGCAGGCAAAACTTTAGTTTACGAAATTGATGTAGTCAAAAAAATAGAAGACCTTAAGGATAAAGTGTTATCGTTAATACATAGACGGATACCATCAATTGATATATCAAAGTTTACTGTGGAGATAAATGAGGGAAGAATTAGGATAATTATACCAGAAGATGCATATTTGCTGGAAGGGCTGCAATATATGAAGCGTGGTATAGTTAATGATGTACAGCGATTTATTAAAGATGTAAGCAAAGTTGAATTCATCGAGGTATATGATGTTAAACAAAAAGAAACAACAACGTAAAATTATTTTTTCAATATTGGCAAGGATAGAACTTTAATGAGATCTTTACCTTTTTTACAATAAACGGGTTCCAACACTTTTTCGATTTTCATTTTATCGTTCTTAAACACTCCTAGTGGCTTACAGTACATAATGTTTGCACAGGGGGTGGGGCAATCAATTGGAGTATATGTGATGGTAACCCCCTCAACTGCAAATTTACGTTCCAAAAAGAGTTCTATTGACGCTAATTTAACTTCTACGATGGATACTTTTCCATTTAATAATTTGCAGAAATGTTCTTTGTTTCTAACGTTTACTATTTCATATACTCTTCCTTGTTCTAGCTTATTTATGCAAATTTTTTTAAGAATGCACTCTGTACACTGCAAATTGTTTTTTTCAAAAATAAACTTATACCCCTTTTTTGCAACTTCACTATTAACTACTGTTACTATGATGTCACTCTTTGATGACACCGGTGGTGGATGCAATATTTTCCGCCTCTCTCCATCCTAAACTTTTTTCATTCAAGATAGTATATCTATCTTTACGTATTTCTTTGGCTTTAATAATGGCTTCTATTATTTCATTCTCTTCAACACCCAACTCTTTAGCGTTAGTTGGGGCACCAATAATAGATAACGTTTGTTTTATGCGCTGCCAGTTTCCTCCATGCAAATACATCATAATTATTGTACCAACACCACATTGTTCTCCATGTAACGCTGGTTTTTTCGCTATAATATCAAGTGCATGACTGAAAAGATGTTCAGAACCGCTACATGGTCTGCTGCTTCCAGCAATGCACATTGCTACCCCACAACTTATTAATGCTTCAACAACTGTTCGGACACTTTCTTCCTTCAATGCTCTAATCTTTTTTGCATGTTTTACTATAAGACTTGCAGACATGAGCGCAAGTGATGCAGCATATTCACCATAATACTCATTTACACGTTTATTGGCTAGTCTCCAATCCCTTATAGCTGTAAATTTTGCTATAATATCTCCGCAACCACTTGCCAACAGTTTATATGGAGCTTTAATTATAATGCTTGAATCAGCAACGACTGCCAATGGAGGATTCACCATAATTGAGGGTTTATACTTACCGTTGAACGCTTTTATAGATGCTATTGGAGATGCTATACCATCATGGCTTGCAGCTGTGGGAATGCTTATATATGGAACTCCCACTTTAAGCGAAATTAATTTGGCTATATCAATAATTTTCCCTCCACCAACACCAAATATACAACTAACATTATTTGATGCTTTTATTTTTTCAGATATATTTTCAACATCATAAATTGGATTTTTCCCGTCTAGAACGTATAGCTCACTTTCCATGTTATTATCGTTCAGTATTTTGTATACATTTTCTCCAGCCACTTCTTTAACGTGAGGACCTGTTAATATTATTAATTTCCCGTGCATTTTTAAGTCATTGCATATGTTGTTTATATTATTTATTGCACCAGGACCCACGAGTATTGTTTGAGGCAAAGCGATTTTATGTATACTCAATCTATCACCTCAACCTACATCTCATTTTTAATCTTAAGTTAGAATAAGAAGATAAATATATAGGCTGAGGGTAATTCTTAAATATTAGGGTATATTCTCTTTAGTTGTAGTTTTACATCAATTAAATCTTTTTGGAGGGATGAAAATGTATGACAGCTATACAAACGTGGGATACTATGTGAAAAACAATGGGAAAATAGTCGTAAGTGGGACTACCACGGTAGGGTTAGTTTGCATGGATGGAGTGATTTTAGGTTCTGACAGAAGAGCTACATCTGGATTTTTTGTTGCACATCCGCATGTGAAAAAGATATATAAGCTAGATAATCATATAGCGGCAACTATAGCTGGAGTCGTAGCAGATGCACAAAATATAATGGGAATAGCTAGTGCAAACATAAAGTTATACAAGTATATTCACAATAGGCCAATAAGTGTAAAGGCAGCTGCAAACTTAATTTCGAACATACTTTTAAGTTCAAGGGTATACCCATATGTGGTACAATTACTAGTGGGGGGATATGATAATAGTGGTCCTCATCTTTTTGCGTTAGACCCTTACGGAACAGTTACTGAGGAGAAGTACACAGCAACAGGGTCTGGATCCCCAATGGCAATAAGTATATTAGAAGATTCATTCAAAAAAGGGATGCCAGTTAAAGATTCCATAGAAATAGTTGCACGGGCAATTTCATCAGCAATGAAAAGAGATCCTGCAAGTGGCGGAGGTTATGATATTATCATTATAACAAGGGATGAAATGAGAGAAATTAGCAGTGAGGAGTTAACAGTATACAAATCAGTTTAAATAAGAGTTGATAAATGGGATGAAGGACATTAATTTACGTATTAGGGAAGCTATAATAAAAAACATATTATTAGAGACAGGTGTAACAAGGATAGAATTTGAAGGGCCTGAAATTGTATTATATGCAACAAGGCAGGAGTTGTTGATAGAAGAAGAAGTATTGAAGAAAGTAGCTAAGGAAATTAAGAAGAGAATAATTGTTAGAAGCGATCCAAGTATTAGGATGGATAAGCAAAAGGCAAGTGATTACATTCGTGAGGAAATAGAGGGGATATCAGATAAAGTGAAGGTGAAGAACATATTTTTTGACGATGCCTTTGGTGAAGTATACGTAGTGGTTAAAGGTTTAAGTTATCTTTCCACAAAAAGTGAAGAAATTACTAAAAAAATTACAGTGACAACATCATGGAGACCTAAGTTAATAAACGATACCCCCATGAAGTCAACAGTAAGTGAGTTTGTTATGAAGCTTAGACTCCAGGAAGGGGAGTCTCGTAGAAAAATATTGCGAGGAATAGGATCAAGAATTCATAGGCCATTAATCTTTCAATCGGGAGATGTAAGGATGATTTGTTTGGGTGGTTTTAGGGAAGTTGGGCGTTCTGCTATCTTAATAGAAACAAGTGAAAGTTCAGTTTTACTTGATTGTGGAGTAAAACCAGGCGCCACGCATCCACTTCAAAGCTTCCCAAGACTAGATTTGCCTGAATTTTGCATTGAAAAGATAGATGCGGTAGTAATTTCGCACGCACATTTAGATCATTGTGGTTTCTTGCCATATCTTTTCAAATATGGTTATGATGGCCCAGTATACTGCACACCTCCTACCCTTGATTTAATGACGTTACTTCAACTTGATTATTTGCAAGTAGCAGGAAAGGAGGGAATTAAACCGCCGTACTCAATGCAAGATATACAGGAGACAATACTTCACACAATACCGATAGAATATGGCGAAGTTACGGATATAGCTCCAGATATACGTTTAACATTTTATAATGCAGGGCATGTTTTAGGTTCAGCTATGGTTCACTTACATATAGGTGAGGGAGAGCATAATATAGTTTATACAGGAGATTTTAAGTTTGGAAGGACAAAACTCTTAGAACCGGCAAATTATGTTTTCCCTAGGGTAGAAACATTGATAATTGAGGGAACTTATGGAGGCCCAACAGATATATTACCACAGAGGATAGAATCCGAAGCTAAGTTAGTAGAAGCAGTATTGAAAACGATAAATAATAATGGTAAAGTGTTAATACCAGTACTTTCGGTTGGGAGAGCTCAAGAGATAATTGTCTTATTAAATGAAGCGTTTGAAATGGGGTACATAAAGCCAGTACCAGTGTTCATTGAAGGAATGGTTCAAGAAGCTACAAGCGTACATATGTTACATCCGTATGGATTGTCGAGAAAGGTTCGGGAAGATATTTTAATTAATGATAAAAACCCATTTTTAAATGAATATTTCCACATATTACCTTCATCAACGGACAGAGAGGAAATAGTGAGTGGAGAACCATGTATAATAGTAGCTACCTCAGGTATGCTTACTGGTGGACCTGCACTTTCATATTTTAAGCTTCTTGCTCCAGATGAAAGAAATTCCATAGTATTTGTATCATATCAGATTCCAGGGACGTTGGGGAGAAGAGTCTTGAGTGGCGTTAAAGAAATACCAATAGTTTCTGAAGATGGCCGAAGCGAAGTTATAAAGGTCAATATGAACGTTTATTCTATAGAAGGGTTTTCAGGTCATAGTGATAGACGGCAGTTATTGGGATTTATGAAGAGGATAACGCCAAAGCCGAATAAAGTACTGATTTGCCATGGTGAGGAGGAGAAGGTGATTAATTTGGCTGAAACGTTTTCTAATCTTTTTAAGGTGTATGCATATGCTCCAAATAATCTTGAGGTTATAAGGATAAAGTAGTGGTGTTCACTTGCTGTATTCATTTGGAAAATATTGTTTTAATGTTTCCCATATTTTGTCATTTACGTGATGTATGTTTTTCACAACTTTTCCACGCTTCATATTGCGTATAATTTCAGAGGAAAATATAGACTCCCCAATGGCAATAACCATATTATGAGTTTTTTCTACTATTTGAACTATGGAATTTTCTTTAAAATCACCTATGACCCCAGTGATTCCAGGGGCCATTACATCAGCACCATTGATTATATGTGGTATTGCTCCTTGATCTACGATGATTTTTGGTAGACATTCCCCTATTTTATTGAGTACGTTTATTGTAGGGTAAAGCTTATCATCATTCATTCGTATCAGTATTGGTTTATTGTTAAGTACGTACACGCCAATATCGTTTATGGAAAGATACTCAATTTTCGCATCATCATTTGCCATCATTATTTGTTCATATATTTTTGGATACATAGATTTTATTTTATTTAATAAAAGTTTAATATCTTTGTTTCTTAGGAAATATCTTTGTTTAACTTTCAGCATAGTTGCACTCATAAACAGTACTGGAGATCCGACCAATTAAATGTACCGCTATTTTTAAATTTAAATATCTAGAAAAGAGTATTAGGTGTATTGAGGGAGTAGTATGTCCGAGACCACGACAAGTGAAGTTTTGGCTAAATCCTTGGGTGGAATGGTATATGTAAAGTTGAAAGGGGAAAAAGTGATTAGAGGATTACTTAGAAGCTTTGATCAACATTTAAATTTGGTTTTAGAAAATGCGGAAGAAGTCGAAGGGAATAACACGAAGACTCTTGGAACTCTAATAATTAGAGGAGATAATATAATTTTGATATCTCCAGTATCATTGTAGGTGTTTTGTATGGTTAAGGGGACTACGTCATTTGGTAGAGCAAATAGTAAAAAGACGCATATTGTGTGCAGAAGATGCGGGCATCGTTCATATAACGTTAAGAAAAAGCGTTGTGCATATTGTGGTTTTGGCCGTTCAAGTAAAATGAGAAAGTATTCATGGAAATCGAAATAAATGTATACGCTGATAAGTGGTGGACCGGGCGGGATTTGAACCCGCGACCTCCTGCGTGCAAGGCAGACGCTCTTCCAGGCTGAGCTACCGGCCCATTCTACTAAATGTATAAGCATATGTTGATGAATATTAAATTTTTGACGCATAATTATGGAGGCCGCCGGCGGGATTTGAACCCGCGACCTACAGGTCCACAGCCTGCCGCTCTTCCAGGCTGAGCTACGGCGGCCAACTTGTTTAGAGTTAGCTGCCTTGACTTATGTTTAATATGAAGTTTCCGATATATTTTATGTTTTGGTGATGTAAGGAGATTTTATTTTTAAATTTTATTGGTTTGCTCCATCACATTGTAGCGTAGGATTGCGGCAATACCTCCGAATGACTTTCTTAGCTGTTCTCCCTCTTCGGTTTCAGTTGAAATTAATTCTATTTTAACATTGTTTGCTTCTGCTTTTTCAATTATTTCATCTAGAAGATTTTGTTTGTACTTTATATTCATTTGTATGCCACATTTTGGGCATATTTCATTTAGCACTTTATTTTCATCTGTAATATTGATTATTTGCTCCTTTGAATAACCGCAGTTTGGACATACCATGACTATTTTTTCCAAATCACCAAGGGCTGTTGATACGAGAACCTTTTCTACAAGATTCATGGATAATAGCTTTTCTACTTCGCCAAGGCCGTATGTTATACGACTATCGCCTTTAACCAAATTTGACAAAAATTCTTGTACAACGTTTTTCTCATGCATATATTTAATGTTTTGCAGTATATCTTTGCTTCTATTTATAAGTTCATATATTCCTTCTTCGCCTGTGTATCCAGTGTCTATTATACCTATAATTTTTGATTTTAGTGTGTAATGGAGGTAGTCCCCTTTTACGAAGTCCTCCTTCGTTTTTCCTGGGCCTCCTATAATCAGCCCCTTTATTTCCACATCTGAATGTAGAAAGAATTTTTCTGCGTACTCCGCAATTCTTTTATAAAACTCATGAGCCATCTGCTCTATAACTCTCTCATATCTTCTCTGAGATTGTCCTCCAGCGTCATGTTTTCCAGGAACTCCAGAAGTGATGGTGTCAAGTATACGTAGTTGTCTACCCTTTAGAATTGCGAAAGTTGCTTCATTTCGATCCATTACTATTAGGCCGTAAAAATCTTTTTCGCTAATGATCTCTTTGAGAGGATCTAGGTAGAATTTGCTATCACATCGATATAGGTATATGTTGATCGGTTCTGGAGGTATAATTATGTGCACTTCCATGTTTTCATTCCCAGGAACGTCGGTGGATGTATATCCACAGAATATAACTAGACCATTTTCTGGAACTGATTTAAACAGTTTTAATCTTTGCATACATGATGTTAGGGCGTCTAGTACATGATGTCTAGTTCGTCTATCTTTTATGTTACTAGCTTGGGAATATTCTTGCTTAAGAGCATTCATGACGTCGGATATTTGGCGGCCTGGAGGAATATATAAACTAATAAGTTCAGTTCCTCTACCTTCTTTACTTTCCAATTCTTTGATGAGTTTTTGGAACTTGTATTCTTCAATTGAACTTTTCATATTAGGTTTGCTCAATTTAGTACACCAGCTGCCTATTTAAGTGATTCAAGATAGAGAGAATACTCCAAATCTTTATAAATTTTCTTATCTAAAAATTGATTTAATGAGTAAAAAAGTAGTTATAAGGCTTGGTGGGCACATATTATTCCGTCAAGGTATAATTGATGTTGGTAAGGTTAAAGAGATAGCTGATGTAATTAAGAGTCTTAATGATAAGGGGGCAATTATAAGAATGGTGGTAGGTGGAGGAGGATATGCTAGGGATTACATAAATGCTGCTGAGGCTATTGGCGCTTCTGAATTTGAGAAAGATTATCTGGCAATAATGATTACGAGGGCAAATGCATTTTTATTTGTAATTGCACTTAAGGACTACGCGTATAAAAAAATTCCTCAAACGTTAGAGGAAATATTGAGCATAGATGGTTTAACGGATAAAATTATAGTTTGCGGAGGCCTCATGCCTGGTCAATCCACCGTAAGTGTTGCAACTACTATTGCAGAAGCTATAAAGGCGGATCTCATTATAAATGTAACTAATGTAGATGGAGTATATACATGTGACCCAAGAACACATCCTGAAGCAAAACTTCTTAAAAAAGTTACAACGCATAAATTGAGGGAAATACTTAGGGAACAAAGAGTTAAGGCAGGATATTATGAATTAGTGGATATCCACGCAATAAGCATTATTGAAAGATCTAGAATACCCTTAAGAATAGTAAATGGGAGTGATGTAAACAATATTGCTAGAGCATACATGAATGAAGATGTTGGCACGATCGTAATTCCTGAAAATAACGATACGATGAAAGAGTAAAGTAAATATACTAGAAAACCAGTAAAAATATTTGGCCCACACTCAAAAGGGCGGCGTCAACTAGACAGGGGATGAAATCCCCTTGGATGAGAAGTTGGCCTCCAAGTGTGGGTAAAGTTATGTGGACCTAAATCTCATTAATTTAGGTCTGAAGATGGTTCAATCCCCCGTGAGTGCCCCCATAAAAGTTAAATTGTGAGCGGCCGTACTAACCCCGGTTGATCCTGCCGGACCCGACTGCTATGGGGGTGGGACTAAGCCATGCGAGTCAGCACCCCAGGCCACGTTGGGGTGCGGCGTACGGCTCAGTAAAACGTGGCTAACCTACCCTAGGGATGGGGATAACCCCGGGAAACTGGGGATAATCCCCAATAGGAGAAGAGTGCTGGAATGCCTCTTCTCCGAAAGGATGCCAAGAACATGCCTCTTGGCATCGCCCTAGGATGGGGCCACGTCCCATCAGGTAGTTGGTGGGGTAACGGCCCACCAAGCCTATAACGGGTACGGGCCGTGAAAGCGGGAGCCCGGAGATGGGCACTGAGACAAGGGCCCAGGCCCTACGGGGCGCAGCAGGCGCGAAACCTACACAATGTGCGAAAGCACGATGTGGTCACCCCCAGTGCCACCCGCTGAGGGTGGCTTTTCTCCGGTGTAAAAAGCCGGAGGCAATAAGCGGGGGGCAAGTCTGGTGTCAGCCGCCGCGGTAATACCAGCTCCGCGAGTGGTCGGGGCGTTTATTGGGCCTAAAGCGTCCGTAGCCGGCCCGGTAAGTTTTCAGCTAAAGCCCAGGGCTCAACCCTGGGAAGGCTGAAAATACTGCCGGGCTAGGGGGCGGGAGAGGCTGAGGGTACTCCTGGGGTAGGGGCGAAATCCTATAATCCCAGGAGGACCACCAGTGGCGAAGGCGCTCAGCTGGAACGCGCCCGACGGTGAGGGACGAAAGCCGGGGGAGCGAAGGGGATTAGATACCCCCGTAGTCCCGGCTGTAAACGATGCGGGCTAGGTGTTAGGTGGACCTTGTGTCCACCTAGTGCCGCAGGGAAGCCGTTAAGCCCGCCGCCTGGGGAGTACGGCCGCAAGGCTGAAACTTAAAGGAATTGGCGGGGGAGCACCACAAGGGGTGAAGCCTGCGGTTTAATTGGAGTCAACCCCGAGAACCTTACCGGGGGCGACAGCAGGATGAAGGCCAGGCTGACGACCTTGCCAGACGAGCTGAGAGGAGGTGCATGGCCGTCGCCAGTTCGTGCCGTGAGGTGTCCGGTTAAGTCCGGCAACGAACAAGACCCCCACGTTTAGTTGCTACTTAGCCCTAGTAAGGGCTAAGGCACACTAAACGGACTGCCGCCGCTAAGGCGGAGGAAGGAGGGGGCCACGGCAGGTCCGTATGCCCCGAAACCCCCGGGCCACACGCGGGCTGCAATGGTGGGGACAATGGGTTCCGACCCCGAAAGGGGAAGGTAATCCCATAAACCCCACCTCAGTTGGGATCGAGGGCTGCAACTCGCCCTCGTGAACATGGAATCCCTAGTAACCGCGCGTCACCAACGCGCGGTGAATACGTCCCTGCTCCTTGCACACACCGCCCGTCGCTCCATCCGAGTCGGGCTTAGATGAGCTCTGGCTCGCAAAGGGTCAGGGCGAATCTAAGCTCGATGAGGAGGGAGAAGTCGTAACAAGGTGGCCGTAGGGGAACCTGCGGCCGGATCACCTCCTAAGTTATAAATGGGGGCCATGAGTGGGGATTGAACCCGTTAAATATGCAATCTGAAGGGACTTCCCTTCAGATGAAGGGCGAAGGGGTTATACCCTTATGATCGCCGTGCATAGTTGGGAACGTTAATTGGCATATTTTGCAAGTTATGCCACGGGTAAGCCACATGGTGGATGGCTCGGCTAGGGCGCCGAGGAAGGACGCGGCAAGCGGCGATATGCTCCGGGTAGGCGCATGCAGCCTTTGAACCGGAGATTTCCGAATGGGACCTCCTGACATGGGTTAAAAGCCCATGTCATTTGAGGATCCTTTTCAGGGGATCCTCAAAGGGGAACCCCCCGAACGGAAACATCTTAGTAGGGGGAGGAAAAGAAATCAACAGAGATTCCCTGAGTAGGGGCGACCGAAAGGGGAAGAGCTCAAATCGAGCCTGCTAGGGATAACCTAGCAGGGATGTAAGGTTAATGGGGCTCAGCATATTCCTCCCTACTGAGGGAAGTAGAAGTGGCCTGGAATGGCCCGCCGTAGAGGGTGACAGCCCCGTATACGTAACCTCAGGGGGGGGCGCTGAGCCCAGAGTACCACGACCTGGTTTAGTCGTGGGAAGTTGGGAGGCACCAACTCCCAAAGCTAAATACGTCCCTAGACCGATAGCGAACTAGTACCGTGAGGGAAAGCTGAAAAGCACCCCGGAAGGGGGGTGAAAAGAGCCTGAAACCATGTGGCTACATAGGGTATAGCCCGAAAGAAATGAGTCTTCCCAAAGGAAAACCTGGCGACAGGTGAGTACGAGGGAAGATGATCAGGGTTATACCTTCCGTCTGGAAACACGGGCCAGGGAGTTCATGATTGTGGCGAGTTTAAGGGGATTATCCCCGAAGGCGTAGGGAAACCAACTGCCCGCAACCAGCATAACGCTGGTGAGGGGCGGGGTCTGAAAGGGCCCGGAGCCACAATCATGATACCCGAAACCGGGCGATCTAGGCCTGGGTAGGGCGAAGTCGGGGGAAACCCCGATGGAGGCCCGAAAGGGTGTTGACGTGCAACTCACTCCCATGACCTGGGCCTAGGGGCAAAAGACCAATCTAGCCCGGTGATAGCTGGTTCCCTCCGAAGCGGGTCCCAGCCCGGCCCACCTGGAGGCAGTTAATGGGGTAGAGCTCTGATTGGGTGATAAGGGGTCGAAAGACCCCGTCACCCTTTCAAACTCCGAACCCATTAACGCCGTAGAAGGGTGGAGACGGGTTGCTCGGGGTAAGCCTGAGCGCCGAGAGGGGAACAACCCAGACCGAGGTTAAGGCCCCAAAGTGCCGATTAAGTGTCCTGAAAGGCGTCTCCGGCCTTAGACAGCGGGGAGATAGGCTTAGAAGCAGCCATTCTTTAAAGAGTGCGTAACAGCTCACCCGCCGAGGCCGGAGGCCCTGAAAACTAACGGGGCTTAAATCGGCCGCCGAGACCTCGGGGCACTTCCCCATTGGGGAAGTGATCCGGTAGGAGGGCGTCCTAGCTGGTCAGAAGCTAGGCCGTGAGGTCTAGTGGACCGGCTAGGATTGCAGATCCTGGCGGTAGTAACAGCAAAGCCGGGTGAGAATCCCGGCCGCCGAAAGGGCCAGGGTTCCTCGGCAATGCGTCGTCAGCCGAGGGTTAGCCGATCCTAAGGTGGGACGTAACTCGTACCCACCGAAAGGGAAACCGGTTAATATTCCGGTGCCATGGGGGTACGTTTGCGGCAACGCAAGTCCAGTCCCTGACCCTTCAGGGTAGGCTGAGTGGGGCCGTCGCCCCATTCAAGCGCTGAAGTCCGGGGAGAACCGTAATGGTGAGAACCGGACGAAGGCGTGATGAGCTGCCTATGGCAGTTCAGCCGATCCCTGGAGGCCATGAAAAGGGGACTGGAAAGGATCCCCCATGCTCGTACCTAGAACCGACACTGGTGTCTCTGGGTGAGAAGCCTAAGGCGTGTCGGGGTTAACCTGGGGCTAGGGAACTCGGCAAATTGGCCCCGTAACTTCGGGAGAAGGGGTGCCTGAAGTCTTCAGCTAAAGCTGGGGGCTTCAGGTCGCAGTGACCAGGGGGACCCGACTGTTTAATAAAAACATAGGTCCCCGCTAGCCCGTAAGGGTGTGTACGGGGGCTGAATCCTGGCCACTGGTGGTCCGTGAAGCCCGGGTCCAACCGGGTGAAGCGCCACCGAAGGCCGGGAGTAACTCTGACTCTCTTAAGGTAGCCAAATGCCTTGCCGGGTAAGTTCCGGCGTGCATGAATGGATCAACGAGGTCCCCACTGTCCCAGCCCAGGACCCGGTGAACCCACCTGGTGGTGCACAGTCCACCAACCCCCAGTGGGACGAGAAGACCCCGTGGAGCTTTACTGCAGCCTGCTGCTGAGGGATGGTTGTGGATGCATAGCGTAGGTGGGAGCCTGTGAAGTAACCCTTTCGGGGGTTATGGAGGCGCCAATGGAACACCACCCTTCCGCAACTATCCCCCTAACCCGACCGTTATGGTCGGGGACAACGGCAGGTGGGCAGTTCGGCTGGGGCGGCACGCCTGCGAAAAGGTAACACAGGCGCCCAAAGGTCGGCTCAAGCGGGTCAGAAACCCGCTGTAGAGGGCAAGGCCAAAAGCCGGCCTGACTGTACCCTTGAACGCAAGGGGTACAGGGGGGAAACCCGGGCCTAGCGAACGTTCGTGCCCCCCTTGGTGGGGGCCGGACATGACAGAAAAGTTACCCCGGGAGTAACCGGCTCGTCGCGGGCGAGAGCTCACATCGACCCCGCGGTTTGGTACCCAGACGTCGTCTCTTCCCATCCTGGGAGTGCAGCAGCTCCCAAGGGTGGGGCTGCTCGCCCATTAAAGGGGAACGTGAGATGGGTTTAGACCGTCGTGAGACAGGTCGGGCTCTATCTACTGGGGGTGCTGGCCGCCTGAGGGGAAGGTGCCCCTAGTACGAGAGGAACGGGGCGCCGTGGCCTCTGGTGTACCGGTTGTCTGACAAGGCAGCGCCGGGCAGCCACGCCACGGGGGATAACCGCTGAAAGCATCTAAGCGGGAAGCCCTCCCCGAAAATAGGCGGCCATTCTCCAGCGAGGGTATAGGCGACTATACCCTGCTGGGGACGAGGGTGGGGATAGAAGATCCCGTTGATGGGGTGGGGGTGTACGTGCCAAGACCGAAAGGTCGAGGCACTCAGCCCGCCACTCCCAATAACCCGAGGTGGTATAACTTGCGAAATATGCCAAACGATATTCCCAACTATGCATGGCAATGTTAGGGGTGAGTGGTGGAGCAGGCGCCGGGCAAGGAGTATACTCCTTGCCTGAGGAAGCCCACCCCCATTGTGGCACCGCAACCCCACTTATAGGGGTAGGATGAGAATCCTAGCGTGGCACAGAAACGACACCCCTTCCAGCTAGATGAAGATGATGTAGCATAGGCCTTGTAAAAGGCCGAGCAAGCTATTGATGAGGCTGGAAGATTGGTTGCAACGGCCAGCTTGCGGGGGTAAGGCCAAAAAGGAGCCTATGAGGGCCACATGAGGCTCGGGTAGGCCGCTTAGACAAATCCTGCTAAAACAAAAGGTGGGCTACCACCACACACCCCTACTTAATTACGTAATGTTGATAGAACTCTTCTTCAACCCTTCTAATTTCAAATTCATCTCTTGCTTTCAGATAAGAATCTATTAACAATTTATTTAGGGAAAGAAAGGTTTCACCCCATTTAAAAAGAGATAACAATCTTACGGCAAGATCTAACTTCCTTATTATTATTAAAGCAGATGCAAATGCTTCAACACTACTTAAAATGTATGGTTTCGCATAATTAGTTGGATTAGCAGCAAAAAATAAAGGTAATCTTCTTCCCATACTAATGTTTTTAAATTTGTCCAAAATAGTAGTGTCTTTCCACGAACAGTCTATGACAACTAAACCCCACTTTTCTACTATCGATCTATCAGTTACGCTTAATACTTTATTTGATAAAGGATTTAAAACTATAGAAGATTTATTTGCATATTTCAGAGATGGAATGAATTTGACAAAACCATGCTTTTTTAGTTTTATTGAAGTACATTTATGAGGATCGCATTCATGCAAATGCCAAACGTACAAAGGAGGTAGCTCATTAACCATTAAAAAAGACACCATCAAAATATAAAGTTCATTTGCTAAAGCTTAAATTTTAGTTTCGTAATAAATTAAGAAGGAGAATATTATGAGTATGGCATTCGTACTTATAAATACTGAAATTGGTGCTGAAAGAGAAGTTGCAAAAGAAATTATACAAATTGAGGGGGTAGAAGAAGCGTATGTAATCTACGGTGTATATGACATTATTGCAAAGGTCAGAGCAGAAAATATAGATAAGCTAAAGGAAATAATAACACTAAAGATAAGGAAAATGAGTAAAGTACGATCGACGTTGACTATGATCGTTGTTGAAGCAGGAAAAAAATAAAATATTTAGCAAAACACCCTCCACTTTTTAATGTTATTTATGCACATAAAGATACATATAGGAATCGATGACACAGATTCACTCAGCGGTGGATGTACAACATATATAGGAGCATTAGTAATTGAAGAACTTTTAAAAAATGAAAAAGTAAAATTTCTAGATTACCCAAATTTGATAAGGTTAAACCCAAACATACCTTGGAAAACTAGAGGTAACGGAGCCATAGCATTGAGAATAGAGGCCATACATAATGAAGTAACAAAAATTGAAGAAGAAGTTATCAAAAAAGTTTTAGAAAATGCATACATAGATGAAAATACAGAACCGACAATAGCATTCTTAAAAGGAGAATTGCCAATTTTTTTAAAAGAATTTGCATATGAGAGTGTAAGAAGAGTGGTAGATATAGATCAAGCAGTAAAAATCGCAGAAAGAAGTAATATAAAATTGTTCACACTAAACGATAAGAAAAGAGGCATTATAGGAGCAATAAGCGCAATAGGGTTGACATTTGACAAAGGAGATTACACATTCGAACTCTTAGCTTATAGGAGGAAAGAGAATTATGGGAAAAAGAGGGAAATAGATGAAAAAAGCGTATATGAAATGGATAAGTTAACATCACCCTATACATTTAACAATATAGATTACGAGAAAAATAGAATATTAATTACTCCAAGAGGACCTGACCCAGTATTATTTGGAATAAGAGGAGAGAACCCAGAAATCCTGCTAACTGCATTCCAAAAAATAAAAGTATATGAGCCTATAGAAAGATGGGTGATTTACAAAACAAACCAAGGCACAGATATGCACTACATGGATATAAAAAGAATCAAAGAATTAAAGTGCTATGACGCTGTAAAGCTGCTAGGCAAAATCTCTATCCCACCAAAAATAATAAAAGGAGGCCACTTAATACTAGCCATAACAGATGAATGTAACGACGCTATTGAATGCGCAATTTATGAACCTACAAAACGACTTAAAAAAATAGCTATGCAACTACAATGTGGGGATGTAATAAAAGTCTACGGAGTTGTAAAAGAGCACAACAATACTTTAACAATAAATGTGGAAAAACTATATGTAAAAAAATTGGAGAAAATCATTAGGAAAAGAAATCCAAAATGCCCCGTATGTGGAGCAACTATGAAGAGTGAAGGAAAAAACAAAGGATTCGAATGTGAGAAATGCAAGTATAAGGCTAATATAAATTTAAGAAAGGAAGAAGAAGTTATTTTGAGAAACATCTATGAAGGAATATATCTACCGCCACCACGATCACATAGACATTTAACAAAACCATTAATAAGATACATGAATGAAAGAGTAAATGATTCGCAGCAAAAAATGATAAAAAATTGGTATTGGAGCGAAACTCTTCACGCTAACATTAATTAAAAAGGGGCAATAGTAAAACTTATTGCCCAGAAAAGCAACATTAAAAAATAGATTAAAAGCGGGGTGGGCTAGCCAGGTTATGCCGCGGGGCTCATAACCCCGAGGTCGGTGGTTCAAATCCACCCCCCGCTACCAAAGTATATATACAATGCAAAATCATATTGAAGCAGAACCTCCTCATCAAAATTATTCAATTTAACATGAGCTAAATCTATGGCCCTTAAAATTAGACATGATCATTCATCCCCCAATTTTTGATCTTAAAAACTTTCCATAGGCCCAATCCTCGAGTTTGAATGCATTAAAATTTGATTAAAGTGTTTTAATACTTTCCAGCTCTAAGCAAAATCAGTACAAGAGGGGCAAGCTTCTCTAAAACGGAATTCTTACACTATACATAGTCGCAATTTAAGATTAATCTAATCTTTTTCAAAATATACCTGTTAGTGCCTAAGTAAGATTAGCTTATTGTGATGTAACTACTGGAATAGATCATACCAACATACGATCTACGCCTATACCTACAATACTTCTGGTTAATACCTACGAAAGAAAGCAAGTTACACGGACTTGATCGTGCATTTTTAGTATGGTAAAATGAAAAAATATTCTATGATATATATTTTGAAGCAAAATTTGATACCATACTTAGCTTTGATCATAGCTTATTTTTCAGGACCTAGCTTTACAAAGTAAAATCTGAATCTACTTAAAGTTTAGAGCAGTCAAATGCATGTAATCGCAAACATAAGGTTCAGGTCCTGCTTTGAATACATGAGCAATTCGTCTCCCTCTTTTTCACACTACTGAAAGCCATATTCAATATAGTTTTGAGCATATCAGGAGTATTAAAAATGCTTACCGGAATCCCCTTTACTCAGGTCCTCTTTGCTCTAGGAGCGGTCCCCCTCTTTTTCCACTGGAAATAAAAGTTAATATTCTTGAAAATGTTGTAAGCCTGATGTTTCTTTCGAATATTTTTGACTAAAATGTCTAACATTCTTTATAAAAAGCATTATATATTGATTAACTCCTTTAACTAATAGAGTATTCATCTAATGTATAAAACCAAAAGTAATTAATCAGAGTATTCTCCAATAGAAATTAAGGGGTGCCCCTTGTCGTATATTGATATTGAAAGAGCACAAAAACTGGCGCAATTTGTTCCATTAAATGAAAGAGTAAAATTACTCAACTTAGTTATCGATGCTTGTGGTGGTAATATTTCAAAAACTGCAAAAGAAATTGGAATAACCCGTGCTCAAATATATCGGTATATAGGAAGAACTGAAAGAAAGGACCTGCCATCTGATGAAATATTTGCAAGAATCATAGTAGCTGCATATCGCCTTAGACCGTTGCAAACGCAAGAATTCTTCAGATTCATATTAAAGCAGGTTAGGGATCTATTTTCAAGAATTTGATGTTCTAATTTCCGTTGGTGTTAATTATGAGGTTTGTTGATGTGCATTGTCATATCATGGATGAGTGTTTTGATAATGATCGTGAAGAAGTCCTCATGAGGGCAAAGAAGTCCAATGTTATTGCCATAATATCTTGTGCTTTTTCAAAAGATGAAGCGATGAAAACTATAAAATTGATGAACTCTCACAAGTATTTCCTCTTCTTAACATGCGGCTGGGATCCCACAAATTTTGACATTAATACTTTGACAGAATATCAATCTTTTATAGTCAACAATCTTGATGTAGTCATAGGTATAGGTGAAGTAGGTCTAGATTATTACTATATACGTGATTCCTCATTGAGAAATAAGCAAAAAGAAATTTTTATTTCATGGATAGCCTTTGCTAAAAAGGTTAATTTACCAATCATCGTTCATTCAAGAAATGCGGGAGATGATGCTATAGAGCTCCTTATAAGTGAAAATGTAAAAAGAGTAATCTTACATGCATTTGATGGTAAAATAAGTTGGGCTAAAAAAGCTGTAGAAAATGGTTTCTTCTTTTCTATTCCTCCATCAATAGTAAGGTCCTCACAAAAACAGCAACTAGTTAAAAATATTCCATTAGAATCTATTATGTTGGAAAGCGATGCACCTGTTCTCTCACCTTATGCTAACCAGAGAAATGAACCTGCCAATTTAATTTACTCAGCGAAAATGATTTCTGAGTTAAAAAATATAAACATTGAATTAGTTTCTGAGGTCACTACACAAAATGCTCTTTCTTTCTTTAACATACTTTTTTGATGGTTTATGGTTCCATATGGAATCATAGACCATGATAAAATTCATGATGGCATTTCACCATTCGTTTCAATTCTCTCATTAGATTCATAGTGCCATATGGATACATTTACTTATCAAATAAGCTTTAATGTAGTAGTTTATGTTCTATACATGATGAACTATGATTGTAATGTTCACAAATGCTTCAATTTCAATATATAAATCTTTCTATCATAAGCATCATGAAATAAAGCTTTCATAATGAAGTTAATGTTAACTGACATCATCACCGAAAACATTTTTTGATTTTATAGATCTAGGTTACAACATTTGCTTTAATCAAATCAGTTTGCTAATAGTTCACTGTTTAGTCAAAGTTATTTGCTGCCCACTTTACTTAGGATTTAATGATAATATTTCCCTCAATTTCATCCTATATGCTCTTTCATCTTTTTGAATATTTCTAATAATTAGATGCCAACAGTCGAACCCCATAATTTCCAATGGAATTTTGGAAAAAGGGGAAAAAATACTATTTAAACTCTATTTGGTTTTCTGGGGAAACTTCATATTGATTTTTTTGGCGAGAATTCCTCGTTTTTAAAAAACATGATTATAATTATCTTTTAATCATATTTATACTGACGTAAACACTGATTGCAAAAAAGTAACTTTTATATTTTTCTTACTTCCATATATTACTGTTTCCTTACTTCTATTAGCTCAGCCTGTTTGGAGGTGCATAGTATTGGTGCATAGTTCAAAGAAAGGAGGGAAATGGTTATTGCAGTATACGTCTCCTGATGGTAATAAAATCACAATCTCTATTGAAGGATCCTTCAACGTTGAGAAAATAAAGCAATTGGTTGAATTGGTTGAATTAACAGGGCTTCCTGGTGATAATTATTCCCAAAATGAAATCACAGATATGAACATATCACATAAAAGGAATAGTATCAAAGAGTCGCTAATACTATTGTTGGAAAAGGAGTTTAAAGATCGTTGGTTTACTACGAAGGATGTTGTTGATGCATATTATAAGTATTATGGGGAACGACTACCTTTGAATACTATTTCATCTTACTTATCAAGATTAAATCGCTCAGGAATTTTATCATGCAAAGGGTCTAGAATAAACCGTATGTACCGTATTTCTCTTGAAGCTTTAAATTCTATGTGATGTGATATGTGATTTAAAATCACTATCTCACATCATTATCTACTATAATATACTGTTTTATTTTATCAGGGACTATATACTTGTATGGCCAACTTTTTTCATCCCTTACCAATATTCCTTCGTCTGCAAGTTTTTTCAAAAGTCTACTTACATGCTCTCTAGTTTTTCCTATACGTCTAGCTAGTGCTGTTCCTCCTCTAATATCGGGGTTTTTGGCAAGTATGCTTATTATTTGTTTTTCGGTTTCAGTTAAAGTATTTATTTTATCCATTATTTCTTCACCAGTTTTTTCTTCTTTTATGGGTGTCGCTATTTTTTTCTCCTTCATTTCTTCAACAGTTTCCTTTGATTTTTCAATTATTGGTTTTTCAATATAACTCTTTGGGCGTGTGGGCATAACGGGGCCTCTACTCTTTTCCTCGTAAGCACCAATGTAATCACGCAACAGGTCCTCTATCCTGCGCATCCTACTAATTACAATGTTTAAATTTTCTTCCAAGTTCTCAAGTCTCTCTTCTAGCATCCTTATCCTTGAAAATTTTCTATTAATCAATTCTAAATAGGCTATAATTTCCTTATAGGTTTCTTCAATGGTGTTTGCATCTTCTCCTTCTCGATGTTCTTCACTCATATTTACATCTATATGACTTTTATATCACTTCTTATTTAAAGCTCTTTTGGATGAAACATTACAATCATCACAATATGTCTTACTCCGCTTCAATATCCTGGGTAACTAAAAATAACTATATGTGAATTTTTACTGGATCTCCCTCATAAATCATCATCTACCAGTACCTCTCCTCTGGTTTAATTAACATAAATTTATGGTCTTCAAATATGATCATCACATAAATGTGATACAACAAATGTGACCGTCACTTATTTGTGGCGTATTTACTGTTGATCATATAGAACATATTGAACTTTACCATAACATCCACTATGTTCCTCATTTAAAATACTCAATAACTCTAAAAACTCATCTGACTTATAAATTAATATGTTAATCATGCGTTGACATTTTCAATTACCTGGCACTCTTTTCTATCTAAATACTTTTCTGCTGTATTCTGATTTTTCATAATTTATAATTTTCATTTACGTTGCTTCGTCATCCTCATCCTTTTATAATATTAAATGCTGTACAGCCTCGTAGACATTAAAAGAAAGTCTTGTAAATATAAAAGTGTATCTTAATTTAACTTTAATATTATTAAACATTTTATTCTAAAGTTCCAAAACTCCAAAATATTACTTTACTGTTAGAGAATGGTAACAACTTTCCTTCGCATCTTCAATAATCTTTCTTTTATAGTAGTGTTTCTCTATTCATAATGATTTTATATTGTGATTTTACTATTGGAACTACCCCAAATATAATTGGTGTAATAACTTCTAATAATATGCATAGCCAAACCATGCTTAATTTATACATTCCTGGAAATTTCAGGGGTATGTGTATAATGCATGTATATTGCTGAAGTACTTGGTTAAAATTTAATGAAATTTTCAGGAATTCCTAATTAATTCATAAGTCAAACTCAATAAGATTTTTCATTTAAATCTCTGGGACGAGTATCCAATCATACTGAAGAACTTTCTTGGCTCAACTATTAAAATATGCTTAAGAAAATAACTCCAGGATTTATGTCATTAACATTGATATTAAAAAGTGCTTCTAGATGTTTGTTTCCAAATAATATCGGTTGAATATTAAAATTGATATGATGCTTTTTAGTTTATTTAGACGGCAACCAATTCTTCTCATAATTTAAGTTTATTTTTCATTCCCCAGAAAACGTTGAAGTGGCTTTCACAATAAAAAGTAACTAAGTAAATGTTATTAAATTCAAATTGAAGGGTTGCTCGCAATTTTCTTCAATATATTTTAGTGATTTCATTTATTAACAATTTTCAATAAGGTTTACTGTCCCTATTAATTCTACATCTTACATAATAACATCAAAAATGTTTTATACGTCCTTGTTCACATAAATTATAACATATAGGTCAATGAACAGAATTTTTAAACTATAATTAACGTGATAAAAAGGTGATATGTGACATCAATGTGACCAGAAATCACATCAATTTACCGCCATCATCATTTTATGATAAATAAATTAAAACTTTCCTAATTTAGGGGATCATTAACTAAGTCAGGTCCTTCAGCAATAGAAACGTTATTGGGATGTGACATTATCTCAAATAGGAGCTGCATATATACAATGGGTATAATGGATGGATAAAATGTATCTTTGCTAACTTTCCTTCTTCTTTTTCAATAATTATTATCCCATTAATGAAATTATGCTTGGCTATACTTTCTTATACTCATATTTTTATAAACGAAAAAATGCCCATGTTTCCCATTATAATCACTATGGTGAATATCATGGTTATTATTACTATTTGTAATGGAGTGATCTTTACTCCCTTCATTTCCTCCTCAAAAAAACGTATGAGCCCCGCCCCTGTGACAGGCATGTACGTGCTATCTCTCTTCTTCTTTGGCATCCTTATCATTTATTATCAAAGCTCTTTTGAAGATAAATATTTTTTTATCATTATTCTAATATTATTCGATGAAACATGAACTTAAATGATGCTCAAAATATGATAAGAGCTCTATATTTCAACAAAGATAGTAGAAGAGGATTGGAAAAAACCTTCATATGGTTCATCGAGGAAGTAGGAGAACTTGCGAAAGCATTGAGGAATGGATCGGAAATTGAAATCAAAAGTGAAATTGCTGATGTGCTTGCTTGGCTTATTTCCATAGCTAATCTCTTGAATATAAACTTAGAAGAGGCATTTAAATCAAAATATAATTCATATTGTCCTCGTTGTAAACAAAACCCATGCAGATGTCCAATATAACATATGATTCCTATAGGAACCATAAAATAATAATGAAAAAATAAACTCCCATAGTTCAAATCATCATCTTAAGTAAAACAACAAAACAAAAAACTATAAAAGGATTAAAGCCCCATAGATTATTTGAACGATTATTTCGATCTAAGTTGTTCTGTTACGATTAGAAAACATGGACAATATAACATGTAAAAAGTGAATAATTAAGGAGAGGGGGAGGTATATGTATGAAAAATTATGCGTTAAGGATTTTATGACAAAAAATGTGATATACTGTGAGGTACCAAGTACACGAACAGAAGTTTTGGCAATAATGAAAAAACATAAAGTTACATGTTTACCTGTTGTGAAAAAAGGCACTAGAAAATTGGTTGGATTGGTCACTCGTTTTTCTTTTTTGGAGAAACCTTCTGAGGAACAAACAGCACTAGTAATGATGCGAAATCCTTTACATATTTCTCCTTCAAGTAGCATCAAGGACGCTGTTCATATTTTTGTTAAGCATAATGTTAGATATCTACCAGTCGTGGATCAGGATGAGTTAGTGGGAATAATAACAATTAGTGATATTGTTTATAAATTACTCACCAATAGTATGTTCAACTATCCTATTAAAGAATTCATGGAAAAAAAGGTTATTGCTGTATGGGATGCAACTCCGATCAATGTCGCATGGAAAATTATGGAATTATCAAAAGTGCCAACCTTGTTAGTTATAAACACAAGACTTGAAGTTGTGGGGACATTTTCAATTTCTGATATTTTCAATCATGCTGACATTATAATGAGTGAATACAAGTCTTCATTAAAGGCATCAGTTGAAGGTCAAGAATGGGATTGGGATTCTTTAACGATCATATATATTGGTAGCAAAAAACTTACGCTCCCTGAAAAACCGATAAGTGAAATAATGTCGCATAAAGTTAATGTTGTGAGAGAAGAAACGCCAATAAATCAATGTGCTAAAAAAATGAGGGACCTAGACACTCATTTACTCCCAGTTGTCGACATTAATGGTAATCTTATCGGGGTTGTCAGCGATTTTAATCTCATTCAAGTCCTTTTAAAATAAACGACAATTCACACAGTTTTATGTTTCCTATAGGAACCATAAAATGATAGTGCCAAAATTATGTTTCATCATTTCATACCAAAAAATCAACAATCTTTGATTGCTTTCCCTTCTCACTTTTTTCAAATAACAATTGTATTTCTCTTTTAATCAAATCTAGCCTTTGCTTATAATAGACTGGCAAATTGTATTTTGCAACTAAGTTTTCAGCAAAAGCCATGTATTTCATTATATTACTTTTATGGACTGTTAATGAAAGATTTCCTCCGCATTTTTTACATTTACCCGAAAGAGGAGGTCTGATGTATTTTGCATTGCACTTTGTACAGCGTACAATTTGCGTGGAAAATGCTCTCAGATTTCCCATAAGATCTGGTATGCAATGATGCTGTAAAACTCTTTCCACAACGTCCCTAACATTAACTGCATGTATTTTTTCAGCCATCTTAATTTGAAGAATTATTTTTTCATTCATTGTCCTTAACTTTTTATATGCTGAAACCTTCGGTCCTTTATCAATATATGTTGTATCTATTGTGAACTTTAAGTCTTCGTACTGTGATATTTTCCCCAATCTATCCTTCACTTTTTCAATAATTTCACTTACAGTTTTAGGATCTGCATTTGTTAATGTCTTCTCATAAAATTCGGTTGGATATTTGCTGCATACTTCCATGTTAAATACTTCATCATCAACCTCATGTGGGTCTATAATTAGAGTTACAACAAGTGGTGCATCCATGTATCCTCCCACCTTTTCTGGTAAGTATGTTTTAGAAAAATTCAAAAAAGCATCTAAAGCTAAAATTATTGAATCTTCGTCTCCATCACAATTTCTTCTTTTTGCGGCGTGCCAATATGGGTGAGCAAAGCATACTTTAGCATCTGTAATACCTATTATCCTGCCAATTACGCCGCACGAGGTATGAGGTGCCAAACCAATGACTATATGTCCTATTATATCTTCCCTTCTTTTTATGTTATAAAAAGGTTCGGTCTTATAATATCTAACAAGTAATTCGTCGATGAATCTAGATACTTTAACTAAATAATCTGCTGCTTCTACTGGTATTATAATGTCTTGTACCTTTAATTCAAGTATTTGTTCATCGCTCCTTAGTTCATTTCCATAAATATCCTTTGTATATCCCAATTCCTTCAATTTTTCAATTGAAGTTTTTATCTCCTTTGGTTTGAAATGAGTTAAGGGGGCGTTTGTGGCATCAAACCTTATTGTTCCATCCTTATAGACAAACACATCATGTTTTGCTCTTAAAATCCCTTTTTCAAGAGGTTCTGGTGTTCTATGTTTGTTCATTAACTTCTTCACTCCCTTAACTACTCTTGGGGGAGAAGCAACATCTAAATTTATACATGCTCTCTTAAGCTCTTCATAAATGTCAAATATTTGTTTGCGTAAGGGTGTTGTTTCTTCATTACATCTTCTACATTTATCTTCAATTGTACTTAAACCGCATTTTTTGCATACTTTTACTTCTATTGTTTCCCCTCCACATTCATTGCATCTGTAGTATATTGTTTTATTTCCACATTTCCCACAGACTCTAAGAGCTGCATCTATTTCAACATTTTTATTTCCAGCAGCTTCAATTATGTTTCTATTATTCTTCCCTACTCCGACAGGAAATAAAGCATGTATTGGTGGCTTCATTCTTCTTTCTTTCGCTTTCTCAGGTCTACCCATCCTCAATCCTATAAATGTTGGTGCAATATCTCTTATCTTAATTTTTGAAATTAAATTAATAGCTTCCAGACCATTTTTTGCTTCAAGAATCTTTTCAGAATATTCTTTTAAGCATGTTTCTAAAATTTTAAAATCTTCCTTGTTTAGGATGATCTTCCTCTTCTCATGATCGTATTCATGCGGCACCCATATATCTTCCAATATTATCTTTATTTTTTGATCGTAATCTAAAGCCACATTATTTAGATCGATATCCTCTCTTGTTTCATTTAAAATCCAATTCCTAAGATAAAGTATATCGCTGGGGCTTATTCCCTTCCAATAATATGAGTAAATCGGATGTAAAGGGATTTCCAATTCCATAGCAATTTTTATGGCTTCCTCAGCAGATGGTTTGACATTATTAAAAATAATGTCCTCCAATTTTTCCTTACTTATCTGTATTTTTGATTCTAAGATACTTAAATTGTTGTATTTTTCTTTAACTTTTAACAGTGCTTCCCCACTCCACCATTGTTCATCATAACCAGCTGGCAAAAGTTGGCAATTGTTTTCTAAAAAATCTCCATATGATATTAGTATATCCCCTAAAAATATTATCTCCTTCACTTTGTCTCTAGCCTTTTCAACATCAGTTTGAGATGTTATCCTAATTACACTTCCGTCAGTTAATTTTACTATCGGCCCCCATATAGTGTCAACAGACATTACTAAACCGCTTTTTCCTGGAGTTTCAGTTTTAACTTGTGTACCAATTGCCAAGAAATCTCCTAAAATAGCCATAGTATATGGGTTCAAACCTATCGCTGCTATTCCCGTATTCCTACTTCTACCATACCTTAACCTAAATCCTCCTACCTTTGATGGATGTGCAAATATAGGTCTTCCAATTATGACGTCTTCTAAATATTTTTCGTTAAAACTTTCTTCACTTTCCTCCTCCTTTTTGCTTATTTCTGATAACCATTCCCACCCTTGAATTCCTATTGATTTCACAATCTTCATTAATTTTGAAGCTTTCCCAAGGACTCCATCATTTATTACTCTACATGCTCCTCCACGCAATTTGTTTGTTTCAACTCTAGGTAGATCGCGATTTACACTAACTTCAATTTGAGTAGTGGGTAATCCAGTGATTTCAACAGGTATTCTCCTTACCGCTTTTTCTATTTCTTCTTCGCTATTATGGTATTGAAATTTTCCAACATATTTTTCGTATAATCTTATTTCTTCTATGTATCTTTTTACTTCGTTATCGGTAGGTTTATACTTGTCTAAATGTAAAAGTTGCCTAATATAATCTGCTATAAATACTGTTAGTGCTTGCTCTGTGCCACCTGCGGATCTTATAGGCCCTGCATAATAAACAGCTAGATACTTTGTCTTATCATGATTCTTCTTTATTTTTACATTGTTTATTCCTTGAATTGGTGCAGCGGTTATTCCCTCAGTTAGTATTGCAAGTGCTGCCCTCAAAGCTATTTCTGCGCGCTTCTCAAGATCAAAATCACCATATTTTCCATATACTATTTCCTCAGCTATTTTTAATGCAACTATTTCCTTACTATTATTTTTTAATAATTCATTTATCCTCTCTGATATCTTTGTAACTCCATATTCAGCAAGTAATCCTTCAACTCTTTCTGCAAGATTATTTGCCAAATATATTTCACATTTTTGTGAAGGATCAAAACTATTCTTCTTAACCTTATTCGCTATTTCATATAATTCTTTGACTTTAAGTTTAAGGTTATTAAAATATTCTTTATACGAATCACTCATCAAAATATGCATAATTCATTCATCTAATTAACACTGTCTAAACTATAATTAATTTTTCACTATTGATCCTTCATTTAGCTTATCCCCTTCTTTAAATATATTTGCTTAATTTTTTATGTTTCCTATAGGAACCATAAAATAATGCTGTTGGAATATAAGATCATCATATTACACTATAATCCTCTTTTGTTACGGATACTTTTTATTATTTCTTTTATACGTTTGCCATCTCCTTCCTCTATTAATGTTCCCGTAACTATTATGTCTGCTCCTGCCTTAACGGCATTAATAGCTTGGTTTACTGTTTTTATTCCGCCACCTACTATTACTTTTCCTTTAACTACCTTCCTCACAGCATATATAATTTCTGGAGGTACTGGTTCTTTAGCACCAGAGCCTGCTTCTAAATATATATACCGCATTCCAAGATAGCTTCCAGCTAACGCGTACATGGCAGCTATTTCTGGCCTATTATATGGTATTGGCCTAGCATAGCCTATATATCCTGCTGCACCTCCTTCTCCAAGTATTATGTATCCCATCGGTATAGCCTCAAGTCCATATCTTTCAACTATTATTGCTCCTTGCGCTTGTGCATCAATTATATAATATGTGTTAGATGAATTTAAAAGGGACATAAACCATATGGCATCTGCACATTTACTTATTCCTGAAACATTTCCTGGGAAAAGTATTATTGGCACTTCTTTTATTTCCTTTTTTATGTTAAGTATTATATCATCAAGATTTCTCTCACAAACTCCAATACTTCCTCCAATCATTATTGCTGAAGTTCCTGCTTCCACAGCCTCTTTTACATGAGTTATTATCTCAAGATTTACTTTATCTGGATCTATCAAAGTGATGTGTATTGCTCCCTCTTGCTCTATTCTCTCAACAAGATATTTTTCTACCTTACCCATCCTTATGCTCATGTTCTTTTCCCTCACCAACTTTAATTCCTCCAGAGTAATATAGATCTATAAACTTACCATATGCATCGACAGCTGTGAAAATAGATGGAATTTCTATCTTCACATTTATACCGCAATTTCCACAAGTTATAGTTGCCTCCCCTTTATTTTCATCAATTTCAACATTTACTGACTTTTTACCACAATTTGGGCATTGAAAAACCGTAGGTATCTTTTTCGGTGGCTTTATAGGTAGTTTCTTTTTATATTTTTTACCCATTGTTACCACCTTTACTCCTTTTTTATTTCTTTAACTTTTTCAATAAACATATAACTTAATGATAATATCAGTACAACTATTGAGAAAATAGTCAATACTGTGATCTGTAAGCTTACCTCCATAATTGTCAGAAATAAGTTGTCTTTCTTAATATTTAAGTTTTAAATATTTGGTGGCTAATTAAATTATGAATGAATAAGTTATGAAGAATCAACTGATGAAAGTTTCGATGAAAGATCTGCTTTACTTAACCATACAAAATATGCGAAAACGAAAAGGTAGAATACTTCTTTCCATTTTTAATGTTTTTTTAGGCGTTGCGTTAGTTTCTTCCATGATGATTATTAGTTCTTCATATATTTCTAAGTCTAATGCAAGTTTGTTTGTAGTTAATTTAAATGAATATCAATTATGGGTCTCAACAATATCTATAGTTGTATGTATAATAACGATTTTTAATTCAATGTTAATTTCCGTTGCAGAAAGGTATAAAGAGATAGGAGTCATGAAATGTTTAGGTGCAAGAAATGTATTAATACTGAAATTATTCCTTTTTGAGGCATTGGTGATAGGCACGATAGGTGGATTCCTAGGGTTCATTATAGCTATGATTTTTACACTTCCTATACTAATCATTCAATATGGAGGCGCCCTTCCATTTATAGCATACATGCAAATTCTATCCATCTCCCTATTAATTGCCATCATTATAAGTGTAATTGCTTCAGCATACCCTGCACAACACGCTTCTAAAATAAACCCTACAGACGCATTAAGATATGAGGTGTAACCATGTCCCTTGAATATTCTGTTGAAACTTTAAATCTAACGAAATATTACCATCTTGGGGGCACAATAATAAAGGCTGTTGAAGATGTAAGTATACAAATACGAAAAGGTGAGTATTTATCGCTAATGGGACCTTCCGGATCTGGTAAAACCACCTTATTCAAACTCATAGGAGGATTAGATAAACCGACTAAAGGCCAGGTTTTCATAGAAAATATAGATATCTCGAAGTTGGATGCATATGAATTAGCTTGGTTAAGGTGTAAAAAAATAGGTTACATATTTCAAACATTCAATCTAATCCCCATACTTACAGCTATAGAAAATGTGTCGCTACCCATGATCTTTGCAGGGGTCCCAAAGCAGGAACGTACAAAAAAAGCGCGTGAACTGCTTGAGAAAGTAGGTTTACTTGAAAGAATTAACCATAAACCATTAGAACTTTCAGGTGGCCAGCAACAACGTGTAGCAATTGCACGAGCATTAGCAAATAATCCCTCAGTAATTTTAGCAGATGAGCCTACTGGCAATCTTGATTTGAATACAGGTTTAAATATAACGCACTTGCTAAAGAAAATAAATAAAGATAACAATGTAACCATATTCTGTGCAACACATGACTACAAGATATTAGAAGTAAGCGATAGAATAATCTGGATTAGAGATGGGAAGATAGAAAAGGTGGAAAATAGAAATTATATTCATAAAAATTAAGGCATTTAACTTTCTTAAATGCAAAATAATCTCATACAAACTCATGTTATAATTTTTAAATAATATTCATCTCCCACCTTTATCTCTTTGTACTTTTTTGTTTTTTCCGCAACCATCTGAGCTAATAAATGATAACATATTTGTTTCTTCTTCTTTATTACAACTGATATGTAAAAATCTTCACATTGACAAAAAATGCTTGGTAAAACGATATAATTCCTCTTTTTTCCTTCAACAATCCATCTTTCTACACCACTAGGAACGAAAATATATTTCTTTACTCCTCCTCTATTCACTAAATTCCATGCTTTTAGATATTCTTTTTTATATTTTTTTATAAAATATTCTAAATTAGGTGAATCAATGATATCATCCATACATTTATCCCCACATTTATCTCATTTTAAGTTAATATTAACATTAAATTCGTTACTAGCAACATTTACTTTTTAGCAATAAAAATTATTAATCACTACTCACATTTATATTGTTGGGTTCCCTCTATACAGTGTGGAAATTATGGCTACAGATTTTGATGTGATCATCGTTGGAGCAGGACCTGCTGGGCTTTTTTCAGCTTACGAACTATCATACAAAAGCAACTTAAAGTTGTTGGTGATAGATCAAGGTAGAGATGTGGAAGAAAGAAAATGTCCTGCAAATGAGTACTATATATGTCGTAAATGTTCTCCCTGTAATATAATGTCTGGTGTTGGTGGTGCTGGCACTTTATCCAGTGGATTGTTGAATTTAAGGCCAGACATAGGAGGTAACCTAATTGAGCTAATAGGCAATGATGAAGCTTGGAACCTAATTCAATACGTAGATTCAATATTTCTTAAGTATGGTGCTCCAGAAGCTCTCTACTATGGAGAGCCACATAAAATAGAAGAATTAGAGAGAAAGGCTGCTGCAGTAGGTGCGAAGTTTATTCCAATTCCACAACGCCATATAGGCTCAGACAAAGCTATACAAGTTATAAAAAACTTTAAATTAGATTTAGAGAAGAGAGGAGTACGTTTTTTATTAAAAACGAAAGTTGTTGATATAAATAAAGGGTCAGTTAAGCTAGAGAATGGTAAACTACTCAATTCAAAATACATAATTTTGGCACCAGGACGTATTGGAGCAACATGGCTTGCCCAACAAGCGGAAAAACTTGGAATACCAACTCACCCAGAACCAATAGATATAGGAGTAAGAGTCGAAGTACCTGCTGTAGTAATGGACCCCATAATTGAGGTAAATAGAGATCCAAAATTTCACATATATACCCACACCTATGATGACTTTGTAAGGACATTTTGTGTCAATCATCGAGGATACGTTGTGCAAGAATTCTATGATGATGGTTCTGTTGGTGTTAATGGACACTCGCTGTCAGGGACGCAATCTTCAAATACCAATTTTGCATTTTTAGTCCGCATATCATTGACTGAACCTATAGAAGATACAACAGCCTTTGGTCTTTCAATAGTTCGTATAGCAACAATACTTGGTGGCGGTAAACCCATACTGCAAAAACTTGGGGATTTAAAACTGGGTAGGCGGTCAACGTGGAAACGGATATCCCAAGGGCATGTTCAGCCTACCTTGAAATCCGTCACTCCTGGAGATATATCAATGGTTTTACCACATCGAATTCTAACAGACATATTAGAAGGGTTAGATATTCTCAATGAAATAATTCCGGGAGTAGCAACATCCTCAACATTACTTTACGCTCCTGAAGTAAAATTTTCCGCCAAGAGAGTTAAAACTAATCAATTTCTAGAAACTGACATTCCCAATATCTATGTGGCAGGTGATGGTGCAGGTGTATCTAGAGGTATTGTTATAGCTGCTGCTACCGGTGTTATTGTTGCTAGAGATATTCTGAGAAAAGAAGGATTCATTAAATGAGCATTTTTGGGGCCGTAGTCTAGCTTGGGTATGACGTCGCCCTCGGGCGGCGAAGGTCGTGGGTTCAAATCCCACCGGCCCCACCAAATATTATATTTCACTCTTACTTACTTCAAAATTGTAAATAAAATTGGAGCCTCGGGCGGGATTTGAACCCGCGACCAACGGCTTACGAGGCCGCCGCTCTACCGAGCTGAGCTACCGAGGCGCATGAAACAGAATATTTATTTACAATCATGCTAAAAGAATATTTATAAACCAGCAATTATAAATTTTAATTCTCAAAACTTGTAAATGTACAAGAAGGGGATGAATAAAAAGAAGAGGGGTCTTAAATGGGAGGTGCTCCAGTTACCGCAAAATATAATGTGGTCATGGGATTTGAAGTAGATGGCGTTGTTGAAAAACCTGACATTATAGGTGCTATCTTCGGGCAAACAGAAGGCTTACTTGGTGAAGAACTAGACCTTCGAGAGCTTCAGAGAACGGGAAGAATTAGTAGGATTGAAGTTAAAATAAACAGCGAAGGAGGAAAAACTACTGGGGAAATCATCATACCATCAAGTTTAGATAAAGCTGAAACTGCATTGATCGTGGCAGCAATAGAGGTCATAGACAAAGTAGGTCCATGTTCTGCAAAATTCTATTTGAAAAGTATAGAAGATCTAAGAGAGAAAAAAAGAGAGCAGATTATTGAGAGAGCTAAGGAAATTTTAAACAAATGGAAAAAAGAATCAAACATAGATACGCAAGAATTATTGGATAAAATAATGAGTGAGATACGGGCGTCAGAAATAATTAAATTTGGTGAGGAAGGGCTTCCAGCAGGACCTGGGGTCACTAAAGACGATACTATAATAATAGTTGAAGGGAGAGCCGATGTAATCAACCTACTTAAACATGGGTATAAAAATGTAATTGCAATTGAAGGTGCGTCAATACCTAAAACCATAATTGAGCTTTCAAAAAAGAAGAATACAATAGCATTTGTAGATGGGGATAGAGCTGGCGAATTAATATTGAAAGAATTATTACAAGTAGCAGACATAGATTATATAGCACAAGCTCCACCTGGAAAAGAAGTTGAAGAATTGACAGCAAAGGAAATAGCTAAATGTTTATCAAATATGATTCCAGCAAAAGAATATTTAGAACTTCAAATGAAACGTCCCTCTATAGAAAAAGTAAAAGTAGCATTGCCTGAAAACATTATTGAAAAGGTGAAAGAACACGTAGGAACTTTAAAAGCAAGCTTATATGATGAGAAGGGAGAAAAAATAAAAGAAACATCAGTAAGAGACTTAATAAATGAAATGCAACAACAAAACAAAATTTACGGGATTATCTTCGACGGTGTGGTTACACAGAGAATAGTTGATCTCGCGGGAGAAAAAGATGTTAAATACATAATAGGCGCTAGAGTAGGAAGCATAATTAGACGTCCACCTACATTGACTATACTAACGTTTGACGACATTCTGGCAACAACTTAAACATCACTATCGCGTCACAACCGTTAAAATAATAATTTGGCACTTCATATGCTTCAACAAAACCAATCTTCAAGTACAAATTGCGAGCTACGATATTTGTCTTTTTTACTTCAAGTCTTAAAACAGCGCACCCCAATATTTTTAAAGTTTCCTCGATTTTTATCATTAAAAGTTTTCCAAATCCTTTTCCTCTAAAAGAGGGGTTTACTGCTATTGACACTATGTGGCCAATATAACCTCGTCTAATAACTGCTATAACATATCCTACTATTTTTCCCCCGACTTCCGCTACCAAAAACGTTTTGGGGGCAATACTTAAATAAAATTTTAATAAATCCTTAGGGTAAACTTCTTGTTCATGAAATGACAACTTCTCAATTAAGTATACTTCATCTATATCATTAACGGATGCTTCTCTAATTTTAGCATCATCATTGTCATGACATCTACTCATGATATCCTCAAATAAATATTTAGTGAATTCAAGCTTTAAAATTAACAACTTTAATTGTTTAAAAGATTTTATGTGTGGGGCCGCGGAGATTTGAACTCCGGTCACGGGGACCCAATGGGGGGTAACCCTAACCCCGCAGCCTTCCAGGCTAGCCTACGGCCCCAGACAAATCCCAATCCACATACTTCTTACTTCTCTAATCAATATAGTTGAAAGATAATAAATTTTTTTAGGCTCAAATTATGTATGGAATTTTGATGACAGAAGAAGATATCGCAAAAAGAATAGCAGGAGAAATAATATTATCTGATAAACCATGGATTATCATGAAAAAATGGAGAGAAATTTTCGAAGTTTCTCAAGTAGAAGTTGCAAATATTATGCAAGTGACACCTTCAGTTATAAGTGATTATGAAGTGGGAAGGAGGATACCTGGTTCCAAATTTATTAAAAAATTTGTTAATGCATTAGTCGAAATTGATAGAAAACGGGGCTGTAAAAAGATAAAAGAGTTTTCCAACATGCTTTTAGACATGCCCAAAAATGCTATTATAGATATAAGGGAGTACGCAGAACCAGTTACTGTAAATGATATATGCTTAAGTGTGAAGGGAGAACTTATTGCTTGCAGCCACTTATCCGGTAGGAAAATATTTGGGCATACTATCGTCGACAGTATAAAATGCATAGAACAACTTTCAGGAATAGATTTCTTCAGGTTGATGGGAGAAACCTCCATGAGAGCGTTGATATTCACTAAAGTTAGTATAGGAAGATCGCCGATGGTTGCTGTACGCGTATACCCAATAAAACCGGCCATGGTCGTTATGCATGGTACACAACGTATAGACGAGTTGGCCATAAAGTTAGCGACTATAGAGCAAATACCATTAGTTCTGTCAAAAATAGAAAGTGTTGAAAAAATGGTAGAAAATTTGAAGAAACTTACATTTAGAAAATAAATAACAAGATGCTGTGAAGGTAAGAGTAATATACTTTTGCATGCTCTTAATCTATATTGTATGAGCAAATTTTCTGAGGATAGCCTGAACAAGGTATTTAGAGCTATTGGAAACGAAACACGTACAAAAATTTTACTAAAATTGTATTCTTCAAAAGAAAGCAGCTTTACTGATTTAATGTTAGACCTAAACATGTCTCCCAGAACAGATTCAGGAAAATTTGCACATCATTTAAAAATACTAATCGAAGCTGGTCTTGTAAGAGAAAATGAAGATAAAAGGAAATATGAATTAACTGATTTTGGAGAAGAAGTTGTGCTTTTATTGCAAAAAATAAAAGAGGATATTATAAAGAGGGAAGGCAAATATCTTGTAAGAACATCCAACTTAACTATGGAGCCATTTGAAAGAAGAAAAATAGTTGAAGCATTAATGCGTGAAGCTAAAGCTCCACGATCAATTGCAGAAGAAATAGCCAAAGAAGCTGAAGAAAGAATTTTGAAGAGCAATATAAAGTACTTAACCGCCCCATTAATAAGAGAAATAGTAAACTCGATACTCCTGGAACGTAACTATGAGGATTATAGACATGCTATGACAAGGTTGGGTCTGCCTGTATACGATGTTGAAAAAATAATCAATGAGAAGACGCCTACCATAACTTCCCCTTTAACCACATACCTAAGAGCAGGTAACTCAGTTATGAGTGAATATGCATTAATAAAGGAACTTCCAAGGGATATTTCAGATGCACATATTTCAGGGGCTATAAATTTAAACAATCTATCATTCTGGGGAGTTATGCCAGAAACTATTCACCATAATATTAAAAAAGTACTAAACAATGACCTAACTTTTAATAACTTATCTAGCGCATTTATTCCAAAAATCAGTAAGGCCAAAACTATAGATGAAGCGTTGGAAAATACAATAAAAATCACTCAACTAGTGGAAAACCAGATTTCAGTAGGACAAGTTATTGACGATATTAATGTTATGTTATCTCATTTTATAAGTGGAATTCGTTACGATGACATATTTGCAAAAGTTAGAAAGATGATTATTAGTTTAAATCAAATACCTGGAATCCTAAGGTCTCCTAGATCAGTGGCGATAGGCTTAAGGCTTGATAAAAGTTTAGAAAAAGACGGATTTTTTGAAGAAAAGGTATTGTTATTCAAAGCATTTATTGAAGCACTTACAATTGGAGATGAAGGAAAAAGACCCTTTCTTACACCATTGCCCATAATAAAGATGGATAAATTTGTTTTTGAAAGCACAAATTTTGATGAGGAAATATCTAAAGTTTGTGAATTAGTCCACAAATGGTGCACACCAATTATTGTAAATTCAGAATGGGAAAATAATATAGAATCAAGTTATTGTTGGGATTTATCGAGGATAGATAGCTCCCTAGGAGAAAGAAATAATACTGGCACATTAAATACCGTTATAATAAATCTACCCAGGATAGCACTTGAATCTAAGGGAGATGATTCTCTATTCTTCTCAAAATTAGAAGAAACCATTAACTTAAGCATAAATGCCATAAATTATGGAAAGGAAAAAATAAAAGAAAAACTAGTTAGAGGAACATTACCCTTTCTTTCCTTGGAAGTAGATGGTGAAAGTTATTATTGTATGGATGAGGGATATGGAAGAATCGGATTTGCCGGACTATTTGAGGCTACGAGGATTCACATGAATAAAGATATACATCAAGAAAAAGAAGCGCTAAATTTTTCTAAGAAAATTGTTGAAAAAACACTTGAACTTCTAAAAGATCATCCAAAAATAAAAATTACAGAAATAAGCATTGAAGATCCTAGCAGACGATTATTCATTGCAGACGGCATTCGTTATGGTTTTAGAATTATTGAAGAGAAAGTGAATGGAAGAATTTCAAAATATTCAATGAATACTATAATTCCATATGACATCTACGTACCATTAAATAGACGAATCGAAATAGAAGGAATATTTCATAAGAAAATGTTAGGAGGCAACTGTTTAAATATACCTCTCATAGAGCCGATTCCACCAAAAGATACGTTTTGCAAATACCTTAAAGAAATAATATATAATAATAGGGTTGCCGCATTTACATTTTCACTTGATTTTACATACTGCAAAAAGTGTGGAATACTAATGCATGGAAAACGTGAAAGATGCGATTATTGTGGGCGTTCACTGGCTGCATTAGAATACTACTCAAAAAATGTAAATACATACATGACAGATACAAATAATGAAACAAAAAATGTTAAAGGGTATCTATTGTAATGGAGCTTCACCAAGTATTGCATAAAGCAATGCCATTCGCATCAATAAGCCATAGTACGTTTGGATAAAATATTTTGCATTTGGCGTAGAGTCTATTTGATAATCCATTTCGTCAACCCTTGGCAACGGATGCATTATCATTACATCGTGTTTACACTTTTTCAATATGTCAATAGTTATTTTATATGAATTCTTCACTTTTTGATATTCAGCAGGATCAGGAAAACGCTCCTTTTGTATTCTCGTTACGTATAATACATCTAAATTTCCTAAAACATCATCTCTAAAATCGAAATACTCTTTAAATTCAACATTCGCCTTCGTCAAGTCTTCTATTACTTCACGACGCATACGCAATTCTGGAGGAGATATGAAGTAAAGATTTACATCATAGTAAGTAAGCGCATAAGCCAAAGAGTGAACAGTACGTCCATACTTTAAATCGCCTACAAGGGCTATATTTAGACCATCGATCTTACCTTTCTCCCTATATATTGTGTAAAGATCCAATAGTGCTTGTGTTGGATGTGAAAGCGCACCTGAGCCCGCGTTTATTACTGGTACTTTCGATAATTCTGCAGCCAACTTTGCTGCGCCTTCCAATGGATGTCTAATAACAATTCCATCACAATAGTTCTCCACCACTCTTATAGTGTCGGCTAAGCTTTCACCTTTAGCAACGGAAGACGTAGAAGGTTCTGAAAACCCAATAACGTCCCCTCCTAGTCTTAACATTGCAGCTTCAAAACTTAATTTAGTTCGCGTGCTAGGTTCGAAGAAAAGCAATGCTAGTACTTTATCTTTCAATAAAGAAGATTTTGACTTTGCAAATTTTTCCATTTTATTAGCCAGTTCAAATAGGTATTCAATTTCATCACGGGTTAAATCTGTGATTTCTATTAGATCACGACCTTTAAGCATCACAATTTTTCACCACATATCAATTACAAAAAAAGAAATAAAGTTTTTTGGTCTTTATGGTTCAATTTTTCATGCAACATACAACCAAAGCAGGAGATATTTTTAAGTAAGTAAAATTATAAAATGGAAAAAGGTGAATAAAATGGAAAAATATGAGCTTAGGGTCCAGAAGATAAAGGAAGGAACTGTTATAGATCATATTCCTGCTGGTTATGCATTAAGTGTTTTGAAAATTTTAGGAATAACGGGAAGAGAAGGTTTCATAGTAACGATTGCTTGTAATGTCTCAAGCAAAAAATATGGTAGAAAAGACATTGTTAAAATAGAAGGGAAAGAATTAAAGATTGAAGAAGTAAATAAAATTGCATTAATAGCCCCTACCGCAACAATAAACATAATAAAGGATTATAATGTCGTCAAAAAATATAAAGTGAGTGTACCAAAGGAAATAATGAACATTTTAAAATGCACCAACCCCGCTTGCATAACAAGAAGTGAAAGAGAACCTATAACACCAAAATTCAAAGTTATCTCTGAAAAGCCAGTTAGATTAAGATGTGTTTTTTGCGATAATATACTGGAATTGGAAGATATAGAGAAACAAATTAGTGAAAAATATTAAAAGCAATATTAAGTAAAGTAGTAAATGATGACTTATGGATGATAAAAAAGATGCTGAAGACCTTAAGCCAACATTACTAGTCATATTGGAGGCTGAGAGGGAAGCTGAAATCATCATAGAAAATGCAAGGAAGCATGCAGAAGAAATAATAAACAAAGCAAGGAAAGATGCAGAAGAAATAATAAACAAAGAAGTAAAAATGGAAATTCATAAAAGAATAGAAAGTTTGAAGAAAGAATTGGACAATCGCCTTGAAGAATATGAAAAGAAAGAGTTGGAAAAGAATTCTGCCTTTATTAATAAAATAAGTAAAACGGTCGAAAATAATAAAGAAAAAATAATCAATGAAATAATTAAGGTGGTGTTAAAACATGGTAAATAAAACTATTAAAAAGGGAGCATTCGGGGATTCGAAAAATATCTCTAACAGAATCATATTGGAGGCTGAGAGGGAAGCTGAAATCATCATAGAAAATGCAAGGAAGCATGCAGAAGAAATAATAAACAAAGCAAGGAAAGATGCAGAAGAAATAATAAACAAAGAAGTAAAAATGGAATATGAAAAGATAAAGATGGAGGAAAAGAGGAGAACTGCTGAAATAAGTTTGAAGGTAAAGGAGATTATGTTGCGTGAGCGAGAAAGAATTTTTAATGAAGTTTTAAATGAAGTAAAGAAAAGACTTCATGAATTTAAAAAAACTGATGCATACGCATCTTTTCTACAAGAACTAATATTGGAAGGTTGCGAAGCTATAAATAGCAAAGATCTTATTATAAAACTTGATCAAAAAGATAAGGAGATTGAAATAAATATTGAAAAATTAAGAAAAACTATTGAAGAAAGAATTGGTGAAAAAGTGAATATGTCAATTGTTTTTAATAACATAAGTGAATTAGGTGGGGTAATAGTATCTACACCTGATGAAAGCATTGTATACAATAATACATTAGAAGCCATACTTGAGAGGAATTCTGGTAATATCAGGAAAATAATAACAAAAAGTATATTGGAAGGTGAGAAGTTATGAAAGTTGCATTAATAGCTGATTTTGATACAGCTATAGGATTTAAATTAGCTGGTTTAAAAGAGGTATACGTAGTTACTGATGGAACACAAGCAGAGGAAGTTATGAACAAGTTAACGAAGGATTCGGAAATAGGCATTATAATAATAACTGAAAGTTTAGCCAATAAAATAAGACAGCATATTAAGGAACTATATAAGAAATTGACCCCGATTGTTGTTGAAATACCAGATAAGAAGGGGACTCCCATAGTAGTAGAATTTATTAAAGACATTGTAAAGAGAACAATAGGTATTGAATTACTGATAGGATGAGGAGACTGCGAAATGAATGAAGAAAGCGCTGGCATATTAGTAAGAATATCAGGACCTGTCGTGTACGCTAAGGGACTGGCAAATGCAAGAATTTATGAATTAGCAAGGGTAGGCCACCAAGGATTGATAGGGGAAATAATATCATTGAGAGGAGATACGGGGATAATTCAAGTGTATGAAGAAACAACAGGCCTAAGACCTGGAGATCCAGTATATTTGACAGGAGGACCGCTCTCAGTAGAATTAGGGCCTGGAATTATTGGACAAATATATGATGGTATTCAAAGGCCATTACCCGATATAAAAAATAAAGTTGGTGACTTCATAAGCAGAGGAGTGGTTAGCCCTGCTCTACCAAGAAATAAAAAGTGGCATTTTATACCATTAGTCAAAGTTGGAGAGAAAGTGTCAAGTGGAGATATTATAGGAAAAGTTGAGGAAACACCTTTAATAGAACACAGAATCATGGTCCCCCCAGGCTTGAAAGGTATAATTACTGATATTAGTAAGGAGGGAGAGTACGCTGTTGAAGATTCTATATTAACGCTTAATAGTGACGGCAAAGAAATTTGCTTAAATATGGTTCAAAAGTGGCCAGTAAGAGTACCAAGACCATTTGTTGAAAAGTTGCCGCCAGACGAGCCTCTATTAACTGGTCAAAGAATTATTGATACTTTGTTCCCAGTAGCAAGAGGGGGTACTGCCACTATACCTGGAGGGTTTGGCACGGGGAAAACCGTGACACAACATCAGCTTGCAAAATGGGCTCATGCTAATGTGATAGTGTACGTGGGTTGTGGGGAAAGGGGCAATGAGATGACTGAGGTATTGGAGACATTTCCTAAACTAAAGGATCCCAGAACAAATAGGCCTTTAATGGAAAGAACTGTACTCATCGCTAATGTAAGTAACATGCCTGTGGCTGCGAGAGAAGCCAGCATATATACTGGCGTCACTATAGCAGAATACTTTAGGGATATGGGATATGATGTGGCATTAATGGCGGATTCCACGTCTAGATGGGCTGAAGCGCTTAGAGAGATTAGTGGAAGACTTGAAGAAATGCCTGGAGAAGAAGGATTTCCTCCATATTTAGGTAGACGATTATCCGAATTCTATGAAAGAGCCGGTAAAGTAATAACATTAGGTAAAGAAAAACGTGTAGGATCGGTGACGATAGTAGGTGCAGTATCTCCACCAGGTGGCGATTTCTCGGAACCAGTTGTGCAATCAACTTTGAGATTAGTTAAAGTTTTTTGGGCTCTTGATAAATCTTTAGCGGAGAGGAGACACTTCCCAGCTATAAACTGGTTAACAAGTTATTCTCTTTATACAGAGGCATTGAAAGACTGGTACATTAAGAATGTTGCGGAAGACTGGCCAGAGTTAATTAAGGAAACGCTTTCAATACTTCAAAAAGAAGATGAATTAAGGGAAATTGTAAGAATAGTTGGTCCAGACGCTTTACCAGAGAGCGATAAAGAAATAATTGAAGTTGCAAGAATGATAAGGGAAGACTTTCTCACACAACATGCGTATCATCCCATAGATTCCTATTGTCCTATAGAAAAAAGTTACTTAATGTTGAAAATTATTCTTCAATTTCATAGAAAAGCAAGAGTTAAATTAAGTGAGGGAGTACCCTTGACTAAAATTATGGCCTTACCAATAAAAGATGAAATAGCAAGAATGAAAATAGTTCCATCTTCAGAATTTAGGAAGGTATACGAACATATAATGAAAGAATTGGAAAATCAATTTTCATCCTTAAAACATGAAAGGTGATTATAAAATGCAGGAAAAAGTGTTAAGGGCAAAAGGAGGAATACGATATAAAACTGTAAGCCAGATAAGTGGACCATTATTGATAGTAAAGGGTGTGAATTCAGCGGCATATGGCGAAATTGTAAAAATAGAAGGACCTGATGGTGAAATAAGAACAGGACAGGTGCTTGAGACGGAATTTGGCTATGCGGTAATTCAGGTTTTTGAAGGAACAAGGGGGTTAGATACAGAAAGGACCGCAGTAACGTTCACGGGAGAAACTATGAAGTTTCCAGTTTCTATGGAGTTGCTTGGGAGAATATTTAATGGTAGAGGGGAGCCGATAGATAATAAACCACCACCATTAGCCGTGGATGAATTAGATGTAAACGGTGCGCCGATAAATCCATCTGCAAGAGAATATCCTAAAGAATTTATACAAACAGGAATATCTGCGATAGATGGAATGAATACCTTAAGTAGGGGTCAGAAATTGCCATTATTTACTGAATCCGGTTTGCCACATAACATATTAGCAGCCCAAATAGCGAGGCAAGCTACTATACCTGGGAAAGAAGAAGAGTTCGCAATAGTTTTTGCAACAATGGGCATAGGAATGGAAGATGCATTGTTCTTTAAAGAAGAATTTGAAAGGACAGGAGCTTTGAACAGATTAGTAATGTTCTTAAATTTAGCAGAGGATCCTGCAATAGAGAGAATAATGACGCCAAGACTGGCACTAACGACAGCGGAATACCTTGCATTTCAGCAAGATCTACATGTTCTTGTGATAATGACAGATATGCTGAATTATGGTGAAGCATTGCGTGAAATAAGTGCCGCAAGAGAAGAAGTTCCGGGAAGAAGAGGCTATCCAGGATACTTATATACGGATCTAGCAACAATTTATGAAAGATGCGGAAGAATAGTGAATAGAAAAGGGAGCATAACATTAATGCCTATAGTCACAATGCCTGGTGGAGATATAACTCACCCAGTAGTTGATTTGACAGGATACATAACTGAGGGTCAAATATATCTAGATCGTAATCTACATAGAAAAGGTATATATCCACCAATAAATGTGTTGCCTTCACTTTCAAGACTAATGAAAGAAGCAACTAGATACACACGTGAAGATCACCAATCGCTAAGTGATCAACTATATTACTGCTATGCAGAAGGAGTTGAACTAAGAGGATTAATTGCAGTTGTTGGAGAAGAAGCATTAACTGAAAAAGATCGAAAATATTTGGAGTTCGCGGATGCCTTCGAAAGGAATTTCATAGCACAAGGAGTATATGAAAATAGAAGCTTAGAAACGACTTTAAACATCGGATGGGATTTACTTTCAAGGTATATCCCTGAAAGCGATTGGAAGCGAATAGATCCAAAAATAATAGAGACATATTGCCCAAAACATGCAAAAAGGTAAATAAATTAGACTTTTTATGAAGTGATTATAATGTTACTTTTTTCATGAAGCGTCGATTGGCATATAACTATTCTTACAGAATTTCCAATATTTTATTCAATAATCGTATAAATCGTGGCAGTTGCAACCAAACAATTTATATCTGAAAGACTGATGGGGCCGGTGGGATTTGAACCCACGACCAACGGGTTTCTCCTCGCTCCAGAGTTTCATCATCCCATATATAGGTCCTTATTTTTTCATCTTATTGCTCTGGAGCCCGCCGCTCTACCTTACTGAGCTACGGCTTGCCGCCCTTAAGGTCCCGGCCCTTCACGGCCCCAAATCTAATAAACTTAAATGGAAATAAATCCTAAATATTTTTCCCTTGCACTTAACATAATTTAAATACCATTTTTAATACTGTGATTAAGGGAGAACATTTCCATTAAAAGCAGAAAAGAAAATAAAATAAAAATAACTTATCAACTTCCTATAACGTTGTTTTTAGAAGAAAGTAAACACTGCAAAACCATCAAGAAATAATTCTGGTATTTATATGCAAATAAATATTTTAAGTGTAATATCCTCTCTTAAATATTGAAATTTTATGCGAAATGAAAAGGTAGTCGCTGTTGGTGGAACCTTTGATAATTTTCACTTAGGCCATGTACAATTACTCTTAAAATGTTTCGAAATAAGTGAAAACGTTTTAATTGGAGTTACTAGTGATGCTCTTGCAAGAAATAAGAATCATTTTATAGAATCATGCGATAAAAGAAAAAGAAATCTGTTTTCACTTCTACTTTTTCATAAACTACATGACCGTGCAAAAATAATCACACTAAATGACCCATACGGTCCAACAATATTTAATGAAGATATATCCGCCATTGTAGTTAGTGAAGAGACATTGATACGCGCCCTAGAGATTAATAATATCCGAAAGGGGAAGCATCTCAATCCGTTGCAAATTTTTGTAATCCCTTTAGTTAAGGATGCTGATTTAAGACCCATCTCATCAACTAAATCTAGAAGGGATGAAAAATTTTGTGAAAAATTCTTGATGTATACTTAATTAGTTTGATGCATTTTTAGGTGAAGTGAGTGTACCCCGTAGGCGATCACCAATGTTCATTGTGAGAAATTACTTCTCACTCCCATGGCTCTCTCACCTACGGGTTTAGAGTCACTTCACCTGGAGGTGTATCGCACCTGGGTAGCCCTGAGCGTCATCGAGGGATCGTTCTCGTTCAGGTCCGTCTGGTGCGAATCCCCCCATAATATTTCGCCATAGCTTCAAAAATAAATTTTACTCAAACTTTAAACAATTTAAATTGTAGTGAGTATTTCCATGTATTACACGCCAGATGATTTGAAATTTAATAAAAAAATAGTCAAAATTACGCAAGATAGTGAAATACCATTAATTGGATGTATAGCATTTGGAATTATAGATAGAGGTACAAATATTATTCAAATACGTCCCTCTTCTCTTTGCCCATTATCCTGTATCTTTTGTTCTACTGATGCTGGACCAAATTCAAAGAAGAGACAGTGTGAATTTATAGTTGAATTAGATTATTTGTTGTTTTATATAAAACAAGTCATTGAATATAAAGGAATTAAGAGTATTGAAGCCCACATAGATACTATAGGTGACCCTTTAACCTACCCTAACATTGTAGATCTAGTGCAAAAGCTTAGAAACATAGGTGGAATCAATGTAATTTCGATGCAAACGCATGGTTTTCTTTTGAATGAAAAATTAATAGATGATTTAGCAGACGCAGGTCTTTCAAGAATAAATTTATCAATTGACGCATTAAATCCTGTTCTTGCTAAGAATTTATCTGGTACTGAGAGCTATGATGTAACACGCATACTTTCACTTGCCGAGTATATTGCCAATAGTTCTAAAATAGATCTGTTAATCGCGCCTGTATGGATCCCCCCCTTCAATGACTTAGAAATTCCAAAAATTATTGAATATGCTAAAACTATTGGTGCTGGTAAAAAGTGGCCCCCATTAGGTATACAAAAATATGAACTTCACAAATATGGTAGAAAACCAAAGGGAGCTAGTACAATGTCTTGGAGAAAATTTTACGAGCAATTAAGTTACTGGGAAAAAATCTTTAATGTAAAACTTAAGTTATCTCCAACCGACTTCGGAATATTTAAAGTTAAAAAAATACCAATTCCCTTTAAAAAATATGAAAAAGTCAAAGCTAAAATCGTGGAAAACGGTCTTTTTAAAGGCCAAAAAATTGCTGTGGCAAGAGGCAGGGCAATAACCATAATAAATTCTAATAATCTTCCCATTAACTCTCACGTTTTCGTCAGAATACTACGTGTAAAGGACAACATAATAATTGCCGAGCCAGTACTATAACATCATTTCATCCTCAAAGATCTTCATAAAAATCTAAAATGCGCGCTGAGTTAACTATTTATATTTGGCATACGTCACTATTTCACAAAGCAAAAATACCGTGATGTGATGATTATGCCACTAAGACCTGGAAGATGTTACAGACACTTTAGCGGGCCTCCATATACTAGAAAGGAATATATAATGGGTGTTCCCCCTCCAAAAATAAGCGTCTTTGAAATGGGCGATAAAAAAGGACAGTTTAACGTTACTTTAAAACTAGTAACAAAGGAAAGGGGGCAGATAAGACATAATGCACTTGAAGCGGCGCGTATATCATCAAACAAAGTTATGGAAGAGAATGCTGGTAAAGATTACTATTTGAAAGTGGTCGTATATCCCCATCATATACTGCGCGAAAATAAAATGATGGCATTTGCAGGTGCTGATCGTTTGCAAGATGGTATGCGCCTATCTTTTGGGAAACCAATAGGTACTGCCGCAAGAGTAAAAGAAGGTCAAGAAATCATTATAATAAAAACAACTGAAGAGCATTTGGAGGCCGCCAAGAAAGCTTTAAAAATCGCAGCATCAAAAATACCACTCCCAACGCAAATATTAGAAGAAAGAGTTGTTTGAATTAAACTTTAGAATTACCAATTTAAAATTATGGGAAATGCATCATTTTAGTTTGCTGAAAAATTTAATAGTTCTCATTAATAAATATCCTTTTGAATATTTTTGGTCGATGCCGGGGTGGCCGAGTGGCGAGGCAGCGGACTGCAGATCCGCCTTACGGGGGTTCAAATCCCTCCCCCGGCTTTATCAGAATTATTACACTAAGCCTACATCATTTCTTTTTTTATTCTAAGAACAAATCGTTTGTCTAAAACTTTAAATAAATGCCGGGGGCGGGACTTGAACCCGCGATAACCGGATATCTCCTCTGCGCCCTATACATATGATTATGAGTCCGGCGCCCTGACCATGCTAGGCGACCCCGGCCTAAAATTATTTTGACAATTTAACTCTAATAAGTTTAACTTTTCTACAAAAGATGTTTTTGTCATTCATTAAGTATAGTAAAATAAAATTTTATTAGTCAGTTCATTACAATAACATTTGGCGCTGTCGGCCATAGGCAGTGGGGAAACACCCGTTCCCTTTCCGAACACGGAAGTTAAGCCCACTGCCGCGCTTCCGAGTACTGGTGCCGATAGGCATCGGGAAAGGAGCGTGCTGACAGCGCCACTGCTTATCATGAACTTATGAAATAAATACATTTTTATCTTTGAGTGCTTCCATTAACTAATAGACTTAGTTTGATGAGTGATAACCAATGGGTCATGAAATCTTTGTAAGATTTATATTTGCAGTTTCCTCCAGCATATTTGATGATTCTACAAATAACTTCATAATTACCTCTGCCCTTTTCTTGATATATGCATTCATCTTGGCATTTTTAAATCAAAGGTTACAAACATACCTTTGGTTAAGAGAAGCTGAATCATCCCTAAAGAGGTTACAGCTTTTTGCATCAAAATCTAAGGAAATCGTCATTAAAAAGATAAACGAAGTAGGAAAGCCAAACTTTGACCCATCCCCTTCAATAGAAAGTTTTTTAGACTTTTTTGTAATAGAACCAACTTCATTAGACCCATATGGCATCGTAAATAAATTCAGACATATATTGGATGTTCGGAATGAAAGATTTGAATCTTTCATCAAACAAATAGCTCCAAATGTACCGCAAAATTACGTACCCAATCTAGAAGGTTTGATGGAAACAGCTATTGGTTTAAACGAGTTATACAGATTAGTTAGGCATTACTTTATATTAGGCAAGAAAACTAAGAACATGCTATTTATCATGCAACTTCAAATGAATTTGCCCATAATAATGCGCTACGCAGAAGCTTATTTCAATGCTACTCATGCGTTTTCTAGTGGGAAACCTATAGGTGATGGTGTAGGTGCACTTGTAGCATCAAAATTAATGCATGGTAAGCAAGTAAATCGCATAACTAACAAAACAGTATTCTCAGAATTTGAATATAATGGCCGAAAATTGATAGTGATTAAAGCTGAAGGACCTGGTGCAGAAGTTGGTGAAATAGATGATGCCATAGAGCGAATAATAAACATATATGGGGGTGGGATTTCACGTATAATAATGATCGATGCGGCTTTAAAACTTGAAGGTGAAAAAACAGGACAAATAGCTGAAGGTGTAGGAGTAGCTATTGGAGGTACTGGTGTTGAGAAATTTAAGATAGAAGATATAGCAACTAAATATGAAATTCCCTTAGACGCATTAATTATAAAGATGTCTTTAGAGGAAGCTATAACGACCATGAAGAAGGATCTAGTCGACGCTGCTGAAAATACTGTGAAAAGAGTTCTCAATATTGTTGATACTAGAACTTCTAAAGGTGATAGTATAATAATAGTTGGTGTAGGAAATACTATGGGAATCCTTTGAGGTGAAATTTATGGTTAAATTATCAAAAAATAATGTTTTACTCTTTCTTTCTATCATCTTTTCTATACTCTCCATAATCTTCCTCTTTATAGCCATTATTAATATTCAAAATGCATACGATCTGCTGGATTTCTACTCCATAGACTTTCTAGTTGCAGGTATATTATGTATGGTTGTTTCACTCTTCTTCTCATATAGGCATAGGCGTTTACTTGGTTTAAAACTTCTTAAACAATCACAAACAGTAACTAGGATAAAATGTGGTAACATTGACTGCAATTATAAGGAAGAACGTTTCTTCCAAGAAGGTGACTATATATTTAAGGAAGTAGGTAAATGCCCAAAGTGTAATGGGAATTTGTATATAGATGCCATATACGATCTTGAATTAAAAACAAAGAAATAAATTTGATGGAAATCAACTTTCATTAATGCCAACAGTTCCTAATAAGTTACTTATATAATCGATATCTTTTCCATATTCATAGCTTATCTTTTCATTTATTTCACAAAGCTTTTCATTTAAAGTATCTATTTTTTCATGGATCCCAAACAAAATCTTTTCAAAAACCTTCTCGTCAATACTCTTAATTATTCCTTCTAAACATAGTTCTATAGTACTATCTGATGTGTTAACTAAAACATTTTTATGGAACGAATGTCTCAAAATGGCTTTCATTACATCTTTTATTGCTTCTTTATTTGGCTTTCTAATAGTGTTTATTCTCAAAATATTTTTTACATCAAAATCTTCTTGCCCAAATAATGTTTTATCTACTATAATTCCATTAATTATTTTTGAAGAAATTTTTATCCTAACTTGCGGGTGATAATATATGAAAAACTCAGTTCCAGCCTTTTCTAATCCAAGAACATTAAAGTAATCATATAGTGGACTTAATAGATAATCAATACTTTCAATATAACTTCCCAAGGCTAAATATTTAACTTGCGTTTTCAAAATGTTTCCACTTATTTCCTTTATAAATCCTGATGCGCATACAGCCTCCACTTTTCTTCTTTTTGCTTCTTCAATGGTTGCTGCGTATATGTCATTTAATTTCTCATACATTTTGTTGTAATCAACTGTAATCTCCATAACATCCAGATTGGTGCTATTAAATTTATAAAAGTAGCCTAACAATAAGACATCTATTGCTAACATATTTCGCTCACAACACCTAAGAAGACTTTTTGGCATATTTACGTATTAGTTATTGGAACGTAAATTTTAATTTTATCATTTTACATTCATTTTTAAAGTGAGGTTTTATGTTTAAATTGAAGAAGCTGATGGAAGGAGCATCTATACTACAAAAAATATTTCGTTTAATAGAGAATGCCTTCCCATTCATTTGCCTATTTCTCTTTGTACTATTTTTAAGCGGATTTACATCTACTCTACTCTCTCCTACTATTGGTTTGTTCCCTACAAGTTCTGGTTACTCCTTTATAATCCCTCAAATGGATTATCAAACAGTTGTTGAATTTGTCATGGTATTCTTTTTAGTATCATTGTCTTCGCTTGGAGTTATATTAATGTTGTATGGTTCTAGGATATCTGTTGACAAAAGATTTTCTAATGTCGTCATATTAAGTGGTGCTTTCCTCTTCCTTCTTATGATAATATTATTACAATATTTACTCTCAATAAAACTTGGCTTAATATAGTTACCATGGAACCTTCTTTATGCCTAGGATATATGCAATTTTATTGGTGACTACATGTAAAGGTATAGTAATCGCTATTATAACAACCATATCTTGTAACGTATATGTCTCAAATTTGTATGATAATAACATGGCAACCAGGATAAACATTACTTGATCTAGAAGTGGGGCAGGCTTCCCTCTTTCTATATTAAACCTTCTTTTTATAAATGAACCCATCGAATCGCCCAGCATCGCTCCTAAAGATAATGTAAATGCTCTAATTAAATTATCTGGTGTTTGTAATACACCAATAATGCTCCCCGTCACGATTCCAGCGATAAATCCTTCAATAGTTTTTCCAGAACCGAGAATTGGTCTCTTATCGATAAACTTTTTATTAAAATCTAATGGGTGACCTTTCCTATTTCTAGTTACTAGTAGGGGGCTAGCATTCGCAATATATGCAGGTAATATTTTCCAGATACATGCAGCAATTTCCTCAATTAATTCCTTTATCATAAACAATTCCTCCTTCTGTTATTCTAAAAGAAATTACAATTTTTTCTATATATTCTACATTGTCTTTGTAAAATTTTTCAATTGTTAAAATCCTTTTTTCACCTTTTTTTTCCAATCTTATAATATTGTCACACCAATATCTAATAACCTTTGAAGCCACAACGTCTCCCTCCATTTTTTCACTCGAGGGTTCGATTAAATGTCCTGTCACTATTATAGGAATACTTTTCTTTTTTGAAATATACTTTAATATAGCCATTTGCTCATTTAATGCTTTGTTTATTAGTATAGTTGTCTTCTTCTTACCAGTTAAAGAATTAAGATATTCATCTGTAATATTGTCAAATACAATTAATCTAATTTTTGGCAAAACAAAAAATTCTAATTTCTTAATTAATAATGTTTGCTCATTAAAATCATTAGGCATTAGTACTATCAGATTCTTTAATAGTTCCTTTAAGTTTATCTGATCTTTAATTAATTGGATGATCCTTTCAATTGCAAAAGGACTTTCTGTTGATATGTATATGGCCTTAAAACCATGCTTCAAACATTTAATGGTCGCCAAAAAACACAGTAACGTCTTTCCAACACCTTGATCGCCGTATATCAGAGTCATTTTACCTTCTTTAAATGTGCCGCATATTATATTATCAATAATTTCATTTTCCAATTTGAAATCATCATAGTTGTTTACATTTATATTAGAACCCCCTCATACATTCAAATAAACTTTATAAATTTCTTCTTTTCTTATAACATTTACGATATGCTTTCCATTCAAAATAAAGATATGGTTATGGCCTCTCTTACATCACGATTTTATAATTTTATGAGGGTGTACGACATTGATAAAAGTGGGATTATTGATTAAAAACCCAAAATTAAAGTATGCTATAATGTGTTCATTAAATGAATATAACATACCTTTCAACGAACTTTCTTCATTAGAGAATATTCCCAATGATATGAATGCTATTTTCGTTGACACTTTAGACAATACTTATCCCTCTGCCAAATTATATAAAAAGTTTAAAATAATCTCTGTAGCAAATGATTTTGTTAATCAATATTCTCTATTAAAAATGCTTCCTCTTATTTTTAAAAAAGATATTTTTAATGAAGTGATTATTGGAATAGATCCTGGCAAAACATACGGTTTTATAGTACTTGTTGATGGTCACATTCTTTTTCCAAAACAATTCACTGAACTAGACTTCTTAATTAAACCATTATTTCACTTCATTGAAGAAATCCCAACCAGAACATTAATAATAAGAATTGGAAATGGTGGAGGAGAGTATTTTGAAAATCTTCTTTCAAGGTTAATGGGGTTTTCATCTAAGATATCTCATAGGGAAATCAATATTGAAATTGTTGATGAGTCCTCTCTAGTAAATGTTGCAACGAATTTCAATTACAACGATTTTCCAGACAATATACTTTCCGCATATATCATTGCTTTAAGTAGAGGTAAGAAAATAAAATTTTGATAAGTATATAGTTTCTCTTAGCAAAGAAATGAATATATATCTCTTATCAATCTTTTTTTGTGGTGATAGAGGTGGCAGCAAGTTCTGGGGGAAAAATTGCTACTCTAGGAGAAATAGGAGGAGTCCCTGTCTTAATATTGAAAGAAGGCACTACTAGAACTGCTGGTAAAGAAGCCTTGAGGGCCAATATCATGGCTGCAAGGGCAGTGGCAGAAATATTAAAAACTTCGCTTGGTCCTAAGGGTATGGATAAGATGCTTGTTGACAGTCTCGGGGACATCACCATAACTAATGATGGTGCTACTATTCTTAAGGAGATGGACGTTCAGCATCCAGCTGCAAAGATGATGGTGGAAATATCAAAGGCTCAAGATGATGAAGTTGGTGATGGAACAACAACAGCAGTAGTACTCGCAGGAGAACTACTAAAACAAGCAGAAGAATTGCTTCTGCAAGACATTCACCCAACAATAATAATGGACGGATATAAGAAGGGCATGGAGAAGGCAATGGAAATACTTGATGAAATAGCAGAAAAGGTTAACCCATTGGATAAGGAGATGCTTAGAAGAGTAGGAAAGACAACTTTAGCAAGCAAAACGCTGGTAATAGCTGCACTAGAAAAATTAATAGATATAGCAATAGAAGCTATGCTTCAAGTTGCAGAAACAAAAGATGGAAAGATGGTTGCCGATGTAGACGATGTGAAAATTGAAAAGAAAGAAGGGGGGACGCTAAGCGATACTACTTTGGTTTATGGTGTTGTGTTGGATAAGGAGGTTGTTCATCCCGGAATGCCCAAGAGGGTAGAGAAAGCTAAAATTGCACTGCTTAATTGTCCATTGGAAATTGAAAAGACAGAGATAAGTGCAAAAATAAACATTACGAACCCACAACAAATGAGGGCATTCCTAGATCAAGAAACAGAGATTCTTAGGAAGATGGTTGATAAGATTAGGAGTGTTGGTGCTAATGTTGTTTTCTGTCAGAAGGGGATTGATGATGTTGCCCAACACTTCCTAGCAAAATACGGAATTCTAGCAGCAAGAAGAATAAAGAAATCAGACATGGAGAAACTAGCAAGAGCAACTGGTGGCAAAATAGTTACAAATATTGAAGATCTCACTGAAAAAGATTTGGGGTATGCTGAGCTTGTGGAGCAGAGGAAGGTAGCCGAAGAAAAGATGATTTTTGTTGAGGGTTGTAAGAATCCTAAGTCTGTGAGCATACTAATAAGAGGGGGACTTGAAAGATTCGTGGATGAAGCTGAAAGATCCTTGAAAGATGCACTTTACGTCGTAGCCGACGTCATAAAAGAACCAAGAATACTTGCTGGCGGAGGAGCCCCTGAATTAGAAGTTTCAAAAGAACTCAAAGAGTACGCTGCATCCGTTGGTGGTAGAGAACAGCTGGCCATAGAAGCATTTGCAAATGCTTTAGAAGTCATACCAAGAACATTAGCAGAAAACGCTGGACTTGACCCTATAGAAATCTTAACAGAACTAAGGGCATTGCATGCTGATCCGAAGAATCTGTGGTATGGTGTCAATGTATATGAGGGAAAGCCAAAGGATATGTTGAAAGAAAACGTTTTAGAACCATTAATAGTCAAATTGAATGCCATAAAAACGGCTGTTGAAGAAGCAAGCTTCATTCTTAGAATTGATGACATAGTTGCTGCTGCAAGAACCGAAGCTGGGAAAGAAAAAGGAAAAACTCCAAGTGAAGAGAAAAGCGAAAGTGAATTTGAATAAAAAGATAAAAAAACTTTTATTTTTTATTCAGTTTCTTTTTCTCCTTTCTTTTCCTTTTCTGCACTTGGTGGTGCAGCTGCTATTACATCATCTATTCTGAGTATCATAATCGCAGCTTCCGTTGCAGACTTTATTATCTGTTTCTTCACAACCAATGGTTCTATTATCTCTAGTTCCCATGTGTTTGAAACTTTTCCCTGAATGACGTCCACACCAGCCCATTTTTCACCTTTATCATGTCTTGCTTTAAGCTCTACAAGTATATCCACAGGGTCTAGACCTGCATTTTCCGCTAATGTTACTGGAATTGCTTCAACTGCATCAGCAAATCTAAGTGCAGCAAGTTGTTCTTTTCCTTTTAACGTTTTCGCCCACTTTCTTATTCTTTGGGCTACTTCTATTTCAACAGCTCCTCCACCAGCAACGACTTTTGGTTCTTGCAATATATTCCTTATAACGCAGAGAATATCATGGAAAGATCTTTCAGCTTCATCCATAATATGCTTTGATCCTCCTCTTATTAGTATGCTCACAGACTTAGGATTCTTACAACCCTCAACAAAAATCATTTTATCTTCTCCAACTCTTCTCTCTTCCACAAGCTCAGCATACCCCAAATCTTCTTCTGTAATGTCTTCAATGCTGGTAATTATTTTTGCTTTGGTTGCTTTAGCCAATTTAGCCATGTCTGATTCTTTTATTCTTCTTGCTGCTAGAATTCCGTATTTTGCTAGGAAGTGTTGGGCAACATCATCAATCCCCTTCTGACAGAAAACAACATTAGCACCAACACTCCTAATCTTATCAACCATCTTCCTAAGAATCTCTGTTTCTTGATCTAGGAATGCCCTCATTTGTTGTGGGTTCGTAATGTTTATTTTTGCACTTATCTCTGTCTTTTCAATTTCCAATGGACAATTAAGCAGTGCAATTTTAGCTTTCTCTACCCTCTTGGGCATTCCGGGATGAACAACCTCCTTATCCAACACAACACCATAAACCAAAGTAGTATCGCTTAGCGTCCCCCCTTCTTTCTTTTCAATTTTCACATCGTCTACATCGGCAACCATCTTTCCATCTTTTGTTTCTGCAACTTGAAGCATAGCTTCTATTGCTATATCTATTAATTTTTCTAGTGCAGCTATTACCAGCGTTTTGCTTGCTAAAGTTGTCTTTCCTACTCTTCTAAGCATCTCCTTATCCAATGGGTTAACCTTTTCTGCTATTTCATCAAGTATTTCCATTGCCTTCTCCATGCCCTTCTTATATCCGTCCATTATTATTGTTGGGTGAATGTCTTGCAGAAGCAATTCTTCTGCTTGTTTTAGTAGTTCTCCTGCGAGTACTACTGCTGTTGTTGTTCCATCACCAACTTCATCATCTTGAGCCTTTGATATTTCCACCATCATCTTTGCAGCTGGATGCTGAACGTCCATCTCCTTAAGAATAGTAGCACCATCATTAGTTATAGTAATATCACCAAAACTGTCAACAAGCATCTTATCCATACCCTTAGGACCAAGCGAAGTTCTAACGGTTTCAGCTAATATTCTTGCAGCCATGATATTGGCCCTTAGAGCGTCTCTACCAACAGTTCTTGAGGTTCCCTCCTTAAGTAATAATACTGGTTGGCCACCATAAGCAGTCATTACTCTCACCTAACCATATCCATAAATTCCTCTTATTTATTTTTTACTTTTGGAACAATTGAATTTAGTAAATCTGGGCCCGGTGGGATTTGAACCCACGACCACCCGGTTATGAGCCGGGCGCTCTACCTAGCTGAGCTACGGGCCCATATAGCATTTACTATTTTGAGTTTTCTATTTAAATAATTTTGTTTATTTATAGCGCCGGGGGCAGGACTCGAACCTGCGACCAACGGGTTAACAGCCCGCCGCTCTTCCATGCTGAGCTACCCCGGCAAGCTCCAATCTTAATAATTTTCTTAATCAATTATTTTAATCTTTTATTGTTTCCAGCACAGATATTATGCTCCATAACCTGACTCTTGTATGAAGCGGCATATTCGGATCTTGTGATATATCTTCCAATATATTAATAGCGTTAGCAGCCCTAACTCCTAAACTTAGTTTTTCATTTTGTAACATTTTTATGGCATTGTTTGCAGCACCTCTAATATTTCTTGGAACTCCTGTATCATTTACTATTGACTGTAACAATGCTATAGCCTGCTGAACTTTGCTTTCAAGCATACGTGGTCACCATCATATATTATGCATAATATAACTGACAAATTTATAATTGTATCCTCAATAAATATTTATTTGGTGTATCTAGTTGAGTGACACTGAAAATAGTGATAGAAAAATCAAGGAGATGGCAGAATTATTAAAGGAAGGTGCAACGATGCTATCATATATATGTCCTGAGTGCAAGGTTCCATTATTTAAGTTAAAAAATGGAACTATAATATGTCCTTCATGCAAACGTAGAGTTTTGTTGCAAAATGAAACTGATATTAAAATTGAATCCACAAAGAAGAATATTGAAAATAAATTTGAAGCTAAGACATTTATTGAAAATATTAAAGGAAAAATATATAACAAAATTAACATGATATTAGAAGAAATTGATAACACAACTGACCCTGATAAAATTGACTATCTCCTCTCAGTGATTGAAAGACTTATTCATATATTAAAAGAATTGCAGTAATTGGTGCATCATAATGCGGAAGACTATTATACCTAAGCATTATCACTTTTCATGCTATATAGAAGCAAAAAATACAAACGATTTATTTAAAGATTTTATAATAGAGAGTTTACTTTCACTAAACGGGCTTTCAAAAAACATCTCTCTCTCCGTCTCTGATAAAAATTATGAAGTCTCTGGTGTTGCGCAAATATTTATTACTCATATATATGGAGATTCATTTGAAATAAAATTTCAAAAAAAACATGAAAAACATAAAAAATTTCTTTCTGTGAATCTAAAATCTGGTGACGCTATATTTACCGAAATTAAAATAAAATATTATTATTTAGAAAAAAATGTTAAAAAGTACTGTTGGTCTGATGGTTATATTCTCTCAATAAGACCCGTTACCGATGAAATGATAAATCTAAATATTTCTCACATTCGTGGACTTAGAAGAATCTCCATTGAAACGCTCTTCACCATTTTCTATTATTCATTGATAAATATATTCAGATCCCATAACATATCACTGGAAAACGTTAGACTTATTAGAATATTGGGTTGACAGGCTTTTTAACATAATGAAAATTTTGAAAGTTTGTTTAACTATAAACTGATGCGGGGGGTGGGATTTGAACCCACGAAGGCCTACGCCAGCGGATCTTGAGTCCGCCGCCTTTAACCTGGCTCGGCAACCCCCGCTTTTCAAGTATGATCGTAGCTTACACTTATTTTACTTTTTTGGGTTAATATATTTGTTTAATTGGGGTAAGAGTTATCGTATCCTTTTATTGTTTTGGGTATGTTTTCATTAAATGGGGGTAATATTATCCCTTTCTCAGTTATTATGCCAGTCACGTAGCTAGGAGGTGTCATGTCAAATGCATAGTTTAATGCCTTTATACCCTTTGGAGCTATACGGTATTTTGACAATACTTTGACAACTTCATCAGCACTCCTCTCCTCTATCTTTATATCATCTATCTTTGATTGTAAGTCGAACGTTGTAGACGGAGCAGCCACGTAAAATGGTATATTGTGAACTTTAGAGAGTATGGCAATAGTGTATGTTCCTATTTTGTTGTATACAGTCCCATCGCTTAGTATTCTATCAGCGCCTACAAAGACTTTATCTATTTTATTTCTCTGCATTAAGAAGCCTATCATGTTGTCTGTTATTAGTGTTAATGGTATTCCTTCAGCTTTTAATTCGAAGGCCGTTATCCTTGCACCCTGAAGCTGAGGCCTTGTTTCAGCAACGAAAACATGTATTTTTTTATTATTCCTCCATGCTGATCTTATAATTCCGAGGGCAGTACCATAATAAACCGTTGCAAAAGTTCCAGCATTACAGTAGGTTAATATATTATCTCCATCGTTAATTAGCTTTTCACCAATTTCCCCTATTTTCATATTTGTTAAAACATCTTCTTCAGCCATCCTTAAAGCTTCATTAATAATATCATTTGCGATCTGGATGGAATCCTTCTTTACATCTATAACTCTAATAATTCTTTCAACTGCCCAGAAAAGGTTTCTGGCAGTTGGTCTTGAATTTTTTATTTTATTTATGGTTTCATATATTCTGTTTATGAGGATTTGCTTGTCTTCTTTTTCGTTTTGTTTAGCTACCATGGAAAGTGCCATAGCCGCTGCAACCCCTATGGCTGGTGCCCCCCTTATCTTCATACTTTTAATGGCATCCAATATTTCGTCTGCCGTCCTACACTCTATTATTTTAAGTTTTTTTGGTAGTAATGTTTGATCAACTATTTTTACAATGCCATCTTCCCAAGTTATAGTTCTAGGTAGCACCCTCATATGTTATTACCCTCCATACGATGTCTGTAATAAGCTCGACAGAATTATACACCTCTTGCGACAGCCCCTCATAAAAATCTAGAATTTTAGGTTGAATACCTATCAATAAAACTTTCGCCCCAACAATTTCCTCAAGATATGTAAATAGTATTTCAGGGGAAATATTGTGTGTCGATATTGTTGCTGAATGTAGAAGATCCCCCTTTCTAAATAACCCAATAGTGCCAGGTTGTTTCTGCATTTCCACAGCGTCAATTATAATTACGTGAGAAGGGGATATTGTTTCAACCTTACCAAGAAAGTTTTCAGGGATTACACTGCAATTCAATAATATAACTGAGTTAAGGTCGTGTGCATCATTGTACCCACTAATTCTCTTGCTCAATAGTTCAATTACCTTTAAACCAGCCGCATCATCTCCTCTTAACTCATTTCCAATGCCCATGATAACTACTTTTCTAAATCCCTCAAGAAATTTATATATACCCGTAAAGATTTCTTCAGCTTTATTTATATTCCCCATTTTTCATTATATTTATTTGGCCATTGTGATATTTATGGATATTGAAACGCCAATTGCCATTCTGGTTAATGATAAAACCGTGATATACGGTAAGGATGCTGAAAATTTATGGAAGATGGGATTTTATGGAGAAATTCGTGAAGAAGTATTAACTTTACTTCCTGTTGAAACTTTATATCTTGTTGAAAATGGGAAAATAAGGGTTTGTTTAAGTAAAGATAGATTCTTGTCCTTTAACGAATTATTACATTACTTCTTAAAGTACGATCCTGAAGTATGGATAAAATACATAATATATTCGGACCTCCGTAGAAAGGGATATATAGTGAAGAGTGGATTTGGAGGAATATCTTTTAGAGTGTATGAAAAGGGGGCTGAAGTTGGAAAGAGTCCTGCAAACATTATAGTATACGGGGTTATTGAGGGGAAACCTATAGGTTTAAATGAATTGAAAGAGATCGTATCGACGGCGAAGAGTTTAAAAAAGGAAATGGTGTTGGCAATAGTTAATGGACAATGTGAAGTTGCATACTACAAAGTAAGCGAGGTGTTTACTTGAGAAAAATATTGGCTTATATTAAGATAATAAGGCCTGTAAATTCAATAATGATGGGACTTGGTGTAGCATTTAGTGAAATTATCGCGCTGAAATCCCTTCCTTCAATAAAGACATTATTGTATGGTTTTAGCTCAGGATTTTTCTTAACATCAGCATCCATGATTATTAATGATATTTACGATCGAGAAATTGACCTTATAAATGCTCCAAATAGACCTATCCCAAGCGGGTTGATATCGGTCAAGGAGGCTTGGATTTATGGTATACTATTAATTTCGGCTGGGATGATTTCAGCATACTTAATAAACACGTACTGTTTTATGATAGCATTAGTTTCTTCGCTTATATCATTAACGTATAATATGCGCTTTAAAAAGTATGGACTGATAGGGAATTTCATGGTTAGTTTTTGTGTGGCAATGCCCTTCCTTTTCGGGAATTATGCTGTTTTTGGGAAAAGTATTTTACTGAATATTTTCTCGTTAGCAGCATTTCTTGTAAATACTGGAAGGGAAATAGTAAAGGGAATAGCTGATGTTGAAGGTGATGAAAAAAGAGATGTACGATCAATTGCACGTACATATGGGACCAGAGCCGCAGTGTTTGTTGCCATCGTCTTTTTCATAATTGCAATACCAATAGTGTTTATACCAGTCATATACTCATGGGTTTCCTTCAACTACCTATTGATAATTATTTTTCCAGTAATTGGGTTGCTTTACGAGTCGTATAAACTGTTAAGGGAATGTGACGTAGACTCTGCCTTGAAAAGTAAAAAGAGAGTATTGATATATATGTTTTTAGCTTTAATTGCAATACTTGTAGGTGGATACTATGAGTGAGGGGGGTTTTAAGGTTCTTAGGGGATTACGGGATTTACTTCCTGAAGACGTTGAAAAATTAAAATATGTTAGTTCGGTTATAAGGGAGATATTTAAACTATACGGGTATCAAGAAATAATAACTCCTACAATAGAGGCCTTTTCCCTCTTTGAAAAAAAGGCGGGAGAAGAACTTAGACATAGAATGTATAAATTCACTGATTTAGGAGGTAGAGAAGTTGCATTAAGGCCAGAAATGACACCTTCCGTTGCAAGATTCTACATAAATCACATGCTTTCACACCAGAAACCCATTAGGTTAGGGTATATAGCAAACTGCTTTAGATATGATGAACCTCAGCATGGCAGGTATAGAGAGTTTTGGCAGGGGGGATTTGAACTAATAGGCTCCTCAAATCCAGAAGCGGATGTTGAAATATTAAACATTGCAAATACCCTTATGAAACGCTTGAAATTTTCAGATTACTATCTAAAACTAAATCATGTTGGGATTATAAAAGGAATTTTAACTCACGAGAAGGTACCAGAAAGCGTTCAAAATAGAATATTGGGATTATTTGATAAATCAAGATACGATGAAGCAATGCACCTTTTAAAGTCAAGCAACGTGACTGATGAATGCTTAAACACCATTAAAGAAGTAATAAGCTTGAAGGGGAGTGATGTAAATCAAATAATTAATAGTGTTGAACAGTACATATGTAAGTATCCTCTTGCAATGGAGGCGCGCTCAAACCTAAAAGAAATACTTAGCTTATTAGATAGATCTGAACTAAAAATACCAATACTTCTAGATTTAGGATTTGCAAGAGGACTAGAGTATTACACCGGAATAATTTTTGAATGTTTTTCATCTAAAAATAATAAGCTTGCTTTAGGGGGTGGCGGAAGATACGATAATTTAATAGAACTGTTTGGCGGTCCCCCAACACCAGCCGTTGGCTATGCTCCAGGAATTGACAGGATAATATTAGCATTAAATGAGGAAAAAATAGAATTGAATATTGAAAAACATAAAAAAACTATAGTTATTTCACTTTCACGAGAATTCATACATCATGCCATAAAAATGGCATCGATACTAAGAGAATCAGGAATTCCAACAGAGGTAGAAGTAATGGGTAGAGATTTGAAGAAAGCTTTATCATACGCAAATTCAAGAAACTTTGATTATGCTATAATAATTGGCAGTATTGAAGTGAATGAGGGGAGGATAACATTAAAAGACCTTAATAAGGGAGAGCAGTACAAAATGAGCATAGAAGAAACTATTAATATGATAAAGACTTCTTAAATAATAAATGAAATGCCTGCCATTAAAAAAGATGATTTCCAGAAAATATATCTCACAGCAAAGAAGAATCATTTAATCGTTAATTTCTTTTTTAAAAACTTAAAATACATATTGTGCATAGATAGCACTGTATGTGCAAAAAATAAGAATTTTGAAATTGTTTCATGGCAAAAAGCATTCGGTTCCAAAACACCGCACGAAATACTGGCAAATTTTGAATTAGAAAAAATAGAAGTAAAACCAAAAGGAAGTGAAAATGAGAATGAGAAGATATTTAATAGCATTGAGGAATTTATTAATTGGATTCAAACAATACATAATTAACGATAATTTTAATTTGCACCCTACTACAAATATTGAGGGGGAGGGCCCGTAGCTCAGCATGGACAGAGCAACCTCACATAAATGAGGCTCGAACCGGCCTTCTAAGTCGGGGGTCGCGGGTTCGAATCCCGCCGGGCCCGCCAAATATGAAGAAAAAATTTAAAGAAAGTTTTTCAATAAAATATATGAGAGTCCCGCCGTAGCTCAGTGGTAGAGCATCCGGCTGTAGCGTAATGCGCACACACGATACTCAATGAAACAATAGATGAGTGTGTGTCAGCCGTAGAAACCGGAGGGGCGCCGGTTCAAATCCGGCCGGCGGGACCACTAAATTAATGTCTGCGGGGGTAGCCAAGCCAGGACAAAGGCGCGGGACTTAAGACCAACAAATTAAACAGGGCATAGATGTAAGAGATCCCGTCCCGAAGGGGTTCGTGGGTTCAAATCCCACCCCCCGCATTAACGATAATGAGTGTTCATCATTACATCTCTATATAACGCTGAAGAACTTGTAGTTAAAACACATTCTTCCTCTAATGTTGATTTTAAATATCATAATACATATTTTCTATTTGTATAATTTTTTGTTTACATTGTTATAAACAAATTTATTGTTTTTATTCGAGCATTCATCCCTTTTTATGAATTAATTTTTTAAGGAATTATCTTTATTAAATAGGAATCTTTAATAGCTAATCACCTAAAAATTACTTTAATGGGGTCGTTTTAATGCGATTTTTGCATGGGCCTTTCTTTATGCAAGGTGACGAGGCTTGCGCCGAGGGAGCCATAGTTGCCGGTTGTAGAGTTTTTGCTGGTTATCCGATAACCCCCTCCACTGAGATTGCTGAAAGGCTTGCCGCTAGACTTCCACAAGTAGGTGGTGTATTCATACAAATGGAAGACGAGCTTTCCTCCATAGCGTTAATAATAGGGGCATCATATGCTGGAGCGAAAGTTATGACTGCCACAAGTGGTCCTGGTATGAGTTTATTCATGGAAAATATAGGATTAGCCTTTATGACTGAAGCACCAATAGTTATAGTTAACGTGATGCGCGGCGGACCAAGTACAGGCCAACCTACACGTGCAAGCCAGGGGGATGTGATGCAAGCTAAATGGGGGAGCCATGGTGATTATGAAATAATAGCATTATCACCCTTTTCTGTTCAAGAAATGTTTGATTTGACTATCGAAGCATTCAACTTAGCTGAAAAATTTAGAACCCCCATAATACTCTTAGCGGATGAAATTGTAGGTCATATGAGAGAGAAAGTTATTATAAAATTACCTGAAGAAGTTGAAATAGTCAATCGCAAAAAACCTCTATCAAAAGAGTCATTTTTACCTTTCAAACCAGATGAAGATCTAGTACCCCCAATGGCATGTTTTGGTGAAGGATTCAAAGTTCATGCTACTGGTTTAACTCATGATTTCAGTGGCTTTCCCTCTTCAGTTGATCCTGAAGTGCATTGGAAATTGGTTAAGAGACTATGTGACAAGATACGATTAAACTCTGAGAAAATCATAAAAGTTGATGAAAGATTTATGGAAGACGCTGAAATTGTTGTCGTAGCTTATGGTGCACCTGCTAGATCATCCTTAAGAGCTGTACGTATCGCTAGGGAAAGAGGATTAAAAGTTGGTTTATGTAGACTGATAACATTATGGCCCTTTCCACAACGTAAATTCCTTGATTATGCAAAGCATGCCAAAGCCTTCATAGTAGTTGAGATGAATTATGGTCAGATAGTTAGGGAGGTTGAAAGATGCGTTCAAGGGAAACCGGTCTTCTTCCTCCCAAAGATGGGAGGGGATCCTCATACGCCTAATGAAATATTGAATTTAATTTATGAGGTGAGTGGGAAATGAGTTTCGAAGATTATGAAGAAACTCATCCATTAGATAATCTAATACTATCAGAACGAATGCCACATATATGGTGTCCTGGTTGTGGTATAGGAATAGTTCTAAACTGTTACCTGAGGGCATTAATGGAATCTGGCATTGACCTAAAGGACGTTGTCGTTGTTTCAGGTATAGGCTGTACTGGTAGAATAGCCAACTATGTTGCGCTTGATTCTTTTCACACTACGCATGGACGTGCTATACCCGTTGCTATGGGAGTGAAAATTGCTAAACCTCATTTAAAGGTTGTAGTTATTAGTGGAGATGGCGATTTATTCGCTATTGGTGGAAATCATTTTATACATGCAGCAAGGAGAAATGTGGATTTACTTGTAATATGTGTAAATAACTTCAATTATGGGATGACCGGAGGGCAACTTGGTCCTACTACACCTTTCCAATCAATAACGACAACTACGCCATATGGTAATATTGAGCATCCCTTTAATTTGCCATATCTTGCTACTGCTGCTGGTGCTGTTTTTGTTGCTAGATGGACGATTGCTCAACCCTTTGCTTTGATAAAAACCATAAAGAAGGCACTCCAGAAATCAGGGTTTTCTTTCATCGAAGTTATTGCTCCATGTATTACCTTGTATGCAAGATATAATAAACTTGGAGGCCCCTCAGAGGTTTTAAAATATCTACTTCAAAATAGTGTAATTCAAAATGGAATAGATCCTGCACAAGTTGACATAGATAAAAATAAAAAGATAATAGTTGGAGAGTTCATAGATAGAGATAGGCCAGAGTTCATTAAAGAACTTTATAGAATAATTAAAGAACAAAGCGGTCTTGAACTTAAGTCAATAGTTTCAGGAGGGTAGCCACTTATGAAGTGGGAGGTACGTCTATCCGGACTTGGGGGGCAAGGAATACTCTTAGCTGGGTATATTCTTGGAAAAGCTTCAGCAATATTTGATAATAAAAATGTTGTCCAAACAGAATCCTATGGTCCTGAAGCTAGAGGTAGCAGGTCTAAGACTGATGTAATAATATCTGATGAGGACATTGATTATCCATACATAACATCAAACAATATATTGATTGCCCTATCCCAAGACGCATACAATTACTATAAAGACTATGTATGTGAAAATGGAGTAATAATATTGGATGAAGATCTTGTAAAAGTAGGAGAGGCACCTAGGAAAAATGTTAGAATATACAAAGTTCCTGCCACAAGAATAGCGACGGCGCTTGGTAGGAGAATTGTTGCAAATATAGTTATTTTAGGTGCTTTATGTGCAATAACAGGTATCGTATCATATAATGCTTTAGAGAAGGCTATTTTAGATAGCGTCCCAAAAGGTTCTGAGGAATTAAATTTAAAAGCATTACGTGAAGGATACAATTATGGGATGAAGCTTCTTGCAGCAGGCGGAGGTCTTCAAACCTAAAATAATTGGGTTTTTATGTAATTGGTGTGGTTATGCAGCTGCAGATTTAGCCGGAAATTTAAGGAAAACTTATTCTTCCAATTTGAGAATAGTAAGGGTTATGTGCAGTGGACGTGTGGACCCAACACATATATTATACGCATTTCAACATGGTGCAGATGGTGTTTTGATTATAGGTTGCCATCCTGGAGACTGCCATTATATAAATGGAAATTATAAAGCTAAGATGAAAGTGGAGTTTTTAAAAAAATTCCTACAGGAAATAGGTATAAACCCAGATAGATTACATATAGACTGGGCTTCTGCTGGCGAAGGAGATCGTTTCTCCAAAATAGTTGATGATTTCACTTATAAGATAACTAAGCTTGGCCCATGTGAAATTAAATATGGGAGGTTATAGACTATGAATTCCAAGTTAACTTTAGCCATTTTTCCATTAATTGGGTGCAGCGGCTGTGAAAATGCATTACTTGATATATGGCGTGTTGATAATGTTATTTTCAACAATTTGGAAATAGTATACTCCCCCATACTAACCGACTTTAAAGAACCGGATAATGTTGACATTGGAATAGTAACTGGAAATGTGCGATTCCATGAAGATGCAAATAAATTGCTGAATTGGCGCAAAAAAAGTAAATTACTCGTAGCCTTCGGGAGCTGCGCTTGTTATGGGGGTATACCCGGATTACTGAACTTACATGATATTCAAAGTGTAATTAACGATGTTTATTCACCTAATATCTCTTTTAACGATTATGATATGCCTAAATTAATTGATAATGCTAAACCTATTGCTAACTTTGTTAATATCGATATCGCCATTCCAGGATGTCCACCGCCTAAAAATCTAATTCTTAAATTGTTTGAGCATTTATTAAAAGGTGAACCTTTCATACTACCTGAAAAAAGTGTATGTAATGAATGTCCACTAAATACTGGTGAAGATAAAGTTATAAAAAGTATTCGACGATTCTCCCTTGAGCCTGTCACGCCAAATAAATGCTTCTTAGAACAAGGTGTGCTTTGTCTTGGACCTATAACTAGAGCTGGTTGTGATGCTAGATGTATAAAAGCTAATACTCCATGTAGAGGTTGCATGGGGCCCATCTATAATGTTGATGAAGCAGCAGTAAAATTTTTGTCATCAATTTCATCAATGATTGATGAGAAGTCAAAAGATATTGATATAGATAAAATAAGAGACCTCACAGGTCTTCTATATCGATATACATTAGCGTCTTCAAAGTTAAACTTTATTAAGCGAAGGTGATTAATACCATGAGCAAAAAAATGGTTTTTCATCCAATAACTAGAATAGAAGGACATTCTAAAGTTACATTAGTTTTAAATGATGATAAGATTGAAAACGCATATTTCCAAGTCACCGAATATAGGGGATTCGAAAAACTACTAATAAATAGGCCCATCGAAGAAGCTCCATTAATTGTACCAAGAATATGCGGCCTATGCTCTCCATCTCACCATTTAGCATCGGTTAAAGCGTTGGATGAAATATTCGGTGTGACCCCACAAGAAAATATCATAAGATTACGTGAATTATTGCATTACGCAGGATTTTTGCACAGCCACTTACTTCACTTCTTCATACTATATCTCCCTGACATACTATTCTCTGATATTAAACCAAACCCAGGATTTGTTGGCATGATTAAAAATTATCCATCATTAGTTAAAGATGTTTTAGAGATCAGAGGATTCGCACAGCAAATAATAGAAATTTTGGGTGGTTCATCAATTCATCCTTCTGCAACTATGACTGGAACTTTTCTTAATCCACTCAAACCTTCACAACAAACTGAATTAAGAGATAAAGCACCAAAATCAATAAAACTATTTAATATCATCGTTGAAACAATTGAAGATAAGTTAAGTAAAATACTGGAGAACTCTATAAGTTTGCCGAGCAATTTTGTGTCATTACATTCTAAGTCAGAATATCCCCTCTACCATTCAAATGAAATTCATGCTATTTCTCCAAAAGGCGAGTTATTAACCTCATTTCAGCATACTGATTATCTGAATGTAATATGCGAAAAAGCAGTTTCTTGGAGTTATGCTAAAGCCCCATATTTGAAGATCACTGATAATGGTTATTACAGAGTAGGCCCTCTTGCTAGATTCAATATAAATGGTAAATTTTATTCTGAAAATTCTGAAATCTTTGCCCAGCAATTTTTATATAACGTTCATTCACCAATATGCGCCTCCGAGTATTATAACATTGTTAGAATAGCGGAAATTAAATACGTATTGGATAAAATCCTTGAAATATTAGATGATAAAAGAATCATGGAACACGCTTACTTACAAAAGAATCTGAAATCCATAAATAGTGATGGTATTGGTATTATAGAGGCTCCCAGGGGATTACTTATACATCACTATAAGGTTGACGATTATGGCTACATAAAGTATGCAAACTTGATAGTTGCCACAGTCCAAAATACACCAGTAATTGAAAGTGAAATCGTTGCCAGATCACAACAAGTTATTGACAAGTATGGTGTTTCTGAAGAGAAATTGTATGATACTATATCCAGAATGATAAGGAACTATGATCCATGCCTTTCATGCGCCACTCACACCTCCAGCATCCCCTTTACACTTGAAATTTACATCAAAAATGAGAACAAAGTTTTACTTTATCCTGTTGCCTCAAATACACCTTAAATATCTCAACTACTTTATACTATTTGTACATTATGGCTGGCAATGCTTGTAAACTTGCTGAAGGGACTCGCTTTTCAGAAGAACTTTTTTCCTATTTAAGTAATTTCTTCGGAGTCTCAAAAACAAGTAATATAATTGGCGCATTAATGCGCCCTCCCTCATTTTATTCCATTCGCGTAAATACCCTTAAGGCTAGTGCGGAAGAAGTATATAGGTCTTTATGCGAGAAAAATATCGAAACGGTTTTTCATCCAATATTAGATGATGTTTTACTGATTAGAGTTAAAGGGCCTTTTGAAATTGAAGTTCAAGGGAAGATAGTTGTTGCAGATAAAAAGGCTGCGGAGAGTGTTTATGTGGGTGCTGATCTTTATGCTCCTGGCGTTATATCAGCAAACGGTGTTGAAAAATCGGATTTTGTTACTATCGTTGATGAAAACGGTTTTCCTGTGGCGAATGGAATCGCTATACAAAGTGAAGTAGATATTCTCAACCAGAGGAAGGGGTTGGCGGTTAAAGTTTTACGATCAAGATATCAAAGTGCATCCATTAGATGTCTAGACGAATATGTTTCTGGTAAGATTTATGATCAAAACATACCTGCTATACTGACTAGTATTATTATGGAACCAAAGCCGCACGACATTATAGTAGATATGTGCGCAGCTCCCGGTGGTAAGACGACACATTTGGCGCAATTAACCTCTAATAAAGCCAAAATATATGCATTTGATCATTCTAAGTCAAAAATAAGTAAGTTAATAGAAAATATTAGCAGATTAGGAGTAAGGAATGTAAGTGTAATTTCCTCAGATTCTAGATACCTTCATATAGATTACCCATTTCTAAATGCTGATAAAGTGTTGCTGGATCCACCATGCTCTGCGCTTGGTGTAAGACCTAAATTATTCGAATATAAATCAGTTAGAGATGTTATTGCATGCGCTCAATATCAGATGCAATTTTTTAAATCTGCTGTGGAAATTTTGAAAAAAGGTGGGATTCTTGTATATTCAACATGCACTATAACACCAGATGAAAATGAAGTTATTGTGAAATATGCTTTAGAAAATTTCCCATTGGAATTGGATAAACAGATTCTTTATCTTGGTGCGCAAGGATTAAACATTATTAAAGGGTCAAATTTACTCCAACGCTTCTATCCTGATGAGCATGATACACCTGGATACTTTATAGCTAAATTTGTTAAAGTCTAGGTTTTCTTTTTAATTTCGTTCCGCAAACTTTACACTCACTTATGTTTTCATCTTCATACCTTCTTCCACATGCTGGGCAATACAGCTTCCAGTTAATAACTTTTCTAATACCCTGTGTGGCTATTGGCGCATATTCTATTCCCAAAACTTTTGCTACATTTTGTATTGAGAAATCATCAGTTAATATAACTGGGTTACATCCTTCTTCGATAAGATCCAATGCTAATGCTAGTATTGAAAGATCACTATTTGAAAGATACTTTCTGTCATTAGTTTTCCTTGCAACTTCTTCCACCTTCATGATAGTTGCTGGTTTAGGCGTTGCTTTTTCAAGCCTATTAATTTCAATGGCATATTCCACCAAAGCTTTCTCATCATCTTTTAATATCTCATTCAGAGCATCAACTGATATTATTTGCCTACAGTTAGTTACTAACAGTGGATTATAACCATTCATTATTGCTGAAGAATCTAAAATAAGCACTCTTTTCATATATCATAATTCCCTCGACATTCTCTTCTTCAATTTTTCATAAAACCTTCTTTCCTTTAACCGTATAAACTTTGTTGTAAATTCGCTTTTTTCGATCAATAATATTGTCCCAGCAGGTGCATGTATATAACTTCTTCCATCAATTGCTATAAGTGCATCCGCTCCATCTTCACACACCTTTACCTCTATTTTTGAATTTGTTGGAACAATTATCGACCTCTGTATAAGATTTAAAGGAGAAAGTGGTGTTATTATAAAAACATCCAATTCTGGATCCACTATCGGTCCCCCTGCAGAGAGGGAATATGCCGTAGACCCCGTAGTGGTTGATATTATCAAGCCATCCCCCCTCCCACTTAATATCTCATTTCCATCCTTCTTAACAACCAAGTTTACAACTTTTGATGGTACGCTAGTTATAATGGCTATTTCATTTAGTGCATCGCTTACTGGATAAACACTTTCTTCGACTTTTTCAATTAGTTGATCCTTTACTGGTAACTCCTTCATGGAAACCTTTATTCTCGTGCATTCTTTCAAAAAGTATTCCCCTCTTAGAATGCCCAATACTTTCTCCATTTCGTTTGAATCCAATTCTGATAGAAATCCTATAGTTCCTGCGTTTATCGCAAGAATTGGTGTTCCCTTATCCTTTACGTCATTTGCAACTTTTAATATTGTTCCATCGCCTCCAATCACTATTATTGCCTCTACATCAGCACATTTGATGTAAACCCCTTTATCCATATTTAGTTTCCATGAAAGTTCTCTTTCAATTAATGTTTCGACACCTTCAGATACTAACATCTCATACACTTTTTTAGCCATATTTATTGCTTTTTCCGAATCCGTCCGTGATGCTAGCAAAACTTTACTCCATTTCTTCATTCTTTCTCAAATTAGTAATTGAATGCTAAATATAAATGTAAATGTTTTTAAGGAATGAAGAATTGAATAGTTTTTGAGGTGTATATTTTGAAGAGGCCAGAGAGTGCTGGATCACTAAAGGTAGGATCCTTCATAGTTATTGATGATGAGCCTTGTAGAGTTGTCGATATAGAAAAATCTAAAGCTGGGAAACATGGTTCTGCAAAGGTGAGAATAGTTGCCATCGGAGTTTTCGATGGTAAAAAGAGAACATATGTCGGACCAGTTGACGCTCAAGTTGAAGTACCAATTATTGAAAAGAAAGTTGGGCAAGTAATTTCTGTAACTCCCACATCCCTACAAGTAATGGATATGTCAACTTATGAAATATTTGATGCAACGCCCCCTGAAGAACCTGAGTTGAAGGAGAAGCTTGCTCCAGGAGTTGAGGTTGAATATTGGGAGATTTTAGGTAGAAGGAAAATTATGAGGGTAAAGTGAAAAGTTATATTATAAGGTGGCTTATTGGTGACTCGTAGCATAAAACTAGAAAATTGTAAATTTATCATTACACAAAATAATGGCAAAATATTAAAAGATCACTCCATCTTTATTGAGGATGGTAAAATATCTGAAATTTCTAAGAAAATAGATGTAGAAGCAGAGTATGTGATTAATTGTGAAGATAAGATCTGTATGCCAGGGTTAATTAATACGCATACTCATGCTGCAATGTCTCTATTCAGGGGTTATGCCGATGACCTTCCATTAGAAATATGGCTTAAAGATAAAATATGGCCTCTGGAAAGAAAGCTTACGCCAGAACAGTGTTACATTGGCGCCTTGCTTTCATGCATTGAGATGATTAAAAATGGTGTAACATTATTTCTTGATATGTATTTTAATCCCATGATGACAGTAAAAGCCGCTGCTGAAACAGGGTTAAAAGCAGTGGTTTCTATAGGCGTTTTTGATTTCGACGACTCTTACATGAGAAATAAAATGATTAACGAGATTAATACTTTTCTACATGAGGTAAAGCCATACGAACCTAAAATAATTGGCGCGATTGGGCCTCATGCCCCTTATACATGTTCCAATGAATTGTTAATGAAATGTAAGGATATCGCTGAAAAGGAAAAGCGATTAATTCACATTCATTTAGCTGAAACTATGGAGGAGCAAGCAATGTTTGAAGAAAAATATGGAAAACGTGAAATCGAATATTTAAATGATATTGACTTTCTATTCTCAAATGTAATTGCTGCTCACTGCGTATGGGTTAGTAAACGTGAAATTAAACTTTTAGGAGAGAACAATGTGAAAGTATCACATTGCCCGATTTCAAATATGAAATTGGCAGTGGGTGGAGTTTTACCTTTACGCGAATTTTTAGCAAATAATGTCATTATAAGCTTAGGAACTGATGGTGCCGCAAGTAATAATTCTTTGAATATGTTTGAAGTTATGAAGTTTTGTGCATTGATACATAAACATAGCACTTTAGATCCCTCATTAACTTCAGCTAAACTTATTCTCGACTTTGGAACTGTGAATGGTGCTCTTGCAACGAATAAAATAAACTCATTGGGGAAAATTGTTGAAGACGCCCCTGCAGATATAATTGTTTTGAACTCCTTTACACCAAATATGCATCCCCTATCTGAGAACAATTTAATTTCCCATATTGTTTATGCAAGTTCCCCTCATAACGTATTACATGTCATTATAGATGGTGAAATAGTTCTTTTTAACGGTTTTCTAACAAGGGTAAATGAACGTGAAATCTATGAAAGAGTTGAGAAGGCATACTTAGATTTACTTTCCAACTAATTCTGCATCCTTTATCTTTAAAATTCCACTATCCTTCATCCATATCTTTTCATATCTATTTATCTTTACTCTTTTTTTGAAGAAGGGAGCATCATAAACAAATGTTTCATATTCCCCTCCTTCTCCACATAAACTTATACCATACTTTTTATTCTTTTCAATCAATTTGCTAATAGTATCATAATTTATTTCCATTCCAAGCCATTCTTCATCTAACCCTTGGGCGGCAACTGAAACTATTATTGCATGTATTCCACATTTCACAATTTTATCAAGTATCATTAACGGATTTTTCATCCATAATGGTGTAATTAGTTTTAAACCCACTTTCTTACATATTTTAATTAAAACTTTCCTTTGAAAGTCAGAATAAATAACTCCAGATACTATACCAACTATTTCATTTTCCTTTTTCAGTTCTTTCAGAGCCTCCTCTAGGCTTCCCATTCCATCATACCCTTCTTCGTATATCTTTGTTAGTGACATCCCCATGGCTTCTGCTTGTAATTCTGTCCACTCGATATTTGGATAATGCCAGTATATGGAGTCTTTCTTAGGCTCTATCGTTATTAAATTTTTTATAATCCACCCTTGGCTTAAAGCATAATATATTGCGAAGGTAGAGTCCTTTCCACCGCTAAACAATGCCGTTAACGTTGTCTTCCCCCAAGTTGAAATCATCAATACAAGTATAAAAGAATGTATATAAGTGTTCACGATATATTTATCTAAGTAATTAAAACTTTATTCGTGAGGTAACTATATGGTACTGGAGTCTTTAAGCAAAGCCTTAAGTGAAACTATAAGGAAGATATTAAGAGCTCCTTTAATTGATGAGAAAACCATAAAGGAGTTCATACGAGATATTCAGAGGGCTCTTCTTCAAGCTGATGTAAATGTAAATTTAGTTTTACAAATTTCTCAAAATATTGAAAAAAGACTTAGAGAAGAGAAGGTTCCTCAAGGTTTTTCCAAAAGAGAATTACTATTAAAAATTGTTTATGAAGAGTTGGTGAAGATTCTTGGTGGTGACATCTCTGACAAAGTTAAGTTGCCTGATAAAAAACCATACGTAATCATGCTTGTAGGCATTCAAGGTTCTGGCAAAACAACTTCTGCTGCCAAATTAGCCTTCTATTATAAGAAGCTAAATTATAAAGTTGCATTAGTCTGTGCTGATAATTACCGCCCTGGTGCATTTGACCAGTTGAAGCAGCTTGGTGAGAAAATAGGTGTTCCAGTTTATGGAGAGAGAAATACAACTAGTAGTGTTCAAATAGCTGTTAACGGTGTTAAGAAATTTGTTGCTGAAGGTTTTGACATCATAATTGTTGATACTGCAGGTCGGCATAAGGAAGAGAGGAGCTTAATGGATGAAATGCGTGAAATCGCTGAAAAGATTAAGCCTGATGAAATAATGTTAATTATTGATGCCACAATTGGTCAACAAGCTTATATTCAAGCAAAAGTTTTCCATGAAAACACAAAAATAGGCTCCATATTTTTAACAAAGCTAGATGGTTCTGCAAGGGGTGGTGGAGCATTATCTGCAGTTGCAGTTACTGGTGTACCAATAAAGTTTGTTGGCGTTGGCGAGAAAATAGATGAGATTGAAACATTTGATCCAAAGAGGTTTGTTAGTAGAATACTTGGCCTTGGAGATTTAGAATCATTAATTGAGAAGTTTGAATTAGCAGAGTATAAACCAACAGAGGAAGATGCTAATAGATTTCTATCTGGAAAGTTTACTTTAGACGATCTATTAACTCAGTTTAAATCTATTTCTAAAATGGGTCCATTAAATAAACTAATTCAATTAATCCCAGGATTTTCACTATCACTTCCAGATGAGTTTCAAGAAATGTCAAAGGTTAAGATAAAGCGGTATTCTGCCATAATAGAATCTATGACGAGGGAGGAACGTGAAAAACCTGAAATTATTGATCGTTCAAGGATGCGTAGGATAGCGATGGGATCTGGAACCTCCGTGCGAGATGTTCAAGAGCTTCTAGAGCAATATAAAAATATGAAAAGAATGATGAAGATGTTTAAGAGAAAAACTAAATTGTTTGGTAAATTAAAGGGATTTACAGGGGTTTAACTATAAGGTTTTTCATAGTGAAATTTAATGATACCCTAAGCGGCTTGATAAATAGATTTCCATACTTGATTTCTTCAAGTGTATATTCTGCATTATTAGTTTCACATGGCATAAGATCCGATGTAAAGTTGGTATTGCATTTTAATGATCCATTATGCATAACGTTTAACTCAGATAGATTAAGGAATTTACGTCCTGATATGCAATCCACAATTGGCTTTTTCCGTAAAGTTTTATCCATGAATCTCAAATATGGGAGATCTGGGGCGGAATCCACCTTAACCACTGGGATCTCGTATAGTAGAATAGATTTTCCAGGCTTGATTAAAGGTTCGAGTAACCTATTTTTCAATGATGATAAAGGTATGTGGATTGATGAGGTTCATTTTCCCAAAAATTTTAAGTTCATAATTTTCTATCCATTTGCAGATCCAAGCATATTACAATTATTAGTCAAATTAAGTGCAAAACCTATCAAAGTTGCCTCAAAGTATAAATTGCCCGGTGCCTTATTGACGATATTAAGTAACTATTTAGATAAACAAGAGGTGAAGCGTAATGATTAATGCTAAAATTCTAGATAACGCTATGAACATTTTAAAGGAATTCCCGCTTTGCGACCATTGTTTCGGAAGACTCTTCGCGCGATTGGGTAAGGGGGTAGATAATGCTGAGAGAGGATATTCAATAAAATTGTTACTCACAATGATTTCACATTTAATGTTAAAAGACGATGAATCCAAAGATTTAGCTATAGACAACTTAAAAGTATTGGCTAGTAATGGCTTCTTTAAACCAGCGCAGGACTTATTGAAGCATATTGGGTGTGATTTTCAAAATGTAAAGGAATGCTTCATATGCAAAAACATATTTGAAAATTTAGATGAATATGTGAAAAGGATTTCACCCATACTTAATGAATATGATTTCAACACGTTTCTTATAGGCACTAAAATACCAGCAGATTTCTTAGAAAGAGAAGACGTTGTCAGATCGCATTTAGGTATTGATGCTGGCGAATCACTAAAATCCGAACTCAACCGGCTAATTGGCAAAAAATTACAAATTATAATTGGAAAGAAAGCATCATTCGACGATCCCGATATAGTCATTATAGTGGATATTGAAAACTTTAACATCTCAATAAATCCCAAACCCATTTTCATTTATGGCCGATACAAAAAGCTCGTAAGAGGCATTCCGCAGACAACATGGTTTTGCAGTAATTGCTGGGGGAAGGGGTGTCCTCAATGTAACTACACTGGTAAACGCTACAGCACATCCATCTCTGAATTAATTGTAGGTCCCATCCTTAATGCTACTAATGGTGTTGAAGGCATTTTTCATGGTGCGGGGAGAGAAGACGTTGACACTTTAACTCTTGGAAATGGGAGACCGTTTATTGTTGAAATAAAAGATCCTAAGCGTAGGAATGTAGACTTAGCTTACTTAGAGAAAGCAATTAATGATAACGCTAAATGTATGATAGAAGTAAAATTAATTCGCTTTTCTAACAGGAAAGAGGTAAGAAAACTGAAAACCTTATCAGCATTTTCCAAAAAAGTTTATCAGGCTTTAATTGAAGTCGACGGAGAATTGGATGAAAATTCTCTTAAAAAGTTAGAGGAATATTTCTCTAATATAGAAATTAGGCAGTATACCCCATTACGTGTCTTACATAGAAGAGCTAACAAAATTAGAGTGAAAAAAGTTTATTCTGTTAAAACTGAGCTTATTGATTCCCGAAGATTTAAAGCCACTATAGAATGTCAAGGCGGATTATATGTGAAAGAGCTTATAAGCGGAGATAATAATAGGACAATGCCCAACTTTTCTCAAATATTACAACTCAAAGCCAAATGTGTTGAATTATCCATTATCTTTGTATCTGAGGAGATATAGGAAGTAAGGTAATGGAATATTTATTAATTACCCTATAAAATAAACTATTGTAAAATTGTTGTTTAGGTGAAGGCATTGGTGAAGCACTCTGTTGGATATAGAAGTAGGACTCGGAAATTATTACGTAAAAATGTAAGGGAGAAGGGTTTAACACCCTTAAGTAGAATAATTTATCCATATAAGGAAGGTGATAATGTTTCCATAGTTATTGATCCAAGCGTCCACAAGGGGATGCCGCATCGACGCTATCATGGGAAAGTGGGAACAATTATTGGTCGTAGAGGTAGAGCCTACATAATTAAAGTCAATCTTGGAGAAAAAGAGAAAACATTAATCGTTAGACCACAACACATCAGACCACTAACCACTTAAATTTTGAGGTGATTTCTATTCCAAGAGTTATTTCTGAAAAAATTGAAGTACCTTATGCAGTAGTGAAGGATCTTTTGAAAAAGAGAATGGAGACTGGGGATCTATCTACACTGCAAAATCTCACATTAGATGTGTCGTCAAAAATAGCTAAGATCGATTCACAAAGAGCTGAGGATTTAATAAAAAAGTTAGTAGATGAATTTAAATTATCACGATTTTCCGCAGTTCAAATAGCTAACATTCTACCCAAAACTGTAGAGGAATTAAGAGTTCTTACTCTAACCGAGGGAAGAGTTCTATTAACCTCTGAATTACAAAGAATATTGGAAGTTATAAGAAGCTTCTGCTAACAATACCCTTGTTTGATTCAAACTTTATATTAGGTGTTATTTCATGTCTTCTTATAGAGGTAAAACCGATAGTTTCTATGAAAATTATGCCTATGTACTTGATTTCCTACCGTATGGTCATCCACTCACTGAAAAGTCTCTCTTTAAAAGTGAGCCAATAGCACAGGTTATAGGCGCAGATTACTTTGTTTTGCTAGAAGTTGTTATAAGACCTAATGTGTCAGTTGCCCCCAGAGAACTTTTATACATAGGTAAGGGTGTTAGGGATAAAGTATTGCGAATTAAACGTAAAATAACATATAATGACTTAACAGCTACCGCTAAGGATGAGCTATTAAATGTGCTTGACATCATTGTAACGCAGCAAGAAAAGAAGTTTGTAAATTTCTTCAATACAGCTGGAGCTTTAACTACAAGAATGCATTCGCTTGAACTATTACCAGGAATTGGGAAAAAACATTTATGGATAATCCTGGAAGAAAGGCGAATCAAGCCATTTGAAAGCTTTGAAGATATACGTCTAAGAGCTAAAATTTCCGATCCAAAGAAGCTGATTATTAAACGTATTATTTCAGAATTAATGGGGGAAGATAAGTATAGATTATTTGTGAAAGGTTAGTGGATATGAGCCTTTTAAGTGAAGTTAAACATCTATTAAAAGAGTACAATATAAAGCCTAAAAAGAGATTGGGACAAAATTTCGTCATATGCTCTTCTTTAATTTCAAAAATGATTGATTCGGCAAATGTTGAAAGTAATGATGTTGTCTTGGAAGTTGGGGCGGGTCTTGGCTTTTTAACTAGAAAGATAGCTGAAAGAGCTAAAAAGGTCATAGCCGTTGAGATAGATGCTAAACTTGTAAATATCCTAAGATCTATGTTAAAAGATTTTGAAAATGTAAGTATTATGCATGCCAATTTTTTGAAATTAAATATTAGTAACGTTGACAAGATAATTTCTAATGTACCCTTCAACATATCTTCACCACTATTGTTTAAGATAGCTCAAGAGATCAGATTCAAATTGGCTGTTTTAACTTTACAGAAAGAGTTTGTAGATAGAATGTTAGCTAAACCTGGCTCTAAAGATTATGGTAGGTTAAGCGTAACTTCAAACTTCTTCTTCCAAATAGATTTTCTTGAAAATGTATCTAAAAACTGTTTTTACCCACAACCTGAGGTTGACATTTCTTTAATAAGATTAACCCCCAAAAATGTTTCACCTCAAGATAGTGTGAATCTGTTCTTTTTGGATTTTATTAGAATTATATTTACTTGTAAGAATAAAAAATTGAGAAATGCTTTGGATATCTATTTTAAATTAAAAAACCTTCCTGAAAAAATATACGATGATATGGCGTGTAGAGTACCATTTATTGAGAAAAGAGTTGTAGAGTTGAACATTGATGAGTTATATATGATAGCATCGCTTTTATATAATCAACTTAATTTTAAGCTGGAGTGAAATAATAAGCCTATAGATCGTTATGAAGCATATGCATCGCTTTAATCTTTACGGGTTTGAAATCATAGTATTTCCGAAAGTCTATTGCCCATCTGATGACAGTTTTATGTTTTGTGATTTGATAGCATCGCTTAACAAGGAGTATGAATGTGGATTGGATGTTGGATGTGGCTGTGGCATATTGTCTATGCTTCTAACTAGGGTTTGTAAACATGTGGTTGCAATTGACATAAGTGGTAATGCCACTAGAAATGCATGGTATAATGTGAAGTTAAATTTCATACAAAATAAAGTGTCAATAGTGAGAGGTAATCTTACAGACCCGTTTAAGTCATCAACCTTTGATCTAATCGTCTTCAATCCTCCATACTTACCTGCCGATAAATACGATTTATATATTGATGAGGAAGAGCGAATGGCGTGGTGTGGAGGTGTGGATGGTAGATTGATTATAGATCGTTTTATAAATGCTTTTCCTTACGTGCTTCGTAAAAATGGTGAACTCCTGCTTCTACAATCTTCTTTATCCAATCCTCAGAAAACTCTTAGTAAATTATATGAAATGGGCTTCGAGGCTTCAATCATTCTTGAAAAAAGCTTCTTTTTCGAGAAATTATATTTAATTAGAGCGGTGAGAAGATGGAATTAGAGAACATATACATCGTTTTAGTTGAACCTGAATATTCAGGTAATGTGGGCTTCGTTGCAAGGGTTATGATGAACTTTGGTTTTAAACATTTAATATTAATAAATCCGAAAATTGATGTTAATGAAGCTTCTATCTATGCTGTTCATGCTAAACCAATATTGGATGACGCTATCGTTCTTGATGACTTAACTAAATTGAAAGATTTTACAGATTTCAATATTGGAACAACAAGTAAACGTGGCCATGATTACAATTTATTAAGAATGGCCATTACACCTAGAACGCTCGCCGATGCTATTAGTGATGTTCGTGGTAAAATAGGTTTAATTTTTGGTAGGGAAAGTATTGGACTTAAGAATGAAGAATTAAAATTTTGTGATGTCATAGTTACAATACCCACAAGCCACCTATATCCATCCCTCAATCTTAGTCACGCAGTTGCCATAATACTCTACGAGCTTTTTCTATCAAAGAGTTCCAGTAAACCTGCTAAATACAGAGAGTCTTCTCAGATAGAGAAGGAAAAGCTCTTAGAGTATTTTAAGAATATCTTAGATGTCATCGATTATCCTCCGCACAAGAGGGAGAGAGCCTTTATAGTGTTCAAACATATTATCGGAAGATCATTTATATCTGGTAGAGAAGCATTTACTCTAATGGGTGTTTTTAGACGAATATTACTTTCTCTAAGCAAATAATCGTGGATTTTAAGCCAGTAGTTCTGTGATTAACGCCAATATTATTCCACCATATATCAATCTTCTTGCATGATATTTTTGTATGTTCATACACCACATTATAACTCCAATTATTATCATTGATGAGTATGATGCCCTCCCAATGGTTAAAGCTGCATCTTTTATCATTGAAGTTATCCATATTATATTCTCTTCCACATTTCTTATCCAGCTACTTACAATATCCCTAAACTTTTCTTCTAGACTTTGTGTTACCATAATTAGGTTAATCATTATTTTATCCCTCTTTTCAGATAAATGAGATATTATTTAAATGCTGTATCTTCTTCTTAATGCCGGGTTTCTATCTAACATATTTTTAAATACTTCTTCAAAGTTTTCAGTTGGCGACAATATATATTTGAAATAGACTCCTGTTCTGCCAATTTCATCACGTCTCATTAGTATTCGTTCTCTCTCCTTTACTATATCTATGGAAACATCTAGTATCTTCGCAACGTATTCTTCTCTTCCAATTATTGGAGATTCTATATGTCCATCTTCTGTTGGTTCTATTAGTAGGAGATTTTTCGTAACTCCTGGTTTCCTTCTATTGTTTATAATATCATTTAAATCCACTTCTCCTCCGAATTTGTAAAATTCTCTCTCAAGTCTTCGCATGTTCATTAGTGGGAATGTTATAATTATGTTATCACCTAACTCTATATGAGCCTTCATTACATGATTCGGCGTGGCTTGGACAAGTTCCTTACCATATATCTTTACACCTATTTTATCCAATGCTATTTCCACCAGATATGATGGTATTGGATATGGTATGAAAATGTCTATGTCGCTATCCTTATGCACATCACCCCTCGCCAAACTTCCATGCACTACGCAATCAATTCCCATCTTCTTCAATGCTTCCATAATTTCCCTAGCTTTACTTCTTAAGCTATAAAATAGGCTCCAATGATTTTGGTCATATACAACCTTCTTCGCATCACCTTTAGTGATTACCTTTCTCCTCATATCCTAAGAAGAATTTATCTTATAGTAGTTGTTAAGTTTTTGGTTGGTTGTAGTGGCATGATTAGCGACATACTGCTATTCTTAGTTTATCTCTCCATGTTTTGGGCAACTTTATTTATACTTTACAAAGCGTTTAAATTGGAACGGTATAATGTTGAGATAAAACCATATCTAGTACTATTATGGAGAACTGAAAAGTTGAATGTATTTATTTTCAAAGTGGCCAATTATGCGAGAAGGTTTTGGAGGGTGCTCTTTACAATAGGTGTTTTCCTTGGCATTGGTGAAGCACTATTTACTTTAAACTTTTTCATAAGCAACATAATCTCCTATTATTCTCGAGTAGGTGAAGTTCAACCTATCCTCCCATTAATCCCCGGAATCACCATCTCATTTAATTCTTTATCTTATTTTATCATTTCAGTAGTGCTAGTCTTCTTCTTTCACGAGTTTGCACATGGAATTGCAGCTTTTACCGAGAATGTGAATATTAAGAGTGTAGGTATATTGCTTGCAATGTTTTTGGGAGGAGGTTTTGTTGAGTTGGATGAGAATGAAATGAATTCTGCTAAAGTTCTGTCTAAGCTAAGAATACTTGCCTCTGGTTCTGCGGCAAATTTGATAACTGGAATTTTTGCTCTTTATATTATTGCAAACTTTTCTTTCTTTATATCTCCATTTTACGGCTCTTCTTCTGGTGTTGTTGTGGTTGAGGTTGTTGATGGGTCACCAGCGCAATTTTATGGAGTTAAAACTGGGGATGTCATATTGAAGATTAATGGAATTAAAATCAATGATTCTTTATCCTTTTCAAATGTGCTCAACTCTATACCAGCGAATTCAAATGTCACATTAACTACACTTCGAGGCGATATTCATATGATTGGAGGTTCCCATCCAAGCAATGCGTCAAAGGTTTTCCTTGGCGTACGGGTTTTCAATTATTATCCTTCATCCATTCCACTGTTATCCTCTCCACTTCTACCATACTATTACTACAATTTCCTGAATTGGTTTGAGGTGCTATCCCTGAGTGCTGCCTTTATAAATATGCTTCCAATACCCTTCTTTGATGGAGGACGATTTTTTGAAGTTTTATTTAGTCACAAGACACTGAATTCAAAGAAAACCTTCTTTATGGGAAAACCACTTGGGATTGGGGAATTATTTTTGGAGATTTTGAAATTCGCTTCATTGCTTCTCCTTCTCCTCAATGTTTCACAATCAATGTTCTTGAGGTGATGTTGATTGAAGTGTTCATTTTGTGATAGGCAAGCGGTATACTTTAAGAGGATGTCTGGCGTTGCTTACTGCAAGAATTGTTTCATAAGACATGTTGAGGATAGAGTTCGCTGGACTATAAATAAGGGAAAGCTATTTGATTGGAATGATCATATAGTCCTCGCAGTTTCTGGTGGGAAGGATAGTGTTGTTATGATGAAAATTGTTTCTAAAATTGAGAGAACCTTTCCTGATGTTAAATTAACTGCCATTACAATTGATGAGGGATTCAATGGTTATCGTGTGGAGGGAATAAGGATAGCGAAGAAATTTTCAAGCATGTTTGGAGTGGAGCATTTAACTTTCTCATTTAAAGATTTTTATGGTTACACACTTAAAGAGATAGTTGATAAAGCAGAGAAAAAAGGGTCTCCCTATCATCCATGCACCTATTGTGGTGTTTTAAGGAGGAAGATTCTTAACGTGAAAGGAAGGGAAATTGGTGCAACAAAAATAGCTACAGCCCACAATTTAGATGATGAAGCACAAACCATCTTGATGAATATATTACGTGGAGACATAGGACGGTTAATTGAGTCGTTCAGAATAGAATCACAAAAATATGAAGGGTTTATACCTCGTGTAAAGCCTATGAAATATATTCCAGAAAAGGAAATAGCTCTCTATGCATATTATAGTGGAATAGACCTATATTCCAATGAATGTCCATTCTCCAAACTCTCCCTTAGAAGTGAAATTAGATCCTTCTTAAACGATTATGAGACTAGACACCCAGATGTAAAATTCTCAATCGTCTCATCGTTTGAAGACTTTGTAAACAAAATTATGAATAAAGAGGATTTAATGAAAATAAAATTAAATAGATGTAAGCATTGCGGTGAGCCAACAACAAGAGAAATATGTAGAGCTTGCGAGCTACTTGAAGATCTGAAGATCCTATAATTAGAGGGGGTGGCGGCGCGCCGGCGCTGGACATCCCATTCAAGTGCTGAAATCCCACATCATACTCAACCCCGCAACCCCATGAACGTGCACGTCCAAGCTTAGGGCCGCTCCATTCCTGGCCTAACCCGGTTCGCTTGGTAAGGGCGATTCAGCTCCTCCTCCGAGGAGCCTATCGCCTCCGTGCACCCCATGGGACGAGGTTTCATCGCTGGGTTGTGGGTTTCAGCACTTGTTGGGATGCCTCGCGTCGGCTTCGGCCCGCCATATCGACCATTTGCGGTGCAGGGGGAACCCCTGCAAGGGTAGGCCGAGCACCCCACCTAGCCGCCACCCCATCATATCTTTCTTCAACGGCTTTTATTAATTTTATTTATTTGGCGCCGGGGGCGGGATTTGAACCCGCGAGTCCCCGAAGGGACACAGGCTCTCAAGGCCTGCGCCTTGACCTAGATGATCCTTCTATTTAGTCCGCTCGGCCACCCCGGCTCTGCATAAATAATTTTCAATTAGATAAAATAAAAATTGTTGTTCTGCTTAGTATTTATTATGTCAGAGATCCATGGTGATCATGGATTTGTCTTTCTTGATCATAAGGCAGATGTTTATGTAATGGCTTTCGGAAGGAGTTTAAACGAGTGCTTTGAATATGCAGCAAAAGCCATGTTTGAAGTTATGACAGATACTTCAAGGATAGAACCATCAATTAGAAGGGAAATTCATGTTAATGGTTTTGACCTTTACTCACTACTATACTCATGGCTTGAAGAATTGTTATATCTTTTCGATGCTGAAGGATTAGTTTTCTCCTCATTTAATGTTCAGCGTATATCTAAAATTGATGAAGAAAATTATGTGTTAGACGCCATTGTATTTGGAGAAAAATTTGATTCGGCGAAACATGAAAGGAGAACTGTAGTGAAGGCAATTACGTATTCTCAAATGGAGATATACAATGAAGATAACAAGTTTGTTGCCAAGTTCCTTTTAGATATTTAGGGTAATTCAGTATGCGTTATTTTTAAGTTGCCACTTTATGCACAAAAGTTTTTATTGGATCATTACTATCATAGTATTTAGGTGGGGATACGATGGTTAAAATAGAGAGAGTTAATGATTTCACGTGGATTATACCTAAAGATCCCACTATTGGTATGAAGGTTCCTGGCATAGTTTACGCTGATGATGTATTGCTTCAGAAAATGAAGGAAGATAGAACGCTTGAGCAATGTATAAACGTTGCCAAACTTCCCGGAATATATAAATTTTCAATAGTTCTACCTGATGGACATGAAGGTTATGGTTTTCCAATAGGTGGGGTTGCCGCCTTCGATGCTGAAGAAGGTATTGTAAGCCCTGGTGGTGTAGGTTATGATATCAATTGTGGTGTTAGGTTAATAAGATCAGATCTAAGCTATAACGACATTAAAGATAAAATAGCACAGCTTTTAGATACCATTTTCATTATGGTTCCATCAGGTGTTGGTTCTGAAGGAAAAATCAGATTATCCACAAATCAGCTTGATGAAGTATTAATGGGAGGTGCTAAATGGGCTGTTGAAAACGGTTATGGCTGGGAGGAAGATGTAAAAAGATGTGAAGCATACGGGGCTTTAAAGAATGCAGATCCAAATAAGGTTTCAAGTAAAGCGAAAGCTAGAGGAGCTCCACAACTTGGTACCCTTGGAAGTGGAAATCACTTCTTAGAAATACAAGTTGTTGATAAGATATATGATGAGAAGGTAGCTAAGGCCTTCGGTATACTTCATGAAGGGCAAATTACTGTGATGATACATACAGGTTCACGTGGACTTGGACACCAAGTTTGCTCTGATTACCTCGTCATAATGGAAAGAGCCTCTAGAAAGTATAATCTTAGATTCCCAGATAGAGAACTGGTGTATGCGCCAGCTAAAAGTAGGGAGGCTGAAGATTATTTTGCAGCCATGGCTTGTGCATCAAATTACGCTTGGGCTAATAGACAACTAATATTGCATTGGGTGAGAGAATCATTTGAAAAGGTTCTAAAGCAATCTGCGGAATCTTTAGGAATGCATATGATATACGATGTGGCACACAATATAGCTAAACTTGAGGATCATAAGGTAAATGGGGAGACGCGTAAAGTTTATGTGCATAGAAAGGGTGCCACTAGAGCATTCCCTGCAAGCCATCCAGAACTACCAGAAGAATACAGAAAAATTGGTCAACCAGTAATAATACCCGGATCTATGGGGACAGCATCCTATCTACTACTGGGTCAGCAAAAGGCTATGGAAATTAGTTTTGGGTCAACGGCGCATGGAGCTGGACGTTTACTCAGCCGCGCACAAGCTTTAAAGCAATTTACAGCCAACGAAATAACTAGGAGGTTAGCTAGTAGGGGGATTCTAATAAAAGCAGCTAGTAGAGATGGAATTATAGAAGAGGCCCCTGAAGCATATAAAGATATTGATAGGGTTGCCAATGTATCTCACAACGTTGGAATAGCCACTCTTGTCGCCCGATTTATACCAATAGCTGTTGCAAAGGGGTAATCTGTTTTTATATAATTACTACCATTTCACATGATAAACCTTTTTTGGTCATCCATATACACAATAAGATTGAAACAGAAATATGGTGTCTTCTTTGTTGTATCCTGAGAAACGAAGTAAACCGTTGGCTGTAGCTTTACCTACCAGTCTTACTGTCGATGCCCCCCATTTAAGAGAAAAAACCATTAAAGCTGGGTTGATTGCTAGAACAGCGGCGATATTTCGAGTTGATGAGATAATTATATATGTGGATAAGCATGGTACTGAAGATGAGGGAGAATTATTAGCTAATATATTGAGATATTGTGAAACGCCTCAGTATCTTCGAAAACGAATATATACAATTTCCGCCCTCTTCAAATATGCTGGCCTCCTCCCTCCACTAAAAATACCCTCACATACTGTAGCTTCAAGTTTAAATGATATAAAAGATGGAGATTTCAGAGATGGTGTTGTAATAAAGACTTACAAAGACGGGTCCTTAGTAGATATAGGTTTAGATAAACCCTTTCTAGTTCCAAAAAAATTGAAAAGGGGTGAACGTGTTACTGTTAAAATAAATAAAACAAAAGATTCCTTAAAATTGTCTGTAGTGTCACGTGAAGACGTCAAACTATATTGGGGTTACACAGTTAATTATGAGCATAAGGGGTTAGTGGATTCAATAAAAGGTTTTAATGCCGATCTTGTAATCGCCACTTCTAAGTATGGGGACCCAATCACTGAAGTTTTCAACGACGTTAAAGACGCCATTCTAAAAAGCAATAAAATATTAATCTTATTCGGTTCCCCTCATGAAGGTCTCTTTGAGATATGCAAACGATTAAAAGTGAATTTGTCGGATATTGCACATTTCATAGTCAATACAATTCCTTTTCAAGGGTGTGAAACTGTGAGAACTGAAGAGGCAATGCTCGCTACGTTGAGCATCATCAATATTATGCAGTACATTTAAACACGCAAAAGATAAATATATATGATTGTATTTTCCACTTAAAGGTTATCTGGTGAGGGAGTTTGGGTCATAGAAAGTATAGTGCTCCAAGAAGAGGATCCTTAGCGTTTGCCCCTAGAATTAGAGCTAAGAGTATAATTCCAAGAGTTCGATCATGGCCTGGTGTTAAAGGTGTTGTTAAGATCATGGGATTTGCCGGCTATAAAGTTGGGATGACGCATGTAGTCGTCGTTGAAGATAGACCTGGAACCCCAATGTTTGGTAAGGAAGTTGTTAAAGCCGCAACAATTTTAGAGACGCCACCACTATTCGTTGCTGGCATAAGAGTTTATTCGAAGGAATATGGTGCCTTAAGATCATTAACGGAGTTATGGTCTGATAAAATCCCCAAATCCTTAGAGAGAGTTTTCACACTACCAGAAAAGATTGAAACTCCCTCCATTGATGAATTATACTCAAAATTGAATGAAATAAGTGAAATCAGATTAATTACCTGTACGCAACCAAATAAAGCTGGAATTGGAAAGAAAAAGCCTGAACTATTCGAGATAAAGGTGGATGGTGGAACATTGAAAGAACAACTTGATTTAGCCTTCAAACTACTTGGTTCAGAAATAAATGTAGCCGATGTCTTCAAGGAAGGGCAGTATGTTGATGTGATTTCAGTAACTAAGGGTAAGGGATTTCAAGGTGTAGTTAAACGATTTGGCGTAAAAGTTTTAGGGAGATGGCATAAGCATAGAAAAGGGTCAAGAAAGGTGGGATCCATAGGTCCTGGGACACCATCAGGCGTTATGTGGACAGTTCCCAGACCTGGACAGATGGGATTTCACCTCAGGACAGAGTTCAATAAGAGGATACTTAAAATTGGGAAGAGTGGAGAGGAAATCAATGTTAAAGGTGGATTTTGCCACTACGGCTTAGTTAAGAGTAGTTATATTTTGATAGAGGGTTCGATTCCAGGTCCTCCAAAGAGATTGGTGAAAATTAGACCTGCAATAAGAATGCCGGAAGATTATCAAATTAGGCAACCGAAATTAGTTTACATTAATAGGTGATCCACATGAAAATATATGATTTAAATGGATCTGTAATTGGGGAAATCGAGATTCCATGGTTTTTCCAAATCCCAATTAGGAAGGATATTATCAGAAGGGCTTATATATCATCTTTAACCGCAAGAATTCAGCCTCAGGGCAGAGATCCGCTTGCTGGAAAACGTACAACTGCTAAAAGTTGGGGTATAGGCCATGGAGTAGCGAGAGTTCCAAGGGTTAAAGGATCCGGATATCCTGAAGCTGGGGTAGCTGCTTTTGCAACGATGACTGTTGGTGGTAGGAGTGCTCATGCACCCACTGTTGAAAAGTGTATTCATGAAAAAATAAATAAGAAAGAACGTATCTATGCCATTTTATCAGCATTATCTGCCACGGCAAATGTAAAATTTGTATCGGGAAGGGGCCATTTAGTATCATCAGTTCCTCAAATACCATTAATAGTTTCTAACGAATTGGAAAAAGTTGAAAAGAGTAAGCAATTTCGAGATATTGCACTTAAATTAGGTTTCTGGGCAGATATTGAAAGGGTTAAAGGGGGTATAAGGATCAGAGCTGGTAAAGGTAAGCTTAGGGGTAGAAGATACAAGGTTGGTAAAGGTCCCTTAATAGTAGTCTCAAACACTTACCCACTCATAAACTCTGTGAAGAACTTTCCTGGATTGGATGTTGTTAATGCACGTGATTTGAGCGTTATGCATTTGGCCCCTGGAGGAAACCCTGGTAGACTAACGATTTTCACACAAAGTGCCATAGACATATTGAATGAACGCTTCTTATCGTATAAGGGTAAACATTTATTGTACACAAACATATTTAATTATAAAACTGAATCTCAAAAGGTTGGAGGTTAAGCCATGGAGAATACGGATCCCTGGAGGATAATAATAAGACCTGTAATCTCTGAATCTGCATTAAGGAAGATTGAAGCAGAGAATAAACTGACTTTCATCGTTGATAGGAATGCAAATAAACACTTAATTAAATGGGCGGTAGAAAAATTATTTAATGTGAAAGTAGATAAAGTTAACACGCTTATAACGACAAAAGGTGAGAAGAAGGCTTATGTCAAACTTAGCTCAGAATATTCAGCTTCAGATGTAGCTTCAAAGATGGGTATACTGTAGAGGTGTATGAAATGGGCAAAAGAATTCTTGTACAGCGTAAGGGTAGAGGCGGGTCAAATTTCAGATCTCCAAAATGGATTAAAGTTGGTCCTGCAAGATATGGTACTCCAAGTAAAATTGAGTACACATCAAAAATAAATGGAGTTGTAGAGGATCTTTTACATGATCCAGGTAGAGGTTGCCCCTTGGCATTAATAAAATTCGAGGATGGTAGTAGGGAGTTGATAGTAGCCCCTGAAGGTATATATGTGGGTAAAAACGTAGCTAAAGGTGTACTTGCAGAAGTAGATGTTGGAAACATACTTCCGGTGGGTAACATTCCTGAGGGAACAAATATCTGCAATGTTGAATTGCGACCTGGAGATGGTGGTAAAATAGCACGTAGATCTGGTGCATATGCAATTGTTGTTGCACACTCTTCTGGGGAAACTGTTATAAAGTTACCTTCAGGTAAGCTGAAAACAATAGACTCTAGGTGTAGAGCCACTATAGGAATAGTTGCTGCGGGAGGAAGAATTGAAAAACCATTCCTAAAAGCTGGAAATAAGTATCATCTAATAAAGAGAAAAGCTGTTAAATGGCCTATTGTTAGAGGTAAGGCAATGGTACCTGCAAGCCATCCACATGGTGGAGGATCACATCCAAAAGGTGGAACGCCAGTTTCTAGAACAGCTCCTCCAGGACAGAAAGTCGGTATAATTGCTCCCAGAAGAACTGGAAGGAAGAAGGGGGCTTCGAGAAGAGTACGTTAACCTCATTAGACGGGGAACGATATGGGCAAGAAGAGTTCTAAACGTAAGTCTAGCAAAAAGAAAAAGGTATACCTCTTCAGCAGGGTTAATGAAGGAGACGTATACACAGTTGTAATTGAGGATTACTCGGATAAAGGTGAGGGTATAGCAAGAGTTAAAGATACAGCTATATTTGTTCCAGGAGCAAAAATCGGAGAAATAGTCAAAGTAAAGATTACTTCAGTGAAATTCAAAAAAGCAAGGGGAGATATAATATCAAGGGTGGGTGTAGTCCAGTAAACTCACAAAATAAATACACTTTGCTTCAATTAGCAAATAAACAATATTTTTAGGCTATGTTGTGTTAAATTATATCGTATGTACTGCGGGGGTAGCCAAGCCAGGTCAAAGGCGCAGCCCTGAGGAGAACTTCTCTCAGAACGGCTGTCCCGAAGGGGTTCGTGGGTTCAAATCCCACCCCCCGCATCAATTCACCATTAAAGCTATAGTAGCCCCCTCTTACCTTCACCAAATCTGTATAAACGCTTTTCAGAATAATCCACTACCTGCTTAACTGATAGTCATACTAATTTCGAGGGGAATATTACATGTCTTTACAGGAACTGACATAGCGTCAAATCTGACAAAATTTATTTCTAAATCTTTTAGTGTCTCTCTGCTTCATTCACTTGTTGTCTGAGCTGATGGACATAATTCTTTTATAACGCATATTTCACATTTTGGCTTCTTAGCACTGCACACTCTCTTGCCATGTGCTATTAACAGATTTGAGAAATTGAACCATTCCTCTTTTGGTATTATCTCCATGAGTTCTTTCTCTATTTTGTCTCTATCCTTTTGTGTGGTTAATTTGAGTCTATTGGCAAGTCTCATTACATGTGTATCTACAGTTATCCCTTCAACTACATTTAATGCATTTGCCAATACCATATTTGCTGTTTTCCTACCAATGCCTGGTATCTTTGTTAACTCTTCTATTGACTTCGGGATCTCTCCATTATACTTCTCCAATATTATTTTAGCTATTGACTTTATCCTTTGTGCTTTCTTACGGTAAAAGTTTATTGGTTTCAATATTTCTTCAAGTTCTCTGTCATCAGCTTCGGCGTAATCTTTTATTGATCTATATCTCTGAAATAATATTTTTGTTACTTCGTTTACTCTTGCGTCTGGCGTCTGTGCAGCTAGTACTGTTGCAACTAACAATTCCCATGCATTGCTAAAATTCAGTTCAGTCCCCTTTACATCTGGGTATGCTTGTTTTAGCAATGATAGAATTCTCTGCGCTCTTTCCTTCAATTCAGCAATATTTCTACGTTGTTCATTTTCTTCCATTTTCGGCAATCACCAATTTAATTATCTATTCAAGGTAAAATTTAGATAAGTTTTACTATTCACAAGTATTTCGATAATATTTCTTTTACATAGTTCATTTCATTGTCATTTAATGGTAGTGATGGTTTCCTAGGATATCCTGCGTTAACATTCCTTACATTCATACAGGCTTTTACTGCTGAAAGCTGATTGAATCTTCTTAGAGCATTCCATATTGCATTTATTTTCAATTGGCTTTTCGCTGCTTCTTCATATCTTTTTGCAATGAAGTCATTATAGAGTTTCACTGTGAGTTCTGGTATGAAATTCGCTACAGCCACTATTGCCCCACTTCCTCCAAGTATCAATGTTGGCAATATGAATTCGGCGCTTCCAGATAGTACACTAATTTTGTTTCCCACGGTTCTTATGGTTTCTGATATGTGAAGCATGTTCCCAGTACTATCCTTTATACCCACAATATTGCTATACTCTTTTACAAGTTTTTCCACTACACTCACGTCCATGCTGTATCCAGTGAATTTTGGTACATCATATAGTAGTATTGGTGCATCCACTTTACTTAGTACTTCCGAATAATGGGCTATTAACTCATTTGATGATAGTGGAAAGTAGTAGGGTGTAACTATTATTAGTGCATCCACTCCTCCTAAATCTAAAATCTCTTTAGAGAATTTTATCGTTTCATATGTGCTCGGCGCCCCTGTTCCCACTATGACTTTCACTCTTCCGTTAACATAGTCAATTACATCTTTCACTACAGACATCTTCTCCTCATAGGTTAAGTATGGGAATTCCCCATTACTACCTAATGTTACAAGGCCGTTAACTCCACTATTGATCCAAAACTCTATACATTTTTCCAGTGCTTCTCTATCCATTTCCCCATCGTGTTTGAATGGGGTGACATGTGGTACATATATCCCTTTTATCTCCATGATATAATCTCCCTAGTAAATTCTATTTAAAAATTCTGTCGTGCATTGTACTTAAACCTTATAAACTAGGAAGATGGTTAATGAATAAATATATAAAAGGAGAGTTAACATGTGTAGTATGGGAGAGAGTGATGGAGCTCCAATTTCAATAGATCTTCTCCAAAAAATTATAGGGATGCTTCATCCAATTGAAATGAAAGTTTTGATTGCCTTAGAGAATTCCCGTACATTAAAAGATGTTTCTGAGAAAACCGGATTATCAGTGGACTCGGTGGTATGGGCTTTTGAATCTCTAAAGGGCAAGAATTTAATATCAGTAGAAGAAGTTCTTATATCCACATATGAATTGGATGTGGAAGGGGAGGAATACTTAAAGCAATTATTTCCAGAGCAGCGAGTTATAAAGAAGCTGATTGAGCACGGTGGTGCATCTTTAATTGAAGATCTTCAATTGAGTGAAGCTGAATTAAAGATAGGATTAAGTTGGGCTGTGAAATTGGGTTGGATTTCCATTGAAAAAGTGAATGGAAGTAGGCTTGTAAAATTAAAGGTTGAAAACGCTGCTGATCTAGTAAACAATTATCCTCCATATACACTGTTAAGTAAAATTAAGAATGGCTCTCCACTTTCTAAGGAAGATCTTAACTTGATGGAGTCTTTGAGGAAGAGAGGGAGGATTATTAAGGATAGAAGTGTAAAGGAAGTGAAAGCCTCATTAACTCAAGTCGGCTTAAAGGCTTTGAGCATGATTAAAGAGCTTTTCTCAATTCGTGATGTATTGGACATTAAAAACATAAAAATAGTTAATGAACTTACAAGGGACATTATAGTTTCTGGGGAGTGGCCTAACCTTTACTTTAGGCCTTATGATGTCTCCGCCCCTGTGAAGAAACTTATTTTTGGGAAGAAGCATCCATATAGGGAGATAATAGATGAAATTCGAGAAATACTTATAGGATTGGGGTTTGAAGAGGTTACTAGTCCACCAATAGAAGTCAACTTCTGGAATGCAGATGCCCTCTTCATGCCCTCAGATCATCCTGCAAGGGATATACATGATGTCTTCTATGTTGATTATAAACAGATGAATTTAGATAATGTCTGCGAGAGGGGGGTATGGGAGCGTGTTAAAGCTACTCATGAAAACGGCTGGGAAACTGGTTCGAAAGGTTGGGGTTACTGGGATCCTGAACTTGCTTTAAAACGTATATTGAGGAGTCAGACCACAGCGGTATCTGTGCGTTGTTTATCTCAGTTAAGTGATTCTGATTTGCCGAAGAAGATATTTACGATTGACAGAAATTATAGGCCTGATAAAATCGATGCAACTCATTTAATGGAATTTAATCAGTGTGAGGGCATAGTTGTATCATATGATGTTAATTTTAAACATTTGCTAGGCTTCCTAAAGACTATTGCAGAAGCCTTTGGTATAAAGGAGGTTAAATTTCAGCCAGCATATTTCCCATTTACAGAGCCCAGCGTTGTTGGATATATTAAACATGATAAATTGGGTTGGATTGAAGCATTACCTGCAGGGATTTTCAGGCCTGAAGTCACATATCCACTTGGAATTAAAGCTACAGTTCTTGCTTGGGGGCTTGGAATAGATAGATTGGCTATGGTGGCTCTCGGGATAGAAGATATACGACTACTTTTCTCCAATGACTTGGATTGGCTAAGATCGAAGAGGATTCCAACATTGTGGGGGGTCTAGGAAAATGCCCACCTTAAGTTTAGATATAAATGATTTAATGAAGTTTAGTCGTTTAGAAAGTGTTGAAAAGATATTTTATGCTATACGGCAATTTAAGGGGGAAATTAAAAACGTCGAGGGGGGAGAGGTTGTAGTTGAACTTGAGCCCGATCGCCCTGATCTCTTAAGCGTTGAGGGGTTATCCAGAGCCATAAGAAACTTCTTTGGAATCGAGTTAAGCTATACTACGTATGCTCCCTTGTCTTCAAATAAACCTTGCGTGGAAGTTTACGTTAAAGATGCTCAGACACGCCCATACATAGCATGTGCAATCATTAGAAATTTAACTATTGATGGTGCCTTTATAAAGAGTTTAATGAACATGCAAGAGGCTTTGCATATAACTCTTGGTAGGAATAGAAGGAAGGTTGCTATAGGAATACATGATTATGACAAAATAACGCCGCCAATAATATATACTGAGGTGAGTGGGGATGAAAGGATGATTCCATTGGATATGGAGGAAGAGCTGTCCCTTAGAGAAATATTAATCAAGCATCCTAAGGGTAAAGCTTATTCTGCACTTATAAAGGGGGCTTATCCAGTATACATTGATGGGAAAGGTATTTTCAGTTTCCCTCCTATAATAAATGGGGCACGAACTAGAGTAAATGAATACACGAGGAATCTATTTATAGAATTGACTGGAATCGATGAGAAAGCTGTTGAGCAAACATTAAATGTGCTTGTCTGTAACATTCTTGAGAGAGGTGGCATTTTGGAGGGGGTTTCTATTAAATATCCCAATTTTAGCAAAATAACCCCCGATTTAACGCCTAAACAAATGCACGTCAATGTTGAGATGTTCAATAAACTTACGGGTTTAAGGATAAACCTAAATGAAGCTTTAACACTACTAAGGAGAATGGGTTATGGAGCTGAAGTGGTAAATCATGGAGAGGTCAAGGTTATTATACCCCCATATAGAGTTGACATTCTCCATCCCGTTGATATTGTTGAGGATATGCTGATCTCTTATGGATATGAAAACATAACTCCTGATCTCCCATCAATAATGACTGTTGGGAAACCATCATTGATAGAAGTTTTAGAAGGGAAAATCAGAGGAATACTCGTTGGAATGGGTTTTCAGGAAGTAATGACCTTCACATTAACAAATATCGCTAACCAAACTACTCTAATGAATATCGCTAATACAAATGTATTGAAATTGGCAAATCCTGTTAGTGAAGAATATAATTGTTACCGATTTTGGATAACTCCGAACCTACTACGCTTCCTTTCACAAAATAAACATTCTGCTTATCCTCAAAAAATATTTGAAATAGGGTATGTGGCAATACCGTCAGAAGATGACATTTATGTTCAGAGAAATACTGCCATTGCTATTTCAGCTTCAAGGGCTACATTTACAGATGCTAAGGAAGTTTTGGTGTCATTAATGGATGGTCTTGGAGTCGAAGTCTCCCTAGAGCAATATAGTCATCCATCATTTATAAGTGGCAGAACTGCTGTTGTGAAAGTTAAAAATAGATGCATTGGCTTAATGGGTGAAATTCATCCAAAAGTTTTAATTAATTTTAACATTGAAATGCCAGTATCCATTTTGGAGTTTACTCATTGTCAACCAACTTTCCCACTTAAAGGTGTCGAAGTGAAAACGTTCAAGAATGATTTAACGGCGAAATGGCTTTAACAAAGAATAAATAGTATTTTTACAATAATTATTTCTAAAGGTGAAATGTGCTTTGTATACATGTCCAATATGTGGAGCTAAAGTTAATGAAGTGTACAAGTGCGAAATGTGTTTCAAAAATGTGTGTAAAAACTGTATAACAGAGAGGGAGGGTATGCAGGTCTGCGTTAATTGTGCTAAGTTCATGGATCTCATAAAGAAGTAGTGTAGCATGCCTATTGCCATTCTAGCAAAAACTTAAAGAATCTTTATGATTTTTAATTTATATTGATGTAATGCCTCGGTAGCTCAGCCTGGTTAGAGCGGCGCCTTGGTAAGGCGTAGGTCGCGGGTTCAAATCCCGCCCGAGGCTTTAAAACATTACATAAATTTAGCATTTTTGCTTTGTCGAATTTTGGAAAGCCATTTTTAATTTTGCGATGATTAGATGACGTTTTATTTACGTAATGATTCTTTCTCTAGGATTACGTGGTCATCCTACTAATGCTCTTGTTTTTTATGAATTTCTCTTGTTACAATTGTAACATAAAATTTAAAGCGTCTTTCTGTTCAAGTTTTTGGAGGCTGAAAGTATTTCAATGACCGAGACTACATCTAAAAGGGCTGTGCTGGTTCTTGAGGATGGTTCTACTTATATTGGTTATGGCTTCGGTGCTTCCACTAAGGTTGTAGGGGAAGTTGTTTTCTCAACTTCTATGGTTGGATATACTGAGGCTTTAACTGATCCTTCATATATGGGTCAAATTTTATTATTTACATATCCATTAATCGGAAATTATGGTGTTCCATCATTAGGTTTGGTTGACGAGTTTAATATCCCCCTACACTTTGAGTCATTTGGTATAAAAGTTTCAGGGGTTGTTATTAGTGATTTATGTATCATGCCTTCACATTGGGCTTCCTCTAAATCTTTTAATGAGTGGTTGCTTGAAAATGGTGTTCCAGGTATTTTTGGCGTTGATACTAGGAGTATTACTAAGAAATTGAGGTCTAAGGGTGTTATGATGGGTTTACTTTATGTATTTGATGAATGTGTATCTGTTGATTCTGGGAAATTATTTGAGGAATTGAAGTGCTCAGCTAATCCGATTGAAAGTAATCTTGTGGAGAAGGTTTCCATTAAAGAGCCTATACCTCACTATATTGGTAGTGATAAGAATGTTGTTGTGATAGATTGTGGAGTTAAGCTGAGTATAATTCGCAATCTTTTGAGAAGAGGGGTTAATGTTATTAGAGTTCCGTATAACTTCCAATTTGAAGATATTTTATCTTATAAGCCTCATGGTGTTCTGATAAGCAATGGTCCTGGTGATCCAGCATTATTAACTGAAACTATTGCAACTGTAAGGGAGATTGTTGATAGTGGTATTCCCATCTTTGGGATTTGCCTTGGAAATCAAATACTTGCTTTAGCTTTGGGTGGTTTAACGTATAAATTAAGGTATGGTCATAGATCTCAGAATCAACCAGTATTAAACATTGAAAATAATACTTGCTTTATAACTTCTCAAAATCATGGGTTTGCTGTGGATGCTTCATCACTTAAAGATACCAAGTTGAAAGTTTGGTATGTAAATGCTAATGATGGAACTGTTGAAGGAATAAGACATATGGAGAAAGATGTTTTTTCAGTTCAATGGCATCCTGAAGGTTCTCCAGGTCCCCTCGATACATGCTTCCTTTTTGATGTTTTCATAAAAATGTTGAGGTGAATTTCATGCCTAAACTTGATGGCGTTCGAAAAGTGCTGATATTGGGGAGTGGAGCTATAAAGATTGGTGAAGCAGCAGAATTTGATTACTCTGGCAGTCAGTGTTTAAAGGCGTTGAGGGAGGAAGGCATTGAGACTATACTGGTAAATCCAAATGTTGCAACGATACAAACAGACCCTAAGCTTGCAAACAAAATATACCTTCTACCTGTAACTCCATTTTATGTGGAGGAGGTTATTAAGAGGGAGAAGCCTGATGGTATTCTACTTGGTTTTGGCGGTCAGACGGCATTAAATTGTGGTGTGCAGCTGTCTAAAATGGGTATTCTCAATAAATATAACGTTAAGGTTTTGGGTACGCCTATAGATGCCATAGAGAAAACTGAAGATAGGGAGCTGTTTAAAAATGCGATGATAAATGCTGGAATCCCTGTGCCGAAAAGTTTCTCAGCAACTTCTGTTGAAGAAGCTTTGAAAGCAGCTAAAGATATAGGTTATCCTGTTGTGGTGAGGGTGGCATATACTCTTGGTGGGAAAGGCTCTGGAGTAGCTCATAATGATTCAGAATTGATTGAGATCGTTGAGCGTGCATTGACTCAAAGCGCCATTTCCCAGGTTCTTGTAGAAGAGTATTTGGGGCATTGGAAGGAGATAGAATTCGAAATAATGCGTGATTATGCGAATAACTGTATTGCTGTTTGTTGTATGGAGAATGTGGATCCAATGGGGATACATACTGGAGACTCCATCGTCGTCGCCCCATCACAAACTCTCACTAATCGTGAATATCATATTCTAAGGTCTGCATCGATTAGGGTTATTCAAAGTTTAGGGATAGTTGGTGAATGTAATATCCAATGGGCTTTGAATCCTAATTCTGAGGAATTTAGGGTGATTGAGGTTAATGCACGTATGTCGAGGAGCTCTGCTTTAGCTAGTAAAGCCACTGGATATCCGCTTGCATATATATCTGCCAAGTTGTCGATAGGCTACCTATTGCCAGAACTTATCAATAAGGTTACAAAGGTTACAACGGCATGTTTTGAACCAGCATTGGATTATGTGGTTGTTAAGTTTCCAAGATGGGATTTTCAAAAGTTTGTTGGTGTGGATCGAAGTTTAGGTACTCAGATGAAGTCTGTAGGAGAAGTAATGGCCATTGGGAGATGTTTTGAAGAAGCATTACAAAAAGCCATTAGGATGCTGGATATTGGGAAAAATGGTTTGGTGTGCAATACTGATGAAAATGAATGTGAATCACTTGAAGACATTCTATATGCAATTTCCCATCCAAGAGATGATAGAATATTCAAGATAGTTAAAGTCATAAAACTTGGTGTTAGTATCGAAAAGATATATGAGCTTAGCGGCATAGACCCCTTCTACTTATATAAAATTAAAAACATTGTAGATATGGAGGAGAAACTCCGTAAAGCAAATATAAATGACAAAAATATTGCAGTATTAATAAAAGAAGCAAAAAGGCTTGGCTTTTCAGATAAGCAAATAGCGTTATGTTTGGGAGTTACGGAAGATTATGTGCGGATGTTGAGGAAAAAGTTTGGAATATTCCCCTGTGTAAAGCAAATAGATACTTTAGCTGCTGAATGGCCTGCGAAAACCAATTACCTATATTTAACATATTGTGGAGATGAAAATGATATAACAGCAGAAAGTTCACTTGAAAAAAGTAAGGTCATAGTCTTAGGCTCTGGTGTGTTTAGGATAGGATCTAGCGTTGAGTTTGATTGGTGTGCAGTGAACATGGTTTGGGCTTTAAAGAAACATGGTATCAAGGAGGTTATATTGATAAATTATAATCCTGAAACTGTTTCAACGGATTATGATGTTTCAGATAAGCTTTACTTTGAGGAATTGAGTTTAGAGAGAATTTTAGATATTTATGAATTTGAGAAGCCTATTGGAGTAATAGTTTCTGTGGGTGGTCAAATACCCAATAATCTTGCTTTGAAGTTGAATATGAACGGTGTTAATATTCTTGGTACTTCGCCTATAAGTATCGATATGGCTGAAGATAGAGCTAAATTCAGCTCCATATTAGATGAATTACAAATACCTCAACCTGCTTGGGGCTCTTTTAAAACAATTGATGAAGCAAAATTATTTGCTTCCAAGATCGGTTACCCCGTAATAATAAGGCCAAGTTACGTTTTATCAGGTTCAAGTATGCGTGTAGCTTATGATGAGAAGGAATTAGAAGAATATTTATCCCTCGCCACTAAAGTTTCCCCAGAACACCCTGTGGTGATTTCAAAATTTATTAGTGGAGCCAAGGAAGTGGAAGTTGACGGCGTTTCTGATGGCGATGACACCATTATAGGCGCCATTATTGAGCATGTGGAGGAAGCTGGAGTGCATAGTGGTGACGCAACCATGTGTATACCACCTCAAACTCTAGCGCCCCCAGTCATAAATGTTATTAGAGATTACTCCAGTAAAATAGCTAGGAGGCTTAAGATTGTTGGGCCGTTTAATATTCAGTTTTTGGTAAAAGATAACGTTGTTTATGTAATTGAATGTAACTTGAGGGCTTCAAGATCATTCCCATATACAAGTAAAACTGTTGGTGTAAATTTAATAGATTTGGCGGCAATGGCAATTTTAGGTAGAAGGTTTAGGGATATTGGAATATTTGAGTTACCATCAATACCCCACGTGGGTGTTAAGGTACCTCAGTTCAGTTTTATGAGGCTATCCGGTGCAGATCCCATACTTGGAGTAGAGATGATGAGTACAGGTGAAGTGGCGTGTATGGGTGAGAATTTTGCTGATGCGTTATTGAAGGCTCTTCACTCAGCAGAATTGAACCTACCCATCAGAAATGGCACAGTTTTGTTAAGTGTTAGCGATCGCACAAAAATAAGTGACATTAAAGAAATTTTTCCCGATTTGATCAGTATGGGGTTTAGAGTGTACCTCACAAAATGTACCTTTGAACTATTGAATGATTATATTAATGTTCCACACATGTTCTCTGATGAAATTATTGTTTTTAATGATGATACTGTAGCAATGGATGCTATTAGGAAGGGGATGGTGAACATTGTAATAAATATATGCACTAAAAATAACTCCCACTATAAAGTGTATGATGATGAATATAAGCTTAGACGTATGGCTGTGGAGTTCAATATCCCGCTGATAACAACCATTGAATTAGCTAAAGCGCTAGTTAAGGCTATGAAACAAGTGGAATACATGACTGTTCGTTCCCTCAATGAGTATATGGATGGTCTCCTATGGAAGTTATGGTGACTTCTCAAATTTCCGTAGTTATTATTGGTCCATCTTTTGAAACTATCACTGTTGTTTCAAATTGAGTTACTATACCATTCTTAACTTCTCTTAAAACTGGATAAATGTTTAATGCTCCATTTTCAACTAATCTATAAATTATTTCCCTTATATTTTCCTGCTTTGCATTAAAATTCTTCAACCATCTTTCGCAGAATGGAAGTGTTTTAAAGTTGTCATAAATGTACTTTAATAATTCTTTTTCAAGTTTTGTTCTTCCAGAGTGTACTTTTGCTAAAGAGTATATGTACGCTTGTTGCATTTCAGTAACGCTACCTATACCATCAGTAGCGAATGGTTCAATGGCATATATCTCTCCCTCTTCTATAATCCATGGGTATTCTCCATAGACGTTAGGTACATTTTTCCCACCGTGCAATATGTATCGTTTAAGCATGTGTCCCGTTAAGTTGCTTATTGGCTTATATCCGAATCCACTAAGTGTCCTTTCAATTTCCTTTGACACTGTGCTCACCTTTACCCCTGGCTTAATTACTTTCAATGCATTCTTCAAAGCTATCCTATTCGCCTCAACCATATCTTCATATCTACTATTAAATGATATAGTGGTTGCTGCATCCACTATGTAACCATCAAAATGGGCACCTATATCAACCTTAACCACCGCATTATCTGGAATTATTGATTGATCTTCTGGGAACGCTGTATAATGGGCTGCTATGTTGTTTATGGATATGTTGCATGGGAAAGCTGGCCTCCCTCCTCCCTCGATTATTAGATTTTCTATCTTCTCACATAAATCAAAAACCTTTACCCCCGGCTTAACCATTCTTGGTAAATCCCTTAAAACCCTATTTACAATTTCACCAGCCTTCAACGTCTTTTCAATATACTCCTCATCATACATGTGTATCCAAAAAGAATTTATTATGAAATGAAACCTTAAATTTTTGTAGATAGATATATTGTCTGCATGGGCCCGTAGCTCAGCATGGTTAGAGCACTCGGCTGATAACCGGGGGGTCGTGGGTTCAAATCCCACCGGGCCCACATCTAAACTCTTACTCTTTTATAATGCCCATGTGGAAGATAATGTTATTTACCAAACAATAATAAATTTAACATCGAATATTGTTGTGATTGGTGAGCCTTATGAGTGGTGTTAGTGAATTGTGTTTATCTAAGTTGAGGAGCATATTTGGGGATAGGGTCATTATTGATGAGGAAATCTTAAAACAATATGAGGAGGATCAATCATACATTAAAGGTAAACCATCCCTTGCGGTAATACCTGAAACCTCTGAAGAGGTGGAAAAACTGGTTGAGGTGGCTAAGGAATTTAGAATTCCATTGATTCCTAGAGGTAGTGGGACTTCACTTAGTGGTGGTAGCGTCCCGATATTTGGTGGAATAATTGTGGATTTTAAACGGATGAATAGGATTTTGAGTTTCGATTTAAATAATCTGCAAGTTTTGGTGGAACCTGGAGTTATATATGACAATTTAAATGACTTTCTATCTAAATATAATCTATTCTTGCCTCCAAATCCTGCAACTGGAGATCAATGTACTATAGGTGGGATGCTTGCTGAAAATTCTGCTGGTCCTCGCAGTTACAAATATGGCACCATCAAAAATTGGGTTTTAGGGTTGGAATTTATAACTTCCTCTGTTGGTAAGGTGTGGATTGGTTCAAGGACAAAGAAGTGGGTGTCCGCATACAATTTAGTGTCACTCATTGTTGGTAGTGAGGGGACTCTTGGGATAATAACTAAAGCATTGTTGAGGGTTGCCCCTAAACCGCAATATAGAATTGGCATATCCATATCCAGCAATAATTTGGAAAATGCAGGCGAAATTATAGTTGCGTTGACAAAACTAAACATAGACATTTCTGCAATAGAGTTAATGGATGATATAACCATAGCTGCCATAAACAAAGTGTATAATGCAGGTCTCCCAGAATCAGATGCAATAATACTACTGGAAGTCGAGGCTTTCTCAAGTAACGATATGGATAATAAGCTTGAAGCTCTGGCATCCTATTTAAAAAACCTTGGAATACCTGATGAAAATATTCATGTATACTATAATGCTGATGAAATGTGGAGCAAAAGGAAGCTTGCTGGAGAATCCCTTGAAAAAGTTTACGGTGGTAGACTAGATGAAGATGTTATAGTGCCAGTCTCTCTACTCCCGAAAACAATTATGGAAATAAAATCATTAAGCAGTAAATTCAATGTGAATATCGCTGTTTTTGGACATGCTGGCGATGGACATTTACATCCAAGCATACTAGTTCCAAAGGAGAAATCTCTAACTCCTGAAATAGAGAAAATTAAGGGAAACATATTCAAGATAGCAGTAAAAAATAATGGTGCTTTAAGTGGAGAACATGGTATTGGCATAGCTAAAAAACAGTATCTACCTCTTGAAATAGATGCAAACACATTAAAATTACTATCAATGATAAAGCAGACTCTAGACCCATACAACATTATGAATCCAGGCAAGAAAATATAGAGAGCTAGAGAATATTGCATATAAATGCACAACTATTTAATGCCTTTAAATCCTGTTAACGTCATTTTTAGCGTATTATTTTTTTACAAACGACCTATAATGATGACACTAAATGGTCATTTATACTTTAGGGGGTCTATTAGGTTCAAGTTTAGTGGACCGGGCGGGATTTGAACCCGCGACCCCCCGCGTGCGAGGCGGATGCTCTTCCAGGCTGAGCTACCGGCCCAATATTATAAATAACTCAAATAGATATAAAATTTTGAACTTAACAATCCCAAATAAAAAGGGATATAACAAAAAAAGTTTATTTAATTTTAGTCCTATGTAAGTATGAGAGGGGGCGGGTCGTCTAGCTGGTTAGGATACCGCCCTGACACGGCGGTGGTCCTGGGTTCAAATCCCAGCCCGCCCACCATCGGACAGAAAGGGAAACTTTCATCTTTACAAAGAATGCTCCTCCCCCTTAAACTTACATGTGCTGTTTTTGCATAATTATTTGATAATTCTGCGATTGAATCAGAATTCTTATTATCGTTTTGTAAGTCAAACTTTATATTTCAATATTGTCTTTAAATTATTTTAGTGATTTGAAGATGTCTGTTAAAGATTATATGTCTAGGGTTATTTTATCTGCTGACAAGAATTTGAGTGTTTTTGAGGCTGCAAAGCTTATGGTTGAGAAGAAGATTCCATACATCATTGTTTTGGATGGCGGTAAACCCGTTGGAATTGTTACTGAGGAGGATTTGATCAGTAAAGTTTTAGCTGCTGATAGAGACCCTAAAATCACTAAGCTATCTGATATTATGACAACTCCACTTTTAACTATTGATCCTGATGCTACTTTAAGTGAGGCTGCTGCTATTATGAGTGAGAAGAGGGTTCGTAAACTTCCGGTTGTTAGGGATGGGATTATCTATGGGGTTCTCACAACACAGGATGTCGCGAATTATCTTAATGATTATTTGAATAGGGTTTTTAAGGATATTTTAAAGTTTAGGCCATCCCTAGTATTGCATTAACATGTTCTATGATCTTCTAGATGTTTCTTCAATTCATATAGGGCTATGGTTGCCAGTCCAACTGATCCTAAGTCTCCTTCTATGCCTTTAATATATGTGGGTTCGCCTAAAGATAGGTCTCTTGATGTTAATCCAGGTTCTAATCCTCCGATCACCATCATTACAGTTAATCCCCCACTGAGTTTCTCCGCAATATCTTCAGGTTTATATGCAGTTTTTCCATACGCTTTTTGTGTTAATAGGATTATTGTGCTTGGTTTTATTAGTTCTATTGCATCTTCTAAGTCCGCAGTTATTATGAGTCTCCCTCCAGTTTTTATTGATATCTTCTGTACTTCCGGTATTCCAATTTGAGCTGCTGTTCCGGTAGCTTTAGATATTACTAGATTCGTATATCCTAATCCATAGAATACTTTTGCTAGTTCAATTAACCTTTGTTGTGAACTTATGTTATGTATCGTCATTATCAGGTTCTTCATTCCTTCGCACATTTACCATCCCTCATCAAGTACTCTTTTAATTTGTTTTGCAATAGCCTTAGATAATGTTGGGGGGACTGCTTCTCCAATTTGATTGTATTGTTCTTCCTTTGAACCGTAGAATATGTGGGTATCTGGGAATCCCATGAGTCTCGCCTGCTCTCTAACGGTTAATAATCTATTTTCGTATGGGTGTATAAATCTTGACCCCCCCATAACTGTTGGTGCAAGCCGTTTTGGATGTAGTCTAATCATATTCCTATATATTTTTCCATCAGCTCCCTTAAATAATATTAAAGCATCCCCCCACCTTAGCTTAGCGATCTTTTTAATCTTCTTTTCAGTTAATGGTGTTATTTCATGATTTGGGTAGCCTATTATTCCCTCCGGGTCTGGTAGCCCCCTCAGAGCTTCTTCCACATTAACCATATTACTTTTACGTTTAATTTTAATTGGGATGTTTGATATGAAAATTCTTCTTCTAATTGACGGTGTTTGCGAATCTTCTGCTCTGAGTATATTGAAGTATACCCTCTTATATCCAACTCTACTGAATTCCCATTTCAATGCCCATTTCAATTCTCCTTCAACTATTTGTGGGACGTTTTCCATTACAAAAATTTTAGGTTTTAAATCTCCAACTATACGTATGAAGTGTAATGTTAGTCTTCCCATGTCATCTACGTATAATCTGTCAAGCTCATTTTTCATTCTTTTATGGTTAACTGGTGTGAATGGTTCGCATGGAGGGCTTCCTATGATTACATCTGGGCTTGAGCCTATGATTTTTGTTATGTCTTGTGAGTGTACTTCTCTTAAATCCATCCCCCATGTAATTGCTCCCTTTACATTACTGGAATATGTAGCTAGTGAATTCTCATCTATATCTATACCTAATAATATCTCAAATCCTTCCTCCATGAATCCTCTTGCAAATCCCCCGCAACCACAGAATAAGTCAATAACTTTATACATGCATTCTCACATATTTGAAGGAAACAGATAAAAGAAACTTTTCTTAAAGCTATATTTGGGCCGGGGTCGCCTAGTCTGGTTAGGGCGTCGGCTTGCTAAGTCTTCCGCGAAAAGCCGATGGCCTTTGAGGCCGCGCGGGTTCGAATCCCGCCCCCGGCGTCATACTGTTTTATTAAAATGAAAAACTGTTTGAAATTAAAAAAGGAGAATATGGGTATATTTCCTTGCAATCTATGTCAATTCAATTTCTATTTTGACTTCTGGTGGAACTCTTATCCTCATTATTTGGCGCATTGTTCTTTCATCAGCGTCTATATCTATTATCCTTTTATGTATTCTCATTTCGTATTTGTCCCAGGTCTTCGTTCCATCTCCGCAGGGTGTTCTCATCACTGGTATTAAGAGTCTCTTGGTTGGTAATGGTATTGGTCCAGCAACTCTTACGCCTGTTGTTTTTGCAATCCTCTTTATTTCCTCACATACTTCCATCAGTTTTTGGTGATTGTTGCTGGAAAGCTTTATCCTCGCTTTTCTAACCAATTTCTTCACCTATTTCGTTGGTTATTCTAGTTTACTTTTCCTCTTCTATATCCATTACTACTCCTGCGGCTATTGTTCTTCCCATATCTCTTATGGCGAATCTGCCTAGCTGTGGGATATCTGCATATTTTTCCATACATACTGGTTTTAGTGGCACAAATCTAACGATTGCTGCATCACCTTGCTTTAAGAATGATGGATTTTCCTCTATTGTTGCACCAGATCTTGGATCTATCTTCTTTAGTAGTTGATCGAATCTCACAGCCACGGTTGCCGTGTGTATATGTAGGACTGGTGTGTATCCTGCAGCTATGGCTGTTGGATGGTATAACACGAATATTCTTCCAGTGAATGCTTTAGCGACTTTAACTGGGTTTGTGGGATGGCAGCATACATACCCCCTTCTTATATCTTCCTTCGATACGCCCCTAACGTTGAATCCAATGTTGTCTCCTGGTATTGCTTTTTGTAGTGGTTGATGGTGCATTTCTATACTTCTAACTTCACCTGTCTTCTTTTCTGGTAGGAATAATACTGTATCGCCAACCTTTAATACTCCAGTTTCAACACGACCTACTGGCACTGTTCCAACGCCTGAAATTGTATATACATCTTGTATTGGTATTCTGAGTGGTTTGTCTATTGGTCTTGGAGGCTCTGTGAGTTTGTCTAATGCTTCTACTAGTGTTGGGCCATTATACCAGGGCGTTTTGTCGCTTCTTGTTACTAGGTTGTCTCCGTACCATCCGGATATTGGTATGAAGTCTATTTTGTTTATATCGTATCCTATCATTCTTAGGAATTTACCTACTCCACTCTTAACTTCTTCGTATCTTTCTTTGCTGTAGTTTACTGTTGGGTCATCCATTTTGTTTATTGCTACAACGAGCTGGTCTATGCCTAGCGTTTTTGCTAGGAATGCGTGTTCTCTTGTTTGTCCTGATGCACCCATGCCTGCTTCATACTCTCCCTTCTTAGCCGATACTACTAGTATAGCTGCATCTGCTTGTGAGGCACCTGTTATCATGTTTTTTACGAAGTCTCTGTGTCCTGGGGCATCGATTATTGTGAAGTAGTATTTTGGTGTTTCAAATCTCCAGAAGGATAAGTCTATGGTTACTCCCCTCTCCCTCTCTTCCTTTAATTTATCCATGACCCATGCGAATTTGAAGGATCCCTTACCCATCTTTTCAGATTCTTCTTCTATGGCCTTCATTGTACGTTGATCGATGTTTCCTGTTAGGTATAGTAGGTGTCCCATTGTTGTGCTTTTACCGTGGTCTACATGACCTATTACCACAATGTTTAGATGTGGCTTTTCGGACATATTACAATCTCCTCTCTCGCAAATTAGTGAATTACTTTCATATTTAAGTTTTTTGTGGTCTTAAATTAAGTTTACCTTGAAGCTAAAGCTATCCTTTCTATTTCCTCCTTCTTCTGTATAGCGTATGATGATGGATCTGATTTAGCTGCTTTTATAATTTCTTCAGCTAGAGCTTCTTCTATGCTTTTTGGGTTTCCAAAAGCTGCACTTCTCGCACCTTCAGTTATGAACTTTAATGCTAGGTTTAGTCTTCTGAGTGGTGATACATCTACTGATTGATGGTAGACTATTCCACCATACATTATTCTTGTGGTCTCTTCTCTTGGGGCTGAATTCTCTATAGCTCTAACCAATACCTGTATTGGATTTTCACCTGTGCTTAAATGTATTATTTCAAAGGCTTGTTTAACTATGTTTGTTGCAAGATGCTTCTTACCCATGTTCTTACCTGGTCTCATCAATTTATTTATTAATCTTTCAACTATCGGTACCTCTGCTTTTCCGAATTTCTTATGCTCATGCCTACCTCCAGTATGTGGAATGTAGACTGGCTTTAAACATATGTACCTTCTCAGCCCTGGATCTTTTACCTCTACATCATCATAACTCCACCTGTCGAAGAGCTTTATTTCTGTTTGTTGTGCACTCAATTTTCCACCACTTTTTCATCATGAAAAAGGTGTGAACTATAATTTAAATTTTGTTAGTGCTTTCAGTCGTTTAATATTGCTATTTCGTTTACGCATTGGGAATAAATAGGAATAAAAAGGTTTATGTTAATCCACCTTATATGTGTTTAAGTGACTTACGTGTGAGGAGTATGTTGGAGTTGGTATGGTATGGTAGGGGTGGACAGGGCGCTTGGACTGCAAGTAACATACTTGCTCAAGCGGCTTTGAAGGAGGGTAAGTATGCGCAATCTTTTCCAACATTTGGTCCTGAGAGGATGGGTGCTCCTGTGATGGCATTCACAAGGATTAGTGATGAGCCCATCGAGTTGCACTGTAACATATATGAGCCTGACGTGGTCGTGGTCTTAGATGATTCATTATTGCAATCATTGAATGTAACGGAGGGGTTGAAAAGCGAGGGGAAGGTTATAATTAATTCAAAGGAGGATCCTAGAAATATCATCAAAATGCTAAGGATATCTGGTAGACAGACTGTGTATACTACTCCAGCCACTGAAATAGCATTGGAAATTCTGGGGAGACCAATAACCAATACTGCCATGATTGGTGGCCTTCTCAGAGCCGTGGAAGTTGTGAGTTTAGATAGTGTTAAAGAGGTTTTGAGGGAGAGATTCTCAGCTAAAGTTGCTGAATTAAATATTAAAGTTGTAGAGAGAGCTTATTCTGAGACTAGGGGGGTGGGTGGAGTTGAGTGAACTTAAAGGTTGGAGGGAGATACCTATAGGTGGAGTTGCCTGGAAGCTTTCCATTGAAAATAAAACTGGAGATTGGTCTCCCTTTAAACCGAAGATAGATCAAACTAAATGTACTAAGTGTTTAATATGCTGGATCCTTTGTCCAGATATGGCCATGGAGTGGGATGGTGAGAAGGTTCGTGAGAAACATGATTACTGTAAAGGGTGCGGCATATGTGCCAATGAATGCCCGGTCAAATGTATTAGCATGGTTAGGGGGTGAGGGTAATGAATAAGATTATTATGGGGCTTAATGGTAATGAGGCTATAGCCTTCGCTGTTAAGCAATGTGATGTCGATCTTGTATCAGCATATCCAATAACTCCGCAGACCATAATAGTTGAAAAATTCTCAGAATTTGTTGCCGATGGTGAAGTTAAATGCTCTTTCGTCCCAGTGGAATCTGAGCATTCAGCATTAAGCGTTTGCGTGGGTGCTGCAGCTCTTGGTGCAAGAACCTTCACAGCCACATCTTCACAGGGTTTGGCTTTAATGTGGGAAATACTATACATAGCTTCTGGACTTAGGCTTCCAATAGTTATGGCTGTTGTTAATAGAGCATTGTCTGCACCAATAAACATACATTGTGATCATAGTGATAGCATGGGATGTAGGGATTCCTGTTGGATACAGATGTACTGTGAAGATGCTCAAGAAGCCTACGATACTATAATTCAAGCCTTCAGGATAGCTGAACATGAGGATGTTCAATTACCAGTGATGGTGACGATAGATGGCTTCACGATTAGTCATACGTTGCAAAGGGTTGAGGTGCTTCCAGATGATGTTGTGAGACGATTTGTTGGTGTGAGGAAGCCTGTGGAGATAGAGGTTCCAGGGATGGGGAAGGTTCCAATGATTCTAGATCCCGAAAAGCCACTGACATTTGGTTCGCTGGATCTATATGACTACTACTTTGAGCATAAGGTTCAGCAACATGAAGCTATAGAGAAGTCTAGATCTGTTATAAGAGAGATCCATGATGAATATTATGGTATTAGTGGTAGAAGGTATGGGGATGGATTTATAGATGGATATGGTTTAGATGATGCTGAATTGGCAGTTATAGTTTTAGGGTCTACGGCTGGAACCGTTAGAAGTATTGTTAAAAAACTTAGAGGTAGCGGTAAGAAGGTTGGTGTGCTTAGACTCAGAACTTTTAGACCATTTCCATACAGGGAGATTGTTGACGCTTTAAAGGATGTTGAAGTTATTGGTGTTATGGATAGGAGTGGAGCTTATGGCGGTATAGGAGGTCCTGTTTTCGTTGAAACTCTAGCAGCATTCTACAACAGTAAAAGGAAACCTAAAATTGTCAATTACATATATGGCTTGGGAGGCAGAGATACGCCGCCAGCTTTAATTGAAAAGATGTTTGAGGAATTGCCAAAATTGGAAGGTGGGGAAGTCAAATTCTTGGGGGTGAGGTGATATGAGTACATTCAGATTTAATATTAGGGAAGCTGCAAAGAAGCCTCTTGGATTGCTTTCAGGTCATAGGCTGTGCGCTGGATGTGCTGAGCCCATAATAGTTAAGCAGACTTTGCTCGCCACTAGGGGACCCACTATAGTGGCAACAGCCACAGGTTGTCTTGAGGTTTCAACGACCATCTACCCATACACATCTTGGAATGTTCCTTGGATTCATGTGGCTTTTGAAAACGTTGCTGCAGTAGCTTCCGGGATAGAAGCAGCATCAAAAATTCTACGTGAAAAGGGGAAAAGCAAGTATGATCATATAGATGTCATAGCTTTTGCAGGTGATGGTGGAACTTACGATATAGGAATACAGGCATTGAGTGGGGCATTAGAAAGAGGGCATGACTTCCTATACGTTCTGCTCGATAATGAAGCTTACATGAATACTGGAATTCAGAGAAGCGGTGGGACACCGCTTGGAGCATCAACAACCACAACGCCTGCTGGAAAAGTTATTCCAGGTAAATCTGAAAATAAGAAGCCAATAGCAGATATAGTTGTTGCACATAAGGTGCCATATGTTGCCACAGCAACTCCTGCACATTACCTAGATTTAATTAGGAAGGCTAGGAAAGCTATTGAAGTTAATGGTCCAACATTTATACATGCATTATCACCATGCCCAAGAGGATGGAGGCATAGTGAGGCTTTAACCATTGATATTTGTAGAAAAGCTGTTGAAACATGTTACTTCCCACTATGGGAGTATGATAATGGTGTATATAGGTTAACTGATAGAAGCTTAATGATAGCTAAAAATCCAGAGATGAAGAAGCCAATAGAGGAATTCCTTAAAGTTCAAGGTAGATTCAGCCATCTATTCACTCCACAAAATCAATGGATAATAAAGAAGTTGCAGGAATATGTGGATGCTGTTTGGGAGGACCTGAAGGATAGATGTAAAAACGTTTAATAAAACAATCCTAACATCACCTTTTTTTAACACTAAGAAAAATATTTAAATGCAGGATTCCGTGAATTAATTTAAAGTTGTATTATTTAAGGTGGGATCTTGGGTTCAAAATCCCCTCGTGGGCTGTATGCGGCAAGAAAGCTTAAGGCTAAGAGGAAAAAGTTCAGATGGAAGCAGAGAGACTACAAGAGAAGAATGTTGATGCTCGACGTTAAGGCAGATCCTCTGGAGGGAGCCCCTCAAGCTAGGGGGATAGTAATTGAAAAAGTCGGTGTGGAAAGCAGACAGCCGAACTCTGCTGTTAGAAAGTGTGTTAGGGTTCAACTTGTAAAGAATGGTAAACAAGTAACAGCCTTCCTACCTAAGGATGGATCGCTCAACTTCATTGAAGAACATGATGAAGTAATCATAGAGGGTATAGGTGGACCTATGGGGAAGGCTTATGGTGACCTTCCTGGAGTTAGATATAAGGTTATAAAAGTTAATGGTGTATCCTTGGATGCGCTACTGAAAGGTAAGAAGCAAAAGCCCGTTAGGTAAATTCAATTTCCCATTTACTCTTCTTACTCTCGAACTCCTTCTTAGTTGAAATAATCCTGGCAGGCACCCCTGCTACAACAACGTTACTTGGTACATCCTTTGTAACAACAGCTCCAGCAGCTACTACTGCATTCTCACCTATAGTTATTCCTGAAATTAATGTGCAATTTGCTCCAAGAACAGCCCCCCTCTTAACAGTAACTCCACATAATCTTTTGCTTGGTGGATACTTATCATTAGTGAAGCAAACTCTTGGTGCTATAAATACATCGTCTTCTATTACACATTTTGGTGGTATGTATACTGCTGTTTGTATATTCACATTGTCCCCTATTTTTACATGTCCATCTATCACGGTGTTGGTCCCTATTCTTACGTTTTTCCCTATCGTTGTGTTTTCCCTTATTAATATCCCATGTCCTCCCTCAAAGTTATCTCCGATGTCCACATGCTCATATATTATTGTCCCTGAACGTATTATGCTATTTTCACCTATAATCGCCCCCGCACTTACTTCATCGTATTTTAGCCAGTTTACTTCCTTTCTTAATCTAATTAGCTCTTTTATGTTGGCTTTTATAGGGTAGCCTATTATGCTTCCCTCTCCTATAATAGTGTTTGGTCCTATTTTTGTTCGCCCAAGAATTATGCATTTTCCTTCGAGCATCACATCTTTATGAATTGCCTTTGAAGATATGAAACTAGCATTGTTGCTCATGGATTAAATTATATTGCCACCACAATTTATAAATCCTTATATCATAACTATCTTTTCTATGTCGAAGTATCTTTTTGCAATTAACTTTGCCTTTAAAATATTTTTGCCATCTTTTCCAATGGCTATACCTTTATCTTGAGGTTCCACTGTTACGTATGCTGCTTTTTGGCCATCTGGTGTTTTCGTGATTTTTACACTTTTTACCCTTGCTGGTGCCAAGGCATGTTTTATTAGGGTTTCAGGATCTTCTGCATATTCCACAACTTCTATGTTTTTGTTCAATATGTTTTTCAATCTTTTTATGTTTATTCCTCCTTTGCCTATGGCTAATCCCATATCCCCTTGTCTGACTATAAATATAATTCTATCATTATTTTCATCTATTATGCAATCTTTTGTGACTGCTCCGGTTACGCTTTCGAATAACGATATGTAATTCATTTCATCTATTGTCAATTTTATGCTTGGGATTTTACATCACCCTCCACCAATTTTTGTATTTCGGACTCTCCGAAGTCAAGTATTGATATTGCTGATATCATATATGGTTTTCCACATGCTACCCCAAGATCCCAGCTTGACCCCTTAAATTCGATTACTGGTATACGTGAAAGTTTTGAGTAGTATTGTATGTCAGCTTTTATATCTTCTGGTATTGTTGATGAAATTATTATCATCTTTGCCTTCCCAAGTTTAGCATTTTTTATAGCGCTTTTTGATCCAAATACCATTTTTCCCGTTTTAGCTATTACTTGTAGTTCTCTTTCTATTTTTATTGACATCGTCCCTCACGTCCAAGTACTTCGAGCTCAATTTTGGCTTCATATCTAAAATGCATAAGGGTTAATTTAATTTTTCCCCTCATTTTTTGGCACTTCTCATCGTCATAAGCATTTGAACTATTCCAGTACCTACTGGTACCACTTGTCCAACTATTACATTCTCCGTTACTCCAAGTAGTTCGTCTGTTTCACCGCGTACACTTGCCTCAAGTAGATGGTTAATTGTCACTTCAAATGCTGCTCTTGCTAATACGCTTGGTTTTTCTCCACTTACACCATGTCTACCTATTTGTTTAATTGTTCCATCTGCGGTCATCATGTCTGCTATTAACATTACATGTCTTATATCAACATCTAACCCTTGTTCTTCTAAAACTCCCATAGCCTCCTTTATTATGGCATTTCTGGCTGCCTCTATCCCCAAGACTTCTTCTATTTCATGTATATTGTTTGTGTAGACTCTAGTTGTGTCTACCCCCTTTATTCTAAGTACTGCAGCTAAATTTGATCCTTCTGTGTATAACACGTATTCATTCTTTTCCTTTCTCACTATTACACGATGAACCCCCTTTACCCCCTTCACCTTTGTATTCATTATCCTATTCTTTATCTTCTGCAACTTATTTATTTCATATATGTTTGTATGTATGATTATCTTGTCTTCTCCTTGCACCTCCACTTCCCCTATATTCATTTTTTCAATGACGTTAACTACGCTCTCTATGTCTATCCCTTTGTCTCTCATTACTTCTAAATCCATTATTAATGTTATTGATGCCGATACGAAATCTATTTCAACATTCTTTATGATGTTTTCTACGTATGTTGTTTCTATCATTCTTGCCACTTCTTTTGCTTTCTCTTCATCGTATCTGTGTTCTTCATCTAGGTATATCGTCATCATTGGTGTTGATGGGTTTCTCCTGGCATCTAATACCTCTATCAATCTTGGTAATCCTAGTGTTACGTTGAATTCTCTGACTCCTGCATAGTGGAATGTTCTAAGGGTCATTTGTGTGCTTGGTTCACCCACGGACTGTGCTGCCACCGCCCCCACAGGTTCTCCTGGTTCAGCAATTGAATTTAGATATTCATTTACAACCCTATCTAGTATCTTCTTTAAATTTTCCTTTGTGAGTTTAATGTTTTGGAGCTTCGCTTTTAATTCTTCAATTATGGATGCTGGAAGTATGTTGTTTAATTTATCTATCTCTTTAAGTATTTCTTCTCCAGTTAATGTTTCCATTTAATTCCCCTCCATTAAAACTTCTTTTATTATTTTGTCAACGTCTACAGCTTTGCCGTGATAGCTTTTTGCTGGGTGCACTCCATCTTCCCCATATGTGAATTGAATTATCTTACCATTTGCATTTCTTACAGTCCCATCATACTCTACTTTTAGATCTTGTAGTGCGTTCATAAGTCTCCTCTGCATATATCCGCTTTGTGATGTTCTCACTGCCGTGTCCACAAGTCCCTCTCTTCCACCCATGCTGTGGAAGAAGAATTCTAGTGGGTTTAACCCTGTTTTATAGGAGTTGTAAACGAATCCCTTTGCAGCTGCACCTATATCCCCCCATTTGAAGTGTGGTAGTGTCCTATTGTTGTATCCACGTGATATTCTCTCTCCTCTTACCGATTGTTGTCCTATGACGGCTGCCATCTGCGTTAGGTTAAGTATGTTTCCTCTAGCACCTGTTTTCGCCATTATAACGGCACTATTGTTTAAACCTAGATATTCTGCAGCTATTTTCCCAGCAGTATCTCTTGCGTTACTTAGCACTTCCATCATTTTCATTTCAAATGTCTCTTCAAGTGTTCTTCCTGGTAGCCTCTGTAGTTCCCCTTCCTTGTATGCCCTTATAATCTCTTTCGATTCTTCTTCAGCCTTTTTGAGTACGCTGTTTATGGCCTCCCTAGCTTCAATTGGTATGCTCTGGTCGTCAAGCTTTACGGTGAATCCATGCATATCTATGTATGCTAGGAAGAGCTTGAAAACTTGATCCATGAACTTTTTAGCGGCTTCTGATCCATATCTTTTGATGATTTCATGAAGTAAGCTTTCCGATTGACCTGCACCTATTATCTTTTTATCGAAGACTCCTGAAATTAGTTTCCCATTCCTTATAACTACATATGCATCGTATGGGCATTTCTCCTTTTTACATTCATCACACTTATTGCATATGTTTGCTTTCTTTTCAAAGTTTAAGTCTGGGAGTAAGAATAGGCTTACAATTTGTTTTCCAGACCACATTTCCTTTGGCTCTTTAATTATTGGTGGGGGTAGTGGACCATCGTATCCTGCAGCATATAATAGTTTGCAGACTTCCTCTTTATTTAGTAAGGTCTCTCTCCTCGTTAGCATGTATGCTCCTGTTATGTAGTCTTGCAGTGCACCCATAATTGGGCCTCCATATCTTGGTGATAATATCTGTTCTTGTACCAGCATGAGTATTGCAGCTTCAGCTCTTGCTTCTTCACTTTGTGGTACATGTAGGTTCATTTCGTCTCCATCAAAGTCTGCATTGTATGGTGGGCATACGCATAGATTTAACCTAAATGTCTTGTACGGCAAAACTTTTACTCTATGTGCCATTATTGACATTCTATGTAGAGATGGTTGGCGATTGAATATCACTATATCTCCATCTCTAATATGTCTTTCAACTATGTATCCTGGTGCCAGATTGTTTGCTATGGTGCTTAAATCTTTCGGATATCTCAAATCTATTCTTCTACCATCAGGCCTAATTATGTAATTTGCTCCAGGATGCTTGAAGGGTCCATTTAAAACAAGATTCCTTAGTTCTTCAATATTCCATGGAGTGACTCTTTCTGGTACTGTTAGTATCTTCGCCACTTCTTCTGGTACACCAACTTCATTTATACTTATGTTTGGGTCTGGTGATATTACGGTTCTAGCTGAAAAGTCAACTCTCTTTCCAGATAAGTTGCTTCTAAATCTTCCTTCCTTACCCTTCAATCTTTGGGTTAACGTTCTCAGGGGTCTTCCGGATCTATGACGTGCTGGAGGTATTCCTGATACTTCATTATCAAAATATGTGTTAACATGATACTGTAGCAATTCCCATAAATCTTCGATTATCAGTTGTGGTGCTCCTGCATCTATGTTTTCTTTTAAACGTTCATTTATACGTACAATGTCCACTAATTTGTGTGTTAGATCGTCTTCTGATCTAACTCCAGATTCTAGTGTTATTGATGGTCTTACAGCTATTGGTGGAACTGGTAGCACTGTTAATACCATCCATTCTGGTCTTGCATTCTTCGGGTCTATTCCCAGTAGGGTTAGATCTTCATCTGGTATTCTTTCAAGTCTTGCTCTTATCTCTATTGGAGATAATCTCACTACTCCCTCTTTTGTTTCTTCATAGTATGTTGTTGGCTTTTCCAGTTTTATCTTGTATTGCACTTCATTGCAATGTGGGCATTCCTTTGTTTTGAGGCATTTGGAAAGTATCTTTGTATAGAGGTCATCTAATAATTCAGGCCAGCGTTTTGAGTATTCAGTAATTATCCTTTTATAATTGTTTATCTCCTCTTGTGTTAAGAGTATTCTGCCACATCTTCTGCATGTTGCTCTTAATAATTGATGTATTATCTTTGCAAATCCAACATGTATTACTGGTCTCGCCAATTCTATATGTCCAAAGTGTCCTGGGCATTCGCCCATTCTGTTACCGCATGTGGCACATTTCTGGCTTGGCTCTATGGTTCCAAGTCTTCTATCCATTAATCCTCCATCTATGGGCCATCCATCTTCATCATAAGTGTCTGGTGTGGATATTATGGCAACTGACATTTTCCTAATAACGTCTGGTGATAGTAATCCAAATTGTAATGATTTTATCTTTTTATATGTTTCAATTATGCTTTCCATATCACATCTCCTCCAAGATTATTTTTGGCATAATTGTCAAACTCATTAATTCTTGTAAGAGTAATTTGAATGCATATGACATTACTACTGGTGCGATTTTTGCTTTATCTCCACAAATTCTACAAACATATTCCTTCCTATTTGCATCATAATATGCTATCGTCCCACATCTTTCACATATATATACTGTTGTTTTGTCGGATTCTTCTAGTAATCTTTCTTTTAGTAGCATTGATGCCCCATGACTTATTAAGCAGTCTCTCTCCATTTCCCCAAATCTTAGTCCTCCTTCCCTAGCCCTTCCCTCGGTTGGTTGTCTAGTTAGTATTTGTATAGGTCCTCTTGCACGTGCATGCATTTTGTCTGCAACCATATGATGTAGTTTCTGATAGTATACGATCCCTATAAACACTTCTGCTTGTAACATTTGCCCTGTTCTTCCATCATACATTATTTCGCATCCATTTGATTTAAATCCCAGTCTCTTTAACTCTTCCTTTATATCCTCCTCTTTTTCACCTTCGAATGGTGTTCCATCAACGTATCTTCCTGCGAGTGCTCCAACTTTTCCCGCTATGCTCTCCAGTAATTGTCCTAATGTCATTCTTGATGGGAATGCATGTGGGTTTATTATTAGGTCTGGAACTACTCCATCTTCTGTGAATGGCATATCTTCTTGTGGAATTAAAATACCTATTACCCCCTTCTGGCCATGTCTTGATGCAAATTTGTCTCCTATTTCAGGTATCCTCATCTCTCTTACTCTAACTTTTACTAATCTATCACCTTCAGATGTTTTTGTTAGTAAAACTTTATCGACAATTCCGCTTTCTCCATGTGTTAGTGTGAGGGAGGTTTCTCTCCTCGTACGTTCTTCAACCCTTATTCCAGTTGGTTCTTCTAAGAATCTTGGTGGGCTTGTTCTTCCAACTAGTACTGCTTCACCTTTCACTTCCACTTCCGGTTCTATTATTCCATCTTCATCCAGTAGTTTGTATGCGTCGGCCACTCTATATCCTCTTACAGATGGGTCTGGGACTTCTATTCTGTCAACTTCTCCTCCAGGATACCTCTTCTCCTCCACTTCATAGCATCTGAAGAATGTTGAGTGTCCTAGGCCTCTTTCCACGGATGATTTGTTTATTATAATTGCGTCTTCGATGTTGTATCCTGAGTACGTTAAAACTGCGACTATTAGGTTTTGTCCTGCGGGGCGTTCTTCGTATTTGACTATCTTACTGGGTTTTGTTGTTACTATTGGTTTTTGAATGTAGTGTAGTAGATGTGCTCTTGAATCCATTCTTATATGTTCGTTTATTGCATATAGTCCTAAGGCTTGTTTTGCCATGGCTGCTTCATATGAATTCCTTGGGGATTGATTGTGTTCAGCGTAGGGTATTATGGATGCACATATCCCCAGTATTGTTGGTGGTGCTATTTCTAGGTGTGTATGTTCTCTAGTTAGTTCCTCCTCTTTTACTGCTACGTATGCGTTTTCCTCTTCTTCTGCATCCAGATATTCAATATATCCGTTTTTCACAACGTCACTCCATGAAAGTTCCCCTCTCTTCACTTTATTAATCACTTCCTCTGTGATGGTTACTTCTCCATTTTCAACTACGAATAGTGGGCGTAGAACTCTTCCTGCATCGCAATTTACATATACTTCATTTATGTATTCGTCCTTGTAATGTGCAATATTTACTTCATAGTGTATTTTTCCAAGTCTGCGGAGTTTTCTGAATTCTGTGCATAGGGCTTCTGGGTTTGGATGCACCCCTATTAGGCATCCATTTAAGAATACTTTTGCGCCTGCTACCTTTTCTCGTTTCGCTACTTCTATGGGTATGACTCCAAGTTGGTGGATGAGCTTTCTTTCTATGCTTTCTTCATCTGTGCCCACAGACACTATTGCCATTAATGCTAAGTTCTTTACGAGGCCGCAGTTGGGACCTTCAGGGGTTTCTGTTGGGCATAGTCTCCCCCAGTGTGTTGAATGTAGATCCCTTGCTTCGAAGTGTGGTTGACTTCTGCTTAATGGTGAAACGACTCTTCTAAGATGGCTTAGTGTTGACATATAGTTTGTTCTATCCAGAAGCTGGCTTACACCCACCTTTCCTCCAACCCAATTACCAGTTGCTATGGCATGTCTTAGTCTCTCTGTGATTATGTCTGCTCTCACTAAATTCACTATGTTTATTCTTCTTCCTCTGCTTTTTGCGCGTTCAAGCTGGTATCTTATATCTCTACATAGATTCTTAAATGCCACTCTAAATAGGCTCATTAATAAGTCTCCGGCTAGTTTTAGCCTTTTATTTGCATAATGGTCTTTATCATCTGGTTTTCGTCTACCTAACACCAGTTCAAGTAGCTTTTCCGCCATTTGCCCTAAGAATAATGCTTTCTTCTTCCTACTTCTGGCGTCTGTCCCTAAGTGTGGAAGGAAATATTTATCAAGTATTTGCTGTGCTCTCTGAATACGATACTCTCTGGTTTGCCCTATTGCAACACGATTTCCAATGTAATCCAAAGCGTCTTCAACTGTTGTTATTGCAGAAGCTTGGTCTAGTGAAGGTATCATCAATTGCTGTATTTCAGGGTCATCTGAAACTGTTTCCACTATTTCCTTATCCGTCTTTAATCCAAGGCTCTTCATAAGTATGCATAATGGTATCCTACCAGGAACTGATGGGAAGGATACGTGGAGTGTTCCATCTCTTAACCTAATGAGCGTTATTGGCACCCTATATCCTGCAGCTGTTGAAAAGACTTTTGCAGTGTGTGTTGCGGAGGAGCCTGCTCTCCCCACATCCACTAGTATCCTGTTTGCCACAAGGTCTTCTTGGGCCACAAGTACTCTCTCAGAACCGTTTATTATGAAGTATCCTCCAGGATCGTCTGGGTCCTCCCCTTGCTCTATGAGTTGCTCCCTACTTAACCCATTTAATCTACATTTAATGGATTTAACCATTATTGGAAGTCTTCCTATGAAAACTTCCACTCTTTCCCCCTCTATATTGTCTTCAATTGGTATCATCGTTAAGTATATCGATGCTGCATAGGTTAGATTTCTAAGTCTGGCATCCATGGGGTAAATTTTATCTTCAGAACCGTCTGCCTCAAGAACTGTAGGTTCCCCTATCTTTATTTCTCCCAACCTAACCTTTAATCCGGGTATGCTTGTCTCAATTTCTCCTTGTTCATCCACTATTTGTTGAATTCCCCTAGTTACAAAATCATTGAATGAATCTAAGTGCTGTCTGACAAGACCTTTCTCTTTAAAGAATGCCTCCATTAAAGCCCATCTATCTTCATCTTTTAATTTAACCATCTCACTCACCTTTACACTCATCCTGGAACCACATACCTATATATTATCGTAGTTCCTGCCGTAGGGCTTTTCCTAATAATCTTTATTATATCTCCCCTCTTAGCTCCCAAAGCTCTTGCAGCTGGATCACTAACACGTATGTATGGTAATTGATGAGGTTTTACACCGAGTTGTTTTAAAACTTCCTCAGCTTCTTTCTTACTTAATAATATGTGTTGTGGTACAAGAACATGATCAAAAATGGAAAATTTCTTACTCATTCCCATATCACCAAACATTAAAATATTAAGTCAAAAATGTTAAGCGTAAATACTAACCAATAAATATTTCGCTTTTTCATCAACCAAATAAGTGCGAGGAGTTAGCCACATTACTTCATCATCTAATAATGATTGCCTCCATGCATTAACATAATTAAATCATTAAATCTTTTGGCGGGCCCGGCGGGATTCGAACCCGCGACCAATGGGTTAAAAGCCCACTGCTCTGTCCTGGCTGAGCTACGGGCCCACCGCAACTGAAATTTAAACCTAAATATCTCATGTTAGTGTAAATATTAAAAAATTACTCTGTCACAACGGTATTGGGTGGCGCCCAGGCCGGGATTTGAACCCGGGGCCCGAGCTCGACAGGCTCGGATGTTAGACCGGGCTACACCACCTGGGCTAGAATTTATCATTAGAATTAAATCGAGCATATCTATTAATATTTTTCGTAATGATAATTGTTAAGTTGTGTTTAATGCCACATTTATCATGATATTATGATTGTGGATGGGCCCGTAGCTCAGTTTGGATAGAGCACTGGCCTTCGGAGCCAGGGGTCCCGGGTTCAAATCCCGGCGGGCCCGCATCCAATTAAATTTCAATTTTGGGAATTATTCTTAGCAGTAAAGTGTCTTGTTTGCATATTACGTTTTACGTTATTTGAACACTGTAATATCAAGTATTTTTTCCTTAAATTTTGAGTTTACTATATATCCAGCAAGATCGAATATTTTGTTAGCTCTTTCCATTATTAACGAATCGCTTGATGCTATTATCCCATCTTTTGATATGATTTCAGTGTCATTCCTTTTAGATGTTTTTGCATCTCCATTTATCCCTTCTTCCCTCATTTTTTGCCTTATCTTTGATGCTATTTCACCGCTGAAGCTTATCTGTTCATCAAAAAAGAATATTGATTCTTTTGCTTTGCATATTTTTAATATTTCAAACATCATCATTATTGCCGTTTCAGTATATGGTGTCATTTTGAACTTTCTAGACGTATATGATATATCACGTATTAGTCCATCATCGCATTTTATTAGTATTGCTCCTCTCACTGCATTTTCTATTGTAATTATATTGTTAAATCCATCTATTAAAAGTGTATTTCCAGCGACTTCCTCTATGTTGATTAACTTCTTTAACCTACTTTTTGCTTGTTCATCTGGGTATACTGCTCTAAATATTATGGCTCTTTCTTCTTTACTTAACTTATACCTTGATGTTACGTAGTCTGCTGCAGTCTTTCGATTATACCCTCTATTAAGTAAGTATCTCATATCTATTATTGCTTCCTTCAGTATTTCTAGATTCATAGGCGTCATGTTTTTAATATCTATTAATCAATTACTGTTTACTTTAATACTAAGTTTTCTGCAACTCTTTAATATACTTCTTAACTTCCTCTTCTATCATGGCAATTCCATCTATTCTTTTGCCATATCCTTGTGCTATGGTTTTATCTCCTCCACCCTTCCCTTCTAATATTTTTGATATCCTTTCCGCAATTATGTATGCATTCAACCCTTTATCCACTAAATCTTCATTCATCATTACTACATAATTGATGAGGTCGGCATTCATGTTTAATATTATAACCATTGCCTCTCTTTCCATTTTTAGGATTTCCCCACCAATTTCTATCATCTGTTCCTTTGTGAGGTCATTGAATTTCGCTACGAATATTTTTGTATGGTCGCATACTATTGGGTTGGGAATAATATTTTTCAATATAATTTCTTGCATATGCTTTTTCCAGAGCTGTCTGTATTCTAATTTCACTTTTTCGTTTTCACCCTTTAACTTTTCAATGTTTTTAACTAGATGTTCTTCTTGTGTATTTAAGATCTTTGTGACTTCTTTTATTAGTTTCTCCTTGTTCTGTATATGTTTTAGTGATGATAGTCCACATGTGAATTCAAGCCTTAGGACTCCATCTTGAATTTTATTGCATTTTAATATCTTTATTAATCCCACTTCACCTGTCCTTTTTACGTGTAATCCTCCGCATGCTTGAACGTTTATTCCCTCTATTTCCACTATCCTCACATTCCTTCCAGGCACTACGCCTCCTTGATAAATTCTTACTCCATATCTCCTTTCTGCTTCAGCTCTAGGCATTTCATAAACTTTTACATCAACATTTTTTAAAACGTAGGTGTTGGCAATTTCTTCAACCCTTTCTATTTCCTCGTCACTTAACTGTTTATGATGAGTTACATCTAGACGGTTTTTGTATACGTCTTTTTGCGCTCCAGCTTGCCAAATGTGTTTTCCTAATACATTCATTAGTGCGGCTACCAGTATATGTGTGGCTGTATGGCTTCTCATCAACGCTAATCTTCTTTCAACATTCACAAATCCATGTATACTTTCTCCTAAGGGTGGTTTATCTCCTTCTACTTCATGTAGAATTACATTTCCCACTTTTTGTACATTTATTATCTTTGCATTCCCTCCTTTCCATGTTATTATCCCTTGATCGTAAGGTTGCCCTCCCCCCTCAGGATAGAATGCTGTGGAATCTAGTATTATGTTGTTTCCCTCAATCCCTATGACTTTTGCTTCAAATTCAAATTGGTATGGGTCATCATAATATATCCTCTTGGTTGGAGGATACTTTTCAATGTTTATTTTCAACTCCTTCTTTTCTCCTTCTCCTCCTGCTCTTAAGTGTCTTTTAACCACTTCTGAGTAAAAGTTCTCCGGTACTTCTACTTTCACATCACTCTTCTTTGCAACTTCTTGAACTATTTCTGGTGGTATCCCTTGGGAATCGTATAGTTCTATTAGTTTTGATGGTGATATTGTATTTGCACCTTTCTTCTTTACCTCATTTATTGTGTTTTGAATTATTCTCTCTCCACGCTTCACAGTTGCAATATACTTCTCCTCCTCCTCGTTTAACATGTCATATATTTCCTCCTCCATTTCTGCTATGTGTCTATATGTTTTCCCCCATTTCCTTATCTGAAGTTTAATTAGGTCCTTTAGTGAAAGATTTATTTTCGTTGTGTTGATTAATCTTAAGGCTCTTCTTATAAGAAGTCTTGCCAGATATCCTCCCCCTGAGTTTGATGGTACAAGGCCGTCTGCAAGCATGAATGTTAAGCATTTGGTATAGTCTAGTAATGCAAATACCCCCTGTATTCTATTCAAGTATTCCCCATAGGTTTTATAGTCCTGTTTATCTCCTATTGAAGATTTATATACGTACTCTCTTAACATCTCAGATTTATCTTCAATACCACTCTTTGATAGAACCTCATTTAATATTTCATCATATATGGAATGGAATATTGTTGGCTTGTTTTGTGATTCCCATAATATCCTTTCAAGTCCATATCCCGTATCAACTATTCGCATGGGCATTAACTCATACTTGTCATCTACCATTTTATACATCATGAATACTAGAGTAGCTATCTCTAATCCTCCTACACATACCTCTAGACAAGGACCTGCATTCCCACCTCCCTCCCACCAGCTTTCCTTGTAAGTTATGTTCATTGGATCTACATCCATTGTTTCCGTTAAGAAGTTGTGGCATAGTTCTACGGTTTTGTCTTTCCAATAGATCTCCTTGTTTGGGTAATTGAAGGCATGGTGAGCTGCCATTTCAAATATTGTTAAATGTTTCATGCTTTTTCCCACATCATCGATGTCAACTAATCTTATACATGGCTGTGAAATTACCAGTGGATTTGCAGGTGGGTCTGATTCTCCACTTGTTATATGCGGTTGAAATACGGCTATGCTAGCAATGGTTAGGTAAATGTCATCCCTCCATCTTGCCACTACTGGATATGGGTCTATTATTGTATGCCCATTTTTTTCAAAGTATGTTAAATATGTCTTCCTCAAATCGTCTAATGAACTATACTTCTTCATTATTGGATTTATCAAGAAATCATATGGTTCACATGGTGCTTCTCCGCAAGTTGTTTTGCTATGATTTATGGTCCAAAATGGAGTTCCACATTTCTTACATATCCTCCTCTCAAAACCATTTTTCTTAAAGTAATATATTGCATATTCATCAACATTTCCTTTCATTTATTCTCCACCGTCCACTATATTATGCCCTACAGATTAATGATAAGTTTCAACAACTATATATTAACTACTTAACAATTAGACTGATTTCATCATTATATAAACTAAACTCGATAAACTATTTTCTTATAAATCCTAAAATTTTATTAAAGTTGTTTATCCGAATAGTGATGCTAGTCCTTCTGCTACTTCTTCTTCCTCTTTCTCTTTCTTCTCCTCTTTCTTCTTTTCCTCCTTTGGTTTTGCTTCAGCTGATGGTGCTGCGCTGGCTGCGGCGGGCATTGTCGCTACTGTTGGAGTGATTGCTGATGCTGCACTTATTGCTTCATCTATATTGACTTCCTTTAAAGCTGCCACGATAGCTTTCAATCTGACATCATCCACCTCTATTCCAGCTGCTTCCAATATCTTTTTCAAGTTTGCTTCCTCAATAGGCTTTTTGGCGTAGTGTAAGAGGAGGCTTGCGTATACGTATTCTATATTAATCACCCCCAATATGCGATTAAAAGAGTTATAAAACGTATATTTAAAGTTGTTTATCCGAATAGTGATGCTAGTCCTTCTGCTACTTCTTCTTCCTCTTTCTCTTTCTTCTCCTCTTTCTTCTTTTCCTCCTTTGGTTTTGCTTCAGCTGATGGTGCTGCGCTGGCTGCGGCGGGCATTGTTATTCCTTCAATCTTCAATTCTGGATTTATTTGCATGAGTTTCATAGCTAACATTAATGCCCTATTATTTGCGATTGCCAATGTTTCCTTTATAATTCCTGGTTCTGGTGCAGCGACTTCTGCTGCTACTTTCTTCGCGATTCTTGCGGCTTTAGTTATTATTTGCACCATTACTTCTGGTATTGGGAGTGCAACGTCTATGGCTATTATGTATGCGTTTCTAACAGCGTCTTTTATCATTTGGCGGTATTCTTCAATATTTAGTTTAAGTTCTTCTTCTCCAAGTATTCTTCCATTAAAGTATAATGCTTTTATCCTCATCTTTACTTCGATGGGTTTTATATTCAACCTTTTCAGTATGTCTGCTAAGTCTGGGCTTATTATATCTCCCTTCTTGGCAACGACGGTGTCTTTGGTTATCCATATAGACCCTTCCTCAATTTTTACTGGGATTTTTAATGCATTGAATTTACTTATTATTGGTCCAGGAGTCATTCCTGTATTTCCAGTTGGTACTACTATGTCATTTTGCGCAATATCCCCTGCCTTTGCTTCCATGTACACCTTATTCTTTTCCAGTATTAGTGCAAGTTCAAATGGGTTTCCATTTGAAAATATGAATGCATTTTGTTCTGACAAATATTTCTCCAACGACTCTATATTCTTTAGATCTTTTGAACATTCTTCAATGGCTTTTCTGAATAAAGTGTTTTTGGTGATTTTAAGATGGATACCATTGTCTCTTAATATTTTACGTATTTCCTGTAATTGACGGGCTCTTAACCCTTTTAGAGATGCTATGGCTATTATCTCATTGGACTTCATTAGTTCCATTAGTTCTTCTAAGACTTTTTGCTTCTTCACTTTTTTCGGAATTTTCTTCTCAATGGTCTTCAACATTGTTCATCACTTCACACAGTGACTTTTACTGGTTTTCCCATGGTGGTCTTAATGTATATTGACTCAATATTCCTTAAGCTTTTAAACTTTTCTCTTATCTTTGATATTACTGTTAATGCGTTTTCTAAAAGTTTCTCTGTTGGCATGTCTTCCGTGCCAATTATGCATTGTATCAATGGTTGATTTCTAGTTCTAATCCAAACAGTATTTTGTGCTTTACTTATTGCTGAGGCTATGTCTCCTGTGGGTGGTATTGGTTCGGGCATTTTATTTCTCGGTCCCAGTATAGGTCCTAAGTGTCTGCCTATGAGCGGCATGTAGTCTGCTCTAGCTATGAATACATCATAATTTTCAGCCAACTTTTTTATTTCTTTTTTATCTGATGCCAGCTTCTCTAATGCTTCTCTGCTAATAACTGCCTTCGCTCCTGCCTCTTTAGCTTTTGATGCAAAGTCTCCATCTCCAAAAACACATACACCTATTTCCTTTCCTATCTTATTTGGAAGTATAACCTTCTCGTTTATCCTATTTTCCGGCTTCTTTAAGTCAACATCTCTTAAATTTATTATTAGCTCTACGGATTGTTTGAAGTTCCTTTTCTTAGACTCCTTTTTGGCTTCTTCTATTGCTTCCTTCAATTTATCTTCCAGTGATGACATTTATTTTTCAGCCTCCTCAAATATTTTGTCATATTTCCCTTCATCTATTTCCTTTTGAACGATTCGTGGGTCTTTCCCCTCCACTGTGACACCCATACTCACACATGTTCCTAAAATCTCCTTTACAGCTGCTTTAAGTGTTTTTGCCAATAGTTGTGGTCTTTTTATTTTTGCTATTTTTATAGCCTGTTGCATTGTTAAATTTCCAACTTTGTTTGTATGTGGTGTTCCAGACCCCTTTTCTGCTTTTATTTCTCTAAGTATTAGGGCTGCTGTTGTTGGTATTCCAACTTCTACGGAGAACTTCTTTGTTTCAACGTCTACAGTTACCGTAACTGGAACTCTCATTCCAAGAAACTCCTTTGTTTTCTCATTTATCTCATTTACCACTTGCATTACATTTACTCCCAGAGGTCCCAGGGATGGGCCTATGGGGGGTCCTCCTGTGGCTTTTCCCCCCTCAACCAGGAATGTAAAGCTTTTTGTACTCTTCATAAGCTTCCCCATCATCACATACTTACTTTGCTAATGTTTATCCAATAATCTCTCTCTATTATACTTTTCTTAAGTATAAGTACTGTTTGTCTCTTCCTATGAATTTAAGTTTTTGGAGCTTTTCTTATGGCGTCAGCATTTATTGTTATCGGCAAGGTATATGTTACCTCCAATAATTCCAATGTAACTTCCTCTTTCTCAGCATTTATCTTCGTTATCTTACCCGTCATCCCTTTGAATGGGCCGCTTATTATCTCAACGATATCTCCCACATTCAACCCTTCTAGTGGCGATTTCTGGATTAGAAATTTCTCTATTTCCTCTATGTTTACAACTCCTGGAATCCATCCTTTTACATGTCTTATTCCACTTATTGCATCCGTTATTTTTGTGGCATGTGTTACTTCTATGAATATGAATCCGTTGATGTCTTTTGGAACTATTATTGAGAGTACCCCCATATCTGCAGATTTTGCTCTTGCTTCTATTAGTAGTGCAACGTTGTTTTCTTGTCCCGCGGTTGTTCTAATAGTGTAGTATGGCGCCATATTTTCACCTTGGTAATGATTGTAGAACTAGTGATATTAACTGTATTATAAATCCGTATCCACCGAGTATCAGAAGTCCTAATATGCATATTCTTATGGTTAATGAGTATTCTTCCCATGTTGGTTTCCTGGATAGTCTTATTATCCTCTTAATGGATTCTCTGAAGCTACTCATCACCTTCACTCCTCTAGATTTAAGGGGAATCTTTATTATATAAAATTGTTGTTGATTTTTGTGTTATAGTAGTGATGCTAGTATCGCTTTTTGTACATGTAGCCTGTTTTCAGCTTGATCCCAAACTATTGAGTTTTCTGAATCCATGACTTCATCTGTTATTTCTAAGCCGCGGTGTGCTGGTAGACAGTGCATCACCATTGCCTTTGGGGAATATGACAATAATTTTTTATTTACTTGGTACGGTGTGAATATCTTCATTCTTTTTTCATGTTCCTCCTCTTGTCCCATGCTTATCCATACGTCTGTGTATATGAAGTCCACATTTTTCACTGCTTCCTCTGGTGATGTATATAAGTTTACTGTGGATCCGCTTTCAGTAGAGTTTATTTCAGCTATTTTCATTACATCTTGTCTGGGCATGTAGTCCTTTGGTGATGCCACATTTACGTGTATTCCAAATTTTGTGGATGCTATTATTAGTGAGCTACATACGTTGTTTGAGCCATCTCCAATGAATGCTAATCTAATTCCCTTTAAATACCCCTTCTTCTCGTACATTGTAAATACATCTGAGAGTGCTTGGCATGGGTGATGTAGATCGCTTAAACCATTTATCACTGGTATTGTGGCTGCTCTAGCCATTTCTTCTAGGTCTGTGTGCTTATATACCCTTGCCATAATACCATCTACGTATCTGCTGAGGACTTTTGCTGTATCACCTATCGTTTCTCCTCTACCAAGTTGTAGTTCATTCCAGCTTAAGTATAGTGCTTTTCCACCCAATTGATACATTGCCACTTCGAAGGATACTCTTGTCCTTGTTGATGGTTTCTGGAATACCATTGCTAAAGTTTTCCCCTTCAAAACTTCCTTTACTCTTTCCCCAGAGTAATATTCTATTTTCATCTTTTCCGCTAACTTTAATAGTTTCCATAATTCCTCGGTTGTGAATTCTTGTAATGTTAATAGGTCTCTACCTTTGAGTGACATGTTCTCTGTAGCTATTTAAGTTGTTTTATTAATATAAAAATTGTTTGTTGGTTCGATGTTAATTTATTCTACTATTTTCTGTATTAACCAGTTTCCATCGAATTTAATTAAGTCCGTGTATTTTTGTCCTGTTCCAATGTATAATATTGGTTTCTTTGTTGCAAACATTATTGATAGAGCTACTCCACCTCTTACATCTGCATCTACCTTCGTTATTATTGATCCACTTATACCCACATACTTGTTGAATGTTTCTGCTTGGTTTAGTGCATCATTACCTGTTAGTGCATCTCCAATGAATATTGTGTAGTCTGCGTTGATCACCCTAATTATCTTTGTTAACTCCATCATTAGATCTTTGTCTGTATGCATTCTTCCAGCTGTGTCTATTAGTACTACTGGTATTTTATGTGCTTGTGCATATTTTACAGCATCATAAGCTACCGCCGCTGGATCTGCACCGTAGGTGTGTTTTATCATTTTCACTCCAATTCTATTTGCGTGTATAGCCAGCTGCTCTTCAGCTCCAGCTCTAAATGTGTCGCTGCATGCGAGAACAGAGTTTATATTCTTCTCTTTAAGTTTGAATGCAAGTTTTGCTATGGTAGTCGTTTTACCGCTACCATTTACTCCTACGAATACTATTTTCACTGGCGTTTCTCCATTTCTCATTCTCCTATTAATCTCTTCTTCTAAATCTATTTCTCCTGCTTCTACAAGTATATCCATTATTGCTTTCTTTATACATTCTCTCACTCTTGTTGCTGGATCTTCGTTTCTTGGTATTTTTGAGCCTGTCAATGTTTCAAGTATTCTTTTCTCCAAGTATTCTGCAACGGTATATGCTACATCACAGCTTACTAATTGCATTTTCCACTCGAATAGTATTGGCTCCAATTCTTCCTTTGATAGAGTCTTTGTGGATGCAATTTCAATTATTTGTTTTATTGCATTTTTGAGTTTGCTGAACAATATTCATCATCCTTATGTGCCCTTTTCCCTCAATTGTTGGATTAATGTGTTAAATTGATTTTGTAGGTATTCTATTCCATTTAATGTTTCTGTCAATTTTTGTTGTATTTCCATTTGCTGTTTTTGTAGGGCTTCCATTCTCTTCTCAAGTATTTCCATTACTTCCTTATTTGGTTTCTTGATTATTACGTTTGAGCCTACGTTTACATATGCATTTTCATTGTCCACTATTACTGCATCAACCATTATTTGTGATCCTAATGGTAGTATAACCTTATGATTCTTTTCCAGTTTGCTTATTTCATTTAAAGTTTCCAGTGCAAGTTGTGTATCTATTATCTGTCTTTGTAAGATTTCACTTTGCTCCTTTAATGCATCTGCTATTGAATTTAGTGTGGTTATTTGTGCGTATAGTCTGCCAGCTTCTTCTTCAACCTCTTTTTGATCAACCTTCTTCATTTATCTTCTCTCTCCATAAAACTTGTATCAAACTATTTTTTGTATTTTTTGGATTTATTACTTCTATGTTTTTGATTCTTACATTCCCCCTTTTCACTCTGTGTATTCCACTTAAATTTGAATATACTCTTTCAATTGCTTCCTCAGGCTTCAATCCAGGGATGTCTAATGCGAATTTCATGTTAGCTCCATTTCTCAGAATTAATTCGCCACTTACCCTATATATTTTCACACTCATATCATATCATCCCTCCCAAAACTCTTTCTATTTGTGCTATTTCCGGTCCTGTGGATGTGCTTCCAACCAGTATTCCTTTGGAGTTGGCCACTATTCCCACCCCCACTATGGGGAATCCTGCATTCACTGTTCCTACATCCACCTTAACTTTTAATATCTCACTTATATTTTTAAGTTCCTCTTCAGTGGTCATTGGGTGAACTATGCATCCCTTATTACTTGCTACTCCAACGGATCCCACCACTTTATATCCTGCTATCATGCACTTTTCAACTTCAACACCTAAAACATCCCTTATACACTTAATTTCCTCTCTACCTAGGTCTGGACTTACTATTGAGGCATAATCGTTTGTGAGTATTATGTTTCCAAGCGCTGTTATCTTACTTGGGAATGGTTCGATGTTTACTCCTAGATCCTTTAGCTCCCTTCTTAAATATTCAATTTCTTCTTGTGGTGTGTAGTATGGTACCAGTATCCCGTTTGAGTTTCCAACAGTTAATACTCCTAGGAGTACTGAGTTGCATAAGTTTATTTGCACTGCTTTTACCTTTAATGTTTCTTCAACTATATTCATTATCTTTACTGGTATGTTTGATGGTGCTAGAACATACTTATCTGATGATGAGAAGAAAACCCCTATATTGTTACTTCCATAAACCGATAGTCTCTCTATCAAATTGTTTTTACCTCTACTCTTTCTCCATAAATGGGTATACTTTTACCTCTCCCTCTGAATTCTTGGTTACCTTTACCCTTATTCTTCTTGGGGGTTTTTGTATGCCTCTTGACCATAGGATTTCATTTACCTCTGGGGTTATGATTATCTTATCTGTTTTCATGTGTCTCATTATGAATTCCTTTAAAAATCTAACTGCACGTGGGGTTCTTTTACCTCTAGGTACATAATAGGCTATTTTTAGTGGTATTGTGTATATTCGTTCTAAGACTATATCCTCTTTATCACCCTTACTCATTTTAATCCCCCTACACTTTCAATTTTGTTTGACGCCAATGTCTTAGTTTTGGATGTCTCCTAAACTTACCCATGGTCTTTACAACAACCCATAATGGGACTGGGGAGTTCTGTTTATTTGCATGGGCCAATCTAAGTTTTCTAGCTAAATGTTTATTTCTCGCCAAACTTACTCCCCCCTTTTCCATATAATTCTAGTTGGTCTTCTACTAATCAATCTACTTAATATTTCTTTCAATTGTTCGTCAGTTATTGGTACTTGAATTCTTCCACTTTGAGCTAATTGTATTAATTGTAATTCTATCTGTTCAACTATCTCTGGTTTAACCATTTTTAAATTTGCAAGTCTACTCCTAGCTTCTGGGGTAAGTATTCTCCTTAAAGCCTCTTGTTTAGCTGCCTCTATTGCCTCCCTCCTTCTAGCTTCCTCTACTTGTCTTTTTAATTCCGCCATTCTTTTACGTCTAATCTCCTCTAATTCCTCATCATATCCCTCTTCTTCCTCATTTTCACTTGCCATATTGCTTTCACCTCTACTTTATGCGATAACATATTTTTTAAGTTCAGGATTTTCCTTCATAAGAGTTCTAAATATCTTGTTTGATGTTGTGTATAAGAGTGAGAGGCCTTCAGGAGTTATGGTTCTCCCTCTTCCCTCAACCTTCTTCACAAGTTTTGCATCCTCCAATTGCTGCATTATTTTCCTAATAATCTTCCCTCCTCCCTTACTGAAGTGACATTTCTTCGTTCCATCCTGCTTTCTTCCACCAAAGGCTGTTCTAAGCCTCTCCACCCCTACTTCACCCTCTAAATATATCTTTCTAAGTATTGCTGCTGCGCGGATATACCACCAATCTGGGTTATCGGGAATTCTCTCCCTATGGCTCCCCGTCTTCACGTATTGGGCCCATGTTGGCGGCTTTATTTGCGGGTAATTTTCTTTTATAGTCTCAGCTAACTCTTTAATCAATCTATTTGCTGGAACTGTTTTTGGTGAAACCAATGTCCGTCACCAAATTTTATTAAACTATTTTTCAAATCGTATTATCTCTTATAAATTATTTGCTTTTCTGCTTTCTATATAATGTTATTGTTCTCCCCCTAACGTCCATAACTTCCGCTTTTAGTGATGAAGCTAACCCTTTAGCTATCTCCTTCACATCAGCTTCCTCTATTAATGGTGAATTCTTAAGTAATTTTATTTTCACAACCTCATGTTCATCCAATTGCCTATCTATCTCCTTCGTAACAGCCTCCGTCAACCCACTTCTACCCACATTTATCTTTGGAATTTCATTTCTAATTATGAGTGATTTGATCTTGCGTTTTTCATTACCCATTTATATCAATAGAATAAGTGGATGTTGCAATAAATATTTTTCACTGGTATCCCTCTACCCTTCCCTTCTTATTATATACCTCATTTTATTTCCACATTTATGGCATGTTACTACTATATGCGTACTCCTCCTACTTTTAATTCTAACGTGGCAATTTACTCCTGGAACTAGGAATGTGTAGCATTTATGACAAAATCTACGTCTCCATTTTGTCGGTATTCTTACTCTGGCTTTCATACTTATTTTACGGGCAATCTCCACATATCTATCTGCCAGCTCAGGGTTTTCGTGAAATACTTTTTCCGCCATTCTGAATAATTTGTCTATGCGTTCTCTGCCTATCTCACGTATGATCCTCCGCATTAAATTAATAGATTTAATCGTTATATTTAAATTGGGTGCTCTCTAATTTGCATAATCTTAACATAATTGTTGGAGAAGCAGCTTTGGAACTTATACCTAGGGAGATAAGTGATCATCCAGCCGTGGTGAAAGATGCCAAGAGGAGGGGGAAGAAGGGTTTTGAACTTCTCCTAGATATCTCCAAACATTATTGGGCTATGAAGTCACTAAAGGATTATTGGAAACGTGGCAGACCTGACATAACACATCTAATATTACTCAACGTTTTAGGTTTTCCTGCAAGCAAGAGGGGGTTAGTAAAGGTATACGTTCATACAATAAATGATATGGTCATAACCTTTCACCCATCCATCCGCCTACCAAGGAATTATAATAGGTTTGTGGGTTTAATGGAGCAATTGTTTAAAGTTGGAAGAGTCCCACCCGATAGTGATACTCCTCTAATAACCATTAAGGCTTGCAACCTGCCAAATCTAATTAACAATATTCATCCATCTAAAACCATACTATTAACCTCTGCTGGTGAAAGAATACATCCAAATGATCTAGCGAAAATCCTCATCAAAGAGGATAACCCAGCAGTTATTATAGGGGGATTTCAAGAAGGGGAGTTTTCGGAGGAAAATTTGAAGCTGGCCGATGCAAAATTCTCAATATACCCTGAAACTCTAGATGCATGGGTTGTAGCAGCAATTGTCGTACATGATTACGAGATTGAAATGAACCTATACTCCACGATCTAACATTATATGATCAGTGTTTCCAGCGTAAATCATCGGTTCCCCCCTCATTGACCCTCTTCACATCATTTCACAATCATCTAAACAAATCTACTACATAAATATTGCAGTTGGCTGATAAATTATTATCGTCGTCAATATCAATTTGATTATAGTGGACCGGGCGGGATTTGAACCCGCGACCCCCCGCATGCCAAGCGGATGCTCTTCCAGGCTGAGCTACCGGCCCAACATTTAAAGTAATTGTTAATGTTAGAAATAAATTTTTATCCCATAATGCCATAGTCATGTATGATTCCCGGGAATATTGAGGGGGAGATGGATAGACTTGAAAACTGTCTTATTCGTATGTGTTGAAAACAGTTTTAGAAGTCAAATTGCTGAAGCTTACTTTAACAAGTATGCTCCTAAGGGCTGGACTGCCATAAGTGCTGGAATAAAACCAGCAGATAAAGTTCATCCAAATGCTGTAAAGCTAATGCTTGAGGAAGGCATAGACATAAGCCATAAAAAACCACAAATGATTACGAGGGAGCTTCAGGAAAAGGCTGATGTAGCGGTAATCGTGTGTAGTGGTGCCCTTTGTCCCATAGTATACTCCAGATATGTTGAGGAGTGGAATATGCCTGACCCAGCAAATATGCCGCTTGATGAAGCCAGGAAAATCAGAGATGCAATAAAAGAGAAAGTCTTGGACCTCATTAAAAGGCTTACTGAAAGTAAGGACCAGTTCTAATATCCACTCCAACATTTTTTAGGTCATTCTAATGAGGAATTATAATAATGTTAATAGGAAACTTTGTTTGAATTTCATTTCCATTAGCCATACCCGAACAACATTATTTTAAGAAGAACCATTTATAGCCTTTCAAGCCTAGGTAAAATTTACCTAGCAATTTTAATTTTGAGAGGATGGAGCCTCGGGCGGGATTTGAACCCGCGACCAACGGCTTACAAGGCCGCCGCTCCACCGAGCTGAGCTACCGAGGCATTCTATAATTCAGATTTAATTTTTGCTATTTATTTTTAACTTGCAGGTATACTTTTGATGATTCTCCAGCTATGATTTCTATTATTCTTATTGGTTCCGGCGTTCTTCCCCATATGGTGTTATTCTTCAATATTGTTGTTGCTTCTTCTAATCCTATCCCTATGACTTCAATGTAGACTGGTTTTTCGCGACTCTTTATCTTTACTTGATGTACCCCTCTTGATGCTTTTAGAGTGTTTTTTATTATATCCCATCTTATACGCCAGTCTGGGAAATGTTTTATTAATGCTGATATAACCTTCTTATTATCTGGCTTCTTCTTAGTGTATATTATTAGTGGTTTTCCTAGGTTCATCCATATTTTCTCAGCATCTATTAAGTTGAATCCGGCGTAGGATATTCCATTTAGAAGTATTATATCTATTGGTTTTGCTTCATTTATTATTTCAATGGCCTTTTCAGTTGCATCAAGCCCATCGATTTCAATCTCCCTAAAATAGATGTCTTCAATTAATGTGTCTTCTGTCTTCAAACCTATCAGTAATGTCTTCCCAAACCCCTTTCCAACAAACTTCCCATCCTCAAATGTTAGTATCTTCATTTCCATCTACTTTATTAAGTTTGATATTTTTTCATCACTTAATAATCCTTCTCTAAGGCTTCTCTCATTTACACCAATCTTTATTATCTTTGTCCTTCCATACCTCCCCCTACTCACCAACTTCACATTTATTATTCCTAGTGTGTCAAGCTCGTTTATTAGGTCTCCAATCCTCCTCTGTGTTAGTGGATCTATTTTGATTTTTTCACAGAATGTTTTGTATGTATCATATATTTCCCCCGTGGTTGCTTCCCTCCTACCCATCTCCAATTGCAACATGTATATTGATAATAGGAGAATTTTTGAGTGTAGTGGTAGACTTGTTATGGCTTCTATTACTCTATCCTTCTCTATCTCCTTATATGCTTGTTTCACATTTTCTATGGTTACTTTGTCTTGACCATTCCTCTCAGCTATTTCGCCAGCTATCCTTAAAAGCTCCAATGCCCTCCTGGCGTCTCCATGCTCTTTTGCAGCTAATGCTGCGCATAACTGTATTACTCCATCCTCCAAGACTCCACTTCTGAATGCTTTTTCCACTCTTCTTAAAAGTATGTCTTCAAGTTCTGGTGCAGTATATGGTGGGAAAACCACTTCCTCCTCCCCGAGGCTGCTTAAAACTCTGGCGCTTAGGAACTCTGTGAATTTCAGATCATTTGTTATTCCTATTACGCATAGTTTGCTATTTTTGAGTTCAGTATTTATCCTTGTAAGTTTGTATAGTAGTTCATCCCCGCATTTCTTAACCAGTCCATCTATCTCATCTAGCACTACTACCATCGATACCTTTTTCTTGTCTAATCCGTTTAAGAACCGTTTGTATACTTCCGCTGTGGCTAATCCTGTGAATGGTATATGTATCCCTATTGCCTCATTTAATGCTGCAAGTACTCTATAATCTGTGTCTTCATATCTACAATTTACGTATGCTGTTAGAATTTTCCCTGAAACTTCCTTTCTAGCTTTAATCCCCTCTAGAACATATTTTGCCACGGCCGTTTTACCTGTTCCAGTTAATCCGTATAGGAACATGTTTGAGGGTCTTTGATCTTGAAGTAGTGGTGCAAGCACCTTTGCAATAGCCGTTATCTGTTTTTCCCTATGTGGGAGTTCATCTGGTATATAGTCTGGTCTAAGTAGTTCCCTATTTTTGAATATTCGTGAATGAATGACGCTTGTGAAAATGTCATCAAGTTTCTTAGACAAACTTTATCTCCCCAACTAAATCCAATTATCCTAGCCATTCGTTACCTATATTTCTATTGGAGTTTCACATCTAATTCAATATGTAATTGTTTTTCATATGTTGATGTTTTCAAATCATATTTTTCATATATTTTTCCATGATATGCATGTATTTTTTACATTTATTCATAATTTCTCAGTAAAGATTTATATTGTATTTAGACTCTCATATTTTTCAGATTTAATTATGTCATTTAACTCTGCTGTCCTTAGGCATTTAACGATTGGGGCGCCTAAGTTTAAATGCATCTTTAAGATTCAAGACTGCATTTTGTCTTCAATTAGAAGTTTCCTTAGAAGTGAGGGGTTTATAGAGATTCTAGCACCAATAATAGGGCCATGTACCGATCCTGGAATACGTGGGGCTAAGCAAGTTTCAATAGATTATTATGGGTCGAAATTTAAGGTTATGAGTAGCATGATCTTGTATAAGCAGATGATGATTAGATGCTATCCGAAAATATTTGCTTTATCCCCAAATATTAGAATAGAGCCTTTGGAAGCCGTAAGTACTGGGAGGCATTTAGTTGAGTTTAGGCAAATTGACTTGGAAGTTGCATATGCAAAATGTGAGGATATGTTTGATCTTGCAGAGAGACTTCTAAAGAATGTTGTTGATGATGTTTTGGCAAACTGTTCCAATGAGCTTAAATTTCTTGGTAGAGAATTGGTTCCATTAAAAATTCCATTCAAATGTTACACCTATGATGAAGCTGTGAAGCTTCTGTCATCCATGGGGTATCATGTAAGTTACGGCTGCGAAATACCATGGAATGCTGAGGAAGTATTGTCATTTCTCCATAAAGAGCCTTTCTGGATAACAAATTATCCCATCAGTGCCCGTGGCTTCTATTACTTGGAGGATGAGAGTAGGCCTGGATTATTAAGGGATTTTGATTTAATGTATCCAGAGGGTTATGGGGAAGCTGTGTCTGGTGGTGAAAGGGAGTATAGGTATGAGTTCATTGTTGAGAGGATGAGGAGGACTGGTGAAGATCCTTCAAATTATAGCTGGTATCTTGAAATGTTGAAGGATGGTGTTCCGCCATCAGCTGGCTTTGGGATAGGTGTGGAGAGGCTAACAAGATATATTTGTGGGTTGAAATACGTGTGGGATGCTGTACCATTTCCAAAAATTCCTGGAGTCATATCCCCCTAACTTTCAATTTATTACATTATTTTGAAAAAGCTACTCCTCATAGCTTTTAACCCTTTAACCCCCTCTATTTTCAGCATAAACTCCTTTATTTTACGTATATCCCCCTTCACAAGTATTGCTTCCATACAGTTCTCCGCATCTAAATGTACATGCGTATTTGATATGACTATATCTAGAAATTCATGTTGTAATTCTGTTAATTTTTGTTCTGCTTCATGTTCAAAGTATACTGCTATTACTCCTCCAAACATCCCCTCCTCCATCATAATCCCTCTGTCTGAGAGGTATAATCTCAATGCTTCATCAATTATTCTGGATCTATTTTTCATCCCCGTCTTATCCATATATTCATTGAGTATTTTCAAAGTCTCTTTCCTAAATGCTACACCAGTTCTTACTATTTTTGCCAATTCTCATCCCAAAACACTTTAACTTATTTTTGCTATTAAACATAATTCTCCCAACTTTAATTGTGAATTTAAATGGATGCGGGGGGTGGGATTTGAACCCACGAAGGCCTACGCCACGAGGTTTCCCAGTTTAACTTCTGAGCCTCGCGCCTTTGACCTGGCTCGGCAACCCCCGCCTACAATATAAACTGAATTATTATTAAACAAATTATTTATGCTGTTTTCAGGCGTACTGGAAGTTTTGAGTTATTTCATTTATTTTAGGATTTCTCCTTCCTCCAAGGGACTCCTCCCATAACTTCGCGTCTAAAGTATATTTTTCTACATCTTAATCTTGGAGGGGAGTTTCTCCTTGGTTTAGCTGGTATTTTTGGGGTTGCCGACCTTACTTTTCCAGCTTTTGTTAGCGATCCATGGCTTGGCATTTTTGCTCATTATTTTATGATTTATGGGCTACTTAAATTTTTAGCGTTTCATATTTTTATCTTCCTTCCTGATGAATCCCTCTTATATGCGCCTAGCTCAGTTATTTTTGCCAGAGTCTCTAATGGTATTACTGGTCCCTCTACGCATACTCTTATCCCTATTGGGTCCATGATACATGAGCCGCATATTCCAATGGCGCATTTCATATACCTTTCCACTGATGCTTGGATGTGTAAACCTTTTTCCAATGCTATTTCTAACACTCTCTTTATCATGGCTTCAGGTCCGCATACGTATATTTCATTGGGTATTTCCCCCTTCTTCAGAGTCTCTTCGAGTAGGGTTGTTGCTAATCCCTTATATCCTAGGCTTCCATCCTCCGTTACTGGCATATATCTGATCTTTTCCAGTCTTGCCAGTTCATTCAGTTCCTCTTTAAATATCATTTCATCAACATTTTTAGCTCCATTTATAACTGTAACGTTGTTTCCACTTTTTTCACATAATCTCCTAATTAGTGGCATTAGTGGTGCGATGCCTGTTCCCCCACCAATGGCAATTATTTTTCCATTGACTTCTTCAAAGCCTCTTCCATAAGGCCCTCTAACTCCAATGTATTCATTCACCTTTTTGTTGTAGAGCGCATTTGTAGCTTCACCTATTCTATGTACTGTGAATGATATTTCCTCTTTCCCTATGTGTGATATTCCCATTGGTATTTCATCTACTCCTGGTATCCAGACCATTATGAATTGTCCTGGATGGGCTTTTTCAGCTACCTCCTTATTTAGTATTGTTATTGTTCTTCTGTCTTTTCCTTCATCCTTTACTGCTATTATTCTTGATGGCATCGTTTTCATCTACTTCACCTCTTATGCGCTAATCCTATCATTTCCTTTACTGATTTATATCCTTCGCTTTCCATGAAGTCTATAATTCCCTTTTCAATTTCCTTGAATATTTCGATTCCCTTAAATGCTATTGCAGATCCTATTTGTACTGCGCTGGCCCCAGCCATGATGAATTCTATGGCATCTTCATAGCTTGTTACCCCTCCAACTCCAATTATCGGTATGCTTAATGCTTCATATAATTGGTATACACATCTTATGGCTACTGGTTTTATGGCTTTCCCACTTAACCCTCCATATATGTTTGATAGTATTGGTTTAGCGATTTTTATGTCTATTATCATTGCTTTTAATGTGTTTATTGCTGTTATGGCGTCTGCACCAGCCTTCTCTGCGCTTAACCCTATCTTTACTATGTCTGTTACTTCTGGTGTTAGTTTTGCAAATACTGGTATTTTTACTGTGCTCTTTACGGCATTTACTACTTCATATGTTAGTTTTGGGTCTTGTCCATATTGTATGTTTGGTCCATGTGGGCATGATAGATTTAGTTCTATTGCGTCAGCCCCTGCCTCTTCAGCTTGATAGGCTACTTCAGAGAATTCCCCTGTTTCCCCTCCAAATACGGATACTATTACTGGAACTCCCCCCTCCCTCGCTACTCTTATTTCGTCTTTAAATTCATGTATTCCGGGGTTTGATAGTCCAATGGCATTTATTAATCCATACTCGAGTTTTACTACTGTGGGGTTTGGGAATCCTGTTCTTGGATTTTTGCTAACCGATTTTGTTGTAACGGCTCCAGCGCCAGCCATTGCAATTCTCTTTAATATGGCCCCCGTTGTTCCAAGTATCCCTGATGCGAGTATTAGTGGGTTTCTAATTTTCAAGTTTGCTATTTCAGTGCTTATATCCACATCCAATGTTAAGCCCTCGTCTATTATTGATATAAAACATTTAAAAGTTATCGTGTCATTATGCATTATTGGTTAGTGTGGTGTTCAATGTCTAGTTTGGAGTATTTTATGGTGGATGCTCCATTTGGATTTATGCTATTTGACGTTGATGGGAAGGTTTTGATATTTGAACCTCTTACTGGGGATCCTGAGGTTATTGCGGATAAACTTTTTAGATTGGATAATGGTGAAATTGTTGAGGAGTTGAAGTCTTTTTGTGGTAAGGTTTCATCATCCTTTAAGGCTGGTAAAGTATTTTTTGATAATGAGAAGCTATTTATGATGGTTAGGCGGCTTTTGCATGACTTCGAATTACAAGTTGATCCTTTTAATCCACTATTTAAGAGGTTTAGGGGTTCTCTGCCTGATATAGCTGTTTCGCAGAAGATTGTTTCAACAGTTAAAGATTATTATACTTTCCTACATGGAATTTCATTACTCCTATCTAGGAGGAGGTTGAGGAAGGCTGTTGAGAAGAGGGATCTACTTCTTGCACAATCAATTAATGCCATAGACGATCTTAATAAGATACTGAATATGATGATTAGCCGTTTGAGGGAATGGTATGGCATCCACTTCCCAGAGTTAAACTCGATAGTTGATGATCATAGATTGTATGCGAAGATCGTGGGCAATATTGGTTCGAGGGATAAGTATGATGCAAGTAGCTTGTCTGCTTTAGGGGTTTCCGAACCCTCTTCTAGCAAAATATTATCTGCCGCCAAGTCGTCGATAGGAGCTGGCTTCAATGAGTATGATATTAACGTTATCATGGATTTCGCTCGGAATATAATGCATTTATACGATTTGAAGGATGAGTTGGAGAGTTACATTGATTCTGTGGCTGATGATGTGTGTCCAAATTTGAAGTCTCTTGTAGGCCCTCTTATAAGTGCTAGATTGATTTCATTGGCCGGTGGATTGGATAAGCTTGCTAGACTCCCCTCAAGTACAATTCAGGTTCTTGGTGCTGAGAAGGCTCTATTTAGAGCTTTACGTACAGGTACGAGGCCTCCTAAACATGGTGTGATATTTCAATGTCAGGAAGTTCATGGGGCTCCAAAGTGGCAGAGGGGGAAGATAGCTAGAGCCTTGGCTGGCAGACTTGCCATAGCCGCTAGGGTTGATGCCTTCTCAGGCATATATGTGGGCGATCAGTTAAAGGAAGACCTTTATAAGAGGATTGAGGAGATCAAAAAGCTTTATCCAAAGCCTATTAAGAGGCGTGTTGAGGTTAAGGAGAGGGGGAAAGCTAGGAGGAGGCGGTGAGAATGAGTTTAACCAAAATATATGAGGATGGCAAGTTTAAGGGCGTGTATTGGTGTGAATTTGAGGATGGCTCTAAGAGGCTTGCAACCGTCAACATGGTTCCAGGAGTTCGCGTGTATGGTGAGCAACTAGTCTCCCATGGTGGTGTTGAGTTTAGAGTTTGGAATGCCTTTAGAAGTAAACTTGCTGCAGCGATATTGAAGGGTGTAAGTGAAATATCCGTTAAGCCAGGTTCATATGTGCTGTATTTGGGGACTTCAACTGGCACAACAATTAGCCATGTGAGCGACATCATTGGGTCTGATGGATGCGTATTTGGAGTTGAGGTTGCTCCAAGGCCTTTCAGGGAGTTTATGGCTTTATGTGAGAGGAGAAGGAACATAGTTCCAATATTATCGGATGCCCGTACTCCAACTGCATATCGGAGTATAGTTCCAATTGTTGATGGAATGTATTGTGATGTGGCTCAACCTGATCAAGCTAAAATATTGATAGATAATGCTAGGCTCTTCCTCAAACCCAATGGTTTAGCTATGCTTGCAATAAAGGCTAGGAGTATTGATGTAACTTTAGAGCCAAGTGAAGTCTATAAGCGTGAGATAAATTATCTGGTGGATGGCGGCTTTGAGATAATAAGCGTAGTTCATTTAGAGCCGTATGATAAGGATCATGCCATGGTGGTTGCGAGGTATGTTGGGAAGTGATTTTAAATGCACACTGATTATAGACGTATAGATAGAGTTTTAAACTTGATTTATAAATCAGAGATTGAAAGGATTAATAATCATCTACCAGCGGAGTATAAGACTTTAAGGGAGATTGTTTCCAGCAACCTTCCATCCATTAAAGCTAGGGATGGCTCTGATATAATTATTGATAGGGAGGATCTTGATGTTCTCAGTAAAGTTTTGCCTCCAGAGTTGCATGAAAAATTGAAGTTGCCATTAGTCTTCTTTAGGAGGATGGATCTTGGGGTGGGTGCCTATGAACTTGTTGGTGGAGTAGTTGAGGCGTTCACAGTTTTAAGAGTTATGGGTGAAAATATATCTATTGATAAAGTTTCACTTCCACTTAGACTTTACAAACCTCATATGTTTAAATTGAAGATGACTATCCCAAGTTGTGTGATCATATCATTTGGTGAAGTGGGCTCCTCCTCTACTGAGGATGATGTAAAGTTATAATTCACATTTCTCTTCTAACCCTATCAAGAGTGGACCAGCTTCTCCTTACGAAGTCAGGTAGCCCCCCCTTTTCAAGGCACTTCTTTATGAATAGTATTGTCTTGGGGTCGCTTGGATATCCCGAGCCTACATCCCCATAGATCCTTTTTATTTCATCTATTATTGAATCTCTCTTCACTTTCGCTATTATTGAAGCTGCTGAGACCACTGGGTATATTTGGTCTGCTTTATGTTTTGATATTACTTCAACTTTATGGGTCAATTTTGCCATGATCATCCTTCTAAATCTTTCTTCATCCACATCTGCACTATCAACATATGCTACGTCCGGTTTCAATTTATTTATTATCTTAGCCATAACCTCAGCTTCCAGTTTGTTTAGTACTCCTATCCCTGTCCTCCTCTTATATTGTACTGCTTGATCTATTTCCATGGGTGTTACTATCTGGTATGTCCAATCAACACTCAACTCTACGATTTTGTAATATAGTTTTTGCCTTCTCTCCCTTGTAAGCATTTTGGAATCCTTTACTCCTATTTCCACAAGTTTGTTTTGGTCTTCATCTCTAATCATTATTCCAGCTATTACCATTGGTCCTATTATTGGGCCTCTTCCTGCCTCATCTACTCCAGCTATCAACATAACATTAATCTCGAACTTAAACTTATCTAGGTTTATTTAATAAAGTTTTACAGGTTGAGTTTATGATTATTGTTGTAACTGGGAGGCCTGGTGTGGGTAAGTCCACTGTTTGTCTTAAGGTTATAGATTTGTTGAGGGGGAGTGGGTTAAGGGTTGGTGGAGTTATTTGTCCCGAGATTAGGGAGGGGGGAGTTAGGGTTGGTTTTAAAGTTTTGGATTTGATGAGTGGTAAGAGTGGATTATTGGCTCATGTAAATATTCCTTCCCCAGTTATGGTTGGCAAGTATTATGTGCAGTTGAAATCCTTTGAGGATGTTTTAATTGATGCATTAAATTCTGCTTTGACGGATGCTGATGTAATTGTTTTTGATGAGATTGGTCCCATGGAATTGAAGAGTGATGTGGTGTTGAATTTCCTATCTTCAATTCCCAAAATTAATAAGCCAATTCTCATGGTTGTCCACTGGAAGGTGGTTAATAATTTAAGGGATTTAATAAAAGTTGATTATAAAGTTTTCACAGTAACCTTTGAGAATAGGATGTTGCTTCCAAATAAGATATTTAACCTTTTGGTTGGAGGGGTGTAGATTGTCTTCACTTGATAATCTGAAGCTTAAGGTGATATGTGAGGGGAAAGCTAAACTTTATGTCCCAGACCTGGATTATTATGGCCATTACGTTGGCGATGATGAGCCATCGCATGCCCCAGTATTTTATAATCCAAGGATGGCTTTTGATAGAAGTTTATCAGTATTAGTTGTGAATCAATTTCAAAGTTTCGTCTCTGAGAATCTTAGGATTTGCGATGCTTTCTCAGGTACTGGTGTTCGTGGTATAAGATATGGTCTTGAAGTGGATGGAGTTGATCTGGTGTGGTTTAATGATTGGAATCCATTGGCTGTCGAATTGATTCATAAAAATATACTCCTTAATTCGATTAAACCATCAGCAACGGTATCCTGTTTAGATGCGAGAAGGATGTTTTTCATGAACAGCAGTTTTAATAGCAGATTTCATGTGATTGATATAGACCCATTTGGTTCTCCATCGAAGTTTATTCAGCCTGCCATAGCCTCCTTAAAGGATGGTGGGCTTATGTGTATTACTGCCACCGATGTTCCAGTATTGTTTGGTAAATATCCCACCACATGTTTGAGGAGGTATGGATCCATACCCATTGAATCCAGTTTCTCGCAGGAGATTGCCGTTAGAATATTGCTTGGATACATCTCAAGAAATGTTTCCACATATGATTTCTCATGCACTCCATTACTTTGTTATTCTAGGGCGCATTACATAAGGATATTTGCACGCTTCAATTTTAGTGTAGATCTTGCGAATGAGTCTATGTCGAAACTTGGCTACATATCCTTTTGCAATAATTGTCTTCATAGATTTGTTGTGAATGGCATACTGCCCCCTGATGTACGTGAATGTCCAAATTGTAATTCTAAACTCCACTTCTCAGGCCCCCTTTGGGTAGGTCCGCTCTTCAATACAGAATTCATATTGGAGTTAAGGAAGCGTGCCAGCACCCCTGATTTAACCCGTTTCTTGGACATCATACTTGATGAGTGTAAGGGGCCTCCAACATTCTATGTTTTGGATGAAATTTCAAAAATTCTTAAAACTTCTTCCCCAAGAGTCGATGATATTTTAGAAGAACTTAAATCCATGGGTTTCTTTGCTTCTAGAACCCACTTTCATGCTAAGGGGATTAGGACGGATGCCCCTTCAAAGGTCATTTTTGACTTGGTGCGATCTTCCTCCTCTTAGCTATCACATATATTTCTGAACTCTCCTTCCTCGAAGCACTTGGCTTGAATATTTTAACCTCTACGAATTCTTCTTTAACTTTATTTATGAAATCGTTTAATAGAGGGCCTTGGAAAACCTTTATTACACATCTACCATTTGGTTTCAGAAGTTCTCTAGCTATTTTCAATGCATTTTCTGCTATGAATATTTGTCTTGCATGATCAGTATCCCATATTCCGGAAATTTTTGGAGCAGCGTCTGATAGTATCACATCTGCCATGTATCCATTAGGAATTGCACTTCTTATAATCTCCACTATGTTTTCATTTGTTATGTCTGCTCGTATTGTTATGATATTATTCCATGGGAACTTCTCTATTTCATTTATATCTACACCTATCACTAGCCCATCATCCCCCACGATTTCTCTTGAGACTTGTATCCATCCTCCAGGTGCAGCTCCTAAGTCTATAACTATATCTCCTCTCCTCATAACATTGTACTTCTTATTTATCTCCTTCAATTTGTATGCTGCTCTAGATCTGTAACCTTCAACTTTTGCTTTTCGATAGTAGTAGTCCATTCTATTGTGGTGTCCCTCCCTCAACTCCCTCCATTCCCTCCACTTGACTCATAATCCAATCTGACATTTTTTGGCATGTTACCGGATTTATTTCGCCTCCTTGGCCGCACTTCGTTATCATTGGGCATGTGAAGCATGGTATTCCCTTTACGCTTGATATTGAGATCTTCTTAGGCTCCTTTTTAACGATTTTAAGTATATATGTGTGTTTCCCTTCATGCATTATTGGTTCTCTTGTCACAAATCCCTTCTTTTCCAGTCTGATTGCTATTCTCGACCCCTCTCTACTGTCTGTTCCAAGGATTTTCCATAATTCGCTTTGCATTATCCCATTTTCCCCTCTCTTAATGATTATTTCTATGGCCTTCCTCTCCAGTTCGCTGAGCTTTACGGCTTTAGGCATTTTATATCATCTTCTCTGCTTTTTTCATTTAATATTTAATGGATAGTTCAAACTAACTTATATTTAAATTGTTTTTTTATGTTTTAAAGTGGTATGTCTATGACTATTTTCTCAGCCAATTCTTTATATCTATTCCTAATTGTTACTTCAGTGACTCCTGCCACGTTCGCTATTTCCCTTTGTGTTTTCTTTTCGTTTAGTATCACGCTTGCTATGTATATTGCGGCTGCGGCAACCCCTATGGGGCCTCTGCCTGATGTTAATCCATTGTTCTTCGCTATATCCACTATTGTTTTTGCATGTATTTGCACGTCTCCTATAAGTCCTAATTGTGTTGCAAGTCTTGGTATGTATTCAACGGGGTTTGTTGGGTTTACCTTCTTTATAAGTTCTCTAGCCATGAATCTATAGCTTCTCCCTATATCCTTCTTATTTACCCTAGCAACCCTTGTTATTTCATCAAGCGTTCTTGGTACACCATATTTTCTGCAAGCAGCGTATATGGCTGCTGCAGCCATGCTTTCCACTGATCTACCTCTAACCAGTTTTTCATCTACAGCCCTCCTATATATTAGTGCAGCTTCTTCATGTATGCTTTTTGGCAATCCAAGTTGGGATGTTATTCTCTCTATCTCTTGTAATGCGAATGCGAGGTTTCTTTCTGTGGCATCTGATATTCTGATCCTCCTCTGCCATTTCCTCAATCTATATACTTGTGCCCTCCTTTTTGGTGTTAGGTCTTTACCATAGCTGTCTTTATCCCTCCAATCAATTATTGTTGATAATCCTTTATCATGTATTGTTAATGTGAGTGGTGCTCCCACACGGGTTCTTTTCTCCTTTTGCTCCGGATTGAATGCTCTCCATTCAGGTCCTGGATCCATCATTCTTTCACTTATTACTAGCCCGCAATTTAGGCATGTTATTTCAGCTCTTTCTTCATCTCTAATTAGATTTGTGCTCCCGCATTCTGGACATACTTTTATGGTTTTATCTGGTTCTCCCATTATTCTTCCTCCTATTCTTCAAAGTATATTCTACTCCCCTTCATTTTGGGGGTTGACTTTTCATTTGATACCTTTATTAGGATGTATGGGTTTTTTACTGGTCCAAAAATTTCGTATACGCTTCCAATCATTTTCCCATCAACATCATACACCTTTGAATCTGTTTTTGGGGCTTTATTTGCTCTCGCCAGAATTAACCTTTCATTCACTTTATGCAGGACTTTACCTGCATGCGTCAAGGGATCATCTCCACTTCAACATAATTCTTACTGTCGAATGCACTTATAAGTTTATTGTGATTTTAAGCAAAAATCTTCATTTACTAATTCTAATCCGCTTTTTTACCTTTACTTTTCTCAGATTCTTTCATTCTTTGTTTCTCAATTCTCATTTTATTTATTGTTAATGACAATTTCTTAATTATCTCAATCTTCCTCCCCATTTCCTCTATTATTATTCTTCCTTCAGACTTGTACCATGTTTTTGGGTATCTTTTCCCCTTTTCCACAATGTATTTCATTTTTAGTTCTTTTGCTGCCTCCTCCATTTCCTCTATTGTTGGATTCGGCACTGCCATGTCCTTTGGGATCCTCCTTCCATATTTTCTGGTTAATGTTGCATCTATGTATGCTGGCCATATTATCCTCCTCCTTCCCTTCGTAGTTTCCTTACTTGTATGCGCATTATCTCCGTTAATGTTCATCACCTTATTCATTATTCCTCTGAATTTATATGTGGATTGCTATTTGTTTATTTGGTGTTTAATTTCCTCATACCTCCATCTTTTATTTGTTTTTAGCTCCTCTTTTTGATCAATGTTGCATTTACAATTCCATGTTGACCTGGTCTTGAGGTAACTTTTGCTTCTCCTATTGGCGTCTCTATTATTGCTCCCCTCGTTATTATCCCTCTTCTTGAGTATTCTGGATTTGCTGGGTTGCTCTTTACCCGTGTGATCTTCACCTTAACCACCTTCCTTCCACCTTCCTCAATTATTGCCACATTTGCGTAAGCAGCCTTTTTCTCCCTAACTTTTATGTTCCCACCACGAACTCTAATTGTTATTCTCTCATCATTTTCGCTGAGAATAGTGTTTGTGGGTGGTCTTCCCAGCTCATATTTCCTCTTCTCCCTATAAGGCCTCTTTCTCCCTCCTGATGGTTTTTTTAGGTCATTCCCTTGGTAGTAGCTCAATTATTTCACCCTAGTGTGCTATCACGATATTTTTATCTCATACTTTTAAGTATTATGTTTTGGTTCGTGGATATGCCTGACGAGTTTGTAAAGCTTTTTCATGGTAGTGGTGGGCAACTAACTGATAAGCTCATTGAAAAGCTCTTTGTTAATAGAGTTAAGCTTCATAATGTTTTTGGGGGTGTGGGGTTAAGGGATTTTGATGATGGTGCATCGATCCCCATAGGTGATTTTGAACTGGTTATGACATCAGATGGTTACACTGTTGATCCAATATTCTTCCCAGGTGGGGATATTGGTGTTTTGGCTGTATGTGGTACAATTAACGATCTTGCTGTTATGGGTGCTAAGCCCCTCGCTATAATGGATAATATAATCGTTGAAGAGGGGTTTCCAATGAAGGATCTTGAACTAATCGTTAACTCTATGATTAAGACGGCTGAAGAAAATAATGTTGCCATTGTTGGGGGGGACTTTAAAGTTATACCTAAGGGTAAGTTGGATAAAATAGTTATTGGAATGAGCGGGATTGGAATAGCGCCAAGGGGTAAAATTATAACTGATCGTGGCGTTAAGTGTGGAGATAAGATAATCGTTACTGGTAGTATTGGTGAACATGAAATTGCTTTAATGTCTGTTAGGGAAGGGTTATCCTTTATTGGGGAAATCAAATCTGATGTTGCTGCAATATATAATGTGATGGAGGCTGCACTCGAAGTTGGTGGGGTTCATGCCGCTAAAGACCCTACAAGAGGGGGTTTAGCTGAGGCTTTAAATGTTTGGGCAAGTAAATGTAATGTTGGTATATGGATCGATGAATCCAAGATACCAATTAGATCTGAGGTTAAAGCCGTATGTGAGATGATGGGTTTAGATCCCCTATACTTAGCCTGTGAGGGTAGAGCTGTTTTAAGTGTGGACCCAGCATATGCAGATGACATCCTAAACAGGATAAGGAGATTTAAAGGTTGTGAATCTGCAAGCATAATTGGTGAGATCAGGAGTAGCCCTAAAGGATACGTTGTTATGGAAACCTTGATTGGGGGGAGTAGGGTTGTTCCATCACCAATTGGGTCGCAGCTTCCAAGAATCTGTTAATATGGGTGGATGATTTAATCCTCAAACAATGCATTTAAATTTTAAATCTCCTCAATTATATTTTTGGTGTTATTTTGCCATCAATTCAAACATTTAGGAAACGTTTAGCGATGGTGCATGGGGAGCTTGAAAGGAGGGGGGCTAAAGCTGCCATATTATTTAATTCATTGAACATGTATTACTTGACGGGATTCCCTAGGGGTAGGAGCCTAATAGTTCCCGTCGATGGTGAACCTATACTGTTAGTTTCGGAGCTGGAGTTTGATGAAGCTGCAGAGACATTTAAGCATGGTGTGGTAATCCCCCTAAAGGCGGATATGAGCTTATCTGACGTTATTAATTCTAAATTGGCGGAGCTTCATGTAAGTGGGAATATTGCGGTGGAACGCCAGTACATGAATATTGATATGTATTCCACATTGGCTAAGAAATTGAATGTATCTGAATTCATGGATTTCTCAACATCCATATTGCAAATAAGGTCTGTAAAGGATTCTGAGGAAATTGATTTGATTAGAAAGGCCTTAAGCATATCTGAAAAGAGCATTAAACATTTATTAGGCGTTTTACGTGAAGGGATGAGTGAAGTGGAGATTGCTGGCGAAATTGAGTATGCTATGAGGAGAGCTGGTTCTGAGGGGTATGCTTTTGATAGCATAGTGGCTTCCGGGGTTCGTTCAGCTTATCCACATGCTTCCACAACGCAGAAAAGGGTTTGTCAAGGTGAATTGGTGGTTATAGATGTTGGCGCTAAGTATGGTGGATACTGTTCAGATATAACTAGAACCATCACAGTAGGCTTCATAAATGAGGATTTGAAGAAGATGTTTACCCCTGTGCTTGAAGCCATAGATGCTGCTGTAGATGTTCTTTCTGCAGGGGTTACTGGAGCTGAGGTCGATGTTGCTGCTAGACGTGTAATAGAAAAGTATGGTTATGGAAAATATTTCACACATAGTCTCGGTCATGGTGTTGGTTTAGCAGTTCACGAAGAGCCTGGGTTAAATTCCAGGAATAATTCACCTCTACCCAGTGGCAGCATCGTTACCATAGAGCCTGGAATATATATTAGGGGGGTTGGCGGCGTTAGGGTTGAGGAGATGGCTTTGGTGCGTGAAGGTGGATGTGAAATTCTTAATAGTCTTGAAAGAGTTTTCTTCTAAATATTAGTCCCCCATAATCCACACATACAATTTTTACGTTCAACTGGTATTCTCTGGACGACTCTATTCATAATTTCAACAATAACCCTCGTTTTTTCCTTCATGATTTCATTTACCTCTTCATGTGATATCCTCTTCTGCATTCCAGCAGCGTAATTTGTAATTACGCATATTGTTGCATAACACATTTTCAATTCCCTTGCCAGAATGACCTCTGGGACTCCAGTCATACCTACAACATCTGCTCCTAGAAGTCTGAACATTCTTATTTCAGAGGGGGTTTCAAATCTAGGCCCCTCCGTACATACATATACTCCGCCATCCCAAATTTTTACGCCCATTTCCTCGGCAACTTCAATGATTATCCTTCTAATTTCTGGGCAGTATGGTGTTGTTAAATCTATGTGGACTGCTTTTTGGTCATAAAATGTGTATGTTCTCCCTTTTGTGAAGTCTATGAAGTCGTGCGGTACGAGGAGGTCTCCTGGGTTTAGCCCATCCCTTATACCTCCGACAGCATTTGTGGCTATAACCCTTTCAACTCCAAGCGTTTTTAATGCCCATAAGTTTCCTCTATAATTTACTTTGTGTGGTGGGGTTTCATGTCTTTCTCCATGTCTAGGTATAAATGCAACTTTTTCATTTGCCATAACACCTATTTTGACATGTACCTCTCCATATGGTGTATTCACCGATACCTTTTCTCCCTCTATTGCATTTTCAAGTCCAGACCCTCCAATTATTCCAATTCTAATATTCATTTCCCTCCCCTCCCCCTCCTCTTTGAGATTACTCCCTCCATTAATGTGAAGAGTATTATTAGTGTTATTGTGGTGATTGTTGGTATTAGTAGTGGTGTTAGAATGGCTTGAATGGAGTATTCTTGTTTTATTAGTGTTTCTGCAACCCCCTTTAATAGTGGCCTTACAGTTACTATGAATGTTAAACTAACTATGTCATGCCAAACTTTACTGCTCCTCCTCAATACTTTCTCAATAATTCTACCTCCAACTATTATGGAGAAGCCTATTAGGATTATGTCACTTGATACATCTATGAAGATTCCAGCCATCCCAGCTATATTACCCATTAAATTTGGGTTTACAGCAACTTCGGATAATACTTTCCCCACGCCCATATACATTGATATTAGTATTGTTATTACTCCCATGAGGCTTGAGAAGAATATTACTGGGGAGGACCTTAGCCATCCAATTACATGCGTATCTATGGAGAATCCACGTATTATGAATGCTATTCCAACAATGAATAGTGCCCCCATACCCGCATATTGAGAGTAACCTGTAACTATCAGTATTGCCATTGATAGGAATAATAATCCAGGTATTCCTAGGAATATTCTTGCGTATTGCGATTCTTCAACGATCTTTCTTAGATATCTTGCAAATAGTATGTATGTCTCCTCAACCCCCCTTTCTTGTTGTATTATTATCCTTTTGATGGATACTATTGGTATTCTTGATTGTATTATTGGTATTATTAGTTCATCTGCCGCCCCGTCACTTACAAATATTGCTCCAGTGGCCTGATATGATTTTAAAACTTCATTTAGTTCATCCCTTATCTTGATATCTGATTTTAATCCCCCTTCTGCTTCACCTGCGATAGTTGCAATTTCACATTCCATATTATTACGTTTCAATTCATCATAAACCTTTATGGCCGCGAATATTGCATTCACATCGGAGTCTTCTGGGGATGTTATTGCAAATTTAACGGCAGCTTCAATATTTTTCTCTCTCCCTATTATGGGTGTTTTAAATCCGGTAGCTTTCCCCACATCATTATCTTTATCTACACATATTATGAGTAGTTTCTCAGCGCCTTCCTTCATTCAAATACCATAAAATAGTATTTTTTGGTTATACTTATAGTTGATGATCTTCATCCATTTCCATTAATGCTTGGAATTCTTCGAAGCTCAATTTTTCCTTTCTCTTAATCTTTTCACGGGCCTTTCTAGCTAGATCCTCCTTTATCTTCATCTCCTCCTCTCTTCTTCTAATGAATTTTATTTTACTCATTTCTGCTTGTAATTCTACAATTTTTTCTCTTATTTTCCCCTCTTCCTTTAATACATCTTTTATGCGGTTATCCATCTCATTTAATTCATTTATTTTCCTTTGTTTTTCCTCCTTTATCTTGTTAATTTCCGCCCTTTTTTCCTCCTTCTCCTTTATTATTTCGCTTATCTCTTTACTTATCTCATCCACCTTTCTTTTTATGTCTTCCTTTTCCATTACTTTTTCTCTTATCTTCTTCTTTATCTCAGTGTATTCTTCCTTTGCCTTCTTAGTTTTTTCAATGTTTTTTAATAGTCTACTTAGCTCTGCAATTCTCTTTATTATCATTTCCTCCTCCTCTTTTGACATTATTGTTGTTTGCTGTCTCCATTCTAATTCCTCTATTTCCCTCTTTATCTCTATTTCATCTTTATTTGTTTTCAAGTAGTTCCCTCTAATTTGTTCCATTATTTCTTCTCTTTTTTTGCTTAGATCCATTATTTCTTTACTCTTTTCCTTCAACGATTGTATTAGTTTCTTCTTGTCTTCTATTTTTTCCGATATTTTTCGATTAATCTCTTCAATTGCTTTGTATTCTTCGCTTATCTTTTTGTTTAGGTTATCTATTTCCTCTTTTATCCTCCTTTTTTCCTCTAATAGTTTCCCCCTTTCTTCCTCTAACTGCTTATATGTTTCTCTTAGTTTGCTTATTTCATTTAGTATGTCTTCTTCGTTGGTCATTCTAGTATTATCCTCGCATCCACTATTTTTGCTCCTCTCTCGTATACGAATATTGGGTTTAGGTCTAATTGGCTTATTTGTGGGAAGTCTGTTAGTAGTTTTGATGTTTTCATTATTGTATCTATTATTGCGTTTTCATCGGCTGGGGGTTGTCCTCTATAACCCTTTAGTAGTGGGTATCCCTTTATTTCTCTTATCATTTCCATGGCGTCTTCAATGGTTAGTGGGGCTATTCTGAAGGTTACGTCTTTTAATATTTCAACGAATATTCCGCCAAGTCCGAACATTATTGTGTGTCCAAATTGGGGGTCTTTTATTGCGCCCACTATTACCTCTAATCCTGTTGGGGCCATTTCTTGCACAAATATGCCTATTATTTTTGCGTCTGGCTTGTTTTTTGCAACATTCTCCATTATCTTTTTATATGCATTTTTTGCTTCTTCTTCATTCTTTATGTTTACTATTACTCCTCCTACGTCGCTTTTATGTATTATATCTGGTGAAACTATTTTGAAGACCACTGGATACCCTATTTCTTTAGCGTATTTTAGTGCTTCATTAAGGTCTTTTGCCACTTTAAATCTAGTTACGCTCATTCCATATTGTTGGCATATGCTTTTTGCTTCATGTTCCATTAAATACTTTCTCCCTTCATTTAATGCGTTTTCAATTATCTTCGCTGCATCCATAGACACTTCTCCACACACCTCACTCCAATTTAATTTCTCTAATTTAAAAACGCTTTGCTCATTCTATTATTGTTTTTCCTAGTATTCTCTCTATTCTTCCTAGGAGTGCATCTCCCCCCTCGCCTGTTATTGATGATGTGAATACTATTTCTGCAAACATTTCTTCACTTATCACATCTACGATTCTTTGACTTATCTCGCTTTGCAAGGTGTCTTCGCTGGATATTATTTCCATTTTTAAGGTTTCAGGGTCTTCTATCCATTCCTCTATTTTCTCCTTTAAGTTTTGGCTTAGTAGGTCTGCTTTTGATATAATGTTTATTTGTGGTTTTAGGAACCTATATTGCACTGATGTTGCGAGTAGTAGTGCTGATGCGAAATCGCTTGGTTTTTGTGTGAACATTGCATCTATGAGGAATAGTATTATCATGTTTTCCTCTGATATCTTTGAGATTACTTGTGGTCCAACTCTTCTGAAAGCGAAGAGTTCCATTTGGCCTGGTGTGTCTATTAATAGGTATTCGCAATCCAGGCTTTTTATTTCCTCTCTTATGTCTTTTATGTGGTTTATCATCATATCTACGGCTGCTATTAATGCTCCGTTTGGTCCGAGTTCATAGTGCATCATTATTTGGTCTAGGTTTATGTAGTCTCTTATGTCTATGTCTGGGGGGTATGGTAGCCATCTAACTCCTGGATCCAAGTTTAGTATTCCAGTGGATTTATCGTTTTCCTCAAGCCATCTTGATAGTGTGTATGTTAAACTGCTTTTACCTGATCCAGCTGTTCCAATAAGCATTATCGTGTCCATTTTCAACCAAGTTATATTTCCTTTATTTCGCAGTAATTATGTTTTTCCCGTATCTTCTCCTTAACCTTCTCTATAACTTTATTCCAATCATTATCTTCATACTTTTGGCTGTATATGTGTAGTTTTAGTGTTATTTTATTGCCGAGCTCCGTTTTTGGATGTGATTTTATGTATATGTCTGGTATTTCTCTCATTAATTCTATTATTGTGGGTGCAAGTTCGGCTTCAGGAACGTTATATATTGTTAGTTCCTTTTCTTGAAATTTATGTTTGAATCCCAGTATCTTTATAACTTCCCTTTCGAACATATCTTCCAGTTCGCTTGGGACTCCTGGTAGGGCTATTATTGTTGCCCCCTCATATTCAAGCATTATCCCTGGGGCTGTTCCAATTAAATTGTTTATTATCTTGCTTCCCTCTGGTATGTATGCCATCTTCTTTGCTGGTTCACTTAGGGTCCTCCCCCTCCTCTTAAGTTTCTCTTCTATCTCCCTCAAAACATTTTCATCTAGCTTTAATATCCTGTTTGTAGCTTTTGATATGGCTTCTATTGTCTTATCATCGAATGTTGGTCCCAATCCGCCTGTGGTTATTATAACTTTGGTCCCTCTATTTACGGCTTCCCTTATTGCTGAGATTATCTCATTTACATCATCACCAATGGTGGTTATTCTTCTAACCCTCCATCCCATATCAGTTAATCTCTTAGCAATCCATTGTGCATTGGTATTCACTATTTTACCTATCAGAAGCTCCTCTCCTATACTTATTATCTCCACTACCGAGTTATCCACCATGGTTCGCCTCTCAGTATTATAACTACTTCTTTTTCGAGCTTAGCCACCATTTAAGGTATTCCTTCCTCTTATCTTCTTCGGTTAAGTCTCTATCCTTTGAATCCTTTATGTTTGAATCGAATTTTGATATTGTTAATCCGCATTTTAGGCATACGTAGAATCCCTTCTTATCGTAGTACATTTCTCCCCCACATTCTGGGCATATTTTAACCATGTTTTATCACCAGTTTGGTTATTGCCCATGTTAATCCTCCCACACAAATATATATTATTATTGATAGTGCTAGTATCATTGGCATTGCAATTACCCCTATTTCATTTGCTGATATTATTGATGTTATGAATGAGAATATTATTCCCCCGATCACTAAGTCTCTGAATTTCAATTTCATTGCTCCGAAAAGGGCTCCATTCAATATTGATAGTGCTATGATTATAAGTTGTTTTCCGCTTAGTATGGTCATGGATGCTCCAGTTATTGCTGGTATTGCAAATTTGATCCATGCGCTCCTTTGCCTCAATATTCTTTGTATATTTACTCCAGTTGGTTTTCCCTGAAGCTTTAACTCCTCATTTTCATATAGCATCTTTACAGCTTTTACCCCCTTTTCAGCCAATTTATATCGGTATCCCCTCTCGGTCTGTATTCTTTTTATGAATTCCTTTTCCAATAGTATTTTCAAATGTTCTGATGTTGTTGATTTCGCCTTCTTTATTTGTTCTGCTATTTCGTTTAATCCAAGTTCCCCCTTATCGTATAGTAGTTTGATTATCTTTATCCTGGTTTCTTCACTAAGGATCTTTATGTCTTCAATGTTTAATTGATCACTCACACTTCTTCACACAAGTATTTATTCGTTTTAAATAGAATATTCGTTTTTCGCCGTTTTCGTCGAACATCTAAACCAACCTTATTTCCCAATTTTCCCTCTATTCTTGTGTGGTTGGCATGTGGATTCCCATAATGTTGTTAGTATTGCTCCTAGTTTTCTTGCTTAATCCACTACTATCTCTGCTTATCTCTATATTCATATTTGTCTCATTCATGGCCTATAGGCTTGCCCGTAGAGGTAAGCTTGGTTTTGCATGGTTTGGTAAAGCTAAGTCTTCAAAGTATTTTAGGGAGTTTGTTTTTAGAAGTTTGGATCTCGATGTTTTTCGGGAGGTTAATTTAACATTTAAATTTAAGGTTTCTGATAAGCTGTTGCTTGTTTCCAGTTACATGGGGTTCAATCATGTTTATGGGGCTTTGCTCATCCATAACATCAGGGATTCTGCCATGCTTAGGAGTATACTTTTGAGCATCCCCTTTAGGTACAATTTAATTTTTAGGGGTGGTGGGGGTTCCGCAGAATCTTACATTCTATTGTTGCATGTTAGAGTTGGTTTTCACGGTCTGGATTCTGCGGTTTCTAGGATTGTTGAATTGCTTAATTCACTTTCACTTTCCATTCCAGCTGAGAGTGTTGTTGTTTTGAGTGGTGATGAGATTATCTCTCAAGTTTTACCCATAGTTCAGGAGGTGGCTTGAGTATGCTTGATTTCCCATTGAATGTTGGATGTGTGAATTTGGTTGATTTGCTTAGTGGTGATGGGAAGCTTGTTCTCGGCTCCTTTGGTATTCTGCGGGTTAGGGTGAGGGTGAATTATTCTGTAATTGATTGTGCTGATTGGGAGCGAACTTTAATCGTAGATTCTGTTGGCTTATACAAGTATCTATGTAACGTGTTTGAGGATGCTAAGTTGTTGAAGCTTGGATTTAATGCTTCCATAAACCCTTTCAAATTTGATTCTGAGGATCCATATCTTGAAGCTAAAATGGTTTCCGACATTTTCAGGTTGAGCTTCCATTTGGGTGAGGATTCGGCTAGGGTTTTGCTGGATTCCCTAATTAGCTTGATTTCTAAGGGTGTTTTGGATTTCTCCGTTTCTGATGTCATTTCTGAGGTTGAGTCTCAAAGTCTAATTTCAAGATCTTATCCTTATGTTCATAGGTTGCTGAGGCTTCTAGGTTTGATGTCTGTTGGGCGTGTTGGTTCATCATTCAATTCAATGCATGGTTTTTCAAATTTGAATTCAAGTTTAATAATAGTTGATGTTAGCCATTTGCCTGTGGAGTTTAGGGTTCTCTCATCCTTGTTGATTTTGATGAAGTTTAGGAGGGGTTTTGATTTCATATTAGTGGAGAATGCTGATATAATAGCTCCGGAAATGTCTAGAGCTTTACGTGAGGAGTATGCCGTTTCCTTTGAGCGTTCAATGATTTTCTATGACCTAATTCATGCAAATGAGTCTAAATACATTCTGCTATCCTGTGATAATCCATTATGGTTAAATTCTAAAATTAGGTCTGTCATCGATGTTGCCTTTGCCCCAATCCCGAGATATAGGGATGCACTTGATAGCCTCCTCCGAACATTTTCCTCCGGATTTTACGATTCCAATGCTCTTAAATCTATTGATATAGATGATGACGTTTACTTCATGGTTTTCAAGGGTGGGGATGTTAAGCTTGCAAATTATAGTGGTAGATTGGAATTTAAGGGTGAATTTGAAGTTGCTGATGAACTTAAACCTCTAAAGCCCTCCCAACCGAATATTCTGGTTAAGCTGTTTGGTTCTAAGGCTGATTTGGCATATGGCATTCTATCATTCCTATCTCAGGGGATTGTTGAGAGGGATCTAGTTATAGGCTACATTACTGGCGTATATGGTTTGAGCGCTACGGAAGCTAAGAAGATTTTGACAACCCTCTCAGTTAACGGTTTGATTGTTGAGGGGGTTCATCGTGATGGGAAATATTACCTCAAGCTTTCCCCCATGGGTGTTGCAGTCATGAATGAGTATTCTGAGTTGGGAGGTGGATGAATTGTCGAGATTTGTGGTTTGGGATGATGATTCCAGGGGATTTATGATTCCAATTAAGGTTCATGAGAAGTATGTAGCCTTCCTATCCTTTAGATTGATGGAGGATAAGGTTGGTTTAACTTTAAGGATTTATCCTAAGAGGACGTTGAAACCTGGCAAGTATGGTGGGAAAATAGTTTTCGAATCAATTATTGGTGCTGATGAGTTTAAGGCTTTCATTAAAGCTTTGGAGAGTATTGGTTCTCTATTGGTTGATGGTGCACCATCATTGGTTAACGAGTTGGACAAGGTTATCCTCCATTTGAATTGGTTGAGAAATATGGTTAGGGGTGATGCTTTTGAGTGATAAGTACTCTTGCTTGGAGGATATTCCAGGTATAGGTCCAAGTACGGCTGAGAAACTTAGGAAGATTGGGGTATCAAGTCCAAAGCAGCTTTCACTTTACAGTTTAGATGAATTGGCTTCCATGATGGATATAACTGACTACTCGAGGTTGAGTAGAGCCTTATATTATGTGAGGGAAGCCTTCCATCAGAGTAAGATTGTAAGTGCAACTGAATTGTCCAGTTATAGGAGGGGGCTTCCAAGGATATCCACTAAAGTTTCCTCCATAGATAATCTTTTGAGGGGTGGTTTGGAGCCTAGATGTATATATGAGTTTGTTGGGGAGTATGGTTCTGGGAAGACGCAATTATGCTTCCAGCTTTCCGTTACAACTCAACTGACCACTAATGGTGGCGGCGTTAATGGCGGTGTTCTCTACATTGATTGTGAAGGGACATTTTCTGATGCTAGGATATGTAGGATAGCTGAAAGATTCAATTTAAGCGATCCACTCAAAAGTATATTCGTATCTCAGCCAGTTAATGTTGATGAGCAGATAGATTGCATTAGAATTGTTGCACCAAATTTGATTGAGGAGAAGAATGTTAGGTTGATAGTGCTGGATGGGCTTGTTTCACATGTTCGGGCTGAGTATAGGGGTAGGGAGATGCTTGTGGCTAGGCAGCAGACCCTTAACTACATGTTGAACTTCCTCATGCGTATAGCAATGCTCTACAACGTTTACGTCATTGTAACCAATCAAATAATATCGAGGCCAACTGCTGGTGGCTCCATTGCTGCTGCTGGTGGGAATGTGGTTGCCCATGGAACGACTCATAGATTGTTCTTGCAACATTCATCTTTGAGTAATGTGAAGAAGGGGTTGGAGCATTTCGTTAGGAAGATGGTTGTGGAGGATAGCCCCTACCTACCTAGGGGTGAGCATGCATTCTTCGCTATATGTGAGGATGGGGTTGTGGATGTATTGTGATCCAAGTTTGCTTAAGCGTTTCATGCTGAAATTCCATGGTAAGAGTTCATCATGGTTTAATCGTTGTGTAGCTAGACTCGTGGATGTAAGTGAAGTTGAAAGGTCGAGGGTTTGGATTGTGAGGGGTAGATCAGATTTCGGGGATAGTGAGCCATTCTACACAGTCTATTTCCTAAGGAGTTCTGGAAGGTACTTCTGTACATGTTACTCTAAGCATAAGCTTTACAGTCAATATAGGATGAGGAGGGTATGTACACATGTTGGTAGTGTAATTTTGTGGAGGATGATTCGGGGTGAGCTTAGTGAAGATGGCATTTGAAGATGCCTTAAAGCTGCTTTCCTCAAATGATATTCAATCGATACTCATTTTCGGCTGTGACGCACTTCGATTCTTCAATTTCATAGTGAGCTCCATGGGTAGGATTTTGATATTATCTGAGCTTCCTCAGCCATTGAACGTACAGTTTAGGGATTCCCAATACATAGTGGAGTATTATACTCCTCTCAATCCATGTGACATTTTTAAATTTATTGGTAAAGGTGTTGATTCAATAATTTACTTGCCATCAATGGTTTTCCTACAATGTAGAGGGGGTCGCTTTATGCCATTATACAAGGTTTCCGTGAACATGTTTTTGGAGAGGGTTAAGAGGATTTTGAAGATATGTAAATTCTTATCTTTAAAATTGATATTCGTCTTCAATGGGGGTATGCTATCCATTGACGATAATGCCTTAATATTCTCTCCAAAATTCATAGGCGATTTAGCTTCATTGTTCGATGTGGTTGTCTATTGCGAGTCTAATTGTGCGGTGATCGTTTAGATTTACGAGACTGGCTTGTAGCATATTCCAAGTTTTTCCGCATATTCGTATGCTTCATTCATTTCGCTCCAGCTCACTCTCCTATTAATATCACTATATCTTTCTGGATACTTTTCAACCAAGTATTCTGGTCTATATTGTTCCATAATGTTCACCATTGCCCTCGGAGTATTCTCACTTATCCATTTTAAGACTGGTTTTGTGCAGCATTGAATGTGGTTTGGCATTACCAGATGCCTTATTATCATATCTATTGGGTAGTCGTGCATGATCTTATGATTTCTAGCTACAATTTTGAAGTAGTTTTCTGCAGCTGAAAGTTTCTTTGCGCATTCATCATTTCCATATTTGAAGTCCGGCAACCCTATGTCTATTATTTCGAGGAGTATTTTCATTGTTTCATCGCTGCAGTACATGTTGCTATTCCATAGTAGTGGAACATTTATGTTCATGTATTTGAGTGAACTGACTATGGTGTGTAGGTTTGGTGTTGGTTCTCCTCCAACGTAATTTATGTTTCTAACCCCCTCCCTCCTCAATGTTGTTGATATTTTTGCAAGCATTTCAGCATTCACCTTCACTCCACCATGTGGGTGCAGTTGGCTTATATCATAGTTTTGGCAGAATACGCATCTAAAGTTGCATGATGAGAAGAATATTGTGCCGCTTGGAACTAGTGGGGCTTCCTCACCCCAATGGTGGAACCATGATGATACATATGTATTGGCGTCTAATCTGCAGAATCCAGCTTTAACCCTCCTATCAACCTTGCATCTCCTTTCACAGAATGTGCATTCCCTAAGCATTCTATTCACTATCTCTATTTTCAAATCTAGGAAGCTAATTTTAGGGGTTTGAAGATCGTTTAAGCTTAATTTTCCCTCCCTTATCTCATCATATATCTTCTTGAATTCCATAGCCCTCTTTTCATGTTCTCTCCATAATTCTTCCATGTCATCTTCTGGGTTGAATTCTGCACTCACCCTTTTGCATATCAGATATTTTGCTGGCTTCTCATCCCTCATAACGCTAATGTACCATGATAATCTACTCTTAACTTCAGGGTCTTCCATCACAATTATTGAATCCGGTCTTAGCAGTATGCTCATGCCAATTCTATTTAGATTGTAAGTGATAAATATTTGTGTTTCCTTAGTTATCTTAGATTCCCAATGCCAGGTAAATCTAGGTTTACTGGTCGTGGTAGGAGTTTTAAGCTTCTATCAATATTCTTCTTGATAGTAATATCCCTTGGCATCTTATCCGTACTGTTATTGTCCATTCCTGAGAGGGTTGAGGTTAAAGCAGTCTTTGACACTGTTTCACTGTATCCTGCTGGTGATTCCTATCGCATATGCCTAGTTTATTTGGTTCGTAATCCCAAGCCATATAGGGTGCAGGTTTATGTCACTTTGGATTTGAGGGATGCGAATATTGGGGTTAGCATATCATATTCTGATGTTAGGGGGGTTGTGGATAATGCTACTAAGAGCTACATACCATATACGGTCTCCGAGAATTATATCATAAAGTTTTCCGTTGAGTTATCAGCGAATGAGGTTAGAGCATTCTTCATCCTACTATAAATACACAGTTACCCTTATATCTTCACATGCGAAATCTTGTTTTGGTGTACCCGGTTTGAAGTATAGGTTGATGGATATTCTTGCATGCCCAATTTGCAAGAATTTCCCATTACAGCTCTACGTTTTCCATGAGAACAAGTATGAGTATAATGTTGATCTTGGAAGGAAGGTCTTATGTGAGGAGTATTGTGGTTTGAATGCTAAGTTCCTTAGGGATTTAGATTCGGGTTCCATTGATTGTAAGGCTTGCCTCATGAGGGAGGTTGATGAGGGGGTTTTATTTTGCTCGAAGTGCGGTCGATGGTATCCCATAATTGAGGAGATACCACATATGCTTCCAGATGATTTGAGGGATAAGAATTCCGATCTCTCCTTCTTGAAGAAGTATGCTAACGTTTTACCTGCCAATATTGTTTTGAAGGGGCTTCCATGGAATTTATCCACCAATTAATGTTTGTATTAAGCTTCCGCTGGCGAAGGCAATTATTCTCATGGCATCAAGTAATGGATATAGTAACGCCTTCAACAGGTTCCTAGTTTTAATAGCATAGTACATTGCATCCAATATTAGCGCTGTTAACGTAATGGTTGATATTGCAATTATTATTGTTGGATTGCCGTTTATCATCATGATTAATCCAGCAATTACTATCACGAGGTATATTATGAATGCAAGTAGCCCAAGCATGAACATCCTTGCTATCTGTGCTTCGGGATGATTTTTGAAGAATTTTGGGGCCCCCCTACCATAATTAAATGTTTGCTTAATTAGCTCCCTTACATTACTCCTGTGTTTGTGCCATACATATATTTCTGGGCTTCTCAGCACTTTATATCCACTTTTACATATTGAGGCCATAAAGTCTACGTCTTCGAACGTCTTCATATCCTCCCTTAGTCCACCTACGATGTTTAATACATCTCTCTTTACAGCCATGTTGCATAAGGCTAAATGTTTGAAAATCTTTACATCACTAGTTTTCTCTGACTTCTCAGCTATTGGCATTACCCTCATTATTGATTCATCTGAATATTTTGCAATTAAATTGTCCTCCAGATCTTTCGATACGAATACGCTTCCACCAACACATCCAACTTCCGGATCCTTTAACTTTTCAACTATTCTTTTAAGCCAATCTCTTGGTAGTATGCAGTCTCCATCTGTGAATGCATATATCTCCCCGGTGGCATTCATTACCCCTACCTTTCTACCATGGTTCGGCCCCCTCCCCTCCTCCCTCAGTATCTTTACTGGATATTTTGAGGCTATTTCCAATGTCTTGTCATTGGAACCTCCATCAACAATTATGACTTCCACCTTATCCTTTGGGTAGTCTAATTGCATTATTGAATCCAATAAGTCTTTTATGGTGTTTTCCATGTTTTTAACTGGAATTATTATTGATACTTTTGGTAACTTGTTTTCACTGTTATCTTCCAAATCTCCTACTCCTCCTCTGATATGTTCTTATGGCTCTCCAAAAGTCTATCTTTCTGAAGTCTGGCCAGTATACATCTAGGAAGACTAATTCGCTGTATGCTGACTGCCATAGCAGGAATCCACTCAACCTTTCCTCTCCACTGGTTCTGATTATTAAGTCTGGACTTGGTTGGGGGAGATGTGAAGTGTATAGGTGTTTTTCGATGATTTCCTCATTTATTTCATCAACTTTTATTTCTCCATTCATAGCTTTCCTGCATATCTCCTTTACTGCATCCACTATTTCCACTCTGCCTCCATATGCCAATGCAATGTTTAGGTATCTTTCATTATAGTTTTCTGTGACCTTTTCCAGTTCCTCTATTTTTTCTCTTAATTCCCCGTCTAGAAGATCCCTTTTGCCTATGAATTTCACTTTAACCTTCTTTTCATGTATGTTTTTGTCGTTCATGTATTCTTGCACGTATTTCTTTGCTAGGTTCATTATTGCCTCCACCTCCTCTCTACTTCTATTGAAGTTTTCTGTTGAGAATACGTATAGTGTGAGTATCTTTATTCCAGCTTCATAACACCATTTTATTACATCTTTAACTTTCTCAGCCCCCTTCTCATGCCCCATCCATGGTGGAAGCTTCCTCTCCCTTGCCCATCTCCTATTCCCATCCAATATTATTCCAACATGTGTTGGCTTCTCCTTATCTTTTATTTGTCTCCAAAGCCACTTCTCATATACCTTGTATACTCCAGTAATCTCCAGTAATTTTTTGAGCATGTCTCTTACGCCACTTCTTTTTTTGCTTTAAATAGATTTATGCTTAATTGTAGTGGGGATATTATTGGATCCCCCTTCTCCATATATTCTTCAACTTCTCTTCCATGCATCTTCATGTAGTTTTGTATCTGTTTTGCTACGTCTGCCTCTACTTCTGATGTGAATATTGCCGTCTTTCCCCCTCTGCTTATTATGTTCATCGTTATTTTTGGGTGGTCATCCATTCTATAAACTCTTATTGCATACTGATTTTTTACTGTGATTTCCTCTATGACTGTTTCAATTACCCCCATTAGCATGTGGTCGCTGAATACATGTTTGATGCTTCCATTTGCAATTTCCATTAAAATACTTCTTAACTTCCTTTCATCTTCCTCGTAAACCTTTACTTCTTCCAATCCTTTCAATATATCTTTTGCCCTTGGATTATCCATTTTCCTCAATGCTGTTTCTGCCAATACCTTTATCGTTATTGCTGTTGAGATTATAAGTTTCTCCATAGCTTCTAGGTTTTGGCTGAATTTTAGTGGGATTATTTCTGGGGTCATCATCCTTTTCAATTCTCCACTTATATCGCTGAATAGTATTATGATTGATTCCACCCCCATTATCCTGCATATCTCTATGGTGTTCTTCATGTTTGGCGTCAGCTTCTCCCCATCATCTATCATGATTATCATTTTATCTGCATCTCTATATGGTGCCACATACCTATTGTATTCTAGTGGTGTGTAGCATCTTATTGGAACGCCCACTAGGGTTTCTGATATTAGTGGGGATATTTTTGCCGCTTGATAGATTTCGTTTTCAGCAATTATACATGTATCTGATGGTGAAATTGCCAGTTGTATGGCGTCCTCCAGATCCTTGAATCCAACTATCTTTTTTATAATTACTTCCAATTCGTAATCATTCAATTATTACCCTCCCATTTCTCGTATAATTGATTTCACTTCGCCCTCATATCTTAATGCCAATTCTTCAGCTTCTTCCATGCTCTTAGCTTCAACATATATCCTTATTATTGGCTCGGTTCCTGAGGCTCTTATTAGTATCCATGTATCTTTATTCATCCAAGCTTTTACACCATCTATTTTCTCCACTCTATAGTGATTTTCACCTTCAATTTTTGCGGAAATCTTCCTCATCACTTCAAGTTTAATTTCATTTCTACATTCCACCCTTCTCTTCACACTATGATATTTTGGTAACATCGATATTATCTTTGAAAGTTTCATCCCATTTTCATGGATTGCTTCAAGTATTAGTGCCGTGGCCATGGCTCCATCCCTAACGTACTGGTGTTCTGGGTACATTATTCCACCATTATCTTCCATCCCCATTACACCATTAACCCTCATTAATTCATGTGATACCACTACGCTACCCACGACAGTCCATTGAACTCTACCACCATACTTCTCAGCTATATCCTCCACTATCTTTGATGAGCTTATTGGGGTAACTATAACTCCTCCCCCCTTCTTCTTCAGAATATGTTCCTCTATAACTGCCCCAGTCTTATCCCCCCAATGTACAGTCCCCTCATCATCTGTGAATATTGCTCTATCTCCATCCCCATCATATGATACTCCTAAATCATACCCTCCACTTTTCACGATTTTAGCTACTTCAATTAGGGTTTGGGGTGTTGGTTCAGCTCCTCTACCTGGAAACTTACCATTTATCTCACCATTAACCACACCATATTCACAGTTTAATTCATTCATCAATTTTGGTATTGTTAAAGTTGAAACACCATTTCCAGGGTCGATTAATACCCTAAAGCCCATTGATGAAATTCCCTTGGCATTCACATTTCTCTTGATCGACTTTATATATTCATCAAGCATGTTAGGCGCTTCCCTGAATTGTCCAACCTCGTTCCATGGTTTCCTAGAAATTTTGTCATTAAAGAATATGTCTTCTATCTTCTCCTCCTCAGGTCTATCTATTTCCACTCCATCTCCACCAATAACCTTTATTCCATTAAATTCAGGTGGATTATGGCTTGCTGTTATCATTACTCCTCCATCAAGTTTCAGAGTTTTAATTGAGAATTGTAGTAGTGGGGTTGTCGTTAAGCCTGAATTGTAAACGTTACATCCAGAGGCCATTAACCCACTTATCACAGCTCTAAATAGTATTGGACTCGTCATTCTACCATCATATCCAACCATGACTTCTCCTCCACCAAAGTATGTTCCAATGGATAATGCTATTTTCACAGCCATTTCTGGAGTGAGTTCATTTATTCTCCCCCTAATCCCATTAGTTCCGAACAGTCTTCCCATATTTATTCTCCCTCAATTCTTTATTCTCAGTTAATTTTAAATTCTGCCTCTACTATATTTGTTGGTAACTGGGTTTGGTATTTATGCGTAACGTAGTTGTGCTGTATGATAGTGTTACTGGTAATACTGCGAAAATAGCTGGAGCCATAGTTAATGGCCTTAAAAAGGGTGGAAATGTTAATGTGTTGTTGAAGAAGGTTAATGAGAAATTTCCATTGAGAATTTTGAATGATGCTGACTTAATAGTGTTTGGTTCTCCAGCAAGATATGCAAATGTCACTCCTGATATGCATACCCTACTTACGGCTATTTTGGAAGCAATAGAGCTTGGCATACTAAATTTAAAAGGCAAATCTTTTGCATTCTTTGGAAGTTATGGATGGGATGGTGGAATAGCGTTGGAAAGGGTTTTCAACAAGTATGCTAAGCTTATGGGTTTAAAAGTTTTAATGCCTGGATTTTTCGTTGCAGAGACTCCCAGCGAGAATGATTTAAAGCTTGCTGAAGAGTTTGGGTTGAAATTGGCTTCATTATTAAAATGAACTTTTTACTCGAATTTTAAATAATATTTTTATTTTGGTGCCTCGGCCGGGATTTGAACCCGGGTTTCCTGTCACCCATGCTGGTGATCGCAGGCTCGAAAGGCCTGCATACTTGGCCGGACTATACGACCGAGGCTCCCAAGTTTTTCAATACACTATTTATGGATAAAAATTTTGGGTTTTATTTTTTTCCCATACCCCTAACTCTTCTATTCTTCTTTCGTTGTTATGGTGTATCTGCATCCAGTGTATAGTAGTGCTTCATCTATTCTCCTTATTAGGCTTCTAAGCTGCTCTAATGTTGGGGTGTTGGCCCATTCCACTACGTAGTCGTAGTCTCCAATTATCTCTCTGCCTCCACGTATACTCTTTCCAGTTTTCAGGTCTATGTTTGGGTCTACTATGGATATTATTTGCTCTATGGCTTCACCGTATGGGTAGAGCTTCGTTATATTTTTCATTAACTTTTCAAGAGCTTCCAATCCTCTATCTATTGATGGCCCATATAGCTTTATATAGCTCCTCATGTTACTCCCAACTCATATCTAAATTTCTTGCTTATTAGTTTATCCATTATTTTATTGTGAATTGTAGTATACACATGTTATATGCTTTTTAATTATGGTTAATAGATGGAGACTTGGAGGGGTCTCCTGTTTTCCGCAAACATAGTGCTATGTCGGTTAATGCTAATGATGTTAAATATAGGTGGCCCTTTCATTTCTCTTAATTTTTTAGCTTTTAATTAGTTCTTTTACGTCTATTCCGAGTTCTTTTGCCTTCTTAAGCATTTCTTCAAATTGTTTCATCAATTTCTCCTTTTCCTCCTCTTTTGGGGTTTCCTGTTCTGATGGTGATATCACTATTGTCTTTATTGGCGTCATGCTCATGATTTCCAATGTTGCTGAGATTGGTTTGAATTCCCCTTTTGGGCCTGTTTCATATTTTATTGATATTCTTGCTGGGTTTTCCACGTATCCATACTTGTTTACCTCTTCAACCATCCTTCTGGCCAGTTCAGTCCATGCCTTCTTATTCTCCTCCCTAACTTCTTTTGGTATGTTTTTGTTGTAGAATGTGGCGTAAAACCATCGTTTTGCTCTGAATATTGCTCCTCTACATGTGGGTGATATTCTAAACTTCTGTTCCTGCATTTTCCATGTCACCAATTTCATAATTATGTATCATCGATATATATTTGTTATCGTGGTTGTCCAATTAAATTTATATTGAAGCTCTCCAAACATTATTTCCAAATTTGAGTTTGGTAAATGCCCCTTTAATGGTGGTTTACATGTACTTGGTATATGCCTCTATTGGAGTTGGAGTCTTAGCTTTACTCATTGTTGTTTGTTTAGCATTGAAAATAGTTAGGGTTAATGTTGATAATCAAGATATGAATAGGGTTTCCGGGTATATTAAGGAGGCCACTAATGCCTTCATTAGGAGGCATTATAGGACTATACTTATTTTTATGATAGCTCCACTTATCCCACTGCTATTTTTTAACATGTATATTGCCTTATCCTTCCTTGTTGGGGCATTGCTATCACTTTTATCTGCATATATAAGTTTACGTATAGCTGTGGAAGCCAATGTTAGGACAACATACGTTTCCACGATTTCCCCTTTTAGGGCATTTAAATTGGCATTTAATGGTGGTGCAGTTGTGGGTTTGTCAATTGTGAGTTTAAGTTTGATTGGTGTTGGCCTCCTATATATTATACTTCAAAACCCCGTTTACATTGTTGGGTTCGGTTTTGGAGCTAGTTTATCTGCATTATTCACCCAGCTTGGTGGTGGAATTTTCACTAAGGCTGCTGATATAGCTGCTGATTTGGTGGGTAAGGTTGAGCATCGAATTTCTGAGGATGATCCACGTAACCCAGCAGTTATAGCTGATCAGGTTGGTGATATTGTTGGTGATTGTGCTGGTAGGGGTTCTGACTTGTTTGAGTCCCTCAGCGATGATTATGTTACTGCAATGATACTTGGATCAATGTTTATTGGTAGGTTTGGTATTAATGCTTTAGCTTTCCCACTGCTACTTGGAGCGTCGAGCATAATTGCAACTCTAGTTGGAATTTCATTAATAAACTTTTCAAGTAGGGGGAAACCAACATTGATATTCAATTTGGGTTTAATTGTAACGGCAATTTTCTGCATTTCAGGTTCCTACATAGTTTCCATGCTAACACTACATGACTTCAATGTCTTCCTAAGCATTTTAAGTGGTTTATTAGCCAGTTTGGCTGTGGGGTTTGTAGTCCAGTATTATACTGGTTTTGGCAGTGGACCTGTGAAGAGGGTTGCTGAAGCATCTAAGCGTGGTGCAGCCATAAACATTTTAACCGGGTTTTCCTATGCTCTTCAAGGCCCCTTCCTACCAATATTGATGGTGGCATCAGCCTTCCTATTCTCCTACATTGTAACGAATGGGTCAATTTATGGCATTCTTGGAGCTAATCTTGGAACTGATTTAGCCATAGGCTTTATAATGTCTGGTGATGCCTTCGGCCCCATATGTGATAATGCTGCTGGAATTGCTGAGATGACTGGGTTTAGAGTTTTCAATGGCGGTTTAGATGAGCTTGATGCCCTTGGGAATACCACTAAAGCTTACACTAAGGCTTTCGCATCATCATCTGGAGTTTTCTCAACCCTCGTGATATTCATGACTTATAGTGAAATCGTTGATTTCTGGGATATCAATTTTAGGGTTATGAGCCCAATATTCGTTGCCGGCCTACTTATAGGTGCATCATTATCCTTCATATTCTCCTCAATGGTTATTGGTGCAACAAGTAAAACTGCTTTTGAATTGGTGGATTTAATTAGGAATTATTTTAAGGAGAATCCAGAAGTCCTTGAGGGTAAGGCTAAGCCCGATTACGCTAGATGTGTTGATGTGGCTACAAACCTCTCCCTTAAGCGTATGGTTATCCCCGGATTTATAGCCATGTTGCCGCCTATACTAATTGGATTCACACTTGGCAAATATGCTCTTGGGGCAATGCTGCTTGGTGGGCTATCATCGTCAGCCATTTTATCACCAATGTTCACTTTTGGTGGTGGATTATGGGATAATTCCAAGAAGTATATTGAGAAGGATTTCTGGATGAAGGGTACACCAGTACATGAAGCTGCGGTTGTTGGCGATACCGTTGGTGACCCATTGAAGGATGTTGCAGGCCCCTCCCTGAACATTTTTATGAAGCTTATGAATATGGTGGCGCTTCTGATAGCTCCAATACTATTATCCCTCTAAATTAAGTGATTATGTTGTAGTTAATTTTATAGGGATATTATTTTTGAATTAATAAAGTTATGTCTGATGAGATTGAAGAGGGGGTTGAGCCTCGAGGGATTGGTAGGTATAGGGATCAGATTGTTAGTGGCCCAATCATTAGAACCCTAATATGGCTCGGCCTTCCACCCCTAATAAATCAGATAGTTATGGTGGCTTACAATGTTGCTGATGCGTTTTGGCTGAGCATGTATAGTGATTATGCTGTGTCTGTTCCTAGGCAAACTTGGCCTGTGGTCATGCTTTTCCAAGCAGTTTTAAATGCTTTGACAGCTGCAAGTTTAAGCATTATTTCACAGTATATTGGTGCTAAATCTTATAGGGATGCAAGCTCCTCCGCCTCCAAATTCTTCACTTTAGCATTCATTCTTGGAGGAATATTTTCCACAACCTTCTACATGCTTAGAGGCTTAATATTCACATCGATTGTTTCAGTTCCACCTGAAATATTTGATGATGTTATGAAGTATTCTGGGATTATTGCTGTGGATGTCTTCCTAAACTATATTTCATTCATTTATACTACTATACTTCAAAGTGTTGGTGATACTAGGAGGCCTGCAATTGTAAATGTGATTGCTGTTTCAGCGAATGTGGCTTTAGATCCATTCCTAGTTTTAGGTATTGGTCCGTTTCCAAGATTGGGGGTAATAGGAGCTTCAGCCACTGACGTCATGGGGAAATTGATATCCATTACAGGTTTAACCTACATACTTAGAAAGAGTTATCCAGATTTGAAGGTGAAATTCACAAGCAGCATTGATCTAGATTGGATTAAATTGGTTTTACGTATAGGTATTCCAGTTTTAGCTTTAGGTTTAACTAACAGCTTCGCATTTGTATTCCAATTAAGATTGGTTAACGCTTTTGGCGTCGTTGTTGCCACAGCTTATTCCATAGGTTTTGTTATAATGGATATTGTGGATGGTGCTTTATGGGGTTTTGTTGGGGCGAACTCCATAATGGTTGGGCAAAATCTTGGTGCAGGGAATTTCAGTAGGGCTAGGGAGGTGGCATATAAATCTGCATTGCTTGTGTTTAGTGTAATTCTTTTAGGTTCATTAATATTGTATCCCATTAGGTCAGATCTCATCATTGTATTTACAGATGATCCGCAAGTTTTTGCTGAAACTGATTCCTTCCTTAGAACCCTTCTTCCAACATTGGCTTTCTTCGGGTTATTCATGATTGGGATGTCCACTGGTAGAGGTTCTGGGCATACACTCATCCCAACGTTGATAGGGATTGTTAGGCTTTGGGTTATAAGGGTTTTAATGGGATATATATTTGCCTTTACCTTTATGATGGGGTCTTATGGAATTTGGCTTGCTCTCTCATTAAGTAATGTTGTTGGCGGCCTACTATCGATTGCTTGGATTAAATATGGCGATTGGGCTAAGGCTGTGGTGAGGAGAGGTTGATGATGGGATTTTCCATAATTAATGCCTTGCTTAATTACAAATTTTTATTCTTTTAAGGTCGATCATTTAAAATTCATCATCATTCTCCCTAAAATTAATGAACAACAAAATAATCGTCTAATTGCTTTCCATAATTATGATTAAACCTAGAGCTAGAGTATAAAAGTATAAATGTGTGGAATATTGATGTTTGCATCTAATTTATGATTCTCTTATTTGGTTAGGTATCTCCATGAGAGCACTATGCCTATTGTAGCTAGTATTGAAGCAAATATTCCTAGATATATGAAGTCTATTATTAGGGATGATGTATTTAATGGTAGTATTGTTAGCTGTCTAATAGCGTCTGTTAGGTAGGTAAGCGGGTTAACGTGTGCTATGATTTGCATCCATGTAGGCATCATTGATGTTGGGAAGAATGTGTTGCTTGCAAACATTAAAGGAGTTGTTATTAGACTTACGAATTGCATTGGTCTCTCCATACGTGTAGACCTTATGGAGAAGGCTATGAAAATTGATGAAAGTCCAACGCTTAACAGGAATATTGCTGCGTATATTCCTAAAATGTTGAGCAAGGTGAATGTTGAGCTTAGCCGTAGCCCCAGCAAGTAGGCAAGTGATAATATTACTGTTGCTTGGAACATGGCTCGGAAGGTTGAGTTGAGAATTTTAGCGAATATTATTGCTGCCCTTGAAACGGGGGTGCTTATCACCTTATCCAGAAAGCCTAAACGGCGATCCCAAACTATGGACATTCCACTAAACATGGTTGTGGTCATGACTATCATTGAAATCATTCCCACAGCCATATAACTGAAGTAGTCTGTGACGCCGAAGGTGTTCATCATAACCTTTTCCCCTATGTTTGAAAACATTTGCTGAAGTTGTTGTGCAATCAAAGCGCCTGGTATGACTATGGTTCCATTGATGGGTGGATTTGCAAATCTTCCAGGTATCTGGATGTTGGGGATGGTTATGTTGCCAAGACTGCCGGATGAAAATAGCCCTTGAATGTTCATGGATTTACCCAGCAACCCCATCCATATGAGGGGTTGGATAATGAACATTGCAAGCATGACTGGATCATTAAGCCACTTTTTAAGTTCTCGGCGGGTTAAAGCCCACAATCCTCTAGTAAAGCTTGGTTTACACTCGTTTGGAGCACTTGTCATGTTTTCCTCGCCCTCCTTAAAGTCCTCTGTTGAGCCATAAATTCCTCCCTGGATTCCTCAGTATCGCGGATAGCCCGCCCCGTATACTCTAGGTAGACTTCATTTAAAGTTGGCTCCGTTAGTGAAAGTCTTGTTACAGTGAAGCCCCTACTCCTCAAAGCTTCAATGATTTTTGGGGCTGTTACCTCCCCCTTTGCAGCTTTAATTCTGTAGGCGCCATCTTCCCTTCGAACCTCCTTAACATCTTCAACGCTTTTTATTATTTCCGTTACATCAGCATCTTCTCTTATTGCTATGGTTATTATGTCCCCACCCAAGCTGTCTTTAAGTTCGCTGGGTGTCCCAGTCACGATTATCTTCCCATGATCTATGATGGCTATGCGGTCGCATAGGGTGTCAGCTTCCTCCAAGTAATGTGTGGTCATGAAAATGGTCATGCCATACTCCCTCTTTAGACGCTTAATGTATTCCCATGTTGCAGCACGCGTTTGAACATCTAAACCCAGGGTAGGCTCATCCAAGAACAGCACCTTAGGCCTGTTAATTAGTCCACATGCAAGTTCAAGTCTACGGCGCATTCCACCGGAATATGTTTCAACCCGTTTATCCTTGAACTCCGTTAACTCCACAAGCTCCAGCAGCTCTAAAGCTCTCTTCTTGGCTATATCGCGGGGAATACCGTATAGGTCTGCGCAGAGCATGATGTTTTCGTAGCCAGTTAAATCTTCATCAGCCGTATATTCTTGTGGTACAACGCCAATAACCTTCCTAACTTCGTTGGCCTGCTTCACGATATCGAAACCAAGCACTGAGGCTGTTCCCTCCGTTGGTTTAAGCACAGTTATAAGCATATTTATTGTCGTAGTTTTCCCTGCACCATTCGGTCCAAGAAAGCCGAATATTTCACCTTCATATACGCTGAAGGTTATGTGATCGACGGCCACTAGACTCTTATTGTAAATCTTCGTTAATCCTTCAGCCCTGATAACTTCTCCCCTCAATTTATTCACCCCTCAGCTTTTTCTCTGTTTCTTCAAGCTTCTGGGCTGTCTCATTTAGAATATTCAAAGTTTCTTTCATGGCTTGCTCCGAAAACCTTTCTTCAAGGGCTAAACCTATGTTAACTAGTGCCTTGAGAATGCGTCTGAATGTCTCTCTAACTTCGGCAGCTTCTTCTGGGGGGATGCGAAGCCAGAAACTACTCATAAATGGCAGGGCAAAAAACTTGCGATCCATACGGAATTGAGCGTAAACTTTACGTTGTTCCTCAAGAAGCTTCCTCCCCTTTTCAGTAAGCATGTACCTTTTCATTCCACTCTCTTCAGTCGGTACTCCCTGAATGTAGCCATCATCTTGAAGCCAAGATAACAGCGGATAAATAGAACCTGGACTGGGCTTCCAGCATCCATTTGTAAGCTTCTCGATTTCACTCATTATTTCCGAGCCTGAAAGAGGTTTTTCATTTAAAAGCTCTAAGACTTGATAGCGTAGAAAGCCCTTCGGTACTGTAGCCATATGCCTCGCCCAATGCCTGGACGGTGGGAGATGCTGTTGAGGCGTATACTCATCATCGAACATTATATCACCTTTGATATCAAAATCGATATCACTCAACTATATAAACCTTCTGCTAAAACAAACAATACATTTAACGCTTGTATTCAACTTTTAGCCTCTTGAAGTTTCAATTTAACATACCCACATGGATGAGTGTGAGTAATATATGGGCATGTGACGTGAGGTTGAAAATATGAAATCTTACGTTATGCCATAATGATGAGATTACATGAGAAAACTCTTTATATTTTCATTCCCAATGTATCTTACTTAACCTTTGTGATCTATCATGGAGAAGTCTATGAGGGTAACGGAAGCCACACTCATTGCATCAATAATCCTACTTTTAATCTTAATTTCATTTAGAGCTGAGTTATCCCAGATGGATAACTATGTGAACTCGTTGATTATGCAATATAGGATTCCATCTTTCGATCAAGTTGCCATACTGATTTCCATTATCTTCGATACGTATGCATTAACATTAATATCAATATTCATTGCCATCATCCTCTATTTTAAGGGCTACTCCTACGACGCCATAATATTCGTTGGCTCCATGGCTGGAAACGCCATTACAACGCAAATCATTAAATTATATGTGGCTACTCCAAGACCACCAAACATGATCATACCTGAATCCGGCTACTCATTCCCCAGTGGTCATGCATCATCAATAATCCCCTTCACAATAATAATTTTACACATCATTTTCAAAGGCGCCTCCCTACGGTCGAAGCTTCTGAAGATATTGGTTGGAAGCCTCTCTCTCCTATTGATACTTATAGTCTGCTTCGATAGAATATACCTAAACGTCCACTGGTTAAGTGATGTCATTGGAGGAGTCTTAGTTGGATTAATCTGGTCTTCAGTAGCACTTTTCCTCTTCAAAATTGTTGAACGAAATTTTAGATGATATAAGGATGTTTGCAAATAGGTTTGGTTAAATTTCACTTGCCTATTAGGAATATATGTTTTCCTTTTTCCCTTCAATGATCAAATGAATCGGGCATCAATCTACTTCCACTTTTAAGAATATTCTTATGAATACTCCTATGGTGAATGTTAAGCCTGCTATTCCTAGGCTGATTGCAGCCATTTCTAGAAATCTCTTTTTGAATGGTAAATCTCTTGCAACTGAAATGTAGAAGGTGAATAGGAAGATGACTATGATTGCATCCATTATTTCCAATCCTAGGCAAACGTAGGCGTCTGTGAGAATCAGGTATGGTGCTATTAAGAATAGGACTGTTAGGATGTAAGCAATGCCTGTGTATGATGCTGCCTTTAAAGGGCTTCTAGCATCCCCCTCAGATTTAGTTGACAAGTATTCCGATGCAGCCATCGACAGCGATGCTGCTACTCCCGTAATTAATCCCGTCATTGCAACTATTCGCGTGCTTGGGAGGGCGAAGGTGTAGCCTGCAAGGGCACCAGTAAACTCCACCAGTGCATCATTCAACCCTAAGATCATAGAACCAACGTACTTAAGCCTTTCCTCATCAATTAAATCCATAAGCTGCCTTTCATGTTCATCCTCATCCCTCACAATATTTTTAGCTTCAGGTATAAGCTCAGATATTCTTTCATAGGTTGTTTGAGCCTCCTCTTCCCCATTTTCCATAAGCTTTATTCCAAAAGTTATCCCAAAAATTTTCGAGATCAAAAGGTATTTCCAAACTTTCCACATGTTAGGCTTAACATCTCTATGCGTATATTTCTTCCAAAAATTATAGTGCCTTAGCTCTTCATCTGAAATGCGCTTTAAAACTTCCTTATTATGTGGGTCTTTCACTGATCGTGACAAACGCTCATATATTAAATGCTCCGTGATTTCGTTCCTTTGAGCATCTAATATGACCTTCTCAACACTTTTATCTAACATCATTCAAGCTATATACCTCAATCATTTAATAAAGATGTTGCCACTGCTCTCTCATCTTATAAACGAACCATCTAAGTGAATGTGTAAGAGAGTCATATGCCCTCTTTACCCCGAAGCATGTAGGAAATGTTCCGTTGGTTGCGCAATTAAAGTTTAAATGCTGGTTGGAGGCTTCCTCCCAGCTTCAACAGCTATGAATCCAGCTTCCCTATAATACCCCCTCCTAGGAGGTTCGAAGTGTAATGGTTCTTCTGTTGGCTTCTGGAAGATGGTTGAGCATACATTTACTATTTTTAACCCATTCTTTATCAGCATATCCTCCAGCTCATTGAAGCTGTAGAATGTCGCGTTTCTGTAGAAAACGTTACCTTCCTCCCCCTTCTTCATGTAGAACTGTGCCCATGGACTTTCCCTTAATATCAATCCTAAAATGATTCTACCATCTTTCGATAATACTCTGGAAGCTTCACTAAGAACCTTTTCTGGATTCTCAACAAAGCATAAGGTTACTATAATGAATACGGAGCCAAACAATTCATCCGGAAATGGTAGCTCCTCACCAGATGCCCTCACAACAATTATACCACGCCTTTTAGCATACTCCAATGCCCTCACGGATATATCAACACCATACTCTATTCCCAAAGCCTCCGCGAAACGTCCTGTACCCACACCTATCTCAAGTGAAGGCCCCTTAAGATCGCGGCATAGAGATGCTATACAAGCCCTTTCAATTTCAAAAGCGGATTTCCCAAAGGGTGAGTCAAACCATGCATCATACCTCTCGACAAAATTGTCAAAAACCTGCATTACACGTATGCTGTGTTGGTTATTCTTCCATTTCCCTTGAATCATAACATAACTCCAAAATAACATTTACAAAATTCTTTCTAAAAGTTAATTGTAGCATCAGACTAGTTCAACCGAATTCGCATTTTTTCACACTTTTCCTCTTGGTAAGATTACGGTATTGAAGGATGATTAAAACGTAAGTTGCCTTGTAAATATAGTCCTCAACATTAAGTATTTTCCCTAAAGTTTTTACAATTAATCAAATTTTCATAAGTGACTGCTACAACCTATATCCAGTATTAACTTATTAAACTTTACAGAAATCGTAATTTTAAAATGTTGAAAATCGATAATAAGGTATTTATTGATCATTTGAAAATGAGGAGTTTTATATGAGGACATAAGTGGCAAGAATTAATATTTCTATAAGCCATGCAATAATCAGTAAGGGAAGGGAAGAATGCATTGTTAGATTGTCTAAGGGTGAAAGTTTTGAGCATTGGGCTTTAAAGGTTGCTGGGGTTATAGAGTTATTAAGGCAAGGTTTTAAAGCTAAGGATATAGAGGTTGAAAAAGTTTTCTCTAAAAATAAAACTACATGTAGAGCAGACATATATGCGGAACAATACGAGAAAAGGAAAAGAAGGCAGATTTGGTTGGAATGTGAACTTACCTATTCAAAATTCGAGGAAAAAGTAAATAATATTAGGAAAATTTTCAGAGGTAAGGTGGCCTTTTTAATTAATTTTGAATGTTGGAATGATCTCTTAGAGTATGCGAGAAGTAGTGAGGATACTCATTATGCACTTAGAAAAATTATCCCTAAAAATACTGAGGTATGGGTCATTCATTTTGGAGAAGTACCTAGAGTTGCTTATGGAATGAGGCATCAAGGTAAAAGGATCATTCTCCTAGAGGGGGATTGGTCAGTAGAATATTATTTTAGAAAATCTGAATATTATAAAGTTGAGAAATTAAAAATATAATTAATTTATGTACTCTCCAGACATGAAATCCAGATAAATGGCAAAATTAGGAATCTCCAAACTTAGTGGATTTTCTCTATTGGCGTATTAAATTTGTATTTTGTTGAGCACCATATGGGATGGATGTGAATCTTATTATGAAATTTTGTGAAGTGGTTTCTTCTAATACATTCTCGAGCCCTATCTTTTACTTCGATTGTCAGAAATGGTGTTAATAATAAGAGATGTGCTGAGCTAGTATTCATGATTTATTAAATTGGTGCGGGGGGTGGGATTTGAACCCACGAACCCCTTCGGGACAGGGTCCTAAGCCCTGCGCCTTTGACCTGGCTTGGCGACCCCCGCCCTCAACTTCTTTTATTCTTAAATCTTAATGTTTAAATTTTCCTTTCATATTTCTTTCCTTTATTGATGTGTTTATGAGGATTGTTGTTGGCTCTGTTAATCCTGTTAAGGTTGAGGCTGTTAGGAGGGTTGCTTGTAGGGTTTTTGGGAGTTTTGATTTGTTGTCTTTGGATGTTGGGAGTGGTGTTTCCCATACTCCTATTGGTGAGGATGAAATTATTCGTGGAGCTATGAATAGGGCTTTAAATGCCTCTAAAATTTCCTCTGGAGATCTTTATGTGGGTATGGAGGGTGGTGTTGTTGAGAAGTTTGGGGTTTGGTTTGTTTCTTCATGGTGTGCCATTATGGATTCCAGTGGTTTTTGGTCTTTTGGTTGTGGTGGTTATATGCCATTGCCACGTAGGGTTGTTGATATGGTTTTGGGTGGGATGGAGCTTGGTGATGCCATTGATGCCATAAGTGGTTTGTCCCATACTAAGCTTGATGTTGGTGCCATTGGAGTTTTAACTAAGAATCTACTTACTAGGAGGGATTCTTGGGAGACTGCATTGATCTATGCTTTAACATATAAGATTTCACCTGAATTCTACCCATAGATTCAGTAACACTTATCTATGCTTAATCATTTAACTTAATTTTGGCGATGAGGAGTTCAGCCTTGGCTGAAGGTTGATGATGGATCAACCGGCTGAGCCCCCATCATACATTATTGTTAATTCTTCCATGATGGGGTTTTAGGGGTTTTACTTTTAGAATGTTCACTGCCGTACGCCCATTTACTTAATGTTTTCATGGGTTTATTGATCCTCAGCTACCAGCTTGTCTTCTTGTACACTACCTCTTCATCTATTCTTATTCCCCTATTCCATAGTTCTTTGAATAATTCCTCTATACCCTCCTTTGTTAATAGGTTTTCTGGTGGTATTACCCCCTTCCCCCTCACTTTGCCTTTCATGATCATTTTCGCTATTAAGGCAGCTGTGTATCCAGTTGTTCTGCCCATGGCTGTAACCTTCAATTCCCTATCATAGTAGTCTATTAGCTTGTATTTTGCTTCCACGTATACATCCCCCATATAACCAATAACTTCAACCATCAGTACCATCACGTCCTCCTCTTCTTTCAATTTCTCTCTCAGCATTTTTATTGTTAGGTCTACTGGTTTTACTTCGAATTCGCCTATTTTAACTCCAGTTTTGTCGAAGAATCCCAATTCTCTTAGTGTCATCATCTTTTCCGCATGTCCAGGCCATCTTATTGTCTTCTCCCACATTTCCCTCACATTTCCCATGGTGTGTGGTAGTGTTGATAAGCCGTCTGTGTAGAAGCATTCTAGGGTGCCCAGTTCAGGTACTTCTATGGTTTCAAGTCCAGATAGTGCTGGTACATGCATCATTCTTCCATCCATTATTATCCTTGCAGGCTTCGTATACTCATCTATCACGCTTTCTAGGGAGAAGAATAATCCATAATCTATTGGGGGTTTTGGGTTTAATGGTATCCCTCCAACCCTTATCTTTATGGCATCGATTTTGCTCATCCTATATGAACCGTATCTTGCAAGTATGTTGCTTAATCCTGGGGCTACGCCGCATCCTGGTATTAGCATAACCCCCCTATCTTCAGCCTTCTCATTTAATTCCAATTGTTCTGGTTCGTATGCTAAGTCCACTGTGTTTACCCCTGCATCTATGCATGTTTCATCAACTTTAACCACCAGTTTGTGTGGTAGGGCTATTATGGCGCAATCGTATTTTGATATGATCTTCATTAGCTCCCCGGTTTTCTCAACGTTCATTTGTGTGGTTTTTAATCTCTCATCTTTAAGTTTACTTTTTGCGGCTTCAAGTTTTGATGTGTCTGCATCTAACATGTTTACTTCTTCCAAATCCTTGTCTCTGAGCATTTCTATGGCTGCAGCTTGACCCATTGGGCCGCATCCAATTATTATTATCTTCATACAATTCCACGTTAACTATTTGTATTTGGTTGCATGGTATATATAGGTTTATATTTGAGGTTGCGGGTAGATTTGTTGTGGGTTTATGTTCATATTCAATTACCCTTACTTATGGCTTGGTGAGAATAGCTATTTGGATTATGCGGGTTTGATCGCCATAGTTATGATATTACTTTATGTTTACATGTATATGGTTCATGAGGATAAGGTTCGCATTGAAGTTACTGAGAGGGTTAAGGGGGATTTAATTCCAAGATTATCCTCAAATCTTGAGAGGGTTAAGGGTTGTTTGATGGATTTTGAGGGTGGGGGTGTTGGTTCAAAACCTCTTGTTGAGCTTTTGTATGATGGGTTGAGTGTTACTTTGCTCTCCGAATTGAATATGAGGGTTCCAAAATTTGCGGAACTGTTTAGGGGGTATGTGGATGACTTGAAATCCTTTGATAGCATGGTGTCTTCAGGTAATTTTGATCGTAATGCTGCACTTGATCTCGCCCGTAAAATTAGGGTTGAGACCGATGCATTATTATCTGAGATTTCAAAGGTTAGGGGGATGGATAAGCTTCCACATAGGCAGGGTGGCTTTTCATCTCTTAGGCGTTGAATAAATTGTTTGGTGCCTCGGCCGGGATTTGAACCCGGGTCTCAGGCTTTCCCCACGCTATTCAACTGTTGCTCGAGAGGCCTGAATACTTGACCGGACTATACGACCGAGGCATCCTTCAAAATATTTGGAGATGGTTTATCCTTAAATTTTTTCCTTGAGCTTAGAAAACAACACTTCTATGTCCGCTTCATCGTTGTATATGTGTGGTGAAATTCTTATTCCACCTATCCCCGATGAACCTCTATATGATACTTGCACCCCCTCTTCCCTCATAATTCTAACTGCCTCCATCTCCTTTACATATCCCTTCCCTGTGGATATTGTCGTTATGGATGACCATTTATCTTCATCTTCAACATAACCTAGAACTTTATACCCCCTCTCCTCAGCTTCCTCAATTATCCTTCTCTTTAATGCTCTGTTATGTTTCTCTATCCTCTCGATTCCAATCTTGTTTAAGTATTCCACTGAGGATCTTAATGACTCTATTAGAATGTATGGTTTTCCACCGCCCCAATCAAGTTTTGATGCTGTTTTAGATTTCTCCAAAGGTTTCCATGGGTCTTTATCTATTTTGGTCCACCATTTGCTCCATCCTTCAGTTGGCTCTTGGAAGTTCATTAGTGTTTGGGCTGGGGGTTCAAGCTTCTCCACAACCTCTTTATCCACGTATATGAATCCTGATCCTATAACATTGTTTAGTAGCCATTTCTCTCCCCCAACAGCCATGGCATCTATTCCAAGCTTCTTCACATTAATGCTTACTGCACCCACATGTTGTATTCCATCCACAACTACCAGTGCCCCTCTTTCATGGGCTATCTCGCTTATCTCCCTTATTGGTGGCATGAATCCATCAACCCATACTACACTACTAAATATAACTGCATATGTTCTATCATCTATCAATTTCTCGAAGTCGGTTGCATCGTATCTTCCATCCCTATGCTTTACAATTCTTACTTCGCTTTGGTTTCTTTGGCTTAATGTTTTTATTGCCATTGATATTGATGGGAACTCTAAGTCTATGCCCACTATGTTACCCCCCTCCCTTGGTTTTATTGATAGTAGTATTCTTCTAAATCCATCTGTGGTTTGTACGCTGAATGATACTTCCTCATCATTGCATCCTATTAGTTTTGCAATCTCCCTTTTAGCTGGCTTTTCAACCTCTTCCCTTAATTCCCCCCACTCATCCCCCTCCGTCTTTTCGAGGAATCTCCTTAAAGCTTCTGATGTTTGTTTTGGAATTAATCCTTGAGCTGCCGTGTTTAGGTATGCCTTATACCTCTTTAAGGCTGGGAAATCCTCTTTAACATTTAAGTATCTCATGTAATTAGATTTCAATGTATACCACATATATACTTAGTGATCCCCCTATTAAGTTGCATTTTTATCGATCATGCTTATAATGGTTGAAGTGGAGTTATGGTGCGGCGGCCGGGATTTGAACCCGGGTTGCTGACTCGGAAGGCCAGTGTCCTAGTCCAGGCTAGACGACCGCCGCTTCTAGGTTAGAATTATAATTTTTGTTGAATAAATTCTTTGCTTCAACATTTAAACTCTGACTTCGAAAGATTTTTAGATACCATTAAATATCTTCTTTTGGTGTAGATTTTGGTTTTCTTGGAGTTCAGATTTCATGGTCGTGGAGGTCAGGGTGTCGTTACCGCTTCACAGCTCCTGGTTGCTTCAGCTTTTAAGATGGGTTTGTTGGGTCAGAGTATACCAATGTTTGGTGCTGAGAGGCGTGGGGCTCCTGTTGAGGCTTATGCTAGGATATCCAATACACCTATTAGGAGGCATAGTCAGGTTTATCGCCCCGATGTTGTTGCTGTTTTTGATCCTAAAATAATGGAGGTTGTGGATGTTTTGAGGGGATTGAAGCCCAATGGCATTCTCCTACTGAATTCCCCTGAGGGTAAATTTGAACATAGGTTTGAGGGGTTTAGGGTTTACTGTGTTGATGCCACTGGTATAGCTGTTAAGCTTGGATTGTATTTTGCAGGTTTCCCAGCTGTGAATACAGCTATTGTTGGCGCTTTGGCTAAGGCTACTGGAATACTCCCCCTGGAAGCTGTTTTGGAGACCATTTCATCCACATGGTCTGGCAAGGTTGGGGAGTTGAATGCTGAGGCAGCTAAGTTGGCTTACAATTCTATTGGGGGTGGTTGAATTGTCTCATATTATTCCAATATCCAAACCCTCTGAGGGAGCATCAGGGCTTACTGGTATCTGGAGAACATTTAAACCCATAATTGATGTGGGTAAGTGTAAGAAGTGTTTGTTGTGTTGGCTTTACTGCCCTGAAGCAGCCATTAAACGTGTTGGTGATGATCTTATGAGCGTTGAGGTTGATTATAGGTATTGTAAGGGTTGTGGTATTTGCGCTAATGAATGTCCATTTAAAGCTATAACCATGGTTAGGGAGGGGTGATGATGGCGAAGACTGAGATTTTAACTGGGAATTATGCGGTGGCATATGGGGCTAAGCTCTCTAGAGTTCAAGTTATATCAGCATATCCCATAACTCCGCAGACTTCCATTGTTGAGAAGCTTGATGAATTTGTTGAGAGTGGGGAGTTGAATGCGAGGTACGTTAGGGTTGAGAGTGAACATAGTGCTATGGCTGCTTGTATTGGTGCATCGGCAACTGGGGCTAGAGCTTTCACTGCCACATCCTCCCATGGACTCATGTACATGTCTGAACTTGTTTGGTGGGCTGGGCTTGGTAAGTTTCCATTGGTTATGGCTGTTGTATGTAGGGCTCTTGCTCCACCTTGGAGTATATGGTCTGAGCATAATGATGTTTTAGCCCATAGGGATAGTGGTTGGATAATATTCTTCGCTGAGGATAATCAGGAGGTTCTCGATTTGATAATTCAATCTTACAGGATTTGTGAGGATGAGAGGGTTCTGCAACCAGTTATGGTTGCACTTGATGCATTCATCCTATCACATACATCCACACCGGTTTCCATACCTGAGCAGAGTGATGTTGACGGATATCTGCCTCCACCTGGATCTAGGCGTAAACCATTCATACTGGATACGGAAAACCCATTGACGCATGGAAACTTAACTTACCCAGAACACTTCATGGAGTTTAGGTATGAGGTTGAGAAGTCCATGGATTCTGCTAGGAGGGTTATCATTGAAGCTGGTAAGAGGTATGGTGAAATTACTGGTAGATACTATGATAGCCTCGTTGAAGATTATAGGTGTAGTGACGCTGATGTTGTATTGGTTAATGTTGGGTCATCCAGTGGTGATGCTAAGGAGGCTGTGGATTTATTGAGGGATGAGGGGTATAGGGTTGGATTATTGAAGCTTAGAGCTATTAGGCCATTCCCATTTGAAGATTTAAGGAGGATTTGTGGTGGTAAGCGTTACATTGGCGTTTTCGATAGGAATTATAGTTTCGGTTATGGTGGAATATTGCATTGTGAAGTTTCATCAGCGCTATCTGGAATTAAAGTTCCAGTTCAAGGGTTTGTGGGGGGTTTGGGTGGTAGAGATATAACTGTGGATAACTATGTAAATATTTTCAAAATCCTAATTGATATGGCTGATAGGGGGGTGGAGCCAAAACCGCCTTTATGGGTGGGTTTAAGGGAGGTGGTTTAAGTATGAGTATCCCTATAAGGAGTTTAACATTAAATGAGTATCTTCTGCCTGGTAACGCTGCATGTCCAGGATGTCCAGCCTCCATGGGTTTGAGGATGCTTGGGAAAGCCTTGGATGGTAAGTACGTACTTGTAATACCTGCATGTTGTTCCACAATAATTGAAGGTCCATATCCTAAATCCTCCTATGGAGTTCCAGTTCTAAATATTGCTTTTGCAGCATCCCCTTCAGCTGCTGCCGGTGTTAAAGCAGGCTTTGACGCTCTTGGTAAAAGGGATGTTCATGTGGTTGTGTGGGCTGGTGATGGTGCAACTGCAGATATTGGTATGGCTTCCCTTAGCGGTGCTGCTGAGAGGAATGATGACATAATCTATGTATGCTATGATAATGAAGCTTACATGAACACTGGCATTCAGAGGAGTAGTGCAACCCCATATGCTGCTTGGACCACCACGACGATTACTGGTAAGAGTGAGCATAAGAAGAATTTGCCTATGATAATGGCTGCCCATGGAATACCATACGTTGCAACAGCTTCAGTTGCCTATCCACTGGATTTTGTGGCTAAGGTTAGGAGGGCTGCATCCATTAGGGGTATGAAGTACATTCATTTACATTCTCCATGCCCAACTGGGTGGAGATTTCCAAGTGATAAGACTGTGGAGGTTGGTAGGCTGGCTGTTCAAACTGGGCTGTGGCCATTATATGAGATCGATCATGGAGTCTTCAAATTGAGTGAGATATGCAAACCACTTCTAGATAAGAAGAATAGGAAGCCAATTGAGGAGTACATTAAGATTCAAGGTAGATTTTCAAGGGTTAGCAAGGAGCAGTTGGCTGAGTTGGAGCTTTACGTTGAAAGCTTATGGAATGAAATTGCATTGATGATTGAGAAGTCTAAGACTTCTGGAGCGGCGGGTTAGAGGATTCCATCAACATCGAAGTATATGAGTCTCCTGCGTGGAATTATGCTATTCGGATGTATTGTCGTTCCTGGAGCTATTATACTTCCACATCCTATGAAACTGTAGTCTCCAACCACTGAACCCATCCTATCCCTCCCAGTATCCACGTCAACCCCCTTAATCCTCATTTTCACTTTCCCCCCATCTTTAGCTTCATATTCGAGTTTCACATCCCCCTCAATTATACAGTTTGATGCTATTATACTGTAACCTATCTCCACATCATTCATTATTACCGTATTATCCATTACTATGCTTCCAAGGATTTTGCTTCCAAATCCCACTTCAACATGATCTCCTATACACGTGTACGGTCCAATTATAGAATTGCAGCCAATTTTACATTCAGCACCTATTATTACTGGTGGGTTTATTATGCAGCCATCCCCAATTACGCTTCCCAAGCCAATAAGCACTTTTCCATTATACTCTATTTTACTCATCTCTTCCTCATTTGCCTCAAGAAGGTCCCATGGCCTCCCAACATCCTTCCACCATTTTCCAGGTATCTTGCAAACCGCAATCTTTTCCCCACTTTTAATTAGCTCTTTGAATGTATCTGTTATCTCGTATTCCCCTCTCTTGGATATGTTTGTCCTATTTATTGCGTTGAATATTTTCCCTCCCTCCATGACGTATATGCCTGCATTTATCTGTCTGCTTGGCTCCATCCCCCTTTCAGGTTTTTCAACTATGTTTACCAGCATCCCCTCTTGATCCACATCTAGGACTCCATAGTTCCATGGATCTTCCACTTCCGTGGATATTATTGTTGTTGCAGCCTTCGCCTCCTCATGCCTATTTATTGCCTTCAATATTATTTCGCTATTAACTGTTATGTCTCCGTATACTACTATGAATCTCTCATTGTCAACGTATTTTTCAGCCATCTTTATTGCATGTGCAGTTCCGAGCTGTGCTTCTTGAACTATGTAACTGATTTTCACGTTATACTTGCTTCCATCACCAATCATCCTTTGAATTTCATCTTTCATGTATCCAACTATTAACCCAATTTCCTCTACTCCAGCCTTCTTCAATTCAATTATTATCCTTTCAAGTAATGTTTTTCCGGCTATTGGGAGTAGGTGTTTTGGCCTGTATTTTGTTAGTGGGTTTAGTCTTGTCCCCTTACCAGCTGCTAGGATTATTGCCTTCATTTATTCCATGTCCCCTCAATCTTTATTGGTTGCCCTGTTTTTGATGATTTCAGTGTTAGTTCACATAGGTATACTGCCATTAATCCATCAATCCCAGTTGCTATTGGCTCCTCTATTCCCAAAACCACATTTATGAAGTTTTCCAGCTCCCTCTTTAATGGTTCTTCATATTGTGTGTTTGGGATGTATACTCCATTGCTGTTCTCTATCCTTATTTCTTGCGTTATGTAGTCTGCAATTATTCTCCCCTCACTTCCAGTTACTGTTAGTTCTCTGATCTTCTTTGGTGTAATCCAGTTGGCTTCTATTATCCCCGTTGGGTTTGAGTTGAATTTCAGTATTATGTTTGCATGGTCTTCATATTTGTGTTTTAGGCTTCCAGTAACTGCATATATTTCTGTGGGTTCGGCTCCAGTTATGTATCTCATTAGGTCTAGGTCATGTATTGCTAGGTCTCTTACAACTCCCACATCCCCTATCCTTTCAGGCCATCTTGAAACTCTCTTTGATGATATTAGTACGATTTCTCCAATTTTCCCTTCATCTATCATTTTCTTAACTCTCTGTACTGCTGGGTTGTATCTTTCTATGTGGCCGACCATCAGCTTAACTTTGCATTCATTTGCCCTTTCAATTATATTCTTTGCTTCCTCAACTGTTATGGTCATGGGTTTTTCCACCAGTAGGTTTTTCCCTGCCTCTATAACTTCTAGTGCTATTTTAGCATGGGTTGATGATGGTGTGCATATGGTTACGGCCTCTATCTCCTTATCCTTCAACATTTCATGGTAGTCTGTGTAGACTTGTATATCATACTTCTCCTTTACCATTCTTAGAACTTCTTGATTTATGTCTGATGCAGCCACTAGTTTGGCCTTTTTCAGTTCGCTTAATACTCTGAGGTGGTTTCTTCCCCATGCTCCACATCCTATTACTGCAACGCCAACTTTATCCATCTATATCCCCCCTCAAAATCCTCATTATCACTTGGGTTGGATCTTCCATTCCCCTAATTATTTCGTCTGTTTTAACCTTATATTTGTCTGGATCCCTAATGACCTTCGATGCATATTCGTATGCTTCATTTATATCCCTTATGCTCTTTATTGGTAGCCCCCTCTCCTCAAGCCATTTATTTACATGTATTTGTTTTGGGAATAGGCTTATTGATGGCGTCCCTATTAATGCTGATTCTCTAGCCATGGTTCCTCCGCCAGTTATGGTTAGTGTTGCATATTTCATTATGCTCCTTGCATCCACAGCATCCTTTGGCACTATGGCTCCATTGGGTATTGATTCATCATTGTATCTTGGTAGGTAAATCACCTTCACTTCTTCACCGAATTCCCTAATTATCTTTTCTATGAGCATCTTCACAGGTTTCCCATTTTGTTCGTAGTATGATGCTTTATATTCTGCTTCCCTTGCAATGATTATTTTATCATTGGTGTTCAATCCAATTTCATTTAGAACTCTCTCATCTGGTTTGAAGTCTTTTATCCAAGCTAATTCGTCAATGCCATCATACTGTATGATCCTCTTTTCATCTATTAGGTTTCTATATTCCTCCTTTGGTATGGCTTTGGGGGTTATCAGTATGTCTGCTAGTGGTATTGTAAGTTTGTTCACGTATTTTGAGTGTGGTGTGTCGCTTAGCAGTATTATTGGTATTGATAGTCCAAAGGCTACCCTTACGGCTTCTGGTGATGTTAGTGAGATATGGTATGATGGTTTATGCTCTAAACCTATTATTGTCTCTGCAAGTTTTATGCTTCTATCTAGGCTTGCCATAAGCTTACCTTCAAGTTTCTCTCCACCATGCCTACCCACAATTATTGGGTTCAAATCGTATAGCTTATAGATTTTTGTTGTGTAATCGTATTCTCTTGTGGTTATTATTGATTTGTATCCTATTTTCCATGCTGCCTCCATGATCTTTATTGATAGTAGTGCCTGTTTTGGTGTTAATGTATCGATCCATATTGTCTTCAATGGTATCTACCTTCATTTTAACTCTTTTTTACACTCTTCTAGTGAAAAACTGTATATATATCTTTTTGCATCAATAATCATTATTGATGCAGAACTCCGATTTTTATGATGTTATTTTGAAGCTTAAATCCTTAGGCTTAACTGAGTATGAGGCTAGAGTTTATTTAGCTCTACTTGATAGGGCTGAGCTTACTGCTGAGGAGATTAGTAGCTTATCCAATGTTCCACTACCAAGGGTTTATGATGTTTTGGAGGCTTTGGAGGATAAGGGGTTTGTGAAGATCATTTCCGGTAGGCCTAGGAGGTTTGAGGCTTTAGATCCTAAATCTGCATTCAAGAATTATGTATCATACTTGAGGAGGAGTCTTGATAATGAGATATCCAATTTGGAGAGGAATTTCGATTCTCTACAGCCAATTTTGGAGGAGCATTATTATAGTAGTAGGTTGAAGATTGATCCAAGCTCCCTAATTGAGCCTATACCAGATTTGCATGAGATGGAGGATAAGACTAGGGAGATGATATCTTCAGCTAAGCAGGAGATAATAATATTCTCACAGCTATTCACATGGTTCAATAAGATTGAGAAGGAGGTTCTCGATGCCCTTGGTAGGGGGGTTAAAGTTAGGGTTTTGATGAGGATTCTGAATCCAGAGTCTAGGGAGATATTTAATCGTCTTAAGAGGATGGGTGTTGATGTTAGAATTGCCTCTGAGGATTGGTATCCAGTTAGGGGGACTATTGTTGATCGCTGTAAGCTTATATTCCTCATATGGGTTCCAAGGGAGGAGAGGAGGTATTGGAGTCCAATAGTTTACAGGCCTCATTACACTGAGAATAGGGGGTTGATATCAATATTTCTCGATGCATTTGAGTATAGGTGGTCTTCAGCTTCCACTTCTTAAATCCTATTATACCTTTCAATGTACTTTTGAATCATCTTCACCCATATTAGAAGCCAGGACATTGCCATGAATGCGGATATCATAAGCTTTATTAAAGCTTCAAAGATTGTTTGGGCAGCTCCTCCATCCACCGATATTTTCAATGGAACCACCATCTTATCTATCATGACTATTAATGCTATCATCATAACCCATACTGCCACCATTATCAATGCTAAATCCCATATTCTCTTCAAAGTCTTCATATTCTCACCAGCATTAGTATTGCCGTTATTACTCCCATTATTGAGGATATTGCGCATAGGGCGTGATAATATTTTATTAGCTCCAGTTCAGTGGCCCTCCCCTTCCTGAGCATTAGGTTTGCCAGTGTTTTTGGAGCTTTTGGATTAGGGTTTGCCTCTATATATTCACCCACAACTTTAACGGGTCTCTCAGCTATCTCCCTCCTCTCCAGTAATCCTCCAATGCTGCTCAGTGAGTGGAATGCATTCATTATGAATGGCATTAGGACAGTTATTCCAACAATCTCCATTCTACCAAGAACAGCTATGCTTCCAATGGCTGCTCCAAGCATTAAGCTTCCAGTATCCCCTGCAAAAGCCTTTGCAGGATACTTATTGTAGTAGTAGAATGCTGATGAAACCCCTAATATTATTGCGGACATTGCGGCTTCATCCCATTGTCCAAGTATTATTGATGATGCCAGTAGGGATGCTGACATCATGGCGCATCCCCCTGACATTACACCATTATATGTGTCCATCATGTTTATGGCGTTGGCTGGCACAGCTATTGCGAATGGTAGTAGTATCCAGTAGACTATGGTGAGTCTGAATCCCCCTATTAATGGGGCTCTAGGTTTCCCGAGAACTATGTAGTTTGGGTATATCATATACATTATGGCTATTGGTGTGAAGCATATTATTGTTAGTGCAGTTTTAACCTTAGCCTTAAGGGTGAATATGTCATCTATAATCCCTATAATTGCTGCCAGTGTTGATGTTAATGTGAATGCCAATATCTTTGGGTTGAATTGTATGCTTAAGAGTATTATTGATGATGCCACCAACCCTATTAGCATGCTCAACCCACACATTTCAGGTATTTCTGGCTTACTGGGCTTGTGGACGTCTATTCCGATGATGCCTACTCTGCGCACAAGCTTCATTATTAGTGGGGTTACCGCTAATGTTATTGTGAATGAGGCTATTAGGGCTATTGGTATCATTGTCAGCTACCTCTAATATATCTGCACATGTAAATCTTAAAATGTATTATCGCCCTTATAGTTTTAATGGTTGTGATGACTGGGTCTAGGGGTATTAGGGTTAGGTATGCTGGGGCTGTTAATTTTGCCTCGAAGCTTGTTAGCACATTAACTGGACTTATTTTTGTTACGATGGTTTCTAGGAGGCTTAGTGAGGAGGAGTTTGGTTTATGGAGCTTCTTTGGGGTTTGGCTTCAATACTTTGTCATCCCCTCCACATTTGTGAATTATTGGGTTGTTAGGTGTGCGAGTAGGGGGTTTAGGGTTGGTAAGACGAGTTTAATTTTAACTTCAATTTTAACGTTGGCTTCAATGCTGGTTTTCATGGTGGCTTCACAATACATATTATACTCTAATATAAGCTTAAGCTACTTGCAAGCTGTCATAATGGTTCTATTATTACAGATACCAGCAGAATATTTTGCATCCAATTTGGATGCCATTGCCACCGCCCTTGCACCTGAATTTACCGGTTATGGAGGAATATTGTTGGAGATTGTTAAGCTTTCCTCAGGCTTTATACTCGTAAATTATTATAGGCTTGGACTTGTGGGTGCATTACTCTCTTATGTTATTGCAAAATACTTTTACTCCCTCTTCCTATTCATCATGTTTAGGGGGAGTTTTAATGGAAGCTTTGATTCCAGTTTGGCTTTTAAATGGGTTAAGCTTTCATGGCTACCAGCATACAGCATCATACCAGGTTACGTTAGAAGCCTAGAAACTCCCATCATAACATTCCTCATACGCTTCCCAGACCCCTCAACCCCATTTAGGGTTTTAGCCCATCTTAAGGCTGTTAGCACGATATCTTCAGTTATATCATATGCTGGTATGCTGTCATCAGCTTTATACCCGAAGATTTTAAGTGGGGGTTCTAGGGAGGATGTGGAGTCTACTTTGAAGTATGTTTTGATGTTTGCATTTCCAATGGTGTTTGGGGTTTTAGCCATGTCTGAAACCTTCCTCTCCCTGCTTAGAGCTGAGTATGCAGTTTCCTATCAGGCTTTGTATCTTGGAGCCATAAGCGTTCTCCCATCACTGGTTGCAGGTGTTCTATCAAGTGCCATAATAGGTTTTGAGCGCGTTGACGTCATGGATAATGTTGATTTGAAGGATTACCTAGCCAGCAAATTGTTTACGTATCCCTCCATATCCCTTGCATTAAATGTTCTTTACATAATTTGCCTATACTTGGTCTTCAATGCTGTATCACCATTTATATATGATCCATCAATGCTTGTCTCTATATGGATTCTGCTGGGTTTAATAGTTAATTTGATCCTATGTTTAAAGTTCTATTTGGATTCTAAACGTATTATGGGTGTTAGGTTTCCATGGGCTAACGTTTCAAAGTATATGCTCTCCTCAGTTATCATGTTTTCCACGCTCTATTTGAGTGGGTTTGGCGCTGTTGTCTCAAGGGAGTTTGTTGAGGTATTCAAGTACTCTCTTTTTGGCGTGGCTCTTGGAGCAATGGTTTATGGCATTACTTTGATGGCTTTTGACGTGGAGTTTAGGAGGTTGATTCAGCATTCCATATCATGGTTTAGGAGTAGGATTTTTAAAGGTAAATTTATATTTTAGCACCCCAAATTAGTCTTGTTTACTGGTAGTGGAATCCTTGAATAAGTATAAGTATATGTCTTTTGGGTTGCGGGCATCCATTTTAGCAATAGATCTATGTATACTAGTCTTATTCTCCCTATCCTTATACACCATATCCACAGGTTTAATGGGCATTATGTCCAACCCCAATGAATCCATTAAGATCGATTTAAGCTTTAATGATGTGTCTAGGGAGTATTTAATGATTATTAGATTGAATGCTGTTAATAATGGGTTTGTGGATATGAATGTTAAGTTTGATGCATCAATATGTACTGCCAGTGGGGTTGTTGTCAGATCCGCTTCCAACTCCACAACTATTCCACCCCACAGCCTAAAGACATTGAGTTTGAAATTCACCCTTAGTGAATCTGATGTTCTGAAGTATGGGTTTGATGTGAACCCTCCATACATGAATATGGGTTTAGAATTTAGAGTTATCTCTAACTTGTTTGGTTTGAGGGTTGATATTGGTAATGTGAGGATTGGTGGTGAGTGAGTTGGGTAAAATTTTAAGTGCATTCATACGTACGATTCCATCAATTATAGTTAGGGTTTTAATTCCAATTGGAATGATATATGCATTATCCCTTATGAATCTGCCTCAAGAAGTTTTATCGTATTTGAATGAAAATCTTGGATTATACAGCTTCTTTTATGGTCTCGCTGCAATGGGCATTGTAATATCCTTGCTTTCCTTTTTGGGCGGCATTTTGAATCCTGGTTCTCGTGGGAGTTTGGTTGTTTCACTGTTTAGAGCATTTTTATCCATTTACTTCTCATTGTACCTGGTTACGCTTGGTAACATTGGGGGTATGGGTAAGCTTACATTGAAATTCCCCTTCATATCTCAGCCCAGCATAATGGTTTCCCTTGATTATACCATTGTGGTGTACTTGGTGATTGCAGCAGGTTTTCTATCCATTTTAAAATGTGTTTTTGATTGGGCTAGTGCTAAAAGATCTAGCGTTTAGAATTTGCAATTATTGTTTTTCAATACTTGTATTGGGCCATATTCCCCCTCAAACCAGCCTATGGTTCTATTTAAACCGTCTATTATGTTGATTTTGGTTTTGAATTCCTTTGGTTGTGGTAGGTTTGGTGGGTCTGTCTTCTCAGCTTTCTCATCGAAGTTTATTTTGCATAGCCCATTTACCCCTATCAGTTCGGTCATCCTCTTTAGGAGGGTCTTGTTATTTATGGTTACATCCTTCAATAGGTATATTGCTCCTCCCCCTGCACCTATATTTCTACTCAGCACGGCCCTTGCAGCATCATCCACATATATGTAATTTCTCTTCTCCTCTGGGTTTAATGGGATTTTTATGTTCATGCAGTCCTCCTTTAACTTCTCCAGTACTTCGAAAACTACTCCAACGTCAACCCTTTCTCCATAAATTTCCCCAAAATACATTATTCTCCACATTTTGGTTTTGCAATCTTTTAGTATGTTGCTTAATTTCTCTATTTCCTCTCCGGATTTTGGTGTGTGTTGATATACTGCTATTGTAAAGTTTACCATGCCCCCTCCAATTGACTCCATAACTCTATTTAGAGTTTTCATGGTCTCCCCCCTCTTCTCATTGAATATCTTTAGTGGTATTGTGAATATTATTTCAGGGGATCTTGATATGTAGTCTTCGCATATCCTTGCATTTTCACCATTCATCATCTCTGCTTCATATTCTTCTGAGTTTATTTTGCTGGCGCCATATATGTTCCAGTAGTATGGTGTTTGATATCTTCTGTTTAGTCTTTCAATTATCTTGTCTGATAGTGGGTCTCCGCCGATTATCAATGTGGATTTCACTGTATAATCCCATCAAATCATTTTATGAGGATTGTTTTATAGGGCTTTTCATTCATTTTTGATTTAAAGTCTATATGGGCTTCTGCCATGGAGATATACTTGTTCATCTAAACATTTAATGTTTAACTCTAAATGATTTGGGGTGTTTAAAAATTGTTTATTCCTTTTTCTCCCCTTCCCCTTCCTTCTTCTCTCCGCCTTCCCCCTTCTCTATCTCTTTCATTTCCTTTTCTATTTCTTTCTCTATCTCTTCTATGGGTTTTGGTGGTGGTGTTGTGGCTAATGTGTATCCTATCCATGCTACTATTAGCCCCACTGCTGCCACTGCTATGAATAGTGTTATCTGCATTATTATTAGTGGGTACATGTATATTAGGTATCCGTAGACTATTATTCCTATTATGCTTGCTAGGAGGAGTATTACCCCTACGACTTGGTCTTTACTCATATTATCATCATCTCTTAAATTACCCTTAAATTATTATTCAAAATTAATATTTAACGTTTCCCGTTTTTTACAGGCTTTTGGGGGGTTTGGGTTTATGGATTTATTTTAAATTTTAAAGTTTCACATTATGTTATTTGGTGTTTTTGTTGAGGGTTTTGGTTACTGGTGGTGCTGGTTTTATTGGATCTAATGTTGTTGGTAGGCTTTTTAAGGATGGCTTTGAAGTCTATGTTGTTGATGACTTCTCCCGTGGGAGTGTTGAGTTTTTGAAGCCTTATATTGATTCTGGGTTGAGGGTTTTCAAGCTTGATGTATCCTCCCCATCTTTTGTATCAAGTTTTTCCGGGTATAGGTTTGACGTCATAATTCATTTAGCTGCTTTAATAAGTGTTGAGGAGTCTAATCTACTTCCATATAGGTATCATGAGGTTAATGTTGGTGGAACCCTGAACGCCCTTGAACTTGCGAGGAGGGTTAATGCTGGGAAGTTTATATTCATGTCTTCAGCTGCAGTTTATGGTGATCCAGTAACTCTACCTGTTAATGAGCTTCACCCATTGAATCCAAAGTCCATTTATGCTGCCAGTAAGGTTGAGGGTGAGTTGCTTGTTGGGGTTTATCGTAGACTTTATGGGGTTAAGTCTGTTTCCCTTAGGCTTTTCAATGCTTATGGTCCAGGTCAAAGGCTCAGCGATTATTCTGGTGTAATTAGGATATTTATTGAGAATGCTTTGAGGGGGGTGTCTCTAACAATTTATGGTGATGGAATGCAGACTAGAGATTTCATTTACATCGATGATGTTGTTAAAGCCATAATGTTATTCGTGGAGAATAGTGATTTCAATTTTGATGTTTACAATGTTGGTAGTGGTGTCCCCACTAGGATTATTGATTTAGCTTCAATGGTGATTAAACTGGTTGATAAGCATGTCGACTTGAATTTTGCTCCTGAGAGGCCTGGTGATGTTAAGTTTAGTTATGCTGATATCTCTAGGATTAGGGGAGAATTCAACTTTAATTGTAGTGTGGATTTACGTGATGGTTTGGCTAGAACAATAAGTTACGTTTCCAAGCAAATAGGTGGTTAAGAAACTGCTTATATTTAGCGTTAATTTATTAATTGATATGGATTTTATGGTTTATATGTATGGAAGCCCGAATGCCTCCTCCCTTGGGGAGGCAATATGTGGGGGTGGATGCCAGATGGATGTGGGGGCTTCGCCCGTTCAACCCGAAAGCCCTCCCATGACGACCATTGAGGGATGAAAAATGCGAAGAAGTAAGGGATGAAAGTTAACACTAGACTAGAACGGTTTATCATTATAAATTTTTATACAGCCCATACGACATTATCTATGTGGTTTTATGGAGAGGGTTGGGGTATTCATTTCAGTTTATGGTGCTAGGGAAGTCTTTGAATTGCTCAAAATATATTCCAGTGGAGTTTACTCCACTAGGTTTTATGTTGTTTCAAGGCAGTATAATCCCATTGTTAAGAGGGTTGTTGAAGTTACTGGTGGGGAGGTTCTTGTGGATTCAAGTTTATCGATAAAATCCCATATTCATATGATTGAGAAGTTTAAGGATGATTTGGACATAGCCATATGTACGCATGAGAAGCCAATTATAGGTGGTTTGAGGGATGAAATTGAGAGGAGGGGGATTAAGGTTTACACAACATTCCCTACATCCACATTTGCATTGGAGAGGAGTAAGATTCTTCAGAGGAAGCTTTTCCCCGAAGATTATAATCCTCCGTGGAAGGCATTCTACCCTAGATCTTACCCAAATGAGAGTGAACTATTCCATGATGTTAAGGTTTGGGTGGAGAGTCTTGGCGGCGCATGTAATGTGGTGTTTAAACCGGATGAGCCTGCTGCTGGTAAGGGGGTTGCTGTTGGTGGGGAACATTTCCAAACAATTGAAGATCTCCTGGCAAATTATGTTTCAGGGTTTAATTCTCCATTCATAATTGAGCGGAGGGAGGAGGTTGAGGAATCCAGTTGCCAATTGTGGTTTGATGGGAATATCGATCACATAAGCTTCCTACGATACCCTGAGATTAGGGATTATAAGAGGGCTTTTGATGGGGATTTAGGTCCAAACACTGGGGGTATGGGTTGCTATATGGATTCAAACTTCAAGCTCCCCTTCATGTTTGAAGAGGATTTTGAAGCTGGATACGATCTAGCCCGTAGAACTATTAGGAATGTGGAGAAATGGGCTGAGGAGAATGGGTTTGATAAGTCTGGGATGAAGCCTTGCATGTACTATTTGGCTATGGCTCATCCACACAGGGTTTTTGAGGGGAATATTGGTAGACCTGGTGATCCTGAAGATATACCTCCACTCTTATCCATGAAGAATGACCTCCTCGAATTCTACTTTCACCTATGTGAGGGTAACCCTGAGAGGCTTGAATTCAATTTGAAGGCAACAGTTCTAGTTTACGTTGTTCCACCAACTTATGGTGGTAAGTCTTCCATTCATAGGGATATAGTTTTAAACTTACCTGAACTCTTCGACTTAAACATAGCCTCCGATAGACTTCTCATACCTGGGGATGTGGAGGTTAGGGCTGATGGCAGGATATATGCAAGGACTTCTAGGAGTGTGGCTGCAGTTGCTGTGGGGGGATGCTTGGATGAGGCTTCGCAGAAAGCCAATAAACTTGCAGTTTATGTTGAGGATAATTCTGATCCTAGGGGGCTGCTTTGGCATAGGGGTGATGTGGGGGCTAAGGAGCATGTGAATAAGAGTATTCAGCATAGGAGGATTTTGAGGGAGAGGTTTGGTTTCTGATGATTAGACGTATAATCCCATTGGGCTTTGACAGTTTTGGAGTTAGATCCATGGCCACATATGTTGAGACGGATGATGTGAAGGTGGTATTAGATCCAGGGGTTTCATTGGCACCCTTGAGGTATGGTTTGGAGCCTCATTATCTTGAGCTTCAACGTATGGATGAGGTTTGGTCTGATATTAAGAATTACTCCTCTGAGGCTGATGTTCTTATAGTTACACATTACCATTATGATCATCATGATCCAGATTCCCCAGACATTTATGGGGGTAAGCTGGTTTTAATTAAGGATCCAAATGAGAATATCAATTTCAGTCAGAGGAGGCGTGCTTCATACTTCTTGGATAAAATCAACAATTTGGCCAGTAAAATTTCCATTGCGGATGGGAATAGCTTCAAATTTGGGGGTACATTGATATCATTTTCAAAAGCAGTTTTCCATGGGACGAATCCTAAGTTGGGTTTTGTAGTTGAGGTTTCCATAAGGTCTGGTGGCGAAGTCTTCCTGTACACTTCTGATGTTGAGGGGCCATCAGTTGATAGTCAAGTGGAGTTCATATTGGCTGAGAAGCCCAACATACTCTTCGTAGATGGACCTATGACGTACATGCTTGGATACAGATACTCCAATAGGAGTTTGGAAGCTTCCATTGAAAACCTAATTAGAATTTTAAGTTTGAGGTGTGTTGAAACATTGGTTTTGGATCACCATTTACTTAGGGATTTAAAGTATAGGGAGAGGGTTTCAAAGGTTTATGATGTTGCAGGGGGATTCAATTGTAGGGTTTTAACTGCTGCAGAATTCTCCGGTAGGAGTATTGAAATGCTTGAAGCACATAGGAAGGATTTATATGAGAAGTATGGTGGCTGGGAGGAGGGTTGAGGGGTTAGGATTTTAAATGAAAACTGAATTCAAAACTCTAGCTGAGCTTTGTGAGAAACTTGAATCCATGAGTAGGAGGGGGTTGATGGTAAGTGAAGTTGCAGCCTTCCTCAAGAATCTTGATGTCGATGAAATTTCACCTGCAGTATCCATGATTCTAGGTAGAGCATTCCCATTGAGTAGTGGTTTGGAGTTGAATGTTAGTTGGAGCACAATACTCAAGGTTTTGAGGGGGATTGTGCATGGGGATTGGAGGATATTCACAGATGCATTTAAGAAGACTGGGGATGTTGGTTCTGCAGTCAAATTATTCTTGGAGTCTAGTAGGGTTTCTAGGCAGACAACCCTAGCCAGTAAGCATCTAACCATAATTGAGGTTAAACGTTTCTTTGAGGAAATAGCTAAGGCAAGTGGTAGGGGGGCTAGGGATCATAAAGCTAGGCTACTTGAATCCTTATTCAGCTTGGCATCACCCATTGAAATGAAGTATATTGTTAGGATTTTGATGGGTGAGATGAGGACTGGTTTCAGTGAGGGTTTGATGAGGGAAGCCATTTCAGAAGCCTTCAACATACCCATTGAAGCAATTAATAGAGCTATTTTGATGGTTGGGGATTTGGAGGTTCTTGCTGAAACAGCTAAACGTTATGGTTTAGATGGGTTTTCCAAACTTGGATTCCAGGTTTTCAGACCAATTAAACCAATGCTTGCAAAGGATGTTGGAAGTTTGAGGGAAGCCTTTGAAATCATTGGTGGTGAAGTTGCTTTGGAGTATAAGCTTGATGGTGTTAGAGTTCAGATTCATAGGTCTGGCGGTGAAGTTAAGATTTATAGTAGACGTCTAACTGATGCCACAGGTAGTTTGCCTGAGATAGTGGATGTGGTTAAGGGTGGATTGAAGGTTGAAGAGGCCATATTGGATGGTGAGGTTATAGCTGTGGGGGATGATGGTAAGCCCCTCCCATTCCAGTATCTTATGATGAGATTTAAGCGTAAACGTGATTTGGAAACTTCTTCAAAGATGTTTAAATTGAAATTATACTTGTTCGATGCAATATATGTTAATGGAGCTTCATTGATAGATAAGCCGTACATTGAGCGTAGGAAGGTATTGTCTGAAATTTCCATGGGGATCCCCCTGGTTAAGCAAATAGTTACCAATGATCCATCTGTGGCTGAGAATTTCCTTAAGGAGGCTTTGGAGTATGGTTGTGAGGGGGTTATGATTAAAGATCTTAGGGGGCCATATGTTCCAGGGGTTAGGGGGAAGTTTTGGTTTAAATTTAAGCAAACCCTTGAGCCTCTAGACCTCGTCATAGTTGCAGCTGAGTATGGTTATGGTCGTAGACGTAGATGGCTTTCAGACTACTATCTTGCAGCTAGGGATGAGGAAACTGGAAAATTTTATGTTGTTGGTAAAACCTTTAAGGGGTTGAATGATGATGAGTTGGAGGAGATGACTAGGAGGCTTAAGGAGTTGGCAATTAGTGAAGAGGGAAGGAGGGTTTATGTTGCCCCGAAAATTGTTGTGGAAGTTTTATACAATGAGATTCAAAGGAGTCCTAAGTATGAGTGTGGTATGGCTTTGAGGTTTGCAAGGATTAATAGGATTGTTGAGGATAAGGGTCCTGAAGATGCTGATACAATTCAGCATGTTAGGGAGATCTTTGAAAGGCAGTTTTCTTGGAGGAGACTTAACCTTTAAAGAGTGAAAAGGGGTGAATATGGTTATAAGCTCCACATGTTATTAAATGTTTGTGGATATGTATGTTATTTGGTTTAAGTGATTCTGAGATTTTGAAGAAATTGGATTCCGGTGATGTTAGGATAGCAGTTTATGGTTTGGGTAGGGTTGGCCTCCCCTTGGCTGTGGCTTGGCTTAGAGCTGGTCAGAGGGTTTTGGGCGTTGATGTTGATGAGAGGATTGTTAAATCCATTAATTCTGGTGTATCACCAATCTCTGATGAGCCAATGATACCTGAAGCCGTTAAACATTATGTGGATATTGGGGTGTTTAAAGCCACCACAAACCTTGTTGAAGCATCAAGGATTTGTGAAGTTAAGTTTGTGGCTGTTCCAACGGGGATTGTTGATGGTAAATTTAATGGTGTACACTTGGAGAGGGCTTTAAGGGGGATTGGGAGGGGTTTGAAGAGGGGGGATGCTGTATGTGTGGAGTGTACAGTTCCACCAATGACAACGGAAACCTTCGCTAAATCCATACTTGAGAGTGAGAGTGGCCTTAGAGCTGAGGAGGATTTTGCTTTAGCCTTTAGTCCGGAGAGGATTTATGAGGGTAGAGCTTTGGAGGATTTGGAGGTTAGGTATCCGAAGATAGTTGGTGGGGTTGGCCAAAGGAGTACACACTTCTTCTCCCTCCTATATAGGAGGATTGCTAAGAGGGGGGTTATTGAGATGGGTAGTGCTAGGGCTGCTGAGCTTTCAAAGATTTTTGAGGGGGTTTATAGGGATGTGAATATTGCATTGGCCAATGAGCTTGCAGCTCTATGCAGTGCTTACGGTGTGGACTTCTTTGAGGTTAGGGAGGCATCCAATAGTCAACCCTTCTGCCACCTCCATAAACCTGGGGTTGGAGTTGGGGGGCCATGCATTCCAGTCTACCCATACTTCCTCTTTGAATCTGCATCTAGGGTTGGTTTAAGACTAGAGCTAACTAGGTTGGCTAGAACTATAAATGAGGATATGCCTTCAAAAACAGTTTCCATCCTGAGAGAGGTTATGTCTGAGCTGGATTTATCTCCATCAAAAACTTCTGTGGCAATATTTGGTTTAGCTTTTAGGGGTAATATTGCTGATTCTAGGGGTAGTCCAACATATGAAATTGTTAGATTGCTCCTTAATATGGGGGTTAGGGTTGTGGTTCATGATCCATATATCAGCATGGATCAGAAGCTGAAATCGCTTGGTGTGACTTTGACTGGATCCATTGAGGAAGCTGTTAAAGGGTGTAATGTCGTTATTGTAGCCACCGATCATGATTACTATCGCAAGCTGGATTGGGGGAGGATTTCAAATTTGATGTCCAGTCCAAAAATAATTTTTGATGGTAGGGGGATTTTGGATACCTCCAGTATTCCAAGCGGCATAACATTTGTGGGTATTGGTAGACCTAAAATTAGACTCTAAATGTGCATTTCCATTCAACTACCCCTTTTTCACTGGTGTATGTTGCATTATGAATCTTATTATTTCCATTTGAAGATTGACTCTATTATTTATCTTCGTTAATCCATGTCCTTCATCGCCAACCTTTATGTATTTAACTTCCCTACCCCTCTTCCTCATCTCTTCAACGAGCTGTTCAGCTTCACTTATCGGCACTCTTGGATCGTTGGATCCATGTATAACCATTAATGGAGCTTTAATTTTATCTAAATGTTTTATTGGGCTTAGTTCCATCATTACATCGTACATTTTCTCCGGGTCTCCATATTCATGCATCCTATACTTCCTCCTCCATGGCCCAGTATTCCTTATGAATGTGATTAAGTTCACTATTCCAACTCTCTCTACGCCGCAACTCCAGTATTCTGGGTATAGTGCCATGCTCATTAGTGTTGCATACCCGCCATATGATGCTCCTGTGACTGCTATTTCACCTTTACGTACAAGCCCCTCCCCCTCAGCCCAATCCACTAAGGCTCCTATATCCCTTAATGAGTCCATCCTCCTCTCACGGTCATCTAGGTGTATGAATGTTTTGCCATAACCGCTGGATCCCCTAAAGTTTGGTGAGAGAACTATGTATCCCAGTTTTACAAGTATTTGTGGTAGGAATTGGAATGATGGTCTATCTTGCCCTTCAGGTCCACCATGTATTGTTACCACTGCTGGGTATGGTGGCTTCCCAGTTTTTGGCTTGTAGATTAATGCTGGTATCATCATTCCATCCCAACTCCTATACCTAACGGTTTCTGGTAGTACGTTTTCCTCCATTTTCACGTGGTATTTTGGTGAGTTTGTTATTTGCCTTTGCCCAGCCCCCTCACTCCAAACCCATATTTCATTTCCAATCTTTGGGCTTGAAATTGAGTATGTTAATCCAATTTTACCCCAAGATATTTCACTTATAACCCCCTTTGGAATCTTCATTTCCCTAATATATGTGAAGTCTATGTTTGCAGTGTATAGTTTTGAGTATCCTTCCACATTCTCGCTGAATGCCACTTTAAGTTTATCTGGAGATAATTCTATGGCTTCCACGTCCCTATCCGGTTGGTATAGGTATTTCCACTCCCTCCTATTTAGATCGTATATGGCTATTCCCATGTATTCTGAGTTTATGTTTGTTGTGAATAGGAATTTCCCATCTCCAAGGTTCTTGGGGTTTGTGTTTGCAGCTTCCCCATCATGTTTTGTGAGGTTTTCAAGGGTTCCATCTTTGAAGTCTATTAGGTATATGTCTCTATCTAGATTTGTGTTGTTGTGTATTATTAGTGCGTGGTCGTGGTTTACCCATTCCACAAGGTTGTTGGTTCCCTCCATCTTTACAATAGGCCCCTCAACTTTTCCACTTAGCTTATAAATGTATACGTCGAAATCCACTCCATTCCCATTATTTGATGTGAATCCCAGCATCTTTCCATCAATGCTCCAGGCACCTAGATTGTTCATGTCGCTTCCATCGCCAGCCACATATGCCAATTTATCATTGTTGAGGTCGTATATGGATATCTGCCACCTCTCATTCCCATTTACATCGCTCATCATAGCTACAATCCCGTCTTCACTCACAGTTAAGTCTCCAACCCTCTGCTCCATTGGTATTATGGGGTCGCTTCTATTCATGTCGTGAATCCATGGTATTGGTACTCCTGTAACGTCACTTAAGTATACGAGTTTGTTTGAGTTTTTCAACGCCCTAGGAGTTGTGGCTGATCTTATGCTTAAATACTTCTTTACTTCAAGCCATATTGGATCGTACATTTCCATAATCATAATTCTTCCTCACAAATAATTGTTGTACACCTCCTCTTTAACGGTATCGCTTAAATACATTTTATTGCAGAGTTATTTCGGTGGTTACTGCGCATGCACTTTGAACCATATTTCGATGTTAAGATTCCAATGAGGGATGGTGTTAAGCTTTCAGCAGACATATATCTCCCACGTAGAGGCGGCAAGTACCCAGTCATCTTGATTAGAACACCATACAATAAGGCTTTGCCTGGGGAGATAAAGTATGGGACTCGTGATGTTGAGTTCTATGTTAAGAATGGCTATGCTGTTGTAATTCAAGATGTTAGGGGTAGAGGGGATTCTGAGGGTGAATGGCATCCATTCATACATGAGGATAAAGATGGTTATGATACTATAAAGTGGATTTCAGAGCAAGATTGGTGTAATGGACGTATAGCGATGATGGGTGGATCGTATAGAGGCTGGGTTCAGTGGGCTGCTGCTAAACTTAATCCACCAAACCTTGTAACCATGATTAGTACAGCTGCCGCTGGGAGATGGTTCCAAGAGCTACCATACTATAATGGTTTAGTTAGTTTGGGGATGTTGGAGTGGCTTCACTATGTTGGCGGTCGGGTTGTGCAAAACCCTGATGTTGTGGATTGGGTTAAAGTTTTGTGGCATTCCCCATTAAAGAGTATGGATGAAGTTCTAGGTAGAGTTAATACTGTTTGGAGGGTTTGGTTAAGTCACTCAAAACTTGACGATTACTGGAAGAGCATACTGTTAACTGAGGAGGATTTTAAGAGGATTAACCTTCCAGTTCTCCATATAACTGGATGGTATGATGGCGATCAACCTGGAGCCACATACTTTTACGAGGGGATGGTAAGGTATTCCCCAGCTAGGGATAAGCAGTACTTGGTTTCAGGGCCATGGGATCATGCTGGTACGAGGGTTCCGAGGAGGATTCTTGGAGGCGTTGATTTCGGCCCAGAAGCAGTTATAGACCTCCTCAAATTACATTTATGGTGGTTTGATTACTGGTTGAAGGATGATGAGAAAGCCTTAAAGAGCCTACATGAATTCTTTGGTGGCGGTAGATGCTTAACCTTCGTTATGGGATTGAATAAGTGGATTTCAAGGGACATTTGGCCTCCAAGAGGGGTTCATTGGTGCAATTGGTATATTGATAGTGGTGGTAGGGCGAACACTCTATTTGGTGATGGTAGATTAACTGTTGAAAAACCCATTGTTGAATCCTCCGATTCATATGTCTATGATCCTATGAATCCAATAGTATCCTCGGTGGACTTCAACTTCTACTCTTCTAAGGCTGTTGAAACCCCATTAGATATTAGAGCTTTAGAATCTAGGTTTGACGTCTTAGTTTATACCAGTGAACCATTGAAGAAGCCAATTGAAATTGCAGGTAAACCCAAGATGTTATTGTATGCATCAAGCGATTGTATTGATACGGATTGGATATGCTTACTCTCCAAAGTCTATCCGGATGGCAGGTCCATTCTATTTAATTATGGTGGTCTTAGAGCTAGGTTTAGGGAGTCCTTTGAGCGGGAGACTTTCATGGAGCCAAATAGGGTTTACAAATTTGAGTTCAACTTCTTCTTCGATACAAACATTCTAGTAGAGCCTGAGTGTAGGTTGAGGCTATCCATAACAAGTAGCTACTTCCCAAGATTTGATAGGAACTTCAATAGTGGTGAACCTATTGGTGAAATGTCGAAGGCTAGGAAGGCTCATAACGTAGTTTTCCATGGAGGAAATCTATCTTCAGCACTCCTCCTACCAATAATTGGTGAAGTCAATATGTGAAAAATGAAAAATAATTTTTTAATTTAATTTTTTTGCTTTACTCATCCCCTTAAGTATTTTTCCTCTAAGTATTTTAGTAGGTGTTCTGGGTTCATTTCCTCATTGAAGTTCCTCTTGAGCAGCTCCTTTGGTTCGTATACTGATCCCCACATGTGTATCTTGTTTCTCAAGTACTCCCTTATTGGTTTGAAGTTTAGTTTGGCTATTTGTGTTTCGAAGTCCATTTCCCTCCTCATATGCTTTAGTATTTGTGCTGCCACCACGTTTCCAATTGTGTAGTTGCAGAATGATCCCAGTCCACTACTCCAATGTATGTCTTGTAATACACCTTCACTATCCTTCTTCGGTCTAATTCCAATTAGTCTTTCAAACTCTGAGTTCCATACCTCTGGGAGTTCATCCATCCTTACTTCTCCAGTTATCATTGATTTTTCCAGTTTGTAGCGTAGGAGTATGTGTAGGTTGTATGTGACTTCATCCGCATCAACCCTTATTAGGCTTGGCTTAACAGTGTTGAAGTAGTAGTATAGTTCTTCTGGGGTGTATTTCTCCACAAATTTCAAGTGCTTTTTGATTGTTGGGTATATGGCTTCTGCAAATACTCTACTCCTACCAATTATGTTTTCCCAGAATCTAGATTGGCTTTCATGTATTCCTCCACTAACCCCTGTGGCGAGTATTGTTCCAGATAACCTTTCATCTATCTGTAATTCGTATAGGGCGTGTCCATACTCATGTATTGTGCTATACATACTCCTCTTGAAATCCTTCCCCTCATATCTTGTTGTTATTCTAACATCCCTTATACCTATGCTCGTTGTGAATGGATGTGTGGATACATCGAATCTGGATCTAACCCCCAATGGATATTCAAATATCTTCAGTATTTCTAGGTTTAGATTCCTCATATCATCAACATTGTATTCAACGTCTTCAAGTTCATGTTTCGATTTATATTTCCCTTCCTTCTGCACCTTGCTAAATATCCTCCTTATTCCAGGCTCTAATACGTTGAACATTTTATCGGCATCCCTAGTTCTAAACCCTTCCTCATATAGATCTAGTAGTGCATCGTATGGATGCTCCTCATATCCCAAGTATTCGGCAAACTTCCTCATTAAATCCACTATCTTCTCGAGGTATGGTTTGAATATTCCATATTCACTCTTGGATCTTGCAATCCTCCATTGTATAGCAGCTTCAGATGTCGTTTTCACATATTCCTTTAATACCTCTTCCGGTATGGCTGTCGCAATTTTTATCCTCCTCTTCAAAACCCTTATTAGTCCCCTCTCATAATCATTTAGTTTCCCAATATTCCTCTCAGCTTCTTCCACTAGGCTCCTAAGCTCCTTTGATTTAAGTATGCTTTGACCTAATGCTTGAAGTTCAGCTCTAGCTATCCCCCTCTCCGTAGCTCCCTCTTGTGGCATTAGGACTTCTATGTCCCATCCCATTAGGCTGTCTGCGATGTCCAACGCCCATACAGTCCTAACCTTTTCAACTATTTTCTTTATATTCTCATCTTTGAATATTTCTTGACTCATATGTTCACCATAACAATCTTAATGGTTGTTTTAATTTAAAGGTGTTTTGCTCATCATTGTAGGGTTGTAGCTGCCTTTAAAGCTCCCTTCAATGCCTTAGCTAAATTCTTCCCCCAACAAAATATTGCTACGCCACCTTCCCCCACACCATACATTTCCTCCAATTTCCTCAACTGTTCATTTAATTCCCTTGATATGTCGACTCCCGGGATCAGCATCCTCCCCATCCTCTTGACTATTATTGTAGCTCCATCAGCTCCAGCCCTCACAGCTTCATCCCTTTGCATCAATCCATTCGTAACCTTTTCAGCTCCACTCCTCAATATTGCTAAAACCTTAGCTTTCCCTGGGGCTATGAGGCTGAATTCATCCCCCTCATACAGCTCTATCCTATCAATTCCCAATTCAATCAAGTATTCCATTAACATTTTCTCCCCGAGATCCGTTAATTCGCATCCCCTTGGAGTTGCCTTCAAAATTCCTGTTTCAGAAAGTTTCTTTAAAACCCCCCTTATGGTTCCATCCGGTATCTCCATTTCCTCAGATATTCTATATCTCCCCATCCCTCCACTATGCTTTATCATTATTAGTACTGTTGCTAGGTCTTCTAGGTCTATCTTCGGCGTTGGCCCCCTCTTCCCTCCCCTCATTTCACCCATTAATTTTTTGAGCATTACATGTTAATTGTGATTTAAACTGGATTTTAGTGTTATGGTGGTTTTGGAGGCCATTCCATTACGTTACTATACTTCCATGCGAATATTTCGCCATTTACTGGTATGTACTTGTCGCATGATATTGATCCAAGGATCCAGATCTTCTTCTCCGAATCCCATCTCCACCACATCCAGTACATGTTTCTGTTTGGGTCGTTGTATACGTTGTTTATGGATTCTATGAATACCCCATATTGAAATGTCTTATATGTCATCTTCAGTGCTTTTGTCATGGCTTTAAATAGGGTTTCTCCATTGCTTATTATTGTTTCATTATACCAAATTATGCTTCCATTACCGTAATCCAAAAGTATCCTTACCTTGACTTCCCCACCCAATACCCTATTCACTTTTATGGTGTCATTTCCAATTTCTTCTATTGCTTTTGCTATTTCTTGGTTTCCACTTAAGCTAGCATATTCCATGGCCTCCATCACGTTTGATGTTAGTTTTTCCATGTACACTTTAACTTGCCCTATGGTTTCTTCCAGGTTTCTAGCATATGATGATAGTTCCATTGTTTTTGTGTAGTAGTATGTGGCGATTGCTGTGGATGATAAAGCCCATATGAATAGTATGATTATTATGGTCCAGTATATTTTACCCCTCATTTATCCTCACCCCCCTAACCTTTGGTAGTAGTATTGATACTAGGATTGCCGTTGACACTTCAACTATTGGCCCCATCGCGTAGAGGGTTCCACCCATTGCTGGTAGGAATAATCCAATTAAACCCATAATTACAGCTTCTTGGAGGGGCATGAATATTGCATAAAGCAGTATCGATGTTAATATGTCGTATGTGAAGGTTAACATCAATGTTACCGCCAATAATTCTAATCTGCATGGGTTTCTCCCCCTCCACATCAATCCACCTATTAACCCAATAATTCCGCATGTTAAGCTTGTGAATATAGTCCAGTATCCCAATCCTAGGAATATATCTGAAACTAGGAAGCTGAGCAATCCCACTACGAATCCATTTAATGGTCCTAGGAGGGCTCCTGAAATTAATGCAAATGCCACTGGGAAGTTTATTATTGGGATAGCTCCAACAATATTATGCTTAATTATCCTTAAAGCCACTGGAATTGCTGCTAGATTTGCAGTTAAAGCTAATTGCCTAGTTTTCACAATAGGTAATTTTGCCTACTCTCTATATATGATTTACTCTCACTTATCTCTCCTTCCCCTATCCTCCTCATCTTCATCTATGATCCTTATTTCGGCTTTACCCCTCTTCAGAATATTCATTATGTTAGTATCCTCCTCTCTTCCCTCACATTTCCTTTCACTCTTCTTAGCATCCTCCTCTTCACTTTCGCTTATTTCCTCTATCATCCTCGATCTCCTCCCTCCCTCTATGTATATTTTTGCTCCTGGATACTTTGATTCCAATTCCCTCTTCAATTCATCAACATCTACATCTTCACCTGCCTTCACGTGTATCTCAGTTTTATCCCCTGTTTGTGTTATTGATATTGAGTAGCCGCTTGGTATGTTTAGATTTTCAAATTTCTTGAATATCTCATCCCATTCATCAAATAATGATTCCCCGAAGAATTCATCGAATACGGATTTACGTTTCCTACGCATTCAACTCCCCCAAGCTTATTATACACGTAACTTTTCCGATAGCTTTTTAATGAAGTTTTCTGCATTAACTATTACCCTCTCATGTTCCCCCTCGCCAATCAATATTTCCCTCCATGTTGCCGTCACTTTGAATTTTATCCTCCTCCCATCTATCCCAATTATTTCTGAAGTTACTTTGATATTCTCGCCTATAGGTGCAGGATTTAAATGCCTCACACTAATTCCAGATCCAACAGTCACATACCCTTCTGGTAGGTGTTGTTGTGCAAGTTTGTTTGACGTTATCTCCATGAATGCAATCATTGATGGTGTTGATAGAACCTTAACCTCCCCTGATCCCACGTTTTTGGCTGCATGCTCCTCCTCCACCTTATATTCTTCCGTCAACTTCATTCCTATACTCAATTTGTGTTCTATGTCTGTTTTTGCTGGGAGTATCTTTATCCTCCTACCTTCAACTTTTAGTCTCCCCTCCTGGAATAGTTTTATGGCTTCAATTATGATCTCTTGCTCAGCTTTCTGAACTTTTGTCTTTAATGTTTCCGGTGTATCATCCTCCTCCACTGGTACAGCTTTTTGGAGTATTATTGGTCCAGTATCCACACCCTCATCCACAAAATGTAGTGTGCATCCAGTAATTTTCACTCCATAATCCAATACTGCCTTATGTACTTCTAGATCCATTCCACCTGCGAAGGCTGGTAGTAGTGATGGGTGGATGTTCATTATCCTCCACTTATACTTGTTTACAAACCATGGGCTAAGTATTCTCATATAACCTATTAGCAGTATTAAGTCAACTCCACGTTTATCCAGTTCTGCGGCAACCTCCTTATCGTAGCTCTCCCTATCCTTCCCTTTTGGATCTATGAATATTGCTTCAACCCCCCTCTGCCTGGCTCTCTCAAGTATATATGCATCCTTCTTATTGCTTATCACGCATGCTATCTCCACATTTCTAAGTTTCCCCTCATCTATTGCTTTAAATATCCCCTCCAAATCAGTTCCACGGGTTGAACCCAAAACACCTATCCTAAGCTTCCCCACATTATTCACCCAATAATTTATATGCCTAATTTGGAGATTAATTTATCCATGTGGTTGCTGTGGATAAATTGTTCATTGAAGATTTAACCTACGAGGATTTGAATAGTTTCCTCAGCGATTGGTGTGTAGTTATAGTTCCAGTGGGGTCTATGGAGTCCCATGGCCCACATCTCCCATTATCGACGGATACTATGATAGCTGAAGCCATAGCTTTGAGGGCTGCCGTGAAGCTCAAAAGTTTAGGTTTTAGGGTTTTGATTGGGCCTAGAATTAGGTTTGGATGTTCAGGTGAGCATCTGAGTTTTCCCGGAACTATAAGCTTATGCTGTGAGTCTATGATTGAATTGATATATGATGTCTGTAAATCCCTTGCAAATTGTGGTTTTAAAAATATATTGCTGTTGAATGGTCATGGTGGGAATGAAGCCCCATTGAAGGCTGCGGCAATTAAGCTTAGGGATGAAGATTCAATTATGGTGGCCATTGTAAATTGGTTTGACCTTATATCTGAGGGGTTTACCGATCATGCAGGTCCGATGGAGACATCAATAATAATAAACTTGAATTTCAAACCAAGCACTGATCATCGAGAGGTTCCAGCAGTCAAAGCTACTTCAAAATATGTTTCCATAAAATCTAAGGTGCAGATACCATTAATGGATATGTGGAGTCATACTGGTGGGATGGGGTATTTAGGCGATCCATCCAAGGCTAGTTTAGATCTTGGTGAGAGGCTACTTGATGAAGCTTCTGAGAATCTTATAAAATACATAATTGAGGCTAAATCTAGGGGGCATTTATTCGGTAGACCATTCTAAATTAAATTTTACATCTTTTAGCGGAAAGTTTTATATTTAAACATTTTCATAATACTTTGTTAGTTTAAATTTTGGTGATGTGGATTTGAATGGAGGAGATGAGAAGGTTATTGAGATTGTTTTAGATGAGAAGCGTATAGCAGTCATAGTAATATCACTAATAGCCTTCGGAGTATTATTCTCCACATATCTTAGTGGCCTATTCGCCTTCATAGCCCCCGAGCAGGGTAAACCACTAATGATAACTAGAAGCGCAATCACCGATAGGTCTGGAACTCCTAAGGCAAGTTTCGCCCGTGGGGAGATGGTCATGGTTAATGCCACAGTAGAGATGGCCACAGCCTACTACTATTACTACACTTACTACTACTATTACACTACGTCAACAAAATACCTATACATTGTCGAGATATTCTATGGGAATACTCCAGTGTTTATAGGGTTTGTAGGTCATGAAATTCGTCCAGGAGGGACTTCCACTGCAGGCATAGGCTATAGTATACCTACAAATGCCCCCACAGGAACATATACTGTGAAAATATTCCTTTGGAGTAATTGGTTAGATAAGGGTGGCGTAATACTGGGTGGAGATGTAACATTAACATTCCAAGTGACTGGATAGGGGGGAGGAAGTATTGGAATGCAGAAAGCTCACTTCCATCATAATTCTAGCGTTATTCCTAGTGTACATGTTTCTCCCCACTAAACCAGTTTTTGCAAATGGTTTTCAAGTTAAAACTGATAAGGACAATTACTATCCTAGCTCCACATTAACGATCACTGTTAGTGGGGCTACTGCTAATAGGGTGGTTGCAATCCAAGTTAATGATCCATCCAATAACGTTAGGTTTGTTTATCAGCTGACGGCAAGTTCCACTGGTTCTGGAAGTGTGAGTATAACCATACCCATGGATTGGCCTATTGGCACGTATACTGTTTACGCTAAGGATGACTATACTGGCAACCTTGTAACATGTCAATTTAATATAATAGCCTTACCAAAAGTTTCCTCAATATTGCTCGTTGCAAATGTCACTAGTGTATTGGCTGGTGGGGCTGTTGGGTTTACGGCTATTGTTAAGGATCAGTATGGTAATGTTATGGCTGGTGTGGATGTGGATTTGCTTGTGGATGGAGTTAGGTATGCCACTAGGACCACTGGCTCTGATGGTAAAGCCCTCTTTACAGTTGTATTCAATAATGCTGGTACATTCAGCGTATATGCATCTTCAGCTGGGGTTTCATCGAACATTGTAACTATCACTGTGGCTAAGGTTCCCCCTGCATTGACGTCCATAACTTTATCTGCGAATGCCACGTCCATAATTCAGTATAAAACCGTAATGTTCTCCGCTGTTGCTTTGGATCAGTATGGTTTTGGGATGGCTGGTGTAACATTGGATTTGTATGTGAATAGTGTTAAGGTTGACTCTAAGGTTTCAGACTCCTCAGGCACAGCCACATTCAAGTATACGTTCAACGATTTCGGTAGCTTCACAGTTTATGTTGCCTCTGGGGCTGTTAAGTCTCCAACGATCACCATAACTGTTTCGAAGTATGTTCCTCCACCAGTGGTTACATCAGTCTCCATTAGTGTTGATAGGACTAAGATTAATACTGGCGAGTCTGTCACTGTGACTGTTGTGGTTAAGGATCAGTATGGTAATGTTATGGCTAATAGGAAGGTTGAGTTGTATGTGGATGGGGTTAAGCAACTTGAGAAGTACACTGATTCTGATGGTAAGGCTGTATTCCCATATCAGATAAATGTTGCTGGTAGCTATAAGTTTAAGGCTGTTTGTGAGGGTGTATCTTCCACTGAGGTTACTGTTACCGTTGAGGCTCCACCGGCACCCCCCGTTCCAACATGGTCTTACACGATAATAATACCAGTAGTGGTATTGATAGTGGTGTTGGTGATAATAATCATATTGAGTAGGAGATTTTAGGGCTGCCAGTGCACCCTAAACCCCCAAATTTTTTATTTGGTGTTTCCTTATGTCCACTTCCCATTTTAATAGGCTTATAAACTTCATTTCTGCTTTCAACATTTTTGTTTCCCTATTACTCTTTTCGGATCTATTTGGGTTTAATTGTTGGGTTACAATTCATAGGGCTACTAGTTTGGTTAGGTTTGATGCCCCTCAGCCCCTATGGTTTATAAGTGTAATCTTCTCTTCAACTTTATTACTCTACATGGTTTTTAGGGGGTTTTATGCTTCCCTAACCTCAATAGTCGTTGCATTGGCTTCTTATGTCATTTTAGGTTTTGGGTGGGCTGCTTTAATTTATGCCTTCTCCACCTTCATATTGTTTGTATATGAGTTTGGTTTTGATGGTTGGACAGTTCTCTCAATGATAATCATTCTATGCATTTTCGAGTTCATAAGCCTAGTTTATTGGGTTTTCCTGTATCCTTTGAATCTTAAAGTCCCATTAATTTATGATTTGGCTTTCCTCGAGTTGCTGTCATCATCGCTGCTTTCCTCCTTGTCTCCGATGGTGTTGGTTTTCATGTTATACTTTTGGATTCTTAAGCCATTGCTAAGCTTCTTTAACATTAGGTTTGGGGGTTTAGCGATTGATGGTTTGTTTTCACGTAAATCTATTGTGGATTTCGCTATTCTCTCAGCGTCAATTGTGATTTCTGTTGCAGCATCCCTATACCCCTATATTCCATCCTTAAATCCAAACTTCTATCCTGTGGGTGTTGATTTCAGGTATTATGAGGAGGCTTTGAGGGGGTTTGAAGCTAATCCTTGGAGTGTCTTCAGATTCTTTGGTGGTTCTAGGCCTCTCCTCATTCCAATTCTATACGTGTTTAAGTGTTTATTTGGTTTTGATGTTAGGACTACCGTGACTTTTGCTCCAATTATACTTAACCCATTATTGGTCTTCTCAATTTTCATGGTTGTTTGGATGGGTTTTGGGGATTTGAGGTTGGCCTCCACTTCCGCTTTATTCACTTCCATTGGTTTTAAGATTTCAGTTAACATGTATTCATACTTTCTAGCCAATGTTTCTGCATTGATATTCATATTCCTATCATTATCCCTATTGTTTTTGCATATCCATTCTAAGTCTAGGGTTGCATTGATTTTTGCTGTGGTCCTCTATAATTTGGCTTTACTTATTCACCCATGGACTTATTTTCAGTTTTCAGGTTCCCTAGCCCTATTCCTCTTATACTCCATTTTCAAGTTTAGGGGGGTTGTTGGGGTTTTAAGGGAGTATTATGGTGTATTTTTGATGTTGGCTCCATCAATCCCCCTGGCTTTAGTCCTCCTAATTCCCGGTGGGAGTCAGTTTTGGGTTATTCATGGTTTGTTTAGGGCTTTAAATCTCAGCAACCTATACAATTACTGGTATAACTCATTCTTCATTGGCTTCATACTTTATGGTGGCTTCCAACTTAACTTCTTCACGTTAATTTCAGCTTTAATGGCTCTGTTGGCTCCGTCCCGTGGGGTTTGTGATGATATTTTGAGGTTTACGGTAATTGCATCTTCAATTGCCTACCCATTCCTCGATGGTATGCTTCAGAGTAGGGTTTTATTCAACCTCCCCCTCGAAGTTTATTCTGCAATGCTAGTATATTGGATTTCAATTTCAAGGGGTATTGGTTCTAGGATGCGTTCATCGATAATATCACTTGCAGTTTTAAGTCAATTGAATTACCTATTTAGATGTTTGGCTAACGTTATTTGAGCCTATTACTATCTTATGGTAAAGCTTTTAAGTTTGTTTCGTAGAAATTATTTTAACTGTTTTTTACTTAAAACAAGTTTACTTGGTGTATTGGGATGTGCGGCATAATTGGCTGTATACTCTCCAGTGGTTTGGTGGCTCCAATACTGTTTAGTGGTTTGAAGAGGCTTGAGTATAGGGGGTATGATTCTGCTGGTATGGCTACCATTTATGGCGGTAAATTGTATTTGAAGAAGGATTCCGGTAAGATCGATGATATTAATTCTAGGCTAAATTTTATGGATATGCCTGGAAGTTTGGGTATAGCTCATACTAGGTGGGCTACTCATGGTGCTCCAAGTAGGGAGAATGCTCATCCACATTTGGATTGTAGTGGTACAATTGCCGTTGTACATAATGGTGTTATAGAGAACTTCCTGGAGTTGAGGAGGGAGCTTGAGGATAGGGGGCATAAATTCACTTCAAGAACAGATACTGAGGTTATCCCACACTTGATTGAGGAGGGGGTTAAGTCTGGTTTAAATCTTTATGAAGCTGTCCTCCAAGCTGTTAGGAGGCTTAGGGGCTCTTATGCCATAGCAGTCATCTCGACGGTTGAGCCTGAAAAGATAATTTGCGCTAGGAATGAGAGTCCATTAATTGTTGGGATTGGTGATGGAGCATACTATTGCGCTTCAGATATACCTGCAATCCTCGAATATACTAGGAACTTTATCTCCATGGATAATGGTGAAATAGCAGCTCTAAGTCTTGGCGGCGTTGAATTTAGGAGGATATCCAATGGTGAATTTGTCCCTAAGAAGCCTTTCACCGTGGATTGGAGCATTGAGTTGGCTGAGAAGCAAGGTTACCCACACTTCATGCTTAAGGAGATTTATGAGCAACCACTAAGTCTTAGGAATGCCCTTAGACTTCAGGAGCAATATTTGGATTTGCTTTCAAGATTTATTGATCGTGGTGAGAGGGTTTTCTTGGTGGCTTGCGGTACTTCATATCATGCATGTTTAGCTGCTTCATACATGTTCTCCAAGATTGCTAGGGTTGCAGCTTTCCCAGTGGTGGCTTCTGAGTTTCTGGAGCAGTATGGTGATTCCGTTGGCATTGATGATGTCATTTTGGCAGTGAGTCAGTCTGGTGAGACTTATGATGTTTTGAGGGCTGTGGATCATGCTAGGATGAGGGCTGCCACGGTTCTAGGCTTAACCAACACTGTTGGTTCAACTCTCACTAGGGTTTCGAGGGCTTACATTGTTCAGCAATCTGGCCCTGAAATTGGTGTTGCAGCCACGAAGACATTCACTTCCCAGCTCATTGTTTTAGCTCAATTGGCTATGAGGGTTGCAAATTTGAGGGGGAAGCTTTCCCAGCAGGAGTCGGATTCACTTAGGGATAGCCTTAAGGGTATGCCTGAAGTTATTGGTAGGGTTTTAAATTCCTGTGCTGATAATGTTAAGCTTCTAGCTAAACGTTATGCTAAGAAGAATTTATTCCTATTCCTTGGTAGGGGGATAAATGTTGCCACAGCCCTTGAGGGTAGATTGAAGCTTCTCGAGATAACATACACACCCTCACTGGCTTTCAGTGCAGCTGAATCTAAGCATGGCCCAATAAGTATTGTTGAGAAGGGGGTTCCAGTGATATTCATTGCTCCAAGGGATTCCACTAGGAAGGAGATTATTGGGAATATTATGGAGATGAAGGCTAGGGGGGCTGAAGTCATAGCTTTATGTGAGGAGGATGATAGGGAGATCATTGGATTGGCTGATCACCATATACCTATGCCTAAGGGTATACCGGATATCTTAAGTCCAATACCATATATTGTTCCATTACAGCTCTTTGCATACCATGTTGCTGTTGAGAGGGGGCTTGACCCTGATAAACCTAGGAATTTAGCTAAAAGCGTCACAGTGCCATAACCAATCCTGCACATTCAACATTTTTAATCTTCAATTGCATTATCCACTTGAGTTCCGCTACTCTTTTATATTTGGATTTAAGTTTAATGGTTTTAGTTTGGGTGTTTGGTTTTGGAGCGTAGGGTTTTGATACTGCTCTTCGCAGTTGTTGTGATGATGTTTATTAGTGTTTATCAGTATTCTTGGTCTCTATTTGCAGATGCCTTTTCAATGGCTTTCGGCTGGGATGCTGCCACTGTGGGTTTGGCTTTCACAATATTCACTTATACTGCAACATTCATTCAACCATTGTCTGGTTTTCTAGCTGATAATTATGGTGCTAGGAAGGTTTCAATGGTTGCTTCAATTGTTTGCGGTTTTGGTTTAATCTTTTCATCTATGGTTGGGAGTCCAATGCTATTGTATTTGGCTTATGGTTTTGGGGGTTTTGGTGTTGGAATACTTTATGGTATTTCAACTGCTTTGGCTGTTAAGTGGTTTCCTGAGAAGCGTGGTTTTGCCACTGGAATCGTGGTTTTCGGGTTTGGTTCTGGAGCTGCATTATTCAATTTGATTATTCAATGGCTTTTATCAATTTATGGTTTAAGTTTTGCACTGAAAATTCTAGGGTTAAGTATGCTATTGGTTACTCTTATTGCATCGCTATTTTATATTTATCCTGAGGGGAGGGTTGAACATTCACGTTCCTCCTCCAGTTTTGATTTCAATATGAAGGGTATGGTTTCAACTTGGCAGTGGTATCTCATATATGTATCCTTCACGTTTACTGTGGCGATAGTTTTGATATTTGCAGCTCAATTGAAGTTTCTGGCAAGGTCTTTCGGCATTTCAGGTTACTATCTGAATTTGGCTTTAACATTGTTCCCTGTGGGTAATGGTTTGAGTAGGATTCTTGCTGGATTCATTTCTGATAGGATTGGTAGGGTTAAGTGTATGTTCATCTTCTACATGTTATTGGGCGTTTCAACCATGGCTTTAGTCTTCTTAGGCTTTAATCCATTCTTATTTGTATGTTTAAGTTTTGTTGTGGCTTTGTTTGGAGGTTCACCCTTCGCCTTCTACCCATCAATTATAGGCGACTATTATGGTTCTAGGTATGCCACTGCAAATTATGGTTTAACTTATACTGCTAAGGCTTGGGCTGGATTAATATCAGGTTGGTTGACTGGATACTTGTACATGGTCTTCGGCTCTTATGATCAGATACTACTATTCCTCTCATTCTCATCCATTGCCGCTGGTTTTGCCTCCCTCCTCCTAAAACCTCCAAAACCCACTGTTGAGAGGTAGCATCCCGGTTTTAGTTGTAACTCTAATTTTATATGTCTCCTCCCACAATCTCCTTTTGGGATTTATGGTTGAATACAATCCGTTTGGGAAGTTTAGGTTTGAATGTTCTGATGCGGTTTCGAGGGTTTTGAGTGGGATTGGTGTTAGTGTTTCAAATATATTTTTGGAGAGACCTCCCAGTGGTATTTCAGCTGAAATGGCTTTCCCCACCTTTTCATTGGCTAAATCATTGGGCGTAAGCCCTATGGATCTTGCTTTAAAGATATCTAGGGGGATTGATCTATCCAATTATAGTCTTATAGGTGGGGTTGAGCCTTCCGGTGGATATGTGAATTTTAGGGTTAATTATCAGAAGCTTGCATCCTTAACCTTTGAATCCATTGAAGTTTTAGATTACAATTATGGCTTCATTCCTGTGGATAAGCCTCTTAGGATTGTTGTGGAGCATACCAGTGCCAATCCCATACATCCACTTCACATAGGTGCTGGTAGGAATGCTATTTTGGGGGATAGTTTGGCTAGGCTTTTGAATGGTGTTGGCCATAAGGTTAGGACTCACTTCTACATAGATGATGTTGGCCTTCAAGTTTCAATAGCGGCATATGGGTTTATGGGTATTAGGGATAGGGTTAAAGTGAATTTGAAGCCAGATCACTTCATAGGTTTAGTTTACGCCATAACCAATTGCCTAGTTGAGATTAGGAGGTTGAAGGATAGATTGGCAGCTTTGAAATCTTCACAGAATCCAAATCCAGATGAGATTTCAAAGTTGAATGCTGAACTTTCTGAGTGGGTTTCAGTTGCCGATGAGTTGAGGGGTAGGAGTCCTGAACTCTTTGATGCATTGCTGGATTACGTTAACTCTGATGCTGACCCATCATCCTCAATAAATAAGCTTGATTTGGATTATGAGCGTGGAGCTGATTATGCTAAGAAGGTTATACGTGATCTTTGCAATATGGTTATTGAGGGGTTTAAGGAGACTCTTTCAAAGATAAATGTTCATCATGAATTCTGGGATTGGGAGAGTGATGTGGTTTGGAGTGGGGATGTGGGTAGGGTTTTGGAGAAGCTTAAGGGTACTGGATACCTGAAGTTTAATGGTGTATGGGTATTTGATGTGGAGTCTGCATGTAGAAGTTTGGGTTTGAAGAAGCTTTTTAAAGTTGATGAGCATCATGAGCTTCCAGAACTCGTTTTAACGAGGTCTGATGGTAGAACCCTGTACACCACTAGGGATATAGCTTACACGATAAGGCAGTTTAGGGATGCTGATATGGTTATACATGTTATTGGGAATGAGCAGTCTCTAGCTCAACTTCAATTGAGAATTGCATTGGCATGTATGGGTTTAATGGATTACGCTCTAAACCTACTGCACTACTCCTATGAGCTGGTTCATCTACCTGGATTCAAAATGTCCAGTAGGCGTGGTAGATATGTGGATCTTGATGGATTGCTCAATGAAGCTGTTGAGAGATGTAAGGTTGAGGTTTTGAAGAGGAATCCCGGTTTGGATATGTCTGAAGTTGAGAATATAGCTAGGGTTGTGGCTGTTGGCGCTATACGTTATGCCATGCTCTCAGTATCGCCAAGTAAGAGGATAGTTTTTGATTGGAGTAGGGTTTTGGATTTCGATCAGAATAGTGGTCCATTCATACAGTATGCCCATGCAAGGGCATATAATATCATGGTTAAGGTGGATTGGGATTACAGCAATTATGATGCTGGTAAGCTTGTGGATCCTTTGGAGTGTAAATTGATTCTGGATTTAGCCATGTTCCCTGAAGTCGTTTCAGATGCTGTTTCAAAATTGAGTTTCGAATCCCTCTGCGCATATCTAAACGATTTAGCCATGGATTTCAATTTATTCTATGATAAGCTTCCAGTTTTAAAGTGCGGTGATGAGGGGTTGAGGAATGCTAGGGTTATGCTCGTTAAATCGGTTATGAAGACTCTTAGAAATGGTTTAGGGATTCTTGGTGTAGAGGCTCCTAAGAGAATGTAGATTGCGAAAAGTTTATTTCATATTCCAAAACTATAGTTTACTGCTGACTGGTGAGTCTTATTGGTGAAGAGTTTAAACCCATTATAGCCGAGAAGCGTTGGGATAGGGCTGAGGAATCTAAGATTATAGAGTCTTGGTGGTCTGAGGGGGTATACAAGTTCAATTATGATCCAAATGATGATAGGCCTGTAATAGTCTTCGACACGCCACCACCATATGCTTCAGGGCCATGGAATGTTGGAAACTTGGCTCATTACATGCAGATAGATATGGTGGCAAGATACTTTAGGATGAGGGGGTATAACGTTCTACTCCCCTTCTACGCTGATAGGAATGGTCTTCCAGTGGAGGTTCAAGTGGAGCGTAAATTCAATTTAAACATACATGAGTTTGCCTCAACACCTAACGGTAGATTGGAATTCTTGAAATTATGTAAGGCTGAACTTGATTCCGTGGAGAAGATTTTGGTTGATGGGTTAATTAGGGGTGGATGCAGCTTTGAGTATTGGCCTCATGGAACTGACAGTCCAGATTATAGGCGTATAACTCAAGCAACATTCATTGAATTGTTTAAGCGTGGACTCATATATGAGGATGAGAGGCCTGTAAATTGGTGTCCACGTTGTAGGACAACACTTGCGGATGCTGAGCTTGAGTATAAGTCTGATGTAGCTAAACTATACTACATTAAGTTTAAAGTTCATGAAACTGGTGAGGACATAATTATAGCCACAACTAGACCTGAACTTTTAGCTGCATGCTCCATAGTAATATACAATCCACTTGATGATAGGTATAAGAGGTTGCGGGGTCTCCATGCAGTGGTCCCAATCTATGGTCAAATAGTTCCAATAGTTGAGAGGGGGGAGGCTAAACCGGATTTTGGAACTGGGCTTGCCATGATATGTAGCTATGGTGATAATGTGGATGTAAAGATTTTTAGGGATATGGGTTTAGAGCCTAGGGTTATAATTGATAAGGATGGAAGGATGAATGCGCTTTCAGGATTCCTTAAAGGGCTGAGTGTTACAGAGGCTAGAACAAGGATTGTGGAGGAGCTTCGCTCATTGGGATTGATAGTTAAGGTTGAGGATATCATTCATGAACGTCCAGTTTGCTGGAGATGTAGAACCCCAATTGAATTCATAAATTCCAAGGAATACTTCCTCAAGCAATTGGATTTCAAGGAGGATTTGAAGAGGGTATCCCAGCTCATGACATTCTATCCTGAGGAGCATAGGAGGAGGCTTTTGGATTGGATTGAATCCATATCCACCGATTGGCCCATCAGTAAGGATAGATATTATGCCACTGAAGCCCCTATTTGGAGATGTCTTAATTGTGGTGAAATCCTATTGCCCGAGCCTGGAAGGTATTATAGGCCTTGGATCGATGAACCTCCATTCCAGCAATGCCCGAAATGTAATGCTCCTAGGGACAAGCTTAGGGGGGAGTTGAAGGTACTTGACACATGGTTTGATTCTTCCATAAGCGTCTTATATGTTTCAAGGTATGGTGATGATAAGCTATTCAATAAGCTTTTCCCAAATGCTGTTAGGCCCCAGGGTTATGATATCATTAGGACTTGGCTATACTACTCAGTTCTAAGAGTCTATCAATTGATGGGTAAGCCTGCATTCAAGTATGTTAGGATTAGTGGTATGGGTTTGGATGAGAAGGGGGAGGCTATGCATAAATCTAAGGGTAACGTTATAGATCCAGAGCCCTACATTAAGAAGTATGGTGTGGATGCATTTAGATTTTGGGCTGCCTCAGCCTCCAAACTTGGAAGCGACTATAGGTTTTCAGAACAGCTAATTAAAACTGGATCATTATTTGTTACCAAGCTTTGGAATATATCTAGATTCATATCATCATTCCCCCGCCCAAGTCCAAGTGAAATTGAACTTAGACCATTAGATAAGGCCATGCTCTCAAGTTTAAACATGCTCTTAGATAAATGTATATCTGCATATAATTCCATGGACGTCTACACGCCTGCAAATGAAGTTTACAATTTCACATGGAACATTTTCGCATCACATTATATTGAGGCTGTGAAGTCCAGAGCTTACAACTTCGATGGGAAATATCCAGCTGAGCAGCAGAGGGCTTCATGGTATGTTCTACATGAAGTTTTAAGCAATATCCTAAGATTGTTGGCTCCAATAATGCCAATAATAACGGACTCCATATGGAGGAGGCTCTATTCTAAGAGAAGCATACATGCCGAGAGAATTATAGATCCTAGGAGTGATTGGAATTATCCATCTAAACCTCTGGAATTGCTTATGAACGCTAATAGCAAGATATGGAATTTGAAGAAGAGTTTAGGGTTAAGCTTAAGTAGCCCACTAAAAGTTGAAGTAAAGTTTTCCAAGGATTATGCTGACATAATTGATGAGCTTAGGGATCTACATAAGCTGGAGAATTACAGGCTTCTCGAATCCCATGGGGAAACTATAGAATTCCATTACTAAATTATCATCGAAAATTATGGCATCACTTTTCAAACTAAACCAATAATACATCCTTTCACGTTTTTCATTAGCTATACCTATAAATCCATCCACAATTAAATGTGTCAAGTATCCCATGAATCCAGTTGCAGATGGAATGATCCTCATCCAAAATACATGCCAGAAAATACATGAAATCAAAAAGATTAACAAACTATAAATCAATGCTGATTCAACGTTATGGAAGCATTTACTCTTAACCGAATATATTGGTTTAGCTCTACCGATCAAACTGTAATACAATATTATTGGAGCTATGGAAAGATACATGTATTTTTCATACCACAATGATTCTTCATATTGATTCTCCGTTTTCCTTACAAGTATATCTATGTCTGGTAGAAATCCACCGTAAAAGAAGGTTATGGCTGAGAATAGCATTAACCCCATGACATCCACATTCCACATTAAGCTTAATATAATCATAAATCCAATAAATGGTATAATTAACCTCTTAAAACACCACTTTAAAAGGTTTGTATGCTCCTTTAACTCTTCAATCAACTTCTCCAACTTCACAATATTCCCAGCAAGTATCAATTCCCCCAATTCAGCCACCATATAGAATCAAGCCTAAACAATTTTGGGGTTATCTAGCTACACACTTAATACTTAAATTCTGTGACACTCTTATATTGTTTTGTGTTGTGAATGGATGATTCTATCAGCTTCACCTACCTCTTTTGGATTGTACTTGGATTATTCATGATTTTCGAAGGCTTTTCTTCCAGCGATACCATTACATTAACCCTCGGCTCAGCTTTATGCTTCACCACAACCATGCTTATAATGTCATCTACAATTGCCATGGATAAGCCTAAACTGAAAACAATATTGAATATACTATCCATAATTGGCTCTATTATAATTCTCATGTATGGTTACATTGTTACTGGAAGCATTTTCCTAGAATTTTTGATAATGATGGCAATAGCATTTTCAGTAATTCTATATATGCTTCGTGGAAAACTTATGAAATACAAGCATTAGCTTCCTTTACTCCATAAAAATGAAATGGGGGTTGAATGAGCCTTCCCATCTCCCCTCATTTCCTTAAGTATGCATACCAATAGAGCATTCCAACGAAAAAGCCGCCTCCAATAATATTCCCAATGGTTACTGGTAGGAGATTGTTGCATAAGAAGCCCTCCCATGTGAGGTTGGTTATGGGCTCTCTAACTCTAGCCATAATTTCAGGAATCCCCTTTAGGAAAATCCCCATTGGAATGAAGTACATATTAGCGACGCTATGTTCAAATCCAATTGCAACGAAAGCCATTATTGGGAATATGCAGGAGAGTATTTTACCAGTTACGGTATCTGATGAGTTTGCAAGCCAAACTGCTAAGCAAACGAGCCAATTGCATCCAATCCCCCTCATTAACGCCTGTATGAATGGAAGGTTCACCTTCATGTTTGCTATTGAAATAGCCCTTACACCAACAGCATAATTCCCCATCGAATACAGTCCACTAAGGAAAACTATGGAGGCAAGCAATACAGATCCTATGAAATTCGATATGTAAACGATTATCCAATTCCTAGTCAGCCCCCTCCAATCTATTTCTCCACTACAGAGCGGTATCGTCATTAGGCAATTACCCGTAAAAAGTTCAGCTCCAGCGATCACGACAAGCATCAAGCCCACTGAGAATACTGCTCCACCCAACAATTGTGAAAGGCCGAGGCTGATTGAAGCCAAATCCTGCGTTACAGTTATCATCAATTGGCATCCAAAACCTATATAAACTCCAGCAAGCATTCCAAGTACAAACATCTTGCCCAAAGGTAGTTTGGATTTCTCTACCCCAACTTTACATATGGCACTCGCAATTTCAGGTGGAGATTTTAATGGCATAAATCTCCTCCCCTCCTCTTCTTACAATAACTTTTAAAGCTTTTTTCATGTGCCAAAGTTTAGGAATCCCCCTTACTACTTGTATACTTTTATCTCTTGGTTTCAGGTTGATTTGAATAAGCTTTTTCTAAATGTTCCCATGGATTTTCTGATTGTAAAGCTAATGAGCGTAAACCGTTTCTCACGGTTTTGCTTAAGTTCTTCATGTTAATTATGTAAAACCTTTGAGGGGTTGGTATGGTGACTTTTTCACCGCTAATTGTTATCATGTTGGTTGGAACAACCTCCTGCATAATTTCCCCATTCTCCCCCTCAAAAATCAACAGCACATTTCCAGTTCTCCCACGCCCTCCCATAGGACGCCCCATTCCGCCACCCAGCCCGCCCAGTGGGAGTATCTTAACTATTTTCTTAACATTTATGAAGTTGTATTCCTTCTGCAGATGCATCTTTAATGCGTTTATGCTTTCATCATCCATACGGGTATAATCCTCTATTATTCCAACTTCCCCTCCCTTAGAGTCGTAGAGGATCACCATATTTGGATATGATAATGGAAATGGAAGTCTAGCTGCAACTCCCTCAATAATTCTTCCTTCACCAAGCTTTACATTTAAACTTGATTCATTAAGTTCAATATGAATGGATTTTGGGTCTAGGACACTTACTATCTTATCAACGTCGAAGTTAGGTCTCTCCTTGAGCTGCCCCTCTAACTCATTTACGATTCTACCATAATCCACTTCAATCAATCTATTCACATATTTTATTAAAGTAGGTCTATGGGATATTATTATCAATGTTGAATCTCTTGTAAATCCTAAAACGTTGTTTATTATCATTTGCTCCAACTCAATGGTTACATTGGAAGTGGCTTCATCCAGAATTAGTACCGGAGGCACTTTAATTAATGCTCTGGCAATGCAGACCATTTGCTTTTGCCCCCCTGAGAGCCTCCTTCCCGCCTCTCCTATATCGGTATCGTAGGCTAGTGGTAAGCGCATTATGAAGTTATGAGCATAACTCATCTTGGAAGCTCTAATAACATCTATCGGTTTCACATTTCTAGATCCATAGGCTATGTTTAGAGCAATTGAACCGGGTAGAAGCAATGGCTCCTGGGATACCATTACAACTTGATCCTTAAGAGATCTAAACCTTATCTTCCGTAAATCTACCCCATCATAAAGAATCCGTCCCCTTTCAGGATCGTAGAGGCGTGTTAAAAGTCTTACGAGAGTAGTTTTTCCAGCACCGTTAGGTCCAACTATTCCAACAACCTCCCCTGGCTCTATCTTTAGGGATAACCCCCTAAGAACGGGATTCCCCTTAATATAGGAGAAGTATACATCCTCCACTTCAATTCTACCTCTAATATTAACATCCACAGCGTCAGGTGACTCGGAAACTGATGGCTTAACCTCGAGAACTTCCAAGATCTTTTCATAGGCTGTTTCAGCTTGCACATACTGGGTTGAGAAGGTGCCTAGAAACTGAATTGAACCATAAATTCTTGAGAGATAGCTGAGAACTGCTGTTATGGTTCCAATGGTGGTTTCCCCATTAATAACCATAAATCCACCTATAAACATCACAATTACCTGAGAGAGGCTCATTATGTAATTTATAGCCTCAGAGAATGGTATATTCAATTTAGCTAGATCTATATTTGCATCGTAAATTTCCCCAGCATATCTCTTGAAACGCTCAATTTCAACGTTTTCTCTTCCAAGAACTTTGACGAGGCTTATGGATGAAATTATGGAGGTGACATGAGACATGAAGTTTGAGGTAGCCTTCCAAACCCTCATAAATATGAAGTAGGCCCTCTTTTGATATGCCCATAAGCTTAATAGTACTATTGGGACGGAGAGTAGAGAGATTAAAGCTAATTTCAAGTTTAATGCAAAAACCACTATAAGTATTCCAATTAACGTTAATATATTCGTTAGTAAGTTGGGGAAGCCATCGGTTAGGAAGGCGTTAATTTGCCTAACATAATCAAAGATTCTTGCGACAATATCTCCCGTCATGCTTCTATCATAAAAGTCCAGGCTTAAAGCCATCAAATTTTTATAAACATCATTCCTCATATCCAATGTAACCCTGTTACTAATAACAGTCATAATGTATCTTCTACCAATGGAAGTAATAGTTCCAATCAGTTGCAAAACCACTAGAAGAACAACATAGTATACGAGGAGATTTAGGTTGCTCATGGGTATCAAGACACGGTCTATAATCTCCTTGGTGATATATGGAGGTAGGAGACTAATAGCCGTTGAAATGAAAAATAGAATCATACTTATGGAGAAAGGCTTCCAATAGGGTTTTAAAATCTTAAGTAGCCTATACCATTTGAAGCTAAAGCTAAACCTAGACGTCCTTTTTATTTCCACACGTTGCCGTTCCGCAGTATTGGGAAATTTCCCCCTCATATTTTAACCACTATCTTATTCCATGAATTTAAAACTTCTTAGTGCAAAATATTTGTAATTGGCAGAAGTGGATTTTAATGCATTTCTCCGCTGCAACTCGGTTTTTGCTGTAAGTATGCGGCTTAGCAGAACTTATCCTACCCCCGTTATAATAGCATTTAATGGAAGCTTTAATCCTGCAGTATAAGCAACATGTCAACTGCATTTTTCAAAGATATATTGTTTAATAAGTTCTTCATTACCAAACGAATCTAATTCTCTTGCCTGACATATGGTATTCTATGGGGATTGGAAAACTTAGGCAATGAAATCTCAGAACTATACTACATATTTTCAAAAATTTGCAACTAAGCTTTCCTAGGATTATCTAGGAAATATGGGGGAAGAATATATATGAATAGGAGGATAGGGGAAATTTGGGCCCGTAGCTCAGTTTGGATAGAGCACTGGCCTCCGGAGCCAGGGGTCCCGGGTTCAAATCCCGGCGGGCCCGCATCCAATTAAATTTCAATTTTCAACAGTTATTCTTGATTTTTAAATTTTTTACATATTGTTATTGTCCTATCTACTGTAACGCCTCTATTGATATGGGGAAGGGAGTTTGGTAGAAAATAATTTAAGTCAAAGGGTAGACTCCCTATTATTATAAATTTAGTTGGGGGTTGAAGATGGGCTTTCGAAATCTAAGTAGGGCATCTTTAATAACGTTTATCTTGCTATCCCTAGTCTCTCTTTTCGCTGATATGACTTATGAGGGGGCTAGGTCTATTTCCGGGGCATACTTAGAAGTGCTTAGCGCCACCGCTGTTTTTGCAAGCCTAGCCAGTATTGGTGAGTTTTTAGGATACATCATGAGATTTGTTAGTGGTATTTTGGCAGGATATTTTAAGTCAAGTAAGGGTTATTGGGGATTAACCTTTATGGGTTATATATTAAATTTGATGGTTGTCCCCCTCCTAGCCTTCTCCGGCCAATGGCAAATAGCAATCCTCCTCATATTCTTAGAGAGGATGGGTAAGGGGTTGAGAACACCTACTAGAGATGTTATATTATCGGAAGTTACTGAGGAGATTGGTAGGGGTAAAGCTTTTGGGCTTCATGAAGCTCTTGATCAAGCAGGAGCAGTTTTAGGGCCTTTAATAGTTTCAGTGGTACTCTTTAGAAGCAATAGTTATGCATTGGCTTTTCTAGTATTAGCGTTTCCAGCAATGGCTTCTATACTATTTCTTTTGGGTGCATATATGAAATATCCTAGGGTTAAGGCGGCTGAGGAGGCTATTCCACTTTCAAAGAGTGGGGCTGTTCTCAATGATGTTTTCTGGCTTTATACTATTTCTATGTCTATTGTGGCCTTTGGCTTCATTCATTGGATTAATGTGTCATATATCTTTAAGGCAGAAAATATACTACCCGATTATTTGATATCCACAATGTACCTAGTAGCCATGCTTGTTGATGGTCTCCTAGCATTTCCAGTTGGATTGATATATGATAAAATTGGTTTAGTATCATTACTCATAACGCCAGTATCCGCTGCATTGATAGTTCCAATGATCTTTATGAAGAGCTTTGTTTCAGTGTTGTTTGCAAGTATCTTTTGGGGTGTTGTGATGGGGATATATGAGAGTACTGCACGTGCAGCAATAGCCGACATCTTACCACCTGAGGGAAGGGCATATGGTTATGGTGTTTTCGGCTTATTTTATGGGACAGCTTGGATGGCTGGAACAATAGCTTATGGTTATCTCTACCAAAATCTTACCAGCTATCTATCATTATTCACCATATTCATCGAATCAATAGCACTCATAATACTGCTCATTACCGTGAAACGATTTAAAGATTTCAAAGGTAAATGATGCTAGGAAGACGTATGTAACATCGTTTAGTAATAGTGGTCAAGGGGTATGAGAGTGAAGGGATGAAAGTTAACGCTGGACTAGAACGGAATCCTTATATCTCCCAATTTGTTTTGAATTGGCTTTTTAGGTGAGTGGTGTTGACGTTTTGCTGTGGAAGATTTCTTGAGTTGGAAAAGTATTGGCTTTTGCCTATACTCTTAGGTTTTGTGATTGGTTTAGCTGTATTTGTCATGGTCTGCATATATAGAATCTTAAACTATGCTTCACTGTTGATAGTAAATTTTGATCCAATTTTCATTTTCGCCTCCACGGTTATCGCAATTCTTAGTGGATACTTGACTGTAAAATTCTTTGCAGATAGTAGGGAGTGCGGATGTGGAACTGAACTTGTAATTGAGAGGTATCATCATAAAAGCGGCTTTGTAAGTTTGAGGGATACTGTAAGTAAAACTCTGGCTTCAGCAATAACCATAGGTTTTGGTGGAAGTGCAGGGTTGGAGGGGCCGAGCCTCCTACTTGGAGGTGGAATTTCCTCTTTCATTACTAGAAGGCTGGGGTTAAGCCAGAAAGATGTGAAGGCCTTGTTTTTATGTGGTGCGGCTGCAGGGTTCTCAGCCATATTTAAAGCTCCATTAACTGGAATATTATTTGCACTTGAGATACCATATAGGAGGGATGTTGAAACTGAAGTTTTCGTTCCAGCTTCAATAGCTTCAGTTACCGCTTACTTCACTTCAGCCATGACTCTTGGGACTGAAACTATTTTCTCATCATCCACACTTGTAACGCCAACTTTCCCCACACTTATGCATGCAATCTCTATAGGTGTTTTGACGGCCTTTGTTGCTTTGGCATTTATGGGAATATTTGAGAAAATGCATGCTTTGAGCAGGTGGCTGTCCATGAGAATCCCCTCACTTTTAATGTGTGTATTTGCTGGATTGATTCTTGGCTTAATAGGGTTTTTTCATCCAGAAGTTCTTGGGCTTGGCTATGATTTCATCCACAAGATAATTACAACGGATTTGGGGCGCTTATCCATTACAACTTTAATTGCAGTTTTAATACTCAAAATTTTAGCCACAAGTCTAACCTTGAATTTCGGTGGGAGTGGTGGGCTTTTCGTTCCATCAATTTATGTTGGTGGAACCCTTGGGCTGATTTATGCGCAGATAATGGGACTCGAACCAACAATCTTATATGTAACATTGGCTATGAGCGCACTACTGGCTGCAACAAGTAAGAGCTTATTGACAAGCATATCCCTAATCGCTGAAACTGTAGGTCCAAGCTCCATAATACTTGCATTAATCTCCTCCTCAATAAGTTACTTCCTCACAGGAAGTAGATCTTTCTATAAAAGTCAACTTCTAAGCAAAGTTGATGCTGGCATACCCCATGCTTCCATGGATAAGCATTCTTTTTAATGCTCTTCTCCCTAAATATGAGTAGTTATCTTAACATATTTGCTAATTCATTTTTGAAGATGGAGAAAAATGGGGATTTTTGACGTGTTACCTCTTCCTCCTTACCATTACTCCACCTATTAATCCGCCTATCAGTCCGAATAGGGGGAGGGAGATTAATGCAGTTAAGCTTGCTAATCCTCCAATAAAGGCACCTAAGGATCCAAGGAATGCGAATCCTAAGGTTGTTAACAAAACACTTTCTATTGTTGCCCCAATTACACCGCTTAGAAATCCTGCTAAAGCGCCTCTGCCAGCATCGTCCTTAGTAAGGATTCCTGCAACCATACCAGCTGTGATTGGACCTATAATTGGTATCCATCCGAAAATGATCATTAAGGCAATACCTGCAGCAATACCAGTACCTATTCCTCCATATTCATCATAAATGAGTTTCAACATTTCCAGTGCATCGAACACAAATTTTATTTTGCAAATTATTTAATTTTTCCATAATAAAGTTCCATTATATAAACTTGGTTTAATTTGAAATGAATTGACGTTATAAAATGGGTGCCCAGAAAACCTAGAGTTCTATGCTCTGCGAGTGAATGGGCAATGTTTAAATAAATGGAAAGAGTGAGGAGTATTTGAGCATGTTGCAATGACCAGTGAAGCTTTAAGCATGAGGATATATCGATGTATGTTGTCATCAGTTTATATTTTAGGTAAATAATGCTTTAGAGCGTTTATATTATTTACATTTGTTTCATGTTGGTGGAATATGGTTGGAAATGATTCTCAACTTTTAAGCTTATAATAATGGCGATCCCTGTTGATTATGGTTTCTGGGCTATACATTTATAGATCCCACTTCACTATTCTATATTTGGTGTATTGTGTTTGGGTAGGGTTGATAGGGGTGTTAGTTGTAGTATTGCTGGTTGTGTGAATAATGCTTCCCACTCATTATCTGTTAGGGAGGTTTCCAATGCACTTTCAAAGCTTGGGCTTAAACTTTCATCGGATTCTGCTCGTAGAGTGTATTTGTGTGAAGAGCATTATAAGGCTGTTAAGAAGGTTTTGAGGAAGGAGAGGATGTATGAGCGTTGGAGGTTTGGATGAGAGGGTTGAGGAGCCCTCTGAGGAGGAAGAGGAGGCGTTTAGGGAGTCCTTTGAAGAGGAGGAGCTTGAGGTAGTTCCCATAAGTGTTGAGGAGCCTAAGAATACTGGTCCATGTGTATTGCTTGCAGTCATATATGATGGTTCTGTGGGTAAGGCTTTATGTAAATTATACGATCCATCCAATGGCAAGATATATTATTGGCATGATAATACTGGGCACATGCCATACTGCCTAACGGATCTAACGCCAGAGCAGGTTAAGAGGCATGCTGTTGCAGTGCATAAGGGGTTTAGGGGGGTTTATGAGGTTGAGAAGTATGATCCCCTTAGGGATAGGGTTTTAAAGTTCTCCAAGATAGTTGCATCAGACCCCCTCTCAATTGGTGGTAGGAAGAGGAGTATTAGGGAGATTCTTCCAAAGGCTTGGGAGGATAGGATTCCATACAATAATTGCTACATTTATGATTCTGGATTAATTCCAGGTCTTTACTATATGGTTGTGGATGGGGATTTGAAGCCTGCACCCATGGAGTTTCCCAAGGACGTAGCTTCAGAAATACTGAAGTTCTTTAATGGTGAGCCTAAGGAGGTTTTGGATTGCGTTAAGGATTGGCTTCCATTATTCCTAATTCCAGTTCCAGATATACCTAGATTAGCCATAGATATTGAGGTTCTCTCCACAGCTAATAGGATTCCTGAACCCTCTAAGGCTGAAGATCAAGTTATATGTATTTCCTGTGTTTCATCCAATGGTTTGAAGAGGGTTTTCATGCTTAAGAGGGAGGGGATTGATGAGGGTGTTAAACCCAAAACTCTCCCCGGAGATGTTGAGATAAGGTTTTTTGAGGATGAGGGGGAGATGTTGCGTGAAGTTTTCAAGCTCATCACTTCATACCCGATAATAGTCACCTTTAATGGTGATGATTTCGATTTAAACTATCTTAGGCATAGGGCTACAAATATTGGCATTAAGCGTGAAGAGATCCCCCTTGCCATGGGGAGGAATTATGTTGATGTAGTCCCAGGAGTTCATATAGATTTGTATAAGTTCTTCAGTAATAGGTCTATTCAGGTTTACGCTTTTGGTAATAGGTATAAGGATGCAACCCTCGATGCTGTGGCCACATCGCTTCTAGGTGTTGGGAAGATAACTTTGGATAAGTTGATAAGTGATCTATCCTACTATGATTTGGCAGCCTACTGTTTTAGGGATGCTGAGATAACCCTCAATTTAACATCCTTCAATGATGGAATTGTTATGAAGTTGATAATGCTGTTGATGAGGATTAGTAAGCTTAGTATGGGTGATGTTGTTAGGAGGGGGGTTTCAGTTTGGATTAGGAATATGCTCTATTATGAGCATAGGAGGAGGAATTACTTGATACCATCAAAGGAGGATATAATTGCAGCTAAGGGGGTTTCAGTAACTAGGGCTTTGATTAAGGGTAAGAAGTATATGGGGGCTATAGTGATTGAACCTAAGCCTGGAATATACTTCAACGTTACCGTGCTGGATTTCGCATCCCTATACCCCTCAGTGCTATATAGGTGGAATTTATCCTATGAGACTATAAATTGTCCACATGAGGAGTGTAGGGGGAATAGGGTTCCGGAACTCCCGCATTGGATATGCACCAAGAGGAGGGGGCTTTCCTCAACCATAATTGGGATGCTTAGGAATATGAGGGTTTACTGGTTTAAACCTAAGGCTAAGGATAAAAGTTTAGATCCCACTGTGAGGACTTGGTATTCCGTTGTGGAGCAGGGTTTGAAGGTCTTTCTCAATGCCAGTTATGGAGTTATGGGGGATGAGAATTTCCCATTATACTGTCCACCTGTGGCTGAGAGCATTACTGCCATCGGTAGATATGTGATTTCCAAGACCATTGAGAAGGCTAAAGCTCTCGGCGTTGATGTACTCTACGGCGATACCGATAGCATATTCCTATATCAACCAACACAGGATCAGGTTAAACGCTTGATAGATTGGTCTATTGGCGAGTTTAAGATAGATTTGGATGTGGATAAAGTTTACAGGTACGTAACATTCTCAGGTCTTAAGAAGAATTATCTCGGTGTATTCAATGATGGCTCCGTGGACATTAAGGGTCTTGTGGGTAAGAAGAGGAATACGCCTGAATTCTTGAAGAAGTTATTCATGGATGTTGTGGAAATACTTGGGAAGGTTCAGAGTCCAAGAGATTTTGAGGAGGCTAAATTGAAGATTAGGAGTGTGGTTAGGGATTACTATGTTAAGTTGAAGTGTAGGGAGCTCAACCTTGATGACCTCGCATTTAGAGTTAAGCTTTCAAGGGATCTTGATCACTACGTTAAAACCACCCCCCAGCATGTTAAGGCTGCAAAGCTTCTTGAGAAGTTTCAATCGAGGAAGCTTGGAGCTGGAGACATAATATCATATGTTAAGGTTAAGGGGGATATGGGGGTTAAGCCTATTCAGCTTGCCAGGATTGATGAGGTTGATGTGGATAAATATGTTGGGCATATGGAGACTACCTTGAGGCAGATTCTTGAAGCTATAGGGATAAATTTGGATGAGATATTTGGGGTTAGAAGTCTTGATAAATTCTTCTCCAAGAAGTAGTTTAAGATGCTTTCCTCTCCACCACGTATGCCCCCAAAGTCCCCCCAAATACTTGAACAATTAAAAGCTCTATTACGAGGGATATTGGCATCCTGCCGAAAATTGATAGGAAAAGTATGTTCAACATTACAGATGTTAATCCAATAGTTAAACCAATCTTCATCCTATCCCTATATGCCACTCTACATATTAGGTAGCTTGAAATTGCTGTTGATATTAGGAATGTGGTCACTATTATTGCTTCAGTAGCTGACAACAATTCCTTCATGTATTCCGTGATGTATGATATTAGGGATATTATGAGCCATCCAGGTGCGTCTGCAAGGAATGCGCCTGCAGCATATTCCTCCAATCTGGGCATTCTACCTTCCATTCAAACCCCCAACACTTATTTACATGTTTATGCAATTTTTATATGAGTATTTTGGTGATTTCATGAGTGAATTGTTGAAGTCATTTATGGAGGATAAACGTATTCTGGATAGGGTTAAATTGGAAGATTATCTCTCAGTTTATTTTGATGTTAGGCCAGCATCCTTCTTCACCATGATTGCGGAGCTTCCAAATGCTAGGGAGATTGGCGCTAAAATTGACTTTGAATGTAAGGATGATTTGGCTTTGATAATGTCCACTAGGGATATACAGTTGAGGGGGGAGTTGATAATTGAGTTGAGGAAGAAGATTGATGAATTGTTTAAGAAGTATGTTTTGGATTCCGATGTATTTAAGGCTCATGAGTATTGGGCTAAGAAGCTTGGTTTGAGGATGGAGATGGATAAGGTTAGGCCAAGCATATGTGAAGTCTATCTATTTAAGGATAAGAGTGTGGGTAAGAGGTTGAAGAATTTATTTTATATTAGGAGGGAGATTAGGAAGGTAATATATCAGATGCAAAATGTCAGTTTACCACCATCCTTACTGGCGTATCCTGAGGAGCTTTCCTCAAAGTTTGTTAGTGAACTTGGGAGTATACTTGGATACCCCGAGTGTTGTATTAAGAGGTATGCTGAGGAGAGGGCTTCAGGCATATATGTTGAGGGTAGAATATCTGAGCAAATTAAGAATTTGAGGAAATCTGGGGATAAGCCAAATGTCTTCTCATTCTTCTCAAGTAGCTTTATACCCCACGACCCTAAATGTGAGAAGGCTGCTGAAATTGGAATGAAATTGTATGAGGCTCTAAGGGATAATATTCCAGGCGCCCATCAAAAATACTATGCCATCCTAGAGGAAAACGTCAATACTGCTGAAAACTTCCCTGAGGTAATTAAGTCTTATAGGCAATCAGCTGAGTCTAGACTTAAAGACCTACTTATGCACACATGATGGAAAAGTTAATTATCCTATGTTTAAACTAAATATTTATGGGGTGCTTGTAATTGGCATATGTAAATTTAGAATTAACGCCTGAGAGGAGGAAGGAGCTTATAGATAAGATTGCCACAGAGGTAGTTAAGCGTGGTCTTGAAACTCCCGCTATAATGCTTCTTGAAACATTCAAACCATTAAGCTTTATTGGAGCTGAACTGGCTATATTCTACCTATTCCCCTACATTAAAGCTATAACTACAAGTCCAACGGTTGATGAGGTAACAGCACTCTTCCACGATAGGTCTGCAGTTGAAGATCTTATTAAGAGGATTGAAGAGCTTGTGGAGATTGAGAAGGAGAAGGAGAGGGCTGCTAAGGAGGCTAGGAAGAAGGCTAAGCAGATGGCTTCATCATCCACTGATAGGAAGAAAAGATTTTGGATTTTTGGCAGTTGAATTTATTCTTCTTCCTCTTCTTCTTCAGCTTCTTTTGAGGTCATTTCACTGCACCAATCCATTATCTCCTTCTTAGCTTCCTCCCTAAATGGGACTCCTATGGTTACTACGAATACCCTGTTATCCTTATATTCATCATCAAACCATTCATTGTCGAATGATATTACGTATATTGGTAGCTCAACTATAACTGTCTTCTGCTGGGTTCTCTGGATACTCAATTTTGAGTACACTTCATACTCCTCATTAGTCAATGGTAGCTTTATCTCCATTGGGTAACTGTCTCTTATTATTATGAAGTCTGATTTGCCGCTATCCCATAACTCCATTGCTTCCTTAGCCATCTCCTTCACAGCTTTATCTAGGTCTAGGTCCATCTCCTTGTATATCTTGACGTTTCCATTTTCGGAGAGTATTACTATGCTCTTCAAACTTTTTCACCCATAGCCTCCAGAATTATCTTCTTAGCTGCATTTATATCTGGCTGCCCCCTTTCATTTAATGGCACCCTGGACATTATGTACTTCACTCCCCCCTCATCTTGTATGAATACTTGGGGTATATCTATGCCACCATATTCGTTCTTCACACCATATTTGTCTAGGAATTCATAGTCCTCCTCCTTAAACTCCACCTCAATTCCCCTCTCTTTAGCTAATTCAGATACAGCCTTCCTAACATATTTTGAAGCTTCCTCCCATGATGCTGAAACCACAATTATCTTCTTAGCAGTCATCTAACTTACACCTTACCTAATGCTTAGAGTCAAAGACAAATATTTATCTTTGTTGGTTTAAGGTTGCGAAAATATTATTTACCTCCATAACACATCATTCACTTTGTGGTTTGTATGAGTGAGAGTGGTGCTTCAGATGTTTCAAGTATTCCTGAAGATTTGAGGCATAGGATCTTTTATGAATGGGTGCATTACAAGTATACTTTTGATGAACTTGCCAATAAGTATGGTTTAACTTGGGAGCAGATATTTGAGATAGTGAAGAATACCCCCACTAGGTATGCTTGGATCAAGCCAAAAGAGTTTACTCCCAAATGATTCTCCAATAACATTTAATTGCGCAACTCATTTATAGCGGCTTCATCATGGATCAGCGCTTTGTCCCATTATTCATCGTTGCGCAGGCTCAGATGGTCTAACGTCTTCATTAAACTCAGAACCCGAGTTCCTCCTCATAGCCCGATAACTTATTTATTGGTATCGCATTAATTAATTTTAGTGTTTCATGGTTTGCTGGAGGAGCTTAAACCCCTTGATGGTGGAACTTACACACTTGTAATTCTTGCTTCACGGGATTTCAGCGTTGAGGTTGGCCGTATGGGTTTAATTCACTTTAGAGCTGGCTTGTACACTTATACTGGTTCGGCTCTCAGTAGGAAATTTGGGTTGTATAATAGGGTTTCAAGACATTTGAGGAGGTATGGTAAGAAGTTGAGGTGGCATGTGGACTACTTATTGTCAGTGGACGTGGTTGATGTGAAGGGTTTATGTGCATCTCATAGTGATTTTAGGTTTGAATGTAATGTGGCCGAAGCCATACTTAAAACACTTAATGGTGCTCCAATAATTGGTTTTGGGTGTTCCGACTGTAAGTGCCCAAGTCATCTTCATTATTTTGAATCCATGAATTATTTTGAATTGCTGGATTCCCTTTTCAAATTATATGTTAATTTGGGTCTAAGTCCAATAAAAATACTTTTACCTTGAACTGAATCGTATACCGCCTAGGATACGTATAATTTTCATTACAATGTCTCCGTATGTGAAGGTTATGAGTGTGCCTATGGCTATGAATATTATTAGTGGTAAGGCTGGGGTGACCCATACATCCCCCTCTAATACTCCATTATCATAAAGATTTATTATATCCTCCAATTTCTCTTCACTTGATGATGCTCCAACCCTTATACTCAACCTCCTCTTAATAATTCCATTCTCCAACTTCACTTCCTCTATTGGGTATAGGAATCTCCTATCCTTAAGTTCGCTTAAACTCATCCTGTATCCAGTCATCATTGCCAAGATCTTCTTAACTATACTCTCCTCCTCCAATCCTGTAAATATCTTCTCCCCCATTGCCACTCTGCATGTATTTCTTAATAGCAGATATATTGATGGCGTTGTGGATAGTAGTATTGAGTTGTTGAATATGGATATTGACGTTATTGGGTGAGTATTGAGTTTTATGGATAGCTCCTCAGGCATTACTGGTATCAGTATGCTTAGGGATATTAGTGCCTTTGCATCTGCTCCACCAAATAAGTCCAGTTTGTATAGTGTCAACCCAGTTACTATGGAGAAAAGTATAGATGTGGCTGAGAGTATAATCCAGAGTACAGATCCCCTAACGTATGCTTCATAGATAAGTAATGGTGTTCCGGAGGCTGCCATGAAAACCCATATTAAATCATTTATCTCCCTACTCTTCCAATCTTGCCATGATGATATGGTTAATCCTATTGCTGCAATTATGAATCTAGCGTAGTATATCTCGTTCATCATTCAATTCTCAAAGTATTATTCTTGAATTCCATATATTAATAATGTCTTGATGGTTGTGTGAAAGATTTATCTTTAAGATTCCACCAATCTGCTTATTGGTGTGGGGTTTGAGGTTTAGGTCTGGCGGCTCTAAAATACTTGTTTGTCCAAATTGTGGGTATAAGTTCGATTTAACGTATTCCAGAACATTTTCATGTGGTGGATGCGAGTATTCGGTTCTAGGTTCATGTGGCTATGCTAAATGTCCAAGATGTGGACATGAATTCCCAATAAAATAGTTGAATAATAATTATTTGAGTCGTCTTTAAATACTATTTTGAATCGTTTAAATGGTGGTTGAATTTAAGAGTGTTGAATTCTCACTGTTACTGGTCATCTCAATTATTGTTTGCTCATCATTTACATACTGTTTTGGTATAATAGTTTATGGTGGTGTTGATAGGCTTAAGTTTGAAAGTAATAGGCTTACATGTGCATTAATCTATTCATCCATCAATGGGATGCTTAGCTTAGCAAGCTACCCTGGAGTTGAGGATGTTGAATTGAGAATTATCCTCCCCTATAGGCTGTCTTCATCCCCATATGTTTTGAGACTCGTCAATAATGATGGTTGTGGAGTTATAATCGTTGGTGAAGGTGAATCAGCTTATTCGATCAGTTTGCCACCATATGTTAGGGTTTCAGAGTCTTATCTGAAAGTTTATGGTGGCACTATAATTTTGAAGTTGAAGTGTTATGGTGGGATCATTGAGATTTCAATTCATGGTGGTTAGGTATGTCTGAAACCATTGAATTCTCATTTTCCATTCTAATCCTATTATCAGCTTTATTCTTCTCCCTCCACAATATGGTTTTAGTTGGCGATTATGTTTATAGGAGTATTGATGAGTCTTGTAAATCCATTATTGTTAGGGGGGTTGAAATAAACCTTATAAATTCTAGAATGCCTTTAAATGAATCCCTACATGAGTTTAGATTGCAATATGATTTTGAAGATTTAAACTGTAAATTCTCAATAACTCTTTTGGAGTACAATGTTTATGGGGGTGAATGTTTACCAGAATTTTCCCATCCAATTTTCATTGAGTTTAATGGTAGAGTATATTTTGTCGGGGTTCCTGGGGTGTAGGTTTTGAGGGTTGGGGCTATGTTCTCCCTTGAAGCATTCTTATCAGCTGTCATCCTCCTATCATCCCTACTAATATCATACAGTTTAGTTTCAAAGCATATTCCCGCATCGAGTGATGAAATCGATAATGATGTCAAGTTTTTATCTTTTATGTTGTCGCTGGATAGATCGGGTTGTTTGGATGAAATATTTAGGTGTGGGGATTACATGAAGCTTTACAATGCCTTAAAATCCATTTTAAATTTGAATTTCGGGATGACTGTTATTGATGGTTTTAGTGGTGCTATTTTGTTTAAGCATCCTGAGGGTGCATCTTTTAGTAGAAACCTCTACTATTATTTCTATTCCAATTATGGTTTCTTCATAATTTCAATTTCTTGGTGTTGATTTTGAGGGGTGAAGCCTTCCTAATATTCTCTTTGATAATTTCAATAATGATACTGTTTTATGGAGCTTATATTTGCACTTTTACTCCAGGAAGCACTTCTCTCCCTGAAATCGAATTCCTATATCTACATGTATTGAACAATCTTTTGGATAAGTATTTTCAAGGTATACTCAGACATTACCCCTTAAACTCCATGTTCATAAACTCTTCTATTTGTAGTTTGGCTGATGCCCTTCTTAAGTATAGATCCACGGTTGGTGTTGATTATTTCCATTTCTCAATGACCTCGAATTTCAAGTATAATTCCACGGATCCTCAAATTTACTGTCTTTGTAGATTTATGATTTATGTTGGCAATATATCTCTTACACGTAGTTTAAGTTACAATTTATCTCTTCATGTACTTGATTGTTGGGTTAATGCTTCACAAGTCACTTTGAAATACCTATTCATTGAGAATGGGCGTATAGTTCATCCATCACGTATGGCCTTCTATGTTCTTTTGAATTCATCATGGGTGAATATTTCCAATTACTCTGAATATTCCGATGGTTATGTTAAATTGTATATTGAGAATAATGGTTATCCATTGATGATTCTCTTGGACTTTACTAGTTCAATGGGTGTTAGAATTACAGCTTTAATTGATCTTCATCATTGATTCATTTATGCTAGGAGTTTAAGTCTCTTAACTATGAAATCTTCATTTAAGCTTAGCATGAATGATGCAAGTCTTGGCCCACTTTCCTTCCCTATCAGTATTTTATATATAGTTTGGAATGCCCTCTTGGTGTCTATGCCCATCTCCTTTGCAAGCTCTAATATTTCAGCTTCAAGCTCTTTTGGTGTGGGTTTTCTGCCTGAAATTTTGTCCGCTAATTTAGCAAGATATCCTCTTTCCTCTGGACTTATACTTTCAATAACTTCCTTTGGCAGTTTATCTAGAACTTTTATCTTAAGATTTTCTGGCGCATATTTTTCAATGTAATATTTTGCTCTTTCCATTACAATTTTTATTTGCTCCATTTGGTCGCTTGTTGGATATCCCTTTAAATGTCCAGTTCTAATCAATCTATTTACTATTTCTTCAAGTTGTCTTTCTCCGCTCGGCGTTACCTGTACTAGTACCAGTGCAAATGTGTATGGTATTTGTAGTGGCATTTCTGGGCTTGGTTTCTCATTATGTGTTAATTCATAGCTCCTTTTAATTATCTTCTCAACCTTCTTATCCTTCAAGGATTCTAATCCATAGTATATTCTTTCAGCTTTCTCATATTCTTCGCATAGTTGTGGTATTTTGCTTACTGAGAATTCCAGGTGGGTCATTGGCTTCGACACATAGTACCAGTACTTTAGCACATGTGGGTCTGCAACTTTATCCCACTCTGCGAAGTCGAAGGATATTCCTCCTGAACTTGACATCGCCTCTCCATTTAGGTATACCCATTCATATGGGAATCCCTCGGGCGGCTCTATTTCAAGTATTTCCTTCGCCAATGCTGTGCATGTTTCTCTACTTCCACCTGCGGCTGCATGATCCTTTCCATATGGTTCGAAGGTTACGTTTAGAACTTTCCATAGTGCTGCCCACTCCAATCTCCACTCCAGCTTCCCCTCATTTAACTTCACAACCCCTTTACTCCCACATCTTGGGCATTCGTATTCTACCTCTTCCGTTTCAAGGTCTACTGATACAGCCTTTGTTGTGGATATGTTTTTGCATTTTGGGCATAGTGGTTTGAATGGTATCCAATCTTTCCCATACTTCTGCCCTCTAAATCTATTCAGTATTTCTCTAACAGCATCTCTTTTCCTTATATATGTCTTTATTACTTCAATCATCTCCCTTGTCTCATATAGTTTTGATGTTTCCACGAATGTTATTTCGCCTAGATCATACTTTTTGTATGCTTTGTAGAATGGGGTCATCCAGTGTTCAACCCAATTTCCGCAGCATCCAACTGGGCATGGTACGTCCAGTATCCTAACTCCCTTCCATTTATCTTCAAATTCCTTTGTTATTAGTGGTGGCTTTGCTTTTAATGGGTCTTGTGTGTACACCACTAGTAGGTGTTTTACTTTTTTACCCATCTTCCTAAGCCTGTTAGCAACTGCTGCTTGTAGGAATATTTCCCCACGGGTTTTACCTATATGTATTGTCCCTGAAGCTGCCATTCCACCATTTATGACATGTTCCTTTACGTTTTTTGATGCAAGATGTTCTGCAAGCACATCTATCCAGTGTTTTACCTCGGTTTCTTGCATTTCAGTCACACCATTACCATTAGGGTTTGTCTTTGGATTTATATATTTTGTGTGGAGCTTTTTATATTTTGCATTCCTCATAAATATTTTTGGGTGGATTGATGTTTGCTTGATAGGTTGAGAGTATTCTTGAGTGGCTTCCTCCGCCCATTGGCTTCACTAATGATTAGGCTTCACATATCCCCTAACATGTTAACTCTTCTCGGCTTCATATTTGCATTATTTTCCTCTATTCAAATATTCTTTGGCAACAATATTTATGGGGGGATTTTGATATTGGTTTCAGGTTTTTTTGACGTTATGGATGGTTTTGTGGCTAGGATGACTGGCTCAACTTCGAGTTTAGGTGAATTTCTAGACTCTGTTCTTGATAGATTTTCAGATGTTGCAATCCTCTCCTCATTGATCCTTTCTGGGATGTGTAGTTTGCCTTCAGGATTGTTTGTCTTAGTGGGCGGGTTTATGGTTAGCTATATTAGGTGTAAGGGTGAGCTTTTTGGTATTAGGTTGGCTGGTGTGGGTTTGGCTGAGCGCTCTGAGAGGCTCATAATAATTTCCGCTGGTCTAATTTTCGGTTTTGTTCAATTATCCATTTACCTTTTATCCGTACTTGTAATGATAACTGTTGCTGAGAGGTTTTATAGGGTTGTACGTGTTCTTTATGGTGGTTTAGTTTGAGGAGGATATTCATAGTTAAATCTTCAACAGCCTTCACTGCACCGATATTTAACATTAGGAGTTTAGCTGGTTCTAGTGGTAGGCTTGATGTTATTTGTAGGTGTATTTTGAATGCCTTCTTCATTGATAAGGATGTATTTAGGCGTAACGTAGTATTCTACGGTGTTCTTGAGGGTCCACCTGACCCCCCGAAAACCATTGTGGTGGATGGCTCCATTGTTGATAATATGGTTCTAGATGAAGTTTGGGTGGCTAATGTAATATCTGGTTTAATGGGCGGTGAATCCCTGAAGGGTTTTAATATTTTGAGAATTGATTTCAATAATTTATTGAATTTAATTAGAGTTCCTGGTGTTAAAATGCTTTATTTACATGAGAATGGCATTCCAATTGATGATTACAATTTTGAGACTGTTTTTGATTATTGTTTCATATTAGGGGATCAGATTGGTTTTGATAGGGATTCTGAAAAGCTATTGGATTCCATTGGGGTTCCTAGAATTAGTCTCGGGAAAATCTCATACCTTTCCAGTCAGTGTATATGGTTGGTGAATAATTTTATGGATAGAATTGGATTTGAATAGGGGAGTATTAAGGCTTTATGTCTTCTTTGGTTTAGCAACCTTCCTCTCATCTTCTGATCTCACTTTCACGAGGCCTCTATGTACTGCACATGATATGCAAAATGTCTTTGTAACTGGGTATTTTGTTATTACAGTCCCCTTCTTCTCCAACTCCTTTGCCAGCTGTGGATCTACTGGTGAAACGTATACTGTTACCCTTTTTGCTTTGCTTCTTGGGATCCATGCTCCGCAGGAGTCGCATTGAACTCTAGGCTCCCTCCCCTTCTGCCCCTTCCCCCTCCCCCTAGACTTCCTCTTCTTTGGCAAACCTTCACACCACTTCATTCTCTGCATTACCAGTAAATATATCTTTGCATATCAGTATGTTTTTGCAAGTCTAAGCTTCTTTTCAGCCATACTTCCACATACAATGCATTTTGCTTTGGTTCCAGTGTCCTCATTCCATGGCTCCCCTAAAACTCTTAGGTCGGTATCCTCCTCTATCTTATGTGCGCATTCGATTCTTCCACACCAATTCACCTCTATTGCTCCTCTCCCCACTTCAGCCATCTTCTTCAATTCACTATAATCCGTTGCTATGCGTATATTTTGCTTCATCCAGTTCCACGCCCTACTCCTAATGGATTCCCCAATTTCTGTCATTAGCTCTTTAACCCTCCTTGAGATTTCCGTTATCTTTACCCTCTCCCTACTTAGTGTATCTCTCCTAGCTATGGTTACCGAGTTCATTTTTAGGTCTTCAGGTCCCACTTCGATCCTTATTGGAACCCCCCTCTTCTCCCAGTAGTAGAATTTGTTTCCAGGTGTTAATTCCCTATCATCGTATTTAGCTCTAACACCATCTTCCAATAGTTTCTTTAATATTTCTTTGCAGGTTTTGTCAACGGCTTCTTCAAACCCCTTGTATGGTATTGGGACTATGATGACTTGTATCGGAGCTATGTTTGGTGGTAGAGTCATCCCCCTATCATCTCCATGTATGGCTATGAGTGTGGCTATTATTCTCTCCGAGATTCCATAGCATGTTTGCCAGACATATTCTTGCTTTCCATCTATTGTTAAGTATTTTATGTCGAAGGCTTTTGAGAAGTTTTGTCCTAGGTTGTGCACAGTTCCTATTTGCATGACTCTTCCATCTGGCATTATGGTGTCGAAGGCTATTGTGTATAGTGCTCCAGCAAACTTGTCCCATTCAGGCCTCTTATTCTTCATGTATGGTATGCATATCTCGTCGAATATTCTGCTGTATGCTTCAACAGCCTCCTTCACCTGCCTCTCTGAATCCTCGAAGGTTGCGTGGGCTGTATGGGCTTCTTTGAATGTTGTTATCTCCCTAACTCTTATCATTGGCTTAGTTGCTTCTGTCTCATATCTAAATGTGTTTACTATTTGATAGTATTTTTTGGGTAGGTCTGTGTGGGCTTTTATCCATAGTTTAAGCATTGGCCCTATGACTGTCTCGCTGGTTGGCCTTAGAGCCAGTTTTACGTCTAGTTCTGTGTCTCCACCCCTTGTAACCCAGAATACTTGTTTTTCAAATCCCTTTACATGTTCGGCCTCCTTTTTGAATAGGTCTTCGGGTATTAGCAGTGGTAGGAGGATTTCTTCATGTCCAAGTGAGTCCAAAATTGATCTCATGACTTCTATAACCCTTTTCCTAATTGCAAATCCATATGGCCTCCATACTCCACACCCCTTTAATGGGTATCTGTAGTCGTAGACTTCTGCTTCGTCCAGCACATCCCTAAACCATTCTCCAAAATCTCGAGACCATCTATCCCTATTGATAATGGACATTCCCTTCACCTCTACATCCATAGCCTCTTGACAATATTAATAAGCTTAAAACTTATAAATTAAACATTTAGTTAGTATTATTAATTCGTTGTGTTGAGTGTGGTGTGATGGAGTTGTGGTTTGAGGTTGCCTTCTCTCCACCGGTCATTTTCATAGCTATATTGATATTAAGCTATGTTTTCTTCAGATTTTTGAAAAGGCTCTCTCCTCCACCTAGGCGTAGTGAGTTGAGTTTGGAGCCCTACGCTTGTGGCGAGGGTACTGATAGATTTCCACCTGAGAAGATTCAGTTGAATGTTCAACTCTATAGGTATGCATTATACTTCACCATATTTGATGTAATGGCTTTCATATTGCTCTTATCCTTCAATGCAAACATAATTTATGTTTTAATATATTTGGCGGTAGTCCTATCTGCCATAACTATTCTTCCGAGGAGATGAAGGTATGACCTCAGTTCTAGCTTGGTCTAGGATTAGGAGCCCATGGATACTGTACATGTGTACTGGAGCTTGCAATGCATGTGATATTGAGGTTTTGGCAGCTCTAGCTCCAAAGTATGATGTGGAGAGGTTTGGGATACTCTTGAAGGGGAGCCCGAGGCATGCTGATGTATTGGTGGTCACAGGCGCCGTCACTAGACAGGTGGCTCCAAGACTTAAGAGGATATATGAGCAGATGCCCGACCCGAAATTCGTCATTGCAGCTGGAACTTGCGCTACTTCAGGTGGCGTTTATTGGGGATGCTACAATGTTTTGGGGGGTATAGATAAGGTTATACCTGTAACCATGTATGTTCCAGGATGCCCCGTTAGACCTGAGGCAGTTATAGATGCGGTTGCCAAACTTATAGCTAAACTTAAGTCTGGGTAGGGGGTGGCTGTATTGTCAACTTTCAATATGGAATTTATCGTTAAGGATCTAATGAATGCATTTCCAAACAAGATTTTAGATTATAAATTTGATGGTGCAAGAAGCGTATTTATAAGTATTGATTCTGGAATTCTTCATGATGTTATACGATACTTGAAGGATAGGTATGATTTGAAGCATATTGTAACCATAACTGGGACTGATCTCTTGGACTCCATTGAATTGATCTATCACCTATCCCCATTGGATAGGAGGATTCTGATAAATGTTAAGGTTAAGGTTTCTAGGGATAATCCACATATCCCCTCAGTGGTTTCATTACTTCCTGGAGCCGTTTTATATGAGCGTGAAGTTCACGATCTTTTGGGCGTGGTTTTTGATGGCCACCCATCCCTTGAGAGGCTTATATTGCCAGACGATTGGCCTGAGGGTGTCTACCCGCTTAGGAAGGATTATAAGGTGGAGGTGAAGTAGGTTGAGTTATTATCAGGTTCCCATTGGTCCGCAGCATCCAGCCATTAAGGAGGCTTTCCAATTCAACTTCATACTGGATGGTGAAGTTATAGTTGATGTTAAGCCTAGGCTGGGCTTTGTTCATAGGGGTATTGAGAAGGGTATGGAGCTTAGGACTTGGACTCAGGGGATATTCTTAGCTGAGAGGATTTGCGGTATATGTAATGTCCCGCATACAACGTGCTACTGTTTGGCTGTGGAGAAGATTTATGGTATTGAGGTTCCTGAGAGGGCTAAATATCTCAGAATTATAATTAATGAGCTTAACAGAATACACAGTCACCTATTATGGATTGGAGTTTTGGGTATGGAGCTAGGCTTCCACACATTATTTATGTATGTTTGGAGGGATAGGGAGAAGGTTATGGATCTTGTGGAGATGATTAGTGGTAATAGGGTTACACCATCCATGAATTGTATTGGCGGAGTAGTCTACGATATAACCCCAGAGATGATTCCAGTGATTAGGAGGAATCTAGATTATCTTGAGGAGAGAACCAAGTATTATAAGTCTGTCTTGGAGGAGGATCCAACCATTAGGGCTAGGACTGTGGATGTTGGAGTTCTCAGTACTGGTAAAGCTTTAGACTTATGTGCTGTAGGTCCAGTAGCTAGGGCTTCCAACATTAAAAGCGACGTTAGATTTGACGATCCATACACCTTATATGATACGATAAACTTCAATTTGATAACGTACGATACATGTGATGTTTGGGGTAGAGCTATGGTTAGGGTTGATGAAACTCTGGAATCCATTAACGCTATTAGGCAAGCTTTGGATAAGATGAGGCCTGGACCCATAAACGTTAAGGTTAAGCGTATTCCACCAGTTGGTGAAGCAATTGCTAGGGTTGAAGCTCCTAGAGGTGAACTATTGCATTACGTGAAGTCTGATGGTAAGGAGACTCCATATAGAGCTAAGATGAGGACTCCAACATTGGCTAACATACCATCCCTCTGTGAGATGCTGAAGGGTTATCATATTGCAGATATACCTGCAATAGTTGCCAGTATAGATCCATGTTATTGCTGTACTGAGAGGGTTATGTTCATCGATCCAAATAAGGGTGAGAAGTGGACTTGGAGTTATGATGAGCTTCGCAATTATAGTCGTAAATATTATGGTGTGGGGGTGTAATGGCTATGGATTTGGCCTTCACATTGATTAGGATCTTCATATTCCCCGGCTTATTATTCCTCTCCATACTTGCATTCCTATTTGAGTGGATTGATAGGAAGGCTCATGCTAGGTTTCAGAATAGGATAGGTCCATTGTATGCTGGTCCAAGTGGAATATTGCAGCCAATTGCGGACTTCATTAAGCTTATGGGTAAGGAGGATATAACGCCCAAATATGTTGATGCCCTAATATTCAATAATGCACCAATATTTGCGGTGGCAATTCCATTCTTCGCCTCCCTATATCTACCATTGGATGGGAATCCAATTTTAACATCCTTTGAGGGGGATATAGTTCTACTATTAACATTAATGACCTTATACACCATAGTAGCTTTCATTGCAGGTTGGGCTTCCACGAATAGGTTTAGCACTGTTGGTGCTGCTAGGGCTGTGCTACAATTCTTAGCTTATGAGATTCCAATGTTTATTTCAGTGGCTTCCGTTGCCGTTTATGTTGGTTCAACATCTTTAACCTACATATCCATGAATCAACCAGTACCCATGATCCTTCTTCAACCAATAGGCTTCATAGTCTTTGTAATTTCAATGCAAGCTGAACTTGAGAGGATACCCTTCGATATACCTGAAGCTGAGAGTGAGATTGTGGCTGGATGGCTCACTGAGTATTGTGGTCCTAAACTTGCATTCCTACGTTTTGCTGAGGATTTGAAGCTTGTATTCTGTTCAGGTTTAGCCACAGCCCTATTCCTTGCTGGTGGCAGCGGTCCAATACTACCTCCATTGGTATGGTTTGTATTGAAGATGATATTCGTAGTGCTATTGAGCTCTTATATCAGATCCCTATTCGCTAGGTTTAGGATAGATCAGATGGTTTCAGGTTGCTGGAAGTATCTGATACCACTATCAATCCTACAATTAATTCTAACTAGATTTGTGGAGGTTGGTTTGAGATGGCTATGATACGTGAAGTATTTAGGCATCTATTCAAACGTCCAGTAACCGTTAAGTATCCATTTGAGAGAACTCCAACTGCTGAGAGGTATAGGGGGAAGCATGAATTCTATGTTGATAGATGCGTTGGTTGCGGTTTATGTGCTCGTGAATGCCCAGCACTAGCTATTGAGCTAGTGCCCTCAGATAAGAATGTTAATGGTAGGATTCCAATATTCTACCTTGATAGATGCATATTCTGTGCACAGTGCGAGAGGATATGCCCAAGGGCAGCCATATATTTAACGAAATTCTATGAGTTGGCGTCACATGACCGCAAAACCCTTTTGTACCGTGCTATGTAGATGTTCTGCTAAAAGGTTATCTATACAAAATTTCTAAACATTATTTTGGAAGTGTTTATTGGGATGAGGGTTTACGCAGATTTGCACATACACTCTAAGTATAGTGGTGGTTCCAGTGAGAAGATGAATATTCCCACCCTTGTCTCGTATGCGCTTATTAAGGGGTTGAAGCTTCTTGGAACTGGAGATTGCCTGAATCCACATTGGCTTAGGGAGTTGAAGGATGATCTCATGCATGTTGGTTGGGGGTTCTATGCATATAGACTTAATCCTGAAGTACTATTTGTGGCTGAATGTGAGGTTGGAACTGTCTTTGAATTCAATGGTAAATCTAGGAGGGTTCACCACGTAATCTTAATGCCAAGTCTTGAAGTTGCTGAGCAGCTTTCAGACGTCCTATCAAGTTATGGTGATGTGGAGTCTGATGGTCGCCCAGTCTTTAATATGCATCCATCTGAGCTTGTGGATCTAGTTTTAGGTGTTGAGCAATCATGCTTCATATTCCCAGCCCACATATGGACTCCTTGGTGGAGTATGTTTGGATCCTTCAGTGGTGTTGATAGGGTTGAAGATTGTTATGGTGATAGGGTTAACAAGATATATGCTATTGAAACTGGTTTGAGCAGCGATCCTGAGATGAATTGGCGGGTTAGCCAACTGCATAGGTTCTCCATCTTAAGTTTCTCTGATAGCCACTCCCCATACCCATTTAGGCTTGGTAGGGAGGCATGCCTATTCGATTTGGATAAGATGGAGTATTCGGAGCTTATAGATGCCATAAAATCTAGGGATGCTAGGCGCTTCCTAATGACCATTGAAGTTGATCCAGCTTATGGGAAGTATCATTGGTCTGGTCATAGGAATTGTAATGTTGGCCCACTACCCCCTGAAGAGGCTAGGAAGTTCAATTACATATGTCCAGTTTGTGGTAGGAAGCTTACTAAGGGGGTTGAGGATAGGGTTGAGGAGCTTGCAGATAAACCTAGGGGGTTTAAACCGGAGAACGCCATACCCTTCATAAAGGTTCTACCTCTACAGACAATCATAGCCTTCAGCATGGGTATTAGTGAGGATGACATTTCAAAGCTTAATAGCGGTAAAGTCTGGAGTTTATACGTCAATCTAGTGTCGAAATTTGGCTCTGAATTCAACGTTTTGCTTGATGCTTCAATAGATGAAATTGCGAAGGCATCAAACCCCCTCATAGCATCATATATTAAGAGCTTGAGGTATGGTAAGTATTCCATAAAACCAGGTTTTGATGGTGTTTATGGGAGGATAAATATGTTTGGATCTTCCATGGATTTGAGGGATTTCATCAACCGCTAAAATCACTTCTTATTGCCTGATAATAGTAGCTCCCTCCACCTCCCCTTAATTACAATTTCAACTAATCCTCTTAATCCACTTGCATCCACTATTTCGGCAACCTTTATCCAATCTATCTTCAGTATAATCCATGTCATTATGAGTAGGAAGATTATTGACATCAACATTCCATAAATGTTTCCCTCCCCGAAAACTATGTTTAGCTGCTCTGTGAAGTACTTCCCAAATAATGCTACCGCTATGCTTAGCAGGATTTTCCCAATTGCTGTTGCTATGAAGAATTTTATGAAGCTATATCTCACCAATCCAAGTGGTATTATCACTATGTCGTCCGGTGCTGGTGTAACGGTGGCGAAGAATACTGCTATAGCCCCATATTTTCCAAGCATCTCCTTAAACTTCTCAATCTGCCTCCTCCTCTCTTCACTTACTATCATTTTGTTCCCTTCAAATCCCAGTAGATATATTACGCTTTTACCTATTGCCCCACCTATCCCAGCAACTATTCCAAGGATTATTGGGTCTACTGGCATGTATGAAGCCATATAGTATATTGCAACTAAATATGGTATGGGGAGGAATGGTAAGAAATTTCCAAGTATCGACACTATCATCGCCCCTAGGTACCCATAGTTTAAAGCTATTTTCATCAGTAAATTCATCAGCCACTCGAACAATTTCATTCACTTAGAACATTGTAGCAACATGGTTATAACGTTTTACCTTTAGAAAACTTTAAAGCTTAATTGTTGTAGATAAACACATAACAGTTTGGTATTGTCATGGTTGGTGGTGTTGTTGAGCGTTGATGTTCTTAGTATGGTTTTGGGCGTTTCAGCCATTGTTTTAGCCGTTTTGACCCTTGAGTCTAAGAGAATTATGCATTCCATCATGGCTTTATGCTGTTTCAGCATAGTTTTAGCGGCAGCCTTCTTTTATCTATCAGCACCTCTGGTTGGGGTTTTCCAATTGGCTGTTTTAGCTGGCGCAGTCACTGTTCTCTTTGTAATAGCTTTAATGTTGACTGGTAAAGTGGAGGTGGATTGATTGAAGGCTATTGACGTTTTCGGGTTAATTTTGGGCTTACTATTAGCCTTCATGTTGGCTCAATTGCTCGTTTATGGATTTTCAGGTGTTGGCCTCTTTGCTTATGATGAAGCTCCAAGAATCCTAATTAAACCAGACATCTCATTTCATAATCTTGCAGTAAATGTTGGTGATCTATTGTGGGGGTATTGTGGAATTGACGTCTTGATTCAAGCAATAGTATTGTTTGCCTCTGCAATGGGTGTAATTGCGCTCCTACGTGAGGAGGTGAAGCGTGATGCCCATTGAACCATACACTTTCATAGCCACTTCCGGAGTCTTATTGGCTGTGGGCCTCTATGGTTTAATGGTTAAGAGAAATATGATCAAAATGGTTATGGCCCTTGAAATAATGTTCAGTTCAGCCATACTAAACTTGGTTAACTTTGCATATTTTAGGATGTATGGATTTGTAGATCCAATACTCCACGTTACTGTTATAATAGCCATATCCGTTGAGGCATGCCTGATTGGCATTGCACTTGCATTTGTTATTAATGCGTATAGGCATTACAAGACTCTTGATATTAGGGAGCTTAGGAGGTTGAGGTGGTAGTTTTGGTCGAGATTTTATCTCCAATAATAATACTGGCGTTATTCGGTATTCTCACACCGATAATAGGGTTCATATGTGAGAGGGGTAGGGTTAGAAATCTCGTTGGTGCATGGGCATTATTTGGTTTCATAATTGCTTTCATGGCTTGCATTAGGCTTATGGGCTTATTGAACAGTAATCCAGTAATAATGTTTTCATTATATCCCAGCATTGGCGAGTATGTTGCTGGCTTCATTGTTCTTGATTGGCTTAGCTTCGCATTCTCCATTGGATTCATATTCTTAGGCTTAATATCCACCTTGCACTCCATAGACTATATGTCCCATGATACTGGTCTCCCCTCATACTACTCACTACTGCTATTAATGGTTTGCGGCATGGTTGGCGTAACCCTTGCAGGGGACTTCCTAACACTATATGTGTTCTGGGAGTTGATGAGCATATCCTCATACTGCCTCGTTGGATTTAGGAAGCATTTATGGGAGCCTGTGGAGGCTGGATTCAAATATCTACTGATGAGTGCCGCTGGATCAGCACTAATACTATTCTCCATGTCTCTCATTTATGGTTTAACTGGCTCACTAAGCTTTGCACGTATAGCAGCATCATTAACTGGCGCCAGTCCATCAATACTATTGTACGTCATCTTCATACTGCTATTAGTTGGATTTGGAGTTAAAGCGGCAATAGTTCCATTCCACTCATGGCTTCCAGATGCTCATCCAGCTGCTCCAAGCCCCGTAAGTGCCATGCTTTCAGGTGTAGTTATAAAGACTGGGGTTTACGCCATTATAAGGGCATCCTACACCCTAATAACCATATCCACGGTGGACTTCAGACTCATGCTCGCTTTTCTCTCAGTTTTAACGATGACTGTTGGGAATCTCCTCGCCCTTGTTCAGAAGGATATTAAGCGTTTATTGGCATACTCCAGTATAGCGCAGATAGGCTACTTGATAATGGCATTATCGCTTGGAACCGAGTTCGGCCTATTGGCAGGTATAGTTCACTTCTTCAACCATGCATTGATGAAGGGGTTGGCATTCCTCTGCGCTGGATCAATAATACATATGCTTGGAACTAGAAATCTTGATGAGCTTACTGGTGTTGGTAGGAGGATGCCGGTAACTGGCGTATCATTTGCAATAGCTCTCCTATCACTAGCTGGAATGCCATTCCTAAATGGCTTCATAAGCAAATACTTGATATTTGTTGCAGCAATAGATGCTCAGGCATACCTATTAACCTTTATAGGGTTATTGAATAGTGCCGTTGGAGTTGTATATTATGTTCGTGTGATACAAGTATTGTTTAGGAAGCCAATTGAAGCTGTTATGAGAGCACATGAATCTCCACCACTAATCACATCATCACTTGTAATGCTATCATTGCTATGCATAGTTTTCGGTGTATGGCCTCAACCATTATCATACGTTGCTGAATTGGCGGCTCACTTCACCTTCCAGAGGTTGGTGTACATTACAAGTATACTTAAATTCTAATTTTGAATATAGTAAAATTAATAACATTTTTATAAACATATTTTTCCGGACTATTTCAAGATGATTGGAGTGGCTGTACATGTCAAGTGCACTTAAACCTGTGGAGATGGCTAAGGTTAGGATAATAATTCCCAAAAGCTACTATTATGATGTTAAGTTGGCACTTACGAAATTGAAGGTTTTACATTTAGATGAGTGGTGGCATGATGAGGATTTTGTTGAGTTAATTAGGGAGGAGCATTCCACTGGTGGAGAGGTTGATTTGAAATCCCTTGTTAAGGAGCATCCTGAAACAGTTAAATTCAATGGGTTGCTGAAGAGATACATGAGTTTAGCTGATACGCTTAAAATCAATTTAGCTGGCTTCACATTTAATGAGGAGCTTCTAAATAGATCTCACTTAAAATCCATTGAAGACAATATATCACGCCTCGAATCAATAGTTAAAGAGTTTTCAAATTTACTTGAGAGTGGTGGTGAAGGGGGGGTTGCGGAATTTAAAAATAAAGTTGCTGAGGCCTTCCCAAATTATGAATTCTTCATAGCGGGAGCAATCAATACACTCAAGGTCGTCTTAGATAGGGATGAAAATGTATTTCATTCAAACTTCTTCTCATACATGCTTGGATGGGCTCCTCCAGATAAAGTCGATGATATAGTTAAAATAGTTCAGAAGGTTACTGAAAATTCCTCAATGGTATTAGTTTCACCACCAACAAAACATGATCATCCACCATTCCTCTCCCGATCCCCAAAATTCTTGAAACCCTTTGAATCTCTAATAAAAACTTATGATATCCCATCAACGCATGAAGTTAACCCAACACTAATAGTGAGCATAACATTCCCAATACTATTTGGATTAGCCTTCGCAGATGTCGGTCACGGACTACTCCTAGCATTATTTGGAATACTACTATACACGTATAAGCGTAGAGGGTTTAAGAGTAGTAGTGAAATGATAGGTTTACTGATGTCTGGAGCTGAATTATACATACTATGTGGAATTATGGCTATCATTGGTGGGTTGATGTTTGGTGAAATATTTGGATTCCACATGCATGAACCACCACTGGGATTCATATTGGAGCACATTCCAGGTATAGGTCACGTCTTCAGCCCACTAGAGGAGCCTATGAAAATGTTTAAATTATCATTAATGGTCGGGATGATTCACATAAGCATCGGCCTAACATTAAGCATAATAAACGATGTGCTTGAAGGTGAATATAGGAAAGCATTATTCGGCTCAGCATGTTGGTTGTGGTTCTACCTTGGAGCAATGTACCTAGGACTATTCGTATACAAGTTTGATATTGGGAAGTGGATGTCTGGATTAACATTAACATTACCACTAGTAATTCTACCAATAGTTTTAATGCTTGTGGGGATGATGGTAACTGAAGGCCCAATAGATGGATTTGCCCACACGTTTGAAGCTGCAATAAGCTCCCTCTCCCACACAGTCTCCTATGGACGTATACTTGCACTATCCCTCTCACATGGAATGCTAAGCCAACTCCTCTCCTCAGCAGCTCCAGCCCTCGGCGCCCTCGGATACATCGTACTAGCCATAGGAACAATATTCCTAGTAATGGCTCTAGAGGGACTCGTATCCTTCACACACGTCCTAAGGTTAACGTGGGTTGAATTCGGATTCAAATACTTCCGTGGTGGAGGAAGGGAATACAAACCCCTAGGCGTTCATTAGCTTCATAATATTTATAAGTTGTTTGTATCATGATAGTATAGCCTTAATATTGGGGGTATATGGCGTATGGATCAAGTAATCACCGGCCTTCTGGGCGTTCTGCTATCAAGTTGTGTGCCTATAGCTGGAGCAGCATACGGAATCATAACTGCAGGAATATCGATGGCTGGAGCTGGAACTGAGCGTCCAGAGATAATTACGAGATTGCTTCTCGCAGTGGTATTGGCTGAGGCTATAGGAATCTATGGGCTACTAACATCAATCATGTTAATAGGAAAACTCTCCACAATCTTGGCATCTTATGAAGCATCCATGAAAAGTTTAACGGCAGGCGCCGTCATGGCTGCATGCGGCTTAATGGCTTCAATAGCCATAGCATATACAGGCTCAGCCATGGCTGGAGCTGGAGTTGAGAAACCTGAAATTATTACGAGAACACTCTTGGCAGTGGTTCTAGCAGAGGCTCTGGCAATTTATGGACTGCTAATATCAATCATGCTGATAGGCACAATATAAGCATGTACGGCGGCATCTATGTCTTCAGCGGGAAACCTTAAAACTGAAATTGAAGAACTGGAAAGGATATTCAAATCTACTAAGAGAAGGTATAGGCGATCAATTTTAAAGGCTAAAATTGGTATTAAGCGTTTTGTCTATGTTAGGGCTGGACTCCGTGGTAGGGTTGAAGATGTTAGGGTTGGGCTTCATGATAGGGTTGAAGATGCGGTTCGTAGCAATATTGAGCGTATACATAAGCCTGGCTTCAGATCTGAGGAGAGTTTGACAAAGATATATAGTATGATCGATAAACCAAGCTACATTCTGAAGGTTAAGCCTTCAAAAATTATAATGGCAAAATACTATTTATCCAGAATTTTAAGCGGCCTTATAAATTCACTAACCCGTTTTAAAACTTTCCTTATAAGTAGACTTTCCCCACCACCAATACTTTACTCTAAGTCTTACCCTCTCTCAATGATTGAAATCAGATTTTGGTACACTGGCGTTTATCAGGGATTAGCACGTAAACCTAAGGGCTTTAAAGATGCTTTTATACGTTGGAAGTCTAGTTTGGGCAATTATAAGGTTAGGATAGATGATTCTAAAGCCATGATTAGGGGGAGAATTGAAAGCTCTATCCAGAGAGGTAAGGGTGCTATTAGGAGATTCTTCGATTGAGCTTTAAATATAATGATTTTTCTTTTAAATTATAATTTCCTCAATTATCCTTTCCTTTGGTAGTTCAAAGCTCTTCCCATATGCTATGACTTTTAGATTCTTCATCTCAATCATTTTCCGTGTTAGGTATGCTAGTACTGGTGATATGTCGTATCTGAATCCAGATACCCAAACCCTCTTATAATTTCTGTATATCTCTCTGCTGAAAAGTTTCTCTAATGCTTCCAGTCCACCCTTCTTTAGTGCTTCTAATCCTGTGTTGATTAGGTTTGGGTAGCCCTTGCTCAATGCTTCCCTTAATGCTTCATTGTAATCCCCCTTCTCAAACGCGTTTTTCAGCTTTTTCAATCCCACTTTATATGTTGGTGTTATCATGTATTCTTCTAGTTCACTCCAATCTATACCGATCTTCTTAGCTCTTAGAACGTTCTTCACGTTTGTTAAATCTATTTCTAATCCCAATAGCTCTCTAATGCTTTTCGAGCTTTTCCCATCAAGCTTTTTGGCTTCGTTCATCAATTCCCTATATGTCATCTTCTCTATCCTAGCCTCAATTATCTTTATATCCTCCACTCCACCCTCTATGGCTTCATTTAATGGTATTGGTAATCCAAGTTCCATAAGCTTTTCAACGGCTTCCTCTATATCCTTTGATTCCTCATAGACCTCTACGTATTCCTCAACCTTTAATCCTAGTGGTATTGGTGTTATATGTTGCTTTAACCTCTCGGTTTCCGCGTTTAGTGTTTTCAATCTCAGTAGTGCTTTTATGTTTTCAGTTTCATATTTCATCATGTGTAGTGCTATGACTCTCATGGCTTGTGTTGGGAGCCACTTCAATATTTTTATGTAGCTCTTCGTCAATTCCTCTAGTAGTGTTTTCTCCAATTCTATTGGTGTTGGAGTTCTATACATCCCTCTAAATGCATGTCCATATGGTGTTCTCTTCAGTTCATCTATCAACTCATCGTATCTTAATTCTGTGAGTTTGAGGTATTGCTCATATGTTATGAATTCCCTCCTCATCCCCCTAATCTTGGTGTTTATGAATCCATATCTCAATATTCCAAGCAATTTCCATCAACCTTTGCAGAACTCTTTTACCTAAATCTTATACTTATCCTTTTTCGTCAGTAGGTATGTTGTTATTATTATTAGCCATAGGAAAATTCCTATTGTCATCCCTATACCAGCGTAGAATTCACTTATCATCTTACCAAGGAAGTAGCCCAGAACTATTAATGGTATCATTGTTAGTAGTAGTATTATGCTCCTAGTCATCATATATCTGAACACATACGTTTCCATTCCAGTTCTCCTATCCTCTTCCACTGTCACTTTCCTCTCAACCTTTGCCTCTTCCTCCACGCCTCTTTTACCTTTAATTATGATTTTCGCTCCCTCCACAACCTTTTGGAGTGAATTGTATGGTTTATTGTTTTCCATGTTTATTCTGCATGCTTCATATACTACTTTCATTGGTATGTATTCTATTCTTTTCATCCATTCATCAATTTTAGCATCTTCCACTTTCACTCTAACTATAAACTTCTCTCTACCAATGGTTTCCATGGCGGTTTTAATGGCATTCAAAACCTTCTCAGTTGGCTCCACATAGAAGTCTTCTTCAACCATAAACTTCATTTAAATGATTTTGCTCTCCGATTTTTAACAGTTACCTTTTTATAATATTCATAAGTAACTAATTTTGTTAGTTTAATTAATGCTTGTTTGGTGAGGGGTATGTTGTATTATTCCCCTTGGCTTGTTTGGGTAATACCGATTGTAGGCGCAGTACTTACACCTCTAATTGCCCGTTTAGGTGAAAGGGTTAGGGATTATTTTGCAGTTTTATGTTCGTTTATAGCTGCTTTGATGGCTACATTAAACTTTTCATATGTATTGTCTGGTGAAGTTTACGTTCCCGGGTTGGGCTACGTTCATCCTCCAGTGGATTGGCGTGTTAAGTGGTTTGTTGTTCCAGGATTCTACCTTGACGTTGGGGTATTGATAGATCCATTGAGTGCTTTTATGGGGATTATTGTGGCTTGGATATCCTTCCTAATAATGATTTATAGTTTGGGTTATATGCATGGTGAGGAGGGGTTAACTAGATACTGGTTTTTCATGAACTTCTTCATTGGAAACATGCTCCTACTGGTCATGTCCGACAACATTTTGCAGATGCTCTTCGGATGGGAGGGTGTTGGATTATGCAGCTATCAGTTAATAGGATTCTACTATAGCGATGAGAGGAAGCGTTGGATTGGTGATGTCCCACCATCACATGCTGGTATGAAGGCATTCATAACCACAAAGATTGGCGATATATGTTTAATGATAGCTTCATTCATAATATTCTCAGTAGCGGGAACCTTCAACTTCATGGATCTTCAAGCAAATCATGAGTGGATAATTGAGCTTGCAAGGCTTGGCTTAATAGTTCCAGTTACAATACTATTGTTTGGGGGGCCTGTCGGCAAGTCTGCTCAATTCCCACTACATGAGTGGCTTCCAGAGGCTATGGCTGGCCCAACATCTGTTTCAGCCTTGATACATGCTGCAACTATGGTTAAGGCTGGAGTATACCTTGTAGCACGATTATTCCCAACAATATACTATGTGTTTGAGGTTGCAGTGGAGCATGTCCATGGCCCTGCAGTTGAAGGCTTAATTCTTCAAGCTCGTCAAAACTTTTTCTTAACCGTGGCTTGGATTGGTGCATTCACGGCTTTCCTAGCTGCCACGCAGGCTATGGTTAGTAGGGAGTTGAAGAAGGTTTTAGCCTACTCAACTATTTCACAGATCGGTTATATGATGCTTGGTTTGGGTGCTGGTGGATTGGCTTCTGATCCATCCACTGGATTCGTGGCTGGCATTTTCCATTTAGCTAGTCATGCCATATTTAAGGCTCTCCTATTCATGGCTGCTGGAGCAGTTATACATGCATGTGAGAGCACCAACATGTTTGATATGGGTGGTATTAGGAGGGATATGCCAATAACTTTCACCACAATGCTTGTTGGTGCATTATCTCTTTCAGGTATACCTCCACTAAGCGGGTTCTGGAGTAAGGAGGCTGTTTTCACTGCATGCATAGTTTCCGGGCAATACTTGTTGCTGGCTTTAGCTGCAGTTACTGCCGCAATAACATTCTTCTATAGTTTACGTATGATTGCAATAACATTCCTTGGACATAAGAGTGAGCATTTGGAGGAGCTTGAGCATGAGGGTCATCATGTACATGAAGTTTCGAAGGTTATGTGGGTTCCATACACCATATTGGCTGTTGCCACCATCGTAACCGGGTTTGTTGGTCCATTCTTTGAGCATTTCATGCATGATTTCCTTGAACCATCAATGCACATATTGCATCATGAAGTTAGATTGTCGGCAATGGTTTATGGTGCAGTGGAATCATATAGTGGCATTCCAATGCAATTAATTACATCAACCATCACTGCTTGTATGCTGGTAATTGGAGGTTTACCCGCCTACTACCTCTACATATCCAGGAAGGGGGATCCTGAGGAGTTTGTGGAGAAGCATGGTTTGAAGGGATTGTACAATTTCCTCTACAACAGATGGTATATCAATCCAACATACTATCGTATCTTCGTCTACTCATTGATAAGTGGAAGCTCTATTCTGTTTAGGAATCTTGAGAAGGCTGTTATCGATGCATTCAATTACATCCTCGCAAACTTCATTGTAAAGCTTAGTAATGTGATTTACAAGTACTTTGAAAAGCCAATTCTTGATGGATTGAATTATGCAATTGCATATGCCTTTGCATCGTTTTCCCAAGCTTTCAGGAGGATTCAAACGGGAGTTTCATCGTTCAACATTATGGGGATGGCTTTAGGGATAATATTATTGATAGTCCTCATAATACTTAGGGTATTATGATCTCATTAAACCCTATAACTTTTTATAGCTCTACCTTTAATTAATGGAATTAGATAGTTTATATTGACATGTCAAAGTTTTTTCAAAGTTGCTTGGATGTTTAGGATAATGGTGTGGGTGATTTAGCTTCATGAATCCCATTAGAGTTAGGGTTAGGGGGATTTACTCCACAGCTCTCTCGAAGATTTTCATTGATGAGGGTTATATTGTTGTTCAACCATCGAAGATAGCTGAGGAGAGGTTTAATATTGATGATGAAGCTGAGTTTATGCCTTACGATATTGATATCTTTGATCGTGAAGATAAGTATGGGGTTCACATTCTCGCTTCCAGGGGGCTTGCAGACGATGTTAGGAGGCTTCTACACAAGTATCTCTTTGATGCAATTATAAATCTTGAGCCTTATAGTGTTAGGGGGATCTATAAGGGTAGGGTTGAAGCAATTGACAAGGTTAGGGGGGTTGCATACATCTCAATAGGGGATGGATTGATTGGAACTTTAAAATTACATAATGAACCTTTAAAGATTGGTGATGATGTTATTGTTCAAGTGGATAAGAGTTCAGTGAATTTTGGTAAACCCATATTGACTACACGTATAGGATTGGCTGGGAAATATGTGGTCATATTTAGGGGTGAGGGGGTGAAGATTAGTAGGAGGCTTCGCAGTAAAGGTGTTGTGGATGGTGATCTAAAACCCTACTACGATATCCTCCCAGAGGGTTTTGGTGTAATATTTAGATCTTCATTTAAGAGTGCCTCCAAGGAGAATATTTTAAGTGAGATTTCCAGTTTAATCCGCAAATATGAGGAATTGCAGAATTCTGCTAAGAATTCCCCTGTTTGGAGCTTATTAATTGAAGGGTATTCGCTTATGAACGTCCTATTCCCCCATAATTCCAAAAATGTTTTGGATGATGTTAGGAGGAAGGTTACTCCAACAATTAATTCGCACCACTACTTTAAGTCACTCGGTAAATTGCAATCCAATCTCGTTGACAGAATTGAGGAGGCAATGAAATTTGGAGTTAATGTGGAGAATATTATTTCTGAGTTGGAGAATTCTAGACGTAAGTTTATTGGAGGTATAAAGTTTTTGGAGCATGTTAAGCTTAATGGTGAAATTGTATTGCTTGGCAATATTGAGTCAATTAAAGTTCTTGGCAATGGATTAGAAATCGTTAGGAAAGTTAAATCTTCAGGTTCCTATGATGGTTTGAATGTTGCTAGGAAGTTTGGGGATAAAATTTTAACCACAATAAGGTTTGGCGATTGGTATTATATTTCAAGATATTACTCCAGTGATGGCAAATTTATAGGGGCCTACGTGAACATAAATACCCCTGTGGAAGTTTACCCTGGAAAATTGAGGTATATTGATTTGGCAGTTGATATATGCATAAAACCTAACGGTGAATTTAAAGTGTTGGATTTGGAGCTTCTTGACAATGCATTTAAATCTGGCATAATATCTGAACGTCTCTATGAATTCATATATAATACCATTGGTGAAGTTAAATCCAGCATTTTTAGTGAAGTGCTGAATAATGTAGCTTCAAATGAATCATAAAAGCTTTATATTGTATATAACTATAACATTATGTTACAAGTTTGATGTGGAGGTGTGCTAATGCTCGCTGAAGGTTTAATATTCTCTATCATAGTGGTCTTATCCGTATTCCTACCAATAACATACATTACTGGTAGATGGATTGGAAGTAAGTGTGGTTGGGTTGCCTTCATCCCACTACTATACTCCTTCATAGCTTCACTAATGCTCATACCATTAGTTTCCTCAATAGGTCCAGTGCACCTCCTCATACCCCTAGTGCCATCCATAGGTTTAAACTTCGGCTTCCTAGTTGATGGTTTAAGTCTACCCATAATATTCACGATTACATTGCTATGCGCAGTGGTCTCACTATACTCGATGCCCTACATGGAGCACCATATAGGTGAGGATAAAGCTCAGCATGCCGCCTACTACACCCTATATATACTTTACGCTCTAGGAATGATTGGAACAGCCCTATCCACAAATCTAATCCAATTCTACTTCTTCTGGGAGCTTATGCTACTACCATCATGGGCTCTCATAAACATTTGGGGTTATGGTGAGAGGGAGAAGATTGCATTGAAGTACTTCATCTATACACATGTGGGTGCACTTGGATTGCTTGCAGGAATATTAACTTTGTATTCGATATATGGAACCTTCGAACTTCCATTAATCGCTTCACTAAGCCGCTTCACGTATCCCAGTGAATACTTGAAGTGGGCTGTTGTGGTAATGTTTTTCGGTTTCGCTGTTAAGATGGCTATAGTCCCACTGCACACATGGCTTCCAGATGCACATGCAGAGGCTCCAACACCAATAAGTGCACTATTATCACCGGCAATGATTGGACTTGGTGGATACGCAACGGTGAGGATAATTTACTCAGCGTTTCCAGATGTTTGGAGCTCATTTAGTTTAGCTTTAAGTGTATTGGCCCTTATAACGATGGTTTATGCTGGAGCCATGGCCCTCGCACAAGATGATATTAAGAGACTACTAGCATATTCCAGCGCTTCCCAGATGGGATACATATTGTTGGGACTTTCAAGTGCTGATCCCATTGGGGTTGGTGGAGCCATGTATCATTACGTTAGCCATGGAACTTGTAAGGCCATCCTCTTCATGGTTGCTGGGGCATTGATGCTTGAAACTAATGGTTTGAGGAGCATTTCAAAGTTTGGTGGTTTAGCTAAGAAGATGCCTCTAACGGCAGTTGCAGCTTTAATAGGATTTTTGGGGATTGCTGGAACTCCACCATTAAATGGATTTCAGAGTGAATGGATGATTTTCACTGGAGCTTTTCATGGGGCTATAGAGTCTCATGATGCCATTAGGCTTATTGTGGTTGCGCTTGGACTTGTGGGTAGCGTGTTGACTGCTGGTTATGCTTTATGGACTATTAGAAGAGTATTCTTCGGTCCTTTAAAGGATGGATTGGAGGATGTACATGAACCTTCAATTCTCGTTTTAGCTCCAATGATGGTGTTAGCCTTCTTCACAGTAATCCTTGGAATATATCCAAAAATACTCATGGACCTCCTAGCATCATTTCTAAGTCAAATTTAACTTAACACACTCTATTTTCAGCTTGTCTATATCTATACCAGCATCATACAAATTTTTCAGTGCATGTGTCGTGGCAACTCCACTCATTATCCCCTCACTTTTGTATATTGCCTTCCACTTCAAAACCGTGTGCTTACTCCTACTCTTATACGTTATTTGATGAACAACATCTGCTTTAACTATATCCACAATTTCACCACTATGTATCTCAAAGCTTCCAACAACACTTTTACTATTGGCATTCAACCATATTCTCCCAGAGATTTCTGGGTATAGGTTTCTTTGATTGAAGTGTTGCTCTAAATTTGATATGTTGTGTCTAGCTATGGATATCAATATGAACTTCTTGAATTCATTTAAATTAACCCTACCCTCAACTTTAAATAAAACCTCCTTCTTTAACCTTTCAACATCCCTCTCTGAAAGGCATTTATCACATATATTTCCATCAGCTGGTCTACCACAATATATGCATGTTCCCTCAGTCAATTTCATGCGCCCCTTATACTTGCCTTCACCATCGATTTAGCTAGACATCATATACAAATATATTTTCAATAATATCTCCCATATATAGACTCCCATCCTTTAAGGTGTTTGTCATTTGATTATGTGAAAACATAGGCCGGCTCGAAATATAATTAGACCCAAAAGTAATTGATATGAGGTTATTGATGGTGAGTACAAGTTTAAGGCGGTGAAAGAACTTGGTTTTACAAGCATTCCCACAATCGTAGTGGAGACCAGTGATGAGGATACAAAGGCTAGAACAATAGTCTACAATAACTATAAGAAGACAGATTACATAAAGCCCCAGAAATAATACTAGGGAAATTTAGGGATGACACTCCATTACAATCCATTGAAACCAAATACTTTATGAACATTGATTATACGAACAAACTATTGAAACTGGGGAATTATTCTCAGAAATAAAAACTTACATCCAAGACATTATTAGGAGGAGAAACACGAGCATAACCCTACAGTATCTCGCGCTTATCGCAAACACTTCAAAGAATACCAGTAAACAATAGTGTAAGCAATAATCAACTACTAACTCTCAACACCAGAACTAAAAGTCCTCATACAACCTATATATAACAGATGCTCTGAAGTTGCTGAATTTCTCGTATCATGCTCCGCATTTTTTCCAATGCGTCTATCATTACTTGTATTTCACCTAAATTTCTTTTAGAGTTTGTGTGGTAATTTTGCAATTGCTTATGTGATAAGCTTTGTTGAAAAATAATGTCTCTTTGCATTGTTTTTCAATGGTCAAACCATGTGCTTGTGAAGTTGCTGTTCTAGCCTAGTAGTTCCCTTACGGCGTTTCTAGTTATGGGGTCTGCTATTACATATTTGTTATTTGTTTTCTCAATAATTGAGAGGTCTAGTAGTGTGGTTAATAGATCGTTAAGCGTCTTATCATTTACCGTTCTATTCTCAATGTCTTCAAGTCTGCTTTTTATTTCACTCCAACTTCTCTCCGTTGTTAGTAGTTTTAAGAGAACATGGTATCTCTCGCTTCTTCTGCTCTTCAAGAATTTTTCGATTTCCTGCTTTGCGATCTCGACTGCAATTTTAATAATTTTATCAATGTTCTCAGAACACGTATCAGTGTTCATGTAGCAGTTATAGCCGAAAAGCGTCAACCAACCTATAACACCCCCAAAAGCTCTGGCAGCGCTCTCAATGATGTGACTGGGAATTGAAACCCCTAATTCTCTAAATCCCTTTTCAAGAAAATCCACAGATTCTTCGAAACTTAACCTCCTCGTGGATACTACGTGCATATATCTGCCGTAGAGAGGAGATTCCACACTATCAATACCTATGAATTTAAATAGGAGACCTACCTCGGAGCCCGTTAATACTAATCTAACGTGCTCTAAGTTGTCGTAAATGTAGGCGAAAATCCGTGGAAAGTTTATCCAAGTTATTTTCCTGAGCTCCTGCGCTTCGTCAAAGGCGATAATAATGGGTTTTCCAATGTCGAAGCCGATCTTGTTGAGGGCAGTGAACATCTCTACGAATTCGAATTTCTTGTAACCTCTCCAGGAAATGTCTACCGATAGTGGTGATAGAGAGATCGAAACACCGCTGACTCTGCGCAGTTTCTCCACGATCTTCCTACGTAGGGGAGTGTTTCTCGATATGAAGTCTTCCAGGGAGGCCTTTACAATATTGGCGAAGTCCCTATAGGTTGGATTTGAAGAAAGCCTTGTATCCAGGTATACATACGGGTATCCAAGTTCGCTCAAGGCAACTTTGAGGAGCGAGGTCTTACCAGTCCTTCTCACTCCAGTCAAGAGAGTAATGGGAGCATTTCCCAAGCCCTTTTTGAGATCTTCAAGTTCTTTCTCGAAATCGTACAGATCACTTTTTCTTTCCTTAGGCTTTATATCAAACAACAACTTACCCCACCCCAAGTAAACTTGGGTTACCCCAAGTATATATTTTACTTTAAATCCTCATCAAAATCATTCAATGAAACTCTTAACCTTAGTCAAGAGTAGCCTACATTTTCTTGCTAACTCTCTTTATACTCTTCAAAAATAATGAATATAATCAAGTTCTGCAAGCATCCTCCAGGATTCCTCAGATTCCTTATCCTTTCATTTTCCACAAAATTTTGCATTAACTGTCAACAGTTCCCTTTAGCTAGCCATTCTCATTCATTCAAAATTAAGCATTAATTTTAAATTAATTGTTTGAGCATATCCTTGTATTCAAATTCTTTAAGCGTTATGTGAAATAAGCTAAAAGGCTTTAAGAGAAAGGATTGAAAATATAAGTACTTCAAAACTCCTCTATCTATTTGACCATAGATGATGTAGGGGATTATAATTTTGAAATGAACTCACAGTTCGCTTGATCTATCCACATAATTTTTGGTGTACTTCTTTGGTTTTAATGTTTCTACAATGTAGTTGAAGGCTGCTTCAGGATCCGTCCTCCCGCATGTGAATGCATCTATGGTGGCGTATTCCAGGTTTGGCCATGCATGTATTGATATATGTGATTCTAGGACAACTCCTATCACTGCATTGTATTCACCTATGCTATATGCTTCCACGCTTACCAATTTTGCCTTTGCAACTTCCACTGACTTGACAACTAAATCCTTTAGGAATGTAATGTCAGCTAACATATTTTTGTTGCATCCATAGAGGCTTCCATATACATGCTTTCCGACAGCCTTAATCTCCCCCGCCTGCATTTCTCCTTCTCCTATCATAAGAACATGTAAAATTTAAACTTTTCTATGGCTTTTTACATCCTTTTCTGGAAAAATTCGGTTTTAATAATGCTTTTTAAGATTCCCTTTTTCAAAATTCTTTTTTAAACAGAATTTCAACGTTTAAATCAAATTTAAACCTAAAAATTTGATTTTAATTCAAAATAAAAGTTTACTTTCTGATTTCTTCTAAATTTAAGTTTAAATTTTTCTTTTCATCTAGTTATAATTTAGCTCATACGTTATCTTTAAGCGTTTAGTTCAAATATTCCTCTAAATATAACATTAATTGTATGTCTTCTAAGCATTTGTTCGGGACTTCTGGTGTTAGGGGGGAGATTAATTGTATTTTAACTCCTGAAATGGCTGTTAAGCTTTCAATGGCTTTCTCAAAGTTTCTAGGTGGGTCTGGGGATATCGCCATTGGTTTTGATGCTAGGTTTCCATCTAGGGCTTTGGCTGAAGCCTGCGTTTCTGGTGCATTGTTTTCAGGTCTAAATGTATATTATGCTGGTCTAGTTCCAACACCGGTACTCCTACATTTGGTTAAGGTTTTTAGGTTTGATGGTGCCATAATGGTTTCAGCAAGTCATACTCCCCCAAAATTTTGTGGGATAATGTTCTTTAAGGGTGATACTGGGGAGCTTTCACCATCAGAATCCAATATAATTGAGGATTTTTTGAATTCAAATTTACAGTTTAGTGGTGGAATTGGGCGTTTAGAGTATTTGCATGATATATGCGAATTATACGTTGACTCAGTTATTGGGGGTTTTGGTAATATTGGAGGGGTTTGGGGATTTAGGGTTGTTGGGGATATGGGTAACAGTGCATATGCACCATATCTTCAAGTATTGTTTGATCGTTTAGGTGTTGACCTCATTGATGTAAATTCCCATCCGGATGGATTTTTCCCCGGTAGGGGTGCTGATGTTAATGCTTCAAGTTTACGTGATGTTTCAAGTATGATAGTTAATGGTATTGGGGATTTCGGGTTTGGCGTTGATGGTGATGGTGATAGATGCATATTTGTCGATGAAAATGGCCGTGTGGTTTCAGGTGATCTTGCTGGAGCATTATTTTCCCGTGAAATCCTATTGAATACTGGTGGAGGCGTAATTGTATGTCCAATAAATACCTCAAACTTGATAATCGATGTTTCTAGGAAGTTTAATGGTAAAGTGTATTTCACTAGGGTTGGTCCACCTGAAATAGTTGAAGCTGTTCGGAGGGTTAATGGTGTAGTATTCGCCTTTGAAGAGTCTGGGAAGTATATTTGGCCTCAAAACATACTTTACGGAGATCCAGGCTATGCTATAACATGCATGTTGAAGTTGATTTCAAAGTATGGCTCCATAGTCAACGCCATTAGGGACTTCCCAAAATACTTCCAGTTCAAGGTTGCAATTCCATGTGCAGATGAGTATAAGTGGTTGGCTCTAAAATCTGTTAGGGAAAAGCTTTTAACCATGGTTCAGCCGAAGGGGATTATCGATGTTGATGGTTTGAAGGTAATTTTCGATGAAGGTTGGGTTTTACTGAGACCTTCTGGAACTGAGGATGTCTTCAGAGTTTTCGTTGAAAGCCTTGATGAGGATTGGGCTTCAAAAATGTTTGATTTATGTGTTGGATTAGTTAAGGATGTCATTAAAAATCTACCTAAATAAGTCCTTGTCCTCGGGGTATAGTAAGTTCTTTATGGAATCCTCCCCCTTTGGGTAATCGTACCCCCTAATTATAACCACTGGAATTCTATCACTCTTCCCCATTGCCAATTCAGCTGCAGCTGCAAGTTCATCAACTACAGCTATCTGTGTCACCCTTAAAGTGTAGCCGTATATGTCTTGGCTCCCCCTATAATCCTTTATAACATTTATTCCAGCTACCCCTATGGCGAAGTTCACATGCCCCCTCCTCCAAGCTCTTCCAAATGTGTCGGATATTATGATTGCAACATCAATGTTCTTTATCCTCCTTATATCCTCCCTTATTTTCCTGGCTGATTGATCTGGGTCTTCTGGCAGTAGTGAAACAACTTCTTCACCTCCAGCAACATTGGATTTATCTATTCCCGCATTGGCGCATACAAATCCATGTTTCGTTTCAACTATTAGGTGTCCACCCCTCATTCTCACTATCTTATTACTCTCTCTAAGTATTAACTCCACAAGTTCAGGTGTTTTTCCCGTTAATTCTGCAACCCTCCTTGCGAATGGTGATGGCTGTACATCGCTTAACTTAACTATTCTCCCCTCAGCTTTAGCAACTATTTTACTGGCAACAACTATTATGTCTCCCTCAATTAATCCTCCAATCTGTTCATCTGCCTTTTCACATATTATCTTTGCTAGGTCATCTCCCGCCTTTATATCTGGAATACCCCTCAATCCAATTATTTCTATCTTCTTATAATTCATCTTCATCACGCATCCTTCTAGTTAATAACATTAGTATTCCACCCCATAATGCCACAGTCAATGTTACTGCTAACATGGATATAAATATGCCCATCAATCCAATTACCGTTGCCAGCATAGTGTTTCCTGAGGATAGCATGTTTATTGATGTATTCAATAGCCAATTGGCTATGAATGCGAAGGGTTGAGCCCAACTCTTCTTCATCAATGCATATTTCGCTTCCACTATCATTCTGTATATTTCCGATTCCCCTGTGAGTTTAAATCCGAAGCTTATGAATTTCAATGTTAGATCCCTTCCAGCAGCCATATTCATGTAGTGTATTAGCGTGTCTGTGTCGCTTACGGTCCCCCCATTAATTTCCCTGAATAGTTTTTGTAGGAAGCTTATCCCACCATCCTCTTCGACAATTGTTTTCACTATCATGTATGATGCTGCATAGTAGTCTAGTACATTTGATGGTGTCTGCATTGGATTCCACCACTGCACAAATCCATAGTTGCCATTTAATCGTTTAGCCACTTCCTCCAGGGTCTGCATCCTTGATGATGCTCCAGTCCACCCCATGCTTAGGGTCAAATTTATGCTTAGATATTCTGCTAGCCCTTCATGTAGCCATAGTATGTTTGGTGATATTCCTGCAGCCCATGCGAAGTGATGTATGAGTTCATGGATTGCTATCTGCTCCCAGAATCCCTGTGCGGTTCTCGTGTATAGTAGGTTTAGATAAATGTTTCCTAGGTGTGTTCCATTGAATGGTATATATCCCCCAGTCCCCAAATCCACCATTCTTGGTGCAAAGAAAACTACTTTTACCCTTGTGAGGTTTACATTAAATATCTTTGTTAGGTTATTGTAGAATGTTTTGTATGTTTTTATTATGTTTTCCGCTATTCCCATGTATCTCTCAGGCGTTGTGACTTCGAATATTCCCTCCTTGTAAGTCTTGAAGTTTCCAGGTTTGCTTGTGGTGTATTCTATGGCTATCCTTGCACTGTTTGTTTGAAGTTTTATTGTTATCTTCTGTTTTCCACCTTCTGATGTTATGCTTGTGGGTGGTGGCTGTATGTTTCCCCCTGAAACTTTGCTTTCTCCGGGTAGGTATATGTATGCTATTCCAGTATCTGATGGGTTGAAATATATTTGTGGTGAATAGAAGAAGCATTGGGGTTCAACTATCAATGCACCATTATCCATTGTGTAGTTGAGTTTTAATTGGAAGTTTGGGTTTCCAATGTATGTGAAGGTGAAGTTGTCGTAGAATGTGAATTCCTCCCCCTCACTTGTATATGCCCTCTTAACCTCCTCATGCGTTATACTTCCACTAACAATTGTCAATGTATATTTCGTGAAGTTTTTTGGCACTAGGAACCATGATTTTCCACTTGTAATGTATGATTCATATGTTATTATTACCTTTGTCACTCCATCATAGTCTACATCGCATATATACGTATATGATCCATTATATTGTGATATGCTTAACTTATCGTAGGCTTGAGTAGCTTGGGCTGTTATTGAAATGAAGATTACTGTCAGCAGTATTGTTAGTATTGTGTTGTTTTTCCACAGCTTCTTCATATCTGACCCTCCAGTGATTTTCTGGCCAATACTATGTATCCTGTATGCCCTATCATTAATGTTTCTGGCCTCGTTTCATTGGGCCTCACTTTCCATCTCCTCTGAATGTTTTCTATGCATTCTACTCCAATGAATTTTGCCTTCTCCAATGCTTCAACAGTCTTTATAACTTGCTCTATTGATGGGCTGTAGCTAACTATTATCCCCCAATCTGCTAATGCTGTATATGCTTTTTCCACTATTAGCCATGGTGATGGTAGGTCAAGTATTACTGCATCCACATTTTTCTCATCAAATCCCTCGTTTACATCTTTAAGTTTCAGTTCTACGTAGTCCATTAATCCGGCTTTTTCAATGTTGCTTTTAGCCACCTTTATATGTTCCTCCCTATTATCGTAGCTGTATACTTTACCATTTGGCTTCACATAGTATGCTAATGCCATTGTTAGGGCTCCTGACCCTGTTCCAGCTTCTATAACCCTTGATCCTGGGCCTATTCCAGAGTAATGTATTATTGTTGCAATATCTTTTGGGTATATTATCTGCGTTTTCCTGGAAGCTTTCATTACATAATCCCTTATTGTTGGTTTTAGTATGTGGAATTCTACTCCAATATGGCTTTTCACCTTCTCCCCATACCTCTTCCCTATTATGTCGTTTGCCTTTATATACCCCTTATGGCTATGGAATACTTGATCCTTCTTCAACTTTATCATGTAGTTTACCCTTTGATCGAAGTATAGTATCACATAATCGTTTTCACTTATCATTCTAGCACCCCATAGGGATATTCAATTATCCCTCTGCATTTGTTGCATTTTACTCAATATTTCGTCCAGTTTCCCTTCAATCCTCTTTAAATCTTCAATTATCTTTATGAGTAGTTTGACTGTTTCGTTGTGGAAGTATATTCCTTGTGGCGTTGATTCTATTGAGTTTCCTTCGCTCATCATCTTATAAAATATTAGTCTCTCCCGCAATATCTTTTCAATATCCCTACTTTTATCCTCGCCCATAGGTTAATCATGATTATATGGGTTTAGGTGTTTGTTAAACTTTTCTTATACATCTCTGTATTGTATGGTAAACTATATAGCTATTCTATTGTTATTGTTTATGGGTGTATTTCATTGAGGTTTAAGGATCATATTGCCTCGGTATCCAGATCTAGGGGGAGTAGGATTATTCTAGCTTTGGATTTATCCATGCTTCCAAGGGATGCGGGTTTCAAGTCTTTGAAGGAGAGGGCTGTGAAGATTCTATCCCTAGTTTCACCATATATATGTGCTGTTAAAGTTAATATGCAGTTGCTATTGCCCCTTGGACTTTATGGTGGGGTTAGTGATATTGTGGATTTAGCCCATAAGCTTGGGATTCCAGCTATAATGGATTGTAAGCTTAGTGATGTTGGTCACACCAATATTTGGGCTGCTAGGCACTATTTTGAAGCTGGATTTGATGCTATGATAGTTAATCCATTGGTGGGTTGGAGTGAGGGTGTTGAGCCAGTATTTGAGGTTGCTAGGGATTATGGTGGTAGGGGGATTATACTCCTCACATATATGAGTCATAAGGCTTCCCCTGAAAGTTATGAGCTTCCAGTACACGTTGATGGGGGCTTAAAACCTCTATACATGGTTTTCGCTGAGAGGGCTCTTAAGTGGGGGGCTGATGGTGTTGTTGTGGGGGCCACATACCCTGAAAGGATAAGGGAGGTTAGGAGGCTGCTTGGAGACAGTATTCCAATATATACTCCTGGAGTTGGCTTCCAAGGTGGAGATGTTAAGAATTGTTTGGATGCAGGTTCAGAATACTTCATTGTGGGGAGATCCATATTTGAAGCGAAGGAACCTGAAGTTGCGGCTAAGAGGTTTAGGGATATGAGTTGGGTTTAACGTGTGGATGAGTATATCCTCCAAAGATCAATGACCTTTAGTATGAAGTCCTCTATCCTATACCCCTGCCCTATCCCTGGGCATAGTGCATCAAGGTATAGGTATAACTCCATATCTCCAATGTTTATTCTCGCATTTTCCTCACTAACCCCCTCTATTGGCTTCATTGATAAATGGAATGGGTATAGTTTACAGGTTAATGGTCTTTCAAGGTAATTCATACAGTATGCAGTTCCATTTACGTATGTTAAGAATATGCATGAACCATCATTCTTTTTGGAGAGATAGTATTTTCCATTGTAGTATACCACTATGGGTCCATACTTCCTTGTAAATGATGCTGCTTCACTCATCTTTAATGGTACTATATATGCTTTGCAACATTCACCACATCTAATGCATCTCCAGAGTCTAGCTTCCCTCCATGGTATGTATCTCTCCCCCCTCTGCATGGTTATTCACATCACTTATGGGGTTTTCAGGTACTTTTATAAATTTTCAACCTTAAATTTTAATTTGGTGTATTGTTTGAGTCTAATATTCTTGGGGGATTTGGATGGTGTGGATTTCAATAGCCTCATTAATCGTTTGAAGTCTTCATCGCCAAACGTTGGTTGCGTCTTATTATTCATAGGTTTTGTTAGATCTGAGGGTGCTAATGGGGGGGCTGTGAAGGAGCTCGATTATGAGGCTTATGGTGATCTAGCTAAAGCTGAATTGGAGAGTATAGTGGGGGATGCCATGAAGTGTGATGGTGTTTACTCGGTGGCTGTTATGCATAAAGTTGGACGTGCATTTCCAGGTGAAAATACATTCATAGTTGGAGTTGCGTCTAAACATAGGGATGAGGGGTTTAAGGTTTTAAGGGAGATTGTTGAGAGGGTTAAAAGTGAGGTTCACATATGGAAGAAGGAGGTTACCGATAAAGGTGAAGTATGGGTTCCCCATAAACCGTGATGTCTAACATTTTTAAGTTGACTACTACCCTCTATTAATTGGTGTTGAATTTGTCTTTGGATAAGAGGATTGAGGATGCCGTTGTAATGCTTCTCAGGGCTGCATCAATATATCTTCCGCAAGACGTTAAGAATGCATTGATTAAAGCTAGGGATCTGGAGGATAATCCACTTGCAAAGGCCCAGCTTGATGCAATTATTAGGAATTGTGAACTTGCTGAAGCTGAGGGGAAGCCTATATGTCAAGATACTGGGCTCATATCATTCTACGTCTCCGTGGGGGATGAATTTCCAGTTAAGGGTGCATTGGCTGATATACTTAGGAGAGCCACTATTAGAGCAACAAAAGAGATACCCCTCAGACCAAATTCGGTGGATGTTTTAAGTGGGAAGAATCCCGGCGATAATACTGGTAGATATGTGCCACACATAGACTGGGAACTCATACCAGGTAGTAGTGAACTTAAGGTGACTGCATTCCCGAAGGGTGGTGGAAGTGAGGGGCCATGCTTAGCTAAGGTCATCCTACCCACTGAGGGGTTAAGGTATGCTAAGAAGATCGTTTTGGATGCTGTTGCAGAGGCTGGACCTAAACCATGCCCACCCACAGTTATAGGTGTTGGTTTGGGTGGAACAATGGATTATGCAGTTAAAATTGCGAAGAAGGCTCTACTTAGACCTATTGGTGTTAGGAGTGATGTTGAGGATCTAGCTAAACTTGAAGTTGAATTGCTTGAGATTGTGAATAGTTTGGGTATAGGTCCGCATGGTGTTGGAGGTAAGACTACTGCTCTAGATGTCCATGTGGATTATGCCCATAGGCATCCAGCATCATATGCTGTGGCTGTGGTATTCAATTGCTGGGCTGTTAGGAGGTCAACTATGATCATGGATTCCAAGGGGAACGTGGACTTCATAACACATAAATTCATGAATGAATTGTGGAGGTGAATGGGCTTGGAATATCATATGAAAACTCCATTAAGTGAGGGGGATGTTAGGAAACTTAAGGTTGGAGACATAGTCTATTTAAGTGGAATCGTTGTTACGGCTAGGGATGCCGCTCATAGCAGAGCTTTATCCATATTGAAGTCAGGAGGCTCCCTACCAATAGATTTGAAGGGGCTTGCAATATACCATTGTGGTCCAGTGGTCGATAAGAAGGATGATAAATGGGTTGTTGTGGTTGCAGGTCCAACGACAAGCACCAGGATGGATCCATTGGAGTATGAGTTTATTGAGAAGACTGGCGTTAGGATGATAATTGGTAAGGGTGGAATGGGGGCTAAGACTGTTGAAGCTTGCAGGAAGTTTGGAGCAGTCTACACAATATTCACTGGTGGAGCAGCTGTTTTGGCTGTTAAGGGGATGAAGAGGGTTTTGGATGTTCATTGGCTAGATTTAGGTATCCCTGAAGCGTTATGGGTTATTGAAGCTGAGAATTTCGGCCCACTAATGGTAACCATAGATTCACATGGAAACAACTTCTACGATTCAATAAACAAGGAGGTTTATAGGAGGCTTAGGGAAGAGATTTACCCGAAGATTGGAGTTCAAGGTTAACTTAAATCAATATTTTCTTTTTGATATCTACCCTCATACGTTTTATGCGGTTCCTCCTCCAATTCTATGAATATCAATTGAATTATCCTCGCATTCCTATACAGCGTTATTCCATGCTCATTATACACGTACAATAGGCTTTCACTTCTACCAATATACCCTGGATCCCATAATGCTGTATGTATTGTGGCTCCACACCTTAATAGTGATGATCTCGGTAACCCTATGGCTATCATGTTTTTCGGCATCTTTACAATTTCATTGTACACTATCTTATATGCACCCCTTTCCAAGTGTACTTTCCCTTCCTCATCGAATGATATCTGCTCTGCATTTGGGATTACCCTATGCTTATTTGTAAAGTCTATTGTCCCTGAACTCATAAATCTCCAGACACTATTCAAGGTTAACTCTATCCCTGCTGGTTGAATTTGCATTTCTGGTGATATGAGGTTTTCCACAATCCCCATCCTATACGCTTTCATACCAGTTATTATCATGGCTTACTCCCCCCAGAACATCCTAGTTCTAAGATACTCCTTCTCAGCCTCCAATATTTGTAGGTAGAATTCCTCCTCAGTTTTAAAGTACCCCTTTAGTATCCTCGCCGCTGTTGTCGGCCCAACCCCTCTGGCTGCCAAGGCTATTAACGCCCTCTTACCATAACTCATTATTAGGCTTATGCTCTTCTGGAATTCTTCGAAACTCTTCTTCTCATCATCATTCATCTTTAAACCTCTATGCCACTTATCCAATATCTTTAATATGTCTTCCCTATGGGTTGCCCCTATAGCTTTTGCTCCGCATTTTGGGCAAACTATCTCTTCAGGTAGGTATTTCACTTTATATTTACCCATCCACCTCCTACAATGTATGCATGCAAGTATAACTTCCCTATTCTGCAATCTCTCCCTAACTATATCCACTATGTTTAGTGGGGCTTCACCCTTCGGTATTAATCCTTGTGGGAGTGCTTGGATGAGTATTTGCCTAGTTAATGGCGATATTTCAGCATCCATTCTACCCTTATATGCTTCAACCTTAACCTTTCCAGCTCTAACTTCCTCCAAAAGCCTCTTAACTGCCTCTATGTCGAAGTAGTCTTGTATGGCTTCTCTAAGCGCCTCCCTTTCTACAACTGTGTCCTCCAGGTATGCTGCTAACCCTTTAATTCTACTTATCTTTGCATCCTTCTCAACAACTCCCATCCTTCTAGCGACATGTAGTAGCTTCCACTGATATTCATGTGTATTCTTCAATGTATTGACGCTTTCTTCATATATATCTAAGCCTCTAATCAATTCAACTATTGATTCTGGGTTTAGTGGGTTTGGTGTTATCAATGCCACCCTATATGGGTCTGAAACCCTCCTCACATTCATCCTCATCTTTTCAGTTATCTTGGATGAGAGTATTGTTGCAAGAGTTCTATTACCATTAGTTCCAAGTGGTACATGTATTACTATTATCCTCCCCAATCCCTCCACTATAACCCTATTTGATGTTGGTATTGGTATTCCACATTTCAAGTGTTCTCCCAAAATTTTCTTAGCGTACTCTATTGCCTCCTCCGTTAATGGGTATTCGCTTAAATCTTCACCTCCAATTATCTTCTCCCTTAAATCAGCTGCCTCCATGGCTGCCTCCATGGATACTGGTATTAGTTCTCCAATCCATGCTGGTATTGCTGCAATTTCATCACCCATATACTCCACGTAGACTCTCATTTCATCTTCATTCAAGTTTACAATTCTCCAAGCTCTCCCTGCAAGTATGAATGGTTCTTCCCCATGTATTGCAACGAATTCTTCATCGAGTTCTCCTATGGCTCTCCTATTCTCCGTGGATATGACTTTAAATCTCCTGATATCTGGTATTACTGATAGGTTTTCATAGTAGTATTTCCATGTCCTCATCCCCCTAGCCTTAATAGTTCCATCTTCTTTGAAGTACCTTACAACCCCTATGCTTGATAGGAATGATGCAACTTCAGATATTTCATTTTCACTTATATCCCTGTATGGGTATGCTCTGCTGAAAACCCTTTTGACATCACTTACATTCATAGGTCCATTATCCATTATCAATCCAACAATTTGGTGGGCTAATACGTCTAGGGCTTTCTCATGTATCTTCGCCGGTTCTAGGATTCCATTAATCCCTCGCCTGGCTAGAACTGCTGATTCCAATGTGTCATCTAGGGTTGATGCTATTATGGTTCCCTGTGAAGTCTCTGTTAATTTGTGTTTTGCTCTCCCAATTCTCTGTATTAGGTTTACTGTTTGTCTTGGTGATGTGTATTGTATTACGTAGTTTACGAGTCCAATGTCCAATCCAAGTTCTAGGGATGATGTGCATATCAAGAGTTTTATCTTCCCATTCTTGAATTCCTCTTCAACCTTTATTCTCTCTTCCCTTGATAGTGAACCGTGATGTACGCCTATATCGAATGGTGGATTTATCTTCCTAATAATTGTTGCAAGGTATTCAGCCGTTTCCCTGGTGTTTGTGAAGAGTAGTGTTGATCCGTTTTCCAATACCAACTCCACTATCCTCTTAATTCTGGGTATTATGGTCTCCGGTATATCTGCATCTACCTTCCCTTCAATCTTCATATCATCGGTTACGGCTTCAACTTTCACTTCAATCTTTTTACCAATGGTTGAATCCACTATCTCCACATCTCTCCCCTCACCTGATAGGAATTTGGCTGCTTCCCATGGGTTTCCAATTGTTGCGGATAACCCTATCCTCTGATATTCGCTTCCACATATCTCCCTAAGCCTTTCCAGTGCTAGGGATAGTTGAGCCCCCCTCTTATCTGATATGAATTCATGTATCTCATCTATTATTACATGTTTAACTTTTGATAGGTGTCTGCGCATCCTCTTCCCTGGCAGTATTGCTTGTAATGTTTCTGGTGTTGTTATAAGTATTTGTGGTGGCTTTATGGATTGCCTCCTCCTAGCAGTTTCAGGTGTGTCTCCATGTCTAACTTCTATGGTTAACCCAGCTTTCAACGCTATTTCCTGCATCCTCCTCAATATGTCTCTATTTAATGCTCTTAGGGGTGTTATGTATATTGCCCTAATCCCCCTGGCCTCTTCATCCAGTATCTTACTCATTACTGGGAATAGTGCTGCTTCAGTTTTACCTGAACCTGTGGGTGCTATGATTAGCACATTCCTTCCATCAAGTATTTTTGGTATTGCCTCCTCTTGGGGTTCTGTGGGCTCTATGTATCCATATTCCACTATCACTTTCCTGAGTTTTTCATTCAGTTTTTGGAAGGATTTCATGGGCTTCTATATCTCCCTCACAATTCTCCTTATATTGCTACTTGAATCTATCTCCCTCTTTAAATGTTCTCTTATGGCTGCTCTAATGAATTCGCTTCTACTTGGATATATCCCCATCCTTATAATTTCATCCATAGCCTTAACATATTCCTCCGGTAGCCTTATGCTTAGAACCTTCATTTAAACCACAATATCTATTGTTAATTTCATTTAGATATAGGTTCTTGCAAAAACTATATTAACGGTTTAAACCCATAAGTCTTTTTGGTGCATTATTTTGTCCATTACGTTTGAGAGGTTTAAGGCTGGGTTGGCTGTTTTGGATGAAGTTTTACCCAACGGTATACCTAGGAATAATATGATAATGATTTTGGGTGAGGGTGGAACTGGTAAATCGGTTTTCATGCTTCAATTGATGTATTCTAGGCTTTTAGCTGGTGAACCATGTATATTCATATGTTTCGATGATACCCCATTGAGTATACTTCAATCTGCTAATAGCTTCAATTGGAATTTGCTTGATTATGCTGGTAAGGGTCTTTTAAGGTTTATAGACTGCTACTCATTTAGGATGAGTCCAGATAAGGCTTCAATACCTGAATATGTGGTTTACGTTGAGAATCCAAGGGAGCTTTATGGGTTGGTTGATATTTTGACTGGTTTAATGGATAGGCTTGGGATGAAAGGGAAGGGGGCTGTATTCATAGACTCCCTAACTGAACTTATGAGTTTAAGTGAATCAGCAGTGGCCCTTGAGGTTGTTAAGATCATTAGGGCTGAGTGTGCCAAGGAGAGGGGGGTTCCAGTTTTCGGCACATTCCATTTTGGAGTTAAACCTTATGATGATTTGGAGCAGATACTTGAGTATGTGGTTGATGGAATTATAGATTTGAGGTATGATCCACAGTATATGCAGCAAGGCTTCCTAGTTAAACAGTTTAGGGTTAGGAAGATGAAGGGGGCTCCCCATCATACTGGTTGGATTAGCTTCAATGTTGATTCCACTGGGATATTTAAGATTTCAACTAAGACTTAGGTTTCCGCAATTCCCATAAATGCTCGAAATATATTTTTGCTATATTCGTTAGGACTTTATTGTTGGACCATATTGCCATTGGGGTTCCAAATATTTCTCCAAGTAGGATTATTGCTTCATTTTCATCAACTATTATCCCCCCTCCAAACATCTCCCCTCCAACTTCCCCTCTAAATCCATAGTTGCTTAGTATCTTCAGATAGTCCTTGAGTTCTTCATCCAATAGTATCTTCACATCAACCCCCCTCCTCAAATTTGATAATAGTATATCTATGAGTTCCTTGTGGGCTTTGAAAACTTTGCTGGTCAATGCAATTCTCAAAGTTTTATTTACCCTCCTAATTGAGTTTAAGGTTCTCTCAAGTATTATTCCCACACCTCTAAGTATCATTACTTCAGATTTCTCTTCAAATCCAGCTTTCTCGTATAGTGGTTGTAGCTCTCTAGCTATTCTCTCCCCTTGAATCTTCATCTCCTCTATCCCTCTACTAATCTTCTCATTTACAACTTCAATTGGGGGTTTTGCCCTATACCTCTTAGGCCTCCCCTCCAATGTGATTATCCATCCATCCTTTATTAGGCTTAGTAGTGTGCTGTGTATTTTTGCGTATGGTATCCCTGAGTTTCTGCTAATGCTCTTAGCATCCCCCTCACCCATCATCATTAGTGCCAGGTATGCTTTAGCTTGGTAGCTTGTTAATCCAAACTTTTTAAGTAGTTTCAGTCTATCCTCCAATTTAACCTACCAATCAACATTTGAATTGTTGGATTACATTAATATATCGTTTGATGTTTGAATTTATTATTGTATTTGGTTTGGTGTTTGCCATGAAGGTTTTGAGGAAGACTCAAAGTTTATGTCCGGAGTGTTTGAGGGTTTTGGATGCTGAGGTCTACTTGTCTGATGATAATGTTGTTAGGATTAGGAGGGTTTGCCCTGAACATGGGGAGTTTGATGAAGTTTACACGTTCTCAGACCCTACACTTTATGAGTGGGCTGAGAGGTATGCCCATGAACCCAGCGGCGTCACCACCCCACACACTAAGAGTGTTAAGGGATGCCCATTTGATTGTGGTTTATGTGAGAAGCATAATTCGGCCACTGTTCTAGCGATAATTGATGTTACGAATAGGTGTAATATGCGTTGCCCAATATGCTTTGCCAATGCGGCTTCAGCTGGATTCGTATATGAACCCTCCTTAGAGCAAATTAGGAGGATGCTTGAAACCCTTAGATCCATAGGTCCAGTTCCACCACCAGCACTCCAGTTTAGTGGTGGTGAACCCACTGTTAGGGATGACCTCCTCGATATTGTTAAGATGGCTAAGGATATGGGGTTTAGGCATGTTGAGGTTAACACCAATGGTATTGTCTTGGCTAATGATATCGATTATTATAAGCGTCTACTGGATGCCGGGGTCAGCACAATATATCTTCAGTTTGATGGTTTAAATGATGATTTATATGTTAAGTTGAGGGGTATTCCAATGAAGGATATTAAGCTCAAGGTTATTGAGAATGCTAGGAAGATTGGTCATGAAAGCATAGTTTTGGTGGTTACATTGGCTAGGGGGGTTAATGATGATCAGCTCGGGGACATAATAAGGTTTGCATTGGATAATAGTGATGTTATCAGATGCGTTAACGTTCAGCCAATATCCTTTAGTGGTAGGGCTAGTAAGCTTGAACGTGAATCCATGAGGATTAACACTTCAGATTTCATGAAGCTTGTGGAGAAGCAGACCAATGGCTTAATCTCAGTATACGATTTCAGGCCAGTCCCCTCAGTGTTTCCAATATCTAGGGCTGTGGGTGCACTTAAGGGGAAGAGGTATGTGGAGTTTACGACAAGCCCATTCTGTGGTGTAGCTACATTCATGGTTAAAACCGATGAGGGTTGGAAGCCCATAACTAGACTTGCAGATGTGGATAAATTCTTCAATTCCATGGATAAGGTTTATGAGGATGCATCTAAGGGTAGTAAGAGTAAAGCATACTTGAGGGCTGCTGCAAGTTTGAGGTATGTGAAGTTTGGATTGCTCAAAGATCTACTCGTACCAGTATTGAGGGAGGGGAGTTATGAGGCTCTTGGAAAGTTCATGAGGAGGGTTGTTATGATTGGATGCATGCACTTCATGGATGTATGGAACTTCGATCTGCAGAGGGTTAATAGATGCGTAATACATTACGCCCTCCCAGATGGAACTGTAAGGCCATTCTGCACATACAATAGCATTCATAGGAGTGCTGTTGAAGAGAAGTATGGAGTACCATTAAGTGAATGGAGGCATAACAAGACTTAAATCATATGACTAGAATAGTGTATCTTGATGGTTACGGATGGATTGGAATCACCTAGATGTGCATACTGTGGCGTATTTGCATGTTACTCCGCAGACTACAATAAGCTTCCAGCAAATTGCCCAATTAAGGTTTTAAGTGAGGTTGTTGAGAAGGCTAAGGATGAGTTCCTAACAAACGATTACTCTAGGAAGCTTGCTGTGGAAGCCTCTATCATTGAGGGTTCAGGGTATATGAAATGGCCTAGACTTAGGGAGATAATTGAATATTGTAAGCGTTTAAATGTTTCGAAGGTTGGTTTAGCCTTCTGCATTGGGTTGAGGAGGGAAGCCAACTATACTTCTCAAGCCCTTGAGAATGCTGGTTTAAAGGTTTGCTCTGTCTGCTGTAAGGTTGGGGGTATTGATAAATCTATTGTAGGTGTTCCAGTGGAGTATAGGCTTGGGAGGGGTCCTGTGGAGGCTATATGTAATCCCATTGGACAAGCATACATATTGAATTCAATAGATACGGATTTGAATATTGCTTTAGGCCTCTGTGTAGGTCATGACTCATTATTCTATAGGTATTCTAAAGCTCCTGTAGTGACATTTATAGCTAAGGATAGGGTTACTGGGCATAATCCAGCTGCAGTTATCTATAGTGGTTATTATCATAGGGTTTTCGGCATTAAAGCGCACTAAAATTCCCATTTCTTAACCTTTTTCATAACTCTTTCATTCATTTTTAGATCTTCCTTCTTCGCTTCCTCCTCTATTTCCCTCACCTTTATAGGCTTCTTCCTTAATTCGAGTTCGCATGTTCCATCTGGTAGTAGTGCTCTTTCTTCGCAGTATGCGAAGGTGCAGTTTGCTCCGCTACATAGGTCGTTTGCCCATGTGCATATGGCTTGTTGGCTTCCCCCACGTTTTTGCTGTGTTCTTATTAATGCTTTTTTTGCACATCTAAAATGTGGGCATGTGGGTGTACATTTTTTTGGCAAGAAGGGTCCTCCACAACCTAACAACTTACAATTTTCCATTTAATTTACATTTACTTATTTTTTTCGTTCAATTGTTTTGGGTATATCTTCCAATAATATATGTCTTCCAAATCTATTCCTGATACCTGTGCCTGCATTATTTTATCCATTTCCCCAACGATTTTCTCCATTATTTCCCTCAATTCCGTTTTATTCTTCAGGTAGTATCTCACTATTCCTCCAACCTTCTGGTATGGGTATCCTAGTTTAGCTATTTCATTTTCGTCTACGCCATGCTTCCAAGCTACTTCCACATCATACTTGTATGGGTAGTCTGAGAGTATATCCTTCACCCTCCCAATATCCATAAGCTTTCCATCAACTAGTATCATTGCCCTTTCACATATCCTATTCAGTAGGTTTATGTTTCTATCCACCATTATTATCGTTAACCCCTCTATTGAGTTTAATATGTCTGTGAATTCTTCAATTATCTTTTGATCTATTTCTCCTAGGGCATTATCCATTAGCATTATTTTTGGCTTCTTAATTAACCCTAAAACCACTTTGAGTATTGTTGTCTGGGTTTCTGATAATGTCTCTATCCTCTTACCATAATCCTTCTCACTTAAACCCACAATTTCAAGCATTTCCATGCATTCCCTGCTAATTGGGTTTTTGAATAGTTCTTGGAAGTATGATATTTCCTCTTTCACAGTTAGCTTCTTATTCAATTGCATTTGCTGTGAAATGTAGTATGTGTTCTTCCTAGCCCAACCTAAATCCTTCACAATGCTTTTATCGAACATTATTATGTCCCCCTCATCAGGTCTATATATGCCTGCAATGAGTTTTAGTAGTGTTGTCTTCCCTGATGGGCTTGGCCCAATTACGGCTAGATCCTCCCCCTCCCCCAATTGGAATGATATATCCTTTAATGCTGTAATCCTCTTACCGAACGCCCCACTCTTGAAGGTTTTTGTAACCCCCCTAAACTCTAGAGCTTTCACATTTATCGCCTCCAACTAATACTGCTCCACAGTCCCCCACTTCTCAGCTTTAATTATTGCATATCTCAATATGATTGCTGCTATTATGCTGAATACCATCGTTGAGGTAATCATTTTCATAATTCCCACCCCTATACTGCTGTATACTGCATTTACACTATCCCTTGGATATCCAAGTATCATTGTGTCTCTGAATATTTGCATTCCAATGGTGAATGGTATTACTCCAGTTATTGGCCAAAGCTGTTTTGGTAGTAGCTCCACTGGGAAGTAGAATCCTATTGCCATCATAACTATCTCCATTACGCTCGTCGTCACCATACCTATCTTCTTGAATATAAGTGTCATTGCAACCATTATCATGGATAATCCCAATGTGAACATCCATGAGCACACATATCCCAACACCAGCATTGGTGTTTGCTCAATACTGAAGTTTAATGCTCCAATATATTTTAGGACTGGTAATCCGAATGCTGATGTTATCAAGGTGTATTTGATTGTTGAGGCTATGGCTCTACCTATAAGGGCTTGCGTTATTGTCACATTGCTTTCAATTAATAGCATTATGGTCCCCCTACTTGCCTCCTCCCCCAGCAGCCTTATACAGTCATCATATGTCCTCGCCATCATGGTCCACAGATAAGTCCCTGTCAACATGAATTTCTCGAATGTATACCCTTCAGGCATAACGTTCCCCCTAGCTTCAAGGAATAATCCTATTATTCCAAATCCAATGAAGTTTCCAGCAATCACCAATGTATCCATGGCCAATTGAAACTTATACTTCAAATCCAGCCTCAAATATCTCTTAGCCACAGTTAAAATCTTCAAATTCAATGGCATCATAAAACAATTCTATTGATAAGCATATAAATTATTAAGTTAGAATTTCAAATCTACTATTTGAGAATTATTATGTTGAATGCAATGCTTTTAAGTCAAATAGTTCCCATAACATTGACAACCCTAATAATCATACTCGTACTGCTACTGGTTTTGGTCTTCATAATTGCAAGCGCCATTAGAATTGTAAGGGAGTATGAGCGTGCAGTTATATTTAGGCTTGGTAGATGTATTGGGGCTAAGGGTCCAGGGATAGTCTTCCTAATCCCCTTCGTTGATAGACCTGTAATAGTGGATTTGAGGGAGAGATACCTTGAAGTTGCGAAGCAGACATGTATAACTAAGGATAATGCCCCCGTGGACATAGACTTCCTAATATACTACAAGGTCATAGATCCATTGATGTCAACGCTTCAAGTTAGGAATTTTGAGGGTGCAGCTGTGGGTATGGCCACCACAATACTTAGAGCCGTTGTTGGAGATATAATGTTGGATGATGTCCTAGCTAAGAGGGAGGAGATAAACAGTATTCTACGTGTAAAGCTTGATGAAGTTACTGAGCGCTGGGGGATTAAGGTCAGTAGTGTTGAGATACGTGAAATCCTCCCGCCAAAGGATGTTCAAGAGGCTATGATAAAGCAGATGGCTGCTGAGCGTACTAAGAGGGCAATGATACTTGAAGCTGAGGGTAAGAGGGAATCCACAATAAAGGTTGCTGAGGGTGATAAGCAGTCTGCAATACTTAGAGCTGAGGGTGAGAGGCAGGCAAGCATATTGAGGGCTGAGGGGTATGCTCAAGCCCTTGAAACAATATTCAAAGCCGCCAGCAAACTAGATTATAGGACCATGGCCTTACAATACCTTGAAACCCTCAAGAGTTTAGGTCAAAGCCCAGCGACAAAATTCATATTCCCAATGGAATTCTCAGAGTTAATAGCACCCATAAGGAGATTCCTAGCCGAAGTTGAGAGTTCAAGTAAATCTGAGCCAAGCGGTTGATGGGAGAAAGCATACAATCAAATCTTAATAATCAATTTTTGCGGAACTTCATCTATTATCAAAACCTTAATACTCATTACTGGCGTTTCCTGAACCAATAGCTCCACAGCCCTCCTAACCCTCTGCAATCCAGCCATTTTCTCATTCAATTTCAATATGATCTGCTTTAATGCCTCCACCTCATCCATTGGAGTTGGCCCTATTATGACTTTAAGTCCAAAGAAGTTTATTTCTTGATGTGGTCCAGTGGCTGTCTCCCTCCCAACAGCCTTCATTATCTTCTCATATGCTGAAGCCCTTGCTTCAGCATCCTCCAATTCTCCATTATACTTCTCCATAAGCTTCCTAACATTCTCAAATTCCCTATCCACGTACTCCATAAGCTCCCTTACAGATTTGAATTCAACTATCTCTGTTACCATTTCTCCACTTCATCCCTTACACCAAAATTTACATTTAATTCTAAAAACCTAAATTTATATATTATACTATTTTTCAGAATAGTTTTGTGGTATTATGCCTTGACGTTCATTGATGTTGTTCATAGATATTTCAATTGGGCTGGAAGGCTTCTATTAAGATTTTACCCAAACATCTATGTTGACATTAAGTCTTCAGGTATTGGTTTGCATCCTGAGATTTACGCATCTATTGGCGGCTTCTCTTTTGTGGCATCAATATTTGTAAGCATAATCATATCCTATGTGTCGATCATACGCCTCCCAATAGCCTACATGCCCTTCATATTGGCATCCTCAATCTTCCTCCCAGTATTGGTCTTCATTATTGCTGGGCTTGTACTGCCTAAGGCTTTAAGCGTTAATAATGCTGCTGGATATGATCAGGAGGCTCCATACGTCTTTGCATATATGAGTGTTATGGTTACTGGTGGTATATCGCCATACACAGCCTTTGAGCGTTTGGATTCAGCTGAAATCCTATTCAAAAGGTTTTCCAAAGCTGCTAAGAGGTTTAAGCTTATGGTTAGAGCTATGGGTTGGGATCCCCTATCCGCATTTGATGATCTAGCTTCCAGGGTTAAGAGTATGCTGATTAAGGATGTGATATTCGGCTACGTTGCCACTGTTGGTGCTGGTGGAGACGTTGTCGACTACCTTATCAAGAGGTCTAGGGATGTATTCAGCGGATTGGTGGTTAAGATTAAGTCTGCTGGTGAGAAGATGTCAACCCTATTGGAATCATATTTGGCTGCATCCTTCCTACTCATCATGACAATTAACGTGATGTACATGATAACAATATCCATAGCCAGAATATCCATTCCAGGCATAAACGTATACTCACTATTCTTCTTCTCATACCTCTTAATGCCATTCCTATCTATAGTGGTCATATACCTATCGGACTTGGTTCAGTATCGTGAACCTGGACTCATATGGGATCCATACATAGTGTTCCTATCCATAAGTCTCCCAATATTCATATTCCTATCATACATAGCCTTCATCCCATACTTCTATCCAGTCTCACTACAACCCTTCGCATGGCTATCAACAAGGGCTGTTTGGGCAATAAACTCTATATTAACATATCTCGGCGTTGAGCTCGTCTATGCACCTGCATTCTCCATGTCCATGGTGCTATTCATATCCCTACTCCCATCAACACTATACGAAATATTTGTCTTTAGGAAGTATAGCAAGATATCCAGTGGTGTTGTCAAGTTTCTTAGGGATATGGTGGAGGTTAGGAAGACTGGTTTATCCCCTGAGAGATGCATAACATCATTGGCTGATAGGGATTACGGATACTTCACAAAGTATCTTAGGGAAGCTGCAAGTAAGATTGCCCTAGGATTCCCACTTAGGAGGGTTTATGAGGATTTGATGGCTAGGGTTAAGGTTTGGAGGGCAAATGTATTCCTATTCATGTTGATAGATGCCATTGAAGTTGGTGGTGGAACCCCTGAAACCATTGAGAATCTCGCATACTTCGCTGAGATGAGTGAAGCTGTGGAGAGGGAGAGGGCTGCATCCATAAGGATCCTGCTAGTCATACCATACCTTGGAGCAGTTATATTGATAAGCTCAATAATGTTCATGGCTGTATACATGTCCACATTTGCAGTTGGAATAGTTGAGTATCATGTGGCTGTGAGAATAATAGTTCCAGCAACAGTTCTAAACGTGCTATTCATGGGTTTAATGGCTGGAAAGGTTTCCACGGGAGTTCTGGCTTCAGGGTTTAAGCATGCCCTACTATTATCACTCTTATCCATGGCTGTAATCCTAATTTCACCTAGGATGGCTATGCTATTCGGAGCTTTTGGGAGGTGAAAAAAGTGAATAGTTCCGGTGAGAGTGCAGTATCCAGCGTAATAATAACCTCAGTGGTCATAATATTGACTGTTGCAGCCTTTGGATATGCATTCTACGTACTGGAGTCATCTGTGGAGTCAAGTAGCTTTGAAGCTTCTAGGGGGATGATGATGGACTTAGCATATGCCACCATAAACTCAATTACAAGTGGTTTAAAATATGAATTCAGCTTCCCATCAAGATACATTGGATTGGGATTCTACGTGGATAACGCTATTCTGAGGCTTGAGGTAAGTGGAATCCCCAATCCCCCACCACCACAAGTCATTGACAATTACACATTAACGGTTAAGTGTATTGGGAGTAGATTTGCATCCACAAGTTATGGTGTTATAATGGGGATTAGCAGCCCATTCGTGGACAACATATACGATATACCCATGCTAACATCATACTGGGATTCAGATGTTGGTGGACCATGCATATCCCTAAACTTCACAAAGATCCTAGTCAAAACATACAGTTTCGGCAGTAACTTCATAATTGAATTAACATACATAGATGTTTCATGGACTCCGGCAGGAGGTTCAGCATCAAATATGCTGACAGTGAATTACGCTGGAACTGTTAGAAATGACATATATAAGAAGAATATTGGCTCATCTGATGCGCAAGTGAGCATTAAGCTTTATCTTGGCAATAGACTTCTTGGGGGTAAATCCATCTTTGTCCCAAAACTTTCAGACCTCACAATTAGACTTGTAATACATAGGGTCAATTATGTTTGGGGGTGATGGCTTATTCCAACATCGCCAATATCAACTACGATAATCATGGTTTCCTTACTCTCCATATTCCTACTAACATCATACTATTCAGGAATACTTGCAGCGAGTTATAAGGCTGATGTGTCGGCGGCTGATTTGAGGGGGGTTGCCAGCCTAATTTCATCGCAACTACTTGAGGCTGTGGATCACGCTTACGGATTGAATCTGGGCGGTGTCGTCATGTTTAGATTGAATATTCCAGACAACTGTCCCCTAGGCCCATACTCAATAACGATATCCCCCAACAATGGTGTTGTCACATTGACCATTAAGCCCACATTTCAACCCACAACCACAGTAACCCTAAAGCTACCCATATCCCCATACGTCTTCAACATTATTGAATCAACAGTTTATAGTGGTGTTAGGTGGAATTATGTTAGAATAGTTAGAGTTAGCTCTTCAAGCTTCACCCTGGAACTCGTATATGTGGGTGGTGGGGGTTGAAGGAGCCTATTGAAGCTGTGGTTAGCATATCCATATTCATATTGATATTGAGTTCAATTACAACTTTAATAAGTTCAGCACCCAAACCTCCATCCATAACCTATACACCACTTGATAGTGAGGCTTCAGCACTTATGGATAAATTGGTGAATTTTGAAGGGCTTCCAAGGGATTGGGATGTCAGGGTCCTTAGGGGCGGTGCCATCATGGATTTCGGCATTGGGGGTTATGGTGGTGTGGATAGGGATAAAGTTAACCTCTTAACCTATAATCTTATAGGTAAACCATCAAACCTAAATTCAGTTCCATTTAGGCCGTCGCCATATGGTTTAAATGGTTGGGTTGATGGTGTTGATAGAGGTTTCTCAATAAACTTCACACCCATACTCAACATTACAATCACTTGTAAGTCTGTTGGGGGCTCCTATAATATTGAGGTTAAGGTTTACACGCTCGATGGCTCCGATGTGACTAGCGATTCTGATCTAACCATAATATCATCATATGTATCCCCGGTTGGCGTGAAGTTTTCCTATGATAAGAAGTCACCATTACAGTTTAGTCTTCCAGTTAAGGCTATTGTTGCCATAGCCAATTATAATGGCTTATGTTCGTTGAGCTATTGGGTTGATGGTGAAACATACTTCGGCTTTACGGTGGGCTGCTACATAATATCCCCATTAAGTTTAAGTGGTTCAAGTTTGAAGATGATATTCCAGAAGCCTATTGGAGAAGACTTCATGACCGATGTTAAATTCAATTATACGTCCACTGTTGGAGGCTTATACATTTATAGGGTTTACAATGATGGTTGGAGTAAAGTGGATTACAATCTCGATCCAGATGCAGTCTTATTTGCAGCTGTGGATTCTAGTAGTTTGAGGGCTGTCTTCACAACATATCCAGCTCCAATATACACTCAAGCTGGGCTTCTATCAACACCAAATCTAAGTTTCGGCGGCGTTGTGCCTGCTGGGGCTACATCATCCTCCAGAGTGGTATCCATGGGTTTCCTAAACTACATTGTTAAGCTTTATGTTTGGGGTGGTGGGGGTTGAGGGGTCAGGGATTCATATTGGCTGCAATACTCTCACTCATACTTGTAATGATGTTTTCCCCAATGATCGTTGATGTATTTACACCACAATCCCCAAGCATGGTTAAGGCTCCATTGGATAAGAGTTGCCTCTCAGCCTTAGACTCCATAGCTTCATCTAAGGCTATTGAATCCCTATTCAATGGTGATGATTCTCAGGTGAGGCTCATATTATCCAGCACCCTACCACCACACGTATACTACAATCTAACTGTCTGCAGTTCTGGGTTTAGGGCTACAGTATATAATCATGCTGGCTTCACACCCGAAGTTACATTAAACTACATTTACACAAGTGTGGATTTGAGGAGGACATTCATATTGACTCTAAGCATCTCATATGGTGGTGGAAGTTGAGGGGTAGAGGCTTCTTCCTAATCCTCGCAACAATGACCCTCCTACTATCAATGCTATCAATATACTCAGCATACTACATGCACATTTGGAGTGGTGGGGGGTTTAGGGATTTAGGGGTCAGCCCCACTAGGATTGTGGCTGGGGATTTTGGGAGAGCTTTAGAAGCCTCACTAATAATTGCATCACAGAAGTTTTATGATGAATTCACAGGTAGCGGCGATCTTGGTAGTGCGAATTCATCAGCCACCCTTGAAGCATCAAAATTCATTCAACAATGGATTGGAAATGTAACATATGCATACTCAGGCTTCGACTTAAATGTGAATGCATCCATAACCCTACAATTCAATTGGATTGGCACTGGAGGTGAATGGCGCTCAATGATTAATGGTCGTTTAACGATAAATTCAACTTCACTGGGACGTAAAGTTTCCAATTTAAATGTTACCATGGGCTTGAAGGTTGAGCGTGTAAATATATTTGTGGAATCTTTACCTGGTAAGAGGTTTAGGGTTTACATGAATGTTACGGCTATTGATGTTTATCGTGGTGTTGGGGTTCCATTGGATGTTGTTAAAATAGTTGTTGATGGTAAAGAGTTTTATGATGCTGAAAGCTACATTTACTATGGTGGAGGATTAAACTATCTTACAGTTTTAACCCGTGAGAGGGATAAAAGTGTGGATACCGTTGAGGGGTACTTCAGCTATAATGGTATAATCGTTAGGGTATTCATAGAGCTTTAAATTAGGTTAACTCCACTTTAACTTCCACAGGATCCCTCCATCCAAATTCCCTTGCAACCCATGAAGCATCATCCCTAAGCTTCTCCCTGACAGCATCAAGATTCGTTCTCCTGAAAGCCCACCCCCTCCTCCCAATCTTAACTTCAAAAATCATTTTATCCTCGCTATAAGTTACGTTTACCCCTTCAAGCGTGTATCCAAGGTTGTTCAATGTATCTTTAAAGTAGTTTGAAGCTCTCTCTTTAATTTTCACAAGATCAGGCTTCGGCTTTTCAGGAACCTCCACCCTCACAGCCCTCTTCCTCTTGGCCTCCACCTTCGGCTTTTCAACTTCAATTACTGGTTGCGCAGCTAATTCGCTTTCACTCATATCTAGGAACCTAAGTTTATCCTCTTCAATCTCATATACGAATATCATGTATTTGGCTTCTGCGCCAACTTCCTCGCTGTCTAGGTTGAATATCTTCCTCAGTGCTTCAGCCCCAGATAAAGCCTCTCTTTCACCATAAATGTTTGCAGTCATAATCCTACCATCTTTGGCTATTATCTCAATGCTCTTCCAATTCTTCGCCTTCGTAATGATTACCAGTATGTATTTGACGATACCCCTACTATCCTCAATCTCCCTCCTCAAAGCTTCATGTACATCCTCTGTGGTCTTAACCTCCCCACTCTTCTCATCCAATTGTTTTGCATCCCTCAGTATTAGCGTCTTTATAATTGGCATAAGCTTCATTCTAACACTATGCTCTTCAAGTTTGCTCGATAAGTTTAGGTCCTCTATCCCCACCCTCTCTCCAGATATCTTTGCTCCAGCAATATTCCTAGCATCCCCCTCCACAGCCTCCCTATCAACCTTATACACCTCTATTATGCCTGTGGCTTTTGGTGCAGCTTCCATTATTATGTCGTATGCCTTCTTCCCCCTAACCTCCCCCTCAACCCCCCTTGCCACTGCTATGTATGGTTCACCATCCTTGAAGTCCACTTGTATTTCATGGGATATCTTCTTGTGCACTATGAACCCCTTAACCCTCCAATCCCCCTTCTCCCTTGCAATCCTCTCAAAAACTTTAGTGAGCTTCTCTTCTGCCAAGTTCACTAAGTCTATAAGCTCCCCACCATCACTACCCTTCAAAATTGTTCACCAAATTCTCAGCATTATTCTATATACTAACTATTTTAACTCCCCTTAAACTTAACGGTCTACCTTAAGCTCCCAATTTCCGTTAAAGCTTCATTGTATAGTTCCTTTGGGTTGTAGTGGTATCTGAATATGTATCTGCTTACCTCCATGAAGTCGTATACCCCCTTCATTCTAAGCCACCTTAAAATCATACTCCTCCTCTCAATTTCCTCCATAAGCTCCTCAACACTCTTACCAGTCTTTGCACTAACATCCCTTATTAGCCATGAATTCTCCAAATTGACTATATGCTCATCCCTTTCTGGACTCCATGTGGATATGGTTCTATACTTCTCGTAATCCTCTATCTCCTGTGCCACTGTAACCCTCCTAACAGTTCTACCAACCCCCTCCAGAGCAACTCTATCTATGTGTAGGAATATGTTCATCAATTTCACGTATGTTGGGGCAATGCTCATTGGTGGCGATATAATCCTCTTGATGGCGTAGTCTAGGGATTCAGCATGTATTGTTGATAGTCCACCATGCCCAGTAGCCATAGCTTGGAATAATACGAATGCTTCCTCCCCCCTAATCTCACCCACAATGAGGTAGTCAGGCCTATACCTCAAAGCCAACTTAACGAGGTCATATAGCTTAATTTCAGTCAACGTTACGCCAACAGCGTATACCGGTCTAACAGTCAATTGAACCCAATTTTCATGTGGCAAGTTAAGTTCAGGCGTATCCTCAACAGTTACAATTTTCAATCCAGGCCTTATGAATAAGCTCAAAGCATTAAGCAAAGTAGTTTTCCCAGCTCCAGTCCCACCGGATATCATAAGAGTCTTCAAGTGGTCTAGCATAAACCATATGTATGCAGCCAACTTCTCACTTATAACACCATCAGCTATAAGCTCTATTGGGGAGAAGGGTTTAGCTCTAAACTTCCTAATTGTGAATGTGGGTCCAGTTGTGCTAACCTCAGAGCCGAAGGTTGCGGCAAGTCTATGCTTCTCCGGCAACATTGTATCTAGGGTTGGGTATGCAAGGCTAATGTGCTTACCAGCCCTATGTGCAAGCTTCAATATAAACTCATTCAAAGCCTTAACATCCCTAAAAACAATGTTTGTGGGTATGCTCTCATAACGCCTATGCCAAACATAAATAGGCTTATCCACACCAACACAACTAATATCCTCAATGTTAGGGTCACCCATCAAAACATGTATAGGCCCATAACCAAGAAGATCCCTCTCCACATAGTATAGGATTCTGTCCCTCCTAGCACCAGTAAGACCAAGACTACCCCTATACCTATCCACAATACACCTAATCTCACCATAAACATGCCCCCTCAAATCCTCAGTAACAGCATAAACCTTCAACTCCTCAGTAACAATATCCACAAGCCTTTCATAAGCATCCCTCTCCTCATCACTAAGCCTATACTCATCCACATAATAAGCCAAAGCACCACCCTCCCAAGGAATCCTAACAATATAAACCCTAGCAAAAGGCTCATAAACAGGATAACTCTCCAAAACCTCAAACCTCTCATCAAAAGGGAGAAACTCCACAGCCCTCTCCACAGCAACCCTCCTAACAACACGAACCTTAGGACTAACAAAAAGAAGCCTAACCATAAACAATCAAAAAATAAAAACAAACACGAAAATATAAACATAACACAATACAAAAAGAATACAAAAGTATTGCCAAAAGAAAATAATGGAAAAATATATATTTAAAAGCGAACAAGAATTAAAAGCAAAAAGGTGTAAGAAATGAGGAACACAAAGAAGAGAGGCATATCACCAGTAATAGCAACAGTAATACTAGTGGCAATAGCAATAGTGATAAGCATTGCAGCAGCATTCTGGATGACAGGACTACTAAGCAGCTTCACAAGCTACGAGAAAATTGAGATGAGACATATCTATGCTAGTAGAAGCGGTAGCAATTATACTATAACTTTAACGGTAGCTAATACTGGACCTGCAACAGCAACTATACAGGAATTACGTATTAATGATGTAATAGTGCCCGCTGAGAGAATTAATGTTACACTCCCATATGTACTCAATTCTGGGGATTCCGTAACCATCAAAATAACTGGGTATACTACAACCGACTTTAGACCTGGAACAACGATTAAAGTAAGCGTAGTTACTTTAGTAACATCTTATTATCAAACAGTAACATTACCATAAACTACTATAACACCTAAATAACTATTTTTTAAGGAATAATGCATAAAATAAACAGTTATTATATTATGAACGACGCTAAATCGATGAGAGACTGCCATAAATCTTCGAGCATGAGGAAAATTTAACCCTCATAGTAAGGATCTTAATTATGGTCACTTCTTAACTTACTAGCATTATAAAGGCCTCGTAACGGTGGCTTCTAGAGTCACTTACAATTGTTTAATAACGCTTCCATAAACACTATAACTCCACAATTTTTCTTTCTATAATTACATTGCTTGTAGAGTACTTTATATTGGAATCCTCCATAATACTTGCTTCTCCATATTACTGTAAGTACACGAGTTTTCCATAACCCACTACTACTTAGAACTGCATAATTCATGAGCGCATTTAGGAAATTAAAATATGAACTCTGAGGGGTCTCATAAATTATTGTTAGATAACATTGTTCAAAGTAAGGGGTGCTGAACGATATTTTTGACTTTGCCTGCTTTGAGGTACTTTTCTATATAAGGGGGGCTTATAATGCTGACTTCCACGAAAACTTATTCTTTACCCTTCTCTGCACATACATCTGGATGGCCGCTTAATCCATCTTTCACTTCCCTCAGCAAATCATCATAGGAGTAGATCTTATACCCATCTTCATAAGTTATAATAAGCTTCTTAGTTTTTTAACTGTCTTTTCGAGAGCTTTGTATGATGAACAATATTAATTCGAAGATTATTCGGTTAAAAAGTTATAGAGGGGTTTATGAGGAAAAGCAATTACATGTTTAACTTTGAAAATGATTTTTAACTATGAGTTTCCTCCTCTCAAAAATCCCTAGAAGTCTCGTCACTTCTATTTGCTCGTAACTTTGCCCCCTTAATTATTACTGAGAGTATGTCGGTGATGTTTTCCGGGCTTATTTTATAATTCCTAAGCTCCTTCAATATCTTCTCAAATTTTTTTATCCATGTATTTTCTCATGTCGGAAATCATTCTCACAAGATTGATTGCTACAGAGATTATGGAAATTTCGTTTCCATTGACATTGCTACACACTTAGCATTTCATATGCTATTCTTATATAAAGTTTTGATAGAATTTCAGTTAGCCAATCTTCATTTGGGAGTCCTTGAAGTTTAGATTTAACTCTCTTCTCAACCTCGGAAATTACTTGCTCCACGTATTCGGCGGGGATTTTATAACTTCTCAGAAGTTCTTCCACTTCACATTTGACTTCATTTCAATCCATTTTAGTAGCTTCAACCTGAGTTTTTAGTTTCTTTAATTAAATCTTCAAGGCTTATACTAAGACCTTCAGCTATTTCCTTTTTTGCTTCCGCTAATTCTTTCTTTTCTTCTTCACTTAACTTTTCCTCGGGTAGAAGTATGGCTCTAAGTTTAAGAAGTTCAATCCTAATTTGCTCTAATTTATCTAACACTAATTTCAACTGTTCTTCAGTAATAGTTACGTTCACTTCTACGCACTAAAAAACATTACTGAAACTGGAGATTTATAAAGTTTTCAAGGGGGAAGATGCTCCGTTAACTTAAAACCCTTTTATTTCTTGTAGTGCCTTCAAAGTTGGAGAATGACGCTTTTTTACTATTATACTCAAAAGTGGAGAGCATTTAAAACTAATGCAAAGGAAAGCTAAAGGAAGAGGCTGAGGGAAAACTCATGATGTAGTAGTGTACAAAGACGATAAACCTACACTTATAGTTGAAGCTTAATGTAGTTGAGCATCTTCTTTATGCACTTGAATTCCTCTAGCTCCATAGTAAAAGCCAAAAATTAGGCTATAAATCTTACTTTTAAAGCTAGGTTGAAAGTAGTTTTCATTACCTTTGCTGGGAATTATTTGTGTATGTGTTGTTTAGTTTGATGAGTTTCATTCTTCTCTTATAGGTTTCCAGCATATTTCTGGTTATAACGTGTATTTCGAATGGGTCATCTATTCCATTTGACCATAATTCTGCAATGATTTTTCCTGGATGGAGATTCGAGACCACCAATATGTCTATGTCGCTTGAGAGCAAATATTTCCCCTCCGCTACACTGCCAAACAAGTATAATTCTGCATTGGAGTCAAGCTTCTTAACGATTTCAACTATCTTCTTAAGGTACTCATCCAGATTTTCAAATATCTCCCTCCTCCTCTTAGCCTCATCGATTAATAGATCTTCCCACAATACTCATCACCCCCCTTACTGTTTGTAATAGTTTTCTAGCCTCCTCTTCACAGTATTCCCTAGCAACATATCTTGAGGTGATATATGCATCTTCAATTGAACCAAGCTCAACAGCATAATTCGTTAATGCATCTCTAACCTCCTCAGAATTCGTAATTTTATATATGAGTTCAAGAAGCCTTTTAATGCTCCGTGTCTTCGTGAATTCTAATCCGAGCTTTAAAAGATATGCTTTGAGATAAAGCTGGAGAGCCTGCTCAAGACTGAAAACTGCTAAATCATAAAATCCTCTATCCAATTGCAATTCAACAGTTTCAAGGAACCTCCTAGACCTCTCCAGAAGGTACTTATACTCCTCAATATGTGTCAAATGCAAAACACCATTCCTCATAACTCTTGTCAGAACCAATGCATTAACTTTGTTGTTATCATGTTACTCTTATGGGAAAACATCAATTTTAAACATCCATATAGGCTTGAAGAATTGTATTATTGTGGAAATTTATATTCATTATTTCAAGAACATGATGTAGTAATTCTGATGTTGATACGCAATATTCGTATATCATGTTGATAACATTGATATTGATGGTTGCTTGTGGGGTGTGTTGAGGCTTTATTGATTTTGGTGTGAATTTTATGAGTGTATCTATTGAGAGGAAGCTTGGGGTTCCTTTGCATCATAACATTCCATGGAGCGATGTAGCCCAATATAATCCTTCACCAGAGCCAGATATTTTGCCAATAATTACATAATATCCTTAGCCTCATACATTTCCCTAACATATTAGCTTCTCGACATCTTAACCTTAAATGCATAACATTCACTCCTATGAGCAAGCTTGGTTAGTGTTCGCTTATATAGAGTGCTTTCAAGCCCTCAGCTTGAGCTATACTTGCCAATCTTTTGTCGCCTGTAACGATTATGGGGCTGTTAATCTTTTTGGCCGTGGCTATTTGGAGGGCGTCAGCTACGTAGATATGGTGTTTTAATATAAGCTTTATGGAGTCTCGTAAGATATGGGGGCTTATATTGATGATGAGCAACCTATATAGTCTCGAGAGTGTTGCAATCTCCCTCAACATATTTCTCGTAACTTCCTTTGCGTTGAGACCTAGCATCCTCTCATATTTGTCAAACACCACTGCAGCTTCGGCGATATTCCAGTAGGAAAAAGCTAGCTTTTTGATGCCCCTGTAAGCATCCCCATATATCTCGCTAACAAATTCACTGCCAGGCTCTTCAACATACCTCTTCACTAAGGCGCTGGTATCAAGGTAGAATATTTCATTACTCTTGAACATTGGAAATGCCTCCTACTCGCCCCTCCCTTAATTCCCTCACCACTTTAGCTGCATCTAAACCTTTGGGTCTATTTTTCGTGATCTCAAGTTCTGTTGTAGGCTCAAGTTCTCCCAAACCCAGATCATCACAAAGATCTCGAACCCATCTATCAAATACTAATCCCTCAAAATATTCTTCAACAATCTCACTCAAACTACTCCCTTCAAGAGTGGAGAGCTTTTTAACTTCACTTAACAATTCTTCATCAATACTTAAAGTGAGCTTCTTCTTCGCCATTTACATCTATACGTATATTCGTATAGACGTATATAAAGATTGCTCTACAGTGCACTAAACAAAGCTTGCATAGAGAAGGGGATCCCATTCTTCCATGGAGCAGTCCATGGACTATGGGGGCAAGCAACAACCATAATACCTGGAGAAACCGCCTGCCTAAGATGCATAATTCCAGCAGCACCACAACAAAGAGAAGCATTCCCCATCCTAGGACCCGTAGCTGGAACAATAGGGACAATTCAAGCAACAGAAGTCATCAAGTACCTAGTTGGAATAGGTAAACTATTAAAGAATAAACTTCTAATCTACGATGGATTATCAATGGAATTCCAAACAATAGAATTAAGGAGAAACCCAGTATGCCCAGTCTGCCAAACACTTCCCATAAACAAGCAACAATAACCCTACAAAACTCATACACTTCAATCATCATAGCATAATATTACCAGTCGAGAAAGAGCTCAACGCCTTCTTCACAGCTAGAATAATAATTTTAAGGTCATTATTTGACCTGAAAACTCATTAACAATGAAAAAAGGAAAGTAAGGCAAAATAAAAATATTTTTATATCGTTTTATTTTCACTTCACCTTTAACTCCATTAATATGTTGTCTACGAGCATCTTCCTATCAGCTTGCCAAACTCCATCTTTAAATGTTTCCCCATAGAACCAGTATCTCCTGCTCGTCCTATAATCTGCCCACATAAGTTTCACATCATCCACATTCCTCTGTAATATCTCCCCAAGATACGAGACTCCTAGTGGTGGCAGGAATATTATTAGTGTGAATCCTTCTTGTGTAGGCATGAATGTTAATTGGAATGGGAGCTTCTTAATTGCCATTGCAAATTTAGCTGTTGTGGCAACTGGACATCTGCACTTAAATATGAATTGATCAAATAGGTTTGAAGCTCTTGAGTATATCATTACTCGGAACCCTTCAATGACTCCACTATCAAGATATAGCTTCATCCTTCTACTAATTTGATACTCCGGAATCTTAAGCTTCTCACTTAAATCCTTAAACTTAGCTCTAGCATTTATACTGAGCTCTCTGAGTAAGGCCATATCAGTTTTATCCAATCTATGTAGTATTGATGGTGGATATGCCTCTAATTCAGCTGGTCCCTTCAATGATTCCACATATTTACCCCAATCATCCCAATTGAATGTCCATTCATCCTTTTTCACATCATAATATGTGAAGTCAGTTTCCCTCCAAGTCCATTTAGCTATCGAAGTGAGATAAGTATAATCGTCAATTAAACCCAATTCACGTAACCCATCAAAAAGCTCCAATAAATATCTCAAGCTATTTCTTGGCATCATAAATATATTCATTAAACCATTAAACGCTCCAAGACACCTCACACTAAACCTTGTATATGGATGTAGCTCTCCAACTTTCTCAATTATTGGCACATTTTTCCACTTTGTATTTATGAATATTATTACTGGTTCTTGTCCTAATGCTGCTGGAGATATCTGTGCTGAAACATTGTATATTACCTTGCTTTCTATTAGTTCTTGCAATCTTTTTGATAATGTCTTTACATTAACCCCAGTTTCCTTACTTATCTCAGTTATTGTCGCTAGAGGATTTTTCCCTATAGCCGTAAGTATCCTGTAATCTATTTCATCAAGCTCTTGCATTCTAGTTCACCACCATAGCTCTTGTATGCTATAACAGTCTCTAGTTGCTCTAGGCATTATATGTCTATTCGTCTGGGAATCCTGGCCCCCAGCCTGGTGGATCAAAGGTTATTGTTTTTACGAGTACTCCATCCTTATATATTCCTATTGTAACCCAAATCTTACCATCAACTTCCACCACTGATATTACTTTGACTTCTACCTTAACCTTTCCTTTATCATCCTTCTTAGCTAGGGTTGGTGTGGCTAATGTTGTTGTCAGTATTAGTGTTAGTATTGTTAGGCTTAGTAGTATTAGGGTCTTTCTTTCAAGGATTCCAGTTTTCTGCATATCTATCACTTTAACTTATGTCCATTTTACATATAAATTTTACCATTTTATTGGCCTCTCCTGCAATATTAATACAAATTCTTAGCATATTATGTATTTCTCTTGTTCATATTATGCTATTTTCTCTCTTTTTCAATACATTTTTGTTATATTGTTTGCATATGTATGCAATTTTTTGGTAAGCTTTATATATTTATTTGCCATATTTTTGCATGTGACCCTTAAAATTTTCAGCATCCCCTACTCTATTAGTGTAATTTCAACATTATCTCTTATTGTATTCTCCCTTATGGGTTGGGTTAACTCCATAGTTTATACATATCGTTTTGGTGGTGTTGGATCTTTAAGTGTTCAGCTCGTAAACTCCACATATGACTCGTCAAGCAACACTAGCAAATTCACATTTAAGATAGTTAATGATGGTGTTGAAGCCCTCCAGCTCATGGACATAAATGTTAATGGTTTATCGGTTAAAAGTATTAGTGGGGTTAAGGTTTTTAGGTGCTCAAGTTTTGAGTATGATTTAGGTATTAACCCAAGCTGTACACCCCAAAATGATTTCACAACCATTATCCTTGGGAAATCCACAATCTACATAATCATATGTATGCAGGGAGCTAAAAATGGCGTGGAATTCACATTCACACTCTCCAAACTAAACTCAAACAACATAATAAACTATAAAGTCTCCACAAACTGACTTCAAAACTACCAAATAACTAGCAACCCATATTTTCAAATCATTATTTGAATTAAGTTTACATTTAGATTAATCAGCTCTTAGGTAAGTGAGTATTTTCATTTAAGCTATGGTGATGGTGCTTCCACAACCCTTTCTCCTGGAGCTACTTTATCAATATAGATTGGAACATATCCATACTTCTTGTATACGTTTTCGGTAAGTCTCCCCTTATCATCATCGCATCTCATGATGGCGCCTTTGAATACTGCCACATACTTCCCATCATATTGTGGGTCTTTGGCAAGTTTGTCTTTAATCTTCAGGAAAACTTTCTTCTCCTCCTCAATTTGCAAAATATATTCAAGTTGTTTCTCATTAGTAGGCAAGCCACTTCGCTCAACATAATCCTTTATCAGCTCAACGATAACTTCATTCCTCTTCCCCCTCCCCCTTTCATGCATTACTATTAAGCTAAATAATCTCCACAGATCATCATCAACATTAATGGTTATCTTCACCATAATTACCATTTAAGAATTAACTACTTGAATACCCATAACCTTTCCCTTATGATGAATGCTGGGAAATGATAGTGTCGTAACATCAATGTATGCTTTATTGACCTCTGCCCTCCCTTACGAGTTCCACAGCACTTTTACTGCTGATTATTGTGAATGGATGCTTACCCTCAATCCTCCTTTTCATTAGGAGGTTGATGTCTTCTTCTAATATGCTTGTTTCATCTTTCAGAATTTCCTCCGCCTCTATTTCCCTTTTTAAAAGTTCTTCTATCATGGATTTCAATGTTACACCTCTTATGGTTGCGAGGATCTTAGCTTTCCTCCATAATTCCTCATTTATCCTTAAATTCACCCTTTTATCCATACATTACTGTTTTCATTTGTGGGAAACTGTTATATATTGTTTGTTTTATTCATTTATCGTGGTTTCAATGTTGGGTTTCAGTGTTGTTTGTAGTGGTTGTGGCTCCGTTTATCCTGCTGATAAGCCTATTAATGTTTGCTCTAAGTGTGGTGGTGCTCTACTCTACAAGTATGATTTCTCTAGGATTGGTTTTGGTAGGGATGTTTTTGCTGGTAGGTTTGATAGTTTTTGGAAGTATTTGGAGTTTACGCCTCTAAAGAGTTCCAGTGATATTGTTTCTCTTGGTGAAACTTTTACTCCTATCGTTAAGCTTGATGGGGATATTGCATACGGCTTCCATAACGTCTCCTTTAAGGATGATGGTAGACTCCCCACTGGAACTTTTAAGGCTAGGGGTATGGCCCTCGCAGTCTCAGTTTTGAGGAGTTTGGGTGTTGGTAGAGTTGCAATTCCCAGTGCTGGTAATGCTGCTGCAGCCCTTTCAGCTTATGGTTCTAGGGCTGGTTTGGAGGTTTATACGTTCATGCCTAAGGATGCCCCCATAAGCACTTTGAGGGAGTGTGTTTATATGGGTGCTAGGGTGTATTTGGTTGATGGATTGATAAATGATTGTGCATCAATTGTTTCTAGGCTTAGGGATAGGTATGGGTGGTTTGATGTCTCCACTAATAAGCAGCCTTATAGGTTTGAGGGTTATAAGCTTATGGCATATGAGATTTCTGAGCAATTTGATTGGGATCCACCTGAAGCCATAATATTCCCAACTGGTGGTGGTGAGGGTGTTATTGGGCTTTGGAAGGGGTTTAATGAACTCATTGAACTTGGATGGATTGAGAGGGCTCCAAGGCTAATTGTGGCTCAATCCACTGGATGTATGCCTCTTGTTAAGGCTTTTATGGATGGCGCCCCTGAAGTTTCTGAGGCTTGGCCTAACGCCAATACCATTGCAGCTGGACTTAGAGTTCCAAAACCATATGCAAGCTACCTGGTTTTGAGGGCTATTAGGGATAGTGGTGGCTTTGCATTGGCTGTGGGTGATGATGAGATAATTGAATCCATGAAGATTCTAGCTAGACGTGGATTCTTCATGTGCCCTGAAGCTGCGGCTTCCCATGCTGCTTTAAAGCATATTGCTGATGAGGGGCTCTTCGACTCATCGGATAGGATTCTGCTATACTTTACTGGTAGTGGTTTGAAGTACCTAGACCTATATGGTTTGGATGTTTCGAAGCTTCCATTGATCCCGAAGGATGCTAGCTCCCTCCCATAATAACCTTCCCATTCATGTCCAGTGCTGTTAGTTCAATTAAGTCTCCAATTCCAGATGTAGCTATCTTCTTCATTAGAACGTTTTGAACTTGGAATATTCCAGCTGGATTTTCCATGTAAACCCTTATCCTTAATGGTTTTGATTCCCCCTCGCTTACTTCAACCCTCTTTATTGCCAGTGCTGATAATGCATGTATATCCCTCTTGCCCAAATCGTATGGTATTCTAGCCCTCCCCTCAGCCATGTCTAGTCCATCTGCAACCTTAACTACGCCAGCTTCAAGGCTTAGGCATTGTATTTCATCGTCGCTTGAGTATATGCAGTGTAGCACTTCACATTTAACTTTAACCCTATCCTCAATTCTACTGTAAACTTTTCCAAGTATTCTGTTTAGTGGTGTATCTGCAATGTAGCATCCATGTTGTGGGTGCTGTATTCTATGTATGGAGTTTCCAATGTCATGTAGGTATGCGCCAAGCAATACCACTATCTCTGCATCTTCCATTTCCATTCCGTGGTCTGAGATCATGTTTGGCTTCCTATACTTCCCAATTATCCTCAGTATTTCCAGTGCGGTTCCTGAGGTTATTCTTGAGTGTACTGGTCCATGGTCGTTATACTTCATCCTACTCACAGCCATTATATTTGACATCTTCAGTAGTGTTTGTATTTCCAAATCCTCTTCAAGCATTCTATAAACCATTTGAAGTCTTCCACCAGTGATGTTCTTCCTTATTAGGTTTTGATTTACCTCCACCATCACCATTCACAAATTAATTTATAGCTTCATTGATAATATATTTTGATTGGTGGAGTGTTTGAGGAATCTTTGGGCTCCTTGGAGGATGGTGTATATTTCCGCCCCAAAGAATGTTGAGTGCTTTCTATGTTCATATGCTAAATCCAATCGTGATGATGAATTGTTCATTTTGAAGCGTGGTAAATATTCATTTATAGTTTTGAATGCCTATCCATATAATAATGGTCATTTGATGATTGCACCATATAGGCACGTTGTATACCCTAATGATTTGACTGTTGAGGAGTCTATGGAGATTATGGATTTCATATCCCTATCTATTGATGTTTTGAAGAGGGCTCTATCTCCAGATGGATTTAATATTGGCGTTAATATTGGTAGGGCTGCAGGTGCTGGTGTTGAGCATTTACATTTTCATGTTGTTCCAAGATGGATTGGTGACACGAATTTCATGCCAACCCTATCTGAAACTAAGGTTATATCGCAACATATTAGGAGTACCTTTGAGGTTTTGAAGAAGTTCCTCTAAACTTCGCATTTACCTCTTATACCCTATCCTCCTTAGGAATTGCTTCCTCTCCTCAATCTCCTTATCCCCCTCAACACCCCTACTTTTGGCTCCATCCACAACTCCAAGTATTGCCCTCCCCTGCTCAGTTTCGCCAATTATCACTTGAACTGGGTTTGCTGTGGCGCAGTATATGTTTACCACTTCCGGTACAGCTTTAACTCTATCTAGAACGTTTATTGGGTATGCGTTTCTCATGACTATTATGAAGCAGTGTCCAGCCGACAATTTCAATGCATTTTCTATTGCCACCTTCCTAAGCTCCTCATCATTTCCATCATGTCTAATTAGGCATGGACCTGAGGATTCACAGAATGCCAATCCAAATTTAACGTTTGGTGTTGAATTCATCATCGCTTCATACAAGTCTTCCACTGTCTTTATGAAGTGGCTTTGACCAATTATTATGTTGCATCCCTCGGGTACAATTAAATTTACAACTTCCAATTTCAGCTGCATATCAGTCTCCAAAAATATTATTTATTTTAGGTTTACTTATAGGTATTTTTCTATCTTACTCGCCAACTCTTCTTCTGTCACTAATCCCACTATTGTTTCCACAGGTTCACCTTTTAGGAATATTATTGTTGTTGGAACTGCATATATCCTGTACTTGTCCGCCAGTTCCGGGTTTCTATCCACATTTACCCTTCCGAAGCATGCTCTCCCCTTAAGCTTTTCAGCTACAGCCTTGAATATTCTACTGTATATTTGGCATGGTCCACACCATTGAGCCCAGAAGTCCACAACCACGATTCCGCATTTACTTAGAGCATCCCTTAAACTGTCTTTGTCAAACTCCACTTCAGCTTCCATTCCAGCTTCCCCCCTCTTCTCCTCCCCCTTTCCACGTTTCATAAGTTCCCTAATCTTCTTCTCCATTATCCTATTTAGCTCCTCGTCTTCGCTCATTCACATGCCCCCAAAAGGTTGTTTTAACTATTATATTTCAAGGGTAATATATTTTACCTTTCATATTCATGTATGGAAAAGTTTAAACATATATTTGTCTACGTGTTTATCGAGGTGTATTTTATGGTTGAGGTGGATGTTAAGAAGCTTTTGGAGAGGGCTCAGAAACCTTCACTCATAGCGCCGCAACTACATAAGTTCTATGAGGGTAAACTTCAAGTCATGCCTAAAGTTCCAGTTAGAACCCTAGACGACTTCTCCCTGTGGTATACGCCTGGAGTTGCAGCTGCATGTAGGAAGATTCAAGAGAACCCAGACCTATACAGCTTCGAGTATACCAATAGGTGGAATTATGTGGCTGTGGTTAGTGATGGAACTAGGGTTTTGGGTTTAGGTGATATTGGCCCATTAGCTGCAATGCCAGTAATGGAGGGTAAAGCTGTACTATTCAAGTATCTTGGAGGGGTTGATGCTTTCCCACTATGCGTTAACACTAAAGATCCAGATAAGCTAATAGAGTTCCTACAATTAATAGAGCCATCCTTCGGCGGAATAAATTTGGAGGATATTGAGAAGCCTAAATGCTTCTATGTTTTGGAGAAGGCTAGGGAGAAGCTCAACATACCAGTATGGCATGATGATCAGCAGGGGACAGCCACAGTAATCCTAGCTGCAGTTATAAATGCCTTGAAGCTTGTGGGTAAGAAGCTTAGTGAAGTGAAGATAGTTTTGGTGGGTGCAGGTGCAGCCAACATTAAAACCGCAGATGTCCTTGAACTTGCAGGGGCTAAACCCGGAAACATCATACTCGTGGATAGTAAGGGGATATTAAATCAGAGTAGGAAGGATATATTGGAGAAGGAGAAGGATCCATGGAAGTGGAAGTGGGCTTTGAAGAGTAATGCTGAAGGTATCAGTGGAGGTATACCTGAAGCTTTGAAGGGGGCTGACGTATGCATATCTGCAAGTAAACCTGGACCTGGAGTTATTAAGAAGGAGTGGATTAGGGGGATGGCCAATGACGCCATAGTACTGGCTTGTGCAAACCCAATTCCAGAGATATGGCCTTGGGAAGCCAAGGAGGGTGGAGCTAGAATTGTTGGTACAGGTAGATCAGACTTCCCAAATCAAGTTAACAATTCACTTGGATTCCCAGCAATATTTAGAGGTGTCTTGGATGTTAAGGCTAGGACAGTGACTGATGAGATGTGCGTTGCAGCTGCATATGCATTGGCAAATTATGCTGAGAGGAAGGGGCTCCGTGAAGATTACATTCTACCAACCATGGATGAGTGGGAGGTTTATGTTGAGGAGGCTGTGGCGTGTGCTTTGAAGTCCATTGAGCAGGGTGTGGCTAGGGTTAAGTTGAGTAGGAATGAGCTTTGGGAGAGGGCTTCAAGAATAATCAGTGAATCTAGGAAGTCTCTTGAAGCTTTATGGAAGGCTGGTTTAATTAGGCCTCCACCTACAGAGGAAGAGCTTTTAAGCATGAAGCATTTCTAGAAAGCTTATCCAACGTTTCAAAAATAAAAATTATTATTTTTAAATTTTTATATTCTTCCTTCCTTTACGTCTTGATGTATTGTTGTGGATGCTATTCTGCCAGTGCCCATGGCTTCTATTACTGTGGCTTCTCCTAGTATTATGTCTCCAGCTGCATATACCCCTTTCATGCTTGCTCTACATTGCTTATCCACTATTATGCATCCCTCTTCATTCACCTTTATTTCTGGTGTTGTGTTTGCTATTAGTGGGTTTGGATGGCATCCTATGGCTATTATGGCTGTGTCCACTTCAAATATGAATTCAGACCCCTTTATTGGTACCGGCCTCCTCCTACCACTGGCATCTGGTTCTCCAAGTTGCATTTTTAAGCATTCTATGCCTGTAAGCCTCTTATCCTTGTCTCCAACGAACCTTATTGGTTGTGTGAGTAGTTGGAATTTAACCCCCTCCTCCTTTGCATTTACAACTTCATCTCTCCTTGCAGGCATCTCTTCCTCAGTCCTCCTATAGACTATGTATACTTCTCCAGCTCCGAGTCTAAGTGCAGTTCTAGCAGCGTCCATCGCCACATTCCCTCCACCTATAACTGCAACTTTACTTCCCACTTTTATCGGTGTATCGTATTTTGGGAATAGGTATGCCTTCATTAGGTTTGTTCTTGTGAGGAATTCATTGGCTGTGTATATGTTTACAAGGGTTTCTCCTGGTATGTTTAGGAATTTAGGCATTCCTGCACCTGTTCCAAGGAATATTGCTCTGTAACCGTTTTGGAATAGCTCCTTAATTGTGTATGTTCTCCCAATAACTGTATTTGTTTGTATGTCTACCCCTAGATCTTTAAGGTAATTTATTTCGTATTCCACTATCCTCTTTGGCAGTCTGAATTCAGGTATTCCATATACTAGTACTCCACCCGGCTTGTGTAATGCTTCGAACATAGTTACCTCGTATCCAAGTTTTGCTAAGTCTGCAGCTACGGTTATCCCTGAAGGTCCAGATCCAACTACTGCCACCTTAATGTTGTTTGGTGGAGCTTTTGTTATCTCCTCCTTTATAACCCCCTCCCTTATAGCCCAATCTGCCACGAACCTTTCTAGAGCTCCTATGGCTATTGGCTCTTTAATTCTTTGGAGTGTGCATTTAGCTTCACATTGTACCTCCTGTGGGCAAACCCTCCCAGTTATTGCTGGTATGGCATCCTTCTCCTTTATTATCTTGTATGCTGATAGGAAGTCTTTTTCAGCTATCTTCTTTATGAATGCTGGTATATTTATGCCCACTGGGCAGCCTCCTACGCATGGATAATTTGGGCATTGTAGGCATCTCTTAGCTTCTTCAATTGCTTGTTCCTCCGTTAATCCAAGTGCCACTTCATTGAAGCTTTTAACTCTCTCCTCCACTGGAAGTTTCCTCATTTCAACCCTCTTCTTTATTGGCATGCTTCTTCACCCCCCTCCCTCAAGGAACTTCTTTAATGCCATTTGCTCTTCAGCTTTGTATGCATTTAATCTCATCATTAACACGTCGAAGTCCACTTGATGTGCATCGAATTCTGGTCCCTCAAAGCATCCGAATCTGGTTTTCCCAGCAACTTCCACTCTGCATGCTGCGCACATTCCCATTCCACATACCATTATTGGGTTTAGGCTTGCAATGGTTTTTATATTGTATGGTCTCGTTACTTCTGCGCATACCTTCATCATTATTGCAGGTCCAACTGTTACAACCCTATCAACTTTTAATCCGCTTTTCAGTATGTCTTTAAGTTCGTCTGATACGAACCCCTTCCTCCCCTTTGATCCATCATCCGTCGTTATCCTTAATTCATCGCTCACCCTCCTCATCTCCTCCTCATATATTAGTAGATCCTTACTTCTGGCGCCTATTATTGATATAACCTTGTTTCCAGCTTTCTTCAATTCCCTGGCTATTGGGTGTATTGCCGGCACCCCTACACCTCCACCCACGCATACTACTGTTCCGAATAGGCTTATTTCAGATGGGTTTCCAAGTGGACCCACCACGTCTTTTATTACGTCTCCAACTTCAAGTTTTCCAAGTTTATATGTTGATACACCCACTTCTTGGAATACTATCGTTAATGTCCCCTTCTCTCTATCCCAGTCTGCCACTGTTAGTGGTATCCTCTCCCCCTCCTCGCTTATCCTCATTACTATGAATTGTCCAGCTCTAACCTTTGATGCTATCTTTGGATTGTAAACCACTATCTCCTTTATTCTCGGTGCAAGCTCCCTCTTATCTAATATCTGATTTTCCTTATTCATCCACCATCACCATGCATTGTTCGTTTCACTTAAACGTTTCCAGTAATGTATATTAAATTTTCCATACTATAGTTAGCAAACCACTTATATACTTGCGCCACACTATATGTTTGGGGATTGTTTTGGAGGTTAGGTTTAAAGCTTCTGTGGCTGGGAAGAATGTTGTCAAGGCTCCTAATGGTGAGAAGATGTTTAGGATTGATTTGGTGGAGGAGCAGGAGTCACCTCCACCAGTATTCTATTCTTCTCAGGATTCTGATTTGGCTAAGGATGTTCTTCCAATTATGCAGCAGGTTTTGAGGATGATGCCCATTCCACTTTCAACATCGTTTCAGCTTCCACGTTTAACTATATGGCTTACTGAGGATGAATGGGATAAGCTTGAGCCTAAACCTGAGTTGGGTGATGTTCTAACGGTAATTATTTCTGGTGGTGAAATTAGGATTTCTAGGGAGAATCAATAATCTACCTCATATATGTTAGTCTTTGTCTCTGTTCCTCCTCTTCCTCCCCCTCTTCTAATGGTATTGGCGGTATGATTTTACCTTGCTCTAAAACCTTCTTTAAGTGTTCACCATATTTCGCGGTGTGTTGTATGTCGAATTCAGTTAGCTCCTTCATTATTGCCCAAAGTCTCTCTTGAACTTCCTTTATCATTTCAGGTGGCATTAGCCCTATTATTAGTGGGTTTTGGAGCCATGCATCAAACCCCTTTATCGTTCTGGATATCTGTGCACATGCTGCTCTTGAGGCTATTACCAGTGATAGTCTATCTGCATTTTCAAGTTCCTTTTCGCTTTTACTTACATATTCTAGGAACTTCTTTTGTGCATCAACCCAGGATTCTATGTTTTGTATTATTGCGGGTTTACCCCTATACATCCTCCACTTCCTCAACTCACTAATAGTGTTAGCCCCCTATATATGTGTTTGTTTACGCATTATTTTCATAATCCCCCTTAAGCTCATTAAATTATTTAATGCTTCAACATCCCCCTTGTAAATGTTTTTTGAAATCCTCTTTGAAACTTCTCTTGGAATTCCATATTCCTCAAGTTTTCTACTTAGCTTCCACTCATATATTCTTGTTTTAAATTTTATTTTCAATTTTGCTTCATGGAGCTCCATAAACATTATCGTTACGTTTAACGTCAACTTTATTATCATATATGTTAGTGTTAGTGCGATTCCAATTTTTGCTAGGATTTTGTCCATAATTCATTACTCCAAATTCTTCGCGTTAACTTTTCTCAGTTTCCTCCGTCCCTCCCCTCTTCTCCTTTGATTCTTCCAATCTCTTCCTCTGCATATCCCTTAATCCCTCTAATTCTTCTCTTAAACCTCTACCTCCACTGAATCTTGATATTAGTTCTCCGAGTATCTTCATTGGTGTTTGGGCTTCTTTTGCGTATGCTTCTGTGAGTTTTATTGCCACGTCATCTGGTATTCCGCTTTCCTTCAACTTCTTGTAGTATTCTCCAACGCTTTTCCCAAGCTTTTCACCTATATCTGCTGCGTATAGTGCTGATATTAATTCGTTTAGTATTTTTGGGAGTTTATCTATGAATTCTGATATTACGTTTAAGACTTCCCTCAATTCAGCCACATCTTCAGATACTTTCCCCTCCTTAGCCAATTATTTCACCTCCCAATACATTTCCAATGTTTAATGTGATTAAGTTTTCTATGTTGGATTGATCGTTTTCTAATATTTTATTGGACTTTTCCCATGTTATTCTAGGTCTATTTTCTCAAGATTCTGTTTTGTAGTGGTAGAGCTTCTCCCTCCCCCTAGCTTCCTCAGTTACAATACCCATTTCCATAAGCTTCTTTAGCTTTTGGGTTACTGTGAGTCTTGAAGCTTTCCCCCTCCTCCTCTTTAGTTCCATGGTTATTTGTGTTATATTCATTGGACCTGTATAAGCTAGGATTCTCAGTATTTCCTTTGATATATTGTCCATTTTCATGTTTCTAATCATTCTCTCAAAGCTTATTATCCTCTTGTATTCTGATGTTGCAGCTTTGTATGTTTCTATTCCACCTTCCAGTATTGTGAATATTCCTCCCTCAATTCCCAGAACCCTCTTTATCGTTTCAATCTCCCTTGATAGGTATTCCAGTAGGTATTCTATTCGCTCCAGTTTCTCCATTAAATCTCTTTTAACCATTTAACTTTCATTAAATCCTTTTAAGTAATCTATCATTTAAGGGTTTACGTATCGCTTCCATGTGAATTATCTTTATATCCCACATATTATTACTTTATGTTTTGGTGGTTTGGACGTATCATTATGATGTCCCCTTCGTTTCAACTCCTGAGAATGTGGTTAGGAGGATGCTTCAGCTCTGTAATGTTAAGCCTGATGAGCTTGTATATGATCTTGGTGCAGGGGATGGTAGAATACTCTTCATTGCTGCTAAGGAGTTTAAGGCTAGGGCTGTGGGTATTGAAATTAGGCCTCAACTTGTTAAGCAGATTGAGGATAGGATTATTGCTGAGAATCTTCAGGGTAGGGTTAGGGTTATTCATGGAAACTTCTTCGATGTTAATATAAGTGATGCCGATGTTGTCACATTATATCTATTGACAAGTGTTAATGAGCGTTTAAGGCCTAAGCTTGAGAAGGAGCTTAGACCTGGAACTAGGATTGTGTCGCATGATTTTGAGATTCCAGGGTGGAGGCCTGTTAAGGTTGAAGTTATGTCTGATGAGTGGAGTAGTCATAGAATATACCTCTATTATAGGTGAATTTTTATTTTTATGTAAGTATTCTCCTAGTCAAGTACACCCATATTGCAATTAGAATTATCATTGCAATTATCATGAGTAACGTGAATAGTATTGCCGTTGCCCCCTCCAATTTCTGGAAGAATATTATTGGTATGAATGGGAATATTATTACCCCTCCAAAAGCTCCTCCAATCATCATTTGCGATAGCATTATTAGAATTATTCCAATTAGGGTTACTATGAATCCTATTGTGAACGTCTTCATTAATGTGTCAGCCACCCTCCATCCCTCAATGTATGTGGGATGATTTTTGTCTATGCATTCCTTGCACATCCAGAGTTGTGTGTTGAAGCATTCCCCACATACTCTTCTACCACATTTGCTGCAAACGTATTTTGCATCCCCAATTCCACATATTTCGCATTTCACCATGTTCTCGCCCAGAGAATTGTAAATGCTATTACGCATATCATCATTATTACTGTCACTATAATCATTGCCTTGATAATTCTGCTACTTGTCCCAATTACTATTGGAATTGGGCCTATCAATACTACTCCACCCCCCTCCACTTCCCCACCATTCCCCCTTAAGATCGTCAGTATCATTCCAATCACCATTATGAGTATACCCAACATTATTAGTATTATTCCAGCATAGTATAGTTCTAGCATCATCAAATCATAAGATGATTTGAGGGATGTTATATTTGTTTTCTCTTCTTTGAAATGGTTATGTATATGCATGATGCTATGGCCGCTATTGTTGCTGCATGTATTACTAGGGTTTCGAAGGATGTTTCAAATATTGGTTTTCCAATAATTCTGAGGGTTATGAGTATGGTTGATATTGCAATTAGAATTGCTGTTGATATTATGATTTCCAAGTCATCCCCCCAACTCATATTTGTATCACACATTTTGCTGAATTCTTTTAGGGAGGAAATAGATAAATATTAATATACTTCAAAATTATTCTTAATTCTTTGATTTACTTGGGGTGTGGTGTGGCGTTGTTTTCTGTTTACGATCCTTCACCTTCTTCCAGTGATCTTCAAAACTCTACATCAAAGATATTGGTGGGTCCCCCAAGGTTAACTTCATATGAGAAGGCTAGGATTATTGGGGCTAGAGCTTTACAGATAGCTTTGGGGGCTCCAATACTCATAAATGTTGAGGGTGGGAAGTTTTCATCAATAGATATTGCAATAATGGAGTTGGAGAGGGGGGTTTTACCGCTGACTATTAGGAGGGTTAAGCCTGACGGATCTTGGCAGGATATTCCATTATCATGGCTTATAGGTGGCAAAAATAAAAAGGTTTAAATATTAAATGTATATTGCACTTTTATCTGAAGATAGGGAAATGGTGGAGAAGGCTAGGGTCATAGTTGGGAAGCACGTCTACGGCAATCTATATGATTGCGATATCAATGTTCTGTCTAATGAGAAGTTTTTGAGGGATGTGGCTGTTGAAGCTGCGAAGATGGCGAACATGACTGTTTGGGATGTTAAGTCTTGGAAGTTTGGTGGAGAGAAGGGTGGGGTTTCAGTTATAGTTTTGGTTGTGGAAAGCCATATAGCCATACATACTTGGACTGAATACTCCTATGCAACACTAGATGTTTACACTTGTGGTGAGAAGAGTGATCCAGAGGTTGCATTCAACTATATAGCCTCAAAATTGAAGCCTAAGTATGTTAAGAAGTATTATGCTGATAGAAGCTCCATATCCGCCGACTAACTGGTGAAGCAGAACCATTTCAATGGAAACTTTTTTCTATTCTACCCCCTTCACATTTATGTTTGGGTTTGATGGTTATGGTTGTATTGGTAACTGGGTTTGAGCCTTATGGTAGGGAGAATTATAATCCATCTGGTGAGATAGCTAAGGCCATGGATGGATCGACTATTATGGGTGAAGATGTGGTGGGTGTGATTCTCCCAGTCTCATATGTTAGGGTTAGGGGGTTATTGGAGGGTTATATTTCGAGGCTTAAGCCTAGGGTTTTGCTCAGTTTAGGGCTTGCACCAAGATCCTCATTTATACGTGTAGAGAGGGTTGCATTGAACGTTATGGATTCAGGTCCAGATAATGATGGTTTCAATCCTGTGGATGAACCCATAATTCCAGGGGGGCCTGTAGCATATTTTTCAACCCTCCCCATTAAGGCTGTTGTTAAGCGCCTCCTGGAATCTGGGATTCCAGCTGCAGTATCCAATAGTGCGGGGACATATCTATGCAATTGTGTTATGTATCTTGGGCTTCACTTTATGAAAGCCTTTAATATTAATGGTAGGGCAGGGTTTATGCATATTCCGTATACCTTGGAGCAGGCTGCTGGTAAGGTTATTGGTGAAGTTAGGGGTGAGCCTCCTCCATCCATGGCTTTCAATGAGGTTCTTAGGGCTGTTAGATTGGCTTTGGAGGTTTCATTATCATAGCTGTCTAGCCATTACGTATGCATCCTCTCCATCGGCATAGTATCCGTAGATCCTATTCACTATTACATAGTTTAGTTTCTCGTATAGGTGTATGGCTGGGTAGTTGCTAACCCTAACTTCCAAGTATACTTCTGTGGCTCCATACTCCTTTAATGCTTCCATCCCCTTAACCATTAAGTTGTATCCTATCCCCATCCTCCTATACTCTGGTAGTACTGCTATGGATATTACATGCCCCTTCTTTGTTAATGCGAATTTGAAGTTTGAAATTCCATGTTCCACCCTACACATTATGTATCCCACAACCTTCCCCTCAACTTCAGCCACAAGGAATGCTTTTGGAAACTTCCTGTAGTGTTGCATGAAGAAGGATTGTGTGTAGTTTTCCGGTAGGCACTTCATATTTATTTCCATAACCACTGGTATATCCTTTAATTCAACCATCCTTATGGTGTACTTCGCTTCAGACAATATTATTCCCTAAGACCAATTATTATGGAAATATTTTTAGGTTTTACTGTTCATGATTGTAGTTGGTAGTTTATGGCAGAATCCATGGTTGATGTAACTTCCATTGAAGCTCTAGTTAGGAAGTTTTTCAATATTGAAGATTTCTCTATGCAATTCGGAGTTCCCACGTTCATAATATCTCCAACCCCAGATCTTAAGTTGAAGTTTAAATCCCTGTATGATTGCATGAAGGGTTCTGGCTATCTTCCAACATTGAGGAAGCATGATGGTAAAATATTCCTTAGAGTATTCAAGTTTGAGGGTGGGTTTGGCGGAAGCAATAGAATTGCCGCTGTAGTATTGTTCTTGGCAACTCTAGCCACCATAACTTACAGTGGATACCTACAAGTCACAAGCTTATCATTTGATATTATTGATCCGAAGCGCAATATACCTCTAAACATAGCTCTATACGTCCTATGCCTCTTAGCTGTGGCTGGACTCCATGAGTTTGGACATAAAGTTGCATCTAAGATTCATGATGTTGAGACAAGTTTTCCATACTTCATTCCAGGACCCCCTGAGATAGGTGGAACTATGGGGGCGATAATAGTTCAGAGGTCTCCCATGGTTAATAGGGATCAACTCTTCGATGTTGGTTTAAGCGGCCCCCTAATTGGTTTCTCGGCTGCAGTGCTTGTATCGATTCTTGGGCTTAGATTATCCTACATAATTCCGAAGGGTATGATTTATGGTGTTTACATCCCTGTACCCGCCATCTTCGACTTCCTTGTTCAAGTTTTCAGGCCATCGGATTTCGCTAAGTACGATCTACTGTTACATCCAGTTGCCTTTGCAGGTTGGATAGGTTTCCTCGTTACATTCATAAATTTAATGCCGATTTCACAGCTTGATGGTGGTCATGTTTCCAGAGCCATACTTGGTGAGAAGTATTATAAGGTTATTGCATATATTGGTGTGCTCGTCCTTATGTTTTCAGGTTTCCTATTGATGGCTTTGCTGGCTTTATTCATGCAGATATATAGGGGGCATCCAGGCCCATTGGATGATGTTTCCCCACTTAGTTTTAAGCGTAAGGTTTTGGGTTTAATCCTCGTTCCAACAATAATACTACTGTGCTTCACATCCTTCTACTATTAGCCTTGAATCCATATTTTATGGAAACCTTTAAATCCCCCTTTCATTAGAATTTTTGAGGGTTTTATTGGATTGGGCTTCTTTGAAGAGGGGTTTGGCTGAGGATATTGTTAAGAGGCTTTTCAAGCTTAATGCAATTCTCTTCGGCGAATTCACATTAACTTCCGGTTTGAAGAGTCCATACTATATTGATTTGAGGGTTATTCCATCATATCCAGATGATTTCATAAGGGTTTGTGATGCATATTATGAGATTTTAGCCAATGAGGTTGGATCCTTTGATAGGATTGCAGGTGTCCCCACAGCGGGGATTCCCTTTGCAACTATGCTTGCATATAGGTTTAGGAAGCCATTGATATATGTGAGGAAGGAGGTTGAGAGGGGGCATGGTAGGGGTAGGATTGTTGAGGGGGTTTTGAACGTCAATGATAGGGTTGTAATGATAGATGATGTTGCCACAACTGGTGAGAGCCTTATGCTTACAGCTCAATCCATAATATCCATGGGTGGTAGGGTTGAGGATGCTGTGGTTTTGGTGGATAGGGAGCAGGGGGCTGAAGCCAACTTGATGAAGATGGGGATTAAGCTTCATAGTCTCGTCAAGATTTCAGATGCTGCTAGAATCCTCTTTGATTACGGTTTAATCAGCGGTGAATTGTACAATAAAATATTGGGTTATGTTAGGGGGGTTGGCTAGTAGGTTAATTTTAATTCAATGAGCTTTTCCGTAACCTTCTTCACCGCCTCGTAGACTTGCTCCTCCTTCTTTGCTCCAGTGCATACCATCTTCCCAGAACTGAATAGTAATAGCACAACTTTAGGTTCATTCAACCTGTATATTAGGCCTGGGAATTGCTCCGGCTCATACATTACGTTTTCAAGGGTTAATGCCGCCTTCTCTAGGTTTATGTTCATCTTTATATTGGCTGATGCAACTATGTTCTGTATTGTTATCTTTGGTTTTCCAACAATGTTTATCCCCTTAGATTTGAGTGTTGCTATTATCCTCTTTATAGCCTTCTTTACATCTTTCTCGGATTTCGCCCCTGTGCATACCATTTTTCCGGAGCTGAATATGAGGGTTGCAGTTTTAGGTTTATCCAATCTGAATACTAGTCCTGGGAATTGTTCTGGATTGTAGTCCACTGATGGAACATTCTTCGTTATCGCTTCCAAGTCTATGTATTGGTTTAATATGACTGAGGCAACTACGTTCTCTATTCTAACGGTGGGTTTGCTGCTCATCTCAAATTTGCACCATGATATATCTGGTTGAGCAATTTATATATTTTATTAATTCACTTATTCTCTCCACTCTCTGAAATAATCTTTAATACAATTATTATTGCCATTATCACAATTGCTGGTATAAGCCATTGCCATAGATTTAATGATATGAGGCCTAGGTATGGTATTTTGCCTATCATTACGCCAACTATGTTGCTCTTGGTTAATGTGAATGGGTCTGGATATGCATTGGCATCCCCCCTTGTTCTAAAGTATATTTCATTGCCAATCTTCTGTATGCTTATTATTCTATGAACCCATGGGACTCCATTATAGTATGGTTGTGGCGGGTTGAATACTATTATGTCCCCAACCTTCAAGTCTTCTGGATTCACCCCCCTAATGATTATTACATCTCCAACGTTTAATGTTGGTTCCATGCTTCCAGAAGCCACTACGAGGAATGGTGTTGGGACGTTTAGAATGAATCCTGTAGCATAATATATCCCCCTAGAAATTATGATTGCCAATGCTATTAGCGCTATGTATCCAATTATATCCCTCTTGCTTACCCTCCTTTTATCCTTAGCCCCCATTTAGATTCCACTCCTCCACCTTATCATTATCTCCCTAATTAGCTTAGCTACTTCATATGCATGTTTCTCCAAGTTTTCCCCATATGGTTGAATCATCAGTTTGATTTTAACCTCCCCTCCCTCCACGTATATCTTTATGTGGTTTATTGATCCAGAGGATCCTATGGTTCCCTGCCCAATCCTATAACTGAACTTTATATTCCACCCCTCCTCCCTTCTAAGCCTCTCAACTCCAGGTGTCTCTCTGAGTTTTCTCATGGTGTATTCAATCATTGATTCCACTTCTGTTTCCATTACCCTTACTGGTATCATGAATTCCCATGGTTTCTCAGAGCCTTCAGGTTTGTAGTCCGCCTTCCATTTCATTAGTTTTGATGGTGTGACTATTACGGAGGATTTTAATGCTGGTATGGCTCCTATGACTGCAGTTGCCCCAGCCACTATTATGGTGGCTATGGCCCAGTTTGATGAAACTTTTGGGTATACTTCTATTGTTAGGTTTAATGTTTGTGAGAGCTTGTAGAATGATAGTCCAATCATGTATCCCAATCCACCTGCAATCAACCCCATTATTGCCGCTTCGAAGGCGAATATTGCTGTTATGTGGCTTGGATTTAAGCCTATGGCTGAGAGTATGGTGACTTCATTCTTCCTCTCATAAACTGATGCAAGCATAACTATACCCACATTTGATATTGATATTGCTAGGGTTAACATGGCTTCAAACCCCCTTATATCCATGTAGCTCTTGTATTGCATGGTGTAAACTTTTCCTGAGGCTATGGCTTTAACTATATAGTCTCCTGATAGTGCTATGCGCTTTGATAGTGATATTGCCTCCTCGCTATCCGTGATCTTCACGTATAGTCTTGCGGGTAGCAATGTGAATGTTTTTGCATCCTCTGCTGAGACCATCACTATTTCTGATGGTTCGCAATCCATGAGTTCTATTCTAACCTCCTCTCCACCTGTTATCATGACGAGTTTTCCAGGTGTGAGTGTTCTGTCATCGTAGTCCACTATGGATTTGAATTCGTTGTTTAGTATGCCAGTTACCGTCATGGTTTTCCCACTGTTAATTAGGATTATCTTCCCGCCAATGTCTACGTTTAATGTTTTTGCTGCATCCATTGTTAAAGCTATTTCCCCACTCTTTGATGGTAGTCTCCCCCTTAGGTTTTTGAGTATCTCCCCTATTATTGGGTCTGATGGGTTTGTGAAGGCTATTGCACCATATATGCTTAGTTTTTGTGGCGTGTATGGGTTTATTGCTACTTCTATTGGGTTTAATTTGGCTTGGCTTTCAAGTTTGAATGAATATTCATTGCTCTTCAAATTTATTGAGTATGATTCTATGATCCCCTCACTTATGGCTGAGAATTTGCTGTATTTAAGGTCGCCAGCCCCCCTATACACTATTATCCCCTCTGGCTCATTCCCCGCAATTCTTGATGATATTGTCAGATTTTCCGATGTTGAAACTGATGTTAAGGCTATGAATCCACCTACAATGATAATTATGGATACTGTTGTTAGTGTGCTTCTAAGCTTCCTCCTCCTAAGATTCCTCTTTGCTATTGAAGCTATTGATGATATTAGGCTTATTAGGGAGGCTTCCTCCCCCTCCCTCATGTGTCTTGGTAGTGTCATTATGGCTGTTACTGCTATGTATGAGATTGCCATGTACATGTTTAGTGTATTCTGGTTTAATGCATTTATTCCAGGGTATAGTAGTTTGAATATGTATGTTAATGCCATGTAGGAGGCTGCTGAGGCTATTATGCTGTAAGCCTCTTTATCAAAAATTATCGATCCAATTATTGTGGATGCAAATGCCAGTATGATTATTATTAGTATTGCTGAGCCTGTCGCTTCACTATATAATTGCGCTATTCCACTGTTTATGTTTCCTATTGTTAGTATTGCTTCCCTAAGGTTTGAGTAGCATTCATCATATCTCTTAGCTTTAAGTGATAAATCTCCATTGATTATTAACCCCTCTATGTATGGTATCTTCGATCTATATATTGATAGGTAGAATCCATCTGCCTCCGCCTTCTCTATGTTCTTTACAGTTTCATTTAATGCATCCTTCACCTCGATTAAGCTTTCACTTAAACTTACATTTTGAAGTTCTATGATTAGCTTATCCCCTGCATTAAGCTTTATTGGCCCTCCAGTTAGGTTGTATTTCTTGGTGTATACGTATCTTCCAGCACCGGCTGAGTATGAGACTTCTGCCACCACGTTTACATACATGTTTGCTGGTACTAGTATTAGGTTGCTATCTATTTCTAGGGGTATGGATCCAGCCCCCTCCCCGAAGCTGTCAAGAATTTTTGTTCCATTTATTTCAATTCCAGTTACTGATGGAACGCTGTATATGTTTATTCTCCCCTTTGAATCGCTGTTTGCATCTAGGCATTCTCCGTAAACCCTTATCTCAGCTGCATCGATTAGGGTTATTGTTAATTCGGTGTTTTCATAAACGTCTAGGCTTCTATATCCTATGACGTAGTCTATTGTTGGGGTTTCAGGTTTATCTGCCTTTGCATATATTGTGTATGATCCTTGAGGTAACGTCACCTCTTTTGATCCAGATTCCAGGGTCAGTTTCTGGTAGAAGCTGAGTGTTTTCTGTGCTGTAATCTTGTATATGTATATTTTTGCATTTCCTATTGGTTTTCCTCCACTGTCCACCACCTTAATTGAGACTTTGAAGTTTTCCTCAGCCTTCACATTGCTTATGGCGTTTATTATGGTTGTTAATGCCATTAACATTATCAATATTGTGATCAGCTTCTCCGCAGCCTTCCCCATTTTAATCCATCCACAATTTTAGTACAATATTACTTATAACCTTTAGTTGTTGTCACGTTTTGTTGTTTGTTTTCTCATGGCATTCTTTAATGCCAGTTTTATGTGGCTTTTCGCTTCTTTAAGTAATATTTCGCCGTGTCCTGGGAGCATTGCATTTATGTTTAGTGTGAGTATCTTTTCTAGGCTTTTAACTAGTTCCCTGTGGTTTCCTGTGGGTAGATCTGTCCTCCCATATTCTCCATTTGCGAATACTAGGTCTCCTGTGAATAGGGTTTCATAGTATTGGAAGCATATGCTTCCTGAGGTGTGTCCAGGGGTGTGTATAACTTTGATTTTTGCTTTTCCCACATTTACTTCTTCATCCCCATATAGCGTGTATACTCTGTCTTTTCCTATCTTTAGGCTTTCCACCACTATGTCCCTATCATTCTTATGTATGTATATCTTTACGTCATCGTTTCCCTCCATTAACCTCTTAATGTCTCTTGTGTGGTCTCTATGTCTATGTGTTATTAGCACCTTCCCAACATCTTCGGTGGATATTTTAAGTTCCTTTAAGGTTTCAATTATGTTTGAGTGTGGGGGTCCATATCCAACATCTATTACTGCTGTTTCCCCATAGCTTTCTATTACGTATGTGTTGGAGCTTAGCCCGTAACTTATTACTGCATATATCTTTGCATCTTCTGTGCATTTAGCTTGAATATATGGGTACATCTTTACTTCTAAATATAATTTACCCCCATTTTAACTAATAAATGATGTTGTTTTCAATTGGTTGGATAAGTAAAATTTTTATAAGTATTCTCACTTAACCTATTGAGGTGTGTTTGTGGTGGCTGAGCGACATAAACTGTATACATTTGATTACAATACTGGTAAGATAAGCTTCATTGGTAGGACTTGCCCTAAGTGTGGTAGAGTTATGGCTAAACATAGTGATAGGTTTACTTGTGGATATTGTGGTTACACTATTTTTGTTAAGGGGAAGTAGGGTTCACATAAATTTATAATGGTTTTGATGGTTATGGCTGAGCTTAAGGGGGCATTCAATCTACTGGCGTTACCCGTTAGGAGGGCTTTGGAGAAGAGGGGGTTTACATCCCCCACTGAGCCTCAGGAGAAGGCTATACCATTGATACTTGAGGGTAGGAATGTTCTCCTAATAGCTCCAACGGCTTCAGGTAAAACTGAGGCTGCAATGCTGCCCATATTTAGTATGATGTGTGGTTTGCAGGGTCAGGGTGTTAAGGCTTTATACATAACCCCCCTTAGGGCTCTTAATAGGGATTTACTTGAGAGGTTGGAGTGGTGGGGTAGGGAGCTCGGTTTTAGAGTTGCTGTTAGGCATGGTGATACTGAGCAGTCTGAGAGGGTTGCTCAAGCTAGGATGCCCCCAGACCTATTGATCACAACCCCTGAAACTCTACAGATAATTTTGGCTGGGAGGGTTCTCCGTAGGGGTTTATCGACATTGAGATGGGTTGTTGTGGATGAGGTTCATGAGCTTGCTGAGGATAAGCGTGGAGTTCAGCTTTCAGTGGCTTTGGAGCGTTTGAGGAAGCTTATAGGGCATGACTTCCAAATCGCTGGTTTATCTGCAACTATAGGTAGCCCTGAAACTGTGGGGAGGTTTCTTGTGGGTAATGGTAGGGGGGTGGAGATCGTTAAGATTTCAGCGGCTAAGCTTATGAGGCTTAAAGTTGTCTTCCCAGAACCTTCACAGGAGGATTATGAGTTGGCTGCGAAGCTATATACTCATCCAGATGTATCTGCTAGGTTGAGGTTTATAAGGGGGCTTATTGAGAATTACAATTCAGTTCTACTTTTCGTTAATACTAGAGCTATTGCTGAGGTTTTGGCTTCTAGGTTTAAGGTTTGGGATATAGATTTTCCAATTAGCGTTCATCATGGATCGCTATCTAAGCCATCTAGGGTTGCAGCTGAGAGGGGGCTTAAGAATGGGGATTTGAAGGGGCTTGTATGCACATCATCCCTTGAACTCGGAATAGATGTGGGTAGGATAGATCTAGTCATACAGTACATGTCTCCTAGGCAAGTTACTAGGTTGATTCAGAGGGTTGGTAGGGCTGGTCATGGTGTTGGTAGGGTTTCCAATGGGGTTATAGTTACAGCCGACCCTGAAGACACCCTTGAGGCTATGGTTATATGTAGAGCTGCATTGAATGAGGAGCTTGAGCCAGTTAAGGTTCCTGAGAAATCCTTCGACGTCCTATGCCATCAAATAGCTTCACTATTAATGTATAGGAAGAGGTGGAGCTTCGATGAAATTCTAGATGTACTTAAAGGTTCATATCCATACTCCAACATATGTAGGGATGATCTCATATCAGTTTTAAATTATATGCATAATAGGTATCCTAGACTTGCATGGGTTTCCTTCGAAGATGGCGTTGTACTTGCACCTAGGAATAGTAAGAGTGTATATGAATACTTCTTCGAAAATCTATCCATGATACCTGATGAGAAGAAGTATTTGGTTGTGAATTCTGAGGATAATGTGCCCATAGGCTTCCTAGACGAGGTTTTCGTTTCAGAGTATGGTGATCCAGGGAGGAAGATAGTTTTCAGGGGGAGTTTATGGAAGATTAAGGAGGTTGTTGGTGATAGGATATATGTGGCTCCAGACAGCGATCCAACTGGCGCTATTCCAAGCTGGGTTGGGGAGGAGATTCCAGTCCCCTATGCTGTGGCTCAAGAGGTTGGTAGGGTTAGGGGTTACGTTGAATCTAGACTTCGCTCTGGAGTTTCATTGGATGATGCTGTGATGGAGTTGGCTGGGAAGTATCCTGTGGAGCCGGAATCTATTAAGAGGGCTTTAAACCACGTTTTGGAGCAGGTTAAGAGGGGGATTCCAGTTCCAAGTGATAGGGTTGTAACGTTGGAGAAGTGGGGTGAACTTATAATTTTAACAACCCATCTCGGCCATTTGGCCAATAGGGCTTTATCAAGGGTTTTGGGGGATGCATTATCTGAGCTTTTAGGTCATTCTGTGGAGATTCAGGAGGATCCATATAGGATTGTGGTTAAAGCTTCTGAGGATGTGAATGTTGAGGATGTTAGGGATCTAATAATTAAGTTGAGTGAATCTGATATTAAGGATAGATCCATTAGGCTGGCTGAGAGGTCCGGTCTATTCAAGTATAGGCTTATGCATGTTGCGAGGAGGTTTGGGGCTATATCTAAGGATATGGATGCAGCCAGTATTGGTATGCGTAGACTTGTGGAGTTGTTCAAGGGGTCAGTTATATATGAGGAGGCTTTGAAAGAGTATTTGTCCATGGATATTGATGCCGATGCCGCCCAGTCATTCCTTAAGGATCTATCTTCAGGGGTTAGGGAGCTTAAATGCTTCGAGGTTGAAGACTTATCGCCCACATCTAGGATTGGGCTGGAGAAGATATCCATGAGAAGTGAGATAATTCCACCTGAAAGGTTAAGGAAAGTTCTAATTGAAGCCACTAAGGCAAGATTGCTGAATGAAGTTAGATTCTTCGTTTGTGTTGAGAATTGGGATTGGTGGAAGCCTATTAGGATAAATGATTTGAATGGAGAAGTTAAATGTGAAGTTTGCGGTTCAAAGCTCATCGCCCCATTGGATGTTGATGAGGGTGTTGTGGAGGATATTGTGGGTAAACGTGGATCTAAACTTAATTCTGAGGAGAAGAGAATCGTTGAGGAAGCAATTGAAAATGCTAAACTAATATCCGAGTATGGGAAGTTGGCTGCAATATCCCTTGCCGGTAGAGGGCTTAACGCTAGAACAGTTAAACCAATACTTGAATCCTTCAAGGAAGCTTCAGATGCATTTTATGAGAAGATCATGGAAGCTGAGAGGAAGGCTCTTAGAAGGGGATTCTAGGAAGCTTTGGAAACATTTAATTATATGTACATCCAAATGGTGTCTTGGTGCATATCTCTTGAGTGGGAGTGAGGATTTGGTGTCTGCAATTATGGATAAGCTTAAGGAGGTTATAGATCCAGAAGCTGGATTGAGCATCGTGGATATGGGGCTCATAAAGGATGTATCCGTAATCTCTGAGGGTAAAGTTAAGATAAGGATGAGTTTAACAGTTCCATCCTTCATGTGTCCACTCTCAAGATACTTGATTCTAAGCGTTAAGAAGGCTGCTGAATCGGTTCCGGGAGTTAAGGAAGCTGAAATAGAGATAATTGAGCCATATTAAATTCCAGTAAACTGGGCATCGTTGTAACTATGTCCAGAAACCTAATACATGAATCATTAAAACCACATTTATTTCCAAATTTAACTCCAATTCAAGATCTCGCCATACCGAGAATTCTATCGGGGGAGAATCTTCTTCTAATAAGCCCTACTGGTGGGGGTAAGACTGAAGCTGCATTTATCCCAATACTCAGCCTATACCTAAGTTTTAGGGATAAGTTTGGTAAGATTCCAGGTGTACATGTAATATACATAACTCCACTTAGGGCTTTGAATAGGGATATCGTTAGGAGGATGAAGGTTTGGTGTGATATGGTGGGTGTTGAGATAAGTATTCGCCATGGTGACACACCTTCCAGTGTTAGACGTTTACAGCTTAGGAATCCCCCTGAAGTTTTGGTTACAACTCCAGAGAGTTTACAGGCAATTCTTCCAGCTGCTGGGATGAGGGGTTGGCTTAGGAATGTTAAGTGGGTTATCATTGATGAAGCTCATAATTTGGTTAGGAGTAAACGTGGAACTCAGTTGGCTTTTGCTTTACAGCGTCTTAAGCTTATCTCAGGGAAGTTTCAGACAATACTTTTATCGGCTACAATTTCAAATCCTGGGTATGTTTCAAAGTTTTTCTGTGTTGATGATGAAATTAAAGTTTTAATTGACCCCTCAATTAAGCCCTTTGAACTACATGTGGAGAATCCCATTCCAGATAGCTTGGATTACGATTTCAGTTTGAAGTGTATGTGTAATCCAAATGTGGCTTCTAGGGTTAGGAGGATTATAGGTTTAATTAACAATTCCAAATCCACCATAGTTTTCGTGAATTGCCGTGAATACGCTGAGTATCTTTGCAGTAGGCTTAGGCTTGCTGGTTTAGATGTTTATTCACATCATAGTTCGCTTTCGAGGGGTGTTAGGGAGCTTATGGAGTCTAGATTTAAGTCTGGGGATTTGAAGTGTATTGTTGCAACGTCATCCCTTGAGCTTGGCATAGATGTTGGTTTCGTTGATTCTGTGGTGCAGTATTTATCTCCACGTCAAGTTTCAACACTAATTCAGAGGGTTGGTAGGAGTGGTCATGCTCTAGGTAGGGTTTCTAAAGGGTTCATTATATGTAATGGGTTTAATGATGTTTTGGAGAGTATGGTTATATGTAGGATGGCTTTGGATGGGGATTTGGAGGATTTGCCTTCACATGAGGGTGCATTGGATGTTTTGGCACATCAAATTGTTGGCTTAATTTTGGATTTCAATGGAATTGGAATTGATGATGCTTATAGAATTGTTACGTCTTCGTATCCATATAGGAATCTTGATTTTAAATCCTTCTCATCACTCTTAGATTACATGGTTACTCTTGATATAATTAAAGTTTCCAATGGATTTCTAGCTCCCTCTAGGCGTAGTAGGAAATACTATTATGAGCATTTATCCACAATTCCGGAGGAAATCAAGTTTCCAGTTAAAGTTGAATCTAGTGGTGAGGATCTAGGCTTCCTCGGTGAAGACTTCTTTTCAGAGTATGTTAGGCCTGGTGTTAAGATAATCCTCCGTGGTAGACCTTGGGTTATAAGTAGGATAAGTGATTTTGAAATTTATGTTAATCAATCTACAGATTATATTGCCGCTATACCTGGATGGGAGGGGGAGGTTCTTCCAACTCCAAGAAAGGTGGCTTTGAAGGTTGGTTCATTGATTGGTAAAATTTATGATATGTGGATTAATGGTATGTCGATAGATGATATGCTTAATATGCTCCATTCGGAATTCCCCTTCGGTTTTGATGCATTAAAGTATTCCATAAAACCCATAATAGACTATTTTGAGATGGGTTTCCCTCCTCCAACAGATAAGAGGGTTGTCATAGAATCCTTTGATAAGTTCATTGTAATACATTCATTTAATGGTCATGGAGTTAATAGGGCATTATCAAAGATCATTAACACGTCATTGATGGATAGGTTTGGAATTAAGTGTATCTCGAGGTTTGATGCTTATAGGATACTCCTAATGGTGGAGGGTGTAAGTGGTGGGGATATTGCCAACATAATTTCCAATTTGGATCTTGAGACTGCCCATGGAATACTCTACTCCAATGTTGATCCATACTTTATTAGGCATGTGGCTTTAAAGTTTAATGCCATCCCCAAGGGGTTACAATATAAAACTACAAGTTATTTGATGCATCTTCCAGAGATTTTTTATGGAACACCAGTTTATGATGAGGCTTATAGGTTTGAGCTTGTGGAGCATTTTGATTTTGAGGGATTGAAGGATTTCATTAATAGTTTGAGGAGTGGGGCTATAGAGGTGAAGGTTTTGGAGAAGTCCAGTAAGCCTTCCCCATTGGCCATGCCCATAATTGATGTTGGGGATATACAGTCATTGACCAGTGAAGAGCTTTTCGCATATAGCATTTTCCATAAAACAGTCAATTTTGTATGTATGGATTGTTTGAAGGTTTGGAGGGTTGCTGTTAAAGATGTTTCTGAACCAATAAAATGCCCCCATTGTGGTTCTATTAGAGTTGCGTTGGTTAAATGGAGGGTGGAGGATGTTTTGAGGGTTCTTTCAAAGATTAAGTCTTCCGAGCCTTTGAATGATGATGAAGATTACCTTGCAACCTACTGTAGGATGTCCTCCGACCTTATACTACTTTATGGTGTTAAAGCTGTAATTGCTCTTGCTGTTAAGGGGGTTGGCCCACTGACTGCACATCAAATTTTGGCCAAGTCACATAAAGATTTAGAGAGTTTTCTTAGAGATTTAATGGATGCTATGAGGGAATATATGGATACTAGAGCGTTTTGGAATGAATCATAGCCTTACGTTATGTTGAAACTTATTTCTAGAAGATTCTTTGAAGGTCTAAATCTCACATCTTCTATCTTTATGTAACCAATTTCCCCTGTGGTTTTTGTATGCATCTTGTTGCATGCATTTATATTCCAATCTTCTATTATGACTATTGATAAGGTCTTCACATCTTCTGGTACTGGGAATAGATCGTACATTTCATCTCCAAAAACTCTTTCCGCTTCACCTCTATCCATTTCAATAACCTTCACTGGCACATTCTCTAAAACCTTCTTGTTTGCTAATTCCTCTATCCTCTTCAATTCTTCTTGTGTTGGTTTCCTATTATATTGAACTGTTAATCTTCCATGATTCCCTTTAACGTATACGCTTGCAGTCCATTTGGCTCCCAAAACCTTTCTAACAGCTCCCTTTAGTACGTGTAGTGCTGTGTGGGTTTTAACTTCCACTTCCTCTTGCAATTCTACCCCCCTCCCTAGCTGAAGATTTTGTTTAGAATTCTCTTTAAATCTTCTTCGCTTTTAATTCCTCTAACAAGTATTTTCCCCGTTCTGAATATGTTTAGTTCAGTTCCGTTGAATTTCCCCTTAATGTATAGTCCTCCGAAATCCATTGCCTCCTTTAGTTCATTCTTCAATTTCTCCATGGCTTCCATCGTTTTGTCCATTTTCAATACAACTATGTAGTCTGCCTCCTTTCCACATGCCTTTATGATTTGTTTAACGTACTTCTCCATCCCTCTTCATCTCCACTATCTCCCTAATTACATTGAGCATTTCTTCCACTTCCGATTTTGTATTGTATATGTAGTAGCTTGCCCTTACACTCCCCTCCTCTGCTCCAATTATTTGGTGTATTGGTTCTGCACAGTGGAATCCGCTTCTCACTGCTATTCCATATTGGTCTAGTATTAGTGCTGTTTGATGTGGGTTTAATCCATTGATGTTGAATGCCACTATACCAACCCTTTCATTTGGATTTTTCGGTCCATAAATTTTGACATCCCCTATTTCCATCAACCCTTTCATGGTTTCTTCCACTAGCATCTTTTCATGTTTCTCAACTTCCTCCAATCCTATCTCCATTAGGTATTTGGCTGCTTCACCAAGCCCTATTACTCCAGCTATGTTTGGTGTTCCAGCTTCCAGCTTTTCAGGTCCCTCCCCCCAATCTATTTTGCATGTCCCCATTTCCGGGGTCCATTTAACATTCTTTATTGTCCCTCCACCACTAACTGTTGGTTCGATTTCCTTTAGGATTTCGCTTTTAATGTATAGGACTCCTGTTCCTGATGGTCCAAGCATTTTGTGTCCGCTGAAGGCTAGGAATTCGCAGTCCACATTCTTCACGTTTATTGGCATGTGTGGTGCTGATTGTGCTGCATCCACTGCTACTGGAATTCCATTTTCATGTGCTATCTTCACTATCCCTTTCACGTCGTTTATTGTTCCGAGGACGTTGGAGGCATGTGTTATCGTTATTAGCTTTGTCCTTTTGTTTATTAGTTTTGGTATATCTTCCATCTTCAGTTTTCCATCCGCATTTACCCCTATGAACTTCACTTTCACCCCTATTAATTGTGATAGTGTTATCCATGGTGTTATGTTGCTGTGGTGCTCCATTAACGATGTTATTATTTCATCCCCCCTCTTCAGCCTTCTCAGAGCCCACGTATATGCTATTATGTTTATGGCTTCAGTGGTATTCTTTGTGAATACTATTTCCCTTGGATCCGCATTTATCATCTTTGCAATCATCTCTCTAGCTTCCTCGTATAGTTGTGATGCTTCTTGGCTTAATGTGTGTATTCCTCTATGTATGTTTGCATGGTTTTTCATGTAGAATTCCATAATCCTATTTATCACTTGTACTGGTTTCTGTGTTGTGGCCGCATTGTCGAAGTATATTAGCCTCCTACCATTAATCTCCCTTGAGAGTATTGGGAAATCCTTCCTTATTTCCTCTACATTCAACATTCCATACTCATCTCTAAATAATGTTTAGTAACATTTTTATTTAATTATTACTATTGTTATTTGGTATATTTTTATGGGTAGTGAAATTAAACGTGATGCTGAGGATTTAATTAAGCTTCACGGGACTCCACCTAGGGAGGTTTATTTGGATTCTGAGAATTCTGGGTTAATATTTCCTGAGGCTCTTAAAGCTATGGTTGATTGTTATGTTTCTTATGGTTATGGTCATCCATCTATAACGCATAAGGTTGGTTGGGAGTCTTATGAAGTTCTAGTTAAATCCTCAGAGGTTATATCTAAGGCTTTAGGATGCAATTCAGATGAAATAGTTTATCTCCATAGTGGAACTGAAGCCAACAATTTGGCCGTCTTAGGTTTTGCAAAGGCTCATGGGGATTCTTCCAGGAGGAAGATTCTCGTTTCAAGTATTGAGCATTTAAGTGTGATTCATGCAGCTGAGAGTTTGGCTAAATATGGTTTTGAAGTGGTTAAGATACCTGTGGATGGTGAGGGGTTTGTGGATTTGGATGCTTTATCCTCACTTTTAGACTCCAATACTCTTATGGTTAGTGTGGGGATGGTTAATCATGAGATTGGCGTTATACAGGATTTGAGGGGGATTGTTGAGGTTGTTAAGGATCGTGATGAGAATATAGTTTTACACATGGATGCTGTGGATGCTCTTGGTAGAGTTAAGTTTAACTTAAAGGATTTGGGTGTGGATTTAGCTAGTTTCAGTAGTCATAAGGTTTTCGGCCCTAAGGGGGCTGCATGCTTATATGTTAGGGATGGATTGAACCTTGAACCAATACTTTATGGTCAGTTAAGTACGCAGAGGCTTTGGCCTGGATTGGAGAATGTTCCAGCAATATGTGGTTTCGCTAAGGCTGTGGAGGTTATGATGAATAATTTTAGTGAATTTAATTCTAAGATGATGGGGTTGAGGGATATGCTCATAGATGGAATTCTAAACTCGGTGGATCACTCCATACTTAATGGTCCTAGAGGGGGGCGTAGAGGTTCAGATAATGTTAACATAAGCTTCATATATTGTGAAGGTGAAGCTTTAACTGTGGAGCTTAGTTTGAGGGGGATATACGTTTCAAGTGGTAGTGCATGTACCAGTAGGATTCTTCAGCCAAGCCACGTCCTAATAGCTATTGGTAGGAGGTTTGAAGAGGCTCATGGAAGTATATTGATGAAGGTTACGCCAATGCATAGTTCTGATGACATAAAATATGTTTTGGAGAATATTCCTAAAGCTGTGGGTAGGGTTAGATCTATTAGCCCATTTAAATCGGGGTGATGGGGTTTGTCCAGTAGAATACCATTAATATATTCCCCCAAGGTTTTGGAGTTGTTTAGGAATCCTAAGAATCTTGGGGCAATACCGGATGCGGAGATACATGGAACTGCGGGTAGCTTGGCTTGTGGAGATATGATTGCAATATACATTAAACTTTCAAGTGATGGTAAAACCATTGAGAAGGCTAGTTTCGAGAGTTATGGTTGTGCAGCTAACATTGCTGCTGCAAGCATAATGACTGAGATGATTAAGGGTAAGAGTCTTGAAGAGGCTTGGAATATTGATTGGAAAACTATAACTGAAGAGTTGGGAGGACTACCAAGCGTTAAATATCATTGTGGAGTTCTGGCTGTGGGTGCTTTGAGGAGAGCTATTAGAAAGTATTTTGAGGATAAGAAGGATAAGCCAAACTGGCTTCCAGAGGATTTAACCCATGAGGAGAAGCATGCCATTGAGGAAGAGAAGCTTATGGAGCAATTGTCCAAGAGGGTTCAATCGCTCAAGTAGTTTTTGATTTAATCTTCTCTAGAGCTTTCTCCGCCCATTTTGGATCTTCAAGCATGGCTCTTCCAACTGCAACTAGATCCACCCTTCCACTTTTAATTAAGTTGTTGGCGTACTCTGGTTCTCTTATCCCTCCAACCCCTATTACCGGTATTTTAACCTTAGATTTTATCTTTTCAGCTAGGGGGATGAAGTATCCTTGACCTGTTAGATTTTGGGGTCTGGAGCCGCATAATCCCCCTGAAACGTTTATAACGTCAACCCCGCATTCTTCAAGTTTCACTGCAAATTTCATGGATTCCTCTATGGTTACTCCCCCTGGCATCATGTCATCAGCTCCAATCCTATATGATAGTATCCTTCCCCCTCCAATAATCCTCCTAACCTCCTCCACTATTTCCAATGGGAATCTAATCCTCTTTTCGAAGGTTCCTCCATATGCGTCTAGGCGTCTATTGGTTATTGGTGATGTGAATTGGTTTAGTAGGAATCCATGTGCTCCATGTATTTCAACTCCATGGAATCCCGCCTTCACAGCTATATCTGCAGCTCTTTTGAATGCTTCTTTAACTTCAATGAAGTCTTTTAGGGTCATCTCCCTGGGTTCTTCAGTCCACCCCTCAAGTTTTATTGCTGATGGTGCTATGGGTTTTTCTCCAGTTATCTTTGATGATGATTTTCCACCTCCATGATTTAATTGTATTATTGCTATAGCTCCATTCCCCCTTATTGTCTCTGCAAGTCTTCTAAGCCCCTCAACTAGTTTTTCGCTGTATATTCCAAGTTGTCTTTGGCTAACCTTCCCATTTAACGCTACATAGGAGTGTTCCACTATAACTATTCCAGGCCCCCTACTTCTTTCATCGTAGTGTTTTATGATATCTTCAGTTACTTCACCGTTGACTGTTGCCAATTCTGTGGCCATTGGTGGCAGTACAATCCTATTCCTAACCTTAAATCCCCTAATCTCTATTGGTGTCCCAAGATCCATTTCCATACCCATTTAACTTTGTTGTTTCATCATCTATATTAGCGTTAGGGTTAGGGCTGCAGCTACTATTCCAGTTAGATATATCCCATCGAATGTTCCAGCTCCACCTATACTAACCATGCTTGCACCTAGCTCCGGTATTCTATTCATATTCATTAGGTCTGCACCTATGAGTGTTCCAAGTGTCCCACTTATGTATGCTATGAATGCTGGGTTGCATTTTGGTGGAATCATTGATATGGCTATTGATGTTAGTGCGGTTATTAGTGGTGGTATGAATCCTGGGACTGCTATGCCGAATCCAGGTATAATCCTAGATAGCTTGTTGACGGTTATGGATATTATTATTGTGGCTATGGCTACCTTTATGTAAACGTTTACTGTTGGGGGTAGCCGTGTTAGAATGTATGTGGATATGGCTAATGGTATTATTGCTCCACCAAGATTTATCGCTATTAGTGTTTTCCTCTCCCTAAGGCCGATGGATGGTAGAAACCATCTTATGCCAAAAATGTTTATTTCTTGATAGCATAATCCGTATTCCACTGTTTTTATGTATATTAGTGGTATGTTTATAGCGCTACCCAGTAGGGATATGTAGAATGCAATTATGGCTATTTGTGGTGGCATCATCAACCCCTCTGTGAAGACTTGTATTGAGCTTAGTGAGATTATGGTTAAAGTTATGGTTATGAGTAGTAGTGTTGCTATGTAACTCCATGTTGTAGGCCTGTAGACTACACTTACACCCATCCCAAATTTCCTCTCCATTCTATGAGTCTACTTCATTTAGATAATTCTTTCCATTCATGTTGTGAAAGTGTTAAATTAAACTTTCCCCCATAATAGTTTTTAGTGGTCTTTGTTGGTTGAGCGTAAACCTATTGGCATAGTTGTTGGTTCACCATCCACATCTGAATTCGAATTTAAATGTATTGGGACTGTTAGGAATAATGATTTTGTGGAGGTTTACCATGATGATCGTTGGCATGTCTTCTTCGTTAAGAGTCTTAGGCGTGAGGGTGAAACCCTCTATGCTTCATGTACATGTCTCGGTAGACCTCCAGATACACCGCTTAAGGTTGGCTTAGAGGTTTACGCGGCTTCTGAAGATAATATACGTGTAACTCTTGGTTTAACGGCAGATTACTCCAAATCCGTATATCTTGGTATGTTGAGGAATTATAATGTTAAAGTTTATATTCCAGTGGATCGTTTGAATAGGATCTTCGTTGTGGGTAAGCCTGGCTCCGGGAAATCCTATACTGCTGGCGTTTTAATCGAGGAGCTTTTGAAGAAGAACATCCCAATAATAATAATTGATGTTCATGGGGAATACTCCAGTTTAAAGGTTGCAGCCAAATCTGGATGCATGGAATTCGGTGTTAACCCAGTTAGCTATGTGGATAGGATAATAGAGTTTGGTGACAAGAAGTTTAATGCGGCTGCAAATATCGATATATCATATTTAGGTGAGGTTTCCGCTGAAGATCTAGTACTCACTGGTAAGTGTGTTATAATCAATTTGAGGGGGCTGGATTCAGATGATCAAGTGTCCATAGTGGCATCGGTGGTTAATAAACTTCTGGATGCAGCTATAGCTAGGAGGATCCCACCATTCTACTTGGTTTTGGATGAAGCCCACAGGTTTGTTGGTAGGGAGAAGTCTGAATCCCAAATAGTTTTGAGGAGGTTCTCGCAGGAGGGGAGGAAGTTTGGTGCAAATCTCATAGTAATATCTCAGAGGCCTCAACTCCTCGACACCACTGTTCGAAGTTTAAGTGGAACTTGGATTATCCATAGACTCTCAGACCCAAACGACATATCCATAGCTGTGGAGAGTGGGGGTCTTGGTAGGGGTTGGGAGGATAGCATAGTTTGGCTTGGGATTGGCGAGTGCATAGTTACTGGTGAGGCTGTGGATAGGGTGCCATACATTGTTAGGGTTAGATGTAGGGAGACTATTCATGGTGGAGCAGGCTTCAACCCCCTCGACTATATTTCGGAGGATTCTTTGAGGAGTGCTGAGGTTAAGTGGAGGGGGCTAATGAAGCTTGGTGCAATTCCAAAAGCCGTTGAGGTTGCAACTAAGCCGAAGGTTTCACCACTCATAAATCAATATCATCTACCAGTTAAGTTTGATTTAAAGTTTGTATCATCAAATCTGTCCAGTAGATTTCCATTTAAATTCGACTTTAATGGTATTGCTTTGAACTATTATCCAGCCTTGGATATTAAGGGCATTGTTAATGTTAAGCGTTCTAAGCCCAATGTGGAGTTTAGCGATGAGTATAGGGTTCTCATACCATTATCAAATGTTTCTGGGGAGTTGGATTACAATTCCAGTAGGGCTTATGATGTTGAATCCTTCGATGAAGGTGAATTATCTGTATCACCATCAAATTTTGATAAGATCAATTATCGCAATCCGGACATCGATTTATCGAGTTTAAATTCATATGAGAAGGTTATAAAGGATTTTAAGAAGTTTCTATCATTAAAATTGTCCTACAAGTTACATTACTCCACAAAATTCAAAGTTTACTCTAAGTGCAATGAGGGTTTGGAGGAGTTTAAGGGTAGGCTTAGGGAGGCTGGTAAAGAGCTTTTCAATTCCAAGTGTAGGAAGGTTGTGGAGAAGTATGAGGCGAAGATATCTAAACATAATGCTATAATAAAGTCTCTTAGAGATGACATTAAGGTTAAGGTTCAATCTGCGAAGAGGCTTATCTCCACAATTAATGATTTGAAGAGTAAGTTGAGGGGTCTTGATCCATCTTCAAGGGAGTATATTTCCATTTCATCAAAGATTCAGAGTTTGGAGGATAGGCTTTCAAAGTTGAATAAGATGGTTTCTGAATCTAACTCTGAGTTGGAGTATAGGGAGAAGGTTGTTGAGGATCTTAAGAGGGAGATGAATGATGAGTTGAGGAGGTTGAAGAGTGAATTTGAAGATTTGGGTGAATTTAAAACTGTGGTCATAAATTTGGGTGGGAAGGATGTGGATGTGGAGTATGTTAGGCTCATATGGATCCCCATATTTGATGGGGCTGTTAAGATTTCCCTTAAGGATTTGGAGAGGAATTTGAGTTTACATTGGAATGGGTATAATGGTGTTGGGGTTTATGGGAAATGTGATGTGTGTGGTTCTCAGATAACCAACCTAGATTCACTTGAATTTTGCAATATATGTTTATCACCATTATGCAGTGGGCATTCATTGAAGTGTAGTGCTTGCGGAGCCACTATATGTCCTGAGCATTCATTTAAATGTGATGTTTGTGGGAGGGTTTTCTGTGTTAATGAGAAATCATATACATGCTCCATATGTGGGAAGAAGCTTTGTTCTGATTGCGTTAAGCATTGTGTGAAATGTGGTTCTGAAGTTGCATATTGCGGTGAGCATATACATGTATGTGATGATTGCGGTAAATCGTATTGTGAAACCCACTACCTTGAGCATCTCTCCAAATGTGGTGATTGTGGAAGGGAAGTTTGTGGTGAAAGCATAGTTCACTGTGAAATTTGTGGTAAGCCATTGTGTAGAGAATGCGCCCACAAGTGTAGTGTTTGCGGTAGGATTGTTTGTAAAGATCATGTTTGGAAATGCAGTATATGTGGTGCAGAATTCTGCACTGATGAGGAGAAGCATGTTTGCAGTATTTGTGGTAGAATTGTATGTGATAAGCATGTATATAAATGTCCATCGTGTGGTAGAGAGGTTTGCACTGACCATGTTAAGGTATGCCCAAATTGTGGTAGAAGGGTTTGTGAATCATGTATAATTACAGTTAAACGTCTATTCAGATATAAGACTGGATGTAAACTTTGCCTTAAGCCTTAATTTCACTATCCCTCAAAACCTCCGAAGCCATTCTTATACAGCTGGAGGGTATCCCCCTCCTCCTCAAAGCCTTAATATACCCACTACTTGATGGGCAATGTATCGCCCTAATCCTATAGTAAACGTTTGGTTCATCCATTTTCGCATAAACCCACTTTATAATCCTCCCCCTATCCAATTTAACTTCATATTTTATGAAGAATTCCCTATCATCATCTTCGAAAATCATTTCCAATCCAAATCCCTCAACGATTAGATATGACCCCTCAATTCTATATACTATCTTGTTTTCATGTAGCATTCTAAGCATCTCAGCCTTCTTCTTCTCATCTTCTGTGGGTAGTTCGACGATTAGCTCCGCCAGCTCTTCAACCAAAACTTTCACCAATCTCTCTCTACCAATTTAAGTATATAAATCCCACACATATCATCACTAGGGGGGTGGGTGAACATTACATTCACCTGGATTTTATGGTGTTGATTCTTGATGAAAAACTTCATATTATAGCTTCAGATACATGTCCTATTGCAATCCTAAACTTAAATTGTTTGGAGGGGTGGTGTGTATTGTATTATAGGGATCTCTTAGCAGCATTAAATGATCTTAGAGGTGTTAAATGTGAGAAGTGTGGTTCCCCATTGGAGCTATACAGGTTTAGCGTCTCCAATTTGAAGAGTGGAGATGTTAATGCCAATGTTTTGATGGTGTGCTTTAAATGTAGATTAATGTATGATTTAATCGTTATGGGTAGGGGTGTGATTGGCGTTAAGGATGTTAAAACTGTTGATGCATCCTCTTGGAGTGAATTACTTGAGTCAAGTGGGGGGTTGCCATGAAAAAGGTTAGGCCTGCAGTATTAATTCATGGGGGTGCTGGAAGCTATAGGGGGTTAAGTGATGAGGCATTGTCCCTGAGGCTTGAACATTTAAGTAGAGCTGTAATGGAGGGGTATAATGCAATTTCCAAGGGGGCTCTTGACGCTGTTGAGGCAGCTGTGAGATATATGGAGTCATGTGGATTCTTTAATGCTGGTTTAGGATCCGTTTTAACCATTAACGGTATTGTGGAGATGGATTCTGGAATAATGGATGGTAGAGATCTCCGCGTTGGAGCCACAGCCCTTCTTAGGAGAGTTAAGAATCCAGTTTCGTTGGCTAGGAAGATCATGGAGAATACGGATCACATATTTATTGCTGGAGAGTGGGCTGAGAAACTTGCAGAATTCTATGGATTGGAGCTCCTAGATAATATTGTGAGTGAGGAGAAGTTGAAGCGTTTTAAGGAGATGTATGAGAGTTGGATTAGAGGTGAAGGGTCAAGGATGAGTAAGCTTAGAGAGATGATATTGAAGGGGAAGGGCATCTTTGATTTGCATGATACCGTTGGTGCTGTGGCAATAGATTCTGAGGGGAATGTGGCTTCAGCGGTATCCACAGGGGGCTATTGGCTTAAGTTTCCAGGTAGGATAGGGGATGTACCCCTCGTGGGATGCGGTTTTTATGCGGATAATGATGCAGGGGCTTCTGCGGCTACTGGGACTGGAGAGTTCATTGCCAGATTAAATTTGTCTAGGCTTTGCTGTGATTTGATGAGGATGGGTTTTCAAGCTCAAGATGCATGTAAATTGGCTATTAAACGCATCACAGATAAATTTGGGCTTGATACTGCTGGAATAATAGCTGTTGATAAGAATGGTGGGTTGGGCTTTGAATTCAACACCAATGGGATGGGTAGAGCTTTGATGTATGAGGGTCTAGATAAACCCATAGCAGCAATATTCCGTGAAGAGAAGAATTAATCTATCTCAATCCACAATATATTTTTGATAAACTCTTCTTCAATGTGTTAAACTATGGTTACAAATCTTCCACCACAAGCAAAGGCTTTGATGAGGGAGTATCAGGAAGCTAAGAGTATACCAGAGAAGATAGCTAAACTTGAAGCTTTGATATCAGCGATCCCCGAGCATAAGGGTACTGAGAAGCTTAGGAGGAATTTGAGGAGAACTTTAGCTAAGCTTAAGAGGGAGTTGGAGGAGAGGGAGAGGAAGCGTGCAAAATCCTCTAGTGGAATTAGATTTTCCGTTAAGAGGGAGGGGGCTGGACAAATAGTCCTTGTTGGCGACACCCTTACCGGTAAAAGTTCTCTGCTCTCCCTACTAACAAATGCTAAACCCACCATTGGTTCAACACCATTTACAACTAGAAATCCCATTCCTGGGATGATGGAGTACTTGGATGTTAAGGTTCAGTTGGTGGAGATTCCAGCGATATCTGTTGGTGTTCCATGGTTAAATCCTGCCTTAAGCTTATGTAGAAATGCTGATGGAATAGTGTTCGTTACGGATTTATCTAGAGATCCCATTGAGAGTTTAAAGTTCATTTTCGAGAGGATTAAGGGTGCTAAGATCACTTTGAAGAAGCCCAGCATCCGGGTTGAAGTTGAGAAGAGGTCTTCTGGAGGTATACAGGTTTTTTGTAGTGGAATTTTGAAGGATTGTGATGTTAAGGATATAGTTGAACTATTTAGGTCTTATGGGTTTAATAATGCGTTTGTGAAGATTTGGGGTGATGTTAGTTTGAGTGATGTGGAGCGTTACATGGATTCCAGCATAGTATACAAGCCCTCCATGGTAATAGCCAATAAGATTGATGTTGAGGGCTCAATGGATAACTTGGTTAAACTTGAGAAGTCTTTGGGGGGTTTGGTTAAGGTTATCCCATTTTCATGTGTAAATCCTCCATTGGACCTCTTGAAATTGAAGTCTGAGATTTATGGTATGCTCAATGTTATTAGGGTTTATACTAAGGAGGTTGGTGGCAGCCCATCTAAGAAGCCTCTTGTGGTTCCGAAGGGGTTTAGGGTTATTGATGTGGCTAGGATAATTCACAGCCAATTATACAATAATTTTGGTTATGCGAGGGTTTGGGGTTCTTCTGTTAAGTTTGATGGGGAAAAGGTTGGCCCTGATCACGTATTAAATGATGGTGATGTTGTGGAGATAAGGACTAGATGAGTTCATCTACCCCTTCTTCCTTGTTTGTATGTGGAATACTATTGATCCAGCCCCTATCACTATTAGGTCTATTATTAGCATTTCTATATCCCCAACTATATTTCTCGAATTCAATATGTATATGAGGACTGGTGTTAGGGATACTGCGAGTGCTGTGAATGGTGTTATGAGTTCTTTTAATGCTGGCATGGGTTTCACCTACCTGTATAGTGTTGGTGGGGGTTCTCCGCTGCTTCCACTTATCTTCTTTTCCTCAATCTTCTTCGGCTCCCCCCACTTTATGTTTGGAATATATATTAGCGTGTATTTTTGTGCTTCGGCGTCTATTACATATATGTAGAGCGTAGTATCCTTTTGTATGTCGCTCAATCTATTCCTCCTAAATGCTGATGGATATATTATTGCCTTCTTCCTCTCCTCATCCATGGCCACTGCCATTAGGAATGCGTATTCCCCTATAGTGAATATGTTTATTTCATTTCTCCCATATTTCCCAGTATCGATGTATTTGTGGAATTCATTGAATGTGTTGCTGTCAGTTGATATCACTATTCCGAAGGGTGATTTCTCATCTGCCTTACCAACTGATACCACTAATGGGTTTATTTCAAGTACATCGTATCCAGCCTTTTTAAGTTCTTCAATTTTCCCTTTGATCTGTTGCATTAATGTGTATCTGCCAATCTCGAAGTCTTGTATCATTTTTTGTGGTTCAACCTTCTTCTTCCTATGGAATATTCGGTCGAATATGCTCATTCCAATTCCACTTCTTCCATTAACCTTATGTATGAGTATTATTATAAAGTTAACCTCTCTTCATCTTAAATTCTTCTAAGATTTTCTCTGATATTTCTATGAATCCTTCACCGTAAGGTTTTTTGGTGATGATCTTTGCTACCCTCTTTGCATTTTCGGAGGCGTTTGCAACTGCAACGCTTAATCCAGCTTCCATTAGCATTTCCACATCCACATCGCTGTCTCCAATTGCCATTACATTTTCATTTTCCAAATGCCATTTCTCCATAACCCTTTTTAGGGCAATTCCCTTATTCACCCTTCTATCACCCACATGTATTGCCACTCCACTGAAGACGGCTTTTGCTTCAGGAATCCTTCTACCCAAAACTTCCAAAGTCTTTTTATATGCATATTCCCATTCAATGCCATGTTTTACTTTGAAGGAGAAGTCTACAAATCTATACATGCATTGCCAGCTTTCAATTAGTATGTCTCCAAGCTCCCTTCTAATTATCTCTCTAGCCTTCTCTCCAATTCTCCTATCCCCAATAACCTCGATCTCTCCATCCATCCCTATTACCCCTCCATTTTCAGCTATTACGTAGTCTATTCCGCCTATGTATCTTGCTAATCCCATGAGTACTGGGTATGCGTTTCCCGAAGCTAGAATCATTTTTAATCCTATTTCACTCTTTAGTTTCCTAAGCATTTCTATTGCATTTAAATCTAGTATGTTGTCTTTATTGGTTATTGTTCCATCGACATCTATGGCTATGCACTTTATTTTTGATAGTTTTGTCATATGCATATTCCCTCCACAATTATTTTTGATGTGTATTCTGCCAGTGGGCAGTTTAATTGGCATTTACCGCATTTCACACATTTATCTTCATCTACTATTGGGTGGTCTGAGACTTTTATGGCGTTTGCTTCGCATATGTATTGGCAGGATCCGCATTTTATGCAGTACATACCCCTCAGTATTGCCTTTAATGTTGATTTGAAGTATGCTTCTGCATCCTCCTTGGATTTCGATATTACAGTTAATTGCCCCTTTGGAGTTATTGTGGCATTATTCTTCCCCATGATGATGGTCGCTATTCCAAGTTTCTTCGAATACTTCACTTCTCCAATTATTGGTAGAACGTCCTTGATGCGCTCCAAATCTATTTCCACGTCGAGTTTTGCTTCTATACTGTAACTTTCTTGGCATGGACTGTAACCTGAAATTTTAACGATTTTTGCTGGGAGCCTTTTAATTCCATGTTCATCATCTATTGTTATATTCCTCTCTTTAGCCATCCTCCTCTGGTCTCCTGGGATCTTTATCCATCTCCATAAACCCATTTTAACCCATTCTTCACTATACCCCCTCTCCTTAGCCCATTTCATAAGTTTACCTTCCCATTTGCCCCATAGTTCTGGATGTATCTTTTCCACTAGTTTGAATTCTGCTAGTTCGCATGATGGGCATAGCCAGCATCCAAGTCTATCGAATCCCATTTGATATAGTGGGTTTATTGGAGCCTTCTTCCACATCACATATAACCATACGTGTAGTGCAGACCAATCCATTATTGGACTTGCATTTATTGAGTTTGGTAGCCACTTATTCTTCCATATGCTTGGGGATTTAGCTCTAGTTAGGGATTCATATTTCCTTTGACCAACTAATGTGAGTGCTCCTGATGGGTAATTCTCCTTCATGGCTTTTAGTATTGGTATCAGTTTGCATGTTTTGCAGCACCATCTGTAATCCCTTGCTGGTGGCCCAAACACTTCTACAGCACTCCAGAAAACGTCTTTTGCTTCAGCTTTTATGAGTTCCACATTCATGTTTCTCGATACTTCATCAACATATGATATTGTTTCAGGTAGTTCAAGTCCTGTATCGTTGAATAGCATCTTCTGATCGACTCCCGCTTCCATTGATAGTAGTAGTGTTGCTAAGCTATCCTTCCCACCGGAGAATGATGTGCATATTGGCCTCCCATACTTCCTTTCAGCTTCAATTATGAATGATTTAGCTCTCGCCTCTAGTAATTCTAGGGATTTTGAGTTGGCTTCCAATGCTTTATCCAATGTTGCCTTAACCTTCAATATATGTGGGCTTTGGGGTTCCCAGGCTTTTATAACCTTTATTTCATCATCCTCATATACGCCTACCCCTATGGATTTCCCACTCATATTTCCAATGGCAATCATCTTCCCCTGGCGATCTGGGATTTCCCCATCAATGATTTCTGATCTACTTACCCTATCCCACTTCTCAATCCTCTCCCTACGGATCCTACACCAGTATCCCGCTTCATCCATTATTAGTCTTGTAGCCCCCTCCTCCACTGGTTTAAATCTCCAAATCCCCATTCTAGGTTCATAGTAGATTTGCCCGATGACTCTCCCATCCACTATTATTTCGTCTGCTTGATCCACGTGTGGAATTTTGTTGAGTAATATTATCTTCCCCTCATCTATGAGCGCCTTTTCAGCTCTATTATCCTCATACTCCATCCTTATGGTTCTCCTAATTCTATCTTCATCTTCTTTGAATGCTGGTCTAGCATCGATTGGTGGTGTTGCAGATATCTTCCTCCCAATTTCACCGCATATTTCACATTTTGGTGTGATTAGTGGGATGTTGCAGTTTCTGCACCAATATATTTCCGCTCTCTCACGCCATATCTGCTTCTTCATCGTCTTCTGCACTAAATAATCTTGTTAGGTACCTTATATTTGTCTTGTATTATCGGTATGCTTATGACTCAACTTTTCTCGACATTTTCATCTAGATTTTTAGTGTCATCTTCATGGTTGGCTCATGATCTCATAAACTGTTTACATCATCACCTTTTCATGTAGTACTTTACAACCTTCTTCACTGCTCTAGCTGTTTCTATTGCTTCGTCATCTGTTAGTGATGGTTGTGTTGGCAATGTTAATACCCTTTCACTTACGTATTCTGCGTTTGGGCATAGTCCTGGCTTGTATGCTATCTTCCTGTTGTAGTATGGGCATGTCCATGGGCATCCCTTTCCATGTCCAATCATCTCTTGGAATATTGGTTCCATGTATAGTGGTGTTGGGTATGCCACTGAAACGTATACGTTTTCCCTCCTTATGGCTTCATATATTTCATCTCTACTCTTCCTTAGCTTCCCTATTTCCAGTAGAATGTTGTATATGTGCCAGACATGTTTAACCCTCTTCTTCTCTATTGGTGTTTTTATGGCTTCACAGCTGCCCAATTCATCATTGTATATTTTAACTATCTCCCTCCTCCTATTGTTAAGTTCATTTATCCTCTTTAATTGGAGTATTCCTATGGCTGCTTGTATTTCTGTCATTCTATAATTGTATCCTATGGTGTTGTAGTGGTATCTTGATGTTTCCCCATGGCTTCTCATTAACCTAACTTTTTCAGCTATTTCATCATTGTTTGTGGTTACCATTCCACCTTCACCTGTAGTTATGTTTTTGCTTATGTAGAAGCTGAAGGCGTTTACGTCTCCTATACATCCAACCTTTACGCCATCGTATTCTGCCCCTATTGCCTGTGCGCAGTCCTCTATTAGTGTTAACCCCCTCTCCATGCATATCTTCTTTATATCCATTATATCTGCTGGTTGTCCGCATAGGTGTACTGCTATTACGGCTTTTGTTTTATCGGTTATCCTTTCTTCTATGCTTTCTGGGTTTATGTTGTAGTCTTCGATGTTTATGTCTGCGAATATTGGTATGGCGTTTTGGTGTAGTATTGTTGATGCTGTGGCTATGAATGTGAAGGGTGTGGTTATTACTTCATCTCCAGGGCCTATTCCTGCGGCTCTTAAGGCTAGGTGTAGTGCTGAGGTCCCATTGGATACTGCAATGGAATGTTTAACGTTTAAATACTTCTTGAATTCCTCTTCAAATTCCCTTATCTTTGTTCCGACGCTCATAGTCCATCTACCGCTCCTTAGAACCTTAATTATTTCCTCTATTTCTTCATCGGTTAATTCTGGTAGAGCCATTATGGGTTTGCTTCTAATCGGCTTTCCTCCCTCTATTGCAGGTTTATCTAAGTTTTCCATAAACTCCACTTTTAACTATTATTTACTCTATTTTAGTTATAAACCTTTTGAATTTACCTTGTGAAGTTTTCCTTCACAACACTTAAAGCTATGCTTGTAACTGTTCTTCTCACGTGTGGTATTGTAAGTATCCCCTTTATCAGTTTGTTCAGATGTTCTCTATCCCTAACTTTCGCTATAACGACTATGTCGAAGTCCCCCGTTACATCATATACACTCATATTCTCTTCATATTTTGCAAGTTTCTCTTCAACTTCCACTATGTGTGGGCCATCCACTTGTAGCATTATAATTGCAGTTAGATCGTATCCCAGTTTTGAGTAATCTATGTTTATTGTGTACCCCCTTATTACGCCATACTCCTCCAGCCTCTTTATCCTATTATATGCGGCTCCTATGGATATCCCCATTGCCTCAGCTATCTCTTTATATGTTAGTTTTGAGTTTTCCTTCAGTCTCCTTATTATTTCCAGATCCACATCATCTATCTCCATTTTATCTTTCATTATGCTTTCACCAAGTATCTCTCTATCTCCCACTCCGTTATCTCATTATCGTCTACTCCGTTTTTCAATATGTAGTTTTGGTAGTCCCTCCATTCCATAGTCTTATTCTTCACGATCTCTTCATGCAATTCTCCACCTAATATCTTCTTCATATATTCATTCTTCTTGAACTCTTCCACGGCTTCTCCGAGATTTGATGGTAAACTCCCATATTTCCCCTCGATTCTGTAAGCGTTTTCCCTACATGGCTCCATTGGGGTTAACTCCTCATTTATCCCCCTAATTGCAGTTGCGGTGACTGCTATTATTGCTAGATATGGGTTGGATGATGGGTCCGGATGCCTATACTCTATTCTACACTTCTCTTCATCTATTGTCATTGGCACCCTTATCAGCGTTGATCTATTTCCATATCCCCAGCATATTTTATTTGGAGCTTCGTATCCTGGCTTCAACCTCTTATATGAGTTTACTGTTGGGGCTACAAGTATTGATATCTCCCTTGAGCTTTTCAGTATTCCAGCTATTGCTTGTAAAGCTTTCTGGCTTATATCCCCATTATCCTTATCGTAGAATAGATTTCTCCCATCCACATCTTGTAGGCTTATGTGTATGTGCATCCCACTTCCATTCATATTCTTAAATGGTTTTGGCATGTACGTTACTTCCAAGCCATACCTTTTTGCAATATCCTTTGTAACCATTTTTGCTATTACTATATTGTCTGCTGTGGATATTGGGTCTGAGGCTTTTATGGCATACTCATACTGCCCCTCAGCCACTTCATGGTGTGCCTTCTCAACTTCAATTCCAATTCTATTCAATTTATCCATGATTTCCAATTGTAATTTTTCAGCTTTAGCGTAGGGTGCTATTTCAAAGTATTGGTCTTTATCTATTGGCTCCACCCCCTTAACCTTCTTAACTATGAAGTACTCCATTTCCACCCCCACTTTGAACTTTAACCCCTTTAGCTCCAGCTCCCTAACATACTCCTTTAAGCACATTCTCGTGTTCTTGGTGTATGGTTCACCTGAAGCCTTTTCAATATCACATATGGCTATTCTCATAATCCTCATGCCGATCTTAATGGGTTTCATTGTCTTCAGGTCTGGTTTTGCCAGTAGGTCGCTTTCCTCTATTGGTGCATGTCCTTTAATTGATGATCCATCAAAGCATATTATGTTCTGCTTGTTTTTTGAGGTTTTCAGTATTAGTCCCCTTGGTTTTCCATCTAAATCTATTATTATTGGCTTCAAATACTCTATTTCATTCATTTCGCTATGCACATAGAGTTAATTGTTTTTCTGGATTTAATGCTTTCTATTAATTTTTTTCACAATATTATGCTATTTAGAAAATATTTTTCATGCAAAGTCTTTGTTTCACATCGTCATTCATGATGTAATTTTTGGAAATCATTCACTTCCAAATGGTTTTTACGTATCTTTCTATTTTCTTGATATTCTCGGTTCCACTTCAAGTATTATTCTCCTAATCCCATCTGCACTTACTCTTCCATCTCTAATTATTTCATTTACTTCCGGTATTATCAGTTTTCCCTTGTACATTCCACTTGGGTTGTTGAGATAGAAGACTTGTAGTGCCAGTATTGCCATATTTACTCTTTTCACTCCATATTTTGAGATTAGCTCTTCTAATTCGCTTCTACTTATACCAGTTCTCTTTTGTAATGCTTTTATAATTCCCTCTGGATCTTCATCCATTACTTCAAGTATGTCGTCTATTGTTATGTTGTGTTCTTTTAGGAAGTCTTTTAATGCATCTCTCAAATTTATGTACATTTCAATTTATAAATATAAAAATTTGGGGTAAATAGTTGTTTTGTTTTCAATTGAGCTTGGCTTGCATTTTTGCGGCTTTTATTAGATTTCTCATTAATATTGCTATTATCATTGGTCCAACTCCGCCTGGTACTGGCGTTATTGCTGATGCTTTTGCTGAAACTTCGTTCATGTTTACATCTCCAACCAATTTGTCTCCTATGTAGTTGAATCCGCAATCTACGACTACTGCTCCATCTTTAACCATATCTCCAGTTATTGCTTGTGGTTTCGCTATGTCCACTATGAGTATGTCTGCGTTTCTTGTGTGTTTTGTGAGGTTTGGTGATGTGTATTCGCATATGGTTACATCTGCACCGCTATTTAGTAGTAGTGCTGCGAGTGGTTTTCCAGTTAATTCTGTGGCTCCAACTATTACTGCATGTTTCCCTTCCACTTTAACTCCATATTCTTTAAATAGCTCCATGATTCCCTCAGCTGCTGGTGATACTAGGCATTCCTCCTTTAAGTATAATTTACCAATGTTTATTGGGTGTAGTCCATCGATATCCTTTTCTGGTTTTACCCTTGCTGAAATCCTCTTTTCATTTATGTGTTTTGGTAGTGGTAGCTGTATTACTATGCCATGAACGTTTTTGTCTTCATTAAGTTTGTCCACGGTTTTTATGAGTTCCTCTTCACTTATATCCTCCGGTAGGTTATGTATTTCTGATTCCATTCCAAGTCTTTTAGCCCTTCTAGCCTTCATGTTTACGTATGATGTTGATGCTGGATCTTTTCCAACAAGTATTAGTGATATTTTCGGTGTTACTCCAGCGTCCACTAGCTTCTTCACTTCACTCTTTAATTCTTCAAATATCTTGTTTGAGAGTGTGTTTCCATCAAGTATTGTTGGAATTTTATTTCACCCCGATTATCTCTCCAGTCTCTGGGTCTAGGTCTATGTTTTCAGCTGCGGGTTCGCTGGGTAGTGCTGGTAGTGTGCTTATTTCTCCACAGTATGCTACTAGGAATCCTGCTCCTGCAAATACTTTTACATCTGTTACTGTTATCTTGAATCCTCTTGGTCTTCCGAGGATTTTTGGGTTGTCTGTTAGTGATAGTGGTGTTTTCGCCATGTTTACTGGGAGATTTGAGTATCCCCACCTGTTTATCCTTCTAATGCTTGTTTTTGCGTCGTCTGTGAATATTACGTCGTCAGCTCCATACATTTCTCTAGCTATTATCCTTATCTTTTCCTCTATTGGTAGGTTTAAGTCGTATATTGGTTTGAATTCGGATTTCTCTTTGCTTATGGTTTCAAGTATTGTATTTGCAAGATCTATTCCACCTTCCCCTCCCTTGGCATATACTTCTGAGACGGCCACTGGTATACCCCTTGCTTTACACCAATCGATTACATACTCTATTTCTTCATTGGAGTCTCCCTCGAATTTGTTTATGGCCACCACTGCTGGTACTTTGAATTTCTTCACATTCTCCACATGTTTTTCCAGATTTTCTATCCCCTTCTTCACAGCTTCCAGATTTGGTTTTTCATAGTCTTTTGCTCCTCCATGTTCTCTTAGAGCTCTTATGCTAACCACCACTACTCCCACATCTGGTTTTAATCCCCCTATTCTGCATGGTATGTCGCAGAATTTTTCGAATCCTAGGTCTGAGCCGAATCCAGCTTCCACTATCACGTAGTCTGCAAGTTTTAATGCCATTTTTATGGATATTAAGCTTGGGGATCCATGTGCCACGTTTGCGAATGGTATTCCATGTACGAAGGCTGGGGTTCCCTCCATGGTTTGAACTATATTTGGTTTTAATGAATCCCTCATTACTGCAGCCATGCATCCTGCACATTTTATGTCGCTTGCTTTAACCAGTTTTCCATCTTTACTTAATGCCACCAGTATATTTCCAAGTCTCTCCTTTAAGTCTTTGTAATTGTATGCCAGTGCATGTATGGCTGCAGTTTCACATGCTGTTGTTATTTCGAATCCTGTTTCTCTTGGTATTCCCCCCTCCTTTCCACCTAATCCTATAACTATGTTTCTTAGTGGTCTATCTTCCATGTCTTGTACTCTCTTTATGAATATGTTGTGTATGTCTATTTGTGGTTCCTTCCCCCTGTATATGTGGTTGTCTAGCATGGCGTTCATTAAGTGATGTGCTATTGTTATTGCATGTGTGTCTCCTGTGAAGTGTAGGTTTATTTCCTCCATGGGTAGTATTTGGGCTTTTCCTCCTCCAGTGGCTCCCCCCTTTATTCCGAAGGTTACACCCATGGATGGCTGTCTAACGACGACTATATTCTTTAGGTTCAGTCTCCACATGGCTTCTGATAGGCCTATGGCTGTTGTGGTTTTACCTTCGCCTGATTTTGTGGGTGTTATGGCTGTTATAACTATTAGTTTTCCATCAGGTTTATCCTTAACCCTATCGTATGCTGTTAGCTTTACTTTTGCTTTATAGTCTCCGTATAGTTCCAGATCTTCCCTTTTAAGCCCTATTTTTGCTGCAACTTCAGTTATGGGTTTTAGGGATGTTTTTACCTGCACATTTTTCACCTATCTTGAATCCTTGGTAATATTTACTTTGGATTAGGTATATAAACTTGGAGGTTTACATTCTAATGGTGTCCCCTTTATGAGTTTTGCTGGTAAAGTTAAGGTTGCCATAGTGAAGTATGGTTGTATAGGTAGTTCTCCGCTGCTTGAAATAATGTTGGATGAGAGGGCTAATAGGGAGGATATAGTTACAAGGGTTTTCTCCACTGCTGGTAAAATGGAGGTTGATGACTGTTTGTCAGTTAATAGGGATGTTGTATCCTTTAACCCAAATCTAATTGTAATTGTAACTCCAAATGCGGCTTTGGAGGGGCCTACTAAGGGTAGGGTGGATTTGAAGGAGAAGCTTCCAAATGTTCCAATAATCGTTATATCTGATGATCCTGCTAGGAAGGCTATTAAGGATTTGGAGGGTTCAGGTTTTGGCTACATTATTGTTAAGGCTGATCCCATGATTGGTGCTAGGAGGGATTTCCTCGATTCCACTGAGATGGTTTTGTTCAATGGATATTTAATGGTGGTTTTATCTGTAACGGGCGTTGTGAGAATGATTGTTTCGGAGATTGATAAGGTTATTGATGCAATTAAGAGTGGTGGTGAGGTTAAGCTTCCAAGGATTGTTGGTGAATCATTGTTTGTTGTTGAGAATTATGGTGGCTTCACAAATCCATATGCTAAGGCTAAGGCTATTGCCAGTTATGAGGCTGCAGCTAGGGTTGCAGCTTTATCCACTGCTGGCTGCTATACTCTTAAGGAGAGGGAGCAGTATCTCCCAATGGTTGCCGCTGCACATGAGCTTATGAGGGTTGCCGCACTGTTGGCTGATGAGGCTAGGGAGATTGAGAAGTATGGTGACACTGTGTATAGGACTCCACATATTTCCAGTGGTGAAGTTAGGTTTAAGGTTAAATTGATGGAGGAAGCCAAGAAGGGGTAGCAACAAGTTTTTTACTTACCTCCAATATTTTTTATTTAATCAAAGTAGTTTCCTTAAATTGTATCTTGGGGAGGGATGTATTGGTGGGTAGATGGGTTGTATGTGCAGCTTGGCCTTATGTTAACGCGTTTCCACATCTTGGTACTATGGTTGCATGTATAGTGTCCCCAGATGTCTTTGCAAGGTATCTTAGGGCTAAGGGTGAGGATGTGGTTTTTGTTAGTGGTTCTGATGAGCATGGTACGCCCATTGAGGTTGAAGCTAGGAAGCTTGGAATTCACCCTAAGAAGCTTACAGATCAACTTCATGATTATGTTGTTAAATTGTATGAGAGGCTTGGCGTTAGCTATGATAATTATACTAGGACTGAGAATGAGATACACATAAATTTTGTGCAGAACTTCTTCATGAAACTGTATGAGAATGGATACATATATGAGAAGGAGGTTTCACTTCCCTTCTGTCCGAATTGCAACATTTTCCTACCGGATAGGTTTATTGAGGGTGTATGCCCATATTGCGGTGAGCCTAGGGCTAGGGGTGATCAATGCCCCTCATGTAATAGGATACTAGACCCGTTGGATCTTATAGATCCACACTGCGTCTTCTGCGGTTCTAAACCAGTTATTAAAAATACTAAGCACTGGTTCTTCGATCTCCCAAAGCTTTCCGATAAGCTTATGGAATTCGTTATGAAGCATAACCTATTCTCTGATAGTGTTAAGAATTATTGTAAGATGTGGTTTAAGGAGGGGTTGAAGGCTAGATCTGTGACTAGGGATAATTCTTGGGGTATACCTGCACCATTTCCAGGGGCTTCTGGGAAAACTATATATGTTTGGTTTGAAGCTCTGCTGGGATACTTATCAGCCACTAAGGAGTACTTCCATAGGAAGGGATGTGAGGATGAGTGGCTTAAATATTGGGTTGATGGTGATTCTAAAACTGTCTTCTTCATTGGGAAGGATAACATCCCCTTTCACGCCATAATACTTCCAGCAATGCTAATGGCTTCGGGTGAGGGGTACGTTTTGCCATGGCAGATATCCTCAGTGGAATTCTTAATGTTTGAGGGCCAAACCTTCAGTAAGAGTAGGGGGGTTGGTGTTTGGATCGATGAGGCTCTTGAGATAGCCCCTGCAGATTACTGGAGGTTTGCATTGATTTTGATGAGACCTGAAACTAGGGATCTAAATTTCACTTGGGATTCATTCTATAGGATTGTGAATTCTGAGTTGAATGATAATCTTGGGAACTTCATTCATAGAACTCTAAGCTTCATATATAGTAGGTTTGATGCAAAGATTCCAAAGGCATACGATTTCGATGATAATGATAAGTCTATGCTATTCAAGTTGAGCTTCGCCCCCAAGAATATTGGATCTTTGATTGAGAATTTTAAATTGAAGTCTGCAGCTGAAGCTTTACTGGAATTTTCCTCAGCTGGGAATCAGTATTTGAATGATAAGGCCCCCTGGAAGTCTATTAAGGAGGATTATATGTCTGCATCCACAACCATGTGGGTTGCTGCGAACGTTGTTAAGTCGCTTGCAATACTCATGGCTCCATTCATGCCACACTCTGCTGAGAAGGTTTGGGAATACTTGAATTTAAGCGGCTCAGTCCACAATGTTAGTTGGGATGAAGCTTCAAAGGCCAATTTAATGGAGGGGCACATAATAAATAAGCCTGAACCAATATTCCAAAAGCTTCCTGAGGATTTCGTTAAAACTATAGGTGAAAGGCTGAGGGAAGTTCGAATTAAACTTAAGAGACCTGAGTTGGCTTAATTTTGGAGTGGAGTGATCTTTGGATTCACATATGATTCTTAGGGATAGGAGTTTAGCTTTGAAGGCGGCTGAGTATATAAATGAGCATTGCAGTAGGGATAGATACGTTATTATGCATGTATGCGGTACACATGAATACACCATAACGCATTCAGGTATAAGGTCGCTGATACCGAAAGTTGATTTGAGGGCTGGACCTGGATGCCCAGTTTGTGTTGCATCTCCAGTTAACATTGATTTGGCAGTTAAATTGTCTCTTATGGATAATGTTTTGGTGACAACGTTTGGGGATATGTTTAGGGTTAAGGGGTCAAAGTTTTCCCTCATGGATTCTAAGGGTATGGGTGGGAGGGTTCAGGTGGTTTACAGTATAAATGATGCTGTGGAGTTTGCTAGGAGGAATCCGAATTTTGAGGTTGTGCATTTCGCCATAGGTTTTGAGACTACTGCCCCATCCACTGCAGCCATGCTATTATCGAATCCCCCGAAGAACTTTTCAATAATTCCAACGCATCTGCTCATCCCCCCAGCAATGCTATACCTATTAAATCTCGGTGAAGTTAGGATTGATGGTTTCATATGTCCAGGGCATGTTTCAACGATAATTGGTGTTAAACCATACTTGGATATAGCATACTCCAAGAGGGTTCCAATGGTTATAGCTGGATTTGAGCCTCTGGATGTGCTTATGGGAGTTGCAATGCTCATAGACATGATCAATGATGGTGATTATACTGTTAAGAATGAGTATACGCGTGCAGTTAGATTTGAGGGGAATGTTAAGGCCATTGAGTTAATGAATACTGTTTTCAAGGTTTCAGATGCATATTGGCGTGGTATTGGATTCATATCTAAATCTGGATTGGAATTGAAGGATGAATTCTCGAGTTTTGATGCTAGGGCTAGGTTTGATGTTGAGGTTGAAGCTGACTATACCATGCCTCCTGGATGTAGATGTGGTGACGTCCTTAGGGGGTTGATAATGCCTTGGGAATGTCCACTCTTCGCTAAAGCTTGTACCCCAGAGAATCCTGTGGGTCCCTGCATGGTCTCCTCCGAAGGCTCATGCTCCATAGCCTATAAGTATGGTGGATCCTATCTTCATCAAATTATGGACTGAATTGACTTACAAAACATTTATATCCCACTTTAAACTATCTGTTATAATCTTTAATTCGAATTTCAATATCAAAATGGGAAGGGAGTCTAGGGATGAAGAAGGATACTGAGAAATATGTTTCAATTAAAACCTTCATTAGATTAACTCCATATATAAAGCGATCTTGGAAGGCTTTCCTAACATGTATAATTGCAATGTTCATAGGCTCTGAATTGACAACAATAGCTCCATCATTCATGCGCAGCGCCATTGATAATGGAATTATGAAGGGAGATTTCCAAACAGTCCTCTCATATGTAATCTTAATTTTGGTTGTAAGCCTACTTTCCAGTGTAGCAACCTTCTTCGAACGGTATTATAGCACCGTGTTTTCACAGAAAGCTGCCCTAGATTTCAGGAATGATGTATTTAAAGCAGTTCAGAGACAGTCATTCTCCTTCTTCGACGAAGTTCCAGTGGGACAACTTGTTTCAAGGATCACCGACGATGTTGAGAGGATTGCCCGATTCCTATCATTCCCACTTAGAAATCTCATTTCAACAGTCTTCTTAGCATCATTAACTATTGGGTATATGTGGAGTATGAATCCGAAGCTATCTGTGATCGTTGGATTCTATATGCTTGGGATTATGTTGGCCAGCATTCGATACAATATGATTGTCAGACCATTGAATATGGAGGCGAGAAACCAGCTTGGTATTCTTGCGTCAATAACTGACAATAATATTACTGGATATAGGACCGTGAAGTCATTATCTGTTGAAAAGGAGAGGATAAACGCTTTTGTCACTGAAAATGATAAGCTATTTTCATTGTATGTTCGTATAGCTAAGGTGGATGCAATATATGGTAGATTGGGGATTTTACTTCTGGTTTTAGCTAATATCACAATACTTTACGTGGGTGGTTTAGATATAATTAATGGTTCTTTCACCGTTGGAGGTTTGGCTGCATTTAACACTTACACTTTACTCTTAATGAGGCCAGTAACATTTGTGGGAAACTTCGTTGGAATGTTTTCCATAGCAATGACTTCAGCTAAACGTCTATTCGACATTATTGACAGAGTTCCAGAGGTTTATGAGAAGCCTAATGCCATTGAGCTTCCACCAATTAAGGGTGAAGTTACATTTGAAAATGTGTGGTTTGGTTATGTTAAGGATAAACCAATTTTGAAGGGTGTTAATTTGCATGTTAAGCCTGGTGAGAAGGTTGCAATTATTGGTAGAACTGGTTCTGGTAAGAGTACATTGATAAGTTTGATTCCAAGATTCTATGATGTTTGGCAAGGAAGTGTTAAGATTGATGGTTATGATGTTAGGGATGTGAAGTTGAAGTCTCTTAGGAGGCAAGTGGCTATAGTTTCGCAGGAGCCATTCTTATTCGCCGGTTCATTTAAGGATAACATTGCATTGGCTAAGCCTGAAGCTTCCATGGATGAAATTGTTAAAGCGGCGAAAATTGCTAAGATACATGACTTCATAGCATCCCTACCCAATGGTTATGATTCGTTGATCGGTGAGAGGGGTGTAACCCTTTCTGGTGGGCAGAAGCAGAGGTTGACGATAGCTAGAGCGTTGGTGGCTGGTGCAAAGATAATAATTTTGGATGATCCAACATCTAATCTTGATGCTAGAACAGAGAAGGAGTTTATTGATGATATTAAGGGTATACTTAAAGATCACACAGTCTTCATAGTTACACAGAGGCTTCCACTAATAATGTTGGCTGATAGGATTATTGTTTTAGATGATGGTAAAGTGGTTGAGGAGGGCACTCATGATGAGTTAATGGCTAAACGTGGATTATACTACAGCATATATGTTGAGCTCTATGCAAAGCAGAAGGCTGAATTGGAGAAGCTTTTAAGTGAAGTTGAAGCTGAGGCTGTTGGAAGTAAGGATGGTGGTGTGTGATGGGGTTCGGCGGGCCTCATGGTATGTGGGGATATGGTGGCGAGAAGGCTGAAACCCCTGCCAGCATACTTTTGAGGAAGCTGCTTAAATATATGCTTCCATATAAGTTTGCAATTTTCGTGATAGTTGCATGTGTGATATTATCTTCTATTACAAGTTTATTCTCCCCATATCTCTTGGGTTTAGCCATCGACAATTACATAATGGTTGGAGACATGAATGGTTTACTACAGATATCAATGCTATACCTCTTGGTTATGGTTGGTAATTGGATTGCGATGGCAGTTCAAGGGTATGCGATATCATGGGTTGGCCAAAGGATGATTTATGATTTGAGGAATAGGTTGATGGAGAAAATAATGTTTCAATCCTTCAAGTATCATGATAATAGGAGGGCTGGAGACTTAATATCCATTGTAATAAATGATACTTCTGTATTGAGGGAATCATTTATTTCAGGGGTATTCAACATCATTAGTGATATATTCTCATTAATTGGCGTCGTCATTGCCATGTACCTTTTAAATGTTCCATTAACATTAGTAACGCTACTGACATTACCTGTAATGCTATTTATAGCGTACGTCTTCAGCCATAGGTTTAGGAAGGCTTATCGTAGAACTAGGGAGAAGATAGCTGAAGTAACTGTTAGGGTTCAGGAGAGTGTTTCCGGTATTAGGGTTATTCAAGCCTTCGGTAGGGAAGAGGATTCTCAATCTAGATTTCAGATGAGTGCCACTGAGCATTTTGAAGCCCAACTTCAAGCTGGAAAGCTGATGGCCATATTCTGGCCCACAATAAACTTTGTTGGTAATATTGGCACAATTGTAGTCTTGTTTTATGGCGGGGTTCTAAGTGCTCAAGGTAGGCTTGAAGTTGGTGTACTTGTAGCATTCTTAGCTTACGTAACTAGGTTTATGGGTCCAATAATGCAGTTAACCAACTTCTACGATATGTTGCAATCTGCATTGGCTGCTTCCGAAAGAATATTCAATGTTTTGGAGAGTGAGGTGGATGTTAAGGATGCTCCCGACGCCATCGAACTTCCAAGGGTTAAGGGGGAAATTAAGTATGAGAATGTATGGTTCGAGTATGTTAAGGGCATTCCTGTACTTAAGAACATCAATCTTCATATTAAGCCCGGTGAGAAGCTTGCCATAGTTGGACCCACAGGCTCTGGGAAAACTACCCTTGTATATCTGCTTGCCAGATTCTATGATGTTACGAGCGGCTCGATAACTATTGATGGTATTGATATTAGGAGGGTTAAACAGGAGTCTCTTAGGAGGCAGATAGCATTTGTTCCACAGGATACATTCCTATTCAGGGGTACTATAATGGATAATATTAGGGTTGGTAAGCCTGGTGCCACTGATGATGAGGTTATCGATGTTTGCAAGAGGCTTGGAATCCATGAATTCATTATGAGGCTTCCAAAGGGATATAATACTGATGCTGGTGAGGCTGGTAGGAAGCTATCCACTGGTGAGAGGCAATTGATATCCTTTGCTAGGGCTATGCTTAAAGATCCACCAATATTGGTTTTAGATGAAGCTCTCAGCGCCGTTGACCCGAAAACCGAGTATATGATTAAATATGCCATAAGGAAGCTCCTTGAAAATAGGACTGCAATAATAATTGCCCATAGATTGACGTTGGCTAGGGATTGGGATAGAATAATAGTATTACATAATGGTGTAATTGAGGAGGAAGGTACCCATGAAGAACTTATGCGTAAACAAGGATTCTACTACAAACTTTACACCACACAGATCAGTGAGGAAGTTGTCGTTGAGGCTGTGGGTAGGGATAGTGGCGGCCGCAACAATAATAGTAGCTAAATATTTATCCAACAGGTTCATTAACATATTAATTGGTGATGATAAATGTCTAGCAAGAGGAGATGGGAAGGATGGGAGGATCCCTTTGACAAGTGGTTTAGGGAATTCTTTGAGGAGATTAATAGGAGATTCTCCATACCCACACCATACGAGCTCTTCGATCAAATTGAAAGGGAATTTGAGGATTTGGAGAAGAGGGGGATTAGGGGGCCATTCATATATGGATTCTCAATAAGCATAGGACCCGATGGTAAACCCACAATCAAGGAGTTTGGTAATGTTAAGAAGTTTTACGGTAAACCAACAATTGAGGAGGAGAGGGAGCCTCTGGCAGACGTTTATGAGGATGAGAAGACTGTAACTGTGATTGTGGAGATGCCTGGAGTGAATAAGGAGGATATAAAGATTAGGATTGATGGTGATAGGCTCATCGTCAGCGCTCAAACAGGGGATAGGAAGTATTATAAGGAGATAACATTGCCCGCTAAGGTTAAGAAGGAGAATGCTAAAGCAAGCTATAAGAATGGCGTTTTAGAGTTGAAATTGGAGAAGGAGAAGGGTCGAAGGGAAGAGGGATACGAGATAAAGGTTGAGTGAACTAAATTGTGATCTTTAATTGACTGCTTCAACACCCATTCTTTTTATTTGTGGCTTCCTTCATATTACTCTAAGGGATTCTGATAATGGGTGTCCTTTACAGTGCAACATGAATTCCTTATAATAACCAAATGGCGATTGTTTTACTTGATACCCCTTATCCATTAAATTTTGCGTAATAATCCTCAGAGCCTTAACTGTTACTTCTAAGTCTCCCAATTGATTGGATAAATGTGCATATGGGTATACTATGACTTTCTTCACCCCTATCCTTGAGGATACCTCCATTATTGATTCAACCGCTTTCAAACATTTATCCTCAATTCTCTCCTCATCTATTGATTCTACACATGTGAAGGCTACTAGAACGTTTTCCTCCTCCCCCTCACTATTCTCATTCGTTAATTCGTCTCTGATGGGTATTTTGACAGGTTTTGTAACCTTCCACCAAAACTTTTCAGCATGGATTAATAGGATCCTCATGGGTATCACAATAAACTTATTTTTCTAAGTAAATATAAGTGTAATTAGTGGAATTTATATGCGTGTTGCATCTGTACAATTTAATGCCAGTAGATCTAAGGATGAGAATCTTAAGAGGATTTTGAGCTACATTGAGTATGCATCTAAACTTGGTATTGAACTTGTCGTTTTCCCCGAGTATTCCATGTTCTTCCCATTGGATAAGGATTCATTGAAGCATTCGGAGTATATTGATGGAGGATTTTTAGGTGAAATTAGGCGTTCAGCGAGGGATTGTAATGTAAATGTTGTTGTGAATTTTTCTGAGAAGTCCAATGATAAGGCTGGGAGGGTTTATGACACCTCAGTTTTAATATCCAGTTCTGGTGAAGTACTTTCAGTTTATCGTAAAACACATCTCTTCGATGCATTTAATGTTAGGGAATCTGATTACATAGTTCCTGGAGATTCTTTGGCTAAACCTGTTAGATTGGGTGATTTCAATGTTGGTCTTTTAATATGTTATGATGTTCGTTTTCCAGAGGCTGCCAGAAGCCTAGCTATTGATGGATGCACTCTACTTTGCGTCTCTTCAGCATGGTATAGTGGGGTTTTAAAGGAGGTTCATCTATTAACTATGATTTTGGCTAGAGCCATAGAGAATGGAATTTATGTTGTTATGGCAAATCAAACCCAGCCGAGATTTTGCGGTAGGAGTTGTATAGTTGACCCATATGGCGTGGTGCTTGCTGATGCTGGTGAACGTGAGGGTGTAATGATACATGGTGATATAAGCGTTGATAGATTGAATGATGTTAGGAGAAGTCTACCATTACTGTCTCAAAGGAGACCTGAACTATACCTTCAAAAATGAATTAGTGTGGAGTAGGGCTGTGCGTCGCGTATGATGATTCCATCTAAAGTTCTGTGAAGACTTCCCTCAATATCTTTTCAACCCACACTTTATCTTTCTCGTCAAAGCTTCCCAGCTGATCGCTATCGACATCGAATACAGCTATTACCTCCCCCTTTGAATTGAATACTGGCGCTGATATTTCGGATTTAGATCTCGGATCGCACACTATGTGCCCTGGAAACTTATCCACATCTGGAACCACTATTGTTTCCTTACGTCTATATGCTGTCCCACATACCCCCGTGTATGCTATTCTTGCACATGCAGGGGGACCCATTGAGGGACCTAGCTCCAGATATCCCTCTCTTGGAATGTAGAATCCAACCCAGAAGTAGTATGGGATATTCCTCTTCATAACTTCGCAAACTATCCTCATCCTCTCCACAATCTCTTTGCCTTTAACTCTCCCCATTATCTCATTGTAGCATTTCTCGTAAATCTCATCTTTATTCATGGATTTCCACCACCATATATAATGGTAAAGCTATTATTCATATTTTTAATTCATAAATTTAATTGTGATTGATTTGTCTATTGAGATAGTTTTCCTTGGGACTGGTGGTGGAAGGTTTTCAATGGCAACTCAGAAGAGGAGGACTGGTGGAATTAGGATTATTAGTTCTAAGTCTAATGTGCATTTGGATCCTGGTCCAGGGGCATTGGTTTACTCGATTGAGATGGGTTTGGATCCACGTAAAATAAATGGGATAATTGTTTCGCATGCTCATCCAGATCACTCCAATGATGCTGCTGTTATGATTGAGGCTATGAGTGAGGGTACAACTAAGAGGAGGGGTGTTTTACTGGCTTCCACAAGTGTCCTCTATGGTAATGATGTTTGTGAGAAGGTTTTGTCGAAGTATCATCAATCATTGCCATCGGAAGTTTATGAGGCTAAGATAGGCACATCAGTTGTTGTAGGTGATTTGGAGGTTAAGGTTTGTAAAGCTGTTCATAGCGATCCAAGTACTGTTGGTTTTAGATTTAAAACTCAGTATGGGGATTTCGCCTACATTCCTGACTCCGAATACTTCGATGATGTTGCTGAATATTATGGTGGTGTTAGGCTAATTATACTCTCTGTTTTGAGGCCTGGAGGTGAACCTTGGGAGGGGCATATGACCAGTGTGGATGCCGCTAAAATTATTAATAAGGTTAAGCCTGAGAAGGCTATAATAACCCACTTTGGGATGCATATGATTATGAAGAGCCCTGATTCTGAGGCTAAGTGGATTGAGAATGAAACTGGAGTTCCAACTATAGCTGCGAGGGATGGCATGAGGGTGAGATTTGGTAAAAATATTGATTTCTCATTTATGGAGAAGCAGACTGATTTAAGGAGATTCTTCAACTATTAATTTTAAAGCTTCCTTCACTTTCCTCCCAATCATGCTTTCCAAAAGTTCCTCCACATCTCCAATTTTATCTTCCAAGTTTTGCTGGAATGGTATTTCCACCAGCACTCTTTTACCCAAACTTATATATTCAGTTGCTTCGATTCCCATGACCATGTTTACTATTATCCCAATTATATCTCCACCCTGCTCTTCCAGTAATTTGATGAGTTTTCTAACTGTTTCCAGGGCTAGCTTTGATGGTGTTGCTACAACTATGAATTTTATCCTCCAATTTATCCTCAGTAAATCTAGTATGATGTCGCTTATCCCTGGGGGTGCATCTATTATTAGGTAATCCAGCTTCCCCCATCTAGTTATGGATAATAGTTCTATTAGGGCATTGGAGACATCTATGCCCCTCAATGGTGCTGGATTGTCCTTCGTGTAGTATGTGATTGTCATGTACTTTAATCCATGAATTTCTGGAGGTATAACTCCCTTATCCTCCTTCGGTGTTAATTCTTCTGCATTTAGTATTATGTGTGTGGATGGACTTGTGAAGTCTGTGTCTAGTAATCCAACTTTATATCCCATTTTGGAGAGTTGTAGTGCCATTATTGTTGAAATTATGCTTTTACCTACACCCCCCTTCCCACTAACCACTGCTATGACATTTCTAATGCTTTTCACATGTTCATTTATTGCAATTATCCTTGGATCCATCAAGCCACACCACTTATGCTTTCTATCCAAACCCCCCTGCCACTTATTACTTCAAAGTCTGGGCTTCCACATTTTGGGCATCTCATGAATGTGTGGGCCACTTCAGGTATGAAGTGTATGGCTTCTTTAACATCTTCACTTAAACCTTCACTTCTAAACTTCCACTTATACCCACACTTCCTACACATCATTTCCGCTTCATCAATCTCTATTTTGAATTC